>Ga0310834_100003_pt1 | contig 1217626 bp, 1031 predicted proteins | sample SM_ome_2_FD_201314 | JGI IMG/M metagenome (GOLD analysis project Ga0310834, IMG submission 201314) | Sorghum-adapted microbial communities enriched on stacked mutant (SM) sorghum from Joint BioEnergy Institute, Emeryville, California... ... | reverse complement strand
CCCTCCGCATTCGCAATAACCGACGGCTCCCCACCCTCCAGAACCGCAACCACAGAGTTCGTCGTACCAAGATCAATACCGATCGCACGGGACATGCGCCGCAACCTCCTTGCCGATCGCCCGCCCCGTCCGGGTCGGGTCGTCTTCGTCCGCAGTGGCCAGCAGGACGCCGTCGAGGCACAATGGCCTGACGGCCGAAGCTGAGTCGCCTCGACTCAATCCTCCTGGACGCGCTGGTCGCTGTCAACAGATCTGAGTCGACTGGACTCAACTTTCCTAACGACGAGGATAGCCCCAGGATTCCCGACCATCCACACGTGGCGCCCGAGCCGGACAGACCGGGACACCGCCCGACCCACTGCACTGGCTCCGATCAGTCATCGCCACCCAGTGGACGGCGTCAGGGACCTACGTCGTGGGGACGCACGGCTCACCACGCGGAGGCGAGACCATCCCGACGGACCGCCGCCCTTGGCGACGCTTTCGAGGTCGAGCTCACGGCCGCGACCTTGACCACGATCGCGGACCCTCGTGTCCCGTCACCCGGGGTCGCCGACGCGCATGGCGGCTGCACAAGAGCACAAGAACACAGGAAGAGGCGGGGTGCCCTGGGGCACCCCGCCTCCGTCCACCACGTGGAGTGGATCAGCCGCAGGTGTAGATCTTGAAGTTGTCGAGGAACAGCAGCGACACCGGGTCCTGCGCGTCGCCCGAGACACCGCTCACGGTGAACCGGAACTGCACCTGCTTACCGGCCAAGCTGGACAGGTCGTACTTCGCCGACGACCAGCCGTTGGAGTGCAGCGACCACGGACCACCGTTCACCGAACCCGGCAGAGCGCTGGCATCCTTCCAGCCGGAGCCGTCGTTGTACTCCAGCTTGGCGCTCGCACCCGGCTGCGGCCGGCTCCACGCCATGAGCGACGCGTAGTCGATCCGCAGCTTGCTGTTGGCCGGAATCGACAACGCCTCAGACGTCGCCGTGCTGCTGTCGACCCGACCGGTCTCGGTGAACAGACCGAGGGCATCCTCGCCACGGTTCACGTAGTCGACACCCCAGTCGGACTTCACCATCCCGGCACCGCCGGCCAGGGTCCAGTCGGACGGCGCCTCGTCGAAGCCCTGCGAGTAGGAAGCCCGAACGGTCTCACCCTCCTCGCAGTACGGCGTGGCAACGGGCGCGCCCTTCGACGCGTCCTTGTACATCTCCGTGGCCCGGACCGCCTTGTCGACCTGGGCGCAGTCATCCTCCGTGATGTGCGTACCGGGCCGGCCGATGTTCTTCCGGCACGCCAGCGGCAGGACGTGGAACAGGTCCTTGTAGTCGGAGCCAGACGTCAGGAGGTTCGACGCCGTCCAGTAGATCTTGAACGTCTTGGCCAGACCCAGGCCACGAACGTCGTAGCCGTTGAAGCTGTCGCCCTCGGCGATCAGGTAGGCGGCCTTGTTGCCGACACCGCTGTTGGTGTGGACACCGCCGTTGTCCCAGAGCTCGGGGTCGTCGTTCCACAGCGGCGAGGTCATGGTGTCGGGCTGGTCGTAGGCGGTCGGGTCCTTCATGCTCCGCCACGGCTTGTCGATGCCCGGCTGGGTGTTCTCCTCGCCGATGAGCCACGCCTGGTCGGTGCCCCGCTTCTCCGGGTGCGCCGCGAGGTCGATCAGCTCACCCATGGTGTCGGAGATCGACTCGTTGAGCGCACCCGACTGGTAGACGTAGTAGAGGCTGGACGTGTGCGAGGTGACACCGTGCGTGACCTCGTGCCCGACGACGTCGAGCGCGCTCACGCCGTCACCGAACACCACCCCGCCAATGCCGTCGCTCCAGAAGGCGTTGGCCATGGGGCAGCCGTTGTGGGACTGAGAGACGCAGGCCCGCGCCGTCGCCTTCAGCGACTTCTCCTGCCCACCGATGAACGCCGAGACGTCGAGGTTGACGTACGACGCGTACCACTTGGCCACCTCGCCCAGACGGTCGTAGACGTTGTCGACCTCGTCCACGCCGGTCGGGGCGTCGCCTTCCTGACGGGCGTACGGCACGGTGGTGCCGTCGCACGCCGCACCGTCGAGGGTCCCGACGTCGGTGTTGTTCAGGTCACAGACCTGTCGGTTCAGACCCGCGTGGTTGTTGCTGTACGCCAGGGCGACGCTCTTGAACCCGAGGTCGACGAAGACGGTGTAGTCGACCATCGCGTTCCGGCTCGAGACGCGGAACTTGAACGTCTCGCGGTTGACCGGCGCACCCGGCGCCCCGAGCAACGCTGGGTTGTAGATCCAACGGCCCTCGCTTCGCACCCGGAGGCTGTCCGCGGAGACACCGGCCTTCTTGGCGACGTACCGGCGCGCGATCGTCGCCGCCTTCGCCTGGCTCAGCGGGCTCTTCGCCTTCTCGACCGTGCCCTTGGTCGTTTCGCCGAGCAGCGCCTCCAAACGGCCCTCGCGGTCGAGCGAGACCACGACCTCGCCGGCCACGACGGGAAGCCCGTCAATGTGCTGCTGCATCCGGACGGTGCTACCACCAGGCACCTTCGCCGTGGTGACCGGCTTGAAGTCCGAAGCCGAGACACCAAGGCGCGGCGCGAAACGCTCGAGGTGAGCCTTTGCCGCTTCCTTCGGCGAGGACGAGGTGCCACGCGGCGCCTCGATCGGGTTGTCTTTGGCCTGGATACCGAGGATCGAGCCGTCGTCACGCTTCAGGACGCTCACCAGTCCAGGTCCACGTCCTGCGGTAGCGCCGCCCGCGTCGGAGACGAAGCTGGGGCCTGTCGTCGATCCGGCGTAGGACGGGGTGGCCAGCGCCACGAGTGCGCTACCGCTGACGACGGTCGCCAGCGCAGCCAAGCCACCGACCGTGCGTCGGTACTTCACTGAATCCCCCATCACTCAATCGAAAACGGATACGTAGTGGGTCGAAGCATGCCGGAGGGAGCATAGTGGGCATACGTAACGGTTTCTAGTGCGGGGCGGGTGATCGCCTGCCGACTCTGGAGAACGTGCCGTTCCACGTGCCACCCGCCGCGTCGCACGGCCAGTGGACGTGAGCTCGGCCGACGACAGACCCAGCGGGCCGACGACAGGCCAAGCAGGCAGAGGAACCCAGACATGAAGAGGGCCCCGGCCCACCCGGGGGTGAACCAGGGCCCTCGAGGATTCAGAGCTACAGCCTGGACTCAGCCGCAGGTGTAGATCTTGAAGTTGTCGACCCACCAAGCGGAGTCCGACGTGACGGACGCGGCACGGAACCGGAACTTCACGTCCTGCCCAGCCAGGCTGGAGAGGTCGTACCGGGTACCGCCGAAGCCGTTCGAGTTGCCGGAGAAGCTCTTGCCGCCGATCGAGTCGACGGGCGTGTCCTCACCGTTCACGTTCGGCAGCTCAGCGGCCGGCTTCCAGGTGGCGCCGCCGTCCGTCGAGTACTCCAGCGCGGCACCGTCGCCCGAGTTGAGCAGGTACATGTTGTCGAACCGGGCGAAGGCACCCTCCGGAATCGTCACCGCCTCCTGCTGGGTCAGCGAGATGTTGTCACCGGCGACAGTCCAGGCCACCGCGGAGTCCTCGCCGGTGGTCGCCAGCCGCTCGAAGCCGGTCTCGCTGGAGAGCAGCCAGTTGCCCTCGAACTCCCAGCCGTCGTTCCGGGACTCGAAGTCCTGGCGGTAGACGGAGGTCGGAGTGCCGTTGTCGCAGTAGTCGACGTTCTTCGGGGCACCCTTCGCCGGGTCCTTGTACATCTCGGTCGCGCGGACGACCTTGTCGACCTGGGCGCAGTCGTCCTCGGTCAGGAACGTGCCGGCACGACCGATGTTCTTCCGGCAGGCCAGCGGCAGGGTGTAGAAGACGTCCTTGTAGTCGGCGCCCGGCGCGAGGAGGTTCTGCAGCGTCCACACGATCTTGGCGGACTTGGCCGGACCGAGGCCGCGGATGTCGTAGCCGTTGAAGCTACCGCCGTCGACCATCAGGTACGCGGCCTTGTTGAAGACACCGCTGTTGGTGTGGACACCGCCGTTGTCCCAGAGCGCCGGGTCGTCGTCCCACAGGTCGGACGTCATCCGGTCCGGCTGACCCAGGCTGGTCGGGTCGGCCATGTCGCGGATGACCCCGATGCTCGTCCCCTCGCCGATCTTCCACCGGTTCTCGTCGGTGTCGTCATCGCTGCCGTTGTTCTGGTCGACGATCTCGCCCCAGAAGTCCGACAGACCCTCGTTGATGGCGCCCGACTGGAACAGGTACGCGAGGTTGGCGGTCGCCTGGGTGACGCCGTGGGCCAGCTCGTGGGCGGTGACGTCGTCGGCCGCCAGGCCCTCACCGAAGACCATCTGCTGACCGTCCCAGAACGCGTTCTGGAACGGGCACTGGTTCTCGGCGCAGATGCGGACCGTGCCACGCAGAGCCTGACCGCGGCCGTCGCCGTAGTCCGCTCCGATCAGCTGCGTCACGTCAACGTTGACGTAGCTGGCGAACCGAACCGAGGTGTCGTAGAAGAAGTCGTAGACGGTGTTGACGTCTTCCACCGACGACGGACCGTCACCCTCGGCCCGCGTGACCGGCAGGCCGACGCCGCAGGTGTAGTCGCTGACCACCTGGCCCTCAGCGTCACACACCACGCGGTTGATGGCGTGCTGGACGGTGTTGTAGGCCAGCTCGACCTTGAGCGTGGAGGCGTTGACGAGGACCTGGTACTGCAGCTCGATGTTGGACGGGTCGGTGACCTTCAGCTTGTAGACCGGCCGGACACCTTCCTGCCCCGGAACGCCGAGAACCTGCGGGTCGTACCAGGCCTTGCCTTCGAGCTTGGCCTTCAGGCCGGAGGCCGACGAGAGCTTCTCCCGCTTGGCCACGACCTGCTTGGCCACGGCCTGCGCCTTGCTCTCGTTGAGAACGCCCTTGGGGAAGGGCTTGCTGGGCGTAGCGCCCACCTCACCCACGATGAACTCGAGGTTGTTGGACTTGTCGAGGGAGACGACCACCTCGCCCGCGATGACCTCGATGCCCTGGTGGGTGCGCTCGAAGCGGACGGCCGTGCCGTTGTCGAGCTCGACGGTGCTCTTGTGCTTCAGCTCCTTGCTCGACACACCGAACGCGCTCGCGAAGCGGTCGAGGTGCGCCTTGGCGGCCTGCTCAGGCTTGGCCTTGGCGGAGACTCCCTTCGGACGCGCGATGGTGCCGCCCTTGGCCTCGATGACGCGCACCGTGCCGTCGTTTCCACGCTGCTGCACGACGGCGTCGGGCTTCTTACCGAACGCGGGACTTGTCAGCGATCCCGCGTTGGCCGGCGTCGCCATCGCAACCAGTGCCGAACCGCTGACCGCGGTGGCAAGGGCTGCGAGACCGCCGACCAAGCGACGCGATCTCACGATGTGACCCCCCGGGGGTAGTCGTACGGACTGAGAAAACAGACGGAGCGTAGAACAAACGGCAACGGTCCCACTACCGGGGCCTTCGTGAGGAGATCTCACATTCCGGACGTTCGATCACCTTCCGTGATCAAACTGCCGCGGCAGTGGGCGCTACCGGCTGGGAATCCTGACATAGCGCACACAACGGGTGCAAGGTCAACCGCGGGTTGTTGGCTTATTTGTGACCACATTCACCGGCGTGTCGCGCTCTCGGCGTGTCGCGATGGCTGTGCCGTTCGCCGTCGCGTCACTCCCTTTGGCTGCGATCACCTGCGCCCGGCACGGGCCCAGAGAGCCGGATGAAGGGAACCTAGGACCCGCGGCCGATCGCCCAGACGGTACTTAGCAGGACGGACCCCGCGAACGCAAGCGAACGCGCCCCGCCCGTGCGGCCCCGGCCGGCGGGCAGGTTCAGCACGTGGCTGTCTGGACCACGGCGATGTCTGGGTGGACTTCAGGCGGACTCCGTGTGGACGTGACGCGCGTGCGGCTGGGGCGCGGCCCTCACCACATCCTCGGGAGCGATCCTCGGGAGCGATCCTCGGGAGCGATCCTCAGACGCGATCCTGAGGCGCAGGCCGGCGAGGACGACGACGGGGACGACGGCGATGCAGGTCACCAGAGCAACGTCGATTCCGCGACTCAAGCCGTACGCGCCGACGACGGACGAGATCGCGGCCACACCGAGGGCGGAGCCGACGTAGCGAGCGGTGTTGTTGGCACCAGCCCTCATACCGCTCTGGCCGGGCGGGACGCTCGCGACGGCGAGGTAGGCGAGGGCCGCGTTGATGAGGCCGCTGCCGACCCCAGCGACGAGCAGGCCGATGACGACCCGCACGGGAGACCAGTGGTCGCCGACGCCGAGCAGCGGGAGGTACCCGACGACGGCGAGGGTCAAGCCGAGACCGAGCTGGGAGCGACCGGCGAGTGGCACCCTCCGGGCCTGGAGGGAGACGAGGAACGAGACGCCGGACCACAGACCGAACAGCAGAGCGGCTCCGATCGGCGAGATCCCGTGAGCGAGCTGCACCACGTTCGGCAGGAACGTCATGACAGCCATGACCGTGATGCCGGAGACGAGCGCCCCACCGGTGGCGATGGCGAAGAGCGGAGTGCGGAACAGCACCAGCTCGAGCAGTGGTTCCGTTCGGTGCCGCTCGATCAGCGTGAACGCGACGAGCAGGACAGCGGCGAGTCCGAAGCTGGCCGGGACGAGGGGCCGCGTCCAGCCGAGCCGCCCCTCGGTGAGACCGGTGACGAGTGCGGTGAGACCGAGGCTGAGCGTGACGACACCGGCGACGTCGAGGCGGCGGGGCCGCTCGGCGCGTGATTCGGGCAACAGACCGGCGCCGAGGAGCGCAAGCACAGCGGCGACGACGGCGAGCGCCCCGTAGGTGGCCCGCCACCCGGCGACGGTGGTGATACCGGCCGCGACGAACGGGCCGGCGAGAACGCCGAGCCCGACCATCGCACCGTAGGAGCTGGTGGCCTTCAACCGCGGGGGACCAGCAGGGTAGGCGTGACCCACCGCACCCAGCCCAGCGGCGAGCAACGCGGCGCTCGCCGCGCCTTGCAGCACCCGCGCGGTGACGAAGGTGGCGGTTCGAGAGGCGATCGCGGCGCCCACGCTCGCGAGCGCGAACAGCAGCATGCCGACGAGGTACGTGCGACGGCGCCCGTACTCGTCAGCGATGACTCCAGCGACCAGCAGCAGCGCGGACAAGCCGAGGACGAGGCCGTTGAGGATCCACGCGGGCCCGGTGCCGCCCGCGCGGAGGTCGGCCGCGGTCACCGGGAGTGTCACGGCTGGGACCGTGTAGTTGACCATGACGAGGAAGACGGCCGCGCACGACATCACCAGAGTGGTGCGCGCCCCAGCCGGAGCGGCGGGAACCTGAGCAGCAGCGACGGTCACGAGAGCACCTCTGGTTAGTTCAATGATTGAACCTATCCGCGAGCACCGTAGCAGATGTGGGTTCAGTGAATGAACTAAGATGTCGCGCGTGGGGTTGGGCAAGAACTACGAAGGACAGGAGTGCTCCCTCGCCCGCGCGCTGGAGCTCATCGGTGAGCGCTGGACGTTCCTGGTGATTCGCGACGCCTTCTACGGCGTTCGCCGCTTCGGCGACTTCCTCGCCCACCTGGACATGCCGCGGGCCGTGCTCTCCCAGCGACTCCAGAGGCTGGTCGAGGCCGGCGTGATGGAAAAGCGCCGGTACCAGGACAGCCCGCCCCGCGACGAGTACGTGCTCACCGAGATGGGACGCGACCTCTGGCCGGCGCTGCTCGCGCTGGCCAGCTGGGGCGAGCGGCACCTCGCGGACGGCCGCCCTCGCCGTCTGTTCGTCCACCTCGGCTGCGGGGGACACCTCACCGGGAGCCCGGTCTGTCCCGCCTGCGGCGACCAGGTCCCGCCTGAGAGCGTGGAGATGCGGCCTGGTCCCGGTGCCGAGTCGACGCGAGAGGACCCGGTGAGCCGAGCCCTGCGCCGTCCCCACCGCCTTCTGGAGCCGCTCACCGAGCACTGACCCCCGTGACAGCCTGCGAGCGGCGACTCGATACCCCCGCTGTCGGTATGTCGGGCTGTGCCCGACCTCGAGCCGGTGCGTCAGTAGGAGATCAGTGCCTGAGGAGATCCGCCAGGACCGCCGCGAGTGCCCCCACCCCGGTGACCCGATCCACGGGGTCGACGTACTCGGCGGGAGCGTGCGACACCCCGGTGGGGTTGCGGACGAGGAGCATGGCGGTGGGGACTCCGGCGCTCGCCAGGATGCCCGCGTCGTGCCCCGCCTGGGTGGCGAGCAGCGGGACCTCACCTGCCTCGAACCCTGTCCCAGCCACGGCCACTCGAGCCACCAGCCGCAGCCGGTCACGCAGGGTCGGGTCGAACTCGACGGCTGGCGTCCAGGACTCCCGCTCCACGACGAGCCGCGTCCCGTCTCGGGTCGCCCGCTCCCCAGCCTGCCGCCGGATGTCGCCGACCAGGGTCTCGAGGATGCGTTGGTCCGCAGCCCGAGCATCCAGCCACGCCCGGACGCGGGACGGCACGGCGTTCACCGCGTTCGGCTCGACCTCGACCCGGCCGAAGGTCGCCCGGGCACGTCCCTCCAGCAGTCGAGCCCGCTTGTTCGCCGCGAGTGCCGTCATGGCGTAGGTCACCATCGGGTCGTGGCGGTCCTCCATCGCCGTCGTGCCGGCGTGGTTGGCCTCACCGGTGAACTCGAACCGCCAGCGACCATGCGGCCAGATCGAGGTGGCGACACCGACGGGGGCGCCAAGGTCGGCGAGCTGGCGGCCCTGCTCCACGTGCAGCTCGACGAACGCCACCGGATCGCGCAACAGCGCGAGCGACGGACCCAGCTCGGCGTGGTGACCCGCTTGTCGCATCGCGTCGACGAGGGAGGTGCCGGTGGCGTCCCGCAGTCGCGCCGCCTCGTCGGGCGTCAGCGCTCCGGTCATCAACCGAGAGCCGAGGCACGGCACACCGAAGCGGGCACCCTCCTCCTCCACGAAGACCGCGACGCCGAGCGGCCGACGCGGGCGGACGCCGCTGGCCCTGAGCACGTCGATGGCCGCGAGCGCTGAGACCACCCCCAGGGGGCCGTCGTAGGCGCCCCCACCCCGGACGGAGTCCAGGTGACTTCCGGTCACCACACCACCGTCCAGTCGCCCGCGGTCCGGTGACGCCGAGTCCGGCCACCACCACGCGACGAGGTTGCCGTTCCCGTCGCCGTCCAGCACGAGACCGCGCCGGGCGGCCTGCTCCTGGAACCAGACGACACACGCCCGCTCGGCGGGCGTCCAGCTCAGGCGGTGGTAGCCGCCCGTGCGCGGGTCTCGGCCGAGCGCGGCGAGCTCCTCCCACATCTCGTGGAACGTCGGCGCGACCGCGCCGGCGGCTGAGGATCCCACTCCGTCGTTCGTCACGGGCCACCGTCTCCGAGCCGACCGTGGTCGCGGGTCGGAACGACCAGCCCACCAGCCTCGGCGACCCGCTCCGCCCGCGCGTAGCCGGCGTCGACGTGTCGCAGCACACCGAGGGCGGGGTCGTTGGTGAGGACCCGCTCCAGCTTCTGCGCCGCCAGTGGCGTCCCGTCGGCGACGCACACCTGCCCCGCGTGGATCGAGCGGCCGATGCCCACCCCGCCGCCGTGGTGCAGCGACACCCACGAGGCCCCACTCGCGACGTTCACCATCGCGTTGAGCACAGGCCAGTCGGCGATCGCGTCCGATCCGTCGAGCATCGCCTCGGTCTCGCGGTACGGCGAGGCGACGGACCCACAGTCCAGGTGGTCCCGCCCGATGACGACGGGAGCCTTGAGCTCTCCGGACGCCACCATGTCGTTGAAGCGCAGGCCAGCGCGGTCCCGCTCGCCGTACCCCAGCCAGCAGATGCGAGCAGGCAGCCCTTGGAACGTGACCCGCTCGCGCGCCAGCCGAATCCATCGGACGAGCGGCTCGTTGTCGGGGAACAGCTCGAGCACCGCCTGGTCGGTCCGGGCGATGTCCGCTGGATCGCCCGAGAGCGCCACCCACCGGAACGGCCCCTTGCCGGCGCAGAACAGGGGCCTGATGTACGCGGCGACGAAGCCGGGGATGTCGAACGCGCGGGTGGCACCACCCCGGCGAGCCTCCTCGCGCAGGGAGTTGCCGTACTCGAAGACCGCGGCACCCGCGTCGAGGAAGCCCACCATGGCGTCGACGTGCCGGGCCATGGACTCTCGTGCGCGCTCGACGAGCCCGTCCGGGTCCCGATGGCGCAGCGTCTTCCAGTCCTCGAACGCGACCCCGAGCGGCAGGTAGCGCAGCGGGTCGTGCGCGGACGTCTGGTCGGTCACGATGTCGACCGGCAGCCCTCGGGCGAGGAGGAGAGGCACCACCTCGGCGGCGTTGCCGAGGACGCCGACCGACAGCGACCGGCGTTCCTGCCGGGCCCGCTCGACCAGGCGCGAGGCCTCGTCGAGCGACTCGGCCCACACGTCGAGGTAGCCCTGGGCGAGACGACGCTCGATCCGGGACGGGTCGCACTCGACGCACAGCGCGACACCGCCGTTCATGGTGACCGCCAACGGCTGCGCGCCGCCCATGCCGCCGAGCCCAGCGGTCAACGTCACCGTGCCCGCCAGGGAGCCGTCCTGCCCTTCGAGTCGCGCCGCGACGGCGGCGAACGTCTCGTACGTGCCCTGGAGGATGCCCTGGGTTCCGATGTAGATCCAGGAGCCGGCGGTCATCTGGCCGTACATCGTCAGGCCGAGCGTCTCGAGCCGCCGGAACTCCTCCCAGGTGGCCCACTCGGGAACCAGGTGGGAGTTGGCGATCAGCACGCGAGGCGCCCACTCGTGCGTCCGCAGGACGCCGACGGGGCGACCCGACTGGACGAGCATCGTCTCGTCGTCCGCCAGCCACTCCAAGGTCCGGACGAGCGCGTCGAAGCTCGCCCAGTCCCGCGCGGCCTTCCCCGTGCCGCCATAGACCACCAGGTCGTCTGGGTGCTCGGCCACCTCGGGGTCGAGGGTGTTCTGCAGCATCCGCAGCGCCGCTTCCTGCTGCCAGCCTCGGGCGTGCAGAGTCGCCCCCCGCGGCGCGGTGACCGTGCGGGGCACGCTGAGGTGGGTGTCGTGCGTCATGGGTCCTCCCCTGCCGCTTCGGGCTCCGCCGCGTGCGCGGACAGCTCAGGCTCCGCGTCCCACGGCCCGGTGACCGACTGCGCCGCGACGACGAGCTCACCGGAACGGACCAGGTCGACCACGGCGGCGATCTCCTTCGACAGCTCGCGGTCGGGACCCGGCCCCGGCACCCGCCGTCGAATGGCGGCGAGCACGGCCGAGGTCGCCGGTCCCGGCCGCAAGGGCGCCCGCAGGTCGAGTCCGCGGGCCGCCGTCATCGCCTCCACGGCCAACACCTCGGCGAGCCCGGCGAGGGCTCGACGGAGCTTGCGTCCCGCCGACCAGCCCATCGAGACGTGGTCCTCCTGCATGGCCGAGGAGGGAATGGAGTCCACGCTCGCGGGGACCGCGAGCCGCTTCAGCTCGCTGACCAAGGCGGCCTGGGTGTACTGGGCGATCATGTACCCCGAGTCCACCCCGGGGTCGTCGGCCAGGAACGCCGGGAGGCCGTGGCTTCGGGCCACGTCGAGGAAGCGGTCCGTCCGACGTTCCGCCATGCTCGCGACGTCGGCGACGACGATCGCGAGGAAGTCCAGCGCGTACGCCAGCGGCGCCCCGTGGAAGTTGCCGTTCGACTCCAACCGACCGTCCGGCAGCACGACCGGGTTGTCGATGACCGCGGCGAGCTCATGACCGGCGACCGTCCGGGCGAAGGCCAGGGCGTCCCGGGCCGCGCCGTTGACCTGGGCCGCGCATCGCAGCGAGTACGCGTCCTGGACCCGCGTGTCGCTGGGGCCGGCGTGGCTCGCCACGATGGGGGAGCCGGCGAGCAGCTGGCGCAGGTGTCGGGCCGAGTGGACCTGCCCCGGGTGGGGCCGCAGGGCTTGCAGGTCGGCGGCGAAGACCCGGTCGGTGCCGAGCAGCGCCTCCACGCTCATCGCCGCCGTCACGTCGGCGGTGTCGAGCAGCCGCTGTGCGTCGTGGCAGGCCAGCACGAGCATGCCGAGCATGCCCTCGGTGCCGTTGATGAGCGCGAGGCCCTCCTTCTCCGCGAGCGTGACGGGTGCGATGCCGGCGTCGGCGAGCGCCTCGGCGGCAGGTCGGCGCCGCCGCGCCCCACCCTCACCGCTCCACACCTCGCCCTCGCCGGTGAGGGCGAGCGCGACGTGGGCCAGAGGCGCGAGGTCGCCCGAGCAGCCGAGGCTCCCGTGCTCGGGGACGACCGGGGTGATGCCGGCGTTGAGCAATGCCAGCAGGGTCGTCGCGATCTCCGGACGAACACCCGTCTGACCGGTCGCGAGGGTCCGCAGGCGAAGCAGCATCATCGCCCGGACGACCTCGTCCTCCACGTCGGGGCCGATCCCCGCGGCATGGGAGCGGATCAGGCTGCGCTGGAGCTTGGCCCGCAGCTCCGGGACGATGAAGCGGGTCGCGAGCGCACCAAACCCGGTCGAAACGCCGTAGGCCGGGCGCTCCGCCGCAGCGAGGTCGTCGACCGGCTTCCGTCCAGCGGCGATCGCGGTGAGCGCTTCGGGCGCGAGAGCGACGCGGCAGCCGTGCCGGGCGACCGCCACGACCTCCGCCTCGGTCAGTGGTCGGCCACTGACCGTCACCTGCTCCATGTCCTCATTCCACCCGCGAACCGGCCGCCGTGCCACCACCTCGGCCCAGTCGGGGGTGCCGGCCGAGGTCCGACGTCGACGTTCCCACGCGGTGCGGCGGGGAGAGGCGGTCCGGTGCCTCAGACCAGCCCAACCGCGGAACCCGACCACGGCATCAGACCAGCCCGGTCGTGGTCAGCCACTCCTCCGCCACCGTGTCGGGGTCCTCCTTGTCGACTTCGACCTTGCGGACGAGCTCCCGCAAGGTCTCGGTGTCCAGCTGGGCCGAGACGGCGTTCAGCGCGTCGCGCACGGTGTCGGACGCCTTGTCCTCGACGATGAGCGGGACGACGTTTTGTGCGGTGAAGAGCAGCTTCGGGTCCTCGAGGACGACGAAGTCGTTCTCCTCGATCGCCGACTGGGTGGTGAAGAGGTTCGCGGCGTCGACCTGACCGCTCTTGAGCGCCGCCACGGTCACCGGTCCCGCGGTGTCCAGCTCCTTGAACGACTTGAACGTCAGGCCGTACACCTTCTCCAAGCCCGGGACGCCAGTCGGTCGGGTCTTCCACTCGGGCGGACCGCCCAGAACCATCGACGACGCGTACGGCTTGAGGTCCTCGATCGAGCTGAGGTCGTACTCCTCGGCGGTCTCCCGGGTCACCACCACCGCGTCCTTGTCCTCCGCCGACGACATCTCCAGGACGGTGAGACCGGACGGCAGAGCGTCGCGGAGCGCGGCGTAGACCTCGTCCGGCTCGGCGGCTGTCGCGTCGGAGTCGTAGTACTGCAGCAGCACGCCGGTGTACTCGGGAACCAGGTCGAGGGAGCCGTCCTCGAGTCCCTTGATGTAGGTCTCCCGACTCCCGATGTTGAGCTTGCGCTCAACCTGGATGCCCTTGGCCTCCAGCGCTCCGGCGTAGATCTCCCCGAGCAGGACCGCCTCCGGGAAGTTGGCCGAGCCCACGGTGATCGTGTCGCGTCCCGCCGGCTCCGTGCTGTTCGTGGCGAGTGGGTCTCCACCCCCTCCACAGGCGGTGATGGCGAGCAAGCCGGCCACCACCGTGGCGAGGAGGGTCCGTGTCGGTCGCATGGTGTTCTCCTCCGTCGTGACGCGCCCGTGACGACGTCCGCGTCGCCATCGAACGCTGTCTCGGTCACAAGGGCTGGCGCGCACAGGGTGGTCGACCACGCGTCGTGGACGACGCTCAGCGCGCCCGGACCAGGTGGTCCTCGAGCTGGTCCTGGACGTCCTCCCCTCCGACGTCGCGCGTCCGTCGTTCGCCTCGTCGCGCGGCGGCGATGAGCCCACGGGGAACGACGAGTCGCTGGAGTCCGGCGAGCAGCAGCTCGACGAGCACGGCGAGAACAGCGACGAGCAGCGCGCCCGCCAGCATCTGGGGGTAGTCACGCACCGCCAAGCCGTCGATCAACAGTCGTCCGAGCCCGCCGAGGCCGACGTAGGCCGCCACCGTGGCGGTGGAGACGATCTGGAGCATCGCGCTGCGCAGGCCGGAGAAGAGAAGCGGCAGCGCGCAGGGCATCTCGACCTTGACCAGCACCTCACGGCCCGTCATCCCCATGCCGAACGCGGCGTCGCGCGCCTCGGGGGGAACGGAACGGACACCGGCGTAGGAGCCGCTGAGGATCGGGGGCACGGCGAGGACGACGAGGACGGCGATGCTGGGCACCAGGAAGCCGAGCTCGCCGGGCAGCCGGGAGATCAGCGCCAGGACGGCGAGGATCAGGAGACCGAGGGTGGGCAGCGCGCGCAAGGCGTTGGCGAGTCCCGCGATGAGGAAGGTGCCCCGTCCCGTGTGGCCGATGAACAGCCCGAGCGGAACGGCGATGACGGCGGCCAGGAGCAGCGCGAGGACCGAGTAGCCGAGGTGCTCGGCCACCCGGTGGGGCACGCCGTCGGATCCCGCCCAGTGGGCGGGATCGGTGAGCCAGGAGAGGAGAGCGCCGATCATGAGCGGCTCCCCACTCGCTCCCACGGCGTGAGCGCGCGTGTCATGGCGAGCACCGCGCCGTCGAGGAGCAGCGCGAGCACCACACACAGGCCGATGCCGGTGACGAGCGGCGTGAAGAAGTCACGTTGGAAGCCGTCGGTGAACAGCATCCCGAGCTCGGGGACACCGATGATCGCGGCGACGCTGACCAAGCTCACGTTGGACACCGCCGCGACCCGTAGCCCGGCGCCGATGACGGGCACGGCCACCGGAAGCTCGACCTGCAGCAGCCGACGGAGCGGCTGGAAGCCCATCGCGGTCGCCGCCTGCCGCACGTCGTCGGGCACAGCGGCCAAACCGTCGGCGACTGTGCGGACCAAGAGCGCGACGGTGTAGATCGTGAGGGCGACCACGACGTTGACCGGGTCGAGGATGCGAGTGCCGAGAACCGCCGGAAGAGCGACGAAGAGCGCCAGGGACGGGATCGTGTACAACAGGCTGGAGACGCCCACCAGTGGCGGATACAGCCACCGACGCTCGCGCGCCAGCCAGCCCAACGGGATGGAGAGGAGCAGCCCGAAGACCAGCGGCAGCACGGAGAGCATCGCGTGCCACCCGAACAGTACGACGATCTCGTCGACGTTACGGGACAGCCACTCGATCACGGCGGGTCCTCCGGAGTGGGCGCTCCAGACCGCGGCGATCGCGGCGTGATCGGAGAGAGCTGGGGGCCCGCGTGAGCCCCGTTCGCGCTGGCGCCGCCGGGTGGCGCACCGTCGATCAGCGCGAGCACCTTCGCCGCGGGGACCGTACCGACCAGCCGACCGGAGTCGTCGACGAGCACTCCTCGCCCCGTCGGTGAGGAGAGCGCGGCGTCGAGGACTCCCCGCAGCGAACCGGTGAAGGACGCGACCGTCCCCCCGCGGTTGAGGTGCTCCGGCGCCACAGACCCGACGTCGGACCACTGACGAACGTCAAGCCAGCCTTGCGGTCGGCGCTGATCGTCGACGATGAGGACCCAGCCGTCACTCGCCGCCGCCCGGGCCTCTGCCACCGAGCAGCCCAGCGTGGCCGTGGGTTCGGGGTCGACGGCGAGCCCCTCGGCCGGCATGAAGGAGAGCGCCCGGTAGCCACGGTCCTTGCCGACGAAACCGGCGACGAACTCGTCGGCGGGGTGCTCCAGGAGCTCTCTCGGTGTGGACACCTGGGCCAGCCGGCCACCGGTACGGAACACCGCCACCATGTCGCCGAGCTTCACCGCCTCGTCGATGTCGTGCGTGACGAACAGGATCGTCTTGTCAAGCTCAGCTTGCAGACGGAGGAACTCGTCCTGGAGGCTCTCGCGCACGACCGGGTCGACAGCGCTGAACGGCTCGTCCATCAGCATGATCGGAGGATCAGCGGCGAGCGCCCGGGCGACACCGACGCGCTGCTGTTGCCCACCCGACAGCTGCGCGGGATAGCGTCGCGCCAAGTCGGGGTCGAGTCCGACACGCTCCATCAACTCCATCGCGCGCCGCCGGGCCGCTCGGCGGCTCCACCCGAGCAGGTACGGCACGGTCGCGATGTTGTCGACGACGGTCCGGTGCGGGAAGAGCCCGGCGTGCTGGATGACGTACCCGATGCCACGTCGCAGCTGAGCGGCGTCGGTGTCGGCGACGTCGCGACCGTCGATGAGAACCCGTCCAGACGTCGGTTCCACCATGCGGTTGACCATGCGCAACGACGTCGTCTTGCCGCAGCCGGACGGACCGACCAGCACCGTGATCTCGCCTGTCTCGGCCCGCATGTCGACCGCGTCGACCGCCACCGTGCCGTCGGGATAGCGCTTGGTCACGGAATCGAACTCGATCACGGTCGTCGGCCCCTTCCTCGGTCGACGGGTGCGTCGCGGTCGCCCGGCGCCCCGGTGACACCCTTGCCTGTCGCGACCGGCACACCGAACCCACAATAACCGCCCTGCACTCGGCCGAGGTGTGACGAAGAGGACAGGAACCGGTTCCGGCGACCCGCGCGGACCGTCCTCCCGCCGATGCGGGCGGTGAACACTACCCTCGGAATCCACCACCTCGTCGGGCCACGAGCGGTCACCGCCGGACCGGGTGACCTTGCGGATCCAAAGGAGCAGCCCGGATGCGTACGTTCGCGATCGTGACGACCACGGCGATCACCTTGGTGGCGGTCGCATTGGTCACCCGCACCGTCGCCGGAATGGTCGGGGTCGTGCGGCTCGGCCAGCCCGTGGTCGGTCGTACGGACCAGCCCTGGCGTCGATGGGCGACGATGCTGCGCGAGACCGTGGGTCACACCAGGTTGACACGCTGGCCGCTGGTCGGTGTGGCGCACTGGTTCGTCTTCGTCGGCTTCGGATTCCTCTTCTTCACCCTCGTCTCCGCCTACGGCCAGGTGTATGGCGGAGCCGACTGGACGCTGCCGCTCCTCGGTCACTGGTGGCCGTACGAGATCGCGGCCGAGCTCGTGGCCTCGCTGACCTTGGCCGGCATCCTCGTCCTCATCGTCATCCGGCAGCGCAACCACCCGCGTCGGCTCGGGCGGCGCAGTCGGTTCAGCGGCTCGACGATGTGGCAGGCCTACTACGTCGAGGCCACGATCGTCGTGATCGCCTGCTGCATCCTCGTCCTGCGAGGCTTGGAAGGCGCCCTCGGCGGGCCCGAGCGCGGCTCGCACCACCTGGTCACCGCCCCACTCGTCGCAGCGTTCTCCGGACTGGCTCCGACGACCCTCGCGACCGCGATCCTCGCCGTCGCCACGCTCAAGATCGCGGTCTCCATGGCGTGGCTCGTCGTCATCGCGCTGTACCCCACGATGGGCGTGGCCTGGCACCGCTTCACGGCGTTCCCGAACATCTGGTTCCGGCGCAAGGCCGACGGCGGCACCGCGTTGGGTGAGCTGCCACCGATGTACTCGCGAGGCCGGCCCATCGACTTCGAGGACCCCAGCGAGGACGACATCTTCGGCGCGGGAGCGGTCGAGGAGTTCACCTGGAAGGCGTTGCTGGACTTCACCACCTGCACCGAGTGCGGACGATGCCAGTCGCAGTGCCCGGCGTGGAACACCGGCAAGCCCTTGTCGCCCAAGGGCTTCATCCTCGACCTGCGCGACCACGCGTACGCCAAGGCGCCCTACCTGCGGGCGTCGGAGAACGAGCGGGAGGCTTTGCCCGACCAGGTGAAGGCGGAGGCGCAACGCCGGCTGGTCGGCGCGATCGACGATCCAGCGGCCGGCAGCCTCGGCGCGGTCATCGACTCCGACGTCCTGTGGTCGTGCACGACGTGCGGCGCCTGTGTCGAGCAGTGCCCTGTGGACATCGAGCACGTCGACCACATCGTCGAGATGCGCCGGCACCAGGTGCTCGTCGAGTCGGAGTTCCCCAGCGAGCTCAACCAGCTGTTCCGGGGATTGGAGAGCCGCGGCAACCCGTGGAACATGAACCCGGCGGCACGGCTGGAGTGGACGAAAGGGCTGTCGTTCGAGGTGCCGGTCGTCGGTGAGGGCGACGTGACCGACCTGTCCCGGGTGGAGTACCTGTTCTGGGTCGGGTGTGCCGGCGCGTTCGACGATCGCGCCAAGAAGACGACGCGCGCGGTCGCGGAGCTGCTGCACATCGCCGGGGTGTCCTTCGCCGTTCTCGGCCCCGCCGAGACCTGCACCGGTGATCCCGCACGGCGCGCCGGCAACGAGTTCGTCTACCAGATGCTGGCCCAGCAGAACGTCGAGACGCTGCGCGAGGCGGGCGCGACCAAGGTGGTCGCGACCTGCGCGCACTGCTTCAACACGATTCGCAACGAGTACCGCCAGCTCGGCTTGGAGCTCGAGGTCGTCCACCACACGCAGCTGCTCAACCGCCTGGTGCGGGAGGGGCGGTTGCGCCCCGTGCCACCGACGGCCGACGGCGAGCGACGACCCGTCACCTACCACGACCCGTGCTATCTCGGCCGACACAACCAGGTCTACCAGCCGCCCCGGGAGCTGCTGAGCGCGCTGCCCGAGGTGGAGGTGCGAGAGATGCCGCGCAGCGGTCGGACGTCCTTCTGCTGCGGCGCCGGCGGAGCCCGCATGTGGATGGAGGAGCGCATCGGCACCCGCATCAACCTCGAGCGCACCGCCGAGGCCGTGGCGACCGGCGCCGAGCGCATCGCCACCGCCTGCCCGTTCTGCCGGGTGATGCTGGGGGACGGCGTCACCCAGCACCAGGCCGACGGCAAGGCTGGTGAGGACGTCGAAGTGGTCGACGTGGCACAGCTGCTGCTGGAGTCGGTCCGTCGAGGCGGTGACCGCTCCGCCGCGAGCGCCTCCCCTGGCGACGCCACCGCCGGCGCGGACGGCGGGAGCGGTGACGCCGCACCGGTGCGCGACTAGCACCCGCGATCGTGCCCTGGTACCACGGTTCCCAACAGGAGCTTTCCGTCCTCCGTCCCGGGAGCCTCACATCGCTGGGGCAGTGGGTGCTCCGTTGTGGGTTGCCTCGCTGGAGAAGAGCGTGTGGTCGGTGCCGTCGGCGGCGGTCGCCGTGATCTTGACCGCGCCCTCGGCTGTCCAAAGGCCGAGCTGGCTGGGCTTGCCGTTGTTCCTGTGGCCCGCGTAGATCAAGCCGCCGGCCTCGGTCCCCTCGTCGTTACAGAACAAGATGCCGCCGAACGTCCCGCGGCCCGGATGCTCCTGGTCCTCGCCGCGCGTCGGGGCGATGCTCGCGATGGTGGAGTTGCCGATGAGCATGCGCGTGGTGCCGTCCGGCTCGACGATGCGGATGCGCTGCGCTCGGAGCTCCCGCACCGGCTCGTCGGACTGGTCGACATCGAGCCCGACGGCTCGCGCTGCTTCTTCGGCGCGAGCCAAGGCGTCGGTCGCGGCGGCGTACGCCTCACGCGCCGCCGCGAGGGCGGCCTTCACGTGCTCCTTGTGTTCGGCTCCACGACGAGAACTTGACGCCGGTCCACGAATCGGACGTGCATGATCGACATGCGTCGTCCGCTCCCGGACGTGGCTGTGGTCAGCTGACCCCGCCTCTGATCACTCGTCGCCGGCAAGCACGAATGGCATGTAGCCGACGGGAGGCTCCGTCACCTCCAACTCGCTGAAGATCAGGGTGAGGTTGTGGCTGTTCATCTCGAGACGGACCTCATGGAAGTCGATCCCAAGACGTTCGGTCCACGCCTTTGCCCGGCGCGAGTCGGCGACCAGGTGGGCCCCAGGGTAGAGCGCCTGCCACCTCACGGCCCACACGTAGCCGTCGAGGTCCGGTCCGATCTCCGGGTCCGTCAGCCGCTCGTCCAAGGACGTGCGCCAGGTCTCCGGGCTCAGAGCGGTCCTCGTCTCCGCCACGACGCAGTACTTGAAGAGGTACCGAAGGTGCGTCGGCTTGATGCCTGTCCTCGGGTCGGCCGTCACGTGGACGATGACCTCGTAGTCGCGCATGTAATCGGTGTAGGCGTGGTACACGACGGCGTGGTCGGAGATGTCGTCCAGCGCTCGGCGCAACTCGGTGATCTCCACGCCGCTCTCCTATCAGCCTGCCCGGTCACGCCTAGGTCGACGACGACCTCCTGATTCCGTCGTGCTCACCGCCGCCAAGGCCGACGCGCGCCGGTTGAGCGGCCTCCTCGCGCCGACGTCACGGCGCTCCGCGACCACTTGCCCGACGTGACGACGACGCGTTCACCGGACGGCCGGTTGCTATGGCGCGGCAACGTCTCGTTGGCTGACCGGGCGTGGCGGCCACGATCCGTCGTCCGGGTCTGCGCTTCCACGACCTCGCCACACCGGAAAGCACGCCTCCGACGGCTAGCGGGACGAGCCCGCGGACCTGATGGGCCGGATGGGGCACGAAAACCCGAACGCCACGCCGATCCGCAGTGCGCCACGAGCCGGCGGACGGGGCGATCGCGGAGGCCCTGGGCGAGACTGCGCCAAGATCACAAGGCCGGGGGCGGGATCACATCCCTGACCTCGGCCTCCGGGCAAGAGAGCGGGTGACGGGAATCGAACCCGCACTATCAGCTTGGGAAGCTGACGTTCTGCCATTGAACTACACCCGCGTACCGTCACCTCACGGTGACGACGGATCAGGATACTACTCATCCGTCGCCTGGCTGCAGCAGGTGTGAGGATGCCGGTTCGGTAGGTTGCGAGTGTGCTCCTCTCCGACCGTGACATCCGCGTCGAGATCGACAAGGGCCGGGTGGTCCTCGAACCGTTCGAGCCTGCCTTCGTGCAGCCGTCGAGCGTCGACGTCCGGATCGACCGTTACTTCCGGGTCTTCGAGAACCACCGCTACCCCCACATCGATCCCGCGCAGGAGCAGCCGGACCTGACGCGGCTCATCGAGTGCGCGGAGGGGGAGCCGTTCATCCTCCACCCCGGGGAGTTCGTCCTCGCCTCGACGTACGAGCGGGTCAGCCTCCCCGACGACATCGCCGCCCGCCTGGAGGGCAAGTCGAGCCTGGGGCGCCTGGGGCTGCTCACCCACTCGACAGCCGGGTGGATCGACCCCGGATTCTCCGGGCACATCACCCTCGAGCTGTCGAACGTCGCGACGCTGCCGATCAAGCTCTGGCCGGGCATGAAGATCGGCCAGCTCTGCTTCTTCCGGCTGTCCTCGCCGGCGGAGCACCCGTACGGCGCCGAGGTCTACGGCTCGCGCTACCAGAACCAGCGCGGGCCCACACCCTCGCGGTCGTACCGCAACTTCTACCGGTTCTGAGCCCCAGCGCTCGGGCCTTTCGCCGGCGTCCCCAGCGCACGACCGCTCAGTCCGACGTGACCGGGTACATGACCAGGCGCACCGACCCGGTCGCGGCGGGTGTCCGGACCACGAGGGCGATCCGCCAGAGCGCCTCACCCCAGACCGGGTTCAGCTTGCTGTCCTGGAAGGCGATGCGCTCGACGCCGACGTCGAGGAGCTCCGCGTCGTAGTCGACGCGGAGCGCGCGCCGCTGCCCGGGGACCACGATCGTCCCCCGCACGGTTGTGTCCGGGGTGCCCGACGCCATCAGGTGCAGGCGCAGGTCCCGGGGGTGGTGGTCGAGCTCCCAGGAGTCGACCAACGTGACCCGCCCCTCCCCCGCGCGGTCGAGGGTCAGCGTCCGGAGCCACCGCCGGCAGCCCGCCTCCGCGGGGTACGCGCCGGCGAGGTCCACGCTGGCGTGGACCCGGCCCGAGTCCAACTCGACCGTGACGTCACGGGCCGCGTACGCCGCGCCCGGTGCCTGCTCGTACCCGTCGATCAACGGCACGTTGTGGTACGCGCTGCGGAGCGCCCAGATCTCGTAGCGCCGGTCCGAGAAGGTCTGGGCGGTGTACTCACCGACGCCGGCGTCCACGAGCACCGGATGCCCGTCGAGCGCCACCAGCACCGTTCCGACGTCGTTGTGGTTGTGGTCCTCGGCGTTGTGGCCGCCCTTCACCGAGATGAGCAGGCCGTCCGCACGTCCCGGGTGCTGCCGCGCGACGAGCAGCTGCGCGTCCGGCCACCACGCCTGCGCGACGAGAGGCGCGGAGCGGGGTGGTTCCCTCCGCCACTCGGTGTCGGCGAGCGCCAGCAGCGCCCGACCCAGGGGGGTGCCGGGCGAGACCGCCGGCCCGTCGTCGCCGCGCATGGCGCGGGCGTGGGCCTTCATCTCCTCGTCGCCCACCCGGACGCCGAACCGGTAGAGGACGTGGGCGCACGCGTTCTTGTCGACCTGCGCTGGCCCGTCGGCCACGTTGACGTACCAGCGGTCGGCGATGTGGACCCGATGCGGGTAGCGGCCGATCTCGCGCACGAGTGGGAGCCCGAAGCAGTCCAGCACCCCACCGCTGGCCGACCGGAGGAACTCCAGACACTCCGACAGCGACGCGCCCGCCCGCCACCAGTACGAGTGTCCCTCGGTGCAGGCACCGTCCGGCTGGTAGCCGGCGAGGAACACCTCGAGCCCTTCGACGACCCGCTCGGTCGTGCGCACGATGTCGTCGCGGTCGAAGTCGACCAGGAACGAGCAGGCGAGCACGTTGGAGTTGATCCACGGGTTCCAGTTGTTGACGTGCCGCCGGGTCCGACCGAACCACGTCCAGGTATCGATCGTGCGCTGCGGGATGAGGACGCGCCGGCGCACCTCGTCGAGCAGGCGTCGGACGGCGAACTCCGAGCGGTCCCGGACTCGGTCACCGAGGACGGCGTACGTCCAGGCCAGCAGGGCGCCGGTCTCCGCCGCGAACAGGTCCAGCGTCGGGTTCGCCGGGTTCGGCAGGTCGCCGCCTCGCGCACCGTGCGACTCGTCGTGGGCCGGGATGCACCACGAGGTCTCCTCGCACAGCAGCCACACCCCGTCGAGGACCTCCTCGTGCCAGCGATCCTCGTCGGTGAGACAGGCCGCCAGGACGGCGGCGGCCAACCGGGTACGACGAGCGAAGTAGCCTCTCTCGAACCTGGTGCGGTTGCCGGTTCGCCGAAAGTCCAGCCAGAGCGTGGCAGGCTGGACCGGCCACGGCGCTCGGGTGACCTCCTCGGCGTGGGCGAGCAGGGCGGACCTCGTCGGCTCCTCGACGCTCGTCCAGAAGGCCCGATCGTTGACGTCCGGGACAGGTCGCCACGCGCCGGGCTGTGGCAGGTGGTTCGACAGCGCCTCGGTGGTGAGGATCTCTCGCAACATGTTCGCCTCCGGCCTCGCCCACCACTGAAGCGGTTTCGCGGAGCAATGGGGGCTCGCGTACCGGTCTCGGCCACGTGGGACGTGGTCGGTTGACGCTTCCCACGCCGGATGCGAGAGGCTTGACCGTCGTGGCGATACGTCCAACGTCTGATGCCTCGACCGTGGAGTGTGACCAGGCCGACAGCCCGCTCATCGGGCCGGTGGCGCCGCCGGCGCTCCACGTGATGTCGTTCAACCTCCGTGTGGGCAATGAGGGCCTGCCCGACCCTTGGCCCGAGCGGCGTCCGGTCTCCGCCGCGCTCCTGCGAGCGGAGCAGCCGGCGGTCATCGGTACCCAGGAAGGGCTCTACCCGCAGGTCCGCGAGGTGGCCGCCGCCCTGCCGGCGCGGTACGAGTGGGTCGGCACCGGCCGCGAGGGCGGGTCCCGCGGCGAGTTCATGGCCGTCTTCTTCGACGCCGAACGGCTCCAGCCGCGCGAGTTCGACCACTTCTGGCTCTCCGACACCCCATCCGTCGTGGGCTCGACGACGTGGGGCAACCGGGTGGTCCGCATGGCGACGTGGGTGCGCTTCACCGACCTGGCGACGGGTCGGGAGCTCGTCGTCTTGAACACCCACCTCGACCATGCCGTCGACCGGGCCCAGCGCCTGGGCGCGGAGCTGCTCGCCCGGCGCCTCGCCGACTTCGACGCGGATCTTCCCGTGATCGTGACCGGCGACTTCAACGTCCCGGCGCAAGCATCGGTCCCGTACGACACGCTCGTCGGAGCTGCCGGCCTGGTCGACACGTGGACCGCCGCGGAGAAGCAGCTGACCCCGGCGTACGCGACGTTCCACGGCTACCGACCACCTCAGGTGGACGGCGACCGCATCGACTGGATCTTGGTGCGCCCCGGGATCCACGTCCGGGCGGCCGCGATCAACACCTTCACCCTCGACGGGCGCTGGGCGTCCGACCACTGGCCGGTGCACGCCGTGGTCGAGCTCTGACGCCCGGTCGCGCACCCGGGTTCGTGACCTCCCTCACCGGCCAGCGCGGAAGGCGTCAGGGCCATCGCGATCGGGCCTGCGGTCCCCGCGCGACGGTGGCACGGCTCGGCGGGGGCGCGACGCGGTCGGCGAGTGCGTACAGGAGCCGCGCGCATTCTCTCCGGAGCGACCGCACCGCCTCGACGGGCCACGGACGGCGCGCCAGCCCGGCCGGCTGAAACCGTGTCCGCTCGGCGGTGAGGGTCCGCTCGGCGGTGAGGCAGCTCGGGGCGTCCGCGCGATGCCGCTTGACCAGTCGTGACGTCACGTACTCCTGCAGTCGAAAGTCGCTCATGAACCCTCCGGCTCGGTCAAGGTCCGCGGCTGCCGTCACCGGAGACGACGGATCGAGTCGGTGGAGTGTTGGCCTGGGTGCGCGTTCCGCGTCGGCGCGCACGGACAGCCGCGAGGGCCGCGGTCAGCCGCGAGGGGCGTACATGATGACGGCCACACCGAGCAGACACAGCCCGGCGCCGATCAGGTCCCAGCGATCCGGACGGAACTTGTCGACGACCACGCCCCACGCCAAGGAGCCCGCGACGAAGACGCCGCCGTACGCGGCGAGGATCCGGCCGAAGTGGGGATCGGGCTGGAACGTGGCCACGAAGCCGTACGCGCCCAAGGCGAGGACGCCGGCCGCGATCCACAGCACTCCTCGGTGCTCCCGCCAGCCTTGCCACACCAACCACGCTCCCCCGATCTCGGCCAAGGCCGCGAGCGCGAACAAGAGCACCGAACGCAGCACGGTCACGGACCGAACCTACCGATGAGCGAAGCCGACACCACCCGGAAGCACACCCCACCTGCCCGTGACGGGTGGGGTGAGGGCATCCAAGCGACACCCGGCACCGAGGGATCGAGAGAGTCCCCTCCTGCTTGTTCGCGCGGCCTACTTGTTCGCGCGCAGGTAGGTGAGGACGGCGAGGACCCGGCGGTTGGTGTCGTCGGTAGGCGGCAGGCCGAGCTTGGTGAAGATGTTTCCGATGTGCTTGCCGACGGCGGTCTCCGTCACGAACAACCGCCTGGCGATCGCGGCGTTCGAGTGGCCCTCGGCGACGAGTGCGAGGACCTCCCGCTCCCGGTTGGACAGCGCTGCGAGCGGATCGCTGGGACGCTGGAGCAGTTGCTGCACGACCTCCGGGTCGAGCATGGTGCCACCCCCGGCCACGACGCGCAGCGTGGCGACGAACTCCTCGATGTCGACGACCCGGTCCTTGAGCAGGTAACCGATGCCCCGGCCGTTGCCCGAGCGCAGCAGCGCGGCCGCCCACTCCTGGCGGACGTACTGGCTGAGCACGACGACGGGCAGACCGGGACGCTGCTCGCGGAGCGCGATGGCGGCCCGCAGGCCGTCGTCGGCGTGGTGCGGCGGCATGCGGATGTCGGTGACGACGAGGTCCGGCTGGTCTGCGGTGACCGCGCCGACCAGCTCCGGCGCGCTGCCGACCGCGGCGACGACCTCGAAGCCGAACCGCGGCAGCACGCCGACGAGTCCTTCCCGCAGCAGCACACCGTCCTCGGCGAGCACGACGCGGGTCACGACGGACACGGCACCTCCGCCCGCACCACGGTGGGACCACCGGCGGGGCTGGACAGCAGCAACCGCCCACCCGCGGCGGCGACCCGGTCCGCGAGCCCGGTCAGGCCGGTGCCCCGCGCCGGGTCAGCCCCGCCCGAGCCGTTGTCGCGGACCTGCACGACGAGGAGGTTACTCGTACGGGCGAGACTGACCTCGGCGCTCGCGGCCCGGCTGTGCTTGACGACGTTGGTCAGCGCCTCGGAGACGACCAGGTACGCGGTGCTCTCGATCCGCTCGGGCATCCGCCCGAGCTCGGGCGGGTCCGCGGTGACCGTCACCGGAAGGGGCAGCTGCGCGGCCAGTTCCCGCACGGCGCCGAGCAGCCCCAGGTCAGTGAGGGCCCGCGGGTGAATTCCGCGGACGATGTCGCGCAGGACGACCATGAGCTCCTTCGCCTGCTCGTGGGCGCGTTCGACCGCGGCCGCGGCCGGGGAGTCCGCTGGCACGTCCAGCTTCGCCATGCCCAGCTGCAAAGCAAGGCTGGTCAGCCGGTGCTGAGCGTGGTCGTGCAGGTCCCGCTCGATGCGCCGCCGCTCCGCCTCGTACGCGTCGACCAGCCTGGCGCGGGACCGCGCCACCTCCCGCACCGCCGGTGAGTCGAGGCCGCTGTCGAGCAGCGCCCGCGCCACCGCCGCCTGCCCCACCACGACCACACCGAGCAGGTACGGCCACAGCGGCAGCATGGCCACGCCGAGGATCGCGTACGGCAGGGCCTGCCGCGCGCTGTCGATCTCGGCGATCCCGATCGCGACCGGCCCGACCTCGGAACCGGCAAGCCACGGGCCGGCCAGGAGCGTCACGTTCAAGGCCATCAGCAGCCCCAGCGCCGCGTACACCACGGGCACCGCGGTGGCGAGGAACACCGCGTACGCCACCTCCCGCCACGTGGCGCCTTCGGTGAGTCGTGTCCGCAGCCACTGGACCACATCGTTGGCGACGAACCGGTGCCCGGAGACGACCGGCCGGTGGTCGACGATGCCGAGCCGACGGCGTTCCAGCGCCGCCAGCCCTATCGACAGCGGCACGCCGACCGTCGCGGCGACCGCGAGCCCGGCGGGTAGGAGCAAGATGAGGAGCCCGGGCACCGGGCGGTCGGTGACGATTCGCTGGGCGACGGCGTACCAGGGCAACACCACCGTCACCAGGCCGAAGCCGAGCACGGCGGCGAGCGGGACGGTGCTGACGAGGTACGCCAGTGACCGCCACGGCCACGACGAGATCAGGTAGCCGCGCCGCCCCAGAGCCGCCAGCAGGTGCCGAGGGTGTTCAGGTGCCGTCGTGCGTTGCTCCGTGGTCATGTCCTGCCCCCGTTCCGCTGCTCGTCACCGGATCGACGACACGACGTCACGCGTCGGTGCCATGGTCGAGGTGTGGTGGGCGTGCGCCGACTCCGCCGACGCGCGGCGCCCCAGGAGCCGACCGCGGACCATGAACAGGGCGGCGATCCCGAGCGGCACTGACAGAACGAACATGACCGACACGGTGTCGAGGTCGCCGTGCTCGACCAGGAGCACTTCGGTGATCAGCCCGATCACCATGTTGTTCCCCGCGTGGGCCAGCGACGGGACCCAGACTGTCTTGCTCGCGAGGTACAGCCAGCTCAACGGGATCTGCTGCAGGACGAAGAACACGGTCCAGACGGGCAGCGCCACCAGGTTGTTGGAGAACTCGATGTAGCCCAGGAACGCCAGCGGGACGTGCCAGACGCCCCAAATCAACCCGGTGACGAGGACAGCGGCCAGCGGCCTGCCGGGAAGGAGGCGTGCCCGCAGGTAGCCGGTCCAGCCGAACTCCTCGCCCCAGTACACCGGGACCAGGACGATCGTGAGGATCGGCAGGATGACAACAAGGCCACCCAGGGGTGAAAGGTCCGGCCGCCAGCGCCCGAGCCCGGCGGCGATCGCGAGCCCGGCCGCGGTGACGGCGAGAGGGCCGAGCCACGCCACCAGGTACCACCGCCACGCCGCGCGGAACTTCGGGGCGAACGCCGCGTCGCCGAAGCCTTCCCGGGTGATCCACTGGCGGACGACCACCGCGGCGACGGCGGGGGCGAACGCGCCGGGGAGCTGGGCCAACGGATTGACCAGCGACCAGCCGAAGACGAGCCGTTCGACGAACCACGATGACCAGCTAATTCCGAGGGTGAGGAGGAGAAAGGCGATCACGCCGCGTCGATTCGACATGCGGCACACCCAACCGGGCGCGGGGCATACCCGTCACTACGACCACCCACCGAACCCGGGGTAGGGCTAGCCCTACCCCGAAGAGCCGCCTAGACGTCGTGCGTGGCGTGCGGTGCGGGTGGTCTGATCCCCCGCATGACGCTGTCCACGACACTCTCACGTCCGACGACACTGCCACGTCCGGCCAGGATCGGTGCGCTGTGCCTGACCGCGGCCGCACCGCTGTTCCTCCTCGCGAACGTGGTCACCGCGCTCGGCTGGCGTAACCCGCCGTTCAGCTGGGCCACGCACAACATCAGCGACCTCGGCAACGTCCACTGTGGTGTCTGGGACACCACCCGGCCGCGGTACGTCTGCTCGCCCTGGCATCCGTTGATGAACGCCTCGTTCGTGCTCACCGCGCTGCTGCTCATCGTGGGGTTCGTGCTCGCCTGGCGGCTGCTTTGTCACGGCGCGGCCCCGCGGGTGGCCGCGTGGCTGTTCCTGCTCGCCGCGGTCGGCTATGCCCTCGCGGGCGCGTATCCCGCCGACGTCAACGAGAACCTGCACTTCCTCGCCGCGCTGCTGATCCTGGTGCTGGGCAACATCGGACTGCCGCTGGCGGCGTTCGCGCCCGCCGGGACCGTGCTCGGGGAGATCCGGCCGCTGACGCTGGTCGCGGCCGTCGTCGCGCTCGCCGGCTCGGTGCTGTTCCTCACCCAGCAGCCCCTGGGTATCGGGGTGGGTGCGATGGAGCGCGTCGCCGCCTTCCCGTTCCTGATCTGGGCGAGTTGCGTCGGCGTCTTCCTGCTCGTCAGGTCCCGCACCCCGAGGCGGGTGCCCGTCTCGTGATCCCTCTCCGCGACGAAGTGGTCCGGCGTGCGGTCGCGACGGCATCAGGCGCGAGGACGACGAGAACCGACGTGGCGGCGGGCGGCGGGGCGGTCCGCCCGCCACAGCAGGTGGACACCGCCCTACCGGACCGGCGTCGGGGTGGCGGCGCTCGCCGCGCGCGGCACCGGCCGCCGACTCACCGTCCGCCCGCCGCGCGGCGTGAGGAAGGTCTCCAGCCTGGCGATCTCGGCGCCAAGCGCCACCGCGAACCTGCGGGCCTTCGGCGGCCCGTCGACATACCCGGTCTCCACGGTCAGCCGGCCCTCCGGGTCCCGCGCGCAGTTGGCCCAGCCGATGACCCGGTCCCGCCACAGCAGCGGTAGCGCGTAGTAGCCGAGCCGCCGCTTCGCGGGCGGCGTGTACGCCTCGAACCGGTACGCCCAACCCCACAGGTGTTCGAACCGGCGGCGGTCCCACACCACCGGGTCGAACGGCGCCAGCAGCCGGACCCGCTCTTCCGGCTCCCCCTCCGCCGGCGCGAGGTCGACCGGCCACAGGTAGCGGACCCCGTCCACCTCGGTCGCCGCGAGCGCGCCGGTGGCGAGCAGCCCGCGCACCACCGCGCCGCGCCCGCCGGCCGCGCGGGACAGGCGGCGCGGCAGCGCCGCGCGCAGGCTCGCCTCCGGCACCGGGGCGAGGACGCGGGCGATGAGCAGCGCCACCTCGCGGGCCCGCTCCGACACGTCCAGCGGGTCGTCGAGCGGCGGCGCCGGCTCGTAGAGGCGCACTCCGTTCTCCCGGCGCGCCACCCGCACGAGCCCGTAGTAGTGCAGCTCCTCCAGTACGCGAGTGGTCGCCGCGGACTGTCCGCCCCAGCCGTTGACCACGCGGGTCCGCCCGAACGCCTCCCACAGGCTGCGCGGATGGGTGACTCCGTGCTCGCGGACGAACGCCAGCACCTCCGCGGCGAGCCCGCGAGGCTGGTATGGCCCGTCGCCGTCGTCGGTCGGGCGCGGGTGCAGGAAGCGACGCAGCGGGCGGGTGACGAACCCGTACGCGTAGACGTAGTCCTCCTCCAGCGGCAACGTCGGGTACGCCCGGTCGAGGTCACCGGCCCGGTAGCCGGACACCCGCTGGCGGAGGATCAGATCCTGCGCCGGTGCGGGGGCGCGGATCGGGTCGGCCTGGACGAAGCCGACGCGGTCCATCGTCTCGGCGAGGCTCGCGTTCCGCACCAACGACCAACCCACGGCCTGTCGGCGCAGCCAAGACAGAGAAGCCATGTCGGGCAGCGTAGAGCGCAGCTCCGACGGTGCCGGACTCCGCACCCGCGCCGCTGGTCACCGCGAGGACCTCGACGACGACCGGAGCTTCTCGCCCGTGGGATACGGACGGTCGTCCGCTCGCGGCACCGTCCGCAACCAAGCGGATCCGCCCCGAGAGCGTCCGAGATCGTGATCGCGACGGTCCCGGGAGCACGGTACGGCTGCGTTCACGTCGCGGAATTTTCTCGGACGAGATGTCGATCTGACCGGGCGTCGTTCGTCATCAAGGCGATGACACGGCCACCGAAGCGGTGAGCCGGGACCGAGACGGAGGGATCAGATGCGATTCATGGTTCTGATCAAGGCCACCGAGGAGACCGAGGCCGGCGTGCTGCCCAGCCAGGAGATGTTGGAGGCGATGGGCAAGTACAACGAGGAGCTCGTCAAGGCCGGCGTCCTCCTTGCCGGGGATGGGCTGCAGCCCAGCTCCAAGGGCGCCAGGGTGCGGTTCGACGGGGACAAGCGCACCGTCATCGATGGCCCGTTCGCGGAGACCAAGGAGCTGATCGCCGGCTACTGGCTGTGGGAGACGAGCTCCCTCGAGGAGGCGATCGAGTGGGCCAAGCGCTGCCCCAATCCGACCGGTCGCCAGTCCGAGATCGAGATCCGCCAGGTGTACGAGATCGACGACTTCGACGAGAACCTCACTCCTGAACTGCGTGAGCAGGACCAGCGCCTGCGCGAGCAGACCGCGTCCCGCGAACGGTAGGAGGTCAGACCACCGTCGGCGCGCCGACCAGAGCGCCGGCGCGCGAGCGGCACCCAGACACCGCCCCAGGTGGCAGGGGACCGAGCGTGCGTCGACGGGATCAGCCGACGGCAACGCCGCCACGCCGGAAGGCAAGGCCTCGCGTGTTCTTCCGGCGTGGCGGCTGACTCGACGCCGAGCAGCACGCCTGCACGCCGAACGGTGGCGTTGTACCGGCGGCATGGCTTCCAGCCCTGCAGATGCGCAAGCAGCTCGGGTCGGTGTCGACCAGGTCTGACCCACATTGACGCGCTTGCCGCGGTGGACGACTCGTCCCACAGGATGCGGTCCCACAGCATGGGCGGGAGCGGGCCGCGGGTGATCGCCACGTCGTGCCAGGCGAGAATCGGCCGCCATGAAGCGGCTCTCGCACCTGGCCCTGGTGTACGTGCTCGCCGCCCTCTGCGGCGTTGGTGCGCTGGTCGCGGTCGCGGCGGTCACAGCGACACCCGCGGTGCTTCTTGCCGCTGGGCTGGTGACCTTCGTCGGCGCGGGGGCGGGCCTGGTCTGGCTGGTGACCAGGCGCTGGCCCGATTCCACCCGCACCCGTCGTCACGCCGTGCTCGCCGGTACGACCGCCGGGGTCGGTCTCTTCACGTTCACCGTGGTCATCCCGCCAGGTGAGCCGGCACTCCCGCCCGAGCCAGCGCCGGGCCAGTCGTCCGTCCGGTTGGCGACGGGTTCCCGCATCGCCTACGCACGACGGCCGGCGGCCCGATCCACCCGGCCCGGCGAGCCGATCATTGTCCTGCACGGCGGTCCCGGCGTGCCCGACCTGGCCGGTGACCTGGCGTACTTCGGTCAGCTCGCCGACGACGGCCACGACGTCTACGTCTACGCCCAAGTTGGGTCAGGGGCATCGGCGCGGCTTGATGACCCGACGGCCTACACCCTGGACCGGCACGTCGCTGACCTCGAGGCGTTCCGGCGGCACATCGAAGCCGACAAGGTGACACTGATCGGTCATTCCTTCGGGGCGGTCCTCGCGGCCGCGTACATCGCCGATCACCCCAACCGGGTCGTCAAGGCTGTCTATACCTCACCCGGCGACCTCGACCCCGCGGCAGGCGGAGCGAGCATGGTCAGCCGGCTCACCTTCGCCCAGCAGATGGGGTTGTACGCACGCCTGCTGCGACCCCGAGATCTCCTCGCGTACGCCCTGGTCCAGGTGAACCCGCAGGCCGCCCACGCACTCACCGGCGACGCCGACATGGACGCCCGGTTCGACGCCCACTACAACAGGACCCGGCCGGCCTTGCGCTGCGACGGGCGGTACGGACCGGAGCTGCACGGGCTCGGTGCGTACGCCAACATGGTCCCGCAGTCGGCGAGCCGGCCGACACCTCGCGACCGCCGTCCCGCACTCGCCCGGGCCGGCGTGCCCGGCCTGGTGATCAAGGGATCCTGCGACTACCTGTCCTGGTCGTCCGCACTCGAATACCTGGACAGCTCGCCCAGCACCCGACTGATCTACCTGCGCGGCGCCGGGCACAACGCCTACCAGGAGCAGCCGGAGGCCTTCCTGGCCGTCGTCCGGGCTTTCCTCGCTGACGAGCGCCTTCCCGTGGCCCCCTACCCGAGCCGGCAACGACCGGCTGACTTCGAAGGCCCCGCCTGAACCACCTCGGGCACGCAGGAGCGGAGCTCACCCGGCGACGCCGCATCGACACCCGGGCCACGGCGCCCGCCTCGCGGACCCAGGAACGGCTCAATCCGCGGCGGCGCCCGGCTTCACCAACCCGCTCTCGTACGCGAGGACGACCAGCTGCGACCGGTCGCGAGCGCCGAGCTTGGTCAACAGACGCGACACGTAGGTGCGCGCCGTCGCGGGTGAGATGAAGAGCTCACGGGCGATCTCGTCGTTGGTTCGGCCGCGTCCGACCTGTGCGAGCACCGCTCGTTCCCGCTCGGTGAGCCCGTCGAGCAAGCTCGCATTGACCGGCTGGGTCGCGGACGCGGCGAGCGTCCGCATGACGGTGGCAGTGACCGAAGGCGACAGGAGCGAGCCGCCCCGCGCGACTACCCGGATCGCCGACCTCAGCTCGGCCGGTGACACGTCCTTGAGCACGTAGCCAGCCGCGCCACAGCGAATGGCCTCCACGATGTCCTCGTCCTCGTCGAACGTCGTGAGCACGAGGACTCGGACCGACTCCAAGCTCGGGTCGGACGTGATCGCCCGGGTCGCCTCCAAGCCATCCATCTCAGGCATGCGGATGTCCATCAAGACGACGTCCGGCCGCAGTTCACGCACCTTGCTCAGTCCTGACCGACCAGTGTCCGCCTCGCCGACCACCTCGATGTCGCCGTCGTGTTCGGCCAAGGGCTTGAGCCCGGCTCGGACGAGCTCCTGGTCGTCCACCAAGACCACTCTGATCATGGTTGTAACCTCGCCGGCAGCCGAGCGCGGACCACGAACCCGCCGTTCTCACCGTTCTCGGCGACGAGCTCACCACCGAGAAGGGCTGCGCGCTCCCTCATCCCGGCGATCCCCTGGCCGCCTTCCGTGCGCATCGGGTCCTGCGTCGCGTCGGTCTCCTGACGGCCTCGACCGTTGTCGGAGACCTCCACCTCCAGCATCCCGGCGTCGATGCGCGCGACTACCCGGGCACGGGTCGCACCCGAATGACGGATCACGTTGGTGAGCGACTCCTGCACGATCCGGTAGGTGGCCGCATCGATGGCGGCGTCGAGCTGAGGAGACTCGACGTCGATGTCGAGGTCGACAGGGACGCCTGCCTCTGCGGCCATCTCCGCCAAGCGCGGCACCCCGGACAGTCCCACGGCACCCCGTGAGGTCTCCTCCAGCGCGGGTGTGCGCAGCACTTTCACCGTCGCCCGCAGCTCCCGCATGGTCCTGCCCGTGATCTGCCGGATCTGCTCCACAGCACGCATCGCGGCGGCATCGTCGACACCGATCGCCTCGGCCGCCACGTTGCCGTGGACAGCGATGACGGACATGGAGTGGCCGACCAGATCGTGAAGGTCCCGGGCGATCCGCATCCGCTCGGCGATGATCCGATGCTCAGCCGCACGCTGCTGCTCGGCGACGGAGAGCATGCGCAGCCGGGCCTGGTGCTGCCGCGTCTCGCGTCGGGACCGCACGCTGACGCCCAACGCGATGGCGGCGGCGACCAGCGCCACGTTGGTGAGGAACTCGTAGCTCACGACGTACGCCGCCGGTAGCCCTTCGTCGATCCGAGCGACCGCGGCCACGCCGGTGAGCACCGCTCCACCAACGAGGGCGGAGCGAGGATGACCCGCCTCCGCCGCCGAGTAGAGGGCGGCGACGGCCGGAAGCGCGATGCCGATAGGGGGAAAGTCGAAGACGTAGTACGTGAAGATCGCGACGATGGTCAGGATCAGGACGACCCGGGGGGCTCGTCGTCGCACGAGCATCAACGCCCCGAAGCCGATCGCGAAAAGGTAGGCGCCCGGGCGCGCTGCGCCCGTGTTCTCCAGATCAGCGGCGATCGCCACCGCCACGGCGAGCGCTATCCCGAGCGCGAGGCTGATCTCGACCAGGCGAGGATCGGCTCCCTCTGCCCGGTGAACCGGGGCGGCGGGGGCGGCTGGCTGGGGCACACACCCAGCGTAGGGACTGTCCGGCGCCAGGACTGTCGCGTCCAGGCGATGAGCGATGTCGCTCCAGAGCGACACCACAGACGATCGGAGACCGATGTCGTGGCGCGCCGCGCTTCCTAGCGTCACTGGCATGGACGACAACAGCAACGTTCCGATCTCACCCGGCTCGAATGCCGGACATCGCCACGAACGCCCGGATCCACCGGAACCTCCGGTGAGTTGGCCGCTGGTCGTCGGCCTCGGGTCGTTGGCGCTCCTCTGGCCGCTCGCCGAGCTCACCCACGTCTCCGCGGCCCTGGGCGAAGCAGCGACCGCGCTGGTCCTGCTTCTCCTCGTGGCGGTCCTGTGGATCGGTGGCGTGGGCATGTTCCGGGTTCCGCGACCGGTGCTGACCCTCACGCTCGCTGGTGTGGTCTACGGGCTCTTCCTGATGGTCCTTCGCCTGGTCTTCGGCGGGCCCGGGTTCAGCCCTCCGATTTTCGCCGTGGCCAGCGTGATCGAGGTTGGCCGGTCGGCCGTCCTGGGGGCGTTCGCGGGTGTCGCGGCCTCAGGCGTGCAACGTCTGCTCGGACGGCGGGCATGAGACGTCGAACCTTCCTCGCCTCGACTCTCGTGCTCGCGACCGCGACGCTGATCGAGGGTTGCGACACGTCGGTCTCACCGGTCACGCAACCGAAACAGTTCGACCGCCGTCTTGCCATTCCGCCGCTCGCCAGGTCGTCCGTCGACAGCGACGGGACACGAGTGTTCAGGCTCGTCGCCCAGGAAGGACGCACCGAGCTCCTCCCAGGGCTCACAACCACGACCTGGGGCTTCAACGGGAGCTACCTTGGGCCGACGCTTCGGGCGAGACGCGGAGAACGAGTCGCCATCGAGGTCACCAATGGGCTGGCGGAGCCGACCACCGTGCACTGGCACGGCATGCACCTACCTGCGAGGATGGATGGCGGTCCACACCAGCCGGTCGCGCCGGGCAGCACGTGGCGGCCCACCTGGACGATCGACCAGCCCGCGGCCACCTTGTGGTACCACCCGCATCCCCATGGACAGACCGAGAAGCATGTCTACCGGGGCCTAGGAGGTCTCTTTCTCCTCGACGACCCTTCGGCGGAGGTCGAAGGGCTGCCATCGAACTACGGCGTCGACGACGTCCCCGTCATCGTGCAGGACAAGAAGTTCCACCGTGACGGTCGTCTCGATGACGAGGACGACGGCAACGAGGTGGGCCTGCTCGGCTCCACCGTCGTGGTGAACGGAACCTACGCGCCGTACCACGAGGTGACGACCGAACGGGTACGACTTCGCCTCCTCAACGCCTCGACCGCCAGGACGTATGCGTTCGGGTTCGACGACGACCGGAGCTTCCTGTTGGTGGGCACGGACGGCGGCCTGCTCGCGGCACCGTACGAAACGAAGCGGATCCGACTGTCACCAGGAGAGCGGGCCGAGATCGTGGTCACGATGGAACCGCAGAGCGTGGTGCACCTGCGTTCCTACGAGCCGGACCTCGGCTCGGTGGCGGCTCCGTTCGCCTTCGGCGGCAACGACTCGTTCGACGTCCTGGAGCTACGAGCGGCCAGGGTCCTCGCGCCATCCCCGCCGGTGCCAGGCGTCCTTGCCCGGTTGCCCGAGCCGGACGTTCCACCGGGCGGTCGGGTCACCCGACGTTTCGTCCTGCAGGACCGCCAGATCAACGGCAAGCGGATGGACATGGAGCGCATCGACGAGGTGGTTCCCGTCGGCGTCCCTGAGGTGTGGGAGGTCCGCAACGACGACCTCGTCCCGCACAACTTCCACGTTCACGACGTGCAGTTCCGGGTGCTCACCATCGACGACCAGCCGCCACCGCCGGAGCTTGCTGGACGAAAGGACACGATCTACCTCGAGCCACGTCGTGACTACCGGATCGCGTTGAAGTTCGAGGACTACGTCGACGCGGACTTCCCGCTGATGTACCACTGCCACCTGCTCCTGCACGAGGACGAAGGCCTCATGGGTCAGTTCGTGGTCGTCTCGGGAGACTCCACCACACGAGCAGTCGATCCCAACGACGTCGCGCGTCGGCGAAGCGGTGATGGTCGTGGTCATCACCACGGTGCGTCTGGTGAGTAAGACGGGAGGCCGGGTTGGACTCCGGCGGTCGCCGGGGCCCTGCCGGGCCCCTGAACCTCCGGTCAACGTCCTGCGAATGAGCCTTCACCCGCAAGGTCTCGCGCCACGAGGCGGCGAAAGCGTCCTGCCAGCGGCATGTCTTGCAGCCCGTCAAGCTGGCGATGCCCACGAAGCTCACCACACGGCTCGACGAAGCGTCAGGAAAGATAGCCCCACGCCTTGGCGAGCGGCCGAAGCATCTCGTGGACCTCGTGAGGTTCGGGCAGGGGTCGCGGCTTCTGGATACTCCCGGTCCGGATCTTGCTGGTCCAGTCGCCGATCCCCGCACGGAAGGGCCCGTGGTGATGTCGGCCGTACTCGAGCATGCGGGGATCCCAGCGCACGCCGAGGAAGGAGCAGATCTGCTTGGTGGTGGCGACCGGGTCGCCGGTGAGCTGCTCGTAACGAACGACGAGGCCGGGCACGCTTCGTCGAGCGGCTTCGACACCCTCCATGTACTGGAGTGCCTCACGAATGGTTGGCTCGAGCTCTCGGTCCGCCCGTGTCTCCATGAGAGACGCCACGATGGACGCCGGGTGACGGAGCAGGAAGATGAACCGGGCCTGTGGCCAGCAGGTACGCAAGCGTTCGTAGAAGGTCGCGTTGCCAGGGGTCTTGTCGACGATGATGCGTTTGCCGCTGCGGACCAGTTCGTAGTGGAGGACGCGGTCCCAGAGCATGTGCTCGAGCTCATCGAGATCCAGCCCGAGCTCCTTCATCGCGATCTCCGCGTAGTGCTTCTGGAGCTCCACCCGCGTGAACCTCAGGTGGAGCTCGTGCGGAGCACAGATGTGGGGGTGGGAGTTGAGGATCACCCGGAGGAGAGTCGAGCCCGACCGCACGGGACAGATCACGAAGACCGGTGAGGGAACCAGCCTCGCTCGCGCGCGAGCCACGCGCCGAGCCTGACGCCACTTGGCGGGGGCGCTCAGCGCGTGGCGCGCGCGGTGGCTCGCAGCGCGGAGGCGTGGGTGCCTCGCGAGGCGTGCGCTCAGCCGGCGGCGTACCTGGGCGAGGCCTACGACAAACAAGATCCACTCAGCTCCGTCGACACTGGCCAAGACCGGACACGATGGTCAAAGGATGGTAACGGTCTTCCCCGGAAAGCTGAGCTTGACGCGGCCGGCTCGGACGCGCCCGCCCTCAGGAAGGCGGCGAGTGACGGGTCCCCTGGCCACTCGCCTGGTCCCCTTGCGACGCCGCACTCCCCTACACGGAGGCCGGGTTGTTGTACGTCGTCGCCCCAGGCGCCAGGAGACGACGCGTCCCGCCATGCACGAGGATGAGCGGGTCGAAGCCGACGGCCGTGACGGCGTGTCCTGACACGACGGCGTTCGCCCGCTCGGTCAAGGCGATCACCGGTCGGCCGTATGTCGCGGACCAGACGTGCTCGCGGGGCAGATCGTTGTCGCGGTGGTGGACGAAGACGCCGTGGCCGCAGACGAGGTCGGCGCCGCGGGTGTCGTCGAGTCCCACCTCGTTGCGATCGAGGTGGGCGGTGGTGGTGATGTCCGCGCCGAGCAGTGCCGCACCCGCGCTGTCGCCGAACACGACACCCCCGGAGGCCACGAAGTCACGCAGCCGGTCGAGCATGCGCCAGCGGTGGACGACGGAGGCGAGCCGATAGGTGTTCCCGCCTCCGATGTAGACACCGCGGACACCGGTCAGGTCGAGGGGGCTCTCCCCCGTCCACATGGTGATGGCGCGCACTCCCAGCGGCTCGTAGAGGCGGCGGAACCAGGCCAGGCACTCGTCGTAGTTGTGGACGCGGGAGTCGAAGGCTACCGGCCAGTACGACAGCGGCCCTGGGCCGACCGCTCTGGCGAATTCCACGTCGAGTGGACGAGAGTGCGCGGGCCCTCCGCCACCGGCGAGGAAAACGCGTCCGCGCATTGCCTCACCTCTCCACCGAAGGGTTGACGAACAGACTGCTCACCGACTCCCCCAGATGGATGCGTTTGATCGCCTCGGCGAACAGCGGCGCGACCGACCTTACCCGCATCGTCGGGAGAACCTTGTCCTCTGACAAGGGGACGGTGTTGGTCATGACGATCTCTTCCACGTCGGCCTGGGCGGCCAAGCGTTGGACGGCTTTGCCGGTGAACAGACCGTGGGTGCAGGCCAGCGAGACGCGCTGGACCCGGTGCTCACGTAGGCGTTCGAGCAGCTCAATGATCGATCCGGCGGTGGCGATCTCGTCGTCCAAGATGATGACGTTCTTGTTGCGGACATCCCCGACGATGGCGTCGATGACGACCCGGTCGTCGGCGATGCGCTGCTTGCTGCCGGCCGCGACGGGAAGGTTGAGGATCCGAGCGAACTGCGTCGCCGGCTTGGCGTTGCCGAGATCGGGCGAGACGACGACGGTGTTGCTGAGGTCGCGCCCGACGAAGTGCTTGGCGAGCTCGGCGATCGCGGTGAGGTGGTCGACCGGGACGCTGAAGAAGCCGTGGACCTGGGGCGCGTGCAACGCCATCGTGAGCACCCGGCTCGCCCCGGCTGTGGCGAGCAGGTCAGCGACCAGTCGACCCGCGATGGAGATGCGCGGCGCGTCCTTCTTGTCGGACCGGGCGTAGGCGTAGAACGGGATCACCGCCGTGATCTGGGCGGCGGACGCCCCACGCGCCGCGTCCAGCATGAGCAGCAGCTCCATGAGGTGCTCCTGCACCGGCGGCACGAGCGGCTGGACGATGTAGACGTCACGTTGGCGGCAGTTCGCCTGGAGCTGCACCTGCAGGCAGTCGTTGCTGAACCGTTGGATGTGGGCGGGTGAGAGCTCCACACCCAGGACGGCACAGATTTCCTCGGCGAGTTGGCGGTGCGCGCTTCCCGAGAAGACGGTGATCTGACCCAGATGGCGCATGGCGTCGTCGTTCCTGTCCGGGTGTGGAAGCTGTGGACCGCACGTCAGCGTAGCGACCACGGCGCCGCCGCGGAGCCCCGCGCCCGCGCCTTCGTCGTCGACCGCGGACGGCCAGTCACCGTCAGACGACGCGACCGCAGAAGTTGAGCAGCCTCGTCTGCTCGTCCGCGTCCGGCGCGGGTGTGATCTTCGGGCCGAACCCACCCGGGCTCCGCATCCGCTCGTCGAGGGGGGCGAGGAAGGCCGCGCACGCCGCCACCGCGCCTGGGTCGAGCCGCTCGTCCTGACCGGTCGCCCTGGCGAGGTCCCAGGTGTGGATGAGCGTGTCGCCACACAGCAGGCCGCTGACGAGCTCCTCGAACGGCTGCTCGCCGAACAGCCCACGCACGACCTTGGTCGCGCGCGCCGGATCGCCGAGCGCCTCGGTGACCGCGTCCCGCGCTTGCCGCCATTGCTGCACCAGATCACCGCCGAGATCCGCGCGGTCCGGATCGGTGCCGTCGACCAGGGCGATCATCCGCCAGTGCGTCTCGACCACGTGGACGACGAGATCCCGGACGGCCCACTCCGAACAGGGCGTCGGGGAGGACCACTGGTCAGGAGCGAGACCCTCGACGCGGGCGGTGAAACCGGCGGCGATCCTGGTGTAACGCTCGGCTACCTCAGACATGGCGGTCACCCTAGCGGTCGGCGCGGACACCGCGCAGGTGTCCGCGCCGAGCCGAGGAACGTCGGACGGTGCCGAACAGGCGGACACCCCTCAGAGGGCGGACGGTGCAGCTCTGCCTCGCGATTCAACGCATGGACGCCGAGTACGGCCTGCCACGAATCACCGTTCAGGTCTGGGGTGAGGCGGTGCGGCCGCCGGACCTGGCGGCGCAGCTGCGTGAGGTGGCGACGGCCGTCCGGGGCCTCGCGATCCAGCTCGTCCGCGTCTACCAGCGACGCGGCGAGATCAGTCCGGACGTTCCCGCCGAGGAGGTAGGGCCCGTCCTGCCTAGCCTCCTTCCGGGCTTCATGCTCCAGCACATCCTCTTCGGCGACATGGACCCGCGCATGGTGGGCCGCGCGGTGCGTGGCCTCGTCGCCGGACGCCCCGGCCCCCGGCGCCGAGCCGCCGCAGCCGTCCGGTGAACGAGGGTGACCAGGGTCACACGGACGTCCGACTTGTCTTACTCGGGAGCGGCGGCGCACCATGAGCGAGCAAAGGTTACCGGCAGGTAGCTTTCGGTCGACCGGCTCGCGCGGCAGAGCCTGCGCCCGACCGGCGTCGCCCTCCCGGACCTCTCCCGAAGGAGCCGCCGTGAGCCACTACAAGAGCAACGTCCGTGACATCGAGTTCACGCTCTTCGACGTCCTCGGTCGAGACGCCGTCCTCGGCACCGGTCCGTACGCCGACATCGACGTGGAGACCGCGCGCAGCATCCTCGCCGAGGTCGACCGACTCGTCCGCCACGAGGTGGCGGCGTCCTTCGCCGACGGCGACCGCACGCCGCCGGTCTACGACCCGGCGACGCGGAGCGTCCACGTCGGCGAGTCCTTCCGGAAGAGCTTCCAGGCCTGGGTGGACGCGGAGTGGTGGCGCCTCGACATCGCGCCGGAGCTAGGCGGCCAGCCCTGTCCGCCCTCCCTGCGATGGGCGGTGTCGGAGCTGGTCATGGGCGCCAACCCAGCTGTCTTCATGTACGCGGCGGGACCGCGGTTCGCGACGACGATCTGGCGGAACGGCACACCCGCCCAGCGACGGCTCGCCCAGCTCATGGTCGAGCGCCGCTGGGCCGGGACCATGGTCCTCACCGAGCCCGACGCCGGCTCCGACGTGGGTGCCGGGCGGACCCGCGCCTACCCCCAGCCAGACGGAACCTGGCACATCGAGGGCGTCAAGCGCTTCATCAGCGGCGGCGAGCACGACCTGACCGAGAACATCATTCACCTCGTGCTCGCCCGGCCCGTCGGCGTCGAAGGCGCCGGCGGCCCCGGCTCCAAGGGACTCTCGCTCTTCATCGTCCCGAAGTACCACGTCGACCTCGAGACCGGTGAGCTCGGCGCGCGCAACGGCGTCGAGGCCACCAACATCGAGCACAAGATGGGCCTGAAGGTCTCCGCCACCTGCGAGCTCACCTTCGGGGCCGACCCGGCGAACCCCGCCGTAGGCACGCTGCTCGGTGACGTCCACGACGGCATCCGGCAGATGTTCCAGGTCATCGAGTACGCCCGGATGCTGGTCGGCACGAAGGCGATCGCCACCTTGTCCAGCGGCTACCTCACCGCGCTCGAGTTCGCCAAGCAACGGGTGCAGGGTGCGGACCTCACCCGGATGGGCGATGCGACCGCGCCCCGGGTGACGATCATCCACCACCCCGACGTCCGACGGTCGCTCATGACGCAGAAGGCCTACGCGGAAGGGCTGCGCGCCCTGGTCCTCTACACCGCGAGCGTGCAGGACGCCGTCGAGCTCGCCGAGTACGCCGGCACCGTCGACGCTGACGCCGAGCGGCTCAACGACCTGCTGCTCCCCCTGGTCAAGGGGTACGGCTCGGAGCGGGCGTGGGTCCTGCTCGGCACCGAGTCCCTGCAGACCTTGGGCGGTTCCGGGTTCCTGGCGGACTACCCGCTCGAGCAGTACGTCCGCGACGCCAAGATCGACACGCTCTACGAGGGGACGACCGCGATCCAGGGCCTCGACCTGTTCTTCCGCAAGATCGTGCGGGACGACGGGCGGGCGCTCCGCCGACTAGCCGGGGAGATCATGGCGTTCGTCAAGGACGAGACCGGCACCCCAGACCTGGCGTCCGAACGTGCACTGCTCGGCCAGGCGCTCGAGCACGTGCAAGGCATGGTCACGGCGATGGTGGACTACACCGCGAAGGCCCGCGGAGACGCCGGAGACCCCACCTCCATCTACAAGGCGGGACAGCACACCACTCGGCTGCTGCTCGCCATGGGGGACTTGGTCTGCGCCTGGCTGCTGCTACGCAAGGCCGAGGTCGCGCTGGCCCGGCTGCGTGACGGCAGCCGCGACGACGGGTTCTACGCCGGCAAGGTCGCCGCTGCCCGGTGGTTCTGCGCGGAGGTCCTCCCGCGCCTCGCCGTCGAGCGGGCCATCGTGGAGCGCACGACGAACGACCTCATGGCGCTGCCCGAGGACGCGTTCTAGCGGTCGGGGTGCGGCCTGCGGGCGTCTATCCACGCGGGCCTGGGACGACGACCGGGCGGTCGTCCTCCCAGGTGACCTCGTCGATCCAGAATTGCCGGCCCGGCGGCTGGCCCACGCGTCCCGGCACCCAGCCGTGGTAGGCGAGCCAGGTGCGACCGGCGTGCTCGACCATCGAGGCGTGGCCCGGTCCGGCGACGTCGTCTCGGCTGGCCAGGATGGGGTTCTCCGCGGCCTTGACGAAGGGGCCGAGTGGGCCGGACCCCACGGCGTAGCCCTCGCCGTAGGCGGCCCGGTCGAACATGTTTCCCGAGTAGAAGAGGTAGTAGCGATCGTCACGTCGCCACAGGAACGGACCCTCCACCAGCGGACCCTCCCACGGCTGGTCGTTGCGCAGGAGGCGGACCGGCTCGCCGGTGAGGGATGTGGGGTCGCCCGGTGCGAGCCGCTGCAGGTAGATCCAGGTGGGAAGGCCGACGGCGTTGCCGTCGTTCTTCCACAGCAGGTAGGTCGTGCCGTCCTCGTCACGGAACGGGCTCGCGTCGATCGATCCTCCCTCCTCGGGCTGGCTGATCAGCGGGGAGCCGGAGCTGTCGACGAACGGGCCCTCCGGTGACGACGCCACGGCCACGCCGATCGCCTGCCGACCGACGGACCGCTGACGCGCCGTGTAGTAGAGCGCGAAGCGACCGTCCGGCACGAGGAGCACCTCCGGCGCCCAGGTCCGGCCCGGCTCCACCCACGCGGCCAGTTCCGGCATGCCGTCGCCGACCTCTCGCCACGACCGCAGGTCGTCGGACGCGAGAACCTGGACGTTGCCGAGCTCTCCGTTCGTCGCGTAGGCGTAGAACCTGGCATCCGCGCCGTCGGGAGCCTTGAGGACGAACGGGTCGGGGAAGTTGCCCGCGTAGACGGGGCCAGGTTCCCACGCGCTCACCGGAACTCTCCTCTCCTCACCGTCGACTGCTGTGCCCCCACGCCGGCGAGAGCACCCGCGGCGTGGGGGCACGACGGACTCACCGCAGTGGCGAGACCCGGAAGTAGTCGAACCGCGCGACCGCCGGCCCGAACTGCTCCGTCGTCTCCGGCGTCGAGCCATGTGACACCAGCCCGATCCTTGGCTCGGCGTCCGCCGGCAGCGTCCAGGTGAGACCCCACGTCCACCGCTTGCCGTCGGTGCTGGAGGCGGCGCGGAACAGGTGCTCGTTGGTCGTCGGGTGCCGGGTGTGGACCAGCCGCAGCCACGTCGTCTCACCGGGTGCGCCGGCGAGCCCACCGCCCCACGACCGGCGGTCCAGCAGCACCGTCTCCTTGCCGAACTCCGTGATGCGGGTCGGGCCCACGGCGACGACGTCGAAGCGGAGGAACTCGTCGTCGTTGACGTAGACGATGAGACCCGCCTGCTGGTAGTTGCGCACCGTGTCCTCGCCGAGGTCGATGCTCAGCTTCGTCTCCACCGCGTAGTCGCCGTCCGGCACGGACGACCGCAGCAGGAGTCCGGGCGTTCCGGTGCCCACGAGGTCGGCGGTCTGCGTCGGCCACACCAGCTGGCCGTCTTCGACGGTCGCGGCGGTGTCCTCGCGCACCCAGGTCCAGTTGCCGTCGAGTCCGTCGTCGAACTCGTCGGAGTAGGCCGGGTCCGCCGGACCCACGCGGGGCGTGGGCACGGTCCGGGTCACCGGCTGGTACAGCCGGTTCGCGGAGAAGTTGTCGGCCTCGCCACCACCGGTGGCGACCAGACCCGCCCGGCCACTCCGGTGCAGCGCCGCCGGGAGCTCGAGGGTGACCGTCGCCCACGGATCGCTCAGCCGTGCGTCGGTCACGTCGGCCGTCACCGTCCTCCCCCGCGCCTCCAGCGCCACGACATGCCAGGCACTGACGTCGTATCCCGCAGGCAACGGGGCGCTCCGCCGCCAGACGCTCGCACCCTTCCGAGCCTCGAGCACCAGCTCCCGCCGCTCCGCGTCGATGACCGCCCACACGCCATCCGTGCCGTGGACGCGGGCGGCCACGCCGACGCTGCCGCGCTCAGACCGCACGTCGGCCTCGACCCGGACGTCGGGGCGACCCAGCACCTTGGTGACCGCGAGGGTGGCGTCGCCGCCGAGTCGGGCGTAGTGGCCCGAGTCGGAGGCGTCGTCGGGTCCCTCCACCGTCAGCGTTCCGGTGACCGCGGTGAAGGTCCGCTCGGTCGCCCACGCGTCCTCGAACCGGTCGTCCACCTCACCTCGGGTGATCGGCGCCGGCTGCGGATCCTCCGACGCCCCCAGCCCGGCCCGCACGATCGGCCAGCCGTCGATCCAGTCGAGCCGGTCGATGTTCATGGGCCGCATCGTGAAGCCGGGCTGGACGTCGAGCCACGGGTCGTTGCGGTCGATCGCGTGGTAGGCCATGTACATCTCGCCGCTCAGGTCGAGGAGGGCGGAGTGGTGGCCGGTGCCGATCCACTTGTTGCCGTTGGGCGCGATCACCGGTGTCCCACCGGACCGGCTGGCGAGCATGGGAACGCCGAGCCGGTCGACGAACGGACCGAGCGGGCTCGTCGACCGACCGACGAAGACGGTGTAGCCGGTGGTCGGGCCGGCGCAGCAGTTGGCCGACGACGCGAACAGGTAGTAGTAGCGACCGCGCTTGACGACGTTCGGCCCCTCGTAGCGCGACGAGGCCACGTGGACGGGTTCCGAGACGGCACGCAGCCCGTCCGGGGACAGCTTCACCACCCAGATGCCGGTGCCGTACCCGCCGTAGTACAGGTAGTGGGTGCCGTCGGTGTCGGTGAACATCGCCGGGTCGATGACCGTGTCGTAGCCGTCACCGAGCGGCTTGGCGGGAATCAGCGGCTCCTCCGACGGCGTCCACGGACCCGCCGGCGTCGGCGCGGTGGCGACGCCGATCGCGGGGTCGAAGCCCTGGCTGCTCGTCGTCGTGTCGGGAACCGTGAAGTAGAGCAGGTACTGGCCGTTGAGGTAGCGGATATCCGGTGCCCAGAAACCGGTGCCCGGAGCCGCCCAGGTCGGACGACGACCTTCCGGGAAGACCGGTCCGGCGTCCTCCCAGTGCACGAGGTCGTCCGACACCGCGATCTTGTACGACGACGATCGCTCCCCCTGCTCGTCGAACGGCCCGCCCGTGGCGTAGGCGTACCAGCGACCGTCCTTGCCGCGGATGACCGCCGGGTCAGGGAAGTCGATGGAGTAGCCCTGGGTGACGTGGTTCGTGTACGTCGCTCGGGGCCCCGAGGTCGCTGACGGCTCCGATGTCGCCGGAGGCCTGGGTGCCGCCGCCGTCGGTGGCGCGGCGAGATTGGCCCCGACGAGCGCGGCGCCGAGGACGCCGGCCACGAGCAGACCGTGGGTCCGCCGACTGGTGCGCATGACGATCTCCTTCGATCCGCCGTCCAGCTCGCCTGGTGGCCGCTCGGACGTGACCGCGCCAGCCCCGCGAGCCGTGTCCGCTGTGTTCTATTCGCGGCGCTCAACGTTGTAAAGATCACCTGTTGGCCGCGTCCGGCAGCCAGCGACGCGGTGCGTCAGGTCGTCCGACCGGTCGTCCGACGCAGTGCTCCGCGCGACGATGGGGGGAAGGGGACGCCCGCCGTCCGAGAGGGGCGAACCATGACCATCGCGACCATCAACCCCGCCACCGGACAGACGCTGCAGCGGTTCGACCCCTACTCCTCCGAGGAGGTGGAGCGTCGGATCATCCAGGCCGCCGAGTCCTTCCACGACCTGCGGACGACGACCTTCGAGACGCGCGCCAAATGGACCCGAGCCGCGGCCGACCTCCTCGACACCGAGGTGGAGGAGCTCGCCGCCACGGTGACGACCGAGATGGGCAAGACCGCCAAGGAGGCCCGCGCCGAGATCACCAAGTGCGCCGTCGCCCTCCGCTTCTTCGCCGCCCACGCCGAGAGCTTCCTCGCCGACGAGCCGCTCGACGAGCCCTACGACGTCGGGGCCACCCGCGCGTACGTGACCTATCAGCCGTTGGGCCCCATCCTCGCCGTGATGCCGTGGAACTTCCCGGTCTGGCAGGTCATCCGGTTCGCGGCACCCGCGTTGATGGCCGGCAACACCGGGCTGCTCAAGCACGCGTCGAACGTTCCGCGCACCGCCCTCTACCTCGACCGGCTCTTCGACCGGGCCGGCTTTCCCGCGGGCGCCTTCTCGGCTCTGCTGGTTCCCGCCACTGCGGTCGCGGACATCCTGGACGACCGTCGGGTGCGGGCCGTCACCCTCACCGGAAGCGACGCTGCCGGCGCCTCGGTGGCGACGATCGCCGGCAGCAAGGTGAAGAAGACCGTCCTGGAGCTCGGAGGCTCCGACCCGTTCATCGTGATGCCGTCGGCGCAGCTGGACCAGGCTGTCGAGGTCGGTGTCCGGGCACGGTGTCAGAACAACGGACAGAGCTGTATCGCTGCCAAGCGCTTCATCGTGCACGAGGAGTGCTACGACGAGTTCGCCGAACGGTTCGTGGACCGGATGTCAGCGTTGCGCGTCGGCGATCCGACGGACGAGCTGACCGACGTCGGACCACTGGCGACCGAATCCGGTCGCGACACGGTGGAGAAGCAGGTCGCCGAGGCGGTGGGCCGGGGCGCGAAGGTCCTCTGCGGCGGACAGACGCCCGACCAGCCCGGCTGGTGGTATCCACCCACCGTCCTCGCCGACGTGACCCCGGCGATGCGGATCTACCACGAGGAGGTCTTCGGGCCGGTCGCCCAGCTCTACCGCGTCCGCTCCCTCGACGAGGCGATCGCCCTGGCGAACGCCACGCCGTACGGCCTGGGCGCGAACGCCTGGACCCGGGACGAGCACGAGCAACGGAGATTCGTCCGTGACCTCGAGGCGGGCTTGGTGTTCCTCAACGGCATGGTCACCTCGTACCCGCAGCTGCCGTTCGGTGGCGTGAAGCGCTCCGGCTTCGGACGTGAGCTGTCGACCGCCGGGATCCGGGAGTTCTGCAACATCAAGACCGTCTGGGCCGCCTAGGTCACCAGCGACTCCCGGATCACAGGGCGAGGTGCGTGCGCAGAGCGCTGTCGAGCTCGCGCAGCACCGGCGCGGGCAGGCTGCCGATCCGACGCGTGAGACGCTCGACGGAGATCGATCGGATCTGCTCCGCCTGAGCCTTGGAGTCGGCGTGGAGGCCGGAGCCGGAGGCGGGGATGAACACCTGGAACGGGTAGACCCGCGCGATGTTGGAGGTGATGGGGACGACGGTGACGACGCCGCGGCCGGTCTTCTCGGCCGCGCGGTTCGCGGCGTCGTTGCTCACGATGACCGCTGGACGCTTCTTGTTCGCCTCCGACCCTCGCGAGGGCTCGAGGTCGACGAGGTAGATGTCACCGCGACGCATCGAGACCGTCGCCGACGGTGTTGTCCCAACCGTCGTTGTCCCAACCGTCGGCCTCGGGCGAGCTCTCCCACTCCTCCCAGGCTCGCGTGTAGTCGCGCTCGAGGTCGCTGAGCCGCAGCAGCCGCAGCGCCTCGTGGATGACCGAGGACCGGGAGGGCAGCCCTTCCCGGGCGGCGTACTCGTCGACGAAGTCGACGTCCTCCTTCGGGAGGCTGACACTCACCTTCATACCAGCGATGCTACCGGCGGTCCTACCCAGCGTCACCGGAGACGACAGGCCTCAGTGTCGTACACCTGTTCGATCCACATCTGTGGACAAGCCTGTGGACTGTGGACAGGTCTCTGGATGGCCTGTGGAGGACGAGGATGCCCCCATATCGTCAGGACTCCGACCCCTGGTGAGGTCCGACCGGCTCTGGCGTCTCCGACACGCCGGCCCCCGTGGGCCGGGGTGACTGGTCCGGCTCGAGGGACACCGACGCGGCCAGCCGAGCGAGCGGTCGCGGGGCCCACCACGCGGCTCGTCCGAGCAAGGCCAAGATCGCCGGGACGAGCAGGCCTCGGACGATCGTCGCGTCGACGGCGATGGCGATGAGCATGCCGATCCCCAGCAGCTTCATGAACTGCAGGCCGCTCGACGCGAAGGCGCCCACGACGACGGCGAGGAGGAGCGCGGCGGCGGTGATGAGCCCGCCGGTGTGCCGGAGCCCGCGCACCACCGCGTCCTTCGGCGTCTGTCCGGCGCGGACGCCTTCGGCGATCCGCGACAGCAGGAAGAGCTCGTAGTCGGTGGACAGACCGAAGAGCACGGCCAGCATGAGGACGGGGAGGGAAGGCTCGATCGGTCCCGGCTCCACACCGAGCGGACCGGCCAGGTGCCCGTCTTGGAAGATCCAGATCACCGCACCGAACGACGCGGTGAGCGAGAGGGCGGAGAGCAGGACCGCCTTGACGGGCACGATGATCGACCCGAACGCCAGGAAGAGGAGGACCAGCACCGCGCCGGCCAGCACAGCCACCATCCAGGGAAGCCGTGAACCGATCGCGTCGAGGGAGTCCATGAGCGCGGCGGTCGAGCCACCCACGAGGACGTCCACTCCTCGGGGCTCCGGGAGGTCACGCAGCTTCGTGACGGTCTCGCGCGGGGGACCGCCCTGCGGGTCGTCCTCCACCTGGACGGCGAGGACCACCACGTCACCACTGGCCCCCGCGGGAGCGACTCCGGTGACACCGGGAACCTCGGCGACCTGGGCGGCGAACGCCTGCACGACCGCCTCGTCGGGCGCCTGACCGTCCCGGCCCACGAGGACCACCTGCGCGCCGTCCGTCGCGACCGCTGGTAGCTGCTCGCGCACGTGCTCGGTCGCGAGCCGGACCTCGTTGTCCTTGGGGAGCACCGAGGCGTCGAAGTCGGCGAACTCGGCCCGCAGGAACGGCGTACCCACCAGCACGAGCGCGCCGACGACGACCACGGTGACGATCGCGGGACGACGCATGACGGCCCGTCCGACGCGTCCCCATCCCCGCTCGTCGGCCGGTGCCTCCGACGTCTCGGGTCGCTGGCGGCGGAACGCCAACGCGTCGACGCGAGAGCCCAACAGGGTGAGCAACGCCGGGAGGACGGTGAGCGCCGCGATCGCGGCCACCACCACCGCGGCGATCCCACCCATGCCGATGGACCGCAGGAACCCGTGCGGGAAGACCAAGAGGCCGGACAACGCCGCCGCCACGGTGAGCCCGGAGACCAGCACGGTGCGACCGGCGGTGCGCATCGCGATGGTCACGGCCTCGGCGACCTCTCGTCGGGTGGCACGGGACGGGCCGGCGCCGTTGGCCTCAGCCCGAGCCGCGGTCCGACGCCGCAGCTCCTCACGGAACCTGCTGACGACGAACAGCCCGTAGTCGATGGCGAGACCGAGACCGAGCAGGGTGACGACGTTCATGGCGAACACCGAGACCTCGGTGATCCCGGACAGGATCCACAGCACGCCCAGCGCCCCGACGATCCCCACTGCGCCCACGACCAACGGCAGGCCAGCGGCCACGAGCCCACCGAAGACCACGACCAGGAGGACGAGCAGCACGGGGAACGACACCATCTCGGCCCGCACCAGGTCGGCCTCGGTCTGGCCGTTGACCTCGGCACCCAGCGGCGCCCAGCCGCTGAAGCGCAGGGTGAGCCCGTCCACGCCGTGCGCGGCCCCGCGAGCGTCGTCGCCGCGGAGGCGCTGCTCGACCTCATGCCACGCGCTCAGCTGCTCGCTCCGCTCGTCGGCGCGCAGCCGGATCGAGACCACGCCGGTCCGCCCATCGGCCGAGCGCAGGGTGGGCTGCTCCCACCACCCGGTGGTCGCCGCGACGTCCGACGGCGGCAGCTCGCGGAGGGCGGCTTGGACGGCGTCGACGATCTCGGGTTCGTCGACCGAGCGACCTCGGGGCACGGTGTAGACGGCCAGGGCATCGGAGCGCCGGTCCTTGAGAGCCTCGCCGGCGAGGTCCGCCGCTCGCACCGACTCGCTCCCGGGTACCTCGTAGCCGCCCTGCTCGAGTCGGCCAGTCAAACCCGACGTCGCCGTTCCGGCCACCGCGGCGAGGAGGAACGCGACTCCGAGGACCCACCACGGCCGTCGTACGACCACAGCCGCCCAGCGTGCGAGCATCGCCATCCTTCGACTATTCGACAACCGTTACGATGCGAAACTTTGTTAAGGATCGTAACAACGGGAGGTTCGCGGACCGCACGGGACAGCTCCCGATCGAGGGGCGGGACGAGTCAGCCCCCGAAGCTCGCAGACCGTTCCGACGCTCGGAGACCATTTCCGGGAGCGAGAATCCGGGAGCGAAGAACGGGTGACGACCAGGAACGGACCACGAAGCCCGGACGGCAGACCACGAGGCAGGGCTGCCCCAGGACAGCAGAGCGCGACGACATGAAGGACACCGAGGACGCCATCCCGCGGCTGAGCCGACGAGACCAACGCCGTGAGGAGCTGCTCACCGAGATCGGCACCGTCACGCGCGACCTGCTCGTCGCGGAAGGCGCACCAGCCGTCACCATGGCAGCGGTCGCCGAGCGGCTCGGTGTGACACCGCCCGCTCTCTACCGCTATGTGGACGGACGCTCCGGTCTCCTCGACCTCGCCTGTGCGTCGGTCGCGCGGGAACTGGCGACCGAGCTGGTCAAGTACCGCGAGACGCTCGGCCCCGACCCGCTCGAACGTGCGCTGGGCGTCTGCCGGCGGTTTCGCCAGTGGTCGCTCGACCATCGCGAGGAGTTCAACCTCGCCTTCGCCCATCCCGCCGGCCGCCGCGTCCTCCTCACCGCGAGCAGCGCGACCGACGACGAGGTGTGCGCCGCCGAGCTGGAGCTCGCCTGGGTGTTCGAGGAGACGCTGCTGCGTTTGTGGGCCGCCCGACCGTTCCCCGTCGCACCCGACGACGACCTGCCCCCGCGGCTTCGCGACGAGCTGCGCGGCTACCGAGACCAGCTGCTCGCGAAGGCCGCCCACGTGGGGCTGGACGTCGGCGAGCCACCCATCCAAGCCGTCGCGGTCCTGCTGGAGTTCTGGACTCGGCTCTACGGTCTGGTCTCCATGGAAGTGTTCGGCCACCTGGCCCACGCGGTCGGCGACGCCGAGCCGCTCTTCGAGGCGGCCCTCGCGGACCTGGCGCGACGGGTTGGGGGCTGACACGTCGGCGTCGTGGCCCCGCGGGCGGGAGTGGGTCCGACACCACCGAACCCGACCACCCGTCGCGGACTACAGTGCCGCCTGGCCACGATCGCACATCGGGAGGGGCGCGCTATGTCGAGCAGCACACGTCGGATTGGGCGCGGACCGCTGACCCGCGTCCTCGCCGTGGGTGTCCTGCTCCTCCTCGCCAGCGGCTGCGGCAACCAGCAGATCCACCCGACGAGCCTGAAGAAGCTGCCACCGACCGATCCGCCACCCCGCACGGCCCAGGCGACCGAACCCAGTGAGGCGTCGTCGGACTCCGACACCACCACCGGTGGTCTCCAAGTGACCTGCGCTGTCGTCCAGCTCGGCTTGCCCACCTCCTGGCAGGCCACCCGCAGCCGAGACGGATGGGCGGTCACCTTGCCGGAGACCACGGGGGGTGGCGGTCTCCGTGTGACGGGCACCTACCTCACCGGCGAGGAGGCACCGGCGTCCGAGTCCGAGCTTCGCACGCTGGTCCAGGGCGACGAGGGCGACGACGTCTCCGTCGACGCGACGAGGACCGGCCTCGTGGTCGGCCGCCTTGCGGTCCGGCGCGGCACCGAATGGCGCCTGGCCACGATGTTCGAGGAAGGAACCCAGCTCGTCACCCTCACCTACTCACCGGCGGGTTCCGCCCAGGACAGGGACATCGACGCCACCACCGACCTGCTAGACGAGATCATCAGGCAGTCGCAGATCACCGACCCGGGCAGCTGCGAGTAGCCTCCCCGGGTCGGCACTCGTCAGGCAGGCATTCCTCAGGCAGGCATCGCCACGAACGGCGACGAGTACGACGTGATCGAGTCGAGGGTCTGCTGAACGCGCTCCGGTGTCCAGTCCGCGCGGTCCTTCTCGGCTTGGATGAGCATGCCGAGCAGCCGCACCTCGCCCGCCGTGGCGATCCCCGTGACCTGGGGATGGGAGAGCACCCAGGCCAGCGCCGCGGTGACGGCCTCCTGCTCGTCCAGCGGCTCGTACCACGTCGTGTACCGGTGCTCCTCCTCCGGCCAGGTCCGGCGCGCGATCGTCTTGATGATCATCAACCCGGCGTCGACGCGCTGGCACTCGTCCGCCAGCTCCTGCCAGGCGTTGTAGTACTCCGGATCCCGGGCGAGCGCGTAGTTGAGGGGCGTGAGGACGGTGTCGAACGGGAACCGCCGCAGCGCCTCCAGGTGGGTCGCCGGCGCCTCGTGCCCGTGGCCGGTGATGCCGATCGCACCCACGAGCCCTTCGTCCCGAGCTCGAATCGCCGCCTCGAGCGCCCCGCCCTTGCCGGTCACCTTGTCGAGCTCGTCGAGGTCGCCGACCGCGTGCAGCTGGATGAGGTCCACGCGGTCGGTCTGCAGGCGCTCGAGCGAGGTGTTGATCTGACGCCAGGCGGCCTCCCGCTCCCGCTCACCCGTCTTGGTGGCGAGGAAGATGCGGTCCCGGATCCGCGGCATCCAGGGACCGAGCCGCAGCTCCGACTCGCCGTAGCTCGCCGCCGTGTCGAAGTGGTTGATGCCGGCGTCGAGGGCCTGCTGGATGGACTGGTCGGCCACCTCCTGGGAGACCTCGGCCAAGGCAGCCGCGCCGTAGATGAGGACGCTGCTCTGGTGTCCCAGGCGTCCGAGCCGTCGCTTCTCCATAGTGGGCCTCCGCTCACCGAACACGTGGCGCGATGCGCGCGATCGAACGACGCGACCAGACGGCCGCCGTCGCCTTCAGCTTAGAGCTCGGTCGCACATCAAACCTCGGCCTCGTGCCGGCGCGCGGTCTCACCGGGGACGTCCTTCAGCTCGATCCGAACGGCGTGGAACGCGTGGTCGTCGACGTTCTCCACCACGTGCGGACCCACCGGGTCCGACCAGAGCAGACCTGCGACCGCCTCGCCAGGGGAGTCACCCACGGAGTGGTCCCCGGCCATGGCCACCGGCTCGACGTCACCGGCGAAGTGGACGTCGGCGTGGTAGCGCAGCCTCGCCGGCTGCTCCACGACCACGACGCTCGGCCGGCGGTGCGTGTGCTCCGCGACCCGCTGCCCCGCCTCGATGTGGACCTCGACCACGCGGACCCGGTCGTTCTCGAAGAGGACGCGGAAGACCTCAGGCGCCGCGATGACGCCGTCCATGGACTTCGGCCACGGCCAGATCGACGTCCACCGAGGTGTTCCGGACGCCCCCTCGAAAGCTCCGGGTGACACGGCGCTCCCTTTCGTCCTCACACTCCGGCGGGCCGTCCTCACACTCCGGCGGGGCGGTCTCACCGCTCACCTGTCTTCCACCCCGCGACTCTTCTACCCCGCGTCCGACGGACGTCACCGTTGGCTTGCCGTGACGACTGGCTTGTCGTGACGACGGCGGGCATCCGCTCCGGTTCGCCGGAAGACCCTGTGCGAGGTGCGAGACCCTCGGGGCTCGCTGACGGACCGGCGTGGCTGTGCACCGTCGCGTCGCCGCGCACGCTCGGGCGTGGTCGGCGAGGATGAGGAGCATGCCGGGACTTCCCCTTTCCTCGCCCGTCGGTGTCGTCGGTGCGGGCACCATGGGCACAGGCATCGCCCAGGTTGCCCTCGTCGCCGGCCACGAGGTTCGCCTGTACGACATCCAGGAGGGCGCGGCGGCTCGCGGGGTGGAGCGGATCCACGCGCGACTCGACCGTCTCGTGGCCAAGAACCGCATGGACTCCGCCGAGGCGCGACGCGCCAAGGATCGCCTGCGCGCCGTCGACACGTTGGCCGACCTGGCCGGCGTGGGCCTGGTCATCGAGGCCGTGGTCGAGCACCTGCAGGCCAAGCGGGAGCTCTTCGCCGCCTTGGAGCAGGTCTGCGCGGACGACACCATCCTCGCCACCAACACGTCGACGCTGTCGATCACGGCCATCGCCGCGGGACTCCGGCGACCGCAGCGGGTCACCGGCATGCACTTCTTCAACCCGGCGCCGCTCATGGCGCTCGTCGAGGTGCCCGCCGGCGCGGCGACGGACCCCGAGGTCGTCGAGACAGTCGTCCAGACCGCGCGGGCGTGGGGCAAGACGCCCGTCCGCTGCGCCTCCACTCCTGGATTCGTCGCCAACCGGATCGCCCGCCCCTTCTACGGCGAGGCGATGGCCGTCTTGGAGGAAGGTGGCGCCGACTGCGCCACGATCGACGCGGTCCTCACCGAAGCCGCGGGATTCCCCATGGGCCCGTTCGCGCTCGCCGACCTGGTCGGCAACGACGTCGACCTCGCGGTGGCACGCTCGATCTGGGAACAGACCTTCGGCGACCCCCGCTACTCCCCCTCCGTCACGCAACAGCGGCTGGTGGACGCCGGCTGGCTCGGCCGCAAGTCGGGTCGGGGCTGGTACACGTACGACGGCTCGGACCTGCCCGCCGCCCACACGGCGAAGCCCCGTCCGGCACCCGAGCGGGTCGTGTACCACGGCGGGTTCGCTGTCTGCTACGGCCTCCTCGACCGGATCGCGGACGCGGGCGTGAGCGTCGAGCGGTACGACACGGGACCCGCCGGCATTCGGGCCCGCCCTCAGCACGGGCGCGACGACCATCCCCCGAGCCCCGCGGGCGACCAGGGTGACGCACCGTCGGGCGATGGCCCGCCTCGCGAGCCCGTGCCTCGTGGGGACGGTGCCAGCGCGTCCTCGGCCGGCGAGGTCGCGGCACCCACGGACGTCGAGGCGCCCAGTGAGGTCGAGGCGGGTGGCGCGCCGCCCCAGAGGTCGAGGTACGCCGCCTTCCAGACGAACACCGTCGAGGGCGAGCTTGCGTACGGCATCGAGCTACCCAGCGGCGGTCTCGTCCTGGAGACGGTTGGCGAACCCGCCACCTTCGACGGTGACGCCGTGGCGCTGGACTGGGTGGGCGACCCGGCCACCGCGACCCGCGTCTGTCTCGCCCCGAGCGACACGTGCGAACCTGCCACCCTGGACGAGGCGATCGGGTTGTTCCAGGCGGCTGGCCTCACGGTCAGCGTCATCGACGACGTGCCGGGACTCATCGTCGCCCGCACCTTGTGCATGCTCGTCAACGAGGCCGTCGACCTGGTGAGTCGGCGTGAGGCGAGCGCCGCGGACGTCGACACCGCGATGCGGCTCGGGACCGGGTACCCCCGCGGGCCCCTTGCTTGGGGGGATCGCATCGGCCCGGACCTGGTGGTCGAGGTGCTGTCCGCGCTGGCCCGCGCGTATCCCAGCGGCCGGTATCGGCCAAGTCCGCTCCTCGTTCGCGCGGCGCACACCGGCCGTTCGCTGGTCAGCTTGGGGCAGAGCCTCGGACAAGCGCTCTGACCTGCACGTTTGCCGACCTGGCGGGGCTCCTCGCCGGAGCGCCGAGACTCTCCTCCGCGATCATCTGACAACTGTGTGGCGCGTGTCACACACTTTTTCCCCGAGAGGCACGGAACTTCGGCGCTGGTCCGGACATACACCGGGTGTGGATCGACTCGAGACGGCCGATCTGTCCGACGGCGACCTGTGGAGGGCCGCCGCCAAGGGTGACCCGTCAGCGTTCGGCACGCTCTTCGAGCGACACAGCGACGCCGTCTACAACCACTGCTTCCGCCGGACCGGCTCCTGGGAAGCGGCCGAAGATCTCACCTCGGTGGTCTTCATCGAGGCCTGGCGCCGACGGCGCGAGGTGTCACTCAGCGGTGAGTCGATCCTGCCCTGGCTACTCGCCGTGGCGAACAACGTCGTTCGCAACCGCGATCGCAGCCTGCGACGGCACCGTCGCCTGCTCGCCAAGCTCCCGCCGGCCGTCGTCACACCCGATCCTGCGGAGGAGGCGGTGTCGCGGGTCGACGACGAACGGACCATGCGGCGGATCCTGCAGGTCTTCAGCCGCCTGCTGCCCGACGAGCAGGACGTGCTCGCGCTGTGCGTCTGGGCCGGTCTCAGCTACACCGACGCCGCGGTGGCTCTCGGAGTCCCCGTCGGCACGGTGCGGTCCCGGCTCTCGCGCGCTCGCGAACACCTTCGTCGACTCGCCGAACTCGGGGTGGACGCGGGGCGAACGGGGGGTCCCGCGCCCACCCCGCGCTCGGCGAGAGCGCTCGCCGCGCAACCGGCCACCAGAACGAACGGGGGCTAAGCAATGACTGAGATCGACGACATCCCACCACCTCGGCCTATGGGGCGTGAGCGCCGCGGTGCCGTCCGTCAGCTTCTCGAGGAACAGGTTCGTAAGTCGACCCGCCCTTGGTGGCGACGGTCGTGGCAGGGCATCGTCGTCGGAACTGGAACAACGGCCCTGGTGGTGGCCGGAGGCGTGGCGACCGCGTACGTCGCCTTCAAACCGGCGGAGGACCAGACGAGCGTTCTCTGCTATGCCCACGCCGACCTCGACGCCGACCCCGTCGAGGTCACCCGGATCGCGGTCGCGCGCGACATGCGAGCTGGTGACAACGAAGCCGACAGCGGGACCGTCCCCATCGAGGACCCGGTGTCGGCATGCGCACAGGCCTGGCGAGACGGCCTCCTCCCCTCCCACGGCGACCGGGCCGCACGGCCCGGCGCCGCAGGCCAATCGCCGGTCCCCAACCTCGTGGCGTGCACCCTCGACGAGGGTGTCGCAGCGGTGTTCCCAGGTGACCCCGCGACCTGTGAACGCCTAGGCCTTCCCCGAACGCTCACGAGGTAGCCACCCCGACGGGATGGTCCGAACGGGATGGATGGCCGCGCTGCCCCCGGGCGGCAGCGCGGCCATGGGACCTTCCGCTGGAGGAGCCCGGTGTCAGCCGCTCGTCGGACAACCCGACGCCGTCTGCCTCACCGGACGCCACACGTGCGACGACCGAAAGACCCTCCAGCCGTCAGAAGAACTTGATGGAGGAGGTGCGGTCGTTCATCGAGCCGAGCGTGGAGCAGCTCGTCTCGCAGTAGGTGTAGGTGCCCGTGTAGTTCGTGCCGTCGTGGTGCTTGCCGATGCAGTTGGAGTAGGTCCTCCCCGAGGAGATGCGGTTGTCGAAGTCGAGCGACGCCAGGTCGGGGAACCCGTACCACGTGCCGGCGTAGCACCCCGTTCCGCTGGCGCCGTACAGAGTGAGAGACGCCCCGCCGAAGTTGGTGTGCTGGTACTCGATGCCGACCAAAGGCCGTGCCACGGGCGCTCGCGCCGTGGAGATCGCGCCAGCGGCCAGGAGCTGCCGCTCACTCACCTGCGTGGCGTCTTTCGGCAGCCTGACTCGACCGCCGGTCGCGAAGTCGATCGCCTCCGCGAACGTGTCGAAGCAGGCGGGCTCGGTGGCTTGCGGCTCCGTGGCAGCACCGAGCTGGGCGGCGTGGAGACCGACCACACAGTGGCGACCGGAGTCCGGCCGTGCGGAGTCCGTGGGGTTCTCCGCCGCGTGAGCGAGCTGGGCTTGCCACGACAGGAGGACCACCGCTCCGACCGCCGCCAACCACGCTGTCTGTCGCCGGCGCACGGGTATCACCTCCAGGTTGACATGCGTGGGCGCATGATGACATGCACTCATCGTCCGCGTCGCCGCATCTGTCCCGATATCACGTGCAGCGGGCGGATGTGGCCGGATGTGGTCGTCGACGGCTGATCGCGTCTCGGTCGGGCGGCCGGAGTCGGCGCCACACATGTCGGTGGAGCGATCTGTCGGTGGATCGCTTCCGGCTGAGAGGACGAGAGCTCACGCCAACAGCAGGGCGTTCGCCGGGTTCTCCAAGATGCCCGCCACGTCCACGAGGAACCGCGAGGCCTGCTCACCGTCCACGATTCGGTGGTCGAACGACAACGACAGCGTGGTGACCCACCGCGGGACCACCTCACCGTCGACGACCCACGGCCGCTGTCGAATCGCGCCGATCGCGAGGATCCCCGACTCACCCGGATTGAGGATGGGAGTACCGCCGTCCACCCCGAACACGCCGATGTTGGTGATGGTGAACGACGTCCCCACCATGTCGGCGGGCGGGGTCCGACCCTCCCGAGCCGCCGAGGTGAGGGCACTGAGAGCCTCGGCGAGCTCGACCAACGTCATCTGGTCGGCGTCCTTGATGTTGGGGACGACGAGGCCGCGAGCCGTCGCCACCGCGATGCCGAGGTTGACATAGTGCTTGAGCACGATCTCACTCGTGCCGTCGTCCCACGTGGCGTTGAGCTCGGGCGTCCGTCGCAACGCCAACAGGGCCGCCTTCGCCGCCACCACGAGGGGAGTGAGTCTGGTGTCGGCGAACTCACGCCGCTCCTTCAAGGACGCGAGCAGGTCCATCGTCCCGGTCACGTCGACCGTCACCCACTCGGTGGCGTGTGGAGCGCTGAATGCGCTCTGGGTGACCGCCTGTGCCGTGGCCCGACGGATCCCACGGATCGGCACCCGCGTCTCCCGGGCGCCTGCCCGACGGCCCCCGATGACACCCGCACCAACGACGTCCTCACCGCCCGGCTCTTCGACGGGCACGCCGACGGGCGCCGCCTGCGTGCCGGCTGCCGCGGCACGTGCGGCGTACGCCTCGACGTCGTCGCGCGTCACCGTGCCGTCGGGGCCGGTCCCGGGGACCGCGCGCAGGTCGACACCGAGATCCTTGGCCAGCTTGCGGACCGGTGGCTTCGCTCGCGCCGGTCCGGCGCTCGTCGAGGCGCTCCGCTGGTCCGGCACCGAGGGAGCGTGCTCGGGCACCGAGAGAGGACCAGCGGCGTCGCCAGCGGCACCGCCAGTCGCCGGGGACGTCCGCCGCGGCCGCCGACGCACCCGACCAGCCCGCGGACCGTATCCGACGAGCGTCGCGGTACTCCCCTCGGCCGCGGCACCGGTCGCGCCCGTCGACGCGCCAGCACCCGCGTCCTCGGCCGGCCTTCCCCCCGTCGCCGCGCCGTTGGGCGCCGCCTGCTCGACCGCCACCCGGATGATCGGTGTCCCGACCGGCACGACCTGCCCTTCGGCGACGAGCAGCTCCTGGACCGTCCCGGCCCACGGGGAGGGCAACTCCACCACGCTCTTGGCGGTCTCGACCTCGACCAGCACGTCGTTGACCGCCACCGTGTCCCCGGGCGCCACCCGCCACGCCACGATCTCGGCCTCGACCAGACCCTCTCCGACGTCCGGCAGCTTGAAGTCGTACGCCTGCGCCATGACGCTTCCCCTCAGTAGGCCAGGACTCGATCGACCGCGTCGAGAATCCGGTCCAGGTCGGGCAGGTAGTCCTCCTCCGCCCGGGCCACCGGATACGGCATGTCGTACCCCGCGACGCGCAGCGGCGGAGCCTCCAAGTAGTAGAAGCATTCCTCCATGACGCGCGCCGCGATCTCCGCGGCGAGGCCACCGGTGATCGGGGCCTCGTGCACGGCGATCACCCGACCAGTGCGACGGACAAGCTCGTAGACCGGTTCGAGATCGAGAGGAGACAAGCTGCGCAGGTCGACGACGGCGAGGCTGCGTCCCTCCTCGGCGGCGGCTTCCGCGGCGTCCAGGCAGGTGCGGACCATCGGCCCGTAGGCCAGGAGCGTCACGTCGGTGCCCTCCTGCACGACCCGGGACTTGTGCAACGGGTACGGAGGCGCCGACAGCGAGGTGTCAACCTCGGCTTTCTCGTAGTAGCGACGCTTGGGCTCGAAGAAGATGATGGGGTCGTCGCTGGCGATCGCCTGCTGGATCATCCAGTACGCGTCACTGGGATTGGCGCACGCGACCACCTTGAGCCCAGGCGTGTGGACGAAGTACGCCTCGGGCGATTCGGAGTGGTGCTCGACGGCACCGATCCCGCCGCCGAACGGGATCCGAATCACCACCGGCATCCGGACCTTGCCTTGGGAGCGCAGGTGCATCTTGGCGACCTGGCTGACGATCTGGTCGTAGGCGGGATAGACGAAGCCGTCGAACTGGATCTCGCACACGGGCCGGTAGCCGCGCATGGCCAAGCCGATAGCGGTGCCGATGATCCCCGACTCCGCCAGCGGAGTGTCGATGACCCGGTCCTCGCCGAAGTCCTTCTGCAGACCGTCCGTCACCCGGAAGACGCCGCCGAGCTTGCCGACGTCCTCGCCCATCACGATGACCCTCGGGTCGGCCTCCATGGCTCGCCGTAGCCCGGCGTTCAACCCCTTGGCGAGGGTGAGCACGGTCATCGGGTCACCTCCACTCCGGCGGCGTCCTGCGTCAGGAAGGACGCGCGATAGGCCTGGAACGCCTCGAGCTGCGCTCGAAGTTCGGGCTGCTCCTCGGCGTAGACGAGGTCGAAGATGTGTGCCAGGTCCGGCTCGGGCATCGCCCGGGTGCCGGTACGCAGACGCTCGGCCAGCTCGTTCGCCTCCCGTTCGACGCCGGCGAAGAAGTCGTCGTCCGCGACGCCGGCGCGGCGCAGGTACGTCTCGACCCGAGCCAACGGATCGAGCCGCCGCCAGTGCTCCAGCTCCTCGGGGAGGCGGTACCGGGTGGGGTCGTCGGTGGTCGTGTGCGCCCCCATCCGGTACGTGAAGGCCTCGATCAGCGTGGGCCCACCGCCGTCCCGAGCCTGCTGCAGCGCCGCTTTGGTGACCGCGTAGCAGGCCAGGACGTCATTGCCGTCCACTCGCACGCCCGGGAAGCCGAAGCCGCTCGCCCGGCGATACAGCGGGATGCGGGACTGCTTCTCGCTGGGAGCGGAGATCGCCCACTGGTTGTTCTGCAGGAAGAACACCACCGGCGCGTTGAACACCGACGACCAGATGAACGCCTCGTTCACGTCGCCTTGCGCGCTCGCGCCGTCGCCGAGGTAGGCCATGACGGCGGTGTCACGGTCCGGATCCCCGGTGCCGACGCAGCCGTCGCGCTGGACGCCCATCGCGTAGCCCGTGGCGTGCAGGGTCTGCGCCCCGATGACGATCGTGTAGAGGTGGAAGTTCGTCGCCGTCGGATCCCAGCCGCCGTGGTCGACGCCGCGGAACAGACTGACCAGCGCCAGCGGATCGACGCCTCGACACCACGCGACCGCGTGCTCGCGGTACGTGGGGAAGATGAAGTCCTGGGGTCGGGTCGCCCGACCGGAGCCGACCTGAGCAGCCTCCTGACCGAGCAGGGACGCCCACAGACCGAGCTCACCCTGCCGCTGGAGGGCAATGGCCTCGGCATCGATCCGGCGATTCAAGGCCATGTCACGGTAGAAGCCCTTGATGGCTTCGTCGTCAAGGTCGAAGGCGTAGTCGGGATGCTCGCGACGTTCGCCTTCGGGAGTGAGCAGCTGAACGAAGTCGGTGCCGTCGTCCTCCCCGGGCCAGCGCGACCCGAACGTCCCTGCGGTCGTCACCGTGCACTCCTTCGATCCATTGGCGGCGGGATCACCGCCACCAGGCCGGAGGCCGGCGCCTCGGCGTCGTCGCCACCGGTGGGCGCGAACGAGCCGTTGCGCACGACCGCGACACCGCGTGTCCTAGTCGTGCAACCAACGTACTCACCGCACCCCGCCTCTGCACCCGATCCGGCGTCCGTCCGGCTCCGGCCAACGGCGTGGCCGTCGTCCCCGCCCACTGGTGTGACGTGCCGTTTCGCCGGTCGTCCCACAGACCCGCCATGGAACTTGCGTTCAGGATCGGCCGGGCTCCCGGCGTGACACCATGTCGGAATCCACCGTTCGTTGGAGCTGTTTGGTGTACGGCTCCCACAGTTAGTCGTACGCCCGATTTCTTGAACGGATGTCTCATTCCGGCCATCGCCGCGCCGGCGACGGCGACGCCGGGCGTGCCGGCCGGTCGACGACGGCCTTGGTCCGCAGGAGCTCGTCGACCTCGGCGGGACTGAAGCCCCAGTCGAGCAGGGCTGTCCGCGAGTGCTGGCCAGCGTACGGCGCCGGTCCAGCGATCCTGCCCGGCGTGCGGGACAGGCGCGGGGCAACGCCGGGTTGGCGCACGCCGTCGACCTCGACGAACGTGCGCCGAGCGGCGAGGTGGGGGTGGTGTGGCGTCTCGTCCAGGTCGAGGACGGGCACGACGCAGGCGTCGGTGCCGTCGAATCGCTCGACCCACTCCTGCCGCGTCTTCGTCGCGAACACCTCGGCGAATCGCCGGTGCAGGAGCGGCCAGCCCGACCGGTCGTATTGGTCAGGTAGGTCTTCCTCCGCCAGCCCGAGACCCTGCAGGAGAGCGGCGTAGAACGCCGGTTCCAGGCTGCCCACGGCGACGTACCGGCCGTCGGCGCAGGCATACGTTCGGTAGAACGGCGCGCCCCCGTCGAGGAGGTTCTCTCCCCGCCCGTCCCTCCAGCCTCCGGTGGCCCGGAGACCGCGCAGGTGGGCGGTCAGCAATGCCACGCCGTCCACCATCGCCGCGTCGACGACCTGCCCACGCCCGGAACGCTCGCGTTCCCACAGCGCCGCGAGGATTCCGACGACCGCGAGCATGCCTCCACCACCGAAGTCGGCGACGTAGTTGAGCGGGGGGATCGGCGGCCGATCCGCGGGCCCGAGCGGCGCCAAGGCGCCCGCCAGGGCGAGGTAGTTGATGTCGTGCCCCGCGGTGTGGGCGAGCGGACCGTCCTGTCCCCACCCGGTGATCCGGGCGTAGACGAGGCGTGGGTTCCGGGCGAGGCAATCGGCCGGGCCGATGCCTAACCGCTCGCAGACTCCAGGGCGGAAGCCCTCGATGAGGACGTCGGCCCTCTCGACCAGGCGCAGGACCGTCTCCGGACCGCGCGGGTGCTTGAGGTCGACGGCGACGGATCGACGGCCTCGGCCGAGCGGGTCGAGCCACCCCACATCCACGGGCGACGATGGCGGTACCGTCAGGGAGGTCTGGGCTCTCGAGGATCTCTGCGTCGTCGAGGGGGTCGTCGAGGAGACCACCCCGCTCATCGACTTCCGTGTCGTCGGGACGTCCTCGGACGTCGAGGAGTCCTGTGGCGGCCGATCGACGCGCACCACCTCGGCACCGAGGTCGGACAGGACGGTCGCGGCGAAGGGACCGGGCGCCAGGCTCGCGATCTCCACCACCCGGAGGCCCCGCAACGGTCCAGGCACGCCTCACCCACTTCAGCTCACACGTGTGGCAAGACTCTCTTGCCACACGTCAGCATTCCCTCAGCGTCAGCATTCCCTCAGCGTCGGCATTCCCTCAGTGTCGGCGCCTGAACGGCGGGACCGGTCAGCCGGCGAGCAGGCCCACACCCGCGGCGGACGCGGCCCAGAGGAGGCTGGTGAAGGTGCCGATGATGAACCGCTCGGCGGCGCCGGGCGCGCGGAGCTCGGGGTACCGACCGAGACCTTTGACCGCGAGGACGACGACGATGCCCTCGGTCAGGCCAGTCAGGAGGGACGCGGTGACGGCGGCCCGCTCGAGCGCTCCGATCCAGGTGCCGCCCTTGAGCACGGTCGTGTCGCCGTGAGCGGCCTGGGTCTGGTCCCGCGTCGAGGGGCGCACGGCGAGCGTCGCGTCGTCGCGCACCGGCGAGCTTGCCTCGGACGTCGCGACACGGGTCCGACCATTCTCCGCCAGCTTCTCCGCCAGTCCCTGGGCTGCCGGAGTGTCGCCGGCCGGGGTGTCGGCTCCCTCGCTCGGCGGGGCGACCGCCGCCGGCGATGGACCCGTGGCCGCGCCGTCGGTTCCAGACCCGTCCTCACCCCGCTGAGGATGCTCCGCGGGATCGAGGACGTTGGGGACACCCGACCCCTCCGCGCCGCGCAGGACGGCGAGAGTCACCGCGCGTCCGCCGGCGACGGACACGCCGACGGTGAGGACGAACACCGTTCCACGCACCCATCCGCCCGCGTCGCCGGATCCGCTCGCCATGAGGGCGGCGGCGAGGCCGAGGGCGGCCGCTGGCGCACCGGCCACGAGCCACCACGGCTCACGTTCGAGCCGCGCCGAGATGTCAGGGTGCCAACTGGCCAGACTCGCGGCGAACAGCACGGTGAGGACGACGAGACTGAGCCCGGTCATCGGTCGGCCCACGCCAGCAGGCGGCCCGCGAGGGGCCGGGCCCGGTGCTCCTCGTGCCACAGGGCCGCCCGCAGCCGCTGACTCACGGCCTGCGGGCTGATGCCCAGACGCGTCGCGACCTCCTTCTGGGTGAGTCCGCGTTCCATGAGGTCGGCCACCTCCCACCCCTGAGGGCTTCGGCGTTGGATCACCGCCGCCAAGAGTGCCAGCAACGCCTCCGCGTCGCTCGCCGACACGGGATCGGGTCCGACCACGGCCAACCGAGAGGCGCTCGCCTTGGCCCGCTGAACCGCTTCGCGTGCGTGGACGAACGCCGGGCCGCTCGCCGCTCGCACGCTCGGGGGCACCGGCTGGCGGACGGCGCCGAGGCCGACGCCGACGTACCAGGTGCCGGCGCGCACCAGGTCCAGGATCACAGCGACCGCGTCGTCCGGTCGGTCGAGAAGTCCTTGCACCTCGTCGCCGGCGGTGCGCTCGAACGGTCGCACCAGGCGTCCGACCTCGGGTCGGCTCTTGAGGCGACGAAGCAGTTCCTCGACCCGGTCCAGGTCGTGGCGACTGTCTCGCTGGTCGATCGTCAGGACCAGCATGCGAGCCCTCCTGGCGTCCCTGCTGCGGTTGAGGCACGCCTCACGCTACCGGCTCAGTCAAGCCCACAACCTTGATCTCGCACACTCAAGCCCGTGGGCCTGATCACCTCAGACCCGGACAGCGGGTGGTTCGAACCGCTCCCCGTACCGCCGCGCCAGCTCCTGGGCACGGTGGTTGAACACCGCGGGACCGCCAACGGCCCGGACGAACTGCGCGGCGCCACCCGTCCAGGCGGGGAAGCCGATGCCGAACACACTGCCGATGTTGGCGTCGCGCGGCGAGGTCACCACGCCCTCGTCCAGGCAGCGCAGCGTCTCGATCGCCTGGATGAACAGCAGCCGATCGACGATGTCCTCCCGGGGCACGTCACCCGACCCCACAGCGAACCGCTGGGACAGCTCCGGCCACAACCGCTTCGAGCCGTTGGCCGTCGCCGCGCTCTGTCCGTTGCCCCCCGGTGAGCGACCGGTGGGATCCACCGCGGGATAGTCGTAGAAGCCGGCGCCAGCCGCCTTCCCCGGCCGGCCCAACTCGTGGACCATTCGGTCGATGACCGCGTAGGCCGGATGCTCGGGCGGCGTCCTCCCCTCAGCCGCCAGGTCAGCGACCTCCTGCGCCCGGATGCGCGACACGAGCGCCAGGCTCACCTCGTCGGCGACGGCGAGCGGGCCCACGGGGAAACCCGCCGTGCGCGCGAGGTTCTCCACCATCGCCGGCAGGACGCCTTCGACGACCATGGCGATGCCCTCGGTGAGGTAGGCGCCGAAGACTCGGGAGGTGAAGAAGCCTCGGCTGTCGTTGACCAGGATGGGCAGCTTGCCGATCTGGCGCGCGAAGTCGAACGCGCGCGCCAAGGTCTCCTCCGACGTCCGCCGGCCGCGAATGATCTCCACCAGCTGCATGCGATGCACCGGCGAGAAGAAGTGCAGGCCCACGAACCGACTCGGGTCGGCGAGAGCGTCGGCCAGCCCATCGATGGGGAGAGTCGAGGTGTTGGACGCCAGGACAGCGTCCGGCCCGACGATTCGCTCAGCGCCAGCGAGCACGCGATGCTTGAGGTCCCGGTCCTCGAAGACGGCCTCGATGACGAGCTCGGCACCGGCGAGGTCAGCGTCCCTGTCCGTGGGCGTGATACGACCGAGCACGTCATTCCGCTCAGCCGACCGGCGCTCGTCCAGCAGCGACGCGATCCGGGCCTTGCCGGACTCGGCCGCCTGGGTGGAGACGTCCTTGAGCACGACGTCGACGCCGGCGCGAGCGCTGACGTAGGAGATGCCGGAGCCCATCATGCCGGCGCCCAGGACACCCAGCCGGCGCACCGACCGGCGTTCGTAGCCGCTGGGCCGGGACGCTCCGCGCAGCACCTCCTGACGCCCGAACCACAGGGTGCCGATCATGTTCTTGGCCACCTGGCTGGTCACGAGCTCGAGGAAGTACCGCGTCTCGATCTCGAACGCCGTGTCCACGTCGACGAAGAGTCCCTCCACCGCCGCGGCGAGGATGCGCTCCGGCGCGGGGTAGGCCCCGTGGGTGCGGCTGGTGAGCATGGCTGGCGCCACCGAGAGCTCTGCGTAGCCTCGCGCGCCAGGCGCCAGGCCCGGAATCGTGTAGTCGGGCCGATCCCACGGCTGGGTTGGGTCGGGATCGGAGCGCACCCACGCCAGCGCACGCTCCATGACGTCCTCTCGGCTGCTGGCGAGCTCGTCGACGATCCCGGCGCGCAGAGCGGCCTGGGGATCCAGGTGCGTGCCCTCGACGAGCAGCGGCAGCGCGGCTCGAAGACCGAGCAACCGGACGGAGCGGACAATCCCTCCCGCCCCGGGCAGCAGGCCCAGAGTCACCTCAGGGAAACCGAACCTCACGCTGGGCTCGTCCAGCGCCACCCTGTGTCGGCACGCGAGCGCGATCTCCAGACCGGCGCCGAGCGCCGAGCCGGTGAGGGCCGCCACGACCGGACGCCCGAGGCGCTCCAGCCGACGCAACTGACTCTTGACGCTGCCCAGGAAGCGACCGAACTCGGGGAGGTCATCCCTCGTCACGCCGAGCAACATCTCGAGGTCACCCCCGGCGAAGAACGTCTCCTTCGCGGAGGTGATGACCACCCCTCGGATCTGGGAACGCTCTCGCTCGAGCTGGTCGATGGCCGACCCCATCGCCTGGACGTACGCTGTGTTCATGACGTTGGTCGACCGGCCCGGCTGGTCCAAGGTGAGGATCGCCACACCGTCGGCACTCTTGTCGTACCGCACCGCTTGCATAACCTTCTCCTGATCCACCAGGCCCAAGCCTGTTAGTCCAATGTCCCTCCCCACCCCTTTTCCCATGCCGTCGCTTCGACTCCTTGCCAGACTGACGTGTCAACGCGTCGACGTCTCGGCGTAGAACGACGAAGCGACCGACGAAGCGACGCGAGAGAGGAGCCCTCGGTGGGCGCACCCTTCCTGCACGACCTTGTCACCTGCGTGCACGCGCCAACGGTCGCCCTGTCCGGTATGGATGGCCAGATTCGGCCAGGTGGTATCGAAGGCGTGCTCCGACACGACCGCCGGATCCTGTCGGAGCTGGTGGTGGACGTCGACGGCCGGGAGCCCGTGTCCGTCGGTCACACCATCATCGACGCTCGCACCGCCAGGTTCGTCGGCGTGGTTCGACACCTCGGAGGTGACGGCGCCGACCCCCAGGTGAGGTTGGAGCGAGAGCGTCGCGTCAGCGCCGATGGGATCACCGAGCGGCTCACCCTGGCCAACGCGTCGCGGTCGGCGATCACGGCCACCGTTCGCGTTCGGATCGCCTCCGACTTCGCCACGATGAACGCACTCCGCCGCGGTGAGCAGACCGCGCCCGTCCCGCCCGTGACGACCGGCCACGGCACCACGGTCTGGGCCGACGACCACGACCGGGTGACGGTCCGGGTGGAGGAAGTCGACCCCAGCGACAGCATGGCGGCTGTCGCGTCGACGTCCGTTCCGTCGGGACCGGTCCCCACCCTGCAACCGGACGGCGCGGCGGTGTTCACCTGGGCGATCACCGTTCCCGCGCGGGTCGCCTGGACCGCGCGCGTCGCGCTCCAGACCGAGCCCCTCGTCGATGTCACGGGTGAGCAGCCGCGGGACACCGCCTTCTTCCTCGCGGCGGACGGTCCTGGCTGGGACACCGTGACCGTGACGGGGCCAACGGACCTGAGCCGCCTCATCACGCGCAGCGTCGACGACCTGAGGGCGCTCACCCTCGCTGACCCCGCCGCGCCCGAGGACGTCTTCTTCGCCGCCGGCAGCCCGTGGTACTTCACGCTGTTCGGGCGTGACTCGCTCTGGGCGGCGCGATTCACGTTGCCGCTGGGGACGGACCTCGCCCGCGGCACCCTGCGAACCCTCGCTCGCCGCCAGGGAACCGTCCACGACATCACGACAGCGGAGGCGCCCGGCAAGATCCTCCACGAGGTGCGCACGGCCTCGGTCAAACTCTCCGACCAGGGCAGCCTGCCGCCGGTCTACTTCGGCACCATCGACGCCACGGCCCTGTGGATCTCCCTGCTGCACGACGCGTGGCGGTGGGGTATGGCGCGAGACGACGTGGCCGCCCTGCTCGATCCCCTTCGGGCGGCGCTCGACTGGCTGCTCCGCTACGCCGACTCCGACGGCGACGGACTTCTGGAGTACCTCGACGAGACGGGGCAAGGGCTGGCCAACCAAGGCTGGAAGGATTCCGGCGACTCCATCCAGTTCCCGGACGGACGGATCGCCACGGCACCGATCGCGCTCAGCGAGGCGCAGGCGTACGCGCACGAGGCCGCCCTCGACGGCGCCGCCCTGCTCGACGCCTTCGGCCTGGACGGCGGGGACGAGCTGCGCGAGTGGGCGCGAGCCTTGCGGGAGCGCTTCCGCATGACGTTCTGGGTCACCGACGCCCGGGGACGGTTCCCCGCCCTCGCGCTCGACGGCAGCAAGGCGCCCGTCGGGACCGCGACATCCAACCTCGGCCACCTGCTGGCGACCGGTCTGCTCGACCCGCAGGAGGCCGCTGACGTCGCGGCCCGCATCGGGCAGCCGGATCTGGACTCGGGCTACGGTCTCCGCACGATGAGCTCCGACGCGGCTGGCTTCCACCCCCTCGGCTACCACGCCGGGTCGGTGTGGCCGCACGACACGGCGATCGCGATTCTCGGACTCGTCCGCGAGGGACACACCGCGCAGGCGGCGGCGCTGGCCACCGGACTCGTCCGCGCGGCGCCGGAGTTCGCGTTTCGGCTCCCGGAGCTCTTCGCTGGCACCGACGGCCGAACCGGCCAGCCGGTCCTGGCCTACCCAGCGTCGTGCCGCCCACAGGCGTGGTCGGCCGCGGCGGCGATCGCGCTGTTGCAGGCCGCGCTCGGTCTGGAGGTCGACGTTCCGGCCGGTGAGCTGCGGGTGGCGCCGGCGCCGGAGTTCTCGGCGTGGTTCCCGCTGCGAGTCACCGGGCTGCGCGTGGCAGGCCACCCGTTGACCGTGGAGGTGGACGCGGCGGGCAAGGCGAAAGTCGAGACGACGGCGCCCGTCCTCGTCAAGGTCGAGTGAGGCCGGTCTGCGGGTAGGCACGCGGCGAGCGCGCCGGTGAGGGGTGCTCAGACTCGCTCGATGATCGTGGCCACGCCCATGCCACCGCCGACGCACAAGGTGACCAGGCCGCGGCGCAGGTCACGGCGCTCGAGCTCGTCGAGCAAGGTGCCCAGCAGCATCGCGCCGGTCGCGCCGAGCGGATGGCCGAGCGCGATCGCGCCGCCGTTGACGTTGACGATGTCGTGCGGGACCCCGAGCTCGCGCATGAAGCGCAGGACCACCGCCGCGAACGCCTCGTTCACCTCGAACAAGTCGATGTCGCCGACTGTCAGGCCGGCCTTGGCCAGCGCCTTCCGCGCGGCTGGGCCCGGACCGAGGAGCATGATCGTCGGATCGGTGCCCACGGCCGCGGTGCTCACGATCCGAGCTCTCGGCGCCAGGCCAAGGTCGGCACCGACCCGCTCGTTGCCGATCAGCACAGCCGCCGCGCCGTCGACGATCTGCGAGGAGTTCCCCGCCGTGTGGACGTGGTTGATCCGCTCCACCATCGGGTACCGGTCGATCGCCACCGCGTCGAAGCCCATGGCGCCGAGCTCGGCGAAGCTGGGCTTGAGCTCCGCGAGTCCGGCCACCGTCGTGTCGGGCCGGATCGCCTCCTCCGCGTCGAGCAGCACGGTGCCGTTCTGGTCGACGACCGGGACCAGGGAACGATCGAAGTAGCCCTTGTCGCGGGCCTGGGTCGCCCGCTGCTGCGACTCCCAGGCGTAGGTGTCCACGTCGAGTCGCGAGAAGCCCTCGAGCGTGGCGATGAGGTCGGCGCTCACCCCTTGCGGGATGAAGCCGGTCTTCAGGCTGGTCTCGGGGTCGATCATCCACGGGCCGCCGTCGGAGCCCATCGGCACCCGCGACATCGACTCCACCCCGCCGGCCACGACGAGGTCGTCGTACCCGGACCGCACCTTCTGGGCGGCGAGGTTGACCGCTTCGAGCCCGGAGGCACAGAAGCGGTTGAGCTGGGTGCCGGGAACGCTGATATCCCACCCGGCCATGAGGACGGCCGCCCGGGCCAGGTCGCCGCCCTGCTCGCCGACCGGGGTGACGATGCCCAACAGGACGTCGTCGACGCGCGCGGTGTCGAGGTCGGCGCGTTCCCGGAGAGCGTCCAGGACGCCGGCCGCCAGCGCCACCGGCTTCACGCTGTGGAGGGCCCCCCGCTTGCCGCGTCCCCGGGGTGTGCGGACGGCATCGAAGATGAACGCCTCGGTCATGCCCTCAGCTTGCCCCGCTCGGCCGACCCGCACCCAGTCTTTCGCCTGGACGATCCCGCGGCCGTCCGGCCTGTCGCCTTCGCCGACGACTCCCGCGGGCCAGCGGGCCCTCGCCCCATGACATGTGAACGGCGCGACGCACGACAGGCTTAGCAATAACGACACGTTCAGGCACTCTTAGTGCATGCGGGAGGAGTTGGTCCTGGGCGGCCGTCGCCACCGTGTCGTCCGGGTCGGCGACACCGTACGACGTCCCATGCCGGCACGCGCGGCCTACGTCCACGACGTCCTGCGCCTCCTCGCTCGCCACGGCTGGCCGGGGGCGCCGCGGTATCTCGGCACCGACGACGAGGGCCGCGAGATCCTCAGCTATCTCCCCGGCCACGTGGCCCGAGAGCCGGCGCAGCCTCCGGACGTCTGGTCGGAGGAGAGCCTGGCGCGCGTCGCACGACTGGTCCGCCAGCTCCATGACCTCACCGCGGGCTCCTGGCTCGCCGGGGACCAGGAGGTGGTCTGCCACAACGCGGTCTCACCCGAGAACACCGTCTACCGCGACGAGGGAGGCCGGTTACGTCCGTACGCCTTCCTCGACTGGGACGACGCGGCACCCGGCCGTCGCGTCCACGACGTGGCGTACCTGTGCTGGCGGTTCCTGCGTCTGGGAACCAGCGCCAACCCGACAGGACCCGCCTCCTTGCTTCGGACGATCGCCGACGCCTACGGGCTCACCATCCGGGATCGTCGTGCGCTGGTCGAGACGATCCTGTGGCGTCAAGACCAGTGCTGGCAGACCATCGAGGCGCGAGCACGGGAGGGCGAGCCGACCATGCGTCGGCTGGTCGAGGAAGGGCACGTGGCGACGATTCAGGACGCCTACTGCTGGGTGGCGGCGCACCGGACCACCCTGGAGGCGGCGTTGTTCTAGTCGCGCGTTGCCGGGCTGCGCGAGCCGTCCGGCACGTCCAGGGCTCGCCGTGACGTCAGCGCCGGCCCGTCGAGGTCTCCACCTCCCGCACGTCGGTGACCACCTGCGCGGCCGGTCGCACCGGCGCCTTCACACAGCTCGTCCGCCGCGCCGGTGTCAGCTGCCGCTCGCACCCACGCACCAGCCACGCACGACCCGACGTCGCGGTCACCCGCGCTTCCCAGTCCGACCCGTCCCAGCGCTCCGCGGCCACGGTGAGCTCGTCAGGGCCGGCTGGAGCGGAGAGCCGCTCGCGTACCGCGAGCTCGGCGACCTGACCCGGTGGCGACCAGGTCGACCTGCCTCGACACCGCCCGCTGACCACCTGGCCTGTCGCGCTCCGGGCCAGGAGGAGAGTGCAGAAGTCCACGTCGAGGCGCCCATACGCGTAGCCCCACGGCAACAGCACGGCTGTCGGCGCGAACCGGTGGCCACCGGTGTGGGTCGTCTCCCACACCGGCGCCGAGCTTCGCGCGACCAGCGCCTCCGCGATCGGCCGACCGCGCAGCGCACAGCACACGTCGCGGCGCCCGTTGGTGCACACCAGCAAGGTCGGACGGGTGTCCGCATGACCGAAACCCTGGTCGTCCCCAGCACCGGCGGCCGCGAGGTCGAGGTCCAGCAGCGTGGCGAGGTCGGCGATCTCGGCGCTCCGGAGCCAGGTCGCGCCTGGACGGGTGTGCGCGAGGATCACTCGTCGCCGAAGCGGCCGATGGTCGTCCGCGTGTCGGCCAGGTCGGCGAATCAACTGGATCCGCACCCCGGTCCCCGTCGCCCGGCGGACCAACTCCGCGCCCACTGCCCGGTCCAGGTGGCTCTCGACCAGGGCGTCAGCGCCGTACGGACCAGGCTGCTCGATGCACAGCCAGGTGAGCGCCCGGGCCGCCGTCCCGGCGAGCGGCTCGTGCAGCGTCGCTGAGAGCGCCGAGCACGACACGTCGTCCTTCACCCGTCTCCCCCGCCTCTCGCAACGGTTACCTACCCCCGGGGGAGCACCCCCGCCCACTGTCGCAGCGGAGACGACGACAGCCGTCCGGAGGGCCGGACCTGGCCGCCCGTTCCCTCGCGGGGCGTCCGCCCTCGGCCACGCGGTGCTGGCTCACAGGAAGGGCGGTGAGGAGACCGAGGTGACGAGCGACCCACGAACGGCTCGGCGCCCGGGGCGATGGCACGGTGCCATGGACACCGTGCCATGGACAGGCCCATGGACACCGTGCCATCGGCACAGGGCCATCGACGCCGGGCGCCGCTTCGGCCGTTCCTCATCAACCGGCGGACCATGCCGCCGGCCGCACACGGCCTAGGAGGTCAGCGAGGCAACGAGATCCGCGTTCTGCTCCATCCAGACCGAGACCCCCTCGGCCTCCTTGCCCTTGTACTGGTTGAGCGCGACGTCCTCGAGCTCGCCGAGGGCCTGGTCGTCCATGGTGAAGCTCGACAGCCACTCGGCGACCTCAGGGAAGTCCTCGCTGAATCCCGCGCGGGCGATCGTGTGGATCTCCTCGACCTCGCCCATCGCGCCCTTGGGGTCCTCGAGGTCACGGAGCGGGAAGCTGGCGTAGGCCCAGTGCGGCCGCCACAGCGTGACGACGACGGGCTTCTCGGCCTTCACCGCCTTCTCCAGCTCCGCCAGCATCGCCGGAGTCGAGGACTTGGTGAGCTGGTACTCCCCTTCCAGGCCGTAACCCGGGAGCGCCTCCTGCTCGGTGACTCGGGTGATGCCGGCGCCCGCCTCGATGCCGATGATCTTGCCGCCGAACTGGCTGCCCTTGCCCTTCAGGTCCTCGATCGACTCGATGCCCTGCACGTAGTCGGGGACTGTCAAGGCGAGCTTGGCGTTGTCGTACCACACGCCGAGGTCCTCGAGCTTGTCGCCGTACTGCTCCCAGTACGTCTGATGGGTGATGGGCAGCCAGCCGTCGAGGAACACGTCGATGTCACCCTTGGCCAGGCCGGCGAACAGAGGGCCGGCGTCGAGCTGGACGAGCTCGACCTCGTAGCCCTTGTCCTCCAGGACCTGCTTCCACAGGTGGCTGAGGACGATGTCCTCGTCCCACGGAATCCAGCCGATGCGAATCTTCTTCTTCGCGCCCTCGCCGTCGTTGGGAGTGCTCGTCGAGGTCTCGGTCGACCGGGATCCACCGTCACCGGTTCCACCGATCGTGCCGCAGCTCGCCAGCAGCATCGCCAGCAGCGCCGCCACCAGCGCGGCCAGTGCTCGGAAGGGACCGCTTCGTCGCACGGTTACCGTCCTTTCTGGGTTGGGGAGCTGCCCGAACCACCTGGTCAGGAACCCGAACCGCCAGGTCAGGAACGCGGCGGCGGCTCAGCAGCCTCCGGTGTCGTGCCAGACCGATCAGTGTCGTCCGGCAACGGCTCGGATGCTTCGGTCAAAGCCCGGTATGAAGGCGCGGCTCGTTCGCCCGAGGAGCGAATCGACGACGACCGCGCCGATTGTCAATTGACGCTTGCGGCGGCCTGGGCGCGCACCACCGCCGAGCGGTTCGTCAACGCGGCGGTCAACCGGTCGAGGTAGACAGCGAGGATGACGACCGCCAGACCGGCCTCGAACCCGGCTGCGACGTCGACGGTCGAGATCGCGGTGTAGACCGCGCTGCCGAGGCCACCGCCGCCGACCAGGCCGGCGATGACGACCATGGACAGGGCCAGCATGATGATCTGGTTGACGCCCGCCATGATCGTGGGCAAGGCCAACGGCAGTTGGATGCCGCGAAGGATCTTCCACGGCGAGGCACCGAACGCCTCACCGGCTTCGACGACCTCGTGGTCGACCTGCCGGATGCCGAGCTCGGTCAGCCGGACTCCCGGCGCCACGGAGAAGACCACGGTGGCGACCACACCGGGAACCACGCCGACACTGAAGACGAAGATCGCCGGAATGAGGTAGACGAACGCCGGCATGGTCTGCAGGAAGTCCAGCACCGGGCGGACCACGCGGCTGATCGCGTCGTTCCGCCCTGCGGCGATGCCGATCGGGATCGCCAGGATGACCGCGACCAGGCTCGCCACGAGGACCAACGCCAGCGTCTCCATCGCGGCTTGCCACTCGCCCATGGCGTCGATCAGGCCGAACGCCACGAGCGAGAAGAGGCCGAACTTCCACCCCCGCAACGCCAGGCCGATGACGGCGAACGCGAGGGTCAGCACGAGCGAGGGTGGCACCTGGGTGATCGCCGCGAGGTAGCCCGCGCCGAGCGCGACCGCGAACGCCACGGCCCCGACCTTCGGTCCCCGCAACGCCAGGCCGAGCAAGCCGAACACCAATGCCAAGCCGGCGATGACCGGCGCGGCGAGGAAGTCCGCCAACGCGCCGACCGCGGTCCCCAGGGCCCCGCCGATCAGGTCGAAGGCGAAGCCGAGATTCTGGGTGAGCCAGTCGACCGAAGCCGCGAAGGCCTTTCCCACCGGGATCTGCGGAATCTCCAGCTGGCCGTTCACGGCTTCACCTCCTCCACGTCGTCGACCTCCGTCACCGCGGAGCGCTCGGTCGCCAACTGGGCGCCACGGCTGGACGGTTCCAGGTCGGCCGACGACTCCGGTGGTGGAGCCGCCGAAGCGGAGCGCCGCGTGTCCTCCCCACGGACGTCGCCGCCACGCGACTCGGCGCTGCCGCCGTTGCCCAGGGCGGCGAGCAGGGTCGCGCGCGGCACGACGCCGAGCAATCGGTTCTCGTCGTCGACGACGGCCAACGGGACCGGACACTCGGCCGACGGCGTCAGCAGGTCGGCCACGAGCGTGTCGGGGCTGACCGTCACCACCTCGTGGTCGTCGAGCAGGCTGGCCAACGACTCCTCACCACGTCGTAGTGCGTCGGCGGTGGCGTCGTCACGAACGGCGCCGAGCAATCGGCGTTCGCGGTCGACCACGAACGCCGCGCCCACTTGGTGCTCACGCATGCTGCGCAACGCCTGGCGTGGTCCAGAGCGCGCCCCCACCACAGCGACCGGCTGCTCCATCACCGCGCTCGCGGTGAGCACCCGCGACCGGTCGACGTCTTGCACGAACTGCGCGACGTAGTCGTTGGCCGGGTCCTGGAGGATCTCCTCGGCGGTGCCGATCTGGACGATGCGTCCGTCTCGCATCATCGCGATGCGATCCCCCAGCCGCATCGCCTCGTTGAGGTCGTGGGTGATGAAGACGATCGTCTTGCCCAGCCGTGACTGCAGCTCGAGCAGCTGGTCCTGCATCTCACGGCGAATCAACGGGTCGAGCGCGCTGAACGCCTCGTCCATCAAGAGCACGTCCGTTCCCGCCGCGAGCGCGCGGGCGAGCCCCACACGTTGCCGCATACCGCCGGAGAGCTGCGTCGGCAGGTGATCGGCCCACGCACCCAAGCCCACGAGGTCCAGCGCCTTCCGCGCGCGCTCCTCGCGTTCGGCCTTCGGGACGCGCTGCACCTCCAGGCCGTACGCGGCGTTCTCCCCGACCGTGCGATGCGGCAGCAGCGCGAAGTGCTGGAACACCATGCTGACCTTCTGCTGGCGCAGGGACCGCAGCGCTTTCGCCGACAGCCCGGTCAGCCGTGTTCCGTCGATGTGGACCTCACCCGACGTCGGTCGCAGGAGACCGTTGAGCATCCGGAGCAAGGTGGACTTGCCGGATCCGGACAGGCCCATGACGACGAAGATCTCGCCATCCTCGACCTCGAAGGACGCGTCGATCACGGCCGGGGTCACGCCTAGCTTGCGGACCGCCTCGCGATCGGCTCCTTGCTCCAGCAGTCGCACGGCCTCGTCAGCGCGGCGACCGAACAGCTTGTAGAGCTTCTGCGCACGTACGGCCGGCACGGGCTCCCTCGTCGTTCTTGTCGCGCACCACACGTCGACATCGACGCCAGTCACGGCGGAGCACTCGGGGCCGTCCACCTCATGCGGTGACACCCGGGTGGGTCCTCCCACCGCGGGCGGGCCGGACGTTACTGGACCGACGGCCGACCCTGCACGGATCGGCACCCCCCACCGCACGGCATGCCTCGTCCGACCAGACCCCTGGACGGGCTAGTTGCTCGTCGACGGTACTCAAGCCCGTTGCGAGCATGCCACCCTGGCGTCGGATTTGTCCATTTCGGCGAGTCAACCGTCACGCAACAGCAAAGAAAAGTGGCGCCGAGTACAGGACGAGTCGCGCACCGTACACAGTCGCCGACTAGACGTCGCGGACTGGAACACGCACCGTCGCGAGCTGAGACACGAGGGAAGGTGCGGGACGGAGGCGACGGTGTGGGACGGAGGCTGTCTCCGTCCCACACCGTCCACGCTGCTCGAGCCCCCGCCAGCCTCGTTCGACGGTGAGCCGGCTCAGGCCAGGCTGTCCAACCAGGCCCGGTGCAGGTCGGCGAACCGGCCGGCTCGAGCGATGAGCTGGTCGGGTGGACCGTCCTCGACGATCCGACCGCGCTCCATCACCAGCACCCGGTCGGCGATCTCCACCGTCGAGAGCCGGTGCGCGATGATCAACGCCGTCCGCTCGGCCAGGATCGTACGCAGGGCGCGCTGGACCAGCCGCTCACTGGGCACGTCGAGACTCGACGTCGCCTCGTCGAGGATGAGCACCGCCGGATTGGCGAGGAAGGCACGGGCGAAGGCCACGAGCTGACGCTGGCCGGCGGAGAGCCGACCACCGCGCTTGCCCACCTCGGTGTCGTACCCCTGCGGCAACGCCGAGATGAACTCATGCGCACCGATCGCCTGGGCGGCGGCGATGATCTCCTTCCTCGACGCGTCCGGACGACCGAACCGAATGTTGTCCGCCACGGTGCCGCTGAACAGGAAGTTCTCCTGCGTCACCATCACCACCGCGCGGCGCAGGGTCGCCTCGTCGAGGTCCCGCAGGTCCACCCCGTCGAGCGTGACCCGACCCTCCAACGGGTCGTAGAACCGGGCGAGCAGCTTGGCCAGCGTCGTCTTGCCCGCACCGGTCGCGCCGACGAGGGCGACCGTCTGACCAGCGGGAATCCGGAGGTCGAGACGCGGTAGGACCAGCTGCGGCTCCTCGGACTGGTCCGAGGCCTCGGCCTGCTTGCGGTCGGCCGGCTGCCGGCGATACCCGAACGCGACACCTTCGAAGCGGACCTCACCGCGCGGGTGACGGAGCGGCACCGGCTTGGCCGGCTCGGGCACGTCGGGCTCCTCCTCCAGGACACCCGACAGCTTCTCCAGCGCGGCGCTGGCCGACTGGAAGGTGTTGTAGAACTGGCTGATCTCCTGCATCGGCTCGTAGAACTGCCGCAGGTACAGCAGGAAGGCGGCGAGCACACCGACGGTCACCTCGTCGTGGAACGCCAGCCATCCGCCGTACAACATGATCGCGGCGACGGTGAGGTTGCCGATGACCTTGACGCCCGGCATGAACACCGCCACGAGCCGCATGCCCCGCATGTTGGCGTCGCGGTAGGCGATGTTCAGCTCCTCGAAGATCTCCTGGTTGCGCGGCTCGCGCCGGAAGGCCTGCACGGCCCGGATACCCGTCATCGACTCGACGAAGTGGACGATGACGGCCGCGACCGTCTCCCGGGTCCGGCGGTAGGCGATGCTCGACTGCCGCCGGAACCACTGCGTGAAGACGAGCAGGATCGGGATGGGCACGAGCGCCACGAGACCCAGGTGCACGTCGAGGAAGAGCAGCAGGATCGCGGTACCCACGAGCGTGAGCACCGCGCTGACGAGCCCGTCGAACCCCGACTGCAACAGCTCGTAGATGGCGTCGATGTCGGAGGTCAGCCGGGAGACCACCCGGCCAGACGTGTACTTCTCGTGGAAGCCGAGCGACAGCTTCTGGAAGTGGTTGAAGACCCGACGCCGCAGCTCCAGCAGGATGTCCTGGCCGATCCGACCGGACAGCTGGAGGAAGGCTTGCCGCGTCGCGGCTTGGCCGACCGCCGCCACCACGATCGCGGCGACCACGGTGAAGAGCGTGGTCGCGCCCTCGTTCGCGATCAAAGGTGGGATGCCCCGGTCGATGCCGACCTTGACCAGGTACGGGATCGCCAGCCGAAGGCCGTTCTCGGCGATGACGATCGCGACCAGCCAGAGGAGCACCTTCTTGTGCGGCCGGAGCAGGTCCCCGAGCAGCCGCCGCGAGCGTTCCCGCAGGAACAGCGACGCCTTCTCGGGAACGTCGTCGTGCTGCTCCGCGGCGACTCCTCGCCAGTCGCGGGTGTCCACACCGCCCTTGGCGGTGCGGGGGTCCCGAACCCCGTCCTTGGGCTCGGCAGGAGCGGTCGAGGTGGAGGAGGTCGTCACGACAGCACCTCCTCCGCGTCGAGGTCGGCATCCTGGGCGAGCAGCTCGCGGTACTGCGGAACCTTCTCCAGCAGCTCGTGGTGCGTGCCGACGTGCGTGATCGTGCCGTTCTGCAACAGCGCCACCTTGTCCGCCAGCAGCACCGTCGACGCCCGGTGGGCGACGACGATCCCGGTCGCCGACTCGAGCACGTGACGGAGCGCCTGCTCGACGAGCGCCTCCGTCTCGACGTCGAGCGCGGACAGCGTGTCGTCGAGCACGAGGATCTTCGGTTTGGTCAGGACGGCACGCGCGAGCGCCAGCCGCTGGCGCTGGCCACCCGACAACGCCATGCCCTGCTCACCGATCCGGGTGTCCAGCCCCCACGGCAGGTCGTAGACGAACGTCGCCTGGGCCACCTCGAGCGCCTCGCGGATCTCCTCGTCCGTCGCGTCGGGGCGACCGAGGGTGAGGTTCTCCCGGACGCTCATGGAGAACAGCGTGGGTTCCTCGAACGCCGTCGCGACGATCGACCGGAGGCACGGCAGGGTCAGGTCACGGATGTCATGACCGTCGATCGTGATGCGACCGCCGGTGACGTCGAACAGCCGAGGAACCAGCGCGGTGAGTGTCGTCTTGCCGGATCCGGTGGCTCCGACGATGGCCACCGTCTCGCCCGGGCGGACGTCGAGCCAGACGTCGCGCAAGACGTCGGTGTCGTCGTCGGGGAACCGGAAGCTCACTCCCTCGAACCGCAGGTGACCCTTGGGGTTGGCGAGCTCGAGCGAGCCGCTCGTGATCGTCGGCTTGGTGTCGAGCACCTCCATGACCCGCTCGGCAGCCGTCATGGCCTCCTGAGCCATGGCGAGGATGTGGCCGAGCGACGCGATGGGCCAGACGAGCTGGAGCATGAGCGTGGTGAAGGCGACGAGCGTGCCGAGCGTCAGCGACCCCCAGCCCACGGCGACCGCGCCGAGGAGGAGCACGATCGCCAGGGTGACGTTGGGCACGAAGCCCAGGAACGTCCAGAACCTGGAGGACAGGCGAACCTTCTCCATCGAGGTGGCGTAGACCTGCCGGGCGCCTTCATCGAAGATGTCGAAGATGTAGTGCCGGCGTCCGAAGGACTTGATCGCCCGGATGCCGACGGCGCTCTCCTCGATGACGGTCGCCAGGTCACCCTGCTCGTCCTGGACCTGCCGCGAGATGCGGATGTAGCGCTTCTCGAAGCGCAGCGACAGCATGATGATCGGCACGGCCGAGGCCGCCACGACGAGCCCCAGCGGCCAGTACATGCGCAGCAACAGCACGGTGACCGTGGTCAGCTGCACGACGTTGGTGATGAGGAAGAGCAGGCCGAAGCCGAGGAAGCGTCGGATGACCGACAGGTCCGTGGTGGCGCGGGAGAGCAGCTGACCGCTCTGCCAGCCACCGTGGAACGCCATCGGCAGTCGTTGCAGGTGCTCGTAGAGGTCGTCGCGGATCTTCGTCTCCAGGCCGAGGACGGCACGAGACTGGATCCAGCGCCGAACCAGGATGAGGAACGCCTCGGTGACACCGAGGAAGATCGCGAGCAGTCCCAACAGCACCAGACCCTTGCTGTCTCGGTGGGCGATGGGACCGTCGATGATCTCTCGGATCACGAGGGGGATCGCCAGGCTCGCGCCCACCCCCGCGAGGGCGGCGAAGAGCATGAAGATCAGCCGGCCTACGTACGGCCGAAGGTAGGAGCGCAACCTCCACAGAGCGTGAAGGCGATGGAACCGAGGTTGATGACTGGACGTCTCAGAGTCCTGCTGGGCGGCAACCGCCGAGGTATCTGATGGCATGGTCGAGTAGGCCACTCCTCACCGAGGTATCGACCGAAGGACACGCGGGAAGCTCCGCCGGATCGCGTGAAGGCCTCCCCACAATCCGGCCATGTCAACGATGACCTCGTCCAGGGTAAGGCTTTGCGTCAATCGAATACGGCCGATGAGCGAGGATCCAGCCATCCGTAAGTGGCCACGGCCAATGAGCGGCCACGCCCAAGCGCCGGAAGACCGGATCCGGTCACTGGAACGACTGGTCACCGGGCCAGCGTGGCTGGTTCTCCTGCGAAGGCAGACCCGATTGCCCGGGCAGCGCACGGCGGCCACGTGGTGAGGGGGGCCACTGCTCGGACCGTTGCTCCGGTGCCGCGCTGTGGTCTGATGCCGGGTAGCGGTCTGGTGTCGGGTAACGGTCTGACGCCGAGTAGCGGTCTGGTGCCGAGTAGTGGTCTGGCCGAGGGGACGACGGATCCCTGCGGGAGTGGTCGGATGGCGACAGGTGGCCAGGCGTCGACAGATAGTGGTCGGGTCCTGACAGACGATCCTCGTCTCGTGGATAGTCGTAGGCCTGCGGATAGGGCGTGTGATCGTCGAACGAGGCGTGCTCCGGGCCGGGGAACCGCTGAGACCACGGATCGGCTTCGGACGGGCGGTGCAGATCCTGGGTGGGATCGCTTCTCGTGGGATCCGCCGACGCGGGATCGGCCACCGTCGGATCGATCCCCCGGTGACTGGAACCGCTCTGCTGCGCGCCGGAGTACGGTTCCATCCCTTGGTACGCGGATTCCATCGGATAGCCTGCGGGGCGCTCGGTGGCCGGCTCCGACGACTCCTCGTGGGCCCGGTGGGGCGGGTAGTCGTGCCAGCGCGTGGTGTGGTAGCCCTCACCGTGCGGGTCATCGCCGGCGAGACCGCCGTAGCCCGGCATCTCCGTGCGGCCTGCCATGCCGCTCGTCACGTCAGCGCCGCCTGCCAGCTCAGCACCGCCCGGCCGGTCAGTGCGACCCGTCGTCTCAGTCCGGGTCGGCACCTCGCTCCGGCCCGGGAACTCGGTCTCGACCCGACCACGCGCGCGTCTGTCGTCGCGCTGGACGTCACCGATCGTCTCGTCGTCCTCCTCCTCGACCATCGCGGCCTGCACGCGCGCGACCGCGCCGACGGCGAGCGCGACAGCCGACAGCTGGAAGCCCAGCCCGATCCAGGGGAAGAGGGGGAGCTGGTCGTCGTTGAGGTCGAGGGGGCCGAGCTCGACGCCGGACACGTCGAGGCCCACGAGTGCTTGGAGGACAAGGCCCACACCCACGAGGGTTCCCCGCAGGAGCTGCCCGAGGAGCGTCATGGCGGGAAGCGTAACGGTGGCATCCCCCGGGCTGAACGCTCGCGTCGATCTCGGGAGCTGGCTGCGGTGGCCATAACCGGCAATGACGGCGCGGCGGCTGGACGCAACGCCAGCGGTTCCCTTTCGGCACGGCTCCGCGCCAGCAGCACCCTCAGCGGTGGTCGCGGGAGGAGAGTCCGCGACTCGAGGCCCACCGGGCCGCCACTTCGAGCACGAGGTCGTTCGCCTTCTGCTCGCCGATGCTGATCCGACAGCCGTCTCCGGCGAACGTGCGCACGATGACGCCTTCCGCCTCGCACGCGGCGGCGAACACCTCCGCCTCGTCGCCCAAGGGAAGCCAGACGAAGTTGGCCTCGGTGGCGGGGACGTCGAAGCCGTACTCGCGGAGCGCCACGGCGACCCTGCGCCGTTCCTCGACCAGTCGCTCCACCGCCGCCAGCAGGACGTCCTCGCAGGCCAGCGCCGCCAGCGCCGCCTCCTCGGCCAGCGACGAGACCGCGAACGGCGGCGCGCACGCGCGCAGCGCGTCGGCCACCGGCTCGTGCGCGATCGCGTACCCGACCCGCAGGTTGGCCAGGCAGTAGGCCTTGGAGAAGGTCCGGAGCAGGCAGACGTTGGGGTGCTCGCGATAGAGGGCGAGCGCGTCAGCGGCGTTCGGGTCGCGGACGAACTCCAGGTAGGCCTCGTCGACGAGGACGAGAACGTCCGTGGGCACTCGCGCGAGGAACGCCGCAAGCTCGTCGTGATGGACGACCGGACCGGTCGGGTTGTTCGGCGTGCAGACGAGAATCGCACGCGTCCGATCGGTGACCCGCTCCGCCATGGCGTCGAGGTCGAGCCGGGCATCCGGGGTCAGTGGCACCTCGATCCTGGTGGCGCCGGCCACCTGTGCGGCGACCGGGTACGCCTCGAACGAGCGCCAGGCGTAGATCACCTCGTCGCCGGGCTCGCAGACCGCGTGCAGCAGGTGGTAGAGGAGGGCGACCGAGCCGGTGCCGACGGCCAGGTGGCTCGTCGGAACCCCCAACCGCTCGGAGAGCTTCGCCACCAGTCGTCCGGAGGTCAGGTCGGGGTAGCGGTTGATCGTCTCCGCCGCTCGACGAACGGCGTCGACCAGCTCGGGCGGCGGCGGGAAAGGGTACTCGTTGCTGGAGAGCTTGTACGTCGGCCGCCCCGTCGCCGACGTCGCCGAACGGCCTGGCTTGTACGACGGGATGCCCTCGAGGGCGCGTCGCAGGCGAGGTCCAGGTGCGGTCATGGCTTCACCTTAGGGTTACCGCGTAACCGAGAGGTTACGAGGCGCCGGGGTGGGCCATACCACAACCACCGGCCGCCGAAGCCCTCTCCACCCCGACGCTGGTTAGGGCAGGCTAAGTGCCGTGCACGTGCCTGACCTCGAGCAGTCCCGTCCGGAGACGACCGGCCCGGAGTCGCTGTCGCAGCTGCTCGGCGGCTGGCGGGCGTCCACCGACGCCACTCTGCCACCGGTCGCGTTCGTCGTGGGTTGGCTCGTGTCCGGTCATTCCATCGGCGCCGGCGCCGGCGCCGCGATCGCGGTGGCCGTCCTCCTCGCCGGATACCGCCTGCTGCGCGGCACCCGCCCTCGCGCGGTCCTCCTCGGGCTGCTCGGCGTGGCGGTCGCGGCCACCATCGCCCTTCGAACCGGTCGGGCAGTCGACTTCTTCCTGGTCCAGCTCGCGAGCAACGCGGCGAGCGCCCTGGCCTGGGCCGTCAGCATCGTGGTCCGCTGGCCCCTCCTCGGCGTCGTGGTGGGCGCGGCCCTTGGGCAGCGAACTCGCTGGCGCAGGGACCCGGACCTGCTCCGCGCGTACTGCCGCGCGTCCTGGGTGTGGGTCTGCCAGTACACCGTCCGGGTGGTGGTGTTCGGGGTCTTGTACGCGGCGAACGCCGTGGTCGCGCTTGGCATCGCCCGGGTCGCGCTGAGCTGGCCGCTCGTGGCCGCGTGTGTGGCGGTCAGTGCGTGGGTCGTCCGGCGCTCGCTCCCCGCCGACCACCCCGGTTTCCGGCACCCGCGACTTCCTGCACCCGCGAACTGATCCCTCGGCCTCGCACGCCGCTGTCTCGCCACCGCACCACTGCCTCGCGCTCGCCTCAGCTCCGCTCGCCCCTGTCGCCTCGCGACACCCTTGTCGACGCTGTATCGGCGATATATCGTGAAGCATCGTCAAGGTATCGTGAAGCATCGTCAAGCGCGAGGGAGGAGTGTGCGAGCGTGAGAGCACACCACACATCACCGTCCGGGACACCGCTGTTCGGGACACCGCTGTTCGGGACATCGCCGTTCGGGTCACCGAGGCACACGTGGCCGTTCGGGCGCCTGCTAGGCGCGCTCCCGCACGCCCTCTGGCGGACGTTCGAGAGCACCGCGGGGCCCACGGGCGGGCGGGGGTTCCGGGCACACCGCCGCCGGTTCCACAGCGGAGGTCCGCACGCCGGCGGGTTCGGTCCCTGGGGCGCCCCGTGGGGTGGCGCCGGTTCCTGGGGCGGCTGGGGAGCGTGGTTCGGCCCCCATGGCTTCCGACGCGGTCCTCGGGCTCGCCGCGGCGACATCCGCGCGGCGATCCTCCACCTCCTCGCCGAGAGCGACCAGCCGATGCACGGCTACGAGATGATCCGGGAGCTGCGTGACCGCACGGGAGGTATCTGGCGGCCCAGTCCCGGATCGATCTACCCGACCCTCCAGCTCTTGGAGGACGAAGGCCTGGTGACGGCCACCGAGCGGGACGGCAAGAAGGTGTACTCGCTCACCGACGCGGGCCGCGCTGAGGTCGACGCGCGCGGTGGGGCCGCCCCGTGGGAGGACCTGACGGAGCCGGCCGACTCGCCGTGGGCGGAGCTGCGCGCGGCGGGCATGAGCCTGATGGTGACCGCGATGAGCGCCGCCCAGGGCGCCAACGAGGCGCAGCTCCGGCGGATCGCGCAGATCCTCCGAGAGACGCGCACACGGATCCTGCGCATCCTCGGCGAGGAAGACGAGGACTGAAGACGAGGACTAGGGCCGACCCGTCGCGACCGGACACGCCGAGAGACCCACTCGTAATCACATAGAGATATCAAAACTGCACATTTTGTGACCGAGCGACCTACTATCGACGAATGGCTCGGCAGGCAAGCATCGCGTACCACGTGGAAGGTCTCCTCGGCACCGCGGTCATCGCGACCAGCCCGGTAGCCGGTGGCAACCTCTGTGTCGCGACCCGCGTCCGTCTCGGCGACGGGCGTAGCGTCTTCGTCAAGACCCGGCCTGGCGCCCCTGAGAGCTTCTTCGCGACCGAAGCCCGCAACCTCGCCTGGCTTCGCGCGGCCGGAGAGGACGCCGCCGCGGTCCCAGAGGTCCTGGGGTACGACCGGGAGTGTCTGGTCCTGAGCTGGGTGGAGACCGGGCGCCCGACACCGGAGGCCGCCGAGCGGCTGGGTCGAGCGCTGGCTCACACCCACCTCGCCGGGGCGCCGACGTTCGGCGCGGAGGTCGACGGCTTCATCGGCCCTCTGCCGCAACCCAACGCGCCCAGCGAGCGGTGGCCGGAGTTCTACGGTCGCTACCGGGTGGAGCCGTACTTGCGGATGGCGTTCAACCGAGGCCGCCTCGACGCCGGCGACGCCAACGCGATCTGCGGAGTGCTGGACCACCTCGACGAGCTCGCCGGACCACCGGAGCCGCCCGCACGCATCCATGGCGACCTCTGGTCCGGCAACATCATCTGGTCGCCCGATGGCGTCCCTCGTCTGGTGGACCCGGCCGCGTACGGCGGACATCGGGAGAGCGACCTGGCCACGCTCGTCCTGTTCGGCGCGCCGCACCTCGACCGACTCCTCGCGGCGTACCAGGAGGTCTACCCTCTCGCCGACGGCTGGCGGGACCGGTTGCTCATCCACCACCTGCACCCGCTGCTGGCGCACGCGGCGATGTACGGCGGGAGCTACGGGGCGCGAGCGGGGCAGGTGGCGCGGCGCATCCTGTCCGCCCGCCAGCGCCAGACCTCCGGCGCGAGCCTGCCCTGACCGCTCGCGCCCACCGACGCCCTGGCTCGCGCACCCGCGGTCGGCGGCCTCTCCAGGGGAGTCTGGAGGGGAGGGAGTCTGCGGGGGAGACAGGGGAGAGGGTCGCTCGGTCGAGAAGGACAGCCCCTCAGTCAAGAGGGACAGCCGTGAACAGCGCCGGCGTGCGCTCGTCGGGCGGCATCTGCACGGCGACGTCCGCCTCCCCTCGGGTCACCGGCAGCTGGGAGACGGCGTTGACCAGTCGAACGGCCCCGCCCGGACCAGGGACCAGCTGCCAGCGCTGGGTCTTCTGCGACGCGGCCGTCGAGCATTCGATGAGCGTGAACGGCGCGCCAGCCTCGAGCGGCACGTTGAGGTACCGTCGCCCCTCCTCGATCGTCAGGCACACGTCGGTCCCCGTCGACCGGAGGCGGTAGTAGCCGTCCGAGGTGGGCAGCAGGTCCCACGTCGCGGAGGATCCGGCGACGAAGCCGGCGGCCGCCCCTGGCTCCGCCGCCAGGGGGGCCAGCCGGTCGCCGCCTGGCGGAACGTCACGGGCTCCCTTCGGCGTCACGTCCACGAACGCGTAGGTGCCCGCGGGCAGTGGCTGACGGTCGATGTTCTCCCAGCCCGGCGCGTGACCGATCGCCTCGGCCAGCGCCACGAACTCGTCGTACGAGTCGGTCGGCTTCGGCCCGCCCCACGTGGTCAGCGCGAGGTGGCGCAGCGGCATGAACGCCTGGACCTCGACCTCGTTCTCCGTGTGCCCCCGACCGTTGTCGGGCCACATCGTGATCTTGGCGCCGGTAAGATCGGGGTGTCGTGCAGTCAGCGTCTCGTTCTCGAAGCGCAGCGGCGTCCAGTCGGTCTCATACAGCTGCCGGGTGTCGGTCTGGAAGCCGCCCCGCACGAGGTACAGCGCGTACGAGGAGTTCATGACCCGGTGGCCGGCCTCGAGCAGCTGCGACGGACGCAGGATGTGGGAGCGGCCGTCCCAGTGCTCGACGACGATGTCCGGGTCCAGCGGAATCGTGTTCTCGCCCGCGAGACCGTCGTTCCAGATGCGCAGGGTCTTGCCCTTGCTCTTGACGTGCGCGTTCACCCGGTTGATGAAGTCGACGAACGCGTCCTGGGGTGTCGCGTCGGGGCCGAACTTCTCGCGGGCGTACTCGAGGATGTGGGGATAGTCCTCGTACGCCGAGCCGAGCATGTACTCGTCCGCGCCCATGTGCCAGTACGGCGTGTCCCACACCTCGAGCGCCTCGTCGATGAGACCGGTGAGGAAGTCGAACGCCTCCGGCTTGGTGATGTCGAGCCGTGACGGCTGCCGGTTGCCGTAGCGGTCGACGAGCTGCAGCTCGGGATAGTTCTCCAGGTAGGGGTCGATGTGGCCGGGCGAGTTGATCTCCGGCACCAGGGTGATGTGGTACTTCCGCGCCAGAGCCGACAGCCGCCGCACCTCGTCCTTGGTGTAGTAGCCCCAGAACACCGTTCCCGGGTACCGGTCGCTCTTGACCTTCGCCTCGATCCAGAGCTGGTTGAGCTTGAGGTAGGCCATGTCCCTCATCAGGCGCTCGAACCACGCCATCGAGACGTGGATGTAGCACGCGCAGACACCCACACCCCGCTCCGGGTAGGTCGGGACGTCGATCGTGCGACCACGCGGGAGGGCGTCCGTCGTGGCGAGGACCTGGAGGATGGTGCGGGTGCCGTAGAACACGCCGGTCGGCGTGGCACCGGTGACGTGGACGACGTCGTCGATGTGGAGGTCGTAGCCTTCACCGCCCAGGTCGTGTCGCTGCGGGTCCACCTCGAGCACCAGGTCGCCGGGCCTCGCCGCGGCCAGGCCGCGCACGACCCTAGGCCGGTGGCCGGTGCGCTCCTCGAGCTCCCGGGCGAACTCGAGAGCGTCCTGGTGGACCCGGACGGCGCGCGGCTGGACGAGGATGCGCGTACGCGTGGACAGCGTGACCGTACCCTGGCCGCCGGACCAGTTCGTGAGGGACGGAATCACCTGGGGCGGTGGATTGGGGGCGGTGGCGCTCGCCACGCCCACGGGTGTCGCGAGGAGCAGCAGGAAGGCAGCGACCACCACGAACGTCCGACGTACGACCTTCATCGCCCCCTCCTCGCACCAGCCGCGCGTCGACCGTGTGCCAGCTAAGTCACGCCCGGAATCGTTGTCGAGGACGAGCACCGCTCTGTTCCGTAAGTGGCCGACGTCATGCTGTCCAGGTCGGCTCCCGGGAGGTCCGTGCCGGGTCGTTCCTCTTCGTGGCCGGCTTCTGCGCGGTTTCTCGGAGACCGGTCCTTTGCAGGCCAGTTCCGTTCCAGGCCAGGACGTTCCTTTCCGAGCGCGAGTCAGACGACCATGCTCACGAGCCAACAGGCGCCACACGTCGAAGGGGAGTCGACGATGCCTGAGCCCGCGTCCGCACCCGCGTCCTGGAATCCTGCGGTTCGCTTCTGGCACCACGGGGTCTCGCGACGAGGCCACACCCCCGCCCGATCGCGGAGAACCGCACCCGCTGTCGCCGCAGCCGTGACGTTGACGGTGTCGGTGCTGGCCACGGCACCCTCGAGCGCGGCGTCCCCCTCGGCGGCGGAGAATGCCGGGTCCCCGTCGTCGCACCAGGTGGAGGCGCCCATGGCAAGCCCCGATTGTCGGTCCGCGATTCGTCCCGCGCCCGTCCTCCCGGTCCTCGAGTGCGATGGCTTCGACCGCGTCCTGGCCAAGGCGTCCGCCATCGTTCCGGAGCGGCGACACCTGGACTGGCAGCGGCTCGAGGTCACCGGCTTCACCCACGTCGGCATGAACACGTTCACCAACCGGGAGTGGGGCTCCGGCATGGAGAAGGAGGAGCGGTTCGCGCCGATTCGGATCGACGTCGACCAGTGGATGGACAGCTTCGTGGACATGGGTGCGGGCTTGGCCATGCTCACCGCCAAGCACCACGACGGTTTCGTCCTCTACCCCACCCGCTACACGCCCCACTCCGTCATCGCCAGCCCGTGGTGGGTGCGTCTCGACGGCTGCGAGGACGCCGACGCCGTGCGCGCCGCCCGCGCGCGGGCCGAGGAGCGACGTCGCGAAGGGCTGGGTGACGCGTACTGGCAGGTCCGCGACGTCGGATGCGTCAACCCGGACGGCGACATCCTGCGTCGCTACGTCGACGCCGCCCGCGCGAGAGGCTTGCGCGTGGGGGTCTATCTCTCGCCCTCCGACGGCGCCGAGCTGCCACACGAGTGGCACAAGAACACCTACATCCCGATGATCGAGGCCAAGCCGGCCGACCAGCGCAACGCCGCCGAGCGAGCCACGCTCGAGGACGCACCGGCGCCCCCGGCCGGGCTGGGCCGCTTCGGCAACGGCAGCGAGCCCAAGCCGCGCATCATCCCGACGCTGGTGCCCAACGACGACCGAGCCGAGAAGGTCGCCTCCGGCGAGCTGCCGTCGTTCCGGGTGACCGTCAACGACTACGACGCCTACTACCTCAACCAGCTCTACGAGATCTTCACCGAGTACGGCCCGATCGACGAGCTGTGGCTGGACGGCGCCAACCCGTGGTCCGGCTCGGGCATCACCCAGGACTACGACTTCACGACGTGGTTCTGGCTCATCAAACAGCTCTCGCCGAACACGCTGGTCTTCGCGGGTCCGCAGGGAACCCGCTGGGTCGGGAACGAGGCGGGCGTCGCGCGGACGACCGAGTGGAGCGTCGTCCCGATGACCGGTGACCCCGACACCGCCCACAACGAAGGGCTCATCGCGGGTGGTGCCATGGCCGAGGACATCGGGTCCCGCCACGTGCTCGCCGACCCACGGGTGCGGTTCCTCCAGTGGTACCCGGCCGAGGCCGACACCTCGATCCGGCCTGGGTGGTTCTTCCACCCGACGGAGCGGCCGAAGAGCGCCGAGGACCTGGTCCGGACCTACCAGCAGTCCGTCGGCCGTAACGCGGTCCTGCTCCTCAACGTGCCACCGACGCCGGACGGTGTCGTGCACGAGGACGACGTGGCGGTCCTGCGGTCGTTCGGCGCCGCCATCCGCGCCACGTACGCGACGAATCTGCTGGAACGCCAGCCGAACGATCCCGAGCCGTCCCCGAGCGACCGGAAGCTCATCGAGCTGCTGACCGACGACGACATGACGACCGCCTGGTCGCCCCCACGCAAGGCGACCACCGGCACGGTCGAGATTCGGCTGCCCGGGACGCGGACGTTCGATCAGATACGGCTCGGTGAGGACATCACCCGTGGTCAGCAGGTTGAGCAGTTCGTCGTCGAGGCCTGGGACGGAACGGACTGGCTCCGCTTGACGTCCACGAGCGGACCGCGGACCGCGACGACGATCGGCTACAGCCGGATCCTCGTCCTGGACGAGCCGATCACCACGGATAGACTTCGCATCCACGTCCTCCAGGCTCGGGCAACACCGCGCATCGGGTTCGTCGGCCTCTACCGAACCGCGCCACCGGCCCCAGCCGACTAGCGGTGGCGCCGGTCTGGCGACCCCCGCGCGGGACGAACGCTGGGAAGCGCCGGTCGAACCTTCGAGGCCTTGCCGCTAGGAGCCGCCTCGTCGGGTGGACGAGCGGCCCTGGCGACCACGGCTCGACGAGCGCTGTCGCCGGGAGGACGACGGACGACGTCGGCCGGTGGTCGGCTGTTCGACGATCGCGCGCGCGGCGCCGGCGAGGCCGTCCTGGACTCGGCTGAGCGTGAACTCCTCCCGCAGGGCCTTGCGCTGGTCGGCGGCGAGCGGGGCGAGGAGGACGTGCGCCAGGTACTCGGCGTCGAGGTCGTCCCGCGCCGCGGCGATCTGGAGAGCGACGTGGCGATGCCACAGCCGGTACGCCCCGATGCGGTAGCGGGCCCCCGGGCTCGCCGTCTCCGAGAGGTGGATGAGCTCCAGGTTCTCGTCGAGGAACTCGGCATACGCCCGGAGGAACGCCACGAGCCGCTCGAGCGGTGGCGCGCCCGGTCCGAGCGGTGGCGGCCCGCTGAGGATCGCGTCTTGCAGGTCGCGTTCGCGCTGGTCGAGGAGGGCGACCGCAAGCCCGGCCTTGTCGCCGAACCGACGGAAGAGAGTGCCCTTGCCGACGCCGGCCTCGGCCGCGATCTGGTCCATGGAGACGGCCGCGACGCCGTGGACGGCGAAGAGCCGCGCGGCGGCGGCGAGGATCCTGGCCCGGTTCCGGGCTGCGTCGGCCCGCTCCTTCCGCGGCTCGGTGCCGATCGAGAGGAGCTCTACGTCCTGGGAATAACCGGACTGTGGTCCGCCTTTATCTCTCATGTCGAACAGGACTGTAGTCCGGTTCGGCCGGACGAGCGACGCCTCTCGGTCGGCCGACGCCGGCGCGCCTGACCTGAAAGGAAGGACCATGACCGCACTCATCAGTCGCGAGGAGCTCCAGGCCGCGATCACCGCCGGCACAGTGATCGTCGTCGACACCCTCCCCGCCGAGTACTACGCGAAGCAGCACCTGCCCGGGGCCATCAACCTGGTCGAGGCCGACGTCGCGACCAGGGCCGCCGAGCTCCTCCCCGACCGAGCCGCGGCGATCGTGACGTACTGCGCCAACGCCGCGTGCGGCAACAGCCAGGCGGTGGCCACCAAGCTCGAGCAGCTCGGCTACCGCAACGTGCGCAAGTATCGCGAGGGCATCCAGGACTGGGTTGCGGCCGGCCTGCCCGTCGAGTCGCGCGTCGGTTCCTAGTCCGGTTCGCACCGACCGGACCATCGGGAGGCGGGGTCCCTTCGGTCGTCCTCCGAAGGGGCCCCGCCGGTCCCCCGATGGGACCCGTCCACCACCACACCGTGGCCGATGCCGGAAACGACCACGATCGCAAGGCAGGGTTGACGACACCTCGACGGTGCCTGCAGGGCCGACCCGCCTCTGCGTCGTCAGCTTCCTCGGCAGCACGCCCGCCCATCGACACCGAGGGTTCACCGATCTGACCCCAACCGGCCGTCGACAGGCCTCGTCATGATCGTGCGGCTTCTCTACTCTCCGGGACGGCCATCCCCGCAAGGAGGTTTCCCGTGTCCGATGACATGCGCCGTCGCACGCTTCTCACCGCAGGATTGACCCTCGGGGCCGTCCCGATCGTCTCCGGTGTGTTCACCCGCACCGCCCACGCGGCGGAGGCGCCGCTCATCGGTCCCGCGCGTGGCGACGACATCCACGTGATGACGTACAACATCCGATACGACCGGCCTGACCCGTCACCGGACTCGTGGCCGGAGCGGCTGCCGCTGATCGCCGAGCAGCTGCGCCGGGAACGCCCCACGATCCTCGGGACGCAGGAGGGCCTCTACCACCAGGCGCGGCAGATCCGCGACGAGCTGCCGCCCTTCTACGACTTCATCCACCTGTTCCGCAACGGCGGCAGCCAAGGCGAGGGCATGGTGATCTACTTCGACACCAACCGCCTGCAACCCGTCGCCTACGACCACCTGTGGCTGTCCGACACGCCGCGGCTCATCGGCTCGGCGACCTGGGGTAACACCGTCATTCGCATGCTCACGTGGGTGCGCTTCCACGACCTCAAGACCGGACGCGAGTTCGTGCACCTCAACACCCACTTCGACCACCAGTCGGAGAACTCGCGTCAGCGCAGCGCCGAGATGGTCCGGGACGTGGTCGCCGAGTTCGACGTGCCCGTCATCGTCACCGGCGACTTCAACAGCACGGCCGGCGTCTCGGCGTCGTACCAGATCCTCACCGAAGGCGGGCTCGTCGACACATGGGAGGGTGCGAGCGAGCGACTCACCCCGGAGTACAACACGTTCAACTCCTGGAACACCACGCCCGTCGAGGGCGGCGACCGGATCGACTGGATCCTCGTCACGCCGCAGGTGAGCGTCTCCAAGATCGGCATCAACACCTGGAGCCGTGACGGACACACCCCCTCCGACCACTGGCCGGTGCAGGCGCTCGTCCGCCTCCGCTAGGCCAGCGCGAGCGCCGGCTGTCCTGACGTGGGCCCCACCAACCGCGTGGTGGGGCCCACAACTTTGCGAGGCGAGCGTGCTCGCGGACCGTGCTCCCGAAGTGCTGGTGTTCGTGAGGTTCGCACGCGGTCCCTCGGCTCACCGGCTCATGCGCCGTAGACCTGGACCTCCGCGAGCGAGAGCGCGTTGTCGCCGGCCAGCTGGACCCGGACGTACCGGCCAGTCCTGCCGACCTCCACGACGCTGGGTGTTCCGGCCGTGCCCTCGTGGTGGTACGACCACACGTCCGGATCGGCCAGGGTCTCCGCCAGGGACGTCGACGCGAACGGCCGGTCGGACACGTGGACGTAGAAGTCCGTCAACCGCTCGGCGCAGCAGTCCGTCCGGTTCCACACCCGGATCTCGTCGACCTCCGTGACGGCGCCGAGGTCGACCTGCCACCATGCCTCGGGCTCGAAGTCAGTGTGGGTCACCGAGCCCGCGCTCCACACACCACTGGTGTTCCCGTCGACGGCACGTGCCGCCTCACCATCGAAGGCCGTGCTCGACTGCGTCGTCGCCTTGCCGAGGGCGAGGTTCTCCCGCGCGACGTCGACGACGACACGGCTCGACACGGTCCAGTCGTCGGACGCGACCCGCGCGGTCAGCGCGTACGTCCCGTCCGCGACGTCGGCCGGCAGGTCGACCGTGAACGACGCGGTCGCCGAGCGCCCGGACCGGACCGGCGGGAGCTGGACGGTGTCCGACACCGACCAGCCCTCGGGTGTGTCCAGCCACACCCGGGTCGCCGGCACGGCCCGCCGGTCGTTGGCCGTCACGGTGACATCGACCGAGATCGGCGAGCCAGGCCGGACGACCTCCACCGGCGCGTCGGTCGCGATGACCGCCTGCGGAACGATCCGATAGCTCGCGCCCGCCTTCGTCGGCAGCACGATCCGGTCACCTTCGACGCGGAACGGCGCAGGACGGCCATCCGCCCCGTACACCCGCACCGGACCGCGGAAGGCCTCGTGGCGCAACACGGCGTCCCGACCCTTGTCCGACCGGAGGCGGACCTCGGTCACCGCGCCCTCGCGCCAGGTCACCCCGACCGTGAACGCGCCCCGCGCCCGGAGCCCGTCGACGCTGCCGTTCCGCCAGACGCGTGGCAGCGCGGGCAGCACGTCGATGGCGTCAAGGTGACTTTGCACCAACATCTCCGCGACGCCGGCGGTACCGCCGAAGTTGCCGTCGATCTGGAACGGCGGGTGGGTGTCCCACAGGTTCGGCAGCGTCGAATGGGTGAGCTGCTCGCGCAGCATCGTGTGGGCGTGGTCGCCGTCCAGCAGGCGGGCCCAGAAGTTGATCTTCCAGGCCTTGCTCCAGCCGGTGCCGCCGTCACCGCGTGCCCGCAGCGAGACCCGCGCCGCCTCGGCGTACTCCGGCGTGGTCCGGGGCGAGATCTGGTTGCCGGGGTGCAGCGCGTACAGGTGCGAGACGTGGCGATGGTCGTTGGTCGGGTCGTCGTTGTCGATCTTCCACTCCTGCAGCTGCCCCCACGACCCGATTCGCAAGCCGGGGTCCAGCCGGTCCCGGGTCTTTCTCAGCCGCTCGCGGAACTCCTCGTCGACGCCGAGCTCCTCGCTCGCGGCGATGGTGTTGGTCAGCAGGTCCCACACGATCTGCTGCGACATCGACGCCCCCGCGGTGTAGGGGCCGTGCTCGGGCGAGTAGCTGGGCGAGACGACCAGGGTGCCGTCCCGGGGATCCTCGACGAGGAAGTCGAGCCAGAACTTCGCGGTCTCCTTCATCACCGGATAGGCCCGGTCGGCGAGGAAGTCGCGGTCCAGCGTGAACAGGTAGTGCTCCCACAGGTGGCGCGTGAGCCACGCGCCCGCCTCGGGGAACCAGAACGAGGTCGACCAGTCGTGGACCCCGGTGTAGCCGAACGGGTTGGTCTCGTTCTGGACGACCCAGCCGTCGGCGCCGAACATCTCCCGCGCACTGACCCTCCCGGGCGCGCGCAGGGCGTCGATGAACTCGTGCAGCGGCGGCGTGGTCTCGGCGAGGTTGGTCACCTCCGCCAGCCAGTAGTTCATCTGCAGGTTGATGTTCACGTGGTAGTCCGCGCCCCACGGGTTCGAGACCCCCTCGGCCCAGACGCCCTGGAGGTTCGCCGGCAGCGACCCAGGTCGCGACGAGCCGATGAGCAGGTAGCGGCCGTACTGGGTGTACAAGGCCTCGAGGTAGCGGGCGTGCGCAGGCTCGAGTGTCCCCTCGCCGTACCGACGCAGCAGCTCGTCGGTGGGGATGTCAGGGAGCTCTTGGCCGAGGTCGAGGTGGAAGCGGTCGAAGAGCGCCACGACGTCGGCCACGTGCGCCGCCCGCAGCTCGGCGTACGGCTTGGCGGCCGCGGCGTCGACGGTCGCGGTCACTCGCGCGTGCGGGTCCTCACCCCGGTACGTCGGGTACTCGTCCGCGTAGTCGGTGCCGGCGGCCAGGACGATGGTCACCGCGTCCGCGCCAGTCACCGTGACCGTGCTGGCGGTGCCGCTGACCGTGCCGCCCTCGGCGGTGACGTGCAGCTGGGACTCGAACCGCAATCCGTTGTCGTCGAGGTTTCCCGCAACCGTGAGCCGGGCGCCGTCTCGCGTGACCTGGGTGTTGCCGCGACCTTCCGGGACCGTCTGGCTGAGGGTGAAGGTCAGCGCGCCGGGCTGGTCGGCGGTGAGGCGGGTGACCAGAACCTGGTCCGGATAGCTGGCGAAGAACTCCCGCCGGTACCGCACCCCGCCGGCCTCGAAGCTGACCGAGGCGATCCCCTCGTCCAAGGTCAGGTCCCGGACGTAGTCGCGCACCGGTCCGAGGTCGCCGAAGTCCAGGCGAATCTCGCCGAAGGTTGTGTACGAGCCGTAGCCGACCTTCGGCTGGCCAAGCAATTCCGTGATCCGTTCGGGATCGACCTGCACCTGCTCGTCGATGAGACGACGGGCCTCTGCCAAGGCGCCGGGACGTGGCGAGGTCCAGTTGCCGTTGGTGTACTCGCGGCCGGGCGCCGGCCCGCCCGTCCACAGCGTCTTCTCGTTGAACTGCAGGCGTTCGACGTTGACGCCGCCGAAGACCACGCCGCCCAGCGAGCCGTTGCCGACCGGCAGGCCTTCACGCTCCCAGCTCGTCGCCGGCTGGGTGTACCAGAGACGGTACGCCGGTGTCGTCCGCTCGGCGAGCGCGGACGCGACCACGCCTGTCGATCCTCCACCACCATGGGCTTCCGCGATATCGACGTCCGAGATACCGAACGACACGCACAGCGCGGCCAAGCCGAGGACGGCCATCCTGCGTCGACCCATAGATTCACTCCATAGCCGCGCCGTGGAGGACGCGACTACCTCCTTGCAGCTTTTGGCCACGTAGGGCGATCGTGGAACGTTGACATCGAACACGTGGGCGTCGCTACGATCGAGCCGCCGTACGCCGTCCGCGTCGCCTTCCTTCCTCGCCGACGACGCATGCGCCTCACCTCTTGACGACGGACTGGAGCGACGTGACCGACCAGCTGCTCAGGCTTGAGGGGATCAGCAAGAGCTTCCCCGGGGTCCGGGCGCTGTCGAACGTGTCGCTGGACCTTCACGCCGGCGAGGTCCACGCGCTGGTCGGCGAGAACGGCGCGGGGAAGTCGACCCTCATGAAGATCCTCACCGGCGTCTACGCCAAGGACGCCGGCACGATCCTCATCGACGGAAAGCCCGTCGACATCGACGGACCACAGACCGCGCAGGCGCTCGGCATCAGCGTCATCCACCAAGAGCTGTCGCTGATGCCCGACCTCACCATCGCCGAGAACATCTTCATCGGACGTGAGAAGCGCCGCTGGTGGGCGTTCGTCGACAACAAGGACCTCAACCGCCGCGCCGCTCAGCTCTTCGACCAGCTCGGTATCTATCTCGATCCGCGGACCAAGGTCGGCGACCTCGTGGTCGCTCAGCAACAGGTCGTCGAGATCGCCAAAGCGCTGTCGTTCGACGCCCGCATCCTCGTCATGGATGAGCCCACAGCGGCGCTCACCGAGCAGGAGACGCGGGTGTTGTTTCGCATCATCCGCGACCTGAAGCGGCGAGGCACCGGCATCATCTACATCTCGCACCGACTGGAAGAGCTGCGCGAGATCTCCGACCGCATCACCGTCCTGCGCGACGGTGAGTACATCGCGACCATGCCGACCGCGGACGCCGATGTCCGTCGGGTGATCGCGCTCATGGTGGGCCGCGAGATCACCCACCAGACGCGGCCCGCACGGTCCACCCGACAACGTCCGACGGTCCTCGAGGTTCGTGGACTCACCACGAAGGACCTGCTGCGCGACGTCAGCTTCGACGTGCGAGAAGGCGAGATCCTCGGCTTCGCCGGGCTCATGGGCGCGGGGCGCACCGAGGTCGCGCGGGCGTTGTGCGGAATCGATCCGATCGAGCGCGGCGAGATCTACCTGCGTGGACGCCGGGTGAGGATCAAGAGCCCCGCCGATGCCGCTCGCCTCGGCATGGGGTACCTGTCCGAGGACCGTAAGCGCTTCGGTCTGTTGCTCGACCAAGACATCACCCTCAACGTCGCGTTGTCCTCGCTCCCGTCGTTCACCGGGCCGCTCGGCCTGGTTCGGGACAAGCGCATCCGAGAGGTCTCGGAGGACTACGTGCGGTCGCTGCGCGTCAAGGCGACGTCCGTACGCCAGCAGACCCAAGCGTTGTCCGGCGGCAACCAGCAGAAGGTCGTCCTCGCCCGGTGGCTCGCCAAGGACTGCGACATCCTCCTCGTGGACGAACCCACTCGCGGCATCGACGTCGGCGCGAAAGAGGAGATTTACGAGCTCCTGACGAGCCTGGCGGAGCAGGGCAAGTCGATCATCATGATCTCGTCCGAGCTGCCGGAGGTTCTCCGGCTCGCCCACCGCATCGTCGTCATGTGCGAGGGTCGGGTCACCGGCATCCTCGACAACGCCGACGCGGACCAAGAGACGATCATGGCCTACGCCACGCAGGCCGGTGCTCACGGAGGCATCGCGGTATGAGACGGGTCAGCGACGCGCCGGCGACGAAGGAGACGGCCACCTCGGCTTCGTCGACATCACCCCGGTCCTACCTGGCGGCGCCGCACCGGTGGCTCGAGCTCACCCCGTCGCTGGTGCGACGGCAGTTCCAACTGCTTCTCGCGTTCGCGAGTCTGCTCGTCATCGTCATCTTCTTCTCCGTCGTCAACCCTCACTTCTCGAGTCGGTCCAACCTGACCGGCATCCTCGAGTCGACGACGGTGGTCGGCATCCTCGCGCTGGGGACCACCTTCGTCATCATCACGGGCGGCATCGAGCTGTCCCTGGGCACCGGCATGACGCTGACAGCCGTGCTCACCGGGATCTTCCTCGTCCACCTTGGCCTGCCGCTGCCCGTCGGCGTCCTCTGCGGGATCCTCAGTGGTGCCCTCATCGGCTTCATCAACGGCACCACGATCGCGTTTCTCGGGATCCCGCCGTTCATCGCCACGCTCGCGACCATGCTGATCGCCGAAGGCCTGGCGCTGGTCATCTCCGGCGCCGCGCCGATCTACTTCAGTGAGGTCGCGGGATTCACCGGTATCGCTCGAGGCACGCTCATCCCCTGGCTGCCCAACGGCGTGCTCATCCTGTTCGTCCTCACCGTCATCGCGGCGATCGTCCTCAACAAGACGCTGCTCGGCCGCTACACCTTCGCGATCGGCAGCAACGAGGAGGCGGCGAAGATCTCCGGCGTCAACGTCCGGAGGTGGAAGATCGCCGTCTACACGCTCTCCGGCGCGTTCATGGGAGTCGCCGGTCTCGTCCTCGCCGCCCGACTCAACTCCGCCCAACCCGCGCTCGGCGTGGGCTACGAGCTGCAGGCCATCGCGGCCGTCGTCATCGGGGGAACGTCGTTGCAGGGCGGCAAGGGCAGCATCCTCGGCACTCTGATCGGGGCGTTGATCGTTGGCACGGTCACCAACGGCCTTCGCATCATGTCCGTCGAGCCGGAATGGCAGACCGTCATCATCGGCATCGTCATCCTGCTGGCGGTCTACACCGACATCCTGCGTCGCGGTCGAGCCAGCACCTGACACCACAGCACCGCGACACCTACCACGTTTTCACCACCACGGAGGATCCCATGAGGAAGCGCGGTCCAGGCCTCATTGGCGTGATGGCAGCGGCGCTTCTCATCGCCACCGCATGCGGCGGGTCAGGCGACACGCCGGGAGGTGGTTCGGGCGGCTCGGGCGGCGACCGACCCACCATCGCCCTTGTCTCGAAGGGCTTCCAGCACCAGTTCTGGCAGGCCGTCCGCCAGGGCGCTGAGAAGGCGGCGGAGGAGTTCGACGTCGAGGTCACCTTCGAGGGCCCCGACTCCGAGTCGGAGGTGGCCCAGCAGATCGACATGCTGCAAGCGGCTCTCGACCGCAAACCGGACGCCATCGGATTCGCCGCGCTTGACAGCCAGGCCGCCGCACCTTTGATGGAAGAGGCGAAGCGTCGCGACATCCCGGTGATCGCGTTCGACTCCGGAGTCGACAGCGACGTTCCGCTCACGACCGCCGCCACGAACAACCGAGCGGCCGCGGCGCTCGCGGCCGAGCACATGGTCGAGCTGATCGGTGGGAAAGGAAAGGTCGCGCTCGTCGTCCACGACCAGACCAGCGTGACCGGCGTCGAACGTCGCGACGGGTTCATTGAGTACATCAAGGAGAACGCGCCCGACGTGGAGATCCTGCCCGTCCAGTACGGCGGCGGCGACCACCTCGAGTCGACCAACCTCACCCGAGCCATCATCGAGGGGAACCCCGACATCGCCGGCATCTTCGGAGCCAACGAGGGCTCGGCGATCGGCGTCATCAACGCGGTGAGGGAACTCGGAAAGGCCGGCGAGATCGTCGTGATCGGCTTCGACTCCGGGAAGGCGCAGATCGACGCGATCAAGGACGGCACGATGGCCGGCGCCATCACCCAGAACCCGATCGGAATCGGCTACGAGACCGTCAAGGCCGCCGTCAAGGCGATCAACGGCGAGCAGCTGCCGAAGACGATCGACACCGGTTTCTACTGGTACGACAAGTCCAACATCGACGACGAGGAGATTCAGGCCGTCCTCTACGAGTGAGGCGCCCCGCCCGGCGCGGAAGAACGGTCGAGCGGCCCGGAGGGACGAGCCCCTTCCGGGCCGTTCCTCGCTCGCCTGGCCTTCGCACTTGCTACTCGTCGCGCTCGATGGACTAGATCTCCGCGTCGTCTCTCGCGCGCGCGTGCGCCTCGGTCAAGACATCCTTGACAGGACGTCCGGTCCGCTCGGCGAGCGCGACGACGTCGTCGTACTCCGGCTGGACGTTGACGACCTTGCCGTCGTACGAGGCGACCTTGACCCGGACCAGTCCGTCCGGCAGCGCGACCGTCCTTGTCACGCGTTCCAGCGGCTGCTTGACCACCGGATAGCTGCGGACCCCGATCGCCGACGTCTCGGTGAAGATGACGCGACACACCTCGTCGACGAGATCCGGGTCGACGAGAACCGCGAGCGTATGCGCGGGCCGGCCCTTCTTCATCAGGATCGGGGTCAGCCACGCGTCGGCGGCGCCCGCCGCGAGAAGCCGGTGCAGCACCGCTGGCCAGATCCGTGGGTCGAGGTCGTCCACGTTGGTCTCGACGACGACCTGGCTCGTGGTCGCGGGTGACCTCTCACGCCCGCCAGCCACCTCGTTCGACGGCGAGGCGTCGCGGCGAGAGCTCGGGACGTCGTTGACGGGCTCGCCGAGGAGGAGACGGACGACGTTCGCCCGCCCCGGCGTGTCCCTCGTCCCGGCGCCGACCCCGTGCGCGCGGACACGCATCGGCGGCTGGGCCCCCCAGCGAGTCACGTGGGTCGCCAGCAACGCCGCACCCGTCGGCGTGCACAGCTCACCGGCAGGCGTCCCGTCACTCTCGCCGGCATACGACGGCGCTCCCGCCGCGGCGAGCAGCTCCACGACGGCGGGCACCGGCACGGGCAGCCGGCCGTGTGCGGTGCGGACGTAGCCCGAGCCGACCGCGACAGGCGAGGCGTAGATCTCGTCCACCTCCAGGTAGGCCAGGCCCGCGCAGACTCCCACGACGTCCGCGATGGCGTCGAGCGCGCCCACCTCGTGGAAATGGACCTCGTCCGGGCTCGTGGCGTGCACCCTCGCCTCCGCCTCGGCGAGCCGCCGAAACGTCTCCAACGCACGCTCGCGCACACGGTCGTCCAGCTCGGCGGCCTCGAGCAGGGCTCGGATCTCCCGCCACGTGCGCTCGTGGGTGGAATCCGTGCCCTCGACCGAGACCAGCGTGGCGGCGAGGCCGTTGCGCGTCACGAGCGCGGCCGTGACCTCGACGCCCTCCGGTGCGGCGGCGTCGACCGCCTCGGTGAGCACCTCGAGCGGGACACCCGCCGACACCAGCGCCCCGAGCAGCATGTCACCGCTGGCGCCCGAGCCACAGTCCAGCCAGGCGATCCGCCGGCCCCGCCAGCCGCGTAGAGGGTTGATCACCGCGCTCCTCCATCTCGGCGGGCCCGACGCGCCACTCGCGCGGCGAAGACGCCCGCGCCGAATCCGTTGTCGATATTCGTGACGACCACGCCTGGCGCGCAGGAGTTCAACATCGCGAGCAGCGCCGCCAAGCCTCCGAACGACGCGCCGTACCCCACGCTCGTCGGCACCGCGACGAGCGGGACACCGGTGAGCCCACCGACGACGGACGGCAACGCGCCCTCCATCCCGGCCACCACGACCAGGCAGTCAGCCTGGTCGAGCTCGTCCTTCACGGCGAGCAACCGATGGATGCCCGCCACCCCCACGTCGCTGATCTGGCGGACACCGGCGCCGAACGCGCGGGCGGTGACCGCCGCCTCCGTGGCCACCCGGGCGTCCGACGTCCCCGCCGAGACCACGCACACCAGGCCCCTGGCCTGCGGCAGTGGTCCGACCGTCACCACGCCGGCGTCCTCGCTGATCGACGCCTCCGGAAACGTCGCACGGACGGCGGCCAGCGCCTCCGGCCCGAGCCGGGTCGCCAGCGCCGCCCGGCTCGGATGCGCCTGTCGCAGTCGTCGCAGCAGCTCGACCACCTGCTCAGGCGTCTTGCCGGCGCCGTAGATGACCTCAGGATCACCGGTCCGGGCGAGCCGGTCGGTGTCGAGCCGCCCATACCCGAGATCGAGGTAGCCGGGATCGTCCCTGACGTCGTAGGTGCCGCCGGACTCGACGGTTGGCGGCACGTCGGTGGGGGCGGCCGCCCCGTCGTCGGCCGACGAGCCGGTGTCGGCCGGCGCGTCGAGGTCGCGATGGCTCATGGTGGTGACCATAGACCGCTGGCTCACGCCCGCCCCCGCCCAGATGGTGAGTGCCTCGTTCGCCGGGTTTGTCGGCCCAGGTCAGGAGGGTCGAGGACCTCGAGCCAGTTGACAATCTCGAACATGTGTTCGACCATCGAACGGTGGTCGGTTCGTCGCGGGTACGCCCCCTGGACGTCGTCCCGCCTCACCGAGACGCCGAGGCGGCCGCCTCGCGTACCGACACCGCGAGGGCCTTGTCCCATGCCGCGATGTCCCATGCCGCGATGTCCCATGCCGCGATCCGAGGGCGTCGGACCGACAGGGTAGGTCCGCCCACCGACACGACCGACACGGCGGACGTCCCACCCACCGGCCGTGGGAGTCGAGGTGTGGCTCGCCTGACCGACCGAGCGGGACGTGTCTCCGTGGCCGACCGAGCCGCCGTGCTCGCAGAGCTACGAGCCGAGCTCGCCGCCATGCCGACCGCGGCGACCGCGATCGTCCCCACCCTCCCCGCACTGGCCGCGTTCGCCGATGTGCTGCCGGAGGGCGGCCTCCGACGGGGAGCGAGCTACGTCGTCCAGGTGTCGACCACGCTCACCCTGGCCCTCCTGGCCGGACCCTCCCAGGCCGGCTCATGGTGTGGAGTCGTCGGGCTGCCCGGCCTGGGCGCGGAGGCCGCCGCCGCGATGGGCGTCGACCTCACCCGGCTGGTGCTGGTGCCCTCCCCCGGACGCCACTGGCTCACCGTGGTCGCGACCTTGGTCGACGTCCTCGACCTGGTGGTCGTCCATCCACCCAGCCCCGCCTACGACGCCGAGGCGCGCCGGCTGGCCGCCCGAGTCCGCGAACGCGGCGCGGTCCTCCTCGTCCACGGCTCCGACTGGTCCGGGTGCGAGCTGCGGCTCACGGTCACGTCGAGCCGCTGGCACGGGCTGGGCGCCGGCCACGGACAGCTGACCGCCCGCGAGGCCACCGTCGAGGCGGTCGGACGCGGCACCGGCGGTCGCCGGCGAGCGACCCGGCTGTGGCTGCCGGACAGGGACGGCCAGGTCCGCTCCCTTGCGCAGGCGGCGCCGGCAGACGACACGGACGCACGGTGCGTCCACGCGGAGAGCCCACCCTCGGTCTCGGCGCCCGTCCTGCCGTTCACCGGGCGGGTCGACGCCCTGGAGGTGCGGGCGGGATGACTCGAACCGTCGTGGTGTGGTGCCCCGACTGGCCGGTGACCGCCGCCGCACGCGAGGCCGGTCACCCCGAGGACGTCCCCCTCGCCGTCCTCGACCGCGGTCGAGTCCTCGCCTGCTCCGCGACCGCCCGTCGGGACGGCGTCCGGCGTGGCCTGCGGGTCAGGGAGGCGCAGGCCCGCTGCCCCGAGCTGGTGACGCTGCCCTACGACCCGGCCGTGGACGCCCGCGTCTTCGAGCCGGTGGTCACGCTCGTCGAGGAGCTCGCGCCCGGCGTGGAGATCATCCGGCCGGGCATCTGCGCGGTCGGCGCCCGAGGGCCGAGTCGCTACTACGGCGGATCCGACCTGGCCAAGGGCGAGCTGACCTTCGCCCAGGTCCTGCACGACCGCCTGAGCGACGCGGGATTCGGCTGCGTCGTGGGAATCGCCGACGGTCCGTTCGCGGCCGAGCAGGCGGCCCGGCTGGCTGAGCAGGCCGGCGAGACGGTCCTGGCGTTCCCGCCCGGCGAGTCCGCTCGCTGCCTGGCCCCGCTCCCGATCGACGCCCTCCGCGAGGGGCGCCTCCCAGGCCAGGCCGACGTGGACCGCTCCGACCTCATCGACCTGCTGCGGCGCTTGGGTATTCGCACCCTCGGCGCGTTCGCCGCCCTGCCGTTCAGCCAGGTCGTGACGCGGTTCGGCACCGTCGGCGCGGCCGCCCACCGGCTCGCGTCCGGCCGCGACGACCGACCGCTGGCCACCCGCCGCCCACCGCCGGAGCTGGCGACATCCGCGACCTTCGAGCCGCCACTGGAACGCGTCGACCAGGTGGCCTTCGGGATCCGTGAGGCGGCCGAGCGGCTCGTCCACGGCCTCGCCGAGCGCGACCTGGTCTGCGCCTGTCTCCGCGTCGAGATCCGGACCGAGGACGACGAACCCCGCGGCCGGCGGTGGCGCCACCCCCGGTGGTTCACCGCCGCGGACGTCGTCGACCGGGTGCGCTGGCAGCTCCAAGGCACCCGCACGACCAGCGACGGCCCGGCCGAGGAGCTGACCTCAGGCGTCGTCCGGGTCGACCTGATCCCCGACGAGGTGGCCCCCACCGGGGCCTACCAGGACGGCTTGTGGGGAGACCAGGCGCCGGACGAACGCATCCACCGGGCCTTCACCCGGATCCAGAGCATGCTGGGGCACGAGGCGGTGGTGACCGCCGTCCTCTCCGGCGGGCGAGCACCAGCCGAGCGCGTCACCTTGGTGCCGTGGGGAGACGACGCCACCCCCGCGCGGCCCACCGACGAACCGTGGCCGGGACACCTTCCGCCTCCGGCCCCCGCCACGGTCCTGCCCGAGCCGGAGCCGGTCGACGTGCTGGACGCGACCGGCCAGGTGGTGACGCTCGACGACCGGTACGGCATGTCGGCACCGTGCCAGCTCCTGGTCCGGAACGGCACGGAGCGGGAACCCGTCGTCGGCTGGGCCGGCCCTTGGCCGGTCGAGGAACGGTGGTGGGATCCCGCGACCGCCCGCCGGTACGCCCGGTTCCAGGTCGCGTGCGCCACGGGAAACGCCTACGTCCTTCTCCACGAGAAGGGCCGGTGGTGGATCGAGGCTCGCTATGACTGAGCGGCTGACCCGCGGCGAGCGGCTCACCCCGTCGACGGGAGGTGAGGTCGATGGGATGGCGTAACCCGCCGATCCCGTGGTCGGAGCTGGAGCGCAAGCTGTCCGGACGCCGACCAGGCGGCCCGCCTCCGGACGCCGACGGCGGCGACAGCCCGGCGTGGAGCTCGGTCCGCCCGCCGTACGACCCGCCGCCGGAGCTGCGTCCGCGACGCCCGCCCGGCCCGGTCGTCCCGTACGCCGAGCTGCACTGCCACTCCAACTTCAGCTTCCTCGACGGCGCCAGCCACCCCGAGGAGCTCGTCGAGGAGGCGGTGCGACTCGGCCTGCAGGCGCTGGCTCTCACCGACCACGACGGCCTCTACGGCGTGGTCCGGATGGCCGAGGCCGCGGAGGTGACCGACCTGGCCACGGTCTTCGGCGCCGAGTTGTCGCTCGGCCTGTCCAAGCCGCAGAGCGGCGTCGCCGACCCCGAAGGCCACCACCTGCTGGTCCTCGCCCGCGGGGAGGAGGGCTACCACCGTCTGGCGGGCGCGATCACCACGGCCCAGCTGCGCGGAGGGGAGAAGGGGCGACCCGTCTACGACCTCGAGGAGCTCGCCGCCCAGGCGAACGGGGAGTGGCTGGTTCTCACCGGCTGCCGGAAAGGGCTGGTCCCGTGGGCCCTGGAGACCAACGGCAGCGACGGCATGCGGGCCGCCGGCCGTGAGCTGGACCGACTGGTGGCGCTGTTCGGCCGCGACCAGGTGGTGGTCGAGCTCATCGACCACGGCTACCCCCACGACACCCAACGCAACGACGCCTTGGCGGAGCTGGCCCGGTCACGCGGGCTTCCCGTCGTCGCCACCAACAACGTCCACTACGCCACCCCCGACCGTCGACGGCTGGCCACCGCGCTCGCCGCCGTCCGCGCCCGGCGCAGCCTCGACGAGATGGACGGATGGCTGCCCGCCGCCGGGACCGCGCACCTGCGGTCGGGCGCCGAGATGGCCGCGCGGTTCGCCCGCTACCCCGGCGCGGTGGCGCGCACCGTGGAGTACGCGCGAGCCTTGGCGTTCCCGCTGCGCAAGGCCTCGCCACGACTGCCCCGGCAGGAGGTTCCCGAGGGCCACACGCCGATGAGCTGGCTGCGGGAGCTGGTGTACCGGGGCGCCGAGCGCGTCTACGGCTCCTACCAGGGTGAGCTCCGCGAAGCTGCGTACGCCAGGCTGGAGAAGGAGCTCCGGGTCATCGAGGAGAAGGACTTCCCCGGCTACTTCCTCATCGTCCACGACATCGTCGAGTTCGCGCGGAGCCGGGGAATCCTCTGCCAGGGCAGGGGATCGGCGGCCAACTCCGCGGTGTGCTACGTCCTCGGTATCACCGCGGTCGACGCCATCTTCTACGACCTGCCGTTCGAACGCTTCCTGTCCGCCACGCGGGACGAGGAGCCCGACATCGACGTCGACTTCGACGCCGACCGTCGCGAGGAGGTCATCCAGTACGTCTACGAGAAGTACGGCCGGTACAACGCCGCGCAGGTCGCCAACGTCATCACCTACCGCCCCAAGCTCGCGGTGCGGGACATGGCGAAGGCGCTCGGGTACAGCACCGGGCAGCAGGACGCCTGGTCCAAGCAGGTCGACGCGTGGGGCTCGGTCGCGACCGTGGAGAGCGACATCCCCCGACCGGTGGTGGAGCTCGCCGAGCAGCTGCTGACGTTTCCCCGCCACCTCGGTATCCACTCCGGGGGCATGGTGCTGACCGACCGCCCCGTCGGCGAGGTCTGTCCCATCGAGCACGGTCGGATGCCGGGGCGCACGGTCCTCCAATGGGACAAGGACGACTGCGCTTGGATGGGTCTCGTCAAGTTCGACTTGCTGGGGCTGGGGATGCTGGCCGTCCTCAAGTACACGATGGACGGCATCCGACGGCACCTGGGCGAGGACTGGTCGCTCGCCACCATCCCCAAGGAGGAGCCGGGCGTCTACGACATGCTGTGCCGCGCCGACTCGGTCGGGGTGTTCCAGGTGGAGAGCCGCGCCCAGATGGCCACGTTGCCCCGGCTCCGCCCTCGTCGGTTCTACGACCTCGTCATCGAGATCGCGCTCATCCGGCCCGGCCCCATCCAAGGCGGCGCCGTCCACCCCTACATCCGCCGCAAGCTGGGCAAGGAGCCGCCCACACCGCCCCACCCCACGCTCGCGCCCGTGTTGGAACGCACTCTCGGCGTTCCCCTCTTCCAAGAACAGCTCATGCAGATCGCGATGGAGGTCGGCGGGTGCAGCGCCGACGACGCCGACCTGTTGCGGCGGGCGATGGGCTCCAAGCGCGGGCTGGAGAAGATCTCCACCTTGAAGGAGAAGCTGTACGCCGGCATGGCCGCGCGCGGCATCACCGGCGAGACCGCCGACATGATCTACGAGAAGATCGAGGCGTTCGCCGACTTCGGGTTCGCGGAGAGCCACTCGATCAGCTTCGCTCTGCTCGTCTACGCGAGCGCGTGGTTCAAGCTGCACTATCCGGCGGTGTTCTTGACCGCGCTGCTGCGCGCCCAGCCGATGGGCTTCTACTCCCCGCAGACCTTGGTCGCCGACGCCCGGCGGCACGGGGTGGAGGTCCGCCACGCCGACCTCCACGCCTCCGGCGTCCACGCCGATCTGGAACCTCTCGACGGCCCGGTCGGCGCCTCGGGCGACTGCCCTCACCGGCTGGAGCCGACCGGCGACCCCGCCTGCCTGGCGGAGCAGCAGCCGCCGCCCGGTCCGTTCGACCCCGACGCGCCGGCGGACGACGCGCGGCACCGCCGCGACGGCCGGTTCGCCGTCCGTCTGGGCCTCGCGGGCATCCGGTCGATCGGCGAGGAGCTCGCGACACGGATCGTCACCGAGCGGGAGACCCACGGCCCCTACGCTGATCTGGCGGACCTGGTGCGACGGGTGGGGCTCACCACCGCCCAGATGGAGGCGCTGGCGACCGCTGGGGCGTTCAGCTGCTTCGGCCTGTCCCGTCGGGAGGCGCTGTGGCTCGCGGGCAGCGCCGCGCAAGAACGCCCGGACCACCTTCCCTCGCGCAGCCTTCCCTCGCGCAGCCTTCCCTCGCGCAGCACCAACGCAACGGGCTCAGCGTCGGCGGCCTCAGAGACGACGATCTCAAGGCCAGCGAGCTCGGATGAGATCCACGGACAGGTGCCGCTGCTCCCGGAGATGAGCCCAGCCGAACGGGTCATGGCGGACCTGTGGGCCACCGGCATCTCCCCCGACGACTACCCCACGCGCCACGTCCGCGACAAGCTCGACGCGATGGGGGTTGTCCCGGCCGAGCGCCTGCGCACCATCGACAACGGCCGCCGCATCGTGGTCGGTGGCGTGGTCACTCACCGACAGCGCCCCGCGACCGCGGGCGGGGTGACGTTCCTCAACCTCGAGGACGAGACCGGCATGATCAACGTCATCTGCCCGGCGGCGGTGTGGGAGCGGCACCGGCGGATCGCCCGCGAGTCACCAGCCCTGCTCGTGCGCGGGCGGCTCGAGCGCGCCGAAGGCGTCACCAACCTCGTCGCCGAGAAGTTCGCCCGACTGCCGCTCACGATCCGCACCATGTCTCGCGACTTCCACTGAGTCCCGTGACTTCCACGGACCGTGTCCGTCACCGGACGGCAGCGACCGTCTCGTCAGCTGACAGGATGTCGACTATGGCCGCCCGCTCGTCCCGATCGTTCGACGCGATCCTGTGTGACGTCGACGGCGTCGTGCGCCTGTGGGGCGACGGGATGGAACAGCTCGACGCGGCGTACGGACTCCCAGCGGGTACGCTCGCCGCCCACGCGTTCGCTCCCCACCGGTTGTACCCGGCGATCACGGGCCAGGTGACGGACGAGGAGTGGCGGGAGTCGGTCGCCTACGACCTCGCCACACCCTGCGGCTCGCTCGACCGCGCGCGACGACTGGTCAAGGACTGGTCGGCCCTCGTCGGCGAGGTCGACCACACCGTCCTCGACCTGCTCACGGCTGCTCGGCGACACGTGCCGGTCGCCCTGGTGTCCAACGCGACCACCCGGTTGGAGCACGACCTGGCCTCGCTCGGCCTCCTCGACGCGGTGGACGCCGTCGTCAACACCGCACGGCTCGGCGTCTGCAAACCCGACGTCCGGGTGATGCGACACGCGGCCGAACGTCTGGGAGTGACGCCTGACCGCTGCCTGTTCGTGGACGACAGCGCCGAGAACGTCGAGGCCGCCCGGACGCTGGGCATGACCGGCGTGGTCTACCGGTCGCCCGAGGATTTGCGCACCGCCCTGGCCTGGCTGCTCTCCCAAGGCTCCGTGGAGTCATCCGCTCCCTGACCCGGACAGGAGCCACGACCGACGCACCACCCATCCGCACGTCAGCCATCGGCATGAGCCATCCGCAGATCGGCTATTCGCACGCGAGGTCGGGCACAAATCCCCTGGGCGGGCTCGAGCACCCGGTGATGGCGTGGAAGGCAACACCCCATCCGACGCGTGACGTGGGTTCCGCCACGCACGGGATTGCCACACCACGCAGGTTGTCACACCACGCGGGTTGTCACATCACACAAGTTGATGGTCAGACATGAGAATCGTCATCATTGGTGGGACTGGGCTCATCGGCCGGCACGTCGTCGAGAACCTGTGCGCGCGAGGTCACGAGGCCGTGCCCGCCTCACCGAACACCGGGGTCAACACCATCTCCGGTGAAGGCCTGGATGCAGCGCTCACGGGTGCGCACGTCGTCGTTGACGTGACCAATTCGCCGTCTTTCGACGACGCCGCGGTGCTCGAGTTCTTCGAGACTTCCGGCCGAAACCTGCTCGAGGCCGAGGAGCGGGCAGACGTCGGGCACCACGTCGCGCTCACCGTCGTCGGCGCCGACCGGGTACCCGACAGCGGATACATGCGCGCCAAGCTCGTACAGGAGGAGCTGATCCGCAGGGCCTCCCGGCCGTACACGATCGTTCGCTCCACCCAGTTCTTCGAGTTCATGCGCGCCACCGCCGACGCGGCCACCGAGGGCGACACCGTGCGCGTTCCGACGGCCAAGCTCCAGCCGATCGCGGCCAGGGACGTCGCCACCGCGGTGACCGACGTCGCCGTCTCGCATCCAGTGAACGGAGTCATCGAGATCGCCGGGCCGGAGAAGATCCCGTTCGCCGAGCTGATCCGCCGCGTCCTCGCCATCGCGGACGACCCGCGCGAGGTCGTCGACGACGAGCATGCCCGCTACTTCGGAACCGAGCTGGCCGACACCTCGCTGACGCCCGGCCCGAACGCGCGCCTGGGCACGACGACCTTCGCGGAATGGCTCGCCCTCCACCGGAGATAGCCGCGGCCGCTCGACCAGCGGAGCCTCAGGCGTGCCCCGGGTTTGTCGCCGGCTCCCGGCGGAGCCGACCGGCGCACCCTGAGCGCGGTCAGGAACGTCGGGCCGTCCGAGCGTCGTACTCGGCGTACGCGTCGTCCTCGGTACGCCCACGACGCCAGTACCCCGCGAAGTACAGGTCGTGGCGGGCGACGCCGCGCTCGTTGACGAGGTGCCGACGCAGTGAGCGCACCATCGACGACTCACCGCCAAGCCACACGTAGGGACGGCCGGCGGGGAAGGTCGCGGCCCGGACAGCGTCGAGGAGCGGCTGTGCGCCCGGCACTGCGTGGTCACGGTAGAGCCACGTGAGCGTCACGTCGCCGCGCGTCTCGATCCACTGGCGGGCGCTCTCGTCCGGCACCTCGACGAACACCAGCGCCCGGGTTCCGGCCGACAGCGACTCGAGGATCGCGCCGATCGCCGGCAGAGCGGTCTCGTCCCCGGCGATGAGCTGCCAGTCCGTGCCGAAGGTCGGCTCGTAGTCGGCCCACGGGCCGAAGAAGAGCAGCGGGTCGCCGGGCTTGGCACGCATCGCCCAGCGACTGCCCGGACCTTCGTCACCGTGCAGCACGAAGTCGATGTCGACCTCGCCGACCTCCGGACGGTGCCGCCGGATCGTGTAGGTGCGGATGTACGGGCGAACCTCCAGCGGCATCGCGCGGTAGATGGAGTACCAGTCGGCCGGCGGCCGCGCGAGCGGAACCGGGTCGGGCTGGCCCTCGCGCGGGAGGAAGATCTTGATCCGCTGGTCGGGCCCGTCGCTCACGAAGCCGGTGAGGTCCTCGCCGGCCAGGGTGATGCGAGCCAGGTGGGGGTTGAGTCGCTGGACCGCGCGGACGTGGGTCCGAAAGAACGCCATCTCAGGAGCCGGTCGCTGGCGTACTGGCCTCGACGGCGCCCTCTCAGTCGTGACGGTCATACGCACCCGGCTCCATCCCTCGGCGGTCTGACGTAAGTAAGCCTTACCTAAGTAGACCATACGCGCGGCGAGTGCTCGCACGGGGTGGGTTCCGTCTCGATGGCCGACCTGTTCCGGCCGTCCTGGACTGTTCCAGTCGCTGGACTGTTCCGGCCGTGCTGGAGTTCCGGCGACGAGAGCCCGCGCCACGGCCCCACCGTCCGGTCACTCACGGAGGAGGCGCGCAAGCAGAGGCGAGCCGCGGTGAGGTCCGTCACACGTGTGGCGGAGCGGCGAACGTGGCGGCGCAGGTCTGGGTCCCGGGAGTCACTTCGGTGTAGCCGGCGTCCCGCACGACGACGGCGGCCACGTGACGCGTCACCCACGCCCACTGGTCGGGTGTGGACTCGACGATGCGAACCGGGAAGTCGGCTGCGGCCCAGGAGAGCGCCTGGTCGAGGTGCAGCAGCGCGAGCTGTGCCGCGTGACCGACCTGCGCGCACGCCTTGCCGGTCGAGAGGCGAAGGTCCGGTGCGAGGAGGATCGTGAGGACCGGGCCCGACGTGGAAGGCGGGAACGGACCGGGCTGGCGCTCCGGATCGGCCGCCAGGTCCAGACCCGCGACCTGGAGCTTCGCGACCTCCAACGGCGCCTGCCGGACTGGGTGCGGCAGCAGAGCCCGCACCTGCGCTCCGTTCACCTCGACGGTGACGCCCGGCAGGGCCTCGACGTCCCGCCACCGCACTCCCCGCGCCCGGCGGACGACCTTGCGGATGCGACCATCCATCCAGCGGGCAAGCGGGGTGTGCCAGGGCCGACCTGGTGCGGTGTGGGGGTGCGAGAGCAGCCGGACGACGCTGAGCGCGGCGGCGTCGAGGGCACGCCAGTGGTCCGGCGGCGTGGTCTTCTCGACCCGGACGACGAGCGGCATCGCCCACGGCTCGGCGTCGTCCCGCTCCGTCCGGCGCGCCCAGTCCGACGACGTCCACCGTGCGCGCCAGTGCTCGACGGCGGCCGCCTCGAAAGACCACACGGCGTCCCAGTATCGCCACCGCTCTGGCAGGCTCCCCAGCTCGCCGCGTCTGCTCGGAGGACATCGGAGGACAGAGGACATGACCTTTCATGGGGTCTGGGCGGCCGCAGCGAGGTCTCCTGCGGACTCGTGTGGCGCCGTGAGTGACCGAAGCGTCCGCGAGGATGGAGCGGCGGCCACGCCGCCGCGGCGCCTGCCCAGAGTGACAGCCATCGTGGACAGCTATCGCAGAGTGAGGAGTCCCATGACCGACCAGCCGCTCGCACCCATGCCGGACGACTGGCAGCGCTGCTTGGCCATCGTCGCCCACCCCGATGACCTGGAGTACGGCGCGGCGGCGGCGATCGCGTCCTGGACGGCGGCCGGCAAGGACGTCGCCTACCTGCTCGTCACCCGAGGCGAGGCCGGCATCGACGGGATACCACCCGAGCAGGCCGCTCCTGTGCGCGAGCGAGAGCAGCGGGCCAGCGCGGCCGTCGTCGGCGTGGACTCGGTCGAGTTCCTCGACTATCGGGACGACGTGATCGAGGAATCGCTCCAGCTCCGCCGGGACCTGGCCGCCGCCATCCGCCGGCATCGCCCGGAGCTCGTCCTCACCCTCAACTACCACGACACCTGGGAGCCCGGCGGGTGGAACACCCCCGACCACCGGGCGGTAGGTCGCGCCACGCTCGACGCCGTGGGCGACGCGGGCAACCGATGGATCTTCCCTGAGCTCGCCGACCGTGGCCTCGAGCCGTGGAATGGTGTTCGCTGGGTCGCGGTGGCCGCCTCACCGCGAGCGACCCACGCGGTGGACGTGACCGACACACTCGAGCGCGGCATCGCCTCGCTCGCCGAGCACCGCGCCTACATCGCCGGGCTCACCGACCAGGACCCACACGAGTACGCCCGCGACCTGCTCCTCGGTTTCGCGCGAGCGGTCGCGCCCCGGTTCTCCGGTCGGCTCGCGGTGTCCTTCGAGCTCGTCAGCCGCTAGGCCGAACCTCGGCCACGACGCTGGGCGGCGGCGACAGCGGCCACGGCGACGGCGAGGCGGGCGTCCCGAGTCGGTCCAGGATGCGCCTCGGACACGAAGCCCACGAGGTGTCGGCGCTGTGCGGCATCGAGCACCGCGAGGTCGAGGCCAGCGGCGTCGAGGGCGCTCGCGAGGTCGGGCGGCACTCTCCCGCCACGTTCCCGCGAGCGCAGGAGGAGCCGACCCTCCCAACGGTCCGGCAGGCTCGGCTCACCGGCCAAGGGCCACACGGTCGTCACGTCGTCGAGCGTGAGGACACGGACCCGCACGACGGTCGTACCGTCCGCAAGCGCCAGCTCCGCGACCCGGTAGCTGTCGTAGCCGACGAGCCGCTCCTCGAGCACGTAGGCCCGCGCACCCTCGTCGCCCAGACGGACGTCGTCGTATCGGTGACCGTGCACGACCACCGTGGACGTCTCTCGTCGGCGGTGCTCTTGCCGGTGGGGTGCGGTCGACACCTCCCCGACGGACGTCGCCTCCGTCCTCACCGGCGCCCCGCTCACAGCCGGCCCCTTACCGGCACGGCCCCGTCAAGGCCGCGCCCGCGAAGGTCGTGTACCACAGCGGTCGATAGCAGCGCCATCGTTCGGGGACCAGGCCGAGCGGTGCCGCGCACTCCTCCAGATCACGCCGGATGCGCACGTAGTAGCCGAGGTCATCCGCGCCGGGCGCGCGCAGCAGGTCCATGAGCGCCGTGTGGGACTGGTACACCTGCACCGACGGGAACACCGTGACGTGCGGCAGGAGCTCGCGCAGGAAGTCCCGCATCTGCTCGTACGGGTCCAGACCGACGATGTAGGTGAACGACGTGTCGAGTCCGGCGCCCCGAGCACGCGCGAGCAGGTCCGGCATCTGCTCCGGCCGCAGGCTCGCCTTGCTGGTCTTGAGCAGGATGTCCCGCCGGGACACGCACTCCGCGGTGAGGTGCAGCACGAACGGCGCGACCTCCTCAGCGATCCGCTCGAACGCCTCCGTGCTCCTCACCACCGAGGTGAGCAGCCCGATCCGGGGATGCAAGCCGTGCTCGGTCAGCACCCGACGTACCGTGCGCAGGTGGTCCAACGCCGCCGCTTCGGTGTGGAAGCACCCCGTTGAGATCGTGATGTCTTCCAGGTCGGTGAGGGATCCCCCTTCGGGGAGTTCCGTCGCGAGCGCGGCGAGCAGCGCGGCGATCTCGTCGTCGAGCCGAAGGCGGGGATCGACGGCATCTTCGAGCGCCGTCGGGCAGAAGGCACAGCCGGTGCAACGGCTGCGCGAGTTCGGATTCAAGGTGGCCGCACGCCACCGCCGCCCGTCCCAGCACCGGAGGTAGCCGGCCACCGCATCGTCGTTCACCCGCCGCTCCACCGTCGCCACCGGCTGTCCGTCCACGACCAAGGTGTCACCGACGAGCTCGAACGGCGAGCTGGCACGGCCGGACGGGACGACGACGAGCCGGGGCTCCTCGTCACCGTGCACCCGGAGAAGGACCCGAACTCGCGATCCGACCGCTGACCGGAGACCGTGGACGTTGAGCGCCAGGAGGAGCAGGTCGGTCCAGGGAACGTCGTAGGCCCTGGCCAGGCCGGCCCAGCGGGCCACCGAGCCCGTCACGCTGGCCGGGAGCGTGCCAGTCATGGGACGTGATCCCTTCCGTTGACTCACCACAGTGGCACCGAGAGGGCGTCGTGCCGCGGGAGGGCACCCTGGAGCGGCGGTCACTCCGTAGACGTCGCGACCCGGCGAAACGTTCCCTACGGGGGCGAACCGGGCGTCCTGGCCTCTCACATCGCGCGACCGTGGTTCACCACAGTGTGTGCGGCGACCCTCTCGCCTCGTGCGCGCCACGCCGCACGAGGCCGTCGGCCGTCCGCGGGGGGCGACCACCTCAGCGACCTTCTCCGCAGTCGCCACCGGGGCGCCTCTCCACCGGTAGCGCACACGCCGGCGTACCTCCAGGCAGCCGGTGTCGGTTGCGGGCGATGAGCCAATAGAGCCCGGAGCCCAGCCATCGAACCGGTGGGAGGGACAGCAGCACGCCCAGCGGGCGCCAACCACGACGACCCGTCCGCAGCACCCGCGCGACCGCCGCCACGCCGCCCTCGACTCGACCATCCGTTCCGACCCAGAGCACCTCGCGCTCAGCGCGGCTCGGCGTCGTTCCCAAGGCGGCGTGATCAGCCAGCTGCCAGGGAATCAGCGTCGCGGACGTCCCCACCCACCGGTCGAGCAGCTCCGCGGACCAGGTGCAGAAACCGCAGTCACCGTCGTAGAGGAGGACTGGCCGTCGCCCCTGCTCAGGAGACTGCGCGGGTGCCATGACTCCATCGTGCCGGACCGGCCACGGGGAACCGCTTGCCTAGACGGCCCGCTCACTCCGACGAGCGAAGCGGAAGGATCGCGTAGACGGTGGTGGACTCGCCGTCACGGCGCACGCCCCACGCGCTCGACAGCTCGTCGACGATGGCGAGACCACGCCCACCGAGGGCGGACGGAGGCAGGTCGAGCATGCGCGGATGGGTGGGCCCACCGCCATCGGTCACGGAGATCTCCAGACCGTCCCGCTCTCGAGTCCACGCCACCCGGAGGGTTCCCGCCGGCAGAGGACGTGCGTGGCGGAGCGCGTTGCCCACGAGCTCGCTCAACACCAGCAAGGCGTCGTGGGCATCGTCGTCAGATGTGCCCGCTTCACGTAGGTCGGCTTCGAGCCGACGCCGCGCCGTCCGCGCACTGCCCACCTCGAAGGGCAGCTCCAAGACAGTCGCGGCCGCCGAGCTCTCGACCTGGGCCACCGTCACGCCTTCTCCTTCGACCTCCGCTCGCCCCGCTCCACCCCGCCTGCGCTCCACGCACGACGATCTGCTTCCCTGGGTCGTCCGTCGGGAAACCCCTTCCCCACGCCCAGGGAGCGTCGTTCGGCACGCACGAGCGCTCGGTGAACCCGACGACGGAGGCGAGCACGCCGGGCTTCGGACCCGATCTATCCTCCCATTGCCGATACTCTCGCACACCGTGAGGTGGTCGAGGCGAGCGGTCACGCGAGCGACAGGGATGCTGCTGGGGCTGGTCCCAGTCACAGGATTGCTCTCCGTACAGCCGCACACCGGCCCATCGGTGGCCGACTCCGGCCTCGCCCGTCCCGTCGCGGCGAGCCACCGTCCTGCTGAACGCCCAGCCCTCACCGTCGCCGCGGACGCCGCCGCAGGTGCGACGCACGACCGGTCGCTCGTCACGGCATCCTTCGACGACCCCGCCCCCGACGGGACCACGACGCCCGACGAGCCCGCCAGCCGCCCGGATCCCAGCCCTTCCGACTCCTACAACCGTCCCGCGCTGACCCCCACCAACCCCGCGCTGCTCACCGGGTTCTGCCGTAACCAACGGGCCCAACCCACTTTCCGGCGAACCCCCTGGCAGCAGACCCGTCTCCAGCTCCACCGCGCCCACGCCTTCGCCACCGGCCGCGGGGTCACCGTCGCGGTCGTCGACACCGGGGTCGACGTGGAGAACCCACAGCTCGCTGGCAAGCTCGACCCCGACATGACGCCCGCGAGCTTCGTCTCGCTGGAAGACGACGCCGTCCCGCCGACGAGAGACTGCGACGGCCACGGCACCGTCGTGGCGGGCATCATCGCCGGCCGCGAGTTCCCCGACCTCCGGTTCCTCGGTGTGGCGCCGCACGCGCGGATCCTGCCCGTCCGTGTCTCGTCGGGAAGCGAGTCGGGCTCGGCGGACCAGCTCGCGGCGGGCATCTACTGGGCGGTCGACCAAGGCGCCGACATCATCAACGTCTCCGTCGTCACCATGAGCCCACGCGGAACCCTCCGCGATGCCGTGCGCTACGCGCTTCGCAAGGGCGTCGTGGTGGTGACGGCGGCCGGCAACACCGGCGGCCAGGCCGGCAACGCGCCGACCTGGCCCGCGGCGTTCGCCGCTGAGGAGGGCTTCGAGGGCCTCATCGTCGTCGGAGCTGTCGACCAGGCTGGCCAGGCCACCGACTTCACGACCACGTCGGTCCCCATCACGGTGGTCGCGCCCGGGGACGGGGTGGTGAGCACCGCTCCGCGACTGGGCCACCTGACGAACCAGCAGGGCACGAGCTTCGCAGCGCCGTTCGTCTCCGGCGTCGCGGCACTCCTGCTGGAACGGTTCGGCACGGAGCTCAGCCCGATCGAGGTGAAGCGTCGGCTGCAGCTGACCGCCGACCATCCAGGCCTCGACCTCCCCGACCCCCGGTACGGCTGGGGTGTCGTCAATCCGACGGAGGCGTTGACGGCCATCCTGCCGGAAGGGGCCACGCTGCCCACCCCTCGCCAGGAGCCCGGCATCGCGCCGATCGCGGCGCCGCCCGCACCTGACCCGCTGCCTCGCGTCGTCGCGCTCAGCGTCGCCGGTGGTGCTGTGGGGTTCGTCGCCGTGGTGCTCGGCGGGGTGGCCATCTACCGGCGGGGACGGGAACGGCGCTGGCGCCCTGGCGCCGTCCCGCCCGAGCCCACCGCCTAGGTCAGCCGCGGCGGTCGACCGACTCACGAGCCTCGAGGAAGACTCGCGACTCAGACGCTGCCGTCGCGGATGATCTCGGCGGTCTGGATGAGCTTGGTACCGAGGCGTCGACTCACGAGCGTGCCCCGGCCCGGTGGCAGCGGCTTGCCGCGGACACCACCCCAGAGCTGGCCCTCGTCCTTGTTCCCGGACATGATGAGGCCCGGGTTGCCCATGTCGCGGATCCGCTGGATCACCGGGTCGTACATCGCTCGTCCGGCGCCACCGAACCCACGGGCGATGATGACGTGCAAGCCGATGTCGCGGGCCTGGCTCACGAGATCGGCGATGGGCGCCAGTGGGTTCCCACTCGACGTGGCGACGAGCTCGTAGTCGTCGACGATGAGGTAGAGCTCAGCACCCTGCCACCAGCTTCGGTTGCGGAGCTGTTCGGGTGTGACGTCCGGGCCGGGCAGCCGCTTGCGCAACGCCGCCGCGGTGTCCCTGAGCAGCGACGTCGCGGCGTCCGAGGACGGCGCGAACCCGATGAGGTGGTCCCCCTTCACGGCGTCGAGCAACGACCGCTGGTAGTCGACGATGATGATCCGCGCTTCCTTCGGGTCCTTACGGGCGACGATCCCCTTCGCGATGATCTCGAGCAAGTTGGACTTGCCGCACTCGGTCGCCCCGAACACGACGAAGTGTGGCTCCTCGTCGAAGTTGAGGTAGACCGGCGCCAGCTCGTCCTCGTCGATCCCGATCGGGACACCGGGGAGCGGGTCGGATCCCGGCGTCGGCAGGGTGTGGAACGGCAGGTGCTCGGGGAGCAGCCGCACCGGCGGCGCCGGCTCCCCACGCCAGGCTTTCGACACCGCCTCACACATCGCCTTGACACCGTCGGCGAGGTCGTCGGCGCTGGTGACACCGTCGATGCGCGGAAGCGCGGTGAGGAAGTGCAGCTTGTCCGGCGAGAGACCGCGACCGGGCCGGTTGGCCGGCACGTTGGCCGCGACCCTCCGGTCGATCTCGGAGTCGTACGGGTCACCGAGCTTGAGCTCGAGTCGGGTCTGGATGAGGTCCTTGATGGCCATCCTGAACTCCGACCACTTGTTCGCCGTCGCCACGACGTGAATGCCGAAGCCGAGACCACGCGCGGCGAGCTGGGTGATCTGGTTCTCGATGGCCTCATAGTCGGACCGAACCGTGCCCCAGCCGTCCACGACGAGGAAGACGTCGGGGGCGAACCGGTCGGGCGGGATCCTGCCCTCGCGGCGCAGTCGCCGGTACGTCGCGATCGAGTCGATGCCGGCTTCGGTGAAGGCGCGCTCGCGCTGCTCCAGCAGGGTCGTCATCTCACCCACGGTTCGCCGGATCGCGTCCGCGTCCAGCCGGGTCGCGACCCCACCGACGTGGGGCAGGCCGAGCAGGCCGGGGAGAGTACCGCCACCGAAGTCGAGGCAGTAGAACTGCACCTCGTCCGGCCGGTGCGTGAGCGCCAACGCCGTGATGAGGGTCCGGAGCGCGGTGCTCTTACCGCTCTGCGGTCCACCCACGATGGCCACGTGCCCGCCCGCGCCGGACAGGTCCAGCCACAGCGGGTCACGCCGCTGGTGGTACGGCTTGTCGACGAGCGCCACCGGCGCCTGCAGCCGACCACGCCCCTCCCACGCGACGGTGAGCCCGTGCTCCTCGGTGACCTCCAGCGGGCCGGGTAGCAGCTGGTCGATCGTGGGAGGCTCGTTCAGCGGTGGCAGCCAGACCTGGTGGGCGGCTCGTCCCAGACGCTGGAGCTGCTCGACGACGAGGTCGACCAAGACCTTGGGCTCACGACCGTCCGGCTGAGCCTGGACTGGCGCCTGGGGCTCGGGCTCGGGTGGCACCTCGACGATGGTGGGTTCGACGTAGTCCGTCGTGTACGCCGTGATCTGGGGAACCCAGCGCTTCTCGCCGGGCTTGGCCGGCCGCTTCTTCTGCGCGGCCCGGACGCTCGGCGGCTGGTAGATGCCACCGACGTAGCACGCCTTGAAGCGAACGAGGTCCTCAGTGCCCACCTTGAGGTAACCACCACCAGGCTCGCGCGGCAGCTCGTAGGCGTCGGGGACACCGAGGACGGCCCGGCTCTCGGCGGCTGAGAAGGTCCGCAGACCGATGCGGTAGGACAGGTGCGTGTCCAGGCCGCGCAGGCGCCCCGCCTCCAGACGCTGCGACGCCAACAAGAGGTGGACGCCGAGGCTTCGACCCAACCGCCCGATCATCACGAACAGCTCGATGAACTCGGGCTTGGCCGAGAGCAGCTCGCTGAACTCGTCGACCACGATCCACAACGACGGCAGCGGGTCGAGCGGCTTGCCCTTGGCCCGGTCCTCCTCGTAGTCGCGGAGGGATCCGTAGTTGCCGGCGTGCCGGAGCAGCTCCTGCCGCCGGTTCATCTCACCGGCGAGCGCGTCCTGCATCCGGTCGACGAGGATGAGCTCCTCCTCGAGGTTCGTGATGACCGCCGAGACGTGCGGGAGGCTGTCCAGCCCCAGGAACGTCGCACCACCCTTGAAGTCGACGAGGACGAAGTTGAGGACGTCGGGCGAGTGCGTCACCGCCATGCCGAGCACGAGCGTGCGCAGCACCTCCGACTTACCGGAACCGGTGGCGCCGATCACGAGGCCGTGGGGGCCCATGCCTCCTTGCGCGGACTCCTTGATGTCGAGCTCGACCGGCTGACCGTCCGGGGTGAGCCCGAACGGGATCCGCAGCCGCTCGTGTCGCGGCCGCGGCTTCCAGATCACCTCTGGGTCGAGGTTGTAGGCGTCGGGGATGCCGAGGAGGCTCATCAACTCCAGTTCGTACTGGGGCTTCTCCTCGACCTCCTCCGCCTCGGTGGCCGCAGCCCCTCCACCCGCCCGGGTGGTCGACCGCAGGGGCGCGAGCTGACGGGCGAACGCCTCGGACTGCAGCACCGTCAGCTTGTCCGGCCGACCGAGCAGCGTCTCCCGCTCCGAACCATCCCGGTCGACGCTGATGTGGAAGACCTCGTCACTGGTGACCCGCAACCGCATGACGCCGTCACCGGGCCGGCGCACGGCGTTGCCGGTGAGGTCGACCAGGGTGACACCCTGGGGCGGAGCGTTGAGCAGCTTGGAGTCGTGGCTGACGTGGCCGCCGTCCACGATGACGACGACGTGCGGCTGGTCGGTGAGTGGCTTGGCATTGGGGGCGAAGAAGGGACGGTTGCCGAGCTGGTCGGCGAGCAGACGCTCGAGGTCCGACAGCGACGAGCCGACGAGGCGGACGTGGCCCGCGCCGTCCGTGTGGGTGGGATGCAACGCGTGCGGGAGCCACTTGACCCAGTCCCATTCCGCGCGCCGGTCCGGCGCCAGACACATGGCCACCATCAGCTCGTGGGGCGCGTGGAACGCCGCAAGGTGGGCGAGCATCGCCCGCATCAAGGACCGGATAGCCTCCGGGTCGCCGTCGAGACGGACGTGCGCGAACGCCCGAAGGTTCACCGCGATGGGCACGTCCCGGACCGTGCGGTGAGTCTGGATGAACCTCCGCAGCGCGCCGGCGGCGACCGGCTCGAGGTCCTCGACCGGCTTGGTCTCGGGAGCGATGAGCTTGAGGACGAAGCGCTGCGACCCACGAGCCAGGCGGACGTGGCCGAAGTCGTTGTCGAGCGGGCGCCGCTCCCACAGGCGACGGCTGAGGGGGAGCACCCACAGGGAGTCGGGATCGGGGTAGCGCCACTCAAGGGCCTCGCGCTGGCGGCTCGCCGCGGTCTGCACTCGCTTGCGGACCTGCTTGAGGTAGCGCAGGTAGTCCCGACGACTCGCGTCGACCTGGTGCTTGCGCTCACCGCCCCTGCCGCCACCGCTCAGCTGGCTCAGGTACATCCCGAGCATGGAGACGGCCATCGTGGCGCTCATGATCATGCGGATGCCCTGGCCGCCTCCGCTCGACATGATGAACGCCATGACGGCGGCGCCACCCAGCATCGGAAGGAGACCGAACAAGCGCTGCATGGCACTGCCCGGGGTGACCTCGGGCAGCTCCGGCGGCGCCTCGAAGAGGATCTCCCCCTTGGGCATCGCCGGTGGCGGCTTGCGGCCTGGTCGGCGGTAGAGCACCGTGCTCACGCGGCTGTTCCTCCTCTGCGGTGGCCCGCCTTTCGACGGCCGGACGAGGACCGACGTTCGAGGCCGGCCTCGTCCCTCACCCACGGCTGGCCGCCCTCGCGGCACCCAGCGTCGGACGAGGTCACTTGAGTACCTGTGCCAGTCCTACCTCGGCCGGCTGGACCCCGGCTTCCCGCCTCCGCGGTGAGTGATCGAAACGCTGACCCGGCCACGACCCCGCCCACGGAGGCTCCGGAGAATGCTAACGATGTGGCACGACCCCGTGCCTTCCCGGAAGTCGGTAGTCTCCGGGTTCCATCAGAGTGCTCGAGCCGGACGAGGAGATCAACCGTGGAGGTCAACAGCGGTGTCGAGTTGTGCCGCGTCACGGTCGTCGCACCGCGCACTCGGATGGATCTCGCCCTTCCCACCGACACCCCGCTGGCGGACCTACTCCCCACTCTTCTCCGGTACGCCGGCGAGAGCCCTGACGACCCCGCGTTCCTGCGCGGTGGATGGGTGCTGCAGCGCCTAGGGGAGGAGCCCTTCGACCCGTCCCAGCGGCTGTCCAGCCTCGGCATCCGGGACGGTGACGTGCTACACCTCCGTCACCGCGAGCTGTCGATCCCGGAGTTCTCGTTCGATGACGTCGCGGACGCCATCGCGGTCGCCACCCGTGAGCGACGCGCGGCCTGGGAGCCATCCGATGCGCGGAGCGCGGCGCTCGCCGTGGGAGGCCTGTTCTTCCTGCTCGGCACTCTGACGATCCTCTGGAGCGGTCCGCCCTGGCTGCTGCCGACCATCGTCTCGCTCGTCGGCGCGGTGGGCTTGCTCGGCGGTGCCGCCGCCATGTCGCGAGCGTTCGGTCACGGGCGGGTGGGCGTCCTGCTCGGCGCGGCGGCGGTCGCCTACGCCGGCGTCGGTGGCCTGGTCGCGCTCGGTGGCGACGGTGGCATCAGCTCGTTCGGTGCCGCCCAGCTGCTCATGGCCTTCGGCCTCATGTTCGTGATGTCGGCGCTCGCCGGCCTGGCCGTCCAGCACGGCTGGGACGGGTTCTTCGGCGCGGCGGCAGCGTGCCTCGTCGGGATGCTCGCCACCACAGCTGTCTTGGTGCTGGAAGACGTCACCGCGTCGGCCGCCGCGGCGGTCGCCGTCGCCGTGGCGCTCGCGGTCGTCCCGTTCCTGCCCACGTGGTGCGCCCGCCTGGCGCAGCTCCCCCTCCCCCAGCTGCCCACCAGCTCCGAAGACCTCCGCCGACAGACCGACGTGCTGCCCGGCGCGACCGTGCTCCAGCAGGCCATCACCGCCGATCGACTGATGGCCGCACTCGTCGCCGCGTCCACGACCGTCTGTGTCGTGGGATCGCTCTACCTGTCGGGGGAGCCGGGCTGGTTCGGGCTGTCCTTGACCGCGGTGACGGCGCTGGCGCTGTTCCTCCGCTCCAGGCACTTCCGTGGTCGGACACACCGTCGCTGGCTCGTCGGCGGCGGTGCCCTCATCTCGGTGCTCGTGGTCTTCCGGCTCGCGAACCTCGACAACGTGCTGCTCGTGGTGCTCGCGGTGGGCCTGCCGTGCCTGGTGGTTGCCGCGAGCCTGGCCGTCTGGGCGGTGAGCATGCCGGGTCGACGGCTGTCGCCCTACTGGGGCCGGGCCACCGACATCTTCGAGGTGCTCGTCCTGCTGGGCGTCGTGCCTCTCACCCTGGGGGTCGTGGGCGTCTACCGAGCCATCCTCGAGCTGTTCGGGTGAGCGAGCAGCCCGCTCATCCCAGAGGACCGAACAGGCGCTGCTCCAGCGTGCTGAGGCCGAGCCGACCGAACGCGAGCTGTCCCGCGGCGGCGACCGCGAGCACGTCCGGCGGCATCTGCGTGAGCCACGCGGCACGGTCCTTGGCCAACCCGAAACCCCGCCGGGCCACGTCGGCGGCCTGACTCGACAACCTTTGGGTGACCAGGAGGTCGTAGGAGCGCAGCCGGGCCTCATCGGCGGGCGCCAAGTCGGACTGGACGCAGACGAACGTCTGCCAGTCGCCCTGCTCCCACCGCGGCAGCGCCTGATGGTCACGAGTCGCGTCGACCACGAGGGAGGGCCGAGCCACGCTGCCGGTGGCGTTCACTCGTGCGCCCGTCGGCAGCACCGTGAGCCAGGCCGGACCGCGCGGCACCGCCTGCACCAGTCGGCTCCACGCCGCGACCGCGTCGGTGACGACCGTCACATGCGCGCCCACTGCGACCGCCCGGAAGGCGATGAGCTGCGCGAGCCGGCCGGGCGACACCACGCACATCCGGACGGGGTCGCTCCGGAACAGGCGGACGACGAGCGCGCCGGACTGCCCCGAGCCCAGGACGAGACCAGACGGCGGGAGAACCAGACTCGTGTCGGCGAGCTCCTGCGCATGCGTCTCGTGCGCTTGCACCCGCGGCAGGAGGTTCACAGGGCACCTCCGCCCAGCGGAACCGTCGCGAGCACACCCGGGAGCTGCTCACCGTCCAGGCGGACGAGCCCGACCTTGCTCCTGCCTGCCAGTCTGGACAGCTCGTGGAACGATCTCCGGGCGGTCTTGGCGTTCTCCGCGGTCACCCGGACGAACGACGAGCAGCGCACGGTGTTCTCCGGCGTCCACGTCAACGTCAGCGAGGCCGTGGCGGAGAGGACGGGCAAGCCTGCCATGGCGGCGAGGACCTTCGACAGAGCGGGCAGGCCCGTCTGGGGCACGCCCCGCACCCAGCCGGCGACGTGAGCCACGCCATCGCAGCTCCATCCACGCCAGGTCTCAGCCGTTCGACGCTCACGACGGGACATCGGCGTGTAGTGCGGGTCGACGTTCAACGTGAGGGTGAGGACGTCGCGCAGCTCGCTCTCCTCCAACGGACGGCACGGCAGGCCGGACGACGACAAGACCTTGGTGGCCCGCCCGGCGATGGCGCGCAGCGCGCGACGGACGGCGTCGACCGTGTCGCCGTCCAGCGTCGCCGCCGTGCCACCCCGCCCTGGCTCGAGGCGCAGCGCGACCCACCACGACATGACCGCCGGGGTGATGCCCTGGCTGATCTCGTAGTACGAGCTCCCGAGCTGGGCGCCGTAGGGACCCAGGGAGGGCGCGGGAGCAGGCAGCACCCGCATCACGACCTGAGCGGACGCCAACCGCACGCCCTCCGCCTCGGCGAGCGTGGCGAGAGCACCCAGCGGGATGGCCACCGGGTCGGCGGACGCGATCAGGTCCTCACGGTCGGGTCCGAGCAGAACGACGTAGCCGGAGCCGTCATGCGCGACACCGACCGGACGCCCACCACGGCGGCCCGGGAGCGAGGCGAGCTCGAAGTGGGGGAGCCACTCCCGCAGCGGGGCGAGGCCCGGGTCGTGCGGAGGCGCGACCGTCGCCCTCGTGTTGCGCGCGCGGAACGCGAGCCAGACCCGCAGCCACCTCCAGAGAGGACGCCCGTTCCACCACACGACGGTGAGGACGGCGATGACCAGGAGGACGACGACGCTCGTGACCAGCACCCACCCGCCGGTGCTCAGGCCCACCGCGACGAGGCCGAGTCCGACTTGCCACGCCACCAACGGCGCGACCGGCACGGGACCGAGGTGAGCGCCAGGGTAGGTGCGGACCAAGCGGGCCGGAGCTCGGCGCGGCCGGGCGCTCGCCTGCGTCGCGCGTGCCTGGGCGCCTGGGCGGCGCGGTGGCGCGCTGATCGGCTGCTCCCGCACGGCGGCCATGGCTCTCCTCCCGTCGACCGGGCTCCGGTGCGTTGCCGGCGACGCCACAATCGCGACGGCGGCACGAGCCCGGCATCCGGCTCGCCGGCATATCGTAGTGTCGCCGTCCGGCGCCCCGCCGGCGCCGGCGATGCCCGGCGCCGCGATCCGACCGCCCCGACACCACCGCGGCCGGATCCAGATCGCGACCACGAGGGACGACGATGCAAACCCGACGCGACCAACTGCAGGCGTATCGCTACCTCTTGCGCCGGATTCTCGCCGCGATGCTCGGCAGTGAACCGGAGTCGCTCGAGCAGCCCATGCGCCGAGTCTCCACCGCGACGTTCGCCGGCGCCATGGTCGGCGCGCTGGCCTGTGCCGGGGTCGCGTTGTATGGGTGGCTCGCCGACACGAACGCCACCAGGTGGAAGAACGAGCCGAACGCGCTCATCGTCGAGAAGGAGACCAACGCCGCCTACCTCTACCTGCCGAAGTCTCAGCTCGCGTCCGGCGGCGACCAGCCCGCGACGCCGGAGCCGCCAGCTGGCCTCACGGGTGAGCGCGACGAGAAGGACATGGTCCTCGTCCAGGTGCTCAACTACACCTCGGCGCAGCTCATCCTGGACGGTCCGGTGAAGGTGGTCCGGGTGTCGAAGAAGTCGCTCGAGGGGATCCCTCGCGGACCACGGGTCGGGATCCCGCTGGCTCCCAATTCCGTTCCCGACAAGGAGAACCTGGTTTTCGCGCCGTGGACGGTGTGCTCCACGGCTCGCACGGTCGATGACCAGACTCGGCTTCGCGTCGACCTCGTCATCGGGACCGCGAACGAGGAGCTCGACGCCGACCCGATCGGGGACCGTGGGCTCTTGGTGAGCGCTCCCGACGGCACCACCCACCTGGTGTGGAAGGGCAAGCGTCTCGAGGTTGACGCGGACGCTCTGCGCAGCTTGAGCCTTTCGCCGTCGTCGGCCGTCCCCGTGAGCGAGATGTGGCTCGGCACGATCGAGGCTGGACAACCGCTGGCCGCTCCGGTGGTCCCCCAGCGTGGCAACCCCAGCCCCTTCCAGATCGAGGGTCGCACCGCGACGATCGGCCAGGTCTTCCACACGCCCAGCCCGGACGCCTACTTCGTGATGCTGGAGGACGGCTTCTCGAGGATCTCCGAGGTGCAGGCGCTCCTGCTCTTGGGGAGTGGCACCGCCCGCGAGGGCGGACGCGTGCAGACCGAGCCCACCGAGATCCCGATCAGCGCGGTCAACCAGGCGAGCTCGCAGACCGCCACGATGCTCGTCCCTGACCTGCCTGAGACGCCACCGGAGCTGGTCGACCTGGGCAGCGCGGACGGCGTGCCGGTGTGCCTGTCCTACGAGGACCCCGAGGAGGGTGTGACCGTCCTCACCGGCGGCAGGCTTCCGGCACCCGCGGAGACCGCGACGGACACGGCCGACGACCCCAACACCGGTGGCGGGACGGTTGGTCTGGCCGACCGTGTCCTCGTCCCGCCGGGGAAGGGCACCATCGTGGGCCTCCTGCCCGGGCGCGACCTCGACCCGCAGGGCTACTTCCTCATCACCGAAGACGGCGTGAAGTACCCCGTGCCCGATCGGCAGACGCTCGCCAAGCTGGGCTACAACGGCGTCGACCCGCTCCTGGTGCCGCCGTCGATGCTGCGCCTCATCCCCCAAGGGCCGGCGCTCACCACGGAAGCGGCGCACCGCACGGCGGCGTTCGAACCCTCTCGTCAGTGAATCGTGCCCAGCGGGACGGGCGCGTGCCGCGTGGGGAGCTCACCAGCAGGTCGCGCGTTCCCCAGGTGTCTGCGCGGACTCGCCGCCTGGCGTGCCCCGTCCCGCGGGCCTATCGTGATCAACATCGCGGTGTGTGGAGACGCCCACCGGGAGTTATCCACAGGCGGGGTGAATCCCTCTGACGGGAACGCCCCGTTTCGCGTTAGCGTGGTGCAGCGCTGGGTGCCAACCAGCGAAGGGCCTCCGACCGTCGTGCAGACGGGCACTCAGGTCACAAGCGATTCGGCACCCCGACGTTGTGAAGCGGAGGCAGGTCCCGCGACAGGCAGCGCCCGGGACAACCGGGTCGAGACGAGGAGGTAGGTGTGGGAGCAGCCCAGCAAGACAGAGCCGCGATGGCGGAGGCCGCGCAGCGAGTTGGCGACGCCTTCGACGTCATCGTCGGCATCAAGGGCAAGCTGCGCGAGTACAAGTCCGAGGCCCTCGGCCAGTGGGAAGGCAACGCGGCGAACGCCTTCAGCAGGGTCATGGACACCTTCGACGAGAAGTTCCAGGTGGTCTGTGACGCCCTCAACGACCTGCGGGAAAAGATGGGCGCCGCTCGGATGAGCTACGAGGCCACCGAGGAGCAGCAGCAGGAGGCGGTCAACAAGATCGACGCGCTGCTCAACGGCCTCACCTGATCCGGCCCTCCCTGAACTCGACCACCATCGCACGGAGGTTTCACATCCATGACCGACTTCACCAGATGGAATGCTGAGGCGCTCGACCAGCTTCAGGCGAACCTGCGCCTCGCCTACCGCGGTGTCGAGGACGAGACCAACGACCTCGAGAGGGAGCTCGAGCAGAAGCTCGCCGAGTGGAGCGGTGAGGCCAGGGAGGCTTACTGGCAGGCCAAGGCCCAGTGGGAGAAGGCCATTGGTGAGCTCAACGATGTGCTCGCCCAGCTTGGCGCTGCGGTCGAGAACATCAGGACGAACTACACCGCGACCGAGCGGGCCAACACCACGCTCTTTCAGTGACCAGGTCGCACGGTCGGCAGTGGGTAGATCCCGGTCACCTCGTGGCCGGGATCTACCCATGTCTGACGTCGGTTCTCGTGACCCCGCCTGGGTTGATTGGGTAAGCCGATCCCCGCTGACGTTCCTGACTGGCGTGGCGCTGAGCCGGAGGCGGGACGACATCCCTGCCCGCCATCACAACTCCACCGTCACGCTCTCCCGGGTGGTCTGGCGAACTTGGACGGCTGCCCAGATCGCGGACACCGCGACGAGCAGCGCGCCACCGCCGAGGATGACGTAACCGACGACGATCTGCCCTGGGTCGGTGCTCACGTGGAGGCCGAGGGCGACGGCGATGGCAGCGAACGCCGCTCCCGTGAGCAACCACCAGGGCAACGCGAACCCACCCCCGACCTGTCGGAGCTTGACGAGCAGGACGCCGGTCAGCACGGCCGCGGCCACGGTGACCACGGCGGCGACCAGGAAGAGCACCAGGTTGAGGTCGTCGCTTCGGGTGGCCGCTTCTCGGGTCACCTCGTCAGGTGCGGCCGCCAAGTCGGCGAAGATGCCGCGCCTAGGCCCTAGTGCGAAGACGCCGTAGACCACGGCCACGACCGCCTCGAGCGCGAGAACGCCGATCACCACGCGCGCGAGAAGTCTGGAGACGACGGTGCGCGGCCGCGGTGGCTCGGGCGGCAGCTGCGACACCGACGCCTCCGGGAGACGAGCCGTCCAACGCCCGCTGGCGTACTGAGGTGGCGTCTGCCAGGGAGCGGCGTCCTCCGAACCCGACCACGGGGGCGACTCACGGGTCGGCGCCTGGCGAGCCCACGACGGCGGCACCGGTCGAGGCGTACCGGCCGTACCGGGGTACGTCGCGCCCTCCACGGATGCCGCCGGCCCGCCGGGAGATGCTGACTCACCGGGACCGGACGGCTGTCCGGACGAGTCAGGGGCTGGCGGCTGTGATCCCTGCGCTGACGTCGGGCGCTGCGGGGTCCAGGTGCCCGGCACGCTTGGTGTCGACTCGCCGGGATCGGCGAGCGCTAGTCCACAACCAGGGCAGACATGAGAGCTCGCCGAGCCGTGGAAGCCACACCGTGGACAGCGCATGGACAAGGCCTTCATCGTCGAAGTCGGACGGGACGCGCGCGAGCCTACCTGTCCGGCACTACCCATCGGCGCAGGCCGGGCTGTGCCGGGGCACCGTCTGAAGCCCGCCACGCACGGGTGGTCACGGTCACTCTCCAGCCCACCTACGTGGGCTGCGACCGGAGGAACGCGCCGAAGTGCGGCACCGTGAACGCGACGTGGCCGCGCTCGGAGGCGTACACGAGCCCTTTCTTGATGAGGGCGTCACGCGCCGGTGACAGGCTCTGTGGCTTGCGACCGAGCAGCGCGGCGACATCGCCCGTGGCGACGGGACCGTCCCCGCGCTCGGCCCCCAGCTCCGCCATGGCACGCATGTAGTCGCGCTCCGCCGGGGTCGCGCGTTCGTACCGTGACCCGAAGAAGCCGACCGCCAGCTCCGCCTCCGCCTCGGGTGTGGCGACCTTGACGTCGTCGGCGGTGATCGGGCTTCTCGGCGCGACATCCCAGGTCGCCTTGCCGAAGGCTTGGATGAAGTAGGGGTAGCCGTCGGTGACCTCGTAGAGCGCGTCGAGCGCCGCTGGCTCGTACTCCACCCCCTCGCTGGCCGCGGGGAGTGTGAGCGCACGGTCGGCCGCCGCCCGGTCCAGACGCCCGACGGAGACGTAACGGAACAGCCGTTCCGCGTACGACTTGCTCGCCGACAAGGCGGTCGGGAGGTGCGGGAGGCCCGCACCCACCACCACGAAGGGCACGCCGAGCTGGCTGATCTCGTGACAGGCGCCACACAGCGCGGCCAGCTCCTCGGACGGGATGTCCTGCATCTCGTCGATGAAGACGGCGATGCCCACGCCGAGGTCACGCGCGAGCTCTCCCGCGGCGGTGAACAGCTCGATGAGGTCGGTCTCGAGGTCGCCCGAGTCGGCCCGGCCGCGCGCGGCCGGGACGTCGTACGGAGGTCGCCAGCGGACTCCCTTGCGCTCGTTGGCCGACGTCTGGAGCGCGAACGCCTTGAGGACGCCCAGGAACTCGTCGACTCGGTCCGGATCTCGGTGGCGTGGGGCCAGCTCGCGGCTCGCCGCGTGGAGGGCCTGCGCGATCGGAAGCCGGATCGGTCGGTCCGGTCGGGCCTCGACCTTGCCGGTGCCCCAGGCCCGGGTGAGCGCGAGTGAGCGCATGGCGTTGAGCAGAACGGTCTTGCCCACGCCACGAAGGCCGGAGAGGACGAGGCTTCGCTCGGGACGCCCAGCTGCGACGCGTTCGAGGACGACCTCGAACTGGCGTACCTCACGGTCGCGGCCGGCGAGCTCGGGAGGACGCTGGCCGGCCCCGGGGGCGTAGGGATTTCGTACGGGGTCCACGCTGCGAGAGTATGGGCGAATCTAACGAGAACCCTAGATTTCGCTAGAAGCGGATAGTCGCGTGTCGAGTCGGCGAGTGAACCACCCCCTCGCGGAAGCGCCGCCTCGCCCGAGGAAGTCGATGACGGTGTATCGCGCCGTCTAGCGAAAGCACTAGATTCCCCTAGAGACGCCTAGCGGTCTTCCGGAGACCAGAAGTACTGCTCGGGGCCGGACGGTCCGGGCTCACAGCAGTCGTCGACCATGGATCGCACGACATTCCGCAGCCCGTCTTGGACGACGTTGTAGCGCGCGGCCGGGAGCGCGGTGCCGATGACGTAGAACTCCTCCTGGCTGATCCGCAGGATCTCCATGAAGAGCTCCTCACGCCGCCGCTTGTCCGGCGTGATCTTGATCTCGTCGAAGAGCTCCATCTGCCGGCGCGGGCCCGGAGGGGGCTCGACGCCCGCCGTTCCGCCGGTCTGGTACCACCGCCCCCACTCCACCGCATAGGCCGCGTCGACGCTGACCGGGAAATACCACTGCGGGGTCAGCAAGGGCAGCAGGCCTCCGTCACCGTCGTCCATGACCGCGTCGTGCTCGTTGGCCTCGATCCGGGTGAACAACAGGGTGGGGTCCTGGATCTTCACCCGCACGTCCACGCCGATCTGCTTCCAGTACTGGGAGGCGAACTGCGCGATGTCCGCCCACAGCGGGTTGAAGTTCGTGCGGACCTCCAGGGTGAAGCCCAGCCGCCGACCGTCCGGACGCAGCCGGAACCCGTCCCGATCCCGCCGACGGTAGCCGGCCGCGTCCAGATGGTCGTTCGCCTTCGCCACGTCGTACTCGAGGTACTGCGTGGCCAGCCCTTCCAGGTAGAGCCCGGACTCCGGACGCGGCGAGGTCTGCCACGGCTCACCCTGGCCGAGGAGGACCACCTTGATGAGCTCCTCGCGGTTCAACGCGTGGGAGAGGGCGATTCGGAAGTCCTTGTTCTGCAGGACCGCCCGCATGGCGGGGTCCTTGTGGGTGAGGTTGAGGACGAACGTCGCGTCGTTCATCCGCGACGAGACGATGTCGATGAAGTGGTATCGCCCCTTGTCGCGGCCGCCCGCCAAGACCGGCTTGCTCTGCAACGTCACGAGGCCCGGGGTGACCAAGCTGTAGCCGCCTTCGGTGAGCTTGAGGGTGCTGACCTGGGGATCGGTGATGATGTCGAAGACCACCTCGTCGAGGTACGGCAGCTGCCGGCCTTCGGGATCGGTCTTCCAGTAGTAGGGGTTGCGCCGAAGGACCAGGCGGTTGCCGGTCAGTGGCTCGACCACACGCCACGGGAAGATGCACGGCAGGTCGGGGTTCTGCCAGGCCGAGAGCTCGCCGGGGCCCGTGCCACCCTTCGCCAGGAACATCTCCGTCCAGTCGGCGAACCCCTCGTCCTTGGCCTGCTCGTCGGCGTCCGGGTTGTACTTCAGGTGGAACTGCTCCAGGTAGTGCCGGGGCAGGGTGTGCAGCTGCGACCCACCGTTGGAGGCGAGCTGTTCGAGGAACAAGCCGTGCGGCTCGGAGAAGGTGAAGCGCACGGTGTGGTCGTCGAGCTTCTCCAGCTTCGCCGGAACGCCGTCCGGAGCGAACTGCGCCGACATCACCGGATAGAGCTCCTTGACGCTCAACACGTCGTCGTAGGCGAAGAGCAGGTCGTCGGCGGTGTAGGGCTCGCCGTCCGACCACTTCATGCCCTCACGAAGGGCGAAGGTGTAGGCCCGGCCGTCCCGTGACACCTCCCACGACTCCGCGACGTTGGCGGAGACGTTCCGCTGGTCGGCGTCCCAGCGCACGAGAGGTTCGTACGCTGCCGACCCGACCAGGTGAGGGTCAGCGTCGACAGAGGTGAGGATGGTCTTCCAGGTGCCGCCGTACCTGCCCATGCGCTCGGCGGGCCGGACGACCATCGGCTTCACCGGAAGGCGCTCGGCCCGTGGCGGAAGCGCGCCGGCCTTGACCTGTTCGGCGAGCGCCGGTGCTTCCTTGAGGGCGCGGTCCGCGGAACGCGAGGCGCTGTCAGCCTTCCCGGCCGGCTTGACGGACAACGCCTCACACCCGGCCACCGCCACCGTGACGGCAGTGGTGACGCCGAGCCGGAGCAGATCGCGTCGGCTGGACCGAGGAACCGGTGATCTCATCACGATCACTCCTCGAGGGATTGCGCGGGCCGCCAGGCTGCTGGCATCCGGCTCCGGTCGCGCCGTCCGGCGCGGATCAACGATCCCTGCTGCAGGGCCCGTGAGACCGGTCGGCCCGAAGGACACGGCGGGTGGGTGACGTCACGTATCGGTCCGGTGACGCCATGATCGAAACCGATTCGCGTGTTGTCTAGGTCACATCTGGCGAGCGAGGGGATCGGGACCCAACTCGGTCACCGGCTCCTCGACCCGCGGGTCCTCCGCCAGCCACGGCAGCGCACACCCGGCGACGAGCATGACGAGAGCGCTCGCGGTCAACGTCACCGTGAAAAGGTTGTTCGCCATTCCTTGGATGAGGAACGCCAGCACGGCTACTCCGATGCCAAGCGGCTCCACCCGGGCGAGCCCGGCTCGCTCGCGCGCTCGACGAATGACCGTGATCGCGACGGCGGCCAGCCCGACGTTCACCAGGAGCGCTCCGACCAGACCGAGGACGCCGTTCTCGGCCGCCGCGAGGAGCACCGTGTTGTGCGCGTTGCTGCCAGCCACCCCGAACGACGTCGCGCGGTAGCGCTCCGGATCGGCGGCGGTGAACGTCGCCTGCTCGCCCGGCCCCACACCGGTGAGCGGATAGTCGGCGAACACCCGAAGCGCGGAGGTGTACAGAGCCAGGCGGTCGGTCCGGTCATGGAGCACCCGGTCGAGCAGCGGTGTCCACACGAGCAGCGCCGCGACACCGACGGCCGCCACCGCGCCCCCCGCCAGCGCCCACCGACGGCGCTGCCGGAGGACATCCACCAGCCCGGCCAAGCGGCGGGTGAGGACGAGCAGCAGGAGGCAGGCGACGACGGTGACCGCGAGCGAGCTCCGGGTGTACGTCAGCACCAGCGCGATCCCCTGGACGACAACCCCGGCCAGCCAACCGATCCGGTGCCGGGTGGAGGTCGCGTCGAGGGCGATGCCACACGTGACGGGGATCGACAGCACGAGCAGGGCGCCCAGGAAGTTGGGTGACAGGTCCAGCGTGCCGGTCACCCGACCTGGGATCTCGCCCACGAGCGCGGTGTTGCCGCTCGCCTCCTGCAGACCGAAGCCGCCGGGGAAGCCGACGACGTAGGCCACCAGGCTGAACGCCGACTCGAAGATCCCGACCCCGGCGAGCGCCCGACCGACGACGTACCGGGTCAGGTCGCGCGGCGTCTGCGCCAGCACGACGACGGCCATGACGAGGTAGAGCAGCACGCGGGCGGGCCCGCGGAGCAGCATCCCCACCGTCTCCGGCACGGTCTCGGCGTTGACGAATGACGAGACGCATGCGCCCGCGGCCACCAGGCCCACACCGACCACGAGCGTCCGCCCGAACGGAACCCGGTCCAGGCGCCCCCGCCGCACCGCGCCCGGCAGCAGCACGACGAGACCCAGCAGGAACAGGGCGTCGTCGGCGCCGATGCCGAACGCCACAGTCTGGTGCGGCGGGACGACCGTGAGGACAGCGACGAGCAGGCCGAACGAGGGCGTCCACCGCCGCAAGGTCGGCGTCCACCGCCACACCGCCAGCGCCGCCACCACCGCGGCGACCCCGAAGGCGAGGGAGATCATCGCCGCCCCTCCCCCTCGCCCGCGCCAGGCAACCGGTCCGCGTCGAGGACGTTCTCCCGCACCACGTGCTGGACCCGGATGTCGACCGCGCCCGGCTCGGCACGCACCGCGTGGACGGCGCCAGCCACCTTGATGTCCTTGATCCGCACGTGACGCGACCGGCCGGACAGGCAGATGCCGTCGCCGTCCTTGACGAAGACGGGGTAGTTGTTGGGGTTCGCGCGTCGGGTGCGGATGAACAGCGTCCCGTGCTCCCACCACGACGCCTCCTCAGCGGTGTCCGGAGGCCTGCGTGGGTAGCCGGTCATGGCGATCCCGCCGACGCGCACCAGCCCGAGATCCGGGTCTCCGAAAAGCCGGATGTGGTTCGGCCAGGGCGTGCTCCAGGTCTGGCGGCCGTCGCTCTCCTCCTCGACCAGCCGCCACGGTCCGGGCACCCTCCGGTTGGTGGTGAAGACGGTCGGGTTCAGGGTGTTGGTGTAGACGTTGCGGCGGATCACGACGGGACGATCCGGCGTGCCCCGCACCGTGAGGCACTTGGTGCCGGTGCCCGGATAGACCAGCCGGTGGCCGTAGCCCGTGATGAGAATCGTGGTGCCAGGCTCGGCCCGACGGACCGCCTCCTCGAGCGTGGCGAGCGGAGTCTCCGGGGTCCGCCCATCGTGGTGGTCGGCGCCGATGCGCCGGTCGACGTAGAGCGTGGACGGCAGGTTGGCCCTGGCGGGCGGCATCGCGATGTCGGCGACCACGCTCACCGCCAGCACGGCCGCCGCCACCAACGCCAGCGTGGGCGTCGCCCGCCGGATCACCTCCGTCAGCGGCGTCCCTCGCGTCGGCGCGCTCATCCGACCACCTGGTGGCGGGTCGCGGCCGGCAGACCGAGCAGGGAGACGTAGTGATGGACGGTCCGCTCGGCGGCGGCCACCATGTCGTGCTGGCGCGCCACCTCGTCACCCGCGCGGACCAGAGCGGCACGGCGGTCCGCGTCGCGCACGGCGTTGAGCGCTCGCACCAGCGCGTCGGCGAGGTCGCCGGGATCCTCAGGGCGACACGTGAACCCCGTGACACCGTCGGTGACCGACTCGGCGAGTCCGCCGATCCCAGACACCACGGGAACGCAGCCGGCCGCCATCGCTTCCAGTGGCGCCAGGCCCAGCGCCTCCTCCCGGGAGGGGACGACGAGGATCTCGGCGGCGGCCATCTCCGCCGCGACACGCTCCTGCGGGAGAGCCCCGACGAACTCCACCCGCGCACCCGTCCGCCTCGCCTGCTCCTCCAGCGTCGCCCGCTCCGGACCATCACCCACGACGCGCAGCGGCGGGACCTCCTCGCTCCGTCGGCCGAGCTCCGCCAGCGCGTCGAGGAGGACGTCCAGGCCCTTGCGCGGGATGAGGTTGGCGACGAAGAGGAGGTGGTCCTCCCGTCTCACGGCCTCTCGCGCCGCGGCGAAGTCGGCGTAGCGGATGCCAGGAGAGACCAAGGCCACCCGCTCGGGTGGGACACGCAGTCGCCGCTCCACCTCGCCGGCCAGGAAGGTGCTGTTGGCGACGACGAACGAGGCTCGACCGAAGACGAAGCGGCACAGCGCACGGTCGACGGGGGAGCGGTCAGGCAGGCGGAGGACGTCACTGCCATGGGCGAACAGGACGAGTGGTGCTCCCAGCCGTACCGCCAGGGGCCAGGCCAGCGGGCCGGTGGGGTAGGCGATGTGCGCCTCGACGACGGTCGGCTGCACAGGACGTCGGGACAGCGCCGCTCGTCCGACGCCAGCGAGCAGGCTCGCGTACCGGCGAGCGGCCGACGGGTGATCCTCGACCGCCACGACCTCGACGTCGTGACCGAGCTGGCGGAGCGCCTCGACCCGGTTGGCGACGAAGCACCCCCACGCGGGCCGGCGTCGGCTGGGCCACAGGTTGGTGACAACGACGATGCGCAGGTGCGGCTTCACAGTGGCTCCGGAATCCCAGCTCGCCCTCGGCGCCCGCCCGCGACCGGCGTGAGCCCACGGTCGGCCACTCGGGCATGATGCAAGGCGCCGCTCAACGCCCGAGTGTGCCTCGAAGCGGGGCCCCAGCCCGCGCGGTGGGGGTCGGTCGGATCAAGGTCGTGGACATGACAGTGCGGAACGATACCCTGCCCGGTGCGGCTGGCCAGGCGGCGCATCGGCGCCTGGTCGGGCGCCTGCTGCGGGGTACGGCCTGGTCCATGGTGGGGATCGCGGCGCTCGGCCTCACCCGCCTGATCTACACCGCGCTCGTCGGCCGGACCGGCGACCCGGCGCGGCTGGCCGAGGTCAACGCCCAGGTGTCGCTGGCCTTCTTCGCCACGTTCGCGACCGCCGCGGCGACCGGCGCCGGGGCGTCGAAGTTCCTGCCCCTCCTCACCGCCAGCTCGGGGCCCGCCGCGGCCGCCGCCGTCCGGCGCCGCCTGCGCCACTGGACGATCCTCAGCACCGGAACGGTGACGGCCGGCATCGCCGCTCTAGGACCCTGGCTGCTTCCTGGGACCGGGTACGACGGCGTGGTGGAGGTGTGCGCGCTCACCGTCGCGTACGGCGCCTACTCCTACACCAAGTCGGTTCTCTACGGATTCCACCTGGCCCATCGGTACGCCGTGCTCGAGGTGTGCGCCGACACGGCGATCCTCGTCCTCACCGTGGCCGCGGTCTGGTGGGCGCCGGACCTGGTGCTGGCTCCCCTGGTCATCGGGTACGCGGCGTTCGCGATCGGCGCCACGCTGTCGACGCCCCGGCACGTGCCCGGTCCGATTCCGCCGGTCGGTGCTGAGCTCGGCGGCTTCGTCGCGTTCACGGCGCTGGGTATCGCGGCGGGACAGGGCTTCTTCCAGATCTCGATGGTGGTCGCCCGACACACTGCTGACGGCGGTGACGCTGGCGCCTACGCGGCGGCGATGGCACTCGTCAGCCCGGCGTTCTTCCTCCCGCGCGCCCTCGCCCTGGCCTTCTTCCCGGCCGCGGCCGAGGCCATCGGTCGCGGCGACGATCGGGCGCTCGCTCAGCACACCCGGCAGCTCACGCGGCTGCTGTGGCTCGCCGCGGCGCCGGCGCTCACGGTCGCCGCGATCGTCGGGACGCCGGCGCTGCGTCTGGTGTTCGGCCCGTCCTACGAGGGCGGCGGCCCGGTCCTCGCCATCCTGCTGGGCGCGGTCCTGCTCTACGTCCTGGCGGTTCCCTCGGTGAACGTCCTGTCTGCTCAACCGCTGCGGTTCGCCCGCATCCCGCCGTTGGCGTCGACGGTCGGGGTCCTCGTCGGCGCGGTCACGTGGCTCGTGCTCGCGGAGCGACTCGGCGCCGTCGGCGTCGCGTGCGGCTACCTCGCCGGCATGCTCGTCCAGGCCGGGACACCGTTGACCATCACGTTCCGCCGCATCGGGCCGCCGCGTCCCGCGACGGCGGCACGTGTCGTTCTCAGTCTGCTCGTCAGCGTCGGCCTGGGTTGGCTCGCCGTCGCCGACCCACAGCCCATCGTGGTGGGCGTGGGCGTCGTCGGGTACCTCGCGATCTTCTGCGTCCTGTTCCGGCGTGACCTGGTGGCGACGGCCCGGATTGTGCGACACAAGGGTGGGTTCCCCAAGCCATCCGCACCGCTCACCACGTAAGGTGAGCACGCACAGCTCGGTACGCACACAGGTGGCGATCGCAGATCCACGGCGATGACGGCGGTCCCGGTGTCGACCCAACCCGTCCCGGCCTGGCATGCTTGTCGCCGGCTCAGTCGGGCGAGTCGGCGTCTGGGAGAGGAGCACACGGTCCCATCCGTGGGAGAGCACAGGACGACCCACCGTGGACGCACCGTGAGCACGGTGTGCCGGGAAGTCCTGTACGGGAGGGAAGGTTGATGGCATCGGGGCAAGCCGGCGCCCGAGATTCCGCCACGCGCCCGACAGGCACTCGGCGGATTCGCATCTGCGGGATTCCGGTGGACATCCTCACCATGGAGGAGTCCATCGCGGCCGCCTGCGAGCTCATCGCCACAGGCCAGCCCCACCAGCACGTCGCCATCAACGCCGCGAAGGTCGTCGCGGCCAGGCGCGACCCGGAGTTGCGCCACATCATCGAGTCCTGCGCCATCGCCAACGCTGACGGCCAGTCCGTCGTCTGGGCGAGTCGCCTGCTCGGACCACAGCTTCCGGAGCGAGTCACCGGTATCGACTTCATGCTGCGCATGTGGGAGGTCGCGGCCGCGAAGGGCTACCGCGTCTTCCTCCTCGGGTCCAAGCGGCAGACCGTTCTGAAGGCGGCCGAGGTGGCGCGGTCCCAGGGTGTCGACATCGTCGGGGCACGCGACGGCTACTGGACCGAGGAGGAGGAACCCGCCGTCGTCGAGGAGGTGGCTCGCGCCCGGCCGGACCTGTTGTTCGTCGGCCTGCCGACCCCCCGCAAGGAGCGCTTCCTCCACCGCCATCTGTACGAGCTGAACGTGCCCCTCGCGGTCGGGGTGGGCGGCTCCTTCGACGTCGTCGCCGGCGAGGTGACGAGAGCGCCGTTGTGGATGCAGAAGGCCGGCCTGGAGTGGCTGCACCGGATGCGCCAGGAACCGCGCCGGCTCCTCCGCCGCTACGTCCTGGGCAACATCACCTTCGTCGCGCTGGTCATGCGCGAAGCGCTCGCCCAGCGACGTCGGTCATCCTCCTCGTGACGGGCGGGCGATGGCGCGTACGCGGTCACGGTCCGGCGGTCCCACCGGCGCCACGGCACGAGCGGCCGGCCCGATCGAACGCGCGAACCTCGGCCACACGACCACCGGCCACGTGCCCTGGCTGTCCTGGGCGCGCATCGTGGCCATCGTCGGGGTCGTCACCATTCACGTGTGCTCCCACCTCACCCTCGAGTGGGGTACGGTCACCGCACGGCAATGGCACTTCGGCACGTTCCTGCAGGCGGCCAGCCGGTTCAGCGTCCCCCTGTTCCTCATGGTCTCCGGGGCCGTCCTGCTACGGCCGCGGCCAGGGGAGCGCCTCCGCGACTTCTACCGGCGACGGGCATCCCGCGTCGCCATCCCGCTGGTGGTGTGGACCTGCGGCTACCTCGTCTTCGACGCGTGGACCCACGGCCGGCCGATCACGCCGTACCTGTTCGTCCAAGGCTTCCTGTGGGGGAAGCCGTACTACCACTTGTACTTCCTGTATGTCGTCGCCGGTCTCTACCTCGTGACGCCGTTCCTGCGGACCTTCGTCGCCGCGGCCGACCGTCGCATGGTGCTGGCCGCCACCGTGTGCCTGCTCGGCCTGTCCAGCCTCGACAAGATCCAGCACTTCTACATGGGCGGTGGCGGCTTCAACGCCTTCAGCTACTTCGTGCCGTTCCTCGGCTACTACCTAGCCGGCTACGTCGTTGCGACGACCCGCCTGCCCTGGCCCCGCCGGACCGTGGCGCTCGGCGCGGCGGCGGTGTTCGTCGGCACCACCGTGACCGTCCACGTCGGCACGTGGTGGATGTTCGGCGCGCTCGGGGTCCAGCACGGCCGGATCCTCTACGACTACCACGCCCCCACCATCGTGGTGGCGAGCATCGCGATGGCGTTCTTCCTGCGCGCGGTCTTCGGCGACCACGACCTCGGCACCGCGACGGTGCCCGCACGCCCTGGCACCGCGCAGCCTGACACCGCGCGTCCCGCCTCATCGGCCGCTGGACGGCCGTGGTGGGTGACTCCTCGGGTACGACGCTACGCCGACCTCACGTTCGGCGTCTTCTTGCTGCACCCGCTCCCCCTCGAGCTCCTGGTGCGCCGCGACCAACCGGAGTTCGCCTCCCCGTACGTCGACATCGCCTTCCACCTCGGCGTCATCGTCGCGTTGGTGGTGGGGTGCGCCGTCGTGACGTTCGTGCTGCGCCAGGTGCCCGTCCTGCGGCGTCTGGTCTGACCGAGGCACGCGTCGACGCATCCGGTCACGCCACAGCCCGTCACGTCTCCCGCGAGATCGCTACGTCCCGTACCGTGTTCGAGACACTTGGGTAGCAGCGTTCGGAGACACTCGGGAGCAGCGCCCGGGCGTCGCGACGTCCGAACCCACGGGAGCGATCGATGGACAACAGGAGTGTGCGGATCGCCGCGGTGCTGGCCTCCGTCGCCGCTGTGGTGTCCGTCGTCGCGCTCCTCGTCACGACGTATCTGTCCGCCAAGCCGCAGGAGGTCATGACACCGGAGCAGACGTCCGTCGAGGGGACGCCGGAACCGGCCGGAGCTCTCCGCAGCCCGGCGACCTCCACGGCACCGGTGCAGGGTCCGGCGCACGACGACGAGGTGGCGTACGTGCCGGACGAGCGCACCAAGGCGGCGATCCTCGAGGTGACCGTGCGCTTCCTGACCGAGTGGAAACGACCGGGAACCCCCGACGAGCGCCGGGAACGGATCCGCCCGTACGCCACCGAGTGGCTCACCTCCCGGCTGGCTGAGACCGACCCGGCGAACCTGCCGGTCGCCACCATGACCGGCCAGCCCGAGCTCGTCACCGCCACGCCGTACGCCGCCGCGACCCGGACGCGCTTCGACAACGGCCTCGCCGTCCGGTGCAACCTCGTCCTCGACACCACGGGATGGCGCGTGGCCGAGGTTCTCCCCGACACCGGCGTTCCGTCGCCCAGCGCCTCCCCCGCACCGACCACGACGTCGACCAACGCACCGCAGTCGGCCACAGCGGACGGACCCAGCCCGGACGTGACCGCCCCGGGCTGGCAGGCCGGCCAGCCGCTGGGCACACCAGCCAGGCCACCGGCGAGCGTCGCCCCTCACACCCCCGCCCCGACGTCGCGCTCGACCCCCCGCAGCGAGGCGCCCTGATGGCACCCTTCCTCACCGCCGCCAAGGCAACGAGCCGACGACTCGCCCGGGCGGCCGCCCGACGGGCGGGACGCCGGGTCGTGCGCACCACGGTCGTCACGGGCAGGGCGTCGTCGGGGAGGACCGTGGTCATCGGGCTGGCGGTCGCGATCCTGCTCTTCCCCTTGGCCGTGTTGGGCGGCATCGGCTCCGCGATGCTCGCGGTGCTCGCACCCCTTGGCAGCGAGGACTCCACCACGAGCACCCAGCAGTGCGGCCCGACGACCGTGCGGGTGTCCATCACCGACACCGCCGAGCTGGACGCCGAGCAGCTCGACAACGCGCGGACCATCATCGCCGTCGGCCAACGACTGGGCGTTCCGGTCTACGGCTGGGTCGTCGCGCTCGCCACCGCACTGCAGGAGTCCTCGCTCCGCAACCTCCACTACGGCGACCGTGACTCGCTCGGCCTGTTCCAGCAGCGGGCCGCCTGGGGGTCCGTCGCCGAGCGCACGAACCCCGAGATCGCGACCACGATGTTCTTCACCGGTGGTCGCGGCGGCCAGCCCGGCCTGCTCGACATCCCGGGCTGGGAGCAGATGTCGGTGACCGACGCCGCCCAAGCGGTGCAGCGGTCGGCGTACCCCAACGCCTACGCCGACGACGAGCCGCTGGCCCGCGCGTTGGTCGCGCAGTACGGCGGGACGGACCCAGGAGACTGCGGGTTCCCACCCGGTCTGGTCTGCCCGCCGACTCCGTGGCCGGGTGTCGAGGACGGGCTCACCAATGACGCTGTCCTCGTCCTTCGCTGCACGCACCAGCGGTTCCCGCAGTTCGAGACCTTCTACGGCGTTGGCCAGCGCCCCGCCGGTGGTGACGGCGACCACGCCAACGGCCGGGCGGTCGACGCGATGCTGCCGTTCCCCGACTACAAGTCCCAGCCGGCCAAGGCGTTCGGCTGGACGGTCGCCAACTGGCTGCGGCAGCACCACTCCGAGCTCGGGGTGAAGTACATCATCTTCGACGCCAAGATCTGGTCCGTCGCGCGGCAGGACGAAGGCTGGCGCCCCTACACCCACTACAGCGGATGCGAGACCGACACCTGCCTGCACTACGACCACATCCACGTGTCGGTCTACGGCAACGCCGCTCGGCTCCCAGACACCGGCGACTGGGTGCTTCCGGTGGCCCCCGGCAGCTATCAGCTCACCGCCCGGTTCGGTGAGTGCGGGGCACGGTGGGAGAACTGCCACACCGGTCTCGACTTCGCCGCCTCCGAGGGAACGCCCGTGCGGGCCGCGGCCGCCGGAACGGTCGTCTTCGCCGGCCGACTCGGTCCGTACGGCAACCTGGTGCGCATCGATCACGGCAATGGTGTGGTGACCTCGTACGCCCACCTGCGCGGTTTCGCACCCCAGGTCGAGGGCGCGACGGTCATCGCGGGCCAGATGATCGGTGAGGTGGGAACGACCGGGAACTCGACCGGACCACACCTCCACTTCGAGGTGCGCGTGGCCGGGCAGCTCGAGGACCCTGAAGTGTGGCTCGGCGCCCACGGAGTGCCGCCGTAGACCGCGGGGTTTGGTGTCGACGGACGTTGTTGCACATCCACGCCGACCAACTACTGTTCGCGATGAGGACGCAACGGCGCCAGGCTGCTGACGCCCGCCACGACGCGCACCGGAAGGGGGCAACGACGTGACGACCCCGGAGTCAGGGTCCCCGTCCGTCGACGTACCCGAGGCGGCGACGGAGGCGTCGGACGACCTGCCGATCGACGAAGCGACGGCCTTCGGCGTCGAGGACTTCGACCCCGACGACCCGTGGAACGCGGTGCTGTGCGTGGAGAGCGAGCGGGCGGTGACCGTCCTGCCGTTGACCCCGAAGAACCTCGACCTGCTGGTCGAGCGGCTCGACGAGGTTCGGGAGGCGCAGCGGACGGCGCTCGGCGTGCCCTCCCCGGAGGGGACCACTCGGGACGACCGTCCCGGTGCTCTCCACCAGCTCGCTCACGCCGCCCGGCTCGCGACAGGCAGTGCTCACGTCGCCCGGGTCTGGCACACCTCGCCGCAGGGACGTCTCGTCATCATCGGGGGTGCCGTGTTGTTCGTCCTGCTCGGGCTCATCGCTTCGCTCGTGTCCTGAGAGCGATCGTGCTTCGATAGCGATCGTGGTTCGGTAGCGTGCGAAGCCTGACCGTCAGGGAGCCTGCTGTGACCGACCAGCCCTACACCAACGACGACCCAGCGCCCCACGCCACGAGCGGACGCCTCACCGGGTCGGCGGCGGCGTCGTCCCGCGAGTCCGACGAGGAGGAGTTCCACATCGGCGTCGGCCGCCCGTACCCGCACCTGACCACCAGGGCGGTCGAACCGTCACTGGAGCGGGGGACCCTCATCACCGGGGGGAGCACGCCGCGACCGGCCACCGCGGGCACCAGGGATCCCGGCACCTCCGGGGACGCAGCCGACGTCACCACCCCCTCCGACGCCTCACCGCTGGCGGACGACAGCGCCGCGTCATCCGAGCCAGCGACCGGTGGCGGTCCGGAGAGCGAGGCGGGCGAGGAGGCGGAGGAGGCACTCGCGGACACGACCGTTCCTCCGTACTGGGCACAGCGAGCGGCCTCACGCTCTGACGACGGCACGGCGAGACGGCCTGGCCAACCTGGCGGACTCGGTAGCACGTCGACGACCCAGGCGCAGCGCGGTGGCGGGGCCGGCGCGCGGTCGGCGCCGTCCTCGGCGTCGCGCGCTCGAGTCTCCGGCGCCGCGACACCCGCGGCCGGACAAGCGGCCACGGCGAGGATGACGGGCCGCACGGACGAGCCCCGCCGAGCCAGCACGTCGTCCCCGACGGGCCAGCCTAGCGCGGCCGGTACGCCCACGGCACCGGGCCGCGCCAGCACACCTCGGCAGGCCAGCACACCTCGGCAGGCCACGACGCCACGGCAGGCCGGCACATCTCGGCAGGCCGGAACCGCGCCGTCGAGCCGGCCCGGCAACCGGCCGGCGGCTCGTCTCCAGTCGGCCGCCACCCCGCCGTCTGGAGTGGCCCGGGGCGCCTCGGCCACGACGAGCGGCACCGGGGGCGCCAAGGCGGCGAGCCGGACATCGTCCGGCCGACCCGCGAGCGGCCGGACGGGAGCGACGGCCGCGAAGGCCACCCGGGCCGGGAGAGCCGCCAGCCGGCCGTCCTCTGGCGCGACGACGTCGGGGCGAGCCGGATCGGCCAGCCAGCGCGACCGTTCGGGGGTCGATCTGTCGCTGCCCGACCTCAGCGACGTCGACGACGACGCGTTCATCGAGAACCTCTCCAGCGGGTCGGGCAAGCCGATCCCACGCTACGGCTGGCAGGGTCTGGTCTACCGGCTCACCCGCCTCAACTTCGGTCCGAGCAAGCGTGACCGGGAGGAGCTCGAGCTCCGCTACCGGCTCAACCGCCAGCTGCGTCGCACGCGTGGGTACTGCGGCTACATCGGCATCGCCTCCGAGAAGGGTGGCGTCGGCAAGACCACCCTCGCCGCCCTCTTGGCGGCCGAGCTCGCCGAGGGACGCCGTGAGTCGGTCGGCGTGGCCGACCTCAACCCCGACCTCGGCACGCTGCCGGACCGCTTCGGCGTCCGGCCCCAGCACTCCATCCGTGACCTGCTCGCGCACGTGGACGAGATCCCCTGGCGCTACCACGTGCACGACTTCATGGAGAAGGTCCCGGAGATGAACGTCCGGGTGCTGGCCGCTTCGACAGACCGCAAGATCCGGCACCAGCTCAGCGTGTCCGACGTCGAGCTGCTGGCGGAGCTGTTCGCGCCGTTCTTCTCCTTCGCCATCCTCGACAACGGCACCCACATCACCCACGAGGCGATGCTCGGGACGCTGCGCATCGCCCACGGCATGGTTCTGGTCACCGACAACACCAAGGACGGCGCCAACCTCGCGCGCAAGACCCTCCAGTTCCTCACCGACAACGGCTTCCCCGAGATGCGTCGGCGGATCGTGCTCGCCGTCGTCGCCAAGGAGACGGCGAGTCCGGTCAAGGTGCGGGCGATCGAGCGTGCGTTCACCGACCACGTCCGGGAGCTCGTCGTCGTCCCGTACGACCCGGCACTCGACGGCGGAGGCCGCATCCCGTTCCGCGACCCGAACGCCGTCAACAAGGTCCTGCGGCCCCAGACACGCGCCGCCGTGCGCCGGCTCGCCGCCATCGTCATCGACGACCTGGTGGCGTGAGGCTGTCGCCGCCGGCGAGTCTCGCCGCCCGCCGGGCGAGTCGCTCAACCTGCTCGTCGGTGAGCCTGGCCGGCCGCGACCGTAGCCAGGCCACGAGGTCGTCACCCCGGACGACGACGACGGGGACGGACCGGTCGACGCCTCGGGGCAGGACCGTGAGCTCCACCTGCTCGACCGGCAGGACCGTGTCGTCCCACAGGACCGTCACGCCGACCACGACCGCCAGCTCCTGTGCCCCGGTGGTGGTCTGATCAGCCGCCATGACGTCGACACCGAGGTGATCCGCCACCCCGCACACCGCCCGGGCGAGGGGAACGAGCCGCGCGGCCAGCGCGTGCGGATCACCGTCGAGGGCGTACGCCAGGTCCGCGGTGTCGTCAGCGACGTGAACCAACGACACCCGCCCGCCCCATCGCCGGGTCGCCACCACGATGACGCCGGCCGGACCGACGAGCAGGTGCTCGACCACCGTGCCGTCGTCGAGACGCCGGTCCGCGATGACGTGCCAGGACGGACCCAACTCCGCCAGCAGCTTCCCGGTCCGGCCGACACCCCGCAGCAAGGCCGCGCCACCGGCGACGCTCCCGCGCGCCACGTCGTCCTTTGGTCGACTTCTCGAGCGCGGCCACCTCGACCACGCGCGGGCGCCTCCCGCCAGCCGAGCCGGCCACGTTCGCCACCGCCACCTGGACCGCCCGAACCGGGGCGGTCGCGAGCGCCACGCGATCACCACCATGGCGGCACCGAGACCTAGGATCGGCACGGCCGCCGGCGCGAGCGGGACCAGCACGCTCGTCACCACGAGCACACTGTGGGCCCACGCGGTCGTCACCGCCCGACTGCCTCGTGGGGACGGGGTCAACCACACGGTCGCCACCACCACGGCGGCGAACAGCCAGTAGACCAGGCCCGACCGCACCGGCGACACCAGGGGCGACCGCGTGCTCGCCCACTCCGTCGTCATCGACGTGAGCACCAAGGTCACGGCCAAGGAGACGACGGAGCCCGCGGCGGAGGCGTTTCGACGCCACCAGACACCGACGGCCACCACGACCAGGACACCGACGACGAGCGTCGTCGCCGCGTCACTGCGCAGCGCCGCGAGCAGGACGAGGAAGAGGACCGCGGCCCCGACCGCGAGCGCGGCCCCCCGCCGTCTGGTCGGGCTCCCGCTCACCGTCAGCGCGGCTCACCGTCCGGTCCGCGCCGGAGCCGCCCGGGGGTGGACGCCTCACGCTCGGGAGCGGCCGTACGAGGCCGTACCGCGTCCTCGTTCCGCCGGACGCCGTCCGCTTTCCTCTGGCTCGGTCGCCCCTCGCCCAGTCTCCTCTCGCTCAGTCTCCCCTCCTCCGGTGTCCGCCCAGCCCCGCGCGTGGGCTGGTCCCCAGGAGCCTGCGGGGCCGTGTTCTGCGCGGCTTGGGCCCGGCGGTGCACCCGTGCGGAGGCGTCCGCCCGCGCTTGGTCTTCGGCGAGAACGCGGACCCGACCGTGGGCTGATGTCATCCGTCCAGCGGTGACCGCGCCCTGGAGCCGGCCGCGGCGTACCTCGGCCCGCCACTGAGGCGAGCCGCGGGAGTAGCCCAGCGCCTGCGCGGTCTCGGCGGCCGACGCGGCGCCGGCCCGCGCGCCCGCCCGCACGTTGCGCTGGAAGCGGTACGCCGTCGCGGTGGCCTCGCGAGTGCGCACCAGCACGGGGGTGTCGGACGGCATCACACCGCTCGCGCTGGCCTCCTGGACCACCTGCGGGGCGATCGCGCCACTGCGCAACGCGGTGAGCAGCTTCCAGATCGCCGCGGTCGCCATGAGCATGAGGAAGATCTTGATGACCGTGCCACCCTCGGCGACCTGGAGGATGTTGAGCACCGCCAGCAGGAGGGCGAGCACGAGCCCGAACACGCAGCGCAAGAACACCGCCTGGACCATGATGCCGATCACCATGCGGACGATCCGGCGGGCCGGTGGGAACGCCGCGATCGCCCCGATGACCGGCAGGAAGATCCAGGCCATCAAGAAGACCGCGTGCCAGAAGATGGTCAGCAGCGCGAGGATGCCGACGAAGATGAAGGCGATGAGGTTGACGAACAGCGCCGCCACCGCGGTCGCCATGCGACCCGACGGTTGGGTTCCTCGCCAGAACTCATAGTTCGGCTCGTACAGCTGGGCGATCTTGTACTGCACGCCCTTCCACAGCACCCGGTGCTGCTCGGTGTCGACCGGACGCCCGTCCGCCTCGTCGATCGTCTGGTTCCGGCTCAACGCCTGGGCGACGACCTGCTGGACAGCGAGGTTGATCTTGGCCTCGGGCTGTCCGGGTGGCTTGGGCCGGGTGGCGCAGCGGTACTCGATGCTCTCGACGCCCTCGGGACGTTGGTATTGCGGTGGTCGCCCGTCCGGGCAGTAGCTCTTGCCGTTGAAGGTGAGGTCGTCGGCGAGCAGCTGTCGCTCGGTGCCGAACTGGCCGTTGACCCACGGCTGGAACAGCAGCACCTCGTACAACATGCACGACGACACGCGCTTCCCGAGGTTGTAGGTCAGGGCCCGGTGCGGGTCGTCGGGACTCGGCCGGGCGCCCGGCTCGGCCTGTGCCGCCGTCGGCACTGTCGGCAGGTAGCACGGGCTCGACGGGTCGCGGTTGCGGTTGATGACCGCGAGGTCCATGACGGCCGAGTTGAACTCAGAGGTGTAGCGGTCGACGGCGGCGGTGATGCGCACGTAGTTGTCGCCGGCGAGCACGCTCGCCACCAGGACGACGATGAGGGCCGAGCTGATCACCCCGGCGTAGGTCTCGCGACTGTCGGCTCGGCGGTGGATGCGGGTCAGCACCCAGAAACCAGTGGCCGCGACCGCCACCGTCACCGCCGGCACCCCGATGTTCTCGTTGAGGCTGGTGAGCAGGCTCTGCTGGGCGTCGTAGAAGGCGGAGAACGGTGCCTCGTTGCTGGCGAGCTGCTTGACCCCGATGGTGAGGCCACCGAAGAAGCCGGCGATGGAGAAGATCATCTGAGCGATCCCGGTGGCGGAGGCGTCCATCACCGAGCAGCGCTGCTCGAAGTTGTCCTCGGGGTCCTCGGTGTTGAACTCCTCGTGGTCGTCCGGCAGACCGTAGGGTGCGTACGACCACAGCAGGCCACGCGGACCCACGACCTCCAGCAGGGTGTGGTCGGAGGGGCGCTCCTGGCGGCCCCGCTTCCGCGGGTCGGGGTCGAGGTCGGGATCGACGTCCTCCTTGGCGATGATCGGGATCCACGCCGTCATGCCCGCGCCGCCGTGCTCCGGTCCGGCGTTGGAGATCTCACCACTACCGAACGGGCAGTCCCAGGGCGCCGCCTGGGCGGGTTGGACTGCCAGCGTGGCGCCGACCACGGTGCCGGCGAGGACGGCCAGGACCGCGAGCCCTCGGACGAGCCGGCGCAGGATCAGGCGTCGCGGGCGCGCGGTTCGCCCCCCGGCACCGGTTCGGGCGTGCGCCCGGCCGTTCGTCACGTGCGGAGTCGACGTCCCCGGAACGGCGAGAGGGCGTGGCGCGGCGGACTCGCCCGCGTGGCGCTTCGACCTTGTCACACGGAGATCCCTTCGTCAGCCGGCACGGGCTCCTCGGCCGGAGCATCAGCCGTACCATCGGCCCTGCGCACGGATCCGACCTCGCCCAGGATCGTCGACGTCTCCTCGATGACCCGCCAGTCGTCGACGTCCGGGGACGGGTCGACGGACTTGAACCGCGCCTCCAGGTGCGGGTTGCTCTGGATGGCGGCCGCGAACTCGAAGAACGACCGGTCGACCTCGACACTGGCCAGCTCTCCGTCGACGTCGCGCATCACGCACTCGCCGTCTCGAAGCGACTTCAGCGTCTCGATCATCTGCCGATCGCCGGCCGGTCGGTTGAGCAACTGCAACGTCTGCGCCGCGTCGGCGTCGGAGTGGTGTCGGAAGGCGAAGACGGTGTGGATCTGGTTGGTCCCCGTCGCCTTGGCGTCGAGGTCCTCGGACTCGATCTTGGCCAGGTCACCGGCCTGCTGGGTGATGAGCACGATCCCGATGTTGAACGCCCGCCCCTGCTTGAGCACGAAGCTGATGAGGTCGCGTCCTTCGCCGGTGCTCGCGACGCTGTACGCCTCGTCGATGAAGAGCATCTGTGGACGCCAGCCCTTGACCGGATCCCGCTCGGTGGTCTCCTCCAGCATCTGGAAGCCCAGCCGAGTGACGAGGTAGATGATGCCGCGGGCGATGTTCGCCGACGAGCTGGTGCCGTGCGCCCGGGGCAGGCCTCGCAACGTGATGATGGTCCGTCGTTTTCCGCCGTGGCCGACCGCGACCGTCGGCTCCTGGGCGAAGGCCACGCGAGCGTAAGGGTTCTTGCGCAGATCCTCCAGGACGGCCGCGGCGAACCGCAGGTCGCGGACCTCGGTGTCGGCGACCCCGGAGTCCTTCACCCGCTCGTACTCGTCGACCACCAGCTGCACGACGCTCCACGTGGTGGGTCGGGGAACCGCCCGCTCCACCTCCTCGGCGCTGGCGTCCGGGTGCGCGTGCCGGTACGCCGCCACCCGCCGGTCGTAGTCATTGACGACGCGGGAGAAGGCCTCGACGACGTACCCACTGATCCGGGACCAGGCCGTCGGTCCGAGGAAGATCTCCAGCATCGCCTGCGCGTGCATGCGCCCCTCGACGACGGTCGCGGCGGTCAGCAAGGGGTCGAGGTTGCCCGCGCGGCCGCGAAGCGGGTCGATGATCTCGGTGTCCCGCCAATACGCCTCGTTGACCGGCTGGAACGGGCAACCCGGCTCGCCGAGGCAGCCCTCGGCGGCGTGTCGCATGAAGTCAGGGTCGAGCACCTGCGACCCGAAGGCGAGGTAGTACGCCATACGGGCGGCGTCGATCTTCGGGTCGATGAACACACACCGGGCGCCCGCCTCCGACTCGTAGTGAAAGACCTTGAGCGCCAAGGTGGTCTTGCCGCCGCCAGAGGCGCCGACGATGACCACGCCAGCGCCGTGCTCGCGGGCGATCGCGGAGTGCGCGGAGTAGTGGACGGGGTAGTGGCCGTCGCGGGTGCGGCCGACCAGGATGCCCTGCCACCCCTTGGTGATGCCGTCGCGGCCGACGATGGCCCGGTCGCCGACCTGCGTCGCCGTGGTCAGCAGGGCGACACCGAGCTGGTCGAGCTCTTGCAGCCGCCGGAAGGGCGCGATGCGACCGATGAGGGAACGGTCGCCGTCCCCGGGAAGCACGTTGTAGAGGAGGCGGTACTGCAGTCGCTTGGGACGCAGGACGGTGGCGTCGAGGGTCTTGGCGAAGAGGCGCTCGATCCGCTTCCGGCGGTTCTCCAGCTCCTCGGGGGTCTCCGCCGAGATGGTGAGGAGCAGCTGGGACTCCATGCCGGGGAACGGCCTGCTGTCCTGCTCGTCGACCAAGTGGTTGGCCCGCTCGACCTGCTCCACGAGCAGGGAGTCGATGCGGGCGTTCGCCCGGTCCATGTCCCGGGCCTCGTCCTCGAGGTTGTCGCGGATCTTCTTGCCCCGGTCCCGGAACTCCTCAGGCGGCAGGAGGACACCTCGCCAGGACACCACGACCGGAAAGTCCAGCCGTTTAAGGATGCGCCCCCAGGCACGCGCTTTGGCGAAGCGAATAGTGTCCGGCCAACCGGTGGCGACGAGGGTGGCGAGGTAGGTCCGATGCTCCTCACCGGTGTCGTCGTCGACCACGCTCACCTCGAGCCGGCTCTTGTGGTTGTAGGCCCGGAAGTCGGCCGCGAGCTCGAACTCGTGGGCGCCCCAGGGGCGTCGGTCCACGGCCGTGTCCTCGGGGATCGGGAGGTGCCCGAACAAGCAGGTCCGAATGATGCGGACGAGGTCCTTGCGCAGCATGGGCTGGACCTCGACACCGGAGTCCACCGCCACCGCGTACACCTCGTCGGCCCGTTCGTGCCACTCGGCGACGATCGCGGGATCGAAGTACTCGTCGTGCACTCCGGTCGCTTGGTCGGCGATCGCGGAGACCACCGCCGCGCCAGGACCGCGGCTCTCGCTGAGCTGGCCGACCCGCATCAAGAAGACGACGTCGTACTGAGCACCGAGGCGGTCCTGGGCGATCGCCCGTTCGGCCTCGCGATGGATGAGCTTGGCGAAGTTGTCGGTGGGACGCCAGGCGCGTCGGGTGAGGTCGACGACCCAGCCGCTCAAGTCGGGGCGCCGCGGCACGAGCATGACCTGGAACTGAGGGCGGTGGAACTCACGGGCGATCTGGTGGAGCAGCCCGGGCAGCTTCAGCGCCTCCGGCACGAGCTCGTCGGTGGGCATGTGCTCGTCCGTCGTGGTCATGATGAAGAAGCCCGTCCAGACCGAGCGACCCCAGATGAAGAGTACGTCGTCGCCGTAGCGGTACGGCAGCCGCTCGCGCTCCGTACGGGGCTCGCGGGGCTTGCCGGACTGCGGCTTGTCGTCGTTGCCACCGACGTTGAAGACGAAGATCAGCACCGCGCCGATCGCGAGCACACCGAGTGCCGCGAGGGGGAGGAAGTAGAGAGGGTTCATCGAACCGACTCCTCAACAGGTCGGATGAGCCGACCGGCGCGGACCTCGCGAGCCGCGGACAGCTCGCCATGCCACCGAGGGTGGACCGGATGCCAGAGGATGACCCGCCACTGGACGACGTCCGGCTCGACGTCGGCGGCGAGCCCGTGGATGCGGCGTGGCTGCAGGAAGAGGTAGTCCGCTGCGACGAGGAGGTTCTGCTCGGTGGTGAGGCCGTTGCGCCAGCGCCGCGGCCAGGTGATGTAGAGGGTCACCGCGATACCGAGGCTGACGAGGATGGACCAGAGGTCGAACTCGACGACGGGCAGCACCGGTGACAACACCAAGACCAGGCCCAGCAACCCGAGGAAGACCGTGCCGGCGACCACGAGAGCGCGGAGGTCGATTCCACCGATGACGGTGAGGGGAACGCCTTCCGCGAGGTTCCACAGCTTCTTCCGTCGACGCTCGAGGTCGGTGTAGTCGAACGCGATGTACTGACCGTTCGACGTCTCCGTCACCGGCTCCACCTCCCTGCCACGTCGTCGCTCCCACCTCGCCGCCTCGCCCGCGTCTCGACCCGGCCGCTCGATCGCGTGGACCGATCATGATCGTGACCCCGGCGTTTCCTCCACCCGGGGCACCACCACGAGCGGCTCGCGCCGTCGCGGCCGGCCGGTCACCCGCCGATCTGTCGCCCGATCGCGTTGAGCAGGGCGGCGATGCCGGAGGCTCCACCGATGAGGAGTGCCGCGAACGCCACGACACCCATGTTCTGGATCGCCATCCGGACATTGTCACCGCTGCGGATGGCGAACATGATCTTGAAGCCGATGATGATGATGGCGACGGTCAGCGCGCCCACGGCCACACCGGTCAGCAGACCCTCGATCCGCGCGAAGAACGCTTCGAGCTGCGACGTACCGGATGCCACAACGTGTTGGCTCATCTCGGTCTACCTTCCTCACGTCATCCACGTCGAGCGCCTGTCGCGGCTGGCCCCGACAGGCGGGATAGCTGGTGTCGAGGGCGCATACGTCAGCCTCCCTTGAGGTCGGGGACCCCACCGCGAATATCCCGCACCGCCCACTCCTGACTCGGGCTGGCGGCCTGTGTCGTCTTCACCAACTGCAGTCGGTACGCACGCGTCTCGACGGCCTCGCCGCCCGCGCCGGGGCTGCGCCAGTCGACCCAGACCCAGGCCTCGGCCACCATGCCGACCTTCCACTCGAAGCTGCCCTCGGTGAGGTCAGCGCCCTTGGGTAGGAAGACGCGGGCCTGGCGGACGGTGGGCGCGGTCAGCGCGCCGCCCAGCCCGCTCCGGGTGCGAGCGGTCGCGTCCGGCGTCATGAACCGCTCCAGCGCCGGACCATTGGAGTCTCCCCACGCGGTGAAGAACTGCTGGAAGAACTCGCCCTGCGTGAGGGCCTCACCGAGGGCGGCGTCCACCGCCGCCGGTGCGGTCGGCTTGGGCATGGTGTTCGGGTCGGCCAGCGTGGGCTGCGGCACCTCGCCGATATCGCCGATGATCCGCATGCCGTCGCCGGTCGCGAGGTCCTCGACGTAGACGGGGACCGTCACGAAGCGGCTCCCGGTGCTGGTGAGGACCCGCACGGTCATCATGCGGGCGTGCCCGGCGTAACCGGGGATGTCGATCGGCTCGGACTCGCCGGTCCAGGTCGCGTCGATCACCGACTGCACGCCCTCGCCGTTCCAACCGCAGCGCGCGTCGGTTCCCGCGGAGATGTAGCGGGCGAGCAGCGCCTCCCGCTGCCGGGGGTCCTCCGCGTCGTGGGTGAGGCAGATGCGGGCGTAGTCGGCGGCGAACCTGCCGGCTTGCTCCAACGGGAACTCGCTGAGCCGGTAGCGGGTGATGTCGGCGTCACTCAGCCGGTAGGTGTTCTCCCGCATCACGGAAACGGCGAACGAGAACGTCAGGTACGCGACGATCCCGACCGCGACCAAGCACGACGACAGGACGACGGTGACCTTGACGGCGGTGTGCGCACCACGCCCTCCGGAGAACCTCCCCCCAGGTGGAGGCACGTCGAACCGTCCCGCCGCGGTCGCCGACGAGGGACGGGACGCCGCCGAGCGGCGCGACGAGCGCTCAGGTCGTCCTGACGTGCGTTCAGCCAAGGCTGCCGAGGATGCCGAACTCGCCGCGGCACCCGCCCGGGCGTCGACGGCTGGCTCGGTCGACTGGATGGGATCCGGCCCCACGTCCAGCTCGTCGGTGACGAGCTGGTCCTCGACGAGCTCCTGCTCGAGGTCGTGCTCGACGTCGTACGAACCTCGGGTGTCCTCCGACTCTGGGACGTCGTAGGACCCCGGGACGTCGGGGGACGCTGCGACGTCGGGGGACGCTGCGACGTCGGAGGACGCTGCGACGTCGGAGGACGCTGGGACGTCGGAGAAAGCCGTGTCGACGTCACCGGGTGGGACCTCGGCCGCCTCGGCGTAGTCGGCTGCCTCGCCATAGTCGACTGCCTCGCCATAGCCGAGATCGGCGACCTCACCCGCCTCTGGGGAGAACGCATCCGGATCGACGGCGTCGACGTTGGTGTCGACGTCGGCGTCGGGAGCGTCCGCGGCGACGACGCCGCCCTGGTAGTCGTCCCCCGGGTAGCCGTCCTCATAGCCGTCCACCGGCTCATCGACCTCGAGGCCGGCATCGCCCTCGGCCTCGACGTCGTCGCCGACGGGGTGCCCGTCGGCGTCGTACGTCTCGTCGTCAGCCGACGAGGGCCACGCGTCGGCCGCGCTCACCTCCGCGTCCGGCCGCACGTCCTCGACGCCGGGCCGTCCGGTACCGCGCTGCCAGGAGAAGCGCATCCGCGACAGCGGTGGGGCGGGTTCGTTCGGCTCTGTCATGACCCTACTGTTCTCGGCTGCTTGCCCGTCGTAGTCACGATAAGCGTGCCTGCAACCTCTTCGCCGTGCAGGCCCGATTCCTGGACACGCCGCCCGAAGCGTGGACACCTCGCGCGGCCACGGCGTGGGCAAGCGATACCGCGCCGACGCTGACCCGTCCGAGGCCGACTCCGACCCGTCCTAGCCGTCACCTCCACCGAGTCGCTCGGCGACCTCCCGCGCAGGCCGCCGAGCTGTCGCACGCAGGCGCTCGACCTGCTCCAGGTAGTACTGGTCTGGTCCCTGCAACGCCTTCCGAAGGCTCGTGACGAGCGTTTCGACGTCCACGGGACCCGGCAGGGTCGCGGCCACGGGCGCCCCCACCGAGGTCGCGAACGCGCTGACCTTCGGGTCGTAGGACAGGGCGACGAAGGGGCGACCCGCCGCGGCCGCCACGACGAGCGCGTGCAGCCGCATCCCGAGGACCGCGCGTGCGCTGGCGACGGCGTCGATGGCGGCGCGATAGCCGGCGCGGCGCGAATCCACCACGGTCGCGTTCGGCAGCACCGACGCCAGCTCACGAGCGAGGCCGACGTCCTGGCCGGCGTGGAACGGCACCAGCACGACCTCGACCTCGCGGGCCATCTCGCTGAGCACGGCGCGCACGACCGGCAACCACTCCGCGAGTCCGTCCCAGGGACGCAGCGCCACCGCGAGCCGGTCACCGTCACCCGGGGCCAGCGCGCCCCACCCCAGCACCGGATCCGCCGTCAGCTCAGCCCCGCGAGCCCCAAGGTCGTGCGCCAACGCCAAGGACTGGGCGTCCCGCACCGCGACGTACGTCGACGACCGCAAGGCCATGCCCGCCAGCCGGCGGTTGATTCGTCGCCGAAGCGGCCCCAACCCCTGTGCGTAGACGAACACCGGTTTCCCGGCGAGCCGCGCCGCCAGCATCGTGCCGGCGTAGAACGCGACCGGGCGGGCGCTCGTGACGTCCTGCAGAAGACTCCCGCCACCGGCGATCACGCCGTCGCACCAGGCCAAGGCCCGGACCAGACCCTTGACGTCCGTCCGCGAGACGGCGGGGAGGTCATGTGTCGCCTGGGTGTACGCCGGATCGCCGGACACGACCAGAAACTCCGTCGACGGCCCGAGCACCGATCGGAGGGCCTCCACCTCGGCGGCGAGCAGCGCCTCGTCGCCGGCGTTGCCGAAGCCGAAGTAGCCCAGGAGCAGCAGCCTCACGAAGGCGACACCTCCGCTGGTGAACGAACCGCGCCGTCGCTGACGTCCGCATCCTTCTTACGCCCCCGCCACCACCAGACGATCAGCGAGCCGACAACCAAGCCAATCACCACCGAGTACGCCGACCGCAGCAGCTCCAGCGCGAGCGGCATGTGGAAGTGAGCGAAGGTGTCCACGAGCGACGCCGTCCCGACGGCGGCCACGGCACCCCACATCCATCGGGGCAGCGTCGTCCAGCGCCCGGCGAGCGCCACCACCAACCCGGGGAAGCCGAGGAACGCTTCCTTGAACCGTGGTCGCACGTACAACGCCTGGTCCAGCGCGTCCCGCAACCACAGCTCGGGCCCGGGCGCGATACCCGAGTTGCCCGAGCGGACCAGGTAGTAGCCGGCAGCACCCAGCACGGCGAGGGCGGCGAGCACGTGATGTGGTCGGACCCGACGCGCCACGGCCGCGAGGTCGACGGTCCAGCGCGGCGTTCCCGACCCCACGCGCAGCGCCCCGACGACCGCGACGACCAGCGGCGGCGCCAGCAGCAGCACCTTGACCCCGAGGAACGGCACCGCTCCCACGAGCATGACGCTCCGACTGCCCAAGGCCGCGACCACGAGCCCGGTCGTCGTGGCCACCAGCACCCCGAGCCCGTAGGCGGCGAGTGTTCGCCGAGGCAGCCGCTGGGGCGCCGGCGGCTCGCTCATCCCGAGCGCCACGAGCACGCCGAGCGAGGCGCCGGCGACGGCCACGGCGAGAGTGACGAGCTGCCACAGCACAAGCCGCCCACTCACCAACGCGCCGACGCCGATCAGGCCGACCGCGGCCCAGACCACGGCGACCGCACCGCGCGGCAGGGCCCGCCACTCCAGGCTCGGCCCGGCCGACGAGGCTCGTCGTTTCAGGACCGTCGGGAAGGGCACGGGCGTCCCGACCAGCCAGGCGCCCGCGACAGCCAGGACGAGGAGCGCCGCTCCGAACGCCGCCAGCTGGCTCGCCAGGCCCGGCTCCACCGCCGGCATGGCGGTCGGCGGGCCGGCGCGGAGCCCGGCGGGCAGCTCGGCGCGGGTCCGCGAGGCCAGCTCCGACACCCCGTCGGTCGCCCGCGCCGGTGACAGCGCGGGCGACGGCCGGACGACGAGCAGCGAGACCCCGCGCTCCTTCCCGGCGCGATGCCCACGGACGACCAGCCGGTCCAGGTCGCGCACGGACTGCCTGGTCACCGGAACGACGTGCGCCCGCACGATGCGACCCGGCAGCCGCGCGGCGTAGAGCGCGGCACCGGGTGTCGGCCCGAGGTCCGGCACGGCCAGGTCGAGGCGTCGAGCGGCGAGGAACTCCGCGAACGCCGCCGCGTCCGCCGGACGGTCGGCGAAGGGGAGGGGCCCGAGGGCCAGGACCGTGGTGCTGCCGGTGAGCCGGACCGCGCGGTCGACCTCCCGCCGCAGCCACGACGGGCGGGACTCGACCGCGGTGGGCAGCGCGACGACCACCCGGAATCCCACCGCCACCAGCCGGCGCAGGCGGTCGACGTCGTATCCCAGCGAGACGCCGCTGACGTCCTTGGTCCCGTCGACCCGCACGTAGGGAACCGGACCGGCTGGGGAGGGTCTCGTGGCGACGGTCACCCGATCGCCGAACTCGCGGCGCAGACCGTCGACCACCCGCGCGAAGACCTGGTCGCCGGTCCGGCCGCGCAGCACCGTCGCCGGCCCCGGCCCGGCGAGCTCCTTCGGCACCGGTCCTCGTCCACGCCGTCCGCTCCCCACCACGGCGACGAGCGCGCCGCTCTGGAGGTGCTCGCTCACCGACACCATGCCGACGACGACGGTGCGGACGCCGGCGTCCGTCAACCGCGTGGCGAGCGCTCGCTGGTCGCCCACGTCACGGGCGTCCTCCCAGGTTCGCAGCGCGGAGTCGACGAGGGCGACGTCGAGCGTGTCGACCTGGCGTTCCGCGGCGACGCGCGACAGCAGCGCGGGAACGCTGAGCGCGATCGCGAGCAGGCACGCGAGAGCGACGAGTCGGAGGGGCACGGGCGGACGGGAGCACCCGGACGACAGCGGCCCCGTCATGCGGACTCCACCTCGACCGCGCCACGTCGGCGCCCCAGCCGCCCACGCACCAGCCGCAGGACGTCGGCGACGTCGGAGACGCTCGGCAGCAACGCGAGCAGCCGACCACCGGTCAGGCGTCGGTAGTAGCCGAGCAGCACGGCGGCGGTCCCGGCGTAGGCGACGACAGAGGCCAGCGCCGCGCCCTCGATGCCGAGCAACGGGATGAGCACGAGGTCGGCGACGACGGTGAGGATCGCGCCGACACCGGTCCCGATCGAGACCAGGCCAGGCCGACCGCGCCCCTTCAGGTCGGCGGACAACACCCGCGCCACGGCCAGCGGCAACATGGCCACGAGCAGGATCAGCAAGGTGAGAGTGCCCCGGCGGTAGGTGGGACCGAAGAACCAGCCGAGGACCAGCGGCGACACGACCGCCAAGGCCACCGCGAGCGCGAACGTCGCAAGCAGGGTGAGCCGGCTCGTGCGCTCGGTCGTGGCGGTGTCTCGATGGTCGGCCTGCGCGGCGACGTGCGGGAAGAGCATGGACGACGCGGCCGTCGACGCCTGCCCGACGACCTCGGCGACCCTCGTGGCGACGAAGTAGACGCCGGCGAGGTCGAGCCGCAGCAGAGCCGGGACCAGCAGCAGGTCGAGCCGCAGGTTGAGGAACGTGAGCACGTTCCCGACCTGGCCCGCCAGTCCGAGGCGCAGCGCGTCCCGGGAGAACGCCCGATCGAACCGCGGTCGGAGCGAGCCGGTGACGCGACGGACCACCAGCAGTGCGACGACGGCGGGCACCGCGACGCCGAGGCCCGTCGCGAGGACGTAGCCGGCCGACGTCCGGGCCACGAGCCCCACCACCACGACGGTGCAGCCCAGCGTCGCCACACTGCGGAGGACGTCGGCCATCACATATGCGTGACGGCGCTCCAGACCGAGCAGCAGCGCGCCCGCCACCTCGTAGCCGATGGTGGCGACCGCCAGGACGCCGGCCGCCACGAACAGCGTCGGCTCGCCGGTGTCGAGGACGACGGCGCCGACAAGAGGGGACAGCGCTCCGGTCAGGACGGCGGCGACCAGGCCGGCACCCACGGCCAGCGCCAGGACGTAGGCCACGACGGCGGACCGCTCGTGTGGACGGCGGCCGAGGAAGTAGATCGCGGCGATATTGAGCCCGCCGTTGCCGACGATGGCCACCGCCCAGGCGAGCGTCAGCCCGACACCGCCGGCGCCGAGGGCGGCTGGGTCGAGCAGGCGCGCGGCGACCACTCCGGCGAGGAACGTGGCGGCCACGGAGGCGAGCCGCGCTCCGGTGAGCGCGACCATCGCGGAGCCGAGGGAAGCGCCCGACGCCGCCCTGCCGTCCGCCTGGTTGGTGGTCTCCGCGATACCAGCCATGGGAGGGCGACAGTATCGCAGCCGGGTTCGGCTACTTCAGCAGGCGCGAGAGCCGACGGTCGGCCAGCGGCTTGCCTCCCGTCTGGCAGGTGGGGCAGTACTGCAGGCTGGAGTCGGCGAACGAGACCTCACGCACGGTGTCACCACAGACGGGGCACGGCTGGCCGGTGCGCCCGTGCACGGCCAGGTTGGTCTTCTTCTCCGACTTGAGGTCCTTCGCGGCCAAGCCACGGGCACGCTCGGTCGCCTCGGAGAGCACTCGGCGTATTGCGTCGTAGAGGGTGGTGATCTGGTCCGGCGCGAGGCCGTTGGCCGGCTTGAACGGCGACAGTCGGGCCGCGTGGAGGATCTCGTCGGAGTAGGCGTTGCCGATTCCCGCGAGGCGCGCCTGGTCGGTGAGCACCCCCTTGAGCTGGGCGCGGCCCGCAGCGGTCAAGATCTCCGCCATCCGCTCCGGCGTGAAGTCGTCGGCGAGCGGGTCGGGCCCGAGCCGAGCCACGCCTGGGACGTCGGCCGGGTCGGGGACGAGGTAGCAGGCGAGCCGCTTCTGGGTGCCCGCCTCGGTGAGGTCGAATCCCACGCCGTCGCCGAGATGGACGCGGACCGCGAGCGGATTGTTGCGGCCGGGTCGGGGCGGCTTCTCGCTCAGCGAGGTACTCCACCGCAGCCAGCCAGCTCGCGCCAGGTGCACGACCAGGTGCAGGTCGTCGTCCGACCCCCCGTCGTCCGACCCCCCGTCGTCCGGACCAGTACTGGCTCCAGGGGCCTGACGGACCGTGAGGTCGAGGAACTTCCCGTGCCGGTCGACAGCGGTGACGGTGCGGCCGACCAGCGCGTCGATGGGCGGTTGAAAGGTCTTGAGGGCGCTGATCGCCACCACGTGGACCCTGGTGACAGTCCGGCCGACCGCCTCCTGGCGTAGGAAGCCCACCAGCGCCTCGACCTCCGGTAGCTCGGGCATGCCCCCATCTTCCCGCTGGACGCAACCCCCACCAGGTCCGCGCGGAGCCGGTCAGGTGCCGAGGGCACACGGGTCGGGCGGCTGACGCCACCGCTCGGAGGCGATCGAACCCACGGGGGAGGAACCGACGACGGTGGGCGGTCCGTCCGAGGTCCCCGATGCCGGCCGCGAAGGTCCAGCCAAGCCCGGACAAACCCGTTTGACCAGGTCATTGCGGCTGTTCGGGGGCAGCACCCCGCGGCATGATCGAGCCATGTCGTCGGATGTGACGGTGCTGCCGCTCCACGGCGAGGTCTTCACCGACGCACGGGGTGGGGATCGGACCTTACGGGTCAACTGGCACGGCCTGGACGGACCCGATGCCTTGGCCGTGCTGTCGTTATGGCGCGGCGCGCGTTGCGTGGGAACGTTCCGGCTGCGCGCACGTGACGCGCTGCTCCTGATCGACGTCCTCGCACAGGGCGCCGGAGGGTCGCCCACACCCGGAGCCGGCTGGTACGAGGGCCGCGAGTCGTGGCCACCCGACGAGGAGTCGTCGCCGCCCGACACAGCGGCACGGTGGCGGATGCACAGGTCGACGACGTGGCCGCCGAGGCAGGGTGAGCCGCCACGCCGCAAGACGTGGACACCGCACCAGATGACGCATCCGGAGACGACGCGGCGAGACACCACGGATCGGGAGAGCACGCGTCGAGAGGCCATGTCTCGAGAGACCACGCTTCGAGAGACCACGTCTCAAGAGACGTCACAAGAGACATGGACCCCACGCTCCCCTGAGTCGCCGCCAACCACGCACGCTCACCTGTCGCCGGCGCAGAGGCTGCGCTGGTGGCCACCGAACTCCTCCGGCGCGGGTAGCCGGAGCGCCTGATCGAGTAACCGGAGATAGGTGGCCCGGGGCACCTCGATCGCGCCGAGGGAAGCCAGGTGCGGTGTTCGCCACTGCACGTCCAGCAGGCGGCGGTCAGCGTCTCCGGCCGAACGAAGCAGGTTCACCAACGCGACGAGCGCCACCTTGGACGCGTCACGCTCGAGATGGAACATCGACTCGCCGCTGAAGAACCCGCCGATCGCGACGCCGTACAGGCCTCCTGCGAGCCGCCCCTCCGGCGTCCACGCCTCCACCGAATGCGCCCAGCCCAGCTGGTGAAGCCGCTCGTAGGCCCGAATGATCTCCGGCGTGATCCAGCCGCCCGGCCGGCTGGGATCCGCGCAGTGGCGGATGACCTGGTCGAATGCTGCGTTGACGCGGATCTCGAAACGCCGACAGGAACGCCGCAGCGAGCGGGACACCACGAGGTGATCGAGCGGCAGGATGCCGCGCCGAGCCGGCGACCACCACGCCATCGGCCCGGACCGTCGGATCGGCATCGGGAAGATGCCGCGCTGGTACGCCGCGAGCAACGTTCCCGGCTCCAAGTCGGCGCCGTGGCCCAGCAGATCGTCGTCACCCGCGAGCTCCGGCGAGGGGAACTCCCAGCGGTTCGGCGGTAGCTGTGACGGCACAGACCCATCCTGCCGAACCTCCCTCGAACCGGGCGGATCGCCGTCGGGATGTGTCCGGGCGCGGTGGCAGCACGTAGAGTTCCCGGCAGATCTCTCCTGCGGGCTGGGGCGGCGAACGACCCTACGCATCGTTCGGCGACCGGACGGGACGGTGGACCATGTCGGTCGGAAAGTCGGTCGGAAAGTCGGTCGGAAAGTCGGTGGGAACGATGGTGGTGCGGGGTCTCACGCCCGTGGTTCGGCGGTTGGGTCCCCGCGCGGCGGGTGGTTTCTTCCGCTCCATCCTGGACGCCGCGATCGACGGGCGCAGCGGCTTCCCCGGGGCGATCGCTGTCGCGGAGCGCCAGCGTGCCCGCGCCGGCGGAGACCGGGTCCGGGCGTGCCGCGCGATCGTCGAACAGCACGTCCGGCTGGCCGGAGCGCAGGGCTTCCTCACCAGCCTCGGCGGATTCGCCGCTCTCGCGTTCGCGCTGCCCGCCAACGTCACCGGGCTGGCGGTCCTGCAGACGCGGATGGTCGCCGCCATCGCCTACCTGCGGGGTTACGACCTGACTGACCCGCGGGTGCGGACAGCCGTCGTCGCCTGCCTGCTCGGGGAGGAGGCCGCCGAGGCACTGGTGCGAAAGGGGAGGCTGCCCTCCACCCCTCTCGGCTTGGCCACCGCGCCCGTGCACGACCCCTCCCTCGACACCAAGATCGCGGCCGAGCTGGCCGCCGTCCTCACCGCCCAGGTCGGGGGCAAGCGACTCGGCCTGAGCGTGAGCCGACGCGTCCCGCTGCTCGGCGGGGGCGTCGGGGCCGCCGTCGACGCCATCGCCACCTACCGCGTCGGTCGGTACGCACAGCGGGAGCTGGTACCGCGCCACATCAGCCAGCTGTCGGACCCCGAGGGCGTCTCGGCACCCGAGTAACCCCCAGCCTTCTGAGCCCTCCATCAGTCCCCCTGACCGAGCTCCCTGACACCCAGCTCCGGCCCCGCTCCGCGCCACTCCAGGACCGGAGCCTGATCGGTCTGCGTCGTCCAGCACGCACCTCGACGGAGGCCGGCTCGCCTCGCCGACGAGTCCAGAACTGGTCGTGATCTTCCGTGGCATCCCGTCGGCGCCCTACGCTGCGATGGGCGTTTGGCGGTTTTCGCCGCCAATCGTGCTCGTTCCACCCGCCAGGCGCGTTCGCCTCGCGGTTCGGCGTGACCTTCGACTTCCGCCACGGCAAAAGGATCGAGGTGAACCATGGCCCCGAACCGACGCACGTTCCTCGCGGCGGCCTCTGGACTCCTCGGCACGGCACTCCTCGGCACCGCCGGTTGTGGTCGAGGCTCCTACTTGACACCTGAAGGAACTCTCAGTCTCTGGTATTGGAACCGGTCGATCAGCGACACCCTGCTGCAGAAGGTCGACACGGAACTCGGCATCCCGCTGATCGAGCAGAAGATCAGCACCGACTACAAGGCCAAGTTCCTCACCAGCCTCGCCGCACGGGCGTACGTCCCGGACATCGTGGGCCTCAATGAGGACGTCGCCACGTACTTCCCGGACGCCGACCAGTTCGTCGACCTCTACGAGCTCGGCGCGAAAGAGCTGGAGCCGGAGTACCTGGAATGGAAGTGGCTGCGCGGTGTGACGCCGGAAGGTCGGATGATCGCCTTCCCGATGGACACCGGCCCCACGGCGCTCTTCTATCGGCAGGACATCTTCGAGCAGGCCGGTCTGCCCACCGAGCCTGACGACGTGGCCGAGGCGCTGTCGACGTGGGAGGCCTACCTCGAGGCCGGGAGCCAGCTCAAGGAGGCCTTGCCCGACGTCAGGATGGTGCCGAGCATCAACATGGTCTACAGCCAGTACCTGTACCAGCAGGCTGAGCGCTACATGGACGAGCGCGACCGCTTCATCGGTGACGGACCTCAAGTCCGACGTGCGTGGGAGCTGGCGGTGGACGCCTACGAGCGGCGCATCGCCGCGAACGTGTCCGACTGGTCCACCGACTGGGGCGCGGCGATGACCGCCGGCAAGGTGGCCAGCTTCGTGGGCGCTGTCTGGGCCGGGCAGATTCTCGCCGACAGCGCGCCAACCACCAGCGGCAAGTGGCGGGTCTGTCGCGCACCTGGAGGTGCCGGCAACGCGGGTGGATCCTTCCTCGGCATCACGAAGTACTGTCGCGACCCAGAGGCGGCATTCCGGGTCATCACCTGGCTGCAGTCACCGGAGAACCAGCTCGTCTACGGCCTCAACGAGATGAAGCTGTACCCGTCGGCCATCGCCGCGCTGGAGGACCCACGCGCCGACCAGGAGGAGGAGTTCTTCGGCGGCCAGGTCATCAACGAGGTCTTCGCGGCCTCCGCCAAGGAGGTCAAGCCGGTCTACATGAGTCCCTACGACGACGTCATCGGCCCAGCGTTCACCGACGAGCTCACCAACGTCTGGAGCTTGGGCAAGGACCCCGACCGCGCGTGGGAGGACGCGCTCCGCGAAGTCGACCGGCAGCTCTCGCACCTGGGGTTGATCTGACATGACGACGACACCACTCGCGGCGCCACCCATCCAGCCTCAGCGGTCGGTCGGGGCCACCGCCGGTCGCAAGCGCTCGGAGTACCTGGCGCTCTACCTGGCGATCTCGCCGTTCTACATCCTGTTCGCCATCTTCGGCCTCTTCCCGATCCTGTTCTCGCTCTACCTGTCCTTCCAGAACTGGAACGGCATCGGTGAGATGCAGTTCGTGGGGTTCGCTCAGTACCAGTTCATGCTGACGGACCCGAACTTCTGGAAGTCGATCGTCAACACCTTCCAGATCTGGTTCCTGTCCACGATCCCGATGCTGTTCCTCGCCCTCGTCATCGCGTTCATGCTGAACCAGCAGATCCGCGGACGGGGCGCCTACCGGATCGCCTACTTCATCCCCAACGTCACCTCGATCGTCGCGATCGCCATCATCTTCGGCTCGATCTTCAGCAACGAGTTCGGCCTCCTCAACGCCGTGCTGGAGGCCCTGGGTCTGGAGACCGTCGAGTGGCTGAACACGCCCTGGGGCATCAAGCTCGCCATCGCCGCCATGGTGATCTGGCGCTGGACCGGCTACAACGCGATCATCTACCTGGCGGGTCTGCAGGCGATCCCGACGGAGCTGTACGAGGCGGCGCGGGTCGACGGCGCGAGCTGGACCCAGGTGTTCTTCCGCATCACCATTCCCCTGCTGCGGCCGATCATCCTCTTCACCGTGATCACGTCCACCATCGGCGGCATGCAGCTGTTCACCGAGCCGCAAGTGCTCCTTGGCAACGGTGGTGGTCCGGGCAACGAGGGCCAGACGATGGTGCTCTACCTCTACCAGCAGGCGTTCATCAACAACAACTTCGGCTACGGCGCCGCCATCGGTTGGGGCCTGTTCGTCATCATGATCCTCTTCTCGATCATCAACTGGCGGCTGGTCCAGGGAGCCGGTGAGCGTGGGCTGCGGAGAGGAGTGCGTGTATGAACCCCGTCGTCGCGCAACGCGTCAAGTCGGTCATCACCCACGCGCTCCTGCTGCTGGGCGTCGCCATCTCGATCTTCCCCTTCTACTGGATGTTCGTGATGGCGACCCGGACGACTGGCGAGATCTTCACGTACCCGCCTGAGCTACTTCCGGGCTCGCAGCTCATCGAGAACGTCAGCAAGGTGCTGGACACCGTCGACCTCCTCGGCTCGACGCTCAACACGTTGATCGTCGCGCTCACGACGACGGTGCTGGTACTGTTCTTCGACTCGATCGCGGCGTTCGCGTTCGCCAAGTTCGACTTCCCCGGGAAGAACTTTCTGTTCGTTCTCCTGCTCGCGACGTTCATGGTCCCGTCGCAGCTGTCGACCGTTCCGTCGTTCGTCATTCTGGCGAACTTCGGATGGGTCGGTGACCTGAAGGCGCTCATCATCCCGGGCGCTGTGAACGCGTTCGGCATCTTCCTGATTCGCCAGTACGCACAAGGGGCGATCCCCTCCGACCTGCTCGACGCCGCGCGGATCGACGGCTGCGGCTTCTGGCGGCAGTACTGGAGCGTGGCCCTCCCGCTGCTGCGGCCGGTCCTCGCGTTCCTCGGCATCTTCACGTTCATCAACGCCTGGAACGACTACTTCTGGCCGCTGGTCGTGCTCATCAACCCGGAAAAGGTCACGTTGCAGGTGGCGCTGTCGCAGCTGCAGGGCCTCTACAACACCGACTACAGCCTGGTGATGGCGGGCACGCTGCTCGCGGTGATCCCCCTCATCGTGGTGTTCTTCTTCGGAGCGAGGCAGTTCCTGTCCGACCTCGCCGCGGGAGCCGTCAAGCAGTAGCCCGCACGTCGACCGAACGCCGGCTGGCCTCCTCGCCAGCCGGCGTTCGCGTTCCGGCACCACGCCAACTCCTGTCGGCTCTTGGGTTTCTCGAACGGTCCCCACGGCCTTCATCGACGAGCGGTCCACTCACGCGCCAGCGACGGACGGTCCGCACCGTGCCGTCCGGAAGCGGGCGCGTTCCTTGACCGTGCTGGCGACCCACACGAGCCTGGACACAGGACTTCTTAAGGAAGGTTTAAAAAGTGCCAGGCATCCACACCCGCACGCGTCATCGCGCGCTCGTCTTGGGTGCTCTCCGCGCCGCCGGTCCGCTGTCGAAGGCCGAGCTCGCACGACGTCTTGGGCTGAGCGTGCCCACGGTGACCGAGATCTTGCGGGAGTGCGCGACCGATGGAGTCGTCGAGGAGGTCGGCGAAGGCCGCTCGACGGGCGGTCGCCGACCCATGCTCTACGCATTACGTACCCAAGGCCTGCGCGCCGTGGGTGTGAACGTCGATCCGGACACGGTCCGCGCGGTCATCTCTGACCTGTCCGGCGACATCGTCGCGGAGTCGACGGTGCCGATCGACTTCACCGACGGTGAAAGTGCGTTCGTCGCCAACCTGCATCGTGCGGTCGATACCGTGCTGTCGACGGTCGAGTCACCCGACGAGCTCGCCGGGATTGGGGTCGCCGTGCCGGCGATGATGCCGCGCTCCGCCAAGGGACGCTTCGCTCCCCTCGGCCACCCAACCTGGACCGGGGTCGACCTGCACGAGCTGGTGCGTCAGCGGTACGGCTTGCCTGTCGTGACGGCGAACCGCGCCCACGCCGTCGGTGTGGGAGAGCACCTGTTCGGCGCTGGCCGAGGTGTGGCGAACCTGCTGTGTCTCGTCCTTGGCTCCGGTCTGGGCGCCGCGGTCATCGCCGGAGGACGACTTTTCACCGGTGGTGATGGAGCCGCGGGTGTGCTCGGACGGATGGTTCTCGACGCCGCCGTATCCGACGAACCGGCGCCCACCGTCGGTGAGATGGTCGGGGAGTCCGGCATCGTGGCCGCCGCCGTCGCCAGGCTCCGCCATGCCGGGCGGCGCACGCTCGGCGAGGTCCCGCTGCACCTCCTTAACGCGGGGCACGTGATCGACGCCGCCCTCGATGGGGACGCCCTCATGGCCGACGTGCTCGCTCACGCCGGGCGCGTCCTCGGCGCCGCCGTGGCCGCCGCTCTCTGCGTCACCGACTCCGACCTCGTCGTGCTGTGCGGCCCAAGCACGCGGGCGGGCCCGCTCCTCCTCGAGCCCTTCCAGGCCATCCTGCGCGCTCGATCGCCGTCCACGCCACCCCCCGTACGGCTCGGCGACCTCGGCGGACACAGCGGTCCCCTCGGCGCGGCGGCACTCGTGCTCGCCGACTTCATCCGAGACGCCGCCGACGACGAGACCGAGCAAGCCGGCACTGACACCGCACCAACCCGAGCGAGACGTCGGCCGAACAGCGCGGGGACTCAGGCATCGGCCAGGGACAGCGAGTGAGGTGGGAGCGCGTGGAGCGAAGCCCGAACATTCTGTTCTTGATGACCGACGAGCACCGGTACGACGTCGCCGGGTTCGCCGGCAACACCATCGTTCGCACACCCACGCTCGACCGTCTCGCCGCCGACGGCGTCGTCTTCAACAACGCCTATACACCAGCGCCCATCTGTGTTCCTGGACGGCAGAGCATGATGGCGGGTCAGCTGCCCCGCACCACCGGCTGCCTGCGGTTCGGACAGGACCTGCCGCCGGGCCACCTGACGTTCGCGCGGCTGTTCGCCCGACACGGCTACGCGACCGTCTGCGCGGGCAAGCTCCATCACCAAGGCATCGACCAGATGCAAGGTTGGACCCACCGGATCGGCGCCGACACCATCCTGGCACCGGAGTTCGTGGAGAATCCAGCCCCGGAGTTCGCCGAGCGCGCGTTCAACCTGAAGCGCTTGAAATGGTCGGACGCGAAGGAGGTCAGGCGCGCCGGCATCGGCCGGAGCCCGTGGGCCGCCAAGGACGAGCTGGCACTCGCCGGAGCGCTGGACTTCATCGAGGAGTACTTCAGTGACCCCTACTACGACCGGGCGACGCCAGAGCGGCCGCTCCTGCTGAAGATCAGTCTCAACCAGCCGCACTATCCGTACCTGGCTCCGAAGGAGCTCTTCACCTACTACCTCAACCGCGTCGAGCCGTTCCTCGACGAGCCGGTCTTCGACCATCCGTTCCTCTCCACGCGTCAGGTTCGGCCAGGTGTCGACGCCAGCGAGCGGGATATCAGGCGAGCGACGGCGGCCTACTACGCGATGGTTGAGAACGCCGATGCCATGTTCGGGCGGGTGATCGAGGCGCTGGAGCACCACGGCCAATCGATCGATGACTGGATCGTCGTCTATACCTCGGACCACGGCGAGATGCTCGGACAGCACGGCGTGTGGGAGAAGCAAAAATTCTTCGAGGCGAGCGTGAGGGTTCCGCTCATTATTCGCTGGCCGCGCCGCTTCGGACCAGGTCGCGTCGATGTGAACGTCAACCTGTGCGACCTGTACGCCACGTTGTGCGAGCTCGCCGGTCTGGACGTGCCACCAGGCCTGGACAGCCGGAGCATGGTCCGGCTGATGCACGGCGACATCACGGGGTGGTTCGACGAGTCGGTCTCCCACTTCGGGCAGACGAACCTGATGATCAAACGGGGGAGCTTGAAGTACCAGTACTACGGCGAGGACATGCCTGAGGTGCTTTTCGACCTCGCCCGCGACCCATCGGAGACGACGAACTTCCTCCACGATCCTGCCTACGCCGACGAGGTGCGTCGATTCCGAGCGCGACGGTCATCACTGGGCTATGGACCAGACGCGGATCCCCACTATCGCGACGCCGGATACGCCGCGCTCAGCGGGGCGTGACCTGACCACATGGCGGGAGCGGACGCCGCTCCGCCGGAAGGAGGGACCCACCCATGGCGGACACACTCACCCGCCGCCGCGCCCTGCTCGCTGGCGTGGGCGCGGTCGTTTTCCCCGCGATCGTGACCGGATGCGAGGCGTTGTCCACCGACCCGGCGACCCGACGGAGTCGAAAGCCATCGCGGGAAGCCGATGCGAAAGAAGCGCCGATGCTGGCCGAGTTGGTCAAGGCCGGCAGGCTTCCCCCACTCGACGAGCGGCTGCCTGAGAACCCGCTCGTCGTCGAGCCGGTCGAGCGAGCCGGCGTCTACGGTGGAACGTGGACCACCGCTCTGCTCGGCCCCGAGGACACCCCGTGGCTGGACAAGACGGTCCACTACGAGTGCCTCATGCGCTGGCGGCCAGACTTCTCCGAGCCGATCCCCAATATCGCCGAGAGCGTCGAGGTCGACCAGGACGGTCGCGTCTACACGTTCCGGCTCCGGCGTGGCATGCGCTGGTCGGACGGCGCGCCGTTCACGGCTGCTGACATCGTGTTCGCCGTCGAGGACGTGTTGCTCAACGACGAGCTCTACCCGGTGGCGCCGTCATGGCTGATGGCGGGGGACGAGCCGCCGCGGGTCGAGGCCCCAGACGAGCAGTCTGTGCGCTTCACGTTCGCCGAACCGAACGGGTTGTTCCTCGCGAACCTCGCCTCGTTGATCGGCACTCCTTTGACCTCACGACCACGCCACTACCTCGAGCGCTTCCATCAGGCCTACAACCCGAAGGCGACCGAGCTGGCCGAGAGCGAGGGGATGTCGAGCTGGACTGACTTGTTCTTCGCTCGCGCGAACGCGGCAGGCAACCCCGACCTGCCTGGCTTGTATCCGTGGATCTACACGACGGCGCTCGGTGAGGGCACCCAGATGGTCGCTGAGCGCAACCCGTACTACTGGAAGACCGATCCCGAAGGCCGGCAGCTGCCCTACATCGACCGCGTGGTCTTCCACATTGTCGGCAACGAGCAGGTCATCCTGCTCAAGGCGAGCAATGGCGAGCTGAGCATGCACGCACGACACATCAACACGCTGCGGAACAAGCCAGTCCTTGCCCGCGGCCGCGACCGTGGCGGATTCGACTTCTTCGAACTGGTGCCCGCCATCATGAACGACCTCATCATCCAGCTCAACCTCACCCACAAAGACCCAGTGTGGCGCGAGGTATTCGGCAACAAAGACTTTCGCATCGGCTTGTCCTACGCGATCAACCGCGAAGAGCTCATCGACGCAGTTCTCCAAGGCCAAGGTGAGCCGTGGCAGGCGGCACCCCGACGGGAGTCGGAGTTCTTTGACGAGCGCTTCGCCAAGCAGTACACCGAGTTCGATCTCGACAAGGCCAACGAGCACTTGGACCGAGCCGGGCTCTCCGAACGCGACCGTCAAGGCTTTCGGCTCCGACCCGACGGGAAGCGCGTGCGCTTCGCCGTCGAGGTACCCAGCCCTGCGTTGAAGGACTTCTGGGTCGACGCTCTCCAGCTCATCAAAGGCTACTGGCACGAGGTGGGCGTCCAGATCGACGTCAAGACCGAGGACAGGTCGCTGTTCTACCAGCGCAAGGACGCCAACGCCCACGACGCGGTCGTCTGGCAAGGGCCGGGCGGACTCCAAGACGCCATCATGGATCCCCGTTGCTACTTCCCGTTCAGCTCCGAGTCTGCCTACGCGGTGGCGTGGGCCGCGTGGTTTACCTCCCGAGGAGCCAGCGGGGAGAAGCCACCGGAGCCGGCGAGACGGCAGATGAGCCTCTATCGCAAGCTTCAAGCCACGATCGACGAGGCGACCCGGGTCGACCTTTTCCGACAGATTCTCGCCATCGCCGCGGACCAGTTCTGGCTGATCGGAACGGTGCAGCCGGCGATGGGCTATGGGATCGTCGCCAACGACTTCCACAACGTTCCGGCGTCCATGCCCGACGCCAACGTCTATGCCACACCAGGTCCCACCAATCCCGAGCAGTACTTCATCGCTGAGCCCTGAGCCTTTGATCGACGACGCGTGAGTACCGGGAGTTCGTCGATGCCGCACCTGTCCCGCCGTCGCCTGTTGCAAGTCGGAGCCGCCTCCGCCGTCAGCTCCTTTCTCCCCGTTGACGCCGCGCTCGCCTCGGCGTCAGCCACTCGCCCACCCGACGAGGACGGCTACGAGCTGTGGCTGCGGTACCGCCATGTCGACGACCCCGCTCGGCTCGCGGAGTATCGTCGCCGGCTCACCGCGATCGTGCCGCAGGGATCGGGCGAGCTTCTGCGCTGTGCGACGCGGGAGCTCACGACGGGACTCCGTGGCCTGCTTTCCCGCGAGATCGAGGTTCGTGAGCGCCTCGAGGGCGGCGGCGTCGTCCTCGGCACCTACGACGAGTCGCCGTTCGTTCGCTCGCTCTTCAGCCACGACGAGCTCGCCGCGCTCGGCCCTGAGGGCTACCGGCTGACGACTGTGGGAGACAGGCACGTCGTCGTCGCGGCGACACACCAGCGCGGACTGCTCTACGGCGCCTTCCACCTCCTGCGACATCTGCAAACCCACCGCCCGCTTGCCACCCTGGACGCCACGGAACGTCCGGCCGCACCGCTGCGAGTGTTCAACCACTGGTACGACCTGGACCGTGCGGTCGAGCGCGGCTACGCGGGCCTGGCGATCTTCCACTGGGATGAGCTGCCGACGCTGCGGCCGCGCTACATCGACTACGCCCGGATCCTGGCTTCGATCGGCGTCAACGGCACGGTCGTCAACAATGTCAACGCGAACGCGCACTTCCTGTCCTCCGACCGGCTGGGTGGGCTTGCCGCGCTCGCTGACCTGCTCCGCTGCTACGGGATCCGCCTCTACCTGTCGGCGAACTACGCGAGCCCGATGGTCCTGACGGCGAACGATCCGTCCCCGATCACCACAGCGGACCCGTTCGACCCGCGCGTCCAGCTCTGGTGGCAGGAGAAGATCGCCGAGATCTACGAGCTCATCCCCGACTTCGGCGGGTTCCTGGTCAAGGCCAACTCTGAGGGGCAGCCCGGCCCCCTGGACTACGGGAGGACCCACGCGGACGGCGCGAACATGCTCGCCGAGCGGATCCGCCCGTATGGCGGACTCATCTTCTGGCGGAGCTTCGTCCACGAAGGCTTCTCCGACTGGGCCGAGTACCAGTACCGGACCTTCGCGCCCCTGGACGGCGAGTTCGCCGAGAACGTCGTCGTCCAGACCAAGAACGGTCCTCTCGACTTCCAGGTGCGGGAGCCGGTGCACCCCCTGTTCGGCGCGATGCCGCGGACCAACCAGGCGATCGAGCTTCAGATCACCCAGGAGTACACCGGTCACAACGTCCACCTGTGCTACCTGGTGCCGCAGTGGAAGGAGATCCTCGACTTCGACACCAAGGCGCAAGGGGACGGGACGACAGTCGAGAGCATCGTCACCGGTACCGCCTACGGTCAGTCCCACGTGGGCATCGTCGGCGTGGCGAACCTCGGTGACGACCGCGACTGGACCGGTTACCTGCTCGGCGCAGCGAACACGCATGGCTTCGGTCGGCTGGCGTGGAACCCACGCTTGTCGGCCGAGGAGATCGTCCGCGAGTGGATTCAGCTGACGTTCACCCCGGACGAGGCGTTCGTGCGACCGCTGACCGACATCATGCTCGAGTCCTGGCGGACGTACGAGGACTACACCTCGCCTCTCGGGATGGGCTACCTCACGTTCCCGACCGGCTCCCACTTCGACCCGGACCCTCGGTCGACGCTCAACCAGTCCCACCACACCACCGCCGAGGGCACGGGCTTCGACCGGACGGTGGCCACCGGGAGCGGCTTCACCGGGCTGTACGCGCCGTTCTGGGCCGAACGGTACGAGTCGCTGGAGACGGTGCCCGACGAGCTGTTGCTGTTCCTGCACTGGGTGCCGTACACCCACCGTCTCCACTCGGGGTCGACGGTCATCCAGCACATCTACGACAGCCACTTCGACGGCGCCGAGCGTGTTCTCCGCATGCGCGAGACGTGGCGTGAGCTCGCCCCGCACGTCGACGCGCGCCGACACGCCGACGTCCTCGCGACGTTCGACGAGCACGCGTTCCACGCACGGCGCTGGCGGGACACCATCGTCTCGTTCTTCTTCGACTACTCCAGAATCCTCGACGAACGGCGTGAGTGGCTGCAGTACGAGTTCGGCAGAGGGACGCCGTTGCTGCTCGGCGGATGGCCGAACCGCCTCCCGCTGAAGGTCACCAACGCGACTGGGCAAGACCATCGAGTGACGGCGCGGCTACACGTGCCCGACGAGAGATGGTCGGCCGGCACCGCCGAGGCCGAGGTCGCCAGCCGGGCGGACGCAGAGATGACGTTGCCGGTCCAACCTCCCCTGGTCGCCGACCAGCTCCAGCTCGCGGTCGCGATGACCCCAGCCGTCGAGGTGCTGGGCACCGCCGGTCACCCCACGATCGTCACGCCCGCCGGCCGTCGCTGTCACATCGCCCTTGACGCGGGCTCGGGATCGAGTCCACTGGTGCCCGGCTACCAGCGCCTGACGCCGGAGACCATGTGGGATCCGGCGCGCGGGTACGGGTGGATCGGCCGCACGCCGCAGTCCCGCGACCGCGGTGACGCCTGGGACGCGCTACGACGGGACTTCTGTGGCGACACCGCACCCTGCACGCTGCGGCTCGCGATCCCACCGGGGATCCATGAGACGGCTGTCCTGGTCGGCGACGGTGGCCCCGACGTCTGGCCGACGTTCATCGACGTGAATGGTCAGCGCGTCGCGGAGGGCGGCCGCATCCGTGGGGGCACGTTCGAGTGGCTTCGTTTCGAGCTCGATGGCGGCTCGGAGGGCCGGGAGGTCGACCTGGAGTTCTCCAGCGTCCCGGGCCGCTTCTGGCGGCTATGCGGCCTTGTCATCGTCAATCCCGACGCGCCCATCCCGCCCGCCGTCCTCACCGAGGTCCGCTCCAGCGGCGTGCTGTGGGCCGGCCGACCGAACGACGTCAGGGTGAGCGTGGCGGGGATGACCGACGAGCCGGTCGACGTCACCGTCGCCGTCGACGTCCCTGAGGGTTGGACGGCCGAGCCCGCCAGCGGCCGCGTTCCGGGTGGCGCGGAGGTGGAGCTGACGGTGCGGGTGACGCCTCCGACAGAGCCCACCATGGGCACCGTCGCTGTCCGCCTCGCGGAGGATCCCGACGGCGAGCAATGGACGGTTGACACGATCGTGGTGCCGGCACCCGACGACGCCGTGCTGGTTCTCGACGCCGGCAGTCCGTCAAGCCCGGTCCTGGAGGGATACCGGCGCCTGTCGCCGGAGGAGTTGTGGGACGCCGACCGTGGCTTCGGCTGGGTGACGGAGCCGCCGACGTTCCGGGACCGCGCGCGGCTGGACGTCCTGCGCCGCGACTTCGTGCTGGGGCGCGACCAGGACTACGTCCTGCGCCTCGCGGTGCCCGCCGGCGCGCACCGGGTCGACGTCCTCACCGGTGACGCCTACTCGCCCTCCGGCACGACCAGCGTCTACGAGGGTGACACGCTGCTGGGCAGCTCCGGGGACGAGATCATTCCACAGGGAGAGTTCCGGTGGTTCTCGTTCACGCTGGACGGCGGTGAGGCCGGACGACTGGCGGATCTGCGACTCGTCGGGGCCCTGCGGGACCGGTGGTGGCGCCTGGTCGCCCTGGTGATGCGGCGAGCCTGATCGACAGCGATGACTCGTCGACGCAAGCGGATGTCGAGGCCGCGGTGGGCTGAGACCTCAGCTCGCCGACAACGGACACGGCGATGCGGTGGCCCGAGAAAGGGGATCAGCTGATGAAGCTCCGGCGACGGCTGTCGGTGTGGTGTGCGGCGCTCGTGCTCGTCCTGGCAGGCGCGGCGCCGTCAACCGCAGCCGACCAGCGGACCTACACCAACCCGTTGATGTCGAACTTCGCAGACGCGTTCTCGGACCCCGGGATCATCCGCGCGAAGGACGGCTACTGGTACGCCTACGCCACGACGACGGTGATGACCCGCGAGAACCAGCAGAACGGCGGACCGCCGTACTACATGCCGATCGCGCGAAGCGCCGACCTGGTGACGTGGGAGTTCGTCGGAACGGTCTTCAACGAGGACAACCACCCTGAGTGGAAGCCGTTCCCGGGTACGGGCTACTGGGCACCGGACGTCCGCTACGTGGACGGGACCTACTACCTGTACTACTCGCTTGCCGGTGGTGGCGACGCCGCCATCGGGCTGGCCACCGCCCCCACGCCAGCTGGGCCGTGGAGGGACATCGGCCGTCCGGTCGTCGACTTCGTTCCCGACAGCGAGGTCATGGAGATCGACCCAGCGCTGTTCGTCGACTCCGACGGCACGAAGTACCTGTACTACGGCTCCTTCCGGGAGGGCGGCATGCACGTCGTCCAGCTCTCCGACGACGGCACCCGAGCCGTGGGTGAGCCGAGACAAGTGGTGGCGGGCAACCGTGGGGAAGCCGCCTGGGTGTTCAAGCGCGACGGCTACTACTACCTGTTCTACTCCGGCTACGGGTGCTGCGAGGTCGACACCGGCGGCTACCCCGTGTTCGTCGGTCGAGCCACGTCCCCGCTCGGGCCGTTCGTCGACGCCGAGGGCGTACCCCTGACGGCGGACGCTCCGGGCGGCACCCTCGTCAACGCCACGACGGGAAGCAGCCTCGTCGGCACCGGCCACAACGCGACCGCCGTCGACCGCTCCGGACAGGACTGGTTCTTCAGCAACGCCAACAGCCGGTTCGACAACTGGGGTGGCCGTCCGACGGTGATGGACCGGCTGGACTGGATCGATGGCTGGCCCACCGTGCGCGCCGGTCAGTGGACCTCCGACACCCCGCAGCCGGCACCGGTCGGCACGTGGGACGTCGGCAGCACGTTCAACGACGGCGACCTCGACGGCTGGGTGACAGTCGGCACCGGTGCGTGGGGTCTCGCCCGCGAGCGGGATGCCGGAGGCTTCGTCCGAAGCCGTTCGGCCGCACCCCACTCACTGCTGCTGGTGAGCGAGGAGGCCACCGCGGCCGACTACCGGGCCGAGGCGGACCTGCGGGTGCGCGGCATGGGCCGGGCTGGCCTGGTCGTCGGCTATGAGGATCACCGAAACTACGTGGTCGCCTGGCTGGACCCGTCGCGGCACGCCCTCGTCGTCGATGTCGTCGTGGACGGCGAGGTCGTGAGGTCGGCGAGCGACCGCCTCCACGCAGGCTTCCGGTTCGACACCTGGCACGCTGTCACCGCAGAGGTCCGCGGGTCGTGGGCGACGTTCGAGGTGAGCGCGGCGATGGAAGGCAGCCCACTGGCCGAGGTGAGCGTCGAGGTGCCGGAACGGCTCGGGAAACCCTTCCCCGTCGGCGTGGCGGCGCAGGGTCGCGGCGCGGAGGCCGACAACGTGGGTGTTACCGCGCTGTACGAGCCGGTGACCGCCAAGGTGCCGGATCCCACGGTGGGAGCGTTGCTGCCGGAGTTCAGCGACGAGTTCGAAGGCGCCGAGCTCGACGAGGCGTGGACGATCGTCGGCACCCCACAGTCGAACCCCGAGGTAGTCGGCGGCGCGCTGGTGTGGCCGACCCAGGCGGGCGACCTGAGGTCGGACGACCACGCGGCGGTGCTGCTGCGCGACGCGCCGGAGGGCACGTACACGGTCGAGACCAAGGTGCACCTTCCGCTCGGCACCGGGCCGCGCGGCTACGAACGGGCGGGCCTGCTCGTCTGGGGTGACCGGGTGAACTCCCTGCACGTGGCACCGACGTCCACCGGGACGACCCGGCAGGCGTTCTTGTGGGTCGGGCCGGCTGCCAGCCCGTGGCCGAACGCGATTCAGCTCGGGCCATCCGCCGACACGCTGTGGCTGCGGATGCGCCACACCATCCATCCGGAGACCGGCGAGCATCTGTTCCGGGCCGCGACGAGCCGCGACGGGGAGCACTGGATCTGGGGTGCGGTGTGGCACCTGCCAGCCGATGCCGAGCCCCGGGTCGGCTTGGTGGCCATGGGTGGTGAAGGGGTCACCGCGACCTTCGACTACCTGCGCGTGTACGGGCCGTAGCGGTCCGGACGACTGGCCGGCGCTGGCGGTACGAAAGCCCACCTGTGTCCACTTCCTAAGACAAGTTCTCATTATTCGAAACACGCCCGCGATGGCGGCGGCCGGTCGGTTACTGTGGCTCGCGGTCATGAGCGCCAGCGCGGGGCTCGACCGTCGACACCACCGCGCCCTTCGCGACGCGTGTCCTGTCGTCGGTGCGAGGCCCCGAAAGCCCCGGCTCGCTGGCCGGCAACCCTCCTCCGCGGTGGGGTGCTCCGGGTGAGGACCAGGCGTGCCACGTGGCACCGCAAGCGCGGACCCCAGAACCCTCGGGGTCCCTGAGCCCCGTGAGGTGTGGTGTGACTGCTCTCGACGTCCAGGTGAACTCCGCTGACCCCGCGTGTCCTGGCCAGGCGCCGCTGCTTCCCGTGGTCGGCACCGGCATCGAGGTCCCGCTCGTCACCGGCGACTCCCTCCCGTACGCCAACCTCGACTACGCCGCGAGCGCTCCGAGCCTGCAGTCGGTCGCCGACCACCTGAGCGAGGTGCTGCCGTACTACGCGAGCGTCCACCGCGGCGCCGGCTACACCTCCCAGGTCTGCACCGCGCTCTACGAAGGTGCCCGGGCCGACGTCGCGGCGTTTCTCGGTGCGCGTCCCGACGACGTGGTGATCTTCACCCGCAACACCACCGACGCGCTCAACCTGTTGGCACGGTGTGTCCCCGACGACGGCCCTGGTGGCGGCCGCGTCACCTTCCTCGACATCGAGCACCACGCCAACCTGCTTCCGTGGCGGCGAGGCCAACACCGCTGCGTCCTCGCCGGCACCACCCAGCGGGCCACGCTGGTGAGTCTGCGCGCGGAGCTGGAGGCGCGACCGGCCAGCCTCCTCGCCATCACCGGCGCGTCGAACGTCACCGGCGAGGTCTTGCCTCTCGCCGAGATCGTGGAGCTCGCCCACGCGGCCGGCGCCCGAGTCGTCCTCGACGCTGCGCAGCTCGCCCCCCACCGCAGGATCGACCTGGCGTCGTCCGGGGTGGACTACGTCGCGCTGTCCGGGCACAAGCTCTACGCGCCGTTCGGAGCCGGCGTGCTCGCCGGACGGAGGGACTGGCTCGACGAGGCCCCGGCATACCTGCCGGGAGGGGGTGCCGTCCGCGAGGTCACCCTCACCCACACCGAGTGGGCGGCCGCACCGCAGCGGCACGAGGGAGGCACCCCGAACGTCCTCGGGGCGGCGACCCTCGCCCAGGCTGCTCGCACCCTCTCCCAGCTACCGTCGGGCGCGCTGGAGGCGCACGAGGAGGCCCTCCGCACGGCGCTCACCGACCGCCTCAACCGGCTGCCCGGTGTCCGAACCCTGCGGATCTGGCGAGACAGCACGACCTCGATCGGGGTGGTGGCGTTCACCGTGGACGGGTACGCGCCCGGGCTCGTGGCCGCCTACCTCTCCGCTGAACACGGGATCGGCGTCCGGGACGGCAAGTTCTGCGCGCATCCCCTCCTGTCGCGCCTCGGCGCGCCTGAGGGGGCGGTCCGCGCGAGCTTCGGCGTCGGGACGACGCTGGACGACGTCGAGCGCCTCGCCGCCGCAGTGGAACAGCTCGTCACGTCCGGACCTCGCTGGAGCTACGACGTCGTCGACGGTCGATGGGCGCCGACACCGGACCCGCGAGGCCTTCCCGACTGGGCCGTCTCGACCACCGGCGCGGCTGACCGGGGCACGTCGCCATGTGAGCCGCTCACCGCGTGAGAGGTCGAGACCGGCGCGCCGGCGGACCGGGCCCTAGGACGCCGCCTGACCGGCTGCCGGCTCGGTCGCGACGCGAGCCCGCCGACTGGCCGGCACCACCAAGGGTGTCCCCGCCTCCGGATCCGCGATCACCCGGCAGGGCAGGTCGAAGACTCGCTCCACGAGCTCGGCCGTCAGCACCTGGGACGGTGGACCGGACGCGACGATGGCGCCGTCTCGCATGACGACCAGGTGGGTGGCGTACCGTGCGGCCTGGTTCAAGTCATGGAGCACGGCGACGAGCGTGCGGCCCTGACGTTCGTGAAGGTCCGCGCAGAGGTCGAGGACCTCGATCTGGTGAGCGATGTCGAGGTACGTCGTCGGCTCGTCGAGCAGGAGCAGGGACGTCTGCTGGGCGAGCGCCATGGCCAACCAGACCCGCTGCCGCTGACCACCCGACAGCTCGTCGACGAACCGGTCGGCGAGCTCGGCCACGCCGGTCGCCGCCATCGCCTCGGCCACGGCCACCTCGTCGTCCCGTGACCACTGGCGGAGCAGCCGCTGGTGGGGGTACCGCCCGCGGGCCACGAGGTCGGCCACCGTGATGCCGTCAGGCGCGATGGGGCTCTGGGGGAGCAGACCGAGCCGGCGGGCCACCTCCTTCGTCGAGTAGGAGGAGATCGTCTGCCCGTCGAGGTACACCGCCCCACGGGTGGGTCGCAGCGTGCGCGCGAGGGCGCGGAGCAAGGTGGACTTGCCGCAGGCGTTCGGGCCGATGATGACGGTGAACGAGCCGTCGGGGATGACCGCGTCGAGCCCGTCCGCCACGATCCGCCCGTCGTAGCCGAGGGTGAGCTGCTCGGCCCAGAGCCGGCTCGTCTCGCCGTGACGCGTCATGACCGCCCGGACCTCCATTCCCGCGCGAGCAGCCAAGCCAGGTAGACACCGCCGACGGCCCCGGTCATGACGCCGACGGGCAGCTGTGTCGGCGCGAGCAGGCGTTGCGCGGCGAGGTCGCTGAACACCAGGACGCACGAGCCCATGAGGGCGGACGACACGAGCCCGACGCCTGGTTCTCCCGTCAGCCGGCGGGCGAGCTGAGGTGCCGCCAGGGCTACGAAGGCGACCGGCCCCGCCGAGGCGGTCGCCACCGCCGTGACGCCGACCGCCAGCACGATCAGGGCCAGTCGCGACCGCTCGACCGGGACCCCGAGCGCCTTCGCCACGTCGTCGCCCATCTCCAGCATGCGGAGTCGTCGGCCGAGCAGCAGGAGCGCCGGTACGAGGACGGCGAGCGCCGCCGCGACCGGGCCCACGTGCTCCCAGCCGCGGCCGTTCAAGCTCCCGGTGAGCCACGCCGCGGCGTACTGCGCGTCCACCACGTCGGCGCGGGTGAGCAGGTAGGAGTTGACGGAGGTGAGGAGCGCGCTCACCCCGATGCCGACCAGCACGAGCCGGTAGCCCTGGACGCCCCGCTTCCAGGCCAACACGTAGACCAGCAGGGCCGTCGCCAGACCTCCGCCGACGGCCGCGCTCGCGACACCCGCCGGACCCGCCTTGACGATGAGCAAGGCGACCAGGGCGCCGGACGCCGCGCCCGTCGTGAAGCCCACGATGTCCGGGCTTCCCAGCGGGTTGCGCGTCAGACTCTGGAAGACCGCCCCGCCGAGACCGAGAGCGGCGCCGACCAGCAGAGCCGTCAGCAGTCGCGGAAGCCGCAGGGTCACGACGATGAAGGTGCTCGCCTGGCTGCCGTCGCCGACGAGGGCGCGCACCACGTCGGGGAGCGGGATCGGGTAGTCACCCGTCGACAGCGTCACCGCGGCGCCGACGAGAGCGAGGAGCGCCAGGCCAAGGCAGACCGCCACGGTCCGCGCTCGAAGCCGGAACGACAGCCCGCCCACGCAGAGCGCGCGGCCCGGCAGGCGAGGATCAGCGTGCTGGGCGGTGACCACCGTCATAGCTGCGCGATCCTCCGTCGGCGTACCAAGGCGAGGAAGACGGGCGCACCCACGACGGCGGTGACGATGCCGACCTCCACCTCTCCCGGCCGCGCCACGAGGCGGCCGACGACGTCCGCCGCGACGAGCAGGGTGGGGCCCAGCACCACCGAGTAGGCGAGGACCCAGCGCTGGTCGAGGCCGCAGATGGCGCGCGCGATGTGCGGGATCGTCAAGCCGACGAAACCCACCGGACCGACGGCGGCGGTCGCGGCGCCACACAACAGCGTGATCGCCACCGCTCCGAGCGCACGGGTGCGACCCAGGTGAGCGCCCAGCGCCCGGCCCGTCTCGTCGCCGAGGGAAACGGCGTTGAGCGCCCCGCCCAGGCCGAGCGCGAGCAGGCACCCGACCAGAAGGAACGGCCACACCTGGAGGAGAACCGTCTCGTCCCGTCCGGCGAGCGACCCGACCGCCCAGAACCGGTACTCGTCGAAGACGTCGGTGTGGGAGAGCGTGATCGACTGGATGAACGCCATGAGGGCCGCACTGATCGCGGTGCCGGCCAACGCCAGCCGGACCGGTGTCGCGCCGCCACGCCCCGCCGACCCGAGCAGGTAGACGACCACAGCGGCGGCCGCCGCCCCGACGAGGGCGAACCAGACGTACGACACCAGGCTCGTCACACCGAGGAACGCGATGGCGACCACCACCGCCGCCGCCGCGCCCGCGGTGATCCCGAGGATGCCGGGGTCAGCGAGCGGGTTACGGGTCAGCGCCTGCATGAGGGCGCCGGCCAATCCGAGGGCGGCGCCGACCGCGAGGCCGAGGATGGTCCGCGGCACACGGAGCTCCCAGATGACGACGGCCTCGTTCGAGGTGCCGCGGTGCACCAGCACGTCGACGACCTCGGACAGCGGGATCGGCTTGGCCCCTAGGGCGACGCTGAGCAGGGCGACGAGGACGAGGACCGCGAGGGCGACGAGGAGACCGGCTCCGCGCAGCGCCGTCACGCTTCGTCGGCTGGCGGGGACGACGTCGCCCTGACGGTCCAGTGTCCCGACCGCACGGGCCATCGGCGTCCTCCGGGCGAAAGATCAGCCACCCGCTCAACCACCCCAAGGGCGGCAACCAAGAGAAGGCTAACCTAACTCGCCGGACTCGACGCGGTCAGCCCGGCAGCTGGGCCTCGATCGCGGCGACCAACTCCGGATCGGTGGGCTCGGTCCCCGGCCGGAACCGCCGCACCACCGCGCCCGACGGCGCAACCAGGAACTTCTCGAAGTTCCACTCGACGTCGCCGGCCTTCCCGTCAGCGTCGGGGACCCTCGTGAGCTCGGCGTACAACGGGTGCCGGCCGGGACCGTTGACTTCGATCTTCTCGCCCAGGGGGAACGTCACACCGTACGTCGTCGAGCAGAAGTCCTGGATCTCCTCGGGCGTCCCAGGCTCCTGGCCGCCGAACTGGTTGCACGGGAAGCCGACGACGGAGAAGCCCCGGTCGGCGTAGCGCTCGTGGAGCTGCTGGAGTCCCTCGTACTGCGGGGTCAACCCACACTTCGACGCCACGTTGACGATGAGCAACGCCCGTCCGGCCAGCTCGGCCAGTGACCACGGGGCGCCGGCGAGCGTGCGCAGGGGGATGTCGTAGATGCTCACCCACCCGATCCTTGCACGGCCAAACCCCACGTTGTGGCGATTCGCCCGATTCAGCCCGACAGCGGTCAGCCCGCCGGACACGGTCCCGACCGCTCAGCGTCCCTGTGGCCCCAGGAGTCCGCGCTCGTACGCCACCGCGACCGCCGCGGCACGGTCGTTGACGCCGAGCTTGGCGTAGATGTGGAGCAGGTGTGTCTTGACGGTGGCCTCGCTGATGAACAGCGACTCCGCCGCCTCCCGGTTCGTCGCACCCTGCGCGATGAGGGCGAGCACGTCGAGCTCCCGTTGGCTCAACGGCTCCCGCGCTGGCTGACGGACTTGCCCGAGCAGCCGCGTGGCGACCGCCGGCGAGAGGACCGCCTCGCCGCGAGCAGTGGCCACGACCGCCCGCAGCAGGTCCTCGCGGGGCGCGTCCTTGAGGAGGTAGCCGGTAGCGCCGGCCTCCACCGCGGCGACCACGTCCGTGTCGGTGTCGTAGGTGGTGAGCACCAGCACCCGCGACGGCACGCCGCGCTCGGCCAACCGAGTGATCGCCGCCACGCCGTCCATCCCCGGCATTCGCAGGTCCATCAGGATGACATCCGGCACGAGCACCTCGGCTCGCGCGACCGCCTCCGCCCCATCGGCGGCCTCGCCCACGACCTCGAAGCGCGGGTCGCCAGCGAGCATGCCACGCAGACCGTCCCGGACCACCGGGTGGTCATCGACCAGCAACAGCCGGATCCGCTCGCTCGGGGCGGGCACGTCCATCCTCGGCTCCTCCTCGCTCACCTGGCGCCCGTCGGCATCTCGTGGCCTCGCGGCGCTCACCTGGCCTCGGGTTTCGCCATGCTTCCTGGGGCTTCCAGGGCTTCCTGGGGCTTCCGCAGGGCTTCCTGGGGCTTCCGCGGGGCTCTCGTCTGGCTTCGGCGGTGCGCCCCAGCTCGCGCACGCTCACCTGGCTTCCGCAGGGATCACGGGAACGCTCGCCGAGATCGCCGTCCCGGCCCCGGGTCGGGACTCCACGTCCAGACGGCCGGCCAAGCGCCGCACCCGCTGCCGCATGGCCAGCAAGCCGAACCCGCCCTCGCCGGGCGCCTGCTCCGACAGCCGCGCGGGATCGAAACCAGCACCGTCGTCGCGCACGTCCAGCGCCACCACGTCCTCCATGTAGGAGAGGGTGAGGCCGACGCGGGACGCGCCGGCGTGCTTGGCGACATTGGTCAGGGCCTCCTGCGCGGTCCGCAGCAGGGTCATCTCGACTTCCGGGTGCAGTGGCCGAGGCTCTCCCGTGGTCGTGACCTCCGCCGCGACGCCGTGAACCTCCGCCCACCGCCGCGCCAGCTCGGCGAGCACCTCGGGCAGTCGGGCGGTGTCGAGCGCCTCGGTCCGGAGCGCCTGCACCGACCGCCGCGCCTCCCGGAGGCTCTCCCGGGCCAACGTCGACGCGTTGTCGAGATGCCGGCGCCACGCCGACGGGTCGTTCGCGGCCTGCCGGGCGGCCTCGAGCTGGGTGATGATGCCGGTCAGCCCTTGGGCGAGGGTGTCGTGGATCTCCCGCGCCATCCTCTGTCGCTCGTCCAGAACGCCCGCCTCGCGCGCCTGGGTGAGCAGCTGAGCCTGCAGCCCGGCATTCTCCGCCATCATCGCCTCGAGCTTGCGGTTGGCCTCGGCGAGCTGCTCGATCGTCTTTTTCTGCTCCGCGCTGCGCCGGACGTCCACGAGCGCGAACGCACCCAGCACCCCGGCGAGACAGACGTTGACGACGAAGAGGGCGAGAAACAGCGACGTGGTCGCCTGGTCGTGGGGGATGCCGCCGGCCTGAGACGTCGCGACGACGACCGCGGTGGCGACGACTCCGGGGATCTTCCACCAGCCCGGCAGGATGCCCACCGCGTGCAGGTAACCAACCCAGGCGAAGATGCCGAAGGGCGGCGCCAGAAGAACCAGGGCACCGGCGAGCGCCGTGAACCCGGCGAAGTAGACCAAGCCGAGCGGGTGACGTTCAGCGACGCGTCGCGTCACCATGAGGTAGATCCACACCGCGGCGAGAGCTGACAACGCCAGCGCCGGACCTCTCCCGGCCTGGTCAGGGTTGGCGAGGGTGAGCAGCGCGGAGAGGATCAGGACGAAGTACGGGATCGCGTCGTACACCGGTCCTTGCACGCGTTCCCAGACCGTCGGCGTCGCCCGCGGTATCGCCACCGCCACCTCCTCAGCGGTCTCGGCAGACACCGCGTCCTCGGCCCTGCCGTCGTCCAGACACCACCCTGCCAGGTCCGGCGGAGACGTTCACCTGCGGTCCAGGCCCCGCCCAGGGGCTCACTCCCACCGAAAGGAGCGAACCGCCACGACGCCGGCCACGACCCCCACAGCTGCCATGCTGACCATCTGCAGCGGGTCCGGGCCGGCGCCCGTCCACGCGTCCTGGAGCGCCTGGACCCCAGGCGGGGTGTAGTCGCCGATGCGTACGACGATCTCCGGCAGCATGAACCGCGGCAAATAGGCACCGCCGACGAACATGGTGAGGAAGAAGATCGGCAACGCGATCACGCCGACCGCGTTGGCGCGCGGCGCCAACGCCGCGGCCAAGAGCCCGAGCGCGAGCATCGCACCGCCACCGAGAACGTACGCGAGCACGAAACCCGCCGGGTGTTGTGGCAACGGTACGTCGAAGGCCGTCGACGCGAAAGCCACGAGCACGACCGTGCCCACGGCCGCCGCCGCCGCGTTGACGACGAGCTGACCCACGAGCACAGCGCCCGGATGGACCGGCGTGGTCGACATACGCCGCAGCACACCCTTCTCGCGATAGGTGGCGAGCCGCGTCGGCATCGTGTTGACCGCGACCATGGCGAGCGTCATCACCACGATCGACGGGATGAAGTAGTCGATGAAGCGAGCGCCCTCCAGGTCCTCAAGAGGGACGCGTAACGCCGGGATCGACGCGAGGACGCCGAACACCACGGTGGGGAACACGAGCGTGAAGAACACGGTCAGCCGTTCCCGCAGGAACAGCTTGGCTTCGGTGAACGTGATCGCGGCCAGCAGGGTCATGGTGTGTCTCCGTTCGTCGCGTCCTGGAGCGGGCGGCCGGTGAGCTCGACGAACGCGTCATCGAGACTGGCCTGCTGGACGCGAAGGTCGTGGGCGATGATCTGGCGACGGGCGAGGAACGCCGTCACGGCGGGCAACGCGTCACCCGATCCGGTGACGACGAGGCGTGACTGGTGCCAGGACACACTGGTCACCCCAGGCAGCTCCGCCAGGAGGTGAGCATCGACCGGCTCCGACGGACGGAACGTGATCCGTTCGCCGGTCCCGGCACGGGCCACGAGGCCGGCTGGCGTATCGATCGCCACGGTTCGACCCCCGGCGATGATCGCCACCCTGTCGCAGAGGTACTCGGCCTCCTCCATGAGGTGGGTGACCAGGACGACTGTCACACCACGCGCGCGAATCCTCTCCACCAGCGACCAGGTGTCTCGACGCGCCTGCGGATCCAAGCCGGTGGTCAGTTCGTCGAGAATCAGCACCTCGGGGTTGCCCACCAAGGCGAGAGCGATCGACAGCCGCTGCTTCTGTCCGCCGGAAAGCTCCCGAAACAGCGTGGCGGCCTTGTCGGCCAGACCGAGCTCCTCCAGCAACAGCCGCCAGTCGGCCGGCTCGTCGTAGTAGGAGCTGTAGAGATCCAGCGCCTCCCAGACCTTGATCAGGTCGGGCAGCTCGCTCTCCTGGAGTTGCATGCCCACCCGCTGTCGAAGCGCGGCACGGTCACGCTGTGGGTCCAGGCCGAGCACCCGGATCTCGCCGGCGTCCGGGACGCGGAGACCGCCGACGCACTCCACCGTGGTGGTCTTGCCGGCGCCGTTCGGTCCCAGCAGTCCGAAGATCTCGCCGGCGTCGACGGTGAAGGAGACCTCGTCCACCGCCACCGTCGCGCCGTAGTGCTTTCGCAGCTTGGTGACCTCGATCACCGGCATCGTCGTCCCTTCGTCGCTGGGCATGTCGCCATCGAGCATCGCGTTCGAAGGGGTCACCGCGGATCGCCCAACCAGTCGAACCTGGCCGCCGGCTCGGTGGAGGTAGCGCATCGACCAGCCGGCACGCGTGCATCCACCGATCGGTTGACCGCGCCTGCTGAAACCGGACCAACCCGGCCGCGCGAGCCCTCAGCGATCCCGGTCGCGACCAGCGATGCGCCGACGTGATCTTGGTCAAGGCTGAATGATCTTGAACGGCGCTCGTCGTACCATCCGCCAAGTGACGATCCCTCGGGTCACGCTGGCGTGGGACGCCTTGGTCGACGTCGACGTCGTCGGCCCCGGACCGCTCCATGAACGCCTGACCCGTGCCCTCCGCCAGGCGATCCGGGACGGCCGGCTCCCACCCGGCGCGGCTCTCCCGCCCAGCCGGACCCTCGCCGCCAACCTCGGTTGCTCGCGCTGGGTGGTGACGCAGGCGTACGGGCAGCTTGTTGCCGAGGGCTACCTGACGGCACGCACGGGTTCGGCGACGAGGGTGCGGGAGCTCGAGCCGACGTCGACGTCCGGGACCCCGCGCGTGGGCGCACCGGCGGCACCCGGCGCCGGCGGCACCGGCGCTCGCCCTGGCTCCCTGCCCCCCAGACCAGAGCGGACGTTTCGCCTCGACTTCGCGCCCGGACTGCCGGACCTGCGCGCCTTTCCCCGCCGTCGCTGGGTCGAGGCCGTGCGAAGCCAGCTCGCGACGCTGCCGTACACCGAGCTCGGCTATCCACCCGAGGGCGGCTGCGCGCGCTTTCGATGGGTCCTGGCGGACTATCTCCGGCGTTGCCGCGGCGCCCAGGTCGACGGTGACGACGTCACCTGCTGCGCGGGTGTCGCGGACGGGGTGGCTCGGCTCGCCCGTTGCCTCCGCGAGGCCGGCATCCGGCGCATCGCGGTCGAGGACCCCGGCTGGACCAGGCTCCGGCAGACGCTCGAACGCGTCGGCCTGGAGACCGTCGGCGTCCCCATCGACGACCGAGGCATCAGGGTGGACGAGCTGGTTCGGCTCGACGTCCGCGCCGTCCTCGTCACGCCGGCTCACCAGTTCCCCACCGGCGTGGTGCTCGCGCCGGAACGCCGGACGGCCTTGCTCACGTGGGCACGCGAGGTCGACGGGCTCGTGCTCGAGGACGACTACGACGCGGAGTTCCGCTACGACCGCCGCCCGGTCGGAACTCTTCAGGGAACCGATCCCGAACGGGTCGCGCTCTTCGGCTCGTTGTCGAAGACGCTGTCGCCGGCGGTCGGTCTGGGTTGGATGGTCACGCCCCCGCGGTGGACGCGCGCGCTTCGCGCCAGCGAGGTCGGCCAGACCCAGCCGTCGGTGCTGCAGCAGCTCGCCTTCGCCCACTTCGTCGAGACCGGCGGCTACGACCGGCACCTCCGGTCGGTGCGGCAGCGCTACCGCCACCGCCGCGACGCCCTGGTGGCAGCCCTCCGCACCAGGCTCCCCGAGTGCGCGATCGCCGGTGTCGCGGCCGGCCTCCACATCGTTCTCCACCTTCCACCGGCGGCCTCGGCGGCGACCGTGGTGAAGAACGCGGCGGACGCCGGGGTTCGGGTGGCTGACCTGGATACGTACCGGATCCATCCCGATCCCACGTCGCCTGGGCTCGTGCTCGGCTACGGGAACCTGCCGGACAGCGCCGTCGACGAGGCCGTGCGACTGCTGGCGATGGCCGTCCACCGGGCGACCGGGCCGTGAGGTCGACCGTTGAGACTCGACCGTCCGTGCCCAGGCCGCCTGGGGCCTAGGTGGAACGCTGGTCGGCCGGCGTCCCCGACCCCAGCGCCTCGGCGAGCTGGCCGGCCCAGTGGAGGAGCTCCTCGTCGGCGCCTGGTCGGGCGACGCACTGCAGACCCAAGGGAAGTCCGTTGACCCCCCGCCCGGCTGGAAGACCAACCGCCGGCATGCGCGCCTGCGACCACGGGAGGTTCATCACGGGACTTCCCGTCGTGTCCAGGCCCTGCGGCGCCGTGTCGGTGGCCGCAGGGGTGAGCCAGGCGTCGATGCTCTCGGCGTCCATGAGAGCCACCAGGTCCGCGGCATACCGCTCTCGCTCGTCCAGGGCCCGCTCGTAGGCCGCCCGGCTGATGCGGCGCCCGTCCTCGATCGCCCGAGCGGTGATGGGGTGGTAGCGGTCGCCGTACACGGGGAACCGGAACTCGTGGCTACGGGCGAGCTCCACCAGATTGATGAGATGGTGGCGCCGGTTGATCTCCTCGATGTCGGCGAGCGCGGGCACGAACCGGACCCGCACACCCGCCGTCCGCAGCCGCTCCACCTGCTCGGCGAACGCCTGCCGCGCCGGCGGGCTCGCCTGCTCCAGGTAGGGGCCCTCCGGAACGGCGAAGGTCGGCTCGCCCCTCGGGGTCGTCGCCCGCCAGCCGGTACACAGCACGGCCGCCGCGGCCGCGGCGCTGGCGACGTCGCGGGCGAACAGGCCAACGGTGTCGAACGACGGCGCGTTGGCGATCACCCCGTCGGTGGGGACGCGCCCGTAGGTGGGTTTGAAGCCCACGACGCCGCAGTAGGCCGCCGGGCGGATCACCGAGCCCACGGTCTGGGTGCCGAGGGCGAGTGGGACGAGACCGGCCGCCACGGCTGCCGCGGACCCGCTGCTCGAGCCCCCGGGCGAGTGATCGCGATGGTGGGGGTTGCGCGTGGGACCGGGAGCGTAGAACGCGAACTCCGCGGTCACGGTCTTTCCAGCGATGAGCGCGCCGGCGGCGCGCAGCCGGCTCACCGCGGTGGCCTCCTGGCCGGCCAGGGACTCCGGTGGAAGCGCGGAGCCGGCCCGCGTGGGCAGGCCCTCGGCGTGGAGGACGTCCTTGACGCCGACGGGGACACCGAACAACGGTGGCCGCTGGTGAGGGTCTGGCCACCGGGCGAGCAACGCGCGGGCCTCACGCCGCAGCCGCTCGCGCCGGCCTTCCTCGGGCACGAACGAGCACAGGTCGGCGTCACGGGTCTCGACACGGGCACAGATCTCGTCGACGTACGCCAGCAGATCGACGTCCCCTCGCCGCAGGACCGCGGCCAGTCCGATCAGCTCACCGACAGAGGCCGTGTCGTGGGTCATGGAGGCACGCTGCCACAGCGCGGCCCGTCCTGGCCATCGAGGTGAGGACCTTCGAGGCGAAGACCAGTGGGAACCGTCCGCGTGGTGACGATCGAGCGGGTGCGCGAGGGGGGAGTTGAACCCCCACGCCCTTGCGGGCACAGGAACCTGAATCCTGCGCGTCTGCCTATTCCGCCACTCGCGCCCGACCCCAGCCGTACCGGGGCGCATAGAGGCTAGCACGTCGTGACCGCGGAGGGATCAGCCTGGGGCGGCGGAAGATTCGTCCGGGATGATGTTGATTTCGCCCACGTCGATCACACTAAGAAGTCAAGCGACTCCGCAGCGGAGTTATCCGGTAGCGGTAAGCGGCGGCAGGTCAGCGCCATCGCTGGTCTCGGCAGTTACGATCGAGCGCGAACAACGAGCGCGAACATGGCATCGACCATGGCATGGTTCGGCGCGGGAAGGAGGTACCAGTGGGAGTGTTTCGCCGCCTGGAGCGAGGTCTCGAAGGCCTCGTGACAGGCACCTTCGCACGCGTCTTCCGCTCCGCCGTGCAGCCGGTCGAGATCGCGTCGGCTCTCCAGCGTGAGCTCGACAACTCTGCCCAGGTCCTCTCCCGTGACGCCAGCCTCGTGCCGAACGACTTCACCGTTGAGCTGTCCAGCACCGACTACGACCGTCTCGCGCCGTACGCGCACACGCTGACGCGCGAGCTCGTCGACGTGGTCAACCGGCACGCCAGCGCCCAGCGGTACACCTTCACCGGCCCCGTGACCGTCGCCTTCGAACGCCGCGAAGACCTGACCACAGGGCGGTTCCGGATCCGCAGCAGCGCGGTGGCCTCGATCGTACCGTCGAGGCGCCCGAGCCCGCCGCCACCCGAGCCTTCGCCGCGCTACGGCGCCGGGCACTACGGGCACGCGCCCGGCTACGCGTCCGTGCCTCCGCCCGCCCCGGGTCCGCGTCCAGTCCCGCGCACGCGACCCGACCTGCACCGGCCCATGCCGCCGTACCTGGAGGTCAACGGCCAACGGCACCCGCTCGAGCCGCCGGGCGTCATCCTCGGTCGGGGCACCGACGCCGACCTGCGCATCACCGACCCAGGGGTCTCCCGCCGGCACGCTGAGATCCGCGTGTCCCTCGACGGGCCTCAGTACACCGTGACGATCCACGATCTCGGCTCGACCAACGGCATCGTGGTCGATGGACGCCGCGTGGAGTACGCGGCGCTCCACGACGGCAGCCAGATCCTGCTCGGTAATACGCTTCTGGTCCTACGTCGTCCGGGCGGAGAGCACTAGGTGTCGGAGCTCACACTCACGATCATCAAGCTGGGGTTCCTCGCGGTGCTCTGGCTTTTCGTGCTGTCCGCGGTGTCGGTCATCCGGTCCGACTTGTTCGGCGCCCGAGTCCCCGACCCCAAGGCGGCCGAGCGAGCGCCACGCCGACCTGCGCGCCCGCCGCGGCAGCCGAGGCGGCGTAAGGGTGCGCCGTCGGTGGCGGTCGTCGTCCAGGGCGTCAACGCCGGACTCCGGGTGCCTCTTGGTGACCATCCGCTGGTCATCGGCCGGGCTCCGGATTGCGAGATCCGGGTGGATGACGAGTACGTCTCCACTCGGCACGCTGTCCTGCGGCCCCAGCAGGACACCTGGTACGCCGAGGATCTCGGCTCCACGAACGGCACCTTCGTCGGCGAGAGCCGGATCCACGGACCGACGCCGGTGGGCTCTGGTGTCCCGGTCCGAGTAGGCAAGACGATCATCGAGCTGTACAAATAGGCGCCAACGATGACGTTCGAGGGTGCACGGATGAGCGGAGTGACGACCGGAGCGCCCGGGTGCGCACGGCGGCTGTGCCGGCCGGAGTCGCTTCCGGGCCGCCCGCTGCGCCACGCCAAGGCGACGACTACCCAAGGCCAAGAGAAGGCAGGATGAGGCTCGCGCTCCGTTACGCCGCACGCACCGACGTCGGGCTCGGTCCGAAGACGAGGAACGAGGACTCCGGCTACGCCGGTCCACACCTGCTCGCCGTCGCCGACGGCATGGGCGGAACGGTCGGTGGCGACGTCGCGAGCGCCACCACGATCATGACCGTCCGCGCCCTGGACACGCCAAGCCACACCGAGCCGCTCCGGGCGCTCGGCCAGGCCGCGATCGAAGCGAACGCGCGCATCGCGGAGCGCATCGAGACCGATCCCCACCTCGAGGGCATGGGGACGACGCTCACCGCCGCGCTCTTCGACGGCTATCGCGCGAGCGTGGCCCACATCGGCGATTCGCGGGCGTACCTGCTGCGCGACGGTCGGCTGCGGATGCTCACCCACGACCACACGTTCGTCCAGAGCCTGGTCGACGAGGGACGCATCACGCCGGAGGAAGCGGAGGTCCACCCCCACCGCAGCCTCATCATCCGCGCGCTCGAGGGTCGTCAGGACGCCCGGCCGGACCTCTTCGCCATAGAGCTGGAAGTCGGCGACCGGCTGCTGCTGTGCAGCGATGGTCTGGACAACGCCGGAATCAAGGACCCGGTGATCGAGGCGATCCTGCTGCGCAGCGCGACCCCGGACGAGGCGGCGGCCGCGCTCGTCGAGGCGGCGCTCCGCCAGGGCAGCCCGGACAACGTGACCTGCGTGGTCGCCGACCTCGTCGACGCGAACGAGGTCGACCCCTCGATGTCCGAGCCGGTGTTCGTGGGAGCCGTCAGCGAGGCCGACCCACGTCTGTTCGGAGACCTGGGCGGCGGGGACTATCCCAGCGGTCGCGGACCATCCGCGCCGTCGGATCCACCGTCACCGACGGAGACCACCGCCCCGCTCGAGGCCACGCCGCCGATCGACGAGGAGCCACCCCCCGACGACGAGGAGCCGGATCCGGAGGAGCTCCGCTACGCGCCGCGGCCCCCGAGCCGCTTTCGATGGCTGACGCGACTGTGCGTCACAGTCGTCGCTCTCGGCCTCATCGGCGTGGGCCTGCGCATGGCGTACGACTGGACGCAGCGGCAGTACTACGTCGGTCCCTACCCCGCGGGCAGCACCGATCTCAACTCCAGGGTGGCCATCTTCCGCGGCATCTCCCAGCAGATCCCTGGCGTGAAGCTCTCGGAGGTGTTCGAGCTGCAGAATCTGCAGCTCTCCCAACTGCCCCCGTATGAGCGGGAACGGGTGATCTGCACCATCACCGCCGACGACTTGCGCCACGCGCGAAGCATCGTCGCCGAGCTCACCGCGAAGGCCTCGGGGTACGCGACACCCCCGCCGAACCGCCGGCTGACGCCATCGCCCACACTGACCACCGACGCTCCACGCTCCCGGTCCTCACAACCCACCGAGGAGCCCACAGCCGGCACCGTCCGATCCTGGGCGGCGGATCGTCAGGCGGATGACCTGTCCGACGTTCCCGTGGAGTGTGACCCGGACGACTCGATATCCCAACCGACAGGCCAGAAGTGAGCGAGGTCCACACCTACACCGCTGTTCCGTTCCGTAAGCGTCGGAACGCGGAACTCCTCCTGACCGTCATCGCCCTCGCGGTGGCGGTGGGGGCCTACGCCATCGTCAGCCTGACGATGAAGGGGGAGATCAGCAACCAGGTCGTCTCCTACGGCGTGGGACTCTCCCTGTTGGTCGGGATCGCCCACATCGTCGTCCGCATCCGCGCGCCCTACGCGGACCCGATCCTCCTCCCGTGCGTGGTGCTCCTCAACGGCATCGGACTGGCGATGATCCACCGGCTCGACGTGACGAAGGTGGAGAACGCCGTGGCCGCCGGTAAGGACCTCCCCAGGACGGAGGCGCCGCTCCAGCTGACCTGGACCGCGGTGGGGATCGCCGGGTTCGTGCTCGTCCTGCTGCTGCTCCGCGACCACCGGTGGTTGCAGCGCGTCACCTACACCATGCTGTTCTCCGGCGTGGTGCTGCTCCTGCTGCCGCTCGTCCCTGGCCTGGGCGTCCGCTTCCAGGGAGCCCAGATCTGGGTGCGGTTCGCGGGCATGTCGTTCCAGCCGGGCGAGATCGCCAAGGTGTGCCTCATCATCTTCTTCGCGGGCTACCTCGTGGTGAAGAAGGACGCCCTCGCGCTGGCAGGCCGGCGCTTCCTCGGCATCGACCTACCGCGCGGCCGCGACCTGGGTCCGATCTTGTCGGCGTGGCTGATCAGCCTCGGCATCCTGGTCTTCCAGCGGGACCTGGGAACGGCGCTGCTGTTCTTCGGCGCGTTCGTGATCCTGCTCTACGTCTCGACCGAGCGTCCCGGCTGGGTGTTCGTCGGCGGGACGCTCTTCCTCGGCGGTGCGTGGTTCGCCTACTTCGGCGCCACGGTCCTCCACATCGACCAGTTCTCCCACGTCGCCAACCGGGTCGACTCCTGGCTGCACCCGTTCGCGCCCGAGAACAGGGACGGCGCCTACCAGATCATCCAGTCGCTGTACGGCCTGGCCTACGGCGGCATCCTCGGTCGCGGTCTCGGCGAGGGGCACCCCACGTTGGTCCCGCTCGCCAAGAGCGACTTCATCTTCGCCGCGCTCGGCGAGGAGCTGGGCCTCACCGGCCTCATTGCGCTGCTGCTGCTCTACGGGATCATCGTCGAACGTGGTCTGCGGACCGCGCTCATCTGCCGTGACCCGTTCGGCAAGCTGCTCGCCACCGGGTTCGCGGCGATCTTCGCGCTCCAGGTCTTCGTCGTCATCGGCGGAGTCACCAAGCTGATCCCACTGACGGGCCTGACCACGCCGTTCCTCTCCTACGGCGGGTCCTCGCTGGTGGCGAACTGGGCACTCGTCGCCCTCCTCCTGCGCATCAGCGACTACGCTCGTCGGCCGGCGGTCACGCCGGTCCAGCCAACCGAGGACGCGCTGACGCAAGTGGTGATGCGCCGGTGATGAGTCGATGAACCGCCCGATCCGCCGCGTCGCGGTGGCCTTCATGGTGCTCTTCTTCGCCTTGCTCGCCAACGTCAACTACATCCAGGCGTACAAGGCGGACGAGTACAACAAGCGCGAAGGCAACACGCGGGTTCTCCTCGACGAGTACGCCCGGCAGCGCGGCCCCATCGTGGTCGACGGCACCCCGGTGGCGTACTCGGTGCGCACCGACGACGACCTCGTCTACCTCCGGAGGTACCGCGACCCCCACCTGTACGCGCACCTGACCGGCTTCTACTCCTTCACGCTGGGCCGCCGTGCGATCGAAAGCGCCCAGAACGACGTGCTCGCCGGCACAGACAGCCGACTCTTCGTGCGCCGGGTCGTCGACATGATCACCAACCGGCAGCCGCAAGGCGGCAGTGTCCAGTTGACGATCGACCCTCGTGTCCAGCAAGCCGCCTACGAAGGGCTGAAGGGCAAGGTCGGCGCGGTGGTGGCGCTCGAGCCGAAGACCGGCAAGGTCCTGGCCATGGTCAGCCGGCCGTCGTACGACCCCAACAAGCTGTCGTCGCACAGCTCGCGGTCGATCCAGAAAGCGTGGGAAGAGCTCCTCGAGGATCCCTCCAATCCGTGGGAGAACCGCGCCGCCGAGCGGCACTATCCCCCGGGCTCGACGTTCAAGCTCGTCACCGCGGCGGCGGCGCTGTCCTCTGGCCGCTACGAGGCGGACACGCTGGTGTCAGCTCCAGCCGAGCTCGACCTTCCACTCACCACGGTCAACATGACCAACTGGCAGGACGGCCTGTGCGGATCGTCCGACCGGATCACCCTCACCGAGGCGCTCGCCACCTCCTGCAACACCGCCTTCGCGGCGGTGGGCATGGACCTCGGGGAGGACGCGCTGCGCGAGCAGGCGGAGAAGTTCGGCTTCGGCACCACGTTCCTCCCGGAGGTTCGCGGCGTCGCGAGCGTCTTCCCCGACGAGCTCAACGCGCCGCAGCTGGCGCAAAGCTCGATCGGCCAGTTCGACGTGCGAGCGACACCCTTGCAGATGGCGATGGTCACCGCCGCCATCGCCAACGACGGCAAGGTCATGAAGCCGTACGTCGTCGAGAGCCTGAGCGGCCCGGACCTCCAGACTCTGGAGGTCACCGAGCCCGAGGTGGTCTCCGAAGCCGTCTCACCTCAGGTCGCCAACGCGCTCAAGCAGATGATGGTCGAGGTCGTCGAGAACGGCACCGGTAAGCCGGTGAAGATCGACGGCATCCAAGTGGGCGGCAAGACCGGGACGGCGCAGACCACGCCCGATCGGCCACCATACGCGTGGTTCGTGTCCTTCGCGCCGGCTGACGACCCACAGGTCGCTGTGGCTGTCGTCATCGAGAAGGCCAACGTCGGTCGTAGCGAGATCTCCGGCGGACGCCTGGCCGCACCTATCGCGAAATCCGTCATGGAGGCGGTGATCGGCAAGTGAGCACCGTGACCCCCGCACAGCCCCATCACCACACAGGAAGGTAGGGAATGACTGAGCGACGCTTCCTCGGAGGTCGCTACGACCTAGGCGAGGTGCTCGGTCACGGGGGGATGGCCGAGGTACGGATCGGTATCGACCGTCGGTTGGGACGCACTGTGGCGGTCAAGACACTGCGCCACGACCTCGCGACCGACCCGACATTCCAGGCCAGGTTCCGGCGGGAGGCGCAGTCAGCGGCGTCACTGAACCACCCGTCCATCGTCGCCGTCTACGACACCGGCGAGGAGATCATCGACGGCGTCTCCGTGCCGTACATCGTGATGGAGTACGTCGAGGGACGCACGCTCCGTGACGTGCTCCGAGAGGGCCGGCGCATCCTGCCGGAGCGCGCCCTCGAGATCACCGCTGACATCCTCGACGCCCTGGAGTACAGCCACCGGGCGGGCATCGTCCACCGCGACATCAAGCCCGGCAACGTGATGCTCACCCCACAGGGCGACGTCAAGGTCATGGACTTCGGCATCGCCCGCGCAGTGGCCGACGCGTCGGCGACGATGACGCAGACCGCGGCGGTGATCGGTACCGCGCAGTACCTCTCTCCGGAGCAAGCGCGGGGCGAGACGGTCGACGCGCGCAGCGACATCTACTCCACTGGCTGCCTGCTCTACGAGCTGCTCACGGGCCGTCCGCCGTTCGTGGGCGACTCCCCCGTGTCGGTGGCCTACCAGCACGTCCGGGAGGAGCCGCGGCCGCCGTCCATGCTGGACCCCGAGGTGCCTCCGGTCGCGGACGCGATCACGCTCAAGGCTTTGCAGAAGAAGCCGATCGACCGGTACCAGTCCGCGGCGGAGATGCGCGAGGACATCGATCGCGCGCTCGCCGGCCAGGCCGTGACCGCCCCGGTGGTTCCCGTCGACGCCACCGCCCGGTTCCTTCCGCCGGATGAGCCGATGGACCCTCAACCCACCGCGCAGTGGGAGCCGCCTCCGGAGGAGGAGCCCGAGGAAGACGAAGGTCCGGACCGAGCCCGCAAGGTCGCCTACGTCATGCTGGCGATCTCGATCCTCTTCGTCCTCGGCGTCGCAGCGTTCATCGGCTATCGGACGCTGTTCGGCAGCGCCAACACGGTGACCACGCCGACGCTGCTCAATCGCACGCAGGAAGAGGCGGAGCGGATCTTGGCGCAGAACGACCTGCGTCTGGGCGAGGTCCGTACCGAGGCGAGCGAGACGGTGCCCGAGGGCCTGGTGATGTCCCAGCACCCGGCTCCGGGTGACCCGGTCGAGGTCAACGGCACGGTCGACATCACGATCTCCAGTGGCCAACCCGAGGTCGAGATCCCCGAAGTCGTCGGCATGCAGGTCGACGAGGCCCGGGCGCTTCTGGAGTCGAAGGGTTTCGAGGTCACCGATCGCGAAGACCCCGAGTCGGACGAGCCGGAGGGCACCGTCGTCGCGGTCGAGCCCGAGGAGGGCGAGCGCGTTCCCGCCGGCTCCGAGGTGGTCCTCATCTACTCCAGTGGCCTGATCGAGGTCCCCGACGTGGTCGGAGAAGACCAGTCCGACGCGGAACGGCGGCTGGAGCGGGCCGGCTTCCGTCCGCGCCCGATCTTCCGGACGACCTCCGACGCCTCGCCGGGCACCGTCATCGAACAGACCCCGTCCGCGGGCCAGCGACGGGAGAGGGGTACGACGGTGACGATCGTCATCGCCGCCGCTCCCCAGCCCGAGCCGGAACCCGAACCCGAACCCGAGCCGGAACCCGAGCCGGAACCCGAGCCCGAACCGGAACCCGAGCCGGAGCCCGAGCCCGAACCGGAGCCGTCTCCAAGCCCCACGGAGACGCCCCGGCCGACGCCCACACCACCGCAGGAGGGCTAACCGGACGGACGAGCGCCCACCGGCACAGGTTCCGACGGTGGAGACATGGCGCTGGTGTCCTCGCGGCCTTACCGCGACGCGAGGACACCGGCGCGCTCGCGAGCGGCCGGCCGAGGTCTCGTGCGCGTGCCTCTGGTCCGTGTCGACGGACTAGCGGTCGACTGGCTAGCGGTCGACTGGTCAGCGATCGACGACGGGCGCGAGACCGGCCGAGCGCTCGACCGCGCCGTCGACGCCGCAGACCTCCAGCCAGTTGGCGAGCATGCGGTGACCGCCCTCGGTGAGCACGGACTCGGGATGGAACTGCACACCCTCACAGGCCAGGTCGCGGTGGCGGAGCGCCATCACCACGCCCGAGTCCGTCCACGCGGTGATCTCGAGCTCCGTGGGCACGGTGGCCGACTCGACCGCGAGGGAGTGGTACCGGGTCGCGGTGAAGGGGTTGGGCAGGCCCGCCAGAACCCCGACGCCGGAGTGTCGGATCCGGCTGGTCTTGCCGTGCAGCAGCTCAGGTGCTCGGCTGACCGTCGCACCGTAGGCCACGGCGATCGCCTGGAGACCCAAGCAGACACCGAAGATCGGGACCCGCCCGGCGGCGTACCGGATGAGGTCCACACAGACTCCGGCCTCCTCGGGGGTGCCAGGGCCGGGCGAGAGGAGCACACCGGCGAAGCCGTCGACGTCGCGCGGACAGAGCTCGTCGTTGCGACGAACGTCACATTCGACGCCGAGCTGGTAGAGGTATTGGACGAGGTTGTAGACGAACGAGTCGTAGTTGTCGACGACGAGGACACGCGCGGTCACGGGGCCATTGTGCTGGCCGACCGATGACCTTCCGGGACAGGGGTTGCGTTCGGCGTCAGCGGCTCGCGTCGTCGGCGGACCTCGCGTAGTCGAGCGTGAGCGACCCGTCAAAGGCCGGGATGGTCACCGAGGGCAGGCGCTCGAGCTTCCAGCCCAAGCCGTAGCGGGGGTCCTTGGCATAGCTCAGGTAGGCCTCGACCTGGGGAGACTTCTCCAGGGCCCGAATCATGCCGTCCACGTCACCGACGGCCTCGATGCGGTAGGGCGGCGGGTACGGGATCCCGTGCAAGACGACGGAGTTCCCGACACAACGGATGGCCGACGTCGAGATGATGCGCTGACCCTGAATGGTCATCGCCTCGGCGCCACCGGCCCACAACGCGTTGGCCACCGCCTGGATGTCCTGCTGATGGACGACGAGAGCGTCGGGATCCACGTCCGAGGAACGCGCGCTCGGCGGCGCGTCATCGAGGGTCACCGCGACCCCAGGCCCCGTGACGGCAGTGAGGCCGGCGACCGGCGCGATGCGCTCCAGCTCCTTCTGGGCGACCTGAGCCTCCTCGTCACCGGACTGACGCGCGAGCAGCTCGTCGACCTCCTCGCGCAGATCCGCCAGCTCGGCGTCGAGCTCGCGGGCGCGCTGCAGCTGGGCGCGGGCGAGATCGGCGATGTCGGTCTGGCGTTCGGCACGCAGGTCGGTACCGGCGGCACTCACCGCGCTGGTGACGCCCAGGAAGCCGGCGAGGCCGAAGGTCACGGCCGCAAGCAGGCGGTACACGATCCGACTCGCTCCGGAGCGATCGGCGCCGGCACTGTCGTCCGGGAGCGATATCGGCCGCGGGTCGGCCCGCTCCTCGAGTGGTACGGACGCCGGCGATCCCGCCGGCTCGACCCTCTCGTCGCCCACCTCGCCTCCGTCGTGATCGGCTGCGCCGCAATGACTACGCTAACGGACAGCGAGTCGCCCAGAGAGTGTCGCATGCGGGAGGACGGCGACGTGCCTGAGTCGCGCAACCGGAAGAAGCAGGTGTTCACCCCGCCGCCGGAGAAGGCGCCGGCGAAGGCCATCCACGGTGGCCGGTGGGTCGCGCCTGTCATGCTCACCTGCTTCATCGTGGGTCTGCTCTGGCTGGTCGTCTTCTACCTGGCCGGGAGCGAGATCCCCCTCATGCGCGACTTGAACAACTGGAACATCCTCGTCGGCATGGGGCTCATCGCCATTGGCTTCGTCGTGTCCACCCAGTGGCGCTGACCCATCAATCCACAAGCCATCCCCAACTCATCCACAGGCCATCCCCAGGCTGTGGATGAGTTGCTGTGGAACTCCACGCCGCGCGTCCCACGCAGCCTGACGCACCACCGTTGACCTGCGGCGACACCTCGACCAGAGATCTGCTCGCGGCATACCTGCGATCCACAGGACCCTGGGGATGACCCACAGCCTGTGGACAAACCACTCGGGCGAGGTCCCGCCTGGACGCGTCCCTGCGACGGCCTAGAAGCCGGCATAGTCGCCGGTGAGCTGACTGGTCCGCCACACGATCAGCCCGATCGTCGCCGCCATCACGAGAGCGAAGCCGAGCGCCTGGACGAGGTCACGGCGCTCCCGCGGGGCGTACACGAGCGCCGCTCCGATCGCGAGACCGGCCAAGAAGCCGCCCAGGTGGCCCTGCCACGACAGGAAGCTTCGGAAGACCACATTGAGCACGATGTTGATGGCGAGGATCCCGACGAACCAGCTCATGTCCGCACGCATGCGTCGGGCCAGGACGACCGTGGCGCCGAAGAGGCCGAAGATCGCTCCAGAGGCACCCACCACGGGCACAAGGGGCGAAGTGAACGCGTACGCCACCGCGGAACCCGCGAGCGCGCTGCCGAGATAGAGGGCGGCGAAGCGGAAGCGACCGAGGAGGTACTCCAGCGGCGGGCCGAGGACCCAGAGGGAGAACATGTTGATCAGCAGGTGCCACAGGTCGAGGTGCAGGAACGCCGCGGTGAGCAGTCGCCAGTAGGCACCTCCCGCCACGCCGGGCGCCTCGCCGATCTCGGGTGTGAGGAACCACGGTCGGCCGATCAGCATGAGCCACTGCTCGAAGGCGGGCCCCAGCAGGAACGTCAAGGCGAACACGGCCACGTTGAGGCCGAGGATGACCTTAGTGACGACAGCGCCACCACCCCGCACGACGCCGCCGAACCTGGTTCGGATCGTCGGCATCGTGCGGGCAGCCTCGCGAACGCACTCGACGCACTGGAAGCCCACCGCCGCCTGCCGCTGACAGTCGGGACAGATGAAGCGCCCGCAACGCTGGCAGCGGATGTAGGACTCCCGTTCGGGATGGCGGTAGCAGACCGGTACCGAGCCAGGGGGACGCGGCTCCTCGGTACCGGTGCCGTCATCGGGGCGGGGTAGGTCAGTCACGGCCTCACACTTCACGCATCTCGACGTCGACCGACGTCATGACCACGGGTTCGATCGGCCGATCCATGGGGCCCGTCGGCACCTTGCTGATCCGGTCGACCACGGCCCGACTCTCCTCGTCGGCGACCTCACCGAAGATCGTGTGCCGGGCGTTGAGGTGGGGTGTGGGCGACACCGTGATGAAGAACTGTGACCCGTTCGTGTTGGGTCCAGCGTTCGCCATCGCCAGAAGGTACGGCCGGTCGAAGCGCAGGTCCGGGTGGATCTCGTCGTCGAAGCGGTAGCCAGGCCCGCCGGTACCCGTCCCAAGTGGACAGCCACCCTGGATCATGAAGCCCTCGATGACCCGGTGGAACGTCAACCCGTCGTAGAAGCGCTTGGTGGTCTTCTGTCCGGTCGCGGGGTCGATCCACTCGCGGGTCCCCTGGGCGAGGCCGATGAAGTTCTTCACCGTCTTGGGGGCGTGGTCGGGGAAGAGCCGCAGCACGATGTCCCCGACCGAGGTGTGAAGTATGGCGTAGGGCTCCTCGCTCACCGAATGTCCCCTCTCCCTCAGGTCCTGTCGTCGGACCGATCCTCCCACGTTGACAAGCACACCACCTCCAGGGTGTCGTCGGAGGACAAGACCGGCCAGCAGGGGGCATGATCGGGAAGGAGCCGGGGAAGAGCATCACGGATGGTCCCTCGCCACACGGCCGCCGCGGCCTCCGCGACATCTCGCCCCGGCCGAGCTCGCCAGGGACCTCAAAGACCCACGACGGTGGGAACGAGGAGGCGCAACCAGATGGGACGCCAGAAGAAGGCACGGACCTCGAAGCGACGGGGTACACCGATCCCACCCGCCGAGCACGCCTGGGATCGGATCACCCCAGCGGTCGAGAGCGCGAGGGAGCGTCTCGGTCCGGCCGTCAAAGACGTCCGTGAGCGAATCACACCCGTGGTGGAGGACGCACGCGAGCGCATCAGCCCCGCGGTGGAGAGCGCCCGGACCGCCCTAGTCGAGGACGTGGTTCCCAAGGTGGCGGGTGCCGTGACCAGCGCGGTCGCCGCCACGGAGCCGTACCGTGTGGAAGCCGTGCGGCGGGGGTCGGCCGCTGTCGCCGCGCTCAAGGGAGAGATCGACACACGCCCGGCTCGTCGCAGGTCACGCTGGCTGGTCCGCCTCCTCGTCGTGTCGGCGCTCGGCGGTGCGGCCTACGCCGCCTACCGCTACCTCGTGGGCGGGAGCAACGAGCGATGGCAGCCGATGCCGGCGCCGGCGCAGCCCACGCCGACGAGACCGGCGAGCTTCGGCCGCACCAGCGCGACGAGCCCAGCCTCAACGAGCCCAGCCCAGCGGCCTGCCGATCAGACGAGTGCGTCGCCGGACGAGGCCTTGGCGAACCACGCGACGTCGGACGCCTCGGCCGCCGCTCAGCCCGGCGTCAAGGCGTCGGGTGTCGAGGCGTCGGCGGACCACCCGGGTTCTCCGAACGACGGGGGCGCCAGCGAGCAAACGTCGGAGAGCTCGAGCCAGGCGAGCGGCAAGCGGCGCTCGTCCGGCCGATCGACCCGCGGCGGCCGGACGTCGCCCTCGTCCGACTCCTGAGCCTCGATCAGGCCGGTGCCGGCACCGGTCCGTCCAGCAGGGGATCGCCGGTGGCTCGCTGCCACTGGTCGAGAGCGGCCGCGAGCTCGCGCTCGACGTCGGCGACGTCGGGCTGCCCGGCGAGGTTTCGGCGCTCCCACGGGTCGGCCGCGAGGTCGTAGAGCTCGACCTCGGGTCGAGGCCGCACGTGGTCGTCGCCCATGCCGGCGCGGGTCGGACTCTCCTCGATGTCGAGCGGCAAGCGAAGCAGCGGGCCGGGCTCGGCGTTCCTGATGTACTTCCACCGGCTCGTCCGGATCGCTCGGATCGGGTCGTAGCTGTCGTGGTACGTCTTCTCGGCGAAGACCTCGGACCGCCCGGCATCCTCCTCGCCGCGGAGCCAGGCCGCGTGGCTGCGACCGTCCACCGACAGCTGACGCGCGGCGCCCGGTGACGCCAGGTCGAGCAACGTCGGAACGACGTCGACATGCGAGACCAGCCGGTCGGTCTGCCCCCGGCGGAACGACGTCCCGTCCGGCGGCCGCACCACCAGTGACACCCTGATCCCCGGGTCGTAGAGGGTCGACTTCGCGCGCGGGAAGGCCATCCCGTGGTCGGTGGTGAAGACGATCCAGGTGCGGTCGAGCAGGGCCTCCTGTCGCAGCGCCTCGACCAGGCGACCGACGGCGCGGTCGGCGACGCGGATCGCGCCCTGGAACGCCGCCAGATCCTGGCGAGTGTGCGCGTTGTCGGGAAGGAACGGCGGCACCCACACCGGATCGTCGGGTGGATAGAGGTCAGCCGGGTAGGGCCGGTGCACCTCGAAGAAGCCCACGACCGCGAGGAACGGCTCTCGCCGGCGCTCCGGCGCTCGCAGCCACGCGAGGGCGTGGTCGACGACGGTGTCGGCGCGCTGCCATCCGGTCGCCGGATCGCGCGCCTCGATGACCTCGTCGTAGCCGAGCCGCGCGGGGTCGCGCGCCTCGTGCTGCATCCCGACATTGACACTGTGGTAGCCGAGGCGGCGCAGGTGCATCGGCAAAGTCTCGACGTCCGGCCGGTACTCCCAGCCGTGGTGTTGGAGGCCGAGCATCCCCACCGCGTGCGGATAGCGGCCGGTCATCAGTGCCGCGCGGGCTGGGCTGCACAGCGGCGCCGTGGAGAACGCTCGGTCGAAGCGCACGCCCTCGGCGGCGATGCGGTCGACCGACGGACTGGACACGTGCGGGACACCATACGTGCCCAACCAGGTGCCGAGGTCGTGCCAGTGAATGAGGACGATGTTCGGCCGCTCGCTCACGACTGCCGAACCTAGCCGGCCGCGACGCTGAGACCGAGAGGATCCCCGCCGACCCGCCGATACCGGTCGTCGCACTCCGTCCAGCCCGGACGAGCACGTCCTCCGAGCTCACGTCACGATGTCGGCTCGGAGGAACCGCCACCAGGCGACGACGAGGAAGGCCACCGAGTAGACCAGCGTGGAGACGCCGCCCTTGGCCAGCTCCTCCAGGCGAATCGGATCGGTGAACAATCCCCACCACGCGTCGGCGTAGTGCAACGGCAGCAAGGCGCGGATGGGACCGAGCTCCGTCACTTGGTCGAGGATCGCGCCGACGACGACGACCATGACGGTGCCGCCGACCGCCGCGAGCGGCGCGTCCGTCGACACCGAGAGGAGGAAGGCGAGCGCGGCGACGACGAGGAGCGTGAGCGCGACGTAGGCGGTCATCGCGACGATGCGACCGAGCGCCTCCCCCGCGGCCATCTCGTCTCCTCGCGGCGTGCGCAAGGGTCGCCAGCCGAACGCGAGCGTCCCCACGACGTAGGTCGTCACGACGAGGCCGAGCAGGGCCACCATCGCGGTCAGCACGCTGACCGTGAGCTTGACGGCCAGCAGCCGGCCCCGCGGAACCGGCACGGCGAGGAGGTAGCGGAGGGTGCCGTGGCTGGCGTCGCTCGCCACCGTGTCCCCCGCCAGCAACGCGACGACGACGGTGAGGAGGAAGCTCGCGGCGGCTCCCACGGTGAAGACGGTGAAGTTGGCCGCACCGGCCGTGGCGAGGTCAGCGAACGACGCCTCGCCTACGCCTCGGCGGTCCCCGAGGTGGAACGCCGCGACGAGCACGAACGGCAAGGCCAGGCAGAGACCCCAGGCGAGCCTGGTGGGCCAACGCGACAGCTGACGGCGCAGCTCCAGCCGCACTCCGAAACCCGCGACAACGCGTCGATCGACGGGATCAGCGATCGACGCCTGGGCCGGAACCTGACGAGGAGCCGCCTCCTCGGTCATGGCCGGTCTCCGATCCGCTCGGGCCCGTCCTGGCCCACGAGAGCGAGGAACCTGTCCTCCAACCGACCGCGGGGTCCGACCCGTTCCACCCCGACACCGCCGGTCACCAGGGTCCGGACCACCTCGCTGCGAGCGACGCCGTTGAGCACCACCACGAGGTCGCGTTCCCTCCTCGCGACCGAGGCGACCGGCAGCGTCGACACCAACGACGCGGCCCGCTCGACGTCGGTGACCTCGACCTCGACCGTTCCCTGGTCACCGGCGACGTCCGCGACCGGGCCAGCGGCGACCCGACGGCCCTCGTGCAAGACGACGACGTGCGTACAGGTCAGCTCGACCTCGGCGAGGAGATGACTGGAGACGAGGACGGCTCGGCCGGTCGCGGCGTACTGGCGGAGCACCCGGCGCAGCCCGGCGATCTGCGGCGGGTCGAGCCCGTCGGTGGGCTCGTCCAGGATGAGGAGATCCGGCATGCCCAGCATCGCTTGGGCGATCGCGAGCCGCTGGCGCATGCCGTGGCTGTACTCGCGCACCCGACGATCGAGAGCCGCGCCGAGTCCCGCGATCTCCAGCACCTCCGGCATCCGTGCCTCCTCCAGCGGCCGCCCTGTGGCCCGCCAGAACAGCTCGAGATTCGCCCGCCCGCTCAGGTGGGGGAGGAAACCCGGGCTCTCCACCAACACCCCCACCCGCGACAGCACTGACGCGCCCGGCACGACGCGCTGACCGAAGACGAGCACCTCACCCGCGGTGGGGCGCACCAGCCCGTGGAGGATGCGCAAGCAGGTCGTCTTACCCGCGCCGTTCGGGCCCAGGAGACCGACGACCTGCCCGCGCCGCACGGTGAAGTCCACACCACGCAGCACCACGTGGTCTCGCCCGTAGGTTTTCGCCAGTCCGCGCACGACGAGTGGGGTGTCGGCGTGACCGGCGTCGACAAGGCGTTCTCGCCGCGATCTCCCGTGACGCCCCACGAGGAATGCCCCGACGACACCGAGCGCACACAGACCCGCGAGCGCAGCCAGGGCGGCCAACCACGGGGCGGCCGGGTCGGACGGCGTCCGCGCCCGCACCCGCGGCAGCTCGATGGCGGCGTCAGCCAGACCCGCGACGTAGACCTGCGGGCTTTCCGGCCCGGCGTACGCCTGGTCGGCGGCCGCCACCGTCACGCGGATCCGGTGGCCGGTCGGGAACCTGTGCACCAGACCCGGCAGGGTGACGGTCACCGGTCGCGCCTCGGCGTACGACGTCGGCAGGCCGGTCAGCCGGACGGCCGCGACATTGCCGCCCGGCAGGGTGGCGCCCCCGTCCGGCGCCACGTCGTACAGCTTGACGAACAGCACCGCCGATCCGGTCGGCGACGCGGCCTGCAGCCGGACGGTGGGAGCGCCGACGACGTCGACCGGGGTGCTGAGGGGAGCCGACTCGTAGGCCACCGCTTGGCCCGGGATGTCGTGGACGAACGCGCGTGCCAGCGGACTTCGAGTGACGATCCCGAGGCCCGGCATCGACGACAGCGCCGCGGGGCCGGCCTTGGGCGGGCTGCTGATCGTGCTCGGGTGCCCGGTGAGGCTGACGACACGCGGCGGCTGGTCACCGTCCAGCCCCGGGTAGCGGCGGGTGTACAGCCCGAGGGTGGCGACGTCGTACCCGAGCTCGCCAGTGCTGGTGACCCGGGTGAACGCGAACGACCGGGGCGGCTTGGGACCGCTGCCACGTACGTAGTGGTCGAGCCAGGTCCGCGTCGCGTTGCGGATCCGTCTCCGGTCGAGGGTCGAGCCGGGTCCGGCGTCGTGGCCACCGGAGAACCAGAGCACCCGGACCGGCGTCCCGTTCGCGGCGATCCCCACCGCGTTGGCTTCCGCCTCCGCCAGCGGAAAGAGCGTGTCGGCGGTGCCTTGGATGAGCAGCGTCGGGGCGGTGATGCGGTCGAGAACCGCCGCGGGACTCGACCGGCGCAGCAGGCGCACCGTGGCGGCGTCCGCGCGGCCGGTCGCGGCGACACGGTGGTACATCCGACAGACCTCGAGGGCGAAGCGCCCGCACGCGGCGGTGTCCGTCAGCACTCGGGCCAGCTCCGGCAGGAACGCGGTGGCGGTCGAGGATCGCGCTCGCCCTGCTACGGCCTCGTCCGGCGAACCGTCCCTCGACCCACTGGCCAGGTCCGCGGTGTCCGTGGACTCCGGCACGCTGGACCGCACGGTGGCCGGGTCGAGGTCCGGGACGGACCTGCCCAGCCCGGCCGCGTACAGCCAGCTCGCCCACGCTCGCTTGAAGACGCCCTCGCGTGGTCCTTTCCCGGTGGCCTCGGGGAAGAGGGCCCGTCCCAGGTCGTTCCACGTCGCCTGCGGGACGATCGCGTCGACGCGCTTGTCCAGACCTGCCAGGAGCAAGGCCAGCGCGCCTCCGTACGACGAGCCGACGACGCCGACTCTGGGATCGCCGGGACCGTCCCGCAGGACGTCGGACCGCCGGGCGAGGAGATCGAGGAGCCGGCGAGCGTCGGACACCTCGTAGTCCGGGTCCATCAGGTGGATCTGGCCACCGGACCGTCCGAAGCCCTGCGCGGTCCAGGTGAGGACGACGTAGCCCTGCTCAGCGAGATAGCGCGCTTGGTCGGCCACGCTCTCCTTGGTGCCGCCGAATCCGTGGGCGAGCAGTACCGCCGGCGCGGGTGCGCGTGCGGAGGCCGTCGCCGGCACGTACCACCGCGTGTCCAACTGGACTCGCTGCGCACCGCGAGGCCCGGTGGGAACGGTGACCATGGCGTCCTCGACCCGAACATGCACCGGAGCGGTCGAGACGCGCCACACGAGGAGACTCGCCGCCAGGACGAGACCGAGAACCAGCGCCATGACGAGACGGCCACGTGACGAGGCGACCACCTCGAAACCGTATTCAGACCCAGCCGCGCGGGACCGGAGTTTCGCGGCGATACCCGCGACTTGCGACAACTGGTCTTGACGATCGTCCGCCGACCTCACAGCCACCGGCGAACACCGCGGGAACGCCAAGCGTCAATGATGTCTTGCGTGACACCTTCGGCGGACGGTGACGGTTCACCATGACTCTGTGGCAGCCTGGTGAACCGCTGAAAGGACGAGAGTTCGTCTATCGTCCTCGCATGGCGACCATGGACGACGTACGTCGGATCGCACTCTCCTTGCCGGAGACGACCGAGGAGCTGTGGTACGGGACTCCTGGGTTCAAGGTGCGAGGCAAGGGGTTCTTGCGCGTCAAGGGCGAGACCGACGACCGGCTCGTGGTCTTCGTCACGACCTCGGCGAGAAGGAGGCGTTGCTCCGCGCCGCTCCGGAAACGTTCTCCACGACGCCGCACTACGACGGGCACCCGATCGTCCTGGTCGACGTGAGCGTGACCGATGTCGACGAACTGCGTGAGCTGATCGTCGAGTCTTGGCGCCAGCGGGCACCGCACCGGTTACGACAAGCGTTCGACGAGCGGCAGCGAGGTTCCTCAGGTCAGTGAACGGCCAGCAGTCGGCAGCGGCCTCAGCGCTGACCCCTCGAGGGGATGGAGTCGTCTGTCAGGCCAGCGAGCGCCGACGGGTGAGGCGCCGCCACCACGGCTCACGTCGTGCCGACCGCCTTGCGGCCGCCTCGGCGGCCCGTCGCTCCGCCTCGGCCCTGGCGGCCGCCTCGGCCCTCGCCGCGTCGTCAGCGGCGCGATCAGCCCGCCACTGCTCGACGACCTTCTCCACCTTCACCGGCGCGACCGGAATCCGAGGACCGGACACCGGCATGCGGAGGTAGGTCAGGATCTCCTCGTTGAGGCTCTCGACGAGGTCCCGCACCGCTTGCTCGGACCGCAAGGGTCGAACCTTCTCGCGCAGGCGCTCGACCTCTTTGCGCAGCCGCAAGGGCGTCGGCAGGAGGTCGTCAGCCGTCAGGCCTTCCCGACGCAGGAAGTTGCGTACCCAGACCTCGTCGTAGGGCTTGTCCAGGTCAGGGATGGGTTTGCCGGCTCCTGGCAGATTGTCGAAATCGCCACGTTCGACCGCTTCGGAGATCTGCTGGTCCACCCACGTCTGGAAGCTGACGTGCGGCGGCTTCCGCTCGGTCATACCTCGATTGTTCCAGCCGGATCTCCGCTGGATTCGCCGCCGCCGACGCTCTCCCGGCACGCCGAGCCACCCGCGCGCAAAGTGGCGGTACCAGGCGGGATCGACCGCTTGTAGCCGTCCGGCATCGCGAGACGGGGCACCTCAGGCTCCGTGAACAGCCCGAGCCGCCGATGCTCGTGGGAGAGGACCGGAACCGAGTCTCCCGTCACCGTGCGACCAGCTCCTCCCGCGTGGACGACTCGGCGCAACGTCATGTGCCAGGGGACCAACGCGCCACGCGGCTAACCCGGGGCGTGCTGACGACGAAGGGACGCCTGGAGACGAAGGGAGAGACACCAGAGGAGAGACACCCAGGGGAGGAGTGGTGGAGACGAGGGGACTCGAACCCCTAACCCCTGCCTTGCAAAGGCAGTGCTCTGCCAGTTGAGCTACGCCCCCGATGGGCTCCGCGAGCCAGGGCCCCGACGGTGGCCCAGGACGAGCGATCGGTCAGTGGCCGCCCGACGGAGGGATGGGATCGGTGGCCTCCGTCCACAGGTCCCGCTCCGCCCGATCGGACATGAAGCGTCGGTAGGCCAGCCACCCACCGAGAACCGCGAGAGCGACGAGCAGGACCTTCTTCGCCATCTGGGGACCTCCTAGCGGGCTGAGCCGTGGTTCGGTCGGGTCATGGGCCCCTAAAGCACAAACGGCCGGCCGACCTGGGTGGCAGCAGCCACCGACCACCCTCCGCCAGGCCGCTCCGGCAACGTGGGCCTAACTGGACTTGAACCAGTGACCTCTTCCTTATCAGGGAAGCGCTCTAACCGTCTGAGCTATAGGCCCGAGCCGCCGATGAAGGTTACCGCAACCCTAGCGTCCACCCAAAACCGGGTGGTCACTACCCGGCCACCGACCGGTCCAGCCGAGCCAGGTGGGCTCAGTAGTCGTCCTCGGCGAGGGTGATCTCGAGCCCTCCGAGCAGGCTCGCGGACAGGTTGTAGAGGAAGGCGCACAGGGTCGCGATCGCGGTGATGAGGATGACGTCGACGACACAGATCAGCGCGGTGAAGCCCAGCACGCGATCGAGGCCGATGTAGTCCTCCAGGACGAACGGCCCCTCCGAGGCGCTGCCGAGGACGTCGGTGACCGTTCGGCTGATGGAGTCGTAGACGCCCGCGGCCTCCAGAACCTTCCAGACCACGGTGACGGCCACCACCGTCACGATGCCGAACGCGATCGAGAGGAGGAACGCGGTCTTCATCACCGACCACGGGTCGACCCGGACCGCCCGCAGGCGAGCCCGACGGACGCGGCTGCGGTCCGGAGGCTCGACCCGCGGTGGCGTCGGACGCACACGCTCGCGGTACCGCGCCGCGATCGCCTCGCGGGTGGCCACCGGGTCCGGACGCACGGGATCCGGACGACGAAAGTCCGGGCGTGGCGGAGCCGAACGGTGGTCCGGTCCGCCACCCGAGGCATGAGGATCCTGGAGACCGCGCGGGCCACGGTCGCCGGGAGGACCCATCCCCGGCTGCTGCCGACCCCCGGCGACCTCGTCCGCGAAGCCCGGGCTGGATCCGCCGCCCGACGGGTTGGAACCACCCACCGGCCCGGTGCCCGGACGAGAGCCGGGACCAGGACCTCCGCTCGAGCCCGCTCCACCCTTCGAACCGGCCGAGCCACCCGAGCCTCCCGCTGGGCTGGAAGCGGCTCCGGACGTGGAGATGACCTGGGTACCCGACTCGTCAGGCCCGCCGTTGCGTGTCACGTGCTGTCCTCCTGGCTGCCGGTCCACTCCTGTCCGTCCGGACCGTCGCTAGGCCCATCTTCCCCGGGCGCGTCCGAGCTCGCCGTCACTTTCGCCTCGTCCTCGGCATCGTCCTCGGCGTTGCGAGCGATGGCAACGACGGCGTCGCCCTCGCGGACCCCCGCGAAGATGACGCCCATCGTGTCACGGCCCTTGGCGGGAACGTCCGACACGGGGCTTTGAGTCACTTGTCCACTAGCTTTGACGCACAAGACCCGGTCTCCGTTGCGTACGACGATCGCGCCGACCAGGGAACCACGCGAATCGGTGATTCGCATGGCCTTGATGCCGAGCCCACCGCGGCCCTGCCGCCGGTACTCCGACACCGCCGTACGCTTCGCATACCCCCCATCGGTGGCGGTGAACACGTACTGGCCTTCCTCCTCACCGGCCCTGATCACCGCCATCGACAGCAGCTCGTCACCCTCGCGGAAGCGCATGCCGGTCACGCCCGAGGTCGCCCGACCCATGGGTCGGAGCTGCTCGTCATCGGCCCGGAACCGCACCGCCTGGCCTTTGCGCGACACCAGCAGCAGGTCGTCCTCGGGCCCGACCAGCTCGGCGCCGACGAGCTCGTCCTCGGGGTCGCGGAAGTTGAGCGCGATGATGCCGGCGGCGCGGTTGGAGTCGTACTCCTGCAGAGCCGTCTTCTTGACCAGGCCCTTCTTCGTCGCCAGCACGAGGTAGGGCGCCTGCTGGTAGTTCTCGATCGCGAGCACCGCGGCGATGTGCTCGTCCGGCTGGAACGACAGCAGCCCGGCGACGTGCCCGCCCTTGGCGTCCCGTGGCGCTTCGGGAAGTTCGTACGCCTTCGCCCGATACACCCGACCCCGGTTGGTGAAGAACAAGATCCAGTGGTGGGTGCGGGTGACGAACAGGTGCTTGACGACGTCGCCGCCTCGAAGCGCGGCCCCGCGCACGCCCTTGCCGCCCCGTCGCTGGCTGCGGTAGAGGTCGGCCTTGGTGCGCTTGGCGTAGCCGTCCATGGTGATGGTGACGACGACGTCCTCGTCCGGGATCAGGTCGGCCGCGGTGAGGTCGCCGTCGGACGGGATGATCTTCGTCCGCCGCTCGTCGCCGTACCGCTCGACGATCTGGGTCAGCTCCTCGGCGACGATCTGTCGCTGCCGCTGCGGTGTGGCGAGGATGTCCTGCAGGTCGGCGATGCGCGCCTCCAGCTCCCGCAGGTGGTCGATGATCTGCTGACGCTCGAGCGCGGCCAGCCGGCGCAGCTGCATGTCGAGGATCGCCCGCGCCTGCAGCTCGTCGATGCCGAGGAGGTCCATCAGACCGTTCCGCGCCTCGTCAGCCGACGGGCTGCGCCGGATGAGGGCGATGACCTCGTCCAGCGCGTCGAGCGCCCGGACCAGGCCTCGGTAGATGTGGGCCTCCTCCTCCGCCTTGCGGAGTCGGAACCGGGTCCGTCGTTGGATGACGTCGAGCTGGTGGTCGATCCAGTAGGTGATGAACTGGTCGAGGGTCAGCGTGCGCGGGATCCCGTCGACCAAGGCCAGCATGTTGGCGCCGAAGGTCTCCTGCAGCTGGGTGTGCTTGTAGAGGTTGTTGAGGACGACCTTGGCGATCGCGTCCCGCTTGAGGATCACCACGAGCCGCTGACCGGTCCGCGACGAGGAGTCGTCCCGGACGTCGGCGATGCCCGCCACCTTGCCGGAGTCCGCCAGCTCGGCGATGCGCTGCGCCAGGTTGTCAGGGTTCACCTGGTACGGCAGCTCGGTGATGACGAGGCACGTCCGACCCTTCGAGTCCTCCTCGATGTCGACGACCGCCCGCATCGTGATCGAGCCGCGGCCCGTGCGATAGGTGTCCTCGATGCCCTTCCGCCCGACGATGAGCGCACCCGTGGGGAAGTCAGGCCCCTGGATCCGCTCCATCGCGGCCTCGAGCAACTCCTCCCGGGTGGCGTCAGGGTGCTCCAGCGCCCACAGGGCGGCGTCGGCCACCTCCCGCATGTTGTGCGGGGGGATGTTCGTCGCCATGCCGACGGCGATGCCGGCGGAGCCGTTGACCAGAAGGTTGGGGAACCGGCTGGGCAGGACGACCGGCTCTTGGCCGCGACCGTCGTAGTTGGGCCGGAAGTCGACGGTCTCCTCGTCGATGTCGCGCACCATCTCCATGGCGAGCGGTGCGAGACGACATTCGGTGTACCGCATCGCGGCCGGCGGGTCGTTGCCGGGCGACCCGAAGTTGCCCTGCCCGTGCACGAGCGGGTAGCGCTTCGTCCACGGCTGCGCCAGGCCCACGAGGGTGTCGTAGATCGCCTGGTCGCCGTGGGGGTGGTACTGACCCATGACGTCGCCGACCACCCGCGAGCACTTGGAGAAGCCGCGGTCGGGCCGGTATCCACCGTCGTACATGGCGTACAGCACCCGGACGTGGACCGGCTTCAACCCGTCACGGACGTCAGGCAGCGCACGCCCCACGATGACGCTCATCGCGTACTCGAGGTAGTTGCGCTGCATCTCGACCTGGAGGTCGACGGTGTTGATGCGCGGCGGAGGCGCGGGTGGCGTGGCGGTGGTGTCGTCGGTCACTGTCGTTCCTCAGCAGACGTTCCGTGGGGGTGGTGGAGAACGCGACGTCGGATCTCGTCCATCCGAGCCGGGGTCAACGACGGTCGCACGGGCAGGTCGCCGGCTCAGATGTCGAGGAAGCGGACGTCCTTGGCGTTGCGTTGGATGAACGAACGACGTTGCTCGACGTCCTCGCCCATGAGGGTGGAGAAGATCTCGTCCGCCTGGGCTGCGTCGTCAAGGGTCACCTGCCCGAGGATGCGGGTGTTGGGATCCATCGTCGTCTCCCACAGCTCGTCGGCGTTCATCTCGCCGAGACCCTTGTATCGCTGGATCCCGTTCTCCTTCGGCAGCTTCTTACCCGCCTGCAAGCCGGCTTCGACCAGGCCGTCACGTTCCCGGTCGCTGTACGCCAGCTCGTGCGGCGCGTTGCTCCAGCGAATGCGGTACAGCGGCGGCTGCGCGATGTAGACGTGCCCGGCCTCGATGAGCGGCCGCATGAAGCGGAAGAGCAGCGTCAGCAGCAGGGTCGTGATGTGCTGGCCGTCCACGTCGGCGTCGGCCATGAGCACGATCTTGTGGTAACGCAGCTTGGCGATGTCGAAGTCTTCGTGGATACCCGTGCCCAAGGCTGCGATGATCGCCTGAACCTCGGCGTTCTGGAGAACCTTGTCGATGCGGGCCCGCTCGACGTTGAGGATCTTGCCGCGGATCGGCAGGATCGCCTGGATGCGAGGGTCACGACCGCCCTTGGCCGAACCGCCCGCCGAGTCACCCTCGACGATGAACAGCTCGCATTCCTCGGGGTCGGTCGACTGACAGTCGGCCAGCTTCCCGGGCAGGCCACCGCCACCCAACAGACCCTTCCGGTTGCGGGCCAGGTCCCGGGCCTTGCGGGCGGCGATCCGCGCGGTCGCGGCCTGGATGCCCTTACGGACGATCTCCTTGCCCTCGCTGGGGTTCTTCTCGAACCACTCGCCCAGCCGGTCGTAGACCACGCTCTGGACGAACGTCTTGACCTCGGTGTTGCCGAGCTTGGTCTTGGTCTGCCCCTCGAACTGCGGCTCCCGGAGCTTGACCGACACGATGGCGGTGAGCCCTTCCCGCACGTCGTCGCCGGACAGCCGCTCCTCCGCCTTCTTGATCAGACCCCACTCCTGGCCGAACTTGTTGACCAGGCTGGTCAGCGCCGCACGGAAGCCCTCCTCGTGGGTGCCGCCCTCGTGGGTGTTGATGTTGTTGGCGAAGGTGTGCACCGACTCGGTGAAGGTGGTGTTCCACTGCATCGCGACGTCGAGGGTCATGCCCACCTCGTCGTCCTCGGCGGAGAACGACACGATGCTGCGGTGCACGGGCTCCTTGGTGGCGTTGAGATGCTCGACGTAGTCGATCAGGCCGTTGTCGTAGCGGAAGACCGCCTCGCGCCGCTCGCCTGACTCACTGAGGTCGGTCCGCTCGTCGACGAGGACCATCGTCAGGCCGGGGTTGAGGAAGGCCATCTCCCGCAGCCGGGTCGCGATCGTCTCGTACGAGAACGTCGTCGTCTCGAAGATGTCCGGGCTGGGCCAGAACGTGATGGTGGTGCCGGTCTCCTCGGTCGGCTCGTGCCGCTTCAGCGGATGGTCGGGAGTACCGAGGTGGTAGCTCTGGGTCCACCGGTAGCCGGAGTTCTTGACCTCGACCTCGAGCCGGCTGGACAGCGCGTTGACGACGGAGACACCGACGCCGTGCAGACCGCCGGACACCTTGTAGCCGCCGCTGCCGAACTTGCCGCCGGCGTGGAGGACGGTCAGGACCACCTCGACGGCCGAGCGTCCCTCGGACTCGATGATCCCGGTGGGGATTCCACGCCCGTTGTCGACGACGCGGACCCCGCCGTCCGCCAGGAGGGTCACCTCCACGTGATCGCAAAAGCCGGCCAGCGCTTCGTCGACCGCGTTGTCGACGACCTCCCACACCAGCTGGTGGAGCCCCCGCTCGCCGGTCGAGCCGATGTACATGCCCGGCCGCTTGCGTACGGCGTCCAGCCCTTCGAGAACGGTGATGGCGCTAGCGTCGTACTGCGGCACGTCACCAGTCGTCACGTGGGGTTGACCTCCTGTTCGCGGGACACGAAGAAGCCGCCCCGGCTGGCGCGACCGACTACCGCGGCCGCGGTCAGGCGGAGCGGCCTTCATTGGCCTCCAGTGTACCCGCGGACGCGGCAAAGACCGCCGTCAGAGGGCTCTGGAGGCATTCTGGCCGCCTCAACTACCGCTCAGGTACCCCCCTTCGTACGCCGGGGTCCCAAGGCGCCCAGAAGCGTTGTGTCGACGGTGACGGGCCCGCTACGAAGCGCTCGGACCGTGCTGGGACGAACACTGTCAGTCTCCGTGGACCCTCCGAATCTTCGCGTCCCACTCGGCTCTGCGTGGACCCTTAACCTTCCTGACACAGGCCCACGACTGAGACGTACCGCCTCGACGACTCGCTCCCACCCTGGGGCGCGAGGTCGGCGCCGTCACCCGTAGGTGTCTCGAGGCCCCCGACTGTCGCGGGTGCGGCGGGAGCGCCCGCGCCACCTCGGCGCCGACGGGCCGACCACGGTCACCCGGCGCACCGTTCCATCCCCGAGCTCCTCGTTCAGACGCCGAACCAGGCTCGGCGCGAGCAGCCGCACCTGGGTCGCCCACGCCGTGGAATCGGCCTGGACGGTCAGCTCCCCGTCGGCGAAGCGCACCGCCCGGCAGTGCGCGGCGACCTCCGGGCCGACGATGACGTCCCACCGCGCGATCGCGCCGGCGACCGCGACCTCGGTCACCCAGCCCCGCTCGTGGACGAGCCGCTCGATCGCCGCGTCGAGGTGCTGAGGATCACGGTCGTCAGGCGCGGCGCCGGACAGGGTGGCCTCGGCGCCCGAGCGGCCCGTCGTCCCTCTCGACCGGGCACCGGTGCCGGCGCGGCCCCGTGGACGGCTCGGCCGTCCGGCCGCGCTCAGCGACGCCGCGACCGCGCGAGCCAGGTCGAGGCCAGCGGGGTCCCACGACAGGTCCGCCCCCGCGGCAGTTCCTGACGACGCCGGACCCGACGAGACCGGACCCGACGAGGCTGGACCCGACGAGGGTGAGCGGGGAGGCGACGATGACGGAGCCGGTGGTGGAGGAGACGGCGACCGGGAGGACGACGGCGACCGGGAGGACGACGATCGTGCGGGCGGCTCAGTCGACACGACGCACCTCCCCTCCGGCGACCTCGTACCGCACACCGTTCAACTCCGCGGGGATGTCCTCGGGTACGGCAGCCGTCACCAGAACCTGCTCAGCGTGCGCCACCAGCGCCGCCAGTCGGCTCCGCCGTCCGGCGTCGAGCTCGGCGAACACGTCGTCGAGGATGAGCACCGGCTCCCCGCCGTCCTCACACAGCAGGTCGTACGCCGCCAGCCGCAGGGCCAGCGCCATCGACCAGCTCTCGCCATGGCTGGCGTAGCCCTTCGCCGGGAACTCCCCGAGGCTCAGGAGGAGGTCGTCCCGATGCGGGCCGACCAGGGACACACCACGCCGCACCTCCTCGTCCCGTCGATCGGCGAGCGCGGCGGCGAGCCTCGCGGCGAGGTCCTCTGCCGAGGTGGCGTCGCCCAAGTCGGTGCCGCTGCGGTAGTCGATCCGGGCGTCGTGGTGCCCAGGCGAGACCTGCGCGTACGCCTTCGCGACCAGCGGACGCAGCACCTCGACCGTGGCCAGGCGTGCGGCCAGCAGCTCCCCGCCGAGGCGAGCGAGGTGGACGTCCCACACGTCGAGCGTGCGCAGCGCCCCCGACGAGGCCTGCTGAGCTGTCTTGAGCAGGGTGTTGCGCTGTTTGAGGACGCGGTCGTAGTCCTGTCGGACGCCCGCGAGGCGAGGCGCCCGGGCCACCAGCAGGTCGTCGAGGAAGCGCCGACGGGTGTCCGGGTCACCTTTGACGAGCGCCAAGTCCTCCGGCGCGAACACCACGGTCCGGAGAATGCCCGCGACGTCGCGGGGCCTGGAGACCGGCGCACGGTTCAGCCGGGCGCGGTTGGAGCGGCCCGGAATGATCTGGATCTCGATGAGGGCGCGGCGCCCCTGGCGGACCACCTCGCCCCGAACGATCGCGTACTCGGCGCCGGACCGGATCAAGGGAGCGTCGCTGGCAACCCGGTGCGAGCTCAGGGTGGCGAGGTAGGCCACCGCCTCCACCAGGTTCGTCTTGCCCTGCCCGTTGAGCCCGACGAAGATCGAGACGCCGGGTTCCAGGGAGACCTCGGCGCTCGGGTAGTTGCGGAAGTCCGTGAGGGACAGGCGCGAGACGTACACGGTGGCGATCGTTTCAGTGTCGGTATTCGGGGGTCGGTATTCGGGGGTCGGTATTCGGGGGTCGGTATTCGGGGGTCGGTATTCGGGGGTCGGTATTCGGGGGTCGGTGTTCAGGGGTCGGCCGCGACGTGGCTGTGGCCCGTGGAGTTGTGGCTGTGACTTCTGCGGGTCGATGCGAGGCCGCCTAGGGCGCGTCGGTGTCTGGGCGGACCGCGCTGGAGCTCGGCAGGACGGCGTGCCCGCCGAACTGCTTCCGCATCGCCGCCACGGCCTTCATGGCGGGGGAGTCCGGTTGCCGGGAGGTGAAGCGGGCGAAGAGCGCCGCCGAGATGACCGGGAGCGGGACAGCGTGCTCGATGGCGGCCTCGACGGTCCAGCGCCCCTCCCCGGAGTCCTCGGCGTAGCCGCGGATCCTGTCCAGCTCGCCCGACTCCATCGCCTCCACGAGCAGGTCGAGCAACCAGGAGCGGATGACGGTGCCTTCCCGCCAGGAGCGGAACACGTCGGCGACGTTGTCGACGATCTTGGTGGTCTGCAGGAGCTCGTAGCCCTCGGCGTACGCCTGCATGAGGCCGTACTCGATGCCGTTGTGGACCATCTTCGCGAAGTGTCCGGCGCCGACCTTACCCGCGTGCACGAAGCCCAACCCGCCCTCCGGCTTGAGAGCGTCCATCACCGGTCGGACCTGGTCGACGTGGGCCGGGTCTCCGCCGCACATGAGCGCGTATCCCTGGGTTCTGCCCCAGACCCCACCGGACACGCCGCAGTCGACGAAGCCCACACCTCGACGCCCGAGCAGCTCGGCGTGGTACTGGTCGTCGGTCCAGCGGGAGTTGCCGCCGTCCACCACCACGTCGCCCTCGTCGAGGAGCTCGGCGAGGTCGGTGATCACCGACCTCGTCGGCTCCCCGGCCGGCACCATCACCCAGACGGCCCGGGGGCGTGGGAGCGCCGAGACCATCTCGGACAGGCTCGACACGTCCGACACGGCGGGATTCCTGTCGTAGCCCACGACGGTGTGCCCCTTGGCGCGCAACCGCTCCCGCATATTGGCGCCCATCTTGCCCAGACCGACGAGCCCGATCTCCATGGCAGACGTCCCCTCTCTGCTCCGGCCGGCTGGGTACGGGCCCCAGGAGGGGCGCCACGGCCGGGCCGATGCCGGCCGCCCCGTCTGTGAGGCACCAGGACGGGCGCCCACGCCGCGTCCAAGGTCCCCTGGTGACGCATCCCCTCAGGTGACGTCGGCTCTCCCGGCCCCTCCCAGGCCGCTCGTTCAGTGTTGCAGCCGAACCGGCATGAGCAGGTATCGATAGTCGGACTCAGGCTCGGAGGACTCGGACACACCCGTCAGCACAGCCGGGCGGGTGGGCTGGGTGAACGCGAACTGCGCCATCGGCGCGTCGATGGCGCTCAGCCCGTCGAGCAGGTAGTGAGGGTTGAAGCCGATCGTCAAGGGTTCGCCCTCGATCGACGCCTCGATCGACTCCGACGCCTGCGCCTCGTCGCTGCTGCCGGCCTCGAGGGTGGCGATGCCGTCGTCCAAGGTGAGGCGGATCGGGGTGTTCCGCTCGGCCACGAGCGCCACTCGCTTCAGCGACTCGACGAACGGCCCGGTCTCGACGCGAGCGATGGTCTGCTGCTCCGCCGGGAACAGCGTGCGGTACTTCGGGAACTCCCCTTCCAACAGGCGCGTGGTCGTCCGCCGCATCACCGCGCCGGTGGAGCCGGCGAAGCCGATCAAGCCCTCGCCCGTGCCCGAACCGGGGTTGGCGAGGGCGATCGTGATCTCCGAGCCCGAGGCGAACGCTTTGGCGGTGTCCGCGAGCACGCGAGCCGGCACCAGGGCGGTGGCCGACATGTCCGGACGCTCGGGCGTCCAGGTGAACTCCCGGACCGCGAGCCGGTAGCGGTCGGTGGCGGCGAGCGTGACGGAGGACCCCTCGATCTCGATGCGCACGCCGGTGAGGACCGGGAGCATGTCGTCGCGGCCCGCCGCGACCGCCACCTGGCCGACGGCGTGAGCGAAGACGTCCGCCTTGACCGTGCCCGACGCGGTGGGCATCTCGGGGAGCTCGGGGTAGTCCTCGGTCGGCAGCGTCTGCACGGTGAAGCGAGCGCTCCGACAGGTCACGACCACCTTGCCGCCCTCGGCGGTGATGTCGACCGGCTGAGCCGGCAGGCTCCGGCTGATGTCGGCGAGCAACCGCCCCGACACCAGCGCCGTTCCTTCGACGGCGACCTCGGCCGGGACGGAGACGCGCGCCGAGGTCTCGTAGTCGAAGCCCGAGAACACGATCTCACCGTCACGGGCCTCGATGAGCATCCCGGCCAGCACCGGGAGCGACGGCCGGTTGGGGAGGCTGCGCGCCACCCACGCCACGGTGTCAGCGAGAACGTCACGGTCGACGCGGAACTTCACCGCTCATCGCCTCCTTGAGATAGGGCGGGCGGCAGACGGAAGAGACCGCCAGGGAAGGTCGACGGTACACCGCCATGGCGGGTTCGGGTGGAGGCGGGTCGGCTTGTGGATTGTGGAGGTCTTGTCTTTCTCGTTAGGGAGACTCGGTCTCTTCATAGGGACAGTGGAAACTGTGGAGAACTCGCGTTCGCCCAGGTGAGCGCGTCGATCGTTGCCCACTCAGGCTGTGGATCGAACGGGGACGACTTGTGGAGGCCCGTGGACGCCGAGCGTTCGTCCCCAACCATCCACAGCGGTTCCCACGACTTCGTCGGGTTGATCCACAGGGTTGTCCCCAGGTTGTGTGCAGGCCCTGGGTATGCGTGTCCGGTTCGGACACGCGGATATCCACGGGTGGGGAAAGCCTGTGGATGAAGATCAACAGGAGCACGGCGAGCCCTCGTGGACCGCCGGTTGTCTGCGCGTGACCCGATCGCCTGTGGACGATCGCTGTGGATGACGGCGGTCGGCGGCGGGTCAGGACGACCGGGCCTGCTGCTTGATCCGGTTCGTCAGCTCAGTGACCTGGTTGTAGACGCTGCGGCGCTCCGCCATGAGCTGGCGGATCTTGCGGTCGGCGTGCATGACCGTGGTGTGGTCACGACCCCCGAACTGCTGCCCGATCTTGGGCAGGGACAGGTCGGTCAGCTCACGGCACAGGTACATCGCGATCTGCCGGGCGGTGACGAGGACCCGGCTGCGGCTGGAGCCACAGAGGTCCTCCATCGACAGGCCGAAGTACGCCGCGGTCTGCGCCATGATCTGGCTCGCGGTGATCTCGGGCTCGCCGCCGGTCGGGATGAGGTCCTTGAGGACGATCTCAGCGAGCGCGAGGTCGACCGGCTGGCGATTGAGGCTGGCGAAGGCCGTGACCCGGATGAGGGCGCCCTCGAGCTCCCGGATGTTGGTCTGGATCTTGCTCGCGATGAACTCCAGGACCTCAGGTGGCGCGGAGAGCCGCTCCTGGGCGGCCTTCTTGCGCAGGATCGCGATCCGGGTCTCGAGGTCGGGCGGCTGGATGTCGGTGATGAGCCCCCACTCGAACCGGTTGCGCAGCCGGTCCTCCAACGTCTCGAGCCGCTTCGGAGGCCGGTCGGAGGAGATGACGATCTGCTTGTTGGCGTTGTGGAGGGCGTTGAAGGTGTGGAAGAACTCCTCTTGCGTGCGTTCCTTGTTCTCGAGGAACTGGATGTCGTCGACGAGGAGGACGTCGACGTCCCGGTAGCGACGCTGGAACGTCGCCGCCTTGTCGTCCCGGATCGAGTTGATGAAGTCGTTCGTGAACTCCTCGCTCGAGACGTACCGGACCCGCGCGTTGGCGAAGAGGTTGCGCACGTAGTGGCCGATCGCGTGCAGCAGGTGCGTCTTGCCCAGGCCCGAGTCCCCGTAGATGAGCAGCGGGTTGTAGGCCTTGCCCGGCGCTTCGGAGACGGCGACGGCGGCGGCGTGCGCGAAGCGGTTGGATGACCCGATGACGAACGTGTCGAACATGTACTTGGGGTTCAGCCGCGGCGGCTCGTTGTCCGCGCGAACCGGCTGACCCGGCGGCGTCGACGACAACGTGAACGCGTCGGTGCGGCCAGCGGGTGGAGCGGACCGCGGCACCTCACCGTCGTCGGTGGGCGGCTCCGACTCGGGCGGAGCGCTGCTCGACGAGGGCAGTCCACTGGCCGAGGCTGGGTCGTGCTCCTCGTCGAGGGACAGTGTTGGTTCGACGGTGACGGCGAGACGGATCGGCTCGCCGAGCGCTTCGGACAGCGCCTCTTCCAAGCGAGGCCGCAGCCGGGTCTCGAGCTGCGTCCGCGTGAAGTCGTCGCGGACGGCGACGATGGCGGTGTTGCCGTGGAGGGTGACCGGGCGGCTCTGGGCGAGCCAGACCCGGTGGGTCGCCGGCAGCTCCTGATCGAGGTTCTCGCGGACCTGCCGCCAGGTGACCGTCAACGCATCAGGTTCCGCGACCACTGTCCGACTCCCTCTCCCTCAGGCTCCCCCAGGACTCCCACCCGTGACGACCGCGTTGGCGGCATCGGGTCGGGCGGGACGACGGGCCCTCCGGCTCACCCTTCGCCCCCGAGGACCGCTCTGTTCCAGAGTGCCCCGGTCGAACGGTCCGCCGGAGAGATCCACAGATCCGTCCACAGGCTGTGCATAGTAACTGTGGATGACACTAATGGGGGACGAACGGGCGAACCTCGCGGTGGGGCTCGCACAGACTCTTTCTTCCCCCGTGGCACGGCGTGTGTGCGCCAGAATTGCGGAGACCGATCTCACCCAGACCGCGGGAGGGCATCGCGGGAGGGTCCGGCGCGACGGACCGTGCGCGCGACGCAGCGGCGCGTCGACGCTGAGCGGTGGGCGAGACGGACGAGCCACCTCGGTTTGACCCGGTGACCGACCCCCTCGTACCGTGGGTCGGTCACGGTGCCGTACTCTCGGCGATCGCTGTATGCCCACGGATAGCTGCGACGCAGCACCCTTCGCGTGTCGCTGTGCCGCGGGTGCATGGTGTCGCCGATAGTCCGGTATCCGCGAGCGTTCCACATCGATCGGGAGACTCCTGTGAAGCGCACGTTCCAGCCGAACAACCGTCGGCGTCACAAGACCCACGGCTTCCGCATCCGGATGCGCACCCGAGCCGGCCGCGCCATCCTCGCGGCGCGTCGGCGCAAGGGACGCCGGCGCCTCGCCGTCTGACGACGGCGAGCTCCTCGCGGTCGTCACCGAGACGATGTCGTGCTGCCGGCTCGTCATCGGATGCGGCGTTCAGCCGACTTCGCGACGGCGATCCGTCGCGGCCGCCGCGTCGCGCGTCCGACCCTCGTCGTCCACCTCGTCCTCGTCGAGGGGCGCGACGACCCTCCATTGGTCGGTTTCGTCGTGAGTCGCGCGGTTGGTTCCGCTGTGGTTCGGAACACCGTCCGGCGACGGCTCAGGCACCTCATGCGTGAGCGCCTGGCGGTCCTCCCACCCGGGAGCCTCCTTGTCGTGCGCGCGTTACCGTCGGCGTCGAAGGTGTCCAGTGCCGACCTCGCGCGAGACCTCGACGCGGCGCTCGAGCAGGCGACCGCGCGGCCGCGCCACCTCCAGGTGGGGAGGTCGTCGTGAAGACGGTTCTCGTCCTGCTGCTCAAGGCGTACCGGCTTTTCGTGAGCCCGCTCTACGGTCAGGTCTGCCGGTACCATCCATCGTGCTCGGCGTACGCGCTCGAGGCGGTCGAGAAGCACGGTGCGCTACGCGGCAGCTGGCTGGCGGTCCGACGGTTGGCTCGGTGCCATCCGTGGACTCCTGGTGGATACGACCCAGTTCCTCCGTCCCCAACGCGCGCTGGCATGGGCGCGCCAAGCGAATCCCGAGGTGCGTAAAGCGTGTCGTGGTATGACGCAATTCTTTCGCCGCTCTACGACATCGTGTCGTTCATCATGCGGGCGTTCCACGCGCTCTTCGCACCTCTCCTCGGCCCTGACTCCGGCTGGACGTGGGTCCTGTCCATCGTCGGTTTGGTCGTCGTCATCCGGACCCTGCTGATCCCCCTTTTCGTCCGGCAGATCCGGGCCAGCCGGAACATGGCCCTCCTGCAGCCGAAGATCAAGGAGCTGCAGAAGAAGTACGGCCACGACCGGGAGCGGATGGGCCAGGAGCTCATGAAGCTCTACCGGGAGACCGGGACGAACCCGTTCTCCTCCTGCATGCCCATCCTGCTGCAGTCACCGATCTTCATCGCGCTGTTCCGGGTGCTCGACGGCGCCGCGAACGGCGTGGTCCGGGGCCGTGGCCTGAACGAGGAGCTCGTCGAATCGCTGCGGCACGCGACGATCTTCGGCGCGCAGATCTCCGACCGGTTCATCGGCGCGCAGACACTGAATGTCCAGGTCGTGACGGTCGTCCTCATCGTGTTGATGACGGTGACGACGTTCACGACTCAGCGGCAGCTGATGCGCAAGAACATGCCGCCCGAGGCGCTGACGGGGCCGTTCGCTCAACAGCAGAAGATCATCCTGTACGTCTTCCCGTTGGCGTTCGCCGTTGGTGGCGTCAGCTTCCCCGTCGGTGTGCTGATCTACTGGTTCACGTCCAACGTCTGGACCATGGGTCAGCAGTTCTGGGTGATCCGGCGGAACCCGGCTCCTGGCACGCCCGCCTACGAGGCGTACCAGCGGCGCAAGAACCGCAAGGCCGCTCGCAAGGGTCTCGCGGCTGTCCCAGGCGGGGCGCAGAACGGCTCGGGTCCGGCGGTCGACGGTGGCACGTCCAAGACTGGCGCGGCTCCGAAACCCGTCAAGCGGGTACAGCCTCAGCGACTGCCGCGGAGCAAACGAAAGGGTCGTTGAGGACGGGCGTCTCGCCCTCTCATAGCCCGTGGTGCGCTGACGAAGGCGCGCGAAGATGAAGGAGTGGGGTTGTGAGCAAGCACGCCACCTCGAACGTCGCGGAAGACAACGACGGGACCGCCGGTCGTGGCGACACCGGCGCCGGTACCCCCGCTGACCGGCCTGACGACGACATCCTTCCCGAGCTGCTCGAGCGTCTCGAGCGCGAGGGCGACATCGCGGCGGACTACTTGGAAGAGCTGCTCGACATCGTGGACGTCGACGGTGACATCGACCTGGACGTCGAGGGTGACCGCGCCATGGTCGCGATCGTCGGCGGCGAGCTGAGCCACCTCGTGGGGAAGAACGGTGAGGTCCTGGGGGCGCTCCAGGAGCTCACGAGGCTCGCGGTCTTCCGAGAGACCGGTGAGCGGAGCCGGCTCATGCTCGACATCGGCGGGTACCGGGCGAAGCGTCGCAGGGAGCTCGTGGCTCTCGCGGAGAAGTTCGTGGCTGAGGTCAAGGAGACCGGCAAGCCGGTTCGCCTGGAGCCGATGACGCCGTTCGAGCGGAAGATCGTCCATGACACGGTGGCCGCGAAGGGACTGACGAGTGAATCGGAGGGCGAGGAGCCCGAACGCAGGGTCGTCATCTACCCGGCGTGATCGCGCGTCCGGTGTTTCACGTGAAACACCGGAACGGAGACGTGTGCCGGCTGCTCCAGAAGCAGCCGGCCTGCTCTTTGGTAGCCGGCTACCCCTCCTGCTGCGGTACGCGGAGCTTCTCGTCGGCCCCGGGGTCGAGCGAGGCCTGCTCGGTCCGCGTGAAGTGGACCGTCTCTGGGATCGGCACCTTCTCAACTGTGCGGTCCTGACCGAGGCCATCCCGGACGGCGCCTCGGTGTGTGACGTCGGATCGGGTGCGGGTCTCCCGGGCGTCGTCCTCGCCATCGCACGTCCCGACCTCCACGTCACGCTTCTCGAGCCGTTGCTTCGACGCGTGACCTTCCTGTCTGAGGTCACCCGCGACCTCGGGCTGAGGAACACCACTGTGCTTCGTGCTCGTGCTGAGGAGCATGACGGCGTGTACGACGTCGTCACCGCGCGAGCGGTCGCGCCGCTCGACCGGTTGACCCGTGTCGCGCTTGGTCTGTGTCGTCCTGGTGGGTCACTCTTGGCCGTCAAGGGTGAGCGAGCGGCAGAGGAGCTCCACGCGGTGGAGGCCGACTTGCCCCGACGAGGTGTGGAGCGGTGGTCGATCGAGAAGTTCGGCTCAGGGATCGTCGCGCCACCCACCACCGTGGTACGCATGATCCGGGGCCGCGACGGTCGAGCCTCCCGGCGAGGTGGGGCGAAGACGTCGCGGTGACGTCACCGCGGGAGAACGAGTCGGAACACGTGTGAGAGCAGTCAAGTCCACAGATGAGGACGGAAGACCAGCGTGGGGCTGATAAGGGGAGGGTGAGAGTGTCGGAGGTTCGCGTGACACGTGGTCTTGGCTGGCCGGTCGACGACCCTGTGAGGTCGAGGGCCGCGGCGGAGCACGCGCGCGCCCACCCCGGTCGGCCAACAGGTCTTGGGTGGCCCGAGGATCGGCTGGAAGCGGGACAGGGTGAGGGTCGCCAGAGCTCCGAGGAGGGCGACAGCGACTCGGTTTCACGTGAAACATCGGGCGGCGGAGGTCAGGGCGACATACCCGCCGCCTCGGCGTCGGCGTCCGCCGCGGATGCGTCCGGCGACTCTGCTGGTCCTCAGGCCGGCGTCGGAGCGGAGCTCGACTCGGATCGCCCCATGGTGTTCACGCCGACGCTGCCTCGTCCCCAGCGCACGCGCATCTTCGTTGTCGCGAACCAAAAGGGGGGCGTAGGCAAGACGACGACGGCGGTCAACCTGGCTGCCGCCCTCGCGGGTTCCGGTGCGCGCGTGCTCGTGATCGACCTTGATCCGCAGGGCAACGCCTCCACGGCGCTCGGGATGGAGCACACGGAAGGCCTCCCGAACGTCTACGACGTCATCGTCGATGGCCAGCCGCTCCGGGACTTCGTCCACCCGGTCGCGCGCTTCCCCACCCTCTTCGGCGTGCCGGCGACCATCGACCTGTCCGGTGCGGAGCTGGAGCTGGCGAGTGTCGTCGCCCGGGAGGCGCGGCTGAAGCGCGCGCTCGACGTGTACCTCGCCGAGGAGGAACAGGCCGGGCGGCGGATCGACTACGTCTTCATCGACTGTCCCCCCTCCCTCGGGCTGCTCACCATGAACGCCCTCGTCGCCGGCCGCGAGGTGCTGATCCCCATCCAGTGCGAGTACTACGCCCTGGAGGGGGTGGAGACACTGTTCCGGATCGTCAACCTCATTCGGGAGATCAATCCCGCGCTCGAGGTCACGACCGTCCTCCTCACGATGTACGACGCGCGGACGCGGCTCTCCGCTCAGGTGGCGGAGAACGCGCGAGAGAGCCTGGGCCACACCGTGCTCCGCAGTGCCATCCCGCGCTCGGTCCGGATCTCCGAGGCGCCGAGCTTCGGTCAGACGGTCATGACCTGGGATCCCGGCTCGCCCGGTGCGCTGTCCTACTTGGAGGCGGCGCGGGAGATCGCGCTCCGTGACCCGGCGGTCCAGGCGCCATCCGATCTCGCTGGTTCGAGCGATCGCCATGCTGCCGCCCAGGGGAACGGGCGAGTGTACGGGCAGGCGGGATGATCCGCGTGTGGCGGACGTTGAGACGCTAGGCTCGACGATCGCGATCGGGTTCGACCAAGGAGAGCTGAGATGACCGTTCGACGGGGCCTCGGGCGAGGTCTGGGCGCACTCATCCCGCCGGCGTCGCGTCCCGCTTCCACTCCGCCGGACGGGTGGACATCCACGCCTGTGGACAACCCTGTGGATGAATCGTCGTCCACTCCACCGGCCGTCGCCGGAGCCCACTTCGCCGAGATCCCCATCGACGCCATCACGCCGAACCCTCGTCAGCCGCGGCAGGTGTTCGACGAGGAAGCGATGGCGGAGCTCGTCTACTCCATCAAGCAGATCGGGCTGCTCCAGCCCATCGTGGTGCGGCGCGTCGGCCCCGATCGGTACGAGCTGGTCATGGGCGAGCGCCGCTGGCGTGCGGCCCAGCAGGCCCAGCTCTCCGTCATCCCGGCAATCATCCGGGAGACCAGCGACGACGACATGCTCCGGGACGCGCTCTTGGAGAACCTCCACCGCGTCCAACTGAACCCGCTCGAGGAGGCGGCGGCCTACGCGCAACTCCTCGAGGACTTCGGATGCACCCACGACGAGCTCGCGCAGCGGATCGGACGCTCCCGTCCGCAGATCACCAACACCCTTCGACTTCTCAAACTGCCGCCGTCGGTCCAGCGTCGAGTGGCGGCGGGGGTGCTGTCGGCCGGACACGCGCGGGCACTGCTCGCCGTCGAGGATGAGGAGACGCAGGAGGCGCTCGCCCATCGGGTGGTGGCCGAAGGGCTGTCGGTGCGGGCGTTGGAGGAGATCATCGCCCTCGACGGCGGCAAGGCGAGTCGCCGCAAGCCCAAGGCACGGACTCCCAAGCCCGTCGCACCGCGACTGGCTGACCTGGAGAGCCAGCTCACCGACCGGTTCGACACTCGCGTCAAGGTCGATCTCGGGCGGAACAAGGGCAAGATCACCATCGAGTTCGCCTCGCTGGAGGACCTCGAGCGCATCGTGGCGCTCATGGATCCCCGCCCACGTGCCAGCTCGGGCACACCCGACGTCTGACGCGGGTGCCGCCCCAGCTGAGCAGGCTCACTGTTTCACGTGAAACCGAGTCCTCTCACCGTCGTCCTGAGGGCCGGCGATCCCCACGGTGTCCACTCCGACGTCTCCCTGCACGATCCACGACCGGTCGATTCGCCGGGGTGGGCGCGTGGCTGTCGACGCCTAGCCGGGGAGTTCCGGTGATCGCTACGAGTCTGGGTCGTAGCCATCGCCAAGCGCCAAAGCCTCATGGACTGGCCGGTCGGAGTTCCGTCGGCCGGGCGATCCGGGAGGGCAGCCACGCCGACACGGCCAGGGCGAGCACGGTGAAGGCGATGGACCACCAGAAGGTGTGGCCGAACGCCGCCGCGGCCTCCGCGGGTCCGCCAGGGTGACGGGCGAGGGCGCTGTCGAGGACCACGGCCAGCACGGCGGTGCCGAACGAGCCGCCGATCTGCTGCGTCATCCTCGTGATCACGCTGGCGTGCGGCACCTGGTCGGCGGCGAGTCCTTCGTACGCGCTCGTCATGACGGGAATCGTCACCGCGCCGAGGCCGATGCCGCGGACGACGAGCGCGGCGACGAGCCACCACGTCGCGGTATCCGACCCGACCCACGCGAACGGCAACGTCCCCACCAGCGTGATCGCCAGACCCGCGGCGGCGACCGGGCGTGCGCCCAGCCGGTCGGTGAGCGCACCGGCCAGTCCGCGGCTCAGCATCAGACCGATGCCCTGCGGGACGAGCAGGAGGCCGGCCGTGAGCGGGTCCCGACCGGTCACCTGCTGGTAGTAGAGGGGAATCAGCAGCATCGCGCCGTAGAGGACGAAGCCCGACAGGAACAGCAGCGCGTTCGCCGCGCTGAACGAGGAGTGCCGAAGCAGCCGGAGGTCGATGAGCGGCTCGCCGTCCCTCGTGAGAGCCCAGACGGCGAAGGCGGCGACGAGCGTGACGCCCACGACGAGGGGCAGGAGCGCGTCGGCGTGGCCGAAGCCGCCCGCGCCGGCTCGGGAGAACCCGAGGACGATCGCCGCGATGCCGGGACAGACCAGGGCCAGGCCGATCCAGTCGAGCGGTGCGGTGTGGTTCCGTTCCCCTGAGGGCATGAAGCGCCAGGCCATTGCTAGCCCGGCCACACAGAACGGCACGTTGACCCAGAAGATCCAGCGCCACGTGAGGTGCTGGACGAGCAGACCACCGACGACCGGGCCGAGCACCGGACCCAGGACGACAGGAAGCCCGATGATCGCCATGGCGCGGCCGAGCGACCGACCGTTGGTCGCCTGGACCAGGGTCGTCTGCATGACGGGCAGCATGAGACCGCCGCCCACACCCTGCACCACACGGAAGGCGATGAGGCTGGGTGCGTCCGCCGCGAGGCCCGCGCCGACGGATCCGGCGAGGAACAGCGTCAACGCGAACAACCAGACCTTCTTCCCGCCGAAACGGCTGGTCAGCCAGTTCGTCGTGGGCACCGCCATGCCGAGGGCGAGCACGTACCCGGTGGTGACCCACTGCACGGTGGAGACCGGTACGTGCAGTTGCTGACCCAGGGTCTCGAGTGCGATGTTGACGATCGTCGTGTCGAAGACGACGGCGAGGGCGCCGGTCAGCATGACGAGGGAGAGCCGCACGAAGCCCGGGTCGAGGCCTTCCCGGGAGGCGGGCAGCTGCACAGTGCTCACGGTGACCTCCAGAGCATCGTTAGATACACATGTGTATCTAACCTGCTCGGCGCCACACCGTCAATAAGATACGTTGATGTATCTTGAGGAGAGGTCGTGCAGGAGAGGACCGCAACCAGGCGCCGCGGGGCCCAGCTCGAGGAGGCGCTGCTCGACGCCGCGTGGGACGAGCTGGTCAGCGTCGGCTACGCCGGGTTCACGTTCGAGGGGGTGGCCGCGCGCGCCAAGACCAGCCGCTCGGTCGTCTACCGACGCTGGGCGAGTCGGGCGGAGCTGGCGATAGCCGCCATCGCCCACTACGGCCGGAAGAACCCGTTCGTCCTGCCCGACACCGGCTCCCTCCGCGACGACGTCGTGGCCCTGCTGCGGTGGCTCTCGGAGCGGCGCGCCGAGCTGGCGGTCCTCATGAGCATGCAGATGAGCGACTTCTTCGCGGAGACCCGCTCCACGATGGCCGACCTGCGGGACCGGCTCCTGGCGGAGCGCGAGGGACCCACCTCCATGGAGCGAATCCTCGAGCGCGCCGCCGCCCGCGGAGAGGTCGATCCAGAGCGCCTCACCCCGCGGCTGACCACGCTGCCCATCGACCTCGTCCGCCACGAGATCCTCATGACCGGGCGGCCCGTCACCGAGAAGGTCATCGAGGAGATCGTCGACGACATCTTCCTGCCCTTGGTCCGCCGCAGGGCGCGGTGACGATTCGGGCAGTGCGTGTTTCCGAACGGCCGTCAGGAACGCCAGGCACTCGTGCCGGCCGTTGACGAAGCGCCGCGCGGTCCACGTGGCGAGACCGCGCCGCGCGTGAGGGAGACCGAGCAGTCAGCGGTTGCCGACACACTGGTCGAGTCCTACGGCCTGCGGCGGCGACCACCACCCCGCTTCCCGGAGGGACCGCCACGGTCGCCTACCTGGTGACCGACTGCTCGGGTGAGCGTGGGTCGCGAAGGTCTACCGCGACCGCGGAGTCCTCGGCGGGAACGGGAAGCGGTGGCACTCGCGACGTTCGCCCGCGACGCTGGTGTACCCGTCCCTGCGCTGCGCCGCGCTCGTCAAGGCATGCTTGTCGACGAAGCCGCGCGGCTCCCGATGTCGCCGTGGCGCCACGTCCGCGCATCGGCGCGATCCGAGGACGATCCTCCTCGGCGACCAGGGACCGGTCTTCCTCTGTTCCTCGCCGCGTACCGGGAGGAGAACCAGGCGGCTCGCTTCGAGGACCTCGTCTCCACGTCGCCGTGGGCTGCGCCTAGGCCCTGGCCTCGACATGTCCGCTCGCGGAACCGCTGACGAACCCACGCGCCGTCAATGCGTCCTTGCGGGCATACGGTCGCGCCAGGCACGAGGCCGTGCTCAGGATGCTCGACAGCCTTGAGGAGATCGAGGAGAGGATCCGCGACGAGCTCCGCTGAGCCGTCCACACCACGGCTCCGGAAGGCCGCACGCTCTCCGGGGCTGAGGTCGTGGTGAGGTCCGACGTAGGCCGTCTCCTTTCCTGGACACCGACGCTGCGCGGGCCTCGTCCGGCACTAACTTCTGGACCGTTCTGGACCGCCCGCGACGCGGGCCTGACCACACCCAGACCAGGCCATGCCGCCAGGTCGCTGAGCGGAACTGTCGAGGAGGTGGGTCGCGATCGCCACGTCGATGAGCACCGAGGTGGTGAACGCCCTCGGGTTGGACGGTCCCGGCGTCGAGCCGATCGCCGGCGGTCGCGTGAACACGGTCTGGCGGGCGTACCGGGATGGCGCCCCGGTCGCGCTGCGTCGGTCGCCTGCGTTCCGCCGCCTCCCTGAGGTCGCCTACGAGTGTGACGTCGTGACGGCGCTCGCCGAGAAGGGAGCGCCGGTCGCGCCGGTCGTCGCGGGACCCACGGTGGTGGACGGCGCCATCTGGGTGGCGTTCTCCTGGGTGGACGGCACCCATGCCGCGGTCCCGGTCGACGACCCGCCCTCGTACGGCCGTCTGCTCGCCGAGCTGCACGAGCACACCGCGGCACTGGTGCCTCGGCTGGGGCAGCGACCCGGCTGGAGCCGGCTCGACGAGTTCCTCACCGCGCCGCGACCGGGTGACGACCACACGATGGCGGAGCTCCTACCCGACTTCGAGCGGGCGTTCGGTGCGGCGGGCACGTGGCTGCGGCGGCTGGCCGAGGACGTGCACGAGCGCCTGAGTGGCGCGGAGTCGTGTCCCCGGGTCGTCGCCCACGGCGACTTCGGTCCGGGCCAGGTGCTCATGCGGGATGGCCACCTCAGCGCGGTCCTCGACTGGGACTTCACCCACGTCGACCTGCGAGTGGCGGACCTCGCGGTCGCCGGGGCGCTGGCCCGACCCACGGTCGACCGTGCCGAGGCGTTCCTGCGCGGGTACCTCGAGGTCGCGGGTCCCGATGTCGGTGACCTCGGTCTGCTCGGGGACCTGCGCTGCGCGTTCCACCTCCACAACCTCGGCAACCACCTGTGCGCCCGCTGGGCGAAAGGTATCGACATCGCGCCGCAGGTGGCGATGCTCACCGAACGGCTCGAACGCGAGCAGTGGTGGGGGCCGATGCTGGTCGCCGCCGCACGCGAGGCGACGCGCGCCCGGCGCGTGCGCCGGCCGAGCCCTCCGGTGACCCGCGAGTCGTCCGACCTCGAGGTCGCGCACGAGCTCGCCGACAGAGCCGCGATGGTCGCCCGGCACTACTTCGCGCGCGGCCTGACCGCGCGGACGAAGGCGGACGCGACCCCGGTCACCGAAGCCGACCACGCGGTCGAGCGGCTCCTGCGAGAGGCCCTGGCGGAGCTGCGGCCCGACGACGCGGTGCTGGGCGAGGAGCTCGGCACCGAGGGCAACAGCGACCGGACGTGGATCCTCGACCCCATCGACGGGACGGCCGCGTTCGCTCGCGGCGACCCCAACTGGCGGATCCAGATCGCCCTCGAACGAGACGGCCAGATCGTCGTAGCGGTCGTCGACGCGCCGGCCCTGGGCGTCCGCTGGTGGGCGGCCATCGGGACCGGCACGTACGAGCGAGTGGCCGGCCGGCCCGATCGGCGGCTGCGGGTCTCGACGACGGCGAGCGTCGACGGCGCTCTCGTCGCCGTCCAGCCGGAGTCCTTCCTCCGCCGGCTACCGCCTGGGACACGGCAACCGGCGCCGACGCCGCTGCCGCTGGTCGACCTCATCCGAGGCGAGCTCGATGCCTACCTCGTGCACTGCTGCCACGCGTGGGACCACGCGCCGTGGATCCTGCTCGTTCGCGAGGCCGGCGGCTCGTTCACCGACCACAGCGGCGGGACGGCGCCGGACCAGCGCGGCGGCCTGTACTCCAATGGCCGCATTCACGACGACCTGCTCGTCGCGTTGTCACCGCCCCGCACGCCCCGCTGAGTAGGTCTCACGCGCTCTCGATCGCGTGCCGTCGAAGGCTGGCGATCGTGCCGCCACGCGTCGCCGCCTGGACGAGGACGCCCGCCACGAAGAGCGTGAGGGACACCAGCCAGCGAGCATCCCCGTCCGCACGCGGATCCGCGATCGGCCACCACCGCCCACCCCAGTCCCGCCACGCGACCTGCACGATGACCGTGGCGAGGTAGACCGCGAGCGGCACCGTCCAGGACAGCGCAGGCGCGATGCTCGGGCCGATGAGCAGGCTGATGCCGACCAACGCCATCGCGGCCGAGACGTAGGCGGTGGGGCTGTAGCCGTGACCGATCCGCGAGGTGCCGATCCAGACCGCGCCGAGCGGCACCACCGCGAGCGAGGCCGCGAGTCCGCCGGCCAGCCAGGGCAGGGGTCGGATCGAGAGACCCTCCCACTCCCACGTCCGGCCCCGACACGCGAGTCCCACCATGCTGGCCATGAGGGCGCCACCGGCTTCCGCGATCGGCACCCGGCCGCCGCTCCTCGAGCGCCCACGGCGACGGTGCGGCAAAGGAATAGTCACCGACGACAATCGTCACGAACGCGAGCAGCAGCAACCACGGCGCGACCGCCTGCAGGCGCCGCGCCCGCCGCCACCGCAGGAAGAAACTCATGGCAGGATCTCGCCTCGGGCGCGGCAGCCGAACAGCTCGTCACGATGCCGAGAGATCCGCGGTGACCTCACCGAGCCGTCAGCGAGGACTAGCCCCTCACCGTGCCCCACGGTCCCGGGCGGCGCGGTCGGCCGCGAGGTGGAGCAAGTCGCGGCACAGCACGCCGAGATCGAGTCCGGCCGACTCGACCGCGAGCGGCACGAGCGACGTCTCCGTCATCCCGGGCGCGACGTTGACCTCCAGGAACCACGGCACCCCATCGGCGTCCACGATCAAGTCGGAACGCGACAGGTCGCGCAGGCCGAGCGCCCGGTGCGCCACGAGCGCGGCCTCGGCGCACGCGGCCGCCGCGGCGGAGGGGAGCCGAGCCGGGGCGACGAACTGCGTCGCGCCCGCCGTGTACCGGGAGGTGTAGTCGTACATGCCGCTGTCGGGCACGATCTCGACCGCGGGGAGCGCGCGCGGACCGTCCCCGATGTCGATCACCGCCACGCTCACCTCGGTGCCGGCGACGTAGCGCTCGATGAGGGCGATCTCGCCGTAGGAGAAGCAGGAGACCATGGCGCTGGGCAACTCGTCCATCGACCGTACGACACTGCAGCCCAGCGCCGACCCGCCCTTGGTCGGCTTCACCACCAGAGGGAGACCGAGGCGCGCCACGATGCGCTCCAAGACCGTGTGCGCGCCCAGCTCGCGGAACGTCTCGTGGGGCAGGACGACCGACGGGGGCGTGCACAATCCCGCCGCCGAGACGATGGTCTTCGCCACCGGCTTGTCGAACGCCGTCCGGCAGGCCGCCGCCAAGGAGCCGACGTAGGGCACCTCCAGCAGGTCGAGCACCTCGCGGAGCGAGCCGTCCTCGCCGGCGGTGCCGTGCAAGAGCGGGAACACTGCTGAGGGCGGGTCCTCCTGGATCGCCGGGATCAGGCCGGCGTCGGCGTCGCGCTCGTAGACCTCCAGACCCACGGCGCGGAGCGCCTCGGCCACACGCCGGCCGGACCGCAGCGAGACCTCACGCTCGTGGGAGAGGCCTCCCGCGAGGACGAGAACAGGCCCCAGATCACTCATCCGTCGTCCCTTCACTGCCGCTCGTCACCGGCTCACTCTCTCAGGCCGTCCTCACCGGAGGTCCGGTCCGGGAGACTCGACGCCCTTCCTCCTACCCGAGTGGAACGGTCCGAAGGTGTCCCGCAGCTCCAGCTCCTGCTCGATGACCGCGGCCAGCCTACGGACTCCCTCCCTGATCCGGTCCGGCGGCGGGAAGCAGTACGACAGGCGGAGACACTGGCTGCCGAACCCGTCGGCGTAGAAGGCGGTGCCGGGAACGTAGGCGACTCGCTCGCGGATCGCGCGCGGCGACATCGCCTTGGAGTCCAGGCCTTCCGGCAGCGTCATCCAGACGAAGAAGCCCCCTTTCGGCTTGGTCCACGTGGTGGACGGGGGCATCAGGTCGTCCAGCGCGCTCAGCATCGCGTCGCGGCGCTCGCGGTACATCTCGCGCAGCGCCTTGATCTGGCTCTGCCAGTCGTGGTTGGCCAGGTACGTCGAGACGGCGAGCTGGCTGAACGCCGGTGGGCACAGCGTTGCCGACTCCTGCGCCAGTACGAGCTTGTCCCGGATCGCGTGCGGCGCGAGCGCCCAGCCGACTCGCAGACCCGGCGAGAAGGTCTTGGAGAAGGAGCCGAGGTAGACCACCCGCGCCGGCTCGTCGGCCCGCAGCGCTCGGCTGGGCTCTCCCTCGAAGCCGAGCAGGCCGTACGGGTCGTCCTCGACGATCAGCAGGTCGTGGCGGTGACAGATCTCGAGGATGGCTTCCCGCCGCTGCGGGCTGAGGGAGACGCCGGCCGGGTTGTGGTAGGTGGGGATGGTGTAGAGGAACTTCGGCCTCCGGCCTTGCGCGGCGAGGGTACGGATGGCGTTCTCCAAGTGCTCAGGCACGAGGCCCTCGTCGTCCATGGCGACGTGGACCACCTGACACTGGTACGCCGCGAAGACACCGAGGGCCCCGACGTAGCTGGGCGCCTCGCACAGGACGACGTCCCCGGGGTCGCAGAAGATGCGGGTCACCAGGTCGAGCGCCTGCTGGCTCCCCACGGTGACGACCACGTCGTCGGGATTCGCCTCGATCCCGACGAGCCGCATGACGTCGGTGATCTGCTCCCGGAGGGTGGGGTCGCCCTGGGCGGTGGAGTACTGGAGGGCGACCGTCCCCCGCTGCAGGACGAGGTCGCTGAGCAGCGAGCTCACCACGTCGAGCGGGAGGCCGGAGATGTTCGGCGAGCCGCCTGCGAGGGAGACCACCTCGGGCCGGTTCGCCACCGCGAACAGTGCTCGGATCTCCGACGCCACCATGCCCTTCGCGCGAGCGGCGTAGCGGGCGACGTCGGCGTCGAAGCGTGTCTCACGGTGGACAGGTGGGTGGTCCGATCGTCCCTCCATGGGCGTCCCGCTCCTCTCCTGCTCCGCGGGCCTGCTGTCGAGACGCCACGGCCCGCGGCTACTACGATGCCGTATCAGGCGGCCCGTGGGGAGTGGGTATTCGCCGGAGAGGCTTGTGATGCGAATTGTCTCGTGGGTCCTGGCGGGGGCAGGAGCCGGCGTACTCCTTGGGTTCTGCCTCGGCTTGTTGAGGCGTCATCCCCGTCGACGGAATCGTCCGGTTGGTTCCTACGCGGGCGGTTACCAGGCCCCGACCCCCTCGGTCGACCACACCGCGACGCCGCCACGGCGGGACGTGTCGCGTGGTCCCCGGGTCGTCGGGGCGCCCGCCGCTGTTCCCGCCGCGTCGACCGCGTCACGCGCGGCACACTGACGCGGCGGTCGCGCGCCGATCGCGTGGGAACGCTGGCCAGCGGGGCACCCGGCGAGGGACTATGGCCGGGATGACCTGACGTCTGGACGTAAGCCACGGTGAGATGACATGACCCGCCGGCTCGCGAACGTCACGCTGGACAACCTCGACGATCTTCCGGGCACCTGCCGGCGGTGCGTGTTCTGGGAGCTCTCGCCCGCGGCGCGGCTGCGGGGTGATCGAGCGGCCGACCCGGCTCTGGAGAAGGAAGCCTGGGTGTCGGCGACGCTCCTCGAGTGGGGTTCGTGCGGGAAGATCTGCTATGTCGACGACTATCCCGCCGGGTACGCCTTGTGCGCTCCGCCCGAGTGTGTGCCGCGGGCGTCCGCCTTCCCCACCTCGCCGGTCAGCCCGGACGCGGCGTTGCTCATGACGGCCTACGTCCTGCCGGAGTTCGCCAAGAGCGGGATCGGCAGGCTGCTCGTGCAGAGCGTGGCCAAGGATCTGATCAAGCGTGACATCCGGGCGCTCGAGGCGTTCGGCGACGCGGCGTGGACGGAACCGGCGTGCATCATGCCGGCCGACTTCCTCCTCGCGGTCGGCTTCAAGACCGTGCGTCCACACCACCGCTATCCCCGGCTCCGGTTGGACCTGCGGACGGTCGCGACCTGGAAGGAAGACGTCGAGGCGGCCCTGGAGCGGTTGCTGGGGTCGATGGCCCCGGAGGGCGCCTTTCGACCGGCGTAGCGTGCGCCAGCACGCGTGACTAGCGGATCAGCTCACGAAGCTGCATGACGCCGGTCGGCGCGTCCATGTCGGGCGGGAGGTAGAGCCGCTGGATGGCGACCACGATCGCCTCGGCGACGATGTCACGGAAGGCGGGATCGGCGAGCCGTGCGGCGTCCTCGGGATTGGTGATGTACCCGATCTCGACCCGGACGGTCGGCATCGAGGTGTAGCGCAACAGGTCCCACGTCTTGGCGTGCGTACGACAGTCGAGCAGGTCCGTACGGGCGACGAGCTCACGCTGGACGAGGCCCGCGAACCGCTCGCCGAGTGTGGAGCGGATCCCGTCACCGCCCACCGTGCCGTAGTAGTAGGTGGCAACGCCGTTGGCCTCGGGGTTGGGGTGGGCGTCGACGTGCAGCGAGACCACGAGGTTGGCGTTCGTCTCGTTGGCGAACCGCGCGCGCGACGCCTCGTCGGGGTTGTTGTCCCGTCCCCGGGTGAGGAAGACCCGGACACCGGTCGCGGCGAGACGCCCCTCGACTCGAGCGGCGAGGTCGTAGGCGACCTCGGCCTCCACCAGACCGTTGGCCACGTAGCCGCGGTCGTCCCCACCGTGGCCCGGGTCGACGACGACGACCTTGCCGGGCAGCATGGGTCCGGCTCGATGGATGCGCTCGGACTCGCGCAGAGCGTCCGCGCGTCCACCGGTGACGATCGGGGAGAGCCGCGCGAGGGCCTTGAACGTGGCCGGACCGCAGATGCCGTCGACGGGCACACCCACGCTGCGCTGGAACTCCCGGACGGCCTGTTCGGTGACCGGGCCGTACACGCCGTCGACCCGGTTGACCTCGAAGCCGAGCTCCAGCAGGCGACGCTGGAGAGCCGCGACGTCGTCTCCGATGAGGGGATGGCCAGCGACGTAGGACAGCAGGCGGTCGCCGAGCCGCCACCGTGCCTCGTCCAGCACCCGGTAGGTCTCCGCGTCGACGATGCCGGTCGCGCTCAGACCACGCTGCTGCTGGAACTGGCGGATCGCCTGGTCGACCGCCTGGTCGAAGGTCGCCTCCACGGGATCGCCCGACTCCCCGGACGCTGGAAGGAGACCGAGCTGGACCAGCTTCGCGCGAATTTCAGCCACCGCGGGTCCGCGGTCACCGAGCCCGTATCGGTGCTCGGCCATGGATGCCTCCCAGTTCGTCGCTCGCCTGTCCGTGGTAGGCCGTTCGTGCTGGGCTTCGGCGGCCGGACCAGCCAACTGCCCGCCATGCTATCGAGGCCAGCCGTCCAGACCCGTCAGCCGACGCCGCCCACCAGACGACCCCACCAGACGACGCGGCCGTCACCGGCTCCGTTCCCGTTCGAGGGGGTGCTCACGACACGAAGGGCCCGGCGGCGATGGTGGATGACGTGTCCGTCACCATCGCCTGCCAGGCCCTCGACAGGTGTGCTCGTCGACGCCGAGCCGCTCGGTCAGGCCGCGATCACCTCGGCGAGCTCCGCCTTGATCGCCGCCTTGGGGCGGGCACCCACCAGCGACTTCACGACCTCGCCGTTGACGTAGACGTTGATCGTCGGAATGCCGGTCACGTGGTACTCGAGCGGCGTCTTGGGGTTCTCGTCGACGTTCAGCTTGACGAAGTTGATCTTTCCCTCGAACTCCGTGGCGAGCTCCTCCAGGACCGGCGCCACCTGACGGCACGGCCCGCACCACTCGGCCCAGAAGTCGACGACGACGGGGACGTCGCTCTGCAGAACGGTGGTCGCGAACTCCGCGTCGGTCACGGGCTTGACAGCGCCCACAGGCCTTCTCCTCTCGGGTTTGGTTGGCTACTCACGCTTGGACGGTCTGGCGACCCTGCTCGGCCGCGACGTCGCCCACATGTTCCAGGTAGCGTTCGGCGTCGATCGCCGCGGCGCAGCCGGTTCCGGCGGCGGTCACCGCTTGACGATAGATCCGGTCGACGACATCACCGGCGGCGAAGACGCCTGGCAGGTTGGTGCGCGTCGTGGGCGCCTCCACACGGATGTAGCCGTCGGGGTCGAGGTCGACCTGGCCCCGGACGAGCTCGCTGCGCGGATCGTGGCCGATCGCTTCGAAGAGGCCAGTGATCGGCAGGACGGACTTCTCGCCCGTCTTGACATTGACCAGCTCGACCCCGGACACCTTCTCATCGCCCAGGATCTCGACCACCTGGGTGTTCCACAGGAACTTGATCTTGTCGTTGGCGAAGGCGCGGTCCTGCATGATCTTGCTGGCCCGCAGCTCGTCGCGGCGGTGGATGACCGTGACCGAGCGGGCGAATCTGGTGAGGAAGGTGGCCTCTTCCATCGCCGAGTCGCCGCCGCCGACCACCGCGATGTCCTGGTCGCGGAAGAAGAAACCGTCACACGTCGCGCACCAGGACACGCCGTGCCCGGACAGCCGGTCCTCGCCCGGCACTCCGAGCTTGCGGTAGGCAGAGCCCATCGCGAGGATCACCGCCCGCGCACGGTGCTCGGTGCCGGAGGAGTCCCAGACCTTCTTGATCTCACCGGTGAGGTCGACCCGCACCACGTCGTCGGGCACCAGCTCGGCGTCGAAGCGTTCGGCCTGCTTGCGGAACGCGTCCATGAGATCGGGGCCGAGGATGCCGTCGGGGAAACCCGGGAAGTTCTCGACCTCCGTCGTGTTCATGAGCGCGCCGCCGGCGTTCACGGACCCCTCGAAGACCAGCGGAGACAGTCCCGCCCGCGCGGCGTAGAGAGCGGCGGTGTACCCGGCTGGGCCGGAGCCGATGATGATGACATTCCGGACGTCGGACACGTCTTCCTCGCTCCCCTCGGCAACGGTGGTGCCCACTGAGGTAACCGATCCTAGGTGCGCGACATTCCGCAGCTACCAGTCGCCAGCCGCGGCGGGCGGGACAACGCGGTCTCAGCGCGGCGTCACCGACGCGTGGTGCACGATTCGGGCGTTCGCCCCAGGGCACCCCTGGATCGCATAGGCACGGACGCTGTCCCGCTCGACCACAATCGCCACCTGGACGGGACGGCCGTCGAGCTGGCCCGCGGTCACGTCGAGTGGGCTCCCCGCCCCCGCCTCGTCCAGGACCCGCTCGACACAGCGGTTGGCGCTGCCCGCCACACCGGGCTCGTTGCCGGACAGTCCGAAGCCCTCCCGGGTCGGCGAGCTGCCCGGGGGACGGGCCTCGACCAGCCGGCTGACCTCGTCGGCGAATCCATCGGTGGAGAGCGCGGGCACCGTCGAGTGCGTCTTGAACGCGAAGGTGCGCGGCGCCCGGGTCGAGGGCGCGGTGGTCGTGGGGCTCGGGGTCGGGGTGGACGACGTGGGCGGGTTCCCGGCGACCGTCGTCGTGTCGGGGGTCAGGAGGCCGCGGGCGACCACGGCGCCGCCGGCGAGCACGGCCACGCTCGCAGCGGCGGCGAGCACCAGCCGTGCCGGGCGAGCCCACCGGTCGGAGGTGCGCCGGCGACCATCCTGCCGGTCTCGGTGGGCTGGTTCCGTCTGACCAGGGGTGCGCCGTGTCTCGGCGGTGCGGAGAGAGACCACGCCGGTTCGCTCCGCCCGTGCCCGCGACTCGGCCGCGAGGGCGGCCTCGAGACGCTCCGCGACCTCGTCGGGCATCGGGAGCGGTTCTGCACCCGCGTGACGCAGAAGGGCACGCACCTCGAGGAGAGCATCGCGGGCTCGCGCGCAGGTCGGGCAGCCGCGCAGGTGCGCCGCCACCCAGGCTTCGTCGTCCGCCGGGAGCAGACCCTCGAGGAAGTCGGCGAGGAGGTCGTTGCCGACGTGACTCACCGTCACCTCACCTCGCCTCCTGGTGGTTCGTTCGCGCGTCGACGCCCGCTCGCCGGGACGCTTGGACGATCCGCCTCCGTCCGCGGACCGTTCCTCGGCACGCGTTGGACGTCAGAGGACCCCGCGGGGTTCCCGGTCTGTCCGTCACTCCGCGCGCTGGTCGTGGCTTGCCCAGTGGACCGCGTGGGCCGCAGGTGACGCAGGAGGGGTGCCAACTTTGCCCGACCACGGGCACACCGGCTCTTGATCGTGCCAGGTGCGCAGTCCAAGATCCGCGCCGCCTCCTCGACCGAGTAGCCCTCCATGTCGACGAGGACGATCGCCGCGCGCTGGTCGGCGTTGAGGGCGTCGAGTGCGGTCATGACGTCGAGGCGAAGCTCCTCCGCCTCCGCGGGATCCGGCTGGCCGGCGGAGGCGAGCTCCGGGGCCCGGTCGTCCTCGGGGAGAGGGTCGGCAGCGCGGACCGCCCGGCGGCGCACGCGGTCCAGACAGGCGTTGACCACGACCCGGTGCAGCCACGTGGTGACCGCTGACTCGCCACGGAACTGGCCGGCGTTCCGGAACGCCGAGATCAACGCTTCCTGGAGCGCGTCGGCGGCTTCCTCCGGGTCGGCCAGCGTGCGGAGCGCCACGGCCCAGAGGCGGTCACGGTGCCGGCGGAACAGCTCGGCGAACGCGTCCGGGTCGCCGGCGACATGCCGCTTGAGGAGTTCCTTGTCACTGGCGCCGTCACCGTTGGTAACGGCCCCGGGCGTCCTCGTAATCATTGGCGTACGACTATCTCGGCCACGCCTCCTCGGTACTCCGACCCCTCGGGTGGCAGCTTGGTCATCCAGACGAGCAGGTACCGGGTGCGGACCGGCTTGTCGAACTCGATGGTGACCTCGCTGCCTGCCCCGGTCACCGACTCCACCGTGCGCCATTCGTCGGCGGTGGCCGGCGGCCCTACCGCGTCGTCCGGTGCGACGCGGATCTCCAAGTCGGTGCCGTTGCCGAGCAGCTGCAGCTCCACACTGCCCACGGACTGGACGCTGCCCAGGTCGAACCAGATACCGACACCGGGCTTCAAGCGCCCCAGCCGAGGATCGCCGCGATAGCTCATCGTCGTCCAGACGGTGGAGGGATCACCGTCGTACGCCTTGTCGACGTCCTCGGGGTGCTCCTCGCCGTCGCTCCCCGGCGACGGGTCGTAGTCGCGGGCGGCGGCGATCTCGATCGGAGTGCCCGGCTCAGCTGCGTCGCGCGTGGCGGAGGGCTCCGCGCTCGCCGAGCTCGACGGTGTCGATTGGGGCGGGCGGAACGCCTGGCTCATGAGCTGCCACGCGAAGAGCCCCACGCCGCAGAGCAGGACCAGTCCGACGAGGACGCCGGCGATGTGAGACCACCGCGGACCACGTCGCCTGGCCGGGGGGTACGGACGAGCGGCCGGCGGACGGGGTGGCGGGTAGGAGCGGACCGGGACCGTGGGTTGCGCGGCGGGGTAGTCGGACACCTGGTCGCTGTTCCAGCGACCCGCGCCATTGGGCCCACCGACGTCCACCGGCCGGCCGCCGACCTGGGTGGGCTGGTCGGCGTAGGAGGGGGGCCGAGGCGCGACGGGCGGCGCCGCGATCGTCGGGTCGAGGCTCGGGTCGGCGGGAGGAGGAAGGACGCCTTCGAGCGGGGTGGACCCCACGACCTCGGTGAGCGCCATGGCGATCTCCCGCGGCGCCGTCAGTGGGTCGCCACTGCGGGGCTGATCGAGCAAGATGCGCTCGGTGATCTCGTCCAGCGGTCGTGGCACGCCGGCGCGGACCTGCCGCGGCAGGAGCAGGCTGCCGTCAGCAGCTCGCGGGGCCGCGTCGAGTCCACAGAGCGGTCCGGTCGGCCACCGTGCGGTGAGGGCGGCGTAGAGCAGCCGGCCGAGACCGATCGCGTCAGCCCGCGCCGGATCAGTCTGACTGGTGCCCCCACTGGCATCGAGCGCGGCTTGCGTGGCGAGTCCGACGATCTTGACCGCGCCCGAGTCGGTGATGAGCACGCTGTCGGGGTCGAGCCGCTCGTGGGCGAGTCCCTGGTCGTGGGCGTTGGCGAGGGCCTCGGCGACCTCCCGCACCAAGAGGCCGGCTTGGTGCGGCGGCAGTGGTCCGTCCGCGAGCACCGTGGCCAAGCTGCGCCCCGCCACCCACTCGCGAACGACGTAGGCGACACCGTCGTCACGGAGTGCGTCGAGCACCCGGAGGAAGCGCACGTCGGTGGCGGTGGCGGCACGGCGTGACGCCTCGAGCAACGCGTCCGCTCGAGGGTCATCAGCAGCCAGTACGTAGACAACTACGGACCGTGACAGAACCTCGTCGACCGCGCGCCAGGTCTGTGCAACGCCGCCGTCGCCAGGAGTCTCGGCGAGAAGCTCTGCGACCCGATAGCGGCCGGCGAGGGTGACGCCCGGGTCGACATCAGTTGGATGCACGGCCCTCCTGCTCGCCGAGGGGACACGTGGTCCCATACCGTTGGGCTTGCGACCCCATGCTAATGCCCCACGCATTGTTCCGCTGGCACGGTGACGCGAGAAGTGGTGGGTCGCTCGCCGGTGTTGGGCGCGGTCCAGTGGACCCGTCGCGAGATTCGACGGATCGGACTCGCGATTCGTTCCCCTCCTGTGGTGTGCCTCGCGCCGCTCGTGCGCGCACCGGCACGCCCTGACGCAGCGGCCTGGCCTGAACCGGTGGGGATCAGGGCGACGTGACATCCCCCGCCACACGGATCCGCCGCGACCGCATGTCGACGGCGACAGCCGGCCGAACCCCCCGACCCTCAGTGGGTCGCCGACCTCCCGAGACGCTGTCGCGCGACGTCGAGCAGCTCGGTGATCTCACGGACCCGGAAGGACCAGCTCAGCGCGAGGTACCCGGCACCGAGGACGACCCCGCCGCTGACGAGCGCCACCACCGGGCTGACAGCGCCGTCGAGGCTGACGTTCACCAACCGCGCCACGCCGAACGCCGCGGCCGCCGCGAGCAGGCCCGCCGCACCGGCCCGCAGGTACGTGCTGGCGAGCCGGCGACCGTCCACGCCGTGGATCCGCCGGCGCAGGACCGCCAGCGCGAGGAGGAAGCCGACCCAGTACCCGACGCCGTAGGCCCCCGCGATCCCGACCGTCTTCCACTGCACTGGGAGCACGGCGTACGCCGCGGTCGCGCACGCGATGCTGGTGGCGACCACCACGACCTGGATGAACACCGGAGTGCGGGTGTCCTCGTAGGCGTAGAACGCGCGCAGCACGACGTGGTGACTGGAGAAGCCGACCAGGCCGAGGGCGAATCCCATGAGCACGTACCCCATGAAGCGGGCGCTCGGCTCCCCGACCTGGCCGTAGTTGAACAGCGTGACGGTCAGCTCGGGGCCCAGGGCGAGGAAGGCGTAGGCGGCCGGGATGATCGCCACGGCGGTCAGCCGGAGCCCTTGGGAGAGGTCGGCCCGCACCTGTGCTGGGTCGTTGTCGGCGGCCGACCGACTCATCCGGGGCAGGAGCGCCGCCACGATCGAGACCGTGATCACCGAGTGCGGGAGCATGAGGATGAGGTACGCGTTGAGGTAGGGCGTCAGGCCGTACCCCGTGTCGTCACCGAAGAGGCGGAGCGCCTCGGCTCCCACGCCCGTGGTGAGGCGAGTGGCGACGAGGAACCAGACCTGGTTGACGACGACGTATCCGATCGTCCAGATCGCCAGCCGACCGGACTTGCCCACGCCACCGCCGCGGAAGTCGAACCGCGGGCGCAGCTGGAAGCCGGCGCGGCGCAGCACGGGGACCAAGCACAGCGCTTGGACGGCGATACCCAGGGTGGATCCCAGGCCCAGCAGCGCGACCTCGCCCCCGGTGATCTCCTCGGGCGTCCTGGCGTCCGAGACGACGATGAACGCGGCGAAGACGGCGATCGAGACGAGATTGTTGAGGACCGGGGCCCACATCATCGGGCCGAACCGGCCGCGCGCGTTGAGGATCTGGCCGAAGATGACGTAGAGCCCGTAGAAGAAGATCTGCGGCAGGCAGTACCACGCGAAGACCACCGCGAGGTCGAAGTAGGGCCGGTTGGCCGGCTCCTTCAAGTCGCCGCTGGCGTACAGCCCGACGAGCAGCGGCGCGGCCACGACGGCCACGACGCTCATGCCGGCGAGCACGAGCGCGGTGAGCGTGAGGAGGCGTTGCCCGAACGCCTGGCCGTCGTCCGGGTCGTTCTTCATCGCCCGGACGAGCTGGGGGACGAAGACCGCGTTCAGCGCGCCACCCGCGACCAGGATGTAGAGCGAGTTCGGGATCGTGTTGGCGAGGTTGAAGGTGTCGGCGAACAGCGCCGTGCCCAGCGCCCAGACCAGGACCAGGCTGCGCAGGAAGCCGGTGAGCCGCGACACGATCGTGCCGAGCGCCATGATCGCGCTGGCTCTCAGGAGGCCGGAGCCGCGGGACTGGGGCTTCGACTGTGTGGCGGTGTCGGTGCTCACCGTCGTGCTCTCGTCACGTCCTATCCCGGGTCGATGGCGCCGGAGCGACCGCCGGATCGGTCTGGGTGGGCCGCTCGGTGCCATTCGGACTCGTCTCGTGCGCTGTGCCACGCGGAGCGCCGCCTGGAGGGTCAGGTCGTGCGGTGTCAGCCGGCTGGGAACCGGCCAGGTGGGTGCCCGTCGGTTTGGTCGGCTTCCTGTCGGTCCGCGTCGTGCCGGATGACCGCGCCTGGCTCTCCTCGGCGTCCGTGAGCGTATCGTCGGACAGTGTGACGGATGGGCTGGGCGCGCTCTCCGAGGTGGTCTGCTCCGTCAGGTCCGCGCTCCCTGGGGGAGTCGCTGCCGGAGGTGCGGGCTCTGCGGGAGTCGGGGGTTCCGTCGCGGTTCCGGCCTCGGCCGGGTCGACCGGCGTGCCGCCTGCTCGACGTCGCCGCAGGGCGGAGTGGACGCTGCGGTAGATCCGCGTGCCCGCGGCCAGCGCCATGAGTCCGAGGCCGACGCCGATGATCACCCAACCGACCTGACCGTAGCCGCGGACCTGGACGGGGAAGGAGACCGGGGGTCCGAAGACGATGCCGGACGGCGTGGCCAGCCGCGCCTCCATCTGGATCGCCTGACGGGCCACCTTGCCGGACGCCGCAGCCGTCACGCTCACCGTCACACGACGGTTCGGATCGACCCGCACCGACTCGATCGGCGCGACGTCGAGCAGCTCGGGGTCCCGAGGCTTGACCTGCAGCCGTACCCGCACCGGCTCGTCACCGCCGTTGTAGATGGTCACCGGGAAGCGTCCGGTTTGACTGGAGAGGGTGACGAGCCGCGGTGGCACCACCGAGACCTTGCTGATCGCCGACTGGAGGTTGCCGTCCATGGTCTCCACGAGGTGGGCGGCCTGCAGGGGATCACGGCGCCACGCGGTCGAGGTCCCCCGCAGGAAACCCAGGTCGAGCGCCGGCTCGGACGCCTCGGGCTCGGCGAGCAGCTGGAGCATGGTCTCGGTGGTCGTCGAGAGCTGCCGCAGCTCGCTGATCACGCTCGGGTGGAGGGTGCCCTGGCGGTCCGCGCGAGCCAACGGTCCGCCGTAGGCCGTCGGCGCTTGCGACAGCAGCGCGGCCGCCGACACCGGTCGCAGCCACGTCATCGACTCGACCGCCCTGAACAACGTCTGCCCGGACGGGCCGGGGTTCCAGTTCCGCGGGAACGCCGCGACGACCCGGCGCAAGGGGGTGGAGCCGCCGCCACCGTCCTGCATCGCCAGCAGCGCGGTCTCGCTGAGGAACCGCTGCTGGACGTGGACCGGCGAGCTCTGGCCGGCAGGACCGCCAGCGGTGAGGTTGGTGTCGACCAGCAGGGCGGTGAGCGCGCCCTCCGGCGTCGCGAGTGACGCCACCGGGCTGGAACCGTCCGCCGGGAGTCGTGGGAGGGCCTCGCGGTTGAGCAGGACGGTCTCGCCGCCGCTGGCCGCGATCGTCTCGAGCATCCCGGCGTCGGCGCGCCCGCCGCTCGGCCAGCTCACGGTGCCACTCGCGCGGTACTTCCGGACGGCGTCCGCGGCGACGTCCATCGCTCGCTGGTAGCGGTCGGTGAGCTGGTACTGGTGCAGGGTGGGCAGGTCCGGGTCGGCGTACGGAAGGAACAAGGTGTGGTGGGCGGCCAGCACGCCCCGCGCCCGGTTGAGCCAGCGACGGACGTCCGCTGCCTGGTCAGGCCCGATCCACACGCCGGCGGAGGTCGAGTAGCCGTCAGCCATGCGCTCGGCCTCGGCGAGCAGCTCCGGGTCGACGACGAAGGTGAGCCGGTGGTCCGAGCCGAGCTCGAGCAGTCGGCTCAGGCGTCCGTCCGTTCCGAACTCGTGAGGGTTGGGCGTGCCGTCGGCGACCGTCGTGCCCGTGACTCCGTCACTGCCGGTGAACGTGTCGCCCGCGACGAGGCTGGGGGCGCTGGTGAGCGGGAGGAGGAAGGAGACCTCGACCGGCGTCATGGTGGTGCCGCGGGGCACGTATGGCAGGAACGTGCGGGCGCGCCAGGTCTGTCGTGAGCTGGAGAACTCTGGGGTGCCTCGGACGTCGACGCCGACGACGTAGACGCCCGCCGCCCCGAAGGGGAGGTCTTCGACGGGGACCTCGACCCGGAAGGAGGCCGTACGCCCTGGACGCAGTCGTTCGGTCACCTCGTCGACGAGGCTCCAGGGTTCGTCGACGCGGAGACCGAGCCGCTCGCCGGGCCGTTCCCGGGCCGCCGCCGCCAGCTCCTGACGGGTGGTGAGAGGTGTGTCGTGGAACCACAACATCGCGTTGACCGTGGTCAACGCGACGTCACCGGTGTTGACGATCCGCCCGCTGATCCGGACCTGCCGGGTGCGCTCGTCGACGACCGGGGTCATGGAGTCCAGGTAGACGCGGACCTGGGGCTCCTGCGCGACGGCACGACTCGTCCCGGCTGCCAGGACGCCGCTGAGGGACAGCGGGACCGCCAGGAGGGCGCCCACCACGGCCCGCAGCAACCTCGTCCGACGCGGCACCCCTCGATGCTAATGGTGATGGCTGGCGAGCCAGAGCGTAGAACCGGGAGGAGGTCTCCGACCGGGAACGTCCGCGCACGCGGCGCAACCGTCCGACGGGTCCGACGCCACTCTGAGTTCTTTTGTGGCGCCCTCTTGTGAAGTCGTACGCTTGCCTCCCGTGCCCAAGGACCGCCTGAGCGAGGCGCAGCGTCGCGGCGTACGCGAGCTGTTGCGCATCACGCCTGTGATCGACGAGCTCGGCGCTCGGTTCCGTGCCGCCGGGGAGGAGATCGCCCTGGTGGGCGGCTCGGTCCGGGACGCCTTGCTCGGTCGGCTCGGGACCGACCTCGACTTCACCACGAGCGCTCCACCCGAGCGAGTCGAGCGGCTGCTCGCCGGTTGGGCCGACGCGACATGGGACATCGGGCGCGCTTTCGGGACGATCGGTGCGCGCAAGGGCGACTGGAGTGTCGAGATCACGACGTACCGCTCCGACGTCTACGAGCCCGACAGCCGCAAGCCCGAGGTGACGTACGGCGACTCGCTCGAGGGTGACCTGGCTCGTCGTGACTTCACGATCAACGCGCTGGCGGTGCGGCTGCCCGACCGGGTGTTCGTGGACCCGTACGGGGGTCTCACCGACCTGGTAGCCGGGGTCATCCGGACGCCGGGCCGGCCGGAGGACTCCTTCAACGACGACCCGTTGCGCATGCTGCGGGCCGCGCGGTTCGCGAGCAAGCTCGGCTTCGCGGTGGCGCCGGAGGTCGTCGACGCGATGCGGCGGATGGCCGACCGGATCACGATCGTGTCGGCCGAGCGGATCCGGGACGAGCTCGTCAAGCTCATCCTGGGCGACCACCCGCGGGCCGGGCTGGAGCTGCTGGTGGACACCGGGTTGGCCGACCACATCCTGCCTGAGCTGCCCAAGCTCCGGCTGGAGGTGGACGAGCACCACCGCCACAAGGACGTCTACGAGCACACGCTCACCGTGCTCGAGCAGGCCATCGCGCTCGAGCATCGCCTGCCGGGCGGCGGTCCGGACTTCATCACCAGGTTCGCCGCCCTCATGCACGACGTGGGCAAGCCCAAGACACGTCGTTTCGAACCCGGCGGAAAGGTGACGTTCCACCACCACGAGGTGGTCGGGGCCAAGATGACCGCCAAGCGCATGCGGGCCCTGCGGTTCCCGACCGACCAGATCGAGGCGGTCTCTCGGCTCGTCGAGCTCCACCTGCGCTTCCACGGGTACGGCACCGGCGAGTGGACGGACTCCGCAGTGCGTCGGTACGCCCGCGACGCCGGCCCGCTGCTGGACCGCCTCCACATCGTGACCCGCGCCGACTGTACGACCCGGAACCGGCGCAAGGCGGCGGCACTCCAGCGCGCCTACGACCATCTGGAGGAGCGGATCGAACGGCTGGCCGCGGAGGAGGAGCTGCGGAACATCCGTCCCGACCTCGACGGCAACGAGATCATGGAGATTCTCGGCATCCAACCGGGTCCGCTCGTCGGCCGCGCCTGGAAGCACCTGCTGGAGTTCCGCCTCGACAAGGGGCCGCAGGACAAGGAGACCGCGCGGGAGGAGCTGCTGCGGTGGTGGCGCGAGCAGCCGGAGTACCAGGAGGCGCACGACCAGCGTTGACGGCCAGCGCTGGAGCCTTCGCGGACACGCGTGCGTGTCCGTGTTCGTCGCCGAAACGCCGAGGCAGCGGTGACGTCGGGGCAGGTGCTCGGGGTGGCGTCGGGTGGCTCCGGGTCGGACTCGACAGCCCGACGCCGGAGCCAGGGTCTTCGCCGTGGTGAGCTCTAGCGCTCGACCTCGCCGCGGATGAACCGCTCCACGAGCTCTCGAGCCTCGTCGTCGGGGTACTGCACGGGCGGGCTCTTCATGAAGTAGGACGACGCCGACAGGATCGGTCCGCCGATCCCTCGGTCCTTGGCGATCTTGGCGGCCCGGATCGCGTCGATGATGATCCCCGCGGAGTTGGGGGAGTCCCACACCTCGAGCTTGTACTCGAGGTTCAGCGGCACATCGCCGAAGGCCCGGCCCTCGATGCGGACGTACGCCCACTTCCGGTCCTCGAGCCAGGGCACGTGGTCGCTGGGACCGACGTGGACGTTGCGCTTGTCCAGCTCACGCGGGATCTGGGAGGTGACCGCCTGGGTCTTGGAGATCTTCTTCGACTCCAGCCGGTCGCGCTCCAGCATGTTCTTGAAGTCCATGTTCCCGCCGAAGTTGAGCTGGAAGGTCCGGTCGACGACGACACCGCGGTCCTCGAAGAGCTTGGACAGGACCCGGTGCGTGATCGTCGCGCCGACCTGGCTCTTGATGTCGTCCCCGATGATCGGCACCCCGGCCGCCTCGAACTTCGCCGCCCACGCGGGGTCGCTGGCGATGAACACCGGGAGCGCGTTCACGAAGGCCACGCCGGCGTCGAGAGCGCACTGCGCGTAGAAGCGGTTCGCCTCCTCGGAGCCCACCGGCAGGTAGGACACCAGGACGTCGGCCTCGGACCGGCGCAAGACGTCGACGACGTCGACAGGCTCGGCGTCGGACTCGACGATGGTCTCTCGGTAGTAGCGGCCCAGGCCGTCGAAGGTGGGTCCACGGCTGACGGTGACGCCGGTCGGTGGCACGTCGCAGATCTTGATGGTGTTGTTCTCGCTGGCCACGATCGCGTCGGCGAGGTCCTGGCCCACCTTCTTGCTGTCCACGTCGAAGGCGGCGACGAACTCCACGTCGGAGACGTGGTAGGGGCCGAAGGTCACGTGCATCAGACCGGGGACCCGCTGACTCGGGTCGGCGTCGCGGTAGTAGTGGACGCCCTGGACCAGGGAGGCCGCGCAGTTCCCGACACCGACGATGGCGACCCGTACTGGCTGCGAGCTCATCACGTTTCCTTCCTTGGTGATGCCGCGCGTCCGGCCGCCACTTCGGTGGCGTCTGGCTCGACGTGCGGCGTGGACGGGGTGAGGACTGGCGCCTCACGCGGTCAGGTGGCGACCCCGTTGTCCGGTGCCGCGAGGTCGTGACGCGGGGGGCCGGGCGTGGTGGTGCTGGTCGTGGTGGTGCTGGTCGTCGAGGTGGTCGTCGTGGCGGGACCTCTGCGCCGCTCCGAGGCGATGAGACGGCTCAGCCAGCTCATCTCCCGCTCCACGGACTCCATGCCGTACCGCTGGAGCTCGAGGGCGTAGGCGTCTCTGCGTTCCTGGGTGCGCTCGATCTGGGCGCGGACCCGCTCCAGTCGTTCCTCCAGACGGCGCAGCCGACCCTCGAGGATGCGCAGCCGTACCGCGGCGTCGGTGCGTGCGAAGAAGGCGAAGTGGACCCCGAACCGCTCGTCGTCGTCCCAGGCGGCTGGACCGCCCTCGGCGAGGTGCTCCGCGAACCGCGCCTGGCCTTGCTCGGTGATCCGGTAGACGATCTTGGCCCGCCGGCGTGACCCGGACGCCGTGGTGTCCTCGCTGATCCAGCCCTTCCTCAGCATCGCCTTCAGGCAGGGGTACAGAGAGCCGTACGACAGGGCTCGGCTCCAGCCGAAGAGGGCGTTGAGCCGCTTGCGGATCTCGTAGCCGTGCATGGGCGCCTCGTTCAGCAGACCGAGCACGGCCATCTCCAAGACTCCGCTCCTGCGTGGCACGTCCTCGCCCCCTCTGTCTCGCTCGTCCTCGCTCGTCGCGGGCCAAGCCGGCTCCGGTCCGGTGGGGACAACCGGTCACGCCAGACCTCGGCCGAGGATCCGCTCGATATATCGATCCGATACATCGGACCGACATGTCGCGACGATACGTCGGGGAGAGCCCAGGCGCAAGACTCGGGTACCTCAGCAGACGGCTTCCTCGGTTGCCTCACCACCGAGGGCGCCCGACCGCCGCAGCGCGCTCGAGGAGCGGCGAGTCGCTTCGACGCGCGGCCTCCTCTGCCGTTCCGCGGGATGGTCTTCTTCGGACGCAGGGTGGCCCGGCACGAGGTCGGATCCGGTCGGGAGGCGACCGTGTGTGGCCATCCGAGGTGGCGACGGTCACACGCGGACGGTCATGACCTTCCACCACTTCGGGCAAAGGCCGTACCCTCAGTGGCATGTGGTCCCAGCGGTCCGTCGTCGACTACAGCTTGCAGCGCAAGGCGACCCTGCGTGCGCTGTTTCGAGGTGGCGCGGCCGTCATGGACGACGTCTGCGATGCCGATCCCTACCTCTTGCGGGCGGCCAAGTACCACGGGGAGCCCACGGACCAGCTGTGTCCGGTGTGCCGCAAGGAGCAGCTCACTCACGTCACCTACGTCTTCGGTGACGAGCTGGGTCAGTACTCCGGTCGAATTCGGCAGACCCGTGAGCTCGAGGCCATGGCCCGCCAGCACGGCGAGTTCCGGGTGTACGTCGTCGAGGTCTGTCAGGGGTGTGGCTGGAACCACCTGACCTTGTCGTACGTCCTTGGTGACGGTGTTCCTCGTCGGCCACCCCGCCGGCAACGGACGGTGGAGGACGAATACCCCTAGACCGGACACTCTGCCGTACCCTTCGGTAGCGTCCATCGCTACCGACTGAGACCTCGGGACGACACTGTGACGCGGAGCCATCGTGGTGGTGACGACCACCGAGCCACGCCTGGTGCGCGGCACGCCTACTCGCCTGACGACACGGACACGGGTGACGACGGCGCTGGTTACGGGGAGGCTGGTTACGGGGGCGCCGGCTACGGGGGCGCCGGTCACGGGAGAGCCGGATACGCGAGATCCGGTTACGAAGGCAGCGGTCGCGACGGCACCGGCTACCACAACACCGGCTACCACAACACCGGCTACGACGACACCGCCTACCACAACACCGGCTACGACGACACCGGGTACGTCCGGACCGGGTACGTCGGCAGCACGAGGCGCTACCGCAGTTCCCACGCCGGTCAGGGGCAGGACGCGAGCGGTCGCTGGCACGACGACACCGACATCGACGTCCTCGCGCCACGCTCCGGACTGCGTCGGGGTGACCCCGGCTCGCCACGCGACGTCGGGCTGACGGGGCGAGCGGCGTCCACCCGGCCGGGGGGTCACGGTGGGGGGCGGCGGGGTGACGAGATCGACCCAGACGGGCGACGAGCGGGGGGCAAGGGCGGGAGGAGGCGTCGACGGTGGCGCAGAGTTCTCGCCGCAGCGTTGGTCACCAGTTCGGTGCTGCTGCTCGCTGGAGTCGCGACGTTCGTCATCCTCTACGTCAGAACGCCGATTCCCGATCCCAACGCTGAGCTCAACGCCAACAAGACCACCCTCTACTACCAGGACGGCTCCACGGTTCTCGGTGGCTTCGCGGTCCAGAATCGTGTCTCCGTCCCGCTCGACCAGGTTCCGCGGCACGTCCAGGACGCGGTGATCGCCGCTGAGAACCGCACCTTCTGGACTGACAGCGGGATCTCGCCCACCGGCATCATTCGCGCGGCGTGGAACCAGCTGCGCGGCGGCTCCAAGCAGAGCGGTTCCACGATCACCCAGCAGTACGTCAAGAACTACTACCTGACCCAGGAACAGACCTGGTCACGCAAGATCAAAGAGCTGTTCATCACGCTGAAGATCCAGCGGCAGCTCTCGAAGCAGGAGATTCTCCAGCACTACCTCAACACCAGCTACTTCGGCCGCGGTGCGTACGGCATCGAGGTGGCGGCCAACGCCTACTTCGGGAAGCACGTCCAGGAGCTCACCCCCCACCAGGCGGCGGTGCTGGCCTCGTTGCTGCGGGCGCCCTCCAACTACGACCCGGCGGCGAAGGAGGGCAACCTGGAGCGCTTGGAGGGGCGTTACCGCTACGTCCTGCGTGGGATGGCGGAGATGGGGGTCATCCCCACGTCGGACGTCGAGGCGCCCCTTCCCAAGATTCGGCCCGTCGCGGACAAGCGCACCTACGAAGGCCCACGCGGCCACCTGCTGGTCCAGGTTCGCAAGGAACTGCGCACGATCGGCTTCACCGACCAGCAGATCGAGACCGGTGGCCTCCAGGTGACGACCACCTTCGATCCACACGCGCAGAAGGCGCTGGAAGAGGCAGTCCGCAAGCACTTCCCGAAGAAGAACGCCAAGGGTGTCTACGTCGGTGTGGCCGCGGTTCGCCCCGGCACCGGTGAGGTCGTGGCGATGTACGGTGGCCGCGACTACCTCGAGCGCCAGTTCAACGACGCCACCCAGGCCAAGCTCCAGCCTGGTTCGACGTTCAAGCCGTTCGCTCTGGCCGCCGCGTTGGAGCACGGGGTCTCGCTCGAGAGCCGGTTCGCCGGGAACTCGCCGTACAAGCTGCCCGACGGCGACAAGGTCAACAACGAGTTCAACCGCGACTACGGCAAGTACGTCGACCTCGTCAAGGCGACCCGCGACTCCATCAACACCGCGTACGTCGACCTCACGGTCAACGCGATCTCGCCCAAGGACGTGGTCGACGCGGCGCTGCGCGCTGGTGTCCCGCCGGACACCCCAGGTTTGGAGGCGCATGCGAAGGTTTCCCTCGGCTTCGCCTCCGTCTCCCCCGTCGACATGGCCAACGCCTACGCCACCTTCGCGGTCGGCGGTCGGCGCGCGACCTGGCACGTCGTAGCGGAAGTGCGGGACCGGAGCGGCGCGGTCGTCTACCGCAACCCGGAGGAGACCACGGTCGAGTTCGACAGCCGGGTCGTTCGGGACGTCAACTACGCGCTCCAGGAGGTCGTCCGGCGTGGCAGCGGTGAGCGGGAGGCGAAGCGCGTGGGACGCCCGGCGGCGGGCAAGACCGGTACGCACGAGGACGAGACCGCCTGGTTCGTGGGCTACACCCCCCAGCTGTCGGCGGCGGTCGCCTTCTACAAGGACTCCGACGGGGACGGGGTGAAGGAATCGCTGGACGACGTCGGTGGCATGAACACGTTCTTCGGCGGCGGCTATCCGGCCCGCATCTGGGCGGCGTTCATGCGCGCCGCCTTGGCTGGCGAGCCGGTGCAGCACTTCGCCCCGCCCGCGCACGTCGGCGAGCCGGTGAACGCCACGCCGACGCCCACGCCCACCTCCGACGGTGGACCGAGACCCACCGCGTCGCCGGGTTCTCCAGCTCCCCAGCCGACGGCGCCGGGGCCGACAGGACGGCCCACGCAGCCGCCCCCGCCTCCGCCGCCACCACCTCCGCCACCGCCGGACCCTGACGACCCTGACCCGGAACCGGAGCCACGGCCCACCGAGACTCCACGGCGGGAGCCACCACAGCCGAGGCCGAAGCCGCGGCCGACCGTGCCCGCTCCGACCCCCACAAAGACGTGGCCGGCATCATGACCTTCGCCTCCTGAGGCCTCCCCGGTCGCACGGCACGACGTGCGATGCCGCGGGTCACCGCATCCCGGTCGAGGGACAGGGGTCACGTCGCCGAGCAGATAGGGCACCATTGGGCCCGGGAGGGGAGCGGACCTCGTCGACGCCGCGTCGCTGGTCCGCTCTGGGGGGAGCGGACCGTCCCGGTGGGGGCGCGATCAGGGAGCACGGAGGTGCGGTGAGCAGGAGCCCGTCGCGGGAGGATCCGCTGGTCCGCCTGGCGACCGCCTGGATGGGCGGGCCGATCGGTCGGCATGCCCTGGTGGGGGTATCCCGCTGGACACCGCTTGCGGTGGCCTTCCTCGTCACGACCGCGCTCTTCGTCATCGGCCTCATCCAGAAGGCGCCGTGTCACGCCGAGGGGTGGCCGCGAGAGTCAGGCATCGCGTTCAGCCGGCTCTGCTACAGCGACGTCGCCTACCTGTACCGGGAGCGCGGGTTCGCTGAGGGCGCCATCGCCTACCTCGACCGTGGCGACTACCCGCCGCTGGAGTACCCCGTCCTCACCGGCGTCGTCATGCAGGTGACCGCCTGGGTCACGCAGGCGTTGAGCGGTCCCGACCCGGTCCGAGCGAGCGTCCTCTTCTTCGACCTGACCGTCGTCCTGCTCTTCGTCTGCGCGCTCGTCACGGTCTGGGCGCTGACCAGAATCCATCCGCACCGCCCGTACGACGCGATGTTCGTCGCGGCCGCGCCCGCGCTCGCCTTGGCCGGCACGATCAACTGGGATCTCGTGGCGGTCGCGCTCTCCACCTGCGCGATCCTGGCCTGGGCCCGCTCGCGGCCCGTCGCCGCCGGCGTCCTCCTCGGCCTGGGCGCGGCGACCAAGTTCTACCCCTTGCTCCTGCTCGGTCCGCTGCTGGTCCTGGCGTTGCGGGTCGGTCGGATTCGCTTGTGGGCGGCCACGTTCCTGTCAGCGCTGGCGGTCTGGCTTGTGGTCAACGTGCCGTTCATCGTCCTGGCGCACGACAGCTGGCTGACCTTCTGGACGTTCAACTCCGAACGACAGGGCGACTTCGGCTCGGTGTGGTACGTCCTCGCGCTGGCCGGGCACCCGGTGGACAACCTCAATGCGATCTCTCTGGCGCTGTTCGCTCTCGCCTGTCTCGGCATCGCGGCGCTGGGTCTGTACGCGCCGCGCCGACCCCGGCTCGGTCAGCTCATCTTCCTCACCGTCGCGGCGTTCCTGCTGGTCAACAAGGTGTACTCCCCGCAGTACGTCCTCTGGATGCTGCCGCTGGTGGCGCTCGCGCGACCGCGGTGGCGAGACTGGTCGATCTGGCAGGGCGGTGAGGTGCTCTACTGGGTCGCGATCTGGCTCCACCTAGCCGGCAGCATGACGCCCCCCACCGAGGGAGCCCCAGACCGCACCTACTGGCTGGCGGTTGCTGTGCGGATCGCCGCGACGTTGGTTCTGTGCGCCGCCGTCGTCCGTGACATCCTGCGTCCCGCAGCCGATCCAGTGCGCGCGAACGACAAGGCCGACGACCCCGCCGGTGGACCTTTCGACCACGCTCCCGATGCGGCGTGGGTTCGGCGCCTGGTACGGCTCGGCCGGCCCGGGCGAGCGCCCTTGGAGGAGGGGGTCGCACCGTGACAGGGCGTCGGCGATCGGACGAGCCACCGTCGCGGGGAGGGTCGTGGGGCCCGCCGGAGTGGCCGCGAGGTGAGGGGACGCCGGAGGGAGTTCCACCGAGTCCACCGGCGCGCCGTGCCGGTGGCGACAGGTCCCTGTGGGGTGCGCCGCCCCTGGGTTCGAGCGGGGGTGCCGAGCGGCAGCCCCGGGAGCGCCACGAACCGGCTCGGCCAGACCTGGGACCGCCGGCTGGAGCCGTCCCGCCGCCTTTCGACCTCGACCCCTTGACTCCCCCACCGCTGGTCCCCCCGGCGCTGGAGGACGCGGGGTTGTGGGACGAGGAGCCGTGGAACCTGCCGGAGACGCCGTGGACGGAAGAGCCTCGGACTGGGCCGCACCCAGGATCACTCGAGGGTGTCCGAGGCGAGGGAGCACGCCCTGGGTGGAGTGCCTCGTGGAGCGACACGCAAGGTGGCGTCGTCCCCGTCGGTGACGACACCCTCGGACGGGTTGACGATTCGCGGGGATCGTGGAGCCCAGGTGCGGCTGGCGACACCGGAGGGCGCAGGGCTCGCCGCACGCCCGAGACGTCGGCGCCGGGAGCGCCGCCGGGCCCACCAGACGCTGGGGTCGGTGGAGCGTCCTCCTGGCGAGAGGGCGGCCCGGGCCTCGAGACCTCCTGGGACTGGTCGAAGCCTGCTTTCCCTGGAGGCTCCGAGATCACCTGGACAGGTCTCGACGTCGGTCGGGACCCGGCGCGTGGGTCGAGCGAGGCCCGCGGATCCCGCGAGGACCGTCCCGCGTGGCGGAACCAGTCGTGGAATCTCGAACCGCTCACCGGGCAGACTCCCCTCGACGCGCCAAGCGGGCCGGCGACTGGTCGGCACCCGGGCGACCCAACCCCGTCCCCCCATGAGGCAGACTGGGCGGCCGCGCGTCACGGGGGCCCCGGCTCGTCGAGTCCGGGCACGCCGTTCGACGAGCCGGTGACGACGACGCACACCAGCTGGTTCGGCGAGCCGCCGTCCTCCCACCACGGAGGTCACGGCTGGGATCGCCCCACGACGCGCGACACCGCGTCCGGTTCCACAGACCTGTGGGGGGAGAACGTGAGGTGGCACGACACCACCAGGACGAGCGAAGGGCGAGACGATCCGAACCTCACGGATCCCAGCCTCACCGTCCCGAACCTGGGAGACCCCAACCTCACGGAACCCAACCTCGTCGGCCCTCCGCTCGGCGGCCCTGATCTCGGTGACGCTGACCTCGCGCGCCCTGATCGTCCTCGCCGAGGCCGCACCGATCCCGACCTGACCGATCCGGAGCTGACCTCCGTTACCGACCCGGACCAGACGCCTTGGCCGACGACTCTACCGCCGGCGGCGTCTCGACCCCCTGCCAACGAGGACCTCACCGGAGGTCAGCGAGAGGGCGAGAGCTCGCGGGGCGACGCTCCGGCACGTCCCGACTCCGCCTCGGCTGCCGCGCCGGCCCCGCCATCGTCACCACCCGCCGGCGCGCTCTCCGCGCCGTCGCGATCGGCTGACCGACCGGACACCACGACCACGGACGACGAGGACGTGACCGCGGTCCGGCCCGCGGTGCCGAAGGACGAGCCGTCGGCGTCGGGATGGCGCTCTCGGCTACGGTCCCTCCCTCTCCCGTCGTGGCTCAGGCTTCCGTCGTGGGTCAGGCCGCGTCCCCAAGACCTGGAGGTCCTGGCCTGGTGGGTGCTGACCAGGCTCGGGGTGCTCCTCGTGGCGCTCACCGCGCCGTGGGTGTTCCACGGCGAGGGGAAGGTTCCTCCCTTCCTCGAGCGCTGGAAGCAGTGGGACTTCTGGCACTTCGACCATATCGCTCGTAACGGCTACTTCGACCCGAACTGGGAGGATCCGGTCGAGGCGTTCTTCCCAGGGCTCCCCATGCTCATGCGGCTGGGCCACCTGCTCGGTGTCCCCTCCGTCGTTGCCGGCCTCGCCGTCTCCTTCCTCGCCGGTGGCGTCGCCGCCGTAGCGCTGGCGCGGCTGGCGGACCTGGAGTGGGGCGAGGGGGCCGGGCGGCGCGCCGCGCTCATGTGGATGGTCGCTCCGCCCGCGATCTTCCTGGCCGCCCCCTACACCGAGTCGCTCTTCCTCGGCTTCGCGATCCCGGCCTGGCTCGCGGCGCGTCGCGGCCACTGGGGTGTGGCCACCGTCCTCGCCGCCGGCGCGTCGAGCGTGCGGGTGTCCGGCCTCTTCCTCGCCCTCGCGCTCGTCGTCGAGTTCCTCACCTCGCCGAAGCGGCGGGAGTGGATCAACGGCCTGTGGCTGATCGTCCCCTTCGTGCCGCTCCTTGCCTACATGACCTACCTGCGCATCCGCACCGGCGACTGGCTGCGGTGGTACCACGCGCAGGAGGAGGGGTGGTACCGCGGCTTCACCGCACCCCACGAGGCCTTCCTCCACACGTGGAGCGCCGCGACCGGGCGGCTGAAGTTCGCCAACGTCACCGACGCGATGCAGGCCAACTTCGAGTGGATGTTCCGCGCCGAGCTGGTCGCCATGGTCGTGGGTCTCGTGGTCACCGCCGTCCTGCTCGCGCTCCGCCGTTGGAGCGAGGCCACCTGGATCGGCGTCCAGGTGGCGGCGTTCGCGTCGTCGTACTGGTTCTTCTCCGTGCCGCGCGCGACGCTGCTGTGGTTCCCGCTGTGGATCGGCCTCGGCGCCCTCGCCGTCCGGTGGGTGTGGGTGTGGCGTGCCTACCTCATGCTGGCCGTGCCGCTGTTCGGCGTGTGGGCGGCCGCGTACGTCACCGGCCGATGGTCGGGCTGAGCCGGCTGACGGACTCACCGACGACGAACGGCTTCACTCCGGTCCGGGCTCACTCGAAGACGATCCGGTCGAACCTGGTGAGCGTCATGCCGACGTTGACGGGCAGCTCGGTGCCGACTTCGGGCGGCGGCACCGACGCGGGCAGGAACACCACGCTCACCTGCATGTGCGGCGGCTCGGCGAACCACCGCCGCTGCCCTGCCACCGTGAACGGCGACAACGCACGGCCGGCCGCCTCCAGGCTGCTCACCGCGAGCACCCGAGCCCGCGTGCGCAGGTCCTCGACGTGGCTCGGCGCCTCGAGCGCGACGCCGTGAGAGGTTCCACCGCTCACCACCAGCAGGTGACCGTCGCCCGGCACTCGTCGCTGTCGGTAGCCGAACCGGTCCCCACGGCGGACCGGGTGCACCTCGAGCAGCTCCGCCCGCGCCTGGTACGCCTCCCGGTCCGACAACCACAGCTTGGTCCCGACTCTCGGCCGGATCTCGACCTCGGGGTTAGCGGAGCGTAGCTCCGCCAGCTCCTCGGGCGTGACGTGGGAGACCCACAGCCGCTCCAACGGCGCCCCGGCGTCGCGGATCCGCTCGACGCACGTGTTGATCTCCGCCACGTGGTCGCCGAAGCCGGGCAGCGGCAGGTGCAACGCCCATCCCTCGCAACGCACTCCGTCGAGGAGCTTGGCGACGGTCGCGAGGTCCTCGGTCGGGATGCCGTGGCGTCGCATCGAGGAGAACAACTCCACCACGACGCGAGGCTCGCCGGGCCCGTCGGAGAGCACGATCAGGTCGGCGAGGCGGCTCACCGTGTGGATCACCCGGGACGGGTCGACCTCACCGGCGCCGGCGGTCCGCTCCTGGAGGCGCTGGATCTGCGCGGAGCGGATCGGGGTGAGGACGAGCAGGTCGCCGGGAAAGTGGTCGGCGACCTCGGCCAGCTCTTCCGGCGTGCCGACGGCGAGGGTGTCGACCTCGAGCCGGGCGGCCTCGCGAGCGAGGTTGGCGAGCCCGAACCCGTAGCCGTTCCCCTTGGCCACCGGGACGATCCGAGGGTAGGAGGCGACAACCTGGTCGAGGTGTGCCCGCCAGCGGGCGGTGTCGACGTACAGCGTGAGCGCCATGAGTCATCCCCGACGTCGCATGTAGAGGTCGAAAGCCGAGTACAGCAGGCGGGAGATCGGCAGGTCCCACTCGCCTAGGTACTCCACCGCCTGGCCTCCCGTGCCGAGCTTGAACTGCAGCAGACCGATGTGCGGGTCGTTCGGGTCGAGGGTGTCGGTGATTCCCCGCAGATCGTAGACACGGGCCCCCACGGCGAGTGCATCCTGGATCATCCGCCACTGGATCGCGTTGGAGGCGCGGACCTCCCGCTTGTGGGTTGACGACGCGCCGTAGGAGTACCACACGTGGGTGCCGACCCGGACCCCGATGGTCGCCGCTACGAGATCGCCCTCGTGGTGGGCGAGGTACAGACGGAACCGGTCCGGGTCCTCGCCCGAGAGGGCCTTCATCATCGTCTCGAAGTACGACAGCGGCCGGGGTGTGAAGTGGTCACGGCGCGCGGTGTGGACGTACAGCTCGTGGAACGCGGGCAGGTCGTCGAGGCCGCCGTAGGTGACCTGGACTCCCGCCTTGGCGGCCTTGCGGATGTTGCGGCGCCACAGCTGGTTCATCCCGGCGAGGACGGCTTCCTCGTCACGGTCTTCGAGCGGGAGCTGGAAGACGTAGCGGGGTTGACCCACGGCGAAACCGCTCGTCGTCTGCGCTGGCGGCCGCCACCCGAGAGCGCGCAGCTGCTCGGCGACACCGAGCGCGATGTGGTCGGTGTGGTCGGCGGGCACCTCACCCAGCCGGCGCGCGTTCCCTTCCGCCAGGGCGGCCTTGACGGTCGCCGCTGACCACCGCCGCGTCACGACGGGCGGACCCATGCGGACGCCGAACGCTCCCTGCGAGCTGAGGTGCTCGACGAGCGGGGTGAGCCACCGGGACAGGTCGGGGTCGCTCCAGTCGATCACCGGACCCTCAGGGAGGTAGGCCAGACTGCGCCGCATCTTGGGCAGTCGGCGGTACAACACGAGCCCGGCGCCCAGCACCTTGTCACCGTCGGCCTCATCGACCCACCCGATCGACTCCGACCGCCACTCCCGCTTGACCACTCCCCACGCGGGTGTCTGCAGGAAGCTCGCCGAGTCGAGGGTGTCGAGGAACGCCAGGTGTTCCTCAGGGGTGAGGGTACGAACGCGCAGAGCCACGCAGGCGAGGCTACCCGGCTCCGGCCCGCCGTGGGGCAGGCCGGGCAAGCCAGCGAGGAGCGGTCACGCAGCGTCGAGCCGCTCGCGAAGCCAGGCGATGTCGGCGGCTTGTCCCTCGGCACCGCCGGGAGTCTCCACGATCGCCGGTGCGCCGGCGGCCCGGACGACCGCGACGAGGTCCTCCGGTGCGATCTGGCCGGACCCGAGGTTGGCGTGCCGGTCGCGCCCCGAGCCGGCGGCGTCCTGCGAGTCGTTGGCGTGCACGAGGTCGATCCGTCCGGTGATGCTCTTCACCCGGTCGACGACGGTGGCGAGCTCCTCTCCACCGGCGTGGAAGTGACAGGTGTCGAGGCAGAAGCCGACCATGCCGTCGGTGTCCGCCGCGCTGACGGCTTCCCACAGCCTGGCGATCCGTTCCAGGCGACGAGCCATGGCGTTGTCGCCGCCGGCGGTGTTCTCGATCAAGAGGGGACAGCGGATCTCGAGCCGTTCGACGCATTTGCGCCAGTTGTCGAAGCCGGCCTGCGGGTCGTCGTTCTTCAGCACGTGGCCGCCGTGCACGACCACGCCGCGGGCGTTGATCGCGGCGGCGGCGTCGAGGGTCTGCTGGAGCAGCTTGCGGGACGGGATGCGGATCCGGTTGTTGGTCGTCGCGACGTTGATCACGTACGGCGCGTGGACGTACAGCCCGACACCGGCCTGCGCGGCGGCCGCTGCCAAGGCGTCCGCTCCGCCGGGGTAGGCGATCACCGGACCCTTCCAGCCCTGAGGGTCGCCGAGAAAGAACTGCGCGACGTCGGCGGAGCGGCGCCGCGCCTCCTCGATGGGGTCCTCCTGGTCGACGTGAGCGCCGAGGGGCACGCTGGTCATGCCCCGACTGTAGGAGGCGACGCGGACACCCCGCCGCCGGCCCGCCGTCGTCGGTGGCCGATCATGGTGAGCCGAGGACGACGCGCCGCCGGGACCACGCCGGGTCGAACTCTCACCGCACGGCCGACACGTGGGCGCGTCGCGGCCCGCCGGGACGAGGTGCTAGAGAGTACGGGCGCGGGCGTGCGGGTTAGGTGCGGGCCGGCCGCGTCGGCTATCCTGGGCCGCTGCGCCGCGATCGTCCGTCGACCAGCTCACGACAACCCCGCGGCGAGACGCACGCCCTCCTGCCACGGAAGGACCGTGGCCGCCCGAGTCCAAAGGAGGTGGAGCTTCGCATGCGTCGCTACGAGATCATGCTGATCCTCGACCCCGACCTCGAGGAGCGCACCGTCGCGCCGTCGCTCGAGCAGTACCTCTCCCTCGTCCGCCAGGGTGGCGGCACGGTGGAGAAGGTCGACGTGTGGGGTCGCCGCCGGTTGGCGTACGAGATCAAGAAGAAGTCCGAGGGCATCTACGCGGTGATCGACCTGTCGTGCGAGCCGTCGGTCGTCCAGGAGCTCGATCGTCAGCTGTCCCTGAACGAGTCGGTGCTGCGGACTAAGGTCATTCGACCAGACGCCCGCTGAACAGGAGACGACCATGGCAGGGGACACCGTCATCACGCTCGTCGGCAACCTGGTCGACGACCCGGAGCTGCGTTTCACCCCTTCTGGTGCGGCGGTCGCGAACTTCCGGGTCGCGTCGACACCGCGTACCTATGACCGTCAGGCCGGTGAGTGGAAGGACGGCGAGACCCTCTTCCTCACCTGCAACGTGTGGCGGCAGGCGGCGGAGAACGTCGCGGAGTCGCTGCAGCGTGGCATGCGGGTCATCGTCCAGGGACGGCTGAAGCAGCGGTCCTACGAGACTCGCGAGGGTGAGCGCCGCACCGTCTACGAGGTCGAGGTCGACGAGGTGGGTCCCAGCCTGCGGAACGCCACGGCCAAGGTCACCAAGACCACGCGGTCCCAAGGTGGCTTCGGTGGCGACGACCCGTGGCAGACGCCCGCGGCTGGTGGCGCTCCCCAGGCCAGCGACCCGTGGGGCGGTGGCCCGGCGGGTGGCTCGTACGACGAGCCGCCGTTCTAGCCGCACCACCCATCGAGCCAGCACCCGTGACCATTCCCGCCTCGCGCGGGGCTCGTGAAGGAGCACCACGATGGCCAAGACTGCTGTTCGCAAACCGAAGAAGAAGGTTTGCGTGTTCTGCAAGGAGAAGATCTCCTACGTCGACTACAAGGACACGACCCTGCTGCGGAAGTTCATCTCCGACCGCGGCAAGATCCGTGCGCGCCGCGTGACCGGCAACTGCACCCAACACCAGCGTGACGTCGCGACCGCCATCAAGAACGCTCGCGAGATGGCGCTCCTGCCGTACACCAGCACGGCCCGTTGACGAGGAGGTCGCACCGATGAAGCTCATCTTGACTCAGGAGGTGTCCGGCCTCGGCGGGCCCGGTGACATCGTCGAGGTCAAGGACGGCTACGGCCGCAACTACCTCATGCCGCGTGGCCTGGCCATCCGCTGGACGAAGGGCGGCGAGAAGCAGGTCGCCGCGATTCGGAAGGCTCGCGAGGTCCGGCAGATCCGTGACCTCGACCAGGCTCGTGAGGTGAAGGCGCAGCTGGAGGGCCTGACGATCACGGTCCCGGCGCGGTCCGGCGCGAGCGGGCGCCTGTTCGGCTCGGTCACGCCGGCCGACATCGTGGAGGCGGTCAAGCAGGCCGGGGGCCCGCAGATCGACAAGCGTCGAATCGAGATCGCGAACCCGATCAAGACGCTGGGCAGCCACCAGGTCTCGGTTCGGCTTCACCCGGAGCTGAGCGCGACGCTTGCTCTCGAGGTCGTTCCGGCAGCGTAGTTCTCACTGTCCGTAACCTAGGGCGGGTCGATGGTACGACCCGTCCTAGGGTTGTTCACAGCGTTGTCCACAGGGGCGCTGTCGATCTTCCACGCGGGCTTCGGCCCGATTTCCACAGGTCCCGTCAGGCCGTTGTGGATAGATGTCGTCGCCGTGCCGTGATCACGCTCCGGAGTCGGGAACGCGCACGTCGCGCTCTCGACTGTCGCCTTGCCGGAGCGCGGCGATCTCGGCACGGAGCGCTCGTAGCTCCTCGAGCATGATCCGGTCGCGTTCTTTCTCCGCGGCCCAGTCCCTGGCAGCCTCGGCGCGCTGCTCGGCCGCGATCTCGCTCTCCATCCCGTTGACGACGACGGCGATGAAGAGGTTCAGCACCGCGAAGCTCGACACCAGGATGTAGGTGACGAAGAAGACCCAAGCCCACGGCAGCTCCGCCATCACCTCGTCCGCGATGTCGGGCCAGGCCTCACCCGTCATCACCTGGAAGAGCGTGAACAGCGTCGTGCCGAGGTTGCCGAAGTGGTCGGGGGCGACGGAGCCGAACAGCCCGGTCGCCATGACGGCGGCGATGTAGAGCACCAGGCCCAGCAGGGCGCCGGTGGACAGCATCCCGGGGAGCGCCCCCAGCAGCCCTTCGATGACGCGCCGCATGGACGGCACCCGCGACACCACGCGCAGCGCCCGCAGCACGCGCAGCGCCCGCACCACCGCGAACGGTCCGGTCGCGGGGACGAGCGCGATCGCCACCACGGTCAGGTCGAAGAGGCTCCACGCGTCACGGAAGAACCGTTCCCGGTAGGCCAGCATGCGCAGCACCAGCTCGACGACGAAGATCGTCAAGGCGATCCGGTCGAACCAGTGCAACAGAGGGCCGACCGAGCTGACGATCGCCGGTGACGTCTCGAGTCCGAGCGTGACCGCGTTCGCCACGATGAGCGCGGTGATGCCGTGGGTGAACCACGGGTGCTCGACGATCCCTCGGATGCGGTCCGACGACACCGATGCCCCCCTCGTCACCGTCGACACGTCACAGTCACGGTCAGCCGGTCGCCAGCTCGACCCGGGGCGGCGAGGCCTGCGGCCGCATCGCACGGCCCGGAGGCTGATCTCGACTGCTCACCGTCGCGTGGAGGCTACCGGACGGTGAGGAACGCTCCTCAGGCGTGGCTTCGGGTCTTCGCGTCCGGGCCGGTCACCAGCCACCGATCCCCGCGGATACGGACGACCAAGGTGACCAGGCGGGCGACCATGAAGCCCCCGAACGCCCACCACAAGGCGACCAGCCCGCCGTGGGTGAGCAGGACGAGACCGGCGAGGGGAAGGAACGCCACGAGCGTCCACACCCCCGCGTAGGCGAGGTAGCGACCGTCACCCGCGCCGATGAGCACGCCGTCGAGGACGAACACCACGCCGGCGACCGGCTCGAACACGAGGAAGAGGAGGACCACGCTCGCGAGCAGCGCCTGCACGTCGAGGTCACGGGTGAACAGGGACACGTACAGCGGCCTGGCGAGCACCATCACCACGCCGAACACCGCCCCGGCCGCCACGCCCCACTCGATCATCCGACGGGTCGCGGCGCGCGCCCGGGCCACGTCGGCGGCGCCCAGGTACCGGCCCACGATGGCCTGGCCCGCGATCGCGATGGCGTCGAGCGCGAACGCCAGCGTGCTCCACAACGTGAACGCCACCTGGTGCGCGGCGAGAGCGGTGTCGCCGAGGGACGTCGCGACGTAGGTGGCAGCCAGGATCGCCACCCTCAGCGTGAGAGTGCGGACCAAGAGCGGGACACCGGCGTGAGCGGACGCGCGGATGCCTGCCAGGTCGGGGCGGAGGGACGCGCCGTGGCGGCGGGCGCCGCGGACGACGACCACGCCCAAGGCGATGGCGCCGCCGGTCTGCGCCAGGACCGTCCCCCACGCCGAGCCGGCGATCCCCCAGCCGAGGCCGTAGACGAACGTGACGTTGAGGACGATGTTGCCGAGGTAGCTGCACGCGGCGATCCACAGCGGCGTCCGGGTGTCCTGGAGTCCACGCAGCACACCGGTGCCGGCGAAGGTGAGCAGGAGGCCCGGCATGCCGAGGACCGCCACCCGCAGGTACGTGACGGCGTGCCCGTGGACCGCCGGCGAGGGGTCGAACGCGTCGACCACCGTCGGGGCCACGAGCACACCGAGGAGGGCCAAGGCCACTCCGAGGCCGAGCGCAAGCCACAGCCCGTCCACACCGAAGCGCAGCGCCGTGCGCATGTCACCCGCCCCCAGCTGGCGGGCGACCGAGGCCGTCGTGGCGTACGCCAGGAAGACGAAGAGCCCGACGAGCGTCTGGATGGCCGTCCCCGCGAGCCCCAGGGCGGCGAGCTGCGGGGTGCCGAGGTGCCCCACGATGGCGGAGTCGGCGAGGAGGTAGAGCGGCTCGGCGACCAACGCGCCGAAGGCGGGCACGGCGAGCCGCAGGATCTCGCGGTCGTGCGGGTCGCGCAGGCGCAACCCTGGCCGGGTGGAGACAGCAGGGGGCACCGCCCCATCATGCCGGCTGGCGTCGGTGACCGGGAACGGGCTGTCGCCGCCAGGGGTGGGAGGCCACCCGAGGACGGGCAGCCGAGGCATGAGTTTTCTGCCGTGCCGGCCGACTTTCTGTCATCCACAACGTGGGGACGGCGATCGCGCAGGCAGAAGGCCGGATGCCCGACATGACCCACAGTTGTCCACAGTCTCATCCACACGCTGTGCACAGCTCATCCCCAAGCGGTCCCCAGGCTTCGCGGGGTTCACCCACAGGGGCTGTGGAGGACGAGTTTCTCCATCCCGATGAGGTGCGCGTAGCGTCGTACCTCACGTCGGACCCTCACCCCCCACCCCCGCTGACCAGCCGCTGGGCTTCCCCGGCCGGTCACCTGTCGGTGCCCTGCGCTACACCGGCTCAGGTGGACGAGCGTCCGACGGCGTCGTCACGGGAGATCTCGGGAGGGAACGAGCGGCTGTGAGCGTGAGCGAGTTTCCCGTTTCCCGCGTCGCTGGCGTGGCCGACCGGGTGCCGCCGCACGACGTCGCCGCCGAGCAGTGCGTCCTGGGCAGCATGATGCTGTCGAAGGACGCGATCGCGGACGTGATCGAGGAGGTCCGCGGCTCGGACTTCTACCGTCCGGCACACGAGACGGTTTTCGAGGCGATCCTCGACCTCTACGGCCGAGGCGAGCCGGCCGATGCCGTCACGGTGGCAGCGGAGCTGCAGCGCAGGGGGGAGCTCACTCGCGTCGGTGGCGCGCCGTACCTCCACACCCTCATCGCCTCGGTGCCGTCAGCCGCGAACGCCAGCTACTACGCCGCGATCGTGCGCGAGAAGGCGATCCTGCGGCGGCTGGTCGAGGCCGGCACCAAGATCACCCAGATGGCGTACGCCGGCGACGGCGACGTCGACGACATCGTCGACCGCGCCCAAGCCGAGATCTACAACGTCACCGAGCGCCGGACCAGCGAGGACTACGCGCCGCTCAGCGAGATCATGGAGGCGACCCTCGACGAGATCGAGGCGATCGGCGCTCGCGACAGCATGGTGGGCGTTCCCACCGGCTTCGCCGACCTCGACGCCCTCACCAACGGCCTCCACCCCGGCCAGCTCATCGTCATCGCCGCTCGCCCCGGCGTCGGCAAGTCGATCCTCGCGCTCAACCTGGCCCGCGCGGCGGCCATCCACAACAACCTCGCCTCGGTGATCTTCTCGCTGGAGATGAGCCGCACCGAGATCACCATGCGGCTGCTGTCGGCGGAGGCGCGCGTCCCGCTGCAGCACATGCGGCAAGGAACGATGAGCGACGACGACTGGGCCAAGCTCGCCCGCAAGATGGGCGAGGTGTCCGGCGCACCGCTGTTCATCGACGACTCGCCCAACATGACGCTCATGGAGATCCGGGCGAAGTGCCGGCGCCTGCGACAGCGCCACGACCTCCGGCTGGTCATCGTCGACTACCTGCAGCTGATGACGTCGGGCAAGAAGGTCGAGAGCCGCCAGGTCGAGGTCGCGGAGTTCTCCCGGAACCTCAAGCTGCTGGCGAAGGAGCTGGGTGTTCCGGTGGTCGCCCTGTCGCAGCTCAACCGGAGCCCGGAGCAGCGCACGGACAAGCGGCCGATGCTGGCCGATCTCCGCGAGAGCGGCAGCATCGAGCAGGACGCGGACATGGTGATCCTGCTCCACCGCGAGGACGCCTATGAGCGGGAGTCCTCCCGCCCCGGCGAGGCCGACTTCATCATCGCCAAGCACCGCAACGGCCCGACCGCCACGATCACGGTGGCGTTCCAGGGCCACTACCAGCGGTTCGTCGACATGGCCCAGGGCTGACCGGGCCGGGCGGCTCCTCGTCTCCTCACCGTCGGCTCACCGTCCGTGCCTCACCACCGGTGGGGCCCCCGGGTGGCGGAGCTGTCGGGGGAAGCTGTCAGCATGGCCGCTGTCCCCGAACGACAGGAGACGCGGATGATCCTCGAGGACGCCCCTCGCCGTGGGCTGCAGCACTGCGAGACCTCCACCCTCGGCGTGCTGCTGCGCCACCAGGGCCTGGAGCTCTCGGAGCCCATGATGTTCGGGCTCGGCGCCGGCCTGTCGTTCATCTACTGGGATCGCAAGGGGATGCCCATGCCGTTTCTCGGCGGACGGGTGCGGCCCTTCGAGCTCACCACGAACCTCTGTGACCGTCTCGGGCTCGCCCTGTCGACGCAGGAGACGTCCTCCCGCCGCAAGGCGTGGCAGAACGTGACGAGCCAGCTCGACGCGGGCCGCCCCGTGGGGCTGCAGCTCGACAGCTACCACTTGCCCTACTTCACCCCGCCTCGGGTGCACTTCGCCGGCCACATGGTGGCGATGTACGGGTACGACGACGAGCGCGCCTACGTGGTCGACACGGACCAGCAGGGCGGTGCGGTGACCGTCGATCTGGAGAGCTTGGCCGCCGCCCGAGCCGAGCGCGGTCCCATGGCGGCGCCGAACAGGTCGTTCACCGTCACCGTTCCGGCCACGCTGCCTCCGTTGCGGGAGGCGGCGGCCGCGGCGATCCGGGACTGCGCGTCGACCTTCCTGGACCCACCGATCGCCAACCTGGGCCACAGGGGCATCGCCAAGGCCGCCAAGCTCGTCGTCACCTGGCTCGACCGAAGCGCCGACCCAGCCCGGGACCTGCCCCAGGTCGCCGCGCTCATGGAGCGAGGCGGCACGGGCGGCGCGCTGTTCCGCAACCTCTACCGGGACTTCCTGGCCGAGTGCGCGGAGCTGATCGACGACGAGGCCGTCCGGGTCGGCCACGAGCGCTACGGGCGGGCCGCGACGCTGTGGACCGAGGTGGCCGGCCTGATCGCTCAGGCGGGAGAGTCCGGTGACGAGGGTCGGCTGCGCGACGCGTCCGCGGTGCTGTCGGAGATCGCCCAGCTCGAACGGGAGGCCATGACGGCGCTCGTCGCCGTCGAGACCTGAGCGCGACGATCCCGTGCCCGGCTAGCCCGTCACCTCCGCCGCCAGGGCGGCCTCGATGTGCGCGCCGAGGGCGAGCAGGACCTCCTCCTGGTACGGCGCGCCGACGAGCTGCAGCGACGCGGGAAGTCGCGAGCCGGCTCGAGGGACCGGGAGCGCCAACGCCGGCAGACCGGCGAGGTTGAACGGCACCGTGAGGTAGGTGGTCCGCGCGCGTTCCCCGAGCTTCGGCGGTTCCATCGCCATCGTCGGCAGCGCCAGGACGGTGTGCTGGTCCAGCAGCGTGGTCAGCCGCGCCGTGGCGACGACGCCGATCCGGCGGCAGTCGACGATCCGCCGCGGGCTGATCTCGGCGGCGCTGGCGATATCGGTCGCGTGCCTAGGTTCGAGCCGGTCGGCCCGAGTGAGGAGGTGCCGATGCGCCCAGTACCCCTCGTAGACCATGAGCTCGTTGGCGGCGTTCACCCACGTGTCCCACTCAGGCAGCTGGGTCTCGGTGATCGTGCAGCCCGCGAGCTTCAGGGCGCGGTCGACGGCCGCGTCGATCGTGGGGTCGACGCCCGGGAACCGCAGTCGTGCCACGGTGAGCGGGACGTCGTCGAGGCTGGCCGTCTCGAATCCCGGCTCGAGCAGCCGCATGCCCACGGTGGTGCCCGCGACGTCTCGAGCCATCGGCCCGACCGTGTCGAGGGTGCGGGAGAACTCGAACACCCCATGGGTGGGGATGCGGCCCGCGGTCGTCTTGAGGCCGACGATGCCGCAGCAGGCGGCCGGCACCCGGACCGATCCGCCCGTGTCGGTGCCGTAGGCCACGTCGGCCTCGTCCCGGGCGACGGCCACGGCTGAGCCGCTGGAGGAGCCGCCGGGGATGCGCGTCGGGTCGAGCGGGTTCGGCGGTGTCCCGGTCCAGGGGTTCACGCCGTCGGCGTGCCGGCACAGCTCGACGAGGTTGGTCTTGCCGACCACGCGCGCGCCTTGTCGCCGGGCGGTGGCGACGACGGGCGCGTCGAGGGCGGCCGGAACCGCGTCCTCGGCGATGGCCCGGCAGCCCACGGTGGTCGGTGTCCCCGCCACGTCGATGCAGTCCTTGACGGCGAGGCGGGGACCGTCACCTTCCGCGTCGAGGCGCAACAGCCAGATGGAGTCCACGCACGCATCCTGCCCTACGCCTCGGCTCAGGTGTCGCCCTCGCCCTGGGGCCGGTCGGCGGACGGCTGGTCACCCGACGCGCCTTTGGCGGACCCGACACCGAGCGCGCGGGCGGCGATCTGCGCCAGGTGGACGGGCTCACGCTCGCCGGCCTGCCGGACCTGGGTCCGGCAGCTGAACCCGTCCGCGAGCACGGCCACCTCGTCGTCGGCCGCCCGGATCGCGGGGAGCAGGACGCGTTCGGCGCAGGCCATCGACACCTCGTAGTGGCCTTTCTCGAAGCCGAAGTTGCCGGCCAGGCCGCAGCAGCCGGAGTCGAGGACCTCCGCGTCGACGCCCAGAGCGCGCAGGACCTTTCGGTCAGCGGTGTAGCCCAGGTCGGCGTGTTGGTGGCAGTGGACCTGCACGAGCGCCCGCTGGCCCGGGTTGCAGACCTGAAGGTCGTCCACGTGGTTCGCGAGCAGCTCGGCGAACGTCGTGGTGCGCCTGGCCAACGCGGCCGCGTCGGGATCGCCGGGCAGCAGCTCCGTCAGCTCGCCCCGGAACAGCGCCGTGCAGCTCGGCTCGAGCCCCACGACGGGCACGCCGGCGTCGAGCCACGGCTTGAGGGTGCGGACGGTCCGCCGTAGCACGCGCCTGGCGACGCCGAGCTGACCGGTCGACACCCAGGTCAGACCGCAGCACACCGGCTTGTCGGGGATCTCCACGCGGTAGCCGAGGGACTCGAGCACGGCGACCGCGTCCTTCCCCAGGGCAGGGTCGAAGCCGTTGGTGAAGGTGTCCGGCCACAGCAGCACGCGAGGCGCGTCGTCGGGCGCCGTGGTGGCCGGCCGGCGCCGGAACCAGCGGACGAACGTCTCCTCCGCCAACGGCGGGATCTCACGTTCCGGCGCGATGCCACCGAGCTTCTTGGCCAGGCGCGCCAGCGCGGGTCGCCGGGCCGCGGCGTTCACCATCCGGGCGAAGGGCGCCGCGAGCCGCAGCCACGCGGGCAGCCATCCCATGGAGTAGTGGGACGCCGGCCGGATCCTCCCCGCGTAGTGCTTGCTCAGGAACTCGGCCTTGTAGCTGGCCATGTCGACGTTGACCGGGCAGTCGGTCTTGCAGCCCTTGCACGACAGACACAGGTCCAGGGCCTCGCGGACCTCCGTCGACCGCCAGCCGCCCTGGATGACCTGGCCGGAGGCCATCTCGAACAGCAGGCGAGCCCGGCCGCGGGTGGAGTGCTTCTCCTCCCGGGTTACCCGGTAGCTGGGGCACATGACGCCGCCCTGGGCGGACAGGCACCTCCCGACACCCGTGCACCGTCGCGTCGCGCCGACGAAGCCGTCGCGGTCGTGGGAGAACGCCAGAGTCGTGCCACCGCGCAGGGTGGGCGGGGCGACGAAGACACGGAGGTCGTCGTCCAGCCGGGCGGGGTCGACGATGCGGTGGGGGTTCATGAGCCCGTCGGGGTCAAACGCCCGCTTGAACTCCGCGAACGCGGTGAGGATGTCCGGCGGGTACATACGGTTCAGCAGCTCCGCCCGGGCCTGGCCGTCGCCGTGCTCGCCGGAGAGCGAGCCGCCGTGCTCGGTGACCAGGTCGGCGGCCTCCTCGATGAACCTCCGGAAGTCGGCGATTCCCCGCTCGGTGAGCAGGTCGAAGTCGATGCGGATGTGGATGCAGCCGTCGCCGAAGTGCCCGTAGTAGATGCCCTGCCGACCGTGCTCCTTCATGAGCGCGTCGAAGCCACGCAGGTACGAGCCGAGCCGGTCCGGCGGGACGGCGGCGTCCTCCCAGCCGGGCCACGCCTCACCGCCGTCGGGCAGTCGGGTCGTGCTGCCGGCGCCGTCCTCGCGAATGCGCCACAGCGCTCGCGCCTGCGCCGGGTCGGTGACGACCAGGCTGGTGGCGCCGTACTTCTCCATCGCTCGGGCGACCTCGCGGGCGCGCTCCTCGGCCTCGGCCGGCGACTCCCCACCGGTCTCCACGTAGAGCCACGCGCCGCCGGCCGGCAGGCTGTCGAGCGCGGGGTTCGCCGGGTTCCGGGACCGCACGATGTCGACGATCGTGGCGTCGACGCTTTCGATCGCCAGAGGGCGAAGGTCGAGGAGGGGCAGGACGTGGTCGGCGGCCACGAACTGGTCGGGGAAGCCGAGGACGACGAGCGTCCGGGCCGCCGGCGCCTCGACCAGGCGGACCTCGGCCTCCAGGATCGTGGCGCACGTGCCCTCGGTGCCCACGAGAGCCTTCGCCAGGTCGAAGCCGGCCGTCGGCAGGAGCTGGTCCAGGTTGTAGCCGGAGACTCTCCGGGTGAGGGTGGAGTGCGCCGGGCCGGCCTGGGCCGGGTCGCCGTACAGCTCCTCGATCCGAGGACCGTACTGGTCACGCAGGGCGCGCAGTGCCCGGTAGAGCCGACCGACCCGCCCGGGTTCCTCGCACCGTCGGGCGAGCTCCTCGTCGGAGGTGGGGCCCACGGTGAGCCGGGTTCCGTCGGCGAGGATCACGTCGAGGGAGGCCACGTTGTCGACGGTCTTGCCCCACGCGACCGAGTGGGCGCCGCACGCGTTGTTGCCGATCATGCCGCCGAGGGTGCAGCGGTTGTGGGTGGACGGGTCCGGTCCGAACGTCAGGCCGTGCCGGCTGGCCGCCCGGCGCAGGTCGTCGAGCACGACGCCCGGTTGGACGCGCGCCCGTCGGCGGTCGGGGTCGATCTCCAGGATCGCGTTGAGGTAGCGGCTGAAGTCGAGCACGACCGCGGTGTTGACCGCCTGGCCGCCGATGCTGGTGCCGGCGCCGCGCGGCAGGATCGGGACGCCGAGGCGATGGCACACCTCGATCGTGGCGAGCACGTCGTCGGTGTCGTAGGGCTGGACCACTCCGATCGGCACGTGCCGGTAGTTGGAGGCGTCCGCGCTCCACATGGCACGGCTCGCGGCGTCGAAGCGCACGGGCCCACGGACGACCTTGGCCAGCTCCTTGCGCAGGGCCGGCGCGTCAACCTCCGGTTTCGCGGTCTGCGTGGTTCTAGGCACGTGCCGAGCCTTGCACGCCGGTCTCCAGCGCCGTGGGGCGGGTCGAGGTCGCGTCCGTGGGCCCATCGCGAATCACGACGGACGGCGTGAACGGGACGCACCGTCACGGCACACGGGTGTCCCCCCGGCACAGGGCCAGGACGTTCTCGATCACCCGGTGTCCGGCGTCGCCGTGCGCGGTGAGGATGGACTCCGGGTGGAACTGCACCGCCCACCACCGTCGGTGGGGGTCCTCGATGGCCATGGTGACCGTGGCGCCGCTGGGGTCCTCGGTGACCGCGGTCACCTCGAACTCCTTCACCTGGTCCGGCTCGGCGTAGAGCGAGTGGTAGCGCCCGGCGGTGAACTGCTCCCCGAGCCCGGTGAGCAGCCGGCCGCCGAGCACCCGCACCGACCCCGGCTTGCCGTGGACCGGGTACGGCAGCAGGTCGAGCTGGCCGCCGACGTACTCCACCATGGCTTGCAGACCCAGGCACACCCCGAACGCCGGCAGGCCGCGCTCCTCGATCGCCGCCAGGAGGCGGGCACAGGCGAAGTCCTCGGGGCGGCCGGGTCCGGGCGAGAGCACCACCAGGTCCGGCGCCAGCTCGTCGAGCAGCCGCTCGGGGAAGCCGTAGCGCAAGGTCGTGACCTCGGCACCGTGCTGCCGGAAGTAGTCGCCGAGCGTGAGGACGAAGGAGTCCTGGTGGTCGACGAGGAGCACGCGACGTCCGGCTGGGCGGGTGCTCCCGTCGCTCGTCCTGTTTTGGGGAGCTTGGTGGGTGTCCGTCGGCTCGGTCAGGGTCTCCAGCAGGGCGCGCGCCTTGAGGTAGGTCTCGCGTTCCTCCGCCTCGGGGTCGGAGTCGTACAAGAGGGTGGCTCCCACCCGGATCGTGGCGACGCCGTTCTCGATGTGCGCCGCTCGCAAGGTGAGACCGGTGTTCATCGACCCGTCGAAGCCGGCGAAGCCGACAGCGGCGCCGTACCAGCGGCGGGGCGCGTCCTCGTGGTCCTCGATGAACTGCATCGCCCACTGCTTGGGCGCGCCGGTCACCGTGACGGCCCACATGTGGGTGAGGAAGGCGTCGAACGCGTCGAGGCCGGGCCGCAAGCGCCCCTCGATGTGGTCGACGGTGTGGATCAGCCGGCTGTAGAGCTCGATCTGGCGTCGGCCGATCACGCGCACGCTGCCCGGGACGCAGACCCGCGCCTTGTCGTTGCGGTCGACGTCGGTGCACATGGTCAGCTCGGACTCGTCCTTGACGGAGTTGAGCAGGGCGCGGATCTGCCGCTCGTCGTCGAGGGCGTCCTTCCCGCGCCGGATGGTGCCGGCGATCGGGCAGGTCTCCACCCGGTCTCCGGTCACTCGCACGTACATCTCGGGCGAAGCCCCGACGAGGTACTCGCCGTCCCCGAGGTTGAAGAAGAACTCGTACGGCGCGGGGTTGCGACTGCGCAGCCGTGCGAAGAACGCGGCGGGCGAGTCGCACGAGACGTGGAGCGCGTGGCTGGGTGTCACCTCGAACAGGTCGCCTCGCCGGAAGTGCTCCTTGGCCTTCTCGACGATCGCGGCGAAGCGGCCCGGCGGTGGAGGCGCGGGCGGGCTGACCTGGGCTGGATGCCGAGGCGTCGGTGGGGTTACTCGTGGCGAACCGTGGGTGCTCTCTCCCCCGATCTCGAAGTCGTAGGAGTAGCGGAGGCTCGTCTCCCGCTTCCGGTCGATGACGAGGATCTCGTCGGGCAGGTGGAGGACCAGGTCGCGGTGCGGGGCCGTCGTTCGGTCGTGGCGGAGCCGCAGCGGCTCGAACTGCGTCGCCAGGTCGTACCCGTAGGCGCCGTACAGCCCGAGGTGCGGGTCCTCTGGGCTGGCGAACGCCGCGACAATCGCGCGGAGGGCGGTGAAGACGGTGGGCTGGCGGTGCCGCTCCTCCTCGGTGAACAGCTGGTCGGAGGGCGGGATGTCGATCGTGAGGGTGGTCGTCTCCCGTTCGAGGAGCTCGCCGACGGTCGCCAGCGCCGCTTCGACGGCTCGCAGCAGCACGGTGCCCCGCTCGTTCAGCGCCCGCGCGCGCAGTCGGCGGCCGTAGGCGACGAGCTCCAGCGGTGGGTCGACGTACCCCAGGTGCCAGCGGCTGTAGCGGCCCGGATAGTCCACGCCTGAGCTCAAGACACCACCGCGCCGGCTGTCGAGCCTGGCCGCGAGCTGGTCGAGGGTCGTCGGATCGACCGGGGCGGCGGTCCGCGTCACGGTGATCCCGCCGGCGGTGAGGTAGCGGAGCGTGTCGTCCACGGCGGTCGGCCTTTCGAGTCGGGCCCGCACCGCCGGAGCGCTCCGGTCGTAGGACGAAGAGACCGCCGGTGCGGGCGGTCGCTTCGTCGATCGGGGTGCGCAGACCGAGCGGCCGCCCTACGGGCGGCGCCACCACTGGGTGTTCGACCTGCGCATGGCCGGGAGGCTACCACCGATCCGGCGGTCTCCAACAGACCGACGTCCAGACCGAACACCCCCGGCTCGAGGTCCGTCGCGTCGCCCCACGAGCTCACTCGATGGTGATCCCGAAGGCGCCGAGGACCGAGTACACGGCGACCAGGATGATGGCCACGCTGCTGATGACGAGCAGGCTGTGGAAGGCGCGTCCGCCGTAGATCCTGGGGTCGACCTCGGTCCGCCGCAGGTACCACACGGCCACGACGACGGCGAGGAGGAAGATCCCGGTCATCACGCCACCGACCTGCACCATGATCACCGGGGAGCCGATGACGAGGTACGCCAAGCCCCAGACGATGGGCAGCACGACGGTGAAGAACCGGGTCCAGCGTTGTCGGCTTGCCTGGTTGTCCCAGTCGACGAGGCGCAGGGTGCCGAGCACGTTGACGTGCATCCGCGACCAGCTCGGGATCGACGCCCACAGCGTCGAGCCCAGGACGGCGATGGCGCCGATGAGGAAGGAGATCGTCGCCCACTCGCCGAGGGTGTCGGTGTACATGCGGGAGAGGGCTGTCAACATCTCGTTGCCCTCGGGTTGGAGGCCCTGCGGGTGCAGGACGGCGGCGCCCATGATGAAGAACGCCAGGGTCGCGAACGTGTAGATCACCCAGGAGACGAACGCGTCCTTGTACATCACCCGGATCCACCCCTTGGCGCGGCGAACCCAGGCGTCCGAGCCGTCCGGCGGGCCGGTCCACCGCGCGTAGCCCTTCTCGAGACACCAGTAGGTGTAGAAGGTGATCTCGTCGGCGCCGACTCCGGTGATGCCGAACATCGCCACCGCCGCGCCCACCGCGCCGGCGGGGATCCGTAGCGCGAGCCCGTTGAGGATGTCCTCGCTGTTGTAGGCGAACGGCGTGAAGGGCAGCCCGAACGCGATCGCGACGGTGAGGACGGAGAAGATCGCGACCAGGACGAACGCGCCGCGCTCGATGAGGCTGTAGCGGTTGGAGTACAGCAGCGCGATGCTGCCGGCGATCAGGGCGATCGTCCAGATCGTCAAGGACGTCTTGCCAAGCGGCTCGCCGAAGGGGAACAGCAAGCTGAGGGCGGCCGCGACCCCGCCGATGACGCCGCCGAGCTGGAGGATCTTCGACAGCGCCAGGACGATCCACAAGGCGTTGACCCAGCCGATCCGGCCGAAGCGGGGCGGCACCTTGTCGTAGCCGGTGAGCGCGGGTTGGCCGGTGGAGATCGTCCAGCGTGCCAGCTCGACCTGGACGGCGACCTTGACGGTCGTCGACAGGATGACCATCCACAGCAGCGCGAAACCCGCCTCGGCGCCGAGAGCCGTCGTCGCGATCAGCTCGCCGGACCCGACGATCGAGGCGCTCACGATGAGCCCGGGGCCGAGGTAGCGAAGGCTCGCTCCCCAGCCTTTCGGCGGCTCCCGGATCCCCTCGGTCGTGAGCCGGTACGGGTCGGCCGCTGCGGTCTCGATGGCCATGGCGGACCTCCTCCCGGCTGGCCGTGGCGCGAGCGACCCTGTTCGCGACCATAGGTCCGGCTCGGGCGAGGGTCAGGAGGTCGAGCCGATATCGGTCACCTGCCTAGGACCGGGCGGCGAGCCATTCCTCCAGCTCGGTCCGCGTGGGGATCCCCGACCGTCCGTCGATGGCGCGACAGGACAGGGCGGCCGCCGCGTTCGCGTAGCGGACCGCTTCCGCGAGCGGCAGCCCGCGGTCGACGGCGACGAGCAGCGCGCCGTGGAAGACGTCGCCGGCTCCGAGCGTGCTCACCACCTCGACCTCGAAGCCGGGCACGTGGACGTGTCGCCCTCGTGCCTCGGCGGCGTAGGCCCCGGCGGCGCCGTCGGTGGCCACGACGACGCGGGCTCCGTCCGCCAACGCGCGGTCGAGGAGCGCCGCGATGGGCAGGTCCCCATAGGCGCGCTGGAGCGAGGCGGTCGTGGGGACGTAGAGGTCGACATCGCGGGGTGTGAAGTCCGGTATGGGGTTGCCGGCGTCCACGGACAACCGGGGCGTGGTGTCCAGCCCTCGCACGGGCGACCAGCCGAGGTGGTCGACGTGAACCCACGCGGCGTTCGCGACCAGCTCACGCGCTCGGGGCGTCAGCTCGAACGGTGGCATCGGTCGGGTGCAGATCGCTCGGGTTCTCGTGGACCGGTCGACCAGGATGACGCTGGCGCCACCCTCGCCGGCCGGGACGGGGATGACGCCGGAGGTGTCGACACCCTCGCGCTCGAGGTCCGCTCGAACCCGCTCGCCCTGCTCGTCGTCCGCGATCGGTCCGATGAACGCGACGTCGCCGCCGAGGCGCGCGGCCGCGACGGCGGCTGTCGCGGAGTTCCCGCCGTAGCCGGACACGATCGTCTCGGCCACCAGACGCTCGTCCGGGGCCGGGACGTGCGGCACGACCGTGATCGTGTCGACGTTGACCGAACCGATGAAGACCAGCCGACTCATGGGCGCGGGCGTTCCCTTCTGGGTTGTCCGACATCGGCACGGGGCCGGGCCCGTGTCCGTTTCGTCAACAAGGATGTCTGTTCCAGCCCGCGACCACGTGCGCGGTCCGACCTACCGTCGAGCACGTCGGTGCCCATCCCTGTCACCTGCGGGAGGAACCATGGTCGACGACGCGCGGCTCGCCGAGTACGCGAAGGCCTACGCCGAGAACGGCTACGTGCTCGTCAAGGGTCTGCTCGGCAAGGACGAGGCGAAGGCCTATCGAGAGGAGTGCCACGCGCTCATCGAGCGGCTCAATCGAGACGTCGATCCCACCTGGGGCAGCGCTCGAGAGCTGACCATGGGGAGCCCGACGCAGCTGCGGCATTGCCACGACGTCCAGTTCTACGCGGGCGCGTTCGCTCGGCTCATCGTCGACCCGCGGTTCACCGACGTGGCCGCGGCGGTCATGGGGACGCCGAACGTCCAGCTCCACCACACGAAGATGTTCATCAAGCCGCCGGAGAAGGGTTCGCCGTTCCCGATGCACCAGGACTATCCGTTCTTCCCGCACGCCAAGCACTCGGTGGGGGCGGCGATCTTCCATTTCGACGACGCCCCGGTGGAGAAGGGCTGTGTCCGGGTGGTGCCGGGGAGCCACACGAAGGGGCCGCTGCCGCACCGGGAGGAGGGCGGTTGGCACCTGCCCTTCAGCGAGTGGCCGCTGGAGGAGTCGGTGCCGTGTGAGGCGGAGGCCGGGGACGTGCTGTTCTTCAGCTACCTCCTCGTCCACGGCTCGGGCGTCAACCGCACGTCGGAGGCGCGGACCACGCTGCTCGTGCAGTTCCGCGACCCCACCGACCCGCCGACGAAGAACGTCCACACCGAGTCGCTGGGTCAGGGCATGATGCTCCGCGGCATCGACCCGACCGCGCGGGGATCCACGACAGCGTGACCGCTTCACCGTCGCGTGGTGTGTTCCCGGGTCACCAGGCCCGGGAGCACACCAGCCTGGCCCGCGGGGGGAGGGCGATCGAGCGCCTCAACGCCGTGCGCGTCGCGGTGGAGGTCGGCGGCCACCAGGCGGAGTTCCTCTCGTGGGGCTTCTACGAGCCCTCGCCCTGGCGGAACTACCTGCACACGCACTCGTTCTACGAGATCTGCTACGCGTACGCCGGGCGGGGCGTGTTCCGCACCGGGGCGAGGGAGTACCCGGTCGAGGCGGGCGCTGTGTTCGTGGCGCGACCAGGCGACGTCCACGAGATCGTCTCGAGCGACGACGACCCGCTCGGCATCCACTTCTGGTCCTACACGCTCATCCCGGTGAGGGCGGCGGCGCGATCCGGCTCGTCGGACCACGACCACGGGCGCGCGTTGCTCGCCGCCTTCGCGGAGCCAGCGGCCCCGGTGCTGTCCCGGCGGTCCGGCCAGGTTCCCGCCATCCTGGAGCTGCTGTGCGCGGAGGCGGCGAACCCCGGCCCCGGCGTCGGGGACGTGGTCCGCAACCTCGCTGGGTTGTTGGTCGTCGAGACCGCTCGCGCGGTCGTGGATGACCAGAACCTGACACCGGAACCCGCGCCCGAGGCACCGACCCGCGACGAGCAGATGGTTCGGACCATGGTCCGCTACCTGCGAGACAACTACGACCGGCCGGTCCGGGTCCGGGACGTGGCGGCCCAGGTGCACGTGAGCGAGCGCCACGCGAGCCGGCTGTTCCGCGCCTTCACGGGGACGACGATCCACGCGTTTCTCGTCCGGTTGCGGCTCGAGATCGCCGCTCAGCGCCTGCTGGCCCGCGCGGCGAAGGCTGGTCCGGTCTCCATCGCGGAGGTGGCCCGCTCCTGTGGGTATCCCGACGTGCGCCACTTCACCACCGTGTTCCGGCGCCACTGGGGCGTCACGCCGGGTGCTTTCCGATCCGGCGACGGCACCGCTCACCTCCCCACCGACGGGCCCACCGACGGACCCACCGAGAAGCACCGTCCTCGGGCCCAGGTGCTGTCGTCGAGCGTGCTGGCACCGTGACGGCAGGTGTGTTGACGCTCCCAGAGCTCGCTGACTACGTTCCGTACGACACTCCGCGCGGCGGTCTTCCCGACGCGTTCGACGGCCGCGCCGGTCGCGGCGCGCAGATGGAGGTGCTGTTTGGCCCAGGCGGATCAGGTCTCGGACGCTCCCCAGCAGTCGGAGCGTGGTCCGGTCCCCGCTCGCGCGACCTTGTTCGACGTCGCGCTCCGCGCTGGTGTCTCCCGCTCGACAGCGTCCCGTGCCCTCACCGGGCGGGGCTACGCGGCACCCGAGGTGAAGGAGCGCGTCCGGAAGGCGGCGGAAGAGCTGGGGTACGTGCCCGACGCGAACGCCCGCGGGCTCAAGGCACGTCGCACGCCGACCGTCGGGCTCCTCGTGTCCGACTTGCGGAACCCCTTCTACGCCGAGGTCGCCGCCGGCGCGGGCGGTGTGCTCCGCCAGGAGGGATACACGATCGTGCTCGTGGACGACGCGGGCAGCGACGTGGAGGAGATGGCCGCGGCGCGGACCTTCCTCGCGATGCGCGTGGCGGGCGTGCTGCTCACACCGGTGTCCAAGGCGGCGAGCCAGTTCGTCCTCCGACACGGTGTGCCCGTCGTCGAGATCGACCGGCAGTTCTGCCGTGGCGAGTGCGACGCGGTGCTGGTCGACAACGTCACGGCGGCCCGCGAGCTCACGCGTCACCTGCTCGAGCTCGGCCACCGGCGCATCACGATGGTCGTCGACGAGATCGACTGGACGTCGAGTGCCGGTCGGGCCAAGGGATACCGGCAGGCGCTCGTCCAAGCCGGTCGACCGGTGGGTGACGAGGCGATCCTGTGCTGTGGGTTCGACCAGGCGCGTATCGAGAAGGAGGTCGCGGCGCTGCTGTCCAGCCGCCGTCGGCCGACCGCGGTCTTCGCCGCCAACAACCTCATCGCCGCGGCGGTCTGGCGGCAGGCCAAGGCGCTCGGTCTGCGGATCCCCGAGGACCTGTCGTTCGTCGCGTTCGACGACTCGCCGTGGATGAGCATGGTGGAGCCAGGCATCACGACAGCGGGGCAGCCGGCGGCCGAGCTCGGTGCGCGGGCCGCGACGGTGTTGCTGTCGCGCATCGCCAAGCCCGGGCGTCCGCGCACCACTCGACTGGACTGCCCGCTCATCATGCGCGGCTCGACCGCGCGTCCGGCTCGGCGCACCCGTCAGACCCGTCCGACCTGACGCGTCCACAGCGATGTCGCGGTCTGTTCGTGGGTTCTGACGCAGCGTCACGCTGGCTCGCGGACGGGGCCGGCGTTGACGCCGCTTCGCGCCGGCCCTACGGTTCCTACGGTTATGGAAACGATCCCATGCTGCTCCTGACCGGGATGGCGGGAGCGAGAGGACGCGAGAAGCGGGCCGGCGAGCAGCGGGAGGGAGTGGCCGATGTCGAGGCCTCAGGCCGCACCGCGACGGACCCTCCACATGGTGGGCAACGCGCACATCGACCCGGTGTGGCTGTGGCGGTGGCCGGAAGGCCTCGCGGAGGCGAGGGCGACCTTCTGGTCGGCGATCCACCGGATGGAGGAGTACCCCGACTTCGTCTTCACCTGTGACCAGGTGGCGTTGCTGGCGTGGGTCGAGCAGACCGACCCCGCGCTCTTCGAGGAGATCCGCAGGCGAGTGGCCGAAGGTCGGTGGGTCAATGTCGGCGGCTGGTGGGTGGAGCCGGACTGCAACCTGCCGACGGGTGAGTCCTTCTGCCGCCAGGGCTTGTACGGCCAGCGCTACCTGGCGGAGAAGTTCGGCCGGAAGGCCACCGTCGGCCTCAACGCCGACCCGTTCGGCCACCACGCCAACCTCCCGCAGATCCTGCGCAAGCAGGGCCTGGAGGCGTACGGCTTCCTGCGGCCGGGTCCGCACGAGGCGACCTTGCCGGGCAACCCGTTCTGGTGGGAAGGCCCGGACGGCTCGCGCGTGCTCGCCTACCGCATCCCGCACGAGTACTGCAGCCCAGGCGCCGACATCGGCTACCACATCGACAAGGCGGTGGCCCAGCTGCCACCGGGCCTGACCGAGGCGATGGTCTTCTACGGCGTCGGCAACCATGGTGGCGGGCCCACGAAGGCCAACATCGACAGCATTCACCGGCTCGACGAGCTGGGCACGTACGGCGAGCTCGTGCTCTCCAGCCCGCCGGCGTACGTCGACGCGGTGCGCGCGTCCGGCGTCGACCTGCCGGTGTGGAAGGGTGAGCTGCAGCACCACGCCGCCGGCTGCTATGCCGCGCACTCCGGCATCAAGGCGTGGATGCGCAGCGCGGAGCACGCGCTCCTGGAGGCGGAGAAGTGGGCGCTCGTCGCCTCCCACGTGGCCGGCACGCGGTATCCGGACGAGGAGCTCACCCACGCGTGGAAGCTCGTCCTCTTCAACCAGTTCCACGACATCCTGCCGGGTACCTCGATCGAGCCCGCGTACGAGGACGCGCGGGACGAGCTCGGCGAGGCGCGCGCGATCGCGCGGCGCGTTGTCAACCTCGCCCTGCAGAGCATCGCGCGGGACGTCGACATCCCGCTCCGCGAGGGCGCCCAGCCCGTCCTGGTCTGGAACCCGCACCCGTGGCCGGTGCGCGCGGACGTCGAGTGCGAGTTCGGCCTCAGCGTCAACCTGGACCGGGTGGAGGACGACACCGGCCAGGCGGTCCCGGTGCAGCGCACCCGGCCGCTCGCCACCACGTCGAACCCCCGCCGGTTGGTCTTCCCGGTCGAGCTGCCGCCCCTCGGCTACCGCCTGTACTGGCTGCTGCCGGCCGAGGGGCTCACCCCGGCCGTGACCGGCGCAGGACGGCCCGCCGGGGGGACGCCCGGCGAGCGCGTCGTGATCGAGAACGCCCACCTCCGAGTCGAGGTCGACCCGACCACGGGCTGGCTGCGCAGCCTGCTCGACAAGGGGAGCGGCGCGGACCTGCTCGCCGGCGTCGACCGCCCGCACACGGTCGTCGCCGATGACCCGACCGACACGTGGGGGCACCGCGTCGTCTCCTACGCCGGCCCGGGGACGCCGTTCAAGTGTCAGTCGGCGCGGATCGTCGAGCAGGGCCCCGTCCGCACCGTCGTGCGGATCGAGAGCGGGTACGGCACCTCCACCTTGGTCGAGGAGCTGATCCTGGGCGCGGAAGCGCGACACCTCGAGGTGCGGGTGACCCTCGACTGGCACGAGCGGCTCAAGCTGCTCAAGCTGAGGTTCCCCACGGCGCTGCGGAACCCCGTCGCGACCTACGAGATCCCGTACGGCCACCTGGAGCGGCCCACCGACGGAGCGGAGGAGCCCGGGCAGTCGTGGGTGAACGTGACGGGTGAGCTGCCCGACGGGCGTCGGGCGAGTCTGGCCGTCCTCAACGACGCGAAGGCGGCGTACGACGTGAGCGGCCCCGACATCGGCATCACCGCCGTGCGGAGCCCGGTCTACGCCTGGCACGAGCCGCGACGCCTCGACCCCGACGAGCCCTACAGCTACCAAGACCAGGGCCGTCAGACGTTCCGCTACCTCCTGGTCCCGCATGACGGGGACTGGTGCGCGGCGGGTGTGCCTCGGCTCGCCGCCGAGCTCGCCCGGCCTCCGACGGCGACGTACGAGTCCTTCCACGCCGGGACGCTGCCCTCCGCACGCTCGTTCGCCCACGTCGAGGACGGCCCGATCATCCCCACCGTGCTCAAGCGGGCCGAGGACGGTCCCGAGCACGTCGTCGTCCGCGCCTACGACTCGTCCGGCGCGGGAGGACGGATGACCCTGCGGTTGCCGTTCCTGGATCGGGACGTCACGGTCGATGTCGCCCCGCACGAGATCACCACGCTGCTGGTGCCGACCGACCCCGACCGTCCGGTCGTGGCGGCGACGATCCTGGAGGAGCCGGTGTCCTGACGGTGCGACGCGCGGTCCGGACCACCACGGACAGATCCTCACGGAACGGGCGATCCGCCGAGGGAAACGCTGTGGCGTCCGACCCGCTTCTCCGTGAGGTCGGTCTCGTGGGATCGTTTTCTCGGTAACCTCAGGCCGGGCAGCCACCTGCCCGCGAGGACGCGTCGTGGGAGGGGACGAGATGCGTGAGCTGTTGGCTCGCCAGCTTGGCGACCACATCGAGACAGCTCGCAGCGTCGAGGCGCTGCTGCCCTTGGTCTGTGACATCGGAGAGCTGCTGTGCCGGACTTTCGCCCAGGGTGGTCGGCTCTACACGTTCGGCAATGGCGGCAGTGCGGCGGACGCGCAGCATCTCGCCGCGGAGATGGTCGGCCGCTACAAGCGGGATCGTCGCCCACTCCCGGCCGTCGCGTTGACGGTCGACCCCTCCGTGGTCACCTGCGTCGCCAACGACTACTCCTACGACGACGTCTTCGCCCGCCAGGTCAGCGCGTTAGCGCGTTCCGGTGACGTGGTCGCTGGCTTCACCACGAGCGGTCGCTCGCCGAACATCGTCCGTGGTCTCGCCGCCGCACGCGACGCTCGCGCGACGACGGTGCTCTTCGCGGCCGGTGGCGGTGGCGACGCGCTCCAGTACGCCGACTACGCGGTGCTCGTGCCGTCGCTCACCACCCCCCGCACCCAGGAGATGCACCAGCTGATCCTGCATCTGCTGAGCGAGTGGGTGGACGCGTGGGCGGCCGGCGAGGTGGACGAGAGCGGCAACGTCATCCAAGCCGTCACAGGGTGACGGTGGCGCGGACGGGGGACGGCATTCCCGGGTCGGGACAGGCGACGACCGGCGGTCACCGGACGTCGACCAGCGCCTCGGCGACCTGACCGAACCGCACCTGCCCCACCGTCAGGTCGACGGCGATCCGGGCGCGATCGGCTCGGATGCCGGCGGGCGGACAGAGGACGAACGGCACCCGAGCCTCCTGCCCACGGGCCAGCTGAACGACCTGTCGCCGTCGCGGCGTCCCCCATCCGGCCGGGAGGACCAGCTCGAGCACGACCGGCTCCGACTCGACCGCGCGGTCTGCCGTGACGCTGAGGGGGTTGCGCACGAGGACGGTCACCTCGGCGGAGGAGCCGGCCGCCACCCGGGAGCGGTACGGCAGGATCCGCGTCCCGAGGCCGAACCGGCCGAGGTCCACCTCGTCGAGCGGCAGCAGGGCGCGGTGCAGCTCCGCGAGCCGCCGTCCGTCCTCGAGCAGCCGATCCAGGTAGGCCTCGTCGACCCAGCGAGGCCGCCAGTGCCCGCTGACCATGAGGTCGGGACGCAGCTTGCGGTACAGCTCCGCGCTGCGGATGTAGTCGTCGTAGTGGAAGCCGTTGCGGTACTGGTAGTTGAGCACCTCGCCGCGCTGTCCCTGGACCCAGCCGCCGTCCTGCTGGTCGCCGGTGACGACGACGCGCACACCGTCGACCACTACCTCGATCGCGACGGCGTAGAGCGTGTGGCCGGGCAGCTCGTGGACGGTGAGCTCGTACTCTCGCCAGCGCACCGGCCGGCCGAGGGGAAGGACCCCGTCGGACGGGATCGGGTCGTACCACAGGCACGGCAGGTCGAAGGCGCGCGGCGCGTCGAGGATCGGTGTGATCGTCTCCGCGGTCCAGATCTCGGTGCCCTCGACCTCGCGGAGCAGGTTGAACCCGGCCACGTGGTCGTCGTGGTAGTGGGTCGGCATCGCGACCTCGACCCGCTCGACGCCGTGGTCGCGTCGCAGGCTGGTGAGCGGGGAGAGCATCGGACGCCGCGAGGCTCGGTCGTTGCCGGCCATCGGCATGGCCGCGTCGTACCCGAAGTCGAAGAACAGCGCTGTGCCGTCCCGCGACAGGAGGGCGTACGTGGTGGCGAACGTGGTCCGACTGCGCAGCAGGTGAGGGGTCAGGGTCTCCCAGGTGTCGCCGCGGCGGGACGAGGCGTCCCACGGTCGACCCAGCCGCATCGAGGCGAGCGCGGCGAGCCGGTCGACGACGAGCGACAAGCCGGCCGCGGGGTCGTGGATCGGGTCACCGTGCGAGGGCAGGAGGACGTCGGGACGCTCGTCGAGGAGCGTCTGGCAGGAGTGAACGGTGGTCGCGAGACCCTCGATGCCGGTGTAGGTCCACTGCGTCGCCGCCAGCGACCACACCTGGCCGGGTCCGCGCACGAGGTCGCCGACGAACGCCAGCCGGCGGCCGTCGATGTCGACCAGGTAGGTGACCGAGCCGACGGTGTGGCCCGGTGTGGGCAGGGTGTGGACGTCGACGTCGCCGTATCGGCGAGTGCGGTACTCCGCGACGGTGCCCGTGACCGGGACCTGCTCCAGCAGCGAGAAGCGGTCCTCCCGCAGGTCGTAGTCGTTGTCGAGCGGCCGGGTCCGCCAGTGCTCGTCGACGTGCGCGATGAGGTCGATCTCGACCGGGGGCACCCAGATCCGGATGCCTCGGCCCGCTGCACGGGCGAGTCCTTGCACCTGGTCGCGGTGGTGGTGGGTGACGAGGACGTCGGTCACCTCGCGGACACCGAGCTCGTCGAGGTGGTCGAGAACCGCGCCGCTGCCGAAGTCGACGAGGACCGCGCGGTCACCGGTGTGCAGGACGTAGACCTCGCAGGTGTCGGTGAAGGCGGAGACGTGCGGGCTGAGCCGCCGTGTCCGGCCGAAGGGGCGCACGCCCGAACCCTCGCGAGTCACCAGTCCTCGACGGGATGCGTGTACACGTCCATGTCCGACCGAGGAGTGTACAGCCGGTATCACTCTGCCGCCCTGTTGTGTGCGGAGAGTCACCGCTGCCTGAGTGCGGCGGCTTGGCGTTCGGATCCGGGCGGGCCCTCCCTGGCTGGATTGCCCTAGGTTGGTCAGGTCGTGCCCTCGCGACGACTGACGTCGACAGACGTTTCTGGTGAGTACTCGATGGCGACAACGTCCAGCGGGACAAACCCGACCGGAAGGCCCATCCCAGGCCAGGTGTGCCGCGTGGTCGGCCTGATGTCCGGGACTTCCTACGACGGGATCGACGTGGCTGTGGCGGATCTGTGCCTCGACGGCGAGGAGGTGCTGCTGCGGCCTCGTGGTGCCCTCGAGCAACCACACAGCGCCGAGGTGCGAGACCTCCTCACCGAGGTCCTGCCACCGGCCACGACGACGCTGGAGCAGGTCTGCCGGCTCGACACCCTCCTCGGGCAGGCGTTCGCCGAGGCGGCGGCCCGTGGGATCGCGGAGCTCGCCGGAGGGCACGCCGACCTGGTCGTCTCGCACGGGCAGACGGTCTTCCACTGGGTGGAGGACGGGCGGGCGCGTGGGACGCTCCAGCTCGGCCAGCCGGCGTGGATCGCCGAGCGCACCGGCGTCCCCGTCGTCTCCGATCTGCGCTCCCGGGACATCACACTGGGTGGACAGGGTGCGCCGCTGGTGAGCATCCTCGACGTGCTGCTGCTCCCGCCCGGGCCGCGCGCCAAGGCGGCCTTGAACCTCGGCGGGATCGCCAACATGACCCTCATCCGCCCCGACGGGAGCGTCCTCGCCTACGACCTCGGCCCGGCGAACGCGCTCATCGACCTCGCCTGCCGGCGCTACTTCGGCGAGCCCTACGACGTGGACGGCAGACGTGCCGCGTCCGGAACGGTGCACGACGCGCTCCTCGCCGCGCTGCTGGACGACCCGTACTTCGACCTCCCGCCGCCGAAGTCGACCGGCAAGGAGCTGTTCCACGCCGGCTACCTCGACCGGCGGCTGGCGGCTCACCCCGAGCTGCCCCCAGCTGACATCGTGGCCACGGTCACCGAGCTGACGGCGCGGCTCGTCGCGCGGGAGTGCGCGGCCCACGCGGTCGGTGAGCTCGTCGTGTCGGGAGGCGGCGTGCGCAACTCGTGGCTCATGCGCCGCATCGCGGAGCTGACCGGCGCCACGTCACTCGGCGCCGGGTCACCCGGAGCCGAGCCAGCCGCTGTCGAGCAAGCTGTGCTCGACTCAGCCGACGCCGACTCGCCGAGGGCTGGGCTGACCGATCCCGGCGGGCGAGGGCTCGTCCTACGCCCGATCGACGACCTCGGGCTCCCGGCCGACAGCAAGGAGGCGTACGCGTTCGCCCTGCTCGGCTTCCTCACCGTCCACGGTCTCCCGGCGACGGTCCCCGCCTGCACGGGCGCTCGCTCGGCGGCCCTCCTGGGGTCGCTCACGCCGGGGTCGGGACCCCTCCTGCTACCCTCCCCCGCCGGCAGCGTGCCGACCCGGCTCCGGATCCTGCACGGGGGAAGCGAGAGGATCGCACCATGACCGAGACGACGACCGAGAGCACCGAGACGACGAAGACCCAGGCGCCACTGGCGGACATCGGCGTCACCGGGCTCGCCACGATGGGCCGCAACCTGGCGAGGAACCTCGCCCGCAACGGCCACGTGGTGGCGGTTCACAACCGCACCCAGGCTCGGACGGACGCGCTGATCGCCGAGCACGGCAGCGAGGGGACCTTCGTCCCGACCAGCTCCCTGCGGGAGCTGGCAGCGGTGCTGAAGCGCCCCCGGACGGTGATCGTCATGGTCCAGGCCGGCGCTCCGACGGACGAGGTGCTGGACCAGCTCGCGGAGGTGCTCGAACCCGGCGACATCGTGGTCGACGGTGGCAACGCCCACTTCATCGACACCCGCCGACGCGAGTCGACGCTACGGGAGCGCGGCATCCACTTCGTCGGCGTCGGGATCTCCGGCGGCGAGGAAGGCGCGCTCAACGGGCCGAGCATCATGCCCGGCGGCACGCCGGAGGCCTACCAGACCCTCGGCCCGATCCTGGAGTCCATCGCCGCCAAGGTCGACGGCACCCCGTGCTGCACCCACGTCGGTCCCGATGGCGCGGGCCACTTCGTGAAGATGGTCCACAACGGCATCGAGTACGCCGACATGCAGCTCATCGCGGAGTCGTACGACCTGCTCCGCACCGTCCTGGGCAAGACGCCGGCAGAGCTGGCGGAAATCTTCCGCGGCTGGAACGAGGGGGACCTCGAGTCGTTCCTCATCGAGATCACGGCCGAGGTGCTCGCGACGAAGGACCCGCGCGGGGACCAGCCACTCGTCGACGTCATCCTCGACCAGGCCGAGCAGAAGGGCACCGGTCGCTGGACCGTCCAGATCGCCCTCGACCTCGGCAGCCCGGTGTCCGGCATCGCCGAGGCCGTGTTCGCCCGGTCCCTGTCGGCCCACGCCGCGCAGCGGGCAGCGGCTCGCGAGCTGCTGGCGGGGCCAACGGAGGCGGTCTCGATCGACGACCCGGACACCTTCGTCGAGGACGTTCGCCGGGCGTTGTACGCGTCGAAGGTCGTCGCCTACGCCCAAGGCTTCGACATGATCCGGGCCGGCTCCCAGCTGTACGACTGGAACATCGACCTCGGCAAGATCGCCACGATCTGGCGGGGCGGGTGCATCATCCGCGCCCGGTTCCTCGACCGGATCCGCGAGGCCTACGAGAAGCGACCCGACCTGCCGTCGCTCATGGTGGACCCGTACTTCGCGAAGGCGGTCAGCGAGGGGCAGGCGTCGTGGCGCCGTGTGGTGTCGGTGGCGGCCGCGGCCGGCGTTCCGGTCCCAGGTTTCTCGGCCACGTTGGCGTTCTACGACGGACTGCGGCGCGACCGGCTGCCCGCCGCCCTCATCCAGGGGATGCGGGACCTGTTCGGCGCCCACACCTACCGCCGGATCGACGCCGACGGCACGTTCCACCTCGACTGGTCGGGCGACAGGTCCGAGCGGGAGGCGTGAGCGCCGAGTCAGTCGCCGGGTGTCCTCCTAGGTGCCTGGCATTTCGATGACGTCACTCGGCACGGAGCAGGTGGTCGATCTCGGCCACCTGCTCCGGTCGTAGGGGGCCGAACTCCAAGGCCCGGGCGTTCTCCTCGGCCTGGGCGACGGTCTTGAAGCCCGGGATGGGGATGGTGCGCTCGCTCCGCGCCCAGATCCAGCCGAGCGCTCCCTGGGCGAGCGTGCGTCCCTCGCTGGTGAGGATCTCGCGGACGGCGTCGAGCCGTCGCAACAGGTCGGGCGCCGGTCGACCGTCGCGGAACCACCGCAGCCATGGCGCGTTGGCGCGGACGTCGTCGGAGGGCAGTCGGGTGTCCGCGGTGAACTTGCCGGTCAGCAGCCCCATCGCGAGCGGTGAGCGGTTGATGCTCGCCAGGTCGAGCTCGTCGCAGAGCCGCAGCATGGCGAAGGCGCTGCTGTCGGGGTCGAGCAGCTCGAACACGTTGAGCTGGTGCTGGACGGCCGCGCAGCGTCCGCCGGACGCGAAGGCCTTCATGCCCTCGACGTCATCGGTGCTCCAGCCGTACGCCCGAATCGTCCCGGCGTCGAGGAGGTCCTCCAGGACCGCGCGGACGTCCTGGGCTTGCGTCTCCGACAGGTCTCCGACGTGCAGCTGGTACAGGTCGATGTAGTCGGTGTTGAGACGGCGCAGGGACGCCTCGCACGCTCGCTTGATGTAGGCGGGAGAGGCGTCGGTGCCGGTGAGCTCGCGTCGCTCCTCGTCGGACGTGTAGCCGACCTTGGTGGCGATCACCACCTGGTCGCGGTGCGCGCCGAGGGCCCGGCCGAGCACGCGCTCGCTGTGGCCGGTGCCGTAGGCGTCGGCGGTGTCGAAGAAGGTCACGCCGAGCTCGACGGCGCGGCGGATGGCGCGGGTGGACTCGGCGTCGTCCACCTCACCCCACCCGTCCGGCTGGCCGAACATCGAGAACGGTCCGCCGATCGCCCAGCATCCGAGGCCGAGCGCGCTCACCTCGATGTCGGACCGCCCCAGACGGCGGGTGGTCGCGTTGTTGATCTGCATGCCAGGATGCTAGGCAACGTTGGCCCGGGTTACCGATCCATTTTCAATCGCCGATCCCAGACCAATCAGCGGACTCTCCCAAAGCACAGCGGACGGCGGCCTACGACTCGCCCGAATCGCCGGGTTATCAGATCCGTCGGCCGGTGCGGGGGTCGAGCGGCCGATCCAGGACAGCGACTCGTACGCTCAAGAGCGTGGTCGACACCCCCCGTACGCGTTACGCCTACCTCGGCCCGGCTGGGACCTTCACCGAGGCCGCGCTGCGGACCCTGCCGGACGCCGAGCAGGCGGAGCTGACCCCGGCGGACACGGTGCCCGCCGCGCTCGACGCCGTCCGCTCCGGCGCCGCCGACGCCGCCGTCGTGCCCATCGAGAACTCGGTGGAGGGCGCGGTGCCCGTCACGCTCGACGAGCTCGCCAACGGGCACCTCATGATCACCCGGGAGATCCTCTTGCGGGTCTCGTTCGCCCTGCTGGCCCGACCCGGCACCCAGCTGGAGGACTGCAAGCGGATCGTGACCCATCCGCACGCGGCGGCCCAGTGCCGCCAGTGGCTGGCCGAGCGGCTCCCGCACGCCGAGGTCCTGCTCGCCTCCTCCACCGCGGCCGCGGCCGCCGCCGTCGCCGAGGAGACGTCGGAGTTCGACGCCGCGATCGCGCCGCCGGTCGCCGCCCGGCACTACGGCCTGGACGTGCTGGCCAGCGAGATCGAGGACACCCCGGATGCGGTGACCAGGTTCGTCGTGGTCTCCCGTCCGGCGCCGCCGCCGGCGCCTACCGGGGCGGACAAGACCTCCGTCGTCGCGTTCATTCGAGACGACCACCCAGGCGCGCTGCTCGAGATCCTGGAGGAGTTCGCGATCCGGGGCATCAACCTCACCCGGATCGAGTCCCGGCCCACGAAGGAACGGCTCGGCAAGTACTGCTTCTCGATCGACTGCGAGGGTCACCTGACCGAGGCCCGGGTGGGCGAGGCCCTCATGGGCCTGCGTCGGGTGTGCGCCGAGGTGCGCTTCCTCGGCTCGTATCCGCGGGCGGACGGGGTGCGGGTCTGCCCACGGCCCGGCACCACCGACGCCGACTTCGCCAGCGCCGCCGCGTGGCTCGCGGCGTTGAAGGAGGGCCGCGTCTGACGGACCCGGTCCGAGAGCTCACCCTGAGCGCGCGACGGTGGAGACCTCGGGGTCCTGGCGTGCTTTCGGTCCCACTCAGCCGGTCTCGCGAACCCGGAAGGGCGCGTAGTAGTTGCGGGGCGCCCGACGTGGCTCGTAGCGCGCTCGCGGCAGGTCGTCGACGACGCGGGTCGACCACCACAGCAGCCGCTCGGTCAGCCGGGCGCGCACGTCGCGGAGGTCCGGATCGTCCCACCGGTTGTCGAGCTCCATCGGATCCCGCTCGAGGTCGTAGAGCTCACCGCGTCCGGTGACGTCGTAGAGCAGCTTCCACCGCCCGTGCCGCAGCATCCTGGTCGTCCCGCTCTGGGTCACGCTGTTGAGCTCGTCGTACGTCGGCCCCTCGTACGGGAAGTGCAGCGGTATCCGGGCGTCCTCCTCGTACGGCAACCCGCCGAAGCCACGCTCGGCGTAGATCTCGCCGAACTCCTCCACCGGGTAGTCCGCACCGGTCAGCAGCGGCCACAGGCTGCGTCCTTGCACACCGTCGGGAATGTCGGCGCCGACCACCTCGCACAAGGTCGGGAAGACGTCGACCAGGGAGACGAAGTCGCGGTTGTTGTCGTGCGCTCGCACGCCCGGTCCGCGCACGGCGAACGGGACGCGCATGAGCGCCTCAGGCATGCCGGCGCCCTTGCGCTGGAGGCCGTACTCGCCGACGTAGTCGCCATGGTCGGCGAGGAGGATGATGAGGGTGTCGTCGAGGCAGCCGTCGTCGTCGAGCCAGGTGACGAGCCGCCGAATCTGGTCGTCGATGAGCCGGAGCATGCCGCAGTAGGTGGCCCGGTAGCGGCGCCACAGCCGGTCGTACCCTGGGCGCTTGCTCTCCAGCAGATCCGCGAGCCAGCGCCACGCCCCACCCTTGGCTCGGGCCGCCTCCGGACCGCACAGTCGGTCAGGGACGACCTCCTCCGGAAACATCGAGAAGTACGGTTCCGGCGCCTGGTAGGGGTTGTGCGGCTCCGGGAACGACACCCAGCCGAAGAACGGTCGGCCGCGGTCGCGGCGGGACAGCCCCGCGATCGCGTCGGAGACGATGCGGTACGGGAACTGGCACTCCAGTGGGAACGGCGTCGGCTCCGTGGTCGGCCCATGGTCGATCGAACGCAGCCAGGCGGAGAACGCCTGGTCTTGCTGGCTGCCCTCCGGGCCGCGCTCGTGCCAGTACGGGCCGGCGAAGCTGTCGAAGTCCTGCCGCCCTCGGTACATGTGGGTCTTGCCGGCGAAGTGCAGGGAGTAGCCAGCCCGACGGAGCACGTCGAGCAGGTCGTCGCCGCGCAGGACGTGGTGCGTGGCGGAGTTCTGCCGAACCCGGTGCGCGGTGGGGAACCGTCCAGTCAGCAGGCTCGTGCGGGCCGGTACGCAGGCGGGCGAGGTCGTGTACGCGTTGCGGAAGCGCGTCCCGCCTGCGGCGAGGGAGTCCGTGAACGGCATCGTGTCCAGCGGGAAACCCTCGCCGGCGGTGAAGCCGGCTCGGTGCTGGTCGGTCATCACCAGCAGGATGTTCGGCAGCTCGGTCATGCGCGCCCCTTCGCGGTCGTCGACGTCCTGGCCCCCTGGTGTCAGTCCACGGCGACGAGTCAGTCCTCGGCGAAGAAGAACTGCTGGGGGTTCGCCGGCATCAGGTTCGCGTGCAGCCAGCCGGTGATCGAGACCTTCGGCACGTTGCGGAGCTTGGCATGCACCAGGCCGTACTCCCGGCCTCGCAACGCGACGCCCATGCAGTAGAACTCCTCGGCCGCGATGTCGAGGATCGCCCGCATGAGCTGGTCCTGGCGTGCGGGATCACTGGTGGCGAGCAGCTGCCGGTACAACGTGATCTGACGTCGTGCCGCTGGCGGCGGTGTCTCGGCGCGCTCGTCCTTCGGATCGAAGTACCAGAAGTACCACGGCATCGCGTACCGGGTGTTGAAGTTGTACGGCATGTAGTAGAAGGGGTCCATGGTGGCCCCGAGCCCACCACCGCCGATCCACACGCAGGCGTCGTGAGCGTTGGCCTCCATCCGTTCGAAGAACAGGTTCTGCTGCTCGCTCCGCACGCTCATGTCGACACCGACCGCGCGCCAGTGCTGCCGCACCAGCTCCAGCGCGTCGATCAGGTCGGGAAAGTTCGTGGTGACCTCGACCTGGAAGGAGAGCGCTCGGCCGTCCGGGCGGAGTCGCCGGCCGCGTGCGTCCTTCCTCGGGAGGGCCCTGTCCAGGTACTCCGTGGCCTTCGCCGGGTCGTACTCGGTGTACTGCTTGGCGAGCCGCTCGTGGTAGAAGGGCGACTCGGGGCGGGGCGCGGCCTGCCACGGCTCGCCCTGGCGTTGAAAGACCGTGGTGATGATCTCGTCGCGATTGATCGCGTGTGACAGGCCGATACGGAAGTCCTTGTTCTGGAAGACCTCCCGCAGCGCGCGGTCCTTGTGGGTGAGGTTCAGCATGATGATCATCTGGTTCATCTGCTGCGGGATCGTCTCGAAGAACTCGTATCCGCCCTCCTCACGGCTGCGTCCGAACACCGGCTTGTTCCGCAGCGTCGTGATGTCGCGGTCGACCAGGTGGAACTCACCGTTGGTGGCGCGGAGGACCGCGGTCTCCTCGTCCTGCACGAGCTCGAACACGACCCGGTCGATGCAGGGGAGCTGGCGCCCGTCCGGATCGACCTTCCAGTAGTAGGGGTTGCGTACCGCCACGGGGCGACGTGAGTCGGCGACCGCGGTGGTGAGCTGCCAGGCGTCGATGACCGGGCGTTCCGGGTTCTCCTGCCGGTTGGCTTTCGACCAGAACAGGTCCACCCAGGAGTCGCTGTCGGACTCGGCGACCAGCTTCTCGACGTCGACGTAGTCCGGGTGGAAATCCTTCAGGTAGTGCGCTGGGAAGTCGGTGATCGGCGTCCCGCGCTGGGTGGCGAGGTTGGTGAGGAACAGACCGTTGGGTTGCGGGAAGCGGAACACGACCGTGTGGTCGTCGAGCTTGGCGACCTCGAACGGCTTGCCGTCGACCGCCAGCCAGTCGATCGGCACCGGGGTGAGCTCGCGGTTGCTGGCGACGCTCGTGTACCAGAACAGGATGTCGTCGGCGGTGAACGGCTCGCCGTCCGACCACTTCATGCCCTTGCGGAGCCGGAAGGTGTACTCGGCGCCGTCGGCGCCGACCTCCACGCTTTCCGCCACGTTGGGAATGACCTGGTCGGCGGTGAGGTCGGTCTCGATGCCGGGCTTCCAGCGAACCAGGTTCTCGTAGCCGATCGTCGTGTTGACGTCGACGACCTCGTGGAGTCCGAGCAGGATCAGCTGACCGCCGTAGCGGCCGATCTCCTCCAGTGGCTCGACCACCATGGGATTGTCCGGAAGCCGCTCGCTCAGCGGCGGAAGCTCGCCGGCGGCGACCTGCTCGGCCAGCTGCGGGGGCTCCTTGCCGTCGCGTTGACGGGCGCTCGGGCTGGGTTTGCCCCGCGGCTGGGTGGAGAGGGCGTCGCAGGCCGAGGCGACGACGAGGCCGAGGCTGGTCATCGTCAGGGCGGCGCGCCGGGTGTACGTTCGCCGACCCGCTCGCCGGCTGGTGTACTCGTCCATGGCGACCTCCGCTGCCTGTTTACACCGGTGTATGCACCGGTGTAAAGACACCGGTGGCGGTCACGTCGGGACAACGGCGGGATACGGTGCCACCCAGCGACGAGCCACCCAGCGACGACGGTCCCACCACCAGGGTGGGTGGTCAGGGCACGCCTGACGACACGGCGAACAAGGCGAGACGGAGATGGTGGACGGGATGGTGCGTGGACAGGCGCGCCGGCCGCGACTGGCCGATGTGGCGGCGCGCGCGGGCGTGTCGAAGAAGACCGTGTCGAACGTGGTCAACAACCATCCGTTCGTCGCCGAGCACACCAGGAAGCGAGTTCTCCAGGCGATCGAGGAGCTGGGCTATCAGCCCAACCTGTCCGCGCGCAACCTCGCGCGAGGCCGGACGGGGGTCATCGCGCTCGTCATCCCGCAGCTGGACATGCCCTACTTCAGTGAGCTGGCCCGGCACGTCGTCGAGGTCGCGCAGCAGCGTTCGTGGGTGGTGCTCATCGAGCAGACCTTGGGCGACAAGGACCTCGAGCAAGAGATCATTGACGGCAGGCTGTGCCGGCGGATCGACGGCATGATCTACAGCCCCAGTCGGATCAGCGCCGCGGCGCTGCGCCGCCGGACGAGCTCGACCCCGATCGTGCTCATCGGCGAGGTCATCGATGACGCCACGCTGGACCACGTCTCGATCGACAATGTGGCGGCCGCGCGGACCGCGACCCAGCACCTCATCGACCTTGGCCGACGACGTGTCGCCGCGATCGGCGCGATGGGGCGCCGCGCCCGAGGCGCCGCTCGGCAACGGCTCGAGGGCTACCAGCAGGCGTTGACCGAGGCGGGCTTGCACGTGGATCCCGCACTCATCGGCCAGGCCGCTCGGTACGTCGGTGAGATCGGGGCCGCCGCCATGGACCAGCTGCTCGACCTCGACGACCCACCCGACGCGGTGTTCTGCTTCACCGACCTGCTGGCCCTGGGCGCGCTCCGAAGCATCCACCGACGTGGTCTACGTGTTCCCGAGGACATCGCGATCGTCGGGCACGACGACATTCCCTACGGGCGGATCGCCGTTCCCTCCCTCACGACGATCTCACCGGACAAGCGGGCGATCGCGGAGACCGCGGTCGACTTGCTGGACCGGCGGGTGTCGAGTCGAGCAACGCTGCCCCCGCGTCGGGTGCATGTCGGCTTCCAGCTCGTCGTTCGGGAGAGCACCATCGTTCGAGAGAGCACCGTCGTTCCGGAGAGCACGGGAGCCTTGTCGACTCCGCGGTCCTCGGCACGGCGGGTGACCGCCCTCGACGGCTGAGTGTCGCGACGACGCGAACGGGGAGCGACCGCGGCCAGGCCCGCCGTCTGGCGGACCTGACGCGGTGAGCTGTCGGCCCGGCGGCCGGGGCAGAGACGGGGCGGGGCGCAGCCAACCGCCGAGCCGTGCAGTCAGAGCTTTCCCGACAAAGTCGACATAAGCACACGTCACGCGCATACGACGCGTTTCACGCATACCGTATGCAGGTCACGCATACCGTATGCGGGTCACGCATACCACACAACGTATCGCAATCGTCTCGCTACGCTTCGGTTATGGCATCCGGTGCTCGAAGCTGTGCCTGTCCGTGCGGGTGCGAGGGCAGGCTCGCGCGTGACAACGCCGGCCAACTCTGCTCGCCGTGCTCGCGGCACAAGGCGAGCGCACCGGCGACAGCGCCCCAGATGGGACCGGAGTTCTGGTCGACACCAGAGATGCAGCGGGCGAGGGAGACCCGCGACATGGGTGCGGTCTCCGTCGCCTACCGCACCCACCCCGCGCACGGCCGGATCATCCCCCAGGAGTGGGTCGCCTCCTGGGTCGGGATCACGCAAGCCCAGGTCTCGCGCATCGAGCACGGTCGCAATCGCGTCCGCACCCTCGACGCGCTCGCGAGCTGGGCCGAAGCACTGCGCATGCCGGCGGACTACGCGTGGTTCGACATCACCTACAAGCCGCCGCCTACCAAGCCGACCAAGAGCACGTCGGCTCCCAAACCGTTGACCCCCAGACCGTTGACCCCCAGACCGTTGACCCCCAGACCGTTGACGCAGCACGCGACGGGGGACCGTCACGGAACGGCCCGCCAACGAGGGCCGCTCCAGGCGACCCGTCACTCAGTGGGCAGGGACACTGACAGCTTTGGAGAAGACAACGACATGCACCGCCGTACCCTGTTGGGACTCTCCCTGGTTGGCATTCCCGCCTCCCAGAGCGAGTCGTGGGATCGTCTGGCGCGGGTGCTGGACAGGTCGACGACCCTCGACCTCGCGTCCGTGGAGCATCTCGAACGCCGTACCGCGGAGTTGTTCCGACGAGAGGAGACGGTACCCGCGCGAGAGCTGACGCCCGCGCTCAACGACCACCTCCGTCGGCTGGGCCGGATTCTCAAAGGAAGTGTCCCGAGCGCTCTGGAAGGCCGGCTCCTCTCCACTGTCGGAGAGTCGTTGGCGTTGTACGGCTGGCTCGCGTTCGACCGGGGCGACTACGCGAGCGCTCTTCGCTGGTATGACAAGGCGGCGGCTGCGGCCCGGAAGGCAGGGGACGGCCCCTTGCTCGCCTGCGTCCTCACCTACCGCTCCTACCTGGAGGAGGCCGCCGGACGACTGACCCAGGCCCGTGACGTGCTGATCGAGGCCGAGGGCATGGCGCGAGGACGAAGCCATGCCGCCACCCGTTCGTGGATCGCCGCTCGACTGGCCGAATGCCAGGCAGGATTGCGTGAGGAGGCGGAAGCCCTGCGCGCGCTGGAGCGGGCCACGACCGCGTTCGACTACGCCGAGCCCGAGCAGGAACGTGTCTGGACGAGGTTCTACAACGGGTCCCGGCTCGGCAGCCTCACCGTGACGACGTACGTCCGGCTGCGTCACCGGGGTTTGGAAAGCGTGGCAGACCAGGTGATCAGTGCCCTCCCGGACACCGACGCGAAGGTGAAGGCGATCATCCTCGCCGACGTCGCGACCGCGCAGATCTACCGGCAGCAGTACGAGCGCGGCGCGGAGCTGGCTCACGAGGCGCTGGACGTCACGCTGGCGCAGGAGGCCAGCCTGGGCAGCCGACGGCTCCGCGAACTTCATCAGCTGATCGCCCCGCGGCGGGACGTCGCCGTCCTCTCCGACCTGTCCGCCCGGCTCGCCACCCTGGTGTAAGCCCTCAGGTCCCGCCGGGGGCGATCGGGAGACCCGCCGCGGATCAGCGGCGGGTCTCCTGCGTGATCCAGTCCAGGTAGGCCGAGCTCCCACCGGTGACGGGAGTCGCGACCAGCTCCGGGACCTCGTACGTGTGGTGAACCTTGACGTGAGACTCCAGGTCGGGGAAGCGCTCGGCGGTGGTCTTGAACACCACCATCCACTCCTTCGACTCGGTGACCTTGCCGTCCCACCAGTAGGTGGAGGTCAGCGGTCCCACGACCTGGGCGCACGCGGCCGTCCGCGCTTCGACGGCGGACCGAGCCAGGGTGCGTGCCCTCTCCTCGTCGTCGCACGTCGTCGTCACGAGCAGGTGTTCGTGCTGCATCCCGGAAGGCTAACCGTGCGGCGACGCGAGCCCGGTGACCTCGCGGTCGGGCGTGGGCGTGCCGGTGAGCGTCAATAATTTCGGGGTGGACGATCCGTTCGGGACGGCCGCCATCCGCGACCGGGTGCTCGCGGCCTGGCAGGCCTCGCCAGCCCGCTTTCGCGAAGACGCCAACACCGAAGAGGACCTCGCGCTCGGCGGCTACCGTGACCGACTCATCGTCGAGCTCGCCCAGAACGCCGCTGACGCCGCCGCCCGGGCCGGGGTGCCCGGACGCCTCCGGTTCACCTTGCGTGACGACGAACGCGCGCGGGCCGAGTCGGGCGGCCCGGTCTTGGTCGCCGCCAACGTCGGTGCTCCCCTCACCGCCGCGGGTGTCGAGGCGCTCGCGACCTTGCGCGCCTCGGCGAAACGGGACGAGGTCGGCCAGTCGTCGGACGACCAGCTGCCAGTGGGTCGGTTCGGCGTGGGCTTCGCGGCGGTCCTCGCGGTGACCGACGAGCCCACGATCGTGTCCCGGAGCGGCGGCGTGCGGTTCTCTCGCGCCGACACCGTGGCGTTGGTGGAGCAGGCGGCGGCCACCGCACCCGGCCTGGGGGCGGAGCTGCGCCGGCGCGGCGGGCACGTCCCGGTGCTCCGGCTACCGTTCCCCGCCGAAGGGGAGCCTCCGGAGGGATTCGACACCGCCGTCGTCCTACCCCTGCGGGACGAGGCCGCGGCCGACCTGGTCCGTCGCCTCCTCGCCCAAGCCGACGACGCTCTCCTGCTGGCCCTGCCGCGACTCGCGCGCGTGGAGATCGACGTCGACGAGTCCGGCGTTCGGGTCCTGGAGAACGTCGACAGCCGCTGGCACTCCTACCGCTGCGGCGGCACCTGGACGGCGGAGGAGCGGGCGCGTCTCCTGGCCGACCGGCCCACCGAGGAGAGGGATCGACCGTTCTGGTCGGTGCTGTGGGCGCTGCCGAAGGTCAGCACGGACGCTGAGCCGCTGGCGGGTGCGGGCGACACCCTCGCCACGCCCAGCGTGGTCCACGCACCGACTCCCACTGACGAGCCGTTGTCGCTGCCGGCCATGCTCCTCGCGTCCTTCCCGCTCGACCCGACGCGCCGGCACGTCGCGCCGGGCCCGCTCACCGATCGTCTGGTGGAGGAAGCGGCCACGGCGTACGCCGAGCTGGTGCGCCAGCGCGCGGAGGCCGGCGACGACGTGGTGGCGCTGGTACCCGTGGGGCTGGCGGCGGGGCGGCTCGACGCCGCGTTGCGGGAGGCCATCCTCCGCCGGCTCCCCGACACGCCGATCCTTCGCACAGTCGCGGGTGGCGTCGTGCGGCCTCGGGACGCGGTCGCCATCGATGGAGCCGACGACTCCCTCCTACGCCTGCTCGCCCCCGTGGTGGGTGGGCTCGTCCCCTTCCGCCGTCGTGACCAGGCGGCCTACGACGCGCTCGGTGTCCGCCGGCTCTCGCTGGCCGACCTGGTGGACGAGCTCGCCGGACAGGCCACCGCCTTCCCACCGCGCTGGTGGCACGACCTCTACGTGGCCTTGGCGCCTGCCGCCGCGGACCCGGGTCGGCGGGACGCCCTCGGTGCGCTGCCCGTCCCGTTGGTCGACGGGCGCGTCGTTCGAGGCGCCCGCGGGCTCCTGCTGCCCGGCGCCGCCGGTGTGTCGGCGGAGGCGCTCGCCGTGTTCGCGCCGTACGGGTTGCGCCTGGTCCATCCGGAGGCCGCCGCCGACGCGGCCTCCGACGCGCTCGTTCGCTTGGGCGCGACCATGGCAGGGCCGCGAGCGTTGCTCGAGGACGGCGCCGTGCGGGTGGCCGTGGAGAACTCCCTCGACGCCGAGGATCCCACGGCTGTGTCGGACAGCGTCCTCTCCCTCGTCGCCGCGGCGCTCGACGCCGGCGAGCTCACCCACGAGGAGCTGCCTTGGCTGGGCGACCTCGCCCTGCTCGACGCGGAGGGCCAGTCGGTCCCGGCCAACGGGCTCGTGCTGCCGGGGTCCCCCGCGCACGAGATCCTCGATCCGGAGGAGTTCAGCACTGTCAACGACTCCTTGCTCCAGCGGTGGGGTCCTGAGGTGCTCCAAGCCGTCGGCGTCGCGCGCGGACTGAGCGTCCTCACCGCGACCGACGTGGACGTGGCCGCGCTGCCCGACCACCTCGCCGACCTCGACGACATCGAGGCCTGGGCCCATGCCGCCCTCGACGCGCTCGCCAGCGAAGGGCCCGATGAATCGCCGGGCGTGCTCGGTGCTCGGGTCGACGAGATGAGCGCCATTCGGGACCTGGACTTCGTCCGGGACGACGCGTGGCCACGCGCGCTGTCCCTCCTCGCCAGCGAGCGGGAGACCCGGCAGGCCCTGGCCGAGCCGGTCCGCGTGCGGGACGTGGAAGATCCCGACCGGGTGGTCCGGGTGTCGTCGTACACCGCGTGGTGGATTCGCCGGCACGTCCGCATCGACGGGCAACCGATCACGGCGTTCGCCGACCCGGACGCGGACCCCGCGCTCGCCGCGCTGCTGGCGGAGCCGCCCGCGTGGGTGGCCGACCTCGACCCGGGGATCCGCGCCGCGCTGGGCCTCGTCCGCACCATCGGCGACCTCGACGCGCGAGGTGTCCGGCGGATCCTCGACCGTCTCGCCGACCCCTCCCTCACCGTGCCGGTGGAGACCATGCTGGCCTTGTGGGCGCAGTTCGAGGACCTGGACTCCTCGGCGCTCGAGGGCCCGGCGCCGGAACGAGTTCGGGTCCTCACCGGCGACCGGACCCAGGTGGTGTCCAGGCGCGAGGCGGTCGTGGTGGACGACCCCATGTGGGCACAACGGACGGACCTCGGTGGCCAGGTGCTCGCGTCCGGTGCCGCGGCGGACACCCTCGCCGATCTGCTCGACATCCCGCTCGCCTCGGAGTCGGCGGAGGGCGCGGTGAGCGACGACGGCGTCCGGCTGCCCGTTCCGACCGCGGTCCGTCGGCTCCTGCCCGAGGTCCCGCGGGCATGGTGGGAGCACGACGACTTGCGGGTCGACGGGCATCCGGTCGACTGGTGGGTCGACGACGAGGGCCGGCCGCACGCGGCCACGGGGGAAGGGTTGGCGCGAGCGTTGGCGTGGGCGGCTGGCCGGTGGGACCAGCGACACGCGGTCGCCGCCGTCCTCGCCGAACCGGACCGCTTGCCCGAGCTGCTCGCCGAGTCGGTCTACGACGACTGAGCGACGCATCGTGCTGGACCCGAGGCCGTGTGGCGGCCCGTGGCAGACCGCGGCTCGGCGCGCCGGATGGCCTAGCGGTCGGCCGGGACGCGGACCAGGAGGACACCCGGCTCGATCTCGCAGCGCAGCTCGTGGCCGAACTCGATGACGTCCCCGTCGAGCTGGCGCGGGCAGGCGTCCTCCGCGCGGATCACCACCCGCCGGCCCCGCCAGGTCCGCAGCCGTTCGTCCTGCCCCTTGGAGCGTCGAACGACACGCCAGGCCAGCGCCGGCCAGTCCGTCAGCCGACGCGGCGCCACCGCGACCACGTCGAGGAGGCCGTCGTCGGGCCGAGCGTTCGGCAGGAGGGACAGGCCGCCGTGCAGTGTCCCGACGTTGCCGACGAGCACGGTGCGAACCCATCGCCGGACCGGAGGCTGGGTGTCCACGGCGATCTCGACCCGGACGGCGGGGAAGGACAGGTTGCGCACGATGGAGACCACGTACGCGGGCCAGCCCATGCGAGCCTTCAGCTTCGGCGGCGCCTCGCCCACGACGGCCGCGTCGAGGCCCAGCCCTGCCATGACGGCGAAACGGTCGGTCGGCAGGTGATCGCCTTCGACGCGGACCAAGTCGAGCGCGCGGTTGCGCCCGGTCAGGGCGACCCGGACGGCGGCGGACAGGTCGAGCGGCAAGCCCAGGTTGCGCACCAGCAGGTTGCCCGTGCCGACCGGCAGGATGCCGACTGGGACGCCCGTGCCGGCCAGCTCCCCGCAGACCACCCGGACGGTCCCGTCGCCCCCGGCGGCGATGACCAGGTCGACCTTGGCCTCGAGGGCGGCGCGTGCCATCGCGTGTCCTGGGTCGTCCGGCGTCGTCTCGAACCACAGCGGCTCCGCCCAGCCTGACTTCGCCGCCTGGCGCTCGACGAGGTATCGGAGGTAGTCGCCGTCCTCCACCTTGGACGGGTTGAGGATGACCGCGACCCGCTGCCGGGAGCCGAAGCGGCGGGTTCCGCGTGGACGGGGGAACCGTCGAGCCACGCCGCCGACCAGGGCGGTGAGACCGAGCGCTCCTACGGCGAGTGCCCAGCCGGCGAGGACGTCGGAGAGGTAGTGGACGGCCAACGCCATCCGGTCGAACCCGACGACGAGCACGAAGGCGATGCCGGTCGACCACGCGGCGGTCCGGACCTTCCGCGACACGCCCGGCCGGCTCAGCACCAGCAGGAGCGCCCCGACAACGAGGGCCGAGGTGAGGGCGTGCCCGGAGGGGAGCGCGCTGGCTGGGATCCGCACCGCCGCGACGGGCGGTCGAGGACGAGCGATGAGGCTCTTCAAGCCGTACTCGAGGACGACGCCGAACGCGACCGTGCCCAGCAGCCAGGCGGCGAGGCGTCGTGACCCGCGTCGGAGCAGGACGGCCGCGACGATCACGCTCACCCCCCGCAGCACCCACGGTGCGGTCAGGTGCGCGAGCACCAGGAGAACCTCGATCGCGACCGGTTGGTCGAACAAGCTGGCAAGTCCACGGGCGATGGCCCGGTCGAGGCCGACGATCGGGGGCCACCCGGCCAGGACGAGGACGACGATGGCGACGAAGACCCCGCCACCGAGCACGGCGGCGAAGGCCGCCTGTCGTTCGGTCACCCCGACCGGAACCTGCGCGGTCGGTCGGGTGGGTGGCGAGCTTCCGGGCGGCGGCTGGTCGACTCGTGGCCTCCGCCCGGGTGGAGCGTTGGTCGCTCGGCGGTCGCGCTGGCGACGCTCGGCGTGGTCGGGTTGATCGCGGCCGGATTGATCGCGGCCGGGTTGATCGTGCTCGGACTCGTCATGGCCGGCGACATCGTGCCGGCGGTCACGGCTCGGTTGTCGGCTGGATTGGTCTGACGGGCGTTGGTCTGGCCGGCGTTGGTCTGACCGGCGTTGGTCTGACCGGCGTTGGTCTGGCCGGCCAGACGGGTGGGGTCGGTCGGGGCGCGAGTCTTCCCGCTGCTCGGGGGACCGCGCGGACGACTGGTAGAGGCCGGACCGGCGCCGGCGGGGGGATCGCTCGGGCTGCTTCGAGGGGCCGGGCCGCTGGTCGGACCGTGGCGTGGTGTGCCCTGTCGACCCGAGCGGCGTCGACCCGAGCGGCGTCGACCCGAGCGGTCCAGTCCGCGCCGATGGCTCCGTTCGGGGCCCTTCGTCCGGTGCGTCGGCGCCCGAGGCCGATGCCCGCCGTCGCCCGACCCACGGGGCACGACGAGGCCGTCCTGCGCGGTCTCGCCGCGCACCCGACGCCGCCGCGTCCGGCCCCTCCGGCGGCGGCGCACCGCCCTGGTCGCTCACGGAAGGCATGTCTACCCCTCGCCCTCACCGGGACGTCTCACCGGGGCGGGCTGGGGTTTCGCTCCGCGCTCTCCTCGGGCGGTCCCGGGTCGCCGCTCGCTGACCAGGGAGCCGGCGGACAGATCGGGATGGACAGCACGTGGACCCGCACCGGAAACCGGTGGCGGATGGGGTCGGGTGGCCGGTTACGCTCGATGCCGTGATCGACCCCAAGCTGCTGCGCGAGAATCCCGAGCGAGTGCGCGAGAGCCAGCGACGGCGCGGCGCCTCGGTGGAGCTGGTCGACCAGGTGCTCGCCGCCGAGGAGCGTCGCCGGTCGGCGATCGCGTCGTACGAACAGCTCAGGTCGGAGCAGAAGGGGCTCAGTAAGCAGATCCCGCGTGCGCAGGGAGACGAGAAGCAGCAGCTTCTCGCGCGCACCCGGGAGCTGGCCACGCAGGTCAAGGCGGCCGAGGCGGCGATGGCCGAGGCCGAGCAGGAGTACCAGCGGCTCAGCCTCCAGATCGACAACCTCGTCGAGGACGACGTGCCCCCGGGTGGGGAAGACGACTACGTCGTGCTCGAGGAGGTCGGCCAGCCGCGCGACTTCGCCGCCGAGGGGTTCGCGCCGCGCGACCATGTGGACCTTGGCCGGATCCTCGGTGCGATCGACGTCGAACGAGGGGCCAAGGTGTCCGGCGCGCGCTTCTACTACCTCACCGGCGTCGGTGCCCTGCTGGAGCTCGCCCTCGTCAACATGGCCGTGGACCAGGCGTTGAGCTACGGGTTCACGCCGGTGATCCCGCCGTCCCTGGTCAAGCCCAGGGCGATGGAGGGCACCGGCTTCCTCGGCCAGGCCGCCGACGACGTCTACCGGCTCGAGCGGGACGACCTCTACCTCGTCGGCACCTCCGAGGTTCCCTTGGCCGCCTACCACAGCGACGAGATCCTGCGGGCCGACCAGCTGCCGCTGCGCTACGCCGGCTTCAGCCCGTGCTTCCGGCGCGAGGCCGGCTCCTACGGCAAGGACACCCGCGGCATCATCCGCGTCCACTGGTTCGACAAGGTGGAGATGTTCTCCTTCTGCCACCCCGACGAGGCGCGGGAGGAGCACCGTCGCTTCCTCGCGTGGGAGAAGGAGTTCTGGGACAAGCTGGAGGTGCCGTACCGCGTCATCGACACCGCCGCCGGTGACCTCGGCGCCAGCGCGGCCCGCAAGTTCGACATCGAGGCCTGGCTTCCCACCCAGGGCCGCTACCGCGAGGTGACCTCAACCTCCAACTGCACGGAGTTCCAGGCGCGCAGACTCGCTATCCGGTTCCGTGACGACGCAGGCACCCGCTACGTCGCCACCCTCAACGGCACGCTCGTCGCGGTCGCCCGGGCGATCGTCGCCCTCCTGGAGAACCACCAGGAAGCGGACGGTGGGGTCCGCGTGCCCAAGGCGTTGCAGCCTTACCTGGGAGGACGTGCTCGTCTGGAGCCGCAGGCGTGACCCGTCATGACGGGCCCACACCCGGCGCCACGGGGTGGCAGCCGCGGATGGTGGCGCTCGACATCGACGGCACCCTCATCGACCTGCAGGGTCGGATCTCGCCCGCGGTCGAGCGGGCCGCTCGTCGGGTGGTCGAGTCGGGCGCGCACGTGGTGCTGGCCACCGGGCGCGGACTCACCGCCACCAGGCCGGTCGCGGAGCAGTTCGACCTGCCCAAGCCGTACTTGGTCTGCAGCAACGGCGCGGTGGTGGTACGTCTGCACCCCGAGGCCGGCTCACTCGCGTCGGAGGAGCGGCCGGACGGGCCGGTCGACGACCGCGGTGTCGAGGTCATCGACCTGGTGACCTTCGACCCGGCCCCGGTGCTTCGGATGCTGCTGGCCAGGCTCCCCGAGGCGTTGGTGGCCGTGGAGGAACTCGGCGTCGGCTACCGCGTCAACGCTCCCTTCCCACCGGGTGAGCTCACTGGGCAGATCAGCATCGAGCCGCTCGAGAACCTCGTCAACGAGCCGGCGACCCGGGTCATCCTGCGCGAGCCGTCGATCGAGGCCGAGCACCTCCTGGACGTGATCGACCGGGTCGGTCTGCACGGGGTGTCGTACTACATCGGCTACACCGCCTGGCTCGACCTCGCGCCAGAGGGCGTGAGCAAAGCGACCGGCCTGGCCAAGGTCGCCGAGCGGTTGGGGATCCGTCGCGAGGACGTGCTCGCCATCGGCGACGGCAGCAATGACCTGGAGATGCTGTCGTGGGCCGGCCGTGGCGTTGCGATGGGCAACGCCGCGGGCGAGGTGAAGGAGGTCGCCGACGACGTGACGGCGAGCGTGGACGACGACGGCGTGGCGCTCGAGCTCAGCCGGTGGTTCGACGACGTCGACCGGCCCTGACGAGCGGCTCCGTACAGTTTCGCGCCCACGGCGCCAGGGACGGCGAGCTATCCTGCCGGCATGACGTTCCGGCACGAGGAGATGATGCGGCCCCGCTAGGGGCCGTCCACGTGCCGTGTCCACTGGTCAGGCCCCTTCGCGGAAGGGGCCTTCCTCGTGTCGAGTCTCCGAGCGCTCCTCGCCGCGAAGGGCGAGCGAGAGGAGCGCCGATGCCCGCCGCGCCGAAGCGGTTCTACGTCACCACGTCCATCCCGTACGTCAACGCCGACCCGCACCTCGGTTTCGCGCTCGAGGTGGTGCAGGCGGACGTGCTCGCCCGCCATCGGCGGCTTCGCGGCGACCAGGTCCGTCTGCTGTCCGGCACCGATGACCACGCGATCAAGAATGTCCAGGCCGCCGAACGCGCGGGTCTTCCCGTGGCCGAGTTCGTGGCCCAGCGCGCCGGGGCGTTCCGCCGCCTGGGCGAGCAGCTCAACGCCTCCTACGACGACTTCCTGCGCACCAGCGTGGATCCGCGGCATCGCGCCGGGGCGGAGCGGCTGTGGCGAGCTTGCGCCGCCGCGGGAGACATCGACCGCCGCCACTACGAAGGGCTGTACTGCGTCGGCTGCGAGCAGTTCTACACCGACGACGAGCTGGTCGACGGCGTGTGCCCCGCCCACGGCACGGCGCCTACCTTGGTGAGCGAGGAGAACTGGTTCTTCCGGCTCTCCCGCTACCAGAAGCCCTTGCGCGAGTTGCTGCTCAGTGGTCGGCTGCGCATCGAGCCGGAGGTACGCGCCAACGAGGTCCGAGCCTTCGTCGAGCGCGGCCTGGCCGACTTCTCCATCTCCCGCTCGGTCGAGCGCGCCCGCGGGTGGGGCATCCCGGTCCCCGGCGATCCGACCCAGGTCATGTACGTCTGGTGGGACGCGCTCGGCTACTACGTCACCTCCCTCCACTACGGCGCCGGTCCTGACGCCGAGGCGTTCCGGACCTGGTGGGCGAGTGACGGTCGTCGGGTGCACGTGATCGGCAAGGACATCCTGCGGTTCCACGCCGTCTACTGGCCCGCCATGCTGCTCTCAGCGGGCCTGCCCCTGCCCACGGACATCTACGTCCACGACTTCCTCACCGCGAACGGCCAGAAGCTGAGCAAGACGCTCGGCAACGTGGTCGATCCGATGCACCTCGCCGACCAGTATGGCGTCGACGCCGTGCGCTGGTGGCTCATCGCCGAGGTGTCCAAGGTCGGCGACACCGACTTCACCCTGCGCCGCCTCGTCGACGCGGCCAACCGCGACCTCGCAGGGGGTCTCGGGAACGTGGCGCAGCGTGTGCTCGCCATGGTGCACCGCTTCCGCGGAGGCGTCGTGCCGCCCGCCGTGTCCCTCGCCGTCGGCGTCGCGCCGAGTCGCGTCGCAGTGACGCCCGGCCCAGGCGTGCTCAGCGACAGGATCGGCGCCGCCTTGGCCCGTCTCGACGCAGCGGCCTCCGGGCTCCCGCACCGGATCGACGCGGCGTTGGAGGACTTCGACCTGCGGCGCGCGGCACGCGCCATCACGGCCTTCGTCGCGGAGATCAACCGCTGCATCGAGCGGACGGCGCCGTGGGCGTTGGCGAAGGCGGAACGCGGTGGCGACGCCGACGCTGGGCTTCGTCTCGACCAGACACTGGCCACCCTGGTGGCGGCGTTGCGCGTCCTCGCGCGAGAGATCGAGCCGTTCGTCCCCGGGCTCGCGGCCAAGCTCGCGCATCAGTCCGGGTCCCACCAGCCGGACGGCGCGCTTCCCAGGCTCGAACCGCTCTTTCGCCGGGTGGAGATCGCGGAGTGTGGTGGGGACGGTACAGGGGCGTCAGAGATCTTCAGTAAAGTGCGGGCTCGTGCCTAGAACCCGACTCGTACTCGCGATGCTCGCCGCAGGTGCGGTGATGTTCACCGGCTGCAGTTCGAACGACGGCGAGCCACCGGCGGATAACTCCGCGCCTCGTCAGCAGAACGAGGCCCGGGTCGCCAACGAGAATGACAGCAGGGAGCGCGAGCTCACGCCTGACCAGCTCAAGGCGGCGATCGGCCGGGTCATCCTCAGCGAGGGAGACATCGGCCACGACACCGAGGTGCAGAATCAGGACGACTCCCTCGATGTGCCGACCAACGACGTCTGCGGCAAGCAGGGGCGGAGTGACGGCGACCGCCTGGCCCGCAACCAGGACTTCTTCTGGAAGGGCGCGCGGAACCCGGACCTGGTCGTCAGCAACGAGGCCGTCGCCTACAAGCCCGGCAAGGGTGAGGCGGCCCTCGAGGAGATCAAGAAGGCTGTCGAGGACTGCGACGGCTGGAAGCACGACGAGGGGCAGATCAAGGACATCGAGGTCGTCGACGCGCCGAAGGGTGCGCTCGAGGGATCGTTCGCCTGGCGGGGAACCGACGACCGGAAGGAAGCCGACTACTCCTACATCGCGGTCTACCAGCGCAACGGTGACCTCCTCAGCGCGATCTACGTCTGGTCCACCGACAAGGACCAGCTCGACGAGGTCGCGGAGGACTTGACCGTCAAGGCCGCGCAGCGGCTGGAGCGGGCGCTGAACTGAGCGATTTCCTCGCACCGCTCGACCCGCTCCATCTCCGGTGACGAGGTCGTCGAGGGCTCCTCCTCAGGCGACGTCTCCTCCCGTGACCTGGCGGCTCGGCACACGCGAAGGCCCTCGACCTCCGGTGACGGTGCGCGAGGGCCTTCACCATGTCGCGAAGGCCTTCACCATGTGTGGTGACTCCTGACCGTCGTGACTCGTGGTCGTCCGCGCTTCCCGCCTTGTCCCACCCGAGAGCGATGTCCGATGCGCCCCGGGTAGGCCACGCTCGAGCACCCTTGACCAGGTCCGGACGGACCTCGCGCGATCGGGCCAGCCCATCCCGGCGGCTGATCTGACAGGATGAGGTGCGTGAGTCCCGGTCCCGATGCGGAGTCCCACGCTGAACGTGCCAGCGCGGCGGAGCGGGCCGGCACCGCTGCGCCGGCCGGTGGGCCGACCAGGACACCGCGCCTGGCCAGGACGACAGGGGCGGCTGGCACCGCACGCCAGGCGCGTAGCTCCTACGACGGTGTGGCTCGGACCTCACCTCGCGTTCCCCGCTTGGTCGTCAGCGACCTCGACGGCACACTCCTGCGTTCCGACGGCACGGTGTCCGAGCGCACGCGCCGGGCACTGGCCCACGTGGAGCGATGCGGTTCGACCGTCATCTTCGCCACGGGACGGCCACCCCGCTGGATGCGGTCGATCGCTGACCAGACCGACCACCGCGGCGTCGCCGTGTGCTCGAACGGGGCCGTGGTCTATGACCTCCACAGGGAGCGCGAGCTACGACGTCGCCCGATCGCACCCGAGGTCGGCCTGAGGCTGGTGGAGGCGCTTCGGACGGCGGTGCCGGGCGTGGCGTTCGGCGTGGAGTTCGGGGATCGCTTCGGGCACGAGCCGACGTACCGGGTGGCGGAGGAACGCCGGCACGAGGTGTTCGTCGGAGAGCTGACCGAGCTGCTGAACACACCGCCGGTGAAGCTCCTGGCCAGGCACGAGGAGTACCACCCCGACATGCTCTTGGCCAAGGCCCGCGCGGTGGTGGGGGACCTCGCCGAGGTCACCCACGCGAGCAAGGTCGGGTTGCTGGAGATCTCCGCGCGCGGGGTGTCGAAGGCGACGACCCTCGCCGCGTGGTGTCGGGAGAACGGCATCGCAGCGAGCGAGGTCGTGGCGTTCGGTGACATGCCGAACGACTTGGCGATGCTGGGATGGGCGGGCACGTCATACGCCGTGGCCGGCGCTCACCCCGACGTCCTCGCGGCGGTCAGCCGGCGATGCCCCAGCAACGACGAGGACGGCGTCGCGCAGGTGTTGGAGAGCCTGTTCGGCCTGCCGGACTGAGCGGTCTCGCGGCGCCTCCGCAGCCGGCACGCGCCGGCCCTCGCCCTCGCCACCGACGCGTGCCGGCGGTGAACGTCGGTCCCGTCACGTCACAGGTACATGCCACTGCCGCCCCGGTCGGGCTCGTGCCGCTGCGACTGCTGCATCTGCGACATCGGCGTCCCCGGTGGCAGTGAGCGCCGGATCTGCTCCAGCTGGGCACGAGCCGCCATCTGCTGAGCGAACAGGGCCGTCTGGATGCCGTGGAAGAGCCCTTCCAGCCAACCGACGAGCTGGGCCTGGGCGACGCGAAGCTCCGCTTCGCTTGGGACCTCGCCTTCCTCGAACGGCAGCGACAGGCGCTCGAGCTCCTCAACCAGCTCGGGAGCGAGCCCCTTCTCCAGCTCCGCGATGGACGACTTGTGAATCTCGCGGAGCCGCTGCCGGCTCGCCTCGTCGAGCGGTGCGGACTTCACCTCCTCGAGCAGCTGCTTGATCATGTTGCCGATCCGCATGACCTTCGCGGGCTGCTCGACGAGGTCGGTGACCGACCGCTCGTCGTCTTCCTCCTCCTCACGGCCCTCAGCGGGTCGGGGAGGGCCCTCGACGGCCATCCCGTCGGGCCCGACGATCACGATGCGGGGGGAGTCGGACTCCTGCCCCCTCTTGGCGGATTCGCCGCGGGTCCGTTCGGCGTCAGGGGTCTGCTGAGGCTCGGTCATAGCCCCATCCTTACCCCAAGGGGCAATTCAAGCGAGAGTGCCCCCCGGGAGACTCACCACTGCTCGACTCCTGGCGTCGACCCGCGTCGTCGCCGCTGGACTTCGCGGCCCGTGCGTTCTGACGGAGACGTTCGGAACGTCGTCGCTCCACCTCGGCCCAGATCCGGATCCGGGCGAGCCGTCGTTGCCTGTGCGCGTGGTCGATGTTCATGTCATCACCCGCCTTCCGCGTCGCTGGACGTCCCGTCGGTCTCGCTCCGAGCGCCGGGCCGTGGCGCGCTGCCGGAGCGTCAGCCGGACCCGTTCGTCAGGTGCTGGCTCGGCGATCGCGGTTGATCACCAATACGCCATCTGATCACCGTTGTCCGAGTTGCGTGGATTACTCGTACGACGATCAGCCGGCCGGATTGGTTTCCTCGTGTCCAGAACTTTCTGCGGACCCGATCGCCGACACATGGTGGCTGCATGCCCACAGCGCGTGGCGGGACGCACGCGCGGTCTCAGCAGGTTCGCGTCGAGGCGAGACCCGCGGTGAGACGGGAACCGGGAGAGGAGGGGAGGAGGGAAGGTCCGGCGGCGCCTTCGTCGCCGGCCGTCCGCCCGAGGCCGCAGGCCGAGAGAGCTCAGGGGCGCGTCGACAGCAGGACCTTGCCCACGTGCTCACTCGCCTCCATGACCCGATGAGCTTCGGCCACCTGGTCGAGCGGGAGCACTCGGTCGATGATCGGTCGCACGTGTCCGTCGGCGACGAGAGGCCAGACGTTCTCGGCGACGCTGGAGACGATCGCCGCCTTCTGCGCGGGTGGTCGCCCGCGCAAGGTGGTGGCGAGGACGGCCGCGCGCTTGCGGAGCAGCGTGCCCAGGTCGAGCTCGCCGCGCCGACCGCCGAGCATCCCGATGACGACGAGGCGTCCCTCAGTCGCGAGCGCACGGACGTTCCGAGGAAGGTACTCAGCGCCGACGATGTCGAGAATCACGTCGGCTCCCCGCCCGTCGGTCGCGCCCCGCACGGCCTCGACGAAGTCGTCCTCGCGGTAGTTGATGACGAGTTCCGCGCCGAGGTCGCGGCAGCGGTCGGCCTTCGCGGCGGTGCCGACGGTGGCGATGACCTTCGCCCCGAGGGCGACGGCCAGTTGGATCGCGGTCGTGCCGATGCCGCTCGCTCCTCCGTGGACGAGCAGGGTCTCCCCCGGACGCAGACCGGCCACCATGAAGAGGTTCGACCACACGGTACAGACCGCCTCCGGGAGTCCGGCGGCGTCGACCAGGCTCACCCCCTCAGGCCGGCGGAGGACCTGACCGGCCGGAGCGGCGACGAGCTCGGCGTAGCCGCCACCGTCGAGCAGCGCGCACACCTCGTCACCGACCGCGAAGTCCGCGACCTCCGGGCCCACCGCGGCAACCCTGCCCGAGCACTCCAGACCGAGGATCGGGGACGCGTGGGGCGGGGGTGGGTAGCCGCCCTCGCGCTGCAGGATGTCGGCCCGGTTGACACCGGCGGCCTCGACCTCGATGAGCACCTCCCCGCGGCCGGGCTCTGGGTCGGGTACCTCCTCGACCGCGAGGACCTCACGACCACCGGAGCCGTGTGTCACCACCGCACGCATGTCACTCCTCGTCCTCGGATGGTTCGGTGTAGTCCTCCGGCCGCTCACCCGGTCGCGGCGCCCACGGCTGCTCCTCGGACGGACGGACGACGACCACCCGGTCGCCGCGCAGCACCTGCGACACGGTGGGGTCGTAGTAGCCGTAGACCTCGTCGTCCCGCACCACGGCCACGACGACGTCCTCCAAGTCGCGCGGTGACCGCCCCTCCTCGCGTGGCAGCACCGGGCGCTCGGCCACCTCCATGCCCTTGCCGTACGTGAGGAGGTCGCCCAGGACGGTTCCGAGCGCGGGGCTGACCGTCGACAGGCCCATGATGCGGCCGACCGCCTCCGAGGAGGTCACCGTGATGTCGGCACCACTCTGCCTGAGCAGGGGGATGTTGTCGGTCTCCCGGGCCGACACGACCACCAAGGCGTCCGGGTTGATCCGGCGGGCGGTGAGGGTGACCAGGACCGCGGTGTCGTCGCGGTGCGTGGTCACGATGATCCGGGCGGCCGACTCCGCCTTGACCCGCCGTAGCACCTCGGTGCGGGTGGCGTCGCCGACGATCGCGCCCAGCCCGAGCGCGTTCGCCTCAGCCACGGCGGCCTGCTTGGCGTCGATCACCACGATCTGGTCCTTGGGCACGCCGCTGCTGACCAGGGTGTCGGCTGCGCCGCGACCCTTGGTTCCGAAGCCGATGATCACGGTGTGGTCGCGCAACCGATTCCTCCATCGCGTGATTCGCCAGTGTTCGCGGCTCCGGGTCGCCAGGACCTCCAGTGTCGTTCCCACCAGCACGATGAGGAACGTCAGCCGCAACGGCGTGATGAGGACGACGTTGACCAGTCGGGCGGTCGGCGTGACCGGCGTGATGTCGCCGTACCCGGTGGTGGTGAGCGTCACGGTCGCGTAGTAGGCCGCGTCAAGGAGACTGATGGGCCCACCGGCGGCGTCGCGGTACCCGTCCCGCCCGAGGTAGACGATCAGGACGACGAGCATGACCAGGGCGAGCGCCACGAGCACTCGGATCCCGATCTGCCGAGGCGGTGACGCGTAGCGGAGCGGCAGCTGGATGTCGGTGGTCGGCTGCACCCGCTCGCTTGACGGAGGCCTGATCATGGCGGGACGACACTAGCTTGCGCCTCGGTCACCGGAGATGCCTGTGTCGGCAGTGCGCCGAGGCGCGCCCTCGCGCCAGGAGCGGGCGAGGGACTGGACGACGGCGACGCACTCGGAGACGGAACTCACGCCGCCTCCGCGCAGCCCGGCCGCGTAGCCGACGAGGAAGGTCGTGAGAGGCGCCGCTGGCCGCTCGACGGCGTGCGCCGCGTCCCGGGCGAGCGCCAGGACGTCGTCGATCACCTTCTCGTCGACGTTCAGGCCCTCACCGTCCGGCGTGGTGGCGGACGTCGAGTCGAGTCCGAGAGCGGACGACACCTCGCGAGACCAGTCGAGAAGCACGCTGCACCTTCCTGCTCGGAGCGGCCTACGCGCGTGGGCCCGCGCTGGCCTTGCTTGTTGCCCTTCCCTGCCTGACCCACCTCGATCCCTCGTAGTTGTCGGTCATCCACAGACGGCCCGTCGATGTCGTGGCCACCTGGACGTCACGGCCACCTGGCGAGGGTGGTCCCAGGTCAAGCACGTGCCCACACGGATGTGCATCGGGGAGCGCGCTCTGGCTAGGGCTACGAGAGACGTTGCTCCGCCACGCGGTCGGCGTGGAAGAGGTCATCCGGAGTGTCGCAGTCGAGGGCGGCCCGTGGGTTCGGCACGGTGGCCAGCCGGAGCGCACGGAGCAGGAGCCGCATCGGACGGTCACGGGGATCGCCGATCGTCGTGAGGACATCCTGCAAAGCCTGCCGACGGTAGGCCGCTGCGAGCGGCTGTTGCTCGCCGGTGTCGTCGGTGAGAACGGCACCGTCGACGTCGTCGGCGGAGGCGGCCTCGACCAAGGCGGCGACCACGGTCTCGTCGAGCATGGGCATGTCGGCGGCGAGGACGGTGGTGATCGGAGCCTCGCAGAGCGACAACCCGGCGGCGAGTGCCGCGAGCGGGCCGGAACCAGGCGGATCCTCCCGGGTCCATCGGACCGCCACCGGGAGGGGGCGGCGTGGACCCACGACGACGGTCGTCCGTGCGCCGGCGCCCGCCGCGAGCACCCGCTCCAGCATGGGCCGGCCTGCCACGGGGAGCAGCACCTTGTCGGCTCCGCCGAAGCGTCGGGCGGCGCCTCCCGCGAGGACCACGACGTCGTAGGCCTGGAGGTGGGTCGCGGTGGCTGGCCGCCACCCGCCGGCCGAGGTGAAGCCCAGCGCGTTCCCGTGCCCTGGCGTCGTGGGCTCACCTGCCGCCGAGGCGACTGGTGCCGGAGAGCCAGGCGCCTGAGAGCTGGGTGCCTGAGGGACCTGAGGGATAGGTGACCGCGTCGGTGCTTCCGCGGGGTTCCACATGACTGCGTGCCGCCCTCTCGTGCTCGCCGGCTGGCCGGCGTTCGCCGCGTGTCCGGTGTCGACTGGTTGTCGGGTGCCGATCGGTCGGTCGGAGTGACCGGGTGTTCTGTCGTGACTGAAGGCCTGACGCTGACCGGGTGCCCGGTGTCGACCATCCGCGCCGAGTGGCTGAAGGGTGTGGACCAGCTGAGTGGGGTCTTCCGGCCGGCCCGTGGCCGCCGGCCACAGGCTGTTCCGCGCGCCCGGGTGGTTGCGCCGCACGAGGTCGAGTCTCGCACTTGTCGCGGCTCGGGGATAGGCGTGGTGCGAACCGGTCTGTGGGCGACGCCGCCACCTGTCGGTTTGTGGACACAGGTGCGGTGAGTGCCAGGCTCGGGCGGGCAGACTGTCTCTCGTGCGTGTCGCTTTGCTGCAGTTCGCGGCCAGCCAGGACAAGGCGGAGAACCTCGCGACGATCCGCGAGTTGGCCAGACGTGCCGCGCCCAGCGAGCCCGACCTCGTGGTGTGTCCCGAGGCGAGCATGTACGACTTCGGGGCCGCGGACGCCCCCCTCGCGCCGGCCGCGGAGCCCGTCGACGGGCCGTTCGTCTCCGCGCTCGCCGACCTCGCCGGCGAGCTCGGCGCCGTCGTGGTCGCCGGGATGTTCGAGACGGCAGGTGACGCTGACCGGGCGTACAACACCGTCGTCGCCGTGACCCCCGACGGAACCCTGGCCGGCGCGTACCGCAAGATCCACCTCTACGACGCGTTCGGCTTCCGTGAGTCCGACCGGCTCATCGCCGGGGACGACTGCTGCGTGATCGAGGTCGGCGGCCTGCGGTGGGGTCTGGTGACCTGCTACGACCTTCGGTTTCCCGAGCTGGGGCGCGCACTCGTCGACGCTGGTGCGCAGGCGTTGGTGGTGCCTGCGGCGTGGGTGCACGGACCGCTCAAGGAGGACCACTGGACGACCCTGGTCCGAGCCCGCGCCATCGAGAACACCTGCTACGTCGCGGCGGCTGCCCAGTGCGGTCCGTCGTACTCAGGGCGCAGCATGCTCGTCGACCCCATGGGCGTGGTCGTGACCTCCCTCGGCGAGCAGGTCGGCGTCTGTGTGGGCGACGTCGAGCCGGAACGGATCGCCGAGGTGCGGCGGCGCAACCCGACACTCGCCCACCGACGCTTCCGCGTCGCGCCTCGCGACGTCTCGTAAGCTCCGTCATCGAGCGGCCGCACACCGTCACGAGCGGCGCCCCGGACATCTGCAAGGATTGTTCGCCTCTAGGGTTGCGCCTGGAGCGAAACCGCCACAGAGGGGTGTGGGTGCAAGAGATGGCACTGGTCAGCCGGGATCGCAGGCTGCGCGTGCTCGGCGTGCCCGTCGACGCCGTCGGAATGAGCGACACCCTCGCCTGGGTCGAGCACCGCATCAGCACCCGTGAGCCCGGCACTCACCTGTGCGTCAACGCCGCGAACGTCGTCCGCGCCCACGACGACCCCGAGTACCTCGCGCTGCTCGAGCGCGGCGACCTCATCGGTTGCGACGGCCAGCCCTTCGTGTGGGCGGCCCGCATGCTCGGCCACCCGCTGCCGGAGCGGGTCGCCGGCATCGACCTGATGGAGGAGATTCTCAAGCGAGCCCGGCACACCGGCTGGAAGATCTTCCTGTTGGGGGCGAAGCCACACGTCGTCGAACGCCTGTCCGCTCGCCTACGTGCCGAGGGTGTGAACATCGCCGGCTACCGGGACGGCTACTTCGACCGCAGTGAGGAGCCGCGCATCCTCGAGCAGATCCGGGAGAGCGGGGCCGACGTGCTCTTCGTCGGCATGCCCACGCCGGACAAGGAGCGCTTCATCATCGACGGCGGCTGCCTCACGGGCGTCCCCGTCTGCATCGGTGTCGGCGGCAGCTTCGACGTCCTGGCTGGTGAGCTGCGTCGCGCGCCCCGTGCCCTGCAGCGAATGGGCCTGGAGTGGCTGTTCCGGCTCGTCCAGGAGCCGCGTCGGCTGTTCCGGCGGTACGCGGTGACCAACACGAAGTTCGTGGTCCTGGTCCTCCGGGCGGTGCTGCAGCGTCCCCGCGCCAACCGCACGTGACGGCCCGACCGCTCGGAGAGCGGTACCAGCTGATCGAGGCGGGCGAGGGAGACGCGTTCCTCGCCGCCGACCGCGCTTACCATCGGCCGTGATGCCCTCATTACGACCCGGGCCCCGACCGCGTGTGTGGCGAGCACGGCGGGGCTGGCTCCTTCTCACCGCCGTCGTCCTCCTCGCCTTCAACCTGCGGTCCGCTGCGGTGAGTGTGGGCGCGGTCCTCGAGGACGTGAGCACCGACCTGGGCTTGTCGCCCACGGCCGCTGGCGTGCTCACCACCTTGCCGGTGGTGTGCTTCTCCGTCTTCGGAGCGGTGGCGGCGCGGTGCGCCCGCCGGTACGGTGCCTGGCAGGTGCTCGCGTGGGCGCTCGTCGCCGTGGTCGTCGGTCAGGTCGTCCGGGTGCTCGGGTCGTCCCCCACGCTCTTCCTGCTCGCCAGCGGGGTCGCGCTGGCCGGCATGGCGATCGGCAACGTCGTCGTCCCGGCGTTCGTCAAGCAGCGCTTCCCTCGACGCATCGGGCTGGCGAGCGCGGCGTACACCACCTCGCTCTCGGCGGGCACGGCCGTCGCGTCCGGACTCACCGTGCCGATCGGTGACAGCCTCGGTGGCTGGCGGTACGGCCTGGTCGTGTGGGCGGGGACGGCCGCCGTCGCCTTGGCCGCCTGGGTCGCGTTCGCGCGAGACCCCGCAGGTCGGCGGCCCGCCGGGGCGCGCCCCGGATGGGAGCAGCCTGCGTTCACCGGTCGTTCTTGGTCCATCGGTCGTGGGTCCATCGGTCGGCCTGCGTCGATCGGACGGCGAGGGCCTCTCGGGTCGCGTGGCTGGCGGACCGTGTTCCGGCGACCCTTGCCGAGCCCTTCTCTGAGCCGGTCCGCGTCGGCCTCCCGGGACTCGGTGCCGCGACTGCGGCGCTCCACCCTGGCGTGGTCGCTCGCGTTCTACTTCGGCCTCCAGTCGCTCCAGGCGTATGCCGCGTTCGGCTGGCTGCCACAGATCTACCGGGACGCCGGGCTCGACCCCACCAGCGCGGGGCTGCTCGTGGCGGTCCTTCCGCTCATGGGGATCCCGCTGTCGTTGGTCCTCCCCATCGTCGCGGCCCGTCGCTCCGACCAGCGCCTCTTGGTGTGGCTGTGCGGCCTCGCCTACGTCGTGGGGTACGTCGGCCTCATCGTGGCGCCTCGGGGCGGCGCGCTCACGTGGGCGGTCCTGCTCGGGCTCGGCGGCGGCGCCTTCCCGCTCGCGCTCACCCTCATCGGTCTGCGCTCGCGGGAAGCGGCCGTCACCACGGAGCTGTCCGGATTCAGCCAGAGCGTGGGCTACCTCGTGGCCATCGTCGGACCGCTGGGGTTGGGGGCTCTGTTCGACCTCACCGGCGGGTGGACGATCCCGCTCTGGTCGCTGTTGCTGCTCGTGATCCCGCAGGTCGTGGCGGGTCTCGTGGCCGCCCGACCGGCATACGTGGACGACGAGATCGCGCCGCTCGCCCGGTCCGAGGCGGCCCGCTCGTCCACCACGGTGTGAGTGTCGACGTCTTCCTCGATCGGCGGTACGGCGGGAGAATCCCGGTCATCCGCGTGCCGGCCCACCGACGGTGGGGGCGTCCGTGCGCCGTGTCCGCCAGCCGTGCGCGCGAGCGACCGACCGGGAACGAGGGTGATCGTGGCGACCTACGTCGGAGTCTCCGTCGCGGACATCACGCCCGAGAAGCCGGTGCCTCTCGCCGGGTTCGCGGTCCGGCTGGTGCCGTGGGAGAAAATCCGAGACCCGCTGTCCCTCCAGGCGTTCGCGTTCGGCACGCCAGGGGTGGACGGGCGAGTCACCTGCTCCGCCGTCCTGGTGTGCGCCGACCTGCTCTGGTGGGGTCCGGACCTCGTCGCCTCGCTCACCCAGCGCATCGCGGAGCGCTACGCGATCCCGCCGGAGGCGATCGTCCTCCACGCCACCCACACCCACGGCGCTCCCCAGCCCGGCCTCACCTGCTCGCCACTGCTGGGGAAGGGTGACCCGGACTACCTGGACGCCTTGCAGGCCACCGTCGTGGACGCGGTCGGGCGGGCGATCGACCGGATGGTGCCGGTGCGGCTGAGCCGTGGCGTCGGCACGTGCCGAATCGGCGTGAACCGCCGACGCGCCCGACCCGACGGGTGGGTGCTGGCACCCAACCCGGGCGGTCCCGTCGACCCCGAGGTGCACGTCCTGCGGCTCAGCCGTGTGACAGGCGAGGGCGCCCACGCCGAGGAGGCGGGCTCAACGGAGCCGCACGGCTCGGCTGCGTCCCTCACGGCTGAGTCCCAGGGGACGATGGCGGACGAGACGCTCGCCGTCCTCGTCCACTACACCTGTCATCCGACGACCAGTGACGCGCCTCAGGTCTCCGCCGACTACCCGGGCGCGATGCGGGCCGCCCTCCGGGAGAGCCTCGGCGAGGACGTCGTGATCAGCTTCCTCCAGGGGTGCTGCGGTGACATCAACCCCGCGGTCGTGCGCGACGGCCAGTTCCACCGGGGCGGTGACGCCGAGCTCGCCCAGCTCGGTAGCGCGTTGGCGGCCAGCGTGCGGGACGTCCTGTCCGGGCCGATGACCGACCTGCCGGACGGCGAGGTGCGTGTCCAGACCCGGACGGTCGACCTTCCCCTCGCGACGCCGTCCCGGGACCAGCTCCTCGCCCTGCGCGACGACGAGGGCATCTGGGGCGACTGGGCGCGCCACCTCCTCGCGGACCCGGCGCGGCTCGTCGACCACGTCCCGCTGCGGTTGACCCTGCTGTCCCTCAGCCCGGAGCTGGCGCTGTTGGGCTTCGACGCCGAGGTGACCGTCGCGTACGGGTTCGAGGTCAAGCGGCGCTCGGGCTCACGGGTGCTGCCGCTGCCCTACACCAACGGCATGGTCGGGTACGTCGTGACCGACGAGCAGCTGCGCCAAGGCGGCTACGAGCCGAACGAGTCGTATCCGTACATCTACCGGCCCGGTCGGTGGGCGCTCGGTGTGGAGGAGCGGGTCACGGCGGCCGTGGACGCGGTGCTCGCCGACCTGTGACCAGGGGCACCCCGAGGGGATGGGCGAGGCCACGGGAAGCCGCTATTGTCCGGCTCCAGAGTCAGGGCATGACGCGGCGAGCAGCCGACCAGCGGGAGGCACCATGAGCGACACCAAAGCCGGGGTGATCGGCACGGGCGAGATGGGGCGTACGCACACGCGCGCGTGGCGGGCGCTGGGCGTCGACGTCCTGGTCTACTCCCGGTCCGCCGAGCGCGGCCAGGCCTTCGCCGCCGAGCACGGGGCCACCGCGGTCGCCGATCTGGACACGCTGCTGGCCGAGGCGTCGGTCGTCGACATCTGCACGCCGACCGACACCCACGCGGAGCTGACGCTCCGGGCGGCGGCCGCCGGTCGACACGTCATCTGCGAGAAGCCGCTGGCCCGCACGCCCGCCGAGGGGCGGCAGATGATCGAGGCGTGCCGCTCGGCGGGTGTGGGTCTGTTCGCCGCCCAGGTGCTGCGGTACTTCCCTGCGTACGTCGCCGCGCGGGACGCGATCAGCTCGGGACGCGTCGGGAAGCTGGAGAAGCTCACGTTCTCCCGGATCAACGCCAGCCCGGGCAGCGACACGTGGTTCGCCGACGTGGAGCGCTCCGGGGGTGTTCTCGTCGACCTCGGCATCCACGACCTCGACTTCGCCCGGTGGATCGCGGGCGACGTGACGAGCGTGGCGGGTACGTACGAGGAAGGACCCCACGACGGGCTGCCCGCCCGCCACACGGCGACCCTCACCCACGCCGGCGGAGTCCAGTCGACGGTCACGGCCGTGTGGGATGTCGCGGGCACCCCGCTGCGGTCGACGTTCGAAATCGTCGGGTCCGAGGGTGTGCTGCGGTTCGACTCCTCGCCCACGCCGGTGCTCACCGACGGCTCCGGCGCGGTGCTGTTCGAGGACGACCTGTCGGTCGACCCGTACGCCGAGCAGCTGCGCGAGTTCCTCGCGGCCATCGAGGGCACGGTCGAGCCTCGGGTCACCGCCGAGGACGGGTTGACCGCGCTGCTCATCGCGCTGGCCGGCGTGGAGTCGGCACGCCGTGGCGAGCCCGTCGATCCGGCGACGCTGGCCTGATCCCGTTCGGCCGCTCCCGAGTCTGGCGGCGGAAGCGCCGGTCGCGGAGGCGAGCAGTCGTACGAGCCGCTGACGCGCCGCCGGGCAACGCCTGCCACTCGCCGACGCGATCACACATTGTCAAGAAGTGCTTTCGCAGTGAGATCGCGCTGCTGTCCAAGATCGGACAGGTGATCATCTCGTCATCCCGAACGACCGGACCTCCCCTAGCTTGACGGCCAACCGAGCGAACCGTCAGGAAGGGAGTGTCCGTGCCTCAACGTACGAAGAGGTGGGGACGTGTCCTCGCGTTGACTGGGATGTTGGTCTCCATGGCCGCCGCCACGCTGACGCCGACCGCCGCGAACGCCAGCGACAAGCCTGGCGACGTCGCGCGGGAGGTGTCGCTGCGGGTGGCGACGTTCAACATCCACCACGGCGCCGGACCGGACGACGTCCTGGACCTGGAGCACGTCGCCAAGGTCATCGAGACGATGCGGGCCGACGTCGTGGGTCTGCAGGAGGTCGACCGGCACTGGGGCGAGCGCAGTGACTTCGTCGACCAGGCGGCGTGGCTGGCCGACCGGCTCGACATGCGGGTGGTCTACGGCGCCAACCTCGACCTCGACCCCGCCGAGCCTGGCCAGGAGCGTCGGCAGTACGGCACCGCGATCCTGTCCCGGTACCCGATCACCTCGTGGAGCAACACCTACCTGCCCAAGTTCGACGACCACGAGCAGCGCGGCTTGCTCGTCGCCAACCTTCGGGTGCGGGGGGTGCCGGTGCGCTTCGCGAACACCCACCTGCAGCACAACGACAACCTGGAGCGCGAGGTCCAGGCCGCGAAGATCGTCGAGCTGCTCGGTGACAACCCGACGCGAACCATCCTCACCGGTGACCTGAACGCCGTGCCCGGTACGCCGGAGATCTCCATCCTCACCGATGTCTTCAACGACACCTGGGAGCTGGCCGGCGAGGGCGACGGCTACACCTACCCGGCCGAGAACCCGGACCGCCGCATCGACTACGTGCTCACCTCGCGCGACATCGACGTCCACCACGCCGAGGTGGTGAACGCCGACGCGTCGGACCACCGTCCATACTTCGCTGACATCACCATCAAGCGGTTCGTGAAGTGACTGTCAACGTCGACTGACGCTCGTCAACTCGACCCTGCGGTTGGCACGAGCACCGTGATCGGGTTCGAGGCACACGGGTTGGCGGGCTCTCCCGACGGGCGGGCGCAAGGGCGCGTCCGCCCGTTCGGCTTTCTCGACCTCGCCGTGCCGCGATCCTCGCCCAGCTGATGAGTCGGCGCGTCGTGCCACGACCTCCGGCCGGGGCGCCAGCACGACGACGGACAGCGGCCGGTGCCCGATCATGCCGACGTACGTCGCGAGGTCCGGGCCGAGGATGACGTCCTGGACGACGACGGTATAGCCGGCCCGGGCGTACTCCTCGGTGACCATGGCTGACAGCCGATACCGCAGGCGCAGCTCGGCGTCCATCGCCTCGCCGCCAGCCGGCGTGATCGGCGCCGAGCCCGAGACGATCACGCGGCGGAAGGCGTCTCCACGCACGTGGACCGAGCGAGTGAACCGCTCGGCGAGCGCCTGGGCGACCGTCGACGTGCCCGACGCCATGATCCCGGTGATGACGAAGACGCGCGGCCGCTTTGGAGGCGCTGGTCGGGATGGTCTCCTGGCTCCTCATGCTGCACGGCTCCATCGTGGTGGAATGATCGTCACGCCGCGGATCGTTTGCCGGCTTTGCGGCATTGCTCACGTATGCGCTTTCCCAGTGCCAGCGGTCGGCAGAGGTATGCGCTGAGCGAGGCGTTCATGATCGTGATCGACATGCCGCCAGCCAACTCAGGTCAGCCGACGCGGTCACGCTGTGCGTCTATGGGAGACTTGACTACGCGCCCGGGGTTGTCCGGGCGCTTGCCTGCGGGCACGTCGGGGGGATCACTGGCGTCGCCACATGGAGAGCTCCGGCCTGCCTGCTGGCGAGGAGGGCTCGCATAGTGGCCTAGTGCGGCGGTCTTGAAAACCGCTACCGAGGGACCCCTCTCGGTCGTGGGTTCGAATCCCACGCCCTCCGCTCCACCAGCACAATGGTCTGGCTCGCGACTCGGTCGGGCGGTGTGGATCGAGGGCGGCGACCGGTCGTCCTCGGGTCGTGGCAGCCGACCGCGATCGCTCCTAACCGAGTCGGGCTGTGCCTGAGGCAGCCGGCTAGCGCGTCGCTACCTAGCCGTCGCCATTCCCACGGGGCATCACGCCCACTTGGCACTCGGGTACTACGACACTCGGCGCACCATGAGCTAGCCATCGGCTCACGAACCCCTTAGCAAGTTCGGCAAAAGCCGCACACAGCTCAGCAAGATGATCTACCCTCCCAAGCAAAGCCTTTACGGTCAGGGGGCGGAGATGGGAAGGCGACGCGGTGAGAGCAGGCTACGGTTCAACTGTTTCCTGCTAAAGAACGGACTTGACGACCCGCAGCAGGCTTTGCGTGAGCCATACAGGCGTGGTGGTGCCGCGGAAATGGCCAAGTTGCGCAACAAGGACAAAGCGCCACATGGTGCAACGGCATACTTGCTGGCCAACACCGAGCGACACCCAAGTTGGGCCGTACGACTTGCTGAGCTTTTCGAAGGCTTGGAAGACACCCGGAATCTTTCGAACCGTCTCATTATCTTCTTGCCGGTAGAGGAGCGGATTTTCGCTGCATGTTTTGGATACGGAAGTAGCGCCCTGGACTGGAGCTGTGTTGAGCCGAACTTCGGACTTAGGGTGGCCGCGCGTGCGATGTCGCCCAACGCGATGAGTGAACTGCGGAGCCGTCGTTTCGATGTGAGTGCTAGGACACAACAGATCCAGGTTCCAGGCGGAGCAAGTCTTCGCGATCTCGACGTAGAACTAGAGGGTGAATTTGTCTCACGACTAGTTGGAAAGATGGAGCCGGAGGGCATCCTTTTCGGTGATCAAGAGCTGGATCTCGGAATGGATGTCGGAGGAGTTCTTGTTGCGAGTGACTCCATCGCTTTTCAGTCTGAGGTGGACCTAGAAAAAGTGGTCCGCGTTCTTCGTCGTTTTCTGTGGTTAGTTGATTCGACTGATACACGAGAAGAATTCAGATTCGTCGACGCCCTAAAGCCGCTTAGGGCCGATGATGGAAGAGTCCGAATGCTCGATGCGGCACTTGCAGCCTACTTATTTGATTGGAAGGATGAGAGAAGTGATTATCGAAGAAATATACGGGACGTGCTAATCAGCTTCGCGCCCCCTGACAGTATAGCGATCGCTGATATTGATGGAGTGGAACTATCGAGAGGAAACGATACTCTAGCTGTAGCAGACATCTCTTATGAGGCGCTGCGTGAAACTCTTAGACGATTTCGTTCAAGGTATTCAGTAGATGACCTGAAAAAGATAAAAGTCATCGCCTATAATCACGCCGGAGAGCCGATGGCACAAGCGTTCAGCCTGAAGAATTGGTTGGTGATGGAGACGGTCCTGGATTCAGAGATATTCATACTGACCATGGGCCGATGGTTCTCGCTGAGCGAGGAGTTCACTAAGAAGCTCGATAGTGACCTCTCTATGATTCGGGACCTCACCGCAGAGCTCAACCTTCCACCGTGGCCTGCTACGCAAGATGGTGGGACCAAGCATCACGAAGGCGATTACAATGAATCGATCAAAGGCCCCGAGTGGGTGGTACTTGATAAGGTTCGAGTGCCCTCCCAGGGTACTATGGTGGAAGCGTGTGACCTGTTTCACGTTAAGGGCCATCTAGTGCATTTGAAGCGGTGGACAAGAAGTCAAACCTTGAGTCATCTGCTGGCTCAGGGTTCTATTTCCGCTGAGCTCATGAAACTGGATTCAGATTATCTACAAAACTTCGTGAAAGAGGTTGAAAAACGTAGCATTGCACACAAAGCGGAGGCTGAAAAAGCCCCTAGGTCTGTGGTGTATGCCATAGGGGCTCCGGAGGGCAAATCCATCCCGGGTGATTTGCCGACCTTCAGCAAGGTTAATTTGCGGCACCATTGTAAACGGATACGCTCAATGGGAGTGACCCCGGGACTTGCGAAGGTGACTATGGTTTAGCTGCAATCAGTGCGTCTGGTCATCGGTAAGGGTCACTATCGCCACGGCATGCTTGGCGAGCCTCCTTCGAGGTCACCGACTTCCATGAGGACATCTTCGTCCAAGGCTGTCTAGCCTGGCATTAGACGACTGCCTTGAGCTTCCGGCCGATGGCATCGGCGAGGGTGCTCTTGCCGGTGCCCGGACCCTCGGAGAAGACCACGAGCGGTGATCCGCCGCCGAATCGTGGCAGGTCGTAGTCGAAGTCCATCGGCCGCGGGCCAGGGCCTCCCGCTCCACACCGAGGTCCACGTCATCGTGCTGCGGTGCGGCGCTCTGGCTCGACCTGACAGTGGAGGACGTCGACGTCGCCATCGGGACGGCGCAAGCGGGCCTTCGCGGTGTGCTCAGAGACGTCGAGGCCGACGACGGCGACCGGGGCGTAAACCTTGGCGCGGGCCCCATGTCCGAGCGACATAGACATCCGGCAGCACGATCGCCGTGAAGGCGGGTGCCAGCACGCACGCCGCGTCGGAACCGCAGTCCCGGGCTCCTTCGAGTCCGGCGAGGATCCACTCGAGCCGGTCGACGGCCGGTGTCATGAGGAGACGCACTCCCGCTCGACTCGGCACCGGAGCGTATTCATCCCACGAGACGTCCACAGGCGGTGTCAGCGGTACAGCGCGGCGGTAGCAAGGTGTTCACGCCAGGACGGTCGCGACTCGTTCGGCGAGGTGGACGGTCCCGTCGCGGGCCTTCCCCGGCGTCGTGCGCTTATGGCAGGCGTACAAGAGGGCGTGAGCCTGCGTCCAGCGGATGACGCGTTCCCGGTCGAGTTCGGCGGCGTCGGCGAAGATCGCCAATCGCCGGAGGAGCTCGGCGCAGAGCTCGTCAGTGGAGAGCTGACGCTGATAGCCGCCGATCACCACGCTCATCGCGCTGACCGCCGGGTCTCCTGCGAAGCCCTTGGGGTCGATGGCCAGCCATGGTTCGCGGGTCCCCCGGACGACGTTCTTGTCGTGGAGGTCGCCGTGGACGAGGGTGTCCGGCTGCTCCATGGCGAGCTCGCGGATGGTGTCGATCGCGGTGTCGACGACTCGACGAGGCACGTGGTCGGTCAGCAGCTCGTACGCGTCGAGGAGTGCGCGCTCCTGCGCCTTCGCCCGTTCGCTGAGCCGTGGAACGTTCGGTGGTGCTGGGACCGCGAGGCGACGGGTCAGCCGTCCGCAGATGGCGGCGGCCTCGTCCGTGTCGTCGAGGCTGAGCAGGGTGCTGTGGTCGACCCGCTCCAGCAGCATGGCGTACCGAGCATCGTCACGCTCGTACAGCAGCACGGCCCCGCGGCCGGACCAGGTGGCGAGGGCGACCGGCTCGTGGTCGTTCCCGGGGTGGGGGAAGGAGACCTTGAGCACCGCGGACGATCCGTCACCGCGTCGTACCGGAACGACGATCCCGACCCTGCCGTGCATGACCCATCCGGACGGGGTGCAGCTCCAACGCGCACAGAGCTCGTCGACGAGCTCGGGAAGGGACGCGATCCATCGCGCACCGTCCGCGCCTTCGCGCTCCGTGATCTCGCGTGCGAACGGCTGGGGTACGTCGATCATCCCGGCAGCCTAGACCGACCCCTTCAGCGATCGGTCCGGCTCGCCCCGGCCACAGTGCCCTGCGTGTCACGATGGACCGCATGGACGAGCTACCCGAGGCCTACCGGCGTGTCCTGCGGTTACTCTGCGACCGGCTCCCGTTCCCACAGGTGAACTGGGCCCTCACCGGAAGCCTTGGCCACTACCTGCAGGGCGCGCGGGTCGACGTCCACGACATCGACGTGCAAACGGACGGGGACGGTGCTTGGTTCGCCAACAACGCGCTGCGGGAGTTCGTCCGCGTTGGGGTGTACCAGAGGACCTCGCCGTTGATGTCCTCCCTCTTCGGCGCGTTCGAGATCGACGGGCTCCAGGTCGAGGTCATGGGCGCGGTCCGCAAACGCGCTCAGCCAAGCGATCCATGGGGACCGCCGACCAATCCACGCGACCACTGCCGCCTTGTCACCGTCGACGGCCGCACCGTCCCGGTGCTGTCCTTGGCGTACGAAGCGGAGGCGTACGAGGCGATCGGCCGGACCGAGCGAGCCAAGCTCCTCCGTGACGCCCTCTCCCGCCTGGACGGCGAAGGGGAGCCGAGCGACTAGCGCGCAACATGGCTGAACGACCCCGGAACCGCGTCCCAACCGTCCGGATCTGCCGTCTACTCTCTGCGCCTGCTGAGCGCAGTACGGTCCATGTCATGGCGCAGCCAGGTGGTACCACACCAAGTCCGGACGGCACCGTTGGGGACCAGGGCGCGATGACACCTGGGGTCGCTCGCCGGGTGCTCACGACCGCGTGTCGACAGGTGAACCTCGATCCGAGCGATGCCGAGTTGATCCGCATCGGATCCAACGCCGTCTTCCGCCTGCGAAGCCCGGTGATCGTCCGTATCGCGCAAGGATCGGATGTGGCCGAGAGCGCGAGCCGGCAAGTGGAGGTGGCACGCTGGCTGCGGGCTGTTGACTACCCGGCCACTCGAGCCTTGGAGGTCGAGCAGCCCGTCTACGCCGAAGGACGTGTCGTCACGTTCTGGGAGTCAATCTCGGATGCGGAAGACTACGCTCCTCTCGCACACGTAGCTGATCTCCTCCGGCGCCTGCACGAGCTGGAGGCGCCGCCATCGCTCCAGCTTCCTGACATCGCGGTGTTAGACCGAGTCATACGCCGGATGCGCGATGTTGACGCCGTACTCACCGAGGAGGAGCGCGCTTTCCTTGAGTCGAGGATCTCTGAGACTCAGTCTCGGTTCGCATCGTTGGAGTTCACTCTTTCCCGTGGGCCAATCCATGGTGATGCCAATGTCGGAAACGTCATCCTCGACAGGTCGGGCAATCCAGTTCTCATCGACCTGGACAACTTCTGCCGCGGTCCCCGCGAATGGGATCTCGTGCAAACCGCGCTTTACTACGAACGCTTCGGGTGGCACTCGCAGGGGGAATACGTTGAGTTCTGCCGGATGTATGGCTTCGACATCATGACGTGGCCCGGTTATGAGATCCTGGCCGACATCCACGAGCTGCGGATGGTTGCCTGGCTGAGTCGCAATGCCGCAAGAAATGCCCGCAGCAAGCAGGAGCTCAAGAAGCGACTTGTATCGCTCCAGAGTGGCACAAGTCGCAAGAATTGGAGCCCTCTGTAGCTATCGCGTGGTCGCTTGTGTCGTCCATAGCTTGTAGGATCGAGCCTGCTCGACAAATTCCCGGACAGTGCGATTGGCAAATCCTACTTTCGCGAGGCGATCGCGGAACTCCTGTACGTAGGTGCGGCAGCGCGCGGAGCTGAGCTGTTCGCCGATCTTCAAGGCATCCAACGCGATTCGGCAGGCCTGCTCTTCCTCGCCTTGATCGAGGTATGAATCTGCGAGGACCATCGCCGCGAAGAAGTCGCTTCTAGCGTAGCCACCGTCGCTTGCCCTGACAGACTGCGAGGCGTACTCGGCGGCGATTTCCGCTCTACCGAGGTCACGATTGCAGTGGCCCATCTCGGCCGCCATCTCTGCATCGTCGAAATATTGGATCCAAGGAGGTCCGTCTCCGGGGATTCGTCGGTCGAATTCGCCGATCGCTGCTGCTAGTGCTTTGTCGCAGCCGCTAGTGTCGCCAAGTCGCGCGAGTGCTCTGGCCTCCATCATGTAGAAGTGTGCTGTAAGAATGGGGCTAGAGTTTCGCGATGTCCCTAGTCGAGCAGATCGAGCGAGATTAACCGCTTCGCTTAATCGCCCGAGAAACGTTGCCTGATGGCTCATCGCATCGAGAACGCTAGCTGCGAGTAGTCGATTTCCAGATGACTCCGCCAGTCGTAGTGCTTGGACGAAATACCGTCCCGCAAGATCGTGCAATCCCGCGTCGTAGGACATCCACGCGACCAGTTGGAGGGCTTGCGCGGCTGCTTGGAACAGCTGTCGGCCTACTTCCTCGCTATATGTCCCAGAAAGTAGTCTCGTGAGGTCGTGTCGGAGATACTCGACCAGCGCCCGGCGAGCGTGACCTCCCCCGAACTGACCGTCTAGTTGATCAAACGAGCGCACCATCGCCCGGACGCGTGCCACGTCCGCTGTGCCCACCCGATGTCCCGTATTGCCGGTTGGCCGTTCGGGCGGACCGGAAGACACCAGCCACGTCAGCGCAGCCTCGTTCCAAGCGGCGACGTCTGGCACCGCACGCAGGAAGATTGGCAATTGATCGAGATCGGCCTGCAGAAGTCTGGCTAGGACCTGAGTACTCTCCGTGTGTTTCGCGGGATACCGAGTTCCAAGGTCAGGCGGCACCACGTCTGGCGAGTCCAAACCAATTTCATGGAGGGCGACGGGTCGTCCAAGCCTCTTGGCCAGCGCCTCGGCGATGAATCCGCGCGTCTCGACATCGCGGGGAAGTACGCCCCGCAGCCAACGGGAGACATACGTGTGGTTGAACTTTCGCACGACACCATGACTCGCCGCCACCTCCTGTACGGCGCGCGCGAAGACCTTGCGTCCCACGGAGCCATCGGGAGCAGAAAAGCCGGCTTCCCTCATGAGCGCTGCGAGACGGTCGTTGGCCATCGATCACCTCCATGCCCCAAGAGTCCAAGTGTGCCCGTTTCTGTGCCCTGTTGTGCGGGCTGTTCACAGCCAAGAATCGCTACATCGCACGGTCCACGGAAGTGCCAGGGATGCGGACGTCATCGACGCGCGAGGCGGAGTCGTTTCGCGCGTCGACAGCCATGGCGAGGTCGTCTACGTAGGGGAGGTTGGGTCTGATCTCTCTGGTTCGTATCCAGGCGATAGGACGGCGACAGGGGACCCCGGGTGGGTCCAGAAGCTTCTTGGCTCCTGGCGGCGGCGCTTGCTGGGTTTGCGCGGGCGCTGCTGCCAGGTCCACGTCGGTGCCGGCGTGGGCGGACTGCACGGACGTCGCGCCCTCGCCGGCGGCGCTGGACGTGGTGCGGTGTCAGCGCGCTTTCGTTTCGAGGAACGTATCGAGAAACGTGCGGCGTGACGGGTCGATGGACCCGGCGTGGCTTGGTTGTGGGGAGGCTTGATGAGCCCGCTGTCGACGACCGCTCACTATTTCGAGTTCACCGGGTATGCTCACGCGGCTGGCTGTGCGGCTGGCCCGGGCTGGGAGGTCGCCCAGCACGTCGAACGCGGTTCCAAGGGTGAGCCGGGCGAAGTGACGCTGCGCTTGGTCTGCCGGTCCTGTGGGGTGGTCTACCTGCAGACGTTCGCCAGCGAGCCTGTCACGTGGTGGTGCACAACGGTGCGTCACATCGGTTACGGCTCCCCGCCGGTGCTGGTGGCAGGGTTGTGGCTGCACCCGGGTCGCCAGTTCTCCGACGACGGCGGCCCCGAGACGTACTTGGTCACGACGGGTCGGGCCACGCCGAGCGAGAAGACGGAACTCGTGGGGGCGGTCGCTTGGCGGCAGGGCCCACGTGGCAGTCGGATCTGGACCGCTGCGTTCGGCTTCGAGCCCGCTATCGCGCATGCTGACGGGTTCAGGTCGCGACGCGCGGCTGTGTGGTGGATCGCCGACCAGATCGCCGCCCGACGGTCGGCTCGCGGTGATTCGACAGATCGCCTAGGCGCTGATGGGGTTTGTCGGGCTGGTCGACCGCCGGGAACGACGGACAGGCCGCACGGTGTGCGCCGAACGGACGCCGAAGTCGACGTCGTCTCGCGCTGAGGCGTTCGATCACCGCAGCGCTCGGACCGCCCGCCCAGCAATAGGCGGCGAGACTTCCTAGGTAGCGTCCAAGCCTTCGCTGACAGCGCGGCGACGGACTGGTCCGTCGCGAGTCGCTGACGTGGTAGTGAGGAGGGGCGGCGTCAGCGTATAGCCGTGGGTGACGTAGCCCGATCTAGGCGGTCGTCGTTGTGTCGCGAACGACCTCGTAGCGAAGCCAGAGCATCCCGTCGGTCTCCACGTGACAGAAGAGCAGCCGCAGGCGGGTTGGCGTCTCGCCGAGGGCGAGCGGGGGACCGTCGAAGAGGGTCGGTGTGCCGAGCCCGCCGATCGCCTGTGGGGCGACGAGGAGGTGGATCTCATCGATGAGTCCCGCCCGAAGCAAGGCGCCATTGAGCCCGCCACCCGCCGTCGACACGACACAGGTGACGCCGAAACGTTCCCGCATCCGGCGGAGTGCGATGCCGAGATCCACCCGCTCGTCGCCGACCACGAGGTACGGGATGCGTTCTCGGCGCAGGTAGGCGAGGTGCGCCGCGGGCGTGGCCCGGGCGACCAGCACGAGGACGTCCCACTCGCCGGTGCTCTTCGTCTCCCAGCGCACGCGGCCGCGGCTGTCGACGGCTGTGAGCCACTTCTCGTGACCGGGCCTCTGGACGACCTCCTCGGGAAGGAAGTCGGTGTAGAGCACGTCGGGTGGATCACCGACGTCCGTGGGGAGCCCGGTCAGCGGGCCGGCCGAGCCCCTGACGAACGATCCGCTCCCCTCGAGGTAGGCCTGCGGCCGATACAGCGTGTCGAGCAGCGACCTACGCGCGTCCTCGAGCGCTTGGCTGCTGGGCGGCCGGGGTGGAAAGATCAACGAGGCGTCCTCGTCGGTCCACAGCTGACCGCGGCGGAGCGCGATCCGTCCGTCCACCGACATCGTCACCGAGACCACGACCCGTGGCCGACCAGTGTCGCCAGCGTCCGACCCCTGCGTCATCGCTCGCCTGACTCCTCGGAGGCTTCGAGAAGGGACAACGCAGGCTCCTACCAGCGACCACCGACAGCTGCCTGATATCGGCTTGCGGCCGCGGGTCTCAAGCGTCCAGGGTTGACCGGATGGATGTCGTCGCGGTAGCGGAGCGGTTGCTGGGAACTACCCCTGTCGGAGTGCGCCCGACCGGCAATGACGGCGTGCACCTGGTCGACTTGAGAACGCAGACCGTCGTGCTGAAGCTCTCAACACACGGGCATTCGGTCCTCGCGGAGGCGCGGGCGTACCAAGCCGCAGCGGCGCACGGTGTTCGGGTACCGCGCGTTCTCGCCAGCGGAACTGACCCCGAGGCGATGGCCCTGGAGTTTCTCGACGGCGTTTCCCTGTGGTCCGAGGAACGGCGCGACAAGGACAACTCGTTCGCCTGGCGGCGGGCCGGGGAAGACCTGCGGGCGCTGCACGAGATCCGGCTTTTTGGCTTCGGCCCCCTCGTACTCGACGGTCACGGGATCGCTGGCCAGGCGGACAGCTGGTGCCCGTTCATCCGGTCAGCGCGGGAGGAAGGCATCCGACAGCTCGTCGACGTGGGCGTCCTGGACTCCCGAGTGGGTCGTCGACTCGAGGCGCGCTACGACGAGGTCGCCGAGGAGCTGCACGGCTGGCCGGACGGTCGGCTGCTCCATGGTGACCTGGAGGGCGGACACATCCTGGTGAGCGACGATGAATACCTGGGGCTCATCGACTTCGACCAAGCCCAAGTCGGAGACCCGCGCTGGGACCTGGCTCGCGTAGTCCTCTGGGACGGCGAACCCGCGCTGGACGCGCTCCTCGACGGCTACGGGCGAGACACTCTCGGACCCGGTGACCGGGAGCTCGTCCTGCCGCTTTACCTCCTCGCGTTCGTCATCCACCACGCCGTCCGCTTCACGGACGAGGGGGACCTCGAGAAGGCGCGCGTCCACCTCGCCCAGGTACGGTACGAGCGGTTGGTGTGAGCGAATCTCAGCCGATACCGGCGACACGTCGCGCACGGGGTCGATGCCGGAGACACGCCAGATGAGGGACAGCATCATCGAAGGCGAGCATGACTCCACGCCGATGAGTGAGCTGCTGGCCGAGGTCTGGGCCGCCTATCAGCTCACCGGTGAACCACGGCTGCTCACAGGCTCGGGGGTGCGGAGTTTCGACGGCCTCACCGGTCTCGACAGCGGCGTCAACCTCAACTTGCTCACCGAGCGACATGGGCATCCCGTCGTGGTTCGGGTCTATCTCCCCAGAGTCACCTCGCGGCGGCTGCCTGACCTGCAGCGAATCCGGGGTCTGCTGCGCGACGCGGGAATTCCCGTCCCAACGCTCATCTCGACGACCGACGGACGACCGTGGTTGCTTTCGATGGGCGCCTCGTCGAGGTCGAGGAGTACGTCGAGCACGACGCCCACATGGACTCCTGGACACGTCTCGACGCTGGCATGCCGTTGCTCGGCCGCATCCACAGCACGCTCGCTGGTGTCGACGCCTCGGCCGAGACGCGGTACCCGGATTTCGCCAACGCGGTCGACGCCATGGACGCCCTCGCGACGACCGCCCGAGGAGTCGCACGGATCCGCTCATGGGGAGACAGCATCAGCGGTGCCGTACGACGGATGTGCGACGAGGCGGACGAGCTCGCGAACATCGTCGCTGCCGCGGAAGCGGCCTCGCCGCCGACGCACCGGCAGCTGGTTCACGGCGACTTCTGGGACAACAACGTTTTGTTCCGTTCGGGGAACGTCGCCGCTGTCATCGACTTCGACTTCCTCGGGCACCGTCCACGGGTGGACGACCTCGCGCTCACGCTCCTCTTCACCGACCTGACGCTTACTCCATCGGAGGAGGAGCGGATCCCCTTGCTACGTTGCCTCGTGGATCGCTACGACAGTGGGCTCGACCATCCCCTCACACCGGAAGAACGAGCGGCCATTCCGGCGGCGCTCGCGCGTCAGCAACTGTGGGCGTTCGGCCACATCACCAGCCTCGACGAGGCATCCGCACGCGGTCTCGCGGAGGTCCTCGTCGATGAGCTCCGCCGGACCCTCCCGATCGCACGCGACCTGGAGCGCTGGTGCGCGGCGTTCACGTAGCGGCACGATCGACAAGGTCTTCGAGGTGCTCGCGGCGTACGCACTCGACAGACGACGTACCATTCCTTCACTGACCGGTGACCGCGAAGTGTCGCGGCTTCTACTTGTACGTGCTTCCGAGATTGATCGGGAACAAGAGCCGGGCGACAGCGAGAACGACCACCAGGAAGACTGACTGCAGGAGACCGAGGCTCGCGGCCCGGGACAGATCACCGTCGGCGATGTAGTCCCACGTCAGCACGGACAGCACTCGGGTCCCCGGCGTGTACAGCAAGATGACCGAGTTCACTTCGCGGATCACAAAGATCGTCACGAGGGCGACGGACGCGTACACCGAGGGCAGCAGGAGAGGTGTCGTGATTCGAATCGCGGTACCGACACGGCCGACTCCATTGACAGCGGATGCCTCTTCGAGCTCCCTGGACACTTGAAGGGCTCCGTTGTGGACCAGTCGATAGGTGTGCGGCACGTGCGAGATGACGTACGCGATGATGAGGAGGGTCAGAGTCGCGTACAGCCGAGTGTCCAGATAAACCCAGACCAGCCCAGCCGCGAGTACGATCCCCGGCACCGCGAGCGGAAAGCTATTGATGTAGTCGAGCAGGGACGTCGCGACACTGGGTCCCCTCACACGGGACACGAAGACGCTGACCAAGGAGATCGCGACGCACGCGAGCGCTGTGGCGACGATCGCGATGCCGGTGTTCGCCGCGGCGGCGTGGACTGCGGGATCACGCAGCACAGCCAGCAGGTTCGCGCCGCTCAGCTCGAGGCTGTCGAAGTCTCGCGAGGCGTAGGGCGAGAGAGCGGCGATGATCAGCGCGATCACTGGAAGCAGAACGCAGACCAGGGCGTATCCGGCGATGCCGGTGAGTACTGGGATCGTGAGCTTGCCCAACGGTAGGAGACGAGGCTGGAATCCTTTGCCGGACACCGTGACGAACCGCTGCTCCAGGCGGGTGAGTCGCCGATAGGCGTAGAGGAACGCGATGCTGAGGAGGAACAGAAGCGTGGCGAGGGCGGCGGCCTCGGCGAAGTCCGCGCGGAACTGGGAGATCGAGCGGTAAATGAGCACCGGGAGTGGGTCGAATCCGAGCTGACGTCCAAGAACACCTGGTACCGAGAAGATTCCGGCCGCGAAGATCGTGATGAACATGATCGATGAGCCGATCGCCGGAGTCGCCAGCGGCAGAGTGATCCGGAGGATAGTGCGGAAGGCGCCGACGCCGTTGACGTAAGACGCCGCCTCCAATGCCGGGTCCATGTTCCGCAGCGAGCTGGAGATGAAGACGTAGGCGTACGGCATCGAGGCGATCGTCAGTACCCAGATGATGCCCGCGACCGACGTGATGTTGAGGGCAATGGCACCAGGTCCGAAGAGCTCGGACAGCACGATGTTCACCAGACCCGATCGCGGAGCGGCCAAGGCGTACCAGGCGATCGCCATCACGAACGGAGAGGTGAAGAGCGGGGCCAGGGCGAGCAGCTCGATGAGACCCTTGGCGGGGACGTCTGTGCGCGCTGTGATCCATGCCAGGATGCCGCCGGCCGCGGTCGCGATCAGGGCGACCGTAAGCGCGATGGCTACTGTTCCGACTAGGGAGCGCCACACCTCGCTTGACGCGTAGACGTCAGTGAGCGCGTCGAGCGAGAACTCCCAGGGAGGCGCCGTGAGCGACTGCGGCCGGAGCGCGCCGTAGAACATCGCCAGGATCGGTGAACCGATGAACAGTCCAAGTGCGAGGACAAGCAGCCACGAGCGCGTCCGCCACGGTGTCCGAGTCGCGAAGATCTCTGTATACCGATGCCGAGTCGACCGCACCATATCGGCCTCACTGCCTCTCACCGACGCTCCCCTCGCGGGTCGTCGCGTCCTCGATCCAGATGATCTTCGCGGGACTGACTCTCAAGGAGACGGTGTCACCCGGTCGGATCCTTAGGTCACCAGTGACTTCGACGGACAGGTCGACGGCTCCGGTGGCGACCACGCACTGCGTGCGGGAACCAACGAAGGCCGCTCGCGTGACCCGGCCGACGAAGATGTTGTGATGGCCTGGCGCGCCGTCTTCACCGTGGCCTATGGCGAGATCGAAGTACTCGGGCCGAATGATGGCCTTCCCAGTCGCTCCGCGCGCACGCGGCAGGCGGGGTGAGTCTTGCAGCCGGAGGACTCTTTCTGGCTGGTCGATCAGTCTGATGTCAGCGAAGTCCGCCCCGACTCGCTCGACGATCGCCGAGAAGGAGTTGATGGGCCCAACAAAGCGAGCGGCGAACTCAGAGATCGGCTCGTGATACAGCGAACGCGGATCGGACACTTGTTCGATTCGACCCGCGTTCATCAAGATCACTCGGTCCGCCATCGACAGCGCCTCAGCTTGGTCATGTGTCACGTAGATCGTCGTCGTATTGAACCGGTTGTGGAGATCGACGATCTGTTCTCGGACGTGTTCCCGGAGGCCCGCGTCAAGATTGCTCAATGGCTCGTCGTACAGCATGAGAAACGGGCGTGTGGCGAGTGCTCGAGCGACCGCGACGCGTTGCTGCTGGCCACCACTGAGCTCCGTGCCGTAACGGTCGGCGTAATGCAACAAGCCGACAGCCGCGAGGACCTCGTCGACACGCTGGTCGAGTTCCGGCCCTCGAAGGCCCTGGCCACGCAGGCCGTAGCCGACGTTCTTCCGCACCGTCATGTGCGGCCAGATCGCGTACGACTGGAAGACCATGTTGAGCGGCCGTCGTTCGGGTGGGACATGGAGTCGCTCGTCGGCCATGGGACGGCCGTCGATGACAATCCTTCCACTAGAGATCTGGTTGAGGCCGGCGATGGCTCTCAAGATCGTGGTCTTGCCGCAGCCCGACGGGCCGAGCAGGGCGACGAACTCGCCGCGTTGGACTGTGAAAGACATCCGATCAACAGCGGTTACGTCGCCATACCGGACCGTCACGTCCTCGATTCGAAGCGCGTCCGCTTTCGTCAGCGGTGACATCGCCGACTGCTCGGCGTAAGATTCCAGTGTCTTGCTCACGGTGTCTCCTCCTCTCATAGGAGCGTGAGGTTCCTCCTAGCCGAGGCGGTCGAGCCACTCTTCGATGAACTGGTCGCCTTCTTGCAGGCTCAGTTCTTCCTGCCAGGCGACATCGATGCCGGCGGGAGGAGACTTGTACCACGACGTCTCGAGAACCTTCCGCTTGTCGCGCCACTTCCGGTGGCCGATGAGACCACCAGAGATTTCGGAAAGGGACTCCTGTGCCTCCAGAGTCGTTCCCCATTCGAGAAACAGTTGTCCAGCTGCTCGATGCGGCGCGTTGGCGCTGAGGAAGAACTGGTGCATCGACGCCGGAGCGGGGTCGGGATACGCGATCTGAATCGGTGCTCCTTCGTAGATGCGTGGGATGGCCACAGCATCGGGAACCGCGATTCCGGCTGCGTACTCTCCGCTCGCGAGGTCGTTGGCGGTGAACGGAACGGCGCTCTCGAAGATGGCCGCTCCTGACTCGCGCAGCTTCTCAAGATACGACCAGCCAAGGCGTGGGTCCTCGACGATCGCCATATGGGCACCAAGCTGTGATCCGCCCGCTGTCGGCGAGACAATGCCGACGCGGTTGTTCAGCTCATCACTCAGCATCGCCGTGTAGTCACCGCTTCGGAGTCGCTCCTGCAGGGCAGGACTCACCTCGTTTTCGTTCCAGGCGATCGACGTGATGACGGCATACATGGGATAGCCGGCATCAGCGGTGATCAGCCGGGGGTCGAGGTCGTCGTAGGTGCGAGTGCGGTACTGGATAGCCCAACCCTTCTCCACGGCCTCCTCGATGTACGCGGGGACGCTCATCGAGACCACATCGGCAAGGTGGCGGCCGCGGGAGCTCTCTTCGGTGAATCGCCGGTAGATATCGCTGACCGTGGCACGGTAGAACTCGACCTGGATGCCGTATTTTTCCTCGAAAGGCTTCACCCACGCCCGCATCGTTTCCTCGCCGGGCACGGTGTAGAATGTAAGCTTGCCTTCCGCCTTCGCTTCGTCCACCAAAGATTCGAACTGCGCGTCGGTGAGTGGCCCTCCCTGCTGCCTGGGGGTATTGTCTTCGGCAGACCCGCGACTATTTCCGCCTCCGGCGGCGCCACATCCACTCGATACCAAGGCGATCGCGGTGGCGGAGAGGAAAGCGCGCCTGTTCAGGCCCATGGCTCTACCTCCTGTCTCCCCCCGTGAGCTGGTGCGGATGCTTCCGGATCGTGATAGGGGACGCGTGCGAGGGCCTCGGTCCACAAGTCCTTTGCGACCGGGTGGAGACGCTCCTCAACGATGTGCGCGACCAGACCACCGGCGCGGGCCGCCAAGGCGATCGGACGAGTGGCCTCCACCGGAAACCCCAGATCCAGAAGTGCGCCGGCGACCGCGCCGGTTACGTTGATCACTAGTGAGCGGCCGAGCTGCTCGGTCGCGGCTTGGCGGAGGATCTTGAGAGCGTCACAGTGCTTCTTCGCGTTGCTGCACTTGTCCGCCAACGTGAGAACGGCGAGTGCCCGCGGATCGTCGGTCCGGTGCCGCCCGTGGCCGAGTCCCGGAACTCGCAGTCGTCGGCGACGGAGATCTGCGACGGCGGTGGAGGCGGCGTGTGCCGGATTGTCGCTCGTGGCGATCTCCGCGAGCAGGCGCGCACACGATTGCACGGTGCCGACGTAGACATCGCCCACGGTGAGCAGTCCGGCCGCCATCGCGATCTGCGGCTGCTCGGGTGCGGTGAGGGACACCAGGCGGGTCGCCAGGGAGCTTGGGTTGAGGCCAGCTTCCATCAAGGCGACGAGGCAGCCGTCGAGGACACGGCGTTGATTCTCGTCAGGGAGCCTCCCGAGGACGCCGAGCATGAGCATGTCCGCGTAGCTGGCCCGTCCGATAAGTTCCTTCTCGAGCGAGAGACCGCGGACGCGGACGGAAGTGTCACCGTGGCTGGCAATGGATGTCGCGAGCGGCCGGGGTGTGGCTCGTTCCCGGCCGCCGCGGTTTTCCTGGCTGGTCATCGTCGCTCGCGCCTGCGACATCCTGGTTAGGAGGCTTCGCGCAGTCGGGCGGTGCCGACGATGCACGTGCGATCCCCCGCAGAGACATTGAGCCGCCCGTCGTCGTCGATCTCGACGCTGATCGTCTCGTCGGGGTAGACGGGACCGACGAACTTGACCTCGATCTCGCCTCTATGGAACCAATCAGCCCCGTACTTCTCGGCGGCCATAGCGCTCGCATAGCCCTGGACCATCAGTCCATGGGCGAGGGGAGCCTTGAACCCCCGCTTCCGAGCATAGTCTGGATCATAGTGAATGATGTCGTTGTCCCCGTTGATCTCACCATAGCGGTTGATCATCTCCTGGGTGACGAAGTACTCCCTTTTCATGTCGGAACCCTCTCCAATTGTTCCGCTCGTCAGTTCGGGAAGGTGCTGATGTTCTCCGCTTCGGCGATGAGGCGGCCGTCAGTGTGGGTAAATCGCGCGCCATAGCGCACATACCTACGGCCGCGTTTCTCGAACTTGTCCAGTACCCTTCCGGAGGCGACGATCGTGGTGTCCTCCGTCGCGCTGATCGGCCCGTAGTAACGGAACTTGTTGCTGGCCATGATGCCGCCTTGGGCCGGCGGATACTTTCGATATAGCACCGCCATGAGGTAGACCGAGAGGATCGAGGGGACGGCGACTCTCTTACCGTTGAGGACGATCCCGTTCGGGTCGGCCTCGATCGCTCGGCAGTATTCCGCCACGATGTCTGGCGTGATCGTGAAGGTGAAAGACGGCAGCTCGGCGCCAACCTCGAACTCCTCCCAACGGGTGCCGGGCTTGTCGCCCTCGCGCGGCTTCACCTCACTCGGCCTGGTCATGCTTATCCTCCTCGCGTCCTTGGCTGGATTGACTGGTATTGAGCACGGTGCTTATCTGCTCTTCGGAATATCCGCATACTTCCGCCAACACGGCAGCGGTGTCCGCACCGTGGCGAGGTGGGTAGCTCAGTTCTTGCGCCCCCTCGTACTTGATGGGATTGCCAAGCATGCGTACCCGTTCGCCCGTGACCGGATCTTCGACGACCTCGACCATGTCCCGTAGGCGCGCCGCTTCCTGGCTGAGCGCCTCGGAGACTTTGAGGACCTGTGCGGCCGGGATTCGGAGGTCGAAGAAGTGCTTGCTCCAGCTCGCCGCGTCGCGAGTCTCGAAGACGTTGCGGAGGATGTCGGCGAGCTGTGTGACGTTCTTGAGCCGACTGTAACGGTCGCGGAACCGAGGGTCGTCGGCTAGCTCTGGCATGCCAATCGCATGACAGAAGGAGCGCCAGTAATGCGCTCCCGTCGGCGAGACGGCGATATAGCGCCCGTCACGGCAGCGGAACGCCTCGCTAGGTGCGATGTTGGGGCTACGCGACCCATGGGCTTCGGGCTCTCGCCCGGAGATGAAGTAGTTCTGAGCCTGCCATGTCAGAAGGGCTAACTGTGCGTCGAGCAGGGAGACTTGGACCTTCTCGCCACGTCCGGTCCGCGCCGCGGAATACAGCGCCCCACACACGCCGAGGGCGAGGTACAGACCACCCGCGAGATCGGCGATCTGGTAGCCGACGCGTGCCGGCTCCCCTCCCGGCTCGCCGGTAATACTCATCACGCCGCCGAGGGCCTGGACGACGATGTCGTAGGCGGGTGCGCGGACGTACGGACCTTCGTCGTGTATACCGATGAGCTCTCCGACCACGATGGCTGGGTTGATCTTGCGGAGGCGCTCGTAGTCGATGCCGAGCCGGGCTGGAACATCTGGAGCGAAGCCATAGATCACCGCGTCCGACTCACGTACGAGGTCGTAGAAGGAGGTCAGTCCCTCCTTTGATTTGAGGTCGAGACTGATCGACTTCTTTCCGCGGTTGACCGAGAGGAAGAACGAGGAGAGATCACCAACGTAGTAGGGCGGTATCTCGCGTGCGGGATCGCCGTCAGTGGGCTCGACCTTGATCACCTCAGCGCCTAGCTGAGCCAAGAGCTGTCCGCCGAACGGCCCGCCGAGCACCCAGGTGAGATCGAGGACCCTGACTGACTGCAGCATCGAAACCCCCTTCGGAGCCGACGACAAAACCGACCCCGGCATGTAACCTGTGTTCCTGTCACCGGAACGACCGTTTGGTCGGGGATGTTGGGGAAGTACGCTAGGGCGCCTCGCAGGGGGCGTCAAGACCTCGGTCAGAGCGGCAACGGAGGAAAAATGTCGATCCGCAGTAGCGTTCCGCTCACGGGAACACGGGGTGGGACGGAATCGGCCGATCGAGTAGCAGATGTCCTATTGCTCCTTATGAACGCGACCGAACCGCTCGGGGTCACCGAGGTGGCCACCGAACTAGGCATGGGGAAGTCGGTAGCCCACCGGGTCCTTCGCTCACTGGCTTCCCGCAACCTGGTGGAGCAGGATCCGGAGACGTCCGCGTACCGGCTTGGTCCCGCTGCGGTCGCGATAGGCGCGAAGGCGTTGAGCCACTCCAAGTTGGAGACCGAGGCGGCGCCGTTCCTGCGCGAGCTTCGCGACCGGACTGGGGAGACGACGCTTCTTTCTCGTCCAGTCGCGGGCGGGCGTGTGCACGTGGCGCAGTTCGAAAGTAGACGCCATGTCCGTATGACGGTGGATCTTGGCGTCTTCCGACCCTGGCACGCCGGTGCGAGTGGAAAGATTCTGCTCGCCTACTCGCCGCCCGACTTTCGGGAACGGGCGATCGCTCTGGAGGCTGAGCGTTACGGTCTCGATGACGATGCGATCAGGTCACTGAACGAAGCGCTCGAGCTCGCTCGTGAGCGTGGCTTCGCGCTCTCCAGTGGTGAACGAAATCCGGACGCGAGTGCGGTCGCCGCGCCGATTCTCGTTCGCGGCGTCGCCATCGGGGCGATCAGCATCTGTGGGCCTCTCTCGCGGTTCACGGAAGCGGACGCTCTTCGAGCCGCTCCGCTGTTGGTGAGTACGGCGAAGCGGATCTCGGAGCGGCTGAGCTAGGGGCGCGGAGCGTGGTGCGGCTCAGGCCACCGGAGAACGTTCGGCAGAGAACGGGCGAGGTTGCCAAGCGTCGAAGGCGTCACTGACGTCGGGTGCTGCTCTGGGTCGCCTGGAAGTGGGACGGCGAGACGCCGTAGAACTGCTGGAACGCCTGGCGCATCGTCTCGACCGTCCGGAAGCCGACGCGGGCGGCGATCGCGTCCTGGGTCAGGTTCGTCTCGGACAGCAGCCGCGCGGCGGCGCTCGCGCGGCGTCGGCGGATGAACCTCGCCGGGCTCACGGTCAGATCACGCGTGAACAGCCGCGTCAGGTGCCGCTCGCTGACCCCGACATGCCGAGCGACCAGCGCCGGTGTCAGCTCCTGGCCGAGGTGCGTCTCGATGTACTCGAGGGCCTGCTGGACGACTGAGTGACGTGGAGTCGCGGAGGTGAAGACACTCATCTGCGCCTGGTTTCCCGGCCGCTGCATGTAGGTGACCAGCTGCCGCGCGACCGCCCGGGCGACGTCCGGCCCGACGTCAGACTCGACGAACGACAAGCACAGGTCTAACGCCGCGGTCACGCCCGCCGACGTGCACAGCGAGCCGTCGACGACGAAGATCGGCACCGGATCAAACTCCACTGTCGGGAACCGCTTCGCCAGGTACTCAGCGTGGTCCCAATGGGTCGCCGCGCGGCGTCCGTCGAGCAGGCCCGCCGCGGCCAGGATGCCCGCGCCGGTACACACGGAGGCCACCCGGCGACTCTCGCGGGCGAGGCGTCGGACGTGTGCGACCAGCTGCTGATCCTCCATCGCCCCCACGTACCCGAGCCCGCCCGACACGATGAGCGTGTCGAGTGGTCCTGTGACGCGCTCCAGTGCGGCATCCGCGTGCACCGTCAACCCCGTGGCGGTGTGGATCGGCGCCCCGCCCAGCGAGACCAGCTCAGCTCGGTACTCGGTCGTTCCCCGCACGTAGTTCGCGATCTTGAGGGTCGAGACGACGCAGGCGATATCCAGCGCCTCGGCGGCGGGATACCCCACGACGACGACCCTCCGTGCTCCGGGCATGTCTCCACAGTACGAGCCGAAGCTGTCTAGACCGGGCGGTGTGGAGACTCGCCAGGCGGCATGCTCGACAACGCCGCTGGCCCGCTCGGGACGGTGGTGATGAGGTCCGCCGGCCACCCCCTCCCGCCCAGCGGGCGGCTGTTTCGGACACGATCACCAGGATCGCGGCCACGCGTGCCGCGACGACGTGCCCCTGGCCTGCCGCCGTGCCTACGTTCTCGCTCGAGACGGCGGTCCGGCGGCCATGCCCACGACCGAGTGACCTCGTGAAGAGCCGAAAAGGCATGGCCGCGCGCAGGGTCGTCGGCGCTTGTTCGAGATCGCCCGGACGCTGAGCGGTCGCGGTGCCGGGCACTGGTTGGGGGTGCGTGGTGAGAAAACCGATCTGGATCTTCGTCCGGCACTACCTCGAAATGATCGTCGCCATGCTGCTCGGCATGGCGCTTTACCCGCTCTGGGTCATGGCGACCAGCGACGCTCCCGCGGAGAGCTGGGTGCACCGGCCTGATGTCGCGGGGATCGTGATGGCGACCGCGATGTCCATCCCCATGGTCGCCTGGATGGTGTACCGGCGTCACCGCGCGCTGCTGACGGTGGAGATGGTGGCCGCGATGTTCGCCGGCTTCCTGGTCTTGCTCCCGCCGTTGTGGGTGGGCGCGATCAGCACCGCCACCTTCATGGTCGTCGGGCACATCCTGATGCCGCTGTTCATGCTCGGCGCGATGCTGGCCCGGCGAGGGGAGTACACGCACCACCACGCGCACGCCTCGCCGAGCGCGTGCCACGAGGTCGTCGCCGCTGGCGGCCAGGTGTCCGAGTCACCGTGACGTCGACGGACCCATGTCGAACGCCGAGCGCTCCGCCGCACATCCCGCCTCGACCGGGTGCCGGCCAGGGAGCACCAGCGGGCGGTCGATCGTTGGTGCCGAAGGGGCGCCGCGCGGCGGATCCCTGGGGAGGCTGTCCCGGAGGAGCCGAGAGACGGCGAGGCCACATGCGTGTCAGCATCAGCGTGACGAACTACTCCTGGCCGGGCGGTGCGGCGAGCATCAGGACGAACCTCAGCCGGGTCGCGCGGGTCGCGGACGAGGCGGGCGTCGACACCGTCTGGGTCGCCGACCATCTCCTCCAGGCGGATCCGTTCGCCGACCCCGCCCACACCGAACACCTGGAGGCGGTGACGACGCTCGGGTTCCTCGCCGCGCGGACCGAGCGGGTCCGCCTGGGCGCCATGGTCTCCGCCGTCACCTTCCGCCCACCCGCCGTCTTGATCAAGGCGATCAGCACGCTGGACGTCCTCTCGGGCGGCCGCGCGTGGTTCGGGATCGGCGCCGGGCACCACGCGGGCGAGGCGCGGGACATGGGGCTGCCGTTCGGCCCGGTGGCTGAACGGTTCGAGCGCCTCGAGGAGACGTTGCGGCTCGCGCACCAGATGTGGTCCGGTGACGAGTCCGCCTTCGAGGGTCGGCACTACCAGCTCGCTCACCCGGTGGACAGTCCGCATCCGGTCCAGCGCCCGCGGATCCTGGTCGGCGGCACGGGCGAGCGAAAGACCCTCAGGCTGGTCGCACGGTACGCCGACGCCTGCAACGTGTTCGACATCCCGGACGGAGGCAGGACCGTCCGGCACAAGCTCAGCGTCCTGGCCGACCATTGCGCGGCGATCGGGCGTCCGTACGAGGAGATCGAGACGACCATCTCCACCCGGATCGAGCCGGGTGAGTCCGCGGACGAGTTCGCGCGCCGGTGTGTGGAGCTGGCCAACCTCGGTCTCGACCACGTCGTCGTGATCACGAGGGGCCCGTGGACCGAGGACGCCGTCCGGACGGTCGGCGACGCGGCTCGCGCGGTCGCCCCGATCGGTGCAGGCGGCACATAGCTTTGGACGCCTTGGTGTCCGCTCGCTCGGTGAGCGGTCTGGACCAGCTCGATCGCGGAGCAACCGTCGTCGTCGCCGACCACCGCTTTGTCTCGCGCGGCGGGTGCTCGCCGCGAATTCCGGTTGCTGTCGTGTGCGGTAGAGGCCTCTAATGGGACCCCATGATCGACAATCCGGCGCCCCAGCCCAACCTTGGCGATACCCGAATCTCACCGAGCGACCGGAGGTTCGGCTGGTCGAACATGTTCGTCAAGCCCGAGGAGGATCCCCGTAGCGAGGGAGGCTTCCAGGGCGAGAAGGCCACCCTCGTGGGATACCTGCGGGACCAGCGGCTGACGTTGGAGCTGAAGTGTGCCGGGCTGGACGCGGCGGACCTGGCCCGGCGGTCGGTGCCCCCGTCCAACCTGTCGCTTCTGGGGTTGGTGCGCCACATGGCAGGTGTGGAGCAGACGTGGTTCCGGCTGGACCTGGCCGGGGAGGACGGTCAGCGGCACTACCGGACCGCCGAGGATCGGGACGCCGACTTCAACGGCGCCGTGCCCGACCCGGAGGTCGTCGCCGAGGCGTGGAGGAGGTGGCGGTCGGAGGTCGCCTTCGCTGACCGCTTCGTCGACGAGGCGCCGAGCCTTGAGATCGTGGGCACGAGGTCGGGGTTGACTCTGCGCGAGGTCCTCGTCCACATGATCGAGGAGTACGCCCGGCACAACGGCCACGCCGATTTGCTGCGTGAGCGGATTGACGGGCGCGTAGGTCAGTAGCCGACGGCCTCATCCGTCGGACGGCACCTCTCCGGCGACGCGGCCACAGGGGACCCGGCCTCATCCCCCTGCTGTCTTTGTCTCGTGAAACGGCCCAGGTCACGACGGGGCGTGACCCGGGCCGCCGGGTGCGTCCACAGCCAACCGGACGACGGAAATTCAGAGGCTCTGCGCGACCTTCTCGAGCTGGTTCATGCCGACGGGCGCGTGAGCTTCCATACCGGAGTCCTTGAGCCCGTCCCGGTCCTCGATCGACTGGCACACCGTGTGGCTGGTCACTTTGGTCTTGCCGTCGACCTCCTCGAACGTCACAGTCTCGAGTGAGACGTGGCCGGGCATGGCCTCGAACTCCCAGGTCTGGACGATCCGCTCCGGCGACACCTCGTGGAAGACACCGCGGAACGCGTACTCGTTCCCGTCCGCGTCGACGTTGACGATCCGCCAGGATCCGCCCGTCACGGGCTCGAACCGGTCGACGCGGACCGTGAGCTCCGGCGGCGCCCACCACTGGCTGTAGAGGTCGGCGTCGGTGTAGGCCTTGTACACGGCGGACAGGGGCGCGTCGATGAGGGAGACCGTGGTGGCGTCGTGACGGCCGGGCTCCGCGGTGAACGTCGTCTCTGCCATCGTTCCGCTCCTTCGTGCGTGTGCTCTGCGGTGTCGCCTGTAGAGACGGCTCTCGGTCCGAGAACTCATCGCTATCGGCGGAGCCTGATCGACAGTTCTTTCAAGGCGCCCGGCGGCGAGCCGTCCCCAGCGACGTTCTCGCGGCGAAGAGGGGGAGCGACCCGTCGGTCAACGGAAGGCGTGCGCAAATTTGCGTCTCGCACGCCTCGTCCGCGGCCACCTCCTCGGCGCTCGCGCTCGTCGAGCGGGAAACGTTCGCGCGGCCGGCAACCCCGACCCGGCGCGAGGAGTCTTAGTTAGTGCCGGGCAAAACACGGGGAAAGAGAGCCATCATGACTCATCGCACATCCACCACCGCCGGTGGGAACAGCTCCGGCCTGCGACGACTCGGTCTCCGCATCCGCGAACGCGCTGCTGCCCTCCGACGGCTGAGCCGCGTCCACGTCCCTCTTCGTCGCGCAGGTCAGGTGACGGTCGCAACCGCCGCGGCCGCCCTGCTGTCGGCGGCCACGATAGCGGCGGCGCCGCCAGCCCACGCGGCCACAACCTACAAGGGCAGGGTTACCGCCTTCCTCAGTATCCGTAGCGCGCCAACGACAGCCGCGACCAAGGTCGGTAGCTTGAATTCCGGCGCGACCGTCACCATCCAGTGTAAGGTCTTCGGACCGTCGGTCGACGGCAACTCGCTCTGGTACAAGCTTTCCACCAAGAAGTGGGTGACCGCTCGGTACGTCGCCAACATCGGCTCGGCGCCGCGATTCTGCGGTGACGGGAAGGAATACGTCGGACGCGTGACCACCTCCGTCCTGAACGTTCGCAGCGGTCCCAACACAGCGAACGCGAAGGTGTCCTCGGCGACGCTGGGCGCGCGGCTGTTCATCGTCTGCAAGGTCGACAGCCAGGTGGTCGACGGCAACCCTCGCTGGTACCAGCTGACCGGTGACGGCGGTGGCCAGTGGGTGGCCGCCCGGTACGTGGCGAACGTCGGCGCGGCTCCGCCGTACTGCTGACGAGCTCTTCACGTGAGGTGGCCGGGTCGAGGCCTCGCCACCTCACTTCTGCTTTGAGCGATAGCGCGCCGGCCGCGTTGCCCGGCGCGCCGACCAATGCCGCGTGACGCACGTCACGCGGCGGGATGTCACAGGGCTGAGGTCCTTCCTCGTCTCCTGCACGAGGTTCGCTCGTGAAGGGAGGCAAAGCCATGAATCTCGCCCTGTGGATCGTCGCCGCGCTGCTCGCGTTCGTCTTCTTGCTGGCCGGTGTCGTCAAGCTGGCCGTTCCGAGGGAAAAGCTGCTCGCGGTTCGCGGTGCGGGATGGGTCGAGAACTACAGCGCCGCCGCCGTCAAGCTCATTGGACTCCTCGAAGTCCTGGCCGCGGTCGGCCTGATCCTGCCCGCCGTCCTCGACCTCGCACCGGTCCTGGTGCCGCTGGCCGCCGTGGGAGTGATCCTGCTGATGGTGGGCGCGATCGTCACGCACCTGCGCCGTCACGAAAGCGGGTTTGTGGTGGCGAACGCCGTCTACCTGATCCTGGCCGGCTTCGTGGCGTGGGGTCGCTTCGGTCCCGAGTCCTTCCTGGGGTGACACCGGCGCTCGAAGTCTTCGGCCGGACGCTTGCAGAAGGAGCGGTCAGGGTGCGTCGTTCACCAGGCCTAGGCGGCGACCTTCTTGTGGTTGCGGAGGTGGCCGGCCATGCTGTGCAGCGACACGCCGGGGCGGTGTGCACAACCGGAGGTCTGCTGCGAACTGTTGTCACCCCGCAGGAAGGAAGCGCTGCCTGACCTGGCGCTTTACCATCGGGTCCTCATCACCCCTATGAGGGGTCGCAACGTGTAGCTACACCCGGTGCAATGACGCCTGTCTCGACGGGCCTCATCGCCCCTACGAGGGCTTCCACCTGACCGGGAGAACACGTTCCATCCCGGTCTCGGGCCGGCGTGGTGGCGCTCGCCTAAGCGGCGCTGCGACAGCTGTCGCATAGCTGCTGACAGCGCACCGGCTTAAGACACTGCCTCCAGTGCCGCCTCCGGACGACTGCCTCCGGACGGCTCAGCGGAAAGTGCCTTTCGGCACGAGCACCCTTGCTAGCGTCCCAGCCGCACAGCCGTCGACAAGGAGGCACGGATGCGCCCCCGCAGTGCGATCGTCGTTGCCGTCGCTGCCCTCGCCCTGACCGGCACGACGTTCCCGCCGGTCCAGGCGATGGCTCCGAGTGCGACAACCGGCACGATCGGCACGAGATCAGACGCCGGTGCCGCGTCCTCCAGGTTCTTCGGCGGCAGGCTGCCGGTCAGCGCGCCACCCGAAACCCGGACCATCGCACCTGGGGTGACCGTGACGTCGCTCACCCTCGGTGAGAAGGACGAGAACGACTTCTGGACGGTCCACGTCTACCTCCCTCGGACGATCGACGGCCCATTGCCGACAGCCGACACGGCGCTAGGGGCGCGACCGATCGCTGAGCGAGTCGCGGACGCACTGCGCGAGAAGGGCTTCGAGCCTCGGCTCGAAGAAGTCCGCACTCCGGAGTACGCCGACTATCCGGCCGGGACGCTCGGTTGGATCGTGCGTGTCGGTGCCTATGAGACATCGACCGAGGCGGCCCAAGAGCTGTCCCGTCTGCGTGCCGCCGGCTTCGCGGGCGGCACCCGCTACACCGCTCAGGACGGGACGGACCCGCTCGCTCCGCAGAAGGTCCACATCATGCGGATCGACTTCGACGTCTTCGACGGCCGGGTCACGGCTGAGTACGGCGCGACGCTCTCCACGCTGGAGAAGCTGACCGACCACCTCGCCGAGACGGATGCCTTGGCGGGTGTCAACGGCCAGTGGTTCTACGACAACGCGCCGGGCGGGCTGTTCGTCAGTGGGGGCGATCTCCTCACGTCCGCGACGAACGGACGTGGTGGAGTCCTCCTGCGGAAGGGTGGCCGGACGGTCGACGTCGACACGTTCCGCTCCACGATCCGCCTCCGGTTGGATCGGACGACGGCGGTGCTCGACGCGGTGAACCGGCTGCCGGGCCGCGTCTGGAACTGCGGTGGGATCGGCGGAGACCTGCCGACGGAGAATCCTCAGCACGACCTCATGTGCACTGACGACAGCGAGCTCGTCCTCTTCACCCCCCAGTGGGGGCCGACGACACCGAGCGGTGCGGGCGCTGAGGTGGTGCTCGACGTGCGGAACACCGTCGTCGCCATCCACGAGCAGCGCGGGACCGCGATCCCGCCTGGTGGATCGACGATCCAGGCGACAGGCGACCTGGCCACGTGGCTGCTCGACCACACCGCGCTCGGCCGACGAGTCAAGGTCATCCCGCGCGTCATCAACGGTGACGGCGACGTGGTGCCGCTCACCAAGGACACGACCATCGTCCAAGCCGGTCCCACCCTCGTGAGAGACGGTCGGGTATCGGTCAATGCGCGTGGTGACGGCCTGATCCGGGAGGACACCGACCAGACGTTCACGTACAACTGGGTGGTACGCGGCAATCCTCGGACGATGATGGGCGTGGACGAGCAGGGCCGCCTCATGCTCGTCGTCGTGGATGGACGCCAGGCCGGCTACAGCGAAGGACTCGGCATCGCGCAAGCCGCCGAGCTGATGAAGCTGCTTGGCGCTTGGGAGGCGGTCAACCTTGACGGTGGTGGCTCGAGCGTCATGGCGACGAGCGAGGGTATTGTCAACAGCCCGTCCGACGCGACGGGGCAACGGTCGCTCGGCAACTACATCGTCGTGCGGAGGTGACCGTCGTCAACGCTTTCGCTGAAGAGCGGCGTTGTTCGACTCCGTACCTGCCAAGGTCACTTGTCGCACGTGTCGGATCGCTGCTGTCTCGTGCAGCCAAGGGACACGAGCGAGGTGCCGTTCACGAGGTCGACTGTGCCTCGTCCGGGAGGAATAGGTCGTTGCCGCCGCGCGGTACGCCGATTGGCAGCTGCCGGGTGCGAGAGAGCAGGTAGCGCGTTGTGCTCCGGCAAAGTTCGATGCCCATCCAGGCACACCGTCGCCCCCGTTGGCTGCTGGTGAGATACTTCACCAACTCGCCCGGGTTCCCGAGGGGCCGCGCGAGGCGGTCAGGCTGAGTCGTGGCGAAATCCGTGACGCACTGAGTGGCCTCGCGGAGAAGTGGAGGTCACCTGGACCTACTGGAGTGCCGATGGGATTCGTGTATCTCATGCTGGTGACGCTTTGCGGCCTCATGCTGTGGTTGCTGATCTCGCCAGGGTCATTCTGGCGGAAGACGGCGGCCTGGCAGTACAAGAACCCTGAGGCCAACGAGCCGAGCGACGCCGCGTACACGATGATGCGGGTGTTCGGTGGCATTTTCCTGGTGGTCTTCATCGGTCTCTGGATTCATATCGCCTCAAGCGTCGACGACTGGGAGCGCGCTCAGCAGGACAAGCAGTACCAGGAGTGCCTGGAGAGGAATGCTGACGAGGATGGTCTGCTCTCACCAGAGGACTGGTGCAAAGACCTATTGCCGCAGGAGCCCTGACCGACGAGTTCGACAGGGACTGCCGATGCCTCCCATCAGGCATTCGGGTGACGTGAACCTCAGCTACGACGAGCTTGTCGCCGACGCGCTCGCGGCCGCCGATGCTATGCGCCGATGGGACTTCGACTACCTCGAAGGCCGTACGAGCACGGATCCCTTGCCCTGGTCGTACCCGAACCTCGCGCGCGACGCGATCAGTCGTTCGAGGCGTCTCCTCGACATGGACACCGGAGGCGGCGAGGTCCTGGCATCGCTGGCGCCGCTTCCGCCGCACACCGTCGCCACGGAAGGGTGGGAGCCGAACATTCGTGTCGCGCGGGAGCGTCTCGAACCTCTCGGTGTGGAGGTCCGCCGAGCTCATGGAGAGACGTTGCCCGTGGAGGATGGCGAGTTCGACCTCGTCCTGAACCGGCATGCGGCGTTCGATGTCGCGGAGGTGTGGCGGGCCCTTGCACCCGGCGGGCACTTCCTCATGCAGCAAGTCGGGAGCCGCAACGACCTGGAGCTCAACGCCGCACTCGGCGCCCCGCCAGCGCTCGAGCCCGACTCCGACACCTGCGCGGGCGCGGTGGCGGGACTCGAGCGCCAAGGCTTCCAGGTGCTCGAAGCCGTCGAGGCGTTCCCAGCGGTGCGTTTTCACAACATCGCGGAGGTGGTCTACCAGCTGACGATCGTGTCGTGGCAGGCGCCTGGGTTTGACGTGACGCGCTACGACGCGAAGCTGAGAGAGCTCGATCGCCGGATTCGCGCGAGGGACCCTTGGTCGTCCACAACCACCGTTACATCATCAGGGCGGTCAAGCCGGATGACGCTCCCTGACGCGGGATGCCACGGCCGACGAGCGGACAGCGCTGGCTCGACATGTCAATCGACATCTGAATCATGTACCGTCGATGGCGGTGTTGTCGGGTAGGGAGAGGTCGCCTCGCGCATGTCCGATCGCCGACTGCTGGTCCTTTGGGACGTGGACCACACGCTGATCGAGAATGCGGGTGTCTCGAAAGAGAACTACGCCCGTGCGTTCGAGTTATTAACCGGACGGCGGCCGGAGCGGCCTGCCCGCACGGACGGGCGTACCGATCCCGAGATCATGCGTGGCCTGCTCAGCGACAATGGGGCCGATCCGGCGGTGTTCACCGAGCACGAGGTGACAACCGCGCTGGCAGCAGCGATGGAGCACAACGTCGGGGAATTGCTCCGACGGGGGTTCATGCTGCCGGGCGTCGCGGAGACACTCGCCACGCTCAGCGAGATCGACCTCGTCGTGCAGTCTGTTCTGACCGGGAACATCGCGCCGAACGCGGCGACGAAGCTTCGACTGCTAGGGGAGTCTCTGTCCGTCTTGGACCTCGAAGTCGGCGGATACGGCTCCGACGCCCCGGTCCGAGCGAGCCTGGTACGCATAGCCCAAACGAAGGCCACGCGCAAATATGGCTACGAGTTTGGACCTGCTGACACCCTGCTCGTTGGTGACACGGAGCGAGACGTGGAGGCGGCCCTGAACGGTGGCGCCCTGGTGATCGGCGTTGCGACTGGTCAGGCGAGCGAGGACGAGTTGTCGGCAGCGGGGGCACACGCGACGCTTCCGGATCTCACTGATCCGCATGTGGTCGTGGCGACGCTGGCCAAGGTGACGGGGATCGAGCTGGAGAGCAGGCGCAACTAGTTGGCCGGCTCGCCTCACTCTGCGACTCACCGGCTCGAGCTGTCCTTGGGTACGTATGGGTAGGACTCCTCCCAGGCGCGTTCGAAGCTTTTCATGTAGGTGTCGAAGAGGTCGGCGCCTTCGATACGGCGCAGGTGCAGGATCGGCGCCATGTAGCCGTAGATGCCGAGGGCATGCTGGTTGATCAGCATCTGGTCGTCGTACCGGAAGATGCTGTTGTACAACGTCGTTTGGTGCAGGTGAAAAGTGACGCCTTCCGCGCCGAGGAGTGGGCGATAGTAGGCGAGTGCCATGCGTACTCGACCGACGAGGCCTTCACCGAGTTTCTCTTCCCACCCGCGCAGTCTGATGGTGTCGCTGTCGGGGTCGCCGAGGCAGATGCGTACGGCGACACCGTTCGCGGCCTTGTGACGGATGATGTCGATCGACTCGGGGTTGTCCTCAGGCAAGAACAGGCTCGCGTTCGACAAGATGTCGAGCCGCTCCCGCACCGACAGCAGGAGGTCGAGCCAGAGCTGCTTCGGGGTGTCGGCGCGGTGCGGGTAGAAGTTGACGACTTCACTTGCTGCGCCGTTGTCTGAGGATTTCTCGAGGCTCGGCCACAGCCAGTGTGCGGGCACACCAAGCAGCTTCGCGGCGCGATGGGCGGTGGTCCGGTGTGGCACGCGGCCTTGGGTCACCCATCGCTGGACGGTCTTGGCGTCGACACCCAGCTCGTCCGCGAGATCCGCCACGGTATAGCCGTTCGCCCGGAGCGTGCTGCGCAGGCGGTCGTTCACCATCTTGGCCATGAGACCCCGCTCCAAGGGACATGCGATGGGGCGAGATGGGACATTTTACGCGGAGGAAATGTCCGTAAGTTCCCTTCCAGTGATGTGTTGGTGTCCGTGCCCTCAGCGTTGCAATTGCTGCACCCCCATCGGGGAGAGGGGCATGGATGGTCGGCGGCCGTACTGCGGACTTCGGCCCATCCCTTGCGGTCTCCCTCCCCGTGCCCTCCCCCGCGAGATACGGCGGGCGGTCGTGAGTTCAGCCGGCCGCCCGCCTACCCAACTGATCCGCGAACGAGGCAGCCAGATACGTAGGCTCGATGACAATGCGTAACGAGCACGTTGCGTCTTTGTGCGCAGGGAGGGTGCGGGATGTGCCGCGGATCACCTGGTGGCGGGGTCCTTCCGGTCCAAGATTCGACGTAGCTACTGTGACCGCCATGACGACCGAGCCCACCAAGATCCTGCTCGAGGAGTCCGAGCTGCCACGTCGCTGGTACAACCTGCTCGCCGACCTCCCGAGCCCTCCGCCGCCGGCCCTGCACCCGGGCACCAAGGAGCCGATCGGCCCGGACGACCTGGCGCCGCTGTTCCCGCGGGACTTGATCCTCCAGGAGGTGTCGACCGAGCGCTACATCGACATCCCCGAGGAGGTCCTGGACGTCTACCGCCTGTGGCGCCCCACGCCCCTCTACCGCGCGCGTCGCCTGGAGAAGGCGCTCGGCACGCCGGCCAAGATCTTCTACAAGTACGAGGGCGTCTCGCCCGCCGGCTCCCACAAGCCGAACACGGCGGTCCCCCAGGCCTACTACAACGCCGCCGCGGGTATCCGCCGGCTCACCACGGAGACGGGTGCGGGCCAGTGGGGTACGGCGCTGGCGTTCGCGTGCTCGCAGTTCGGCCTCGACTGCGAGGTCTGGCAGGTGCGGGCGTCCTATGACCAGAAGCCCTACCGCAAGGCCATGATCGAGACCTTCGGCGGCGTCATCCACCCGTCGCCCTCGGACCTCACCGAGGCCGGTCGGGCGGTGCTGGCGAAGGACCCAGACTCGCCCGGCTCGCTCGGCCTTGCGATCTCCGAGGCGGTGGAGGTCGCGGCGCAGAACGCCGACACCAACTACGCGCTGGGCAGCGTGCTCAACCACGTGCTGCTCCACCAGACGGTCATCGGTGAGGAGGCGCTGGTGCAGCTCGCCAAGGTGGGGTTGACGCCGGATCTCATCATCGGCTGCACCGGTGGCGGCTCGAACTTCGGTGGTCTCGCCTTCCCGTTCCTGCGGGAGAAGCTCGCGGGCCGCATGGACGTGACGATCCGCGCGGTGGAGCCGGCGAGCTGCCCGTCGCTCACCAAGGGCGTCTACGCGTACGACTTCGGCGACACCGCCGGGATGACGCCGTTGCTCAAGATGCACACCCTGGGGCACTCGTTCATCCCCGACCCGATCCACGCGGGCGGCCTGCGCTACCACGGCATGGCCCCGCTGATCTCCCACATCTTTGAGCTCGGGCTGATCGAGGCGGTGGCGAAGACGCAGCGGGAGTGCTTCGAGGCCGGCGTCCGGTTCGCCCGGGCCGAGGGCATCGTCCCGGCGCCCGAGCCGACGCACGCGCTCGCCGCCACCGTCGAGGAGGCCCTGCGCTGCAAGGAGACCGGTGAGGAGAAGGTCATCCTCACCGCGCTCTCCGGGCACGGGCACCTCGACCTCGCGGCGTACGCCGCGTACTTCGCGGGTGAGCTCGTCGACCACGAGCTGGACAGCGCCGAGGTGGCCGCCAACACCGCGGCGCTGCCCGTCGCCAACGCCTGAGCGGCCGGCTCCGCTTCGATGCGTGGCTGGGCCCGGTCACCAGGGCCCAGCCACACGGCCACGCTCAGCGGCGTCGGGCGGCGAGCTCAGGCCCCCCGGGCCGAGAGAATCATCCCTCCCGCACCAAGGTCGGAAGACGCTCGGCGAGCAGCTCGTAGTCGCGGAGCGAGTTGTACGCGTGCGCGGACAGCCGCACGAACGACCGACCGCCGAAGGCGGTGACGGCCAGCTCGGCGCCGATGCGCTCGGACGCCTGTGCCGCGAGGGCGGCGCGCTCGGACTCGCCCGTCACGGCGAGCGAGGCCGGCAGCTCGACCAGGCGCATCGTGGGCGCCGGGTGGGCCACCTCCGGGAGGGACGTGCCGAGCGCCTTCGCCACGATCGCGCTGGCCTCCGCCAGCATCGTCGTCAACCACGACCGACGGCGCGGCCAGTCCAGGGCCTCGAGCACCTCCAGCGACGTGGGCGCCGCCAACCACGGTACGTAGTCGCCGGTGCCCTGCTGGTCGAACCGCGTGGGCAGCGCGTCGTGCTCTCCCCACGACGTGATCAACGGCTTGGTCCGGTCCCGCCAGCGCTCGGCGACGAAGAGCCCGGCCGTGCCGCGCGGGGCGCACGGCCACTTGTGGAAGTTGCCGGTCCAGAAGTCGGCGCCGTCCACGATGGGCCGGTCGATGAGCCCGGGCGCGTGGGCGCCGTCGACGATGACGGGGACGTCAGCGTCCCGACACAGGCGCGCCACCCGGTCGACGGGGAACACCCGCGCCGTCCCCGAGCTGATCTGGTCGATCAGCACCACGGCCGTGCGCTCGTCGACCGCGGACGCGACCGCCGCCACGAGCTCGTCGTCATCCGCCTCGAGCGGAACGTGGACGGTGACCACCTCCGCACCCCGCAGAGTGCCCGCCCGCTCGGCGGCGTAGCGGACCGCGCCGTAGGCGTGGTCGGTGAGGACGATGCGCTCACCGGGGGCGATCGGGACGGCGGACAAGGCGACGGTCACGCCGGCGCTGGCGTTCGGCACGAGCGCGAAGCCGTCCGGGTCGGCGCCCAGGTACTCGGCCAGCCGTCGACGGCTCGCCGCCAACCGCTCCGGCAGCCGACGGAACCACGCCAGTGGGTTCGCCTCCATCTCCTCCCGCAGCGCGCCGGCGACGTGCTGGGTACGCCGCGGGACCGCGCCGTACGAACCGTGGTTGAGGTGCAGGGCGCGCGGGTCGAGAGACCACAGCTCGGGTCGGGGGAGGAACTCCACCGTCACGGCTCCTGGTGGGAGGGTCGGCAACGCTTGCTTGCCCGAGCAGCATAGTGGGGCTGGCCTTGGGGGCCCGGGGGACGGATGCCGACCAGGCACGGTGTTCCGCCACCAGGGGACGCGTCCTTACCTCGGGTCGTATCCGCTCAGGCGTGACGACCGAGCGACAGCTGTCACCGTGCGACCGAGCCGCTGTCACCGTGTCTCAGGCAGCACGACATCGGCCACCAGCGGCAGGTGGTCGGAGGCATCTGTGCAGATGAGCCAGGCGTGGCGGATGTCCGCGTTCGGTGGCGTGAAGATGTAGTCGAAACGCCAGTGCGAGGTGGTGAGCCCATCGCCGATGCCAACCGCGGCCCAGACGTCGGTGAAACGGCTGGTGAACGTGGTCATGCCGGGGAACTCCGGCACCGCGTTGGTGTCGCCGGTGAGGAAAACCGGTTCGGGGGAACCGGCGAGAAGATCGACGATCGCGTCCGCCTGTTCCTGCCATTCGGCGTCGTCCGTGTGTTGCATGTGGGTCGTGGCGACGCGGAGGCGTGTGCCGTGGATCTGGACGACCGCTTCGAGCAGGCCGCGTTGCTCGCTGGTCGGGTACTTCGGCAACCACGTGTTGCGCCAGGAGAGGATCGCACCCTGGGTCAGGATCGCGCACCCGTACTGACGTCTCGGCTGACCCGGCTCGAGCGGGTCCAGGTCGATGTTGGCGCCGAAGACGACCCGCATCGCCAGCATGCGAGCGAGCTCGCCAGCCTGGTCCTTCCAGTCGCTCCGATCTCTGAAGTGCCGGTCGACTTCTTGCAAAGTGACGACGTCGGCGTTTGTCGCCGCGATCACCTCGGCGGTGTGCTCGAGGTCGAGGACGTCATCGGGTCCGGCGCCATGGTGAATGTTGAACGTCGCGATCCTGATGGCACGTCGCCGTCGCGTGCTCGCTGCCGTCATGCCGTGCTCGGCCGCGACGGCGGGAGTCGTCGGTAGGGCACTAGCGAGGCCGGCGGCACCGGCCGTGGCCCCGAATCCCAACAAGCCTCGTCTGCTGAGGTGAGAGCGTCCCATGACGACACCGTAGGGACGCCAGATCGTCTCCGCGGTCTCCTGACCAGGAACGGCCGGGTAGCCCTCAGAACCCGCGCTTAGCCGTTTCCCGTCGTCGCTTGGTCCGTGTAGCTGGGCGGCATCCGACGGCCGGGTCGTTGCGGGTTCCGCTCCCCGGGCGAGCGGACGGGACGTCGAGTGCCCGACGCCACGGACATCCACTCGTCGTGATCGCGGCCGGTGTCGCGGCGCTCCCACTCGACCGGTTCGCCGGCGGGTTCCAGCAGGTCGGCGAGCCAGTACGTCTCGTCGGGGTTCCAGCCGGCGAGGACGGTCGCGCCACCGCGCACCGGGATCGCGGTGCCGGGCGTCGTGAGGTAGCCGACCATCGTGAGGTGGACGGCGTCGTAGTCCTGCGCGACCGCCGCCCAGTCGGGGATGAACCACTCGGTGTCCACGCCGGTGGTGCGCCACCAGTCGTGTCGCTTGGACGCCGTGACGCGCAGCGGGTACGCCTCGACGAGCGCGGCCCAGGCCTCCGGCCCGGTGATCTCGAAGACGCGGACCTCACGAGTGGGCCGAAGCGGCCAGACGCGGGCGTGCTCCCACCCGGCGTCGTCCTCGGTCAGGAGCAGCTGTATCGCGCCCAGCCAGGGTCGGGCACGGGACGTGTGCGCCAAGCCATCGGTTGGCGGCGCCGACCACCACGCGCCCGAGAAGCTCGCCCGCGGGTCGGTGGGGAGCTCCCGCGCCGCCCGCTCTTCCTCGGCCACGGTGTCGTCCCGCCACCTGGCCAGGCGTTCGGAACTTCCCGTCAGCGAGGGCGGCTCGGTGGCGTACTCGCCCAGCCACTCCACGAAGCGCTGGTCGGCCAGGTCAGCGGGCGATCGCCACCAGCTCGTCGCGTCGGCGCTCAGCAGGCTCGCCGCGAGCGGCGCGAGCGCGCTCGCGACATCCTGGCGAGCGAGGACGACGTCCTCCGGGTCGGGCTCCTGCCAGTACCGCGCCTGGCTCACCGCGTCGGCGAGGCATTCGGTCACCACCTGCTCCGACAGCGCGCCGACGGAGGCCGCGTCGCTGGCGCGGAGGGCGGCGGTGAGCGACGCCAGGGCGTCCTCGTCGTCGGGCCCCGAGGAGGCGGTCCACAAGGCGGCGCGGACGTCCTCGTCGAGGACGGCGGCGACCTCGAAGCAGAAGCGGCGTCCGCGAGGATTCGCCAGGACCGCGTCGATCTCACTCACGGCCCCGACCCTATAGCCCAAACGACACGGACGTGCCGGGATGGCGGCGCGGTGGCGCCGTGGCGGACGCCAGACACCACGACGGGATGCCGACGTTGGTCCGACCTTCAGCACGTCGACGCCGCTCGCCGACGTGCGCGGGGGGGGGGGGGGCACGTCCCCGGGCGAGCTGCTCAGGGACCGCGAACGCGCGACCGCGAACGTCCCCTGGGTGGTGCGCGTACCATCGCCGGGTGGAACAACGACTCAGCTTGATCACGCTCGGTGTCGCCGACCTCGCCCGTGCCCGTGCCTTCTACGAGGCGCTCGGCTGGCGGACGCAGTCCAGGCCCGAGGATGACGTGGCCTTCTACCAGATGCCGGGGCTGGTCGTCGCGTTGTGGGATCGAGCCCGCCTTGCCGAGGACACGGTCGTCACCGACAGCGGCGGTTGGGGCGGCATCACCTTGGCGCACAACGTGCGGTCGCCGGAGGAGGTCGACGCGGTGCTCGCCGAGGTCGAGCGGGCCGGTGGCACCGTCAAGCGGCCCGGCGCGCCGACGTCGTGGGGCGGCTACTCGGGGGTGTTCACCGACCCCGACGGTCATGCGTGGGAGGTCGCGCACAACCCGTTCTGGACGATCCACGACGACGGCTCGACGACACTGCGCTGACGACGGGGTTCGGCCGCCTGACCACCATGCTCGTGGTCGACGGGGCGACTCGGCCGCGGACGGCCCTGCCCTCGGGTCGCGACGACGCGGACGTGCCGAACGGCACCGAAGGGATGGGCGGCGCGACCGTGCCGCCGACCAGCGGGGTGCGTCGAAAAGCATCGAGGTGGTGGCCGACGATGCCTGCCACCACCTCGAGAAGCGATGCGCGCCTGACCTACAGCAGGTCGACGACGTCTCGGGTCGAGCTGCTCGGGACCGCGAACGCGCACGCCCGCGGCACCCCCGCGAGGCAGCCCCGCATGGTCATGAGCGCGGTGTAGTAGTCGATGTAGCGGAACCCGTACGTCTCGCCGCGGGCGAACGCCTGGCCGGAGATGGCGTCACGCCAGCGCTCGAACGCCTCGTCCGGGATGGGGACGTAGAGCGACGGCTGGAAGCCTTCCTCGTCCTCCCAGTTCTCCGCGTAGACGAACCGCCCGACCCCGTGGCGCGGCAGCGGGTGGTCCATCGGCAGGCCGGCGTAGAAGCGAGCCCTCTCGGCGATGATCGACGCGTTGGCGTGGTCGCTGTGGATGGAGTTCTTCCAGTGCGCGATGATCACGTCCGGCTTGAGCTCGCGGATGATGTCCGCGACCTGCAGGCTCACCTCCTGGGTGGCCTCGAGGAAGCCGTCGGAGTAGTCGAGCACCCGGAACTCGGCCCCGATCTTCTCCGCGAACGTGCGGCCTTCCTCGATCTTCTGCGCCTTGTAGTCCTCCGGGCTCATTCGGGGGTGACCCCGCTCGCCTGGAGTGAGCGCCACGATGGCGGTTCGGTGACCGGCCAGCGCCGCCGTGGCGAGCAGCGGACCGGCGGTCAGGTCCATGTCACCGATGTGGGCTCCGATGGCCAGGTAGGTCTTCATGCGCTCCTCACTTCAGGCCGCTGATCATGACGCCACGGATGTAGTACTTCTGCAGCAGCAGGAAGATCGTCAGCACCGGGACGATGCTGATGACGAGTCCCGCCATGACGATGGGGAGGGTCTGGTTCGGGTCGAGGTAGCTCTGCAGCAGCTGGATCCCGACCGGCAGGGTCATCAAGTCAGGGTTGACGGTGGAGATGAGCAGGCTCCACACGTACTCGTTCCAGGTGCCCACGAAGGTGAGCAACCCGAGCGTGATGAGCACCGGCGTGGTCTGGGGCAGGATGATGTGCCGCCAGATGGTGAACTCTCCCGCGCCGTCGATCCGGGCCGCCTCGATCACCTCGTCCGGGATCGAGACGATGAACTGCCGCATCAGGAAGATCCCGAAGCCGGACACCAGGAACGGGATGAACAGCGCCGCCACCGAGGTGGTGAGCCCGCCGTCACCTCCTCGCCCCAACAGGTCGTTGCCGCCGGCCAACGGCCAGTTGGTGAGGATGAGGAAGTCGGGGATGAGGAACAGGAACGGCGGGAACATCATGGTGGCCAGCACGAACCGAAAGACGATCGGCCGGCCGGGGAAGCGCAGCTTGGCCAGCGCGTAGCCGGCCATGCTCGAGGTCAGCAGGACCGACGCGACGGCGACAGCGGTCATGATGACGCTGTTGCGGAACAGCAGCCCCATGTTGAGCTGTTCCAGCGCCGCGAGGTAGTTGTCCAGGTGGAACTTCTCCGGCAGGAACCGGTACGGGAGCCGGCCGGCCTCGCCCGGGCCCTTGAACGACGTCATCACCATGTCGAGGAAAGGCACGACCATGATGACGGCGCCGGCCACCACGAGCAGGTAGGAGAACCACGGCGTCCTGCGCGGCTTCACGACGTCTCCTCCCCTCGCTGCCGGAAGAGCCACAGCTGCAGCAGCGTGATGGCGAAGATGATGAGGAACAGCACCAGCGCCATCGCGCTCGCGATGCCCCACATGCCGAAGTTGAACGCCTGCTGGTACATCTCGAACCCCGCGACGTTGGTGGCGTCACCGGGACCGCCGCCGGTCATCACGATGATGAGGGCGAACGACTGAAGCCCGGCGATCACTTGGGTGATGAGGACGAACAGCAGCGTCGGACGCAGCAGCGGCAACGTGATGTTCCAGAACATCCGCCAGCTGCCGGCACCGTCGAGCTCGGCCGCCTCGTAGTAGGTCTCGGGGATGTTCTTCAGCCCCGCGGTGAGGATGAGGATCGCCGTGCCCAGCGAGGCCCACGCCTGGACGACGACGACAGAGGGAAGCGCGGTGTCCGGATCGGCGAGGAACCGGACCGACGACATGCCGAGGGCGTTGAGGACGCCGTTGATCAGACCGCCGCTGGGTTCGTAGAGGTACTTCCAGATGTTGCCGACGGCGGCCACGGTCGTGACGATCGGCAGGAAGTACAGCGTGCGCCAGAAGCCTTGGAAGCGCAGCCGGTTGATCGCGTTGGCGAGCACGACGGAGGCGACCAACGTCAAGACCACGGAGCCGGCGGCGAAGACCAGCGTGTTGACCAGGATGGGCGCGACAAACGTCGACGCCGGGTTGAGGATCTCAGCGAAGTTGTCGAGCCCCACGAACTCGATCTGGGTGAGGTCGAAACCTCCCCAGGCCGAGAGGGCGAGCACGACCGCGAAGATCAGGGGAAGGATTAGGAAGATCGCGAAGAAGAGAAGGCTCGGCGAGAGGAACGCGTAGGCGACGATCGCCTCGCGACGGCGTGCCTTCGCCATCCCGCTTGGGACGGAGCCCGCCCGACGGCTTGCGCCGCCGCGCGGGCTCCGCTGCTCGTTCTCGTGGAGGACTGTGGCCATGGTGACCGTGGACCTCGCTCAGCCGGATGACAGGAGCGCGTCCGCCTGTTCGGCAGCGTTGGCGAGCGCCTCGTCGACCGACTGGGTGCCGGTCCAGACTCCCTCGATGCTCTTCTGCAGGGTGGTCTTGATCTTCTGCCCGTTACGACCGTTGGGCTCGGGCATCGCGTACTCCAGCGCTTCGGTGAACGGCTGGTAGTTGGGGTCGGTGATCTCGTCCGCGAGAGCCTCGGAGTCCGCGGGTCGACCGGGGATCGTTCCGATGGAGTACTGGAAGGAGCCCATGCGGGTCGCGCCGTCAGGGCCCTTCTCCGCGTTCATCCACTTGAGGAACTGCCACGCCTCGTCCTTGTGCGGGCTCTTGTTGTTGACACCCATGAAGAACCCATACGCGAGGGAGCCCTTGTCGCCGGGCTTGGGACCCGGAACGGGCACGACGCCCACGTTCTCGTACTTGTCCTTCATCGCCGTCTTGAGGCTGCCGATCCACCACCCGGCGTTGATGGTCATGGCCACCTTCTCCGACGGGAAGGCCTGGAGGACGTTGATCGCCGGGTCCGCGACCTTGGCGTCGATGAGCGACTTCTCGAACTCCAGGGCGGCCTTGCCGGCGGGGGAGTTGAACGCGGCCTTGGTGCCGTCGTCGGAGACGAACTGACCACCAGCGGCCTGCAGCAGGCTGAGGAAGGGGTGGACGACGGCGGAGTCCCAGCCGCTGGTCAGGCCGAATCCGGCGACCTGGATGTTGCCCTTGGAGTCGCGCTTGGTGACCTTGGCGGCGACCTCAGCGATCTCGTCCCAGGTCTTCGGCGGCTCGGTCACGCCGGCCTCGGCGAGCAGCTTCTTGTTGTAGAAGAGCGCGTAGGTCTGCACCTCGGTCGGGTAGCCGAGGATCTTGCCGTCGACGGTGACAGAGCCGACGGCCGCCTTGGAGTAGTTGGTCTTGATGTCCTGCTGGATGTCCTCCGGGGGCTCAGCGAGGACCCGAGCCCGCTCCAGCTGGCCACCCCACAAGCTGTAGGCCTGGATGATGTCGGGCGCCTTGCCGCCGGTCTGGCGCACTGTGATGGTCTGGAGCAGGTCGTCGTAGGTCACGGCCTGCGTCTTGACCTGGATCGACGGGTTGTTCTTGTTCCACTCGTCGACCATCTTCTGCAAGCCGGACTTCAGCGGGTCGTTCCCGTAGTGCGTGAGCACCGTCAAGGTGACCTTGTCAGAGTCCGTCGTCCTGTCACCGCCGCCGGTCGAGCAGCTCGCCAGGGCGAGTGCGGCGGCTGTGGCCAGCGCGGCGGCGCGGCCAGCGGTTCCCCACCTCATGGTCGTCCTTCGCTCTTCAGTCGAGGGTGAGTCGCATCACGTCGAAGTACCGGGTCGTGGTGAACCCGGTCTTGCGGTAGAGGTGACCGGCCGGGCTCTCCTCTCCGGTCCACAAGAACCACGCCCCATGCGCACCGAGGGCGCGCATGCGCGTCAGGCTGAGGTGCAGCAGGACCTCGCCCAGGCCGGTGCCGCGGCGGTCGGGCAGGACCCCGAAGGGCCCGAACCGTTCCACCATCCCCTCGTACGCCGCGAACATGGCCCAGCCGACCAGCTGACCGTCGGGCGCGCGGGCCACCACGATCCGGTCGAGCGGAAGCCCGGCGATCACGGCCTCCCGGATGGCCCGTCCCCAGTCGGGGTTGAAGTGCTCGTTGGCCATCCGCACGAGGGCGACGAGTTCGTCGTCGGTGGGTGTGCCGAAGGAGTAGCCGGCGCTACGAAGTTTCGCGGCGCGCTCGTGGACCCGCGGGGGTGTCGCGTAGCCGACGAGGCTCATGTCCATCGCCGCGGCTTGGTACAGGGTTGTAAAGCCGAGCTTGCTGAGGAGGCCGGCGGCCTCGGGGTAGGCCTTGCGGTCCAGGCCGGGCACGATGTAGTTCGGCGTGTACGAGGCGAAGTACACCTCGGTCCGGCCGTGTCCGCGCAGCCAGGCGAGGGCGTCGCGCAGGAGCTGCGTCCCCAGTCCGCGGCCGCGCGCGTCTGGGTCGACGAAGAAGAACGTCAGCCAGCCGCGCTGGGGTTCGAGGTCGTCACCGACCATCGCGACCTGACGTCGGACCGCGTAGGCGGCTCCCACGAGACGCTCGCCCTCCCAGGCGAGACGGAGCCCTTCGGGGTCGAAGTTGGCGTCGAGCAAGACCAGGTTGCGGAATCGTGGAAGGGTGATCGCGTCCGCGGGAGCGCTCCGACACCACAGGTCGACGACGGCCTCGGCGTCGCCCACGCGGAAGCCGGTGATCTCTGCCATGGGCTGCAGCCTCCTCACGGCATGGGCTAGTGATAGGTTGGAAAATTACCAACGACCAATGCTCGCGTCAATTTGTTGCCATGCGTGCGGGACGGGTTCCTGCTGGTAGCGGTTCGTCGTCAGCGTGGCACGGGAGGGTGGCGATCAGCGCACCGGGCCCGTAGGAGTTACCAAGCGTTGCCGGACCTATCCGGGTCGTGCACGGCGTCGAAGGTCTTCGCCAAGGCCGCCATCGTGGCGTCGTAGGTGCGCTGGGCGACAGCCAGGTAGACGCAGTCGACCACCGCGAGCTGGGCGATCCTGCTGGCCATGGCGCCCGTTCGGAAGCGCGTCTCGCGCGCCGCCGTCGTCAGGAGCAGGTCGGCCTGGGCGGCGAGCGGTGAGTGCGGGTCGTTGGTGACGGCGACGGTGGTGGCGCCTTGCTCGCGAGCCTTGGCCAGACAGGCGATGGTCTCGCGGGTCTGGCCGCTGTGCGACCAGGCCATCGCCACGTCACCGTTGGTCAGGAGCGCCGCGGTGGCCAAGGCCAGGTGCGGATCGGCCACGACGAACGCCATCCGGTCGATGCGGAGCAGCTTCTGCTGGAGGTCCTGCGCGCCGAAGCCACTGGCGCCAAGCCCGAAGAGGGCGATGCGGCGGGCCTGGATGAGCGCGGTCACGACCTTGTCGAGCTGGTCGAGGTCGAGCTGCTTGAGGGTGTCCTCGATCGCGGCCGCCTCGGTGCGCGCCACCTTGGCGACCAGCTGCGCGAGCGGGTCGTCACGGTCGATGTCGGCGCCGGTGAGGAGCTCCTCCCGCCGCCGGGCGGTGTCCCGACCCAGCTCGGTGGCGAGCGCCAGCCGGAGGTCGGGGTAGCCGCGGAAACCCGCCGCGCGGCAGAACCGCACCACCGTGGTCTCGGAGGTCTGACAGGCCCGGGCGACCTCTGTGATCGTCTTCTCGACGACGAGGGACGGGTTCGCCAGCAGCGCCTCGGCGACCCGGCGCTCGGCGCGCGCGAGCCGCGGCAGGATGGCGCGCACGTGCTTGCGGACGTCCGCGGGGCGTGGCTGCCGCGTCGCCGTGTCCTCCTTCACCGGCCGCCCCTCCTCGCTCGGCGTGCGCGTGCGCGCGGGTGGCTCGGACTAGTGATAGAGGATGACCTGCTCACCTGCCCACTCGTGAGGACGGGCGTGGCCGGGAGCGGTCGAGGGCAGCAGTGTGGTGGGGTCCTGGCCGGCGTCGAGCGTCCGGCGCAGGGTGTCGGAGCCCCAGAGCAGGTCGATGAAGTAGGGGTGCCTCGCGCTCTCGTCCTCGGCGACGCGCCACCCGAAGTCGTCCGGATACAGCGTGCGCAGGCAGTGGAGCATCGCCAGGGCGGTCCGCACGGGCGCGAAGCTTTCACGGTCGGTGATGTGCACCTGGACGCCGCGGCACTGGCGGCCGGCGTACTTGTGGAAGGTCGGGGTGAACGTCGCGTCCCGGAACCGCACGCCGGGGAGACCGAGCTCGTTGAGCGCGGGCGCGAGGCGGCGGTCGACGTACGGCGCGCCGATCAGCTCGAACGGCCGGGTCGTCCCCCGGCCCTCGGAGAGGTTCGTGCCCTCGAACAGGCCGGTGCCCGGATAGACGAGGGCGCTCTCGAGCGTGGGGATGTTGACCGACGGCATGACCCACGGCAACCCGGTCTGGTCGGCGTAGGAGGACCGCTGCCAGCCGGTCATGGTCACGACCTCGAGCCGCGCCGGCCGTCCCGCCTCGCGCGGGATCGCGGTCTCGTTGAGGTGTCGAGCGAGCTCACCGACGGTCAGCCCGTGCCGGAGCGGGATCGGGGCGCGCCCGACGAAGCTGGCGAAGGCCGGGTCGAGGAGGGGGCCCTCGACGGCCAGTCCGCCCACCGGGTTGGGTCGGTCGAGGACGACGAAGGGCATGTCGAGCCGAGCCGCCACGACGAGCAGGTCGTACATCGTCCACACGTACGTGTAGAAGCGGGTGCCGATGTCCTGCAGGTCGTAGAGCAGGGTGTCCACGCCGGACCGGACGACCAGCGCCTCCAGGTCCGCGCCGCTGTGACGGTAGGTGTCGAAGACCGGCAAGCCGCTGTCGGGGTCGTGGTCGTCGGGCTCGCTCTCGCCCGCCTGGGCGCTGCCGCGCAGGCCGTGCTCAGGGCCGAACAGCGCCACGAGCGGCACGCCGGCGGCCTGCAGGGCGGCCACGTTCGTGGTGAGGTCGGGCATCACCCCGGTGTAGTTGGTCACCAACCCCAGGCGTCGGCCCGGGACCAGCGAGGGGTCGGCGCACAGGCGTTCCACCCCGGTGACGGTTCGCTGGGTGCCGTGCTGCACGAGGCTGCCCTCCGGTGAGCGAGATCCGCGCCAGCGGCGCGAGCGTGCGGTCCGTGGTAGGTTGGTAAATTACCTTCCTCCATTACATAACGTCAATAAGCTTCAAAGGAGGCCCGGTGAGCGAGGCCCACTCGCCTTTCGCCGCACTCGTCACGGAGCAGGCCGACCCGCGGTACGGCGACATCGATCAGCTCTCGACGCTGGAGCTGGCCCAGCGGATGAACGCCGCCGACGCCGAGGTGCCGCACGCGGTGCGCCGGGCACTCCCCGCCATCAGCGCCGCCATCGACGCGATCGTGCCGCTGTTGGCGTCCGGTGGTCGGCTGGTGTACGTGGGGGCGGGCACCTCCGGGCGGATCGCCGTCCTGGACGCGGCCGAGTGCCCGCCGACGTTCAACACCCCGCCCGAGCAGGTGCAGGCGATCATCGCGGGAGGCCCGGTCGCCGTCACCGGCGCCGTCGAGGGCGCGGAGGACGACCGTCCCGGTGGCGCGCAGGCCGTGGCCGAGCGAGGGATCGGGAAAGGCGACGCCGTCGTCGGCGTCGCGGCGAGCGGGCGGACGCCGTTCGTGTTGGGCGCGGTGGAGGAGGGTCGGCGTCGTGGCGCCCTGACCGTCGGTGTGAGCTGCAACGCCGACACGCAGCTGTCGGCCATGGTCGACTATCCGATCGAGGTCCCCGTGGGGCCGGAGATCCTCGCCGGGTCGACCCGGCTCCGAGCCGGCACCGCGCAGAAGCTGGTGCTCAACATGATCTCGACGATCTCGATGGTGCGGCTCGGGAAGACCTACGGGAACCTCATGGTCGACCTGCGGGTCGTCAACGACAAGCTGGTCGACCGCGCGGTGCGCATCGTTCGGCAGATCACCGGAGTCGACCGGGAGGTCGCGCGTCGGACGCTGGAGGCGGCCGACCGTGACGTCAAGACGGCGGTGCTCATGCTCGAGCGCGGTGTCGACGCGCCGACCGCCCGCGCGATGCTCGCCGGAGCGGGTGGGCGGTTGGCGGACGCGCTTCGCTCCGACGACGTGGGGAATCCGCGTTCCTGAGGAACCCTCGACCTTCCCGTCGAGATCTCGGGTCACCTCGACTCCGGTCAAGGCGTCCGATGACGCCGGGGCCGTGCGACGAGACCGCAAGTGGGCGTGCCGCGCCGGCTACGTCTCGCCTTGCGTGGGATGCCTTGCGTGGGATGAGGACACGATCGACCGGCCGCCGAGTCGGATCCGACCGATGCCCCGATGAGGGCGACGGTGTCGACGGGACGGCTGTCGTGCGCGTGGGGGCGAGCGTGTGCGCGTCGACCGTGCCGCTGCCCTGGTCGAGCCGGAGTGCCCGCAGCACCCCCACGCGCGCATGACGGCGAACGGCCCGGAGGCGGGCGCTGAGGCGATCACGACCACGCAGAAGTCGACGCCCCGCTGGGATTTTGTCGTACGTGGCGGGGGCATCGCGTCCCTGCGCCACAAGATCACGAGTACGTATCGATCGCCTGTCATGCCGGGTGGACGTGGAGTTCCTTTCGTCCGTTGTGCGAACCTTGCCGCGCCTGGGAAGCATCTCTGCGACTGAGACACGAAGCGCGCCGCGCGGTACCTGGCCCGGTTCGTGCATCTGCTACGGGAGGAGAAGTTCGTTCATGCCTCGTCGGCATCCGAGAAAGCGGAAGACATTCCTATCCGCCGCTGCCGCGGCGGCAGTGATGGCTGCGCCGCTGATTCCAACCACGGAGGTCGCTCACGCGGGCACGGCAGAGCGCAGTGGAGCAGATGTGCCGCGGCCAGGTGCTCCCGGTGTCGGGGACAAGGTGTTCCCCAATCTCGGGAACGGCGGCTACGACGCGAAGAGCTACGTCGTCGACCTCGAGTACATCGCCGACACGCAGACAGTCGACGCGACTGTCGTCATGATCGCCAAGGCGAAGCATGCGCTGTCGTCGTTCAACCTGGACGCGGTCGGTCTGGACATCGAGTCCGTGACGGTCAACGGGAAGCGGGCGAGCTTCACCCAGCAAGAGGAGGAGCTGGTGGTGACGCCGGCGTCCGCCATCCACAAGGGCGCGCCGTTCGTCGTGAAGGTGCGGTACACCGCTGACCTGCGAAAGGAAGTCCCCAACCCTGGCTTCGTTCCGACCGAGGGTGGTTTCGCGCTGGCGCCGCAGCCGGCAGGCGCGCACTCGGTGCTGCCGTGCAACGACCACCCGTCCGACAAGGCGTACTTCGCGTTCCGCTTGACGGTCCCTGAAGGTACGCACGCTGTCGCCAACGGCACGAAGGTCGGGGAGTTCTCCACGGGGGATGGGCGTACGACCTTTGCGTACGTCTCCCGCGACCCGATCGCGACCGAGCTGCTGCAGATCGCCGTCGGCGACTACCAGGTGGTCGACCGCGGTACGGACACCGGCGTTCACCTGCGCGACGTGGTGCCGACGGACCGGGTCGACAGACTCGAGCCGGCGCTGTCGCTGACACCCGGTCACCTGGACTGGATCCGTCAGTACCTCGGTGAGTTCCCGCTCGAGGCGTACGGTCTGCTGCCGGCCGACACCGACGACCCGAACGCCTTCGACTTCACCGGGCTGGAGACTCAGACGCTGACGCTGTACAAGCCGGCGTTCCTCGAGCAGGAGGAGTCCAGCATCGGCTCGCACATGATGCACGAGATCGTGCACAGCTGGTGGGGCAACAGCGTCTCGCCGGCAAGCTGGTCCGACCTGTGGATCAACGAGGGACACGCCGACCTCTACGGTCTGATGTACCGCTACGAGCGCGGCTGGCCCGACTCGCGCGGCTACACCACGCTCGAGGAGCGGATGAAGTACACCTACAGCCAAGGCGACATCTGGCGCGCCTTGTCCGGTCCGGTCGCCGACCCGAACGCCGAGAACCTCTTCGACAACCAGCGCTACACAGGCGGCGTGCTGGTGCTCTACGCCTTGCAGGAGAGGGTCGGTGTCGAAGCGTTCGCCGAGATCGAGCGGACGATCCTGAAGCGGTACAGGAACCGCAACATCTCGACGGCGCAGTTCATCGACGTGGCGGTGGAGGTCACCGGTGACCCGGAGGTGAGGCCGTTCCTCGAGGAGTGGCTGTACGGCACCAAGACGCCTCCGATGCCGAACCACCCCGACTGGACGGTCGAACCGCCGACGCCGACCGTGCTCGCGAACACGACGCGGGCAGAGCTGCGGACGGACAGCCGCAACCCCTCGCACTGAGGGCCCGCACGACCGAGACGTGGCGGTCCTTTCGACACGAACGGGTGTCGGAAGGGCCGCCACGCGCGTAGGACGGCTGAACGATCAGTTTCTCGAGCCGCATTCTCGTGTGCGGGGGCGAGGACTAGGCGGATCACTCCCACACCAGCAGCGACTCCCACCAACGGCCGGCGCGCAGCAGCATCTCGGCGTCGCGGCCTCCGCTCGCAACGTAGCTGGTGAGTTCGATTCGCGCGTACACCGCGGACATCGCGCCTCGTCCCGAGCCGTCGTACCAGCCGCCGCGCCGCAGGTCGTCGTCGCCGTTTCCCGGGTAGGTCGCCCGCGGAAGGTCGATCCATGGAAAGTCCGGCGGTACCGGGAGCTGGGTGGCTTCGACGAAGCGGTGCGTGAAGGCGATCTTGGCCGCGAGTCCCGCCCAGAACGACCGCGCGTCGAGAACCGACGGCGGCGGCGTCCCCGCCAATACACCTTCGTCCAGGTGCGGGATCTCGGCACGGTTACGCGGTTCACGAGCAGGGCGTGCAAGGCGGTGCCCAGATTGGCGACAGCGTTGGGAGACCAGCCGTAGGTGATGGCGTACGGCATCTCTCCCGTCTCCTCGCCGAACGCGAGCTCCGCGCCATCGAGGGGGAAGCCCGGCGGTTCGCCGGCGTAGACGAGGTTCGGATCGATCTCGGTGGTCGCGAGCAGCAGCCGGGCCCCGGCAGCGGCGGCGCGTCTGTAGAGCGGATGGCGGTAGCGACCGAACCCTTCGGCGAGCGCGCGCACCGCCGCGTACTGGTCGAGGGACAGCATCGCCGGCGACCACGTCCGTACGTCCCACGAGCCCATGGACCCGTCGGGTCCCTCGACCAGGTGCGGGAAGCCGCCGGCCAGCCGCGGGTTGCCGAACCGGCTCGTGGCCGCGGAGAGGGTGAGCTGCAGCTCGACCACGCGGTTCAGCAGCGCGAGGGTGACGGCGTCGACGTCTTCGACGGTGGGCAGGTCCTCGCTGAGCTTCGAGGCGTCGCGTTCGCGGAATCTCGCGTAGGCGATGAGGAAGCTCACGTTGCCGGTCAGCGTCCGGATGTCCCCCGTCCGGAGCAGCTGGTCGGGGTTGGCTGCGAAGCGCTCCACGAGCGAGGTGGCGTATCGATGGACGTTGTCGCGCAGCCGCGGGTGGGAGAGCAGGAACGGGTCGGAGAGCACCTGGACGCCGAAGAGATGGCCCATGTAGGTGGGACTCGCTTCCAACACGCGGTCCACAAGTGCCTCGAGGATGACCCGCTGATGGGCGCTGCGTGTCACCTTGTACATGGCGGCGAAGGCCGCCAATGCGTGCTCGACTCCCTCCATGCCGAGCCCGACGTACTCGCCGTCCGCCGTGAGCTGTGAGTAGGCCCCGACGACTCGCGGATGCTCTGTCGCCGCGCGGGCGTGGCGCGCGTGCACCACGGCGGCCTCCGATGTCGCGAGCAGGCTCACCAACCCTGCGGAGAAGGAGCGCCTGCCCAAGGTCGTCCGACTTTCGTCGCTCGGTAGAGGCGGGATGCACTGGTCCATGGCGGAGCTCTCCCGTCACGAGGCTCGTGGCTTGCACTCCATCTCAGCAGGACGCACGTCGCGATGTGGGTCGCTGACCATTCTCGGTCTCAGGGTCTCGCCTCGCCTCGACCGTCGGGCCCATACAGCGAAGGCCTGCGCCAAGAAGAGGAATGTGCCGAAAGAAGAACCCACTGGGAAAAGGAACGTGCCACCCTTCCGAGCGTCGGAGAGGGTGGCACGTCGCGTCGTTCGCGTCAGTCGATGGAGTAGCCCAAGGCGTCGAGCATCGTGTAGACGCCCGCGAGAGCGATGGCCACGCTGCTGATCGCGAGAGCGACGGTGAAGAGCGAGCTTGCCTTGACGCGGGGATCGATCTCCGTGCGGCGGAGATACCACACGGCGATGACCGCGGCGAAGAGGAAGATGCAGCCACTGATCCCGCCGATCATGATCATGATGACCGGGGACTGGACGAAAAGGTACGCGATCCCCCAGATGATCGGCAGCGCCACGATGAAGCCACGAATCCAGCGCTGGCGGGCCCGCGAGTTCGTCCAGTCGAACACGCCGGCGCAGCTGAGCACGTTGGCGTACATCCGCGACCAGGCGGGCGTCGCCGCCCACAGCGTCGAGGCGAGCACGGCGATGGCGCCGACCAGGAAGACGATGCGCGCCCATTCGCCGAGCGTGTCGGTGTAGAGCCGGGTCAGGGTGGTGATGACCTCGTTGCCCTCGGGGACCAGGCCCTGGGGATGCAGGACGGCCGCGCCCATGACGTAGAACGCCATCGTGGTCACCGTGTAGACCACCCAGGACAGCATGGCGTCCCGCTGCATGACCTTGATCCAGCCCTTGGCGCGACGCTCCCAGTCCGCACTGCCGTCGTTGGGCCCGGTCCAGCGGGCGTACCCCTTCTCGATGCACCAGTACGGGTAGCTGGTGATCTCGTCGACCGAGACGCCGGTGAGCCCGAACATCGCGAGAGCAACCGGGAGCGTGCCCGCTGGGATGCCGAAGGTGAAGCCGCTCGCGATGTCGCCGACGTCGTAGGCGAACGGTGTGAGTGGCAGGCCGACGGCGATGGCGACCGTCGCGAGCGAGAAGAGGACCACCAGCAGCACCGCCACGCGCTCGATCAGGCCGTACTTGTTGGAGTACAACGCCGCGACCGTGATGGCGACGACGATGACCGTCCACGTGGCGAGGGACGTGAACCCCAGCGGTGGACCGCCCAGGGGATACAGCACGCTGCACGCCACCGCGACGGCGCCGACGACACCACCGGTCTGCACCACCTTCGACAGCGCGAAGACGATCCACAGGATGTTGACCCACCCGACGCGGCCCACCTTCGGCGGGACCTTGTTGTAGCCGGTGAGCGCCGGCTGGCCGGTCGAGATCGTCCACCGGGCGAGCTCGATCTGGACGGCCACCTTGACCAAGGTGCTGAAGATCACCAGCCACAGCAGGGCGAAGCCCGCTCGTGCTCCGAGGGCGGTCGTGGCGATGAGCTCACCGGCGCCGACGATCGCCGCGCCGAGGATGAGACCGGGACCGAGGTAACGGAGGCTCTGCCACCAGCCGGTGGGCGGCTCCTTGATGCCCTCGGTCGTCAGCCGGTACGGGTCAACCTGTGGGGCGTGTGGGTGCGCCGCCGCGCTCACCTCTCCCACCATGGCCACTCCTCACGTCGTGGTCACCAGGGCGTCGAATACCGGCCGGATGACTCGTCGCGACCGCGGAATGGTGTCCGGCTCGACCGGCGGCCGTTCGCCTTCCGTCTGGTATCCGCTTTCTAGCGGGCTAGCATGCTAGCGTCCCAGCTCACGAGGCAAGAGCCTCGCGTGAATCGCTGTGGCCTTAGGCGGTACCAGTGAGGGGAGCGCCCGTGGGAATGCGCGTCGCGGTCGGACAGTCACCCGTCGCCACCGACGAGTACCTCGCCTTCGCCGCACAGCTAGGTGTCGAGGGGGTTCAGTTCAACACACCCGACTTGCCCGGCGACCACCGCTGGGAATACGAGGACATCAAGCGTCTCGTCGACCGGGTCGCTGAGTTCGGACTCCGGATCGAGGCGTTCGAGAACCTTCCGAACCATTTCTACGACAAGGTCTTGCTCGGCCTGCCCGGGCGAGACGAACAAATCGAGAACGTCCGAGCCACCATCACCAATATGGGCCGCGCGGGCGTCCCCATCCTCGGCCTCAACGTCATGCTCCAGTCGGTGTGGCGGACCGACGTCGGGCCCTACGGTCGTGGCGGCGCCACTGTGTCGATCTACGACCACGACGTCGCCTCCGACCCCTCCCGGCTCGAAGAGGTCTGGGTAGCCCGCCGCGACCGGCGCGTCGCCGACGCCAAGGACTCGTGGGTGCGCGGCGAGCACCTCGGCAACGAAGTCCCGATCAGCCACGACGAGCTGTGGGCGAACGTCGAGTACTTCGTGCGCAGCATCGTCCCGGCCGCGGAGGAGGCCGGCGTCCGGATCGGCTTCCACCCCGACGACCCACCGGCCGAGGAGCTCCACGGCGTCGCACGCATCCTGACCAGCGTGGACGCCCTCGTCCGGGCCGCGACGATCGTCGACAGCCCCGCCCTCGGCATCGAGCTGTGCCTGGGCACCGTCTCCGAGATGGGTGGCGAGCCCGCCGTCCTGGACGCCATCGAGCGTCTCGGCCGCCGCGGGAAGATCCTCTACGTCCACCTCCGCGACGTGGCCGGGACGATGCCGCGCTTCCGCGAGTGCTTCCTGGGCGAGGGCAACTACTCGCCGCTGCGCGTCATCCAGGCCCTGCACCGAGTGGGGTTCGACGGCTTCATCCTCGACGACCACACGCCGGGCCTGGTGAACGACGACGGCTACGGGTACCGAGGGAGGGCCCACGCCATCGGCTACATCCAGGCCCTCCTCGACGTCGTCACGTCCGGCGCGGCCAGCTGAGCAGCGGAGTGACTCGGGCCGGCGCGGCGGCGCGCGGCGCGTCAGCCGGTGACCGCCTCGCGCGCCCGCCGCACCAGCGCCTCCGCCACCTGCACCTTGAACGCCGAGCCCGGCAGCGGTGTCGCGTCGGTCAGCCCCGCGTCGGTGTCGAGGGACCACGGGATCGGCGCCACGCCGGCCAGCGCGACACGCACGTCCCCGCCGAACCGCGCCGCCGCGACCCCGACGATCGGGAAGGCGTACCGCTTGCGGTCCATCGCCTTCAGGTAGGTGCTGGCGTCGGGCCTCGGCACGTCGAGCTCGAGGAGGAGCTCACCGCGTTCGAGCGTCGTGACGCTCCGGTCGTCCTCCGTCGCCAGGCGGTACAGCTCGGCCAGCGGCAGCTCGCGTCGCGTCGTCCGCACCGTGGTCCCCAGCGCCAGCAGCGCCGCGGCGATGTCGGACGGGTGCGCCGAGCCGCAGTGGGCGTTGCCGAAGATGGCGTGCTCGTCGCTGCGGCCGTCCCGAGCCAGGCACCGCTCACCGCCGGCCAGCCAGCAGGCGTGACCGAGCCGCCAGTACCAGCAGCGGGTGGCCTGCAGCAGGTTGCCGCCGATCGAACCCATGGCTCGAACCTGCGGGGACGCCGCGAGCCGGCACGCCTCCCGCAACGCGGCCGGAACGGCGTCCTCGGCCGCGTGCTCCAGCTCCGCGAGTGTGGTGCCGGCCCCGATGCGGACGCCGCCGTCGTACGGCGTCACGCCACGTGGCACCACGGGACGCACGTCGACGAGGGTGTCGGCGGTGAGCAGCCCGTCACGCAGCAGCGGGACGAGGTCGGTGCCGCCCGCCAGCGGCACCGAGCCGTTGCCGAGTCCCGCCTCGGCGAGCGCGGGCTCGGACAGGCTAGACAGTCGCCGGAGTCTCATGGCGCTCCTTCGCTCCTTCGCCGAGGGCTCCCGCTCGCCGGTCGGCCGCTTCGCGGAGTGCCCGGAGGATCTCCTCGCGGTCGATCGGCAGCTCGTGGACGGCCGCGCCCGTCGCGTCGCGGATGGCGTTGGCGATCGCGGCCGCGACAGGGATGATCGGCGGCTCGCCCAGGCCCTTCGCGCCGAGGCTGGTGAGGTTGGGGTCGGGGACGTCGACGAGCTCGGTGACGATCTCGGGAACGTCGGCGATCGTCGGCATCCGGTAGGCGTCGAGGGTCTGGGTGAGGACCTGGCCACTCGTCGGGTCGACGAGCCGCTCCTCCGACAGCGTGTGCCCGATGCCCTGGATGACGCCGCCCTCGAGCTGGCTCGACGCCCCGAGCGGGTTGATGACCCGTCCGACGTCGTGGATGGCCGCCAGTCGCTCCACCCGGACCTCGCCGGTCTCGATGTCGACCGCCACCTCGGCGACCTGCACCCCGAACGTGTGGACGGCCATGCCGGCCGGGTTGGGGCCGCGGGCCCCGGTGCCCAGGATCTGGGCGTTGCCGAGCAGGCCGAGGACCTCCTCGACCGGCCAGGACTCGCCGTCGGAGGCCTCGATCCGGCCCTCCCGGATCCGCAGTGACTCCGCCGGGCGCTCGTACCGCTGTGCCGCGATGTCGAGGATCTGGCAGCGGGCGTCGGCTGCCGCGGCGCGAACGGCCGGCCCCATCGAGGGCGTCGTGGAGGAGCCGGCGGCGGGGACGGCGTAGGGTCCGCGGTCGGTGTCGCCGAGCACCACGTCCACCCGGTCCAAGGGGAAGCCGAGCTCCTCGGCCGCGATCTGCGACATCGCGGTGCGCGTGCCGGTCCCGATGTCCTGCATGGCGGTGATGACGGTGGCGCGGCCGTCGGACCCGACCCGCACCCACGCGTACGCCGGTGGGCCGCCTCCGCCGTACCAGATCTGGCTGGCGAGACCGACTCCACGCCGCCACGGTCCCTCACTGCGTGCGCGGACCTCGTGGCGCCGCGCCCAGTGCTTCTCCGCGCGCCGGTAGCACTCGAGGAGCTGGTTCGCCGAGTACGGGGCACCGGTCGCCGGGTCACGGTCGGCGTAGTTGCGCCGGCGCAGCTCCAGCGGATCCATGTCGAGCTTGGCCGCCAGCTCGTCGATCAGGCACTCCAGGCCGAACGTGCCTTCGACGAACCCGGGCGCGCGGAACGCCGCCATCGGCGGCGTGTTGAGCTTGGCGCCGTACTCGACGGTCCGGACGTTCGGGCACGCGTAGAGGCCGTGCATGGGGCCGGCGGTGAACGCCATCCAGCCGTCCCAGCCGAGGCTGGCCACGAACTCGCCGGCCAACGCCACGATCGTGCCGTCGCGCCGCGCGCCGACCGTGAGCCGCTGGATCGTCGCGTTGCGGTTGCCGGTCGCGAGGTTCTCCTCCCGGCGGGTGAGGGCGCAGCGGACGGGACGACCGGTTCGCCGTGCCAGCTCGGCGGCGACGAACGTGTAGTGGCCGGGCTCGTTCTTCGCGCCGAAGCCGCCGCCCATGTACTCGCAGACGACCCGCACCTGGTCCGTCGGCAGGTCGAGGGTGCGGGCGATGGCGTTCCGGACGCCCCAGATGTCCTGGGTGGAGGTGTGGACGACGAGCCGCTCCCCCTCCCACACGCAGACCGACTGGTGGGTCTCCAAGGCGTTGTGCAGCACGGTCTGTGTGCGGTACTCGGACTCGATCACGACGTCGGCCTCGGCGAGGGCGGCGTCGACGTCGCCTCGCTCGACGCGCCGTGGCTCACCCACCAGCTGCCCGCGCCGAACCGCCTCGTCGGGGTCGAGGACCGGCTCGAGGACCTCCCAGTCGACGTCGATGAGCTTGAGCGCGGCGCGGGCCTCGCGCTCTGAATCCGCGGCGACCGCGGCGACCGGGGCGCCGTGGTAGCCGGCGACCTCGTCGAGCTCGGGCGCGTCGCCAGGCCCGATCGCGCCACGGACACCGGGTGCGGCGAGCGCCCGGGACAAGTCGATGCGTCGGACGCGAGCGTGCGCGTAGGGCGAGCGCAGGATGGCCGCGTGCAGCATCCCCGGCAGCCGCACGTCGGCGGTGTACCTCGCCTCACCGCGGGCGCGGGCACGGGCGGACTTGCGGACCGCGGGTTTCCCTACGACGTCGCGCGGACCAGCCGGCCACTGGTCGAGGCTGTCCTCCTCGACGACCAGCCAGACGGTCTCGTAGCGGCCCTCGACTTCCTTCTCGGTCTTGATCAGCCGCGCCATGACAGGATCGCCTCCTCGATCTTCGGGTAGGCGCCGCATCGGCAGATGTTCCCCGCCATCGCGTGCCGGATCTCCTCACGGCTGGGTTGCGGCTTCTCCGCCACGAGCGCGGCGGCGGACACGATCTGCCCCGGTGTGCAGAACCCGCACTGGAGGGCGTCGCACCGGACGAACGCGTCGACCAGCGGGTGGTCGCGCAAGCCTTCGATCGTGGTGATCTCGGTGCCGTCGACGCTGTGGACCAGCGTGATGCAGGAGAGGGTGGGCTTGCCGTCGACGAGGACGGTGCATGCTCCGCAGTGCCCCTCCCCGCACGCCACCTTGGTGCCCGTGAGCCCGAGGTCCTCCCGGAGTACCTCCGCGAGGGTTCGACCCACAGGGGCGTCGATGTCGTAGCGCTGGCTGTTGAGGGTGAGCTGGACGGCTTCCGTGGCCGCGGCTGGCGGCGCCGCCTCAGCCGTCATGAGGCGCTCCAACGGCCGGTCGCGGCGAAGCCTGTCGGGTCAGTGGTCATGACCGTCCCTTCGTGTTGAAGCCCTTCGTGTTTGAAGCCTCGGTCGACCGGACAGCTCGACCGAGCCACGCACGGCTCTCGACAGTCGGCTGAACCGGTTCGGTCATCGCGTCCCCCGGTGGCATCAATAGTCCAGGATGCGAGGCCTTGGGGGCAACGGAGATCCGGACGTCACGTCCCGTCGCTCCAGGACACCGGCTCGTGACTGCCGGTGACGACGAACCGCTCCTTCGCTGTGACCCACGACACCGCCGCATGGGACGTCTGGCGGTAGTGCCGCGGTCAGGTCAGCGCGAGCGTGTGGGAACGAGGACCCGCCGAACGGTCCGCGACCATGCCGTGACCGCCACGCGGCACCGTCGACAAGCGGAGGAGCTTCCATGAATATCGGCAGCACTTTCTGGAACGTGGTGAACCAGATCATCGGGTTCATTCCGAACCTCATCGCGTTCTTGGTCCTGCTCGTCGTCGGCTATCTCGTCGCCAAGCTGGTGGCGGCCGGCGTTCGCAAGGTGATGCAGCGGGCGGAGGTTGACAGGCGTATCGAGGAATCGGATACGCACCGCTACATGAAGAGCGCCATGGGTGGAGGCAGCGCCACCCGCCTGACCAGCCGTGTCGTCTTCTGGGTGATCTTCGCGTTCTTCCTGGTCGCGGCGATTGGCGCGTTGCAGATCAGTGCGCTCACCAGATTCATGGACCAGGTGATCGCCTACATTCCCAACGTCATCGCGGCGATTCTCATCTTCGCGGTCGCGGCGATCGTGGCTGGCGTGGTGTCCGCCGCCGCGAACCGGCTGCTGGGTGACTCGCCGAGCGGCAAGGTCGCCGGGACGGTGCTTCCCGCGCTGGTCATGGTGATCGCCGTGTTCATGATCCTCCAGCAGCTGAGGATTGCCGAGGGGATCGTGCAGATCGCGTTTGCCGCGACGATGGGGGCGCTCGCACTCGGCTTCGCGCTTGCCTTCGGACTCGGCGGACGCGCGGTCGCGCAGCGGATGCTGGAGGACGCGTACACCAGGAGCCAGGAGAGTCGGGAGCGTGCGAGGCGAGAGCGCGAGGCGCGGGAGAGGGTTCCCCACATGCGGAGCGCTCCCGGGGAGGAGACGCCGAGCCCAGCCCACACCGCGCCGCGGCAGCGCCCGGGAACGGAGGGCGGTGAACCGCCGAGGACGCCCTAGCTCCTCCCAGGCACCTCGTCGCGGGAGCGAGCCGGCCTGGTCGCGGACCGGTGGTGACCGTCGGTACGGCAGCCGCGACCGTCTGGCGTGGCAACCACACCCGACCCGGGGCATTGCCGGCCCAGTCGACCCAGCGGTGTCCATCCATCGACGGATGCCGCTGGGTCGAGCACAACCTTCGGCGGATGGTGCGGCGATCGGCTGGTGACGCACGCTGGGGGCCATGAGTCACGCCGCTTCGACGTTGTCTGCCGCCACGCCGCGTCCGTCGGGCGAGGTGCTCCGTGGGTGTTGAGCTCGTCGCGCCGCTCGCCGTCCTCGCGCTCATCGACAGCACCAGCTTCGGCACGCTGGTCATCCCCATCTGGCTGATGATGGCGCCACGGCTGCGCGCGCACCGGATCCTGGTGTTCCTCGCGACCGTCGGTACGTTCTACCTGCTCCTGGGCGTCGCGCTGACGGCCGGTGCGATGGCGTTCCTGGATCGTCTCAACGGTGCCCTCGATGGCACTCCGGGGCACATCGCGCAGTTCGTCGTCGGCGTCATCCTCTTCGTGCTTGGCCTGACGATCGAGCCATGGACGAAGGAAGGCAAGCGCAAGCGGGCCGAGCGCAGACAGGCCAGACGTGGCGGGAAGCCGTCACGCATCCAGGTTTGGCGCGAACGCGCGGCCGGTGGCGACGGCGCGGTCACCGGGGTTGTCGTCCTGGCGCTGATAGCCGCGGCGATCGAGGCGGCGTCCATGCTGCCCTACCTCGCCGCGATCGGCATCATCAGCTCCTCAGACCTGTCGCCGTCGAGCAGCGTGGTGGTCCTCGCGGCGTACTGCCTGGTGATGATCACACCAGCGCTGGTGCTGCTCGCCGCCCGCGTGACGCTGCACGAGCGGATCACCCCAACGCTCACCCGACTCGACGCGTGGCTGTCGCGGAACTCCGGGGAGGCGTTGGCGTGGATCCTGGCCATCGTCGGCTTCCACCTCTCGGTGAACGCCGCGTACGCGCTGGGCTGGTTCTCGTGACAGCGAGCGAGGCGCATGAGGTCGACCGCTAGAGCTCTTCCTGGTCGGGCGTGGGATCCACCGGGAGGTAAGTGGCGAGCAGCTGGAGCATCCAGTCGATCTCGACCGGCTTGGTGACGTACTCGGTGGCGCCGGTGTCGATGCTGCGCACCGCGGCCTCCTCCATCGGCCTGGCGCTGACCACGAGGATGGGCAGGTCGTCGTACTTCGGTTGACGCCTGATCTCGGCCATCGTCGCGTAGCCATCCATGTCCGGCATGACGAGGTCCAGCATGACGAGCCCGATGTCGGGTTGCTGCTGGAGCGCCTGGAGCGCGGCCCGCCCGCCGTCGACACACATCGGCGCGAGCTGGTGCTCCTCCAAGACGGTGCAGATCGCGTAGCGGTACTGCGGATCGTCGTCGACGATGAGCACCTTCTCGCCACGGAACCGCCGGTGTGACACGTCGCTGGCGTAGGCGGTCAGCGTGCCGTCAGACGGCAGCTCGTCTCGAGCGGTGTCGTCCTGGAGTGCAGGATCGTCTAGGCGTTCGTGTCGTCGTCGCGGTCAGTGTCGTCGTGGCGCTCAGCGTCGTCCTGGCGTCCAGGGGCGAGGCGATCCTCCGATGTTCGCTCGGGATTGGCGACGACGGCGACGGGCAGCTCGTCGTCGTCCGTCGTGGACTCCTCCTCGGTGGTCGACGAGGCTCCGTTGGTTCCTTCGGCCGGGAGGATCAGGCTGAAGGTGCTTCCCTCGTCGAGTGCGCTGTCGACTTGGATCTCCCCACCCAGAAGTCGGGTCAGCTCCTTGCTGATCGAGAGTCCCAGACCCGTGCCGCCGTACCTCCGACTCGTCGTTCCGTCGCTTTGTCGGAAGGCTTCGAAGATCGCCGACAGCTTGTCCGCGGGGATCCCGATGCCCGTGTCTTCGACAGCGAACACCACGCGGGTTCGGGCCTGCCGCAAGGTCGGGCTGGTGACCTCGGTCGGCTCCGCGGTCCTGATCCGTAGTCGGACGCTGCCCTCCGAGGTGAACTTCATCGCGTTCGACAGCAGGTTCCGCAGGATCTGCTCCAAACGCCTGCGGTCGGTGTAGAGGGTGGCCGGTACCGTCGGTGCCACGTCGACGCCGAACTCCAGGCCTCGGTCATCCGCCACCGGTCGGAAGAGCGTCTCCACATAGCTCGCCAGATCGGCGATCGAGACGTCGATGGGGTAGATCTCGAGCCGGCCCGCTTCCATCTTGGCGAGATCCAGGATGTCGTCGATCATCCGCATCAGGTCGCTGCCCGAGGTGCGAATGGTCTCGGCGAACTCCACCTGTCGCGGCGTCAGGTTGCCCTCTCGGTTGTCCGCCAACAGCCCGGCCAGAATGAGCATGCTGTTCAAGGGGGTTCGCAGCTCATGCGACATGGTCGCGAGGAACTCCGACTTGTACTTCGCGAGCGTCGAAGCCTGTCTGGCCTGGGCCTTGGTTCGACTGATCGTGAAGTTCCTGATCTGGATGTCGCGGTTCTGCTTGGCCAGCAGGGCGGCCTTCTGGGCGAGCTCGGCGTTGGAGCGTTGCAGCTCACGCTGCTGGCGTTGCAGTTGCTCGGAGCGGGTCCGAAGCTCCTGGGTGAGACGCTGCGACTCCGCCAGGAGCGCCTCGGTGCGGGTGTTCGACTCGATGGTCTGCACGTTGGCGCCGATGATCTGCTTCAGCCGCTCCAGCAAGTCGAGCTCGATCTCACCGAACGGCGTGACCGACGCGAACTCGAGGACGCCAACCGTGTCCCCCTTGAAGAGCAGTGGAACGAAGACGGAGTGGCTGGGAACGAGATTGCCCAGACCGGTGGAGATTCGCGTGTGGTTGGACGCGCCCTCCAGGAGGATGGTCCTCTGATCAGCCGCGGCTTGACCGATGAGGCCTTCCCCGAGACGGAAGCTGACGTCTGGCACGTCGACCACGCCTTCGGGTGGGGCGGCGTACGTCCCGACCCGTTCCAGTGCCACACCTAGGTCGGGGTCCGAGCGCGTCGCGTAGAAGGCGCCGAACTCAGCGGAGAGCAACGGCGTCAGCTCGCTCATGGTCCGGGATGCGAGGGACTTCAGTCGTGGTGGCCCTGCATGAGGCTGGACACGTGGGCGAGGTTTGTCTTCAGCCAGTCCTGCTCCCGCGTGCGCCGCGTGGTGTCCCGGAGGTTGGCGATCATCTGGTTGATGTTGTCTTTCAGTTCAGCGACCTCACCAGCGGCGTCCACGGTGACGTGTCGGGTGAGGTCACCTTGAGCGACGGCGGTGGCGACGGTGCCGAGCGCCCGAACCTGGGTGGTGAGGCTTCGGGCGAGGTGGTTGACCGCTTCGGTGAGGCGGCGCCACGTGCCCGCCACGTTGGGCACGTGCGCCTGGCCGCCCAGCCGACCCTCGGTGCCGACCTCGCGGGCGACGCGGGTGACTTCTTCGGCGAAGAGGGAGAGCTGGTCCACCATCGTGTTGATGGTGTTCTTCATCTCCAGCATTTCGCCGTGTGCTTCGACGGTGATCTTTCGGCTGAAGTCTCCTCGGGCGACCGCGGCTGTCACCTCGGCGATATTGCGCGTCCGGGCGGTGAGGAACTCCGACATGGAGTTGACGGCATCCGTCAGGTCACGCCAGACCCCGGAAGCGTTGGGGATGTTGGCATAGACGCCCAGCCGTCCCTGGGTGCCCACCTCGCGCAGCACCCTGGTCGCCTCGGAGGCGAACGACGACACTTGGTCGAGCAGCTCATTGACCATCGTGCTCAACGTGTCGGCTTGGCCGTTGGGCGAGCCCGTGGCCGGGTCCACGGGCATCCGCTGGGAGAGGTCGCCGTGAGCGATCGCCCGCAACACCCGGGTGAGCTCGACCGTGGGCCGCCGCAGGTCCTCGATGATGTCGTTCGCGGAGTCCGCGGCGATCTTCCATCCGCCGCGCGCCCCGTCCAGACGCACGCGCTCGCCATCGAAGGACCCCGACTTCGTGGCCTGGCGTACGCGCATCAGCTCGCCGACGAGAGCCTGGTTGCGCTCGTTGATGTCGTTGAACACCGAGGCGAGGCGGGCCGCCACACCGTCGCCGGAGACCGTCACCCGGCGGCGGAAGTTGCCGTCCCGCATGTCCTCCATCGCCGACAGGAGGCGTTCTAACGCCGCTTCTTCTGGCGCGTCGCGTGTCGTCGTCACCGCTTCCCCTCCAAACAGGCCGGTTGACGAGCCCTCGCACCCGCGCGCTCGGGTCGAGCGGCGGGTGTGGGTGGGCTTGGAAAGCTGTCAGCGCCCCGCGCCGTGATGAGGGTGGATCGGCGCGAACCCCATGGGTCTCGACGAGGCGTCCGCGAGGTCACGAGGGGTCCACCCATTCGTTCGTCACGAAAAATGAAACGCCGCGAGTCCACACCATGCCAGGCATGGTGACCCGGCGGAGCAGGGCCAAAAGTCCTTCATTCGAGGCCACGCACGCCACAAACCACCCTGATCAACCAGATCGCGCAGCGAGGCGAGATGTCGGCGATCGCGTGTTTTTGACAGACGAACTGGTCGTGGCGGGCTGGCGAGGCCTTCACCCCGGTGGGAGTCCACGGTCCTTGGCATCGACGCGCCGGTGACGAGGTGGCGGCGGTCTCCAGTTCGCGGTGTGGCGAAGGGCCTGAGCGCATCGGTCGCTCTTCCCTGTTCATCCTGCCCGCCGTGGGCGTGGCCTGTAACGGTTGGCAATGGCGATCGCCAGGCCACCTCGCGCCAACGCGAGGAGCCCTCGTGGCCAACTGAGGAGATGGTCTGAGATGTCGACGCAGACGAGTGCCGAGCGGGTCGTCAACGGGGTGGACATCGACGCGCTGGCGCAGACCAGGACGGCGATCGAACAAGATCCCGGTCAAGCGCGGTTCAACTTTCGGCTCACCAACTTCTGGGTGACGGGCACGCACAATCGATCCATCGTGAACGACTTCAGCGCGGGCGGGGACGTTGTGCGTCGCGACACCACGTTCTTCGTCTACGACAAGGACGAACACCCGCTGATGTTCGGGCAGGACCGCGGGGCCAACCCGGTCGAGTACCTCCTGGCCGGCCTCGCTGGCTGTGTGACCACGACCCTGGTGCTCCTGGCGGCCCGCAAGGGCATCACGCTCACCAAGGTCGATGCGCGGTTGGACGGCGACCTCGACGCCCAGGGCTTGTTCGGCATGTCGGAGAAGGTTCGCCCCGGCTACCAGGCCATCCGCATGACGATGGACGTCGAGGGTGACGCGTCACGGGAGGAGCTGGCGGAGCTGGTGCGCCAGGCGACGGAGCGGTCGCCGGTGGCGGACACGGTCACGCACGGCACCCGACTGGAGGTCGGTCTCACCGACTGACGCGTGCGCCGAGCCGTCACCCCACGAGGGCGTTTCGCCCGCGCAGGCGAGGCGCTCACGGGGTGCGCGGCTCGACCGATCCGCCCCTGAGCAGCCTGCCCAGGAGCAGCCAGACCGCCAGCAGGACGACGAAGGCGACGAGAAAGACACCGGTGGCGACGAGCCAGCGGTCGTCCCAGGCCCGATCCCACGCGACGACGGCGCCCAGGCCCGACAGCGCCATCAGCGCGAACGTGGCCCAGCGCAGCCGGCGGATCGCCCGACGGCGGCGGTAGGTCTGACGCGGCGCGTCGTCGAGGACTGGGCGCAGTACGAGAGTCGTCCCCGCGGCGGCGGGGACACGCACCGCCCCGGGCCGCGTCGCCGCCCATGCGGCGAGCTGGTCGACATTCGCGCCGACAGGCACGCCCTCGACGCTCAGGGCACGCAGCGCCAGCGCGGCCCGGTCGCCCTGCGCCGGCGACCGCAGGACGTCGGTCAGCGCGGCCTCGATCTCGGGCCTGCCAAGTACCGCGGCGAGCTGGCGTGCCTCCAGGCGGGCGGCGTCCAGTGTGTAGGCGTGCGCGAGGTTGGTCCGGCGTTCGCCGTTGCCGCCGAACGCCCGGAGCATGGGTGCGTCACCCCACTCGACCATGACAGCCCTCGACCCCCGTACGACTCCGGCGAAGGACGCCGGCACCGGCATGGGCCCCGAGCCGTCAGGCACCACCAGGCTTCGGGCGGAGTCGAGAGGCACCACCCAGGCACCGTGACCGTCCACCGGAAGGCGGGCACGCACCTCGTCGGCCGGCGCGTCGATGAGCAGCACACCGGCGCGCGACCGGAACGTCGACGGGTCGACGTACTCCAGGTCCAAGAGCTTGGCCACCTGCCGGTGCCGCTCGACCGCTGGGCGAGCGCGGTCGGCGAGAGCCGCGGCCACCGTGTCGCCACGTGACCGGAACGCCGCGCCGAGCCAGCGGCCGACGAGCTCGACCGCAGCGGTCGCCGTGACCGGGTCGCTGCCCTCGGTCGGCCCGAGCTGGGTCCCGTCGGGTGCCGCCAGCCAGAGGGAGCAGCGCTCGTCCTCCACCGTCACCGCGACGGCGGGTTTGCCGGTCACCGCCGCGAGCCGTGCCCCGAGGGTGCGCGCGGTCGGCTCGATCGTGACCAGGTACGCGTGGCCTCCAGGATGGCTCGCGGTGAACACACCAGGCCCCACCCAGTCAGGGGCGACGAGCCGTACCGCGTCGTTGACGTGCGCGGGGTTCGTGAGCAGGTGGAGAACGGTGTATTTCATATCCTCACCCTAGTAGCGCACCCGGGCCTGTTCTCGCCCACGACACCTGCCAGCGTTCACACTAGACTGCCCGGTTATGACGGGGACGCCAGGCACGCGGGTCATCGACCGGGCGTTCATTGAACGGCTAGGTCGAAACATCGAGCAATCGGCCAATGACCATCTGCCCCAAGCCAGTCGCGACGCGGCTCAGGCATCGGACCTGATGACGACGGCGGGGCAGGGCGGCGGTCTGCTCGTCGTCCTAGCGTTCTTCTTCGCGGCCGAGTACGTCGAAGAGGCGTGGCGGACGAAGACGGGCACCGCCCAAACCCTCAACGAAGCAGCCCAACGCATCGCCACGAGGTGGCGCGCGGTCGAGGAAGGATACGGGGAGCACGGGATCTCGGTATGAGCAACACCTACGACTCCATGGCGGGAGCGCTGTCGTCCGGCAACGAGCTCGGCAATGTCGCGCTCGTCTCCTCTCTCATCGCCTGCACGGTCTGGCCCGAGCACCTCCTGGCGCCGATTCCCGCCGCGAAAAGCGGGATCCTGCTGTCGCAGTTGGAGAAGCGAGTTCCGGTCAAGACTGTCAACCTGCCGGTCCACGGCGCCGTCGACGTAGGCCCCACTAACGTGCCGACGCGCCTCGCCCTCATCCGTACCGACACCGGCAAGATGCTCCAGGCGTGCTCGCGCATTCACGAGTCCGGCTCGGCGGGGCTGCGCTACCTCGAGGAACTGAACAAGCAGTACTACAGCGTGTCGCCGGCCACCTGGGAGTCGAACGACCAGGCGGCGTACTCGAAGCAGCTTCTCGACTACCGCAACAGTGTCCAGAACACCTACTGCCTGGCGTGGGAAACGGCGCTGCTGACCTCGATCGTGGCGGTGCTTCGCTTCGTACAGCTGGCGATCGCCGCCGTCATCGCGGGAATTCTCGCCGCGATGGCGATCGCCTACTGGGCGCTCGTGTTCATTCCGTTCACCAGCGCGGCCGCGCAGTCGATTCGCACCGCCGGTACAGCGATCGCCCGCACGCTGCCCACCATCATCCGGGTGATGGACGAGATCATGGTGAAGGTGGGCTGGGTGCATGCCGGTATCCTCGGCGTTCGGACAGCGCAGGCGGCGATCAGCGACAGCATGCGGCTTGACGACGGTGAGGGGTTCCGTGTGCTTGGCGGGGCGGCGGTGGAGGTCCTCGGTGACCTCGTCAAGAAGCTCACCAAGGGCCAGGTCAACGTCCTGAGCGGGTTCTAGCCGGCCCCGCCGCGGAGCGAAAGGAACACGGTGTCGGAGTACTTCGACCTGCCAGATCTCTTCGGTAGCCCGGAGGAGTTTCAGCGGGCACAGGAGGAGCGGCTGGGGAAGCTGGCCGAGCTGCAGCAGAAGATCGCGGAGGCGACGGGTACCGCACGCAGCGAGGACGACCGCATCGTCGTGACCTACAGCGAGGGCAACGGCGTTGAGGAGATCAGGTTCGATCCGCGGGTGATGCGGATGCCCTCGGAGGACCTCGCCGCGGAAGTGGCTCGGTTGGTCAACGAGGCCCGCGCCGACGCGCGACGCCAGATGCAGCAGCTGGTTTCCGAGACCTTCGGGGAACCGACGGCGATCGTCGATCAGCTTCCGGAGTTCCAGCGCACCGTCGACGAGGTGTTGCGCGACACCCACCAGATGCGTGATCAGCTCGACGTTCTCCTCGATCGGATGCGCAAGATGACCGAGTAAGGGCTGTCTCGCTCGCTCCCTCAGGGCGCGTGCGCCCCTCAGCGGCTCGGTGGAGCTGTCGCGGCACAAGGTCACGGCGTCGAAACGCCTCGAGGCATTTCCCACGGCCTCTGGTGACGGCGGATCGCAGACCCCCCAACAAGTGCTTGACTGTCGCGCTGCTCGACTCCTATAGTCCCCAACATGTCTTTGGGGGTTTCCAAGCTACGCGCCACGGCGCATCCGATTCGGCTCCGGATGCTCTCCCTGCTCACCGGGGCTGCGATGTCGGCAGCTGAGCTGGCTCGCGAGCTCGACATCTCCCACGCCAACGCCTCGTACCACCTGCGCGCGCTCGCGGCGGCGGGCGTTGTGGAGGAGGCCGGCGAGGAGACCATCCGAGGCGGCGTGGCCAAGCGCTACCGCTACCGGCACACCGTGGAGAAGAAGACCGCGCAGGAGGTCCAGGAGGATCTGGAAGGCAAGTACCTCGTCTGGCTCACGGTCGCCCACGAGCTGATCCGGCGCGCCGAGAAAGAGGTGTGGCGCAACAGCATGCTCTGCGACGCCGAGCTCTGGGTCGAGCCGGAGGTCTGGGACCGGGCGCTGCAGCTCGCTCGTGAGGCCAGCACCGTGCTCCACGAGAACGCCAAGCCACCACGCACCGAGGGCACCATCCACGTCAACGCGACGATGGGCCTGTTCCGAATGGCGAACGAGAACGGGGCCGAGCGGTGAGAGGATCGCTCGCCCCCTTGCGCCACCGGGTGTTCCGGTACTTCCTCGCCGCGCGGCTGTGCACGCTCCTCGCGAGCGCGGTCGCACCGATCGCGGTCGCGTTCGCGGTTCGAGACGTCAGCGCGTCGCCGGCGGCGTTGGGTCTCGTCCTCGCCTCGCGGACGACCCCGATGGTCCTCCTCGTCCTCTTCGGAGGCGTCGTGGCGGATCGCCTCCGCCGTGACCTCGTCCTGGTGACGTCGAACGTCATCTGCATGGCGACCCAGGCGGTCGCCGCCGGTCTGCTGCTGTCGGGCGTCGCGGACGTCTGGCAGATCGCCGCCATCGAGGCGGTGAACGGCGCCGCCGCGGCGTTCAGCTTCCCCGCCCTGCAGGGGATCATGCCGCAGCTCGTCGCGCGCGACGAGCTCCAGCAGGCCAACGCGTTGAACGGGATGGTCCGCAACGTCACGTTGATCGGTGGCGGCGTTCTCGGTGGCGTCATTGTCGGATTCCTCGGGCCGGGCTGGGGGCTCGCCATCAACGCCGTCATGTATGGGGCGGCCGCCCTCCTCATCGCCCAGCTTCGGTTCGGCGACCGGCCTGCGGAGCAGTCGACGAGCCGGTCCACGCTGCACGACCTGCGAGCCGGCTGGCGGGAGTTCACCGCGCGCCGCTGGGTGTGGGTCATCGTGCTGGCGTTCGGGTTCATCAACGCGGCGATCGCCGGCGCGATCCACACGCTCGGACCGGTCATCGCCGACCAGAGCTTCGGTCGAGTCGGCTGGGGGACGCTGCAATCGGCCACGGGCGTCGGTCTCGTCCTCGGTGCCGTCGTCATGCTGCGCTGGCGCCCACAGCGGCCCTTGGTCGTCGGCATGCTCGGCATCGCCTTCGAGGCGCCGCTGATGGTCATGCTCGGGCTTGACCCGTCGCTCGTCCCGCTGCTCCTGCTCGGCGTGCTGGCGGGGGTCGGCAGTGACTTGTTCGGTATTGGGTGGGAAACGTCCCTGCAGCAGCACATTCCGCGAGACAAGCTGTCGCGGGTGGCCTCGTACGATGCCCTCGGGTCCTTCGTCGCGATGCCGGTCGGGCAGCTGGTGGCCGGGCCGCTGGCGTCGATCATCGGCACCGAGCGGGTGATCGTGGGGAGCGGGGTGCTCGTCGGCATCGTGGTCGCGCTCACCCTCGCCGAGCCGTCGGTCCGTGGTCTGCGCAGGCTGGACGCGAGAGCCGCCGAGCAGGCGCCGGCGGTGCCCGTTGGTTGACGATCGGGCAGAGCTCGCGAGGGGCCTGGCCGCTCGCCCGGAGCCTGGGAGGTGGGCACGTGAGTGAGACGCGAGCCGGGGTACCCCTGACCAACCTCGACGAACCGCTGTTCGCCGACGCGGGCTTCACCAAACGCGACCTGGTGGACTACCTGGACGCCATCGCCGACCGCATCCTCCCGGTGTTGGCCGATCGACCGTTGTCGGTGATCCGCGTCCTGCGCGGGCAGGCGCCGTTCATGCAGAAGAACCTGCCGACGTACGCGCCTGCGTGGATCCGCACCGTGTCGATCTGGGCGGAGAGCTCGCGGCGACGGGTGACATACGCGCTGTGCGACGACCGTCGCACCTTGATGTGGTTCGCCAACCAGCGCAGCGTGGAGTACCACCCCGCGCTGTTCCGTACCGCGCGGCCGGACCAGCCGACCCATCTGGTACTCGACATCGACCCGCCGTCAGTCGAGGCGTTCCGTTCCGCGGTCGCCGCCGCGCAGCTCGTCCGGCAGGCCCTCGCCGACGTCGGGCTCGCGGGCGCGGTGAAGACCAGCGGCGCGAAAGGGCTCCACGTCCTCGTGCCCGTCGAGGACGCGACGATGGAGGAAGCCGCCGCGGCGACCCGCGCGATCGCGGCCCGCGCGGAACGCCTCGACCCCACGCTCGCCACCACGGCGTTCCTCAAGGAAGACCGCGCCGGCAAGGTGTTCATCGACTCCACTCGGGCGGGTGGTGCGACGATCGTGGCCACCTACAGTCCTCGGGCGCGTGCCGGTGTCCCCGTGTCGTTCCCGGTGGCCTGGGGCGAGGTCGATCGCGTCGTACCAGCCGACTTCACGATCCGCACCGCGGTCGGGTTGCTCGTGGATCGCGACCCCTGGGCGGAGGAGATGCCCGCGCCACAACGACTGGACGCTGACTTGATCGACGAGGGTCGCGCTCTCCCTGTGGCCCGCGTCCAGGCCATGCACGAGGGGAAGCGGCGCGCTCGCAGCCGACGTCGAAAATCCGAGCCCGAGTGACGTCGGGCGTCACGCGCCGCCACCCAGTCACCAAGCCTGGCGACCGTGTCGCTTGGTTTCTTATCCGACCGCCGGCATGAGTCGGCGGAAGATGCCAGCGCCCTGCTGGGACGGCCGTTGCTGCTCGCCGTGCAGCGAGTTGAGCACCTCGACCGCTCCGGTGAGCGCGGGGACAGTCCACTGGACCACGCTGAGCTGCTTTTGTGCCGCCTCCACGTCGACCGGATACTGGTCGGCCTTGGCGGCCGTCTCCTGGTCTGGTGTGACGCCCATCATCGAGCCGCCGAACCAGGCCGCCAGTCCGATGTCGTGTATGGCGCGCAGGACTGTGTTGCGTTCCGGCACGATTGTCTCCTTCGCCGCACTCGCCCGCGCCAGTTCTCATCGACGGTCAGGCAATGAGCCTCCCCATACCCGCGAGTAGCCCCAACACACCTGGTGACACGCTGAAGACGGTCCGCCCATCGGGGGACGAGTCACGCCGTCATGCTCATCTCCGCCCTCGGTCCGTCTGCCAGGATGGAAACGTGCTCACACTTCCGCCGTCCTTTTTCGAGTACACCCGGGTTACCCGTGAAGGCGCCGCTGGCCGGGCATGGGCCGAATCCCTGCCAGCGTTGGTGGAGACGTTGTGCGCACGCTGGTCGCTACGCATCGATGGCGAGCTGATGCACGGCGCAAACGGTATCGCCGTCCCCGTCCTACGCGAGGGCGTGCCGTACGTGTTGAAGGTCGCGTGGCTGGACGAGGAGCTGAAGGCGCAAATGCTCTGTCTGCGCCTGTGGGACGGCCGTGGTGTGGTGCGGCTCATCGACGCATCCGTCGAGGACGGCGCGTTGCTGCTGGAGCGGCTCGACAGCTCGCGCTCCTTGCGTGCCGTGCCACTGGACGAGGCGCTCACCATCGCGGCGGGACTCCTGCGACGCCTGGCCATCCCGCTCTCGAGTACGACGGGGCGGTGGGACAAGCTCTCCGTCGCGACCTTGCCGACGACCCAGGCGCTCGCTCTCAACTTCATCGACTCCTCGCACACGCGGTCCGCGTCGCTGGGCCATCCGATCCCCGCGCACGTGCTCGACCTGGCGCGCGACCTCGCCCGGCAGGTGGCGACCGTCAGTGACGAGCTCCTTGTCAACTACGACTTGCACGACGAGAACATCCTCGCCGGCGAGCGGGAACCGTGGCTGGCGATCGACCCTCGCGTCGTGGTCGGCGTTCCGGAGTACGGCGTCGCCCAGCTGTTGTGGTGGCGCTTGGACGACATGGACGGCGAGCGCGGTCTGCTCCGCAGTCTCGATCTCATCGTGAAGTCTGCCGACTTGGACTGGGACCTGGCGCGTGCGTGGACGATCGTCCGGTCGGTCGACTACTGGCTGTGGGGACTGGCGAACGGCCTCACCATCGATCCCGTCCGCTGTGCTCGCATCGTGGAGACGCTCAGCGGCGTGGGCTGACGTCGGTCCTCCTCAGCCGGCGTCACGCCTTGATCGCGAACACCCGGTCGACGTAGACGTAGCGCACTTGGTCGGAGTTGGGCGGCGCGACCCAGAGCATGTCCGCGCTGTCGTGCCGGTAGCTGCCGGGGAGCTCCACCGTGTGGTACTCGCCATCCGACAGTTCACCGACCAAGACGGTGATCTCGTTGCCGAACGGTGGATACACACCGACCGTCAGTGCCGGCGCCGTGGAGTCGGCCCCGTTGGTCTCGGCACGGACCACCGCGTACAGGCGCCACGCACCGTTACGGGGCAACAGGGAAAGCGGCACCTGCACGCCCCAGTCAGGGGTGTTACCCGGCATGCGTACGGCGTAGCCACTGGACGCCTTCTCGTCCTCGACGACCCACGTGGTGAGCGGCCAGAGGGTGAAGTCCAGCTCCTGGTAGTCGATCCACTCTGAGTCCGGTCGGCCGATGACCTCAGGTGGCGGCGCCGCCGGTGCCGGGCGGAGGCTCGCCAGCGTTCGCAGCCACTCCGGATTACCAAGGCCCTTACCGCCGAGCTCTTCCCGGAAGGCTGTCATCCCGGAGGCGTCGAGCGCGGCGTTGAAGCGGGCGATCCGGCGATCCCGGTCGGGGTCCCATGAGACGCCCTCGTCCTTCGCCGCACGGTGGAACGCGTTGCGACGCAGCAGGATCACCATGTCGAGGCCCAGTCGCAGGATCTGGACGTGGCGGAGCAGGGTCGGATCGTGACGTACCTTTCGCTCCGCCCGGTCGAGGAGCGCGTCCGCCCGTCGCACGACGTCGAAGGTGAGGTACGGAGGCGCGAGGGTGGAGATGAAGCAGGGCAGGGCGGCTCCAGTCTCCTCGACCGCAGCGGCTAGCAGCCGCATGTAGGCGTAGACGTCCTTACCGGCCGCGCCGTAGTAGCCGTCCAGGAACTCCCTGATCAACGCGTCCGCGTCCAGGTCCGGATCCCACAGCAGCCGAGCCAGCACCCAGAGGCGAAGGTGAGCGAGCTCTGCGCCGCCGCCGTTGTCCCACGCGCCTTGACCGAAGTACCCCTGGACGCCGAGCTCGGCGAGCTGGCGGACTGAGGAACACATCGCCCACCAGTTGGGGAAGGGCAGCAGGTAGTTCTGGAAGTTGGTGTTGTACGTCCAGACGACCACGTTGGCGGAAAGCCTTGCCCAGGTTTCGAGGCCGGATCCGATCGCCTCGTTGCGAGCACTGATGAGCGGATGGGCGAAGTCCGCCTCGATCGGCGCGGCGGTGATGACGACGTGCTCGCTCACCGGCAGGTCCGTGGGCGGTTGGAACGAGAACTGGTACGCCAGGGTTCCAAGGCGGGCCTGCGGAATCCGCTCCCGCACTCGAGCGACGACGTCGTTGAGCATGTCGATGATGGGTGCCGACAGTGCGCCACCGTGGGCGTCGGCGAACGTCTGGCTGTCCGGGTCCGGAGTCCACCCCCAGTCCATCTGGCTGAAGCCGTAGGACGCGTCGCGTCCGTTGGCCACCTTGGCCTCGATGCGCCGGACGAGCTCGACGGCGGCCTGCTCGCGGGTGGCCGGATGCATGGCCTTGAGCTGCCCGCCGGCCCAGAGGTCCTGGTCGGTCACGATGTGGTGGAAGTTGTGCGCCTCGTAGGGCCAGTAGTCCGACCAGGTATCGATCTCGGCCGGCACCGGGAGGTCGCGGACGTGGTGGCTGCTCCCGTTGAGCAGGTTGTGCTGCCGGTACGCCGGGTCGACGCCGTCGGCCGCGAAGACCTCCCGGAAGCGGAAGCGTGGCACGCGCGTGCCGTTGAGGTCGTCGACTCGCAGCGCGAGGCGCCGCCGCTGCGGGACGACGGTGTAGTCGGGAGCGAACCAGCGCACGCCGCAGAGGCGGTCCAGCACCCAGTAGACGCCGTACAGGGTTCCGCGGTCGCTTGCACCGGCGATCAGCAGACTGCGACCCGGGCCAGCGCCTGTCGGGTTGAAGGTGCGCAGCGCGAACCCGTCGTCGGACAGCTCGTCGGCGTCGACCGCGAAGCGGGTGGCGACGGCGTTGCGGCGACCGACGACGAGAAGACGGTCCGAGTCCGGCGGCTCGTCGGTCACCACGACAGGGAAGGTCGCGCCCGTGATCTCGCGCAGGTACGCCGCGAGCTCGTCGGCCGCGTGGCGGACGACGGGACCTTCCGCGGTGCCAACGACGATGCGGTACGCCGTGTGACCACCGTGAGCGAGCACGAGACGAGGGCTACGCGTGGTGCCCGGCGCCGCCGTCGCGGGACCCGACACGCTCGTCATGCCGACAGCGGCACCGAGCGCGGCGCCGCCACGCAGAACCGAGCGTCGAGACAGGTCAGGCTGTCCCGTCGGGCGAGGACTGGTGTCGGGGTTGTCCACGGGCGGTGCCCCCTTTTTTCCTATTGCCGCACCCTTACGGTGTGCGGCTCGGCTCCCTTGCGTCGGGCGTCGGCTGTTGAAGGGTCGGGTCGCGGCGAGCCGCCTGGTCGTAGGCGACCCGAGGCACCTGGGTGACCAGCTTGCCGCCACTGATGTCGATGAGGGTGCCGGTGATGTAGGCGGCTTGGTCGGAGGCGAGGAAGCAGACCAGGTGCGCGATGTCGTCCGGGGTTCCCCAGCGGCGGATCGTGAGCAGGTCCAGCAGCCGCTCCTGCACCTCAGGCGGACGCTCGGTGAAGTGGTTCAGCTCCGTGGGGATCATGCCGGGCGCGTAGGCGTTCGCGGTGATGTTCCACGGCCCGAGCTCGCCGGCGAGAGCGCGGGTGAACTGGGCCACCGCCGCCTTGGCCGCCGCGTAGGCGGCGCCACCGACAGTCGGGACGATCGCGGCGAACGAGGCGGCGTTGATGATGCGCCCGGACCGCTGCCTCTTCATGATCGGCACGACCGCCCTGCACATGAGGAACGTTCCGGTGAGGTTGACGTCCTGGCAGAGCCGCCAGCGTTCTTCCGGCATGGCGTCGACGGCTCCGCCGCCGGCCACCCCCGCGTTGTTGACGAGGATGTCCACGCGTCCGTGGCGGCGGACCGTCTCCTCCACCACCTCCTGGACGCGGGTGGCGTCGGTGACGTCGCAGACGAACTGGCTGGACGGGACGCCGGTCTCCGCCAGCTCGCCGCCGAGGGAGTCGAGGTTGCCCTGGTCGATGTCCAACGCGACCGTGGTCACGCCTTCGCGCGCGAGCCGAAGCACGAGGTGCCGCCCGATCCCACGCCCGGCTCCGGTGACGATGGCGACGCGGCCTGACAGGTCGATGTGCACGGCGTGCCTTTCCCGGACCGACCTTCCGGACCGAATCTCTCGTCGGCTCGGTTCTTAGGAGTCGGCGTCCAGCAAAGCACGAACGCGCCTCCGATGGGCGGCTCGTGTCCGGGCGCGGTCGTCCAGCACCGGGTGCGGGCGAGGACCGCCCAGGTCAGGTCGGCTGTGCCGCCCGGGCCGCCGCGCACATCGACCCGTGTGGCCGCTTCAGGCGGCGTCACGCATCGGTGCGGGAAGCGGTTGCGCGTGCACGACCACGAGACGCGTGACGGCACGGGTGAGCACGACGTAGAGGCGGTGGAGCCCGCGCGGCTCGGCCTCGACGATGCGAGACGGCTCCACGACGACGACCGTGTCGAACTCCAAGCCCTTGGCGAGCGTCGCGGGGACGCAGACCAGCCGTGCCGACTCCATGGCGTCCTCGGTCACGCCGAGCATCGCCGGTTCGCAGCCCGCGGCGGCCAGGCGCTCGTGCAGGGCGGCGATGTCGGAGTCGGCCGCAATCACCCCGATCGAACCCTCCCTCGCGAGGGCCGCGCGACAGGTCGCCTCCACCTGCTCCAGAAGCTCGTGGTCACCGGTCTCGACGACCTGGTAGGCGTCGGGGACCTCGCGGATGCCGGTCGGGGGGCGCAGACCGGGTGCGATCGCCGGCAACAGGCGGGCGGCCACCTCGATGATCTGCGCCGGCACCCGGAACCCGCGGTCCAGCTCGACCAGCCGGGCGTCCGGGACACCGAGGTGCTCCAACACCTGGTCCCAGGAGCCGGTCGACCACGGGGACGTCGCCTGCGCCAGGTCGCCGAGGACGGTCATCGACCCGCTGCGGCACCGCCGGTGCAGGGCTCGCAGCTGCATCGGGGACAGGTCCTGGGCCTCGTCGACCACGAGGTGGCCCAGCGAGCCGGAGCGACGCTCCATGAGGTCGGCGAGCTCGTCGAGCAGGACGAGGTCCGCGTCGGACCACCGAGCCGACTTCCAGGACCTGGGACGCTTCGACCACAGGAGCGCGGCCTGCTCGTCCGCGGTGAGCACCCCGTGGGCCGACGACGCCAGGAAATCGGCGTCGGACAAGAGGCGGAACAGCACCTGCTCGGGCGCGAGCTTGGGCCAGCACTGGTCGAGCAGCTGCTTGACGGGCTTGGACCTGGCCACGGCCTCCTGGACGCGGTCGTCCGGCGCCTCGCCGCGACGCTCCATGCGCACCAGCACCTCGTGGGCGAGTCGTTGGGCGACCGAGTTGCGGCCGTCGACGTAGCGCGAGGTGCCGCGGAACGCCGCGACGATCTCCTTCACCTCGTAGTCGGGCACGCGGTAGCGCCGCGAGCCCTTGGTGTACACCAGGCCCTCGGTCGGCTCACCGACGTGGGACCACAGGGCACGGTGCAGCACCGTCGCCATCCGGGCGTCGCCCTTGATCCGCGCGATGGTCGGGTCCTCCTGCGCGCTGGGCCGGCCCTGGCCGATGAGCTCGTCGACGGTGGTCTGGGTGACGTCGACCTCGCCGAGCGCGGGTAGCACACGACGGATGTAGGACAGGAAGGAGCGGTTCGGCCCGACGATGACGACGCCGCCGCGACGGAGGCGTTCTCGTTCGGTGTAGAGCAGGTAGGCGGTGCGGTGCAGACCGACCGCGGTCTTGCCGGTGCCCGGCGCGCCCTGCACGCACAGGGACGGCTGCAGCGGGGCTCGCACCAGGTCGTCCTGGTCGGGTTGGATGGTGGCCACGATGTCCCGCATCGGGCCGGTGCGTGGGCGTTCGATCTCGGCCAGCAGGATCGCGTCCGCCCGGTCGGCCTCGGTCGGGCTGACCAGGATCTCGTCGTCGTAGGCCGTCAGCTCCGCGTCGTCGGAGAAGCCGTAGCGACGGCGCCGCAGGACGCCCTGACGGTCGTCGCGGGTGGCTCGGTAGAACGGCACCGCGACCGGCGCCCGCCAGTCGATCACGAGCGGACGACCCGCCTGGTCGCGGACGTGTCGCCGTCCGACGTAGATCTGGTCAGTCTCCTCGACGACTCCGGGTTCGTTGTCCAGCCGCCCGAAGAAGAGCGGCACGTCGGGCATGTCAATCAGCGCTTGCGCCCGCAGGTGCCGAGCGCGCTGGTAGGACTCGTTGGTGAAGCGTTCGTCGTTGTCCTCGCTACCGATCAGCAGCGTCTCGTACGCCATGACCTCCTGGTACATCTCGCGGAGCGCGGCGCGGGCCTGGGCGAGGTAGGCGCGCTCGGCTCGCAACTCTGGGTCGTCGGCAGGATGTGGTGCGGATTCAGCCATGAGAGGACAGCCCTCAGCTCGCGTTGGACGAAGGGTTTGACTGACCGCAATCGACAGGTCCCGCCCCGGAGCAGGCTCCGGTTCGTTTCGATCCCGGACTGCGCAAAGAGGGCCGGTACGCTACCAGAGACTCGGGTGGCTCGCCACCTATTTTTCGGGCTCGTCAGCTCGCGCTGGGCGTCACCTCGCGCGGCGGCGCGCGGATGTCCGGGCGTTCCAGAGCGTCTTGACCATGGAGTCGCCTCGGGTGTGGCGTGTGACGTGATCGGCGAACGGGAAGTCGCTCGGGGTGACGGCGAACCTGGCGAGCGGGCGCACCGGGTCCGGGCTGACCCACTGGGCTGAGTGCAGGACTCCGGCGAGCGACGGCTGGACGGTGAAGCCGTCACGCGGCACGACGTACAGCCACCCCTCGTCGACGAACAGGGGCCTGGCCCGGTCCATGTCGACGGAGAAGAAGTACCACCGTGCGTCCTGTCCGTCACCGGCTGACAGCACACCGTTCCGGGTCGAGCGGAAGCCGGGCCCGCGGTTGAGCAGCGCGAACCACATCGCCCACACCGGATCGTCGCTCGCGAACACGGCGCGCTGGTTGCCGAACGGGCTGGCGTCGCGCGACTCCCGGTCGGGACGCAGCTCGCCGATCCCGCCCCGCCGGCTGCCGTGGAAGAGCACCGCCCGGTGGGTGGCCAGCCAGCGCAGGTAGGTCAGGGTGTCGCCGGGCGCCTGGAGCGGACGGGGCGACCCCGGCGGGTCGACGAAGCGGGCGGTGAACTCCTCGAACGCGCGCTGGGTGTGGGCGTCTGGCTCCGGACGACCGGACAGGCGGGGCAGATCGAGGGCCGCCAGCAGCCCCGCCACCGCCGCCGTCGCCACCGTGCGCCAGACGGTCCGCATGCGTCCATCGTGGCCGATCCTGATCCGGCGGACCATGGGCGCCGTCGGTCAACCGGTTAGGGTCGCGGGTGTGCTTGCCCCGTACCTCGGCCTGTTTCGCCTGCCTGGAACGCTGAAGTTCTCCGCCAGCGGCCTCCTCGCCCGGATCCCCATGCCGATGGTCTCCCTGGGCATCGTGCTGCTCGTCTCGGCACGAACCGGCTCCTACGGGATCGCGGGCGCGGTGTCGGCGACCTACGTGGTGTGCCGATCGATCGGCTCACCCCTGCAGGCGCGCTGGGTCGACCGGTACGGCCAGCACCGGATCCTCCCGATCGCGGCGATCATCCACGCGGCGGGGCTCTGCGGGGTGGTCCTCGCGGCGGGGGCGGGCGGGACCGTCTCCCTGTATGTGCTCGCCGCGCTGGCCGGGGCCAGCTCTCCGACGATCGGCTCCTACGTTCGGGCGCGCTGGAGCCACGTCCTCGGGTCGAGCTCGCGGCTCCAGACGGCCTTCGCGCTCGAGGCGGTCGTCGACGAGCTGCTCTTCATGATCGGCCCGCCTATCGTGACCTTCCTCGCCACCGCGGTGAACGCGAGCGCCGCGCTCGTCGTCGCGATGGCGTGCGGGCTGGTCGGCACGTTGGCCTTCGCCAGCCTGCGGAGCACCGAACCCCCCGCACACGGCCGAGGCGGTGGCAGAACCAGAACGCAGCCTCTTGGGTGGCGTCCACTCCTCCCGCTCGTGGTGGCGAACGCCGGCATCGGCACGCTCTTCGGGTCGTTCGACATCTCCGTCGTCGCGCTCGCCACGGCGCAGGACGCCCGCTCGTGGGCCGGCGTCCTCCTCGGCATCTGCGCGGGCGGCTCGATGGTCGCCGCCTTCGTCCTGGGCACGCTGCGCCTGCGCACGCCGCCGTTGCGGCGGTTCCAGACCGGGGCGATCGCCCTGACCTGTGCGGTGGTCCCGCTGCTCTTCGTCACCGACCTGCGGTTGTTCGCGGTTCTCGTCTTCGCGCTCGGCTTGACGATCTCCCCGACGCAGGTCGCGGCCACGGCACGGGTCGAGCAGACGGTTCCCGTCACCCGACTGAGCGAAGGACTCGCCTGGACCACGAGCGCGCTCGTCGCCGGCGTCGCGTTGGGCTCGAGCGTTGCCGGCCAGGTGGTGGACGCGCACGGCGCGAGCAAGGGTTTCGTGGTCTGCCTGGTGGCCGGGGCGCTCGCCTCGTTGGCCGCAATGCTGAGCGGCGATCGTCCAACACCTGCGCCGCCGACCACAGCGTCGCAGGAGCCGGGGACGGTCGATCACCTCGCGCGGGAATCCTCGGCGTGAGCACCGCGATCCTCGTCCCGGCGTAGGGCATCGGTCGAGCCGTCGTCCACGGTCGACCCTGGGCGGCGAGCGTGCGTGCGTCGGGCATCCGATCCGTCAGCGAACGGCCGTCAGGTATCGGACGCGCGGGGAAGACCGGTTGATCTTTCCGAGCCATGCTGCCGTCGTCACGTGCCACGCCATCGAGGTGCGGCATGAGCGGGAGGAGACCGGAGGTGACGATGACGCGGTTGCGGCACGGTGACGAAGGACGGGGGCTCTCGGGTGAAGTCGGACCGACGCTGGCACGGCGGCGGCTCCTTCAGCTGTCGGGAGCCGTCGCGGCCGCCGTTCCGCTCTCGGGACTGCGAGCGGAGACCGCCGCGTTGTCGGCCGCTCAGGGCCCGCGCGTGATCACCGTCGACGCCGGTGAGGTGACCGGCACCTTCAACCGCGCGCTGTTCAGCTGCACGGGGTACGCCCAGCTGACGGTCGACAGCTCCCCGATGGCGCTGGACACGTACCGCGTGCTCAACCCCGCGGGAACACAGGCCCGGATCGAGGTCATGATGGATCAGGCGTCACCAGCGCCGGGTGTGTTCCGGCCGGACCGCATGCTCCGGTTCGTCGACAACACCAACGACGCCTACATGACGCATGTCGAGAGCCTCGGCATGGAGCCTGTGCTGCTGTGCGCGTACAACACGCCCTGGCTCACCCGGACCGGACGGCTGAACGAGGCGCCGACGGACCCACAAGCGTGGGCAGACATCGTGGCCCAGAGGTGGTCAAGCACTTCAACGGTGAAGGCTCGGGTTACCGCCCACGCGTCCGGTACGTCGAGGTGTGGAACGAGCCCAACCTGGAGCAGTTCTGGCTCGGCAGCGACGAGGAGTACGCCGAGCTGTTCCGGCGTACCGCGGACACCATCCATGCCAGGTTCCCCGGCGTAATGGTTGGCGGCCCGGTGTTCTCGCCCGGGATCGACGGCTACTACGACTACGGCAAGGCGTTCGTGGACGCCGCGGGCGAGTACATGGACTTCTTCGTCCACCACTCCTACGGAGACAGTCCCGACAAGATCGTGGCTGACATGCGGCTGTGGGAGGACTACATCCGAACCCACACCGGCACGGCCGAGCCGATGCTGATGGTGACCGAGTCCGAGTCGTTCTTCGCCTCCGACGCGCTCAAGGTGCAGGACCTGTTGCTGCGGCAGTTCTCCCTCGTCGAGAACGGTCAGCGCATGCTCGGCTGGCACCAGTTCTGCCTCCTGGAGTACCAGGAAGGCTGGTACACGTTCGGGCTCATCTACCGCGACGGGTCGGTGTTCGCCCGCAACTACTGGCCGTACTGGATCTTCCGGGACGCCGTCGGCTCGACCGTGCGTGTGGGTCCACGGACGGCGATGCCCGGCGAGCACATGGTGGCGACCCGCGATGACGACCGCGGCACCGTCAACCTGGTGTACTGGCGCGACCCGGCGGTCGCGACCGGCTCCCAGGTCACCCGTGTCCAGATGACCTTGCCCGCGGACGGACGTGACCGCATCCTCACCGTCTCGACGGTGAGCGGCCTTTCCGGCCGGGTGGTGTCGGCGCGCCGGGTGAGCGGCCGGGCGTCGCGACTGAACGAGACCCTCCGGCTCGACCCGGGCACCGCCGTCTCCCTCACGCTGCTCGACGCCCGCGAGGCGACGACACCGTGGTTGGGGCTGGACGCGAGTGACGGCACGGTTCCTCTCGGGTCGACGTTCACGGCCACGGCGCGTCTGGTGAACACCACACCGCGCAGGCTCAGCGGGATACTTCGACTGGTGAACCTGCCCGCCGGCTGGCGTTCACGGATCGTCTCGGGGACCGACCGCTTCGCCGATGTGGACACCGGCGAGGCGGTCACCGCCACCTGGCAGATCCAGGCGACCTCCGCCACGGAAGCGGCGATCGCGTACCACGTGCACGCGGACCTTGTGGGCACGAGCCCCACGCACTCGATCCCGGTCCGGATCCAGGCGGTACCCGCCGCCGAGTAGGTCACGCCGAGGGGTCACGAGCCCACGAGGCCGAGGCTCGGCTCGCGGCGCCCCGGGCGTGTCGGGCATGCGCGGGCGCGCTGGCGGGGGTCCTCACCGTGGGCCCGCCCACAGGCCGAGCTCCGAGACAGTCAGGGTTGACGTTGGCGACGATGTAGCTCCAGGCGGCTTTGGCCTCGGACAGGGTGAAGGAGGGCTCGCCCTTGACGAAGATGTGGAGGAGGAGGCGGGGGAGGAGCCAGCCACGCCACCAGGTGCTCTCCCTCGACGAGAACATGATCCGGTCCAGGCCGTCGGTGTGGCAGAGCCCGAAGTAGTGGCCGAGCTCGTGGATCATCACGTACTTCCACACCTCGTCGGGAGTGTTGTCGATGAACGTGACGCCGGAGGTGTCCTTGCCGGCGAGCCTGCATGAGCTTTGGCGGAGGTTGTTCGCGAGTCCGCGCAGGGAGTCGGTGTAGCGGAACACGCCGACGGCGACCGGGTGGCAGAGCTCAGCTTGGGCCGCGGCGTCGTCGTTCGTCTTGTTGGTCCGGCCGATGACCTCGATCAGGAAGCTGGTGAGCGAGCTGTTGGCTGTCCCGGTGTCGAACCCGGGATGGACGATGTGCTGCGCCTTGGTCACCGGCTTCGTGGCCCGCTCGAAGGTGAGGATCAGCCCGAGCTCACGTCCCTTCTCCCTGGCGGTGTCGACCTTGGTGGTAAGCGCGCTGTCCCGCATGGGAAGGACGATGAACCGTGGTCCCTCCGTGCCACCCGAGCGGAGGTAGAGATCCAGCTCGTCCTCGCTGATCGGGTTGTCGAACTCGCCGCCGCCACCACCACCGACGACCACGTCCTTCTTCACTGTCTTGTAGCGCTTGCGGTTCCAGAAGCCCTCGGTGAACTCGTAGCCGCAGAGCTCGCGAAGATTGATGCTGCCGCTCCTGTGGAGTGCGACGAGGTTCGCCACAGCGGGGTCGCGTGGTGAGGGGGTTTCCGAGTCCAGGACGGTCCGATACGCCGTAGCGTGCAGACGCAGCCCGAACGTCCCGTGGTCGAGGCCGATGGCCTCCTTGATCTGAGCCAGGGTGTCGCCGGAGTACTTCTCCTCCAGCAGGCCGCGCACGTACCGACGCAGCCGCCACGTGTCGATCTCGTCGATGATGAACCCGATGGTGTCTCCGAGGATCATGCGGCCGAGCCGGATGGCGCCCAGGACCACCGCGATAACGATGCGGATCAGCCCGTCGACGATGCGACGCCAGTCGAGAGTGACGATGCCGGCGATGATGTCACCGATCCCGACGAGGACGTCTCGAATGGCGGTGAGAACGGCGCCGACGATCGTGCAGACGGTCCGGATCACCCACTTCCCGACGGTGACCACGACCCAGCGGACGACCTTGACCAGGACGGTGACGAACCAGCAGACCCAGCCGCGCGGGTCGTACCAGGGATAGTCCTTGCACTTCTTCTCTTGACGCTCTTCCCATTCCTCGATGGGCTTGGAGACCTTTTCCTCGACCCATTCCTTGATCTGGGTGCAGACGACGGCCATGAGGGATTCCTTCCGTGGTCACGAGGGGACCGGTTCGGCCGGTGTCAGCGCACGGGAGCGGCGGATCCCCCACGACCGACGCGGCGAAGGAGCGCGCGAAGGCGGTGACGGGTCCATGCCAGACCGAGAAGCTTTCCGGCGAGAGCCGCGGTGATGCTGATGACGAGGGAGGTCCCGACCAGTGGCCACGACCACCCTCGTTCGGGTACGTGGGTGAGGAGGGTCGCCGCGAGGGCGGCGATGAAGGCTGCGGCGGCGACGGCGCACCCGCAGTCGTTGAACAGGCGTCGGATCGCAGAGGCGTATCGGTGCCGTTCGTCTTCGTCGAGCCAAGGGAGTCGGATGACCACCTCGGTGACCGTGGGGCGGTTCAGCCAGGAGGCGAGTGCCGTGGCCCGTTCCAGGTCGTCGGAGCACTCGAGGACGAGTCGCATGAGGCCTCACCGCCTCGAGCAGGGGCCGCGCCACCTGCGTGGCCTGCCTGACGTGTCAGGCATGATCGACGCGCCGGCAAGGACTTGTCGAAAGCGTTGCCCAAAAAGGTTGTGAGCTCGGACCGCAGCCGTTGCCGCCCTCGACAGTCGGGGGCCCGGGCACCATGTCGCGTCGCCCGCGAAAGCATGGGGACCGGAACCGTCCTAAGACCGGAGGCTTCCTCATGACGAGATGCACGGCACCGCTGCGGACCCTGTCGTACGACCTGTCAAGGGACGACGGCCTGCGCACCCGGGTCCTGGCGCTCGACGGCGACCCGGGGTGGTCGGTCGAGAACGCAGGGCCGGTCTTCACCGTCGTCGTCGACGGGGTGACGATCACGGGGACGTCGCCCGGGCTCCGCGTCGAGGGCGTGACGAGCGTGCGGCGTGGCGACGGCGTCGTCGACGAGACGACCCGCTGCCGGTACGAGGAGCATGCGGCGGACGCGGGGGACGGGGAGTATGCGGGGGACGTGGGGGCCGCGGCCGACGGCCTGGCGGTGGGAATCGACTGGCATGTGCGGCGCTACCCCGACCTGCCGCTCGTCGAGACGTGGGTGAGCGTGACCAACCGGGGCCGACGTGCGGTGACCGTCGAGCGGCTGGATTCGGTGGGCCTGACGATCCCGGCCGGACGCTACGAGCTGCTGTCGTACACGAGCGCGTGGGGCCGGGAGTTCGACGGCGACCGGGAGCCGCTCACGGCCGGTAGGTCGATCGGGACACTCGCCGGCCGGTCGTCCCACGGCATGCATCCGTGGCTCGGGCTGGTGCGCGACGACGGCGCGGTGCTGTGCGGGGCGGTCGCGTGGTCCGGCAACTGGGTCGTGCGGTTCGAGGAGGCGCCCGAGACAGCGAAGCCGAGCGCGACCGAGGAGACGTCGGAGGGTTGGAAGCCGAACGAGGGCCACAACGAGGGCTACATCGTCACCGGGGGACTGCACGACCAGGGCTTCGCGAAGCGGCTGCGGCCGGGCGAGACGGTGGACGCGCCGCCGGTCGTCCTCGCCCTGGGGTCCGACGGCGACCTCGACACGACGTCGATCGCCCTGGCGCGTGCGGCACGGGCGTATTGGGCGCCGCGCAACGCCCTCGCCGAGCGGCTGCCTGTCGAGTGGAACCACTGGTGGACGTACGAGGACCACAGCGTCGACGCCGCCACCTTCCGCGCGAACGTCGACGTCGCGGCCGAGCTCGGCGTGGAGGTCGTCACGCTTGACGCGGGCTGGTTCGGTCCCGCCGACGCCTCCTCCGCCTGGACAGACGTGCGCGGCGACTGGGACCAGGTCAACACGGCCCGGTTCCCGGAGGGCATCAGGGCGCTCGCCGACCACGCGCACGCGCGCGGCCTGCGGTTCGGGTTGTGGTGCGAGATCGAGGCGTTGGGACCGAAGGCGACGCTCGCGTCGCGTCGACCTGACTTCCCGGCGACACGGGACGGCGAACCTCTCGGCTACGTCTGCCTGGCCAACCCGGCCGCGTGGCAGTGGGCGTTCGAGACCCTCGACCGGCTGGTCCGGGAGTTCGGCACGGACTGGATCAAGCTCGACTTCAACCTCGACCCGGGGTTGGGCTGCGACCGCACCGACCACGGCCACGGTCCCGGCGACGGGCTGTTCGAGCACTACCGCGGCTACTACCGCCTCCTCGACCGGATCCGCGAGACACACCCCCACGTCGTCCTCGAGAACTGCTCCTCGGGCGGCCTGCGGATCGACCTGGGGATCATGCGGCACACGCACCTGACGTTCCTCAGCGACCCGGACTGGCCTGAGCACGGCCTGCAGCTGCTGTGGGGGGCGACGACGATGCTGCCGCCGAACCAGCTCCTGCACTGGGGCTTCTCCGAGTGGCACGGCCACCATCCGCACCAGACGTTCGACCCGCGCGACCCCGGCCTCCGACCGCACCAGCTCGACTTCTATCGCCGGATCGCGATGCTCGGGGCGACCGGCTTCTCCTGTGGGCTCCCGAACCTGCCGGCGTGGGTGCGGGACCGGCTCCGCGCGCAGGTCCGGGCCTACCAGGAGCTGGTCCGCCCGTTCGTCCGCACCGCCGACGTGCACCGGCTCACCGGGGCGCCGCGCCGGTTCGGGGAGGGCGAGCGGTGGGCGGCCGTGCAGTACGCCCAACCGGACGGCGGCGCGCACCTCGTGTTCGTGTTCCGGCTGCCGGGGGGTGAGCCGAGCCGGCGTATCCGCCTGCACGCGCTCGACCCGACCGCCTCGTACGACGTTCACTGGTCCGACCGTGACCACGACGAGGCGCGGATGGGCGCGGCGCTCATGGACGACGGCCTGACCGTCGAGCTGCCGGAGGAGGGCTCGGAACTCGTCGTGGTGCGGCGCCGGTCCGCGTAGCCTGGCGGTGAGCGACCGCCCGCGCGCACGCGTCGCGGCGCTGACGAACGCACCACGGGGGAGGACGGCAATGCGGAGCGCTGACCTGCTCGTCGACGCCTTCGGCCGGGTCCGGGACGCCGTGGTGGAGGTCGTCGACGGTCTGACACCCGAGCAGCTGGCGTACCGGGTCGACGGTCGCGCCAACTCGATCGCCTGGCTGGTCTGGCACCTGACCCGCGTCCAAGACGACCACGTCGCCGACGTCCGAGGCGCGGAGCAGGTGTGGCTGAGTGGTGGGTGGATGGAGCGGTTCGACCTTCCGTTCGACCCGATGGAGACGGGATACGGCCAGACCAGCGACGACGTGGCCGCCGTGCGGGTGGACTCCGGCGACCTGCTGGTCGGCTACTACGAGGCGGTGCACGACGCGACCGTCGGCTACGTGCGCACGCTCACCGACGCCGACCTGGACCGCATCGTGGACGAGGCGTGGGACCCGCCGGTGTCGCTCGGGGTGCGGCTGGTGAGCGTGATCGCCGACGACCTGCAGCACGTCGGTCAGGCGGCGTTCATCCGTGGTGTGCTCGAACGCTCCCGCTGACCGATCCCACTGGCACCATCCGCTGGCCGCCTTCTGCGGACTGACCCGCCACGCGTGAGGGACTGCCGTCGCGTGCTGGGCTGCTGGCCCGCCGATTGCGGTCGTCCGACTTGATCACGTCGCCCCCCAGGGGCGCGACCGTGGACCAGACTCCACGTCCATGCGTGATCCTGGTCCACCTCTCCGACCCGGTCGCCGGTCCTTCCTCGCCCTCACCGGGGTCAGTACGGCCGCCTTCGTGCTCGGCATCGAGGCGCCGGCGTTCGCCGACATCACCGCCACCGTGCCAGCGGATCCGTTCGGGCTCGGCGTCGCCTCCGGTGACCCCACCCCCGATGGGGTGGTGCTCTGGACCCGCCTCGCGCCCGACCCGCTCGCCCCGGACGGACACGGCGGCATGCCGCGCCGCCCGGTTCCCGTCCACTGGCAGGTCGCGACCGACGAGCGCTTCAGGAACGTGGTGCGCAGCGGTGTCGCGATCGCGAGCCCGGAGCTCGCGCACTCCGTCCACCCGGAGGTGCGTGGCCTGGAGCCTGGCCGCGAGTACTTCTACCGGTTCCGTGCTGGCTCCGAGATCAGTCCGGTCGGTCGGACGAGGACCGCACCGGCGCCGCACACGATGCCGAGCGAGCTCAGGTTCGCCTTCGCCTCGTGCCAGGCCTGGTACCACGGCTACTACACGGCGTACGAGCACATGGTGGCGGAGGACCCGGACCTGATCTTCTTCCTCGGCGACTACATCTACGAGTACGCCATCAACTCCTCGAACCTGTGGCGGGAGGGCGTCACACTGCCCTCCGAGCACAACGCCATGGTGGAGACGCTGGAGCAGTTCCGGCTCCGGTACGGGCTGTTCAAGAGCGATCCGCTGCTCCAGGCCGCGCACGCCACCGCGCCGTGGATCGTGACGACCGACGACCACGAGGTGGAGAACAACTACGCCGGCGACGTCTCGTCGGTCGGTATCCCACCGGAGCACTTCTTACGTCGTCGGGCCGTCGGTTACCGGGCCTTCTACGAGCACATGCCGCTGCGCAGCGTCCATCGACCCTCGGGCCCGGATCTTCCGCTCTATCGGCGGCTGCGCTACGGGAGGCTCGCGCAGTTCGACGTCCTCGACACCCGGCAGTTCCGGGACCCACTGCCGTGTGGTGAGGTCACCGGCAACTGTCCGGAGCGGGAGGACCCGAAGCGCACCATGCTCGGGTACGAGCAGGAGGCGTGGCTCTACGACGGGCTCGCCGCCTCCGACGCGGTCTGGAACGTGCTCGCACAGTCGATCGTCATGGCCCGGATCGACCGGGACCTCGGGCCGGGTGAGACGTTCAGCAACGAGCAGTGGGACGGCTACCCGGCCGCGCGTGACCGGCTGTTCGCCGCGTTCCGACGTCACCAGATCCACAACCCGGTCGTCCTCACCGGCGACATCCACCGCAGCGTCGCGGCGAACCTCAAGGAGGACTGGCTCGACCCGGACTCCAGAACCGTCGGGGTCGAGCTGGTGTGCACCTCGATCGCCTCCAACGGCGACGGGGCGGACACCGACAGCTACGAGCCGATCTGGCTGGGGCAACCGCACGTCGAGCTCTACCACGCCCGCCGCGGCTACGTGAGCTGTCGGATGACGCCTACCGAGCTGACCGCGGACTTCAGGGCACTGCCCTACATCCAACGCCCCGGCGCGCCAATCTCGACCGTCGCGCGTTTCGTGACCGAGGCCGGCAACCCCGGCTTGCAGCGGGAGGGATGACAGATGCCGCGACCACGCCCGGTGAGGAACCTGACCGCGGTCGGTGAGCTCGGCCGGATCATCCTGACCTGGGAGTCCGAGCCGTACGAGCCGTTCGTCGACCACTACGCAATCTACGCCTTCCGCACGCCGGGGACGGCGCCGAGTGAGGAGACGTTGCTCGCCAAGACGATCTACCCGCGCTTCGTCCACAGTCGGCTCGGCGGACATGCGCAGACCTGGTACTACCGCGTCGTCGTGGTCGAGGCCTCCGGCTTGCGCAGTCGCCCGTCGCCGGAGGTCTCCGGCACGTCCGTCGAGTCGGTCGCCGTGTCCGGTGAGCCCCTCGCGACCGTGGGGACGTTCGACCACAAGAGTCTCGAGCTCGCGCTCGCCCCGAACGGCTACGCGCAGTACCCGACGCGGTTCCCGACCGGACCGGACTTCACCTACGGCGTCAGCGACCCCGGCTACGACTGGGCCTACATCCACCCGGGGCCGGCGGACGCTTGGGCCGGGCGGCAGGCGTGGCGGGCGACGTTCCGGTTCGGCCTCGACGCCATCCCTGACACCGACCCGTGGCTGTCCATCTGGCTCATCGACACCCACGCGACGATCCCTGGGACTGCCATCCTCGGCCTCGGCGGGTCGGAGTGGACGAAGGTCACGTTCGAAGGTGGGGCTACCCGAGGCTCGCTCGAGGGGGACGCGACCCTCCCGGGCTCGCCACTCAAGCCGTCCTACGTGGAGCTGGCGATACCACGCGACCGGCTCACCCTGGGTGAGAACGTGCTCACCATCGACAAGGTGGACGGGTCCTGGCACGCCTACGACGCGCTGGGGATCTTCCTGCCGCGCTGACCACCCGCTCACTGGTCGTCGCCGCTCGTGGCCGGAGGCGGTCGGCCGTCTCAGATGGGCTGGTCGCCGTCGGGCCGGCCGGTCGGGTCAGGAGAGGATGGGGCGGTGCCGTCTGGGTCGGCGTCCTGCGGCTCCGCCGCCCCAGGCGTTTGCCCGAGAACCCGAGCAGGAGGTGTCGGTGACCGTCCTTCCCGCGCCCGCCGCCCGCCTCGCGAACGCCGCCGGTGACCTCACCATGGTGGCGCTCGACCAGCGTGAGTCGCTGCGGACGATGATGGCCGGCGACGCTCCCGTCGCCAGCGTCCCCGACGCGAGGCTGCGCGAGTTCAAGGCGGAGGCGACCGCCGCGCTCTCCCCCTACGCCTCGGCGGTGCTCCTCGACCGGCTCTACGGCCTCGACACCGCCCGTCCCGCCACGCTGGCGCCGGGATGCCGGCTCATCCTGGCCGCCGACGAGCTGCACCAGGCTCCCGGCGAGATCGTCCGCGACACCGGGCTGGACGAGCAGGTCACGCCCGAGCTGGTCGCGTCGGTCGGCGCGACCGCGCTCAAGCTCCTGGTCATCTGGCGCGCCGGCGGGAGCGTGGAGGCCCGTGCCGACCTCGTCGGACGCTTCGTGGACCTGTGCCGGCGGACCGGCACGGTCAGCCTCGTCGAGGGCATCGTGCGGCCCGCCGACGGCGAGGCCTGGCCGGACCAGCGAGCCAGGCACGAGGCCATCCTCGAGGCGGCCGCCGAGCTGAGCCGGCTCGGCGCCGACATCTACAAGGCCGAGGTGCCCGGCTACGTCCCCGGCGACCTCTCCCGCGTCGAGGAACAGTCGCGCCTGCTGTCGAAGGCGATCGACATCCCGTGGGTGGTGCTGTCGAACGGCACGAGGGCGGCGGAGTTCTCCGACGCGGTCCGGCTCGCCTGCCTCGGCGGCGCCAGCGGCTTCCTCGCCGGGCGGGCCGTCTGGGCGGACACCGTGCGGGAGCCGAGCGTCGCCACGGCGTTGCGCGAGCGGTCGGCGGCGCGGCTGCGTCGGCTGGTGGAGATCGTCGCGGACGCCCGCGCCCAGGCAGCGGACCGCCAGGAGACGAGCACGGAGACGAGAAAGGACGCCACGTCGTGAGCCGAATCCACAACATCGCCGTCATCGCCGGGGATGGCATCGGGCCCGAGGTGGTGCCCGCCGCGATCCGCTGCCTCGACACGGTGGCGGCCCGGCACGGCTTCGTCCTGCGCTGGACGGAGTACCCGTGGGGCTCGGCGTACTACCACGAGAACGGCGTCATGATGCCGGCGGACGCGATCCGCACGCTCGCCGAGCACGACGCGATCTTCCTCGGCGCGGTCGGCGACCCCGACATCCCCGACACCGTCACGTTGTGGGGCCTGCTCATCCCGATCCGGCGGCGGTTCAACCAGTACGTCAACCTGCGGCCGGTGCGGACCCTGCCGGGCGTGCCGAGCCCGGTGCGCGGCGCGGAGAACGTCGACCTGGTGATCGTCCGGGAGAACGTCGAGGGCGAGTACTCCGAGGTCGGCGGCCGCCTCTACCGTGACCAGCCCGGCGAGGCGGCCATCCAGGAGGCGATCTTCACCCGCGTGGGCGTCACCCGGATCGCCGAGTACGCGGCGAAGCTCGCTCGTCAGCGCCGGAAGCGGGTCACCTCCGTCACCAAGTCGAACGGCATCGTCCACACCATGCCGTTCTGGGACGAGGTGGTGGCCGAGACGCTCGCCAACTACCCCGACGTCGAGCTGGAGAAGGTCCTGGTCGACGCGATGGCGGCCAAGCTCGTGCTGCAACCCACGGCCTACGACGTGATCGTGGCGTCGAACCTCTTCGGCGACATCCTCTCCGACCTCGCCGGCGCCATCGCCGGGTCGATCGGGGTGGCGCCGAGCGGCAACCTCAACCCGGAGCGAGAGTACCCGTCGATGTTCGAGCCGGTGCACGGGTCGGCGCCGGACATCGCGGGCCAGGGCATCGCCAACCCGATCGGCCAGATGTGGGCGGGCGCGATGATGTTGGAGCACCTCGGTGAGGAGGCCGCCGCCCGGGAGGTGGTCGAGGCCTTCGAGGCGGTCCTCGCGTCCGGGATCCGCACACCTGACTTGGGCGGCACCGCGACCACCGCCGAGTTCACCGAGGAGGTCGACGCGCGGTTGCGCGCGCTCCCGCGTCCGGAAGGCACACGCTGACTCGCAGAAGGACACACCGATGCGAACCCAACGGCTGTATCTCGACGGTACCTGGGTCGACGGCACCGGATCGCTCGCCGACGGCTCCACACGGCTGGAGGTGCGCAACCCCTACGACGACTCGCTCGTCGGTGTCGCCGCCGTCGCCAGCCCCGAGCAGGCGGCCGCGGCCGTCGGCGCCGCGGCCCGCGCCCTGCGCCGTGGGCTGCCGCCGCACCGACGGGCGGAGATCCTGCGGCGGGCCCGCGAGGAGGTGGCGCGGCGGGCGGAGGAGTTCGCCCAGATGATCCGCGCGGAGGCGGGCAAGCCGATCACCGCCGCCCGCCAGGAGGTGGAGCGCGCGCTCACGACCTTGGACTTCGCCGCCGAGGAGGCCCGGCGACCGCCGGGCGAGACCGTGCCGCTCGACGCCGTGCCCTCCGGCGAGGGGACGCTGGCCTTCACCGTCGCCCAGCCGGTCGGCGTGGTCGCCGCGATCACGCCGTTCAACTTCCCGCTCAACCTGGTCGCCCACAAGGTCGCGCCCGCGCTCGCGGCCGGGTGTCCGGTCGTGCTGAAGCCGTCGGAGCGCACCCCGCTGACGGCCGGCATGCTGGTCGAGGCCTTCAAGGCGGCGGAGCTGCCACCGGGCTGGCTCAACCTCGTCACCGGCGACCCCGCGACCATCGTGGGCCGCTGGCAGGAGGACCCTCGCGTCGCGGTCCTGACCTTCACCGGGTCGAGCCGGGTCGGCTGGCAGCTCAAGGCGGCCTCACCGTACAAGCGGCACATCCTGGAGCTCGGGTCGGCCACGGCGATGGTGATCCGCGCCGACGCCGACCTGAAGGCGGCCGTCAACGCGGCGGTGACGTCCGGGTTCACGTTCGCCGGTCAGGCCTGCATCTCGCTGCAGCGCCTCTACGTCGAGAAGGCGGTCGTGGACGAGGTCCTTCACCGGCTGGTCGAGGCCGCCGAGGCGCTGCCCGCCGGTGACCCGGCCCTCGAGGCCACGGTGGTGGGGCCGCTCATCACGCCCGAGGCGACGAAGCGGGTGCGCTCGTGGCTGGACGACGCCGTGCGCGACGGAGCCCGCATCGTGACCGGTGGCACGCTCACCGACGACGGTGTCCTCCGTCCCACCGTGGTCACCGACGTGCCGGCCTCGTCGCCCCTGTTGTGCGAGGAGGTCTTCGGCCCGGTGGTCAGCGTCGTCCCGGTCGCGAACCTCGACGAGGCGATCCGCGCGGTCAACGACTCCCGCTTCGGCCTCAACACCTCCATCTACACCTCGGACCTCACCAGCGCGCTGCGATACGCGCGGGAGGCCCAGGCCGGCACCGTGCTCGTCAACCGGCCGCCGGCGTTCCGGGCCGACCACATGCCGTACGGCGGGGTGAAGGAGTCCGGCCAGGGTCGGGAGGGCGTGAAGTACGCGGTGGAGGAGCTGACCGAGCGCAAGCTGGTCATCCTCGGCAGCTGACGTGACATCGGTTCTGCTGTCCCCCGTCGTCCGCGCCAAGCTGGCCGCCCTCGGTGAGCGGGGTGAGCGGTGGCTGGCCGAGCTGCCGAACCTGATCGCCGACCTGGAGCGGCGATGGTCCATTCGCGTGGGGGAGCCGCTGTCGCAGGGCACCTGCTCCTATGTCGCGCGGGCCCGCACCGCGGACGGCCGCGACGCCGTCCTCAAGCTCGGCATCCCGGAGCCGGGGTTCGACGCCCAGGTCCGCACGATCGCCGCCGCGCGCGGGCGCGGCTACGTGCGGCTCCTGGCGTACGACGTGGAGCGGCACGCCATGCTGCAGGAGGCGCTCGGCGCGTCGCTGGCGGACCTGGGCTGGTCGCCGGAACGCACCATCGAGGTGCTGTGCGCGACACTCCGCGAGGCGTGGCGGGTCCCGCGTCCCCCGGGCGCCACGGTCGCGCCGTCGGAGGAGAAGGCGCGTGGGCTGCACGGGCTGGTCACCTCCCTGTGGGAGCGGTTGCGCCACCCGTGCTCGGAGCGGGTGGTGCGGAAGGCGCTGGAGTACGCCGAGCGGCGGGCCGCCGCCTTCGACCTCGACCGATGTGTCGTCGTCCACGGTGACCCGCATCCCGCCAACGCGCTGACCGTCCGCGCGCCCAGGCCGGGCGCGGAGTCGGGCGTCGTCTTCGTCGACCCTGACGGTTTCCTCGCCGAGCCCGCGTACGACCTTGGTGTTGTGCTGCGTGAGTGGTGCGAGCAGCTGCTGGCCGCGGCGGACGACGCTCCCGCCCTCGCCCGCCGCTATTGCCGGCTGCTCGCCGACCACACCGGCGTCGACGAGGAGGCCATCTGGGAGTGGGGCTTCCTCGAACGGGTGTCGACAGGCCTGTACGTGCTTCAGTACGGCGCCGCGGACATGGCACGCCCGTACCTGGAGTCCGCTGAGCTCCTGGTCTGATCAGGACCGCTCGGGAGTGCGTCAGACGGTCAGGCCGCCGCGGAGGTGTCGCACGCGCGGCACGGGCTGAATCCCCGGCCTTCAGGCCGGCGAGCGCGTCATTCGTCGGCCTTCCCCGCGGCGATCTCAACCGGACACTGACGGTCGATCTCGTTCAGGACCGTCATCCGCGCCGTCGGCACCAGAGGTGTGGGGAATCGCAGGTCGTCGACGCGCCAGCCGACGCTCTGGTACACGGCGGCGAGGTCCCGTGCGCATTGGGTGAGGTCTCGGGTCGAGGTGAGGTGGATGCCGGGTTGGTGGGATTGGGTGGCGTCCAGCCATACCCCGTCCAGCTGGAGGGCGAGCGCTGCAGCGCGGTCATAGAACGGGTCCGTCATCTAGGGCTCCGTTTCTGTCCTAGGGGAGGTCGGCGACCAGTTCGGCGACGTCACCGTGGCTCTGGTAGCGCTTGGCGTGGGCGCGGATGAGCCGGTAGTCGTCGTTGAGCCGGGCGGAGGCGATCCCGTCTGCGAGCTCCAGCAGCTGCCGGCCGAGGGTTGCGGCTTCATCTGGCTCGCCCTGGTCTAGCCGCAGCACCGTGAGCTTGGCGAGGCAGAACGCTGTCGATCTGGGGTAGGCCGGGCCGTAGTTGGCTGCTGCGTTGGAGAGCCGCTGCGCTGAGACCTCGCGCAGGGTGTGGTCGTGGACGCTTCCGTTGTAGAGGGCGACACCGGAGTCGCCGGCGAGCTGGGCGGGGATGTAGTAGGAGATCCACGCCGGGTCCTCGTCCGTGGGCGGCTCGTACACGTCGTCGGCCTTGGCGATCGCGTTGCGGCATTCACGCACCTTGCCCATGGCTCCGTAGACGCGGCCGAGGACGACCTGCAGCATCGCCTGGGTGGCTGGGGTGGCGCGGCCGTCGGCGCCATAGATCGCGATCTGCATCAGGTCGAGCCCGTCCTCGGGGTGGCCAAGGGTGATGGCCTGCCGCGCCATGTCCGAGAGGACGTTCGCCCGCAGCGGCCAGTCCTCTGCTTCAGCCGCGGCGTGGATCCCAAGGAGGAACGCCCGCCGCGCCTCAGCGTGCATGCCGGCGTCATAGGCGGCGAACCCCGCGACCTCGGCGAGGTTGGCGACCGCGCTGAACATGCGACGCCGGACCTGCTCGGAGGCGAACCGGCCCTTGTCGAGGAGGGTGGCGGCCCAGTTGAGCTGGCCGAGCATCGCATCCACCGAGAGGATGCCGCCCTGGGTGCGGTCCCACGCCGCGAACCGTGCCGTGGTCTGCTCGATCGCGGCGACGTCAGAGGCGCCGAGGACACGCGGCTTGACGGATCTGGACGGGTCAACTCCGAGCCAGGACTGGAGCCCTTCGCCGGAGGTGAGGCCGAACGCGACCCCGGCGATGCTCTTGAGGAAGTCTGCGCGCCGCACGGTACTGCCCTCCAGGTCGAAGTCGAGCACGCTCACCAGCACACGCGGGTGTCGGCGTGCCGGGTCTTTGCCAGGCCGGATGAACCCCAGCGCCTCGTCGCTCGTGACCCCGAACAGCATGCGTAGGGCGTGGCGGTAGTGCCGCTGTGGCCAGCGGATCTCACCGCGCTCCCAGGCGGACACCAGTCGTGCGTCGGGGGCGACGTTGCTACCGAGGACTGCGACGACTTGCGCAACCTGCTGCGCGAGGTCCTCCTGCGTCCAGCCACGCGCCCTGCGGAGCGTGACCAGCACCTCGTTCCGTGGCATGACCCGTATCTCCAGGTCCCTACCAGCCCGGCCAAGCTGTAGCCGTGAGGCTACTCGCCGGAGTGCCCGCCCACTACTGATCGTGCCTGTTTCTTCCAGTCGGTTCTTCCAGTCGCGCTTCCTTCCACCCTCCGCACCGCGCGGCGACGCTTGGTCACCATCCAGACCGGCGCGGCGGTCGGTAGACCCGCCCGATGGCGACCTAGGTCGAGGTCCCGGCTGCCGCGCCTCACCAACCGGGTGTGGCGGCCGCCGCCAGGACTCCGGCCCACCTCGCAGGTGGCCGCCACACCCGCCGCGAGGGAGGCAAGGGCGGTGGTGGCATGGCGACGGGGCCAGGCGACCGGGTGCCTGACGACGGCGGTCCTGTGGAAGCTGGGCACGTTCCTGGCGTGCGCGGTGATGGGGCTGCTCATCGCCCTGGTGGTCAGCCGATTGACCCCGAGCTCATCGACACCGGGATCGTCGACTGGGTGTTCGACACCTCCCGCTACGACCTGGACGGGCTCACCATCGCCGACCGCCGCCGGTTCGCGCGGATCCTGCTCCAGCCCTGCCCCACCTGCGACGCGAAACCGGGGCAGCGGTGCGTGAGGCGCGGCTCCGGGGAGGAGATCCTGCGCATGGACGACCAGCACCAGGCCCGCCGCTACGCCGTCACCGGCATGTGCCCACCGGAGACGCATATCGGTGGCAGCTAGCTGAGACCAGCGCCCAGGGTGTGACCCCGTTGCTCACCTACTCCGCCCCCACCCTGGCGCGCACCACGAGGGTGGGGTCGGCCACCCTCCTACCTCCTCCGGCCGGCCCCGCCCTCAATCCGCACGAGAAGGGAGGTGATCAGTTGTGTCCATGACCCGTTGGGCGTTGGCGCAAGTCGACTCACGGCTGCGCCAACGGCTCATGCGTCGAGGTGGCGCCCGTCGTCCAGCCGGCCGGCGCCGTGGCAGTCCGAGACACCAAGCTCGGTGAGACCTCGCCCGCGAGCACGATGCCGTCCGTGCTACGGCTCGGCTGTCCGGAGCAGGCCGCGGGCACGCCGTGCGCTCGCCACGCTCGCGTGGGAGGGTCGTGAACGGCGCTCTCGTCCAGCAGTCACGAGGTCTTCGTTCGGAAGGGTGAGCGAGTGAGCACGCTGCGGGTTGGCATGGTCGGCTGTGGCAGTGCCGCGACCGGCCACGTGTACGGGATGGCGGCGTCCGGCCAGTTCGACATCGTCGCGCTGGCCGAGCCGAGCCCCGAGAGCCTGGAGCGGTTCCGCGCGAGGCTGCCGCTGCTCGGCGACGTCCCGGCGTTCTCGTCCGCGGACGAGATGTTCCAGGCGGTGGACCTGGACGCGGTCACCGTCGTCACGCCCCACACGCTCCACCACCCGATCGTCATGAGCGCGATCAAGCGGGGCTTGCACGTGCTCTGCGAGAAACCGCTCACCTGCGAGGTCGCCCACGCGAAGGAGATCGCCGAGGCGGCCGAGGCGGCCGGGGTCGTCGTCATGGTGCGCTACCAGCGCCGGTTCGACCCGGCGTACCGCTTCATGCGCGAGAAGATCGCCAGCGGCGAGCTGGGCGAGCTGCGGACCATCGCGGTGACGTGCGGCCAGCGCTGGCAGCGCGGCACGGCGGGCACGTGGCGCCAGGACCCGGCGCTCTCGGGCGGCGGCATGCTCATGGACAGCGGCTCCCACCTGGCCGACATGCTGCTGTGGCTGGTGGACCGTCCGGTGGAGTCGGTGTCCGCGCTCGTCGACCAGTGCGGCTCGCCGGTCGACATCAACACCTCCGCCACCGTCCGGTTCGCCGGTGGCGTGCACGGACAGCTCACCGTCATCGGCGACCTGGCCATCACGTGGATGGAGACCGTGGTCGTGTCGGGAAGCGACGGGCTGCTGCGGTACGAGGTCGACCCGCAGCACCCGTGGCGGACCGGCCGGGTCACCTTCAGCCGGGACAACCAGATCGTCGAGCCGCTGCGCCTGCAGCGTGGCCCCAGCGAGCACGAGGCCTGGGCGGACGCGATCCGCGGCGAGGGCCCGAACCTGTCACCCCCGAGCGCGGGGGTGCGTGTCGCCGAGCTGACCGCGGCGATCTACCGGTCGGCCAGGGAAGGGCAGACGGTCCGCCTCGACACCGACGCGGACGTCGCGCTCTCCGCGTGAGTCGCTCGACGCGGCCGGCGCAACCGACAGCCGCCTACGCGGCCGATGCGGGCTCCTTCGCCGCCGCGGGCGTGACCCGGCCGGCGTGACCGTCGACGGTGACCCGCTGTCCATCGCTCAACACGGTGGTGCCGTTGCGGGTGCCCATGACGGTGGGCAGGCCGTACTCGCGCGCGATGATCGCGGCGTGTGAGGTGGGCCCACCGGTGTCGACCACCACGGCGGCGGCCCGTTGGAAGAGCGGTGTCCACGCGGGATTGGTGTAGGGGCAGACGAGCACGTCCCCGGACTCCAGCTTCCCGAACTCCGAGGGGTCCCGGACGACCTTCACCGTGCCCGTGACCCTGCCACCGACCGCTGGGAGGCCGGTGACCAACGCGTCGCCGTCGGGAGCGCTGTCGCCGTAGACCAGCATCGTGTTCAGCAGCGGGACGCCGGTGAGCTCGTCACGCTTGGCTGCGCGGGCGCGGACCAGCGCGCGAAGCCGCTCGGCGTCGGACGTCGGCGGCGGCATCGTCGGGATGGCCTCCAGCTCCTCCAAGCGGAGGTGGAAGACGTCCGTCGCCTCGCGCAGCACGCCGGCCTCGCACAGGCGTCGGCCGATCTCCAGCAGGCTGCGCCGCAGCACCGGCAGTGGCTTGGTGAAGTAGAAATGCGTGTCCTCCCGGAACGCCAAGCCCACGCGCGCCGCGTCGATCCACCGCCGCACCCGTGCTCGCCGGGTCTCCGACCGCAGGCGTGGATGGGTGAGGATCTCCTCCACTGCCCGCTGGTAGCCATCGGATGCGTCCTTCAGCACCTCGCCGGCGCCGCCATCGCCGTTGGCGCCCGCCGGCTGGGCGAGCACCTTGACGAGACCGAGGACGGTCTCCGGCGCCTCCACCCAGGTACCCGGCGTCACCAGGATGGGGGTCTCGGTCTCCCGGTGCCCGTACTCGGCGAGGAAAGCCCGGACCTTCTCACCGAACCGCGCGAAGGTCGGGTCGTCGGACAGCGCCTCGACGAGCGCGGCCGGCTCCCGGGTGGCGAACGCCTCCGCCAGGACAGGGTCGGCGCGAACCTCGTCGGCGAGCTCCTGCAACGCACGGATGCTGTCCCTGGTTCGGTTGGGGACGCCGAGCAGGAGGTCGCCGATGAGCTTGGTACGCCGGAGCACGACGAGCAGGGCGAGCAGCCGCACGATCGACAGACCAACCCGCGGGATGTAGTCCAACCGGAGGTCCGCGACGGGTTCGGCGAGAGCGAGTGCCTCTCGAGGGACTGCCAGGAGCCGCCTCCATGGCAACGCGGTGAGATCGAGCGTGGCGAGGGCGTCGGTCTCGTTGACCAGGCGGGTGACCCGCGGGTCCTCGGTCCACCGCTCGGGGTCGTAGCGCAGTGCGCGGCGTGCGAGCTGAAAGGGAGCCTTGACGAGCTCGACGGTGGGCCGTATCGACGGCGGGATGACTCGGACCACCACGTCGTCTTCCTCCTGGAGGAAGGCGGGTGGTTCGACGCGGAACCCGAGCGACTCCACCATCCTGACGATCTGTCCGGCCGGCCCGTACCGGACCCAGGTGCTCATGTCGAGCGGGTACGGGCGCACCGGCAGGTACTCCAAGAGCGTGCGCCCCGTCATCCGCTGCACGCTGGACAGCGGGATCGGCGGCGGTGGGAGCGCCGTCATCGGGCGCGCCTGGAGCACCCACACCCGTCCGTCCGCGTGGGCCCACTCGATGTCCTGCGGGCGGCCGAAGTGGGCCGCGATCCGGGTCCCGAGCGTGGCGAGCTCGCCGAGGACCTCCGTGGGGAGCGGGGCGGTGTCCGCCCACTCGTCTCCTTCCACGCGCTGGACGCCGCCCTCGGGCAGCGCGCGCATGACGACCTCTCGCCGCCCTGGCGTCCACCGCTTCAGCCGCCCTTCGGCGTCGAGGACGTAGTGGTCTGGCGTCACCGCGCCGGACACCACCGCCTCGCCGAGTCCGCTGCTGGCGTCGACCACGATCTCCCCACGCTCGCCGGAGACCGGGTTCGCCGTGAACAGCACGCCGGCGGTCTCGGCCGGCACCATGCGCTGGACGACGACCGCCATGCGCACGACCGCTGAGTCCAGGTCGCGCTTGTGGCGGTAGGCGATCGCGCGGTCCGTCCACAGCGATCCCCAGCACCGGCGAACGGCGTCGACCAGCGCCTCCTCACCGACGACGTTGAGGATGGTGTCCTGCAGACCCGCGAACGCCGCCCCCGGAAGGTCCTCGGCGGTGGCGCTGGACCGGACCGCGACCAGACCGCCGCCGAGCTCCTCGTAGGCCCGCGAGATCGCCGTCCGCAGCTCGGTGGGGATGGCGACCGTGGCGAACGCCTCGCGGACAACCGATCCGTCGCCGCTCGTCGCGGCGGCGTCGAAGAGCTGAGGGTCGAGCTCGCTGGCGGCCTGGTCGTACGCCCGGGTGGTGACGACGAACCCGTCGGGCACCGGGAAGCCGGCCCGGACCAGCTCTCCGAGGTTCGCGCCTTTACCGCCGGCGAGGGCGAGGTCGTCTCGGCCGAACGCGCGGAGCGGGGCCACGAGCGTCTCCGCCATGGGCGGGGCTCCTTTCCGGTCAGGCCGTGCTGGAGGCGGACCGGTGGAGCCCGGTCGAACCGAGCCGGTCGGCGCGAGCCGGCTCTGAGGCGGCTCACTCGCTCGATCCCGACCGCGCGCCTCGGGTCCGTTACCGATCAGTCTCCGCCCCGGCTCCGGTGGGCACGACGTCGGGTCGTGTCTCCGTCGCCCCTTCCACGGCTTCGTCGGTGATGGGCGCGCTCTCTTCGCCGTGCGGGGGCAGGTGTCGGAAGGCCACGCCCGTGACGACGGCGAGCGTCGCGAGCAGCACCGCTCCGATGGTCCCCACGGTGCTCAGACCGCTGGTGAACGCGGTGCGCGCGGACTCGAGCAGCTCGGCCGCCAACGCGTCCGGAAGTGTCCGTGCCGCGGCGAGCGCGCCGGACAGTCCGTCACGGGCGGCTACGGAGACCTGGTCGGGAAGCGTGTCCGGGATGGCCACCTGGCCGCGGTAGGCGGCGGTGGCGACGCTACCGAGCAAGGCCACGCCGAGCGCGACTCCAAGCTCGCCAGAGGTCTCGGACATGCCCGAGGCCGCACCGGCCTTCTCCGGTGGAGCGGCGCCCAGGATGAGGCCGACGACGAGCGCGGTCGGCGCGGCGATCCCCACGGTCGCGAACGAGAAGCCGATGACGAGGGTGACCGCCCCGTCCGAGCTGGGGGTCTGGGAGACGATGGCCAAGCCGAGCGCGGCGAGCGCCAGTCCTCCGGACATCACCCAGGCGGGTCGCCACCTCCGCGCCAGGTGCGGTGTCAGGATCGAGGAGATCGCCATGGCCACCTGCATGGGGATCGTCCACAGGCCGGCTCGCAGTGGGGACAGGCCCTGGACGAGCTGCAGGTACTGGGCGAGGAGCAGGAACGTCCCGGACATCACCACGGCGCCGCCAAGGTTCACGCTGAGGCCGACGCTGAACGCCCGCTCGCGGAACAGCGTCAGGTCGAGCATCGGGTCGTCGAGGCGGTTCTGACGGCGAACGAAGAGGACACCCATCGCCACGCCGAGGAGCACGGCCGTCACCGAGGTCGTCCCCCAGCCGTCGGCCGCGAGCTCCTTCAGCCCGTAGACGATGGGGACCACAGTCGCCAGCGCGAACAGGACGCTGGTGAGGTCGAGCCGTCCAGGGTGCGGGTCCCTGGACTCGGGGAGCACGGCTGGCGCGGCCACGAGCAGGAGAACCATGACAGGGACGCCGAGCAGGAAGACCGACCCCCACCAGAACCGCTCCAGCAGCACTCCGCCGACGAGTGGCCCGATGATCGTGCCGCCCATGAAGCAGCTCATCCACACCGAGATGGCCACCGCTCGCCGGTGCGGGTCGCGAAACATCGTGCGGATGAGCGCCAGGGTCGACGGCATCTGCGTGGCGCCGGCGATCCCGAGCAGAGCGCGGGCGGCGATGAGCGCCTCCGAGCTGGGTGCGTACGCCGCGAGGACCGAGGCACCCGCGAACGCCGTCGCGCCCACGAGGAGTAAGCGTCGGCGACCGATCCGGTCACCGAGCGTGCCCATCGTGATGAGGAAGCCGGCGATCATGAAGCCGTAGATGTCGGTGATCCACAGCGTCTGGGTCGCGCTCGGCGCGAGGTCGGCGCTGAGATGGGGCAGCGCCAGGTAGAGCACGCTCAGGTCGAGCGAGAGCAGCAGCGTGGGCAAGGCCAGCACGGCGAGCCCAGCCCACTCTCGCCTGCTGGCTCGGAGCTCTCGTCGATGAGCTCCTTGGTTCTGCTGGTTCGAACGTGGGCCTGGTGCGGTCGACACCGCGGCCTACCTCCCTCCATCCGTTCCTCCGCCGAGGTAGACCGCCAGGTCGCCGCGAACTCATCTCTCGAACATGTGATCTATGCCGCACCGGGTGCTGTCCCGGAACGACGCGCTGGCGCAGAGTGACCGATAGGTGACTTTGACTACTGGATGGAATGAGTACGTCGCTATGGGGTAGAGACTCCGCGTCGGAGAGGCAACCGGGTGCGGTCCGCCGTACCTGGTTGACACCGCCTGGCAGGAACGCGCTCGGCGGCGTCGACAACCGCCGTTCACGCAGCGCGGGATACGGGAGCAGCGATGAGCACCGAGTGGTCCGAGACACCGTTGTACGACCAGCTGATCGCCGAACGCTCTGGCCGCGGCCCGGCGGAGTTCGAAGGCCACGAGACCTGGGACGAATCCGAGGAAGCCCGCGAGGCGTACGCCCGAGGGGTCGCGGAGGCCCAGGCCACCTGGCGGGACTTCTGGGGTCCGTCCGCCACCATCACCTTCCCGACGCAGGCCACGGAGCCGCCCGCGGAGCAGCAGCCGAAGCGTCGGAAGAGCAAGGGGCGCGGCTCCAGCTGAGCGAGCGCCGCTGCCCACGCCGCGGCGTGGCGCGGGCTTTCCCGAGAGCCCGCGCCAGCGTGCGTGCTGTCCTCGTCTCTCGACTGCTCAGCGCGGTCTCGGCCTCGCTCCCAGCGGGTCACGATCGCGCGCCGGGATCGCGCAAGGCGTCCTTGCCCCCTGGCGCCTCGCCCCGAGCTCGCACGTGTGTCACACAGACGCGCGCCCTGACGGCTGTTGTCGGTCTTTACACGGCGTCCATGAACGGTGAAGCTGCGACCATGAGGTCCACACGAACGCGTACCTCTGTGTCGCGACTCGTTCTGTGGGACGTGGACCACACGCTCATCGAGACCGGTGGTGTTGGACGCGAGGTCTACCGAACAGCGTTCGAGGCGGTGACGGGTCGCCCGCTCGCTCGGATGGCGGATGTGACTGGAGCGACCGAGCCCGCGCTTTTCCGTCAGACGCTTCGGATCAACGGCTTGGATGAGCGGCTCGCCACTGGATTGTTCGGCCAGTTCGCCGTTCACCAAGCTGCGGAGTACGTCGCCCGCGCCGACGAGCTTCGACGCCGAGGTCGAGTCCTGCCGGGAGTGGCGCAGATCCTCGCCGCACTTCACGACGACGGCGGAACTGTCCAAACGGTCGTCACCGGAAACACGAGGGAGTCCGCGCGCGTCAAGCTGGAGACGTTCGGGCTCGCTGACCTTCTCGACCTCGCGGTGGGTGCCTACGGAACCGACAGCGATGACCGGGCCGACCTCGTCACCCTCGCCCGGGAGCGGGTGGCGGCCGCGTACGGCGTCGAGATTCCCGTGACCGCGACCACTCTCGTGGGAGACACGCGCGGCGACGTGGTGGCGGGCGTCCGCGCGGGTGTCTGGACCGTGGGCGTCGCGACCGGCCGCACGCCCGTCGAGCGGCTCGCCGCCGCGGGTGCCGACGTCACGTTCGACGACCTGTCGGATCGCGAACGCGTGCTGCGAGCGCTCACCGGTGGCGAACGCACGATGCGGGAGCCAGCTGTCGGTGCCTTGAGGAGACAGACATGCCGCTGACCGGGTGACGATGGCGTCCTCACCGCCCGGCGAGCATCATCAGGTGGAGGCGAAGCGTCGCGGCGACCGCGTTGGACTCCCGAAGCTCGCCTCGTTCCAGAAGCGTGGGTACCTCCGCGAGGGGCACCCACGCGACGCGTTCAGACTCGTGGGCGTCGACGGCCGCGCCGACGTGCTCGGCGTGCCGCGTCCAGAACACGTAGTGGACACAGTCGCTGAGCCCGCCCGCTGGGTGCATCCGGAGGAGCGGCCGGAGGTCCCGAGGACGCCAGCCCGTCTCCTCCTCGGTCTCTCGGGCGGCCGTCTCGACGGGTGTCTCGCCCACGTCGACCACGCCGGCGGGCAGCTCCCAACCCCACGAGTCGGGAATGAACCGGTGGCGCCACAGCATGAGGACCCGGTCGGACTCGTCGACGATCGCGGCGGCCGCCACCGGGCGTTGCCTCAGCACGTAGTGGTCGAGACGGCGGCCATCCGGAAGCTCCACGTCCGCGAGGTTGACCGTCAGCCAGCGGTTGCCGTAGACGGTGCGCTCGCTGTGAACTCTCCAAACACTCATGTCAGGCCCTACTCCTGAGCGCGGCCCGAGTCGAGCCCGCGCGACGCCGCCAGCACCGGGCGGTTGACGTTGTGGGACCGATGGAGACGCAGGAGGGGTTCGTGTCATCGAGACTCCGCCTCAGGTCTCGTCGAGGATGTGGCGCCAATGACTGGCGACCCACGCGAGGATGCGGTCGGCCACGGTGTCCACGTCGGCCGCGTCGGTACGGAAGACGGTGCCGAGGAGCTCCCGGCCCAGTCGGGCGTCCGTCATCGCGTCGTCGATCCAGTCCTGCGGCCAGCCGCGCCCGCGCAGCCGGTCGAGCCGGAGCTGGTCGTCGCAGTCGAGGAGCGCCCAGTGGACGGGCTCGTCCCACAAGGCTCGCTCCGCCATCTCCTCCGGCGACGGTATCGGGCACAGCAGGACCACCGGGTGGCCGGCCCGTCGAACGACGGCGAGGACGCGGCGCCACATCCGGTTGTACGCCGGCCAGTTCGGCGCGGCCTCGGGATGCGCGATGGGAACGCCGAGCAGCGCGCCGTCCTCGAGCAGCTCGTCCATGTCGACGACGACCGGTCCGACGGCCTTGTCGATGAGCCGCGGCGCGAGCGTCGTCTTTCCCGCGCCGGGCGCGCCGGCGAGGACGAAGAGCGGCGCGAGCGCTCGCCCGGACGTCACCAGGTCCAGGGCGTCCGGGTCGGGAGCCATCGGATCGAGGGCCATTGATCGGAGCCTAACGCCGCCGGGACTGGGTACGGGCTGCGGAGCGCGGGGTCGGCGAGCCGCCGGCCGTCGGCGCCCACCGGCAGGAGGAGGTGGCGATTCGTGACGGTTCTCCAACTGCGCAGCCCAAGCTTCCGTGACCACACGCCGATCCCGAAGCGTCACGCCCATGACTCCCTGAACCTTTCGCCCGCCCTGGAGTGGTCGGGCGTCCCCGAGGGCACGGCTGAGCTGGTGCTGCTCTGCGAGGATCCCGACGCGCCGGGCAGAACCTTCCTCCACTGGCTGGTGACCGGCATCGACCCGTCGACCACTGGCGTCGGCGAGGGGGAGGTGCCACCCGGTGGACAGGAGTGGACCAACGGGTTCGGCGAGGTCGGCTACGGCGGACCGCAGCCGCCCGTCGGTGACTCGGCCCACCGGTACTTCTTCCGCCTCTACGCTCTTCCGCGCCGGGAGAACGCGCCCCGCCCGTCGGACGCGCAGGGACTGCCGAGCGCGGACGACGTGCATCACGCGTTCGACGACCTCGCCCTCGCCACCGGTGTCCTCGTGGGCCTCTACCAGCGCTGAGCCATCACGGCCGCTGGGAGCTCGCGCAGCGAGAGGTCCGGGCACTGAGCCGGTGGCCTCCTGACGGCTTCGAGATCGTCGATACTGGACCTCGCGGCGGCGCGCGGCCCGACGGAGTTTCGCGTCAGGGTGAGCGGGAAGCTGTCAGCCCGTGCGAGGAGGGGAGGCGCAGGATGTCGGTCGTACCGAAGGACCGGGAGGACATCCTCACCAAGGTGTCGTTCGGCCACGTCGCCACGATCGGACCCAACGGTGAGCCGCAGGTGAACCCGGTCTGGTTCGAGTGGGACGGAGAGTTCCTCAAGTTCAGCCAGACCACCACGCGGCAGAAGTACCGCAACGTCCAGCGCGACCCGCGGATCGCCATCTCGGTCCTGGACCCGGACAACCCCTATCGATACATCGAGATTCGCGGACGGGTCGAACGCATCGAGGACGACCCCGACAAGGCCTTCATCAACAAGATGGCGAAGAAGTACCTCGGGCAGGACGAGTATCCCTGGAACCGGCCGGACGAGCACCGGGTCGTCGTCTACGTTCGGCCGGAGCGCACCACGAAGCAGTGACGACGCGGCGCTCGTTCGCCGCCGCGGCGTCCTCGCGAGCTTGACGCTCGTGTCCGCGTGCGCGCGGTCAAGAGACTGTGTCCGATATTCGGACCGTCGTGTCCATCTCCGGAAAAGGGGAGGAGGGCCGTCGACTCGCGCCCGCCCAGATAGTCGTCACGATCTTGACGTCGTCCGCGTGCGAAGAGTACGAAAAACTCGAGGTTAATCGAATAACCACGAACGGGGCGGCGCTTTCCGCCCCGCTGTCGGGCAGGCGACCTCGACGCAAGAGGTGGGCGATGACGAGCACGCGGCTGCGCGGCGGACGGGTCTCCCGGCGGGACTTGCTCGCCACCGTGGGAGGCGTCGGCATGGGGTTGGCGCTGCTGGGCTGTGAGGTCGTCACCGATCCCAACGCCGCGGACGGCGGGCGTCCGAGCCCTTCGCCGTCCCGGCGTTACAACATCCCCGACAGTGGCGCGAAGATTCCCACTGAGAAGGTCACCTTCCAGTGGATGGACAGCGGTGACCTCAAGGCGATGTTCGAGGTTCCGCTGTTCGATGCGTACGAGCAGAAGTATCCGAACATCACCATCGACTACCAGGACTCGCCCTGGGACACCATCAACGAGGTCGTCCCGCTCGGCGTCCGGAACGGGAGCGCGCCGGACGTCTTCGCCAAGCCCAACAACGTGCCCGTGCAGGTCATCATCAACGAGGGTTGGGTCGCGCCGATCGACGACATCATCCCGAACTTCGAGACCTGGAAGTCGAGGTTCCCCGAGAACTCCTTCATCCCGGGCATCCACATCTTCAACGACCGGACCTACACCTGGCCGGTGACGTCTAGCAAGCGCTACAGCTACCTGCTCATGTACGACCGGGAGTACCTGCGGCGGGCTGGGTACGACCCGGAGGAGCAGCCGCTGAGCTGGGATGACTTCCGAGCCGCGGCGAAGAAGGTCACCAAGCAGGGCGGCGGCGACTACTACGGGCTGATGCTCGCCGGCACCGCGATCGGTGGGGTCGCGTCGGCGTTGGCGGAGGTGGCGGGACTGCGCGGCGACGCCAGCACCCACATCGACTGGAAGACCGGCGAGTTCACCTACGACGCACCAGAGCTGGTCGAGGCGTTCGAGCTGCTCCTCGCCATCAAGGCGGACGGCAGCGTCTTCCCCGGGTTCCTCAGCTTGGGTGACGCGGACTCGCGAGCTCGGATGCCGCAACGCGTCGCCGGCATGATCTTCGACGGGCCGTGGGACATCCCAGAGTGGCCGCGGATCAACCCCGACTACGACTTCGGCGTGGCGATGCCGCCGAGTCCCACCGCCGGCGAGTGGGCGCCGGTGTCGTACCAGGAGGTCGGCTCCAACCAGGTCTTCGTCTACGCCAAGAGCAAGTACAAGGAGATCGCCGGCGACCTGTTCTCCTACATGGGGAGCCTCGAGGGCCAGACGAACATCGTCATCGCCTCCGAGGGCAACTTGAGCTCGCTGATGCCGGAGGCCAACGAGCGCGCCCGCCGGTCGAACCTGCTCACCGGCCGCGCCAAGGCGGGAGCCGACATCGCCAACCGGCTGTTGCGCATGGCGCCGATGGTGGAGATTCGCAACCCGGACGCGGTCCAGGTGACGCTGGAGCTGAAGCCGCTCAAGCCTAGCCTGGCCGACATCGCCCAGGGTGTGTTCAGTGGGCAGATCGACGACCTCAAGGCGGCCTTGCGCGACCTCAACGACCGCGCCGAGCGGAACCTCGACGAGGCCATCAAAGCCGCGCAAGCCAAGGGATTCCAGGTGTCGAGGGACGACTGGGTGTTCCCGAACTGGGACCCGACCGTGGACTACACCCCCGCCATGTACGAGCAGCTGTGAGGCACCGGACCGTGGCAGCTCGGCACGTGGCGCCGCAGACGCGTCTGGTGGCACGAACGCGTCCGGCAGCCCAGGAGAACGTGGCGGCCCAGGACATGGCGGCCCAGGACGTGGCGGCCAAGGACATGGCGGCACAGCAGAGCCCGGCGGCACGGAAGGACGTCGATGACGCTCGCGCGTGACTCCATCGCCCGCGCGGGCCGGACGAGCTCGGCCGGGCTGTGGACGCGCGTCTGGACGTCCCGATGGTGCTACCTGTTCATGCTCCCGTCGCTCGTCCTGGCCGGGATGTTCACGTTCTACCCGATGGTGATGTCGTGGTACTTCTCGTTCCTCGACTGGTCGGGGTTCACCTCGGCACGCACCTTCGTCGGGCTGGACAACTACCGGGAGCTCATCGGCGATCCGCTGTTCTGGGACGCGTTCGGCCGGTCCTTCCTCTTCGTCATCGTCGCCGTGCCGATCCGGCTGGTGCTGGCGCTCCTGGTCGCCATCCTGCTCAACAACCAGGCCCTCAAGCTGGCCCCGGTGTTCCGGACGTTCTTCTTCCTGCCGGTGGTGACGACCGCCGCGATCGTCGGCATCGTCATGACGTTCGTGCTGAGCCCGTACCGAGGTCCCGTCAACCAGGCATTGATGGGGCTCGGCCTCATTCCGGAGCCGATCGACTTCCTGGGTGACCCGGACACCGCGCTGTGGACGGTGATGGCGGTCGAGGTGTGGAAGAACTTCGGGATCACGATGATCTACTGGCTGGCGGCGTTGCAGACCGTCCCCAGGATCTACTACGAGGCGGCCAAGGTCGACGGCGCCGGACGCTTCCAGCTGCTGCGCTACATCACGGTGCCGATGCTGTTGCCGTTCGCGGCGATCATCGTCCTGCTCACCGCGAACGCCACGCTGCACGTCTTCGCGATCGTGCAGGCGATGACGCGAGGAGGCCCGTACTTCGCGACCCAGGTGATCGAGGTGTACATCTACCAGACCGCCTTCGCGGCAGACCAGGTCGGCGGTGTGCCTCGACTCGGGTACGCGTCCGCCGCGGGTTGCTTCTTCGGCGTCGTCGTCATGGTCATCGCGCTGCTGCAGGTGTACGTCGCGCGCAAGGCGGCGCAGGTGCGGGCCCAACTGGTGAACGAGTGAGGCAGCCATGGTGACCGTCGAGCGGAGCCCGACCCGGCCGGTGACGCGCCGCCGTCCCACCAGACGATTCCGCCTCACCGCGAACCACGTGCGGATGACGCTGATCTCGGTGGTCCTGCTGGCGGTGTGCTTCGTCTGGGTCTACCCGTTCCTGTGGATGGTGTCGTCGTCGATCAAGACGAACGCCGAGGTGTTCAGCGGCCTGGGCCTGTTCCCGAAGGCGATCCGCCTCGACAACTACGTGCGGGCGTGGCACGACGCCCACATCGGCGACTACTTCTTCAACACCGTCTTCGTCACCGTCACCTCGATCGTCATCTCGGTGCTGGCGGTGTCGATGATGGGCTACGTGCTGGGCCGCTACCGGTTCCCCGGCAAGCGCATCGTCATCGGCCTCTTGGCGGCGGCGGTGTTCCTGCCCGAGGGCTACACGATCATCCCGATCTTCGACCTCATCAACAAGCTGGGGCTGCAGGACTCGCTCTGGGGCCTCACGCTCGCCGAGGCAGGCGGCGCGCACGTGGTGGCAATCCTGTTGTTCGCCGGCTACTTCAGCCAGCTGCCGAAGGAGCTGGAGGAGGCCGCCATGATGGACGGCGCCGGCTTCGTCCGGATCTTCTGGCAGGTCTACCTTCCACTCGCCAAGCCGGTCACCGCCACCGCGATCATCCTGCAGTTCATGCACTCCTGGAACGACTTCCTCCTGCCCCTTGTGCTCACCTTGAACAAGCCTGAGCTGCGCACCCTCTCGGTCGGCATCTACTCGTTCCAGGGCGAGTACTTCACCGACTGGAGCGGCATGGCCGCCGCGGCGACGATCGGACTGCTGCCGATCATCGTGGTCTTCCTGTTCCTGCAGCGCTACTTCGTGGAGGGGATCGCCGGTGCCGTCAAGCAGTGAGCGGGACGTCCGCCCGGTCAACGTGCTCATCCTCAAGTCCGACGAGCACAACCCACGGATCGCGAGCACGGACGGCCACCCGTTCATCCGGACGCCGAACCTGGAGCGCCTCGCGGCGCGCGGTGTGGTGTTCGAGAGCGCCTACTGCCCGTCGCCGCTGTGCGTGCCGTCGCGGTCGTCGTTCATCTCCGGGCGTCCGGTGCACCAGATCCAGACGTACAACAACTCCCTGGTCCTGGAGCGGCCGAACTACCCCTCCTATGGCGCGATCCTGGACGCCGCCGGCGTGCACAGCGTCCACGTCGGCAAGGTGGACGCGTACCGTCCGCCGAACGAGCTGGGCTTCACCGAGATGTTCGGCACCGACTACCGCGGCGTGGGCGACACCATGATCAGTCGAGAGCCGCTCGCCCTGCGCACGGACGGACTCGAGCGGGCGCGCGACGTCGGCGTCGCCGAGAACCCGTTCCGCGGCGACGACCGCCGCATGGAGGACGCGCTCGCGTTCCTGCGCCGGTCCGCCGACCTCGGTCGACCGTGGACGATGGAGGTCAACCTCATCGCGCCGCACTTCCCGCACCGCGTCACCGAGGAGCTGTGGGAGCTCTACGCCGACCACGCGGACCTGCCCGAGTACGACGTGACGGCGCCACCCGCGCAGCACCCCTATGCCGCGGACTTGCGGCGCCACTTCGGAACCGACGCGTTCACCGAGGAGCTCGTCCGTCAGCACCGCCGGGCCTACTACGGCCGCGTCACCTACGTCGACGCCCAGCTGGGCAGGCTTCTCGACGCGCTCGAAGCCACGGGTCAACGGGACCGCACCGTCGTCGTCTACACCTCCGACCACGGCGAGATGCTCGGCATGTTCGGCATGTGGTGGAAGTCGAGCTTGTACGAGGACTCGGTGCGCGTGCCGTTGGTCGTCGCGGGTCCAGGATTCCCTCGTGGAGCTCGGGTCCGCACCCCGGTGTCGCACTGGGATCTGCGAGCCACGATCTTCGCCGCGGTGGGTGTGCCCTACCCGGACGGGCTTCCAGGGCAGCCGTTGCAGAGCCTCTCGCGGGAGCGCCGGCGCGACGATCGGGCTGTCTTCGCCGAGTACCACGGTCACGGTACCCGCGGCAGCTCGTTCATGGTCCGCGAGGGTCGCTGGAAGCTCCTCTTCCACGCGCGGGCGCCCCACCAGCTCTTCGACCTCGACGCCGACCCGCACGAGCTGCGCGACCTCGCCTCCGCCAGGCCGGACGTGGTGGAGCGGCTGACGCGACGCCTGTACGACGAGTTCTGCGATCCGGTCGTCGAGCAGGACCGGGCCGAGCGGTTCATTCGCGCTCAGCTCGCGGCGCTGGACCAGGCCTCCGCGGCCGCCATGTAGGTGGCCATGGAGGTGACAAGCCGTCGGTCGGCACCGCTCGCTGCCACATTCGGCCGCCCACCGGGCCCGTGAGCGGTGGGTCATCAATTCGTGGCACACTTCGCATACCGATCTTCGCAGGAGGCGAGATGAGCGGTGCCAACGAGATGAGCGGTGCCAAGGTGGTCCCTCCCGGCGTCGACCCCACCAAGCCGAGCGCCGGGCGCCTGTACGACTACTACCTCGGCGGGACCGAGTGGTTCGAGGTCGACCGGATCGCCGCGGAGAAGGTGCGCGCCGCCGCGCCGTACGTCGAGCAAGCGGCCTGGGCGAACCGTGGCTTCCTGCAGCGTGCCGCCCGTTGGTTGGCGGCTGAGGCGGGCATCCGTCAGTTCATCGACATCGGTGCTGGCCTCCCGACGCGGAACAACACGCACGAGGCCGCACAGTCGGTCGCGCCGGACGCCAAGGTCGTCTATGTCGACAACGACCCCATGGTGTGGCGGCACGGCCAGGCGCTGCTCGCCGACGTCGAGAACGCCGTCTACATCGACGGAGACCTGCGCGACCCCGACGGCGTCCTCAACCATCCCGAGCTGCGGAAGCTGCTGGACCTCTCCCAGCCGGTCGGACTGATGCTCGTCGCGGTGGTCCACTTCCTGTCCGACGAGCAGGACCCCTGGGGCGTGGTCAAGCGCTACATGGACGCGCTGCCGTCGGGAAGCTACCTGGCGATCTCGCACGGCACCGAGGACCGCAACGACGTTCGGGTGGCCAACGCGGTCAAGAACGTCTACAAGAACGCCACCGAGCAGCTCTACCTGCGTAGCTACGACGAGGTGAAGCGGCTGTTCGAGGGTCTCGAGCTCGTGCCACCGTACGAAGGCGCGAAGCCGGATCTCACCTACCTGGGCTTGTGGGGTGCGGAGGACCCCGAGCTGGCGGACACCGAGGAGTCGCGCTGGGGGTACTGCGGCGTCGCTCGGAAGCCCTGACGGGTCTCCTAGGCTGACAGATCGCCAGGGCGTCCCGGCTCAGTGGTCGCTCGTCGGGATGTCGAAGGCGTACGCGGCGAGGAGTACGTCGGGTAGCGGCCGGTGGTCGCGCTCGGGCAGGCGCCGGAACCCCATCCGCTCGTAGAGACGGCGGGCGACGGTGTTGCGGTCGAGGACCGACAGCACGACACGGTGCCGGCCCTCGCGGCGGGCGATCTCGAGGACGGCGTCGACCAGGCGACGGCCGACCCCGCGGCCTGTCGCGCTCGGCGCCACCGCCAGGGCGCGGAACTCCAGCTCGCCCTCCTGGGAGACCTCCGCCCACGGCGAGTCCGGTCGGCACACCGTCACGGTGCCGAGCAGCCGCCCTTCGCCGTCGGTCGCCACGAGCAGGTCCGCGTCCCGTCCTCGGCTCGCCGTGTCGCGCAGCACCTCGGCGTAGGAGTCGACGAGGACGCCGGCGTGTCGGTAGGCCTCGACGCCCAGCTCACCCACCGCGGCGTACTCGGCGGGTTGGGCGGGACGAACGACGATGGTCGAGGTGTTTAGCACGCCTAGCGAGGGTAGTCAGGTCTACCGCAGCGACGCTCCACGACAACTCCACGACGGGAGTCGGTGCGGCTGGGGCGGGCGGGCGTGCCCGCCCGCCCCATGGGACGCGGTGCGTCGCCTACCTGACCGGGTAGAGCTCCAGCTCCCACAGCGAGTAGCCCCACTGGGTGGCCCGCCGCACGCCGTGGAAGCGCACGTACCGGCCGTGCGCGTCCAGCCGAATCTCGTCCACACCGCCGTCGCTGTCGTCGACGGTCGCCACCGTCTCCCAGGTCTCGTTGTCGTCGGAGACCTCCAGCCGGTACGCCTCGCCGTAGGCAGCCTCCCAGCGCAGCACGGCGCGGCCCAGGTGGGTGGAGGTGCCGAGGTCGACGGTGAGCCACGAGGCGTCGTCGTAGTCCGACGCCCAGCGGGTGTCGAGATCCCCGTCGACCGCGTTCTCGGGGACGTACTCCGTCGTGGGCTCGACGCCGGACGCGGTGACCGGCTTGCCGAGGGCCAGGTTGGTGTCCGAGGTCGCCGGCCACACGCTGACGCTCAGCGTGCCGGAGACCTCCTCGCCGTCCGTGGTCGTGAACCGTACCGGCAGCTCACGTGCGCCCGTCTCGGCGTCGTCGTCGGCGGAGATCTTGAGCTCCACCACTCGGTCGGCACCGCGCGGCACCGTGACCTCGGTGCTCGCGGGTTCCACCTGGACGCCGGGCGCGGACCCGACCGTCACCGTGCCGGTGACGTCCCTGGTGCGGGTGGAGCCGAGCCGGACCGCGACCGTCACGGAGTCACCCCGTTCGACCGACACCTCGGCCGGGTCGAACGACAGGTCGACCAGGGGCACGTCGGCGTGCCGGGGGATCACCTCGGCGATCCCCGGAGCGGGCGAGCCCGGTTCCCAGTCCAGCCGCACGGCGTCGACCGCACCGAGGTCAGGCGCCGCCAGTTCGGTGTAGCCGTCGGCGAGGGAACCGAGCGTGTGCCAGGCGCCGTCGGCGTCCCGCACCCGCACGGTCGCCCGGGTCTCGGGCGTGGAGAGCACGATGAGCCGGTCCAGCGGGCGGGCTCGGGACGCCGTCACCGTGAGCGCGTCTCCCTCGGTGGGAGCGGCGCTGGCGCGGTACCAGGTGTCGACCTGGCCGTCGGCCGCGCTGGCGAGCGTGGAGCCGCTGGCCGCCGGCGGGGTTCCCGTCACCGCGTACACCGGTGCGTCGTCGTCGAGCACCTCCACCGTGAACTCCCGCACCACGAGCCAGTACGGACTGTTGTCCGCGGTCGCGCGGTAGCGCACGTAGCGCGCTGTCGTTCCCTCGGGGGCGGTGGCCCGCACCTCGGGCGTGGTGCCGGTGGTCAGGGTCTGCCACGTGCGCCCGTCGACCGAGTACTCGAGCACGCCCTGGTGGATGTAGTCGTTCGGGCTGTCCGGCTTCGTCATGAGCACGGTGACCTCGCCGATCGCTCGCGCCGTGCCCAGGTCGACGCCCACGTGGTCGCCGGCCTTGGGCGCCGCGTCCGACCAGAAGAACGTCGCCACGTCGCCGTCCACCATGCGGGCGGGCACGTTGTCCTGGTAGGTGCCGAGCGTCGTCACCGGCGAGATTCGGGCCCCGGTCAGCCCGAGCCACCGGTCGTTCGCCTCCTGCGCCTTGGTCAGGAAGGCGTCGAGGACGCCGTCGGCGATCCGTGGGTACGTGTTCCGGTGCGGCAGCCGGGTGTCCCGGATCGCGGTCGCCTGCTCGACCAGCGGCTGGATCCGCTGCCGGTGCTGCCACGCGGCGGCACCGTCACCCCTCGCCTGCGCGGCGAGCATCTCGACCGCCGCGAGACCGGCCCGCGCCCACAACCTCGTCGCGTCCAGCCAGGCGGCCGCCTCCGGGGCGAACCTCGGGTCGGTGACGCCGGCGCGGATCACCTTTGGCGCCTCGGCGAGCGCCTTGAGGTAGGGCCGCAGACCGGACACCGCCTGCTCGGTGTCGCCGGCCTCCCAGGCTCGCCAGAACGCCTCCAGGTGTTCGCGGAGCACCGGCGCCTGCGTCTTGTGCAGCGTGCCGTCGTAGGTCGTGACGTCAGCGAACGCGCGCAGCGCGGCCACCGTGGCCGGGTCGCCGCCAGCGAGCTCGGACAGCGCGGCGAGCCAAGCCCTCGTCTGGTCGAACGTCTCGTCGTGCCAGGAGAAGTCCGCGAAGGAGAAGAGCGAGACCTTGCTGACCGCCGCCTGGTTCGCGGGGTTCGAGATGATGCCCACCAGGTGTTCGGACAGGCCCGGCTGGCGACCGGAGTAGTCGGCCAGCGGCAACCGGCCGGCGATGTAGTCGTTGACCGGGTAGTTGTCCCACACCAAGATGTCGTGCCCGAAGACCTCGCGGGCGGCCGCCGCTTGCGTGGTGGTGATGGCGGGCGGGATCACGCCGATCCCGGTCCAGTGGACCACGATGTCGGGGTCCATCTCCTCCCGCAGCGCCTTCTTGTAGGGCGTCTCGGTGGTGTTGTAGTACTCGGTCGGCACCATCTGCAGCGGTGCGACGTCGCCCTTGCTCTCGACCCATTCCTGGACCTTGTTGAGCAGGTACGCCTGGGCGCGGCCGGCGCCGGCGCCGCCGGTCCCGAAGCGTTCGGGGTCCTCGGGGCAGTGCCACTGGTTGTAGTCGATGTCGTCGAGCGGCACGTTGAACGCCCGCCCACCCAGCTCGTAGATGGCCTCGAACTTCGCCAAGAGCGCCCCGAGGTCGGACGGGGACGAGTAGCAGATCGACAGACCGGGCGAGAGAGCGAAGGTGAAGTCGACGTGGTTCTCCCGCGCTCGGTCAATCAGCTCACCGAGCTCGGCCAGCTTCTCCGCGGGATAGGGGTCACGCCAGCGCTCCCGGTGGTAGGGATCGTCCTTCGGCGCGTACTCGTAGGTGTTCATCTTGTGCGCGCCGAGGTAGTCGAGGTGATCCAGCCGGTCCTCGTGCGACCACGGCGTCCCGTAGAAGCCTTCGATCGACCCGCGGTAACGCATGGCCGGCCAGTCGCGGACCGTCACGCCGTGCACCCAGTGCCGGCCTGGGCGCGGCTGGATCACCTGGCGGAACGTCTGCGCGGCGTAGTAGGTGCCGTCGGCGTCCACGCCGGCGAGGACGGCGTGCTTGCGGTCGTCTCGGGTCCGCCCGGTGGCGAGGACGTAGCCTTCTGCGGGCAGGTCCGCTGGTCCCTCGACCCGGAGGGCGTCGAGGACGTGCTGGCCGCCGCCGAGCCAGATCGTGACGGGAGTGCCGGGGTCGGTGCCGTCTGTCGCGACGACGGTCCGGACGCCCGCGCGCTCCAGGATCTGGCGCACGACTCGCTCGGCGGACGCGTCCGCGGTGTCGCCGCGCACCAGCCCGACGGTCGGGGTGAGCGGGAACCCAGGGCTTCGGGTCGTCACCTGCTGGGGTGTCGGCCAGATCTCGACCGTGGCGTGGGGCGGCGGGTCGGCACGGTCCTCGACGCTCTGGAGCGCGGCTGTTGAGGTCGCGGCACCCGCCTGGGGAAGCGCGGGACTCGCGAGCGGCAGGAGCAGCGCGGCCGCGAGGATCGTCCATCGTCTGGGAGCAGCGCCCATCCCGTATCCCTTCGTGGCTCGGCCGGCGGCGCGGCTGGTCACCGACGCTGGCGTCCGGAAGCCTCGGCGATCCCGGTCAGCGCGGTGAGTCTGGCCTGTGTCGGGGGCCCGCATCGATGGTGACGTGATCGCGGGCCGAGCGTGGCTGGTCCGGCCGGAGCTGACCGGAGCAGGCCGCCGGCGGTCGAACGCTCGAACGGTCTCAGGCGACCGCCGGCGGCCTGGGCTGACGCTCCGGTTGGGTCACCCGCTCATTTGACCGTGACGCGGTCCAACGCGGGTGGCTCGACTGGGCTGTGTCGAGTGAGGTAGCCGCGCAGCACGTCGTAGTCGCGAGTGCCGCGCACCGGGTCGGCGTAGGAGTCCTTGAACGCTGTCGTGCCGTCACCGCCGATGAGCGTGTACGCCAGCGTCGCCAGGCGGTACTCCTTGTCCAGGTCGAGCGGCTCGCCGTCGATGGTGACGTCCGCGGGGTCGACCCGGTCACCGACCGGGCCGTCGGCGTCGAACGCGTACCGCACGTTCGAGGAGACGCCGAACGGCGCGAACCGAACGGTGCCGTCGGGCTCAGTGCGCCACTGGTCTTCCAACGCGTCGTGGATCTGCCGGCCGGTGACCGTCACCGTCACCACCGGGTTGGCGTAGCCGAACGCCGCCCACGCCTCCTCGAACAACACCCGACCGGGCGCGTCCGCCGGGTTGGTCCCCGGCGCGTACCGCAGGTCGCCGCGCAGCGAGTTCGAGCCGCTGTGGGCGCGGAGGACGACCAGCGCGAGGTCGGCGGCCTGCTCGCGCCGCGGGGCTGTCCGCTGGGAGTCCTCGTACAGGGCGTCCGCGACCAGGTTGCCGAGGGTGCTCTGACCGGTGGCGTCGAGGTCGCGGGTCAGGTCGCCGGTGATCTCCGCGACCGGGCGGGCGCCGGTCTCGTCACGGCGGTCGAGCCAGTAGTCGACCATCGCCTGCACGACCGGGTCCGGCGGGACGTCCCGGGTGACCGGGTGGTTGATGACCTTGGTCTCCGACCGGATGACGTCCTTGGTGCGCGGGTCGATCGACAGGATCATCTCGTTGATGAGCTTGCCGTGGTAGCCGGCTTCGACGACCGGCCGGAGGTTGCCGGCGGGGTCGGGCAGGTGGCAGATGAACTGGGTGTGCCAGTGGCCAGTGATGATGGCGTCGATAGCCGGATCGGCCTGGCGAGCGAAGTCCGCCATCGGGCCGGACGGTGCGTCGTTGCAGGTCCAGAACTGACCTCCGGCCGTCAAGCCCTCGTGCGCGGTGACGATGATCGCCTCGACGCCGCGCCGCTTGAGGATCTTGGCGTACTTGTTGGCGGTCTCGACCAGGGGCAGGTCCTCGAGCGTGGGCTGGAACGACGTCGACCCTTCCACCGTCGTGTCGGTCGTGAGGTTGATGAAGCCGATCGGGATGCGGCGGCCGTTGTCCGCGACGACGTGCTTGATGACGTACGGCGGGACGATCGGTTTCCCGTTCTTCTTGTCCACGATGTTCGCCGTCGCGTAGGGGTAGTTCGACCCGCGGAAGCGTCGACCGGTGGAGTCGGTGAAGCAGGAGTCGACGTCGACCGTGCCGAAGCACCGGCCCTTCCACATGTGGTCGATGAGGAAGCTCGGGGAGATGTCGAGCTCGTGGTTGCCGACGGTGGTGAACTCGATGCCGAGGTAGTTGAGGAACTCGATCGTCGGCTCGTCCGCGTGGTAGGCGACCTCGGTCGGCCAGCCGCTGAACGAGTCGCCGACGGCGAACCGGATCGAGTTCTTGTGCCCCGCGGAGAGTCGGTCGAAGTGCGTGGCGATGTAGGGGGCGCCGCCGACGACGATGGGGCCGTCGGGACCTGGCACCGTGCCGTTGCTGGTGTCGTCGTGCGGCCGGATGTAGCCGTGGAAGTCGGTGATGCTGAGCAGCTGGACCTCGACGGGCGCGCTGGCCTGGCGGGGTCCTCGGTCGCCGCTCGATGACGGTGCGGCCTGCGTCGGCGCACTGGTCGCCGCGACGGCGACGGTGGCGGCCAGGCTCGTGGCAGCCACGGCGAGTGCGCGGCGGGTCGAGATGCCCATGTGGTGCCCTCTCTCGTTCCTGACGTCGCTGGGGCGCCGGCGTGGGACGACGCGCCGCCGGTGGTGCGTGTCGTCCACGTCGGAGCTCGCGCCGAATCCTCACGCCGCTCGCGGATCTTGAACAGATCTGCGTCAAGATCTGGACATTCGCGCATTAGTACGCAGTCGGCTGCCGTGGAGCGACGGGTCGACCTCCGCTCTCGTCGAGGGCTACCTCGACGATCCCGGCCAGCACGGCTTGGTCCAGGTCACGGGCGTGGATCGTGCCGTGGACGCGGTGGCTGGTCCGGCCGGAGCCGTCGCGGAGCGGACCGCTGACGACCCGGCGGTCAGGTGACCGCCCCGGGTGGATCTTCCGACGGCCTGTCTGGCATACAACGGTCCGGCGCCCGCGACGCCACGAGCCGACGGAGTCGTCCGGCTGCTCGTTCCCCGATCCCCAGCGGTGGCCCGTCGGCAACGACCAACGACGAGAGAGGTACGCCCATGCCGCACATGAAGGTCCTCCGACAGACGTTCATCCTCGACAGGAACCCGCGTTACGGCGAGCAGACGTTCACCGTCGACACCGGAAAGGACTCCGGCACGATCCTCGGCGTGACGATCTTCGGGACCAGCCGCGACCACCTGGATCGGGATGACCAGCCAACTCCGGTCAGCTTCGCGTCGACGCCGGTCCGGTTCTCGCCGGAGAATCCGTTCAAGGTCACCTACGTCAAGCAGGGTGACATCAGCTTCCTCAACCACTCGTTCACCGTGCGCGTCGTCTACCTCGTCGACGAGTGAGCCCGACCGCGGACCGCGGAAGACACCGGATCGCTGGACGTGCGTCCGCGGATCATGCCCGACGTCGCGTCGCTCGAAGCCTTGGCGAACGCTGGCAGGGCGCTGGACAGCGGTGCGATGCGCGATCGTGCCGTCGGGATGGGCGCGGCGCAGTGGATGGAACGCGGGGACGTGGCCTGAGACCGGCGGAGGTTCCGGACGTCGCTCCGGAGCCTCCGGTCCCGCGGCTCGACCGATGTGCCGGAGTCATCCAGGGTGACGATCGAGAGGTCATCGTCCGCGTTGGGCGACGAAGCGACCAGACGCCGCGTACGCTGCCGAGCGGGCCCGCTCGATGGACAGGACGGGACAGCGATGAGCGAGATCGTGATCGAGCCGCATGGCGACCGGACGTTCGACGTCCGCGTCCGGCAGGGGGAGAAAGAGACCAGCCACCGGGTCACGGTGCCGGACCGGTTCGAGCAGGAGCTCGGCCTTCGCGGCGACGTGGACCTTGAGCGGTTGGTGCGCGAGTCCTTCCGCTTCCTCCTGGAGCGCGAGCCGGCGTCCTCCATCCTGAGCCAGTTCGCGCTGAACCAGATCACCCACTACTTCCCCGAGTACCCGCGCGAGATCCGAAGCCGCCTCTCGTAGCCCTCACCGCGACGTGCCGCCGCGTCGCGGCCTCTCGCTCGGGTGCGCCGACGACGCGCGAGCCTTCCCCGTCAGGTGGCTCCGAGCGTGACCTTGTGGACGGTGTCCCACCGGTAGAGGTGGCCGTCCCGGAACAGCTCGATCAAGGACACGGTGTCGACGACGAGTTCGACGGGCTCGGCGGTCACCTGGTCGATGGAGGCGACGATCTCGTCCGAGGGTCCCGGGGCGTTGACGTAGGCGAGGCTGACGTGCGGCTGGAACCCGTCGGCGGATCCCTCGACCTTGTCCGGCCCCCATACCTCCGCGATCGCGTCGCGGAGCATCGTCCGGACCTCGACCAGCGGCTCGGCTGGTGTCGGATGGATCGCCAGCGCCTCAGGCCGCTGGATCGGCCGGTCGAACGTCAGCCGGATCGGAGTGACGTCGGCGAGGCGGCGTCGGGTGGCCTCGACGATCGCGGCCACGTCCTCGTCGCTGGTCTCGTCGACGAACCCGACCCCTTGCACGGTCAGGTGAAGCCACTCCAGCGGGATCAGGTCGAGCTGAGGGAGGTGAGAGATCGCCCGCTGGTACGCGGTCGCGTGGTCATGCAGCGGCTCCAGGCCCACGTTGATGTGCCACGCGTACCCTCGACGGCCTGGTCCCCACCCGGGCCGCCACCACCAGTGCGATGTCACGGTCGGCGCGTGCTGAGCCGGCGCGTGGGCGTTCGACGTCACGAGGAGCCTCCTCTGCTACGACGCGTCTCCCCACGGGTCGTAGTCGACCTCGAGCGGTTCCTGCGGTGGGCGTTCGCTCTCGGGGACGTGCTGGAGGTTCACACGGATCCGGTACCACACCGAGCTTCGCCCTCGCATCCCGTCGACGAGGACGTCAGCCGGCCGCAGGTGACCCACGATGGAGCGGTGGCGAGCCTTCCAGCGTTCCAACCCCTCGAGCGCCTCCCGCTTCGTCTTCGCGCGGGCGATCTCGATGAGGGGCCTCGTCGGCTGACGGCGGCCCTTCCCCTTCGGCGGCTTCGGCGCGGGTCCCATCCGCTCGGCTAGGTCCAGCAGCGCGTCGAGGGAGCCCGCGGCGTCGTCCATCCCCTCCCACGGGTCACCCCGCTCGGCGTACCGGTCGGGGACCGTCTCGATCGTGTAGTCCTCGGGCCGGCAGCCCGGTACCTCGGCCCAGGTGAGCGGGGTCGAGACGCGGGCGTCTGGTGTCGGTCGCACCGAGTACGCCGAGGCGACCGTGCGGTCCTTGGCGTTCTGGTTGAAGTCGACGAAGACGCCGTGGCGCTCCTCCTTCCACCACTTGCTCGTCGCCAGCTCGGGTGCCCGGTTCTCGACCTCGCGCGCCACGGTCTCCGCCGCCACCCGCACCTTGGCGAACGACCACCGCGGCTCGATGCGCGCGTAGACGTGGAAGCCGCGAGAGCCGGAGGTCTTCGGCCAGCCGGTGGGGCCGTATTCACGCAAGACCTCCTTGACGACCTCCGCGACGTCGCGGATCTGTTCCCATGCCACGCCCGGAACGGGGTCGAGGTCGATCCGGAGCTCGTCGGGATGGTCCAAGTCCTCGGCGAGCACCGGATGAGGGTTGAAGTCGATGCACCCGAGGTTGACGGCCCACGCCAGCCCAGCGGCGTCGCGGAGGACGGCTTCCTTCGCCGATCGACCGGAGGCGTAACGGAGCTCGGCCACCTCGATCCAGTCCGGGCGGTTGGCCGGGGCGCGCTTCTGGAAGAACGCCTCCTTCTCGATGCCGTGCACGAAACGCTTGAGGATCATGGGACGTCCGCGCACGCCGCGCAGCACCCCGTCGGCGACGCTGAGGTAGTAGCGCACCAGATCCAGCTTGGTGATGCCCTTGGCGGGAAAGAGCACCTTGTCGGGATTGGTGATGGTCACCTCGCGGCCGGCGAGCTGCAGGACCCGTGACGTGGGCATGCCCTCACCATAGGTCGCCGAGGGCTCAGGCACACCCGGTCAGTCGGCGCGCCTCCTCGATGATGTGGATCTGACGCCGCACGCTCTCCGGCGTGACGAAAAGCTCCGCGCCGTCCCGTAGGGTCGCCTCGAGCCGGTCGTAGAAGCGGAGCGCCGCCGACCGGGCGCCCCGACCGAGGGTGCGCACCTCCTCCTGCCAGTCGATCGTCTCGCCGGTCCCATAGCGGCGCTCGGGCGCTGGGCCCTCGTCCAGCTCGAGCGGACCAAGAGAGTCGGGGTCGAACCAGCGCAGGGTGAAGGTCCTGCCGTCGCCGACGAGCGCGCCCGTCGTGCCCACGACCTGCCACGCCGGCTGGGGCAGCGCGACACACAGGCTGGACTCGATCTCGGCCAGCGGGCCGCCGCTCGTGCGCAGACACAGCTTCACGTGGTCCTCGGCGTCACCGAGGCTGACGGTGTGGCGGAGGTCGGCGAAGACCTCGGTCGGCGCTTCGCCGAGGAGCAGCAAGACCTGGTCCAGCAAGTGGGGCACGGTGTTCGAGAGCTCGCCGCCCCCGTACTTGCGCAACGTCTGCCAGTCGGCGCGCCGCTGGAATCGGTGGGCGGTCCGGCGCAGCAGGACCAGCTCACCCAGCCGGCCCGAGTCGATCACGTCTCGCACGTACTCGAAGTCTGGGTCGAGCCGACGCGGCTGGTAGCAGGTGAGGACGCGGCCCGCGGCCTCGGCGGCGCGGATCATCTCGTCGACCTCCGCCGCCTTCTCCGCCATCGGCTTCTCGACCACGACGTGCCGCCCCTTGCCGAGGGCGGAGAGCGTCAGCGGCACGTGGGTGTGGGAGGGCGTGGCGACGACGACCACGTCGACGTCGGCGGCGTCGAGGAGCGCCTCGGGCGCGTCGTACGTCTCGCAGTCGAAGGCCTCCTTGGCCTCGGCCCGCCGCTCCTCGACGGGGTCGGCGACCGCCGCCACCTCGAAGCCGTCGTGGTCGGCGAGGGCGGTGGCGTGGATGCCCCACCCGCTTCGCCCCAGACCGAGGATGCCCACTCTCAGCCGTGCTCGTGACATGTCGCAGCCCTTCTCACCCGGGTGTGTGGTGATGGGCACCGGCGGTACCCGTCGTTACCCTGCCGTCCGCGGCGCGCTCGGCCAAGCGCGCCGACCAGTCACGGCCACACCGGCGTGGAGGGCGGCGGTCAGCGGCGACGGAACCGCACGGTCCTGGTGCCGCCTGGCGGCAGCGTGACCGGCCGGGTCTCGCCGGTCGCCAGGCAGGTCAGGCGCAGCCGGCACGTCTCGTCGGCGGTGTTGGTGAGGCGCACCACCCGCGGATCGGACACGCTCGCCCGCACGGCCACGTCCGGGGCGCTGTCCACTGCCAGCTCGAATGCCGGTGGGGCGATCCGCGCGGTGGCGGCGCCGAGCTGGACGCCCACCGTCACCCCGTCCCGGTTCACGACCTGCTCCTTGATGGACCCCGGTCCGAGGTAGAGCGGGACCCGCTCGGCGGCGCGGGGCACCCGGACCAGTCCCGTGAGGTCGGCGCCGGAGAGGTTGAACAGGCTGAGGTGTCCCGCCGCGGTGCTCGCCGCCAGGCCAGGGGTCTCGGTGGTGGCGGCGGGCTGGTGGGCGAGCGAGGCCGTCACGGCGGCGCTCACGCCGGGGTAGGCCTCGATGACCATGCCAGCGCTCCCAGCGGCCGGGCCGTCGGACAGGGTGAGGGAGCGGGCCGACACCCGGATGGGGTTGCGGCTCCCTCGGACGAGGAAACCGACGCGGTCGTCGACGTTCACCCAGCCGGTCGGGAAGGTGTGGGAGGCGGGGACTCGCACAGCGTCGGTCCAGGTCTGTCCGTCGACGGACACCTGGATGCGGTACTCCGCGCCGTACGCCGTCTCCCAGTGGAGTCGCACCCGATCCACCGTGTGGACTTCTCCGAGGTCGACGGCGAGCCAGCTGTCCGGGCGTGGCCGTTCCTCGCCGGACACCGCCCACCGCGTGGTCGGGTCGCCGTCGGTGGCGTACTCGGGTCGGTACTCCTCGCTGAACGAGGACGACGCGGTGGTGGGTCGACCGCGAGCCAGGTCGGTGTCCCCGCCCTCGGCGTAGACCTCGAACGACCAGAGCGAGTAGCCGTACTGGGTGGCCGGTCGGACGCCGAGCATGCGCACGTGGCGGGCCTGCACGGCCGGGAAGGTCAGCTCATCGACGTCGCCGTCACCGCCGGTGTCGGTGAGGGTCACGCTGCCGTTCGGTCCGGTGAAGGTGCGGTCGCCGTCGAGTCCACGTACCCCTGGCATGCGGAGGCAGAACAGGCGCAGCGCGCCCTCGCCGTCCGCGTGCCCGGAGCTGGCGTAGACGACCATACCGCCGGGCAGCGTGGCGTATCCGGCGAACCCTGTCGGCAGGCGCAGCAGCGTGGCGGTCCCGTCGAAGCCGTCCGACTCCCGGTGGTACACCGTGGTCGTGACGCCCTCGATGGTGGTCTGCGTCGACGGCAGGAACGCCGGAGCGCTCCCCGCCACGTCGAGGAACCAGTCGTCGTGCTCGGGGAGAAAGGCCAGCTTGACGTAGCCGGGCTTGGTGACCACCATCGCCAGCGACTCCCGCGACTGGTGGGCGAGCAGCCCGACGTCGGCGCCGTAGTCGGTGACACCGGCGACGTCGTCCCAGTAGGCCGTCTCCGACACGGGCGTCACGTCGCCACGCAGGCGGTCGCGCCATCGATGGAGCAGGTACGCGATCGCGACCTCCGCGCGCGCCTCCGGCTCGTACTTGGGTTCGCCGGTGAACTTCGTGAGGCGGTACTCCGGCGGATGGAGCAGGTACGGCTCGAGGTGCTCGATGAGCATCCGCTCGCCGCGGGCGAGGAACCGGTCACCTTGGCCGAGTCGGCGCCACGTCAGCGGCAACACGTCCCGGCCGTAGAGATGGTGTCGGTCCGCGATCATCGGATGCGCGGTGAGGCCGGCGGCCGTGCCGAGGTGGCGCAGCGTCCGCCACAGGCCGTCGGCGTTCGGCTGCGCCCACATGACGTCGGGGAGCGGCTGGCCGGCGATGAGGAAGTGGATCGCGTTGCGCCCCGGGTAGGCGCCGACGGACTCCTGGTACATCGGGGCGTACGACCCGTGGTTCTCCACGATGTAGGTGTCGAAGATGTTGTGCGCCTCGTTCCACCACGAGACGGGACGCCCCTCGAGCAGGGTGTGGTTGTGGCGGTCAGCGGACGGCAGCCCGGTCATGTTCGACATCCAGCGGGTCAGCCATTCCCGCCAGCGCGGTGCCGAGGGATGGTCCGGGAAGTACGCCAGACCGGTCGCCAAGGGCATCGACTTCGCGCCCATCTCCTCGATCTTGGAGTCGGCGCGGTAACCGCCCTTGAGGCCGTTGGACGACCATCCGCCGCTGCGTGGGTCTTCGGTGTCCTCGAGGCTCGCGACGTACTCCGCTCCCCCGATCGCGATGGCGTCGACGGCCTCCCTCGTCTCGGCCGAGAGGTCGTCCCACAGCAGACGGGCGGCGGCGACGAAGTACGACTCCATCGTGCCGTCCCAGAAGATGGCGCCACCCCACTCGTAGCCGCCGTCACCCCACGTGGAGCCGGTCGCGTAGAAGTTGGTGCGGGCGGCGTAGTCGATGGTGGCGAGGGTGTGGTCGCGCAGCGTGTCGCGGGACACGCCGGCGAGGTCGGCGTCGTAGTCGCCCATCGTCAGCAGGACCGCGTTGCCGAGGACGTGGACGATGTTGTAGTCGGCCAGGGGGTAGTGGCCCACGGCGTCGTCCCACAGCGTCTCCACCCACCGGGTGTGAAGCAGCAGCAGGCGGTAGTAGAAGCGTGCCTCGTCGTTCTCGTCACCGAGGCGTGACGGGTGGGGAATCGTGGCCTCCCTCGTGGGTGCGCGTCTCGTCGAGACGGGGGTGAGGGTCGGTGAGAAGCCAGCCGCCGCGGCCACCACGCCTCCACCGAGGCTGAGGAACTCACGGCGAGGCAGGGGTCCCATCGCGTGCCTTTCCTTTCCAGCGGTACTCGCACGGCACGTCTCCTCCGACGACAGCCGCTCCCGGCGGGGCGCCACTACGCCGTGGCCTCGACGTCGCGGCACCCCGTCGGGTCGAGCGTCCTGGTGCCATCAGGAGGTCCTGAGCTGGTACAGCGCGGCGGCCCCGGCGGGGAGGCTCACCTCGACGACGGCGCTGTTGCGTAGCGGCTCGTAGCGTCGGCTGGCCGGGTCGAAGCGGAGGACGTCCTTGACGTTCGCGCGGTTCATGGTGAGCCGAGCCGTGGCCGGCCTGCTGTGCGCGCGGTTGGCGACGAACAGCCAGCGCGTGGTGTCCTCCGTGTCGGTGCTGCGGAACTGCCCGAGAATCACGGCGTCGCCGCTGACCTGGCGCACGTAGTCGTTCGGGGTGAACCCGCTCGCCCCGGCGGGCAGAGGGCTCTCGTTGGCGTGGACGACGGATTCCGACACCAGCGGCTTGAGCTCCCGACCGACCGGTGCGAGCCAGCCGTTGTTGATCTCCTTGGCCGCGTCGTACCGCGGGGTGCGTTGACCGTCGACCGTGATGAGCGCGGACTCGAAGGCCTCCCCACGGGCTGGATCGGGTGTCCAGTAGGTGAAGTACTGGATGCCCTTGCAGCCGTAGGCCAGGCTCACGTTGATCTGCCAGAGGATCTCGGCGGCGGTGGGCTCGCGGTGCCCGGCGTAGGCGAGGGTCTGGATGAAGATCCACGTCGGCAGGTTGGCGCGCAGCCCTTCCTCCCGGACGATCGCCCAGTTGAGGAAGTAGTGCGGGTCGTCACTTCCGTCGATCAGGAGCGGGTAGCGGTCGAAGGAGATCAGGGCCGGCTTGACGACCTCGACGAACTGCCGGACGTAGTTCGGGTCGGTCGTCGGGAAGAGGTTGATGTAGGGCAGGTAGTCCGGGTGCTCCTCGCGCATGATCTCGACGATCCGCGCGAGGGTCTCGAACTTGTCCGGGCTCGGCTCGTCGTAGACGTCCAGGCCGACGAAGGAGGGATAGCCGCCGGCATTGGGCGGATCCCACTTGCTGAGCGTGCCGGAGAAGTCGTCGACGAGGAGCACGGTCCCGTCCAGGGCGGTCACCTGGACGTTGTCGAAGAGGGCGGACTCGGATCCGGCCTCGCGAAAGCCGACCTTGCCGGTCCGGTACGTGTCGTCGGTGGTGGTGTCGACGACCTGCCCGTTGATGGAGGTGGTGATCGTGTCACCCTCCACCGTGGTCTCGACGTGGTACCAGGTGTCCGGTGTGACGGTGATCTCGAGTGGGACGGCTCGGACCCAGACGGGAGCGCCGTTGACGAAGAGCGCCTTCGCCAGGTAGCCGGGCGCTCCCTCGGGGGCGTAGCCGGCGTTGGCGAGCAGCCACACGTAGGTGTTCGCCGGGTCCTGCGCCCGGAAGGCCCAGCCGGCCTGCGCGTGGCCGCCGCCACCGGTCGGGCGTGGCGCCGTGTCGAACGCGAACGTGTAGTCGGTCCAGTCGGCGCCCGCGCGGGAGAGGCCGACGCTGCCGGCTCCGGTGCCGCCGTCCTGGAGGAGGCGGCCGTCCTCGATCCGCCAGTAGCTGCTGGGCCGGTAGAGGTCGATGACCTGACGGATCTTGGTCGCCGCCTGCTCGGGGGTGAGCGTGAAGTCGCCACCCCTCGTGGTGATCTCGAAGTCGTTGCGGAGCCACCGGATCGTGGGGTCGTCGATGACGAGCTGCAAGCCCACCTGGTGGGCCATCTCGAGCGCCCGTCGCTGGATCTGGTGGTCGGCCCACAGGTAGTTGTTGCTGTGGGTGAAGGTGAAGCCAGCGTCCTTGATCTCCTGGTAGCGCTCGAGCGTCGTCTGGAACGGCGGTGGTGGCCACCACAGCCCGATCGGGAACTCCTCGCCGCTCAGCAGCGGAAGGTCGGTCCAGGCCGCGTGAGTGGGAGCTGTGGACCCGCGTGTCTTCGTGGTCGGCGGCGCCGCGGCGGCGGGGGCACCCAGCGACACTGGGGCGGCCGCGGCGAGGGCGCCCGTGCCGACCGCCTTGAGCAGGCTGCGACGGTTCGGCTTCAGCCACTGGTGCGGATGGTCGGACATCAGTCCTCCCTCGACGTGCGGTGGGACGATGCGAGGAGACGGTGGACAGGGCCGTGATCATCCTCACCCGGGGACGTCCGTGGTGGGGTGCGTGCGCCAACTCTTGGCCGCCGCTGGACACGGAGCCAGGGCGCGTTGTGCTACCTAAGGGGTGTGCACCCGCCTGACCGCCCTTCCGGCCCGGCGCCCGTTCCACCCTCGGACGCGTCGGTGTCGCGCCCACCTGCCCCGACGTCGTCGGGTGGCGGCGTCCCCACGGAACGACGGGCGGAGCGCGGGCGCCCGTGGTATCGGGACCCCGGATCCTTGTGGGCGCTGGTCCCCCTCGTCAGCGCCGGACTGTTCGCCTGGGTTCCGGCGCTGTACGCGTGGGTGAAGCTCCGGGAACGCGAGCTGCTCCGCTCGACGGTGGGCCTCGCGGTGCTCTCCGGGCTCGCCTTCGTCCTGGTCTCCCTCGACCCGTCGATGGACGACCCCAGCGCAGAGCCGGGCCTCGCCGGATCGATCGGCGTGGTCCTCGCGCTGGTCGCCATGGGGGCGGGGACGGTGCAGGCGTTCCGGCTGCGGTCACGGGTCTTCGGTGTCGGTGGTGAGGCGATCGACCACACACCGTCCCGTGCCGCCATCGCACAGGTGCAGTACGCGCGGGCCCGGCGTGCTGAGGCGCGGGCGATCGTCGAGAGGGACCCGGCCATGGCGCGGGAGCTGCGCATCGGTCGGCCCGACGTGTCGGGTCGGACGTACGACGACGGTGGCCTGGTCGACCTCAACCACGTGGGGCCCGAGGTGATGGTCCACGTCCTCGAGCTGTCGCCCGAGCACGCCGAGGAGATCGTGCGGGTGCGCGCGGAGATCCACGGCTTCGCCAGCCTCGAGGAGCTCAGCGCCTACACGAGCCTGCCGCCGCCGGTCGTCGAGGGGCTGCGCGAACGCGCGATCTTCCTGCGGTACTGATCTTCTCGCGGGTCCTGGTGCCGCCCTGCGTTTCCTCGCGCTCGACCTGCGCCCGGTCGAGGCCCTGGCGTGACGCCCACCTGCGGGGTCCCCGCCCGTCGAGTCGCGGCGCGGACGCCCTGCGTTCCTGGTCCCTTTCCCGGTTCATCCCTCGACGCGCTGCTTGAGCCTCGTGGTCGAGGCCGGCCCGTGCCGTCTGACCGGGCAGGGCACAGGACGGTCAACGACGAGAATCGCGATAGCGCTTCCTGCTATAGTGCAAAGTGCAATAGAGAGCGATGCAATGTTGCTTGTGATGCGATGTTGCTCGTGACCCGCTCGTGAAGTGCGGAGGGAGAGCCCACGTGGCCCGTCGGCCCAGCAACCGTGACCTGGTCGAGCTCACCGTGCTCACCCTTCTCGCGCACGGGCCGAAGCACCCGTACGAGCTGCACCGCTTCATCCTCGACACGCACAAGGACTACGTGACCGGCCTGCCTCGCAGCCTCTACCACGCGGTCGATCGGCTCGCCGCCCATGAGCTGATCCAGCCCGTGGCGACCAGCCGCGCCGGCCGCCGTCCGGAGCGGACGGTCTACCAGATCACCGCGGAGGGGCGAGCCGAGCTCGGCAGCCGGCTGACCCGCCTGCTCGAGCAGCCCGACCCCGACAGCACCGTCCTCTCCGCCGCCGTGTCGCTGTGTGGGAGCCTGCCGCCCGCCGCCGTCGAGCGGGCGCTCCAGCTCCGTGCGGTCAGCCTGGAAGCCACGCTCACCTCGCTCGACGCGCACCTCGCCGGGCTCCAGGAGCGCGGGCTGCCGCGCGTCCTCGTCCTCGAGCTGGAATCGGAGCGCGCGATTCGCTCCGCCGAGCTGACGTGGGTGCGGCAGATCCTGGCCGAACTACGCGACGGGACGTTGACCTGGCAACCACTGCTCGAGGAACACGAGATCGGTCCGAGTGGTGGGTCGTCCGGAAAGGAGGTCAGCGCGACAGACCACTAGCTGAGAGGGCGGACGCGCCACCACGGTGTCCTGCCGTCCGGTTGGACGCGCCCGCGGAAGCGCGCCGGAAAGGCATCTGGAGACGAGTGGTCGGTCGGGTGCGCCAACACCCGACCGACCGTCCGAACGACTCCGCGACAGGCACGGTCGCCGTCCAGATTTCCCACGTCGAGGATAGCCAGGCCGTGGCTTCGCGGAGTGCCTGTCACCGTCGCGGGACGTCCCGCGACCAGTTCCGACAAGGAGACTCCGCATGGATCCCACTCCCATCACCGAGCTGCTCAACCGCATGGTCGCCGCGTGGAACGCCGGTGACGCGGCGGCGTTCGCCGAGGTGTTCACCGAGGACGCCGACTACATCACGTTCTTCGGCGCCCACCTGAAGGGCCGGAAGGAGATCGAGGCCGCCCACGAACCGCTGTTCACCCACGCGCTCAAGGGGTCCCGGATCGGGCAGCCGTCGACCGGCTCGGCGGGCCCCACGATCCGGTTCCTCAGTGAGGACGTCGCGCTCGTGGTCAGCCGAGGCGGCACCGTGCTGGCCGGGCAGTCCACGCCCACGCCCGACCGTGACTCGATCATGACGCTCACCGCCGTGCGCGGGCCGAAGGGTTGGCGGCTGGCGTCGTTCCAGAACACGCGCGTGACGCCGATGCCCAACCCGAGCTCGGCTTGGAAGGAGGCGAGATGAGCGACGCGTTGGCGCCGTTGCGCTCGTCCTCGGTCGTCATGCTGACCAGCTACCGCCGAGACGGCCGCGGCGTCGGAACGATGGTCGGCATCCGTGTGGACGGCGACCGCGCATATGTCACCACCCGGTCGAAGACCTGGAAGGTCAAGCGCATCGCCCGCAACCCGAAGGTCACCGTCGCGCCGTGCACCCGGCGTGGAAAGGTGACGGGTCCCGCCGTCGAGTGTCTGGCCCGTGTGGTCGACACCAACCCGCGGGAGTCCTTCGGCATGCGGTTCTGGGTGTGGGTCTACCGCGTCTTCTACCGGGACGTCCCGGTCACCTACGAGCTGACGCCGGTGGAGACGGCTGCCTCGTAGCGCGGGCGCGTCGGGGGTGCGCCGAGACCGTCGGCGCACCCCCGACCGTCGTCCACACGCGCCGCCTGCACGCTTTCGCTGGAGGTCGCTCGGCTCACCGCGCATCCGAAGGGGCCGGCCACTCCTCCCGCCGACGCAGGAGGCGCAGGAACGCCTGCTCGGCGGGGGACAACAGGCGGTCGCGGCGGTGCACGGCCACGATCGGCCGCTCCGGCGGTGCTGGCTCCACCACGATGGTCGCCAGGCGTCCCTCGCGAAGCTCGTGGTGGACGGCGTACTCGGAGATGAGCGACAGCCCCAAGCCGGCGCCGACCGCCTGCTTGAGCGCCTCGGGGCCCCACACCTCCGCCGGCTCCAGGTCCAGGCCCCACTGATGGAGCGCCACCGTCTGCAGCTCCCTGGTGTGGGAGCCAGGTTCCCGCACTAGGAAGCTCTCGCCCGCCAGCTCGTCGGCGTCCACCGCACGCCCCGCGAGCCGGTGCCCGAGGGGCGCCACGAGGACGAGCCGGTCCGTTCCCACCTGCTCCCACTGCAGCTGGCCGGACCGCGGCCGACCCGCGATGACCGCCAAGCCGATCTCCCCGTCGAGGAGACGGCGGTTGACCTCCTCAGCGTTCGCGACGACCAGGTCCGCGCCGATGTGGGGATAGTCCTGACGGAACCGGGCGAGCAGCGGCGGCAGCAGGTACGTGCCGACCGTCGTCGAGCCACCGACGGTCAGGTGTCCGACCGTGAGCCCTTGCACCTGTCGGACGGCCGTGACGGCCTCGTCGGCCAGCAGGAACAACCGTCGGGCGTACTCCGCGAGCACCTCGCCCTCGGCGGTGGGCCGCACCTTCGCCCCGGACCGATCGATCAGCGTCGCGCCGAGCGACGCTTCCAGCTGGCGCACCTGGTTGGACACCGACGGTTGGCTCATGTAGAGCTTCTGCGCGGCCGCCGAGAAGCCACCGCACTCGACGACCTGCAGGAAGAGCCACAGTCGGTGGAAGTTCAGCCGCATGGGCCACCTCTAGTACGCGACGCACGCCGAGCGCCATTCGGTGTAGAAGTCCCAGACCTGCGGCGAGCACTCCGGTGGTCCGTACTGAGAGCTCTTCGTTCCCACGTGCGGCAGGTGGGCGTACGCGCCGACGCCTGGGCGGTTGACGTGCAGCATGCCCGCCTCGAGCCGGTCGAGCGCCTCGAACGCCCGGGTGAGGTCCTTGGTGAAGACCGTGCCGGACATGCCGTAGCGCACCGAGTTGGCGATGCGGATCGCGTCGTCGAGGCCGTCGCAGTCGAGGACGGCCAGGACCGGGCCGAAGATCTCCTCCTGGGCGATCTCGGACTGCTCGGGCACGTCCCGCAGCACCGTCGGCGCGACGTAGTACCCCTCAGGCAGCCCGTCGGTGAGGCGACGTCCGCCGCACGCGACCGTGGCGCCGTCGGCCACCGCCCGCTCGATCGCGTTCAGGCAGGCCTCGAGCCGCTCCTCGTTGACCACGGGACCGACATCGACCGCTGGGTCGGTCCCGGGGCCCACCCGCATGGCCTGGACCCGGGTCACGAGCCGATCGAGCAAGTCCTCCTTGACGGTGCGGTCGACGATCACTCGGCTGGTGGCGCTGCACCGCTGGCCGGCCTGTCCGAACGCGCCGTGGATGATCGCGTCCACCGCCCGGTCGAGCTCGGCGTCGTCGAGCACGATCAACGCGTTCTTGCCGCCGAGCTCCAGTTGGGTCTTGAGCAGCCGGGAGGCCCCTACCTGCTGGATGGCGAGACCCACCGCGAGAGAGCCGGTGAAGGAGACGCCGGCGACAGCGGGGTGGGCGACGAGCGCTTCCCCCGCCGCCCGGTCACCCTGGACCAGGTTGAGCACGCCGGGCGGTAGGTCGGCGTCGTGGAACGCCTGGACGAGCAGCGCCGCGGTCAACGGCGTGAACGGGGACGGCTTGAGGACCGCGGTACAGCCGGACAGCAGCGCGGGAGCGACCTTCCACATGGGAATGGCGACCGGGAAGTTCCACGGGGTGATGAGACCCACCACCCCGATCGGGCGGCGGAAGGTCATCGCCACCGTGCGTGGGTCCTCCGCCGGGGTGGTGACGCCGTTGAGCCGCCGCGCCTCCCCGACGGTGAAGTCGAGGATCGTCAGGGCCCGGTCGACCTCGGCGCGTGCCTCGACCAGCCGCTTGCCCTGCTCGCGGGTGATCGTCGCGGCCAGCACCTCGCGGCGCTCCTCCAGCAGGCGCCCCGCACGCCGCAGCACCTCCGCCCGGGCGATCGGCCCGCGTGCCCGCCAGTCGGCGAACGCCTCGGCGGCGGCGTCGACCGCCCACTCGACGTCGACGACACCCGACTCGGTGAAGTCGCCGATGTGGTCGTGGATGTCGGCGGGATTGACGTCGCGGCGGTGCTTGCCGCTCTGCCCTTCCCGCCACGCTCCCGCGATGTAGTTGCCGAGGTGCTGTGGATCAACGCGACGCATCGCACACTCCTCCCGGGGAGGTCATCCGTGGGTCGACGGCGACCCGCGGTGGGCGCTTCGTCCTCGCGTAGGTGACCGCCTGGTCCAGCTCGGCGAGGGGGAAGGTCTTGGCGACGAGGCTGCGCAGGAGCTCGTGGTCGGCTCGGGTGAGGAAGTCGACGGCGACCGCGAGATCGTCAGGGGTGTAGTTGTGGACGCCGCGCAGCGTCAGCATGCGCCGGACGACCATCTCCGGGTCGAGCTGGATGGCTGGGGCGGGGAAGACCGAGCCGACGAGGCCGAGCCGGCCGCCTAGGGCGAGCAGGTCGAGCGCGGCCGCGACGGCCGTGCTGCTGCCGGTGACGTCGAGGACGACCTCGGCGCCCTCACCGTCGCTGTGGGCCGCCACCTGGTCCGGCAGGTCGTCCGGCGTGGCGACGACCGAGGCGCCACACCGCCGGGCGAGCTCGAGCCGCTCCGGCGCGACGTCGGAGGCGATGACCGTCTCCACGCCTTGGGCCTTGGCGTAGCTGACCGCGGTCAGGCCGAGCATGCCGCAGCCTTGGACCACGACGAGCCCCGCCTCGCTGGCGTGAAGCTGGCGGAACGCACTGACCACCGTGGCGGTCGCGCAGTTGGCCGGCGCAACCACCTCGGTGGCCAACTCGTCGGGCACCGCGACGATCCCGGTCCCCGGCACCAGATGACAGTGGGTCGCCAACCCGCCGTTGAGCCGCCACGTGTCGGTCATCGCCTCGTGGCCGTACTTCCGCAGCGCGCGGCACTTCTGGGGCAGGCCGCGTCGGCAGCGGGGGCAGTCGCCGCAGGAGGCGCCGACTGACCAGGTGACCCGCATGCCGGGCGTCACCCGCCGTCCGTCGTGGGTCTCGACCCGTCCCTCGACGGCGACGACGGTGCCCACCATCTCGTGCCCCAGCACGGTGGGGAGCGGCGTCGACCGCTCACCGGCGATCGTGTGCAGGTCGCTCCCGCACAGCGTCACCGCCTCCACCTCGACCACCACCTCGCCGTCCGCGAGCGGGGGCAGGGGAATCTCGGTGAGCTGGAAGCCCTCGTCCGGCCCGTTCCACACGGCCGCGAGCGCGTGCTGGCTGGCCATCCTCTTCCCTCCTAGCGGCGGATCGTGGCTGCGACGGCCGCGCTGGCGGCGCAGCAGACGGCGACAACCACGAAGACGATCGAGGTCTGACCCGAGACGTCGATCAACCGACCGATCAGCGGCTCGCCGAATCCCGCGAAGAGATAGGCGAAGAAATTGACCACGCCGGTCGCCGTGCCGGCCCGAGCCGCGCCGACGAGGTCAGGACACAACGCCCAGAACGATGCCTGCGGACCGTAGACGAAGAACCCCGCCAAGAACAGCACACCCATCGCGAGGGTCGTCTGGTCGACGGGCACCAGACGCATGGCGACGGCGGACGCCGCGCCCAGGAGCATGAACAAGACGATCGGTTGACTGCGCCGCGATCCGAACAGGCGGTCCGAGATCTGCCCGTTGACCAGGGCGCCGACCGCCATTCCGACGGGGAGAGCGACCGTGATCCACAGCGGGCTGATCCCGCCACGACCGCTTCCCTCCTGCCACGCTGACCCGAGGAAGTGCACCGGCACCCAGACCAGGAGGCCGTACCGGGCGGCGTTCTGGAAGCCGATCGCCACGCCGGCCAACCAGATCCTCGGCTCACGCAGAACCGTGCGGTAGCGCTGCCAGGCGCTCTCCTCGGCCGCGCGGTGGCTCGCGCTCGAGCCGGTCCCGCGCTCCTCGACCGGGGACGGCAGTCCGCGGTGGCGCGGGTGCTCCCGGGCGAGCACGAAGAACGTGACGGCGCCCACCAGCATCAACAAGACCGGGAGCCGGAACAGCCAACGCCAGTCCAGCTCCCAGACGTCGAGCACGACGACGGCCGTGGCGTACGCGACGATCGATCCGGTACCAGCGGCGAAGACGTAGAACCCATACGTCTTGCCGCGCTCGGACGGAGGCCACCAGTTGGACAGCACCCGACTGCCCGCTGCCCATCCCATCGCCTGGACGTAGCCGTTGACCGCCCATGGAGCTGCGATGCTCACCAGGTTGGCGCCGAGACTCACGATCCAGTTCATGACCGTCGAGGCCACGGCGCCGAGTGCCATGATCCTGCGGCCACCGAAGGTGTCCGCGAGGTTGCCGTTGATCGCCTGCCCGATCGCGTAGCTCCACAGCAGGGCGGTGCTGACCCAACCGAGGGTCGCCTTGCTCAGTCCAAGCTCGGCCTCGATACCGGGGATGGCGAAACCGAACGTCTGCCGCCCGGTGTAGAAGAACAGGTAACAGAACATCGTCGCGACCAAGACGACCCACTGCATCCGACGCAGTCGGCCGTCCTGGGTGACGTCGACGACGCCCTGGGATGTGGTGCTTCTGGGAGTGGACACGAGTGCCTCCCGTGGCCAGGAACCCTGAGCGGGTGCCGCGGACAGGCATCGCGGCGTAGGGGCACCCGCGGCTTCGAGCCTCCCGCGGCGCAGACGCGCCTAGCCGGCGACCACGAAGTTGGTCGCCACCCAGTACGCGTCGTAGTTGCGCAGCCGATGGTCGGGGGGCAGGCCCTCGACCCGGCGGTTGACGAGGAACGGAACACGTTGTTCCGACAGGCCCCCGTGCGAGCGCAGCGGAGCGTCGAGTCCGGACAGGTCGTGGCGGTCCGGCGACGTTCCGAGCGCGACGTCGGTCTCGCTGACGACGACGAGATCCCCCGTGCGGTCGGGCGGGAGCTCGAACCTCTCGCAGGCCTCGGCGTTCGGCAGGACAAGCTCGATGCCGGGAAGTGCGTTGAGGCGCTCAGCCAGCGTCGCCGCGTCCGCGGTCGACGGGAGGTAGGACGGGAGGTAGACGGTGGCGAAGGAGCCCAGTGCGCCGTGGTGGACCGTGTAGGGGTCGGTGATCGGAAGGATGACGCGAGCCGCTCCCGCGCCCAGCCACTCGTCCAGATGCTGCTGGAGGTAGACGACCTGGGGTGCGCCGGTGTCGTCGGACTTCGCGTTCATGCCGTGGTCCGCGGTGATGACGAGCCGCGCGCCGAGCGCGTCGAGGCGTTCGGCATAGCGGTCCAGCATCGCGTAGAAGTCGTTCGCGACGGGTGACCCCGGCGCGTGCTTGTGCTGGATGTAGTCGGTGAGCGACAGGTACATGACGTCGGGCTGCTCCCGCCGCAGCACCTCCACACCCGCCGCGAGGACGAGCTCGCTCAGCTCGGCGCTGTAGACGGGCGGCGCCGGCATGCCGACCAGGCTCAACACGTCGTCGATCCCGCAGGTCTCTCGAGTCGCTTGGTCAGCGCGCTCCGCGGAGAAGCAGATGCCGTTCGTGAGTCCCGCGCCGAGCAGCCGGCGCAGCTTGTCCTTGGCGGTGATGACCGCGACCTTGCATCCGTGCTCGGCGTACGCGGCGAGGATCGTCGGTGCCCGCAGCCAGCGCGGGTCGTTCATCATGACCTCCTCGCCGCTGTCGCGGTCGAAGAAGTAGTTGCCGCAGATCCCGTGGACGGCTGGGGGGACCCCCGTCACGATCGACACATTGTTCGGGTTCGTGAAGGACGGCATGGCCGACTCCGCGACCAGTGCGGTGCCCTCCTCGATCAGCTTGGCGACGAAGGGCATCCGCCCCGCCGCGATCGCCTCCTCGTGGTAGGCGGGTTCGCTGCCGTCCACACACACGACGACGACCGGTTCGGCTGTCGGACCGTAGTGACGTCCGTTCAGCTCGATCGCGGGCAGGCGGGGCTCCATCGGCTCCTCTTCCAGCTCCTTGGGATCCTGCGTGTGTGGCCCATGCAACAGCGAAATCCTCCGGGCCGGAACCCACGATCTCGTTATCGCCGCCATAACGTGCGGTGCCAGGTGGGTGACGATCGGGTCCGCTTCCGGTGCGGGCGATCGTCGGCGCGGCTGGCTAAGGTGCGCGGGCATGTCCCCCAGCTCGGCACGCAGCGCACGTCGACCGCCCACCGCCCCGAGGATCGGCAAGGCCGCGTTGGCTCCCGCCGTCCTGCCCGACCACGAACTCGAGGAGGAAGCCGAGTGCGCTCGACTGGAGTTCGCGAACTTCGATCTGTCCGGCCGGGACGCGGTCCTCGTCGAGTTCGACCGCTGTCGGTTCGTGGGAACCACCTTCAACGGCACCAGGTGTGACCGCACGAGGTGGGTCGACTGCCGGTTCGACAGCTGTGACCTCGCCAATCTCTCGGCGGAATCCTCAGGACTGGTGCGGGTCGAGGTGAGCGGCTCCCGCGCGACCGGCGTGCGCTGGCGGAGCGGCGTGCTCCGTGACGTGGTGATCAACGGCTGCAAGCTGGACCTGTCCGCGTTTCACGGGACGAGGTTCGAGCGGGTCAGGTTCGAGGGGTGCACGTTGACCCAGGCCGACTTCATGGACGCCGATCTCACCGGTGGCGTGGAGATCGTCGACTGCGACCTGACCAGGGCACGCTTCTCACAGGCGCGGATGGCCGGCGCGGTGCTGACGCGGTGCGTCCTGGACGGCATCCAGGGTGTGACCAGTCTACGCGGCGCCGTCATCGACCCGACCGATCTCGTGTCCCTGTCCTACGCCCTCGCCCAGGCGTTGGGCATCGTCATCGCGACGGACGACGGGGCGACACGCTGATCAACCCGCGCTGATGTAGTGGCTCTGTCGTGCGGGACACGATCAGCGTCATCTGGGAAAGACACAGGTGTCAGTGTGTCATTGACTGTGTTTGTCGGTCACGGACAGGGTCACGCTCCGTCGGCGGGCGCGTGGGAAGCAGGAGCCATGGACCGAGTGGTGACGACGTACCGCGTCGACGAGCACGAGGTCGCGCTCGTCGAGACGATCGAGGATGAAGGAGTCGTCTACTACGTGCTCGTGGACGGCCTGCCGGGGGACGAGCGGTTCGGCGAGCCACCGGATGAGGACGAGCTGCGTCGCGTCGTGACCCGGCGCGCCAGCCAGTGACGGCGAGTGATGCCGTACACCGACACACCCGTGATCGATGTTTCGCGGCCGCGTGCCTGAAGCGTTGGCACCGCGTGCCTGAAGCGTTGGCTGGGCCGCACGCCTGGGTACGTCTGGCACAGACGGATGAGGTGTCAGGGGTGTGTCCATGGCGACGTACGAGTTCTCCTGCCGATCGTGCGGCACATTCGACCTGCGCATGCCGATGGGGAGCGCGCCTGGTGTGACGGCGTGCCCGGACTGTGGTGACGCGGCGCGGCGCGTCTACTCCGCGCCCCGGATGAGGCGACTCTCTCCCACGATCCGGTCGTTCCGCGACCTCGAGGAGAAGAGCCGAGAGGCACCCGACGTGGTGACCGAGGTTCCACCACGGCGGACGAGCCGACCCGCTCCACCTCCGAACCCGGCGCTTCGACGGCTGCCACGACCGTAAGGGCCGCCTCGATCACCGAAGGCCGGCGCCCGTCTGGACGGGAGCCCTGCGAAAGGAGTGCCGATGGGAAACGTGGCGCTGCTGTACGTCGGTGCGGTGCTCTTCCTCAACGGCCTGTTGCTGCTCGGCAAGGTCGAACCGAAAGCGGCGGCCATCCTCAACCTCTTCGTCGGCGGTCTGCAGGTCGTGACACCGACGTACCTCATCATCGCCTCCGGTGGTGACCCGGCCCAGATCCTCAGCGCCTCCGGGCTCTACCTGTTCGGCTTCACGTACCTCTACGTGGGCATCGGCCTGCTCGCCGACCTCGACAGCACGGGTGTCGGCTGGTTCTCGTTGTTCGTCTCGATCGCGGCGCTCGGCTACTCCTACGCCAACTTCGCGATCCTGCGGGAGTACCCCTTCGGAGTCATCTGGCTGTACTGGTCGTTCCTGTGGTTCCTGTTCTTCCTGCTCTTCGGTCTCAAGCGCACCTCGCTCACGGTCTACACCGGGTGGGTGACCGCGATCCAAGGGTGGGTGACAGCCGTGATTCCGTCGTTCCTCATCCTGACCGACTACTGGCGGCCCACGGCTGAGTTCGCGATCGCGTGGGCGGTGTTCGCCGTGATCGTCTTCGTCGCCCTGTGGCCGCTGACCCGCTCGTCGCGGCGGCCCGTCGAGGGGGCGAGCGATGCAACGACGACTGGCAAGGCGACAGGCAGTCGTTAGGCCGTGGACGCCCGGGCGTGGCGCGCTCCCGCTCTGGGGAAGGACTCAGTGAGCCGAAGGGACGAAGGAGTAGTGCCATGCCGAACGTAGTCTTCAGTGTCGACCAGTCCCGGTCCATGCGCGACCAAGCCGTTCCCGGGCACAACCGGTGGCACCCCGACATCCCGGTGGCGGCCATGGTCAAGCCCGGGGACGAGTTCCGCATCGAGTGCCGGGAATGGACCGACGGCCAGATCGGCAACAACGACTCGGCGAACGACGTTCGCGACGTCGACCTGAGCATCCCGCACATGCTCAGCGGGCCGATCGGGGTCGAAGGCGCGGAGCCGGGAGACCTGCTGGTCGTCGACATCCTCGACATCGGTCCGGTCCCGCAGGAGACCGGAGACGTCGCTGGCCAGGGCTGGGGCTACACGGGCATCTTCGCCAGGAACAACGGCGGCGGCTTCCTCACCGACTACTTCCCCGACGCGTACAAGGCGATCTGGGACTTCCACGGCCAGATCGCGACGTCTCGGCACATCCCCGGGGTGCGCTACACCGGCATCGCGCACCCAGGACTCTTCGGCACCGCTCCGTCGGCTGAGCTCCTCCAACGGTGGAACCGTCGGGAGCAAGCGCTCATTGACACGGACCCCAACCGGGTTCCGCCGCTCGCCCTTCCACCGCTCGCGCAGAACGCACTCGCTGGTCAGGCGACAGGGTCGGACGCCGAGCGGATCGCTCAGGAGGGCGCTCGAACCGTGCCGCCACGCGAGCACGGAGGGAACCAGGACATCAAGAACTTCTCTCGCGGCTCCCGGGTCTTCTACCCGGTCTTCGTCAAGGACGCCAAGCTGTCCGGTGGTGACCTGCACTTCAGCCAGGGCGACGGAGAGATCACCTTCTGCGGCGCCATCGAGATGGGCGGCTACATCGACATGCACGTCGACCTCATCAAGGGTGGGATGGAGAAGTACGGCATCACCACGAACCCCGTGTTCATGCCTGGCAACGTCGAGCCGAGGTACTCGGAGTTCCTCAGCTTCGTCGGCATCTCCGTCGACGACGACGACACCAACCACTACATGGACGCGACGGTGGCGTACCGGCGTGCCTGCCTGAACGCGATCGAGTACCTCACCAAGTGGGGCTACAGCCGGGAACAGGCGTACCTGCTCCTGGGCTCGGCGCCCATCGAGGGTCGGATCAGCGGCATCGTCGACATCCCCAACGCCTGTTGCACCCTCTACCTGCCGACAGCGATCTTCGACTTCGACATCCGACCCAACGCCGAAGGACCCAAGCGGGCCGACCGCGGCCGCTGCGCGGTCACCAGCTAGTGCCCGTTGAACTGGGTCGGGGAAGCGGCTACCAGGGAGTAGATGCGGGAACTCCATTCGGCGTGTCCGACTCACACCCACGTGCGTGGGGACGGCGCTCGGGCGGGTACAGCGACCGGAGTGGTGAACGGCTCACCCTCACGTACGTGGGGAACACCCGACCCCCCACCGGGTGCTCAAACGATGGTGCGGTTCACCCCCACGTGCGTGGGGAGGACCGGGTCGCCTCGGCGTTGACGACAAACTCGCCGGGCTCACCCCCACGTGCGTGGGGAGGACATCCGCGGAGAGGTCAGCGCGGTGTGCCAGGGCGGCTCACCCCCACGTGCGTGGGGAGGACTAGGCCTCCACATCCTCCCGCGTCGGCGAGGTCGGCTCACCCCCACGTGCGTGGGGAGGACACCTACGCCAGGGACGGCTCCGAGGCGCGCAAGGGCTCACCCCCACGTGCGTGGGGAGGACTGCCTGCGGTGCGGCCAGCCGAGGGAAGTCGGCGGCTCACCCCCACGTGCGTGGGGAGGACGCCCCAGACGGCGCCGGGTCCCTGGTAACAGACGGCTCACCCCCACGTGCGTGGGGAGGACGGCTCGCCGATCACAACCATGTGCCGGTCGACGGGCTCACCCCCACGTGCGTGGGGAGGACTCCTTCTGACCTGCGAGGTTACAACGACTGGGGGCGGCTCCGGGCCACGACGTGAGCGCTCATCGCCGAGACCTCCGTGCGGTCATCTCACGCTCCATCACAGGAAGTCGGCGTCGGGTGTATCCGAGGGCTGGTCCAGTGCCTGGAAGCGGATGAGCGTGAGGCCGTCGAAGTCGATCGGCTCGCGGCGCTGGGAGCCAGAGGAACGTACTTCATAGCCCTGTTCGGTATCGGCAGGATGTATGCAAACAGCGGAGCCATCGCCAATGACGGCGCTGACCGCCGTCCATAGCTCGTCCCGTACCCGGGCGGAGACACATCCAACGTAGAGGCCCGGTGCTGGCTCAATCAACCAGCGGCTAAGTGCGCCGCGAACATGCTCGGGAACTGCGGTCACCGCCAGGACCATCATCGATGGCATACGCGGACCTCACGGAAGATGGTCACCATGGCGCCTCCTCGTCAATCTCATTGCCGTAGTTCACGCCTGCCGGTACCGCGCCGACAACGGGATCCCAAAGCTCGACCAGCGCCTCTTTCGGGATGGTCCGTTGCGCGGCGTTGTCTGGGTCAAGCAGGTTCTGAATGTCGATGACAATGCGTGGAAGCAGCCGCAGGAGTCGGAACTGATCACGAAGGCGAAGTCTCGCCTCTCGTTCTGGATCGGTGGACGCATGGAGGGAAAAGGCGAGCGGTATCGTGACCTCGGCCTTATACAGGTCGGCGATATCGTAGACAAACGCATGCTGCGTTCCAGAGTGAATGAAACCGAGTGCCGGTGAACAGCCGAGTCCGAGGACCGCGGCATGTACCACTCCGTACAGGCATGCGTTGGCAGCGGACAGAGCCAGGTTGACAGGATCCTGCTGATCCCAGGCGGCGAGGTCATAGCTGCGTTTGAATCTACCAATGCGATACCGGCGAGCGAGCTGTCTGTACAGGGCCTTGACACGTTGGCCTTCCAGGCCGCGTAGCTGAGCCAGCGTGGCGCCCACTGGGGCTGGCACGCCAAAGCGACGTTCGTACATGCGGATCGCGACCGCTAGGCGTGTGGCGTCGTCAGCCCACGCCCGGGTCTGACGTTCTAGCCACGCAGTCGTGAGTGAGTCGGGCAGAATGCCGGCGTAGCACCGCACCCCACCGGAGCCGACACAGAGCATGCTGGTGCCGTGGCGGGCGATGGTAGCCATCGCAGGCTGCGTGATGGATGTCCCTGGTCCGAGCAGAATGCATGACAGCGCCGCGATAGGGAGGTAGATGCGGTCCGTTCCACGCGAGCTGTCGATGAGCGCACAGACTCCGGTGTCGTCCTGGACGACGCGCACCACGTCGAGGTAGAGAAAGCTTAGGCTGTCGGCGACGCGAGGCAGCATGACGAGCGTCGGTGCGGCCAGGCGTCGCCGAGCCGACAACTGGTTCACCGGTCCACCTTGAGAGGAGCGAGGCTGAGAAGTCCACAGCCATATGACTTGCCACGTCCGATTCCTGACAGGACCGCGGCTCGTACCAGATCCGGATCGGTGATGCGAGCAACGCCATCAAACTGCGTGATTGCGTGCTTGATCTGAGCGCCGTTCTTGTTTCCTCGTGCGTCGGGAACAGGTCGGGCGATCAAACTCAGGATGTGCAGGCCGTGCTTCTCAGCTTTCCTGATCCACCACTGTTCGGCGTCTGCTCCACGAAGGGGGACGATCTGCCCCGGCTTGCCGAGATCGATCGATGAGTTTCCACGACGCTTCGAAGGATTGCCGGCAATCCGATAGCGGACCAGTGCGCCGGCATGCAGCTCCCTGAGAAATGGGTCGAGCCGCCGAGGACCCTCAGCGTCAGCGTATCCCTCCGGAAGTCGTCCGAAGTCTGGGGCAACCTGCGTTTGTACGAGAACCTGTGGGCCTCGAGCGGTGTGTTCGACGCGAAAGAGCAGTCCAGTCACACGACGGGCCTGTTCTCCGAGGTTGTCGGGAACAAGGGTCATGACCCGGCGGTGCAGGTCGTAAACATTGCGCAGGTCGTGGCGAGCAGCGCCGTGCTTCAGGTTGGGTCGCAGTCGAGATAGCCAAACGTTCACGACTCCTCCTATCCCCCCTGTGGTGCGGATCCGGCGTATTCGGCCAGCGCTGCCAGCTGGTCAACTCCATGACCACCACACAGATCTGCTGGAAGATGCTCGGTACGGACCTTGATGGCCCGCGGCCGGTATGTGCGTCGCAGCGGATCGAAACTCACGGGCACGTCCATGAGGTGAGCCCGGGCGTGAGGGTCGCGAATGTCGGTTTCATAGATGAAGTCCACCGCAACCGTGTCACCGGTGTGTGGCCGCTCTCTGCTAAGGGGCACCTGTCGTTTGAGCGCGCGAACTGGGTCGGTGAGGCCACTTGCAAGGAGGATCGGCTCAGCCGGCGGGCAAGAGCGCCGCCCAAGATAGGGTGCCCACGTCGGGTGGCGTAAGGCAGCGCTGAGTTCGTGAATGAGCTCATCCGGTCCTTCAACAGCGACGGTGAACGCCGCATCGGCGAGATAGTGCCGATGTGACACGACGGTCCCCTTGCCCTCTTCGCGCCTATCGCCTTGGGCGGTGGGAACTGTCTGGTCGCGGGGAAGTCCGCCACCGACCGTGTGGAAGTCGGTAAGCAGGACTCCAGGCCGGTCCACGCGGACCGTAAGCCGTAGGTGAAAAAAGTCTGCGAGCCCGGTCGTACGGGGACGGCCTTGTGCCGCTGCAAGGAGGCCGAGAATTCCAGATCGCGTGGGGTAAGGTTGGGTGTCACGTTCCCCAAATGTGCTGTGTTCGCCCCACGATTGCAGCGGCGCGGCTAAACGCAAAATCAGGCCGGACACAGTCACCCCCGGTCCCTGAACGCCGTGTCGACAGCCGCGATGACCAGCTCGCGGAACGAGCTTAGCTTGTTGCCGAGGTTGTCGAACGGCTTCGAGTCGATGCTGACGTGCCCGTGGTAGGCGATACCGTCGGTGCCCCACATCTCGTGCAGGACAGACGCGTAATCGGCGAGCTGCTGACGAGACGGCTCGGCCAAGCCTCCAGCCTCCCAGCCAGCGCGGACAGGCCGTTCGAATGCAGCAGCAAGTGAGACGGGTCGGTCGCTTCGCACCGCGATGTAGGCGAGATCGGGTAGCGTGTGAGGAGCTGTTGCGGTTCGCTTTCCGGATGGCATCGCGGTAGCGAACGCGGAAAGGAACCGCTCGGTCAGGCCCCGTGCGACAGCCGCGTCATCATCGAGGTTATCGATCAGGTCCCGAACGTTGACTGTCGCGTAGCGATAGAACACGCCCGCGCTGAACTCTGCTGAGTTCATGTGGCCGCTACCGGTCTCGTCGCTCGAGAGCTTGTCGTCGACAGCAGTGAAAAAATCGACCTCGGTGTCTGTCGCGTGAGTAGTGAAAGCGTGCGCGACCTGCACTGCGCCGTCGACCTTTCCATCCGGCAGCTCGGCTAGCATGCGACCAAACAATGCGATTGTGCCGGTACGTCCGATCAGCAGGTTGCGCACCTCTTCCTGAGTGAACGGCGGCTTCTGCTCCTTACCTGAGGCGTATGCACGCTCGAGGGCGTCTCGCTCACGGCGGGCAAGTGCGGCCAGTCCGTCGAGCGAAGACTCGGGAAGGAACAACAGCACCGACGTGTAGCCGCTGTTCTCCAAGGAGAGACCCTCGTCCTCTCCGTTGCTCTTCTTGCTCTTGGAACGCTTGGCGCCGGCTGCGACCAAGAGCTGGCGGGCGGCGTAGTCTGCGAGCTCCCTCGGCCAGCCTTCCTTGCACAGCCTCTCGGCGACCTCGACGACCACCTTGCGTGTGCGAATCGCCTTGTCAGGCAGCTGGTCTTCCAATGCTTGCCGTGTCGCGCGCTTCCAGCACTGGCTTGACACACGGGTGCGGTTGACGCCCCCGTATGTGAGAGATTTCGGTGATCCAAGGTCGTCGCGGTTCAAATTAGCGTATGGAATGGTCTGCAGAAGATGAATGTCTACGAACCGAGAAGAAGTAGTCATTGGAAATCCTTCCTACTCGAAAGAATGCGCGGTCGAGACTTCGTCGAAGTTGCGTGTAGCTCGGAAGTTTCGATAGTAGCTTTGTAGCCACCGCTTCGCGATTTTGTCACGATAGCGGTCCCAGCCGATTAAATCCTTCAGCAGCTGCTCCCAGGAGATGCGGATCCCAGCTGCCTGAAGCTGAGCTATAGCACGCGGCAGCTGCCTGTGCACGCCATCGACACTCTGCCTGCAGAGGAGGTGGAGGCGAGCCGTACTCGTCTCCTCGCGCATGACCCCAGTACGAACCGCTTCGGCGAACGAAGCTCCAAGGTTGGCGGCGGCGTCGAACATCTCGTCATCGGTGGGTGTATCGGTTTGCCCTCTTGGCTGGTTGGCCAGTAACGCGGCTACCGTGTAGTACGCGCGCTCGAGCGCTGGCCGAGGACGATCAGGAAGCCAGGGAGCGACAACGATGTGCATCTGTGGCGCCTCTTCAGGGGTGCGTCCCACTCCCCTGCGTAGGGCGGCACGGGCACCTGGGTCACGGATCGCGTGGCGAATATATGTCAGGAATTGATTGTCGTCACGACTATTTTCGTGTACAGGTTGGAGGGCTGTCATTTGGAGCCTCCTGTCGTGGCCCTCGCGCGGCTCTTCGAGGGTGACGGAAACAGCAGGTGCCTCCGCGTATATACCGCGTGGGCACCTCGAGGACTTCGACAAGCAGCATCGGTTATCTCGTCATACACCTCGGATGCGATACGAGAAAAAGTCATGCCAGCTTCGTCGAAACGGCGTTCGTTGAGAATCTGCCAAAAAACGCGTTCCGCGCGAGGCCAGTACCTGGAGGTGGCTACTGAAACCCACGGTCCTTCCGACTTATCTGATTGGCGAGTGAAGTCTTTCCAGGCCTCGCGGAGTGTGCGGCTAAGTTGCCGCTGTGACTCTTCAGCGGCGAGCCGTGTGCGCGCGATCCCTCGTGCCATTTCTGGATCACGTTCCTGAGCCCACTTCAGTATGGGTGGAGTGATCGCGACGAACCACCCATTATCTTTCGACTGCCGGTCCTGATCGAATCCAAACGCACGTACCCGCAGCGCATCGAGTACAGCGAGAGGAAGACTGCTGCTCTGTAGCAGCACTCGAGGTCTTCGGGCTCGTCGGGTATCGGTTCCATCAGCGACAAGCGCGTCCAGATCTCGCCACAACGCTCGGTGATTGCTTGCCGGGCGCGCATGCACATCACCTGAGCCAGCGACATGGTGAATAAGGTACGGGTCCTCGACCTCGCTCGCGTCAGCGCGAAATGCCCAAGTGAGGCGAGCACCGAGGACGTGACTGCCACTCTGGTCGGGGGTGAGGAGGATGGCGTGGCGGGCCCGGTTCGTCAGGGCGGAGACGAACCCGCCAGGGATCGGGGGACTCCCGAGGGGATCCGGCAGTGTATCCATCTCCCATGGTGCGAGGTCTTCCTGACCTCCACGATGGGTTCGAAGATTTCCAGGGTGAACGAGACCGGCGAGCAGTGATTGGAACAAGGTCTCGCCGACCGGGTGGAAAGATAAGGTGCCACGCAGTGGACCTGCCTGAGTATCGGCCTTGCGCAAGCCGTCGACCTCTCGGGTAGAGCAGCGACCAGGCGCACCGTAGTACAGCTGCGCGACCAGATGCCAGGCTGCTTCACTAGGCGGCAAGGGGTCCAGCTTGTGATCGTGGTGGTGGTCGAACCACACTTGGTTATTCCCGCTGCTGCGGGAGAACACCAGCTTGTTCACCCCGGCATCATTTTTGCACTGGGTCTTCAACCGGGGATCCTGGAGCCACGGACGCTCGGGATGGAACAGGTCGAATCGCGATGCCCAGCGATCGAAGTACGCGTCGACCACTTGAGGATCGAAGCCGCTGGAGGAGGTAATGAGGTTATTGCGCCTCCTGCTCCACGTGTTGAAGTCAAGGTTGGTGTCGTCGAGCCCAGTGATGCGTGCCGTGATGGCATACAGGATGCGCCAGATGCCGGACGCCGCTGGCGGAACCGGGATCGCTAGGTCTGCGATGTCGTGGGCTGCGCTGAACAGCTCCCGTAGACCTACTTGCTGGAGCGATCCGTGGCGAATGATTGGCAACCAGGGTTCGGTCGTAAGGTCGAACGACGGCTGGGTCATCGATGTTCGCCCCTTCGATGCGTGACGACGAGCCCGAGTTCCGGGTCGAGCCGTACAGCGACGCCGTTGATATGTGCGGCTGTGTATCGACCCTGCGTCCATGACTGAGGCAGAAGTACGACGTCGCTGAGCCACGGGTCGTCCTGCCAACTCTCGGGAAGTGGATTGGCTTCGGCCAAGATGCGAGCCCACCTGTCGGCAGGTGCAGGGACCGTGTAGCTGAGGATTTGTCGCACTTCGTCTCGGGTGAAACGGCCCTTTGGGTCGCTGCCATGCTCTGGCATAGCCTTGGTGCGGGAGGCGTCGAGCCACCTACTGCCGTCTTCATTAACGAACAGCGGAAGGATCCGGAGCGAATCGGCACCCAGCCGTGTTGCGATCAATCGATCGTCGATGTCGCCGTAGCTGAGCTCGTGGAGATCGCCGACGTCGTACGGCCGCGGAATCGCAACGAATTGAGCGAGTTGCTCCTGGGCGAGCTCATCAGCAAGGCGTGCGGTGTCCAGATCCGACAGCCATTCATCGGCGACCGTAAAGTCGCCGTACACCTGATCGACTAAGCCTTGCACGTCATCCGGAACGCGAATCGAGGTATCGGCACGGGATGAGAGAAGCCGGTTGGTCCGCTCCAGGAGTGACGTGTCATACACATTACCCCAGGAGCGAGGAACGGCAAGGACACCCGCTTGATCTACGGGCGTCAGTACCGCCAGTCGTGGTGTGGCCGCCCATGCTGGGCGTATACGGTTGGGATGCCGGTGGCAGCGGCCCGCGCGTTGAAGAAGCAAGGCAAGCGGTGCGAGATCGCTCACGAGGAAGTCAAAGTCAAGGTCCAGGGACTGTTCGACGACTTGGGTGGCGACCAAGATCGTTGCTCTGGGTCGCTCGGCTGTGCTCTTGCCGAACCAACGTTCGACCTGTGCGATGCGTTCGGCGCGATCCCACTGCGGAAGTCGAGCATGAAGTAGAAGCATCGTCACGGGCTTGTCGGCAAGTCGGCGGCACAGCACGGTGTAGGTCTCTTGGGCGTCGGCGACCGTATTGCATACAACGAGTGCGGAGCCGCCCTCCTCCACCAGTGGTGTGAGCATCCGCTCCATTAGCTGTATGCGGTCTCCGGGTTGGTACGCATGTATTTCTACTGCAAGATCGCGAACTTGTGTAGTCCTTACCTGCTGCCCGGTGACTTCGCCGGTAGTCGCGTCGGCATACATCCATCCCGGGTAGGTCAGGTCACCCAGCTGCACGCTCCGGTTGGGTGCTGCGCCCTCAAGGTAGGCGCGAATCAGGCCTTTTCCGACGCGCGCCGGCAGTGTGGCTGACAGCAGTACCGCTGGCACTCCCATGGAGCCGAGCCAGGTAAGTGTCCGTCGCAACAGCGCTTGCATATAGGCGTCGTAGGCGTGGGCTTCGTCCACGATGAGGACTTTGCCAGCCAGGCCTAGCATCCTTAGCGCGTTGTGTCGCGAGCGCAGCACAGATGTGAGTACCTGGTCGATCGTTCCGACGGCCAAAGGTGCCAGTACTCCACGGCGCCGCCCTCGCAACCACTGCGTCGGCGTCGTTTTCGAGTTGTCCCCTCTGGATTCATCCTCACTCACGATGCGCCCTTCCTGGGACGTGTCGGCGGTAGTGTCGGATAGCCAGGCGGTGCTGTGCAAGAGCGTGAGCGGTGCCGATTCCGTGAGGCATTTGCTCGCGTACGCGGCCACGCGGCGGTGCATCTGGTCCGCGGTCGCCATGGTCGGAAGAGCTACAAACAGACCAGGTGTTCCGGCCGCGTCGCCGAGCAGTCTTGCCGCGAACAGCGCCGCCTCGGTCTTTCCCTCACCGGTCGGTGCCGTCACTAGCAGCACACCCGGCCCACGTACCAACCTCGGCAGGACTTCCTCGATCGACGCCTGAAGCGGACGTGGAGAGCAGTCGAACGTCTCCTGGAAGGTGCCTTGGCGCATTGCCACACGTGCTAGGCCTGCACTACGGACAAGCTCCGGAGCGAGTTCTCGCGAGCGGAAGAAGTGGCTCGCAACCGTCTGAGCGTCAAGGTGACCATCGTCGGGCAGGGTCAACTTGGCCATGCGTAGGGCGAGGAACGACTCCTGGCTCGCCAACCAGTCGGCCACCACGGTGACGCCAGTGATGAGCACGGCTGCTTCGACGTCTATTTGGGGCGGAGGCGTTGGGCATCCGAGCAAGTGGTGCAACAGCTCGAACATCGCCATACGCTGTTCGTGCCATGGCCCGTCACCCAACTCCGGCGCCATGGCGAGGCCGAACTTCCGGAACTGAGGACTAAGCGGCTCGTGAAAACGTCCATGATGGCCACCTAGGAGCTGGGCGATCCGATGTGCCGGTGAGTCGACCCAACTCGCTTCGTCGAGCCGATAGCCACGCTCATGGAGCAGTAGCCCCAAGACCAGGTGGGTTGCCCGATCGTGGCTCAGCCGGTCGATCGGCTCACCAGCCGGATAGCGGCCGCCAGTAACCAAAGCGGTGAACAGCGCGGAATCGAGGGCCTGGAATGACGGGGTCGCTTTGCCGATGTCATGCAGCGCCGCCCACAGTGCTATGAGTCGGCCAGCGAGATCCTCATCGGTCAAGCCGAGTCCCCTGGTGATCCGACGTCGTTGTCCAGACGTCAGCACCAACTCCCAGAGGGCTAGGGCAACCGCCGCGACATCCACCAAGTGGCAGATCAGCGGGTAGTGCCGCAAGGACAGATCACGTGGCAGATTACGCGACTTCCCCCACAACAACCCATCCACGCCGGCCGGCGCCGCGCCCGCATGCGCAGGTCGCGGCGGCCTGGGCGAGACATCCCGCAAGGTCATGTCCTTCTATCTACAAGAGGGCACCGACAATTCAGCCCTTCGGAAGCCATCCATGGCCCGGACGAGGGAAGGCGTGGGCAGAGACCAGCGAGGCTGTGCCGCCCGTCTCCTTCCACTCGGGGAGGGAGGCGGGTAAAGTCCCAGGTCAGGAAGTGTCCTCCCCACGCACGTGGGGGTGAGCCGTCGCCCATGCCTTTCAGGTCGTACACGTGCAGGTCCTCCCCACGCACGTGGGGGTGAGCCCGCTTTGCCATAGCAACCTCCAAGGCTTTGACAGTCCTCCCCACGCACGTGGGGGTGAGCCGCATGTCAGCCAGAGCGGCCCGCCCGGAGGGCCGTCCTCCCCACGCACGTGGGGGTGAGCCGTGGGCATCATCAATCTGTGCCGGGCGCGGTCAGTCCTCCCCACGCACGTGGGGGTGAGCCGCGAGGGCTGTTCGCCGACAGTGGGTTCCCGCAGTCCTCCCCACGCACGTGGGGGTGAGCCCCAGGTCGAGGTGCGGATCGTCCAGGCGACTCCGTCCTCCCCACGCACGTGGGGGTGAGCCCGTAAATGCGACGTGACGATCACGTTCCGTAGCGTCCTCCCCACGCACGTGGGGGTGAGCCCAGATGCCGAGCGAGGCCCGGCTCATCCAGGAGGTCCTCCCCACGCACGTGGGGGTGAGCCTGCAGCCTTGCAATGCTCGGTTCGGATGCTCGGGTCCTCCCCACGCACGTGGGGGTGAGCCGACATCGCTCTACCCAGGAGGGGCCGGTTGCACGTCCTCCCCACGCACGTGGGGGTGAGCCGCCGCCGACGGAGGTTCGCCGCCTCCGAGTTGGGTCCTCCCCACGCACGTGGGGGTGAGCCAGTTGTTGACGTTGGCACCTGCGACCGACCACGTGTCCTCCCCACGCACGTGGGGGTGAGCCCCGCTCGTGTGGCGCGCCGACGTCGCTAGCGCGGTCCTCCCCACGCACGTGGGGGTGAGCCCGCGGCGTACTACGCCGACCAGGTGCGCGAGGCGTCCTCCCCACGCACGTGGGGGTGAGCCTTCGGGCAGCGCGACGGCACCGCGGTCGACACCGTCCTCCCCACGCACGTGGGGGTGAGCCGCGGCCGTCAGGCCCGCACCCGAAGGGCGCGCCGTCCTCCCCACGCACGTGGGGGTGAGCCAGGACGGCCGCCATGCCTACGGCCGCCCCCAGGGTCCTCCCCACGCACGTGGGGGTGAGCCGGGAGACAAGGCGCGCACGGTCGGGATCGACCCGTCCTCCCCACGCACGTGGGGGTGAGCCGCTCACCCACGATGGCGTTGCCCACTATGCGGGAGTCCTCCCCACGCACGTGGGGGTGAGCCGCCCGGAGTACCCGGGAGCGGCTCCACAGCTGGGACATCGTCCTCCCCACGCACGTGGGGGTGAGCCGGCAGAGGTGCCACCCTTTCGATCACCGAGCTCGTCCTCCCCACGCACGTGGGGGTGAGCCGAACTTGATCTTCCAGAAGTTGAGGGCGGCCTCGTCCTCCCCACGCACGTGGGGGTGAGCCGTCACGTCAACGTCACCGGAAGTCGAAGTCAAAGTCCTCCCCACGCACGTGGGGGTGAGCCGACCTTCCCTTACCTCCCGCTTCGCAGCCGGAGGTCCTCCCCACGCACGTGGGGGTGAGCCCGCGGCACCGTCGGAGGCGAGCCCGATCAGGACGTCCTCCCCACGCACGTGGGGGTGAGCCGTTAGAAACGGGTGTGAAGGACCCTCAATGACCGTCCTCCCCACGCACGTGGGGGTGAGCCTCGGGCCCAGAGCGACTCGCCGATCCACTGGGTGTCCTCCCCACGCACGTGGGGGTGAGCCGCTCCTGTACAGCCCAGCGCTCCCGCAGTTCGGGTCCTCCCCACGCACGTGGGGGTGAGCCGGCCTGATGGCCTTCCGCCTTTGCGCAGGTCATGTCCTCCCCACGCACGTGGGGGTGAGCCTCCTGAGGGCCGGCCGGGAGGCCGCTGGGGCCTCGTCCTCCCCACGCACGTGGGGGTGAGCCTCCTGAGGGCCGGCCGGGAGGCCGCTGGGGCCTCGTCCTCCCCACGCACGTGGGGGTGAGCCGGGCGCCTGGGGCCTGCACCGCACCCCTGTTGAGTCCTCCCCACGCACGTGGGGGTGAGCCGTCGCTCACGATCCGGTCGTCGTACGAGGGCGGGTCCTCCCCACGCACGTGGGGGTGAGCCGCCGCAACGGACGCGACGCGCCTAGGCGCGTGAGTCCTCCCCACGCACGTGGGGGTGAGCCCCCGAGGGAGGCGTTGTTCGGGGTTTGGGTGGGTCCTCCCCACGCACGTGGGGGTGAGCCCCAAATCCGATGCGCGGCGCCGTTATCCGGCCGGTCCTCCCCACGCACGTGGGGGTGAGCCGGTGGATAAGGTGTCAACACCTAGAGAGGAGTCGTCCTCCCCACGCACGTGGGGGTGAGCCGCTGCCCAGCGAGGCCGAGTTGATGCAACGGTTGTCCTCCCCACGCACGTGGGGGTGAGCCCCCGTAGATGACAAGAGGGCCGCCCTTCGCGGGGTCCTCCCCACGCACGTGGGGGTGAGCCGGGAGACAAGGCGCGCACGGTCGGGATCGACCCGTCCTCCCCACGCACGTGGGGGTGAGCCGATCAGCAGCGGCCGGTCACCGTCACCCTTCAGGTCCTCCCCACGCACGTGGGGGTGAGCCCGCCCCAGAATCGCTTACAGCGTCGCAGACGGGGTCCTCCCCACGCACGTGGGGGTGAGCCGCCAGTCTTCGGCACGCCAGGTGATCTGTTGGGGTCCTCCCCACGCACGTGGGGGTGAGCCGTGGGTGCGCACGTGGTCGCGGTAGGCCGCGTCGTCCTCCCCACGCACGTGGGGGTGAGCCGCCGGCGCCGTAGATCCAGTGCAGGGAGTCGCGGTCCTCCCCACGCACGTGGGGGTGAATCCGCGCATCGGGTCATCACCAATGATCGCGCCGGACAGTCGTCACTAGCGGGTGCCGGCATCCGCCGTGGGGTTCGGGGTCATGCATGCATGGGACCCCGGGTAGGTATGTACCGAGCGACGTCGCACCTATGTGGTCATGCACATCGCGGCCGCTCTTGCGATCGTCGCTGCTGACGAGGTACGGGGCTGTGACCGAGCCTGGACCGACCGACGAGGAGCGTCGATGACGACCCAACCGGACAGCACGGGCCGAGGGCTCGTGTTGCCCGGACTGGTGCTCGGACTCGGGCTCGGCGGTTTCGTCGACGGGATCGTCCTCCACCAGCTACTGGAGTGGCATCACATGCTCTCCGGCTGGTATCCGGACACCACCGGTGCGCACATGCGGATCAACATGGTGGCGGACGGGCTGTTCCACCTGGCTTGCCTGCTGCTCGTCACGGTGGGCCTGGTCTTCCTCGTCCGCTCAGCGCGACATCTCGGTGGACCCTCCGCGGCTCGTCGGTTGTCGGGGTGGATGCTCGCCGGCTGGGGTGTGTTCAACCTGCTGGAGGGGACGGTCGACCACCAGGTCTTAGGCGTTCACCACGTCCGGTCCGGGCCGCACCAGACGGCGTTCGACGTGGCTTTCTCGTGTTCGGAGCGCTGCTCGTGCTGGTCGGGCTCGTGCTCGCTCTCCGCGGGCGTCAGCACTCTGCCTGAGCGGTGAGCTGGGATCGACGGACGGCCCGTCTCCCGCAGTGCCTACTTGCGCGGGCGGAACCCGAGCCGCTCCCGGAAGCTCGGCTTGTGCTCAGCCCCGCGTTGCTGGGGGATGTCCTGGCCGCGAGCCTCACCTGTCGGCGTCTCAGCGGCACGGGTCTCGCCGGTCCGGGTCTCACCCGCGTGCGTCTCGCCGGTGGCGGGTGCCTCGCGGCCACGCGCCGTCTCCTCACCACGCGTGACCCGCTCGTGCCCGCGCTCACGCTCCTTGCGCAGGCTCTCGGTCTCCCGCCTGGTCTGCTTCAGCTCCTTCCGCGACCGTCGGCTGCGCACATTGGCACCGCGGATCATGGCGAGCCCGAGCATGCCGACGGCGCCTACGACGATGCCGAAGAGGAACAGCCAGCCGCTCGCGCCACCGACCGGCATACCGAAGATCGAGAAGTCCTGACCGCTGAGGTTGGTGAGAACACCGACCAGGCCGACAACGCAAGCAGCCAGCAGCAGGAGTAGTCCGAGGACGATCATGATTTCCTCCGCCCGCTCAGAGGTTCGCGGAACGGCCGCTGGGTGAGGCGAGTCAGCGCCAACGGCTGGCCTCGTGTCGTCGCTGGCACCCCTCGTGGAGGTCGCCAATACCCCGCGACGCACTGCCAGTCAAACGCCGGGTCACTGGGCGCGTCAAGGCCATTCAGCCCGCATCGTGGAAAGGCTGTGCCCATTCCGCACGCCTGTCCGCACCGGGACCTCTGGCCCGAACCGGTCGAGGGTTTCCGATATCGGGCGCACGTCTCGATTGACGCCTGCGTCGAGGCGTGCGACAAAGAGTCCACCCTTGCAACGTTGAAATACACGGTGACTCCGACGCCGGTGCCCATGCCCGGTCGCACTGAGGCCCTCCCCGTTCCGCGGCCTCCTCGGCGACGCACGCGTTTTGGAGGCGACAGTCATGGTCAATCCGCGCCGACAGCACGGACGACTCAGCCGACGAGACCTCGTCCAGGCTGGGGGAGCACTCCTCGCCACCGTCTCCCTGGTGGGCTGCGAGGCGCTGAGCACCAAGCCCGCAACACGGCGCGAGCCGAGCCGCAACAGCGCAACGAGGACCAAGGAGGCGCCTGAGCTCGCCGAGCAAGTCAAGGCGGGAAAGCTCCCTCCGCTCAAGGAACGCTTGCCTGAGAACCCACTCGTGCTCGAACCAGCCCAGGAGATCGGCACCTACGGAGGTCGCTGGAGCACCTTCATCCAGGGCGTCGACGGTGCGTCCGTCTACGAGAACATCGGCTACGAGCCCTTGGTCCGGTGGACTCCTGACTTCACCGGGATCATGCCCAACATCGTGGAGTGGGAGCGGAGCGACGACGGCCGCGAGTACGTCTTCCACTGTCGCCGTGGCATGAAGTGGTCCGACGGCGAGCCGTTCACCGCTGCCGACATCGCGTTCGCCTACGAGGATGTCATCAGCAACGAGGACCTGTTCCCGGTCTTCCCCGAGTGGCTGGCGCCAGGTGGCAAACCAGCGGAGTTCGAGCTGGTGGACGAGGTCACCTGCAGGTTCGTCTTCGCCGAACCGCACGCGTTCTTCCTCGAGCACCTCGCGAGCCCGCACGGCAACCTGCTCGGCGCGACGCCCAAGCACTACCTCGAACGCTTCCACAAGAAGTACAACCCAGACATCGACGCCCTCGTCAAGAAGGAGAAGCTGGAGGACTGGAACCAGCTCTACTTCGGCAAGGGCGGCGACGGTCCGGCGGGGCTGGCGCTGTGGCAGAACCCGGAGCTTCCCGTGCTGCTGCCATGGACCGTCGCGACACCGCTGACCACCGACCGGCTCGTCTGCAAGCGCAATCCGTACTACTGGAAGGTGGATCCGGAGGGCAACCAGCTCCCCTACCTCGACGAGGTCGAGATCGAGGTGATCAGCAACGTGGAGACGGCGACGCTGCGGACGAGCAACGGCGAGTTCACGCTGCCGTCCACCGACGTGCTGACCCCGCAGAACAAGCCGGTCTACGCCCGCAACCAGGAGAAGGGCGGCTACCGCATCGTCGAGCAGAACACCTCCGACATCAACGCAGGCGTCGTCTGTCTCAACCTGACGCACAAGGACCGGGCAATGCGGGAGGTGTTCCAGAACAAGGACTTCCGCATCGGGCTGTCGTACGCGATCAACCGCGAGGAGCTCATCGCCGCGGTGCACCAGCGGCAAGGTGAGCCGTACCAGTCCGCGCCTCGCCCGGAGTCGGAGTACTACGACGAGAGGTTGGCCAAGCAGTACACCGAGTACGACCCCGACCTGGCCAACGAGTACCTGGACCGGGCCGGCTACCGGCAGCGCGACTCCGACGGGTTCCGCCTCCGGCCCGACGGTAAGCGCATCTCGTTCACGCTCGAGCTTCCGGGCTCCGGGTTCGACCCGACCTACCCGGAGACCGCGAACCTGGTCGCGCAGTACTTCGAGAAGGTCGGCGTCCAGATGCGGGTGCAGCCTCAGGGCGGTCCGCTGTTCTGGGAGCGGCTGTTCGCGAACGAGCACGACGCCGTGATGTACAGCGCGGAGAACGGCCTGCGCGACGCCATCCTGGACCCGGGATGGTTCTTCCCGATCGGCGGACGGTGCTACTACGCACGCCTCTGGGCGGATTGGTACGCCAGCGGAGGGAAGAGCGGCGAGGAGCCACCGCCGGCGCCGCGCCGACAGATGGAGATCTACGACCAGATCAAGACGACACCCGACTTGGACAAGCAACGCGAGCTGTTCGCCGAGATCCTGCGGATCTCCGCCGAGGAGTTCTACTGCATCGGTACCGTCCTCATCGCGAGCCGCTACACCATCGCGCAGAACAAGGTCCGCAACATCCCCGAGCCGATCCCTGAGGGCTCGCTCTACCCGGACCCGGCCCCGATCGGCCCTGAGCTGCTCTACATCAGGGAGTAGGCGCGCTACCACGACGCCGAGCGCGCTGACCGTCCGCACGCCGCACCAGGCGGGACCAGCGGGTGAGCGGGTGTTGTGCTGCGCCACCTGCTTCGGCCACGCCACAAAAAGGCCCGCTCACGTTCGGCCTCCCCACCACGCTGGGACACGGTGTCGAGCCAGGTCAGGGAGAGCGCGCCGGGGCATACGGCGTCCGACGGCCCCTGCCAGCGCGGGACGATGGCGTCAGCTTCTCGGCTGCTCCACCTCCTCGAGGAGCGGGAGCGTCTCGACGTCGGGGATCTCGACGAGATACGGGTTGCCGTAGCCGCGAGGGTCGCTCGTGTAGAGGATCTGGCGGCCGTCTGGGCTCACGCGCGGATGCACGTGGACGGCCTGGATGTGGAACGACCCTCGGTGCCGGAGCAGCACGCGTGGACCCTCGTAACCGTGCTCGGTGAGGCGCCACAGCAGCAGGAACGGCCGGTCGCGGTTGCCGTCGCCGACGATGAGGTTCAGGTCGTTGCTGTGGAAGTGCGTCGAGGTGTGGGAGAGCGGGTACTCGCCGACGGTCGTGTTGTCGTAGCGCACCGCACCGTGGAACGGGCTGCCTCCCTCGGTCCAGCCGTGGTAGCCGACGTGCTCGCCGTCGGCGAACCAGTACTCATGCCCCACCCGCTCGTTCGGCGCCGTCGGACGCAGCTTCCACACCTCGCCCGTGTCGAGGTCGAGCATCCAGATGCGGTGGTCGACCAGGTGCCAGGGGCCCTCGTGGCAGAAGGTGAGCAGGTTCGGCCGGGTCGGCGAGGTGTTGACGTGGCCGATCCAGCTGTCCTCCTCCCACACCACGCTCGGCTCGCCGCCGTCCGTGGGGACGCGAACGATCTGGCACCGAGGCTTGGCCGCCCAGTACTCCCGCATGCCGACGTAGCCGGCGCCGAGGTCCATCGGGATGCGGTCGGAGAGGTCCTGGCCGATGTTGACGCAGACGTAGGCGCCGTCGGCGGTGACGTTGGTCTGGCCGCCGCCATGGAACCCGTCCGGGACGGTGTAGAGGGTGCGTTCCTCCAGGGTCTCCAGGTCGATCGCGACCAGCGTGTTCTGCCACCAGAAGTACGCCTCGGGGCGCACGGGGTTGACGCTCGTCGACTGGAACGCGCCTGACCCCGAGCCCGGTGGCTCCTCGAGGTCGGTGAGCTGTCGGTACTCGCCGGTTCGGAGGTCGAGGCTGTAGAGGTTGCTCGACCCGCCCCGGTCGGAGCCGAAGAGCAGCTGCTGGTTGTCGTCGTACCAGCCGGAGTTGGTGAAGTACAGGTGGTGGCTGTGGGCCTTGTGGTCGGTGAGCTGGAGGGTCTTCACCCCCGTGGTGAGATCTTCCACCTCGTGCCACTCGGGCCCGAACAGGTCACCTTTGGCCATGTCGACGGTCTCCTAACGACGCTCGATGAAGTACTGCTCCGGGTTCGACGGACCTGGGCTCGGCCAGATGAACGACGCCGGCATCTCCTCGGGGACGTTGTGAAAGTCGTTCTTGACGATGCCGTAGCTGGGCGGGGCGAGACTGATCCCGATGTGATAGAAGAACTCCTTCGCCAGGCGCAGGACCTGCCTCATCAGCTCGTCGCGCTGCTTGGGGTCGACCGTCTCCCGCACCCGCCGGTAGAGCTCCATCTGGCGGCGTACCAGCTCCGGTGGTCGCTCGCCGGCCTGTCCGTTCGTCTCGTACCACTGCATCCACAAGGGCGCGTAGTTGATGGACTCGAACCGTGACGGGAAGAACCAGTCGGTCCGCAGGAGCGGCTCCAGCTTGCCGCCGCCCTCCGCACCCCACGCCGTCGCGTCGTGGGCGTTCGCGCGTCGGCGCTCCTCGAACAGCGCCCGGTCCTCGGGCCGGTTGAGCATCTCGATGCCGACCTCGCGCCAGTACGCCCGCACGAGCTCGAGCGGGTCGGTCTGCGAGCTCGGGCCACCGATGTGCTCGACCGCGATCGTGATGCGCCGGCCGTCCGGACCGAGGCGGAAACCCGCGCTGTCGCGCTCGGTGAGGCCGGCCCGGTCGAGGTACTCGTTCGCCAGGTCGGTGTCGTACTCGGTGTACTGCTTGGCCATCTCCTCGTCGTAGAACGGCGAGTCCGGACGTGGCGCCACCTGGTAGGGCTCGCCCTGCCGTAGGTACACGACGTCGATGATCTCCTGCCGGTTGATGGCGTGGGACAGCCCGACCCGGAAGTCGCGGTTGCGGAAGATCTGCCGCTTCACCGGGTCCCGGTGGTTGAGGTTGAGGGCGATGGCGAACGTGACACAGTTCGTCGGAACCTCGTCGAAGAACCGGAAGTCGCCGGACTCACGTGCGCGGGCCAGCACGGGTTTGTTCGCCGGCGTGTTGATCGTCCGGTCCTGCATGTCGATCTCGCCGGACGTCGCCCGCAACGTCATCGTCTCCGGGTTGTCGATGACGGCGATCACCAAGCGGTCGATGTAGGGGAGCTGGCGGCCCTCCGGGTCCACCTTCCAGTAGTACGGGTTGCGCTCGTAGATGAGCCTCGAGCCTTCGCCGAACACCCTGACCGGCACCCACGGGTACAGCACAGGGTGCTCGGGGTTGCTCCAGACGTCGGACTTGGCCTGGAAGAGGGTCGCCCAGTGCTCGTGCCCCTCCTCTTCGGCGAGCTTGGGCGCGTCGGGGTTGTGCTTGGCGTGGAAGCGTTCGAAGTAGTGGCGCGGATACTTGGTGAGGTCCGCGGCGTAGAGGGTGGCGAGGTTCTCGAGGAAGAGGCCGTTCGGCGCGACGAACTCGAAGCGGACTGTGTGGTCGTCGACCTTCTCGATCGTCCCAGCCTCGCCGCGCACCTTGTACAAGTCGGGCCGTCCGCCCGGGAAGAGGTCGGGGTCGCCGAGGACCGAGTCGTAGGCGAAGACGACGTCGTCCGCGGTGAACGGAGCGCCGTCGGACCAGCGCATCCCTCGCCGCAGGTGGATGACGTACGCCCGGCCGTCGTCCTCGACGGTGATCTCCCGCGCGACGTTCGGGATGACCGACTCGAACGCGAGGTCCCAGCGGGTGAGGGTCTCGTAGCCGGTGATGCGCTGGAGCCACGCGGCGTCAGAGGGTCCGGTCATCGCGCTGGCCCACTCACCGCCGTAGACGCCAGGTCGCTCCACCGGCTCGACCACGAGGGGCTCCTCGGGCAGACGCTCCTCGACGGGCGGCAGCTCGCCCGCCCGGACTCGTTCGGCCAGCATGGGAGCCTCCCGTTCGTAGCCGCCGGCCCTCGAGCTCGGCGTCGACGAACGGGACGGCTCGGTCGACAACAACTCACAGCCGGTCGCCGACGTGGCGATGAGGAGAGCGCCGGCGCTTCGGAGCATGGCGCGCCGGCTCAGCGCCGGAGACGAGTCCCGAGATCCCACCGTGGCACCTCCTCGGTCGTGGGGGTGCCCTCGCAGCGTACGAGCGGGTTCGAGCGAGCCCACCCGCCGTGAGCCATCCCGGACGCGTCCCTACCGGATCTGGTCAGCGGCGTGGAGGAGAGCCAGTCCGGTGTCACAATGATCACGAACGACTACGGTCAGTGAATGGATCGGTCGTCGCTGATCGCACGCGGCGTCGTCGTGGCTGTGGGGGACGTGGTGACGCGACCAGGCTGGATCGAGGATCTCATCGCCGAGGTGGAGACGCTGTATCAGGCGCAGGGCGGCGACCGACGGGCGAGCGACGTCACAGACCTGCGAAAGGACAAGCCCGTTACGCGTGCCCCAGCGAAGGGACCTGGCTGGTACGTCGTGACGGTGAGCGCTTCGTACGACGACGGACGGCTCGACGAGGCGGTCCTCGCCCCAGCGGAGGGGACAAACACCGAGTCGTACCACGTCATCGAGAGCGAACGGGATGGCAACCAGCTCTTCCTCCACGTCCTCGAGAGCGCACCGGAGGACGGGCTCTACCTCTGGCTGAAGCCAGTCGACTCGGCCCGACTCACCAAGTCTCTCCTCGACCGTCTTCGGGCCATGGAGACGACGCGGCTGCTGGAGCGCTTCCACAACGGAGAGCTCGATGACGTCCCGACACGCAAGGATGCGCCGGACGAGCTGGACGAGGCACAGCAGAAGGCCTGGGCGGCGTGTGTCTCCGATGGCTTGCACGCGGTCTGGGGGCCACCCGGCACGGGGAAAACACAGGTCATCGCACGCGCTTTGGCCACCCTGGTCGCTCAGGGACGGCGTGTGCTCCTGGTCTCCGGGACCAATGTCGCCGTGGACAACGCGGTGGAGCGCGTGGTCGACATCGTCAACCCCGCCCCAGGCATCGTGGTCCGGGTTGGCACCCCCCATATCTCCACAGTCGCTCACGACGCTCGCGTGTCCCTGGCAGCTTTGGTCCGCGAGCGTCAGGAGCGCTTCGAACGCCAGCGAACGGAGCTTCAGCGGCGGATCAAGGAGCTCCGCGCAGATCCCCGTATCGCTCGGCTACGGGAGGCGGAGCGGGTCGTTGGCGCCTTCGACGAAGGCGAGCTGACGGGGGCACGCGAGCGCGTCGCCAAAGGACGCGACATTGACGAGCTCAGAGCGGCGATCGGCCGCACGCAGCGGCGCATCGACCAGGACCGGGCCCGGCTCGCGGACATCGAACAGGCCGTCCGGGAGGCCAGAGCCCGCTACGAGGAGACGGCGCCAGCGCGGTCCGTGTTCGCCAAGGTGACGGAGCTGTCGGAAGAGCTCGACCACTATGCCGGGACACGCGACCGAGCGCACGCCACGGTCGTGCGTCTTCGAGACGACATCGACCGGCTCGAGCGGGAGCAGCGCTCCTACGACTCCGACGGTCTCCTCGCTCGATGGCGGAACCGGTCGAAGGTGCGGTACCAGCGTCAAGAGCTGCACCGACTTCGCAACGCCTTGCGCGAAGCCGAAGACCGGTACCGGGAGGCCGAAAAGCTCTCCCAGCGTGCCGACGAGCGGCTACGACCGCGCATCGATGGACTCCTCCGTAGCGTCCACCCGTGGACCGAAGCGGCAGTGGAGGAGCGGCACACCACGCTGCGGCGGCAGGAGGAGCTGTTCCAAGCCCAGTCCGCTCGTATCGAGGCGGCGACCCGCGAGCTGACCGCGATGAAGGAGCGGCTCGCGCGGCTCGAAAGCCAGCCGCAGGCCACATCGGCCGATCACGATCTGCTCGAGCGCGCTCAGCGGGAGGGCTATGACGAGCAGCGGGCACAACTACCGGCGCTCCGCGCGACCGCGAACGAGGTTCTTGCCGAGATCGACCAGCTGGAGCGTCGGCACGAGGAGCTCGCGCGAGAGCAGCAGAAGCACGCCAGGGAGGCCGAAGGCCGGGTGATCGCCGGGGCACGGATCGTCGCGACGACCTTGACGATGCTGCGGCTCAAGCCGACCATCCACGAACAGCCCTACGACCATGTCCTCATCGACGAGGCGGCCGCTGCCAGCCCACCCGAGGCGATCTACGCCATGAGCCTCGCGCGGCGTGGTGTCACCTTGCTTGGTGACTTCCTCCAGAACGGCCCCATCAACCCCTTCGACGACCTTCGAGGCAAGGCAAAGGCCACGATCAATGGGTTCGATCCACGGTGGTACCAGACGGATTGCTTCGCACTCGTCGGCATCACCGACCCGAGATCCGCGCAAGCGACCCCAGGGTGTGTGGTGCTCCGTCGCCAACGGCGATTCGGCACCGCGGTCACCCGGCTGGTCAATGAGGTCGCCTACGGCGGTCTGCTCGAGTGTGCGCAATCGGAGCCGGCAACGAGGCCGGCCGATCCCGCCATTGTCCTCATTGACGTGGATGGCTTGGGCGCTGAGCTGACCAGACCGAGGAAGGGGGAACCTACTGGCTGGTGGTGGCCGATCGGCGCGATGGTGGCCCGAGCGGTCGCCGAACGTCACATCGCCGCCGACGACTCGGTTGGGGTCATCACGCCGTACAAGGTGCAGAAGAACCTGATCGAGAGCCTTCTCGCTGAGTCAGGTGGGGGCCAACGGGTCGAGGTAGGGACGTCGCACGCGTTCCAGGGTCGGGAGTTCACCACCGTCGTTCTCGATCTCGTGGAGAACGGCAGTGGCTGGGTCGCCAAGGGGGCGCTCAACCGATCGAATCGCTATGCGCTGGACGGGCTTCGACTCTTCACAGTTGGGTTGACTCGTGCTCGGAACCGGCTCTACATCATCGCCAACCTTGCCGTCGTGCGCCGGGCACGGCACGGTCCGCTCCGAGCGCTCGCTCGGAGCGTCGAACGGGGCGACGTGCACGTCGTCCGGGCCGCGGAGCTGGTGGCCTCGGAGGGGGCGCCAGCGTCAGGCGACCCGGTAGCTGTCGACGTGTGGGAGTCGCTGCGCTCCTACGCCAAGATCGTCGAGCTGCACGACGAGGACTCCGTGTCGGAGGCCTTGCGACGCGAGGTGGACCGCGCGCAGTGCAGCGTCTGGCTGTGGAGTCCGTGGGTGGGGTCGAACCTCGACCGACTCCTCACCTCTCTCGTCGACGCGCAGGAGCGCGGGGTCGCCGTTCGCGTTGTCGTACGGCCACCGAGCAAGGTTGGCGAGAAGATGCGCCGGTTCGTGGCGAGCCTCTGCGGAGCGATCCGGCATGTGATCTTCATGGACAAGGAGCATCAAAAGCTGCTCGTCGTCGACGACCGGCGCACGTTCATCGGCAGCATGAATGTGCTGTCTCACCAGGGGCGACGAGGTACGCACGACATCATGGCGTTGTTCGAGAGCACGACCCTGGCGTCGATGGTGCTGAGCCAGGAAAACGCGACTGACCTGGCCAATCCGCCGACATGCCCTAGGTGTGAGAAGCGCGTCCGTCACGCGCTTCTGCGTGAGCGCAGGTGGGCCTGGAAGTGTGGCAGGCGTCGCCCGGACGGTTCAGTCTGTGAGTGGTGGACCTACTTCTCGTCGTCCAGCCGAAACCAGCAGCGCTGAAAGATACATGAAGAGCGCCAGGGTGTGGAGTGCCCGCGATAACCTACCCACCCGCCACTCGTGTCCTGGGGTGGGCGATCTAGTGGCCCGGGCTGGAGTAGTGCCGCATCTGGGAGTGGAAGAACCTGACCGCCGCCCAGTAGAGCAGAAGGCCGATCACTGGTGAGGCGACCGCGAGCCAGAGCGGCACGAACAGGTCGTCCGTCCGTCCGAGGAGCACCGCGGCTGGGAAGAAGCCCGCGTAGGCCAGCGGCAGCGCGAACGTCAGGAGGTGGGCGACGGTTCGTGGCAGCACGCTCAGCGGGTACGGGCCGAACGTCACGAACACCGTGTCGGCCATCTGCAGCATGGGCGAGCTCACCAACAGCCGAAACGTCAGGGACGCGATCAGCAGCATGACGGCGGACTCCAGGAACGCGCTGCCTACCACCGCGGCGAGGAGATAGGCGACCGAGCCGACCGACCAGTCGACGGGCGCCGCGGCCGCGGTCACCGCAAGGAGGACGGCGCCGAACACGAGGTCTCCCACCGCCGTCACCACGAACCGTCTCGTCAGCAGCTGAAGCAAGGGGTTGACCGGGCGCAGGAGGTACCGGTCGAACTCGCCCTGTCGCACCACCCCGTCGGTCGACCACAGCTGCCCGGAGAGCAAGCCGTGCAGCGCGTGCCCCATCGCGCGAATCCCGTACACGAAGGCGACCTCGACGAAGCTCCAGCCGCCGATGCTGCCGAACGCGTGCACGATCACGCCGACGAACGCGAGCGACACCGCCTCGTAGCAGATCGCCCCGATGGCGGTCATCGCGAAGTCGGCGCGGTACTGGACCGCGGATCTCAGACCGAGACCCACCAGGATGGCGAACTGCCGCAGCGTCGACGGCGGCCTGGCGACCATCTCAGCCACCCTGCACCACCACCCGGTACCGGGCACGCGACCACACCCACGCGCAGAGCCCGGCGAGAACGAGGATCCACAGCGCCTGGACGCCGAGTGCCGTCGCCAAGCCGCCGGGCGGACGTCCGAAGTAGACGGCGAGCGGGGTGTACGTCGCCGCCTGGAACGGCAGCACCCCGGCGATCGCCTGCAGCCAGCCCGGCATGAACCACAGCGGAAGGATGGCCCCCGACATGAACGTCCGGACGACGTAGAACGCCATGCCGATCCCGCCCACCTCCAGCGTCCAGAACGACGTCAACGACATCAGCAGGGTGATGAGCTGGGACACGCCGAAGGCGAGCAGCAAACTGACCGCGAACCCGAGGGCCGCCCCGGCGCTCGTCGGCGCCGTGAGCCCGCCCACGAGCAGGCCGGTGCCGAGGCCGACCGCGACGGCCGGCAGCGCGGCGAGGACGTGGCCGGTCTGCACCGCGAGGTTCTGGGTGAGCAGGCCGATCGGACGGGTCAGGTCGATCCCGATGAGCCCGTCTCGAACACGCGCTTGGATCGACCAGAACGGCGCCGTGTGCAGCGCCGCGGCGATGGTAAGACCCAGCACCGCGTATCCGACAGCCGTGTGGACGTCGGTCCCCGCGACGGGGTCCTGCCGGCCGGCGTAGATGGCGCGCCAGACCACGCTGTAAAGCACGATCTGCAGCGCCAGCACGAGCAGGGACAGCAGGGTCGACGTCCGGTACGCCCACGGCGTGAGGACGCCGATGCGCACCTGGCTGAGGACTCGACGCAGCGTGATCATGACGCGACCATCTCCGGCAAGCCGCGCTGGGTGTAGATCTGGCTGATGACGGCCTCGAGTCGGGGCTCGACGACGGAGAGGTCGACCACCGGGTAGGCCGCCGTCACAGCGGAGATGATCTCCGGCGCCTTCACCTGGTCGGAACGGAACCGCAGGGTGACGACCGGCCCGTCCCGCTTGACCTGGTCGGCGCTCGCCACCACGACGTCGGACGGCTCGGCCAAGGTGACCACGAGGTCCCGATACGGCGCGTAGCGGGCCATGAGCTCGGCGAGCCCGCCGTCGTAGAGCACCCGGCCGTGGTCGATGAGGATGATCCGCCGGCACAGCTGCTCGACGTCCTCCAGGTCGTGGGTGGTGAGGATGACCGTGGTGCCCAGCTCGGCGTTGATGTGGGCGATGAACTCGCGGATCCGCTGCTTCGCGACGACGTCCAGCCCGACCGTAGGCTCGTCGAGGTAGAGCAGACGTGGTTGGTGGAGCATCGCCGCCGCGAGGTCCCCGCGCATCCGCTGGCCCAGCGACAGCTGCCGCACCGGGGTGTCGAGGAACTCCGCCATGTCGAGCAGCTCCACGAGCTCCCGCTGACGTCGCTCACCTTCCGCGCTGGGGACGCCGTAGAGGTCGCGTAGCGCCCGGAACGACTCACGCAGCGGCAGGTCCCACCAGAGCTGGCTGCGCTGGCCGAACACGACCCCGATGTTGAGCGCGTTCGCCTTGCGCTCGCGTGCCGGGTCGCGACCCGCGACCGTGACGGTCCCGGCCGTGGGGGTGAGGATGCCGGTGAGCATCTTGATCGTCGTGGACTTGCCGGCGCCGTTGGGCCCGAGATAGCCGACGAGCTCGCCGCTGTCGATGTCGAACGACACGTCGTCGACTGCCCGGATCACGTCGTACTCGCGGCTGAAGAACGTGCGAAGCCCGCCGAACCGGCCGGTGATCCGCTTGACTCGGCGGAACTCCTTGACGAGTCCCGCCACGTGCACGAGGGAACGGTGTGCTGAAGGCTCACGTGCGTCCTGGAGCGGTGACACGCGGCATGCTGGCAGGTCCCGTCCGGACCCCGCAAGCTGATTTGGGACTTGACTACCTGGTGCCGGCGCCGGGAAGGCCGCCTTGCAGGCCGGCGAGGAAGTACTTGGACAGGAAGACGAACAGCAGCAGCAGCGGGATGCTGGCGATGGCGTAGCCGGCGAACAGGGGTCCGTACTCGGTCGCGTTCTGGGTCTGGAAGAACTGCAGCCCGGCGGAGACGGTGCGCAGGTGGTTCTCGGTGACGGTGAGCAGCGGCCAGAAGAAGTCGTTCCAGACGCCGATGACCGTCACGAGAGCGATGGTGCCGACCACCGGAAGCGACAGCGGGAGCATGATCGAGACGAACATGCGCGGACCGCCCGCCCCGTCGACGCGAGCGGCGTCGAACAGCTCCTGGGGGATCTGCTCGACGAACGTCTTCAGCAGCAAGGTTCCGAGGACGGCTCCGCCGACGATGTGCGGGATGGCCAGCACGATCCGGGTGTTGAGCAGGCCGAGATCGCGCATGAGGACGAACATCGGGATGAGGCTGGCGATGCCCGGCACCATGAGCAGTGCCGCCACCAGCCCGAAGAGCACCTTCCGGCCGACGAAGGCGTAGCGGGCGAAGACGAACGCCGCGATCGTGCACAGGGCTAGCGAGCCGAGGATGGAGATCGCGGCGACGGTGATCGACGTCACGAAGTAGGGCTGGATCTGGTTCCAGGCTCGCGCGTAGTTCTCGACGTGCAGCGGCAGCGTGGGCAGCCACCACGACTCGTAGTACTGCTGGTTCGTCTTGAACGACGTGATGAGCATGAACAGGAACGGGAACAGCCCGACGAACACGAGGAGCCCGAGCACGAGCTGGATCACCAGCTGGGTGCGGCGGTGCCGACGTCGGCGTCGCTCGGCACCCGACGACCGGCTCGCGAACGTGGCCGGTCGGGTGGCGCGGTGCCGGGCGCCGGACAGCGATCGTGGCGACGACTCAGAGCGGACGGACATCGGTTCGGTCTTCCCTGCGTACGTAGACGATGACGATGCTGAGCGCGATGGTCATGACGAACAGCGTGGTCGACAGCGCCGCGGCGTAGCCCCAGTCACTGCCTTGGAAGGCGACGCCGAGCATGCGGAGCACCGGCACCTGGGTCGCGTTGTCGGGACCTCCCCCGGTGAGCAGGTAGGCGGCGAAGCCGTACTGCAGGACGCTGATCGTCGCGAGGAACACCAGCAGCTTGATCTGGCTGGCCATGAGGGGAAGGTCGATCACCCACAGCCGCCGCAGCCGTCCGCAGCCGTCGAGCGCCGCCGCCTCGAAGATCTCCGATGGCACGTTCTGCAGCGCGCTGAGGAAGACCAGGAACGGCAGGCCCGCGACGAACGGGAACCCGATGAACAGCAGCGACAGCAGCGCGTACCGTGGGTCGCCGAGCCAGTTCTGCGCGAGTGTCTCGAGCCCGACGCTACGCAAGACCCGGTTGATCACGCCGTTGTTCGGCTCATACATCGCGCCCCAGAGCAGCGCGGTGACGACACCGGGGAACGCCATGGGCGCGATGAGCAGGGTACGGAAGATGAACTGCGCCCGCTTGCTGTCGAGGCTGATGACGAGCTCGGCGGCGAGCAGTGGCAGGGCCCACGCGATGGTGACCCCGAAGGCGAAGATGATGCCGAGGTTTCGGAACGACTTCCACCACAGGTCGTCGGTGAGCATCGTCCGGTAGTTGTCGAGCCCGATGAACACCGACTCGAAGCCAGGCCTCCACTCGTAGAAGGAGAACCAGATGCCACTCGCCGCCGGGTAGTAGGCGAACACCGCGAGGGTGGCGAAGAGGGGCAACAGCGCGACGTAGGCGTACCAGGGGAAGCGTTTGCGCCACGTCCTCATCCGACCTCCTGCGACCGCCCGTACCGCGCGCCGACCCGGGTGAGCTCCAGGCCAGGCGTGCTGGCGGAGCCGACGTCACGCGGGCTCAGCTCTTCGCCCAGGGCTCGTCGTCCCACCCGTTGTCCTTGACCGCTTGCCGCGCTCCCTTGATCCACAGGTCTTGGAGATACTCCTGCTGCTCGGCGAGGGACTTGGTGCCCAGCAGCCATCCCTCGTAGAGGGCGAGGCCGGGAACACCTGGCGGACCACCCGGCATCCCGAGTGGGATGGAGTCACCCCACGTTCCCTCGGCGAACGCGCTGGTCTCCTCCGCGCCCTCGGCGCCCTTGACGGCGGAGATCCCGCCCGTCGCCTCCAGCCACGGCTGGATGTGCTCGGGCGTGCTGACGAACTGGAGGAACTTGATGGCGGCCTCGAGCTTCTCGCCTTTGACCGTTGACGGAATCATGTAGCTCGTGCCGCCGACGCTCGCGCCGAACCTCGCCGGAGCCCCATTGGCCAGGGGTGTCGACTCGGTGGTGATCTGGGGGAACGGCATGCTGGCGAACTCGAACGGCACGTCTTGCAACGCGCTCACGCCGAAGTTGACGCCCCACGCCATCGCGGCCTTGCCGGCGGCGAAGTCACGCAGACCCACCACCGCGCCGTTGAGCCCTTCGGTGTTGCCCGACCAGTTCTTGTCGACGCAGGCGTCCCACAGGCGCTTGAGCAGCTTGTGGGCCTCGACCACCTCCGGTGTCTTCGTCGTGAGCTCGCCGGTCAGGACGGCCCGGGTCAGCGCCTTGCCCGACACGATCGGCGCGCCGGTGGACGAGGTGGCTTTCCCCGGTTCGCCGTCGGTGGTGTAGACGTTGAGCCGGTCGACGTGCTTGTCGAGGAGCATCCCGGCGATGGTGGCCATCGTCCAGCCCGGTCCGAGGTCGGACCGGTCCATCGCCAAAGGCGTGTAGCCGGCGGCGGAGAGCTTGGTGCAGCCGTCGATGAGGTCCTCGAACGTCTCGAAGGGTGCGGTCACACCGGCTTTGCTGAAGGCGTCTTTGTTGTAGAACAGGCCGATGCCGACCAGGTTGAACGGGATGAACTCGATCTTCCCCTCGGCGTTCATGCTGGCCGGGTTGCCGAAACCGAAGTACCGCTCGTGGAAGACGTCGATCCACCGCTCGCTGCCCGGCCCTTCCTTGATGAAGGGGTTCGGCTTCTTCAGGTACTCGTCGAGCGCGTGCACCATGTACGGCTGATGCGGGGCCTGGTTGAACACCAGCTCCGGCGCCGTCCCCGCGGACAGGTGGGTCGAGATCGTCTGGGAGAAGCTGTTGAGCGGCAGGACGACGGTCTTGACCTTGATGCCGGTCTCCTTCTCGAAGGCGGCGACCAGGTCCTCCCACGGCTTGCCGAACGACGAGCCGCTGTCGTTCCACTGGTTCGGACCCTCGAGGGTGATGGTGATGCCGGACCCGTCACCCGATCCGCCGCCCGACTGGTCGCCGCCCCCGCATGCCGCGACGGCCAGGGTGAGCGCGATGGTTCCAGCGAGGAGTCGCGCGGCAGCGGGGCCGCGTGCCGTCCGCCTCGAGCCTCGTGCCAGCATGCGAAACGTCCTTTCGCTGAATCCATACCGCTCGACGAGCGGGAATGGATCGTTTCAAGCAAAGTGCCCGGAATTGTGACGCCGTCACGTGGGCGTGTCAACGGTTCGACATCCTCGTGAACGAATTCCTCGAGCACCTGTCGATGCGGGGCACGCGGCCTTCGTTCGCGTGTCGGTCTGGTGCTCCGGACATCACGAAGGGCTGCGGGCCGTGCCCGAACCGGCCACCCACCTGGCGGCGTCGAGCGCACAGTTCACTCGCGCTAGTCAGGTGCACACCTCATCGGAACGCCTCCGGGTGGAACCAGCGAGCGATCTCCTCCAGCCCGTCGGCGATGTGGGCACCGCCCACGCCGTAGGCCTTGGGACGAGACCGCCGGGCGCGGTGGGCGCCCGGCGGCCGTCACGGAGGAGTGGGGTCGATCACGGACGCGACGCTGACCGCGCCGCCAGTCGCGCGTCGAGCGCGTCGAAATCCGGCACGAACCACACGTGGCCGGCCCTGTCGGACTCGTGGACGAACGCGCGCAGCGCGGAGCTCGCCGCGAGGTAGGAGGAGACGTCTCCGACGATCGCGAGCAGCACCTTGTAGGTGGTGAACTTCTGCACCACCTCCCCCGCGACACCGGTGCTCAGCGAGAAGAACCGCTCGTCCAGGCGAACCGTCGGAACCGCCACCACCTCGGCGCCGCGGAAGGTGGCACCGATGAGCTCGAGCGCGTCGTTCGCGCTCGAGATCCGTGGACCGTCGGGGTCACAGACCAGGACCGGGACACCGGCTCGTACCTGGATCACGTCTGTCATCGTCAGCCTCCCGTGCGAGCAGGTCTACGAGGCTGGCACGAGACTCGCGCGAGCGGTACTGGTTTTTCCTCAGGGTGGTGTCAGCCAGGCCAGGACAGGACAGGCGCCTGCGACCGAGCGAACACCGAACGGGGCAAGAGGCGCAGGGCGGTGTTGCGCAGAAGCACCGCAGGGCGTGCCGACCATTGCGCCACGGCCCCGACCTGACGGGACCGACGGGCGATCGTCTGCGCGCGGGGACGCCGCGCCTCGTCGTAGGCCACCATGGCGTGCTCGACGTCTCCCGCAGCCGGGCGTTCCAGGTCGAGACAGTCGCCGAGCACCACGGCGTCCTCCAGCGCCTGGCACGCGCCCTGGCCGAGGTCCGGCGTCATCGCGTGCGCCGCGTCGCCGAGGAGGACCACCCTCCCGGATACGTAGGAGGACAGCGGCGGCAGGTCGTAGATGTCGTGGTAGAGGAGGTCGCTGTCGTCGACCGCGTCGAGCAGCGCGGGGATCGGCTCGTGCCAGCCGCCGAAGCGGCGACGCAGCTCCGCCAGACCGCCATGCGCGGCACCCTCCCGAGCGTTCGCGACCGCGAAGCAGTAGACGCGACCGTCCGACAGCGGCGCGTACCCGAAACGCTCGCCGCGACCCCACGTCTCGACGGCTTCGTCGACCGCCATCGGCCGGGTGAGCATGCGCCAGGCACTGTAGCCGACGTAGCGGGGAGCCGGGGCGTGCGGCCAGACGGACTGCCGCACCACGCTACGCACGCCGTCCGCGCCCACGACGAGGTCCCCCGAGGAGGAGCCTGCGGAGTGGAGGACGGTGCCGTCCGGATGTGCCGCGTGAACTGTGACGCCGGTCCGCAGCGACGCCGCGGAGAGCGCCGCGCGCAAAGCCTCGACGAGGTCGGCGCGGTGCACCACGGCGGCCGTGCCGAACCGGCGTTCGAGCTCGTCGGTGTCCGTTCGGGCCAGCCACCGGCCCGAGGTGTCCTGGATGCCACCTCGCACGCCGAGCAGCGCCCGCTGACGGACGACCTCGCCAAGCCCGAGACGGTCCAAGGCCCGCACGGCGTTCGGCCAGAGCGAGAGGCCCGCCCCCACGGCGGTGAGCTCGGCCGCCTGCTCGAGGATCTCGACCTCCCAGCCGCGCCGCTCCAGAGCCACCGCCGCGGCCAGCCCGCCGATGCCGCCGCCGACAACCACCGCCTTCATCGGTTCCGGCCGCCTCCCATCCCGGACCGGCCCACGCGACGCCTTCACGCTACGCGGGACGGGCGAAAGATCGGCACTCCCTCAGGGGCCCAAAGGGGACCCACAGAGGGGACGCCGTCCGGCGGCGATCTGTGACACGTGCGGACGACGGCCCGACGAGGGCTGGCCGGTGGCGCGGCTCAGGAGAGGATCTCGAGGCTCGACCGGCTCCGGTGACGAAGCTTGGCCAGGACTGTCCCGTCGTCCAGCCGCTTCCATCCCTCCGCCACGCCCTCGGCGTCGAGCGAGTCCACGAGCGGCAGGGAACGGCCGTCGACGCTCACGCGACGAGGGGTCGGAACGCCGACGACCATGAGCTGGGTCGTCGCGCCGTCGTGGAAGCGCAGCGTCGCCATCAGACGCTTGCCTGTCCAGGCAGCCTCGGACACCGCCGCGGCGGTACTGAGCCGGGCGACGTCCCGGCCGTGGCGGAGCAGGACGGTCTGCACGTCGACCGGATGGCCCAGTAGCATGATCGCCGGCTTGGCGAGGCCCTCGGGGTTGATGTCGACGTTCTTGATCGGGACGTTCTCGCGGAGCTCCCACACGTCGGGATAGCCGCCCTTAGCCGGTTCCGCCGTTCGCTGCTGGTGCATGGCGCTGACCACGATGCCCTCGGCGACCTGCCGCCACGGGAAACGAACCTGGCGGCCACCGGCGTCGACGAGCTCGAGGAGGAAATAGGCATAGACGAGGCCGTTCCACTGGACCACGCGACCGAACCACGGGAGCACGAACGCCGTCGCCCCGAAGACGGGGATCGACCCGTAGGGAAGCATCGGCCGCTCCGGGTCAGACCACGCGTAGAGGAAGGGCAGGCCGGTGCGAGCCCAGTACTCCGCGCGGCGGAGGTAGGTCGTACGCCCGGTGAGCCGGTAGGCCTCGGTGAAGGCGCCCACCCCGTACGCGGAGGCGAGCACGTCCGGCGTGTGCACCGGAACCTCCCAGGTCTGCGCCGCGCGAGGCACCGCGAACTTCTCCAGGTAGGCGACGGCGCGCATGCCGGCGTCCAACGCGTCCGGGTCACCGGTGAGCCGGGCGTAGCGCAGCAGCCGCTGGGCCGGGGTGGCGGTGAGGCCGGATCCCTCCGCGCCGGGCTCCCCGAGACGCTGCCGCGCCGGGTCGTCGCCGGGGTCGAAACGCCAGCTCCCGTCCTCCCATTGGGTCGCCCGGAGCTCCGCCATCTGCTCGCGCCAGCGTGGCAGGGCGGCCTCGAGGTGACCGAGGTAGAACGGCGCGTGGAACATCGTGATGTGCGCGCCGTCGAGGTCGCCGAGCGCGTCTGGGCCGTTCACCTCGAGCACGTTGTCGACGAACTCCCGCACCCGCCCGAAGGCAGCGGCGCGCTCGTCCGGGTCGGCGGCGAGCAGCCCGGAGATCTGGAGGACGGCGGCGAGCGGAACGAACGGCTTCGGCTCCCACCCGTAGACGTGCGGCCAGCCCTTGACCTCCGGCACCCAGTACGACGTGACGTAGGCGTGACGGACGAGCGCGAGCTCCTCCTCCCACGAGAACGGCTTCTCGGCCGGCGCGGGGAGGCCGTGGACGGCGTACCAGTGCTCGACCGCCCGGAGCACGTCACCGGTCGCCTCCGCCACGATCTCCGCCTCGACGCGGAGGGTGCGTCCAGCCGCCGCGCGGTAGGGCGTCGCGGTGGCCCAGCCTGCGTTCTCGTCCACGAAGTCGGGCACGTCGGGCACGAACAGCGTCAAGGCGTGGTTGTCCTGCCCGTCGATCCAGTTGGGGGAGGCGAACCGGGGCGTGGGGTGGCGACGGACCCCGTCCCAGGTCTGGTTGGTGTCCCACTGCAACGAGACCAGAGCGCCGTCCTTGACGACCGCCATCAGGGGGACGGTCACCTTGAGCGGGTGTGGTGTCGGACGCAGGTTGTGCGGCGGGTCGGCGTCGAGCGTGCTCGACGACCGCTCACCGGCGACCAGCCACTCCAAACCCGGGAAGAGCGCCATGTCCTGCTCCCCGCCGAAGCTGCGCTCCCCTGCGGTCAGGGACGCCGCGCGGAAGGCGAGCAGGTCGCTGTCACGGTCCGGGGTCACCTCGTACGAGGTGCGCACGAACGCGTCGTCGCCCCCGAGCTGGTAGATCAGTCGCACGCTCCAGGTCGTGCCGGCGCTGTCACGCACCCGACCGGTGAGGAGGACCGACGCCGGATCGCCCCGGCGCAGCGTCGCGTGGTCGGGAACGACGGGCAGCAGCTCCGGACCCGTTGTTCCTCGCGCCAGGACCCAGGTCAGAGGCTGGCTCGTGGCGAGCGAACGCCAGCGCTTGTGCGCACGGATGTCAATGCGTCCTTGCGAGTAGCCAGACGGGCCCTCGAGCAGCACGAGCCTGACCGTCGGGTTCTGCAGGTGGACGTGGCCGTTCGTGTCCCGGAAGACCTTGACACCGTTAGCTGACCAGTGGTCGGCGAGGTCCGCGTCGGGAACGGCGGGGATGAGCGCGCCGAACTGGAAGGGCGCGTCGGGTGCCCGCAGCTCGATCGTCGCGGTGCCTGGCGTCGCCGTCGTGACCCGCGCGGTCCAGCGCAACGCCGCCTCGTCACCGGGCGCCAGGGAGGGCAGCGACGTCTCGAGGTCGCCCTCGGTCAGCTCCACGCCGTCCGGAAGCGTGAGGTGGACGGGGAACGCCGCAGCGGCGTCGCCACCCACGTTGCTCACCGTTGTCGACAGGTCGAGGCTCTCACCCGGCCGAACCGAGCCCCGCGAGACACCCGGGATGCTGGCGGCGAGCCGCGGCCCGAGCTGCTCGACCCGCAGCCAGTCGATCTCCAGCACCGCCCCCTCGCTCGCGGCGGGTTCGACGTCGAGTCGGATGGTGGTGACGGTTCCGTCGCGCCAGTGCTGGTTGAGGGCGCCCAGGTCGAGGGTCAGCTCGTGGAACTCCCCGTCCATCGGCAGGTCGATCCGGATGTTCTTGTCCTCCGCCAGCGTGGGCGACTCCACGGTGGCGAAGTACAGGCCAAGGCGGTCCGCCCCAGTGCCCCTCGCCCGGATCCGCAGGAGCCGGTCCCGCTGCCCGGCCAGCTCGACTGGCGGCGCGAAGAAGTAGGGGTCGAATCCGGTCACGGTCACCCGCAGGACGCCGTCGGCGACCTCGAGGGGCGCCACGCCATTGGCGGCCTGCCAGCCCTCGGTGTCGCCATCGGTGTCGAAGTCCCACGAGATCGCGGTGCCCGTGGACACCGCTGGTTGGACGAAGAGGCCAAGCGCGGGGTCGAACTCCCACCCGCTGTCGGCCGAAAGCCCGTGCCTCGCCCGCGCCGTCGTCGCCGTGGTCGCCGACGAGGCGAGCGCGGGACTGGTGAAGAAGCCGTTGACGAGCACGGCCACCGCGCCCACACCGGACCAGTGCAGCACGCGGCGTCGGGTCGGCTGGAACCGCGAGGAGGACTGTCGGTGCTCGGTCATGGCTGGTGACCTTCCTGAGCGAGCTTTCCGGACGGACAGGTGGTCTGGCCAGGCACCCAGGACGGCTCAGGTGCCGGGATCGAAGACCGCGATCGCGCGGGGTGGTCGAAGGTGGAGGGCGACGTCGAACGTGCCCGGGAGCTCCCAGCCGAGGTTGAACGTCGTGATCCTCAGCTGGTCCAGTCGCGTGTGGGGGAGGTAGCCGCGCTCCTGGGCGACGGCGAAGGCGTGATGCATGAACGGCACCAGGTCCGCCGAGCAGGTGTGCCATCGACCGTCGCCGACGCCGCGACGCCAGAAGGCCGACCCGGGCATCGTGGCGATGCACTGGTTCGTCTGCCCCGTGTGGCCGGAGTCCTCGGCGTAGTAGGCGGGCGGAATCTCGTAACGGTTGTCGAACACCGGCACGCCGAACCACACCAGGCTCCCGTAGTCGGGCGAGTCGACGTCACGGTTCTGGACGGTGAAGTAGGCGGTCACCTGGGCGGCGTGCAGGCCCGGATCGTAGGTGTCCGGGGTCATCCGGTTGACCACGCGGGGAACGCGGACGCTGAGACCGAACCGGAGCTGGGCCAGGTCGACCAGGCGGACCCCCTCGACACCCCACACCTGTTCGATGAGCAGGTGAGGCCAAGGTTCGCCCGCTTGGCGGGGACGCTCGTACTCCGCGCTCGCCATCGCCTCCAGCCACAGGTCACCGTTCTCGCCACGGATCACCCGCTTGGCCGGGCTCTGGTAGCCGACTCCGGCGAACGTCAGCCCTGGCACCGAGCCGGGCCGATACTGGCGCACCGGACTGTCCGCGATGCTGTGTCTGGTCCACCACTCGGCCAGCCGCCAGCGTGGCGTGCCGCCAGGACGACCGAAGTCGAGCACGGTGCGCGGCACATCGCTCGGCACGACCGGCATGAGGTGGAAGCCGTGCTCGAACCGGCGGTCGTCGAACAGGTGCCGCCCGCCGGTCGCGTGAGCTGGGGTGACGGCAGTGCTGGTCAGAAGGCCGGCGAGAGGGATGGCGAGAGGGAGGGCCGCTGCGGCGGACACGAACAGCCGTCGACGCATGTCCCGGATCGCCTTTCGCTCAAGGGCTCCCGTGGTGTGCCGTGAGCGTCATGAGGGACGGCGAGCCCGTCAACGGCACTTCACGTCCGTGAACCGGCCCGTTCGTGTGGGAAACGTTCTTGTGGGACGTCAGAGCGCGGCGGCCGGTGGGGCCACGAGTTGGTGATCGTGGCCGGATCGAGCGCTGCTTGTTCCGACTCGGGAGGGATGACAAAGCCTGGAGTGTGCCCGTCGGCGTCCAGGACGACTCGCTGGTGCGCTGGGACAGCGTGTCAGCGCGAGACGTGGGGCGAGGAGCAGGCAAACGAAAGGGGCGGAGGAGCCGGGCCCGCGCTCGCGGTTCCAGCTCCTCCGCCCACGGAGACCGCCTGGTGGCTGGGGCCACCTGTCAACGGATCAGAGCTTCGCGTCGCCCGCCGCCTCGGCCTCGGCCTGCGCGTCCGCACGACGTTCCGCCGCCTTCGCCGCGAGCTCGGCGGCACGGTCCTGCGGGGCCGACGCGCGCAGCGCGGCCGGAGCGGGCAGGTCGACGAACTGTCCGGAGACGGTGCCACGGACGCGGTTGTTCTCACCCGTGGGAGCTGGGTCGTTGCCCTCACCCGAGAGGTTGCCGCGGATGATGTTGTTGCTCACCACGATCGTGGCGGTGTTGTTGGAGATGTCGAGGTTCTTGTCCCAGTAGCTGGCGCCCTCGCAGGTCGTGACGGGGCCGTTCGCGCCGATCTGCAGGATGTAGGAGTTCCCGCTGTAGCTCGCGGGCCCGTAGATCTCGCTCTCGCAGAACACCGCACCGTCGGGGTTGTTGGTGACGGTGAGCGCCTTGTTCAGCGTCGAGTCGTAGATGTCGGTGTAGCGGGTGCCGTCGGTGACCACCGCACCGCCGATGGTGGCGCCGTCGAACAGCACCTCGCCCGGGACGCTCGCCTGGACCTTTCCAGCGACCTCCGAGCCGACGACGTAGATGAATCCCTCGTACGGGCTGCCCTCGTCGGCGCTCGCGTTCACCGCGCCACCGACCTCGCTGCTGTCGAGGTAGGTGCCGAACGCGTTCTTCGCGCGGATCGGACCCGTGATCGTGGTGTCGGTGGCGTCGAAGTAGGCGTTCTCGTTCACCACCACCGAGCCCTTGAGGGTCCCGCCGGTCACGATCAGGTCGGCACCCGCCTGCACGCGAACGTTGCCCTCCACGGTGGTCCCGTCCAGCCAGCAGGTCTTGCCAGCGGGGACGACGAGGTCACCGGGAACGGTCACGGCTCCGCCTTCCCCGACACAGCGGGTGACCAGATCGGCGTTGGCTGGCGCCGCCAGGGCGATGGCACCCCCCGACGCGAGCAGCGTGGTGGCGGCCAGTGCTCTCCGCAGCTTCATCTGTGTGGTCCCTCCCAAGGACGGTCCGAAGCGCTCCAGGCCGGGCGGGCGCGGAGCTTTGATCATCCTGGCGGAACCAACGGTGCAGGAGAGACTTTTTCGGGGAGGTTCCGGGGCCGGAATCGGACCGGGTCCGATGTCTGATCGGCAGGTGCCCTGGCCGGATACGGCCAGGGCACGGCCGCACGGAGACGTCGTGACCGGCCGTTCAGGCGGTGGCCGCCTCGTCGCACGGGAACGTGTCCGCCGCTTCCCCTGTCTGGTCCCGAGGCTCCTCACGAGGAGCGCTCGGTCGTCTGTTCCGAGGGGCGACCCGCACGCCCTTGAGCACCTCGGGACGGATCCGGACGAACACGCAGTCCTCACCCGGGAGCCAGCAGCGCAAGGGCAGCTTCGACAGGCGGGAGATCTCCTCGTCGTCGGTCACCACCTCGACCACACCGACGGCGGACACGGTCCACCCGCCGTGGTCGGGGTCGGCCGCCACCTCGTCGGCGCAGAAGCCCACGACCGTGCCCTGGGCCGCGACGGCGAGGGCGGAGCCGATACCCGCCCGAATGACGATGCAGTCGTCCACCAGCGCGAAGCGTGCCGGCTCGACGGTCGGGAGAGCCTGATCCGTCAAGGCGACGCGACCGATGGACGTCTGCCTGAGCAGGCGCAGGCACTCGCCCGGATCGAGCGTCTCCACCCCGTCACGCGTCAGCACGGTTCGTCCTTTCCGGAAGCAGCCACCATCCGGCGCTGTTCGGCGACAGCTTCTCGTCGACGTCGGGGTGGCTGGCGAGCAGCAACTCCCCCTGCACAGGCACCGCGACGGGCCGGTCGGAGCAGTTGACGACGCAGGCGATCCGGTCACCCCGGAGGAAGGCGAGCACGCCGTCCTCGGTGGGCAGCCAGCGCAGACCGGACGCGTCCATCGACAGCTCCGGCACCGTCCGCCGCAGGGTGATCGCCTGGCGGTACAGGTGGAGCATCGAGGTGCGGTCCAGCAGCTGCCGGTCGACCGCGAGCTCGGCGAACCACGTCGGCTGGGCCAGCCACGGAGTGGCCGACTCCGCCACCGAGAAGCCGAGTGTCGGGGCCGTCCCCGCCCACGGCAGCGGAACCCGGCAGCCGTCCCGGCCGGCGCGCGCGCCCTTGGTGCGGTGGAACATGGGGTCGGTCCGCAGGCTGGCCGGAATGTCCACGACCTCGGGCAGGCCGAGCTCCTCGCCCTGGTAGAGGTACGCCGCCCCAGGGAGGGCCAGCATCAGCAGCGCGGCGGCCCGGGCCCGGGCGGTGCCGAGCTCGACGTCACCGGGGTGGCCGCCGGGCATACCGCCGGCGTACCGGGTGACCACGCGGGGCTGGTCGTGGTTGTTCAGCACCCAGGTGACGGCCGAGCCGGACCGGGCGATGGTGTCGAGCGCCTTGTCGATGACGCCGCGAAGGTCCGCGTGACCCCACGCCGCCTGGAGGAACGGGAACAAGAACGTCTGGTGCAGCTCGTCGGGCCGCTGGTAGAGCGCCAGCTGGTCGGGGTCGAGCACGCCGACCTCACCGATGAGCACGCGCTCCCGTCCGGTCGCGGCGGTGAACTCCTCCGCGATCCGGCGCCACGACCGCCACACGTCGTGGACCTCGGGCTGGTTCCAGGCGTACGGGTTGATCGGGTTGCCGGTCAGCTCGTCCGCCATGGCGTCCTGGTGGTCCGGAAGCCCGGCGCGCTTGTGCAGACCGTGCGCGACGTCGATCCGGACGCCGTCCACGCCGCGCGCGAACCAGAAGCGCAGGACGTGCTCGAAGTGGGCCGCGACGTCAGGGTGCCGCCAGTTGAAGTCGGCCTGCTCGGGGGCGAAGGTGTGCAGGTACCACTGGCCGGGCGAGCCGTCGGGCTCGGTGATCCGCTGCCAGGCGGGCCCGCCGAAGATCGACCGCCAGTTGTTCGGCGGTAGCTCGCCGTTGGGGCCCCGGCCGTCGGCGAAGTGGAACCGCTCCCGCTCAGGGCTGCCCGGGCCGGCCGCGACCGCCGCCTTGAACCAGGGGTGCTCGATCGAGCAGTGGTTCGGCACGATGTCGATGATCACCCGCATGCCGAGCCGGTGCGCGTCGCTGACGAGCCGGTCGAAGCATTCCAGGGTCCCGTGCTCGGGGTCGACGTCGAGGTAGTCGGCGACGTCGTAGCCGTGGTCGTGCTTGGGGGAGGGGTAGAACGGGTTCAGCCACAGCCCGTCGACGCCGAGCCAGGCGAGGTAGGGCAGCTTGGCCCGCACGCCTTCGAGGTCCCCGATGCCGTCGCCGTTGGCGTCGTGGAAGCTGCGCACGTAGACCTGGTAGATCACCGCGTCCCGCCACCAACCGGGCGCGACGAGGTCCGGAGCGGTGACGGCGGTGCTGGGGGCCGCCTGGGGGACCGCTCGGGGCGTCGCGGGCGCACGGTCGGCGATGACACCGGTCGTCGCGTCCAGGGTCGGCGACGCGGTCGGGTCGACGTGGGCTTGTGGCCTCAGCTGGTCCGTCGTGACCCGGCTGGTTCCGATCGTCGTGGGAGTGATCTTCGGAGGCATGGTGTGGGACTTAGGTCATGCTTCTTTGGCCCGATCGCCCCACCGTCCTCCAGGCCCAGGTACTGAGCCATCGGGACTCCTACCAGGTTCGGTACCGAGTTTTGTGGCCGAGGCCCTACGTGGTGCCGGGCCCAAGGTCCCGGCCAAGTCCCATCCCGACGCGGGTTCGCGAGCATTGCCGGACTCGTCACGCCCAGGACCGCGGCCGTCGGCCAGGACCTAGGGCCCCCTGGACCACTGGCGAGACCCCGTACGTGTGGTTGCGTACGGCTGGGGCAGCTTGTCCGGGCGGCTGGCTTCTGCGGTCGGTGCCGTGCCCGCGCTAGTCCCGTTCGGCGAGCTGCTGCTCCTGCTGAGCGGACCAGGCGGCGATCTGCGCTCGCGACGTAAATCCCAGCTTGACGAGAATGTTCTCGACGTGGCTCTCCGCCGTACGCTGGGAGATCACCAGCTGGTTCGCGATCTCCTTGTTGCTGCGTCCCTGGGCGATGAGCTCGGCGACCTCCCGCTCTCGGCGGGTGAGGACGGGCTCGCCCGCCCGCTTGGCGGCCACGCGCGTGCTCCTCTGCTTGAGCCCGTAGGCGACCGCCTGCTCCAGGCTGAGCTCAGCGCCGTGCCGGAGGGCCTCCTCGTAGGCTTCCTCGCCGAGCGCCTGACGCGTCCGCTCCACACATTCGTTGTGATACCTGGCCAAGTACCCATAGCTGGGCATGGACGCCCGGAGCGACTTCCGACGCGCCCCGAGGGCGCCGAGCAACCGGGCCGCCCGGTCGTAGCGGCCGTCTGTGGCGGCGATCCAGGCGGAGACCTCGAGGGCGAGAACGACGCCGAACCGGTTGTCGAGGGAGTGGTGCAGCCGCAGACTCTCCCGTACCGCTGAGGTGGCGCGCGGGGTGTTCCCACTGCGCCACGCCTCGATGCCCAGCATGACCAGCGCGTAGGCCTTGTGCCAGACGTCACCGGCCGCGTCGCAGACCTCCAAGCACTCCTGAGCGCGGCGGGTGGCGGCCTGGCTGTCACCGCGGAGGGAGTGCACGAGCACCATCCACAGCAGCGTCAGCGCGACGCCATGGCGGTCGCCGACGTCTCGCTGGGCGGCCAGCGCCTCCTCCAGGGAGGCGAGCGCCGCGTCCGGGTCGTCTCGGACGATCGCGGCATGGGCGGACAGCAGGGCGAGGTGACTCCGACTCGTGGGGTCGTCGTCGGAGGCGAAGGCTCGGGCCTGCTCGAGCGTGGCCTGAGCGGTCGCGACGTCGGAGTCGAGCACGGCGAGCCAGCTCCTCGCCCACAAGGCGCGGAGCCGCTCGACGCTCGGCTCGGTGGCCTCCGCGAGCACGCGGTCAAGCCAGCGCCGGCCTTCGTCCATGGCGGCGTCGGTGAGCCAGAGGTAGAGGAGGTCGGCGGCGAGCCGGAGGCCGGCGTTCTGGTCGTCGCCGGGTTCGGTCAGGCAGTGCTCGAGGGCCGCGCGGAGGTTCGCGCGGTCGAGCTTGAGCCGTCGAATCCACGCGAGCTGGTGGGGTCCGAACGCTTCCCTCGCGGCAAGCTCGGCCAGCCGTTGGTAGTGCTGGCGGTGCCTGAGCCGGATCGTGGCTTCCTCTCCCGTCTCGACCAGTTGGTGCCGGCCGTACTGGCGGAGCGTCTCGAGCATGCGGTACCGCGCCCGCCCGTCCTGCTCCTCTCGCAAGATGATCGACTTGTCGATCAGGTCGGCGAGCACGACCACGACCTCCTCGGTTGGAAGGTCGTCGCCGCCGCAGACCGCCTCGGCCGCCTCCACGTCGAAGCTGCCGGCGAACACTGACGCGCGAGCCCACAGGAGGCGCTCTCTCGGCGTGCAGTGCTCGTAGCTCCACTCCACCATGGCCCGCAGGCTTCGGTGACGTGGTGGGACGTTGCGCGGACCGCCGCTCAGCAAGGTGAGCTGGTTGTCCAGCCGCTCGAGGAGCTGCTGTGGTTCCAGGGTTCGCACCCACACCGCGGCGAGCTCGATGGCCAGGGGAACCCCTTCCAGGCGCCGGGAGATCTCGACCACGGCTGGGGTGTTCTCCGGCGTGAGGGTGAAGTCGTGCCGGGCGGCTTGGGCTCGCTCGACGAACAAGGTGACGGCGTCGTACTGCTGGATGGTCTCCGGTGTGGGGGTCTCGTCGGGAGCAGGCAGGGAGAGCGGAGGAACCGTCATCGTCTGCTCCGCGGCGAGGTTGAGCCGCTGCCTGCTGGTGGCGAGGACGCGCACGTGCGGGGTGGCCTTGAGGAGGGCATCGACCAGGTCGGCCGCCTCCGCCAGCACGTGCTCGCAGTTGTCCAGAATCAGCAATGCGTGCCGGTCGGCGAGGAAGTCCACGATCGCCGCGAAAGGGTCGGGGCGGCTTGGCCCAGGGCCGAGCACGGCCTCCGCGACGGTCTCGGCCACCGAGCACGGCGTGGCGGACTCACCCACGTCGACGAAGAAGACCCCGTCGGGGAACGCGCGTTGCAGACTGGTGGCCACGTGCAGAGCGAGCCGCGTCTTGCCTACGCCACCGACGCCGGTGAGGGTGACCAAGCGGGAGCGTGAGAGCAGGCGCTTGACCTCGGCCAGCTCGTGTCGTCGGCCGATGAAGTGACCCGTCTCCGCGGGGAGGTTCCCTACCCGCGATCGACCGGTGCTCACCGCCATAGCGGAACCACCCTCGATTGTTCGTTCCCCAGGACGCGTGAACCAGTAGATCAGACGAGTGCAAGCGTATGTTGCCGCGAGAGCCGACTCACCACGTCGGAGATCCCAACTCCACAAGGAGTATCGCTTCTGTAGGCAAGTGTAACTTGACACAGGGAGCCGGCAATCACGGCATCGGGCAACTACGTGGCATCACGGCCACGCCAGGAGGGAGCCCGCAGTCCGAGCGCCCGCAGCTGCACTTCGGCCAGCTCGGCGGTGGCGTCCGCGTCTCCCTCACGCCACGCCGTCGCCGGGTCTGGGTGGACGGCGGTCAGGGAGTCGACCGAGCGGCTGGTGAGCGCCCGCAGGGCCAGCAGACGCACGCCGGCCTGGCTCGTCGCCATCCGACAAGCCTCGCGGACGGCGCGCACCCATCGCGCGCGGGCGACCACCCAGCACGCGACGAGGAGGAGTCCCGCGAGTGCCACGAGGAGAGCCAGCGGGGTGGCCAGCTCGTTCATCAGGTTCTGCTGGGCGCGACCGATGCTCGCGATCGATCCGCCGGTCGCGGCGACGGCGTCCAGGGGTTGCCGCAGCGCGTCGCCCACGCCGGGGATCCCCGAGAGCTCCGCTCCGGTGGTGGCGAGGCTGTCGTGGACGCGCGTCCCGGCCTCCTCCAGTTCCCGCCCCGGCGCCACGAGCTCGCGCACCCGCCTGTGCACGACCTGGCCCGCGCGGATGGCGAGCACCGCGAGCCCCAGGGCGAGCAGGTCACCGAGGAGCTGGGCGAGTCGTCGGCCGGGGGTGTCGGCGTAGAGCTTCCAGGTGGGGCCGGTGTTCATCGCGTCCTCCCTCTGCCCTCCGACCTGTCCCCTCCGAGCTTTCCCGAGCTCCCGCCCGACCGTTCGCGGTCAACGAGGCGAGCCCACCGACGCTCGGCGTCGCGTCCCGGTCGTCGATCAGGGAGAGTCGGGAGGGTGTCCGACCGCCAGCAAAGGACCTGGCGTCCATCGCGAGACGCGTCGAAGGACGCCATCGACGGAAGCGCTGTGCCGGCTGAGCAGGGAGCGAGGATGCGTGCGGCTGTCTACATCGGGAACCGGGCGTTGCGCGTGGAGGACCGCGATCCCGTCCCGCCCGGGCCGGGTGAGGTGCAGATCGCGGTGGCCTACGCCGGCATCTGCGGCACCGACCTGCACATCCGTCACGGCGCGATGGACGACCGGGCGCTGCCGCCAGCCGTGCTCGGTCACGAGGCGGTAGGGCGGATCGCCGCCCTCGGCGCTGGGGTGTCCGGCTGGCGGGTCGGCGACCCGGTCACGGTGATGCCACTGCGGTGGTGCGGTGACTGCGCTGCCTGCCGTGCCGGCCACAACCACGTCTGCCAGCGGCTGCGGGTGCTCGGTGTCGACCTCCCCGGTGCGATGCAGGCCCGCTGGACGGTTCCCGCCGACGTCGTCCTCCGCCTGCCCGAGGAGGTGCCCCTCGCCGACGCGGCCCTCGTGGAGCCGACCGCCGTGGCGGTGCATGACGTCCGCCGCGCCGAGGTGCGCGCTGGAGAGCACGTTGTCGTGGTGGGTGCTGGCCCCATCGGGCTGCTGATCGCTGTGGTCGCTGCCGCGGAGGGCGCCGAGATCGTGGTCGTGGAACCAGACCCCTACCGACGTGGTGTCGCCGAACGCCTCGGTCTCGCCGCCGTGGATCCGACGTCCACCGATGTCCCGGCGTACGTGGCGGAGCGGACGGCAGGCGCGGGCGCGGCGGTGGCGTTCGAGGTGTCGGGTTCCCCGGCGGGGATGCGGATCGCCACCGACGTCCTCGGGGTGCGGGGTCGTCTCGTCGTCGTGGCGATCCACCCCGACCCGGTGCCGGTCGACCTCAACCAGGTCTTCCTCCGCGAGCTCACCGTGCTGGGCGCCCGGGTCTACGCCCGGGCCGACGTCGAGCGGGCGATCGAGCTCGTCCACCGCGGTGTGGTACCCGCGAGGGAGCTGGTCTCCAGGATCGTCCCGCTCTCCGCGGTGGCCGAGGCGTTCGACGCGCTGGAGTCGGCGGACGGGGTGGTGAAGGTCCTCCTCGACTGTCAGGCGGCCGGCTGAGCCCTTCGAGGAGCCCCGTGGGCCCGCGTGACCCATCGGGCGGCTTCTCTGGAGCACCTGGCGCAGGGGACCAGGTGGTCCCCACGGTCCGGACATCTCGGTACGGTGATCCCGATGCCGCCGACCTCGACCTACCCGTCCGCTGTGAGTGACTCGCTGCCACCTCGACCGTCGCCGCCGGCCGCCATGGTCGCCGAGGCGTTCGACGTGGGACGCCCGGTGGAGCCGCTCACGCACCATCGGTGGGTCGGCCAGGAGGCGTGGACGTTCTCCACCATGACCGGACGCTTCCTCGTCGTGCGGCTGTGGGCGGGTCCCGACCCGGCGTGGCGGGCCCAGGTCGAGGAGGCGATGGACCTCGAGCGGCGTGCCCAGGAGGCGGGCGTGGCGATGCTCACCCCGGTCGAGCCCCAAGAGCCCGCCTTCGGCTTCGCCGCGCGGGTGCACGGGTTCGGCGTCTTCCGGGTGTATGAGTGGGTCGACCATCGGCCACTCGACCGCGAGGACGACGTGGCGGAGTGGCTGGGCACCACGCTCGCCCTCCTGCACCGGCTACGACCGCTCGACACGACGCCGCAGCCACAGGGGTATGGCCTGTACCCGCCCGCCCACTGGCACGCCTGGCTGGCGGAAGGTGAGGCCCAGGGACGCTCGTGGGCGTCCCCGCTGAGAGACCACCTCGCGGGGATCCTGCGGGCCTCGACGCAGGTCGCCGAGGCGTTCAGCGCCGGGAAGCCCCACGTCGTGACCCACCGTGCGGTCGAGCCGTCCAGGGTGGTGATGACGGACGGCGGCCCGCTGCTGCTCGGTTGGGATGCCGTGGGACCCGACAGTGCGCCGCTCGAGGCGGCGCACGCGATCGTGGAGTTCGCGACGGTCGGGTGGACCGAGCCGGATGCCGACCGAGTGCACCGGGCCAGCCGTGCCTACGCGACCGCCGGAGGCGCGACGCTGCGACCAGGCCCTGCCGCGCTCGCGCGGTGGGTGGGGCGGCGGTTGGAGTGGCTCGGTGCGTGCCTCGACGTCACGCTTGGGCTGCGCCATCCGGTGCCGGCTGAGCTGGCCGACATGGACCAGGCTCGGCTGGACGCCCACGTTCGCGAGGAGGTCGAGACGTTCCCCGCGCTGGTCGACACCATGGCGCGGTGGTCGGCGCTGGTGGGCGACTCGTCCGGTTCGACCGACTGATCGCCTTCCACTCATCGCCACGTCGTCCGGATTTGTCTCCAGCCGAGGCCTGGTCGGGCGCATGCCCGAGCTGGTCGCGACCGGACGTCGTCAGCGCCCAGAGATCTGATGACTGACGGCTACCCTACGAGGCGGGGTCAGTCATGGGTGCTGGACACGATCACACGACGCTCACCGGCGGTCACCGCGGGCGGCTCGCGCTGGTGCTGGCGTTCACCCTCACCGTCTTCGCCGTCGAGGCGGTGGGTGCGCTGCTGTCCGGTTCGCTGGCGCTGCTAGCCGACGCCGGCCACATGGCCGCCGACGCGGCGGGGATCGTCATGGCCTTGATCGCCGCGACCCTCGCCCAACGGGCGCCGACGCGTCGACGCACCTTTGGCTGGCAACGGGTCGAGATCTTGGCCGCCATGGCCAACGCGGTCCTGCTGCTGGGGCTCGCCCTGTACGTCCTCATCGAGGCGGTCCGCCGCTTCTTCTCCCCGCCGGAGGTGGCCTCGGGCCTCATGCTCGTGGTCGCGGTGGTCGGCTTGGTCGCCAACACCTCGTCCCTCATGCTGCTTCGGCGGGCCCAGGCCTGGTCGCTCAATATCCGCGGGGCCTACCTCGAGGTGCTCGGCGACCTGGTCGGCTCGGTCGCCGTCGTCGTCGCGGCGGTGGTGATCGCGCTCACCGGGTGGGTGTGGGCGGACGCGGTGGCCTCCGCCGCGGTGGGCGCGCTGATCCTGCCTCGCGCATGGGTGCTGCTCCGCGAGGCGGTCGACGTGCTGTTGGAAGCGGTCCCGAAGGGGGTCGACTTGGACCACGTCCGCGACCACATTCGGCGGGTACCCGGTGTGTTGGACGTCCACGACCTGCACGCCTGGACCATCACGTCCGGTCTCCCGGTCCTGTCCGCGCACGTGGTGGTGGATGAGAAGACCATGAACGGCGGCCACACCGGCCGGGTCCTCGACGCTCTCCACGCGTGCCTCGCGGAGCACTTCGACGTCACACATTCGACCTTCCAGATCGAGTCGGCCCAGCACCGGGACCACGAGCACGCGACGCACGACTAGGGTCGCGTTCACCGTCGACGACCGGCTCACGCGAACGACCGGCCCCCCGCGAAAGGAGGTCAGTCGACGACGGGCTCGCCCGGGAAAGCGTGATCCGCTTGACGAGGCGACGAGTTCGCATGAAGGGTGGAAGCCGGAGTGCCACACCGGCCGGACCGAGGTCGTCGGAGGCTACCCGCTGACGACGAGTGAGCTCGACGTGTGATTTCTGTGCGAAGCGGGGAATCGTCGACGACGACATGCTGAACCAGATGGGGACCACCGCGACTCAGGTAGTGACGGGGGCCATGAGCGCCGCCGCGGCCTTCCACGGCACGGCCCGCCGTGGTCTTCGCGCGCGAAAGGCGGCGTCAGGGCGATGAATGACTCGCAGCCTGGTGGTCGCGCCGTGCGACGAGCAGCTCCGCGACCGAGCTATGACCTGGGCGACCCGCCGGTGTTCTGCCTGTCCCATGGGGCGGGTGGCTTCGGTGGGACGTACTGGATCGACGACCGCGCGGAAACCTCACCGCGCGAGGAGACGACTGACTCGTCGGATCGGCAGGAGATGTCGCGGTAGCGGTGGCGTGTCGGCCGGCGCCGACGCCTAGAGCGTCCGGATGCGGCTGAAGAGCCGCGACCACGGGACGCGTCGGCGAGGGAGCGCGCCGACGAGCCCACGCGGGACCGCACTCGGCCAGGTGGTCGCGCGGGCCGGGCGGCGGAGCAGCAGCGCGCCGGCGACGGCCACGGCGAGCCATGGCCCGTACCGCAGGAGGGCGGCCCGCAGGGGCGCCGGGCGTGCCCACGAGCGCTCCGTGACGAGGGCTGGAGCCGGTTCCTCGAGGGACGGTCCCCTCACCTGGCCGGCGACGCTGCTGGCGAACTGGGTGACCAGCCACGTCCCGGTGTCTTGCAAGACAGCCGGGCTGAGCAGGGCCGGCGGGCCGGTGATGGTGAAGTCGGAGTGGACGTGCACGACCGTGCGCGGGCCGGCCCCGACACCGGCGACGTCCGGGGTGAGGGTGACGGTCATCGTGGCGGCCGCCGTGCTGAGTCCTCGGGTGTCACGCCCCTGCGCACGCACCACCAGCCGATGCACCGCCTCGTTCCGGTCAAGAAGACGAACCTCGCCCACGTAGGTCGTGCGGTGGGGGCCGATCGCGATGTCGAGCGTGCCCGTCACGGTGTCGTCCCGCGACTTGGACAGGCACGCGCCTGGCAGGTGGTACGAGACCTGGCGGGGGTCCCGCAGCAAGGACCAGGTTCGCGCCACGTCGAGCGGGACAGTGAACTCGTGCTCCAGCTCCATCGTGTGTTCGTCCTTCACCGTCCGGCCGCCGCGCGTACCGCGCGGCGGGTGAGGGTTCGAGCCAGCTGTCGCCGGTAGGGGGCGGTGGCAGCGGCGTCGTCGACGGGCTCGCTCTCGTCGGCGCCCGCGTCCGCGGCCGCGCCGACAATGGCGTCGGTGAGGCGCGCGCCCAGAAGGGCTTCCTCGGCCGGGCGTGAGCGCACCGGAACCGGCCCCATGTTGGTGAACACGACCCGGGCGTCGGTGACCACGCCGTCCTCCTGACGGAGCAACGCGGCGACCCCGACCACAGCCCAGCCCGGGGTCGTCCGACACACCTTCGTGTAGTGCGCGCCCCACCCGAAGCGGGTGGGGAACCGCATCTCGACGAGGACGTCGGCGAGACCGAGCGCGGTCGTGTACGGCTCGACGAAGAACGACCGCGCCGATGTGGTACGCCGTCCCTCCGGCCCCGCGAGCAGCAGCGTGGCGTCGAGCGCGACCGCCGCGGTCGGCAGGTCCGCGGCCGGATCCGCCAGCGCCAAGGATCCCCCGAGCGTCGCCATCGTGCGGGTCCGCCGGTCACCGGCGAGGCGGGCGGCGGTCGCCAGCAGGGGCGCGTGCTCGGCGATGATCGGGTCGGTGGCGAGCCGCCGCAGGGTGGTCATCGCACCCACCACGATCTGGTCGTCCTCGACCCGGATGCCACGCAGCTCCTCGACCTCGCTCAGGTCGACCACGACGGCGGGGACGGCGTCTCGGCATCGCAGCGCGGGTACCAGGCTCTGCCCGCCCGCCAGGAGCGCGGCGTCCTCGCCGGCCTCGTCGAGGTACTGCACTGTCTCCTCGACGGTCCTCGGTCGCAGGTAGTCGAACGGGCTCGGGATCACGGTCGGTCACCCACCTCGCCCTCGGTCTCGCCCCGGCCGGGCACCGGGCTGGGTGACTGGTCGGCCCGGGCGGCCTGGATGGCCCGCCACACCCGGTCCGGCGTGCAGGGCGGCACGAGGTCTCGCACGCCGAGCGGACGGAGCGCGTCGGCGACTGCGTTGACGACGGCGGGCACGGCCGTCAACGCCGCCGCTCGCCGCTGGTCGGCTTCCTCGAGGAGGACGGGGTTTGGCCGGCCTGATCCAACCTCCGGCGGTGCCTCACCGCCGAGGCGTTCGGCGAGGGGCTCGGGAACCGCTGGCCGGGCCGTGGCCGCGGGTCCCTCGACGATGCCGGGAGGCCCGCAGCAGCGCAGGTCAGCTGGGCTCTCGGCGTCCTGGCCGGACGTCCCGACGAGGGCTCGCCCGATGCCGAGGATCACCCCGTCCCGGACGGCGGTCAGTCCCAGGGGCGTGTCGGTGTCGTCGACGACGGCGTAGGTCAGCACGTCGACGACGCCGGTCTCGGTGTCGACCTCCACCGCGGCGACGTGCGCGGCGTGCACGTCGCCGGTGGTGTGGTCGGCGTCGACAGGCTCCTTGTCGGTGGCGACGTCCGGCGCGACGCCGTGGCCGGTCAGCGGGGTGGTGGCCAGCGCGCGCAGGCTGACCGACCGGTGGGGTGCCCGCCGCGTGTGGAAGGCTCCGCGTCCGTACCGCAGCTCCTCCAGCCGGCAGCCCAGCGTCCGTGCCGCGGCGCTCCGCGCGCCCTCGATGACACGCTCGCTGGCGCGGAGGACAGCCATGCCACCCAAGACGAGCATGCGAGCGTCGGACGCGGAGCCGGGGGCGGGTGAGTGCGGCGTGTCCGCCGGGACCACCCGGACGTCCTGGAGCGGGACCTCGAGGGTGTCCGCCACGACCCGGGCGAAGGTGGCCAGGTGGCCGTGACCGAACGCCGCCGCCGCGGTGACGACCTCGACTCGCCCGGTCGGCAGGACCCGAACCGACGCCGACGGCCCCTCGGGTCGCTCACTCGACTGGCGGCGAGCGTCGGTAGGGCGCCGACGCGTCGTGGTCGTGAGACCGATCCCGAGCCGTACCGCGGAGGATTCTTGGTCACGTCGGCGCCGGCGCAGCTCGTCGTAGTCCACCAGCTCCAGCGCCCGGGTGGTCACCGCGTCGAACCGCGGCTCGGCCCAGTTGCGCCGCCGAAGGACGACCGGATCCAACCCGAGCTCGGCGGCGAGCTCGTCGATGATCCGCTCGATCGCGAACGTGGCCGCCGCGGTGTCCGGGCCGAGGCGTGTCGTGGGCGGTGTCGTCGTGAAGACCCCGGTGCAGCGCAGCTCGTGGGCGTCGACGAGGTAGGGGCCGAGCTCGGCGAAGCCCAGGCCGCGCGGTGAAACTGGCGAAAGGTAGGCACCGACCGCGACGAGCTGGTGCAGGCGAAGGCCCAGGATGGTTCCGTCCCGGCGGGCACAGATCTCGACCTCCTGGACGAGGTCGTCGTGGCGGGCGTCGCGGGGACGCGCTTCGCCTCCGGTCGCGCTCCACGTGGTCGGGCGACCGAGCTTCCGCGCGAGCAGCAACGCGACGGCGTCCTCGGCGTAAGGCTCTGCGGCCGGGTCTCGGGTGCCGACCGGTCCCGGGGTGAGGACCCGCAGACCGGTCACGGGCACACCGGTGATGTGCGCGAGGACGTCTCGGACCTGGTCGGGGTCGCGGGTGTCCGACCAGACGGTGTAGGTGCCGTGGGCGTCGTCGACGTCGACCACGACCGACGGTGGAGGGTCGTCGGTGGCAAGGGGCCACGGGTGACGCAGCTGTCGGGCGAGGACGACGTCGGCGTGCTCGCGGGCGGACTCGTAGTGTCCGTGCGCTTGGCGGTGGAGGAAGCAGCGGTTCCCGGGAGCAGAGTCGTGGACCGAGGGTGCGTCCGGTGCCAGCGCCTCCTCCACGTCGCGGATCGGCGGCAACGGCTCGTAGTCGATCTCGATCGCGTCGAGGGCGTCGACCGCGGCGTATCCGCTGGTCGCCGCGACGACCGCGACGGGCTCCCCTACGAAGCGGACGGTGTCGACGGCTATGGGCAGCCGGGGCGGGACCCGCAGCTCCGCCGGGACCGGTGGGCCCGGCTCAGCGGGGAACGGGACCGTCGTCCACTCCTCGGCGAGCTCGGCGCCGGTGTGGACGGCGACCACACCAGGGCAGTCGCGGGCACCCTCGACGTCGACGCGAGCGAGTCGCGCGTGGGCGTAGGGGCTGCGCAGGATCGCGAGGTGCAGGGTCCCGGGAGGGGCGAGGTCCTCGCCGCGCCGGGTGGCGTCGAGGTACTGCCGCTCGGCGTCGGCGACCGGCAGGGTCACGGACGACGCGGAGAGCCCGGTCATGACGCGGCTCCCCGGTGTCCGGCGAGGGTGTGGTCCGTCCGGGCGGTCGCCGCTGAGTCCGTGGCGCTCTCACCCTGGTTCGGGTCGGGTGGCGGGGCGTCCCGCGACGTCGTGCCGCGTGATCGCTCCGCCGGGGTGAGACCTCGGAGCTCGGTGACGGCGCTGAGGACAGCGCGCACGACCGTGTGCTCGTCCCCGCAACGACATCGTGTCCCCGCCAGCGCGTCCCGGACCTCGTCCTCGGTGGGCACGGGGCACTCGCTCAGCAGGTCGACAGCCGAGAGCAGCATGCCGGGCGTACAGAAGCCGCACGGTGTCGCCCGATGCCGGCGGAAGGTCTGGGCCAGGGCCTCGAGCACAGCCTGGTGTGACGGCGTCTGGTGGGGCACCGGGCCGTCGACAGCGTGTGACGCGCTGTCGACGGTGGTGACGGTACGACCGTCGGCTTGCAGGGCGAGCATGGAGCAGCTCCGGACCGCTCGGCCATCGACGAGGACTGTGCAGGCGCCGCACTCGTTGGTGTCGCATCCGACTCGGGTGCTCACCTTGCCCAGGCGATCGCGCAGGAGGTGAACGAGGAGTGTTCGCTCCTCTATGTAATCGTCGTAGCGCACTCCGTCAACAGTGAGGTTGAGCACGGCCATGCTCGCCAGACAATCCCGACAGGGACTCGGGTCGGCAGGGTCGGAGGTCACAGCCGACAGCGCGGGGAGTCCCAACGCCGTGGGTGTGACAGACATCGCAACGAGAGTGGGCAAACCAGAGTGGGCACGAGAGCGGGCGATGGCGCGCGTCTTTCGGTCGCGCCTTACTCACGAGGGTGTGGCTCGTGAGCACCAGCGCCGGATGGCGGACGGCGTTGGTGAGAGACAGGTTGCTGAGAGATATGAGAGACAGGCTGCTGAGAGACAAAGGTTGGTGCGAGACGAGGGGAGGCGCTGACGTCACCGCGCGAGGCCGCCAGCCGGACGCGACCGAGGGGCATGACAGACTCCGTGCCATGGCCGACCCGGTGAGCTACCGCCTACGGCCCGCGCTCGGCGCCCGCATGATCGGGATGGCGTGCGTGTGGCTGGGGCTGGCCGTCGTCCTCGAAGTCGTCCGTCGTGCCGTGCCCGTGCTCGACGTGCTGGCGGTCCAGTTCCTGGAGTGGTTTCTCGTCGCCATCTTCGCCGTGCTCGCGGGGTGGGGCGCCTGGATCGTCTTCGGTCGCAGGCCACGGCTGGTCCTCGACGACGAGGGCTTCCTCAACCACACCAACCGGCTGCGCGACAGCGTTCGCGCAGCGGCGTGGCGGGACGTGTCCGACGTTCGGCGCCGCGACACGCTCACGGGCACGGTGCTCGTCCTCGAGCTGGCCGACGGCAGGCAGAGCGTGATCACGTCGCGGCTGCTCGATGTCGCGGTGCCAGAGCTCGAGGAGCAGATCCGAGAGCGGCTCAACGCCGCCCACGGCTATCGCCCGCTGTGACGAGCCTCGCTGGTGACGGGTGACGGATGTCTGTAGTGACGGACCTCGGAGCGCTCCCGCTCACCCCGCTCCTTGGGGTCGGTAGGCGCAGGCGTCCTCGAGCGAGGTCGCTCCCTCCTCGGAGTCCTTCGACTCGTCCTGCGAGGACCCTGTGTCTCCCGAGGACTCTGTGTCTCCCGAGGACTCTGCGTCTCCCGAGGACTCTGACGTCTCCGACGACCCGGAGCCCTCACCTGCGTCGGTGGAGTCCGGTGAGGCGGTCTTCTTCGGCTTCGGCTTCGTGGTCTTCTTCGACCCGTCGCGCTCGCTGTCGCGGATGGCCTTCCGCACCATCGAGCGGATCTTGTCGTAGTCCGGATCCCACGGATTGATGATCTTGTTGGTGAACGCGATGCTGGTCACCTTCGCGTTCTTCACCTTCAGCGACAGGTTGACGAAGGCGGGCAGCAGCTCGCGTGGGATGTCGGTGTAGACGAGGTCCTCGGAGCTCTTGGCGATGGCCTCGTACCGGGTGAGGACCTTCTGTGGGTTCGCCTGGTCGATGATCGCCTTGATCGCGCAGCGCTGGCGTTCCATCCGCTCGTAGTCGCTGGACCCGTAGCGGCCTCGGGCGAACCACAGCGCGTGGTAGCCGTCGAGGTGTTGGTTCGGGCCTGGCTCGATCCAGTCGTGTGGCGGACGGCCCTCGTCCTGGGAGCCACCGATCGCGACCCGGGTGTTGACGTTGACGGTGATGCCGCCCAGCGCGTTGATGAGTTCCGTGAAGCCGTCGAGGTTGATGAGGACGTAGTAGTGCACCTCGAGGCCGAGGACCTCGCCGACGGCGAGCTTCGTCGCGTCAGCGCCTGGGTTGTCGCTGTCCAGCAGCCCCGGGTGCTGCTCCGGCACGTCCTTGTAGATGGCGTTGAGCATCCACTCCAGCCGGTCACCGGGGCCGTCGAAGACACCGTCGGGGTAGACCTCGGCGAGGGGGGAGTCCTCGGGGAACGGCACCTTCTCCAAGTTGCGGGGAAGGCCCAGCAGAACCGTGTTGCCGGTCCTCGTGTCGATGCTGGCCAGCTGGATGCTGTCGGGACGGATGCCGATCCGGCCTTTGCCCCCGTCGCCGCCCAGGAGAAGGATGTTGACGCGGTCGCGGCCACCCCAGGGATCCTCCCTGGTCACGTTCTTCGGCCGGGTGACGCTCTTGCTGTCGGCGCTGGCGAAGACCTTGCCGATCGTGTTATTCCCCACCTGCGCGTAGCGGCCGGCGACGGCGAGGGGCGTCAACACGGAGAACGTGAGGACCGCGACGAGCACCGAGCCGACGAGGCGTTGAACAGCGGTCGCGGCGGCCGGCAGCACCGTGCGGTAGGTGCCGACGATGACGGCCGTCCAGGCCAGGCCGACGGTCGGGAGCGCGACCGCGAGGAAGCCCAGGCTGCCCTCGTCGACCAGCCACGCCAGCACCTTCTCCCGTTGATTGGCGGCGAGGTAGCCGAGCAGGCCGACGAGGAGGACGGTGACCGTCATGACACCAGCGCCGAGTCGGCGTCGACCCGCCGCGAACAGGCCGCTCCCCGGGATGAGCGTGCCGAGGAGAGTGACGAGGACGGCGCGGAGGAACGACGGGCCTGAGGCGGGGCGGGCAGGCGAGACGCGCGCGCCGTCTCGGCGTGGCGAGATTCGGCCCGTCTCCAATCCCATGTGGCTCCTGCCCACGAGTCGCCCTGGCGCCCTCCTCGAGGCCCAGCGCGGACCACTCCGCTCGATGTCCTGTCCGGAAGGATGCCAGAAGTCGCATGCGACCGAACAGTCACCCGATGTGGCCGGGATGTTTTCCCATCATGGACGGGGAGCCGCCGGGCTGGGAGATCCCGGCGGCCCTCGATACGTCGCGCGCGTTCATCCCGCCGGTGGCGGTGCGTGGGCGGTGCGTAGTGGTGCGAGCGCGGCGGTGCTCCGGGCGAGCCACCTGGGGTCTTGCTGCCACGTGGTGTGTGGACAGGTCCTTGTCGCGCCACGTGTCTCATCGGCGGCGGCCCGCTTCGCGCAGTCTGACCTCCGCGACGAGGTGCGTCCCTGTCGATGAGATGAGTGGTCGCCCGCCGTCCTAGAAGTCCCACGGGGCGGGGAGCTGGGCGAGCAGGCACAGGTAGTTTCTGGTGCGGACTTCTTTCCCGTCCTATAAGTCGGGCAGCTATGGTCGCTGCGGATGTAGGCGGTGTAGGGGTCGGGGACGATGCGCAGAGGTGGGCCGACGCAGCCGTCGAAGGCGTGACCGCCGGTGGGATACAGCAGGATCGGCTGGAACAGGTCCTTGACTTTTGCGACGTCGTCGTCGGTGTACCGGCTGCTGAGCGGTTGGGTGAGGCGGACGATGGCCGCGTGCGCCGGAGCGATAGCGCAACGACGTGACCGTCACGCCGCGACGCGAAGCCAACCGGCTCAACGAGCGCAGGCCGCCGAGTCCTGCGATGTGGTCCGCGACACCATCGAGACATCCAAGAAGCCGCCATCCGGGACACTAGGTTCGCCCGCGACACCTACCGCCCCTCGCCACGATCTCGCTGGTTGGCGGATACGGCTCGTCGGTGAGTCCGACCTTCATGTCAGCGAACTCTGGCTGCAGCGGAGCTGCCACTGAATCTTCAGGCTGAAGATGTCTGCCCAGTCCTCGGCCACGCCTTCCCGCTCACGCGCCCACTCGTCGAACGTCATGGTCAAGTCAATGAGTGCACGCTGGGGTCGACGATCTCGATCCCCTTGTCCTCGAGCTCGACCCCATTCCTCGTGAGAACAGTGGCCACTCGGCGCGCCAGCTCCGCGACGCCGGCCACGATGTGCGGGCCACGGTCATGGGTCGACCACCGCACCATCACCGACGGCGGCATCGGTTCGCGACCGACCGCGTGCAGCACCCGCTCGATGAGGTCGAGCCACACGTCCAGGTAGAGGAGCGGGTCCGGTTCGTACGTCGTCCAGCCTGCACAGAGAATGAGGGGCCACTCTTTTCCATCCGCTGACCGCAGCGTCGACATCGTCAACCCTTTGTAGCGATATGCCAATCTCTCGAGTCAGTCTGGCGGGATGCGTGTCGGTGCGTGGGAGGTGGTGCGCCTTGGGGCCGGCTTCTTGATGAGTACTGGGTCGAGGAGGTTCTTGACTGCGCGGAGCTGGTCGTCGGTGTGGGTGGTGATCGGTTCGGGGATCTTGAGGAGCGCGTAGCCTAGTTGCCGTTCGCTGCGGCTGGCTCGAGGGCAAGTCCGGATCGCTCGGCGGATGTGGTGAGCTTTCGAAGTCCACCGAGTGAAGCGATGGGGGTGGTGTTCAGCAGGTTGGCCCAGTAGTAGCCGCGTGGATGTTCTCGGCCTTGGATGCGCCGTCGTAGACGGCAAACCACTCGTCATACGGTGTGCTGTTCCATGATTGGCCGGTGTCTGCCGTGACGAATCTCCAGGCGGCGTTGAGCTGGCGTGTTACCGGTACAAGCCATGAAGCAACTATTTCGGCGGTCGCGTCCTCCTCTTCTTCTGCTCGGAGGTGGTCTGTTCGTACAGTGACGCGAAGGCCGGCGCCTTCGTGTGGCTTTTCGAAGTCAACTACGACACGGATAGCTGGTGGCGAGTAGGGTTTGGGTGCTTGTCCGGAGAGCGTTAGTGCTGCGCCCGCCTCCACCAGCTTGCCGGTGTTCCCTCGAGCGATGAGCTTGTCGAACACCTGCTGCGTCCAAGTGCGGCCGGCCACCGTCCAGCCTGACTCCAGACAAGTTCGTCTGGCACAACTTCCAGTTCTTGTGCGGCGGCGGCCTCCTTGACCCGTTCGATGAGGGCGAGCCACACGTGGCGGTAGAGGAGCGGGTCTGGCTCGTACGTCGTCCAGCCAGATGGAAGGGCGTGGACGCTGCTTCTGTCCTCGGCCGACCGCAGCGTCGACACGAGCAACTCCTCCAGGACGAAGCAGAGCCCTCGACGGGCGCACCGGGTCACCATGATCGCCTCGCTTGAGGCCGCTGCCATGGAGATGATCAATCTGTTACCCAGACGGCGCCGTCCCTCGAGTGCAGCGGACGACCGGGCAGAAGACCAGAGGAAGCAGGCGACCACAGGAGTGGTCGGCTCAGGTGAGGAGGGCGCGGACCTCGGCGTCGGAGACCGAGCGGAAGTCGGTGTACCAGCGGCCGACAGCCTCGAAGGACGGGGGCGTCAGCGGGCACACCATCTCGTCCACGACGCCGGCGAACTCCTCGACCGCCTGTGGCGGCGCCACCGGGACGGCGAGGATGACCTTGGCGGGCTGGTGGCGTCGGACGGCGACAACCGCGGCACGGGCGGTGGCGCCTGTGGCGATCCCGTCGTCGACGAGGATCACGACCTTCCCCTCGAGCTGCGCCGGGGGTCGGTCGCCGCGGTAGGTCGCCTCCCGGCGGGCGAGCTCCGCCCGCTCCCGCTGGGCGACCTGCTCCACCTCAGCCGGGCTGATCCCGAGCTGCTCCACCACGTCCCGGTTGAGCACCCGGACGCCGCCGGTCGCGACCGCGCCCATCGCCAGCTCGGGGTGCCACGGAACGCCCAGTTTCCGGACACAGAAGACATCGAGGGCCACGCCCAGCCGCTCGGCGACGGCGGCGGCGGTCACCACACCCCCTCGGGGCAGCCCCAGCACGATCACGTCGTCCCGGTGGGCATACTCCGCCAACTCGTCCGCCAGCCGGTGGCCGGCGTCCGCCCGGTCGGCGTAGCCGGCCGTCGAAGCACCGCCTCGCCGCATCATCAGGTCCGCCGCGTCACGAGATCGCCTCGCCTCAGGACACCATCCCTTCCGACCGTACCCCCGCGTGTCGGACCCGGACGATGCCCGAAGGTCGCGGCGCGGGCCGGTGATCAAGGCCGCAGAGCGGGCCGGTGGACGCGGGCGCCGGGGGGCTGGCGACACGCCGCCGGACACTCCGACGGGACGCGCTTTGCCGGACCGAGCGCGGGGCCGCTACCCTGATCCGGCATCATGGCTCTCGCCAAGGGAGGCGTCGCCTAGTCCGGTCTATGGCGCCCGCCTGCTAAGCGGGTTGAGAGGTAATACTCTCTCGCGGGTTCAAATCCCGCCGCCTCCGCACTGACCTGCACAAAGAGGCCGTGTGTGGGCCGGGTGGCATCGCCCGGCCCACACGTCGTCCATCCAGCGCCGTCCATCCGGGCCGTCCACCGACGTCGGCTCGGTGGCACGTCCTCCGTGTCCGGTGCGTCGCTCGCTGTGCTGAGCGCCAGCGCGTCGTCCGATCTTCGCCGGCCGGTTCCGTCCGCGCTCGTTGTCCGCCGCGCCAGGCGCCCCCGAGACTGGCCCACGAGCGAGCTCGACCGGCGAAGGGACGTCATGGCACACGGCGATGCCACCACGCCTCAGTACCTCGACTTCGCTCCGTGGGTGTATCCGCGTGAGGCGACCGAGGAGGAGCGCAAGGCCCAGCGCGACTGGCACGCGGAGCTCGCCACCCGGGGCGACGTGACCATCGCCGACGACGCCTACATCTCGCCCCAGGCGGCGGTCTTCCCGCGACGGATGCGGATCGGCCCCGGCTCCTACATCGCCGCCCACACCTACGTCCTGGTCGACGACCTGGAGATGGGTGAGCGGTGCACGCTCAACCCGTACTCGGTGGCCCGCGGCCGGGTCCGGATGGGCGACAAGGTGCGGGTCGGCGCCCACACCTCCCTGCTCGGCTTCAACCATTCCATGGCGCCGGACCGGGCGGTCTGTGAGCAGCCGACCACGAGCAAGGGGATCGCGATCGGGAACGACGTGTGGATCGGCTCCCACGTGGTGGTGGTCGACGGCGTCACGATCGGAGACCACGCGGTGGTCGGCGCCGGCGCCGTCGTCACGAAGGACGTGCCGGCCTGGGCGGTCGTGGGTGGCAACCCGGCCCGGTTCCTCCGCGACCGTCGCGACGTGCACCGCGCCGGCCGGAAGCCCGACGGCGACCTCGCCGAGCGGTTGGCGGCGTTCGCCGACCGCGCCCGCGAGCAGGCGGTGGACGTGCTGGCGCGCTGTTGGCAGCCCGCCGACGACGAGTGTGGTGGGCGGTTCCTCGACCGCCCGGACGCCAAGCCGACGGTCCGGGCGTGGTGTGACGCGGTGGAGATCGCGGACCTTTTGCTCGGCTCCGCCCCTCCCCAGGTGGAGGGGGACCGGATCGCCGCCCACCTGCGCGAGCTGCAGGACCCCGACACCGGGCTCGTCCCGGAGTACGGCGACGTCACGCCGCCGTCCCTGGACAACGCGGGTGCGTACCACATCCTGTGCGTGGGCTACGCCCTGGACCTGCTCGGTACGTCGTTCCCCCACCCGATCCGCGCGGTCTCGGAGATGGACCCCGCCGACCTGGTGGCCCGGCTCGACACGCTGCCGTGGGACACCCGGGGGTGGTCGGCGGGCGCCTGGGTCGACGCGTTCGGCACCGGCGTCTACCGCAACCTCGTCGACGCCGGCATCCGCGGGCAGACGGAAACGCTGTTCGGCTGGCTGCTCGCCAACGCCGACCCGTTCACAGGGATGTGGAGCCGACCGGACCGGCAGCAGCGCTGGCTCCAGCCGGTCAACGGCTTCTACCGGCTCACCCGGGGGACCTTCGCGCAGTTCGGGTTGCCGTTGCCGTATCCCGAGCGGACGATCGACACGGTCCTCACGCACAGCCGGGACGCGGCGTACTTCACCGACGAGCGGGGGAACGCCTGCAACGTGTTGGACGTCATCCACCCGCTGTGGTTGGCAGCGAAGCAGACCGACTACCGGAAGGCCGAGGGCGAGGCGTGGGCCCGCTGGCAGCTGGAGCGGGCGCTGCGCCGCTGGCGGGACGGTGCGGGCTTCGCGTTCTCCCTCGAGCCGGGCGTGGGTCCCCAGCACACCGCTGGGCTGCAAGGCACCGAGATGTGGCTCGCCATCATCTGGCTCCTCGCCGACTACCTCGGCCTCTCCGAGGCACTCGGCTACCGCCCGCGCGGCGTGCATCGACCGGAGCCCGCCGCGTCTCTGGGCCGCTTCGCGACCACCGGTACGGCGTGACTCCACGAGGGTGAGGCACACACCGAGGACAGAACACGTCCGGCTCCGAGGTGCGTCTCGGAGCCGGACGTGGTGGTCACCCAGCGCTCGTCGTGGGACGAACGCCTCGCTCGTCGAAGAGGTCCTTACTCGTTCGAGGGCCGTGGCGGGGTGATGTTGATCCCACTGCCGGTCGGCACCGGGACCACGGTGACCTTGCCCTCCTCGATCGCCTTGTGGAGGACGTAGCCCTCCGGACCGAGCACCTTTACGAGCTCACGGATCGACTCGAGCTCGGTACGCACCGTCTCGTTCCGCTGCTTCTGCGCGTTGTTCTGCGCCACGGCCTCCTGCTCGGCGGTGAGCGCGGCGCGGATGTTCTCAGGCGGGATAGGCGTCTGGAGGGTCAAGACGGGGTTGCCGCACTCGCCCGAACCGGTGTACGACGGCCGGCAGAAGAACTCCGCCCCGGCCTGGTCCTTGATGAACCGGGAGGCCAGGCGGCCGACCTCCTCCTCCCAGGCCTCCTTCACCTCCGGGTCGGAGTACAGCTCCTTGTAGCCGTACTTCTTCGACACCGCGTCCATGGCCTTGTCCAGCGGCTGCTTGAGGTAGACGTTCAGCATGTTGCGCCAGCCGTCGGTGGTCTGGCCGTCTTCCATCCACGCCTGGAACTTGATGCCGATCCGCTCGTGGAACTGCCGTAGCGTCTCGCACTCGGTGTTGAGGGCGAACGTCGCGACGCCCGCGACCGTCATCGTGACGTTGTCCTTGGTCACGACGCTGATCGGGTTGCCGTCGGCGCCTTCGCCTCCGCTGAAGTCGAACGTGCGCTGTCCGAAGGGGTAGGTGTAGTGGCGGTCACCCGGGCCGTCCCAGGCACGGGTGCTCGGACCGACACACGTGTCGAACTCGGTGTTGGAGATGGGTCCCGCGTCGTAGACCAGGCCCGCCTCGTCGGGTTGGGTGCTGATCGTCGTACAGCCGTTGAGCGTAAGCATCGCGCCCAAGGCGCCCGCTGCCGTCAGGGCCAGGACGGCGCGTTTCCTCATCCGCGCAGCTCCTTCTTCTCGTAGGTGCGGATCTCGTCGATGACGATGGTGCTCAGCGAGGGATCGAGCTCACGGTGGTCCCATGCGAGCTCTTTCAACCGTTCGACGAGCTCCCGGAGTGTCGCGACCTGTCGACGCAGGCGTCGCACCTCCGCGTACGCCGAACTCGCGTAGGCGAGGGCACCGCCCACGACGACGAAGACCAGGAGCAACCAGGCCGTCCACATGGAACCCCCCGAGCGGTCGAGTAGATCGGCCTCTCGGCGGCGCCGAGGGCTGGACGCCAGTCTGGCCCACGCCGACAGGAGGGTTCAAACTCGGGCGCACACGCGAAGCCCACGACCGCGCTCGCGGACCACCGTGAGTCACCGCACGGTCGTGGGCTGCGTTCTCGCCGCGCTCCCTGGTGGCGCGGGATCTACGACGAGGCGCTCAACCGCTGTCGGAGCGCGTCCAGCTCGGCCCACAGGGGCTCTGGCAGGGTGTCGCCGATCGTGGCGAACCACTCCTCGATGCTGGGGATCTCAGCGCTCCACTCCTGCGGGTCCACCCGCAGCAGCGCCTCCAGGTTCGCGCGCGGGAGCTCGAGGCCCGTCACGTCCAACGCGTCCGGTGACGGGACGAACCCGATCGGTGTCTCCTCGGCCTCGGCGCGTCCTTCGACCCGCTCGATGATCCACTTCAGCACTCGGCTGTTCTCGCCGAACCCCGGCCACAGGAACTCGCCGTGCGGGCCTCGCCGGAACCAGTTGACGTAGAAGATCCGCGGCAGACGGCTCGGATCGGTCTGCTGACCGATGTCGAGCCAGTGCTGGAAGTAGTCGCCGGCGTTGTAGCCGACGAACGGCAGCATCGCCATCGGGTCGCGTCGCACGACACCGACCTTCCCCGTGGCCGCCGCGGTCGTCTCCGACGACAGCGTCGCGCCCACGAAGACACCGTGGGTCCAGTCCCGTGCCTCGGTGACGAGCGGAACCGTCGTCGCGCGCCGGCCGCCGAAGAGGATCGCCGAGATGGGGACGCCGCGCGGGTCCTCGAACTCGGGCGCGAGGATCGGGCACTGCTTGATCGGGGTGCAGAAGCGGCTGTTGGGGTGGCTGGACAGCACGGGCTTGCCGTTCTCGTCCCGCGTGTCAGGCGTCCAGTCGCGTCCCCGCCAGTCGGTGAGGTGAGCGGGCGGCTCGTGCGAGTACCCCTCCCACCACACGTCGCCGTCGTCGGTGAGCGCGACGTTGGTGAAGATGGAGTTGCCCTGCTCGATCGTGCGCATGGCGTTCGGGTTGGTCTCCCAGCCGGTGCCGGGCGCCACACCGAAGAACCCGTACTCGGGGTTCTGCGCGTACAGGCGGCCGTCCTCGCCGAAGCGCATCCACGCGATGTCGTCGCCGAGCGTCTCGACCTTCCAACCCGGAATGGTGGGCTCGAGCATCGCGAGGTTCGTCTTGCCGCACGCGCTCGGGAACGCGGCGGCGATGTAGTGGACCCGGCCTTCCGGTGAGGTGAGCTTCAGGATCAGCATGTGCTCGGCGAGCCATCCCTCGTCGCGGGCGATCACGCTCGCGATCCGCAGGGAGTAACACTTCTTCCCCAGCAGGGAGTTCCCGCCGTAGCCGGAGCCGAACGACCAGATCTCGCGCGTCTCGGGGAAGTGGGAGATGTACTTGGTCTCGTTGCACGGCCACGGCACGTCGCTCTGACCGGGCTCGAGCGGCGCCCCGACGGAGTGGAGGCAGCGCACGAACGGCCGGTCGTCACCCATCGCGTCAAGGACGGCTTGCCCCATGCGGGTCATGATGCGCATGGATGCGACGACGTACGCCGAGTCGGTGATCTCCACGCCGAACATCGGGTGTTCCGCGTTGAGCGGTCCCATGCAGAACGGGACGACGTACATGGTCCGTCCACGCATGCACCCTCGGTAGAGGTCGGTCATGGTGCGCTTCATCTCGTCCGGGTGGACCCAGTTGTTGGTCGGCCCGGCGTCGACCTCTCGCTGTGAGCAGATGAAGGTCCGGTCCTCGACCCGCGCCACGTCGCTCGGATCGGTCCGCGCCCAGAACGAGTTGGGCTTCTTGTCCGGGTTCAGCCGAACCAGCGTGCCGGCCGCGACGAGCTGGTCGGTGAGGGCGCGCCACTCCTCCTCGGACCCGTCGCACCAGTACACCCGCTCCGGCTGACACAGGTCGGCGACCTCCTGGACCCAGGCACGGAGCTCGGCGTGGCGGGTGGGCAGAGCCGCCGGCACCGCTCCGGGCTCGCCGCGAGGACTGATGACCTTGCCGCTCGGTGTCGTGGTCGTGGACATGGAGGTCACGCTAAGTGGGACCGAGCGGCCGGAGGGACGTCCACAGGGCCCGGCGAGAGGAGCGGAAAGTGCTTCCCTCCTGGTTCTTTCAGCACTGCCGAAAGGTCTTGCGGACTGTCGTCGCACCCTGCACAGGGTTATCGCAAGACATTCGACTGGTCCGGACCGCATAGGACCGGCGTCCGAGTCGTCCCCGTTGCCCGTGCTTGGCCGACTCGGCGTGTCACGTTCCTCCGGTCGGGGGTGAACGCCGAGCGCGGCGGCGTTTCGACGGCGTCCAGACCACGACGCTCACCGCGAGGCCGAGGCATCCGATCAGCATGAGGACGATGCCGGGACCCTCGAGGTCCCTCCCGGCGATCCGGTCGTGCGGGATGAAGGCCAAGACGGCGCCAACGACGATGAGGACGACGCTGACGGCGATACCCATGGAGACCACCTCGAGCGCGGCAGTGCGCGTGGGGCGACAGTGGTTGCGGTGGGACGGCGCTCGGTCCTGGTGACCCGTGGTCGTCGCTGGCCTGTCCCATGGGCGGACACATTAGGACAAAGCCGCCGAACGGGCGACGGCGCCCTGACGGTGTGTGAACGTCGCCGCGCGGCGCGTCCGCCGACGAGCCCGCCGCCTTCCTCGGCCAGAGCCAGGTCTCGTGGTGGCTTTCCTCAGCGCGGCGATGCCTGGATGAGGACGCCCGGGTTCAGGATGCCGCGCGGGTCGAGGTGCGCCTTCACCGCCGCCAAGGTGGTGACGCCCAGCTCACCCACCTCGTGGACGAGGTAGGGCGCGTGCGCGCGGCCGACCGCGTGATGGTGGGTGATCGTGGCCTTGTGCGTCGCGATCGCCTCATTGGCGGCCGCCTTGGCGCTCTCCCACTGCTCGAGTGCCTCGGCCGCATCCGGGAGCTGGCGCGCCAGGACCGTGAAGTACAGCGACGCGCCCGTCGGGTAGACGTGCGACACGTGCGTCATGACCACGGGCGGCGTGCCCGCTGCGGTGAGGCTGTCGCGGAGGGCGCGCGACACCGCGTCGTACAGGTCCCGAAGGCGTGACCAGGTGGTCGCCGTCTCCAAGGTCTCCACCAGCACGCCGGCGTCCAGCAGGATGTCGCGTTGGCGCGGCCCCTCGAACCGGTGCCGCCGCCACGCCTCGCCCGCTCGTGCGCCGAGCGGGATCGCGCCGGACGCCCGCAACGAGCGGGCCGCCGCCTGCCTCCTGCGACGGACGCCCTCCGCCGTGTCCTCCCAGCCCAGCACGCACAGGGCCGGCGTGCGCAGGCCGCGCACCCGAGCGAGGAGGGCGGCCAGGCGTCCCTTCGGACCCTGGGTGGCGAGGGTCGTCGCGCTCTCCTCCTCGTCGGAGAGCCGGACGACGTCGGGCGCGTCGACGTCCTGGACCAGACCGCGGATGGTGTCGAGACCCTCGCCGAACGAGCCGAAGGCCCACATCTCGTAGTGCCGCTCTTCTGGCGTCGGGCGGGTTCGCAGGGTCACCTCGGTGAGCACGCCGAGGGCGCCCTCGCAGCCGGTGAACAGCGCGCGCAGGTCGGGTCCCGCGGCGTTCGGGGTCCCCGTGCCCGCGCGGATCTCGCCGACGGGCGTGGCCACGCGCAACGCGACCACCATGTCGTCGATCCGGCCATACCCGGTGGACGCCTGGCCGGCGGACCGGGTGGCGACGAAACCGCCGATGGTGCCGCGAGGGAAGCTCTGCGGGACGTGCCCGAGCGTCAGGCCGTGCTCGGCGAGGAGCGACTCGGCCCGAGGGCCGGTCACCCCAGGCTGGAACGTCGCGGTGCGGGAGATCGGATCGACGTCCACGAGCCGGTCCATCCGCGAGAGGTCGAGGGTGACGACGGCGCGGTGGCCTCCGTCGACCGGCTCGACCCCTCCGACGACGCTCGTGCCGCCACCGTACGGGACGACCGCCACGTCGTGCTTCGTGGCGACGGCGAGGACGGACAGCACCTCGTCATGGCTCGCCGGTCGGATCACCGCGTCCGGGACCGCGACGTCGTAGCCGAAGCGTCGGCGGACTAGATCGGTGTAGGACTGTCCGCCCGCGTGGGCGAGCCGCGCCTCCGGCTCCGTCTCCACATACGCCGGACCCACCGCCTGGCGGAACTCGGCCGCCGCGTCCGGGCTCAGCCCGCTTGGTGGGACGGGGATGGCCGAGATCGGCACAGGAGCCCGCGGAGTCAGGTCACCGAGGCGCCGGGCGAGCCAGACTGGGACCCCGCGTACAGGCGTGGCGTCGTCCTCGGGGTCGGACCACCGGGCGAACGGCCGCGGTCCGAGGTCGGCATGCGCGAGCTCGTCCATGGGGAGAGCGTGACATATGCCACAGGATGATCACCCGAAGAGCGCGCAGGTCGATGCCATCGGACCACAGAACCTGACCGCACCGGGGGATCACGCACCAGAGGCCAGGCAGCACGGTACGACCAAGGCCGACGAAGGCGCCTCGAGTGAGCTCACGGCCGACCGCGTGCCCGGTGAGCCGGAGACCGCTGGGCGGCGACCGGAGGAGATTCTCGCCGCCCACGACGAGGAACGCCCGGCCCGGCGGCTGTCAGGCCCGGTGGACGTCGGTGTGACCGTCGCGTGCGCGCTGCTCAGTGTCTTCGTGCTGTGGGTGGTCTTCGCGCCGCTGGCCAAGGGCACGCAGTACTACCTGACGTTGTTCCTCGCCGCCGTCCTGCCGTTGACGTTTCTGTGCTACCGGCCCGGGCGGAGCCAGCCGTCGGCGCGTCGGCCGGTGTCACGGCTGGTCGAGCGACTCGGCTTCGCTGGAAAAGAGCACACACCCCGATCGACTGACAACCCGGGCTTGCTGGACTGGGCGCTCGCGGTCCTGTCGTTGGCGGTGGCGCTGTATCCCATCGTCGGTTTCGACGACTTCCTCGAACGCCGGCAGGTCCCGACCACCCTCGACCTCGCGGTCGGGCTCGTCCTCCTGGCGTTGGTGTTGGAGGCGTGCCGCCGCACGAGCGGATGGTGGCTTCCCGCGATCTGCCTCGGTTTCCTCGCGTACGCCTACTACGGCGGCTACCTGCCCTTGGACTGGAGCCTCGCCCACGTCGGCTTCAACGTCGACGAGATCGTGCCGCAGCTCTACATGGGGACCAGCGGCTTCTACGGCACGCCCCTCAACGTCGCGGCGACCTACATCGTGCTGTTCACGATCTACGGCGCCGTGCTCGACATGTCGGGGGCGGGGAAGTTCTTCATCGACTTGTCGTTCGCGGCGTTCCAACGACGCGGTCGACAGTCGCCGAGCGCACCAGGCCGGACGGTCACCCTCGCGGGTTTCCTGCTCGGGACGGTGTCCGGCTCGGGAACCGCCACCGCGGTGAGCCTAGGCTCGGTCGCCTGGCCGATCCTGCGGCGCGCCGGATACCCGAGAGAACGAGCAGGCGGAGTGCTCGCGGCGGCAGGCATCGGCGCGATCCTGTCGCCGCCGACGCTCGGCGCGGCGGCGTTCATCATCGCCGAGCTGCTGCGGACGAGCTACCTCACCGTCCTCATCTACGCGATCGTGCCGACGATCCTCTACTACGTCGGCGTCATCCTCGCCATCGAGATCGACGCGCGAAAGCACGGCACCCGCGGCGTCGAGATCCCGCACCAGTCGGCGCTCCGCCTCCTGCTGCGGTTCGGCTACCACTTCCTGTCGCTGTTCCTCATCGTGGCCTTCATGGCCGCCGACATCCCGCCGTTCCGTGCCGTCGTCTACGCCACGATCCTGCAGTTCCTGTTCTCGTTCCTCGACCCCGCGCACCGGATGACGCCACGCCGTCTGGTGCAGGCGTTGGCGACCGGAACCCGCAGTGTGCTGCCGGTCGCGACGGTGTGCGCCTCCGCCGGCATCATCGTCGCGGTGGTCACGCTCACCGGGCTCGGGCTCAACCTGGCCGGGATCATCGTCGACGGGGCGAGCGCGATCACCCAGGACCCGACGCTCATCCTCGTGCTCACGGCGGTGTTCGCCGCCGTCGCGGTGACCGTGCTCGGGCTGGCCGTGCCGGTCACCGCCTCGTTCATCATCGCCGCGGTCATCATCACGCCCGCGCTCGTGGAGCTCGGGGTGAGCCGCCCCGAGGCGTACATGTTCGTGTTCTACTACGCCGTCCTCTCGGAGGTGAGCCCGCCCACCGCGCTCGCCGCGCTCGCGGCGGCCGCCATCACCGGGGGCAACCCGCTGCGGACCATGTGGGCCTGCTGGTCGTACGCCCTCCCGGCGTTCCTCGTGCCGTTCGCGTTCGTGCTCAGCGAGAACGGGGCATTCCTGCTCGCGCAGGGGCCGATCCTCGGCGTCGTCTGGGCGACCGCGGTCAGCGTCGTGGCGGTCGCCGCCTTGGCTGCGGCCGCGGGCGGCTGGATCGTGGGGCCTGCCCACCCTGTGGAGCGGGTGCTCGCCTTCGTCGCTGCGCTGCTGCTCCTGTACCTGGAACCGATCACCATCGGTCTCGGCGGTGCGCTTGTCGTCCTCGCCGTGGCCATCCACCTCCTGCGCCGGCGGCTCGTCCGGCCGGCCCTCGACTCACGGGGAGGCCCATGATGAGAACGGCTCGACGAACGACCCGACGCACGGCGATCGCGCTCCTCGCGGGCGTGCCGCTGCTCGGCGCCTGCGGGGGCAAACGAACCGACAGCGAGACCGGCGGTGGTGGCGGCTCCCCGGGCGGTCGGTTGACCATCGCCACCGGCAACACCACCGGCGTCTACTACCAGCTCGGCGGCGGCTTGGCTCGCCTCATCGGCCGGCACATCGCGGGCTACCAGGCGACCCCGACGGAGACCGGCGCCTCGGTGCAGAACATCCAAGGCGTGGTCGCCGGCCGGTACGACATCGCGTTCTCGCTCGCCGACACGGCCAACGACGCGGTGAACGGCACCGGCTCCTTCGACGAGCCCCAGCCGATCGAGGCGCTCACCCGCCTGTATCCCAACTACACCCACGTCCTGGTGCGGTCCGAGACCGGCATCGAGTCCGTGGCCGACATGAAGGGCAAGCGCGTCTCCACCGGCTCGCCCAAGTCGGGCACCGAGGTGATCGCGAACCGGGTGTTGGAGGCGGCCGGCCTCGATCCGGCGTCCGACATCCAGGCGCAGCGGCTGGGCCTGCCGGAGACCCAGGACGGCATGAAGGACGGGACCATCGACGCGATGTTCTGGTCCGGTGGTCTGCCGACCGGTGGCATCACCGACCTCACCACGTCGATGGGCGATGCGGTGCGGTTCATCGACGTCACGCCGCAGCTCCCCGCGCTGCGAGAGGAGTACGGCCCCATCTACGAGGAGGGCGCGATCCCGGCTGACGTCTACCAGCAGCCCGCCGACGTGCCGACGATCGTCGTGCCCAACGTGCTCGTGGTGAAGAAGGGCTTCGACGCCGAGCTGGCCAAGCAGTTGGTGACGCTGCTGTTCGAGCAGCGCGCAGAGCTGGAGAAGGTCAACCCGGCGGCCGCGGACATCGAGTTGGAGAACGCCCGCAAGACCGACCCGATCCCGCTCAACCCGGGTGCGGCGGAGGCGCTCGACGAGCTCGGCGCGCCGTAAGGCCGTACTCACCGGGCTCAGGCCGAGGACTCGGTGTCCTGGAGTGCGTCCATCACGTCGCGCACCTCTTCGGCCTCAGGAACCCCCATCGCGCGGAACTTCTCGTAGGCCTCGCGGAGGAACCAGCGGGCCCGTGCGGGTCTGCCGGTGGCGTCCAGGCTTCGCCGAGTCGCCACATGGTGATCGCGTGCGCGTAGGGGAACCGCCTCGCCTGGGGGTCGGCGATGGCCTGCTCGCACAGGCGCACCGCGGTCTCGGCGTCGCCGCGACGGCGCCGAGCGTGGGCGAGGGCGGCGTAGGTGAGCAGCCCACGCGCGGTCGAGCGCCGCGTGTCGCTCGTGCTCGGGCTCGTCGCGCGTGGCGACCTCGCGCGCGTACTCCCGCGTGAGGTCGTGCATGCGGTAGCGGCCCGGGACGGGGCCTTCGAGCAGTTGGTTGTCGAGGAGGCGGTCGAGCAGTGTCTCGGCGGCGGACACGTCCCGGTCGAGCAGGCGAGCGGCGATCGGCAGGGCGGGCGTGGCTGTCCATGGCGGAGTCCTACGGGGGTGCCTTGCACCAGCTCGAGGTGGCCGCTCGTGAACTCAGCGACGATCAGAGGGTCGCCGTCGCTTGTCATGCCGCCGCGCGTGAGGTGACGCGTGCGAAGGCGGTTAGGAATCCCGCAGCGCACACGAGCAGCGTGGCCAGCACGAGCATGAGAGCTGGGAAGCTCCAGCCGACCGAGGCGACGACCGGTCCGATGCTGGCGCCGATGAACAGCACGAGCCCGGTGAGCGCCATGCCACCTGCGCGGTTCGGGGCCGCGGTCTCGCCGAAGAGGGTGATCATCGCCGGGATGGTGATCGCCACGCCGGTCACGAACACCAAGCTCGTGACGGCGATCCCGACGAGGGTCGAGGCGAACAGCGCCTCACCCGTGATCCCCACCGCCGCGAGCAGGTAGCCGAGACGGGCGGCGCCTGGATAGCCGAGTCGGCGGGCGATGACACCGACGAGCAGGGCGGTGAACATGCCGGGAAGTCCGACCAGGCGCAGCCAGATCACCTGCGAGGCCGCCAAGCCCAGCTCGACCAGGTGCGGGCCGAGGGCGGTGTACATGGCGACGAACGACAGCAGCAAGGTCACGTGGGCCGCGGAGAGCAGCAGCGCCGGCGGCCTCGAGACGACTCGCGCGAACGCTGCGAACCGCTGGCCCAACCCGCCGGGGCCGGCCGGACGGCCAGCTTCCTTCGGCAGGGTGACGAGCCCGACCAGGCTCAGCCCCAGGGCCGCCGCGCCGACCACGAAGAACCACGTCCAGCCGACCAGCAGCGTGATCGTCGCGGCGAGAACCTGACCGACGATGCCGGCCACCAGGAACGCCGTGGAGATCGCTCCGAGCGCCACCGGCCGTCGCGCCGGGGCGACGGCTTCCGAGAGATAGGCGAGAGCGGCCGGGGCGAAGCTGGCGGCCGCCAGGCCTTGCGCCGCGCGCAGCACGGCGAGCCCGGTCAGCGAGGAGGCGAAGACGCATCCGAGCGTCGTGAGGGTCAACGCGGCGATGCCGACGATCAGGATCCTCTTGCGCCCGTAGTGGTCTGAGATCGGGCCCCACAGGACGAACCCGATCGCGTAGCAGAGGCTGAAGACCGTCGACAGCGCCAGGGTCGCGTCTCCGCCGAGGGCGTCCCCGACGGGCCCGATGAGCGGGATCGCCGCGTACAGCTGGGTCAGTACGAGGAGCGCCATGGTCACCAGCAGCGCGACCGCACCCGTCGTTGCGGGGAATGCGCTGGTTGGCGCTGGTGTGGGAGCCGCCGAGTGAAGGCGAGCAGCGGACATTGACCGACTTCACTTCCAACTCAAAGGTTGGAGTTGACTGTAGTACGGTCGAGGCCAGATTCCAACCCCATCGTTGGAGTTGGAAGATGGTGCTCGACGACGCCGCCCGACCCAGGACGGAGAAAGGAGCAGGCGATGGCATGGGACACCGAGGGGACCAAGCGGAAGATCCTGGACGCCGCGGTGGCCGAGTTCGCCGCGTACGGGCCGGACGGCACCACCATCGCCCGCATCGCCCAGCGCGCCGGCGTGAACAAGGAGCGGATCTACTACTACTTCGGCGACAAGCGCGCGTTGTTCACATATGTCCTGCGCGACGAGCTCGCCAAGGTGGCGCGCGCCGTGCCGGTCGAGTCGTTGGCCAGCGAGGACGTCGGCGAGTACGCCGGGCGGGTCTACGACTACCACCGTAGCCGCCCGGAGCTGATCCGCCTGCTGCGGTGGGAAGGGCTCGCCTTCGACGGCGAGGTGCCCGACGAGGAGCAGCGACGCGAGTACTACAACACCAAGACGGCTGCCGTCGTGGCCGGTCAGGACGCCGGCGCCCTGACCAAGGAGATCGACGCCGACCACCTGATGTTGTTCATCCTCGCGCTGGCGGGATGGTGGTTCACCGTCCCCCAGGTCGCCCGCATGATCGCCGGCCCGGAGAGCGAAGCCGAGCACGTCCGTCGGCGTGCCGCCGTCGTCCGGGCCGCGCAACGGCTCGCCCGATCGTGACTCCTTCGCTCCCCACCTGCTGATCGTGAGCTGACCCCATCACCGGTTCCCGCCATCTCGGTGCTGGATCTCGGTGCTGCCAGGGTTGAGGGCTGACCGGGCTGGCCGGGTAGGACCCGCCGTCCATGGGGAATGAGGGAGCCCATGGCGGAGCGGAGAAGACGACGACTTCCATTGCGCAGACTGCCGCCCATCACGTGGGCCGCGCAGGAACCCACCTGGCGTGGCGCGCGGCCCGGGCTGATCGAGGCCGCACTCAAACGTGCCCGTGCCCGGCCGTCCGGCAACTGGTTCGTGCTCGCGGCCAGTCGCGAGATCCGACCGGACCGGCCGTTCGGACGCACCGTCGCCGGAGTGGAACTGGTGGCTTGGCGCACCCCCGACGGTGCCCTCCACGTCGGACCGGGATCCTGTCCGCACCTCGGGGCGCCGCTGTGTCTGGCCGCCGTCCGCGAGGGGAAGCTGATCTGCCGCTGGCACGGCCTCGCGTTCGGCGCGGACGGGTTTCCCGGCTGGGACCCGTTCCCGGCGTACGACGACGGCGTGCTCGCCTGGGTCCGGCTCGACCACGTCGGTGGCGAGGAGCCGTCGCCCCGCCCGGTCATCCCGCCTCGGCCCGCTCTGTCGGCGAGCATCGCCGCGGTCGCCACGATGACCGGCCGGTGTGAGCCGGAGGACGTCGTCGCCAACCGGCTCGATCCGTGGCACGGCGCGTGGTTCCACCCGTACTCCTTCGCCCACCTGCGGGTGGCGAAGGCGCCCGAGGAGTCGGAGCCCGCGGACGACCGGTTCGAGGTGGAGGTCGCCTTCCGGGTCGCGGGACGCTTCGGCGTCCCGGTGCGCGCCGAGTTCACGTGCCCGGATCCGCGGACGGTCCTCATGCGGATCGTCGACGGTGAGGGTGAGACCAGCGTCGTCGAGACCCACGCGACCCCGCTCGGGATGGACGAGCACGGCCATCCCCGAACCGCCGTCATCGAGGCGACGCTGGCCTACTCCGACCGGCGAGGCTTCGCGGTCGCGCGTCGGGCGGCCCCGGCCATCGCCCCGCTCATGCGCTTCGCCGCGAAGCGCTTGTGGAAGGACGACCTGGCCTACGCCGAGCGCCGCTACGAGCTGCGGACCTCAGGCCGCTGGCCTGGCTGAACCTCGGGCCTGGGCAGCCCCAGCGCCCGGTCGAGCCAGCGCAGTACGCCCCACCGTCCCGTGTTCGGCACGCTCCACACGGGATGGGTGGGCCGGCCCCACCCGTCGAGCAGATGGTTCGCCGCGAGCAGGCCGCTGGTCACCGCGCGCTCCATGAGCGCGACCGGCAGGTCGACCCGAGCGAGGTCTCCCGCCAGGACGACCGCTGGGTCAGGGGTGGTCACGCCCGGGCGGTCGGCGAAGCCACCTAGTGGGAAGAGCGGACAGTCGGCCCGCAGCTCGTGACGCTCGTCGACGACTCGGGCTTCGCGGGTCTCGGGGAACACCCGGTAGAGCTGGTCGACCAGCTCCTTGCGCAGGGCGTCCACCGCGGCGTCCTCCCCGACCGCGTAGGCGTGCAGCTCCACCACCGACCCGCCGGTGCGTGCCGCCCAGGCATGGGCCTCGTCCTCGTACCGGTCGAGCACGCTCACGTTGTCCAGCCGCCCGAAGCCCGCCGTGCCGACGAACGCGGGCCGCTCGGGCGCGACCGGACGGTCGAGCCACAGCCGGACGACCAGGAAGGGCGGTGCGCAGGCCAGCGTGTCGATCCGGGCCCGCCACGCGGCGTCGCCGAGATCCGGTGAGGCCGCGACGATCTCCCGCAGGCCGCGTACGTCGGTGGCCAGGACGACCGCGTCCACGTCGACGCCATCGGCGTAGCCGGTGAGGACACGCAGCCCGCCTCGGGCGCTTCGGTGGACGACTCGCGCGGGGGTACCCAGCCGGAGCTCGGCGCCGAGGTTCTCCAGGTACGCGGCCAGCGGCTCCCACAGCGCGTGCGGGAACGGTCGTGCCGGGACGTCGAAGAGCAGGCCCTCGCTCGATCCCAGGAAGTACAGGTGGAACATCGTGACCAGCTCGGCCGCCGAGAGCTCGCGAGGATCGGCGAAAAAGCTGCGGGAGAAGACGGAGAACGCCAAATCACGAGCCGCCGCTGGGAAACGGACACGGTCCAGGAACGACAGCGCGTCCTCGTGGTCGAGCCGCTGGTAGATCTCGGGGACCGAGACGTTCAGCATGGGCAGCGCCGCGCGGACGTTCACCCGCGAGAGCTCGCGCCAGGAGAAGGTCGGGCTCCTGGCGGCGAAGGCGAGGGCGTTCCACGGCGGTGTGCGCGGGATCCGTGTGAAGCCGTCTCGCGTCCCGTCGGCGTGGACCAGCGGGTAGTCCGGCAGAGGCACCAGCCAGCGCAGCTCTGGGTCGACGCGGGTGAGCAGAGCGCGCAGGTTGTAGTACTGGCGGAAGAACGCGTGGAAGCCGCGCGTCATGGTGACCGTGGAGCCGTCGCGGAGCCGGGTCGACCAGCCGGCGAGCCGGCCGCCGAGGTACGGCTCGCGTTCGAGCAAGGTGACCTTGACGCCGCGCTCGGCGAGCGCGACCGCCGCCGCGACACCAGCGAGACCACCACCGATGACCGCCGCGTGCGGACGGTCGGGCACACGAGGCCGCGTCGCCGGGTGGTCTCGTCGCGGCAGGGGCGGTGCGAGCACGGCCTTCGGGTCACGTCCTGGCGGCCTCGTCTCGACGCCACGACGCGAAGACGGTTCGTCGGCTCTCATCGACTGGTTACCCTCGCGGGGAAAGGACCTCGGTTCGGTCCACTGTCGGACCGACTGCGTGACCACCAGGAGGTACCCCGATCGACCGCTTCCAGTACCTCCTCCTCATGGGGGCGTGTCTGGCCATCACCCTCCCCTTGGAGATCGTCCTCGGCGCCCGGGTGTACCGGCGGCCGCGTCGGGTGCTGCGGGTGCTCGTCCCCGTCGTCGCGCTGTTCGTGGCCTGGGACGCGCTGGCGATCGCGCGCGGCCACTGGACGTTCAGCCCGCACTACACGACCGGGTGGTCGCTGCCGTTCGGCATTCCTGTCGAGGAGCTCGTGTTCTTCGTCGTCATCCCCGTGTGCGCGCTGCTCACCTACGAGGCGGTCCGACGTCTGCTGCGCGGCGACGCCGGTGACGGCGGCGGGCAAAGGTCCGACGACGCGGTCGCGACCGGTGGTGGCGATGGCTGACCCGCTCGTCCCCGAGTACACCGTGGCCGCCTTCGCGTCCGTTCCGGTGGTCGTGGCGCTGGAGCTCGTCGTGCTGCGCACCGGCCTGTTCCGCCGACCGGCGTACTGGCTGAGCCTGGCGATCATGTTCGCCTTCCAGGTCCTCGTGGACGGCTGGCTCACCAAGCTCAGCGCGCCGATCGTGGTGTACGCGCCGGAACACTCCAGCGGGGTGCGGTTCCCGTGGGACATCCCGGTGGAGGACTTCGCGTTCGGCTTCAGCCTGATCACGCTCACGCTCCTGCTGTGGGAACGCCTGGCGCGTCGGCCTCCAACGGTCCGGCGGCGGGATGGCCGCGCAGCATGGTCCACGCCGCGACGGCCAGCTTCTCCCGAGCCGGGACCTGCGCGCGAGCGCTGAACACGTCGTAGTCGGCCGCTTCGATGCGGTCGAGGATGCGGGAATAGAGCACCCGCGCGGTGTGCACGCAGCGTGCCGAGCGTGGTGGCAGCAGCGGGATGCCACGGTCGGCGCGGGCGTAGATGCGGCGAGTGCGGGCGATCTCGAAGCGCATGAGCGCCCGCCACGACTCATCGACCCGACGAGTACGCGGGTCGGCCCCGAACCTGCGCAGGTCCTCCTGCGGGAGGTAGACCCGGCCCCGGTCGAGATCCTCTCCCACGTCCCGCAGGAAGTTCGTGAGCTGGAACGCCACCCCGAGGTCGCGCGCCGGACCCAGCGCGGCCGCACGGTCGTAGGGCCGCAGCACCGGCAGCATCATCTCGCCGATCACCGCCGCTGAGCCGTCCATGTAGCCCATGAGGTCGTCCCAGGTGGCGTAGGAGGTGGTGTCGAGATCCATCGCCATCGACTGGAGGAAGCGGTCGAAGCACCCGGGGTCGATCGCGAGCGTCAAGGTCGTGTGGACGACAGCCGCCAGGACGGGGTGGTCGGACTCACCGACCGCGAGATCGGACCGGAAGCGCTGGCCGAACGCGTCGAGCGCCTGCCTCGTCACGTCGGCCCCGCGGCCGCCGGTCTCGTCCACGATGTCGTCGGCCACCCGACAGAACGCGTAGACCGCGTGGACGTGCCGACGCTGATCGGGCGCGAGGAGCCGGGCCGCCATCGCGTAGGTCTTGCCGTGTCGGCGGGAGATCCGGGCACACAGCCGGTACGACCGCCGCAGGTGGGCGTCGACACCGCGCTGGGCCCGTCTCACAGCTCCTCCGCCAGGTGCGCCACGCGCTCCGCCGCTAGCCGCCCGGACACCAGCACCATGGGGACGCCGACGCCCGGCACGGTCGCGCTTCCAGTAACGAAGAGTCCCCGCACCCGTGGGTCGGCGTTGGGCGGCCGGAACGGGCCGGATTGGAAGAAGGTGTGCGCCAGGGCGAACGGCGTCCCAGCCGCCATGCCCTGCCGGGCCCAGTCGGTGGGGTCGACCTGGTGCTCGACCACCACGTCGCTCGGATAGCCCCAGCCCTTGACCAGCTCGTAGAGGCGGTCTCGGGCTTGGTCGCGTTCGACACTCCAGTCGACCCGCCCGGTCGTCAGGTTCGGGACGGGTTCCAGCACGTAGAGGACCGAGCAACCCTCCGGGGCCAACGTCGGGTCACTGCGGGTGGGCACAGTGACGAGCACCGACGGGTCCGGCATGCGGCGCCCCTCCGTCATGATCGCCCGGAACGACGACGCCCACTCCGCGCCGAAGTGGATGTTGTGGTGGGCGACCTCCGCGGACGGCAGGCCCCGCACGCCGACGTGCCAGACGAACGCCGACGGCGAGTACCGAGCGCGGCGCAGCGACCGAGGCACGGTGAGGTCGGGCAGCAGGTCGCGGTAGGCGAGCGGAAGGTCGGCGTTGACGACGACCGCGTCGGCGGGGAGGTGGTCACCGTTGGCGAGCCGGACGCCGCGGACCCGTCCCCGTCCGGCGCCGAGGTCGTAGACCACGCGGTCGACCCGCCTGCCGTAGTGGAACGTCGCGCCGGCCGCCTCGGCCGCCCTCGCCAACGCCACCGGCACCGCGCCGATCCCCCCGTCCGGGGTGTAGACGCCTCGGACGGCGTCCATGTAGGTGATGATCGCGAAGACCGCGAGCGCCTGCCGTGGCGCGAGCCCGGCGTACATCGCCTGGAAGCTGAAGAGCCGGACGAGCCGTTCGTCGGAGAAGTACCGGCGGACCCGCCGCTCGAGCTTGCCCAGGGCGCCCAGGCGCAGCAGGGCCAGCGTGGGCGCCAGCGGCCGCACCAGGTCCCACGGTCGGTCGTAGTTGCGTTCGATGAACGCCGGCATCTCCACCCGGTAGAGCGCCTCCAGCCACCGACAGAACCGCACGAACCCCTGCTCCTCCGCCGGTCCACACTCGCGCCGGATCTCCGCCGCCATCGCCTCACGGCCGTGGCGGAGGGCGAGCGTGGTGCCGTCGGCGTAGTTGGCGCGGTACGCCGGGTCGAGAGGTCGCAGCTTGAGGTAGTCGGACATGCGGACGCCGGCCGCCTCGAACGTCGCCTCCAGCAGCTCCGGCATGGTGAGCACGGTCGGGCCCGTGTCGAACGTGAAGCCGTGCCGGACGATCCGACCCGCGCGGCCCCCGGGCTGGTCGGCCTGCTCGACGACGGTGACCTGGTGGCCCGCACCGGCCAGGTGGCAGGCGGCGGCGAGTCCGCCCAGCCCGGCGCCCACGACCACGACCCGGCACGACCGGCGAGCCGGCCTCCTCGGCCCGGGTGGCGTGGTCACGGAGCGTCCCCTTCCGGTCGCGTGGGCGGCTTGCCGCCATCCTGCCCAAGATCGCGCCGACAACGCCGGATTTCTCCTGGTCGAGGAAGCCCCGTGTGGCGCGACGCGTAACGCTGCCCGTTCGCCCGACTTGCCCAGCTTCGCCCGAGACAATGCAGGCGGTGGCGCGCCGAGGTGGCCGGGTTTCGCCCCTGACGGGAGGGGCTGTAAACTCTCCAACCGGTCCAGCGCTCGTAGCTCAACGGATAGAGCATCTGACTACGGATCAGAAGGTTGGGGGTTCGAATCCCTCCGAGCGCGCCACGTCCAACACACACCAACCCGCAGGTCAGAGGCCCCGTCCCCTCGGAGGGAACGGGGCCGTTTCGATCTTTGCGACGTCGTCTGCACTCAGATCTGCACTCATCCGGCCCCCGTCGGGTCGATGCGAAGGTCTGCCCCGGTGAACCAGCCGTCGAGCGCAACGGCGACCTCCCGGTACTGCGTCGGCAGGATGTGGGTGTAGATCTCGGACGTGGTGGTGATCTGCGTGTGGCCGAGGATCTCCATGATCACCCTCAGCGGCACCCCGAGCTCGAACAGCAGCGACGCGCAGCTGTGCCGCAGGTCGTGGAAGCGCACCGCGCGGACCCCCGCAGCCGCGCACAGCACCTTGAAGTGCCGGTAGACGTTCTGAGGCTCGAGCGGCGTCCCTCGCGCGGTGGTGAACACCAGATCCGGATCCGCCCACTCCTCCGCTTCGGCCCGCTGCGCCGCCTGACGCTGCCGTTGCTGTTTCAGGACGTCGACGCACACCTTGGGCAGCGGGATCGTCCGCCGCGACCTGTGGGTCTTCGTGCCGGTGAACCGCAGCTCGCCACCGACGCGCTGGAGTGAGTCCTTGACTCGAAGCGTCCCGGCGTCGAGATCGATCGCGGACCAGCGAAGTCCCAGCAGCTCGCCACGGCGAAGCCCAAGCAGCAACGCCAGCACATACAGCGGGTACAACCGGTCGCCCTCGGCGGCCGCCAGCAGCTTCCGAGCCTCGGCCGGCGTCAGCGGCTGGAACTCTTTGCGCTCGTAGCGGACCGGCTTGACCTCCCGCGCGACGTTCCGTGCGATCAGATCCTCACGACGAGCATCCTCAAGCGCCCGACGCAAGATCGCATGCAGGTAGTGGACCGTTCGCCCGCTCAATGGCGCGCCGGTCCGCCTCGCCACGACACCATTGCCGAATGTCTTCGCGTGAATCCTGTGGCCGTTGGCTTTGTCCCGCAGGAATCGGCGCACGTCATCCTTGGACAACTTCGCGAGCTGTATGTGCCCCAACGCCGGAATCAGATGACGGCGCGTGAGATCCGCATAGCTCGCCTGCGTGCTCGGCTTCACCGTCCCAGGCAACAGCTCAGTAAGCCAATACTCCAAGTACTCCCCGACCCGTAGCCGAGTCCGATCCAGATCAAGACGTTGCCCCGCATACTCCGAATGCAGCTCCCGAAGCTTCGCCAACGCCTCCTGTTCTGTCTTCGCGTACCGACGAACCGTCCGCCGCTTCCCGTTGACCATGCCGAGGTCAAGCTGTGCACACCACCGGCCGTCACTCGAGCGACGGAAGATCGACCCTTCGCCGTGCGCCCGACGCCCTCGCCCCCGTTTACTCACGCCGCCTCCCCGCTGAGGCTCGCGATGTACTCATCCAGCGCACTGACCGGTATCCGACGGCAGCCGTCGATCTTTACCGACCGGAGCCGACCGGAATGAATCAACTGATAGACCTTTGTCCGGCCAAGACCGAGCACCCGAGCGGCCTCGACCACCGTGAGCAACTTGCGCTCCATCTCCGTCCTTTCTCACGCTGCCCGACCGGTTGCTGAAGTGCTGCCGCCGTGGGGTCCGGCGCGTTGCTTGGCTTGCTGGTATTGGGTCTGCCATCGGTTTCGTTCGGCGATGGCTGCGGTGATGACGGCGGGGTAGTTGGGTGGGTTGTCGGGGTCGGGTGGCTGCCAGAGGTAGCGGGGGTGGCCGTCGTCGCGGAGGACGGTTGCTGAATAGCGGTCGACCTGGCCGGGGTTGATGCCGGCGGCTTTGAGGATGGCGTGGACGGCGGCCCGCCGGTCGGCTCGGTGGGTGGCGAGGGTTTTGCCGGTCCACTTGCGGGAGACGAGGACGCGGCGGCCGCCGAGTCCGAGGTGGTCGCGGTCGTGGGCTTTGGCGGGGCACTCGCCGGGGGTCATGCCGGGTTGGGCGCCGGAGGGTTGGATGCCGTAGGCGAGCCAGTTCGCGCACCGTGGCGAGCAGGGCAGCCAGCGGATCTCGCGGTGGAGCCGGTCGATGTGCGCCTCTCGCGCGGCGGAGGGTTCGGTGTCTTCGCTGTCGTCGTCGAGGGGGTCGGTGATGGCTTTGGTGAGGTACTTGGTGAGGTAGCCGATCCTGTGGTCGGCCTCGCGGGTGCCGGCGATGATGCCTTGGATATCGGTTTGGGCGCCGAACCGGATGACGTGCGCCGGCTCAGCATCGGGGTCGTTGTCGAGGGCGTCGAGGGCTTGGTGCCAAGTGGGGAGTGGGCGGTCGGTGTCGGGGTCGACATAGGCCCGCTGTCGCTCATCCCAGACTGGGGCGTGGTCGGGGCCGTAGATGATGCGGTCGTGGCGTGGCCACCACACCGACGCGTAGGTGGCCGCGACGACCTGCCGCAGGATCCGCCGTGGGATGGCGCCGCGGATCGCGGCATGAATATGAGGTGCGAGCCGGCGCTGGGGTTCGATGGTGGCGAAGTATTGGACGTCGTAGCCGACCGCGCGGCGAAGGTTCTGGATGAATCGGTCCCACAGCTTGGGCAGGTGCATCGCGTCGAGGGCGGCCCGCCGGTAGTCGTAGGAGTCGGGGTCGACGGGGGTGCCGTCGGCGCGCACGGGGCCGTAGCTGGGCATGGTGACGGTGAGGAACATCGACGGCCGGAAGACTTTGCCGGTCTTGGTGTCGGTGAAGGTGCGGCCCACGGTGTGCGGCGCGACAGGGAGTCGCGGCAGGTCGGGCACGTCATCGCGGCGGCGCGTGGACCGCACCCGACGTGCCGGCCGCTCACCCGGCTCGGTGAGCTCGCGCAGCGCTGTGGTGACTGCCGCGAGGAGCGCGACGGCGGGAATGATCTGCGGGTGGGTGAGCCACCACAGCGGCCACGGCCGGCGTGGTGGTTCGGGTTCACGGTCGAGGTGCCAGCCTTCGCGGCATTGGTGCATCCGCAGCCGGCGGGCACGCTCAGCACAACTCGGGCACACCCGCGCGAGGGTCGATCCGCACGGGATCGGCACCAGCCGGGTCTGGCCGGTCAGGGTGTCAATGAGCCGCCGCACCACGGGCCGGACGCACACACCTGCTTGGATCGCACCCGCCCGCACCGTCTCCAGGTCAACTGGCGGTTTGGCCATCGCGTCCGCGCCCCCTTACCAGTCCACTGCTTCGATGTAGGCGCTGGGGTTGTGGTCGAAGCCGCCGTGCATGCGTTCGCTGTGGGCGTTGGCATCACGGTTGGCTTCTTCGAAGGTGGCCCGCTTAGGGCCGCGCATGTCGCAGGCGGCGCATCCACCCCGGTAGGCCCACGGGTAGCTCGGAGTCTTCTTCTTGTTTCGTTTCCACGGCCACACGGTGAGGCTCCTTCGCTGACTCGATGGGGGGTTCGTGGTTATGCCGCCACGCCGGCCCGATCCCCCGCAGCTGCGTCGATGAGGCGCAGCTCGGGGATGGTGGTGCCGGGGGCGTAGAGGGAGCACATGGTGTGGATGTCGTGGTCGCTGATGTAGGAGAAGCGGACCCGGGTTGGCTCTGTGTGGCCGTCTTCGACCACGAACCCCACCCCCGGGGTGTCCTCGCTGATCTGGTCACAGCGGGCGCCCCGGTCTCTGGCGCCACCGCCGAGCACTAGATCCACCTCGGACTGCTCCGACAGCCGCAGCGCGATCCGCGCGGGAAACAGGCCACGGGAGGGTAGGACTTCTTTGCGGGGGTCTTGCAGCGCGGCGACGACCAGGACCCCGACGGCGCGGCCTTGCGACAACAGCAGGTTGAGCGCGGCTTCGATGCGCCTCTTGGCGTCGCGGTCGACGACGTAGGCGGTCAGGCTCGCCAACTCATCGATGAGGACCACGATCAGCGGTTCAGCGGGGCTCGGTTTGTGCATGCGGGACCGTCCGCGAAGCCGCTCCTGCCGGCGCCGCATCACCGCCACCGCCGCCTCGAGGAAGGCCGCGAACTGTTGCTCGTAGCTGGCGGTGTCCTTACCGCCCTTGGTCGGCTTTCCGTCGTCGAGGGTGGTGTCGGCGTGGTCGGGTTGGCCGTAGCAGACGCGGGCGAACAGGCGTTCGCCGGCGGCGAGTTCCATCCCGCCTTTGGGGTCGATCACCCACAGCTCCACCAGCCGCGAGCGGATCCCCTCCCCCAACGCCCGGATCAGTGACCACAGCACTGAGCCTTTGCCGGCACCGGTGGCGCCGACGATGAGCCAGTGGGTGCCGAGCAGCCGCATCGTCCACACCAGGCCGTCTTCTCGCAGCGCCACCGGGAGCGCCTTGAAGTCCGGTTTGGCTGGCACCTCAAACGGTGCTACGGGTTCGGTGAGCGGGTCGCGCACCACAAACCACAGCTCCAGCACCCGCGAGGCCCCGCCGCGCCGGGACCGGCCGGCGGAGCGGACACGGCAGTCGGAGGCCTCAAACGCCTGGGCGAGCCGGTCAGCGTTCTTGGCGAAGTCGGCCAGCACTTGGCCGGGCAGCATGCGCACCTGCACCCGGTCCACCGTCGCGGTCGACCGCACCCGCCGCAGCTCCGGGAACTGCTGCTCGCCATCGCGGGACACGACCAAGCCGAGGTTGGCCATCACCGCCTGCCACTCCCGCCGGTACACAAACACCCCACGCCACCACGCACGCACCCGCCACGCCACCAACCAGCGGAACGAGCCCGGATGCGCACACCGCCAAGCCACAACCACCGCCACGGCACCAGCAGCCAGGCCCACAACCGCCGGCACACCGGCCGACGCGTACAGCCACCACAACCCCCAACAGGCCCCGGCCGCCAGCCACACACTTGGATGGCAGGCCAGCCACCACAGCCCGGCAGCTAGCTTCGACCCCAGCCACAGCGCGATCACCGCGCCCAAACCGATCCGGATCACCTCAGGCCGCACCTGCGGAGCCTCAGCCACGGCCACCACCCCCCAGCAGCGCAGCCAGCCGAGGCTTCGACCCGCGACCTTTCGACCGCCGCCGGCACCGCTCACACAAACCGTCAGCCGTGGCCGCCTCGAGCCGGCCGCAGCCAGCGCACCGGTACACCCAGCCAGCAGACCCCGCCACCGGGGCGAACAACTCCTCCTCACACGCCACACACCGTCGGCGCGTGTGTCTAGACTCAGACACGACTTCGCTCCCTCCACAGGGATCGAGGTTGTTGAAGGCGCGAGGGCGGTGGGGTCCCGGGCAAGGTCCAGCACCGCCCCCGCGCGCTTGTCACATCAAGACGGCCCGCCGCCTACGCGGCCGCGTCCTTGCTCTCCCGCGAACGCCCCGCACTCCGCGGCTTCGGCGCCACAATCCCCGTCGCCCTAAACGACCAGGCCAACCGCGCCCGGCACCGATGCGCACCCGGCCCACCCGAGCACCGCGACGTATCCACATACGGCGCCACCGTCAGCCCCTCGAACTCCACCGGCCGAAACGGCATCCCAGCAGGCGCCTCCGGCAACACCGGCTTGTGCTCCGACACGATCCGCACCGTGATCGCCTTATCCCTCGCCTGCGGGTCCGCATCCAGCACCTCAAACGTCCACACCGCAAGCCCGGTGTCCTTGTCGACCTGCTGCACGAACCGATCCGACGTCGACCTCTCAAAATCCCGAGCCGGCTCCACCTCCGTCGCCACGAACGCGTACAACCCATGCGGGAACACATCCACCGAATCCACCGGAAGACGCCCAGCAATCGCCATCTGAATGACCTCCTTGCGTGTTGTCTACCCCTCTAGACATACGTTCCGCACCGATTCCTTCACCGTGTCTAGGGGGATATACGCACGGTACGTAGCTTCGCGACAACTGTCAAGGGGGGTATACGCAGGTCTACACTCTGGTGGTCCAGCCGACTGACGCGGGTAACGGAGAGTGGCGATGACGGATCCGCTCAAGCGGGTGAGCGGCTTGACCGATCCCTTTGAGCAGCTACGTGCTGCTACGGAGGAGATGGCTGCCGCGCAGACCCTAGTCACCGAGCTTGCCCGCCTGCGTCGGCGCATCATCCATGAACTGCGCGACCAGGGCTACACGTACGCCGAGATTGCGAGCCGGGCTGGACTGACGCGGGGGCGCATCCACCAGATTCGTTCGGCAGGACCCGCCCCGGAGGGTGCATTCCTTGGCGAAGGTGCAGTACGCATCGTGACGCCACTGAAACAGGAGAGCATCCGTCAGCGTCCCGTTGTCGCGGTCGAGGACGTCACGATTGCCAACAGGTTGTCCGACCTGGCCCGGTCGCTCAACCTGGCGCCTTCGATCGAACACATACCGATCGGGGGTTCGATCGACCTGAACCGTCCAAACCTCGTTGTGGTCTGCGGACCACGACTATCGGAGGACGTCGCGGGCGTCCTCGCACAAGATCCCTTCATCAAGTTCGAGCGGGCAAGTGACGGCCCTTGGACCCTCGTCGACACATGTACCGGACAGCGCTACCGGTCCGGCCAAGACGATGATCCCCAGCGCCCCTACGACGTCGCCTACCTCGCGCGGCTGCCGCGACCGGACCGGCAGGGGACCCTCCTGGTCTTCACCGGCATCCACCCTCAGGGCTCACTTGGCGTGGCGCGGTATCTCATCGACGAAATCTCCGAGCTGTACCGCGAACTTCGCACCGACACCTTCTCCGTCATCGTCGGCACCGAGTACGACCCATCAACCAGCGAGCCTCGCAACGTTGAGCTGCTGACTCCCTTCTACCGCCACAAGGACGCCTGACATGTACGTCACTCTCGCGACTGAGCCAGCACGACCCGACCGACCCAACGAAGACTTCGTGGCGACAACCCTCGACAACCTGGTGATGCTGGACGGGGTAGGCACGGCCGGTACGGAGTCCGGCTGCATCCACGGCACTCCGTGGTTCGTCCAGCAGCTGGGCACCACTCTTCTCGCCGCGTTGACCGCCCAGCCCGGGGCAGATCTCGCTGGGGTGCTGGAGGAGGCAATCATCGCAGTGCGCAGCCGGCACGCCGGCACCTGCGACGTCGACCACCCTGGCACACCCTCCTCGACCGTGATCCTGCTTCAGGAGCACGCCGACCAGGTGAACTACCTCGTCTTGGCCGACTCCGTCCTGCTCCTGGACACGACTGACGGGCTGCAGGTCATCACCGACGACCGCGAAGCCACCTTTGCCGCCCTAGTCCGCGGCGACCTGGATGCCACCACCAACGGCACGCCCGAGCACGAGGCCGCCCTAGCCAACTTCATGACACGCATCCAGGCCTACCGCAACCAACCCGACGGGTTCTGGGTCGCCGCCGCCACACCCGAAGCCGCCCGACAGGCCATCACCGGCACCGTCCCCGCCGCCTCCGTCCGCCGGGCAGCCGTCCTCACCGACGGCGCGACCCGCCTCGTCGACCGCTTCGAACTCTTGGACTGGCCTGACCTGCTCGACATCCTCGACACCGCCGGACCTGTCGAGCTCATCCGACGCACGCGCGAAGCTGAAGCCAGCGACCCTCACGGCCGCCGGTGGAAACGCGGCAAAGCCACCGACGACGCCACGGCCGCCTACTGCACCGCCTTCGCCCGCACCCCTGCATTGCTGCATTGACCTCTACCAGATCAAGGGCGCGCCGCTGACGCGGCGCGCGCCGCGCCCGGCCTCGGCACTGCGGGCGGCTCGGGGCCGTCCTCGGCCGGGCCGGCGCGGCCACGACAGGCGGCACACCCCATCTCTGGCCCGCGGTCAACAACAGAACGCGGGGGCGCTGCCCCCGCACCCCCGGTCCTCCCTCCGGGAGAGAAACCGCCGGGCCTCTCTCCCGTCGGTCGGCCACCGCACGCGGCGTACCCGGAACCTGCCCGGGGCCGCAAGGCCAAGCCGCAAGCGGTCGCCCAGCGAGCCTTGCGACCCCGGACAGAACCCGGGTCCGGACAAGCTGTCCGACCGACGGGAGAGAAGCCCTCGAGCTCCCCGACCGCTCGCCAGACTGCGCCTCGCGCGCGACCCCCGCCGTCCGTCGAGACCTGCACTCAACTCTGCACGCAACAAGGTGGACGAACGCGGCAACACCCGAACCACGACGACCACGACTGTGCAGGCCACGAACCCCCACGAACGCGCTCGGAAGTACCGGCCGCGACTACGGATCAGAAGGTTGGGGGTTCGAATCCCTCCGAGCGCGCCACGTCGAGCACACACCAAGTCGCAGGTCAGGGGCCCTGTCCGCTATGGACGGGGCCTTCGTCGTCCCGGCGTCCGGTGATGTGTGATCGAGCCTGGGGCCAACCCTGAGCTGCCCTCGCCCGCCGTCTACCCACGGGGTACTGGTCGGCAGCCGCTCCTCTGGCTGTCTGGCGTGGTTCCCCGAGGACGCGCACGGAGTCGGCGTCGATGCTCACCGTCCCGCACTGGGCGCATGTCGGGCTGAGGTTCGAACCCGTCCGTGCGTCCCACGCCCAGCACTCACCGACCCGCAGCCCCACGGCCGATGGCTCGCGTCAGCGTCTCGAGAAGACTGTCCTCGCGGCTGAGCGCGTATGGCACGCGGAGCCACCGCCGCGTGGTGTCGCGAAGCGGAGGTACCGCATCGCGTGCATGAGGGCTGCGTCGACGATCTGCTCGGGTGACGGTATCGGCGTGGTGCTGCTCTCGGTGTAGCCGGTGTAGAAGGCGACGGCATGGTCGGCGTGCCAGGTGAGATCTTCGTCGAAGAAGACGCAGATCAGCGGGTACCCCAGGTCGATCGCGATCGGGCCGGTTCCGGCTTCGTCCCAGTCGAGGAGCACGAGTTCGCCGTCGGGTCTCTGTGCGACGTTGCTCAGGTTGATCTCGCCGTGGATGGTGGCCGCCGGACACTCGCTGATCCGTCGAACGCGATGGATGAGGGAGCGGAACTCGTCGGCGAACGGGTAGTCAGCGGCGTGCTGGTCGAGTTCGTTCGCGGCGGCCTGGACCGGTATCGCGAAGGGTTGTGGGACAGGTGGGAGGGCATGGATCCGAGCCAGAGGGTGCCGAGGCCATACCACGTGTCTCTGTTCGACGTCTCTCTGCTCGACGATGGTCGGCCGCCGCTGATGTCCTCGTAGACGGTGACACCCTTGCCCTGGTCGACGACGTGCAGCGCGCCCGTCAGATCCGGCACGATCGCCGGGACGTGACGTGGCAGCGCCTTGACGAGCGCCGCCTAAACCTACAGTGAACCCTCCTCGATTGCTCCGGGCGCCTCATCGACCTTGACGGCGAACCAACCCTGGTCGCTGGCGACCCGCTCGACGAACCGCGTCGGGTACGTCCGCAGGCGCTCGAGCAACCGGACCCCGGTCAGACCCCATCGAGACTTCAAGAGCTCGCTCGTCCACGTACGCACGTCAACCCCCTTGCCAAGCCTCCACACCGCCTGCCAACGTCCCTGCACTCCGCAGGAGCGTCTGCGGGGCCCAGCATCCGCGCGTGACCACCTCCGCCTTACGACACTCGAGGCCAGACGAACGGTCACGTCCTGCCGGCTTCCGCGACTTGGCGTACGACGCAACCTCCGGAGGTCCGATCTCGTCAGCATCTCGCTTCCGTCCTACGCGTGGCCGGTCCGCCCGACACCGAGACGGTGGGAGCAGTCTTCGACGAAGCGATCTGCAAGGACTTCGGATGGACGTGCCCTTCCACGGCGACGAAGAGCCGCCGTACTCTGCGTGCCGATTCAAGGACCTGGACAGTCAGCGCCTGGAACCTCGACAACATCGACGCCGCTGTGCTTCGAGGAGGGGCCACCGCAGCACGGCCGCGTGGCACGTCCTCCTCCGTCACCGGCGGGAGCTTGACGCATGGTCACTGAGCCACACGATCGTCGACATGTCCACAGCCTCCGCGCAGGCGAGCGCCTTCTACGAGGACTTCCTCACCAGAGGCTTCGTCTTCACACTCCGAGACGACGCCGGTATCCCGGCTCCCCGTAACACGGAGGGTGTTCGCGTCAGCCGTTCCGGTCCAGGCGGAGCAGCGTCGAGAGAGTCATCGCCGACGCGCCTAACGTCAACGACGTCGTGATCGCCCCGGTGCGCTGGTACGGCACGTCCTTCTCCCATTCGTGCTAACGCTTGTCGAATCGACGTTGGCTGGGCTCGACTGAACCAGAGGAAGATTCCGACGAGGAAGAAGACCGATGAGCCCACGGAAGGTACCCGAACGTCTGGAAGTTCATGCGAGCGATGGCGGACAGTGAGCGGAGAGAACGTGCCACGTACGTGCCTTCCTCGGGCGGCTGGACCCCCCGAAAGGCACGCGTCCCGGCTGGAACTAGGTTCTCCCCAACGGGGCGGTCCCGCGCCTCGACCGCATGTCCAGGTGAGTGCGCGTGTGGTACCACACGCCATTCGTCGAACGGTTCGCCATGGCGTGGATGTGGCACCACGGTGGGTTCGACGTTGCTCCGTGCCGATTTGCCGAGGATCACACCTAGACGGGATCCCTCCTAGAAGTCTGCGGCGGCTGGACGCGTCCAATTGCAGCCGACCGTCCGCGGCCAAGCCAAAAACCGGGATGGATGCCGATCCTCATATGAGCTATCTAAGCCACCGTCGCGTTGCACGGTGATCAGACCGTCCAACCCACTTTCCAGCTGGTCGACGCCGTTAGCCACCAACGTGACCGGGCACTCTTTGTCCCCTTCGATCGACGCCGGAACCGCTGTCCTCCAATGCGTGCTGCTCGCTCCTTCGTGGACTTCTTCTTAGCCGAAGGCGTTTGCTTTCCAGCGCGCCTAGGTGAGACGGCTGCTTGTCCATCTTACAGAGTCGGATAGCGCCGTCGCGTCAGGTAACGGTCTGGGTCCGGAAATCGGCCTGCAGAAAACCTTCGGATAGCCTCAACAATGGCGGCCTCATCGGCGTCGAGGTTTCGCAATGGAATGACGACTGCGAAGGGTAGTACGCCGGAGACGCGTCGTGTCGCCCTAGAAAGCCGGCTACGCCGCAGGGCGGCCTGCACGGACTGCGGTCCTTCGATGACGAGTGACCTTCCGGACAACCTCCCCCATGCAGGATGGCGACGCTACCAAGCGTTGTCCAAGGAAAACTGCGGCTTCCTCGCCGATCGACAACAGTCATGCCGCTCGTATCGATTATCAAGCGGCGGTCTTCGAATGCACGTAGTCGGCCGAGGATCACGACACCGACCACGCTCGCAAAGAGGAAGGTATAAGTCCATACAGTTCGCGTTGTCGAGGCGCTTCCAGTAAACGACTGGACGAGGTTGACAAGCACCGCGATCGCACAGACCAAGGAAGCTAAGGCAACGATCACGGTCGCTGCGGCCGGCACCCGAACTTTCGTCTGGGTGGTAAAGATTTCACCCGAGGACACAGTACTCTCCCTCTATAGCCTTCCCGCGCGATCCGTAGACTCGTATTTGTGCCGGTCCGGGAAACGTCCGTCCCGAGAATCTTCAGATGGCGTCATGTCCGTTGCTGTCGCGGCTGTGGAACCGCCCTCCGGGCGCGTAAGGGGTTGGGCGACGTCATAACGATCCTCAGACGGGGAACGCTGGTGGGACTCCGGGCTCCCAGTCGGGTACCGTGGGAAGGCGGTCACCGAGCCCTTCGCGCCAGTCGTTGAGGAGCTCGACGAGTTTGTCGACTACCCAGTCGAGAAGGCGGATGGCAGCAGCGAGTACTGTGGCAATCAAGGCGTAGCACCCGAGGGTGCCGACCCAACCGGCCTTGGTTGCCGCCCAGGCGGCGGTCCAGGCCTCGGTAATGGCAGCGGGAATTCCGGCAGTACCGACGCCGGTGCTGACAAGGCAGCTATGACTGCACAGAGTGCGACGTAGATCGCACAGATCGTTGTGCAGACGAGAATCACGAGGTTTAGAACCCATCGGAACAGGTCGAGGATCCAGTCGACGATCTGAAGAACGATTTCTGGGATCCAAAGAATGAGCTCTACGCAGGCCGTGAAGCCCTCCCAGATGGCTCCCAGTATGTCACCAAAAACATCTGCAGCTGAGCCGGACCAACTCAAGTTCTGCTGCCCCGCCTTGAGCTCATCAGCGCAGTCAGACATTGTTTGAGCGGCCTCGATGAAGGCAGTTGTCCGCTGCTGAATGGCCTCTGGGTCGCCGTCGGCGTCACTTAGCCAATCGACTGGATTGGGGATGCCGAAAAAGCTTAGCGCTTCGAGTGCTCCGCCGAGGTTGATGTTTACGGTCGACGTCAGGCGAGCCATAGCTTCAGTCCTAGATTTCGATATTGGTGGGGAGCTGGGTATTGGTTTCCTCGGTTTGCGCGTAGTTCAGGATGGCAATCTTCAGTCGCTCGAGAATCTGTGCGGTCGTCCGCATCGCTTCGACAAAGGTATCGGCACTTTGAATCGTCGCGTTATGCTGTGCGCGAGCGGCGTCCTGTGCGACGGGCGGGTAATCGGACGCATTAGGTGTGGCGCCGTCAAGCTTTGTGGCGGCTTCTCGGAGTTTGTTGATTGTCGTGGTTAGCGGGCCGGAGGCGAAGTCGCGCAGAGTCGAGAGATCGACTTATGTCGTTTCCCCCATGGCTCCTCTTCGCGGATCAGGCTTGAGCACAGACGGTAGCAACGAAAGGGCGGCCGAGCAACGTAGCGTCATCGGCCTGTGGATAACTACGATCGCCGCTCCGAGGTAGGTACGGTGTTAGCCGGATGTCTGCACGGGAGGATCTGGTGATGTACGACGCAGACGAGTACCTCAATCGGATCAACGAGCAAGCCCGTGAGAGCCTCGAGCGCGTCGGAGAAAGCCTCCGTGGATTGGAGGATGTGACCGGCGACGGTGAGGCGGAGGACGGGCTCGTCAAGGTGCGCCTAGGACCTGGGGGGGAGGGTGCGAGAGGTCTCCATCGATCCCAGGGCGATGCGGAGGTCGTCGGAGGAGCTCGCTGAGCTTGTAAAGGAAGCGTTGAATCGTGCCCACGACGACCTGGCCGCAAGGATCGCGGAGAGTGGAGGACCGGTTGAAGAGCTTCGCAAGCTTAACCAGGCACTTACCGCTGAGCATGGTTCGCTTGCTGGCGCCCTCCAGAACATGCAGCAGCAGATGCGGAACCAACTTGAACGGGCGGTGGCTGAACTGGAGCGTCTTCGCCCCAATCCAGAGTGGCGTAGGTTGCGTCGGTGAGACTGGATCGTTGCAGCAAGTCAGGGGGTCTCTGAGGAGGCTGTTCTTTCAGCCTCCTCGCACCGTCCGTGGCGCCGCATGCTGTTCTCGAAAGCGTCCGTCTGTTCGGCATCGTCCCGGTCGTTCTCTACCGTGACGATCTGGTCGGCTCGTCGCCGGCGCCGGTCTGCTTCGCCACCAACTCCTCACGTTGCTGCGGCACGAGCGGACAGACGGGTCCTCGAGAGAAGCGCTGAACCAGACGGCGGGGCGCCTGTACCTGTGGCGCCAGCGGCCGGACCTCGCCGTACGACTGGTCCGGTCAGCTGACTACGGGGCCGGTCAGTGGGCGGCGCTCAAGCCACAGTGCGCTGCCTAGCGGGTCGCTCCGGCCTGCCGGGTTCTTGGTCGCGAGTTCGGGGCGACCGACGCCGGAGCGGGTCCGGAGGGTTTCGGATGGGTGGCGGAGGAAGGCATTCACCATTGGCGTCTACGCGGCTATCGCCTACAACGAGGACGAGCGGGCTCCCGACCTTTGGTCGCGGTCAACCGCTCCGACGGCAGCGACTCCACCGGCTCCATCTGCGGTAACCCCGTCGGCGCTCAGTACGGCACTGAGGCCCTCCAGCCGACTGGATGGGGAAGGTCCAAGGACTGCAGACCATCGGGGACCTTTCGCTCGCCTTCGCCCAGGAGTTCCTCGAGCGGTCGTAATGGCGAAGCATCTGTGCCTACTGTTCGATGTCACGGTCGCTCGTGGTCAGACCTGCCGTCGGTGGACGTGACCGGTCGGCGAAACGTCCTATGGTGGCGGCATGAGGAGCGCGCGTTGGGCGTTCGGCGCCGTTGTGCTCGGGGCCGGCTATGGCACGGTCACCTCGTTCGTCAACGACGTGTCCTCCCAGTACGGAGTGCTCGGCAGCCGTATCGCCGACACCGGCTGGGCGCCGGCTCTCAAGGTCGTCAGCCAGCTGCTCGACGTCGGCTGGTCATGGGCGGCGCTCGCGGTGGCCGCGGGCTGGCTGGTGCCAGACACTCCTGTCGAGCGGCGGCGTCCGGTGTCTCGTCGGTTCCGGCGAACCCCCAGGGGATACTCCAGGGGCCCTGCGTCTGTGGCGGCGGGCAAGGAGGAAGGGTGACCTGGGTGCTCGTGGCCGCGGGTCTCGTGATCGCGGTGATCGTGTGGGCGGAGATCGTCCACTGGCGGTCGTCTCGCCGTCTCACGGGTCCCGATCGTGGCGGCTCCGAGGCTGTCGTCGTCCTCGGCTACCGCAACCCACGAAGCGACCGGGCGAACGCGCTGAACCGCTGGCGGGTCCGGGCGGGGCTGCGCTCGATCGATCCCACCGCGCCGTGCTCGCGTCTGATCTTCTGCGGTGGTCCGCATGAGGCGGCGGTGATGGCGCGGTACGCGACCGAGGAGCGCGGGTACGGCGGCCAGGTCATCCGCGAGGAGGAGTCACGGTCGACGTGGGAGAACATCCAGGACGTCATCCCCTACCTCGAGGACGTCGACCGCATCAAGATCGTTTCGAACCCGCTGCACGCCGAGAAGGGACGCCTGTACTTGTGGCGGCAACGGCCGGACCTCGCCGCACGACTGGTCCGGTCCGCGGACTACCGGGTCGGCGAGTGGGCGCCGCTCAAGCCGCTGTTCGCCGTCCACGGGTTGCTGGACTTGGCCAAGAGCACGAAGAACCTCGCCGCACAGGCCTAGCGCACAAGCCGCCGGCGCTCTGGCGTCTGACGGCGCAGCCAGGCTTTCAGCGTTCGACCGAAACGGCGTGGTCGGAGTACCCGCGGACGGCTGGGCTCGCCGACCATGGCCGTTGATCCCGTGCCGTTCCTGCTGATCTCCGGCCCGCCGGGCGTCGGAAAGACAACGGTCGGATGGGAGATCTTCGACCAGGTCGTCGACGAGGGGCATCGAGCGGCCCTCGTCGACCCCGACCTCATCGGCGTGTGCTGGCCAGCCCAGAGGACGACCCCTACAAACGAGAGGCTCAAGGCGCGCAACCTTGAAGCGATGTGGCGGAACTATCGAGACGCCGGCGCACGCTGTCTCATCGCCGCCGGCGAGATCGAGAACCGGGATCGCTTCGCCGCCTACGTGGACGCGATCCCGGGTGCGGTGCCCACACTGTGCCGCCTGACCGCCCGGCACGATGAGCTGCGACGGCGGATCGTCACGCGCGGGCGTGAACGAGGTGAGGAGATCGAGAAGCTCTACGAGCGCGCGGTCTACCTCTCTCGGGCGCTGGCCGAGAACGATGTCACGAACTTCTGGGTCGAGACCGACGACCGCGGCATCGCTGACGTGGCGAAGCTCGTCAGAGCACGAGCAGGTGGTTGGCCGGCAACTCTTCTTTGAAGCTCCACCCTGATCGCACGCGTCGCCGACTCAGTTCCGCGTCGTGCTGGGCGATCAGCCGCAGTAGCGGCGGGCCCATCAAGTACCGCCACGCCCATGCCTGATTCACGCGCGCAGCCATGTGATCCTCCGAGCTGCAATGAATCTGGCTGCAATCGATGAGATATCGGTGTTGTTCTCTATAACACTCGTTCTCACGTGTCGCGATGCGAGGGGCGCAGTCATCTTCCAAGGAGCGGCGAATACGCAATATGATCGGGCCGGCTGTGCGGGCGTCTTCACGGAGGACAGGTGGAGCAGCGGACAAGCCTTGGCAGGGAACTTCGCTGGATGCGTACCCGAACAGGGGAGAGCGGCGTGAAGTTGGCGGCCAAGCTCAAGATCTCGCAGCCGTTCCTCTCGCAGATCGAGAATGGGCGACGCATGCCCTCTGTCGAACTCGTCGAGCAGTGGCACGACCTGTGCCTGAAGCTCGCGCGGACTCGCATCGCCGAGGACGACACCCTGACGATTCGGCAGCATCGCGAGCTTGTCGCTGACGCCGAGCGGATGGCGTCAGACGACTACCGGAGAATGCTGCGAGCTCTCGCGGAGGACGCGAATACGGACGTCGTCTCCAACCTGACCATCTACCGTCGAGGGCTGGACAAGAGACAGAAGGAGTTGGTCGACCTTGACCGTCAGGCCATCAGGATCCGTCACTTCCAGCCTTTGATCTGTCCAGGTCCGCTCCAGACCCCGGAGTATGCTCGCCTCGTCCTAGGCGGCGACCCCAACGTCGCTGAGGAGGTTGCCAGGGCAGCGGTCGAGGCCCGAGTGCGCCGCGGCAAGCGACTACGTCGACCAGACGCACCTGACTACCAGGTGATCGTCACCGAGCACGCTCTGGAGCAAAAGCTCACGGGGTTGGAGCCTCAGAGCTACCCTCGCCTGCTCCGCCACGTCGCGGACATGGCCCAGGCACCCAGAATCACGGTGCGGGTGATTCCCGCGGAAGTGCCTCACAACGACATTCCGGTCTCGAGCTTCGTGCTCTATGACTTGCGGAACGGGGCGTCCATCGTTTCGATTGAGACGTACTCCGCGCAGCTCACGCTGTCGGCTCCGTACGATGTGCGGAGGCACGTCGAAGCGTGGTCGAGGCTTGAAGAGATCGCGCTGGACCCCGATGAGACAATCCAGTGGTTGTTAGAACGAAGCCACGAGGAACGCATCGACAGTTCCGCGCTTGAGCGGTTCCGGTCGACCCACCCGCACGGTGCGTGGAGCGCCTAGGATCTTGTCACGTCGACGTGGTGGCCGCCGCGTGGCGTCCAGAGCTGAGAACGTCATCGAGGAAGGTGTAGGCGGCCTGCCGGATCGGGCGGGGGAACGTGTGCGGTCCGGTGCCGAGGAGGAACGTGAAGGTCGCCGCTGCGCCCAGGACGGTGTAGACGCGCTCGACCTCGTAGAGACCGGCGGCGATCGCCTGGTAGTGCGGGAAGCAGTCGTCCCCGGTGGTGGCGTAGACGAACAACGGGCGTGGTGCGGCGAGCGCGGTGATCTCGTGCCACTCGAACGGCACGACGCCGGCGTCCACATCGTCACCGAGCCGGGGCAGGTGGATGAACGGGAAGCCCCGGTACCACCGGTTCGGTCGGGGATCGCCCGCCCACATCGACGAGCCGCAGCTGGACACCACAGCGGACACGCGCGGCTCCAGGCCGGCGAGGAACACCGCGTTGTAGCCGCCGAGGGAGTGTCCGATGGCGCCGATACGGGCGGCGTCGACCTCCGGTAGCTGAGACAGGAGCTCGACGCCCTGCCGGTGGTCGGTCACCATCCGGCCGATGACCGTCCAGCCCGGGTTCGAGCGGTAGAAGCTCCCCGTGTGCCAGTACTCCTCGCCGGCTTCGATGCGCTCACCGCTCGCGATCACGTCGGGGGCGAGGACGACGTAGCCGCGCCGGGCGAGCTCGAGCCCGTACGTTCGGTCGGGGGCGACGCCGTCAACCGTGACCGCTTCCTTCCCACGCGGATGCGTCGGGTGCAACGCGAGCACCGCGGGTGCGGGTCGTTCACGGGCGGAGTCCGGGACGAGAAGGTGCGCGGTGACGCGTTCGACGTCGCCGGGGCGACCGCCAGGAGCGTCGTAGTCGATGTGCAGCAGCGTGACGGCGGGCTCGGTTGGCGTCGGTTGGATGCGCTGCTCCGCGCGGGTCCGCCAGCTGACCTCGATCGGCTCCGGTAGGACGCCGAGGTACTCCCGCCACACCTTCTCGATGCGGGCCCGATTCTCGCGCCAGACGTCGGGGTCGTCGCCGGTGACGAGCGGCGGGGGGTGCAGAGGGTCGAGGTCCGCGAGCCGATACATGCCGCTCCTTCTCGCCGTGGACTCAAAGCCGCTGGCCTGTCGCGCGGAGCGTATCGCGAGTGCGTCGTGATGGCCGCGGACGAACGTCTCGACGCGCAGCCCTGCCACACGGAGCGCGGATCGGTCCGGTGGTGAGGTCCTCGCCACACGAGCGGGCCCGGACGACGCGCTCCGGCGACGTTCTTCTGGCGCACTGGCGCCATTATTGGAGTGGTCACTCTATTATTGAGTCATGACTGGGACGGCGGCGTACACGCTGCGACACCACGACGAGGACCTCGCGGTGGAGGTCTGGGTCGACGGCGATCGCAACAAGGCTCGGCTGCTGGTCGACGACCAGGAGGTGGCGACAGTCGACGGCGACGCCATCGACGTGGTCACGCTCGCGCACGGACCGCACACGGTGCGCCTGGTCTGGTGGTGGCGCGGTCGCGTCGCTCGGTGCGTGCTCGTCGAAGGCGGCGAGCCCCCCTCCCGGAAGCGGACGACGCCGTTCAAGCCACCGGAGGGCACCCTGGCCGCTCGCGTCTACCGCTTTCAGCAGGAGCATCCGAAGCTCTACGCGGCGCGCCACGTCGTCGTCCAGGTCGTCGGCGTTCTCTTCGGCTTCCTGGGCGTCAGCGCGCTCCTGCGCTCGTTGCTGCCGAGTGTCAACCTGGACTGGCTGCCGTCCTTGCCCGACATCGACATCGATCCTCCGCGGTGGCTGCGCTACGTCGACCCCATCTACTGGCTGCGCCAGATCCTCCCGGACTTGGAGATTCCTGTCTGGCTGCAGTCGCTGCCGGACAAGCTCGGATGGCTCCAATACGTGGTCCCTATCCTGATCGCGATGCTCGTCGCGATCGGCGAGGTGCGACGTCGGCAGGGCGGCACCACGAGCCGCGAGCGGGCGACGGGCGAGGAGGATGTCGGCAAGGAACCGACGAAAGGGCCGAGGGAGACACGCTGATGCGGACGGTCGATCCCGTTCGGTACGCGGAGCGGCGCGCCCGGATCCTCGACGCCGCCGCGGAGGTGTTCGCCGAGCGTGGCTTCGACGGGGCGACGACGGCGGCGATCTGTCGCCGAGCCGGTATCGGGTCGGGCACGTTGTTCCACTACTTCCCAGACAAGAAGTCGATCTTCCACGCTCTCTTCGCCGACGACAGTGAGGCGACCAAAGCGTTCCTCGAGCAGCTCGACCGATCCGACCCGCTGGCCGCACTCTTCGCGGTGATCGACCATCGGACCGCGGACGCCACACATCCCGTGGTGCCGGGGTTGCTGATGGCGTTGCTCGTTCAGCTCGGGCGTGATCCGGAGCTGGCCGCGATCGTCGACCGGGACGAGCAGATGGTGAACGCCGTCATGGCTGATCTCATTCGCAAGGCGGCACGTCGTGGCCAGGTGCGGCCACCGACCGACCCGGAGACGGCGGCGCGGTGGATTTCTGCCCTCATCGACGCGGTGTACCTGCAGGCGGGTCGTCCCGGCGTCGACCCCGCTCGCGAGGTCGAGGTCTTGCGGGTCGTCGTGACGCGCTTCCTCGACGCCGACCCCGGGGCCAGGTCAAGGGGACGACAGCGCGCTCGTCGCTGACGTCCACGTTGGCTGGGCGGTGGTGCCTCGGCGAGGCGGCACCGGTAGGCCGTTCGCCTTCGGCTCACCCAGCTCGCGGCACCGAACCTGGCCAACCCCGGTCGCGCCGGCGGCGTCGCCCAGACTGACCAGAGCGTTCGCGCCTTCAGGTCCGTGAGCTGCCGAAATGGGACACGAAGGGACGCGCGCGGCTGACTATGCTCGGGGGCCCAGTGACCCGGACGGGAGGCAGCGTGCGGACCGTGTCGGTCGATCGCGTCACCGTCGCGTACGGCGACGGTGAGCCGGTGTTGCGGGACGTCTCGGTCGTCGTCGAACCCGGTCGCATGGTGGCCGTCAGCGGACGTTCGGGCGCTGGAAAGACCACCTTGCTGTCCACGATCGCCGGACTCCTGCGGCCGATCGAAGGCACGGTGACGATCGACGGTGAGCCGTTGCGCGACCGCGACGACGCTGTGGCGCGACGCGTGGTGTTGATCCCTCAAGACAACGGTCTCGCGACGTTCCTCACCGTCCGGGAGAACGTCGAGGTGGCGCTTCTCGCCAACGGGCACACGCCATCCGACGCCCGCCGTCTCACCGTGGAATGGCTCGAGCGGCTCGGGCTGTCCGCGCAGCGCGACCAGTTGGTCGAGGAGCTCTCCGGCGGACAGCAGCAGCGCACCGCGATCGCGCGTGGGCTCGCGCTCCACGGCGACGTGCTCCTGGCCGATGAGGTGACGAGTGAGCTCGACGCGGCCTCGCGGCAGAACGTCCTCGACCTGTTGCGCAAGGAGGCGGAGCGAGGCGTGGCGGTGGTGTTCGCGACCCACGACCCGGACGCCGCCGCCGTGTGCGACGCCGAGCTGTCCCTCGTCGATGGACGCGCGACGTTGGTGCGTACCGAGCGAGCGCCAGCGGAGGATCCGAGCGGAACGGTCCAGGCGGCCGGCGCTGGCGCGCGTGTGGCCCGTGACGACAGCGCACCCGGGGACGTGTAGGCCCACCGATGTGGCAGGTGTTGGCGAGCGCTCTGGCGGCCCGACGGGGGCAGGCCGTCATCGTGGCGCTCGTCGCGCTGGCCGCGAGTACGGCGGTGGTGGCCGCGCCGTGGTACGCCGTCGCGGCGAGCCAGCGGGTCGGCGTCTCCGCGGTGGCGAGCGCGCCGGCTGAGGAACGCCTGATCTCGGTCACCCGCCTCACCGGCTGGCGTGGTGCGGACGACTCCGCGTCGACGGAGGCGATCGACGAGGCGCGGCGACAGTTCCGGCCGCCAGGGTTCAGCGGAGTTCTCGGCGGCTTCACCACGGGTGAGCTGAAGGTTGCCTCGAACGTCCCGGACAGCGACGACACCGAGTCCTCGACGAGGGACGAAGGCTCGACAGGAACCGCCGAGACCGACCAGACCGACGAGACGGCGACGGGCGCGGAGGAGAACGAGGACGACCGAAGGCCCGCCGAGCACGCGAAGACCGCCGACGAGACAGCCGTCGAGGTCACTGTCGCCTACCGCGAGAACGTCTGCGAGCACCTCGCCCTCACCGGGGACTGTCCCAGGTCCGCCGGGGAGGTGGTGCTCCCCGAGCCGCTCGTCCGCGCGCACTCCTTCGAGCTGGGCGACCGCCTCGACATCAAGACTGGGGAGGACGAGTGGCTGCGGGTCCATCTCGTCGGCGCGTATCGCGTCGTCAACCCGGACGACGCGTACTGGGGTGACGGTACGCTCGTCGGCCTCGGCGAGGGCTCCAGCCGTGATCGGCCGTCCGCCTTCACCGTCAAGGAAACCCTGCGTGGTCAGGAGCGGACCAGCTACGCCTACGACCTCGTGGCGACGCCGCGGGCGTTCGCGACCGCCGACGTCGGACAGCTGGCGGCGCAGCTCCACGCCGATATGGAACGCCTGCGACAGCAGGGCTACACCGTCACGACCACGAACCTCGACGCGCTCCTGGAGCGGATCAGCCGTGACCGCTGGAACGTCGTCGCCGGCGTCGGGGTCGGGGTGGTCGTCCTGTTGCTCCTGACCTGGTTCGCCCTGACCGTGGTCGTCCGGCAGACGGCGGTCCAGGTGCGCGCGGACGTCGGCTGGTGGCGGCTGCACGGCGTCCCGTCAGCACGCGGGTGGTTCCTCGTCCTGGGACAGAGCATCGTCCCGTTGGTCGCCGGCGCGCTCGTCGGCACGGTGGCAGGACTCGGCCTGGGAAAGGTGCTGGGAGCCGACATCGCCGGCGGGGCGGATCGGACGGCCCTGACGCTCTCCCTGCTGCTCGTCGGGCTCGCGCTCGCCGGCGGCTTCGTGGCCGTCGTGGCCACGCAGCTCGGCACCCTGGTGACCCCGGTCCGTGACCTGCTTCGGCGGACGCCGGGCCGGCGCGGCCGGTGGCGCCGGTCCGTGGTCGACCTGGTGCTGATCCTGCTCGCCGCATACGGTGTCGGTCAGACCCTCCTGGTCACTCGACAGGTGCGCGGGCTGCCGCTGCTCGCTCCCGGTCTGGCGGCGCTCGCGCTCGCCCTCGTCGCGGCGTGGGCGGTGCCACCCCTGGCGAGCCGGCTTGCTCGCCGGTCTCACGAGGCCGGCCGCCTGTCGCTGGGTTTGACCGCGGCGCTGCTCGCGCGGCGTCCGGAGACGCATCGGCTGTTCGCGCTGGTGACCGTCGCGGTGGCGCTGGTGACGACGGGCTTCGTCGGCGTCCACACCGCTGAGCGCACCCAGTGGCAGCGGGCGGCTCTGGAGGTCGGCGCGGACCGGGTCCTCGTCGTCGATGCCGAGGATCCCGCCCAACTGCTCGCCGCGGTGCGGGCGGTGGACCCGGACGGCACGCGGGCGATGGCCGTCGTCGACCAGCCGGGCGGCACCAACGACGAGCCCAGGCTGGCCGTCGACACCACGCGGCTCGGCGTCGTGGTCGGGTGGCGGGAGGAGTACGGCGGTGACGTCGAGGACATCGCGAAAGCCCTGCGGCCGGAGGAGCCGCGTCCCGTCGTCGTCGAGAGCGACCGGCTGGCGCTCCAGGCGGCGGCCACCGAGCCGAACGGCGCCCCCGTCTACCTGCGGATCCGGCTGCGGACGCTGCGGACCGGGGAGCCCGTCGACGCGGTGGTCGGCCCGCTCGCCGAGCGACGCGCCTCACACACCGCGTCGATCCCCGCCTGTGCCGACGGCTGTCGGCTCGTCGGCGTGCAGGTCTTGGGCGCTCCGCGGCCCGACCCCGTCGGCGGGAACCCCGCCACAGCGGCGAGCGTGGGACATGCCCCACCCGAGCCCGGCACCCGCGTCGAGCTCTACGCCGCGACCGGACGGAACCGCGGGAGCTCCATACCCGCCGACGTCCTGACCGAGCCGACCCGCTGGCGGCCTGCCCTCGGGCCACGCGACGTCGGTCTGTCCGTCACGGCCGAGGGCGACGGCCTGCGGATCACGGTCTCGCCGACGCCCGAGGTGCCGCTCGAACGCTCGGACTGGGCCTTCGTCGTGGACACCCCGGTGATGCTGCCGGTGCTCACCGCAGGGTGGCGTCCCGATCCCGTCGGAGAGCTTCGGGTGCCCCCGCTGCCGGGCGCCGCCGTCCCCGCCGAGGTGGTTCGGACGGCCAGGCTCGTCCCGCGCCACGAGAAGGTCGGCACGATCGCCGACCTCACCTACGCCGAGCGCCTGGTCCCGTTCTCCTTGCCCGGCGCGGGGACGCCTCAGGTGTGGTTGTCGCCGAACGCGCCGGCCTCGATCGTGGACGAGCTTCGGGAGGTGGGGATCTCGACCTTGCGCGTGGAGTCCTTGGCGGAGCGCCTGGACCACCTGCGCGCGGAGGGCACCGCGGTCGGTGGCCGGCTGCAGGCGGTGGTGGCCCTGGTGGGACTGCTGCTCGCGGCCGGTGCGGTCCTCGTCGACGCCGAGCGGGAGCGCCCCACTCGGGGCGCGGAGCTCGCGGCGTTGCGGGCGCAAGGTGTTCCGGCCCGGGTGATCCGTGCGATCGGCTACGGTGGTCCCGCCGCCCTCGTGGGCACCGCCACCGTGGTCGGCCTCGTCGGTGGCTTGGTCGGGGCGGCCATCGCGCGGGTGTCGTATCCGGGGTTCGTCGACGGCTGGACCGTGCTCCCCACGGCGTCGGCGGGCCCGATTCCGGTGCTCCTCGCCGCCCTGGTCAGCGCGGCGGCGTTGGGAGCGGTGGTCGTCGCGGCTGGTGCGGCGCAGTGGCGGACGACGCAGGGGCGGCCATGATCACGCTGGTGTTTGCGCAGCTGGCCGCGCGGTGGGGACAGGCGTTGACAGCGTTCGTGCTGTCCGTGGCCGCGACGGTCGCGGCGGTGAGCGTGCCCGCGTTCGCGGTGGCGATCGACCGCGCCGCGATCGCCAACGAGCTGGCCGCCGCGGAGCACAGCGACGTCACCGTGTCGCTCCCGCCGTTGCTGGTGTCGTCGCCCGAGCCGCGCACTCGGCTCTTCGAGGCCTCGGAGGATCTCCCCGCCTATGCCGACGCTCGAAGCAGGCTCACCGGCTTCACCAACGTCACGACGGCGCAGATCCACGTGCAAGGGCTCGACGGTCAGCCGCTCTCCCCGCAGGCGCACAGCATGCTCGCCAGGGACGGCTTCTGTCGCCACGTGCGGTTCCGGCAGGGCCGCTGCCCCGTCGGGAGCCGTGAGATCGCCGTACCCGCGTCGCTCGCCGCGAGCCTCGAGCTGACCGCCGGTCGTGAGGTGGTCCTCACCCCGGTCCGACGCGCGGAGGACCGCTGGGAGCCGCAAGGCCCGCCGGCCACCTTCACCATCGCCGGGCTCTTCACGGCGAGGGATCCCGCGGCCCCGTACTGGAGCCTGCAGGACCCGCTCGGCAGGCTGGGGGACAAGGCGATCCTCACCAACCGGACGGCGTTGTCCACGGTCCCGCACGCGCAGGAGCTCGTGTACCTCGACGCGATCCTGCCGCCGCGCCTGCTCACTCCCGAGCGGATCCCGCGGGTGAGACAGCAGCTCGACGCGGTCGAGCGGCGACTGGAGCAGGAGGACCCGTACCTGAGCAGTCCGAGCACGACGCTCCCGCGCCTGCTGGACCGCATCGAGGCCCACGGCCGGCACGCCCGCGCCTTGCTGCCCATCGCCGTGGCGCCGTTGCTCGTCCTGTGCTGGTTCGTCATCCACCTCGCGGTGAGTCACGGTGGCTGGTCGCGGCAGCAGGAGATCGGCACGGTGGCGCTGCGCGGCGCCACCTGGTGGATCCGAGCCCTGGCGGTCTCGGCGGAGAGCCTGCTGCCGCTGCTCGCGGGTGTCCCCGTGGGGCTCGTGCTCGCCCGGGTCCTCATCGCCGCCACGGCCGCTGGGCCACCTGGCTTGGTGGCGATCGACAGCCAGCAGCTGCTCGCGGCGGCCTTCGCGGCGGCCGGCTCGGTCGTCGCGGCACTGCTCGCCCTGCGACGCCAGCTCACCGCGCCGGTGAGTCAGCTGCTGCGGCAGATGCCGTCCCGATCCCGCCGGATCACCGTCGCCGCGGTCGAGCTGCTGGTCATCGCCATGGGCCTGGTGGTGCTGGCGGAGCTGCGGGTGCTCGACGGTGAGCTGGTCGGCGTCATGGTCGCCGCGCCGGTCCTCGTCATCCTCGCGGTGGGGACGCTCGCCTCGCTGCTCGTCCGTCCGCTCATCGACTTCGTCGGCCGAGGGTCGCTGCGTCGCGGTCGGATCGGCGCCGCGGTCGCGGCGCTCTACCTGGCTCGCCGTCCGGGATCAGTGCGGCTGCTGGTCGTCTTGGCGCTGGTGTTCGGGACGCTCGGCTTCGCCGCGGCCGCCACCGACGTCGCCGCGGAGGGCCGGTTGGCCGAAGCGCAACGTCTCCTCGGTGCTCCCCGGGTGCTGGAGATCCAGCGGGCGGGACGGCAGGAGCTGCTGCGGGCGGTGCGTGCCGCTGACCCGGACGGCAGGTACGCGATGGCGGTGATGTCGTCGCCGAACGTCGACGGTGCCCCGGTGCTCGCTGTCGACTCGACTCGGCTCGCCACGGTCGCGCTGTGGTCGCCCCGGTACGGCGCGCTGAGCTCCGCGCAGGTGGCGGACCGCCTGCGACCACCGGCGCCCGAGCCGATCGTCATCCGTGACGGTGAGCTCGTCGCGGAGCTGGCCCCGGATCCCTTCACCGGCGACGACGAGCTGACCGTCTCGCTCCTGGCGCGCACGCCGGAGGACGAGCAGCTCGTCGTGAGCTTCGGCAGGCTGGCGGCGGAGGCGGGCAGCTACCGGGCGGAGGTCACCGGATGCGGGGACGGCTGCCGGCTCACCGGCGTCGCGCTCTCCACGAGTGAGACCGGCCAGACCGGCGTCGAGATCCGCGCGCTCAGGCAGAACGGCGTCGACCTGCTCCCCCCGGAGGTCCTGGCCGACGCTCGGCGGTGGCTGGTCCCCAATGACGGCCCCATCACCGACCAGCTTCGCTTCGTCGGAGCCGAGGACGGCCTCCTGATCACCCATCCCAACGCGCGGCCGGAGGCCACGTACGAGCTGCGGACCGTCGACGCTCCCTTCCCGCTGCCGGCCGTCACCGCCGGCGGGGTCCCGGGCGAGCACGTGACGAACGTCGACGGCGAGCCGGTGCGCTTCACGAGGCGAGCGCGCATGGCCGGCTTGCCGGGAGTGGGCGCGTCCGGGGCGCTGGTCGACCTCGAGTACGCCGAACGGCTCACCGCCGAGCCGGGCACTGCCACCAGGCCCCAGGTGTGGTTGAGCGCCGACGCGCCCGAGCGGGTCGTCGACGCGCTCCGCGAGCAAGGGCTCGTCATCGTCGAGGACCGCAGGATCGAGAGCCTGCGGGCGTCCATCGACCGGACTGGCGCCGCGTTGGCGCTGCGCGCGTACGACTTCACCGTCTGGATGACGGTGGTGGTCGGTCTGGCCGCGCTGGCGCTCGTGGTCGTCGTCGACCGGCGCACGTGGGGCCCCAGCATGAGGGCGTTGCGGGCGCAAGGGGTGCCGGACCGCGTGACGACCGGGGCGGCGCTGTGGTCGTACGCGGGCATCGTCGTGACCAGTGCCGTGATCGGGGCGGCAGCCGCGGCGGTGGCCTGGTTCGCGGCCGGCGGACGCCTGCCGCTCGGGGTGGACGCCACCTTGCTGGCGGCCTGGCCGCGGTGGTGGCCGGTGCTCGCCTCGTACGGCGCGGTCGTGGCGCTGGTCGTGGTCGCGGCCGCGGTCGGGGGTTGGTGGCAGGGACGCCAGGCGCGGACGGGTCCGGTGCGGCGACACCCGGTCGCGCGACAGCGGGAGGTGAGGAGCTGATGGGCCTGTCAGTGGTGTGCCGTCGGGTGGTGCACATCTACCGGATCGAGGGCTCGGACGTGGTGGCGTTGTCCGGCGTCGACTTGTCCATCAGCTCCGGTGAGATGGTGGCGCTCGTCGGGCCCTCGGGATCGGGCAAGTCCACGCTGATCTCGCTGCTCGCCGGGTTGATGCGGCCGTCCGCCGGGCGGATCAGCATCGGCGGCTACGACATCGGCAAGCTCAGCGACGCCGAGCTGAACCGGCTCCGCGGCACCGAGATCGGGGTGGTGCTGCAGGGCGCCTCGCGCAACCTGCTGCCGTATGCCAGCCTCCACCGCAACATCTGGCTGGCCCAACGGCGGGCGGCGGCCACGCGTGGGATCGAGCTCGCGGAACCCGACGAGATCCTCGATCTGGTGGGGCTCAGCGGCTTGGGGCGCGCCAGACCCCACGAGCTGACGATGGGGCAACGCCAGCGGGCCGCGCTCGCGGTGGGGATCGCCGCCGGCCCCGGCTTGCTCCTCGTCGACGAGCCGACCAGCCAGCTCGACACGGTCGGCAGGGACGAGGTGGTCGCGGCGTTGCGGGCGGTCAACGCCGCCCGGGACACGACCATCGTCGTCGTGACCCACGACCCGGAGGTCGGCACCCGGCTCGGCCGGGTCGTCACGATCCGGGACGGGCGGGTCGGCGCGGAAGGGCGAGACGGACAGGACTTCGCTGTCGTGGCGGGCGACGGAACGGTCCAGCTTCCGCCGGAGATCCTCGGCGAGTTCCCCCCGGGCACGCTCTTCCTGGTGGATCAGGACGAGGACGGCTCGGTACGTCTGCTGTCAAAGCGGGATTAGGTCACGGCCCGTTGGTCCGACACGGTGAGGTCCTTGGTCCGCTCAAAACACAGACTCGGGCCCGTTCGTCCCCGTCTGTGGATTCCCTAGGTTGGTCACTGTTCAAGTCCAAGGGAGAGCACTCGGGCGAGAAGAGACGGCAAGGGCTGGAGGGGCTCACCAGGGGATGCCCGCGGTAGAGCCCCTCCTCTTCTGCCTTCTTCCTGTCTTCTCTGTCCTTTCCCGTCTTGCTTCTCTTTCCCGTCTGCTTCTCTGTCTTCGCTTCTGTCCCTGCCTGCCGCTCCGTCCCTGCCTGCCGCTCCCGTCCTGTCCCCTGAAAGACGATCCCACCGCCTCCTCGGTGGTGTACCCGCTCGCTCTCGCGGTCCCGGCGGCGGCGCGCGGTGCGCGCGGAGCCAGGCGCTCCCGAGGCCGCCGAGGATCGCGAGGAGAAGACGGAACGCCACGTCGATCACGCCGGAGGACGAGGCCCCGGGTGGCCGCTGCCCCTCGCGGCGCGGTCGCGGGCCGCGACCGGACGGCCGGCTGTCCGGTCCTGGTACCGTTCTGCTAACAGAACCGATGGGGTGGCATGAGCCGAACTCTGGGATCACGGCTGAGGCGGCTCCGCGACGAGGCGGGCCTGTCGCTGTCGGAGCTCGCGCGGCGTAGCGGCATCGGCAAGGGCACGATCTCAGAGCTGGAGAACGACCGACGCGGCACCCGCCTGGACACGTTGCTCGCCTTGGCGACGGCGTTGGAGGCCCCGCTCGGGTCCCTCCTCGCCGACGAGACGCCGGACCGTGCCGGACCGGTGAGTGGAGCCTCAGTGACCGCCGTTCTCCTCGACCGCTGGGCCCGCGCTGACGAGCTCGTCGAGGTCTACCGGGCGACGTTGAGCACCGAGCGGCAGGACTCCGCGCCTCACGCGGCCGGTGTGCGGGAGTCGGTGCTCGTCGTCGACGGCAGCGTCGTCGCGGGAAACGGGGGATCCGAACGTCGGCTCCAGGCCGGCGAGAGCCTGCGCTACCGCGGTGACCTACCCCACTGCTTCTTCGCGATCGACAAGCCAGCCGACGTGATTCTCCTCATGCACTATCCGAACACCCACGACGGGAGGCCGCGACGGTCGACCCGGACGACCTGCCCACAGCCGCCGGAATCGTTCGGCGGTGCCTGACATGTGCCGCGTCGAGCGGACGTGGGCTCTGCCCCACGTCACCCGGACCGACGTGAGCACGCGGGGGCGACGATGAGCCACGGGACACCCAGGCGTCGCACGGTGCGGCGCGTCCTTCTCGTCGCCCTGGTCGTCGTGCTGCTCCTCGTGGCCGCCGGCATCGGCGGCTACCTCTACCAGAACGTCACGACGTTCGATAAGGCGATGACGGCCGTCCGCGAAGCTGGCTTCGTCGAGCGGGAAGCCAGGGTCGACGGTGTGCGTCTCGCGTACGCGGAAGGTCCGGACAACGGCGAACCCCTGCTGCTCATCCACGGACAGGGGTCCCGCTGGCAGGACTACATGAAGGTGCTGCCCGAGCTGGCGCGCGAGCACCACGTCTTCGCGGTGGACGTTCCCGGGCACGGCGCGTCCGGCCGGCTCGACCCCCGGCGCTACACGAACGTCTTCGTGGGCGACGTGCTCGCGGACTTCGTCGAGCAGGTGATCGGCGAGCCCGCCCTCGTGTCAGGTCACTCCTCCGGTGGTCTCCTCGCGTTGCGGATCGCCTCGGCGCATCCGGAGCTGGTCCGCGGACTGCTCCTCGAGGATCCTCCGCTGTTCTCGTCGACGATGCCGCGTCTGGTCAAGACCACCGGCGGGGCCATGCTCGTCCTCGCGGACGAGTACCTGAAGGCGGGATCTCCGCACGCTGACTATCAGCGGTACTTCCTGGAGCACTCCGACTACTTCGCCTTCTTCGGGCCGCTCGCCGGCCCGATCAAGAACCACGCCGTCTCCAAGGCGACAGAGCAGCCCGGCGAGCCTGTCGAGCTGTTCTACCTTCCGCCGGTCGTGACGGTGTTCTTCCAGGGACTGGTGGACTACGACCCCGAGTTCGGCGCCGCCTGGGTGCGAGACGGCGGTCGGTGGTACGACGGGTTCGACACCGAGGCGGCGTTGCGTGCCGTCAGGGTGCCCACGGTCCTCGTGCACACGAACTACTTCGAGGCGCGGACCGGCACGGCGTACGACGACCGCGGCATCCTCATGGCCGCGATGGACTCCCACGACGTCTCGCGAGCGCTCGACCTTCTGCCCCGAGGGACACAGCTCGTGCAGGTCCAGTCAGGTCACCTCGTGCATTTCGAACGAGCGGACGCCTACCTCGACGCCTTCCGGAAGCTCGACGCGCGTGTCCACTGAGTCGCGATGACGGTCAACGTGGCACGCCGACGCTAGTGTCTGGCGTGCCGCGTTCTCGTTGGGACGTTCCGGTGAGGAAGGCACATGACGTACGACTACGTGGTCGTCGGCGGCGGCATCGTCGGGTTGTCGACCGCACGTCATCTCCTGACACGACGTCCCGGCGCGGGTGTCGTCGTCCTGGAGAAGGAGGACGACCTGGGCGTGCATCAGACCGGGCACAACTCGGGTGTGATCCACGCCGGCATCTACTACGCGCCCGGCTCGCTCAAGGCGCGACTGTGTCGTGCGGGTGAGCGGGCGACGAAGGAGTTCTGCACCGAGCACGACATCCCGTTCCGCACCGTCGGCAAGTTGGTGGTCGCGACCACCGATCTCGAGGTTCGGCGGCTGCGGGAGCTTCGCGGACGCGCCGAGGCCAATGGCGTCGTCGTCGAGCCCGTCGACGCGACGCGGTTGCGGGAGATGGAGCCCCACGTGTCCGGTCTCGAAGCCTTGCTCGTCCCCGCCACCGGCATCGTGGACTTCCGGCTCGTCGCGCTGGCCATGGCCGAGGACATCCGGGAAGCGGGCGGGGAGATTCACACCGGTGTCACCGTGACCGGTATCGAGGAAGGCTCCGACGTGGTGCGTGTCCACACCAGTCGCGGTGCCTACCGTGGCCGACGTCTGGTGGCCTGCGCGGGTCTGCAGGCGGACCGCGTCGCACGCATGGGTGGGCTCACGCCGGACTTCCGCATCGTTCCCTTTCGCGGGGAGTACTACGAGCTTCCTCCGGAGCGAGCAGGCCTGGTCAACCACCTCATCTATCCCGTCCCGGACCCCGAGCTCCCGTTCCTCGGCGTCCACCTGAGCCCCACGATCGACGGACGGATCACCGTCGGTCCGAACGCCGTTCTCGGCTGGGCTCGGGAGGGATACCGCAAGGGCTCGTTCTCGTGGCAGGACGTCAGCGACTACCTGCGCTTTCCCGGGTTCTGGAGGTTCGCGCGGGCGAACCTTCGCGTCGGCGTGCGGGAGACGCTGAACTCCGCCTTCAAGCGTGGCTACCTCGCCCAGTGCCGCACGTACTGCCCCGAGCTGCGCTTGGCCGACCTGCGTCCCCATGAGGCCGGCATCCGCGCCCAGGCCATCCTGGCGGACGGCACGCCGGTGCACGACTTCCTCTTCCGCCAGACCTCTCGGCAGGTGCACGTCGCCAACGCTCCGTCGCCGGCCGCGACGTCGGCCTTGCCCATCGGAGAACTGATCGCCGAACGAGTCCTCTAGAACGACTGTCGCGCCACGGATGGTTCCTGTTCAGCCGACCGCGAACGTCGCCGGCGTGCCGTGTCGTCGAATGAAAGGGTGACGACATGACACGATCGCTGCGATTCGGGACCTCCGTGTACGGCCACAAGACCGCGACCGAACTCCTCGACTTCGCGCGTCGCGCCGAGGCGGGGGGCCTCGACGTCCTGACCGTCCCCGATCACATTGGCGGCCCCGCTCCGTTCCAGCTCCTCGCCGCCGTGGCGGGAGCGACGGAGCGCGTGCGGCTGCGCACCTACGTCCTCGACGCGTACTTCTGGAACCCGGCTCTGCTCGCTCGGGAAACGGCGACCCTCGACAGCCTCTCCGGTGGGCGGGTCGAGCTCGGCATCGGCGCGGGCTACGTGCAGCGTGAGCACGAGGTCGCGGGTCTGCCGTTCCCGCGGTTGTCGGAGAGATGGCAGCACGTCCAGAACCTGGTCACGGGTGTACGCCGTCGGCTGGAGGATCCCGAGCATCGACCCGAGCCAGTCCAGCGACCCGTCCCCGTCATGGTGGCGGGCATGGGCAAGCGGGGGCTTCGTGCCGCCGCCCAGCTCGCCGATGTCGTAGGTCTCACGGGCGCCATGGCCGTCCCAGGACAGCCGCCTGGTGCCCTCACGCTCGTCGACTCGGCGACCACCGATGACCGTGTCGAGCTGGTGCGGTCGACCGCGGAGAAGGCCGGTCGGCAACCCGAGCTTGACGCGCTGTTGCAACGGGTGGTCTTGACGGAGGATCCGGAGAAGGCGGCGGCTGACATGGTGGCCGAAGGGGCGGCCTCAGGTGCCGACTGGTTCACGGTCGAGCTTCTGCTCGACTCGCCGTTCGTGCTGTTCGCCGAGTCCCCACAAGCCGCGGCCGAGGAGCTCATCCGCCGCTCGGAGCGCTGGGGCATCACGTCGTGGTCGACGCACACGCCTTCCGCTGACGCGCTGATGGAGGTCGCCGCCGCGGTACGCGCGCGCTGAAGCGCTCGAGGCTCGGCTTGGGGAGACCCGTCGTCGGGCCAGGTCGTGGTGGCCCTTCCCGATCGCGCTGACCGGTACCAGACAGCGGGCCGGCCGGTCTCGCGATGCGAGACGGTGTGCGGGCACGGCGTCCGGCTCTGTGAAATCGTGATCACGAGGGAGGTGGCGAAGACCTCGCCCCTCCTCGCGATCGGGAGGGCTCACCATGGCTGTCCTGCGGTGTGTGGTCACCACGCACGACCGGTCGGGTGACCGAGCCAGGCATGTGGGGGCGCCGTGACGTGGGACGCCCGGCCTCCGCTGATCCCCAGGCTCCCCTTCCAGACCCGGGTAGGACTGGCGAGCACGGCCGGGGACCACACGCTCGACCGCCCGCTGGCGTCCTCCACGGTTCTGCTCGAGCAGCCCATCGAACCGTTGTTGGTGGAGCTTCCGCCGGGTCGGCGTGACCTTCACCAGTGCGCGGGGCTTCCGTGGCTGGTGATGGTCCACGCCCTCGGTGAGAACCGCACCGGCACCAACTACTGGCAGGCGCAGGCAGCGCGCATCATCGCCGCCGCCGACATCGTTGTCGCCCGCTTCGACCTCAGCGGTCATGGCGAGAGCTTGGCGGGGATGGACGTGCGCACCTGGCTGCGCCAGTGCGTGGACGCGGTGACGATCGCGCGACGCCACCGGGCCAGGTCGGTGCACATGACCGCCCGCGGCCTGCACGCCGCCCTCCTCGCCGGGCAGGACCTCGACGGTGTCCGCATCGCGGTGTTCCCTCCGCGACCCGATCAGCTCAGATGGTGGAGCTCGGTGCGGGATCGGGTCGACTCCGAGCTGCTGGAGGTGGACTTCTCGCCGGGCGGCGAGGAGCGGACGTTCTGGGAGGCCTGCGGGGCGGATACGAGCCGGCTCCGCGGTTTCCGCGTCCCCGTCGGCGTCCTGCGCGACCTCGTGACACCGTTCCTCGAGGGCAGCGTCGCGTGGACCGTCGCGGTCACGTCGAGCCGGGAGTCGACCGGAACCCTGGTCTGTGGCGGAGGCCCGCTCACCAGGCTCGAGTCGGAGCGGAGCGGACTCGCCCACCTGCTACGCGAGTACCTCGCGAGGGTGACGGCCCGAGGGAACGGCGGTGAGCGGTCGTGAGCGGTGAGCCCGGGCCGGTACGGCGACACCAGCTCTTCACCGAGCTCCCCACAGGTCGGTGCCTCACCGTCGTCGACGACCCTGTGGAGGTCGCGCCCCGTGGAACCGTCGTCGTGGCGCACGACCTCACCGGTGACCGCTCCGGCCCAGGCGGCCTGCTGGCGTTCCTCGCGGCCGCGCTGTGTGACGGCTGCCAGGTTCGCGTGGTCCGGTTCGACACGCGCGGCAGCGGTGACTCCTCCGGCGCGTTCCAGGACGTCAGCTTCGCCGACATGACGGAGGACTTCCTCGCCGTCGTCCGCGCCCACGCCCTCGCCGACCGCCCACTGGTCTGCGCGGGGTTCGGGATCGGCGGCGTCCTTGCGACGCTTGCGGTGAACGAGCTGGTCTCCGCGGGTGACCCGCGCCCTCGCGCCGTCCTCCTCGTCTCGAGCCGCCTCGCCGAAGGCGTTCGCTTCGACGTCGGCCCGGTGGAACCCATGCGGGGCGGGGAATTCCACCTCCCCGAGGCGTTCTTCCGCGAACGCGAGTCGCTGCGGCCGCGTTCCGCCCTGCTCGCGTCCGGCCTGCCGTTCCTGCTGGTCTACGGCGCCAAGGACGTCGAGCTGGCCGCCTGCGCGCCGTGGTTCGCCCAGCGGGGGACTACCGTGGCCATCGAGAGCGGTCGTGGATTCGAGACGTCCGATGCTCGGGCCGACCTGGTCCGAGCCTGCGCGACGTACGTGACGAAGCTGCTCGAGCGGCGTTCGTGACTGTCCCGTCGACTCTCCGGCGTGTCGCGAAGGTGACCGGATGTGGCCGAGGGGGGAACGCGTGCCGCGACTTGGCCGTCAGTAAGGGTGGAATGACGTGCTGTGCTGATGCCGTCCTCCCGCCTTCGTCGCTCAACGTGGACGCAGGTGGGCGTTCCGCAAACGGCACGACCCGGTCTATGATCAACAAGCACAGAACGATACATAATGATCACCGTCAGTCACGTCATTGACGGGGCGGGCGAGTAGGTCGAGGCGGCGCGCGATGACCTCGCGCACGGATGTCGTGGGGGAACGCCCATGGAGACCGGGGCAGGGGGACGTCCGCGAGAGCCGTGGCGGTGGGCGATCTGGTCGTTACCGACGCGGAGCATGGCGTATCTGCTGGCGGTGGACCTCACCGCGATCGTCGCGCTCGTGGCGGTCGTGCGCGACGGCATCGACGTCGGCAGCTGGGCTGTCGCGGTCGCACTGACGGTGTGCGGCATCGTCGGCACCGAAGGAGCGCGTCGCGTGGAACGGCGACGGCAGAGTTCCGGCGCGTTGCACAAGGACCTGCAACCGGTCTGGACTCTGGCGGCCGCCATCCTGTTGCCGCTCTCCCTCGCGTTGGTCTTCGCCGTCGTCCAATCCGTGTGGTGGCGGATCCGAACGAACCGATGCACGCCGCACCGGTGGTTCTTCTCCACCGCGGTGACGGTCCTCGGTGTGGTGACCGCGAGCACGCTGATGAGCCGGTTGGTTCCCGTGCTCCAGGAGGCAGGGTGGGCCGACGCGAACGCCTCGGGGCTCGCCATGGTGCTCGCGGCGGCCAGCTACTTCGCGATCGACATCCTGCTGTGCGCCATCGCCATCTTCGTCCTGGTGCCGGGGAGCACCCCACGGGACGCGTTCGGCGGTCCGGCGGAGTGGTCGGTCGACATGGTGGCCGGTGGGCTCGCCTGCGTTGTCGCGACCGCCTCGACGGTCGTCCCCTGGCTCGCGCTGCTCGCCATCCCGGCGACGTTGACGGCGCAACGCTCGTTGCTGCTTCGTCAGCTCGAAGTCGAGGTCCACACCGACCGCAAGACCGAGCTGGCGAGCTTCCCCTGGTGGCGTGAGCAGACTGAGACGCTCCTGGGGCGGGTGGCCGCCGCCGACGGTCGGCTGGCGGTGCTCTTCATCGACATCGACGACTTCCGCAAGGTCAACGCGAACTACGGTCACCTCGTCGGTGACCGGGCCCTCCGCGCGGTCGCGGAGGCCATGCAGCGTCTCACCAGGCGCGACGGTCTGGCCGGTCGGTTCGGCGGTGAGGAGTTCGTCGTCGCCGTGCCCGACGTCGACATGGACCGCGCGTACGAGGTGGCGGAGCGCATCCGCGCGGAGGTCGCGAACACCCCGCTCGAGGTGTGCGTCAACGGCGAGGGCTCGGATACCGTCACCCTGCGCCTGACGGTCTCCGTCGGACTGGCCACCTACCCCGAGACCGCGCACTCCCTGGACCACCTGCTCGAGCTCGCCGACCGCGCCCTGCGGGTCGCCAAGGCGACCGGCAAGAACCGCACGGTACGAGCGGACACGGTGGACCTGGGCGGTTCCCTGGCGACGGGGGTCGCGCTGCGCGGCGCCGAGCGTTGGGAGAGGGCACTGCAGAGCTAGCGCCTCCGTCTGACGACGACGCCTGAGGCGTCAGGCGTCGGTCGTCAGCAGCACCTTCAAGGCGTTCGTCTCACCCGCCCGGGCGAAGGTGTCGTAGGCCTGCATCGCCTCGTCGAAGCCGAACCGGTGCGTCGTGAAGCGGGTGGGGTCGAGCTGACCACCCTCGATCGCCTTCATCAAGGTGGGGATCGTGTTCGTGTCGACGAGCCCGGTCGTGATCGTCACGTTCTTCGACCACAACGTCTCCAGGTGCAGCGTCGACGGCTCGCCGTGCACGCCCACGTTGGCGACGTGGCCACCGGGACGGACGAGGGCGGTGGCCTGCTCGAACGTGGCGGGGATGCCTACCGCCTCGACGCAGACGTCGGCACCCAAGCCGGCGGTCGCCTCGTCGACGGCGGCCTGAGCGTCCTCTGGCGCCACGGCGCGGTCGGCGCCGAACCGTGACGCGAACTCGCGCCGGGACGGCACGGGATCCACAGCGATGACGGTCCTCGGCGAGTACAGCCGCGCGCCCAGGATGACCGAGAGGCCGATCGGCCCAGCGCCGATCACCACGACGACGTCCCCGGGCCGCACCTGCCCTTTCAGGACGCCGACCTCGTAGCCGGTGGGCAGGATGTCGGCGAGGTAGACGACCTGCTCGTCACTCCAGCCCTCAGGCACCTTGTGCGTCGAGGTGTCGGCGAACGGCACGCGGACGTACTCCGCCTGGACACCGTCGATGCGGTGGCCGAGGAGCCAACCTCCGCCCCCGAGGCACTGGCTGTACTCGCTGGTCCGGCAGAACGAGCATCGCCCGCAGGCCGAGATGCAGGAGATGAGGACTCGATCGCCCGGCGCGAGACCACGCACACCCGGACCGGTCTCCGTCACCGTGCCGACCGCCTCGTGCCCGAGGATGCGTCCCCGCGTGACGGCGGGGACGTCGCCGCGCAGGATGTGGAGGTCGGTCCCGCAGATCGTGGCGGTGTCGACCTTGACGATCGCGTCCGTGCTGTCGCGGATGGTCGGCTCAGGGACCTCCTCCAGTGCCTTCTCACCACGACCGTGGTAGACGACTGCCCGCATCCCAGACCCCCGTACCGGTCGTGCGACAGGCCGGGAGGGGCGGTCCAATGTGGCCCGCCCCTTCCTGGCCGCTCGTGTCGACCGTATCGGTCGGTCGCGGGTGTCGTCCGGGCGTTTCGGCTAGCTCCCCGAGGTTTGCTGACCGAAGAGAGCGATCTCCGCGGCCGAGGCGTAGTCGGAGACACCCTCGGTCGCCAGCAGTCGGATGTATCGGGCGCCGGGCGCGTGGAACTCCGCTGTCTTGCGAGTTCTGTCGGCGTCCCACGTGCCGCTCGTCACTTCGGTGAACGTCTCCCCATCGGTGCTGGCGAGCACGGTGTAGGCGGTGATGGTGCCGTTGAGGTTGCCCTCGGTGCGCGGCTGGTACGACAGCTCCACGACGTCGTAGGTGCCGCCCAAGTCGAACGTGATCCACTGCGGCAGGTAGGTGCGGTCCGGCGACCAGTGCGTGTGCCAGATCGTCGCCGTTCGGCCGTCAATCGCGTACGTCGGCGCGTTGAACGGTTCCTGCGAGCTGGAGGCCGTCACGGTCATCCCGCTCGGCGGTACGCAGTCCCGGCCGGGGGCCGACGCCACGGTGACGGTGAGGACGACGCCCTTGCGGGACGCGAGTGCCGGTTCCAGCGCGATCGAGGGCGTCGAGCGGATCACCTGGAAGCGTAGGTCGTACTCACCGTCCGGGGTTTGCTCAGGGACGTAGATCTGGACAGGGACGGAGACGGTACTGCCGGCCGGCACGTACGTGGAGACGCGGGTGTTCGCCGACCACAGCGGCTCCTCGGGGGTGATGGAGATGTCGGCGAACGCGCCTTGGCCGGATGTGTTCGTCAGCTGCACGCGCGGCAGCTCGGTCAGACACTGCCGAGTCTCCAGCACCTCCGGTTCGGTGGAGAGCACGATCGTGGGCTTGGCGGCGGGAGCCGAGGCCGGATGCCCGGCCGCGACGGCGGCCGGAACCGGAGCGGTCGTGTGCGCCGCCAGCACCAAGGAGAAGGCGGCTGGCACCGCGAGCAAGACCTTCCTGCTCAAGCGCCGGAAACGTCCGGAGGCCACACCGTCCTCGGGCCGCCCGCTCCCGGAGGGGACGGGGCCGGGAAGAGTGCGCATGGTCGTCGCTCCTTTGCACGGTCGTGGGTGCGGGTGCGCGAGGGACACGTGTGACTAGGCCGTCGGGCCGCGCCCGTCGCGTCGCTCTCGCTCGAAGCGCTCGGCATCGGTCTCGAACTCCGACTCCGGACGCGATGGCACCGAGCGCAGAGAGGCGACCTGCAAGCCTGGGTTGGCAGCCTCGGTGACGAAGGACGCTCGGGTGAAGATGTCCGCACCGGGTTCGGTGACGTACGGCACGACCCGGTAGTCGGACTGCCAGAGGTCAGGTGTCACCGTGCAGCGGACGTAACCCCGCTGTCCGTTGAAGAACTTGATGTGGGGGTTCTCCGCCAGGATGCGGTCACCGGTCGACGTGCTGTCGGACCCGTTCTGTCCGGACGCGATCGACGTCCCGACGAACTCCACGCCGATGGTCGGCGAGTTCGGGTCGGAGAAGTTCAGCTTCACGTCCGACGCGTAGTTGGCGTGGACGTCGCCGGTGAGCACGACCGGGTTGACCCCTAGGTCGGCGAACTCTCGGAGCAGTCGGTCGCGCTGGCCGGCGTAGCCGTCCCACCCGTCCATGCTGAACGACAGCTCGTCCCCGGCGGCGAAGTCGCGCTGGGAGAAGAAGATCTGCTGCGCCAGCACCTTCCAAGTCGCCTGCGAGGCCGACAAACTGTCGAGAAGCCATCGTTCCTGCTCCTCGCCGGTGGCCGTCCGCGTCGGGTCCAGGCTCTCGTCGTTCGGCGGCTTGGTGCCGTCGCCGGCCGCCTGGTCATCGCGGTACTGCCGGGTGTCGAGCACGTGGAAGTCGATGAGCGAGCCGAACGACAGGCGGCGGTAGAGCTGCATGTCCGGGCCGCTGGGCATCGAGCTCCGACGCAGCGGCATGTGCTCGTAGTAGGCGCGGTAGGCGTTCGCGCGCCTCACCAGGAACTCCTCCAGCGTCGGCGTCTGGCTGCCCTCCTCCGGCACCAGGCCGGCGTAGTTGTTCTCGACCTCGTGGTCGTCCCAGGTGACGATGAACGGGAACGCCTGGTGCGTGGCCTGGAGGTTGGGGTCGAGCTTGTAGAGGGCGTACTGGAGGCGGTAGCGGTCGAGCGTGACGGCCTCGGGGATGAGGTAGTCCGGCAGCAGGTCGGGCAGGTTGCGTGCGCCGCCGTTCATCTCGACGCCGTACTCGTAGATGTAATCACCGAGGTGGAGGACGAAGTCCAGGTCCTCCTGCGCCATGTGCTGGTAGGCGGTGTAGTAGCCGTCGGTGTACCGCTGGCACGAGGCGAACGCGAAGCGAAGCTGGTCGACCGCCGCGCCGTAGGCGGGTGTGGTCTTGGTGCGCCCGACCGGGCTGATCTCACCCCGTGCCCGGAAGCGGTAGTAGTACCAGCGGTTCGGCTTCAGCCCGGACACCTCGACGTGGACGGAGTGGGCCAGCTCCGGGTACGCCGACGCGGTTCCCCGGCGTACGACCCTGCGGAAGTTCTCGTCCTCGGCCACCTCCCACTGCACGGGAACGCGAGCGTCGGGCATGCCGCCGTGGCCGCCCTCAGCGAGCGGGTCAGGCGCCAGACGGGTCCACAGCACCACGCCGTCCGGCAGCGGGTCGCCCGACGCCACGCCCAGCGTGAACGGGTAGTCCGAGAAACGTCCGGAGTTCATCGTCCGCGTGGTGTACGGCCCTTTTCCGAGGACAAGAGCGACCGTGCTCGCCGCGGTGACCGCCATGAACTTCCGGCGATCCAGGTCTCCCGCGAGCAGCTGCTGTCGAATCCGTCGACCCACCAGCTCGTCGCGCATCCGCCTGCTCCTCCCACGTTGTGGCTCAACCGCCCGAAGTGGGCTTCTCCACCGTGATCGTGGCGCGCGTAAGGCTAGGAAAGAACGAAGGGAACATGAACATCTGAGGAATGAAATTGGACGGCCAATTTCGGGCTAGATCGCGTCAGGCCAGTTTCGGCGTTCGCCTTGTCGGCGGTTCTGTCCCATGGGATGTTTCCACAGCAAAGTTTTGCTTCCGTCGGGGGAGACGTCCATGGGCGAGGTGCCGCGAGGAATGCGCGCCGCGGTGACGGTGGCCGCGAGTCTGCTGGCGATGAGCGTTCTGCCGGCGTCCGCGTCCGCGGAGGTGACGACAGTGAACGAGCGGGCACCGGGGAACGCCATCTGCGGCACGGTCTGCGATGGCGCGCCAGTGGAGCTGGCGACGGAGAACCGACTCGCCGACGGTGCGACGATCTTCGGCCGCTCCATCGAGCTGCACATCTCCGACCGTGACGCGGCGGGGTGGGCGACGATCGGCAACGGTGACCCCACCGACGAGGTGTGGCTGGACCGCTCGTTCGACGGTGGGGAGACCATCGCGGAGGAGCGGCTCGGCTACACCACGATCCCCGCCGGGCAACGCGGCACGAGCACCCTGCTGTTCTCCCTGGAGGATCAGGCGACCGGTCGCGACGCCGTCCTGCGCGCGTGCGGCAAGGCCGGCAACCGCGACGACGTGGTATGTACCGCGTGGATCGGCGTGGAGACGCCGTCGGGCACCGGCAGACCTGCCACGCGGGCGATCGACGCGCTGGTGAAGCTGTACGACGCCGACACCGGTCTGTGGAAGACGACCGGCTGGTGGAACTCCGCCAACGCACTCACCGCGGTCATCGACTACATGCTCGTCACCGGCGACCGGCGGCACGAATGGATCATCGCCAACACCTACGAGAAGAACCTCGACGCCCAGGGCGGAAACTTCACCAACGACTACATCGACGACACCGGGTGGTGGGCGCTGGCGTGGATCAGGGCGTACGACCTCACCGGTGATCCGCGCTACCTGGAGACGGCGAACTACGACGCCGACTACATGTGGGCCAGCCGCGACGACGTCTGCGGCGGCGGCCTCGTGTGGAACATCCACCAGCGCTACAAGAACGCGGTCACCAACGAGCTGTTCATCAAGGTCGCCGCGAGCCTGCACAACCGCATCCCCGGCGACACGGAGTACCTGCAGCGCGCCCTCGAGATCTGGCGGTGGTTCGAGGCCAGCGGGATGATCAACGCGGAGAACCTCGTCAACGACGGTCTGAGCAGCGAAACGTGCCAGAACAACGGCCAGACGACGTGGACGTACAACCAGGGCATCATCCTCGGGGCGCTGACCGAGTTGGCGTGGGCCACCGGCGACGACAGCTACCTGGCGCGCGCCCGCGAGCTCGCGGACGCCTCGACGACGAGCGAGTTCCTCAACCCCCAGGGTGTGCTCACCGAGCCGTGCGAGCCCTCGTGTGGCGCGGACGGACCCACGTTCAAGGGCGTCTACGTGCGCAACCTCGGCGAGCTGAACGCCGCCCTCGTCGGTCGGCCCTACCAGCGGTACCTGCGTCACCAGGCCACCGAGTCGTACCTCCACGCCCGGAACCGGTTCGACCAGTACGGCCTGTGCTGGGCCGGGCCGATCGTCGGTCTCAGCGCCGCCACCCAGCAAAGCGGTGCCGAGGCTCAGCTTGCCCCGCTGCGCGGTCTGGGTGGGCCACGGCCGCCCATCGTCAGGTGGACGTGAGAGCGTCGCGTTTTCACGGACCGACCGACGGTCGGGCGGATCCTGAATCGCGGGACCGCCGTCGAATCGCGGCCTCCCGGTGTTTCCCCCTCCTCAGAGCTCCTGTTTCCTGCTGACGAAGCGTCGGGTATCCAGCTGGGGAGGGACGGGAGGTCTTTCATGTCGTTCAATCCCCTGGAGGAGCGTGGAATTCCGCTCGAACAGCAGGTGCGGAATTGGCGCGAGCTCAACGTGACACCGATCGATCCCGACCACTGTGACCCCTACACGCGGTGCCGGATCATCACCATGAACGGCATCGAGACCGAGGCCGTTTTCTTCAGCCACAATCTGGCTCGGCATTGCATGGACAGTGACGTCCGCCGGGAATTGGCGCGCACCCGCTACATCGAGGCGCAGCAGCAGCGGGTGGTCAACTGGCTTCTCCCGGGTCTTTCGTCCGTCCTGGAGACCGCGATCGCCTACGAGCAAGTGGCCTCCGACCTGACCGCCTGGGTGGCTCGCATGGAGCCGGACCCCTACCTCAGGCAGGCGTACGAGTTCGGCGTACTCGAGGACTTCGATCACCTGTACCGCTACGCGAACCTGTACGAGATGATCGAGCACCGCAAGGCGGAGTCGATCGTCGACAACCTCACCGAGGTCATGCCGGGCCGCCCGACCAAGTTCCAGCACCGGGACCCGGTCGACAACGTTCGCGACCCTTACGACCGCGCGTCGACCAACCCCCTGTCGAAGCTGCACGCGCTCACCATCATGGCGACCGAGCAGCAGACGATGAACTTCTACATGAACGTCGGCCCCATGTACATGGAGCCCATCGCGCGTCAGCTCTACCAAGAGATCGGCATGATCGAGGAGGAGCACGTCACCCACTACGAGTCGCTGGTGGACCCGGGCGAGACCTGGTGGGAGCAGCTCGTCAACCACGAGTACAACGAGTGCTACATGTACTACAGCTTCATGGAGCAGGAGACCGATCCGAAGGTGAAGTCGATCTGGGAGCTTCACCTGAACATGGAGCTGGAGCACTTGCGGATCGCCGCCGACCTGATGCGCCGGCACGACGGGCGCGAGGCGGCCGAGGTCGTCGCCCCGGAGCTGCCGAGACCGGTGACGTTCGAGTCGAACAAGGCCTTCATCCGCAACCTGCTCGACACGCAGATCGACATCACCACGCTGGGCGCCGGCTACGTGCGTGAGGCCCACGAGCGCTTCCAGGCGATGCAGCAGCGGGTCAACGGCGACGGGCTCGTGCCGAGTGAGCAGGTCATCGAGGACCACCGCGAGATGTTCGGGCGCGACTACCGCGTCCAGAGCGAGGGCGAGCACCCGGTCGCGTCGTTGCGTGCGCCGCACTGAGGTCCTCGATGGTCGACGACATGACGGTCCGAAGTCGCGAGGTCTTCGGGCACCTTGGACGCGGAGGACGAGATGAGTGACCGGCCCGCAGCGGACGTTCCCGGCTCCACCGAGGACGTGGTGGCGCTCCTGGTACGGCAACACGGCGAGATTCGCAACCTGTTCGACGAGGTCGAGGCCAGCACCGGCGAGGCGCGGGTGGACGCCTTTCGGCGGCTCGTGCGTCTGCTGTCGATCCACGAGACAGCGGAGGAAGAAGTCGTCCATCCCTACGCTCGTCGCGCCTTCGACGGTGGGGAAGGCGTCGTCGAGGATCGCCTCCGGGAGGAACGGGACGCCAAGGAACGGTTGAGCAGGTTGGATCGCATGGATCCGTCCGATCCCCGCTTTCTCCCCGAGCTGCTGGCGTTGCGGACCGCTGTCATGGCCCACGCCCGGGCGGAGGAACGCTACGAGTTCATCCACCTGCAGCGGTCGACGAACGCCAAGCAACGGGCGACGATGGCCAAGGCGCTCAAGGCGGCGGAGGCGACCGCGCCGACCCGTCCGCACCCGGGCGTGGAGACCGGCGGGAGGAACCTGCTGTTCGGCCCGGTGGCCGCGGTGGTGGACCGTGCCCGCGACATGGTCCGCAAGGTGTGGGGCGGCGGCTGAGGTCACTCGACCGGACGTTCGGTGGTGACGGTGGCGGTGTAGGCGTACGGGCTCACCAGGAGCGTCACGTGGCAGTGCGTACCAGGGTCCGTCACGCTGAACGTGACGACGGCCTCGGGGTAGACCGTCGGCATGCCGCATTGGGCCCACCAGGCGCCGATCGCGAACACCAGCCGATAGATGCCCTGGCGCACCGCCCAGCTCTCGACGGTTCCATCGGCTTGGCTGTGACCCTGCGACAGCAGAGTCCACGCCCCCTCGGCCGGCGCCTCGCCCTCGATCGCGGCTGACTCCCACAAGCTGACCGCCACGCCGACCGCCGGTGCGCCGCTTGTCGCGTCGACCACTCGCGACGAGACGCTCATCGTCACGTCACCCCGGGACGTACCTGCCGGGCCAGTCGCTGGTTCACCGGGAGCCCGGCGTCCGGGTGCAGCACGGCCGCCAGCGCCTCCACACCGTCCACGAGGCGCGGCCCGGGCCGGGCGAAGGACGCGTTGGCGTCCACCGCCCACACCGGCACCGTCGGTGGCAGGACACCGGCGGCCACGACGGCTTCGGCCAGGCGCACCGACGCGGCGAGGTCGTATCCGCAGGGCGCGCAGACGATGAGCTCGGGGTCGGCGGCCGCCACCGCGTCCCAGGAGACGCGTTCGGAGCGTTCACCGGATACGCCCAGGACAGGTGTCCCGCCCGCCATCGCGACCATGTCCGGGATCCAATGGCCAGGCGCGAACGGCGGTTCGGTCCACTCGAGCACCATGGTGCGGACCGGCCGGCGTCCGCGCACCGCTGCGGCGACCGTGTCCAGACGTGCCCGAAGCTGCGCGACGAGCGACTCGGCGGTGTCCTGTCGCCCTACCGCCTCGCCGAGCTGGATGATCGAGGCGAGCACCTGGTCGAGGTTCTGCGGGTCGAGGGTGAGGACCTTCGCCTGGCATCCGAGGAAGGCGAGGGCGTCGTCCACCACCGAGACGTCGACCGCGCACACCGCGCACAGGTCCTGCGTGACGATCAGGTCCGGGTCGAGGCCCTCGAGGGCGCCACGGTCGAGGTGGTAGAGGTCCTCGCCGGCCGCCAGCCTCTCCGACACCGCGGCGTCGATCTCCGCCGGGGTGAGGCCCTCCGGCAGGGCGCTGGTGGACACGATCCTCCGGCTGCGCGCCTCCGGGGGATAGTCACACTCGAAGGTCACCCCGACCACGTCGTCGCCAGCGCCGAGCGCGAAGAGGATCTCGGTGGCGGACGGCAACAGCGACACGATCCTCATGGCGTGCACCCCACCCGGCGCAGGCTACTGGGCTTCCGCCGGCCGGTGAACACCGCGCCGGCGAGCCGCGGCCCTCGAGCCGCCGCCCGTGGCCGACGCGGACAGCCGGCAGGGCGTCGTCACTGCTCGGCGCTGCGCACGAGGAAGAAGTTGCTCGGCTCACCGCCGCTGCGGTGCTCCTGGTAGACGAACTCCAGGTTCCGCTCGTCGAACGTGCGGAACCACTCGTCCCACGAGATGTGCTCCAGGCGTTCACCGCCGTAACCGGGGAAGTCGAAGCGAAGGACGCCCACGTGGTCGCCGTGCCGGCTGCCCGGCACGGTCGCGGGCACGGCGTTCCGCTCTTCTCCCCACTGCCTGATGACGTCGTGGTCCTTCGTCACGAGGGTCTGGCCCGGGTACTCCTCCTGGGACATGACCTCCCCCTTCGCGAGCCGCTGCTCCGTCTTGGCGAGACCCGTACCCGTCAGGTCATGGGCCACGCGCTGGACGTCGAACGGTGGTCCGCCGCGTCTCGCCCAAACGGTGAGCCTGGGCCCAGGTCGGACACCGGCGATGTGCCGGGCCGGACGTGTCAAGCGGAATGACCCGGGTACGGGGCGGGAGTACACCGCGCAACGACGACCAAGGAGGCGGTGTCACATGCCGGCTCGACAGGAGCTGCCGTCGACCCTCCTGCGATCCTCGAAGCGAGCGCAGGACATCTGGACGAAAGCGCACGACTCGGCCGTCAAGACGTACGGCGAGGGTCAACGAGCCCATCGGACCGCCTACGCGGCGCTCAAGCACGAGTTCGAGAAGGTCGGCGACCACTGGGAGCCCAAGGCGTCGGCGGGTCCATCCGACCCGCAGGCGCAGCGCAGGACGCCGAGCTCCCGCCGGTCGCGCGCCACGGCGGGAGGCGTCGACGCCAACGCCAGCAAGGCGCACCTCTACCAGCGAGCCCAGCAGCTGCACATACCCGGCCGGTCGCGGATGACCAAGCGACAGCTGGTGGAGGCGCTGCAACGCGAGAGCGGCCGCCGGACCGCGGCCCGCCGCCGTCGCGGCTGATCAGGCCGCCCGTGTGTACGTTCGGCCGCACGCGTCCACGTCACCGGCGGGCCGAGCCACCACGGCGGCCGCGCGAGCTCCGGGAGACCGAGCCGCCGTGTCGGCCTGTGCTCGAGCGGAGACGGGCGCCACGGCTGGTGCCGCCTGAGAAACGGCTGGTGCCGCCTGAGAAGGAGAAGCCCGTCGTTCGCCTGGGCCGGGTGCGCAGGTACGCCTCGCGGTGGCGGCGCTCGGCCTCGGCGCGCGCTCGGGTCGCCTCCCGCACGGCCGCGTCAACCCGTGAGCGGAGAGCCGTGAGCTGCCGGTTCAGCGTGATCCAGTCAGGTTGCTCGGCATGGATGTCGAGCGCCTTCAGCTCCGAGGTCAGAGTCGCGGCCTTGGCGCGCAGGCTGCCGTTGACGTCGGGGGTGGAGACGATCGTCTGGAGGCGGTCGAGGCGGGCGGCCACGTCGGCGTGCTTGCGGGGCACGGCGTCGCGGAGCTGACGCACGCGGCCCAGTCGCTTGATCACGCGGGTGAACACGCGGCGTGCGTGGCGGACGTCCATCCGCCAGGCCTCGGCGTGGCGCTCCCCGGTACCGAGGTCACCGGCCGCGAGCGCGGACTCCGCGGCGCTCGCCCGCTCCCGCGCACTTGCCAACCGCTCGCGGCCGGCGCTGACGAATGTCGCGGCGTCGGTCCACAGGCTCGGCGCGTAACCTGTCTGAAGCTCCGCCAAGGCGGCGGCGGCCTCCTCGGCCAGGTCCGACACCTTCGCGGTGGCCTCCTGGAGCTTCCCGACCAGCGTGGTGAGTGCCGCTCGACGCCGCCGGAGCCGGGTCAACTGCTTGTGCGCCGACGTGAGGTCGTCGACCAGCGCCGTGAGCCGCTCGTCGGCGCTGAGCAGACGTCGCTCGGCGGCGAGGCGGTCGATCTCGGCGAGCCGCTCGCCCACGGTGTCGAGAACCGACCGCTCCGTCGTGACGACGAAGCCGTCGCGTTCCCCGGCGTCCGCCGCCGCCGCGACCTTCTCGGCGAGCCGCGGGACGTCCCGCGCGCGTTCCCGCACCGTCTGCAGCCGGCCGACGAGGTCGGCGAGGCGACGCTGCTCGGCGGTCAGCTTCTCCATGAGCGTCGCCGCCGACGAGGCCAGCTCCTCCCACGCGGAGACCGCTCGCTCGACCGCCGCGAGGTCGCGGTCCTCGAGCACACGGTCGCGACCGATGGACAGCTCCGAGCGTTGGTGCAGGATCCGGTCACCCTCGCGGAGCAGGCGCTCCGCCGGTGCGACCCCCCGGGTCTCCTCCTCGTCGGCGACGGCCTCGCGCAGCAGCTCCGTGTCGCGGCGCAGCAGCTGGAGTTGGTCGTCCAGGGGCAGCGTCAGCTCGTCCAGCTTCGCCGTCGCGGCCGCGAAGCGCTCGGCGAGCTGGCGTCGACGGCGCCGCCGCCCGACCGCGACGCCCCCGCCGACCAGGCCGACGAGGACCACAACCAGCGCGGCGACCACGACGGCGAACTGCCCCGACCTCGAGGGTGGGTTGATGGCCCGCTCCACCGCGGTGAGGCCGGACGTGATGCCGCGGTCCCAGTCGCCGTCCCTGATCGCGGGATTGATCTCGTCGGCCAGGATGCGCGGCCAGGCCTGGTCCATGTCCGAGGGCATCTGGGCGCCGTAGTAGAGCCCGGTCTCACCGGTGTCGGTGGGAGAGTCGGTGGTGAACGCCAAGACCACGAGGTTGCTGCGGAACCCACCGTCGGCGGCCAGCCAGGTCGGGCAGGCCGCCTCCTGTGCGTCCATCCACGACTCGAGAGACGGCGCCTCCTGCTGGGTGAGGATGCGGATCCGGACCTCGAAGGCCGTCTCGCTGCGGAACGAACGCGCGGCCTCGGTGACCCGTCGAGCGTCCTCGGCGGAGAGGACGCCCGCCGAGTCCACGAGGAGAGCGTCGCAGGAGTCCAGGGGCGCGGCGGTGCGTGCGTCCGCTCCCGTGGCGGAGGCGGCCGCGCCCATGGCCGTCGGGGCGGCAGACGGCGCCGCCAAGGCCGTCGGGGCGGCGACCGCTCCCACCGTCAGAGCGAGGCCGGCCAAGGCTAGCGTCGTCGGTCTCGTGAGCCGCATGGCGAGCACCTCCCCCGTGATCCTGAGCGGCCCCACCCTACGCGGCGACCCGGTCGTCTCACCATGGGAGACGCCCTTCTTTTGTGTCCGACAGGTACGGTACCGGCGTGCGAATCCGGACGAGCCGGACGATCCGGGCGAAGGCGAGCGAGGTCTGGGCGCGTCTCGTCGACTGGGAGGCCCAGGGGCAGTGGATGCCCGGGACGACGGTGCGGGTCCTGCCCGGTCCTCGGCACGGGCGAGGAACGCGTCTGGAGGCGGTCACCGGCCTCGGACCGTTTCGGGTGGTCGACCCCATGGAGGTGGTCGTCTGGGAGCCGCCCACCCGCTGCGTGATCCGGCACGACGGGGCGGTGTTGCGAGGGACCGGGACGTTCACGATCGAGCCGCTGGGGCCCGACCGCTGCCGGCTCACCTGGCAGGAGGAGCTCACCGCCCTCGGACGGCTTCCGGCGGTGGTGGGACGCGTGGCCGCCCGGGCCGCCACGCCGTTCTTCACCCTGGCGCTGCGGCGGTTGAGCGGTTCGGCACAGGAGGGGCCGGGAGCTGAGAACCGGGTTCCGCTGCGCCGGTGCCGTCGTACTGTGGTTTTTGTGGACGGTCTTGGCGTCTCCTACGCGGACCACCTGACCACCACGGACCTCGAGCTGCTCGCCAGAACGTCGGGTGGCCGGGTGGCAGTCGACGACCTGCGCCGTGATCCGACCGCGATTCCGCGACTTCTCTCCGACCCGGCCGTCTTCGAGGCGGTCTTCGGCACGCGGGTCACCGCGTCGGGGCAGCTCCTCGACGTGTCGCCGTTCCTCGTCTTCGCGCTCGTCGTGCACCGGTCGGCCGACGAGCTCTCGTCGATGAACTACGTCCTGGAGCGCACCGCGCCGCGCCAGACGGTGCCGGTGTTCGACGCCCCGCAGCTGGTCGACTTCCTCAGCTCGCCGGCGCGCAGGTTCCTGCTGGCGGAGCTGCTCGCGTCGTTCACCCGGGTGGCCAGCGGCCGCTACCGGGTCCGCACCGGACGAGGCTGGCGGTGGCGACGGTTCAGCGAGCTGGATCCGGTACGGCTGGCGGGTCTGCTGGAGGCGGTGAGCGACGCCGAGCGCCCCGGAATCTACCGCCGACTGGGTGACGTCGCCCTCTTCCTCTCCGGGGTCTTCCCCGAGTACGTCCAGCAGCACGCCCTCGGTCCGATCGACGCGAGCCGGTTGCTGCGGTTGTCCGGTGTGGGTCCCGGGGAGGAACGGGAGCGGATGGTCACCATGCCCGCCGTGGAGCTCTTCGAGCACCTCGGCGCTCGCTGGTATCGGCGCGCGTACGAGTTGGCGCCGTTCCGCACCGTGCACCTCGATGTCGTGGCGGACGTCGCTGACCGCTTCCGTCAGGCGCGGCGAGTGCTGAACCACATCACCGACCGGTACCTCTTCCCGATCCTCAAGGAGCCTGGCGGCCCGGCGGGGTCGCCACGCTGACCGGGGTCCGCGGCGTGGGTCGCGTCCCTCGCAGTCGCTGCGCGGCCACCAACGTGAGGAGGCAGAGGACGGCGCCCGCCAGGTAGGGCGTGGCGTCGCCCCACCGTTCGGCGGCGGTGCCGCCGAGCGCGGGGCCGGCGAGGTTACCGAGTGCCCACGCCGAGTTCATGACCCCGAAGGCCAGTCCTTGAGCCAGCCCGACGTGCTCGGCCCGGTCCGAGACCAGCGCCATCCCGGGGGTGTAGAAGCCGCCGAACGTGAGCGACGCCGCGCACATGAGAGCGGCGAGCACGAACGGCTCGGACGTGAACGCCAAGGCGGTGGCCACGACCGCCGAGGCGGCGAGCGCCACCCGCGCGGGGCGGAAGCGTCCATACCGGTCGCTGAGCCGGCCCACGATCGGGTTGAGCGCCGACTCCAGCATCCCCGCACACAGGAAGACCGCGCCGATCCCGAACGGCGTGAAGCCCGCGTCACCGAGCGCGAGCGGCACCAGCAAGGTGGCGGTCCCGAACAACAGCGCGGGCAGCGTGTTGAACCACAGGCCGGCGAGGAACGCGTAGTCACGCGCGGCCTGGGCGAGCGCGCCCGGCCGTTGGCGCTCGACCGGCGCAGCCGGCATCGCGGCGGCGCTCACGAGCAGGACGAGCGCGAGCCCGGTCATCACGAGGAAGGACGGGCGAATACCGATCAGGTCGGCCGCCGCCCCGACCATGGGGCCCAGGATCGCCCCGAAGACGGCCGTCCCGAACACCGTGCCCAGCACCTGCCCGCGGCGATCGCGTGAGGTCAGCACGGTGAGCCAGGCGAGGGCGCCGGCCCACGTGGTGCTGCTCGACATGCCTTGTGCGAACCGCGAGACGCCAAGCGTCCACGGGTCGCCGGCGATCGCGAACGCCAAACTGGCGAACGCCATCAAACCGAGCCCGAGCAGCACGGTGCGTTTCGGCCCCCACCGCTGGGCCGCGAGCCCACCGGGGATGCCACCGGCGAACGCGCCAGTGCCGAACGCCGCGACGAGCAGGCCGGCGCCGGTCTTGGACAACGCGAAGTCGTGGGCGTAGCCGTGTACGAGCGGCGCGAGGACGCCGTAGAGCATCGCGTCGACGAAGACCACGACGCTGACCACGACAAGCAGTCGACGCACCCCGCGAGCTTAGGCGCCGCGCTGGCGATCTCCGCAGGGGGTGACGAAACCCTTTCCGCCCTCACGTGTCGGCGCTATGCTCCGGGCATGCCTGAAGATCGGCAACCTGTCACGTCCGCTGTTCGGCGTGAGGTCGTTCAGGCGCCTCGCTACGTTCCGGTCGCCTGTCAGACCGCGCACTCCTGGGCCGATCCCGAGGCCGACGAGACCCATTGCCGCAGCTGCGGAGCCATCCGCTACATCGTCGAGCGCTGGGACGAGACCGACGACGAGTAGTCGATCTTCACGCCATCTCTCTCGCTCCAGCCGTCCACACACCTCGCGGGGTGTCCGGAGTGCCCGACCGGGGAATCTGGACGACGATGACACGTCGACGCGAGGGGGCGGTCCATGGTGCGCGAGGTGCGGTGTCGCCGGGTCTACGATCCCGTCTCCGACGACGATGGCTTCCGCGTGCTGGTCGACCGCATCTGGCCGCGGGGCCTCACCAAGGAGGACGCCAATCTGCACTCCTGGGAGAAGGACGTCGCGCCCTCGCATGAACTGCGCATGTGGTACGGCCACAAGCCGGAGAGGTTCGACGAGTTCAAGCGCCGGTACACCGCCGAGCTCGGCACGGCGACCGGTCGGGCGGGGCTCGCACGCTTGCGCGAGCTCGCCGAACAGGACACCCTGACCTTGCTGACCGCGAGCAGGGATCTCGAGCGCAGCCAGGCGGCCGTGCTCGTGGAGCTGCTGCGGGAGCAGGGCTGACACGCGGTCAGCTCGCCCACGGCCGGTTCCAGCGTGACGACCGAGGTGGCTGCTCTCATGGTGCTCAGCAGGCGTGTGGCGCGCTTCAATCGGCGGGCGACCAACCGTGTCCTCGGCCACGTCGCGCCCTGGCTCCCGGGCTTCGGCGTCCTCACCCACGTCGGCCGGCGTTCCGGACATCGCTACCGGACGCCGCTCAACGTGTTCCGGACGCCGGACGGCTACGTGGTGGCCTTGACCTACGGACCCGACGCCGACTGGGTGAAGAACGTCCTGGCGGCGGGAGAGTGTGAGCTCACCACCCGGGGTCGGACGGTCCGCCTGCGCGATCCCCGGGTCGTCCACGACGAGAGCCGACGGCCCATGCCGCTCGTGGTCCGGCAGGTCTTGCGGCTCATCGACGCGTCCCACTTCCTCTACCTCACCGAGGCCGACTGAGACCTCGAGGCGTCAGCGGGCCTCGGGCAACGCCGGTGCCAGCGCCTCGGTGCCGCTCAGGACACCGGGATGCGGGCGGTCACGGTGGTACCGATCCCGGGCCGGGAGCGGACGTCGAGTCGACCTCCGATGAGCTCGGCTCGTTCGGTCATGCTCGTCATGCCGTAGCCGCCGGGGGACCGGTCCTCGACGGTGGCTGGTACCCCGTCGTCGATGCCGCGCCCGTCGTCGCTGACTTCCAGCAGCACCTCGGACGGGTCGCGGCGCAGGTGAACGCGCACCTGTGTGGCGTCGGCGTGCTTGACGACGTTCTGCAACGCCTCCTGGGCGATGCGGTAGAGCGCGATCTCGACGTGCTCGGGAAGCAGGCATTCCTCGACGTCGACGAGGACCGTGACGCCCGGGATCGACCGGGCCAGGCTGGCGAGGCTGTCGGCGAGCCCGAGGTCGTCCAGAACCGGTGGCCGTAGGTTCGTGATCGCGGCCCGCGCCTCGTCGAGGGTCAGGTCGGCGAGCTCCCGGGCCAGCGCCAGCTGCCGCGAGGCGAACGGTGGGTCCTCGGTGAGGGCGTCGCTGGCCGCGTCCAGGTGGAAGCGCAGGCTGCACAGTCGCTGCGTGATGCCGTCGTGAATGTCGGCGGCGAGCCGGCGGCGTTCCACCTCCTGGGCGGCGATGGCTTGCTCGGTGAACCGTTCGTAGGCGCGCTCACGCGCCAGGAGTCGACGGTGGAGGCGGGCCTGGTGGACCGCGCCCGCGAGCAGGCGGCCGATGGTCGTCAAGAGCCGGATGTCGTCGTCGGTGAACACCCGACGCGTGCGGGTGTAGACGGTCAGGACGCCGACCAGGCCGCCGGGCGCTGTGGTCATGGGAACCGCCAGGCAGCTGTGCTCCTCGCCGAGCGGCATGGTGGAGTGACCGTGGCCGGCCTCGGCGGTCGCGACGACCGGCTCCTGGCGACTGGCCGCCTTGCCGGTCACGCCTTCGCCGAGGTGGAGATGGACCTCGCCGACCTGACGGTCCAGGGGCGGGGTAGCGCCCACGAGCGTGAGAGACCGCTCGGTGTCGTCGAGCACGTGGACGCAGCAGGCGTCGGTGTCGGTGGCCGCCACGATGAGAGGCGCCACTTTCGCCGCGAGGACCTCGAGCTCGGGGCCGGCCGAGATCGCCTCGATGATGCCGACGAGAAGGGCGTTCTCGGCGGCCGCGTCGGCCAGCCCGAGGGCACGGGCGGTCACTGGTAGAGCCCTTCCCGCAGCGCCACCGCGACCGCGCCGGCGCGGTCGTTGACCTCGAGCTTGCGGAAGATCGCCCGGACATGGCTCTTCACCGTCTCCTCGGCGAGGACGAGCTTGCTCGCGATGGCGCGGTTCGACAGGCCGGCGACGAGGAAGCCGAGCACCTCGCTCTCCCGCTGGGTGAGGCTCAAGTGGGCGCCGGGCCAGAACTCGCCGGCCTGGAGCCGGGCCGCGGAGGCCGCCGCCCGTCCGGCCATGGTCGGGTCGACCACGGTCTCGCCCTTGGCCGCGCGTTCCAGCTGGCGCACCAGCTCCTCCCGGTCGATGGACTTCAGCAGGTAGCCGGCGGCACCGGCGCGTAGCGCTTGGAAGAGGTACTGCTCGTCGTCGTAGGCGCTGAGCAGGACGACGCGTCGGTCCGGGTTGGCTTCGACGAGTCGCCGGCACAGGTCGAGCCCGCTGGCGGATCCGCGTAGACGAACGTCGGACACCACGACGTCAGGGTCGAGGGCGGCGACGAGCGGCTCCGCCTCGTCGGCGCTCACCGCCTGCCCGACCACGCGAACCCGGCCCGGAAAGCGCGCAAGGAGAGCTTTCAGCCCTTCCAGCACCATTTCGTGGTCGTCGACCATGACCAGGCGCAGCGGCTGCGTCCCCATGGGTCGAGGGTAGGAGCGTCGGCCGGACGGAGTGGGCGGTTGTCGGACAGCGAGCCGCGCCGTGGCGGTCGTTTGCATGGGTTCGTGGCGGATTCGTCCTCCCCCGCGGTGACCCCCGCCCGGGGGATCCGAGATCGCCGACGAGCGCCTACGGTCGGGACGAGGGGATCGTCGAGGGCAGTGTCGAGGGCAGTGACGTGTCCACCGAGGGGGGCGACCATGCCGCACAAGGTGATCCGGATGGAACGGACCCGCGATCACTCGTCGGCCCGGCGTCCCGTCATGGTCGCGATCGCCGGCGACAGCGCGGCGGGCAAGACCACCTTGACGAAGGGGATCGCCGCGGCCCTGGGCGCGTCACGTGTGACGACGATCTGTGTCGACGACTACCACCGGTACGACCGGCAAGAGCGCAAGGGGCTGCCGTTCACGGCGTTGCACCCGCGGTGCAACTACGTCGAGATCATGGAGCAGCACCTGCAGCTCCTCGCGACGGGACAGCCGATCCTCAAGCCGGTGTACGACCACGACACCGGTCAGCTCACCCGACCGGAGCTGGTCGAGCCACGGGAGTTCGTCATCGTCGAAGGACTGTTGCCGCTGTACTCGAAGCTGACCCGAGCCTGCTTCGACATCGCCGTCTACCTCGACCCTCCCGAGCGCATCCGTCGGGAGTGGAAGGTGAGCCGGGACGTCCGCAAACGGGGCTACACCGTCGACCAGGTGCTCGCCGAGCTGGAACGCCGGGAGCCGGAGTCGGCGCAGTTCATCCGGCCGCAACGCGCGCACGCCGACATCGTGGTCCGGTTCGCGCCGGCGGAGGGCCACGACGACACGTCGAACTCGCCGCTCTCGGTGGAGCTCATGCTTCGGCCCACCGTGCGTCACACGGGCCTGCGCGGGCTGCTCGCCGAGATCGGGCAGCGGACCGTCCAGCTCCGGTTGATCCGCGACGAGGACGGCATCCCTGTCGACGCGCTCCACGTCCACGGCTACGCCCCGCGCGAGGAGAGTCGTATGGTCCAGAAGGCGATCTGGTCTCGGCTCGGGCTGGGCGACGGCGACCCGGTGGCGACGTTGGGCGACGTGGGCAATGGCCGCCGGAGTGAGTCGCTGGCCATCACCCAGCTCGTCGTCCTCGACCATCTCCTGCGCGCGACGTAGTCGGCTGTTCGCGCACTGTTTGACCTGGACGTGTCGAGCTGTCACACTCGGGCTGGGCGCCGGTTCCCCGGTGCCCACCAACCTTTCTGGACCCGTGTCGGGTCGAGGTGCTCGGCCACTCCGGGTCCGCGTCGTTCGAGGTCTGCGTTGGTCTGACTTCGGGGCGCTCTGAGCCTGGTCGCTTTGAGTCTCGGGCGTTCGGCGCGTGCTGGGGACGGGGCCGGGTCACACCCCGCCGGTGAAGACGCGACTGGCGAGGAAGTCCTCCGGCTCGAACCGCATGAGGTCGTCGCGGCTCCACGTCCGACCCGAGGCGGCGAGCAGTCGGTTCGCGTGCCGGAGCCGCGCGCGTTCCAGCGCGTTCCGCACGCTGCGCGCGTTGGCGAACCTGGGCTGCCGCATCCGACGGGCCAAGTACTCGCGGAACGTCTGCTCCGCCGCCCCCGAGAGGCGGTAGTTGTCCCGATCCAGCATGAGCCGCGCGATCGCCATCAGCTCGTCCAGGCTGTAGTCGGCGAAGTGCAGGTGGTGGGCGATGCGCGAGCTGATTCCCGGGTTGGAGGCGAAGAACGACTCCATGCGGTCCTTGTAGCCGGCGAGGATCACCACCAGGTTGTCGCGCTCGTTCTCCATGACCTGGAGCAGGATCTCGATCGCCTCCTGCCCGTAGTCCCGCTCGTTCTCGGCCCGGTAGAGGTAGTACGCCTCGTCGATGAACAGCACCCCGCCCATCGCCCGCTTGAGGACCTCCTTGGTCTTGGGGGCGGTGTGCCCGACGTACTGGCCCACCAGGTCGTCCCTGGTCACCGCCACCAGGTGGCCACGCTCGATACACCCCAGCCGGTGGAGCAGCTCCGCCATCCGCAGCGCCACCGTGGTCTTGCCGGTTCCTGGGCTGCCGGTGAACGACATGTGGAGGCTCGGTCGGGACGAGGTCAGCCGGAAGCGCCGACGAACCCGGTCGACGAGCAGGAGAGCGGCGATCTCACGGATGCGGGTCTTGACCTGCTGGAGCCCGACCAGTTCCCGGTCGAGGGTGTCGAGGATCTCGTCGATTCCGGAAGCCTGCCGTTCGGCGGCGAGGTCGACGGTGGCGTCGGGCGGCAGCGGGGGATCTGCCGAGTCCGGAGACGCTGCGGCCTCCGCCGTTCCCGGCTCGGGTGCCGGCGGCTCGGGGTGTGGCCGGCCCGGCGTGGGCATGCGGAAACCCCGCGGAGGGGTTCGCGAGCCGCTGGTCATCGCGGTCGAGGAGAGGTCATGGTCGGCGACGGCATCGGTTTCGAGGAGGACATCGGTTCCGAGGACGGCATCGGTTCTGAGACAGGGCCTAGGACGCCGGCCGCCGGCCGCGCTGGCGCGGCGGACGCGGGTGCCCGTCACCGGAGGTGAAGCCGTAGCGCTCCCCGGGCGGCCGGTCCGTGGCGTAGGGGTGGATCGTGTAGCGCAGCCGGCGGTCGATGTGCTCCCCCCGCTCCAGCCGGAAGCCCGGCTCGTGGTCAGGCCGATGGACGATGAAGGACAGCGCCGTCGTCTGTCGGTCGTGGCGCGCGTCGTAGGCGTTGACCCGGATGTAGCGCTGGGGGTAGGCCGCTCGGCACTGGTTCACCTCGTACACCACCGCGGACGCGTCGGTGAGGTCGAACATCGGCAGACCCCACATGTCCCAGTAGTGGTTACGCGGGTGGGGGTCGTCGGTGAACTCGATCGAGATCGCCCAGCCGTTGTCCAGCGCGTACTGGACCTGCTGGGCGATCTCCTCGTCGCTGAGGTCGGGCAGGTAGGAGAAGGTGCCCTGGGTGATCCGCATCGGTCCCCCTCGTGTGGCGGCGGGCGACGGCCTCACGTCGACGTCGGCGTCTCGACGACGTCGGGCGTGTCGGTCGACTCGTAGGTGAAGGTGACGTCGCCCCACGTGGACAGGGCGACGTCAAGCTCGCGGCTGTGCCGTGCGGCGGCCCGCAGGATGTCGGGTCCCTCGGCGAGGACGTCCCGACCCTCGTTGCGCGCCTTGATCATCGCCTCGAGGGCGACCCGGTTCGCGGTGGCGCCAGCGGCGATCCCCATCGGGTGCCCGATCGTCCCGCCGCCGAACTGCAGCACGACGTCCTCGCCGAGGTAGTGGAGCAGCTGGTGCATCTGGCCGGCGTGGATGCCTCCGGACGCCACCGGCATGACCCCGGGCAGGGACGCCCAGTCCTGCTCGAAGAGCAGCCCGTTGACCGGGTCCGGCTCGACGTACGGGAGACGCAGCGTGTCGTAGTACCCGGCGACCGAGTGCGGATCTCCCTCCAGCTTGCCGACCACCGTCCCGGCGTGGAGGTGGTCGACGCCGGCCAGGCGCATCCACTTGGCGATGACGCGAAAGCTCACCCCGTGGGTCTTCTGCCGGGTGTAGGTGGAGTGGCCGGCGCGGTGCAGGTGGAGCAGGACACCGTTGCGGCGGGCCCACCTCGCCATCGACTGGATCGCGGTGTAGCCGACGGTGAGGTCGACCATGACGATGACGCTGCCGAGCTCTCGGGCGAAGTCGGCCCGCTCGTACATGTCCTCCATCGTCGCGGCGGTGACGTTGAGGTAGTGGCCCTTGATCTCACCCGTCTCCGCCTCGGCCCGGTTGACCGCCTCCATGCAATACAGGAAGCGGTCGCGCCAGCGCATGAAGGGTTGGGAGTTGATGTTCTCGTCGTCCTTGGTGAAGTCGAGACCACCCCGCAAGGCCTCGTAGACCACCCGACCGTAGTTCCGTGCGGACAAGCCCAGCTTGGGTTTGACGGTCGCCCCCAGCAGAGGACGGCCGTACTTGTTGAGGTACTCCCGCTCCATGACGATGCCGTGGGCGGGTCCCTGGAAGGTCTTGGCGTAGTGCGGCGGGATCCGCATGTCCTCCAGCCGCAACGCCTTCAAAGCCTTGAAGCCGAAGACGTTGCCGATGATCGAGGAGGCGAGGTTGGCGATGGATCCCTCCTCGAACAGGTCGAGGTCGTAGGCGATATAGGCGATGTACTCGCCCTCTCGCCCCGGAACCGCCTCGACCCGGTAGCACTTGCCCTGGTAGGTCTCGTACGACGTGAGCCGATCTGTCCACACCACCGTCCACGTCGCCGTGGAGGACTCGCCGGCCACCGCCGCTCCGGCCTCCTCGGGCGGCACACCCGGTTGGGGTGTGACACGGAACGCGGCGAGGATGTCCGACGGCGCGGGCTCGTAGTCCGGCTGCCAGTAGCCCATCTCGGCGTAGGGGATGACGCCGGGTCCCCAGCGCTCGATCGTCTCTTTCGATGTCATGCGCGCTCCTGGTGGGCACGTCGGACGGCCAGCTCTCGTGCTCAGCCAGCCCTACCCGGCGCGTCGATCGACTATGCGGCGCTCGCCGCCCGGGTCAGCTCTCCTCCGGCGCGTACGCGCACACCTCGTCCAGCGAGTCGGCCTGCCACCTCGGCTGCGACTTTCCGACCGCGCCAGAGCCGACACCTTCCAAGGCGTTGCGCACCATCGAGCGCATGAGCGCGTAGTCCGGGTTCGAGGTCTTGATGATCTTGTTCGTGAACGTGAGGGCGCTGACTTCGGCCTGCTTCACCTTGAGAGACAAGTCGACGAGGGCGGGCAGCAGGTCGGCCGGGATGTCGGTGAGGATCAAGTCCTTGGTGGTGGTGGCGATCGCCTCGAACCTGGTGAGGAACGTGACCGGGTCCACCTGGTCGATGATCGCCTTCACCACGCAACGCTGGCGTTCCATCCGCTGGTAGTCGTCGGCTCCGTAGCGTCCGCGCGCGAACCACAGCGCTTTGTGTCCATCGAGGTGCTGGTTCGGGCCCTTCTCGATCCACCCGCCGGGGCGCAGACCCTCCGACTCGACCCCGCCGATGGCGACCCGGTGGTTGACGTTGACCGTGATGCCGCCGATGGCGTCGATCAGCTTCTCGAACCCCTTGAGGTTGACGAGCACGTAGTAGTGCACCGGGAGGTTGAGAGCGCCCGCTACCGCGTGCTTGGTCGCCTCCGCGCCAGGGTTGGCCACCTTCAGCAGGCCGGGGTGCGCGGCGGGCACGTTCTCGTAGATGGACGTCAGGATCCACTCCAGGTAGTCGCCCTCGCCCTCGTACTTGCCGGTCGGGTACGCCTTCCGCAGCGGTGAGTCGGGTGGGAAGGGGATCTTGCTCAGGTTGCGCGGCAGCCCGATCAGCAGCGTGTTGCCGGTGTGGACGTCGATGCTGGCCAGGATGACGGTGTCGGTGCGGATGCCCACCCGGTCGGGCCCGCCGTCACCTCCGAGCAGGAGGATGTTGACGCGATCCCGCCCCTTCCACGGGTCCGGACGCGGCGAGGGAGACGGGGAAGCGGACGCGCTCGCTGTGGAGCCCGGGCTCGCATCGGAGGCTGGAGTCGGCGTCGATGTGGTCGCCGCGGCCGCGCTCACCGGCTCGGTGTCGGCGAAGACGTACTCGATCAGGTCCTTCTGCACGAGCGCGTACCGACCGCCGACCGCCAACGGCGCGAGGATCGCGAGGGCGAGCGTGATCGCGACGGTGTAGCCGGTGACTCGTTCCAGCGTGGACGTCGTGGACGGACGCAGGGAGCGGTAGGTGGTGAGGACGACTAGCGCCCAGGCCACACCGAGCAACGGGAGGGCCGCCGCGATCACGCTCAGCGCCTCTGGTCGCACGATCCAGTGCAGGACGAGCAGCCGCCCGTGGGTGGCGAGGTAGACCGCGCCCGCGCACAGCAGCACGAAGATCGCCAGAATCGTCAGGCCGAGCTTGCGTCGACCCGCCGCCCACAGCCCCGCGCCCGGCACCAGGGCGCCAAGGACGGTCAAGCCCAGGGCTCTCGCGAACGACCGCGGTTCCTGGCGAGCCGACGGTGGTGGAGTCCCCCACCAGGTTCCGTACTCCTCCGGTGGCCTAGACATCGCACACCCCCGGGCCGAACGTGGTCGGCTCGGTGGCAGCGGTGTCCTCGGCGTTCGACCTGGTACGAATCCCGCTCACCCCCCGCACGCGCGCACGCGCGTGTCCCTGTCTTCCGCCCTGCGGTGGCTCGTGGCCTGCGATGACACCGTCCGCCAGAACGTCAGTCGCCGCGCCGGACAGCCGCCGGGGGGTGAGTGGCCGCGCCGGACGTGGCCGACGTCGGCGGCCGGTGCTAGCCGTGCCCATACCCCGTTCCCGGCGACCCGTCCCGGCCCGGTGCGCTTGTCCGCGAAGTCGCCACGGCTCCGCACGTGTCAGGCTGTGTCGAACCTCCCGCCGACGGGTCGAACCAGGGCTCCCGCCGTCGGACTGAAGGCTCCCGCCTGCGGGCATGGAGCCCGTATGGCGTTGGGTGACCTGCCCGCCGAGCACCGAGCCGACACCGGACGCACCGTTCTCGTCGCCGGGACGGCGGCGATCGGCGGTTTCCTGTTCGGGTTCGACACGGCGGTCATCAACGGCGCGGTCGGCGCAGTCCGGGAGACGTTCGACCCCTCGTCCCTGCTGCTCGGGCTGTCGGTCGCCGCGGCGCTCCTCGGCTCGGCGACCGGCGCGTGGTTCGCGGGGCCGCTGGCCAACCGCTTGGGCCGGGTCCGGGTGATGGTGATCGCGGCCGCGGTGTTCTTCGTCAGCGGGCTGGGATCGGGTCTGGCGTTCTCGATCTACGACCTGGCGTTCTGGCGGTTCGTCGGAGGCATGGGCGTCGGAGCCGCGTCGGTCATCGCGCCGGCGTACATCGCGGAGATCTCCCCGGCGAGGATCCGAGGCCGACTGGGGTCGCTCCAGCAGCTCGCCATCGTCTTCGGCATCTTCGTCGCCTTGCTGATCGACTTCGCGCTCGCCACCTACGCCGGTGGCGCCGCCGAGCCCATGTGGTTCGGCTTGCCCGCGTGGCGATGGATGCTGCTGTCGTTGATGGTCCCGGCGCTCGCCTACGGCACGCTCGCCATGCAGCTCCCGGAGTCACCGCGTTTCCTGGTGGGCAAGGGTCGCACCGCCGAGGCGAAGGCCGTGACCATGCGCTACATCGGGGGTGACGTCGACGCGAAGGTCGAGGAGATCCGACGGACGCTCGCCCTCGAGCGCAGGCTCAGCATGGCGGACCTGCGCGGGCCGACGCTCGGCCTGCTTCCCATCGTGTGGGTCGGCATCCTGCTGTCGGTCTTCCAGCAGTTCGTCGGCATCAACGTGATCTTCTACTACTCGACGGTGCTCTGGCAGGCGGTTGGCTTCAGCGAGCGCGACTCGTTCGCGATCACCGTGATCACCTCGGTGACGAACATCGTCACCACGCTCATCGCCATCGCCACCATCGACCGCCTCGGCCGGAAGCCTCTGTTGTTGATCGGGTCGGCCGGGATGACGGTGTCGCTGGGGGCGCTGGCGTACTCGTTCGGGACCGCCCCGATCGTGGCCGGCGAGCCCATGCTGAGCGAGGTCATGGGGCCGGTGGCGCTGGTCGCCGCCAACCTCTTCGTCGTGTTCTTCGGGCTCAGCTGGGGACCGGTCGTCTGGGTGCTGCTCGGGGAGATGTTCGCCAACCGGATCCGCGCCCAGGCGCTCGCCGTCGCGGTAGCCGCGCAGTGGATCGCCAACTTCGTGGTCTCCACGACCTTCCCCGTCCTCCAGGACCTGGGGCTGGCGTTCGCCTACGGCCTGTACACGTTCTTCGCGGCGCTGTCGTTCCTGTTCGTCCTGCGACGGGTGCCTGAGACCAAGGGCAAGGAGCTGGAGGCGATGTAACGCTGGTGGGGTGGCGGGACGATGGGACGTCTAGGCCGCGACCGATCGCGCGGCGTACTGGGCCCGCCGCCAGACCTTGCGGTAGGCCTCCAGCCCGTCGGGGCAGAGTGGGCCGCGGGGACCGGCGGTGATCGCCACGCGCTCCGGTGCCGTCCCCCACACCGGCACCCCGGCCTGGATCCAGTTGTTGAGCGCCTCCTGGTAGCTGCGCGTATAGGTCCGGGCTGAGCAGATGACCAGGCCCGCCGGCGTGGTCTCCGGCACGATGTCGAGGACCGCCTCCACGCGCGAGGTCTCGATCCCACCGACCCGCGTCGGGACGATCACGACCGTCGCCCGGCTCAGCGCCTTGGTCAGCAGACGCTCGTGCGCCGGTGGAGTGTCGACGACGACCACACCGTCGGCCGCCGCCTTGTCGAGCGCCTTCGTCAACAGCCGCTCGGTCGGCGCCTCGATGACCTGGATCCGCTGCAACCGCTCGTCGGTCGCGTTCTCGACCCACTCGGCGGCACTGGCCTGCGGGTCGGCGTCGATGAGCGTTGCCGTGCGGCGGCCCGAGGCGGCGAGCGCGGCGAGGTAGACCGATGTGGTGGTCTTGCCGACCCCACCCTTCAGTGCAGCTGTCACCACGATCACGCCTGTGACCGTACCGCGCGAGGAGTGTGAAAGACAGCCCTCACCCACGAGTGGCGCGGTGAGTCCGCCCGGTGACGCTCAGCCGCGCCGGCCGCGCCGCTCCCGCTGCGGGAGGACGACGTACTTCGGGTCGCGGGCGGAGGCCCGGCCGGCGTAGAAGACACCGAACCGCATGCACAGTCCACCGGCGAGCAGCGCCGCACCGGCGGCGATCGTCGTGGCGCGGCTGCGCCGCCCCACCACCGCCAGGCCCGCGCCGACGCCGGTGAGCACCCGCCCCGCGGTGAGCAGGCGACGCGGAAGGCCGGTGCGATAGGGCTCGCCGACGACGCCGCCGCGACGCTCGACGCGGCTGAGCGCGGCCAGCTCCATGCCCGCCCCCAGGACCGCCATCCGGCGTGCCGGCGCCGACTCGGCGAGTGGCGCGGCCAGCAGCGCGGTTCCGCCGGCGGTGGCGAGCGCGCTCCCGCCGAAGGCGAACGGCAGCTCCGGGTAGTACTCGTGCCAGGCCGGGACCGCGGTGTTGGCCAGCAGCACCGAGGTGTAGGTGGACATCGCCGGACCCAGGACGCCGGCGACCACCCCGGCCGCCCGACCCCAGCCCGGCAGGATGCCGGTGAGCTCGGACGCCGCGGCCGCGCCCGCGCTGGCGGAGAACGGCGCCAAGATCCACGACCCCACCGACAGCGGCGAGGTGGGCTTGAGCACGCGCAGCATGTTGAGGAAGCGTCGCGGCCGGCCCAGGTCGTGGATGAGGGCGAGGACGCTGGAGGAGGAGGCCACCGCCGCGGCGTACCGGCTGACCCGGGCCAGCTCAGGCCGACGGGTCAGGTCAGCCAACGCCGCCGCGGACGCGGAGGCTCCGGCCAACCCGCCGAGGAAGAGGTAGAGCGGGACGTCGGGAACCTTCCACGGCGGCTCCTTGAGGATCGGGCGTCCGTAGTAGGACCGGAACGTCGCTGGAGGCACCGTCGGCCGCTCCGCGCGCATCACTCACCGCCGTCCCAGGAACGAGGCGACCACACCGGCCGCCACGGTCAGTGCGGCGACGGCCGCGTGCCGCCACATCGAGGGCAGGTCTCTCGTGGTGACCACGGGGTCGGGCGGCAGCCCGTAGATCTCCGGCTCGTCGAGCAGGAGGAAGAACGCGCCGTCGCCGCCTACCCCGTCGTTCGGGTCGTCGCCGTACAGCCGCGCCGTCTCCACGCCGGCGGCCTGCAGCTCGCGGATCCGCCACCGAGCCCTGCGCCGTAGCTCGTCCAGCTCCCCGAACTGGATCGAGTCGGTGGGGCAGGCCTTGGCGCAGGCCGGCTCGAGGCCGTCCCGCAGCCGGTCGTAGCACATGGTGCACTTGTACGCGCCCCCGTCGCCGGGCCGGATCTCGATGACGCCGTAGGGACACGCTGACACGCAGTAGCCGCAGCCGTTGCACACGTCGTTCTGGACGACGACGGTGCCGAACTCGGTGCGAAACAGCGCGCCGGTCGGACAGACGTCCAGGCAGGCGGCGTGGGTGCAGTGCTTGCAGACGTCGCTCGCCATCAGCCAGCGCAGCGAGGTCCGGTCGCCGTCCCTGTCGTCGGCGCCGCGGGGGGTCGGGCCGGACACTGGTGCCGGAGGGCCCACGGTGGGCATCCCGAGGTCGACCGGAGGACCGTGGTCGGGGACTCGCTGCTCGATGAACGCGACGTGCCGCCACGTGCTCGCGCCGAGCGCCCCGGTGTTGTCGTAGGAGTGGCCAAGGAGGCTCATGCCGTCGTCCGGCAGCATGTTCCACTCCTTGCACGCGACCTCGCACGCCTTGCACCCGATGCACACGGAGGTGTCGGTGAAGAACCCGACCCGTGGCGGGTGGTCGTCGGGGTGCCCAGCGTCTGCGGCCGGGTCAGCCAGCGGCCCGGCCAGCCGGTTGCTCATCGGGGTGGCTCCTTCCGGGTCGGCCCGCCCATGCCTTTCGTGGTATCCGTGCCGTCCGAGGTCCTGGCGCGCGCCGGGCCTCTGCCACGACCGTTCGGCTCGAGGCCGGTCAGCTCGGTGATGCCGGCCCGGTCGCGGTAGTCGGCCACCAGGTCCAGCAGGTCCCGACCCCGCGGGCGGCGTCCTGGTCGGATGTCGCACGTCGCGGCCTTGGACTCCTGGATGTGGACGTTGGGGTCGAGCACGACGGCGAGCAGCTCGTTGGCCGCGTCCCCGACCACCAGCCCGTTCGGCCCCCAGTGGTACGGCAGGCCGACCTGGTGCACGGCGCGCCCGCGAATCCGCAAGCTCGGGATACGCTCGGTGACCAGGACCCGCGCCTCCACCGCCGTCCGCGCCGTCACGATCGTCGCCCACCCCAGGTGGGTGAGCCCACGCTCCGCGGCGAGCTCCGGCGACACCTCGCAGAAGAACTCCGGCTGCAGCTCCGACAGGTACGACAGGAACCGGCTCATCCCGCCCGCCGTGTGGTGCTCGGTCAGGCGATAGGTGGTGAGGACGTACGGGAACACCTCGGCGCCCGGGTCGCTTCCGCTGGGCTGGTAGCGGTTGTGCGGGTCGGGGTAGACCCCGCGGACGGGGTTGGACCGCTGGCCGTACAGCGGGTTGTCGAAGGGCGACTCGGCTGGCTCGTAGTGGGTCGGCATGGGTCCGTCGACCAGGCCGGACGGCGCGAACAGCCACGCCTTGCCGTCGGCCTGCATGATGAACGGGTCCGTGCCGGACAGGCCGTGCTGGGCCCGGGCGCCCTTCGGCGGCCGGTAGTCGGGCGGCTTGGTCGGCTCGAAGTCGGGGACGTCGACCCCTGTCCACCTCCCGCGCTCGGCGTCCCACCAGACGTACCTCTTCCGCTCGCTCCACGGCCGGCCCTCGGGGTCGGCGGAGGCGCGGTTGTAGAGGATGCGGCGGTTGGCCGGCCAGGCCCATCCCCACTCGGGGGCGACCCAGCTCTGCTCCCGAGCCGGACGGCGGTTAGCCGCGTGGTTGCGCTCGCCGGCGTAGACGCCGCAGTAGATCCACGTGCCGCACCTGGTCGAGCCGTCGTCCCTGAGCTCGGTGTAGGAGGAGAGGGCGGCGCCGTCGGGGCCGACCCCGTTGATCTCTCGCAGGACGGCCGCCGCGCTGGGCTCGGCGGTGGGACCCTCGGTCGGATAGTCCCAGACGAGGTCGAGGAGTGGGCGGTCACGCTCGTCGGTCGAGCCCGCCAGCTTCTCCTTGATGATCCGGCCCAGGTGGAAGTAGAACCACAGGTCGCTGCGGGCGTCGCCGGGCGGGTCGACCGCCTTGTGACGCCACTGCAGCAGGCGCTGGGTGTTGGTGAAGGTGCCGTCCTTCTCCGCGTGGGACGCGGCGGGGAAGAAGAACACCTCGGTCGGGATCTCCTCCGGCTTCAGCTCCCCCGTCTCGATCTCCGGGCCGTCCTTCCAGAACGTCGCGCTCTCGATCAGCCGCAGGTCGCGGACGACCAGCCAGTCGAGGTTGGCCATGCCGAGCCGCTGGAGCTTGGCGTTCGCCGATCCGACGGCGGGGTTCTCGCCGGCGAGGAAGTAGCCCCGGCACTCACCGGACAGCTGGTTCATGACCGTCTGGTAGGTGCCGTGGTTGCCGGTGATGCGGGGCAAGTAGTCGAAGCAGAAGTCGTTCTCGGCGGTCGCCGCGTCACCCCACCAGGCCTTGAGGAGGCTGACGATGTAGGAGCGGATGTTGCCCCAGAAGCTGATCTGCGCCGCGTCGACCGCGGTGTAGCTGTCGATGTCGGTGTGGCCCGCGGCGTGCGGCATCGGCAGGTAGCCGGGCAGGAGGTTGAACAGTGTGGGGACGTCGGTGGAGCCCTGGATGCTGGCGTGTCCGCGCAGGGCCAGGATGCCGCCGCCAGGCCGGCCGATGTTGCCGAGCAACGCCTGCAGGATCGCGGCGGTGCGGATGTACTGCACGCCTACGGTGTGCTGGGTCCAGCCGACCGAGTAGCAGAACGCCGTCGTGCGGTCCCGGCCGGAGTTCTCGGTGATGGCCCGCGCCACCCGCAGGAACAGCTCGCGGGGGACCCCGCACACCTCCTCCACCAGCTCGGGCGTGTACCGGGCGAAGTGGCGCTTGAGGACCTGGTAGACGCAGCGGGGATGGCGCAGGGTCGGGTCGTGCCGGGGACGGGCGCGGAGGGCCGCGCCACCGCTGCCGTAGGTCTCCGAGCGGGCCGTCTCGCCGTGGACCCGACCCCCGGTCGCGCCGGCCCATGGACCGCGCTCCCCGTCCGCGGGGATGTCGATGGGCTCCCCGTCGTACATCCAGCTGTGCGTGTCGTAGTGCCTGCTCTCCGGGTCGTAGCCGGAGAAGACGCCGTCGAGGTCCTCGGTGTCGCGGAAGTCCTCCCGCAGGATCGCCGAGGCGTTCGTGTAGGCGACGACGTACTCGCGGAAGTCCAGCTCGTTCTGCAGGACGTGGTTGACGAGAGCACCGAGGAACGCGATGTCGGACCCGGCCCGCAGCGGCACATGAATGTCGGCGACCGCGCTCGTTCGCGTGAACCTCGGGTCGACGTGGATGATCGTCGCTCCCCGGTTCTTCGCCTCCATCACCCACTGGAAGCCGACCGGGTGGCACTCGGCCATGTTCGAGCCTTGGATGACGATGCAGTCGGCGTTCTGGAGGTCCTGCTGGAACGTCGTGGCGCCGCCCCGACCGAAGGAGGTTCCCAGACCGGGAACCGTGGAGGAGTGTCAAATACGAGCCTGGTTCTCGATCTGGATAGCCCCCAGGGCGGTGTAGAGCTTCTTCATCAAGTAGTTCTCTTCGATGTCCAGCGTCGCGCCGCCCAGGCTCGCGATGCCCATCGTGCGCCGCACTCGCCGACCGTCAAGCTCGTCCTGCCATGTCTCACGCCTGGTTCGAATCACCCGGTCGGCGACCATGTCCATCGCCTGTTCGAGCGGGATCTGCTCCCACTCGGTGCCGTACGGACGCCGGTAGAGCACGGTCGTGACCCGGTTCGGGCTCGTCACCAGCTGTTTGCTGGCCGCGCCCTTCGGGCACAGCCGGCCACGGGAGATGGGCGAGTCGGGATCGCCTTCGATCTGGGTGATGCGACCGTCCTTGACGTAGATCCGCTGGCCACAGCCGACGGCGCAGTAGGGGCACACCGACTGCACCACCCGGTCCGCCTGGGCGGTTCGGCTGGTCAGCGCGCGGGTCTTCGCCGACATCACCGCCGTGCCACGTCCCAGCGGGTCTGGGCCAGTGAGCTGACGGTAGACCGGCCAGCTTTCGATCCACTGTCTCACGCCCATGGTCGCCTCCGTGACTTCTGGCGACACCTTCCCGCGGGTCCTTCAGGCAAACGGGATCGGCGCGCACAGGCTCTGACTCCCCAGCGTAGCGATCGTGGCGACGCCGGGGAGGTCAACGGCGAGGAAGCTCCGGACCGGGCCGGAAGCGGACCGGGTTGCCTCACCAATCCCATGTCGTCTCAGGACGACGTCTCGGCGCGCAGTCGGTCGAGGGTGGCCAGGATCTCCGCCGCGGCGATCTCGTGGCCCGCCTTGTTGGGGTGGTAGTAGTGGCTCAGCAGTGACTCCTTCGGTGTCCCGGCGTCGATCGCCTCCTGCCAGCGGGCGCTCACGTCCGCGACGGGGAGGCCGAACCTCCGGCCCAGGCCCCGGATCACCTCGGCCCGAACGCTGAGCGGGTCGGCCGGGTCGCCGAGGTCGTGCGGCACGGTTCCCGTGGGCATGACGAGGACGACGACGACGTGGTTCTTCCGCGCCGTCGTGATCATGTCGCGCCACGCCCGCTCCATCTCGTCGGGCGAGAGGTTCGTGTCGTTGATGGCGTAGTCGATGAACAGCAGGTCCGGCCGATGGCTCAGCACATCGCGGCGGAAACGCGCCGCTCCCTGAGCTGAGTGCTCGCCGCCGATCGCGGTGACGATGGTGTTGACCACCGCGGTCGGGAAGCGCGCGTTCAAGCCCTGGTACACCATGAACGGGTAGGACTCGAAGGGCTTCACCTCCGGGGTCTGGTGGTAGCCGGCCGGGACGCTGTGGCCGTGGAAGACGACGTTGATCGTGCGGTTCGCCGGCCACTGCTTGGTCAGCTCCTCGAAGAGTCGCCGCGCGTCCGCGGCGTGATCCGGCAAGCCCTTGCTCGGCGCCGGCGCGGACGCCGTCGTCGTGATCGCGTCCGTCGTGTGAGCGTGTGCCGCTGTCGCGCCGAGGGAGCCGGCGAGCGTGGCGAGGGTCATCACGGTGAACGCTCGGCGATTCGCGACGGGTCTCGGCATGAGCATGTCTCCTCGTGGCGGACCAGGGATCACGGCCTCGTGGTGGCACGGTCTGAGCTGAGGTCTGCTGAAGAGTACGGCGGTGGAGGATCGGCCGCGAGAGTTGTGCTGGGATTGGCCATCCACGTCAGATCACCCTGCACGTCAGGTCACCATCCACGTCAGATCAATGGCGACTCCAGCGAAGGGCCACGCCTGCTGACCGAGGAGCTAGTCGAGGCCACCGAGCCGGGCGGTCACGTCCGGGTCAGCTCACTCGACGGCCGGGTGGTCGGTTCAGGCGATGGGTGCCGTCGGGCAGGCGTTCGGTGATGCCCTCACGGTCGAGGAGCTCCATGAGCGGGACGGCGACGCGACGGGTGGTCCGCAAGGCGGTCTTGGCCTGGCTGAGCGTGAACGGCTGAGGGAGGTCGGCGAGGACGTGCCGGGCCTGCTCGACCGCGTCGGGGAGGAGGACGACGCCGTCCGCGATCCTGCGCAGGCGGCCGGCCCGTACCGCGGCGGCCAGCTCGCGGGTGCCGAGCCCGAGCGCGGCGAGCCGGTGCGCGTCCGGGGCGGCGAAAGGCGCGTCCGCCAGCTCCTTCTCGAGCGTGGTGACGGCCTGGTCGACGTGGGGTGGAAGCGCGGTGGCGTCGGAGCGGCGCACGCGGCCGTCGCGGAGGCGGAGACCTGCCGCCCGGACCGCGAGGTCGACGAGGTCGGCGGGCAGCCCGAACCGTCGGCGTACCACCTCGGCCGGCACGCCCGCGGCGACCGGGTCTCGGTCGAGCCACTCGGTCACCACCGTGGGGATCCGGGCGGTGAGGTCCGCCCAGCGCGCCGGGTCGACCCACCAGTCGCCGGCCACGTTGGTGCCCGCGGGCGGCAGCCCCATCGCGCGGAACTCGGCCGAGCGGAGGAAGCCTCGGTGACGGAGCTGCAGCGTCGCGAGACGCTCCCGGTCGAGTCCCGCGAACCGCGCGGCGGTCCGGCCGATCTCGGCCAGGTCGGCCGCACGTGCCCGAGCCGCGCCGCGTCGGCGCAGCTCGGGTGGATGGACGTCGAGCACCACGGCTCCGGCGACGACCCGCTCCTCGCCACGCTGCCGGCCCGGATCGCGGAGCACGCCGCGGTCGCCGGCGCGGAGCGGAAGCGGGTGGGCGAGGGTCAGCCGCGCCACCTCGGAGCTCGCCCCCAAGGGACGCAGTCGGGCGGGCACCGCCGCCGACCCCACGTGCAGCACCACGTGGGTGGGCAGCCTCACCTCCCCGGCGTACCGCAAAGCGACGTCGACCACCGTGGTGCGGGGCCAGACAGTCGGTGTGAGGAGCGCGACGCCGCGCGCCAGCGCGCCACGCTCGACGCCGCGCAGGTTCACCGCGACCCGTGCCGGGGCCGGGACGCGGGTGCGCTCCCGCTTGAGCGTCTGCAGCCCTCGGATCCGCACCCGCTGACCCGTCGTGGACACCTCCAGCTCGTCGTCGGTGTGCAGGGTGCCGGCGCCGAGCGTGCCGGTGACCACGGTGCCCGCGCCGTGGATGGTGAACACCCGGTCGATCCACAGGCGGACGTCGGCCTCGGTGTCCGCGGCGGGTATCCGGTTGGCGAGCCGGGCCAGCTCGGCGCGGAGCTCGTCCAAGCCGGCACCGGTCAGGGCGCTCACCGCGACCGCCGGCAGCCCGGCCAACGTGGTGCCGGACAGGTGGTCCAGCGCCTCGGCGGTGGCCGGCGCGGGGTCGGCGAGGTCGGAGCGGGTGATGACGAGGACACCGTGGCGCACCCCGATCGCGTCGAGAGCGGCCAGGTGCTCCGCCGACTGAGGTCGCCAGCCCTCGTCGGCCGCGACCACGAACATCGTCGCCGGGACGGGGCCCACGCCCGCCAGCATGGTGGGCACGAAGCGTTCGTGCCCCGGGACGTCGACGAACGCCACCTCGTGCCCGCCGGGCAACGTCGTCCAGGCGAAGCCCAAGTCGAGGGTGAGACCACGCCGGCGTTCTTCCTCCCACCGGTCAGGCTCCATGCCGGTGAGCGCGCGGACCAGGGTGGACTTGCCGTGGTCGACGTGACCGGCGGTCGCTACGACGTCCACGTCCGCTCGCCCTTCCGCCGGTGGTGAACGGCGCGAACCGCCGCCAGCAGGCGGGCGTCGTCGTCGGGTGCGACCGTGCGCAGGTCGAGGACACAGCGACCGCGTCGCACCCGCCCGACCACGGGTGGGGAACCGGTCCGCAGCTCGCGCGCCCAGGCGGCCGGGACGCCGATACCCCAGCTGGGCAGCTCGACGTCGGGGGCGCCACCCCCGCCGATCGCCGAGTGGCAGCGGACGACCTCCGCGTCGATACCCTCGTCGGCCAGGGTCTTCGCGAGGCGTTCGGCCCGGACGCGCAGCTCGTCCTCCTTCGTCTCGAGGGCGACTGTCACCGGTGGCGCCGGCCCGCGCAGGGTGGCCTCGAGCGCGGCGAGGGTGAGCTTGTCGACCCGCAGCGCACGGGCCACCGGGTGGCGGCGCAGCCGCTCCACCACGTCCGCGGAACCGAGAAGGAGGCCGCACTGCGGTCCGCCGAGCAGCTTGTCCCCGCTCGCGGTGACCAGGGTCGCGCCGGCGCGCAGGGTGCTCGCGGCGTCCGGCTCGTTCGGCAACAAGGGGTGCGGGCGGAGCAAGCCGGACCCGATGTCGACCACGACGGGGACGCCCAGCGTGGCGAGCTCGGCGACGCTCACGCTCGCGGTGAACCCGCGAACGACGAAGTTCGACGGATGCACCTTGAGGATGAACGCGGTCCGCTCGCCGAGCGCCCGTCGGTAGTCCTCGAGGGTCGTTCGGTTGGTGGTGCCGACCTCGCGGATACGAGCTCCGCTCGCCCCGAGCAGCTCGGGGATGCGGAAGCCGTCGCCGATCTCCACGAACTCCCCACGGCTGAGCAGGATGTCGGCGTCACCCGCCAGCGCCATCGCGGTGAGCAGGAGCGCGGCCGCGTTGTTGTTGACGACGTGGACGGCCTCCGCGTCCGGCACGGCCTCGGCGAGCGCGGCGAGGGCGCCCCGGCCGCGGCGCGCCCGGGCTCCGGTGGCGAGGTCGAACTCGACGTCGGTCGACCCCGTCGCGACGTCGATGGCGTCGCGAGCCGCCCGCGAGAGTGGCGCGCGGCCGAGGTTAGTGTGGACCAGGACGCCGGTGGCGTTGACGACCGGGCTCAGCGTGGTGGCGCGCTCCGGCAGGGAGGCGAGGACCACGCTGACCACCTCATCCGGCGCGACCCGTCCCGCCCGCGCCTGCTCCTGGACGGCCGCCACGGTGGCCTTGACCGTCGCTCGGCCGAGCACGCACATCGCGTGAGCGATCTGCGGGTGGGCGAGGACCGCGTCGGTGCGCGGGACGTGTCGTCGGGTGTCGCTCATCACCGCTCCCGGCTGGTGCGCGGGCAGGGGTGCGCGCGGTAGCGGAGGCGGACGGGAATCGAACCCGCCAGCGACAGGACCTGCCGCTCATCGGTGTTGAAGACCGTGCCGGCCACCAGGCCGGAGACGCCTCCCCGGGGCATGGTCGTCATTGTGGCAGTTTGACCGCTTCTCGTCACTCTCGCGTGTCAGGCTGTCGCGGCGCGTGGTGGGTGGTCACCATGGCGACATGACGACGACGAGTGCCGTGCGCCTCACCCAGTACGCCCACGGCGGCGGCTGCGCGTGCAAGATCCCACCGGGCGAGCTGGAGACCATCGTCGCCGGCCTCGCGAGGTCGACGGCGAGCGCCGAGACGTCCGCCGTCGGCGGTGACCAACCCGTCGGCGACCTGCTCGTCGGGCTCGACGCCGGTGACGACGCCGCCGTCGTCGGGCTGAGCGACGGGCTCGCGGTGGTGGCCACCACGGACTTCTTCACTCCCGTCGTCGACGACCCGTACGACTGGGGCCGCATCGCGGCGGCCAACGCGTTGTCCGACGTCTACGCGATGGGCGGACGCCCCGTCGTGGCGCTCAACCTGCTGGCTTGGCCGCGGGACGTCCTGCCGTTCGAGCTGGCGACGGAGGTGCTGCGCGGCGGGCTCGCGGTGGCGAACCAGGCCGGGTGTCACGTCGCGGGTGGGCACAGCGTCGACGACCCGGAGCCGAAGTACGGCATGGCGGTCACCGGCGTCGTGCGCCCGGACCAGGTGATGCGCAACGACGCCGGACGCCCCGGTCTGCCGCTGTCCTTGACCAAGCCGCTGGGGATCGGCGTCCTCAACTCCCGGCACAAGGCGACGGGCGAGGTGTTCCCGCAGGCCGTCGAGACGATGGCGACGCTGAACCGGGACGCCGCGCGGGCGGCGGTGCAGGCGGGTATCCGGTGCGCCACCGACGTCACCGGGTTCGGCCTGCTCGGACACCTGTACAAGCTGGCGCGAGCCAGCGGTGTCACGGCGATCGTCGACTCCGCCGCTGTCCCGTATCTCGAGGGGGCGCGGGAGGCGCTGCGGGACGGCTACGTGAGCGGCGGGACGCGGCGCAACCTGGACTGGGTGGCGCCGTGGACCGACCTGTCCGCTGTGAGCACGGACGAGGCGCTGCTGCTCGCGGACGCCCAGACGTCCGGCGGCCTGCTGGTCGCCGGTGAGATCCCTGGCGCGCCGGTGATCGGGGAGCTGGTTCCCCGAGGTGAGTACGCCGTCGTGGTGCGCTAGGCGCCTTTGTCGAGACGCGCTCACCCAGGCTGTCTCACCTGTCAAGACTCTCTTGACATGATGTCGCAGCGGCGTTGATGACGACGCGGCAAGTCGGCATTGCTCAAAGCGCCCGCTTCGTCACCGATGTCGAACCGGGGCTCCTTCGCGCCGCCTCGCCCGCGGGCATCGCTGTGAGTGTCCGCCGTAATCCCGATTGCCGGGAGTGGTCTCCCCGCTATTGTGACGCGCACATCGCCATACCCGCCTACGATGACAGTCAGTAGTCAGGGGTGTCGGTAGAAGAATCCGATTCCCGGCGGGGGGGCGACATGAGCAACGCTGGCCGCGATCGCGGAAGCTTCAGTTGGAAAGATCCTCGAGCCTTTCTCGGGCTGATCCTGCTGCTTTCCTTCGGCGCGTTCGTCTCGTATCTGTCGATGCGCGCGAACGCCTGGGAGCAGTACCTCAGCCTCTATTCCGGTGTGGCAGCGGTGCTCACCGGAACACTCGGTGCCGTCCTCGGCGTGCTGCTCACCTACGGACGGGTGCAGGACGCCAAGAACGAGATGAACCACGCCATCCTCGAGCGTCAGGAGATCCAGTCCAGGCTCGAGGGCATGTACAGCGTCCTCGCCGACGCGCGGGAGACGTTGGCCAAGGTCGAGCTGGTGCTTCGCGAGGCGGGCGCGCTCCGCCACGCGCGGAAGAACGACCAGACCAAGTTCGTCGAGCGCCTGGGTTTCGAGTCCGAGACGCTCAACCAGGCGGTCGCATCCGTGCGTGACGCGATCCCGCCGGAAGCGGCCTTCGTCGACACCTCTCGAGTCCACGAGGTCGACCCGAGGCTGGACACCCTCGCGCTCAACGCCGAGGAGGTTCTCGACGAGGTGCGGGCGCGGCACAGGTACCTTCGCCGACCGGACTGAGAGCCGCGTCGCCGGCGCGAGACGCCGGCCGGGCGGCGCACCTCCCACGGGACCCGGCGCTCGGTCAGCCACCTGACCCAGCGCTGGGCCCCGCACTATCGTGACGTCATGACGGGTAACGTGGCTCAGCCCCCTGAGCCGTATGTGCGAGCATCCGACGCGGATCGAGAACGCGTCGTCGAAATCCTCGGGCACGCCTTGGCGGACGGCCGGCTCACGGTGCAGGAGCACGCCGAGCGCCTCGACGCCGTCTACGCCGCCAAGACCGTAGGCGAACTCGAACCACTGACCCGCGACCTCGTGCCCACGAGCACACCCTCGGCCGCCGCGTCGTCCCTCGTCGATCCCAGCGGAGCCGCCGAGCACCAGGACCGGATGGTCGCGATCTTCGGCGGCGTGCAGCGTCGAGGTCGCTGGCGGGTGCGGCGGCGCGCCAGGGCCGTGGCAGTCTTCGGTGGTATCGACCTCGACCTGAACGACGCGACGTTCGACGCGCCGGTCGTCGAGATCACGCTGTTCACCCTCTTCGGAGGCATCAGCATCCGCGTTCCTGACGGTGTCGAGGTGCGCGACGAGAGCAGCAGCGTGTTCGGCGGCGTCAGCGTCGACACCGACGACCCACCTGCCTCCGGCGGGCCCGTCGTCGTGCTCAAGGGTCTGAGCATCTTCGGCGGCGTGGACGCGCGACGCCGCAGGGGTGGCCGCTGCTGAGTCCCAGCCAGTGGGACTCCCGACCATCGGCACGCCGGTGGCCGAGCGCGCTCGGTTCCCGAGGCGGGGCATGATGGGCTCGATGGCCTTTCGCATGCTGGCCTGGAGCGAGCCGGGCGACCCACGAGTCGAGAACGAGGACTTCGTCGCGACGAGCGCGGACGTGGCGGTGGTGCTCGACGGCGTGACCCCGCTCGACCGGGACGACACCGGCTGCCAGCACGGTGTCGCGTGGTACGCGCGGACTCTCGGCACCTACCTGCTCCAGCTCGCGGGAGACCGGCGTGACTCCCTCGCCGACTGCCTGGCGACGGCGATCCGCCGGGTGCGGGACGACCACGCGGGCACCTGCGACCTCGACCACTTCGACAGCCCAGCGGCGACCGTTTCCGCCGTCCGGGTCCGCGATGGCCGGCTGGAGTACCTGGTGTTGTCGGACGCGTCCGTCGTCCTCGACCTCGAGTCCGACGGCACGAAGCCCGACATCCGGTGGATCACCGACCACCGGGCCTCGGAGGTCGGCCGCCGACTGCGCGCGGCGGGGATCCCGCCGACGGGGCACGCCGTGCGCACCCACCGCAACCGGGCAGGCGGGTACTGGGTCGCCGCCGAGCGCCCGGAGGCGGCCTACCAGGCGCTCGGCGGCAGTGTGCCCGTGGCCGAGGTGCGTCGGGCCGTCATCGCGAGCGACGGCGCCACGCGGCTCATCGACGTCTTCGGGCTGTTCGACTGGACGGACGCGCTGGACCTCATCGAGCACGAGGGCGTCGACGCCTACGTCGCGCGAACGCGGGCGGTGGAGAAGGAGGACGCGGCACGTCCGAGCGCGAGCCGGGTGAACCGAGGCAAGACCCACGACGACACCACGCTGGTGTTCCTCACCAGGTGGACGTGATGTCGACGCCTCCGGACACCTCACGCGCCGAGGCCAGCGTCCCTGACGTCGTGAGCGTCCCTGACATCGTGGCGCCTGGTCTCGCGGTGTTGTTCTGCGGCATCAACCCCAGCCTCACCTCGGGCGCGACGGGCTGGCACTTCGCCCACCCGACCAACAGGTTCTGGCGCGCGCTCTACGAGGCCGGGCTGACACCGAGGCTGCTGCGACCCGCCGAGCAGCGTGACCTGGTGACGTATCGGCTGGGCGTCACCAACCTCGTCCGACGACCGACGGGGCGAGCGAGCGAGGTGACCGTCGAGGAGCTTCGCGCCGGCGCCGAGCGGCTGCGCTGGCTGGTGGAGGAGTACGAGCCCTGGTGGGTCGCGGTCCTGGGGGTCACGGCGTACCGCCTGGCGTTCGGCGTGCGGACGGCGAGAATCGGGCGCCAGCGGGACCAGCTGGGTGGGGCCCGGCTGTGGGTGCTGCCGAACCCGAGCGGTCTCAACGCGCACTACACGCCCGGGGACCTGGCCGTGGAGTTCGCCCGCCTCGGCGAGGCGGCGGGCCTCGTCTGATCCGCGTCCGCCGCGCCTCGTCAGCCGACGCTCGGGGGTAGCCGGCGCGGCATGGCGACGTACAGCACGCCAGGCAGGTCGGGCCCATCGAGGGACTCACGCCCGGTGAGACAGGCCGGCCGGATCCCCTCGTTGAACGCGAGCCGGACGTAGGGGGTGTCGAGCCCGTCCAAGCCGTCGAGCAGGTAGCCGGCGTTGAAGGCCGTGGTGGTGCCGGAACCCTCCAGTCGGGCTGGGAGACGTTCGCGTCCCCGGGTGTCCACGTCGCCGGCCGCGCCCACGGCGATCTCGTCGTCCGCGATGGTGAGCACGACGGCGGAGTAGCGGTCGGCGACGATGCAGATCCGGCGGAGCGCCGCGCGGAGGTCCTCGAGCGCGACGGTGACGGCCCCCACGAAGTCGGTGGGGACCTTGGTCCGCAGCGCCGGGTAGGTCTCGTCGATGAGCCGCATCGTGGTGAGCCGGTGGTCGGTGCCGAGGCTCAGCAAGGACTCGCCGAGCTCGCCGACACCGACGGTGAGGGAGTCGGAGTGCCCGAGGCTCTTCGCGGCGTCAGCGAGCAGTCGGGCTGGCACCACCACCTGTGCGGGGAGGTCCGGCACCGTGGGCTTCCAGGGCACGTCCCGGATCGCGATGCGGAACCGGTCGGAGGCGGTGAGGGTGAGGGACTCCGACCCGAACTCGACGAGGCACCCGGACAGGACAGGGATGGTGCCGTTCCGCAGCGCGATCTTGGACATGTGCGCCACCGCTCGGGCGAACGCCCCGGCGTCCACCGCGCCGACGGGCCCAGGCGCGGGAGGCAGCTCGGGGTAGTCGTCGAGTGGCAGCGTGGGAAGGGTGAACTCGATCGCCCCGGTGGAGATCTCGACCGTCGAACCGTGGGAGCGGACGTCGACGTCCCGGGCCGGCAGGGCGTGCACGACCTCGGCGAAGACCCGACCAGGCAGCAGCACCTCACCGGGTTCGTCGACCCGAACCGGCAGGGTCGCGGTGGAGCTGGCTTCGTAGTCGTATCCGGTGAACCGGACCTGGTCCGCGTCGGCGGACACCCGAAGGCCGCTGAGCGCCGGGAGCGGCGCGCCGTGTCCGGCGGTGTGCCGTGCGGCGAACGCTGCCGCCTTCCCGAGGAGGTCGGCCGCTGCGGTGAATCTCATACGGGGTCCTCTCGTGCGTGCGGGCGGTCGAGCCTAGACCCGCCCGTCGACATACCCCTTTGTCCACCACTGGACACGACCCGCCGGTGGCACCGTCCCTGGCGGACGCCGACCTCGACACTGCGCCGCGCTGCGGAGGCAGCGGCGCCGCTGGCACGACGACGCCGCGCTCATGCCGACAGCGGCACGAACGCGGCGCCCGCGTCGCTCGCTCCTCGCGTCACACCACGGCGCCGGAGCCGGACTGTCGAGCGCGCCGCCGGGCGACCGACTCCGGGGCCCGCGTCCGAACGCGCGGCGGCGGGTCGTTACGCCGCGACTGAAGCTCGATCGCCAGCGGCGTCGCCACGAACGACGAGGAGTAGGTCCCGACGAGCAGGCCGACCAGCAGGGCGATCGCGAAGTCGGTGAGCGAGTCACCGCCGAGGACGGCGAGCGCGGCCAGGATGAACATCGCGCCCATGCCGGTGTTGACGGTTCGCGGCACCGTCTGGAGGACCGCCTGGTTGGCGTTCTCCGCGAACGGCCGCCTCGGGTTGCTCGCCCACAGCTCGCGCACCCGGTCGAACACCACCACCGTGTCGTTGACCGACAGACCGATGATCGTCAACGCGGCGGCGAGGAAGACGCCGTCGAAGGGCTTGCCGAGCCAGGCGAACAGACCCACGACGATCAGCAGGTCGTGGAACATCGCGAGGACGGCGGACACACCGAACGTCCACCGGAACCGGATCGCGAGGTAGACCATCTGCGCGAGCAGAGCGACGCCCAAGGCGATGAGGGCCTTGGTGCGCAACTCGGCGCCCAGGCTCGGGCCGATGAGCTCGTCGCGCTCCTTCTCGACGTCCCCAGCGAGCCTCTCCAAGGCACGCTCGATCCTGAGCGCCTCGTCGGTGGTGATCTGCTCGGTCCGCACCGAGATGTCGTCGTCGCCGGAACGCTGGACGACAGCTCGCGGGAACCCGGCGTCGGCCACCGCCTCGCGGGCCTCGTCGACGTCGATGGGCTGGTTGGAGGAGTAGACCAGCTGGCGGCCGCCGGCGAACTCGACGCCGAGGTTGAGCCCCTTGGCGGCGATTCCGCCCACCGCCAGGACCGTCAGCAGCGCCGAGACGAGGAGGAAGGTACGGCCGTGCTGCATGAGGTTCGGGTTGCGGGCGGTGATCCACGACCGCACCCGGCCGATGCTCGACAGCCCGGTGACGCCCGGGTGGTTGCGGACGAAGCTGCGCCGGACCGCCCACTCGGTCAGCATCCGGGCGACGACCAGGGCCGAGATCATCGACGCCAGGACACCGATGGAGAGGGTGACGCCGAAGCCGCGCACCGGCCCGGAGGCCAGGAAGAACAAGAGTCCGGCCGCGAGCAGCGTCGTGACGTTGGAGTCGATGATGGCCGACCACGCGCCGGAGAAGCCTCGGGTCAGGGCGGAGAACAGGCCGCGCTTGGGCGTCGCGGCGTACTCCTCCCGTGCCCGCTCGAAGATGAGCACGTTCGCGTCGATCGCCATACCGATGGCGAGCACGAAGCCCGCCAGGCCGGGCAGGGTGAGCGTGGCGCCGAGGGCCACCAAGAGGGCGTAGGAGATGAGCGTGTAGCAGGCGAGCGCCAGCGTGGCGAGGAAGCCCATCAACCGGTAGACCGCGATGATGAACAGGCCGGTGAGAGCGAGGCCGATGACCGCGGCCTTGGCGCTCGCCTCGATGGCCTCCTTGCCCAGCGTCGGACCGATGACCCTCTGCTCGACGATCTCGACGGGCACGGGCAGCGCGCCACCCTTGATCAGTGCGGCGAGCTCCTGCGCCGACTGCTGGTCGAACGCGCCGGTGATCTCGGTGGAGCCGCCCACGATGCCGACGTTGCACGGCACCTCAGGACTGACCTGGGGCGAGGAGATCACCTTGTCGTCGAGCACGATGGCGACCCGGCGGGTCGGGTCCCCGACCGGCGCGCAGGCGGCCTCGGCGGTCAGCTTCTTCCAGGCGTCGTCGCCCTTGCCGTTGAAGTCGATGGTGACGAACCAGCCGGTGCCGCGGCTGGGATCGGTGCGGCCGGCGGCGTCGGAGACACCCTCACCGGTCAGCGCGGCCGGGCCCAGACGGATCCACTGACCCGCCTCGTCCTGGATGACGCGCTCGCCCTTCTTCTCCGGCTTGTCGCCCTTCTGGGCGGCCGCCAGGACGGGGTGGAAGGTCAGCTGCGCGGTCCGCCCCACGACTCGCTCGGCCTCTCGTGGGTCCTGGAGCCCGGGCAGCTCGACGATGATCCGGTTCTCCCCGCTCCGGGTGAGGTTGGGCTCGGCGACACCGAGCGCGTCGACCCGGCGGCGCAGCACCTCCAACGCTCGGTCGGTCGCCGCGGCGTCCGCCTTCGTCGTCGGGCTGTCCTTGGTCTCCAAGACGATCTGGGTACCGCCGCGCAGGTCGAGGCCGAGACGGGCGGGTGTGCTGATGGCGAAGTAGAGCGCGCCGGCGACGATGATGAGCGACACGATGGCGCGGACGAGGGAAGCGCGAGACACGCGTTGCCTCCGAGGGGACTAGGTGACGGACGGGATCCCGAGCGCCTGGCCGCGCCGGTCGCGGTCAGGCCGAGCCCGGGCTCGGAGGCGCGCGAACGTCGGCGAGAGGTGACCCGCTGCCCTCGTCCGCGGAGGCGTCAGCCGACCCATCGGCGGCGCCCCGCCGCAGCCCTGCCGCCACGGAAGCGACGGCGAGATCAGCGGCGAGACCGACGCGACCGCTCGGCGCGCGGGCCTCGGCGTCGGTGACGTTGGCGGAGGTCACGGTGCCCGGTCGTGGGGCGAGATCGAAGGCCGACCTCAGGTCGCCGGAATGCCGCTCGGTCGCCAGGCGCGGGCTCGCCGAGCCGCCCGCTGTCAGGACGGCCGCTCCGGGCTGCGCGAGGCCCACGAGGACGCCGAGGAGGACGCCGACGACGGCGGTCGCGGCGCCGCGAATCCGTCCGCGCGGGGCGCGAGTGCCTGGCACGACCGGTCCCTTCGAAGGATGCGAGGGCTGGAGCCTGCACAGTCTACGGCGCTGAACGGAGGCGAGGGCGGCGGCGGGGCCGGTGCCCGAGGGTGGCACCATCGTGGGCGACCAAGCGCGAGGAGGGACGCCGATGGCGGCTGGGTCTTCGCAGGTGTCGGAGCTGTTCGACCCCGCGGCGTGGAAGCCGGTCGACGGCTTCGAGTTCACCGACATCACCTACCACCGGGCCGTGGACCAGGGGACGGTGCGAATCGCGTTCAACCGTCCCGAGGTGCGCAACGCGTTCCGTCCGCACACGGTCGACGAGCTGTACCGAGCGCTCGACCACGCGCGGACGACGCCGGATGTCGGCTGTGTCCTCCTCACCGGGAACGGCCCGTCGCCGAAGGACGGCGGGTGGGCCTTCTGCTCCGGTGGTGACCAACGGGTCCGTGGCCCCGCGGGCTACCAGTACGCCGAGGGCGAGACCGCCGACACGATCGACCGGGCCCGGCTGGGGCGCCTGCACATCCTGGAGGTCCAGCGGCTGATCCGGTTCATGCCGAAGGTGGTGATCTGCGTCGTCCCAGGGTGGGCGGCCGGGGGTGGGCACAGCCTGCACGTGGTCTGCGACCTCACGCTGGCCAGCCGCGAGCACGCCCGCTTCAAGCAGACCGACGCGGACGTGGCCAGCTTCGACGGTGGGTTCGGCTCGGCCTACCTCGCGCGGCAGGTGGGGCAGAAGTTCGCGCGCGAGATCTTCTTCCTCGGCCGCGAGTACGACGCGGAGGAGGCCCACCGGATGGGCATGGTGAACGCGGTCGTTCCCCACGCGGACCTGGAGCGGGTCGCGCTGGAGTGGGCCCGCGTCATCAACGCCAAGAGCCCCACGGCACTGCGCATGCTCAAGTACGCGTTCAACCTCATCGACGACGGTCTGGTGGGCCAGCAGCTGTTCGCCGGTGAGGCGACCCGCCTGGCCTACATGACGGACGAGGCCGCCGAGGGGCGGGACGCCTTCTTGGAGAAGCGTGCCCCGGATTGGTCCAGGTTCCCCTACTACTACTGAGTTCCCCGCCTCCTGACCGACCTTCCGCCCACGACCGCCTTCTCGTCCGCCGGAGGACGCTGTCCCGCCTTCGCGGAAGTCCCCTGTCGCCCTCAAGGCCCTGCCTAGCCTCGTGGTAACGGGGGACGACAGCGCGTCGCGTGCGACGCCGTGAGGGGGGACCGTGGAGGAGGCCGCGGCCGTCATCGAACGGTCCGGGTCATCGATCCACTACTGGACCGCCGGTCCGGAACGGTCCCCCCTCGTCGTCTTCACCCACGACGGCTTGGCCGACCACCGCATGTTCGACGCGCAGCTCGCCACGCTGTGGGAGGCGGGTTACCGCACGCTGCGCTGGGACATGCGGGGACATGGTCGTTCCCAGCCGTTGGGCAAGACCCCCTTGACAGTCCGCGACCTCGCGGACGACCTTCTCGCCGTGCTGGACGCCATCACCCTCGGTCGGCCGTTCTGCCTGGTCGGGCAAGGGTTGGGGGGACAGGTGGCCCAGGTGGTGGCGCGCTGGCGGCCGGAGCGCGCGGCGGCTCTCGTCCTCGTCGCGACCGCCCAGGTCGCGGAGCGGGTGCCAGTTCGGCGACGCGTTGGCTGGTGGTGGTCACGAGCGCGGCTCCGGTGTCGCGATGACGGGTGGCTGCGGCATCGCGTGGCGCGGGCCGCCGCGCTGCGACGCAGCGCCCAGACGTACGCCTTTGCCGCGACGGACCCGTTGAGCCGACGGCACCTCGTCGAGATCCTTCGCGCCACGTGGCTCGCCGCACATCCGCGCCCGACCTACCTCGAGCCCTCCTACCCGGGCACGCACTACTCGTCCCTGGCGTACGTGGCGGCGCAGCCGGTCCTCCTCCTCGTCGGCGACCACGACGCCGCCGGCCTCCGGGCCGCGCGGCGCTGGTCCGAACGCGACCCCCGCTGTGAGCTCGTCGTCGTCCCGTACGCCGGCCACCGCGCCAACCAGGACAACCCCACGGAGTTCAACCACGCGCTCGTGTCGTTTCTGGCCGCGCATTGTCCGGTTCCGCGCGGCGTTCGCTGAGGTCTCCGCGGCTACCATGCGCCGCAGGTGCCGGAGCGGTTGCGAGGAGGTCTCATGCGAGCGGCGCGCATGTATGGCCGGCGGGACCTGCGAGTGGTCGACCTTCCCGAGCTCGGCAGTCCGCCTCCCGGCTGGGTCCGGCTCCGCGTGGAGGCGTGCGGCATCTGCGGGACGGACCTGGAGGTCTACCTCAACGCCCCGAGGTCGGACGAGCCTCCGCTGTCGGCGGCCGATGGGCCGCTCACGATGGGCCACGAACCAGCCGGCGTCGTCGTCGAGACCGGCCCCGACGTGGACCTCCAGGTCGGCCAGCGGGTCGCGGTGGAGGGGCACCTCTTCTGCGACACGTGCTTCTGGTGCCGGCGCGGGGACTACGCGCTGTGCGCGACCCTTCGTTCGACGGGGCAGGGCGCCGACGGTGGGCTCGCCGAGGAGATGCTGGTGCCAGCGCGCATCTGCCTCCCCTACGCCGACACGCTGGCGCCGGAGCACGCGGCGCTCGCCGAGCCGACGTCGGTCGCGTGTCGAGCGGTCCGCCGCGCCCGACTCGAGCCCGGCTCGACCGTCGTGGTGGTGGGCGGCGGCAGCATCGGGCTGCTCCTCAGCCAGGTGGCCCGACTCCGCGGCGCCGGTCAGGTCGTGGTCGTCGAGCCGGTGAAGCGTCGTCGGGAGCTCGCGACGTGCCTCGGGGCCGACCTCGCGGTGGCGCCTGAGGACGCCGGCCAGGCGCTCGCCGACCTCACCGAGGGTGTGGGCGCCGACGTCGCCTTCGAGGCTGGCGGCCGGCCTGAGACGGTTCGACGGGCGCTCGAGTGGACTCGCAAGGGCGGACGCACCGTCCTCCTCGGTGTCACGAACGGCACCCTGGAGCTCGACCTGCTCTCGTTCCTGCTGAGCGAGAAGGAGCTGGTGGCGTCGCTCTCGCATACCTACGACGTCGACTTCCCCGAAGCCGTGCGCCTGCTGGAGACGGGTCAGGTCCAGGTGGAGCCGCTGATCAGCGACCGGATCAGCCTGGACCAGGTGGTGACGCATGGCTTCGAGGCGCTGCTCGCCGAGCCCGACGCCCACCTCAAGGTGGTCGTCCTGCCGAACGGGCCGGTCGAGCCAGCCCGCGCGGCGGACCTGGAGGCGACTGGGTGACGACACCGCTGACCACGGACACCGCGGTGGAGCACCTCCGCGACCGCGGTGTGCTCGGCGCCGACGTGGCGGCCTCGGCGACGGTCCTCGACGGCGGCGTCAGCAGCGCGACGTTCCTCGTCGAGACCGAAGGCGAGCGGTACGTCGTCAAGCAGCCCTTGCCATACCTCTCGGTCGCGGACGTCTGGCCGGCCCGGCTGGAACGGGCGGGTGTCGAGGCGAACGTGCTCGGCCTCTTCGGCGCGCTCACTCCCGACCACGTGCCCCGCCTGGTCGACTACGACCCGAAGCGGTTCGTCGTCACGATGGCCGCCGCACCACCGTCGTGGGTCGAATGGCGCGCTGCCCTCCTCCGCGGCGCGGTCGATCCCGCGGTCGGGGAGACCCTGGGACGGGTCCTTGGTTCCTGGCACGCGGCGACCCGCGACGACCCGGAGGTCTTGGAGCGGTTCGGTGACCTCGGGATGTTCGTCGAGCTGCGGGGAGACCCCTACCACCGCACGGTCGCGGCCCGATGCCCGGAGCTCGCCGGACCGGTGCTCGCCTGCCTGGACGAGCTGCTCGCCGAGCGTCGGTGCCTGGTGCACGGCGACTTCTCGCCCAAGAACGTCCTCGTCGGGGCCGACAGCCGGGTGTGGGTGCTCGACCACGAGGTCGCCCACGCCGGCAATCCCGTCTTCGACGTCGCGTTCCTGCTCCACCACCTGGTGATGAAGGCGGTCCATCTCGGAGCGCGGGACGGCGCCGCGCCGCCACGCGTGCACGCGTGTGCGCGGGCGTTCGTCGACGCCTACGCCGCCGCCGGCGGGCTGGCGACCGACGCGAGGAGCGCGGCCCGGCACACCGGCGCGCTCCTGCTGGCCCGGGTCCACGGCAAGTCCCGGGCGACGTACCTCACCCCTGACGAGGTCTCGCGGGTCAGCCTGATCGGTGCCCAGGGGGTGCGCGGCGAGCTCGCCGGTGTCGACGACCTGTTCGGGGCGGCCGTGCGGAGCGACCCAGTCGACTGACCTCGGGCCGGGCGACCTCCCCGGCGATCACACCGACGCGCTCGTACCGACCGGCTCGGGCACCCGCACGGCCGGACGCTCGGCCGACCGCTCGTGCAGGCTCAGCGCCGTGATCGCGGCCAGGACCAGCACGAATCCCAGCCACTGGCTCCAGGTGAGGTGAGCGTCGAGGACCCCGACCCCCACCGCGGCGGCGGTGACCGGGAAGGCGAGCTCGGCCAACGTCGCCCGCGACGCGGGCGTCCGGGACAGCCCGCGGTAGTACAGCGTGAGGGCGAGCAGGCCGGGCACCAGCGCCAGGACGAGCAGCAGGACGACATTCCGGCCGGTCACGGGTGAGAGTGCCAGGGGGACTCCCTGGGCCGCGGCGATCAGGGCGGTTGCCGGAAGGCCGACCGCGAACCGCAGCGTGGTGAGGTGGACCGGTGACAGCTCCGACCCGGCCAGCCGGCCCAGGACCGTTCCCGCGCCCCACAGCAACGCGGCGCCGAGCGCCAGCACGGCCGCGACCGCACTGGAGATGCTGACCGCGAACGGGTCGGCGAACGCGAGCAACCACGCTCCCGCCAACGCCGGGACGGCGAACCACGCGAAACGCCGAGCGAGACGCTCACCCAGCAGGACCGCGGCCAGCAGCATGGCGAACAGCGGCTGCAGCTTCTGCAGCACCTGCGGGGTGACCGGGTCACCGTAGGCGAACGCCGCGGTGAAGAGCGTGGTCGCCAGGGCGGAGGAGCCGGCGCCGATCACCAGGACCGCCGCCTTGACCCGAGGGCTCGCGGCGAGCAGGGCCCGGACGGCGCCGACCAGCCACGGCGCGAGACACAGCACCAGGACCAGGTGCTCGAAGAACACGATGGTGGCCGCCGGGTACTCCGCCTTGAGCGGGTCCCGCATCAGCGACGAGGTGCCCCACAGGGAGGCCGCGAGCGCGACGAGCCACGTGCGGTCGCCCGCCGCTCGCGTCGAGGAGGACGTGTCCATGGAACTCCCAGGGAACTCCCAGCGAACCGACGAGCTCAGTGGGCGAGGGCGCCCATCGGGTCCCACGCGGGCAGCACGATCGGCTCCTCGTCCAGGGCGGCGCGCAGCTCCGCCGGCAGCAGGTCGCGCCGGACGGCGATCTCGAAGACGTACTCGTCGAACCACGAGTCGTTCATCGTGTAGAAGCCCTGGTCGGCGTCCTTGTCGCCCCAGCTGTTCTCCACTCGCCAGCGTCGCGGGGTGTCGTCGACCACGTCGACACCGGTGAAGAGCATCGCGTGGGTCATCGCCGACTCCCCGTAGAGGAGCCGTTCGGCCTTGGTGAGGTCGAACGTCGTGTCGTAGAGCGGCTCCAGGTCGTACAGCTTGGCGTCCCAGATGCCGATGTCGCGCCGCATCATCTTCCCGACGTCGCAGCCGAACCACACCGGCTCCCCGTCCATGATGGTCCGCATGGCGAGGCGCTTCATGAGGTCGATCTCGACGTTCAGGTAGATGACGGGCGGCGCGCCCACCACGTTGCCGAGCCGGTCGACGGTGAAGGTGCGGCCCACCGGGCTGGACTCGCGCGGGTCGTGGACGAGGCAGACGTAGTCGTCGAGGGGGATGGTGACGTAGCGCTCCGCGAACTCCTGCGGGGTCAGCTCACCGTCCCGGTGGAACGCGCGGTCCTTGTCGACCCACTGCCAGTCGAAGCGCTCCGGTGGGGTGCCGAGGTGGATGCAGAGGACCCGGTGGACGACCTCGAGGATCTCCCGCTTTCGCGCGCGCATCGCCTCGGGTCCGGCCTCGCGCAGCGCCCGTACGTCGCGGGCGCCCTGGCGCAGGATCCTCCGCAGCACCTCGTTCATGCGTGCGGTGGCCGACGAGCTCTGGGTCTCGGGCATGACGGTCTTGGGCACGAGACCGTGCTTCTTCACCAGCGCGGCGAACATGTTCCACTGGCCGCCGTCGTTGGCGACCTCCTTCAACAGGTACGCCACGGTGCGGTCGTCGAGGTCGCGGTCGGCGGTGTCGATGATCGCCTCGAGGAAGTAGTTGGCCCGCTCCAGTTTGTCCCAGAACAGCAGGTAGTTTTGGGAGAACTCGAACGATTTGAGGTTCATCCGTCGCATCGCCCCGACGCGGAGCAGGTTCAGGCCGGCGAAGAGCCAGCATCTCCCGCTGCGCATCTGGTTGGTGACGGTCCAGTCATCCAGCAGGTGCGAGACGGACCTGTCGGTTCGGCAGACGATCTCCCGGTCGAGAGCCAGGTCGTCGATCGACGTCTGCGTGACGGCGTTCTGGACCAGGCGGTAGGTGGGGTTGGCGGCGAAGCCTTTCCGGAATAGCTCTAGCTCGCTGGGCGTGAGCTCCGCTCCCATGGACGACTCCCTGCTGACCTCCGACGTGGGCGTGCCCGATGACTCTAGCGTCGGAGTGGGGCGTTTCGCCCTGGTCGCGCCATCCTTTGGTCACCATGAGGCCGGGGCGGGAGGATGGGGCTGTGGCAGAGCAGGGTCCAGAGGTCGAGCCCGACTACCGCTTCACGCTGGCCAACGAGCGGACCTTCCTCGCCTACATCCGCACCGCCCTGGCGTTCGACGCCGCCGGCGTCGCCGCGGTGCAGTTCCTGACGACCGTAGGGGAGGCCTCGGTTCGCGCGGTCGGGGCGATCCTCACGCTCGCGGGGATCGTGCTGTCCGTCGGCGCCTACCTGCGGTGGCGGGCCAACGTCCAGGCGATGCGCCGGGGAGAGCCGCTGCCGGCCACCTCGATGCCGCTCGGGCTCGCCGCCACGACGTTCGTGGTCTCGGTGATCGCCGTGGCCCTCATCGCGCTGTCGTGAGACACGGCTGGCGGGCCTGGGCGTGGGCCACGGAGAAGGGGACGAGGTGAACGTCGGTGGACGGTGACGGCATGCTCCACGAGCGTGCCGACCAGCTTGAGCGAACCGCGCTGGCGTGGCGCCGGACGTTGCTCGCGCTCGCGATCAACGGCGCGTTGCTCGTCCGCGTCTCAGGGCTGACCGGAACGTGGGCACTCGTGGCGGGTGTCGTCCTCGTGGCCGTCACGGTGCCGGCTTGGGTTGTCACCAGTCGTACATACCGAAGGCTCAGAGGTGGGCCCGCTGTGGCACTTCTCGCCCGCGGGAGGTTCACTGTCTGTGCCGTCGTGCTGGTCGTGGTCGTCGGTGTCTGCGACCTGCTGGCGGTGCTGACGCACCGTTGACGAAGGAGTCTTCCGCCCAGATGTCCGCGATTCGGCCGCTGTGAGGCGCCGCTCAGTGGAGAGGGCGGGCCGAAAGGCTGCCAGGCCGGGCCCCCTAGCATGGCTCCGGCGTCCCGCAGACCAGTGATCGACAGGAGCTCGCTGTGCGCTTCCGACTCACCCCGGTCGACACGACGTTCTACGATCTGTTCGCCAAACAGGCCGGCTACCTCGTCGAAGGAGCTCGGCTCCTCGCGGAGATGCTCGCCGAGTCTAATGATCGTGCCGCCACAGCGCAGCTGATGAAGGATGCCGAGCATCGCTGCGACGAGGCGACCCACGAGATCATCCGACGGGTCAACAGCACGTTCGTCACACCGTTCGACCGCGAGGACATCTACCGGCTCGCCGCCGGCCTCGACGACGTCATGGACTACATGGAAGCGGCCGTGGAGTCGGTGAGCCTCTACGACCTCCTCAGCCTCCCGGAGGGGATCGAGGAGCAGGTCGAGGTGCTCCAGCGGGCGGCCGATCTCACCGCCCAGGCGATGCCGCGGCTGCGGACCATGCACGACCTCGAGGAGTACTGGATCGAGGTCAACCGGCTGGAGAACCTCGGCGACCAGATCCATCGGCGGATGCTCGCCAAGCTCTTCAGTGGCGCGTACGACGCCCTCACCGTCCTCAAGCTCAAGGACGTCGTCGAGCAGCTGGAGTACGCCGTCGACTCCTTCGAGAGGGTGGCCAACACGGTCGAGCAGATCGCCGTCAAGGAGTCGTGACCGACCCGATGGAGCTCGCCCTTGTCGTCGCGGTCGTCGTGATCGCTCTCATCTTCGACTACACAAACGGGTTCCACGACGCGGCCAACGCCATCGCGACCTCGGTGTCCACCCGAGCCTTGACCCCACGGACGGCGTTGTTCCTCGCCGCCGTCATGAACTTGCTCGGAGCCCTCATCTCCGAGGGCGTCGCCAGCACGATCGGGAGCGGGATCATCACGCCGAGCGTGGACGCGCACGGCATGACTGTCGTCTTCTCCGGGCTCATCGGTGCCATCACCTGGAACCTCATCACCTGGCGTCTGGGCCTGCCGTCCTCCTCCTCCCACGCGCTCATCGGTGGGCTCATCGGTGCCGGGCTCGCCGCCTCGGTGACCGTCCACTGGTCGGTCATCATCAGCAAGGTCGCCATCCCCATGGTCCTGTCGCCGTTGATCGGCTTCTGCCTGGCGTACGCGGTCATGGTGGCGCTGCTGTGGATCTTCCGGCGGGCCAGGCCGTACAAGGTCAACCGCGGCTTTCGGGCGGGTCAGTCGGTGTCGGCCGCGGCGATGGCCTTCGGGCACGGCCTGCAGGACGCGCAGAAGACGATGGGCGTCATCGTGCTCGCCCTGGTGACCGCAGGGCTGCACGAGGGAAGCGACGTTCCGCTGTGGGTCAAGCTGGCGGCGGCCATCGCCATCGCGCTCGGCACCTACTCCGGCGGCTGGCGGATCATGCGGACGCTCGGCCGACGGGTCATCAAGCTCGATCCGGCGCGTGGCGTCGCCGCCGAGCTCACCGCGTCCTCCGTCCTGTACGTGATGGCGATCGGGTTGCACGCGCCGGTCTCCACGACCCACACGATCAGCGCCGCGATCATGGGAGTCGGGGCCACGCGGCGCCTGTCCGCGGTCCGCTGGGGCGTCGCCGGCAACATCGTCCTCGCCTGGGTGCTCACCATCCCGATGGCCGCGGCTGTGGCGGCCGGGATGTACTGGGTGTCCGCGCTGGTCCTGCCGTGACCGACCGCTGGGCGCGCTCCACCTCTGCGGCCGTCACCGGCCGAACGCACCGAGCAGGACGGCGGACCCCAACGACCCGGCAGCGAGGACGCGGAGGATGACCTCGATCGATGCCGACGCTGCGCGCCTCCTCCGCCGTGCGGGAAACCGGTGTGGCGGAACCGCGGCGAAGGAGGCGCCCGGCGTGCGCCTCCTTGACTACAGTGCCCGGTACAGCGCTACGTGTCGGTCGCTTGGGGGCAGTCATGCAGGCCACTCGGGCTCGGACGATTGCCCTTGTGTCCGTGGGACTGCTGACCCTCACTCTCGGCTGCGGTTCCCCCTCCTCGCGCGACGCTCCGGAGGAGGCGCCAACCGCGAGCCGCACGCCAACCGCCCGCGATACCACGCTGCTGCCGTCCGAGTCGCCTCCGGGCTTCCACATCGCCAGGGTCCAGCTCGCGTCAGCCGACGAGGGTTCGCTCAGCGACGACGCTGGCCGGCTCTTGACCTTGTACGGCGACCCGGACCTTGAGGACCCCGCGACTGGCCCACTTCTGGTCGTTGGCAGGGATTGGGGCGAGGATTGGGCAGATCTTGGTTGCGGGTCAAAGCCACGTGACCCGACGGATGCTCGCTCGACGCGTGGTCCTGTGGTGGTGTGCTCCGGCGAGCTCTGGGTGAGCTGGGAGATCCCGACGAAGGATTTCACCGAAGAGTGCGTCGGGGTCATGGGCCGCAACGTCGCGCCTGAGCTGGTCGCCCGGGCAGCGGACGCACTCGACCCGCCCGAGGGTGCCATCGGGGTTCCCCACGAGCCACTCGAGATCCCAGCCGACGTCCTGCCCGCGGGAATGATGCGGCTGGCGAGCGGACGGGTGTGGAGAAGCTCCTCCGACGTCCACACGGTGAGCGCGGACATCTACGAGTGGAAGCGACACCGACCTTCGGCACGCATCGGCATGCGGGTGACGGACGCCAGCGACACGCTGTCACTCCTGACCCGAGTGCAGGTCGGTGGGGAGTTCCAGCACATCCGCGGCGGCCCCGGCGCCGTTCACTCCGATCGAGATCTCCACGTTCTCACCTGGCGGGAGGGCGATGTCCTCGTCGCCGTCGAGGCCCGAGGCGTTCGTCGTGCGACCGTCGACGCGTTCATCAGGTCCTTGGCGGAAGTATCGGTCGGCAAGGCGTGGGAGCTCAAAGACTCCCTTCTCACCAGCCCGCCCGCGACTCTCCTCGCGCCGGGCGAGAAGCTCGCCGCGTCCGGCCGCGCCGGAAAGGTGCGCTGGGCCGTAGGGATCAGGGACGGGTGGGAGACCGTGCACATCCATCACGTGGATGACGGTGACATCGGCGGTGACGCCGCACCGGTCGGGAAGGTGAGACGAGACCAGATCCTGATCAGGCGGAGCGGCTTCGAGGACGGCGAGCTCGTGGTCGCACACGTCCACGCCGATGTCGCGAAGGTCGTGGCGACGACGCGGGACGGTCACGAGATCGACGTGCCGCTTGGTGAGGCGGTCCTACCGGACGAGTCGCGCTACTGCGGTGTGTGGCTCGACGAGCCAGCCGAGCTGAAGGGCGTGACGGCCTACGACGCCGCCGGGAACAGGATCGCCCATGCCACCTCGAGTCTGTGACGGGCGAGGCATCTCGCACCAGCTCGCGGCCGCGCTTGTCGCGGGTCGATGCGAGAACAGCCCGGTGTGGAACGGATCGATCCGCCGGAGGGCCTGACGAAGGTCAGCCGAACCTGCCGTTGATGTAGGCCTCCGTGGACGGGTTCGCGGGATTGCTGAAGATCTTCTTCGTCTCGTCGATCTCGACCAGGTGACCCGGCTCGCCTTGTCCCGCGACGTTGAAGAACGCGGTGGTGTCGGACACCCGCTCCGCCTGCTGCATGTTGTGGGTCACGATGACGATCGTGTAGCGCTCCTTGAGCTGACTGATGAGGTCTTCGATCGCCAGCGTCGAGATCGGGTCGAGCGCGGAGCAAGGCTCGTCCATGAGCAGCACCTCGGGCTCGACGGCGATCGCCCGCGCGATGCACAGGCGCTGCTGCTGGCCGCCCGACAGCGACGATCCCGACTTGGTGAGCCGCCGCTCCACCTCGTCCCAGAGATGCACCTGCCGCAGGGATCGTTCGACGATCTCGTCGGCCTCGCTCTTGCGGAGCCGTCGGTTGTTGAGCCGGAAGCCGGCCAGCACGTTGTCGTAGATCGACATGGTGGGGAACGGGTTCGGTCGCTGGAAGACCATGCCGACCTGGCGTCGCACCTCCACGGGGTCGACCTCGGGCGCGTAGAGGTCAACGTCGTCCAACAGGACGGTGCCTTCCACCCAAGCGCCTGGGACGACCTCGTGCATGCGGTTCAGCGTGCGGAGGAACGTCGACTTGCCGCATCCGGACGGTCCGATCAAAGCGGTGACCGAGCACGGCTCGATTCGCATCGTGATGTCGCGGACGGCGACGACGTCGCCGTAGTAGGCGTTCACACCACGGACGTCGATGCGCTTGGCCATGGGACTCCTTCACTGCGAACTGGCGTGCGCGCCTGTCGGTCAGCGCCGACCGCCGGGAACGAAGAGTCGAGGGATGAGGCGCCCGACGAGGTTGAGCGCCATGACGATGAGGATGAGCGTGAGAGCCGCGGCCCACGCGCGCTCGTAGTTGACCGTGGTGATCCCGCTCGGCGCCAACCCCTGGCTGTAGGAGCGGAAGACGAAGACGGGGAGGCTCATCATGCGCCCGTCGAACAGGTTGTAGTTGGCGGAGCTCACCACGCCGGTCACGAGGAGGAGCGGTGCAGCCTCGCCGATGACGCGGGCGATGGCGAGCATGACACCGGTGGCGATGCCGGCCGTCGCGGTCGGCAGCACCACCTTGAGGATCGTCAACCATTTCGGAACACCGAGCGCGTAGGACGCCTCCCGCAGGTCGTTCGGCACCAAGGTCAACATCTCCTCGCAGGAACGGATGACGACGGGAGTCATGAGGACGGACAGTGCGACCGAGCCGATCACGCCCAACCGGATGCCGGGACCGAACACGGTCGCGAACGCCGCGTAGGCGAACAGGCCGGCGACGATCGACGGGATACCGGTCATGACGTCGACGAAGAACCTGATCGCGCGGGAGAGGCGGCCGGTGCCGTACTCCACGAGATAAATGGCGGCGAGCAGGCCGATCGGCACCGAGATGACGGCGGCGAAGCCGGTGATGAGGAGGGTGCCGACGATCGCGTGGTACGCGCCGCCGGCGTCCATGCCCCCGAAGACACCACGCATCGTGTAGGTGAGGAAGTACAGGTCGAACCGTTCGAGCCCGTTGACGACGACCGTCGCGAGGAGCGAGACGAGCGGCACGAGGGCGAGCCCGAACGCGCCGTAGACCAGCGTGGTGACGAGCCGGTCCACAGCCCGTCGGCGACCCTCGACGAGCGCTGAGAGGGCCACGAGCACGACGGCGTACGCGACCAGGCCGACGACGACTGCGGCGGCGATGTGCGCGTCACCGAGGACACCCAAGGTCACGGCGCTGAGCGCGAGGCAGCCGACGAGGAGCGCCGGTGGGATGAGGCGATGGAGGCGTACCCGATCCAGGCGTCGCGTTCCCGCGTGAGTCCCGGCCGTCACCATCACCTTGGCCATCAGGAGGCACCTCCCACGGCCCGCGAGACCGCCCAGCGAGCCAGCATGTTGACCACGAGGGTGATGACGAACAGCACCAGACCGGTGAAGACGAGCACGCTCACCCCTGTCGGCGTCGCTTCGGGGAACTGCAAGGCGATGTTGGCGGCCGTGGTCTGCTGCTGACCCGGCTTGAGGAGGAAGAGCGAGTAGCTGAAGCCGGGCGAGAGCACCATCGCGACCGCCATCGTCTCGCCGAGCGCGCGGCCCAAGCCGAGCATGGCCGCCCCCACCACCCCGGACCGACCGAACGGCAAGACGACCATGCGGATCATCTCCCAGCGCGTGGCGCCGAGCGCGAGGGCCGCCTCCTCCAGGAGCTTCGGGGTCTGGAGGAAGACCTCGCGCGAGACAGCGGTGATGATCGGCAGGATCATCACCGCGAGGATGATGCCGGCGGTGAGGATCGTTCGTGGCGGATTCGCCACCGGACCCTCGAACAGCGGAAGGAAGCCGAGGTTCTCGCTGAGCCACACGTAGATCGGGTGGAGCCTGGGCATCAACCACAGCGCGCCCCACAAGCCGTAGACCACGCTGGGAATCGCCGCGAGCAGGTCGACGACGTAGCCGAACGCCTGGGCGAGTGGGCGTGGCGCGTAGTGCGAGGTGAACAGCGCGACGCCGACCGCGACAGGTGTGGCGATCGTCAAGGCGATGGCGGAGGCCAGCAGCGTGCCGAAGGCGAGCGGACCGACGTAGCCGAGCAGGGTCTGGTCCTCGTCGAACCAGTGGATGCGTTCCGCGAGCTCGGCGGGACTGGCCTGGACCGCGGGCCACGCCTGCTGGAGGAGAAACGCGGCGACGGCCGCCAGGATCACGAGGATGAGTGTCCCGGCGGCCGCGGTGGTGCGGAAGAAGATCAAGTCGCCACGACGTCGACGGGGCGGCGTCAATGGTTTCCCACGATGGACGGAGACCGGTGTCGTCTCGGCCAGTATCGGCTGCTCCTGTGTGGTGGTCATCTGTGCTCTCCGTGGCTGCACCCGTCGATCCGGGCTCTCGACACATCGGGGAAGAGCGCCGCCACCTCGACTCTCAGGACGATCCGACCTGGATCGCCTCGATGGCGGCCTGAACCTGCTCGGTCATCTCCGACGAGAGCGGGGCCGAGCCCGCCGCGTCGGCGGCCCGTCGCTGGCCCTCCTCGCTCGCGATGTAGCCGAGGAACTCCTTGACCAGCTGTCCCTCGGTCACGTCGTCGTACGAGGGGCAGGTGATCACGTACGAGACGAGCACGATCGGGTAGGTCCCGGGCTCCGTGGTCGTCCGGTCCAGCTCGATCGCCAGGTCGTGCTGGGAGGCTCCCGGCACTCGCGGCGAGGCGTCGACGACCTTGGCGGCCGCCTCGGCCGAGTAGGCGACGTACTCGTCGCCGACCTTCACCTTGACCGTGCCGAGGTCACCGGCCTGGCTGGCGTCGGCGTAGCCGATCGTGCCCTGGCCTCCACGAACCGTCTGGATGACACCAGACGTGCCCTGGGCGCCTTGCGTGCCCTCGACCGGCCAGTCACCGCTCGGCTCGTGGGGCCAGTCCTCCGGTGCGGCGGCAGCCAGGTACTCGGTGAAGTTCTCCGTCGTTCCCGACTCGTCTGAGCGGCTCACCGGGCTGATCGGCAGGTCCGGTAGGTCGACACCCGGGTTCTCCGCGGCGATCGCCGGATCGTTCCAGGTGGTGATCTGGCGGTTGAAGATCTTGGCGATGGTGGACGGGGAGAGCTGGAGGTCGTCGACGCCCTCGAGGTTGTAGACGATCGCGATCGGGCTGATGTAGACCGGCAGGTGAATCGCCGGCGAGCCACCGCAGCGCTCGACCGACTGCTGTCTCTCCTCCTCGTCGAGCACGGCGTCGGAGCCGGCGAACGGATAGGCGCCCTCGAGGAACTGTGTGCGGCCGCCGCCCGACCCGATGGGGTCGTAGCTCACCGTGACGTCAGGGTGGGCCTCCTGGAAGCCGGCGATCCAGGCCTGCATCGCCGCTTCCTGCGAGCTCGCGCCGCCGGCGGCGAGCTCGCCGCTGAGGTCGGAGGTGACACCGCTGGTCGGCTGGTCATTGCCCGTGTTCGAGGCCACTGGGTCGTTGCCGCACGCCGCGAGTGCGAGTACCCCCGCGGCGACGACGGCCGAAAGGCGGCCGGAGCGGTTGCGCTTCACTGGGTCCTCTCCTGGTTGGGTTCTTGAGCTGAAGCGATACGCGCAGGGGCCCCAGCGCACCTGCGAGGTTAGGTGTGGGAGGTGACGCGGCCCTCGGATGTGGGTGAATGGACGGTGAACGTCCCGCGACGGACAGGCGGAAGTCGCCTGTCCCGGATGTGGAGAAAAGGTGACGGACGGCAGAAGGCCGACAGCCGGCGTCGCGGCGGGTCGGGCGGTGCGGGAAGCTGTGTGGTCAGTGCACCCGGGCGCGCTCGACTGCGACCGGCGAGCGAACCTCCAGGTGGACGACCGCGAGCTCGGCGTAGTCCAAGGACACCTCGCCCAGGCCGAGGGCCTCGAAGATCGCGGGTACGGTCTCTCGGTGTGTGCTGACCACCGTCGACTCGACGGAGTTCAACAAGCGAGTGATCTCTTCGCGCACGTGCCCGGCGTCGACGTTCGGTCCGAAGGCGGGGTCAGGCTCGATCTCCAGCCCGCGACCCCGCGCGTAGGGCAGCAGGGTGTCGATAGCGCGACGGGTTTCCGACGCGACCACGTGGCTGGGATCGTAGGCGGCGAGGAGAGGGGCCAGTCGCTCGGCCTGGGCGACGCCCTCGTCGGCCAAGGGGCGTTCGGCGTCCGCACCGTCCCAGCTCTCGCGCGGGACCGCGCGGGCGTGTCGCACGACCACGAACGGTCGGGTGGGAACAGGTCGAAGACGGGACAACAGCGCGCGGTCCTGAGCGTGGGTGAGCTGGCGGGCGGCCTGCCGTAAGGAAAACCAGCCGCGACGGTCGACCTCACGGCTCCGCTCGACGCCCACCTCGTCGCTCTCGCCGAGTGGAATCGCCGACCAGTACCGCACGAGCTTCTGACCGCCGTCCCTCAGCCGGTAGCGTGCCGCCGGTAGTGGCGGTCCGAGCCGGATCCGGACCCCGGTCTCCTCCTCGACCTCGCGCACGGCCGCGGCGAGGGCGTGCTCGTGTGGTCGGAGCTTGCCTTTCGGGAAGGTCCAGTCGTCGTACCGAGGCCGGTGGATGAGGAGGACCTCAGCCCGATCGTGCACGGCCGGGCGCCAGACGACGGCCCCGGCGGCCTCGACCACCCGCTCGTGTGGAGCCGTGGTGTCAGACATCGTTGACGCTGGTCCTCCCTCCAAGCCCCGGAGGGCCTCGGCGCCTCACCGGCGCCGTCGCTCGATCAGGTGTGCCTGTAGGTCCAGCAGCGGCTCACCGTCGGCGGCACGGTGGTGCCGCCGCCACGTCGTGTCGTGCAGGTGCCACGTGCTCGTCCCTTCGTCGAAAGCCAGGTCGAACAGGCGGCTCAGCTGGCGTCTGTGGTCGTCGTGGAGCACGCGTACGAGCACCTCGACCCGGCGGTCGAGGTTGCGGTGCATGAGATCGGCCGAGCCGATCCAGATCTCGGTGTCGCCGCCGTTGGCGAAGGAGAAGATCCGTGAATGCTCGAGGAAGCGGCCGAGCACGCTGCGGACCCGGATGGTGCTCGACAAGCCGGGGACGCCGGGTTTGAGGGCGCAGATCCCCCGAACCCACAGATCGATCGGGAGGCCGGCCTGCGAGGCGAGGTAGAGCTCGTCGATGATGGCCTCGTCGACGAGCGCGTTGACCTTGAAGCGGATACGGGCGGGTCGGCCTGCCCGGTGATGGTCGACCTCGCGGCGGATCCGCTCGATCAGGCCGGTGCGCACCGACCGCGGAGCCACCAGTAGTCGGCCGTACGTGGTCGTCCGGGCGTATCCGGAGAGGTGGTTGAACAACGCGGCGACGTCAGCGGTGAGCACGGGGTCGCAGCTGAGCAGGCCCAGATCTTCGTAGAGTCGCGCTGTCTTGGGGTTGTAGTTGCCCGTGCCCACGTGAACGTACCGGCGCAGACCGCCCGGCTCGTCTCGCACGACCAGCGACAGCTTGCAGTGGGTCTTCAGGCCGATGAGGCCGTAGACGACGTGACAGCCGGCCTGCTCCAGCTTGCGAGCCCAACGAATGTTGGCTTCCTCGTCGAAGCGGGCTTTGATCTCGACGACGACGAGCACCTGCTTGCCGGCTTCGGCGGCGTCGATGAGCGCATCGACGATCGGTGATTCCTCGTTGGTGCGATAGAGCGTCTGCTTGATGGCGAGGACTCGGGGGTCCGCCGCCGCCTGCTCGATAAAGCGTTGCACGCTGGTGGAGAACGCGTCGTACGGATGGTGGAGCAGCACCTCACGCCGCCGGACCGCGTGGAAGATGTCCGGCGGCTGGGAGCTCTCCACCTCGGCGAGGTCGCTGTGGGTGGTGGGAACGAAGGCGGGGTACTTCAGGTCCGCACGGTCGAGCTCGGCGATCGTGAACAGACCGGTGAGGTCCAGCGGACCGGGGAGGTGGTAGACCTCCTCCTCGGCTATCCCGAGCTCGCTGACGAGGAGCGCCAGCACGTGCGGGTCGATCGACGACTCCACCTCGAGCCGGACCGGAGGGCCGAATCGTCGACGGAGCAGCTCGCGTTCCAGGGCTTGGAGGAGGTTCTCCGCGTCGTCCTCCTCGACCTCGAGATCCTCGTTGCGCGTGACCCGAAACGTGTGGTGCTGCAGGATCTCCATGCCCGGGAAGAGCTGGTCGAGGTGGGCCGCGATGACGTCCTCCAAGGGGACGAAGCGTTGCTCGCTGAGGGGGACGAATCTCGGCAGGATCGGCGGGACCTTGACGCGGGCGAAGTGCTCCCCACCGGTCTCCGGATCGCGCACGACCACAGCGAGGTTGAGTGACAGCCCGGAGATGTACGGGAACGGGTGCGCCGGGTCGACGGCGAGCGGTGTCAACACCGGGTAGACACGGGTCGCGAACAGCTCGGCCATCCGACCCCGCGCCTCGTCGTCGACGTCGGACCAGCGAACGATCTCGATGCCTTCCGCGGCGAGCGAGGGGAGGATGCGCTCGTGGAAGCAGCGGGCGTGTCGGAGCGCGAGCTCGCGGCTGTAGGTCCAGATCCGGGTGAGGACCTCACGCGGCAGCAGCCCGGACGCCGCCCGCACGGCGACGCCCGCCGCCATCCGGCGTTTGAGGCCCGCCACCCGCACCATGAAGAAGTCGTCGAGGTTGCGGGCGAAGATCGCGAGGTACCGCACCCGTTCGAGGAGGGGAACCGAGGGGTCCTCGGCGAGCTCGAGGACGCGCTCGTTGAACTGCAGCCAGGATTGCTCACGATCGTGGAAGCGGTCGCTCGGCAGGCCCGTGGCGGTGACGTCGTACGGCGGCTCGACGTCGTACGACGTGGCACCTGGCCGCAGCTCCTGGGTCGTCACGTAGCCATCGTGGCACCTCGAGGTCCGGTTGCTGAACCACTCTGCCGTACCCGTCGAGGCCGGACGAAGCGACGGGCTCGTCCACGCCCGCGGACGTGGTGTCCGATTCCGCCAGCGGTGGGCGCAAAGGACCAAGGAAGACGAACGGCGCTCACCGGGCCTCACGGAAGAACCGCGCGGGCGGCCGTCGCGGCCGAGCCGCACCATGGTCGCCGCGTGCCGGCTTTCCGAGGACGGTCACGCGCGCGCCGGGCGGCGGCCGCGTAGCCAGCCCTCCCGTCGGGCCAGCCGACGGGCGGTGTGCACGAGCGCGATCACCGCCGGGGTGGTCTGGCGCGCCCAGGAGATGGCTAGCTCGATCGGGGGCAGCTCGTCGGTGACGGTCAGGCAGGTGATCCCTGCGGGAAGCTGCCGGCCCACGGAGCGGGGCAGGAACATGAACCCTTCCTCGCCCAGGTTGAGGGTCAGGTTGCGAAGACCCGGGAGGGGGTTCTCCCACACGTCGAACGTCTCGCCGGTGCTGCTGAGCGCGGCCAGCACGTGGTCGTAGTAGACGGGCGCGAAGTGGCGGGGGAAGAAGCGCAAGGTCTGGCCGCGCAGGTCGCGGAGAGCCACGGATGTCCGTGTCGCCAACGGGCGGCCGGAGCCGACGACCACGACGAAGTCCTCGCGACGCAAGACCTCCGTGGTGAAGCCGGCGGGAATGGGCAGGTGCCTGCCCAGCAACACGTCCACCTCACCGTTGCTGGCCGCGGCGGCGAGCTCGGCGTCCCATGCCTCGCGTGCGTCGACGCGGATACCGGGGTGGCGTTCGCGCATCGCGGCGAAGAGCTTGGGCATCTCCTCGAAGGCTGCCGTCACGGTGTAGCCGACCCGCACCAGGCCACGTGACAGGCCCGCGGCCTCCCGGGTCCGCTCGACCGCGCGTTCCGCCTCCTCCAACACCTGGCGGGCTGACTCGACGAACACCTTGCCCGCGTCGGTGAGCCGGGTGGGGCGGCGATGGAACAGCTGGACGCCGAGCTCGCGCTCCAGGTCACGGATCTGGCGGCTGAGCGGTGGCTGGGTCATGTGCAGCCGCTCGGCGGCCGCCTCGAAGCTTCCTGCCTCGGCGATAGCGATCACGTAGCGCATCAACCGCAAGTCCACCGGCATACCCGCAAGGTATACCGCCCCACCTATTCGGACTTGGATCTCCGCGAGCCCTCGCGGCCAAGATGGTCGCGCAGCTGAGGAAAGGACGGATGATGCAGGAGTGGAACCCGACCAGGCGGCAGCTGATGAAGGCCGGAGGGCTCGGTGCCGCCGCAGCCGTCGTGCCGTCCATGCTCGCCGGCGAGGCCGCCGCCTCCTCCGCGCCCTCCGAGCCGAAAGACCTGATCACCCGGGTCATCCCCGCCACCGGAGAGCGGGTCCCCGCGATCGGGCTCGGCTCGTTCATGACCTTCGACACGCTCTCTGACCGAGGGCGTGGGCGGATCAGGAAGGTGGCGCGCGACTTCTGGCGCGCCGGCGGGCGGGTGTTCGACGTGTCGCCGCTGTACGGGAGGTCGGAGATCAACCTCGGTGACTTCATCACCGAGATGAGGATCAGTGACCGCGCCTTCCTGGCCAACAAGGTGTGGTCCACCGGCGAGTACCTGTGGGACGACAGCCACGCCGAATCCAACCTGCGCCGGTCGATGCAGCGGCTGTCCAGGAGGCGGCCGATCGACCTCATGCAGTGCCACAGCCTCACCAATGTCGACGTGATCGTGCCGCTGCTGCACGCGTGGAAGAAGGAAGGCCGCGTCCGCCTCATCGGGGTCACCCACCACGAGCCGGCCTACTTCGACCTGCTGGCGGACTGGGTGCGGCGCGGCAACGTCGACTTCGTCCAAGTGCATTACTCGATTCACACCCGCGTCGCCGAGGAGAAGGTGCTCCCGGCGGCTCGGGAGACCGGGACCGCCGTCCTGGTGAACATGCCGCTGGAGAAGGCGCGTCTGCACGCCGTCGTCGGGAACCGGCCGGTGCCCGACTTCGCGCGGGAGTTCGGCATCGAGACCTGGTCGCAGTACTTCCTCAAGTGGGTGATCTCCAACCCGGACGTCACCTGCGCCATCCCGGCCACCTCGAACCCGAAGCACCTGGCCGAGAACGTGGCCGCCATGCGCGGTCCCCTCCCGGACCCGGACACCCGTGAGCGCATGTACCGCTACGTGGCGAAGATCCCCGGGTTCGACCAGATCGCCAGCATGCCGTGGTACCCGGGTAAGTCCTACAAGGGCTGGGTCACTCGGGCCCAGAAGGCGATCGACGCCCGCAGCCCTTGGCCTTCCTGATCGTCTCCGGACGAGAGATCAAGCTCGCTCGAGGAAAAGCCTCACAAGCGAGTTCCCCACGAGTGCGGCAGCCCGCTGACGGGGGCGTTCGAGGACACACGGCACGGGCGGGCCATCGACCATCCCGGTGATCGGTCACCCACCACGTCGGTGCCGCCATGTGCTCATCTGTGTCCGCGTCACTTGCTCCGTTGTCCGACGCGGTGGGTCGCTCGTTCCTTATGTGTCCTCACGCTCGGCGACCGTGCTCGGGTGGTCCCCGCAGGGTGGACGACGCCGTCCAGCCCGGCGGGGACCACCGAACGGCTGGCGTCGCAGACCACCGACACCGGACCGACACTGTGCCGCCGTCGTCCGTTCACCGGTGCCCAGGGTGTCGGTACATCACGTCGGTGCCGACGTGGCGAAAACCGAGCTTGGTGTAGAGACCAATCGCCGCGGGATTGCTGGCCTCGACGAACAGCACGACGTTTCGGACCCCGCGGTCGCGTAGGTGGCGAAGGCCCGTGACGGCGAGAGCCTTCGCCAGTCCCAAGCCCTGCGCCTCTGGTACGACGCCGAGCACGTAGATCTCACCGACGGGCGGAGGGCCGATACCCCGGACCGGCTCGTCGTGCACCTTCGTCCAGTGAAAGCCGACGAGACGGCCGTCCCGGATCGCGACGAAGAAGCCGTCCGGATCGAACCACCGCTCCGCCATGCGCGCGTCGAGGTCGGCTCTCGTCCAGCGGCCTTGCTCGGGATGGTGTTCGAAGGCGGCCCGGTTGGCCTCGAGCCAAGCGTCCTCATCCTGATCCGGGCGGAAGGTTCGAATGCTCACCCCGCCCGGCGTCCTGATGTCGACATCCGGATCGCCGGCTGTGTGGCTCATGAGCCACAGCTCGCGGATGGGGCTGAACCCGGTCGCGGTGGCGAGCCGAGCGGCCGCCGGGTGAGATCCGTGCGCCCAGACCCGTACGGGCGCTCCGTTGGCTCGGGACAGCACCTCCTCGACGAGAGCGCGACCGAGACCTCGTCCGCGCGCGTCGGGATGGACGACGACGTCGGCGGTCGCGTCGGCTGGACGGGTGCCGTCGTCGGCTGGGTCGATACGGGCGTAGCCCGTCAGGTGTGCACCTGTCTCCGCCGCGAGGTGGTCAGTCAGGAGATGTGTGGACGTGCCTTGGGAGCGGAGGCGCAAGGTGGCCGCTTCGTCCAGGGCGGGCACGCCGTCGGCACGCGCGGCGGCCTGGTTGAGCCGCTCGACCGCGGCCCGTTCCTCCGGAGAGAGTCGCTCGGCGACCCGAATGGCAGGGCGATCCACACCGGCTACCGTACGCGCTGCCGCGGGTGGACGATCCTTCGGCGGTCAGACCTCGAGCTGCCGAGCTCGGTCGTCAGGTTCAGGGGGCCGTCAGGCCCACCGGACAGGCGCCTCACTCCTGGAGCGGCTCCGTCAGCGCGCGAGCGTCGTCCGGCACCTCGGGGGTGGTGTCCACGGTGTCTTGACGCTGGACATCCCCTGGGACGTCGGTCGCCGACGGCGGGAGGACGAAGCGGTAGCCGACGTTGCGGACCGTTCCGATGAGGGACTCGTACTCCGGCCCGAGCTTGGCGCGGAGCCGTCGGACGTGCACGTCGATAGTGCGTGTGCCACCGAAGTAGTCGTAGCCCCACACCTCCTGCAGCAGTTGCTGCCGGCTGAACACGCGACCGGGGTGTTGGGCGAGGTACTTCAGCAGCTCGAACTCCTTGTAGGTGAGATCGAGGGTCCGACCGCCGAGCCGACACGTGTAGGTGTCCTGGTCGATCACGAGCTCGCCACGCCGGATGACGTGCGTCTTCGCTTCCTCGCGGGAACGACTGGCGAGGCGGTCCATGCCGATGCGCAGTCGCGCCTCGACCTCGGCCGGGCCGGCTGTGTTGAGGAGGACGTCGTCCATGCCCCAGTCGGCGCTGACGGCGGCGAACCCGCCTTCGGTGACCACGACGATGAGCGGGACGTCGATGCCGGTGGTTCGGATGAGCCTGGTGAGGCTACGAGCGTGGACGAGGTCGGTACGCGCGTCGACGAGGACGGCGTTGGGGGACGCGACGTTGAGCAGTGCGCTGGCTTCGGCGGGGGCCACCCGAACGTGGTGGGCGAGGAGACCGAGCGCGGGAACGATCTCCGCCGACGGTTGCAGGGTGTTGGTCAGAAGGAGCAGCGTTGCCACCGGGCGCCTCCCTGTGTCGTAGGGACGTGGCTGCCAGGTGACGACATTGTCGCCCAGGCCAACCGGATGCAGGCAGGATACAGGACGTGCCCTCCCCTGTAATGGTTACGGTCCGCTACTGGGCGGCGGCGAAGGAGGCGGCTGGGCTCGCCGAGGAGCAGGTGCGCGCCACCACGCTCGCCGAGGCGCTGACCCTCCTCCGGGCCCGCCACGCGGATCGGCCGCGGTTCGCTCCCGTCCTCGCGATGTGCTCCGTCCTGATCGACGGCGACCCCGTGGGTCGCCGCGACCCCGCCTCAGTGTCGCTCCGTGAAGGGGCCTGTGTGGAGGTCCTCCCGCCGTTCGCCGGAGGGTGAGGTCGATGTCGGCAGCTTGGTCCCCCACCTGTCCAGCGAGTGTCCAGCGAGCGGAGGGCCTGTGATCGGATTGCCTGTCCTCGGATCGCCCCTCCTCGGATCGCCTCGTCAATGGTCGGATCTGTCCAGTCCTGCGACGATCACCCCGTGCCGCATGAACCGCGCGGGCCGTCCCCACGTGACAGGGATGTGGGATGGGTGAGCCCGTCCGAGACGACACCAGACGAGGACCTGGTCCGCGAGCTGTACGTCCAGCACGGCAGCGCGCTGTTCGGGTATGTGCTGCGGCTTGTCGGCGGCGACCGGCAACGCGCGGAGGATGTCGTGCAGGAGACCCTGCTGCGGGCCTGGCGGCACCGTGAGGCGCTTGACCCCGCCCGCGGATCGCCGCGGATGTGGCTCGCCACCGTGGCGCGCAACATCGTCGTCGACGGGGAGCGCGCCCGTCGGGCGCGGCCCACGGAGGTCCGGGAAGACGCGCTCCACGCGCTGCCTGCCGAGGACGGCGACCTCGACCGGGCGATGCTGTCGTGGGAGGTGCTGGACGTGCTAGCGGCGCTCGCGCCGCACCACCGGGAGGTGCTGCTGGAGGTCTACTACCGCGGGCACTCCGTGGCCGAGGCCGCCGCCCGACTGGGCGTCCCGCCTGGGACGGTGAAGAGCCGCACCTACTACGCGCTCCGGCAGCTTCGACTGCTGCTCGAGGAGCGTGGCATCACCCCGGAGGTGGCCCTGTGACCTGCGGGGAGGTTCGCGCGGCGTTGGGCGCCGACGCCCTGGGAGCGCTCGACGAGGCCGAGTCCGCGGCGGTGCGAGACCACCTCGCGACCTGCGCGGAGTGCCGAGCCGTCCGAAAGGAGCTGGCCGACACTGCCGGCCTGCTCGCGCTGGTCTCCCGGGAGGAGGTCGAGGAGGCCTTCAGCGATGCCGAGCCACGGCTGGCTCGGCTCCTTGAGCGTGTGCGCTCGGAACGCGAGCGTCGCTGGCGGACCGCGCTGGTGGCCGCCGCCCTCCTGGTCGTCACTGTCGGAAGCGGTGGATGGGCCGTCGGGCGCTGGCTCACGCCCAGCGTTCCGAGCCAAGCTCCCGTCGCTGGTCCCTACCCCACGGCGACGGCGGCGCCGGTCACGTGGACGGCCGTCGACCCGGCGACGTCCGTCGAGGCCACGGTGACGATGAACACCGTCGCGTGGGGCACGAAGATCGACGTGGCGCTGACCGGCGTCCACAGGGGCGACGTGTGCTCGCTGGTCATCTACGACAAGGCGGGCCGACGGTGGGGCGGTGGCAGCTGGAAGGTCGTCTACGACCGGGCGGTTCGGTGGAGCGGCGGCGTCGCGGTCTCCGCCGACCAGGTCGCGCGCATCGAGATCCTCGCCGCCGATGACGGCGGTCCGCTCATCCGCCTCGAGCCCTGAGGCCCTCGCGGTCCCTCCTGCTGGTCCTCTCGTGCCGGCGAGACGTGCTCTCCCGCGTCGCTGTCTCGCTGGTGAGGCCGTCTCGCTGGGGAGGCCGTCTCGCGGGTGAGGAAGGCGTCCGGTGCCCTTGGTCCGGAGGCGTCCGGTGCCCTTGGTCCGGAGGGCTGTCTCAGCGCACCGGCCGTCGGTTAGCCTACGGCGGACTCATCGAGGGTATGAAGTTGATGGCGGTAGGCGACCGGACGTCCCAACAACCCGATTTCTGTCGATTGCTCCGACCCCGCGACACCACCGCGGCACGGGGCCATGTCAGGCTTACCGCCGACGTCGCCCGGCTCCGGACCGTCGCGAGCCGTGTGCGCCCGTCGCGACCGCGGCGCGACAGGCCTGCGACGACCGAACCGCACTGGCCCGACACGAGGAGCCGTATGGACCTCCGCCCACTGCTCGGGGCGCGCCGCTTTCGGCGCGCTGTCGCTCACGGTGAGCTCGCGTCCGTGGTGCCGCTCGACCCCGCTGCCGCCGCGCGGGACATCCCCCCGACGTTGCGCATCGCCCATTTCACCGACACCTATGTGCCGCGGCGGGACGGCGTGGTGACCTCCCTGCAGACTCTGACGGCCGCGATGTCGGAGCTCGGCCACTCGAGCCTGCTGGTCGTCCCCAGACACCCCGACCAACCGGCCGACGAGGACCTGCTGCGGTTGTTCTCGGTGCCGTGCGGTGTGGCGCAGTTCCGGCTCGCCGCCTGGCCGCGGAGCCGGCACGTGGAGCGGGTGGCGCACTGGCTTCCGCACGTGGTGCACGTGCACACCCCGGGGCCTGTGGGGCTGCTGGGGATCTTCGCGGCTCGACGGCTGGGCCTCCCGCTCGTCCAGACCTACCACACGGACCTGCGCGCCTACGCCGACGCGTACCGTCTGCCGTCCCGGGTGCTGTCCGGGGTGCTGCGCTGTTACGCCCGTCGGCTGGGAAGCCCCAAGCCGGAGATCCCCCGGGGCGGGTCCCGGGTGGAGCGGCGGCACGCGATCGTCGACGCGGGCACGGGTCTGCTCCTGGCGGATGCCGACGCCGTGCTGGTGCCGACCCCGGCCATCCTGACGCGGTGCCGCCTGCCGGTCGACGACGATCGGCTTTACCTCGCCCCCGCCGGTGTGGGGCTGCCTCGCATTCCGCCGGACGCGGGTCCGGAGTTCCGGCGGCGCCACGGCATCGGCCCGGACGAGCGGGTGGTGCTGTTCGTCGGGCGCGTCAACCGTGAGAAGGGGATCGACCTGCTCACCGAGGCGTTCGGACGGCTGCGGCGGGTCGTGGCCGATGCCCGGCTCGTCCTGGTCGGAGCGGTCTACGAGCCGCGCTGGGTGCAGCGCCTGCTGGAGCAGGCGGGCATCGTCGACCGCACGGTCCTGACCGGCCAGCTCCCGCCGGAGGAGGTCGCCGCGGCGTACGCGGCGAGCGACGTGTTCGCCTTCCCATCCCTCACCGACACCCAGGGGTTGGTTGTCCAGGAGGCGGCGCTGGCCGGTCTGCCGACGGTCCTGGCGGACGCCGCCCTCCACGCGAGTGGTCCGCTCGCGGGGACGGGTGTGCTGGCCGGGACGGATCCGATGCGGTTCGCCGAGGCGCTGGAGGACCTGCTGACCAACCCGGCGTACCGCGCGAAGCTCGGCGCGGAGGCCCGCCGCAGAGCCCAGCGCAACTCCCCGGCCGCGTACGCGCAGCGCATGGCCGCGATCTACGGCCAGGCGGTCCGCCGAGCCTCGTCCGCGACCAGGCTGGTGCGGGCGGACCGCGGGCGTGGCCCGTTCCGGTCGCGGCGTCTCATTGCGTGACCGGACATTTCACTATCCGAGATGTCCGTGACATGGGGCGTCGCGGTCCGTAGCCTGAACGACGTGCTGCGTACGACATTGCTGACCAAACGACGCGCGGTGGACCACTGCCGCACCGCGTCGTGCCTGTGTCGTATGCCCTGACCGGGCGGCGCTCGTGCTGCTCGTGACGAGCCGATGCGCTGATTGACCTGCTCGTCGACGCGCCGCCCGACCAGCCGGGTCCCCTCGAAGATCCGTTCCCATCGACCGGCGAGAATCGAGTCAGGAGCGTCGCAGCATGTCTCAGCCCGAGCAGCCGTCCGATCTCCACCAGCTGGCCCCGCCGCGCGCGACGGAGGAGGCCCCGGCTTGCCTGACTCGGCGCACCTGCTCGCACGTCGCGCCCTGGCCGCAACGTTCCCCGCAACCCGCTAGCAAGGAGGTCTCGGCATGAGCCGCCGCGACAGCGTCCTGGTCTCCGCCGACTGGGTGGAGAGCCATCTGGACGACCCGAACGTCGTCCTCATCGAGGTCGACGAGGACACCAGCGCCTACGACAAGGGTCACATCAAGGGCGCGATCAAGCTCGACTGGAAGAAGGACCTGCAGGACCCCGTGCGCCGCGACTTCGTGGGCAAGGAGGCGTTCGAGAAGCTCCTCTCCGAGCGCGGGGTCGCCAACGACCACACGGTCGTGCTGTACGGCGGGAACAACAACTGGTTCGCCGCCTACGCGTACTGGTACTTCAAGCTGTACGGGCACGAGGACGTGCGGCTGCTGGACGGCGGGCGGAAGAAGTGGGAGCTCGACAGCCGGCCGCTCGTCCAGGAGGTGCCGGAGCGGCAGCCGACGCAGTACCGCGCCAAGGACCCCGACCTGTCCATCCGGGCGTTCCGCGACGAGGTCGTCGCCGCGATCGGCCAGAAGAACCTCGTCGACGTCCGCTCGCCCGAGGAGTACTCCGGCAAGTTGCTCGCGCCGGCGCACCTGCCGCAGGAGGTCGCTCAGCGGCCGGGTCACGTCCCCACAGCCGTGAACGTGCCGTGGAGCAAGGCGGCCAACGAGGACGGCACGTTCAAGTCCAACGAGGAGCTGCGGGAGATCTACGCCCAGGCTGGTGTCGACTTCAACAAGAGCACCATCGCCTACTGCCGGATCGGTGAGCGCAGCTCGCACACCTGGTTCGTGCTGCACGAGCTGCTCGGCCTCGAGGACGTCAAGAACTACGACGGCAGCTGGACCGAGTACGGCTCCCTCGTCGGCGTTCCGGTCGTCGTGGGCGAGGAGCCGGGGGAGGCCTCGTGAGCGGCTGCGGTGCGCCAGTGGGCGGGGCGGCGCTGACCGGGGTGAACCTCGCCAAGGAGGCGGTGATCCAGGGCGTGGTCCGCCGAGACTCCGCCCCGGTGGCCGGCGCGTACGTGCGGCTCTTGGACAGCTCCGGCGAGTTCACCGCCGAGGTGCCGACCGGCGAGGACGGCGCGTTCCGGTTCTTCGCCGCGCCCGGCACCTGGACGGTCCGGGTGCTCGCACCGCGGGGCGCGACGGCGCAGAGCTCGGTGGAGGCCGAGCTGGGCCGGATCACCGAGGTCGAGCTGGCACTGTCCTGACGCGGATTCGAACCTGGGGCATCCTCCAGCGGAGGGTGCCCCAGGTTCGTCTTGTCTGCTCACCGTCCGCCGGAGGGAGCACGCCGGCGATCGTCTCCTCTCCGGTCGGCGCCCGTCACACGAGATCCGCGTGGTCGCGAAACCATGCGATGGTCCGTCGCAGGCCGTCCTCGACGGGCACCTTCGGCTCCCAGCCCAGGACCTGCCGGGCCAGCGCGATGTCCGGCTGGCGGACTCCCGGGTCGTCCTCGGGCCGGGGCACGAACACGACCTCCGACGACGAGCCCGCGAGGTCCCGGATCCACATCGCCAGGTCCAGGATGGACAGCTCGTGCGGGTTCCCGAGGTTCATCGGACCCGGATGGTCCGAGTGGAGCATCCGCACGATGCCCTCCACCATGTCGTCGACGTAGCAGATGGAGCGCGTCTGGCTACCGTCACCGGCCACGGTCAGCGGCTCGCCCTTGAGCGCCTGCCGGACGAACGTGGGGATGGCTCGCCCGTCGCTCGGTCGCTGACGCGGGCCGAACGTGTTGAAGATGCGGACGATCGCGGTGTTGAGTCCGTGCGTCGACCGGTAGGCCATGGTCAACGCCTCGGCGAACCGCTTGGCCTCGTCGTAGACGCCGCGCGGGCCGACCGGGTTCACGTTGCCCCAGTAGGTCTCGGGCTGGGGGTGCACGAGCGGGTCACCGTAGACCTCCGACGTGGACGCCAACAGGAAGCGGGCACCCTTGTCGCGCGCCAAGCCGAGCGCGTGCAACGTGCCGATCGAGCCGACCTTGAGTGTGTGGATCGGTAGCTGGAGGTAGTCGATCGGCGACGCCGGGGAGGCGAAGTGGAGAACGGCGTCCACGGCTCCCGGCACGTGCACGTAGTCAGTCACGTCACAGCGGATCAGTCGGAAGCCAGGGCGCTCCACGAGGTGGGCCACGTTGTCGGGACGGCCGGTGAGGAAGTTGTCGAGGCAGACCACCTCGTAGCCTTCGTCGAGGAGGCGCTCGCACAGGTGGCTGCCCAGAAAGCCAGCTCCGCCGGTCACGACCGCGCGGCGTGTCATCGACCTGATCCCTTCCCCTTCCCGAAACGAGAGCCCTGGAGCCCCGAACGTCGGCCCCCTTGGGTCGCCGAGCACCCCGGGCCAGCCGTGCGCCGTCCGGTCGGTGCGGTCCTCGACGAGACCCGTCCGGACGATACGCCCTGCTGGCGACCCGGCTCGCGTCGCCCCACGTCGCCCTTCAAGCGCCTGCCTTCACCCGTGTCCGCCACAGGCGGCGCGACGTTCAGCGGGCGACGGGTCTACGGTTTGTTCGACTCGGATCGTCTCGGGTTGGCTTCGGCTGTCGGCGAGGGCCCGGCCGCCGCGTCGGCCGCGCGAACGATCAGGAACCTGCAGGCGAGGTACACGCTTGGGGGGAACGGACGGACACGCATGGTCATACTGAGGGAACGCGAGGGCGCGCAGCCTGACACCACGCCTCCCCTCCCGCCACCGCCCGATCGGGGAGCTGTGGTGCGACGGCTCCGCCTCTTCGCCACCACGGTGGCCGCGCTCGACCTCGTGCTGCTCGTCCTCGCTGGGCTGGGCGCGGCGATCTCTCGGTTCGGCGGTCTCGAGTCGCCGATCGCCGGCGCGTGGCGAGGGGCGAACTTCGGTGGTGTCCCGTACACCGTCGTCGCGGTCGTGCTCGCCCTGACGTGGGTCACCGTCCTCGCCTTCCGGGGGAGCTACTCCACGCGCATCTTCGGTTCCGGCACCGAGGAGTACAAGCTGGTCGTGAGCGGCAGCTTCCTCACCGCCGGAATCGTGGCCATCATCTGCTACCTGGGGAAGATCGACCTGTCGCGAGGCTTCATCGCGACGGCGTTCCCGCTCGGAACCGTCCTCCTCGTCGCCGGTCGGTGGGTCGCCCGCAAGTGGCTGCACGCCCAGCGTCGGCGGAACCGGCTGGTCCATCGCGTCCTGCTGGTCGGCATGCCGGCTGGCGTCGCGGAGCTGCTCGAGATCATTCGGCGTGAGCCGCAGATGGGGTACTCGGTCGTGGGTGCCTGTCTTCCTCGGCTGTCGAAGGACCCCGGTGACGAGGTGGCCGACCAAGGTGTGCCGATTCTCGGCTACCTCGATGACGTGCCCTCCGCTGTCCTGCGGTCGGGAGCCGACACCGTGGTGGTGAGTGCGCTGCCCGGCCGGTCGTCGCGGCTGCTGCGCCGGCTCTCGTGGTCCTTGGAGGGACTGGGCGTCGACCTGGTCGTCGTTCCGAGCCTCACCGACGTCGCCGGTCCGCGCATCCACGTCCGACCCGTCGCCGGGCTTCCCTTGCTGCACGTGGAGGAGCCGGAGTTCACCGGGGCGCGACGGCTGGTCAAGCGCATCTTCGACTGGGTGGGCGCCGCCATCCTGCTCGTGCTCTCCCTGCCGCTCTTCGCCGTGATCGCGATCGCCATCAAGCTCGACGACCGAGGGCCGGTCTTCCTGCGGCAGACCCGAGTCGGCGTCCACGGGAAAGAGTTCCCCTGCTTCAAGTTCCGTTCGATGGTCGTCGACGCGGAGGAGCGGCTGGCGGAGCTGCAGGCGTACAACGAAGTCGACGGCGTGCTGTTCAAGATGAAGAACGACCCGCGGGTCACCCGGGTCGGTCGGGTGATCCGGCGGCTGTCCCTCGATGAGCTCCCGCAGCTGATCAACGTCCTGCGGGGCGAGATGAGCCTCGTCGGGCCGCGCCCGCCGCTCCCGCGGGAAGTGGCGCAGTACGGCGAGGACGTGCGTCGCCGGCTGTTGGTGCGCCCGGGGATCACGGGCCTGTGGCAGGTGTCCGGCCGGTCGAACCTCTCGTGGGACGACTCGGTGCGCCTGGACCTGTACTACGTCGAGAACTGGTCGCTGTCGACGGATCTGGTCATCCTCGCCAAGACGGTAGGGGCGGTGCTCAGCCGCGACGGCGCCTACTAGCGGCCGACGCGGTCGCGCGTCCTCGTCGCGGGTGAGCGCGGCCCGAGCAGGTTGTCGCTGGGTCGGGCTTGAGCACCCGACGACGCCCTGACGACCACTTGAAGGAGGCCGGGAAACCTTTTTCGCCCCAGCGGTCCGGGCGAGAGACGAGGCGGCCGGCGCCTCTCGTGCGCCGGCCGCCGCTCACGCTCAGGACTCAGCGGACGTTCTCGCCCAGCACGTTCTCCTCGGTGCCGTGCTTCTTCAGCCAGTCCTCGATCCGGTCGTGGCGGACGGCCCTCCACAGCGCGTCGCACTTCTCCTTGTCGAGGTAGACGACGGACTGGGAGCCCTCCATCCCGGTGCCCTTGGTCGGTGCCGTCATGAACGTCACGTTGCGCGCCCGGAGGTTCCGCATCTGCAACGCGAGCGAGCGCATCTTGCCCGTGGTGAACTCCTCGTCGACGGAGAGGTTCTGCGTCACCGCGTCGAGCGCTCGACTCAGCTTGACCGGATTGGTGAGGGTGCCGTCGGACAGGGTCTGGCGCATCAGGGACCTGAGGAAGTTCTGCTGGCGGGCGATCCGGTCGAAGTCGCCGCGCTTGAGGTGCTTGCGCTCGCGAACGTAGTCGAGCGCCTCTTCGCCGCTGAGGACGTGGGTTCCGGCCTCGTAGTACTTGCCGCTGGCGAACCTCGTGTCGGTCTTGAAGGTCATCTCGACGCCGCCGAGAGCGTCGGTGAGGGCTTGGAATCCAGTCCAGTCGATCACCGCCAGGTGGTCCATGCGCAGGCCGGTGAGTTCCTCGATGGTCTGGATGTAGAGGGGCGGCCCACCGAAGGAGTAGGCGGCGTTGATCTTGTTCATGCCCCGACCTGGGATGTTGACCCAGGAGTCACGCGGCACCGAGATGAGGTAGGCGCTCTTCCGGTCGCCGGTGATGTGCAGGATCATGATCGTGTCGCTGCGCTGGCCGCCGCGCTTCCACGCGTCACCCTTGCCGGCCCCGGTGGTGCCTCGCCCGTCCGTACGCGCGTCGCTCCCGGCCAGCAGGATGTTGATCGCGTTGGCGCCGGCACCCTTGGGCTTCTTCGGCCGCAGCTCCTCGGGTAGGGGCGCGAAGGCGGGAAGTCGGTTGACCTGGTTACCGAACTTCTCCGAGATGAGGTAACCGGTCAGGACGACGCCGCCGCCCATCATGAGGAAGAGCGAGAGCAGGATCAGCAGCACTGTCGTCGTCCGGCCCCGCTTGCGGCGGTCGGCGCGGGAACCGTCCGGAGGTTGCTCGCTCTCGTCACGGAGGCGGAGCGAGCGGAGCCCTTCGTCAGTGCGGTGGTAGCTCATGTCGTTGATCCCATGGGTCCTCGGCCAGGTACGTCTGCCCCAGCGGACCGCCGTCCACCGGAGGACTGTCCGATCTTTGTTGACGCGCGACGCAGCGCCCCGGTTGTCCGCGCCCTGGCCGACGATTGTCCAGTCCGAGGACTGGACAGCGGCGCGGGCTCGACAGCGCGGAACCGCGGGCGGATAGGCCGCACCTCATCGTAGGCAAAGCCCTCCGCTCGGTTCGGCTTGATCGCCAAGTCCTTCCCGTGACCGAATTGTCCAGGTGCGCACTGGCCGACTGTAGCGGTGGGATGCCGTGGGTGCGTGGCGGGGCACCAGGTGGCTCCGGAGCGTGACGGGATGCGTGGCGCTGGCCGACCCAGTGAGGTACCGGTCACCTCCGTGGGGCGCCGCGGATTCCGCGCAGCACCGTGTCCGCGAGGTCGTCGACGAGGCCGGGCGGGGCCTGGAACGGTTGTGTCGGTTGCTCGACCAGGTGTGCCATGACCAGCTCGTGACAGGCTCCGCTGATGATCGTCGCCGTGACCTCGACGTTGGTGTCACGTCTGACTCGCCCGAGCTCCTGCTCTGCCCGCAGGTAGGCGACCAGTCGCTGCCGCACGGTGGGGGGTTCTCCCGCGGTGAGCGCGGCGAACCGCGCGAGGACCGTCGGCTCCGCGAGGAGTCCGGCGAAGGCGGGCAGGATCGCGGCGTGGAGGGCGAGTCCGTGTGCGATGTGGGCACGGAGGTTGTCCTCGAGGGCGCCGCTGCCGGGTGAGGGCGGCTGCTCGAGCGCGCGTTCGACCGCGAGGACGTGGGCACGCAGCGCGTGCGCGAGGAGTTCCTCCTTGTCGGCGAAGTGGTTGTACAGCACGCCGTCGGCGACCCGGGCTTCCCGGGCGATCCGCCGTACGGTGAGTCCGGCGGCGCCACGCTGGGCGAGGAGGCGGGCCGTGACAGCGATGAGGTGATCACGGAGGTCGACGCCGTCAGCGTCACGGAGGGCGGCGGCTCTCCTAGACGCCATCGCGGCTCACCTCCGGGTTCTCCGTGCTGACCAGCCAGTAGCGGGCGGGGAGCAGGACCCCGCCGGGGGTCGCGTACGGTCCGAGCGCGGCGGTGAGTCTGGCATGGGCCTCACGGTAGGTCAGCTCGGCGTCCTGCTCGACGATGTAGCGGGTGGGTCCGCTGCCCAGGAACGCCTCGGCCGCCTCGTCGACGGTGTGGCCGAAGTGTTGCGCTATCTCGACGGAGTCGATGGAGACGTCGGTGAAGCCGGCGCGCGTGAGAAGAGCCGTGACGTGCGCTGGGTCGGCGAGCGAGAACATCGCGGGCGCCGGGCCGGGATAGGCGTCGACCACGCTGCGACCGACCGGCGGGATACCGAGCAGGGCCGCGACCGGCACCACGTACCACTCGCAGTCCTCGGGGCGCTGGGGGCAGCTGAAGGCCAGGCGTCCTCGTGGCCGGAGGGCGCGCCTGACGTTGGCGAAGGCGGCGACCGGATCGCTGAAGAACATGACGCCGTTCCTGCTGATCGCCGCGTCGAAGCCGCCCGGGGGGAACGCTCGCGTCTGCGCGTCGGCGTGCTCGAAGGCGATGTTGTCCAGCCCGGCCGCCCTCGTGGCTCGACGCGCCTCGTCGAGCATCGGCGCGGAGAGGTCGATGCCGGTGACGTGGCCGTTCCGGGCCCGGCAGGCGGCGAGCCGCGTGGTGCCTCCCGTCCCGCACCCCGATGTCGAGCACACGATCCCGTTCGCCGACCCTGGCGGCGACGAGGAGGTGTCGGCCCAGTTCGAGGTCGTAAGCGTCCTCGTCGCTCGGGCGGCCACGGGCCCAGGCAAGGCCCTCGGCCCCGTTCCACGCCTGGGCTTGGTCGGTGTCCGGGCCCATGGCGTCCTCGCTATGAACGTACGTTCATGAACAAGCGTTCATTCTGGCGGAGAGTCGGCTCCGAGGCAACAGTGGTGAGCAGCCAGCGGGATCCCGAACGAAGCGGGCCCGCCTGACGAGGAGCCCCAGCGGCGCTGGCCACGGCCGAGGCAGGTGCAGGCGAGCCCTACACTCGTGGGGCCCAGTTTCGGTCGGACCTAGACTCGTGGAAATGGTCGAGATGGTCTTCGCGACGGTCCTGCTTCTCCTCGTCGTCGCTGTGGGCGTCGCGGGGGCACTCGCCGTTCGTCGGCTGCTGGTGGGTCGACCGACGGCCAAGGAAGGGGCCTGAGTCGTCATGCCGTTCCAGATCCCGTCCGATCTGCACCCCGACTGCGTGCCCTTGGCGTTCCTCCTCGGGCGCTGGGAGGGTCGTGGGCGCGGGGAGTACCCCACCATCGAGCCGTATGAGTTCGGCCAGGAAGTGATCTTCAGCCACAACGGCAACCCGTTCCTCTACTACACGAGCCGTAGCTGGCTGATCGACGAGGAGGGGACGGCCGTCCGTCCTCTCGCCATGGAGACCGGCTTCTGGCGGCCACAGCCCGAGGGCAAGCTCGAGGTCGTCCTCGTCCACCCCACCGGGGTGGCGGAGGTCTGGTACGGCCGGGTCAACCAGACCAAGATCGAGATGGCGACCGATATCGTTGCCCGCACCCCGACCGCGAAGGACTACTCCGCCGGCCAGCGGCTGTACGGCCTGGTCGAGGGGGCTTTGCTGTGGACGTTCGACATGGCCGCGGAGGGTCACGAGCTTCAGCCGCACCTGTGGGGACGCCTGGAGCGGGCTGAGCCGGCACCTGCATCCTGAGCGAACCTACACTTTCCGTGATGGGTGAGGCACGAGAGCGGCGGGGCGGCGACTCCGCGTCGCGCCACGAGGAGTTGCGCGCGGAGCTCCGATCCAGGGGTTACCGCCTGACGCCGCAACGGCAGCTCGTGCTGGAGGCGGTCGAAGAGCTGCAGCACGCGACTCCCGAGCAGATCCTGCAGGTCGTCCGGCGCAAGGCCCGCGGCGTCAACATCTCCACGGTGTACCGCACCCTCGAGCTCCTGGAGGACCTGGACCTGGTCACCCACACCCACCTGGGCGACCGGGCGCCCACCTACCACTCCACCAGCACGCCGGCGCACGCGCACGCGGTGTGCCGCGCGTGCGGCAGGGTGAGCGAGGTGCCGCCGGAGGCGGTCGAGCGCTTCGCCGCGACGCTGCTGGAACGCTACGGGTTCCGGCTGGACATTCGCCATCTCGCCGTCTTCGGAGAGTGCACCGAATGTCCGCAGGCGCGCAGCGGTGAACAGGCCGTAACCTCGAAGGCGTGACCGCAGGCGAGAGCTACCGGAGTCCGCTTCTCCAGCGCGAGGGCGCCGTGGCAGCCGAGTCGCCCGATGCGGGGGTGGCCGCTCACTACGGGGAGCCGTTGCGGGAGCAGCGCCGCCTCGAGGAGGGCGTGGGCTTCGTCGACTTGTCGCACCGGGGCGTGGTGCGGGTCAGCGGCCCGGACCGGCTCACCTGGCTGCACTCCCTGACGACCCAGCACCTGGAGCAGCTGCCACCCGGCGAGGGGACCACCGCGCTGCTCCTCTCCCCGCACGGCCACGTCGAGCACTGTCTCGCGCTGGTCGACGACGGCTCGGCGGTGTGGATGCACGTCGAGCCCGGCACCGCGCCGCGGCTGGTGGAGTTCCTCGACTCGATGCGGTTCCTCATGCGCGTCGAGGTCGCGGACGTGACCGACGAGATCGCCGTGGTTTGGGAGCCGCGCACCGACGGTCCGGCCGACGTGCTGAGCCGCCAGGCGGCGGACACGCTCCGCGGGCGGGACCTGTTCCTGCCTCGTGCCAGGCTCGCGGCGTACGCCGAGCAGGCGGGCCCGCCGGCAGGGCTGTGGGCGTACGAGGCGCGTCGGATCGCGGCGCACATCCCGCGAGCTGGTTTCGAGACCGACCACCGCACCATCCCGAACGAGGTGGGCTGGCTGGACACGGCGGTGCACCTCAACAAGGGGTGCTATCGAGGTCAGGAGACCGTCGCGCGCGTGCACAACCTCGGCCGTCCGCCCCGCCGATTGGTGCTTCTCCACCTCGACGGCTCGGTCGATCGGCTGCCCGGCCACGGCGCGCCGGTCACCCACGAGGGCCGGGACGTCGGTTTCGTCACGAGCAGCGGACGCCACTTCGACTTGGGTCCGGTGGCGTTGGCGCTCATTCGCCGGAGCGTGCCGGTCGAGGCGACGCTGCTGGCCGACGGTGTGGCGGCGGCGCAAGAGGTCGTCGTGCCGCCGGACATCGGCCTGCATGTCCGCCCGAGGCTGCGCGGCTGACGTACAGCCGCGGTCGCGACGACAAGGACCGAGAGCGCCGAGAAGACCCCGAGACGTAAGCCTGGGAGCCTGAGAGGAGAAGACGAGAGCCTCAGAGACGGAGAGGGCCCAGGCGCGACGACAGCGGACTAGAGCAAGACAACAGAGAACAAGCAAGCAAGTGTGTGGGGGGTGGCACCAGCGTGCCACCCCCCACACTCGTGGTGAGCCACCTTGCCGTACCGTGGCTTCCTCTCACCGCGGTCGTGGACTCACTGGGGATTGATTCCCGCGTAGGCTCGGCCGATCTCGATCTTCGAGCCGGTCGGGAGGCCCAGGATGTCGTCCTGGACGACGACCTCGACCATGGTCACCTCCACGGTCGTGGCGGTCTTGCGGACCTTGTTGAGGGTGACCTGCGCGATGCCGAGGTCGATCTTGGTGTTCGGCGCCACGTCCGCGTCGAGGACCGGCTGGCCCTGCACCTTGAGCCCGACGAACTTCGTGCCTTCCGTGGACAGCTGGACGGGACCGTTGCCGGTGCGCTGGGCCTGCGCGACCGCGCGGAGAGCTTCGACAGTGATGGCGCCGTCGAGGAGGTCGAGTTTGGCGGTGTCGTTGACCACTCGGCTGGTCGAGACGCTGCCCTTGGTGACGCCGACGGCGTGGGTGCGCGCCGCACCGCCTTCGAGGAGACCGTCGATGTCGAGGGCGGCGATGGAGTTGGTGGTCTCACCGCCCAGGCAGCGCACCTTGGCCAGCGCGGTGGGGCCGGACGACAGCATGCCGTCGAGGGCGTTGATGCGAGTCGCGAAGCCCTGGCCCTTGAAGTAGCCGGACATCGGCTTGGTGATGACCGCCTTGGAGTTGCCGACCCGCAGCGTGGTCCCCGCCTTGGGCAGCCACGGGTTGTTCGGCAGCAGCGAGACCACGAGCGCCGTCGTGATCGCCTCGAACTCCGTTCCGGAGTTCTTCTGGTACTGCTTGTTCAGCTCGACGGCCCCGACCGTGCCGAGCCCAGGCAGCTTCAACTCGATCTTGGTGTTCGGCTTGGGCCGGAGCGGGATCCGGACGCCGAGGATCTGCAGGTCGGCGAGGGTCGCGCTCTGCTCGGTACGGAACTGTGTGCCGTCCCAGGTCACCTTCGTCGAGGAGGTGATGCCGTCGACGGTGATGGCTCCGCCGAGCAGGTTGGCCTTGGCCGTCTCGGACGTCGCGAGCGACGACCGGAGGTTGCCCGACTCGATCGACCGGACCTCCGTCACGGTGGCGCCGATGGTCCCGAGGCCCTTCACCTTGACGTCCGCTGTGTGGTTGCGGAACACCAGGCCGGGCTTGGTGCCGCACGCCATCTCGGTGTAGGCGGTGGGTCCGGACACCAGGGAGCGGTCGGAGGTGAAGGCGTAGGTGCCGTACGCCTGAGCGGCGTAGCCCACCTGCGCCGGTTGAGCCTGTGCGGGCGTGGTCGCGACGAGTGCGGCGGCTGCGGCCGCGCCCGCGGCGATGGCCGCCACGCCTCGTCGCAGGAATGTGGTCGGGTGCATCCAGTCCCCTTTGAGGATCACGGTCATTGCAGCTAGGAGTCACACGGCGATCACACGTCGTGTGTACCTACGGGCAGCATGGTGCCCGGTTCCTCCCAGTCTGACACGGTTTGTTGGGCAATGGGGCGAAGAGATACCTCTTTGTGATCTAACGATCACGTCACGTCGCCACGGACGAAGCCCGACCTTACTACGGAAGGGGTTCGAAAAGGCACGAAGGGTGACGTTTGGTCGGTGGTGTCGCGCGCCGAGGAGAGGGGCGGCCGGCGGGCTCGTCGACGTCTCGGGGCACGGCGTCTCCGGGAACTGGCGTCTCCGGGAACTGGCGTCTCCGGGAACTGGCGTCTCCAGGAACGACGTCTCCGGGAACGACGTCTCAGGGAACGTAGTCGGGCAGCCGGTGGCCGAGGCCCAGCAGTTCCTCGATCGCCGCCACACAGCGCTCGGCGGCCTTGCCGTCGCCGTACGGATTCACCGCGGAGGCCATCTCGGCGTACGCCCGCTCGTCGTCCAGTAGCTGTGCCAGGGCGTCGCGAACGACGGGCCGTCGCGTCCCGACCAGGCGGACCGTGCCGGCCTCGACCGCCTCGGTGCGCTCGGTGTTGTCCCGGAGGACGAGGACCGGGCGCCCCAGGCTCGGTGCCTCCTCCTGGATTCCGCCGGAGTCGGTGACCACGAGGTAGCACTCGCTGAGCAGCCGCGCGAACTCGGCGTAAGGCAGTGGCTCGGTGAGGTGGACGCGTGGCTGATCGGCCAGCTCGGCCACCACCACCTCCCGGACGATCGGGTTGCGATGCATCGGCACCACGACCTCGACGTCGGGACGATCCTTGATGACGTCGAGGATGGCGCGGAGCGCCTCGCGCATCGGCTCGCCCCACGACTCGCGGCGGTGCGTCGTCACCACGATGACGCGACGTCCGCGTCGCAGCACCTCGGCGAGCTCCGGGTCGGAGTACGGCTGCCGTCGGTCGACGACGGTGCAGAGCGCGTCGATAACGGTGTTGCCGGTCACCGCGATCGCCGACGGCGGAACACCGGCTGCCACGAGCCGGTCGCGATTGGCGACCGTGGGCGCGAGGTGCAACGACGCCAGCTCGGTCGTCAGGCGACGGTTGATCTCCTCCGGGAACGGCGAGTAGCGGTCGTCGGTGCGCAGGCCCGCCTCGACGTGGACGACGGGAACACGCTCGTAGAACGCCGCCAGCGCCCCGGCGAAGGTCGTGGTCGTGTCGCCCTGGACCACCACCGCGTCCGGCGCGACCTTCCGGACCAGCGAGTTGATGCCCTCGAGCGCCCGGACGGTGATCTCGGTCAACGTCTGTCGCTCGGTGAGGATGGCCAGGTCGTGGTCGGGTCGGATGCCGAAGAACTCGTGGACCTGGTCGAGCATCTCTCGGTGCTGGCCGGTCACCGCGACGATCGGCTCGAGCGTCGTACGCTCGCGCAGCGCGGCGACCACGGGAGCCATCTTGACGGCCTCCGGACGTGTGCCGTAGACCACCATGACCCGGGGCACGACTGACTCGATTCCCTTCGACGTCCGTTGCTCGGCGGTCGCTGCGTCGTTGTGCTCATCGGGGCGCCCGTCGCGTGGCGACCGCATGTTGGCGCACAGCAGGCTAACGGGTGAGTGGTGGCGCGACGCTCCCGGAATGCCCCCAAGCGAGGAGTCAGTCCAAGACGGCGGAGGGGATCCTTTGGCGGTTCGGCTGCGCACCATCGGCACGGTGGCGGTGGGAGTCCTCGTCGCCCTCGACATCGTGCTGGTGACGCTCGCGTTCCGGCACGTGCGGCCAAGCAGCGGCGTCTCGACTCCGGTGGCCGAGGCCCGCACGCCGCGCGCGACGCCCACGCGCGTCGCCACCCAACCCTCCGTCACGCCATCTGCCACGCCGTCCCATCCCGCCACGCCCAGCGCGACGGCGCAAGCCTCGAGCCGGCCCACCGTGCCCGACCTGCGCGCGAGTCGAACTCTGGTCGACATCGGCGCCGGCGCTGCGGTGGTCCGCGCCCGCACCGGCACGTGCGGTCACGGTGGGGCCACGGTCGAGCTGTCGCTGAACGGCGGCGAGACTTTCGTGCCCAGTGACGTGCCCTCCGCGGCGGTGATCCTGCGGGCTGGCTCCGTCGACGCGGACCGCGCCTGGCTCGTCGGCATGGATGCCGACTGCACGACCGTGACCACTTACACGACGAGCAACGGCGGGGGAGCCTGGAGCGAGGCGAGGGGCTCTGGCGGCAACTGGCATCGCCTCCCCCAGGCGGGACCTCGGCTGCAAGCGCCCAGTGGGCCGACGACCGTCCCCTGCCCCAGGGGTGAGGTCGTCGTCGGGATCAGCGACCTCGACGAGGACCGCGCCTACGTCTCCTGCAGCGGTGGCGCCATCTTCGCCACCGCCAACGGCGGCGCGTCGTGGGCGGAGCGCGGCACGCTGCCCGGCGTCCTCGACCTCGACTTCGTCGACGACTCTCGCGCGCTCGCCGTGCGCACGGACGACGACACGTGCGAGGGCGTGACGGTGCTCGCCACCGCCGACGGCGGAGCGACCTGGACGCCTCGAGCCTGCGTCGAGACCGACGAGGAGGCTCTCCCGGTCGTCTCCGCCGACGGCGACCGGGCCTACCTCGGTGTGGGCGACGCCCTGTGGTTCAGCGAGGACGCGGGCGGTTCCTGGCAGCGGCGCGCGTGACGAGCGCTCACGTCCCGACGGCCACCTGCCCGCAACAGTCGCGTACGTCAGGCCATCGCGTTCTCCCGGGAACGCGAGGCACGGCGGCGACCGCGCTCCACGGCGTAGCCATAGCCGTACCCGTAGCCGTAGGTGTAGGCGTCCGGTCCCTTGGCCGGCGCCATGGTGAGAACCGTGCCGAGGAGTCGAGCGTCGACCTTGGCCAGGTTGTCAACCGCCTGCCGGACCTGGTCGACGCTGGTCTTGCCATGGCGGACGACGAGGACGGCGCCGTCGGACATCCGGGCCAGCAGCGCGCCGTCGGTGACCGGGAGCAGAGGTGGCGCGTCGATGAGCACGACGTCGGCGCGCCGATCGAGCTCACCGAGCAGAAGCTCCATCGCCCGGGACTGCAGCAGCTCGCTGGGGTTGGGCGGCAACGGGCCACTGGTGAGGACCTCGAGGGGAAGGTCGCCCCACGGCTGGAGCGCGTCCTCCGGGGCCACTCGACCGACGAGGACGCTCGTCAGCCCGACCGCGCCCTCCAGGCCGAGGTACTCCGCGAGCTGCGGGCGCCTGATGTCGCCCTCCACGAGGACGACGCGCTGACCGGCTTGCGCGAGGATGAGCCCGAGGTTGCACGCGGTCGTCGTCTTCCCCTCGGAGGGCACCGCGCTCGTCACGACGATGCGCTTGGGATGGCGGTCGACGTTGACGAACTGGAGATTGGTGCGGAGCTGGCGGAGCGCCTCAGCCCGTGGCGAGCCGGGCTCGATGTGGACGACGAGCGGGTTGGCCCTGGCGTCAGGGTCGTGAGGGATCACGCCGAGGTTCGGCGTCTCGGTCACGGCGCTCAGCGCCTCAGCCGACTTGACACTGGTGTCGAGGACCTCGCGCATGAGGGCGAGGCCGACACCGACGACCAGACCGGCGAGCAGGCCGAGCCCCAGAGTGCGCGGCGGGTTCGGCGACACCGGGGAGGTCGGCAAGGTCGGCGAGTCGACCATCGTGGTCCGGACCGGCGACGGCGCGTCCTTGCTCGGTCGCTCCAGCTCCTGGATGAACGCGGCGAAGTGCTTGGCGACCGCGCCCGCCAACCGCTGGGCCCGCGCGGGCGCGGTGTCGGTGACCGTGATCTCCAAGAGCACGGTCTGCGGTATCACCCGAGCGCTGATCCGCGTCCCGAGCGACGCGGGCGACATCGACAGACCCAGGTCCTCGACCACGGCGCGGGTCACCGCTTCGCCGCGCACGAGGTCGGCGTAGGAGGCGGCGCGCTGCTGGGAGAACAGCCCTCCCTGGTAGGCGCTTGCCGCGTCGTGGGATGGCGCGACGCTCACGAACAGGGTGACCTTCGACGCGTACGTGGGCGTCGCGCGCAGCACCATGAGGGCCGAGACCGCGACGGTCACGGTCACGCACAGCATGACGAGAATCCCGTGCTTACGGATCGTCTGGAGATACTCACGCAGCTCCACGGGGCCGACCTTCCTGGCTGACGGCTACTTCGCTCGATTTCCGACCCATTCGCCCCATTCGCCCCGGCAAAGAGTCTCGCATGGTATGACCCGGGCGATCCGACCCAAACCTCCGGTAGGGTCCCTTGTCGCGAAAGATTCGGGTTCGGCGAGAGAGGGGCGATGGCCTCGTGTCCGAGCGCCTCAGCGGCTCGGTGAGGCGGGTGCCGTGGTCGAGGGCCGGCTTCGTGGTCAACGACCTCGCGGCGTGGGCGGTGTCACTCGCGTTGGCGACCGTTCTGCGCTACGACGGTGCGTTCGACCGGCTCGACCCGCGCGGTCTGCTGATCGTCGTCGGTGTCGCGGTGGCGTTGCAGCTGGTCCTCGGCTTGGCAGCCAAACTGTACCAGGGCGGCTACCCCGTGGGGAGCTTCGACGAGGTGGTGATGCTCGCCGCCGTCGGGCTGAGCATCGGCGCCTGCCTCCTCGTACTCGACCTGCTCGCGGTTCCTACCCGGTTCGTGCCGCTGAGCGTGCCGTTCGGCGGCACGTTCGCGGCGGTCATGGGCATGGTGACGGCTCGGGCCGTCATCCGCACTCTGCGCGAGGGGACGGCCCGCCCGACCGGTGGTGCCCGCACCCTGGTCTTCGGCGCGGGTGACGGTGGTCAGCAGCTCGTGCGGTCGATGCTGACCGATCCGGAAAGCCCGTACCTGCCGGTTGGGCTGATCGACGACGACCCGAACAAGCGGCACTTGCGGATCAGCGGAGTCCGTGTCCTCGGCACTCGACACGACCTGGCTCGGATCGCTCGTGAGGTGGGAGCCGAGGTCCTGGTCGTGGCCATCCCGAGTGGCGAGGCGCCGCTGTACCGCGAGGTCGGCCGAGAGGCCCGGCGGTGTGGACTGGAGGTGAAGGTCCTGCCGCGGCTCAGCGAGCTGCTCGCGCCCAGCCGCATCTCCATTCGCGACGTTCGAGACATCGACGTGACCGACCTGCTCGGTCGGCACCAGATCGACACCGACATCCAGGCCATCGCCGGCTACCTCACCGGTCGGCGCGTGCTGGTGACCGGCGCGGGCGGTTCCATCGGCGCCGAGCTGTGTCGCCAGATCTCGCGGTTCGATCCCGCCGAGCTGATGATGCTCGACCGCGATGAGTCGGCGCTGCACGCGGTGCAGCTCTCGCTCACCGGACGCGCCCTGCTCGACACCGGCGAGGTCATCCTCGCCGACATCCGCGACCGCGACCGCATTCTGTCGCTGTTCGAGGAACGCAGGCCGGAGGTCGTCTTCCACGCCGCGGCGCTCAAGCACCTGCCGATGCTGGAGCAGTATCCCGAGGAGGGCTTCAAGACGAACGTGCTCGGCAGCATCCATGTGCTGGAGGCGGCCGCGAAGACCGGTGTCGAGCGCTTCGTCAACATCTCGACCGACAAGGCCGCGAACCCCACGAGCGTGCTGGGGCGCAGCAAGCGGATCGCCGAGCGGCTGACGGCCTACTACGCGCGCCTGACCGGAAACACCTACCTCAGCGTGCGCTTCGGCAACGTCCTCGGCAGTCGCGGGTCGGTGCTCACCGCGTTCGCCAAGCAGATCGCCGAGGGTGGGCCGGTCACCGTGACGCACCCGGAGGTGACCCGGTACTTCATGACCATCCCCGAGGCGGTCCAGCTGGTCATCCAGGCCGCGGCGATCGGTCGTGGCGGTGAGGTGCTCATCCTCGACATGGGTGAGCCGGTGCGCATCGTCGACGTCGCCCGTCAGCTCATCGAGATGGCCAACGAGGACGTCGAGATCGTGTTCACCGGTCTGCGGCCGGGTGAGAAGCTCCACGAGGAGCTGCTCGGCGAGGGGGAGACCGACCGGCGTCCGCACCACCCGCTGATCTCGCACGCCGAGGTTCCCGAGCTGTCTCCGGACCAGGTGGAGCTGGCCGACGTCATCGGGACAAAACGTAAAGACCTGCTAGATTGCGCCGACGGACGACCGGTGGATCCCGTCGATGTCAGCTCGTCGCGCTGAGACCGCTCGGGTGCGCAGTGCCTTGGCTCGGTGGGATCGCACGGCTCGGTCCGACGGCGTGACCTGCCGCCTCCACGTTCAGGTTGCTGGGACAAGATGACTGCGAGTGCCACTTCGACCAACCCGAGCCCGGGCACCCGGAAGGCTGTCCACGTATCGGTCGTCCATCCCTCGACCGACATCCGCATCTTCCACAAGCAGTGTCGCTCGCTCGCGGCGGCCGGCTACGACGTCACGCTCTTCGCGCGCGCCGAGGGGCCCTACGAGGAGGACGGTGTCCGGGTCGTCCCGGTGCCGCGGCCGCGTTCCCGGGCGGCCCGGATGACGGTCGGTGTGTGGAGCCTGCTGCGGCCCTTGCTGGCCGAGCGCGCCGACATCTACCACCTCCACGACCCTGAGCTCATTCCGCTGGGGATAGCGCTGCGGGCCCGTGGACACCACGTGGTGTTCGACGCGCACGAGCCGCTGCCGTCGCAGGTCATGGGGAAGCACTACATCCCGCGCCCGCTGCGACCGGCGGTGGCGTGGGGAACGCGGCTCCTCGGCCGGATCGCTGGTCGTGTCCTCAGTGCTGTCGTGGCCGCGTCGCCGCTCGTCGCCGACGTCTACGCCCACGCGCGGCGCATGGTCATCGTCAACAACTTCCCGATCCTCGACGACAGCGGCGTCGACATCCCGTACGACGAGCGTCCTCGCGGGTTGGTCTACGTCGGCGCGATCACCGAGCTGCGCGGCCTGCCGAGCATGCTCGAAGCGGCCAAGGCGGCCTACGCCGCGCACGGCGAGAAGCTCACGCTCATCGGACCGTTCCAGCCGCCCGAGCTGCAGGAGCGCCTGTCCGATCCGGACGTCGCGGCGGCGGTCGACTACGTGGGCGTCCAGCGACCGGCAGATGCCCGGCGACTGGTGGCCGAGGCGAAGGTGGGCCTCATGGTGCAGGTGGGGCCCAAGGCGTACGAGAACAATCTGCCGACGAAGATCTTCGAGTACATGGCCGAGGGTGTGCCCGTGGTGGCCTCGCACTTCCCGCTGTGGCGGCAGATCGTCGAGGACGTCGGCGCGGGTGTCGTCGTGCCTCCCGAGGACGCCCAGGCGGTGGCCGAGGCCGTGTGCAGCCTGTTGGCCGACCCCGAGCGGGCCCGCGCGATGGGGGAACGGGGACGCAAGGCGGTCCACGAGAAGTACTCCTGGGAGGCCGAGGCGCGCACGCTGCTCTCCCTCTACGAGAGTCTCCTGGCGGGAGAGTCCCCCACCCACGCGCCATGACACTGGTGGGCATCCGACGGGTCGCGCGTGCGGCGAAACCAGGCGGCGCGCGACGCGGCGTCGTCGAGATCGTGCTCGGCACGGTCGTCGGGCAAGGGTTGCTCGTCGCCGTCTCGCCCCTGCTGTCCCGGCTCTACGCCCCGGGTGACTTCGCCGTCCTACAGATCTTCACCGGAGTCGTGGCGACCTGCGCCGTGCTCGCCAGCCTGCGGCTCGAGCTGGCGATCCCACTGGCCAAGGACGCCCACGAGACGCGCGCTGTGCTGCGCGCGGGCCTTCTCGGCACGGTCGTCGTCGCCGTCCTCATCTGGGTCGTGGGTGCGGCGACCGCGGACCTGTGGGCGACCAGCGAGACCTGGGCGACGCTCGCGGACCTGTGGTGGCTGGTGCCGGTGACGGTGGCGGCCATCGCGGTCTTCCAACTCATCAGCGCGGTGCTGGTGCGCGCCGAGCGCTACCGCGACCTCGCCGGCCGCAACGCCGCCCAAGGAATCGGCACCACACTCACCCAGCTCGGTCTCGGCGCACTGGGCATGCGGCCGCTCGGGCTCCTCCTCGGAATGAGCCTGGGCCGGCTGGCGGGCTTGGCGTCCATCGCCCGCCGGCCACTGATCGAGCAGGATGACGAGCCACGCCGTCCGGTCACTGTGCGTGACGTGGGCGCGGCGTTGGCGCGGTTCCGGCGGTTCCCGCTCGTCACCACCTGGACGGCGCTGCTCAACAACATCGGTCAGTACGCGCCGTACGTCGTCTTCGCGCTGGCGTTCGGACCCGACCCCACAGGATGGCTGGCGTTCACCACTCGACTGCTCGCGCTTCCGGTCACCGTCGTAGGGCAGGCCGTCGCGCAGGTGTTCCTGGGCCGCGGCGCGACCGCGCGACGAGAGAACTCCGGGCGGCTCCCTCAGCTGACCTGGCTCGCCGTCCGCAGGCTCGCCCTGCTCGGCGCGGGGCCGGTGGTGGTGCTCGCCGCGTTCGGCCCCTGGCTGTTCACGTGGGTCTTCGGCGCGCAGTGGGAACGCGCCGGCACCTACGCGCAGGTGTTGGCGGTGGCGTTCCTCCTGCAGTTCGTCGCCAGCCCGGTCTCGAACGTCTTCAACCTCGTCGGTCGCCAAGGTGTGGCGCTGGTCTGGGAAGCTGTGCGACTGGTGGTCGTGGTCGTCGCGCCACTGATCGTCGCGTGGATGGGAGGATCGGACGTGGCGGGAGTCGCCGCCTACGCGGGTGCTCTGGGCTTCTCCTACGCTGGGGTGCTCCTGCTCGTTCGGTGGGTGCTCCGCCGTGCGTAGGGTGAGCCCGCCGCCGCAGATGACCCGGCTGCGTTGGAGAGGCGTCGGCTGGCTGGTCGGCTATGCCGTCGCGCTCGGGCTCGCGCACGCCCTGGTCATCGCGCCGGCGTTCGGCTACATGGGCTTCGAGAACGTCCCACCCAACATCCTCGTGGCCATCGTGCTGGTGCCGACGTACGTCGTGTGCGCTCGGCGCTTGCCCGTCTCCTGGGAGCGGCCCTCGGCGGTCATCTACTGGATGCTGTTCCTGCTCGTCGTCGCGCCGGTGCACGTCATCGTCGTGTTCACCAGCGAGCTCACCGCCGAGCTCTGGCTCATGGTGGGCGCCGCCGCCGCCGCGTTCTGGCTGTTGGGCTTCATCTACTCGGTCCCGCTCCCCTCGCCGCATCGACGCAGGCCGTCGCCCAGGGTGTACTGGCTGGCGTTCAGCCTGCTGTGGTTGGCGCTCGTCGGCACCGTGATCTCCTACTACGGCCTGCAGTTCCGGTTCGTGGCGCTGTCGGAGATCTATGAGGTCCGCGACACGTACCGGGACTCGTTCGAGTACGTGCCGCGGGTCGCGCGCTACGCCATCACGTGGCTCGGCAACGCGATCGCGCCGATCGCCATCGGGCGCGGGCTGGTCACCCGCCGCTGGCTGTGGGTGGTGCTCGGTGTGGTTACCGAGCTGTTCCTGGTGTCCATCACCGGCTTCAAGCAGATGCTGTTCGCCTCCGCTCTGGTCGTCGCGGTCGTGGTCTTGGTGCGGGCCACGGACGTCAAGCGGGTCGGCGAACGCGTCGTCGTGCTCGCGACGACGGGCATCGTCCTCGTCACCATGCTCGACTTCCTGCGTGGCGCGACGTCGCTCACCACGATCGCGGTGCGCAGGTTGATCCTGACGGCCGGCATCAACACGAAGTACTACTTCGACTTCTTCACCGACCACCCGTTCGTGTACATGGGGCACGGCCTCTTCAAGCGGTGGGTGGAGTACTCCTACCACCTGCCGCCGCCGTTCCTCATCGGCGAGGTCTACTTCGGTGACGCCAACCTCAGCGCGAACGCCAACATCTGGGCTGACGCCTACGCCAACTTCGGGCTGGTCGGTGTCTTCGGCTACACCGCGGTGCTCGCCGTGGCGTTGCTCTTCGTCGACACCGTCGCCCAAGGCGTCACGAGAGGCCTCGCCGTCGCGGGCCTGGCACAGTCGGCGTTCAGCCTCTCCAACACGGCGCTGCCGACCGTCTTCCTCACCCATGGCATGCTGCTGGCGATCGTCCTCATCGCCTTCATGCCCACGGAGTCCTCGTCGGGCGAGGACGGCTGGCGGTGGGGACGTCTTTTCGTTCGGCGACGTTCGACCGCGGACGTGCAGGACGCGGTGGCGTCGTCCGATCAGGCGACCGGTCGTCCTGAGACCAGTCGCCCCGACCCAGCAAGCCGTCCTGACCCAGTAAGCAGTCCTGACACAGTAAGCAGTCCTGACACAGCGCGTCCTCACACAGCAAGCCGTCCCAACACAGGAAGCGAGCAGGATCCGTGAGCCAGTCTCGCCTCAGACACGTGCTCGTCCTCAACCAGTTCGCCCTGCCGCGGACGGAGGGCGGAGGGACCCGTCACGTCGAGCTGTTCGGTCGCCTGCGGGGATGGACCTCGCTGATCGTGGCCGGCAACCGCAACAACTACACCCGTCGGAAGTACCACCACCGCGCCCCCGGCTTCGTCACGGTGCCGGTCACCTCGTACGAGGGCAACGGCCCCAAGCGCATCCTCAACTGGCTGTCCTACACCGTCGGAGCCATCTGGGTGGGTCTCCGGCAGCGGCACGTCGACCTCGTCTACGCCTCCAGCCCGCACCTGCTCACCCCGCTGGCCGGTTGGTTCCTCGCCAAGGTGCGGCGAGTACCGCTCGTCGTGGAGATCCGCGACCTGTGGCCGCGGTCGTTGGTGGAGTTCGGCTTCCTCCGGGAGGGGTCACGCCTGCATCGTGTGTTGACGGCTGTCGAGGGCTTCGTCTACCGCCAGGCCGCCCGGATCGTCGTCGTGACGACGGGATGGGAGGACCACTTTGCGTCGTTCGGTCTCCCCCCGGAGAAGATCGTCGTCGTCACCAACGGCGCGGAACCCGAGGACTTCGTCCCGACCGTGGACAGGGACACCGCGCGTCGCGAGCTCGACGTCGACGGCACCGTGCTGGTCTTCGCCGGCGCCCACGGCCCCAAGGACGGTCTCGACGTCGTCCTGGACGCCGCGGCGCTCGTGCCGAACGCCACGTTCCTGTTGGTCGGCGACGGGTTGGAGAAGAAGCGGCTCCAGCAGCGGGCCCGTGACGAGGGTCTGAAGAACGTGCGCTTCCTCGACCCCAGGCCCAAGGAGCGACTGGCGGACCTGTTCGTGGCCTGCGACGTCGGCTTGCACATCGTCGCGCCGGTCGAGCTGTTCCAGAAGGCGATGAGCCCCAACAAGCTCTACGACTACATGGCCGCCGGTCTGCCCGTCATCACCAACGCGGGTGGGGCGATGGAACGGCTCGTGCTCGAAGCCGGTTGCGGGCTCAGCGCGTTCGCCCGACCTGGCTCGGACCCGGCTCGGGTGCTCGCGGACTGCGTCGAGCAGCTCGCTGATCAGCCTGTGGATGAACGGGCGGCCATCGGACGCCGTGGCCGCGATTATGTGGAGAGGAACGCGTCGCGGACGGTGATGGCGGCCCGGCTCGAGGACGTTCTCGACGCCGCGACGCGGTGATGGCTGACCGGCGCGGGGAGACGGAGGACGAACGCGTGGGGCGAAGGAGACGGGGGGCTGTCGCTGCCGTCCTCGCGGCCACCCTCTGTCTGAGCACGGCGTGCGCCGACGCCTCGCGGGTTCAGCAGAGCATTCGCGCGCGCGGACTGTCGTCCACCGCGTCGCGGCCGCCGATCGACCGGCCGTTCCCCAAGGTGACTCCGTCGCCGCTGCCGCCCCAGCCGGTCAACGCTGGCTTCGAGCTCGGCGGAGACGGTCCGTGCCCACCCCGATGGAGCTGTGACCGTGAGGGACAACCGTCGGCGACCGTCAGCGACGACGTTCCCTACAGCGGGAAGCGAGCGCTCCGGGTGACGTCTCGCGCCCCCGAGGATCGCTTCACCTTGCGCAGCGGCCGGCTCCCCGCGCTGCCCGAACGCACCTACACGGCGACGTTCTGGCGCCGCTCGTCAACCGCGGGCCCGGACGGTGGGGAGTCGGTGCGGTTGGCCTTCTACGACCAGCGCCGCCGGCTGCTCGGCTCCCAGAGCAACCGCACGGGCACACCGGAAAAGGACACGTGGGAGGCGGTCTCGGTCCACGCCGACGCGCCTGCCGGCACCGTCTGGGTGGAGGTGGAGATCTCGGTGACCGGCGCGGCGCGGACCGTCTGGCTCGACTCCGTCTCTCTCCGCCACAGTCCCATCCTGGAGGTGTGGGGCGGGACCGGCGTGCACCGTGGACGACGCGCCGACACCTTGTCGTTCCAGCTCACCACCCCGACGCCCGGCGGGGTGTACATCGGGACCATCGACGCCTTCGGGCAGCGGCTGCGGGTGAGCGGTCCGCGCCGGATGGAGAGCGAGCGGGGCGGCATGCTGGCGTACTCGCTGCAAGGCTCGGCGCGCTTCGACCCCTCGACGGAGACCATCCTGATCGAGCCGGGTGAGCCGGCGACGATCGAGGTGAGGGGACGTTTCACCCCCACGCCCGGCACCGGCTTCCCGCGGGCGACCCTGCGGGATCCCGTCGCCCAGGCGACGTTCGTCGTCTTCGTGGCGGCGCGGAACTACGACAACGGTGACGCGACGGCGCAGCTCCCCGACCGCCACGAGGTCCAGGCGGCGGTGGAGCGGGTCGCCGCGTACCTGCGGGGGCGGATGACGAAGAGCGGCGGATGGGCGGTCGCTCATCCGTACTGGCCGGGCCAGCTCCGGGAAGACCCTCAGGCGATCGCGTTCCTGGTGCAGGGCTACCTCAAGCGCGCCCGAGCCACGGACGATCCGGCCGACGCCGCGATGGCCAGGCGCGGACTGGACTGGCTGGTGCGCCACCAGCGCAAGGACGGCGGCTTCGGGCTGCCGTGGGCGTTCGGGTCACGTCAGGGCCACTTCAGCGAGCGCGCCCACTACCACGGCCGCGGCTACACCCACGCCGAAGGGGAGCCGCTCGCCGTCGTCACGATCGCGGCTGCCAGCGCGCTCTTGGAAGGCTTCAAGGTCTTCGGCGACTCCCGCTACCTGGCCGCGGCCTTGCGCGCCAAGGACTACTTGCTCGCTGGCCCGAACGGCTTCCAGTGGCTTGACGCCGAGAAGACCCGCGGCAGCATCCCGTACTGCAACCTGGAGCCCGTCCTCCCACGTGACGACCCTCGGGTACGAACCCACGACGTCCTGCCGGCGGTCCGGAACACCTCCGTCGAGGTCTACAACATCGACGGGGCGGCGCTGTCGTTCCTCACCGCGTTGTACGTCGAGACCGGTGACGAGCGGCTGCTCACCTACGGTGACGCCATCGCCACCAACCTCGCGCAGCGGATACGACCCGACGGCATGACCCCGTACGCCTGGTTCAAGCCCTCCCCGCACTCCGGTGGCTACGTCAACATCACGCTGTCCGGACTCCTGGAGTACGGCGAGATGCGCGGCCGCGAGGACTGGGTCGCTCAGGCTGGTCGAGGCTTCAGCTGGATGGCGAACCACGCGCGCGGCGACCTGATCCCCACGGAGGGCTACGCCTCGGTCTACGGGCTCAACCTGTCGCTCGACGTCGCCCGGTACGTTTCCACCGCGCTGAAGCGGCAGAAGCCGGACGGGTCGTTCAGCGGCGGGACAACGACCCGCTACGACGCCGTCATGTTCGCGATCCTGTCCGACCTGCTGCTGTCCATGGGGGAATGACGTAAGGGAGGTTCGCTCCGATGTCCCCGTCTGGTCCTGCCGCGTCGGCTCTGGCCGTCGACGGTGGCCCGCCCGTCCGCACCGAGCCTTTCCCACCCTGGCCGTTCATCGCCGACGACGAGATCGCGGCCGCCGTCGAGGTGCTGCGGTCTGGCCGGATCAACTACTGGACCGGTGAGGAGGGCCGGGCGTTCGAGCGCGAGTTCGCCGCGGCCATCGGCGCGGCGCACGCCGTCGCGGTGAGCAACGGCACGGTGGCGCTCGAGCTGGCCTTGCGGGCGGTGGGGGTCGGCCCCGGCGACGAGGTGGTCGTTCCCGCCCGCACGTTCGTCGCGACCGCGAGCGCGGCGGTCGCCCTGGGTGCTCGGCCGGTCGTGGCGGATATCGATCCCGTGACACAGACGCTCACCGCGGACACGGTCCGGGCCGTTCTCACGCCGAGGACTCGCGCGATCGTTCCGGTCCACCTCGGCGGTTGGCCCGCGCCGATGCCTGAGCTGCTCGCGCTCGCGGACGAGCACGGTCTCGTCGTGGTGGAGGACTGCGCCCAGGCACACGGGGCAACGCTCGACGGCCGGTCGGTGGGCACCTTCGGACACGCCGCCGCCTGGTCCTTCTGCCAGGACAAGATCCTCACCACCGCCGGCGAGGGCGGCATGGTGACGACGAACGACGAGGCGGTCTGGCGCGCGGTCTGGGAGTACAAGGACCACGGCAAGAGCTACGACGCGGTCTACCACCGCGCGCACCCGCCGGGGTTCCGTTGGCTCCACGAGTCGTTCGGCACCAACGCTCGCATGACGGAGGTGCAGGCGGCGCTGGGCCGTCGGGCGCTGGCCAAGCTACCCGAGTGGACGCGGCGGCGCCGCCACAACGCGGCCATCCTCGACGACGGGCTGGCCGACGTCCCAGGCCTGCGCGTCGTCGTCCCGCCACCGAACGTGGGCCACGCCTACTACAAGTACTACGTCTTCGTGGAGCCGGAGCGACTGGCGCCGGGCTGGGACCGGGACCGGATCATGACCGCGGTCGAGGCGGAGGGCGTGCCGTGCTTCCAGGGCGCGTGCGCCGAGATCTACCTCGAGAAGGCGTTCGACGTCGTGGGCCGGCCGGCGGAGCGACGTCCCGTCGCGCGCAAGCTGGGCGAGACGTCGCTGATGTTGCTCGTGCACCCCACGTTGGACGACGACGCGATGAAGGACACCGTCGCGGCCCTCACCAAGGTGATGACCGTTGCCACCCGGTCATAGCGGACTTCGTTACCCTGAACGCCCATGACCGCCCTCTCCTCCGGCTTCGTGGCGGCGAGCGCCGACGTCGACGAGCGTGCCGTCCTGGGCGCCGGCTCGTCGGTGTGGCACCTGGCCCAGATCCGCGAGAACGCGGTTCTCGGACCCGGGTGCGTGGTGGGTCGGGGCGCCTACATCGGTGCGGGCGTTCGGATCGGGGCCAACGTCAAGATCCAGAACTACGCCCTGGTCTACGAGCCGGCTGTCCTGGAGGACGGCGTCTTCGTCGGACCCGCGGCGGTGCTCACCAACGACGAGTACCCCCGGGCGGTCGACCCGTCGGGCGCGCTGAAGCGAGCCGGTGACTGGGAACCCGTCGGCGTGACGGTTCGGGAGGGCGCCTCGCTCGGCGCCCGGTCCGTGTGCGTGGCCCCGGTGACGGTGGGGCGGTGGGCACTCGTGGCCGCGGGTGCGGTGGTGACCAAGGACGTCCCCGACTTCGCGCTCGTGGCGGGTGTGCCCGCGCGGCAGATCGGCTGGGTGGGCCGCGCCGGTGTTCGACTGGTCCCTGAGCCGTCCGACGCCGACGCTTCCGCCGACGGCGCCAACGGAGGGTCCCCGCGCTGGTGGCGCTGCCCGCGGACCGACGCCCGGTACGTCGAGGTGGACGGCGTCCTGCGAGAGGTGGACGACGAGGTGCGCGTCGACGGTCGTCCGGCCTGCGACAGCGAAAGGAAGCCGTGATGACGGAAGGCGCCATCCCAGTGGCGCGACCGCTGATTGGGGATGAGGAACGCGCGGCGGTCGACCGGGTGCTGCGTAGCGGCATGGTCGTGCAGGGGCCGGAGGTCGCCGCTTTCGAGGAGGAGTTCGCGGCCCTGGTCGAGGGGCGGCCGTGTGTGGCCGTCAACTCCGGGACGAGCGCGCTGCACCTGGGCTTGCTCGCGGCAGGGGTGGGCCCGGGCGACGAGGTGATCGTGCCGTCGTTCACCTTCGCGGCGACAGCGAACGCGGTGGTGCTCACCGGCGCGACGCCGGTCTTCGTCGACATCGAGCCGGACTACTTCTGTGTCGACCCGGAAGCGGTCGCCGCCGCGGTGACCTCCCGTACGGTCGGCATCATGCCGGTTCACCTCTACGGTCACCCCGCGGACATGGACGCACTCCGCGCGATCGCTGATCGGCACGGTCTCGCGTTGTTCGAGGACGCCTGTCAAGCGCACCTTGCGCGCTGGCGCGGTCGGCCTGTCGGTGCCTTCGGGGACATCGCGGCGTTCAGCTTCTATCCCACCAAGAACATGACGACCGGTGAGGGCGGCATCGTCGTCTGCGCGGACGAGACGGTCGCTCGGAAGGTGCGGCTGCTGCGCAACCAGGGAATGGAGCGTCGGTACGCCAACGAGATCGTGGGCTTCAACACCCGGATGACCGACATCGCGGCGGCGATCGGCAGGGTGCAGTTGACGAAACTCCCCGGCTGGACGGAGCAGCGTCAGCGCAATGCCCGCTACCTCGACACCGAGCTGGCGAACGCCGCGCCCGACGTGGTGGTGCCGAAGGTCGCCGAGCACGCCGAGCACGTGTACCACCAGTACACGGTGCGCGTGCCGGACCGTGACGAGGTGCAGGCGCGGCTGGCTGAGGCGGGCGTGAGCACCGGCGTCTACTACCCGATCCCCGTCCATCGGCTGCCGTCCTACGCCGATCGCACGGGATCGCTCGATCTCCCCGTGACCGAGCGCGCCTGCCGCGAGGTGATCTCCCTGCCGGTGCACCCGAGCTTGTCCAGCACCGACCTCGACCGGGTCGTGGCGGCGGTCGCCAAGGCGGTGGCGGCGTGACGACAGGAGGCGTGAGCGAGTCGTGACGAGTGGGTGGGGAGTTCCGCGGTGAGTGTGTTGCGCGCCGGTCTCATCGGTCTCGGCATGATGGGCCGCCACCACGCCCGGGTCCTGCGCTCTCTGGAGGGGGTCGAGCTCGTCGCCGTGGCCGACCCCGCGGGCGACCCGCACGGCGTCGCGGGCGGTCTTGAGGTCCTGCCCGACGTGGAGAAGCTCATCGCTACCGGTATCGACATGTGCGTGGTGGCGGTGCCGACGGCGTTCCACGAGGAGGTGGGCTTGGCGCTGGCCGAGGCGGGCGTCCACACCCTGGTCGAGAAGCCGCTGGCCAGCAGCGTCGAGGCCGCCGCCCGGTTGGCGGAGGCGTTCGACAAGGCCGGAGTGGTCGGCTGTGTCGGGCACATCGAGCGCTACAACCCCGCGCTGCAGAACCTGAGGGCGCGGCTGGAGCAGGGCGAGCTGGGTGAGATCTACCAGGTGGTCACCCGTCGCCAAGGTCCGTTCCCCAACCGCGTCGCCGACGTGGGCGTGGTCAAGGACCTCGCCACCCACGACATCGACTCCACCGCGTGGGTGACCCAACGCTCCTACCGGTCGGTGTCGGCCCGGACCGCGCACAAGAGCGGTCGGCAGCACGAAGACCTCGTCGCCGTCGTGGGTGAGCTGTCCGATGGCACGGTGGTCAATCACCTGGTCAACTGGCTGTCGCCGATGAAGGAGCGGGTCACGGTGGTGACCGGGGAGCGGGGCGCCTTCGTGGCCGACACGATCTCGGCGGACCTCACCTTCCACGCCAACGGTGTCCAGCCGCTGGAGTGGGAGGCGATGGCCTCGTTCCGCGGCGTGACCGAGGGCGACATGATCCGGTACGCGATTCCCAAGCCGGAACCGCTGCGCACGGAGCTGACCGCCTTCCGCGACGCCGTCCTGGGTCGCGAGGTGCCGGGGACGGGTGCGGTCGTCGGGATGTGGGAAGGGCTCGCCATCGTCGAGGTGGCCGAGGCGATCCTGGCGTCCGCCGCGGAGGGGCGCACTGTGGACGTGCGACTGGAGGCCCGCCGCGTCGGTTGACCGCCTCGGGCGGGTCGCCGCGCTGACGACCCGGTCCGTCACATCGGGGTCGGGCGGCTCGTCCTGGGTTGTGGAGGGCTCGCACACAGCGGCCCCGGAACCCAACGGAGGTGGTCCGAGATGCCTCGTATCCCTGCCCGGCCCGCGAGCAAGGTCGGCCTCTTCACGCGCGTCCTCTTCTGGTACTCACGTCGCCGTTTCGGGGCCGTGCTCGAGCCCTTCGCCGTCCTCGCGCACCATCCCAAGCTGCTGTGGGCATTGGCGATCTTCGAGATGCAGCTCGTACCGGCGGCCCGGCGACTGCCAGCCAGCCTGCGGGACCTGGCTGTCTACCGGGTGGCGACCCAGGTCGGCTGCTCGTGGTGCGTCGACTTCGGCACCATGCTGGCTCGGCTGCAGGGCCTCGACCTGGACAAGCTGACCGCGATCGACTCCTATCCCACCTCTCCGCGCTTCACCGAGCTGGAGCGCGCGGTGCTGGCCTACGCCGACGCCATGACCGCCCAGCCCCCTCGGGTGGAGGACGACATGGTGGCCCGCCTCGACCGCGAGCTCGGGCACGACGGGCTCGTGGAGCTCACCTTCGTCATCGCGGTGGAGAACATGCGGGCGCGCTGCTTCCACGCGCTCGGGATCACCGACCAGGGGTTCTCCAGCGGAGACGTCTGCGCTGTCCCGCCGTCCCGCCGCACGGCGAAGAGCGTCAGCTGAGCTTGTCGAAGCGCACCCGGGTCAGCTTGTCCGGGTTGACGATGTCGTAGATGGCGGCGAGCCGGTCTCCTCGGAACGCGAAGGTGGAGACTCGGGGCGTCATCGCCTCCCGACCGTCGCCGGTGGGCTCGGTCCCGAGGATGAACCCCAGGTCGCCGTTGACCAGGACCGGGCGGGCCAGCTCCAGTCCTTCGTCGCCGTAGCGGCGCACGAGGCCCAGCAGGAAGCGGGCCACGTTGTCCGCGCCGGAGACCACCCGCAGCGCGGTGCGCTCCTTGCCGCCGCCGTCCCCGATGAGCTCCACATCCGGGTGCAGCAACCGGACGACCTCGGCGACGTCCCCCGAGGACAGGGCGGCCAGGAACGCCGTCAGGACCCGCTGCTGCGCCGCCAGTTCAATTCGGGGTGGCGGCTCGGCCTCGGCCACCAGGCGACGGGCTCGCGAGGCGTGCTGCCGGGCCGCGGCCGAGGAGCAGCCCAGGATCTCGGCGATCTCGGCGAACGGGACCCCGAACGCGTCGTGGAGCACGAACGCCACCCGCTGCTCGGGGGTGAGGCGGTCGAGCACGACCAGTGCCGCCATCCGCACACCGTCGTTCCGCACGACCTCCTCGAGCGGATCGCGGCTTGCTTCCGCCGTGGGAGTGAGCGGGCTGACGATCGGTTCGGGCAGCCAGGGGCCGACGTGGTGCTCCCGCTGCGCCGCCGCGGACCGGATGCGATCCAGGCAGATCCGCCCGACGACCGTCGTCAACCAGGCCCGGAGGTCCTCGATCGCGTCCCGCGCGGCCGGATCCAGGCGGGACAGCCGCAACCACGCCTCTTGGACGGCGTCCTCGGCGTCGGCCACGATCCCGGTGAGCCGGTAGGCGACCCCGAGCAGGTGGCCGCGGTGTTCGGCGAATCGTTCGGCGAGGACGTCGTCGGAGACGGGCATGCTCCGATCATCCCGCACCGGGGTGTGGTCGAGCCGGGCTTGTTGTCGACGCCACCGTCACCCCCGACGCCCCGGGGCGTCCGGGGCCCGGACGGGTGGGGCTCCGGACGCGATCACTCGTACGACACCTGGACGTCGGGGACGCCGCGCGCCAGCGCCATCCGAGCCGCCTCGTCCTCCACCGCGGCCCTCACCTGGCGCCGCATCGACCCGAACGCCTCGATCGTGAGCGTCAACCGCTTCGCGCCCGTCGCGGTCCGTCCTCCCGCCCGCGCTCGCCAGGTGCCGGTGATCTCGCCGTCGACGAAGACCACGCCCGGATTGCCGAGGATCCGCCACACCTGCTTCCGCCGAGCGGGATCGGGCACGAGCACCGCGCGGTCACGACCCTGCAGGAGAGGGTCGTACGCCGGAAGCAGCCGGACGTATGTCGGGGGAGGCGGGTCGCGAAGCAGGTCGAGCCGGTCGGGGAGGATCCAGCAGCGGCGACCGTCGACGGACACCTGGGCGGCGTCGTCCGGCCACACGGAGCGCAGGTGGGCCCCCGTGGTGCCGAGGTAGCCGGCCGCGTCGGTGAGGGTGGCCGGACCGTGCAGCCGCAGGTAGGCCCGGAGGACCTCGGTCGTCCCAGCCGCCTTCGTCGGGATCCGAGGGCGCCCTTCGAGCGGGACGAGCGTCAACGGCGACTGGTCGGGCACATGCCGCACCCCGGCGAAGAGCCCCGCCTGCTGGAAGATCCCGACGTAGACGTGGACGGCCTGGCACGGACGGCACTCGTAGGACAGTGCCTCGGGCAGGCGTGCCGTGACCGCCGCGCACCTCTCCCTTGCTGAGTGGTCTCCTCACGACGGACCGCAGGGCCCTCGCCACCGCGCTGAAAGCGTCCAACGCGGACATGTCGGCCGCACGGAGAGCGGCGCGCTCGGCTGGCAGCCGGCTCATGGCGTCCGCCTCATTGAGCGGCCACAGCGCGCTCACCAGGCCCGGCAGGTCAGCTCGCCGGTGCAGGTGCGGCGCTCCCCGAAACGACCACAGCAGCGCGAAAGTCTCGTCGTCGGTGAGCGGGTCGTCCTCGCCGCGGGGGACGTCGGCGAGCCGGGCCGCGACCGCCAGTCGTGCCGACTCTCCAGCGCTCTGCACGCCCAGGTCGAGGACAGCCAGGTCAGCGGCTGCCTTGGTGCGGCGGTCCAACCCGTGGGCCGCCGCCCGGTAGGCCATCACCTGCGCACGGGTCACCTCGAGAACCATGGGAGTGAGCCTTCGCTCGTCGTCCTCATCGCGTCACGCCGTCGCGGCGTCGGAGGCGCGGGAGGGATCGGGCTCGAGGGTGTAGTCGAAGGTGTAGGGCATGGCCGACGTACCCTCGCTGGCCTCGAAACCACCCTGGCCACGAAGACCACGCAGCTCGTCGGTGCCAGAGCCGGCGACGACTGTCCAGCTGGTCCGCACGGTCGTGCCGTCGAAGCTGCCCGTGTGCTCCAGAACGAAGCTGCCGCGCCGGCCGTCGACGGTCCCCGTGACCTGCTCGTAGCCGTGGTAGTGGCCCGAGCCCCAGCCGGGGCCCTCGCCGGAGTAGTACAGCACGTAGTGGGCGGCACTCGAGCCTTCGATGAGTCCTTCGTAGGCGTTCGTGACGCGTGCGTGGCTGACGCTCGGCCCGGACTGCTCCGGACGCTTCTCGTCCCAGCTGCTGGTGGTGAAGGTGCCGCACGGTGTCGTGCTCACGGTGGCCTCGATTCGTCACGGGCCTCGGCGGGTGCCCGAGGCGGGAGGACGACCGTAACCCCGACCACCGACAGAGGATGGGTTCCATCGCCGAGCGGTCGCGGGGGACGCGGTGACGCGAGCGTGGGTCACCGGCGAGACGACAGGCCGGAGCGGAGCCGTTCGACCGCCTCGACGAGTACCTCGTCCCGCTTGCAGAACGCCCACCGCACCAGGGGCCGCCCCGCCTTCTTGTCGTCGTAGAACACCTCGTGCGGGATGGCCACGACCCGGCAGCGCTCCGGCAGCATCCGCGCGAACTCGGTGCCGTCGTCGTAGCCCAGGGGGCGGACGTCGGTCGTCACGAAGTAGGTGCCCTTCGGAACGAACACCTCCAGGCCGAGCGACCGCAGCCCGTCGCACAGCAGGTCCCGTTTGCGCTGCAACGAGTCTCGCAGCGACGCGTAGTAGTCGTCGCCCAATCGCAAGGCGTGCGCCACCGCCGGCTGGAACGGTCCTCCGGAGACGTAGGTGAGGAACTGCTTGGCGGTCCGCACCGCCGTGACCAGCTCCGGTGTCGCACACACCCAGCCGATCTTCCAGCCGGTGACCGCGAAGGTCTTGCCAGCGCTGGACACGGTGACGGTCCGTTCCCGCATGCCGGGAAAGGTCGCCAGCGGGATGTGAGGCACCCCGTCGTAGGTGAGGTGCTCGTACACCTCGTCGGTGACGACGAGCAGGTCGCGCTCGCAGGCGAGCTCGGCGATCGCGGCGAGCTCGTCCCGGGTGAGGACCGTGCCCGTCGGGTTGTGCGGGCTGTTGATCAGCAGGAGCTTGGTCCGCGACGTGATCGCCGCCCGCAGGGCGTCGATGTCGAGCCGGAAGTCCGGTGGCCGAAGCGTCACCGGGACCCGACGTCCGCCGGCCATCGCGATCCCAGCCACGTAGGAGTCGTAGTACGGCTCCAGCGCGACCACCTCGTCACCGGGTTCCACCAGCGCGAGGAGCGCGGCCGCGATCGCCTCCGTCGCACCGGCGGTCACCAAGACCTCGGTGTCGGGGTCGAACTCCAAGCCGTAGAACCGCTTCTGGTGGTCGGCGATCGCCTGGCGGAGCGGAGCGATGCCGGGCCCGGGCGGGTACTGGTTGTGCTCCCCGGAGCGGATCGCCGCGACGGCCTCCTCCAGCATCGTGGTTGGGCCGTCGGTGTCGGGGAAACCTTGGCCGAGGTTGATCGATGACGTGCTGACCGCGAGCGCGGACATCTCTGCGAAGATCGTCGTGCCGAGTCCGTGGAGCCGGGCGGCCATACGTGGATGCGTCACGCTCCCCGAGCCTAGAGCGGATCGAGGGCGCCGTGGGGTGTCCGAGGCTGGCCGTCTCGCGCACGTCCGCTCACTCGTCCGGTCTGTAGCACCGCGCCGGCCGATGATGGGAGGGTGCTGCCGGTACGACGCGGCCCGGCACGACGGCCAGGCCGGCGGGGCGAACGGCTGAGGGAGGAGACCATGACCGAGTGGAAGCCACCGGAGGACGACCGGCCCGACAAGAGTTCGCTCCCGCCCATGCCGGTGTGGCCGGAAAGCGAGGATGACGCGGTCCCGATCACCGAGAAGCCGACGACGGTGCGGGTCGCCGTCATCCTCATGTACGTCGGAGCCGCGCTCTCGGCCCTGGTTCCGCTCAGCGCCTTCGGCTCCCGCTCCCAGCTGCGACCCGCTGCGGAGCAGGCGCTGCGCGCTCAGGGGCGGCCGGCCGGGGCTGAGGAGGTCGAGGCGCTGACCAACGCCATGCTCACCTCCATCGTTGTGTTCGGCCTGATCATGGTCGCCGTCTGGGTGCTCATGGCGGTGATGAACGGCCGAGGCAAGCCGTGGGCCCGGGCGACGGCCAGCGTGCTCGCCGTCCTCAATGTCTTCTTCAACATCCTGGGCCTGTCCTGGTTGGGCCTCGCGCTGATCGTGGTCGGGGTCGTCTCCGCGGCGTTGCTGTGGGTTCCAGCGTCGCGGCCCTGGTTCGAGAGCGCACGACGAATCTCCGTCTGACGCCGTCTGATCACGACGAACGCCGGCCTCATCACGACGAAGGCGCAGAGGACGACGGCGCAGCCACGACAGGGACGCAGCTCATCCCGAAGACCCCAGCTCACGACGAAGGACGCAACTTGCGACGAGGGAACCGCATGCCGACCGCTCTCATCACCGGATCCACGGCCGGGATCGGCCGCGCCTTCGCCGAGGCGCTGGCGGCTCGCCGCTACGACCTCGTGCTGGTCGCACGCGACCTCACTCGGCTCGGTGCCGTCGCGGAGGAGCTCTCCAGTCGCTACACCGTCCACTGTGACGTCCTGTCAGCGGACCTCGCCGAGCCAGCCGCGGTCCGCGCCGTGGAGAACCGGATCGCAGACACCTCACCTGACCTGCTGGTCAACAACGCGGGCTTCGGGCTCGGCAGCCGGTTCCTCGACACCCCGGTCGAGGAGGAGGAGCGTCTGCTCGACGTGCTCGTCCGCGCGGTGCTCCGGCTCACCCGGGCCGCCCTGCCGAGCATGGTCGCGCGGGGGTCCGGGGCGGTCGTCAACGTCTCGAGCGTCGCTGGCTTCGCCCCCTACGGCACCTATGGGGCGGCCAAGGCCTGGGTGACCAGCTTCACCGAGGCCGTGGCCAACGAGGTCGCGGGCACCGGAGTCCGCGTCGTCGCGGTGTGCCCGGGCTTCGTCCGCACCGAGTTCCACCAGCGGTCCGGCGCCTGGCCGAAAGGGCTGCCGGGGTGGATGTGGCTCACCTCGGAGGACGTCGTCTCCGCGACGCTGCGGCACCTCGACGCGGGGCGGACGTCCCCGGTGCTCGTCCCGACGTTGCGCTATCGGCTGGTCGCCGGGGCCGCGCGGCACCTCCCCCGCCCACTCGTGCGTTCGGTCTCTCGGAGCCTGCGCATGCGTCGCCGCTGACGGCGACGACGCGCTCCGAACGGTGCGGGTCGACAGGGTGGGGAAGGAGAACGCGTGGTCGCGGATCGCCCTCGGGTCGGCGCCTGGGCGGGGCTGCTCGCCGCCCTCGTGGCACTGGCCGTGGTCGTCGGTGCGTTCGCCTGGGTCGCCGATCGGTGGTTCGGTGTCGGTGTCCCGGGGAGCCAGTGGTTCAGCCGGGTCGACGAGCCTGGTCCCCGGCCGGCCTTCAAGCTTCCGTTCACCTGCGGTGAGCGGTGGCGCCTGAGCACCTACCGCGGGCACAACCCGGACGAGAAGAAGCTGGACATGTTCCGGATGGACGGCCCGACCGAGGGAGCGCCGGTGCGAGCCTCGGCGCCTGGACGGGTCCGACAGCTGGTCCGCCCCGGTGGTGTCAAGATCGACCACGGCGGCCGCTGGTACACCCTCTACCTCCACATGACCGACATCTCGGTCCGACCCGGCGAGGAGGTCGTCCAAGGTCAGGTGATCGGCCGGGTCGGAGCGGTCGGTACCCACACGGCCCACCTGCACTACGAGCAGCTGTTCGACCAGGACGGCGACGGCAACGCCCGAACGTGGGAAATGGTGCACTCCGTCCTCGAGGGGCAGCGGCTCAACCTGAGTCCCGACGGACCGTTCCCCGTGCTGCGGAGCACGAACGCGTGCGGGTGAGGTTGACCAGTCCGACGCGGCCCGTGCGGTCAGCCCGTGCGCTGAGGCCCGTGTGGAGGACTGTCGACGCGAGCCATCCCACCCGCCGGCCGGTGCGCCGTGATGGGGTGCCGCCTTATGCTTCCGGTCCGTGCCCAGTGATCGTGACGAACTTCTGGACCGCATCAAGACGTCGGCCATCGTTCACCAGCGGGTGACCCTGTCGTCGGGGCAGACCGCCGACTACTACATCGACCTGCGCCGCATCACCCTCGACGGCGCGGCCGCTCCCCTGGTCGGCCGGGTCATGCTCGACCTCACCCACGACCTCGAGTACGACGCGGTGGGTGGGCTGACGCTCGGTGCGGACCCGGTCGCCACGGCCATGCTGCACGCCGCCTCGTCGCGAGGTCGCCGGCTCGACGCGTTCGTCGTCCGGAAGTCCGAGAAGCAGCACGGGCTGCAGCGCCGCATCGAAGGGCCGGACGTCACCGGGCGCCGCGTCCTCGCCGTCGAGGACACCTCCACGACCGGGACCTCGGTGCTCACCGCCGTCGAGGCGCTTCGGGAGGCCGGCGCTGAGGTCGTCGCGGTGGCGGTGCTGGTCGACCGCAACACCGGGGCTCGGCAGCGCATCGAGTCCGCGGGGCTTGAGTACCGGTTCGTCTACAGCGTCGGTGACCTCGGACTGAGCTGAGGAGGTCCGCGTGGTGACCACGGTCCGCGCACGCGGAGGAGTCGACACGCAGGGTCGGATCCGATCCCAGCTCCGCCCGGCTCCCGCGCGGTTATCGTCGACTCGGTTCGGTCAAGACAGGCCGGCGGTCCCGTGGAGTGAGGAGCTCATGTCGACTGGTGCGCGGCCGTCCAGCAGCGGGGGTGCCGCATGATCTGGATCATCGTGGCCGTCGTGCTCATCGCCACGCTGGTGCTCTGCGGTGTCGCCTCGTACGACCGTTTCCACAGCCAGCGCTGGCTCGTTCGCGAGTCCTGGCTCCAGGTTGACGTCGAGTTGCACCGCCGGTACGACCTCATTCCGGCGCTCGTCCAGCGAGTTCGCGCTCACCTCCACCTGCCACCGAGGTTGGTGGAGGATCTGGAGCGTCACGGCGCACCCCACGACCGCGAGGGCATGACGGTGACGGAGCGAGCGCGGCGAGAGTCGGCGCTGGTGGCGGCCCTGCGGGAGCTGTTCGACCTCGCGGAGCGGTGCTCCGCGCTTCGGCGGGACCGGGAGTTCACCGATCTCCAACGGCAGCTGGTCCAGATCGAGGACCGCATCGCCGCGGGGCGTCGCTTCTACAACGCCAACGTGCGTGCCTACAACACGCGGGTCGAGAGCTTCCCGACGAGCCTGCTCGCCGCGCGCTTCGGCTTCACCCCGGCGGAGCCGTTCGAGGTGGCCGACGGCGATGTGCGGTCGGCGCCGGTGCGCGACTTCGACGACGAGCCCGTCTCGGTCGCCCGTCAGCCGATCGACCACACGTTCGGTCGCTGACCTCGCGGTCGTGCGACGTCGTGGTCCCGCCCGGGGTGGTACACGCGTCAGCGTCGGTCGTGGACCGACGCCGTGGTCGGGCTCGCTGTCCTGGCCCGCTCCTTGCGCAGCTGGAGCCGGGTGCGGAGGAGTTCGACGCCGATCGGGATGACGGAGACGAGCACGATCGCGACCAGGATCGCTTCGATGTTCTGGCGGAAGAACGCGATCTTCCCGAGGAAGTAGCCGCACACCGTGACACCGGCGCCCCACATCACGCCCCCGAGGGTCGTGTAGATCGCGTACCGGCGGACGTCCATGCGACCGACGCCCGCCATGACGGTGATGAAGGTGCGGACGATCGGGACGAAACGGGCGAGCACGATCGCCCGTGCGCCGAAGCGTTCGAAGAACTCGTGCGTCTTGTCGACGTACTCGCGCTTGAACAGGCGGGAGTTCTCGCGGTTGAAGATCGCCGGGCCGGCCCGGTAGCCGATCCCGTAGCCGACGAGGTTGCCCGTGCACGCCGAGATCACGATGAGTAGGCAGGCCAGCCACAGCGGTGTGTCGATGAAGCCGGTCGCGATGAGCAGACCGGCTGTGAACAGCAGCGAGTCCCCGGGCAGGAAGAAGCCCAGGAGCAGCCCGCACTCGACGAACACGATGACGAGGACGCCGACCAACGCGTATGGGCCGAGGGCGTCGAGGATCTTCTGCGGATCCAGCCAATCCGGTCCGAGCGCGACGATCGACGTGGTCCCAGGTGGCGTCGTGAACACCCGGTGAGCGTACCCACCCCTGGCCCGCGTCGCCGACGTATCGGGCGCGAAGAATGGGTGCCGTGAGCAGCGCTGACGACACCACACCCGGTGACCAGGATCTCCACGACACCGTCGCGGATGACGGCAGCGACGGTGTCTTCGACGTGAGAGCCTCCGAGGCGGGGGCCCCGCAGGTGGGGGTCGGTCCGTGGGAGGGGCCGTGGCCGGATGACCCGCGGTACGACCCGGTACTGCTCGCCCAGGGTGACCGTCGCAACGTCGTCGATCGCTATCGCTACTGGCGTCGGGAGGCGATCGTCGCCGACCTCGACACCCGTCGGCACGACTTCCACGTCGCGATCGAGAACTGGCAGCACGACCTGAACATCGGCTCCGTCGTCCGCACCGCGAACGCGTTCCTCGCCCGCGAGGTCCACATCGTGGGGCGCCGGCGGTGGAACCGCCGCGGAGCGATGGTGACCGACCGCTACCAGCATGTCCGGTACCACCCGGACATCGAGGCGTTCGCCGGGTGGGCGCGCGACCAGGGCCTGCCCTTGCTCGGCGTCGACAACCTGCCCGGTGCGGTCCCACTGGAGACCTACGACCTGCCAGCGGCGTGTGTCCTCTTGTTCGGTCAGGAGGGACCGGGGCTGTCCGACGCCGCACGGCAGGCCTGCGACGTCGTCCTCTCGATCGCCCAGTACGGCTCGACCCGGTCGATCAACGCGGGCGCCGCCGCGGCGATCGCCATGCATGCGTGGATCCGCCGACACCGGTTCGACCAGAAGCCCTGAGTCAACGACACGAGGAACGGCACGACGCGTCCCGCTCTACAGTTCGTCGATCAGGTCGGCGACCGAGTCCACCACCAGGGAGGGCTTGTAGGGGTAGCGGTCGACGTCGGCGCGGGTGGTGACCCCGCTTAGGACGAGCGCGGTCCGCAGGCCGGCCTCGATCCCGGAGCGGATGTCGGTGTCCATGCGGTCACCGATGATCATCGTCGTCTCGGAGTGAGCCGCGATGCGGTTGAGGGCGCTGCGCATCATGAGCGGGTTGGGCTTGCCGACGAAGTACGGCTCCTTCCCGGTCGCGGTCGTGATGAGCGCGGCGATGGCGCCGCAGGCGGGCAGCGGTCCTTCCGGGGAGGGGCCCACGGTGTCGGGATTCGTGGCGACGAAGCGCGCTCCGGTGCCGAGGATGCGGATGGCGGTCGTGATCGCCGAGAAGCTGTAGGTTCGGGTCTCGCCGAGCACCACGTAGTCGGGTTGTTGGTCGGTGAGCACGTATCCCGCCTTGTGCAATGCCGTCGTCAACCCGGCCTCGCCGAGGACGAACGCGGAGCCGCCCGGCGCCTGGTCGGTCAGGAACTGGGCGGTGGCGAGGGCGGAGGTCCACACCGCCTCCTCGGGCACGTCGAGTCCGGCGGCGTGCAGCCGAGCGCACAGGTCGCGCGGGGTGTAGATCGAGTTGTTGGTGAGGATCTGGAACTTCTTGCCGGATTCCCGCAGCCGCCGTACGAAGTCCGCCGCGCCGGGCACCGGGACGCCCTCGTGCACGAGCACGCCGTCCATGTCGACGAGGATGCTCTCGATCGGTCGTCGCCCAGCCATCCTGACTCCTTCCTCGACCCGGCTCGTACGTGCATCATCCGTCTCCGGCCGGCGGAGCGGTGGGCGTCGGTTTTGTGCAGGACCTTCGGAGGGTGGCTTTCGGGTCTGCGGCGCGCGGGTTGATGGTGCGCTGGGCCGTCCATGGGTCGGCGGTCGTCGGCGTCAAGGACCAGCGATCGCCAGGGGCTTGTGTGCCGGCCGAGGTCGGCGATCACCGTGGCCACCGCTCGTCCTCTCAATGTGGCCGCCCGTCAACGTGGCCTGTCAACGTGGGCGCCCATCAACGTGGCGACCCGTCATCGTGGCGACCTGTGAACGTGGGCGGTGCGAGCGGATCGCCGTTGAGTCCACTCACACCACCCACGTGGCCGGTGGATATCGCCCGTGTGTGATCCGACCGGCAGGGGGTGCCGGCCGCGGTGCTCCGCGATCGCCGGTCACTCCCCTCCAGTGACCGTGGGATCCCGGAGAGCGGCCCGCCGACCATCGACCATGGCTGGTCAACGTGGTCCAACACCGGGGAATCCCCGCGGCAACGCGGACGAGCATATCGCGTCGGTAGTCATCCGAACACCACGGGTAACGAGATGGAGGAGATCGCGAGGAGCTCCGCGAGCAGCGCCCAATCGGCGACCGTCAGCGTGCCGGCTGGCGTCGACGGTGTCAGCCCGGCGGCACTCGTCACCGTCCTCACGCGTGTCCTCGGCACCACCATCGTGAGCAGGCCACGCAGGCGCTGGTGCGGGTCGCGATAGCCGGCGAGGAGCAGCCGACGGAGAACCCGTTGTGCCCGCGGAGACGCCATCCCAGGGCGTCGTCGGATCACCAGGTGGGCGGCGTCGACGGAGGGCGCCGGTACGAACGCGTCTGCGGGAACGCGTCGAGCGATGCGGATGTCGAAGCGGGCACCCCACCACGCCACACGAGGATGTCGGGGACGAGGCGCGCTGACGCGCCTGGCGAAGCCCCATTCGACCACGAGATCGGCCGCGTGCAGCGGCGTCTCGACGGGATCGAGCAAGCGGCTCAGCAGCAGCGTCGACAGGGAGAAGGGAATGGAGGCGACGACCTGGAAGGGGCGTCGCGGGAACGGCACCACTCGCAGGTCTCCCTCGACCACCCGGACGTTGTCGTCCGCCGCGAACCGGCGGCGCAGGCGGCGGACGAAGGCCGGATCGCGCTCGATAGCCACGACCCGGCCACCTGTGCGGGCGAGGGGAGCCGTGAGCGTGCCCGGGCCGGCACCGAGATCGAGCACCAGCGCGTCCGCGCCCACGTCGGCGGAGCGGACGACGGCCTCGATCACGGACGCGGAGCGGAGCACGTGAATGCCGGAGTGGTTCGGAGAAGGGGGACGGCGCGGACGACGGTGGCCCGGGTCGGGACGACCGATGCGGTCGGGACCACCGCGCCGAGCCCGTTGTCGGGGCGCGGGCATGACGACCTCGGAAGGGGAGACGTGCGGACGTGAGGACGTGGACACGCCTCACCGACATCCCGGGAGGGTCGTCTGGGCGTCAGCCGACCAGCGAGCGCCGCGAGATGCGGCCTAGGGCGAAGTGCCGAGAGCGGGCCTTGGAGGAAAGGCCGGACAGAAAACCTGGACGGCGGTCAGACCGTCACCGGGAGTCGGTGCGGCGGTCTGACCGCGGACGGATGAAGAAGCAAGCGGCGAACGAGCCGGCGACCATGGGCGTCACCATAGCGCCGGAGCGCGACGGTGTCGCGTGAATAACCGTCGCCCGAGTGATCGACGTGGCCCGTATCGGCGAACCGTCGTCTGTCGACCAGGCGCGCCGGTGTCAGCCGTCGGTCTGGGTGACCTTGGACAACCCGCGTGGCGAGTCCGGGTTCAAGCCCAAGCGACGGGCGAGCGCCTCGACCATGAGCTGGCCGGGGACGACTGCCGCGAGCGGGGCCACTGGCTCGGGGAGGTTCGGCCCAGGCATCCGAACCGCGCACGCCCGGGCGAAGGCATCGTCACCACCGATTCCGATCGTGCGAGTGCCACGTTCGCGCAGACTCACCGCCACCTCGGTGAGGCCGCCGAGCACAGGCCCGTCCTGCGGGGCCACGACCACGGCGGCCATGTCAGCGTCCACGACCGCGATGGGCCCGTGTCGCAGGTCGGCGTACGACAGCCCGCGAACCGGCCGCAGGCAGGTCTCCTCCAGTTTGAGCGCGATCTCCAGCGAGGTGCCCAGCAGCAGTCCCCGGCCGGTGACCAGCGTCTCGGTGGTGGCGGCCAAGGCCTCGACCGCCTCGTCCACGCCATCACGCCGCTCGATCAACTGGGCCATCTCCGCAGGGACCCGAGCCAAGTCCGCGTCGAGGGCGTGGGGATCGGGCGCGACCGAGGTGGCGAGGATCGCCATGGCGGCCAGCTGGGTCGTGTAGGTCTTGGTGGCGGGGACGGCGAGCTCGCGGCCGGCGTGGGTGACGAGGGTGAGGTCGGCCGCCCGGGCGAGCGAGCTGGTGCCGTCGTTGGTCACGGCGACCGTGCGCGCTCCCTGCGCGGTGGCCCACTCCAAGGTCTCGACGATCTCCCGGGTCTCGCCGGACTGCGACACGCAGATGACCAAGGTGTCGCTGAGATCCACGGCGGCGCGGTAGTGAGTGGCCACGCTGGGAGCGGCGAGCGCGGCCATCCGGTGAGCGTGCGTCTCGAGCAGGTAGCGCCCGTAGACGCAGGCGTTGTCGGAGGAACCGCGGGCGACGAAGAGGACGTGCCGGGTTCCGTGCGCGAGGCGGGCCAGCTCGGGGCGAAGCGGCCGTAGCTGGTCCAAGGTCCGCGCGACCGCCTCGGGTTGCTCGGCGATCTCACGGGCCGTCTGGGTCATCATGGGGCGAGCTCCCAAGGTCGTCGTCGTGGGCACAGGGGTCGGCGGACACCGGTGACGGGGCGTCACGGTGTGTCGTGATCGCGTTCGACGAGCTCGGTCAGCCGGCACACGCGTGACACGATGCCGCGGACCCGCGTGGTCAGGACTCCCTTCGGGACCTTAGCCGGCGGCCGTGACGTGGTGGATCGGGGGATGACCTCGCTCGCGGTCCGGGCGCGATGGGTGATGACGTGCATCGAGCGGGTGACGACGAGGAGGAGGGCCGTGGGTGAACGACGTGACCTGGTCACCGATGGACCGGTTCCCAAGCACGTCCAGCTCCGGCGCATCCTGGAGACGCTCGTGACGAAGGAGCTCCGACCGGACGCGCCCATCCCGTCGGAGCGCGAGCTGATGGCCCGCTACAACGTGTCCCGGATGACGGTCCGGGAAGCCATCGGGAAGCTGGTCGGCGAGGGCCGGCTCTACCGAGTCCGAGGCAAGGGCACGTTCGTCGCGCCACCTCGGGTCGACTCCATGCTGGAGCTGACGTCGTTCACCGAGGACATGCGTCGCCGCGGTCTGGAGCCCTCGACCGTGGTGCTGCGATCGGTGGAGGCGGTGCCGCCCGAGCCGGTCCGGCAGGCGCTCGGCCTCACCGCCACACAGTCGGCGTACCGGATCGAGCGGTTGCGGATCGCCGACGGCGTGCCGATGGCGCTGGAGAGCGGGTGGTACGACGCGGAGTCGGCGCCCGGGCTGCTCGATCGCGATCTTTCCGGTTCTCTCTACAGCATCCTGGCGCGCTCGTATGGCATCGTCATTGACGCCGCCACGCAGGTCATGCGCTCGGAGATCGCTGACGCGCAGACCGCGCGGGTGCTCGGAGTCGCCGTGGGCGCGCCACTGCTCGTGCTGGAGCGCACGTCGACGGCGGACGGCCGCCCGGTCGAGCACGTCCGGTCGGCCTACCGCGGCGACCGATACCAGGTGCACGTCAACCTCGCCCGCGCGAGCGATGCGGGCAAGGTCCCATGGCGGCCGACGGGGTGAGCCGCCGCGGCGAGGGCCGTCTGGGGGTGAGCCGACGGGACGAGGGGGAAAGAACCGTCATGTCGTCGTCGCGCGGCCCTGCCCCCATCGCTCCGGCCCGGAAACCGTCGTCGGCGGCTCGTCCGAGATACTGAGGACACGCGAGGACCTACGAGCCATTCGAGGAGCGTCCCATGCCCATCGCCACACCTGAGGTCTACGCCGAGATGCTCGACCGCGCCAAGAAGGGCGCGTTCGCCTACCCCGCCATCAACGTGACGTCCTCGCAGACGCTCAACGCCGCGCTCCGTGGATTCGCTGAGGCGGAAAGTGACGGCATCATTCAGATCTCCACTGGCGGCGCTGAGTTCCTGTCCGGGACCACCGTCAAGGACATGGTGACTGGCGCGGTGGCGTTCGCGCTGTACGCCCGCGAGGTCGCCAAGAAGTACCCCGTCAACATCGCTTTGCACACCGACCACTGCCCGAAGGAGAAGCTGGACAGCTTCGTGCGTCCTCTGCTCGCTCTGTCGACCGAGCGGGTGAAGCGTGGCGAGGAGCCGCTGTTCCAGTCCCACATGTGGGACGGCTCGGCTGTGCCGCTGGAGGAGAACCTTCAGATCGCCAAGGAGCTGCTGGAGAAGTCCCAGGCCGCGAAGACGATCCTCGAGATCGAGGTCGGTGTCGTGGGTGGTGAGGAGGACGGCATCGTCGGTCGGATCGACGAGAAGCTCTACACCACCGTGGCGGACGGCATGCGGACGGCCGAGGTTCTCGGCTTGGGCGAGAACGGCCGCTACATCACGGCGCTGACGTTCGGCAACGTGCACGGCGTCTACAAGCCGGGCAACGTCAAGCTGCGTCCGGAGATCCTCAAGGAGATCCAGGACGAGGTTGGCGCCAAGTACCACCGGGAGAAGCCGTTCGACCTCGTCTTCCACGGCGGCTCCGGCTCGCTGCTGGAGGAGATCCGCGCCGCCGTCGACTACGGCGTGGTCAAGATGAACATCGACACCGACACGCAGTACGCCTTCACCCGGGCGATCGCCGACCACATGTTCAAGAACTACGACGGCGTGCTCAAGGTCGACGGCGAGGTCGGCAACAAGAAGGTCTACGACCCCCGCTCGTACGGCAAGGCGGCCGAGGCGTCGATGGCGCGTCGCGTCGTGGAGGCGTGCGAGCACCTGCGGTCGACGGGGACCACGTCTGCGAAGTGACGAGCTCCGACGTGACGTTTCTCCTCCAGCGTCTCCTCGAGCGCTGAGCAAGCGAATCGGCGACGACGGGGTGTACCGGGAGCGCTCCTGGTGCACCCCGTCACCTGTTCGGCGCCCGTCAGCCGATCAGCCCGGCCGCTGAGCGACCCGGCGCCCGCTCGTCGCGAGGTCGATCTGCACAGCATCCGATCTGCACAGCATCCGATCTGCACAGCATCCGATCTGCACAGCATCCGATCTGCTCGGCATCCGGTCAGCTCTGGTCGACGCGGGACTATGCCTGATGCTCACGATTCGGCTTTAGTCGATCACAAGGCGCCATCGAATCGCCGTGTCGCGGGACGTGAGTGGTGAAGTTCACAGGAAAGTCGCCATTTCCAGAAACCGAGACAGCGTAGAGACGCCCTGTCACCACGCTTGTACTTTCCGCGAGAGAAAGAGCATTCCTGTCAGTCCTATGCCCGTTTGGGGGGCTCCATTCATAACAGCCCGATAACGACCGACTGCAACCGAAACCTGCCTGTCCGCATGCGGTCATGACCGATGCTGAGCTGCGGTATTGCGCTCGTTTCGAGCTCACTACGAAACTTCATCAACAGCGGCGGCGCTCCGGACGGACGCGAGTCCTATGAGGGGCGCTGCCGCAATCCATGTTTGACGAGGGATGCTCGGCGCATTCGCAACGAGGCCTTGATATCGCAGTGCGACGGTTCGGTCGCTTTCCGTGTGAGCCGGTCATCGAGGTGAGTCAGCGGTCGACGCGCCAGTGAATCCGGGGCTCGGTCGTTCGGAATCGATCGAGCGGTCACGCGCCAGGATGTCGACATGAGCATTCGGCAGAACCTGCTGGGCGAACCACCCCCGACGACTCTGCCCGAGGACGAGCGGGCCCGTGCGGCGCTGGACGCCGGGGCGGACGCGGCCGACGTGGCCCGAGCGCACCCGGCGTACTCCCTCGCCTGGGCCATCCTGGCTGAACGCGCTCTCGCTGAGGGACGTGACCTCGACGCCTACGCCTACGCGCGGGTGGGCTACCACCGCGGACTTGACGCCCTCCGCCGCCACGGCTGGAAGGGCCATGGCCCCATCCCCTGGGAGCACGAGCCGAACCGTGGCTTCCTGCGCTCTCTCGCGGCGCTGGCTCGAGCGGCCGAGGCCATCGGAGAGGCGGACGAGGCGCAGCGTTGCGCGACGTTCCTCGCCGAATCGAGCCAGACCGCGGCTCGCGAGCTCGGCGTCGGCTGATCCGGTTCGACGGCCGCGCACGGCGAAGACTCGGCGAGAGTCCCGCTGGGTCGAAGCCCACCGGCACGAGCCCACCCGGCATGAGCCAGCCGGCGTGGGCCCGTGCCGGCTCGGGCGGAAATCAGCTCTTCGGGACGAGCATCCGGAGTCTGCCCGGCGCCACCTGCCACGTGCACCGCCGCTCCGAGCCGCTCGCCACGCCGTCGGTGCGCATCGAGAAGCGCTGGCCCGCGACGCTGACACGGCGGGCGCGCACCTTCACGGGCCGGTCGTGGGCGTCGGTCTCGCGGCCCAGGAGGCGGCGGGCACGGACGAGCAGGCTGGGTGCGAAGCAGACGAGCACGTCGGCGTAACCGTCGGCGGGGTCGGCCGCCGGCGGGGACGCCGAACGGCGAGGCGGCAGGACGTTGGCGACGGTGACCTGGAGCACCGGCCGGTCGAAGTCGACGAGGACGTGGTCGTCGGCCTGCACGCGCACGTGCAAGGGCCGCGCCAGGTCCGGGAGCAGGCTTCGTCGCCCTGCCTGGGCGGTCTCCAGGTCGTCTCCAGTCCGCGCTCGACGTCGCTCCAGCTGCACGGCGTTGACCGCCACCGAGCCACGACAGTCGATGAGGAGGTCGAACCGCCGTTCGGTGCCGTGGAGCAGCGCGTGGGCCGCCTCCACCGGGTCCGGCGGGATCCCCACGCCGGTCGCGAAGTCCTTGCTGGAGCCGTCGGGGAGGAGGGCTACCAGGGTCTCGTCGAGCTCGTTGCGACGGTGGAGCGCTGACACGACGGTGTGCAGGTGGTCGTCGTCACCGATCACGACGACCGTGCGGCCGCCGCGTCGGTGCAGGGCTCCGTCAAGGTCGCCCGGCATCGCCAGCCGAGCCACCTGCACGTCGGCCTGGGCTCTGAGGGCGTCGATGGCGGCCCGCACTCTCTGCTCGTCCGAGCCGTCGGCGTCGTCCTTGATCACCACAAGCAGGGACTCCACGCCGGCACCATACCGTTCTGATCCCCTTTGGTGACTCTCCGCGAGGGTTGCGGCGGCCGAGACTGGCCCGTCGGACCCCAGCGTGTACCGCGACGCTCGCGTGGGTGTCGACCGGCTAACCTGGCCTGCGCAGGAGCCGTGGCCGCGACTCGCCGCGCGTGCCTGGGTACACGTTCGTTGAGGATGCGGTGACGGCTGGACGTCCGTCACCGGGAAGGATCCCCATGCCCGCGATTGTGCTGGTTGGCGCCCAGTGGGGTGATGAGGGCAAAGGGAAGGTCACAGACCTGCTGGGCAGCTCCATCGACTACTGCGTGCGTTACCAGGGGGGCAACAACGCCGGCCACACGGTCGTCGTCGACGGCGAGACCTACGACATGCACCTCCTTCCCTCCGGCACCCTCACCCCGGGCGTCGTCCCGGTGCTGGGCAACGGCGTGGTGATCGACCCGGCGGTCCTGCTCCACGAGATCGAGCTGCTGGAGTCCCGGGGAGTCAGCTGCTCCGACTTGCTGATCTCCGCCAACGCGCACCTGATCGCGCCCTACAACGTCACCCTCGACAAGGTGACGGAACGCTTCCTCGGCAAGAACCGCATCGGCACGACCGGCCGTGGTATCGGCCCCACGTACGCCGACAAGGTGAACCGGGTGGGCGTCCGGGTGCAGGACCTGTTCGACCCCGGCATCCTCCGGCAGAAGGTGGAGGGTGCGCTCGAGCAGAAGAACCACCTGCTGGTCAAGGTCTACAACCGCCGCGCGATCGAAGTCGACAGCATCGTCGAGGGCTTCCTCGGTTACGCCGACGCCATCCGCCCCTACGTCACCGACACGTCGGCGCTGCTCAACCGCGCGCTCGACGAGGGCAAGGTCGTCTTGCTCGAAGGCGCTCAGGGCGCCTTGCTCGACGTCGACCACGGCACGTATCCGTTCGTCACGTCGTCCAACCCCACGGCCGGTGGTGCCTGCATCGGCTCCGGCATCGGTCCGACGCGGATCGATCGGGTGATCGGCGTCCTCAAGGCCTACACCACCCGGGTGGGGTCGGGGCCGTTCCCCACGGAGCTGCACGACGGGGACGGCGACCGCCTCCGTGAGATCGGCGGCGAGTACGGCGTGACCACGGGTCGGCCCCGCCGGTGCGGGTGGCTCGACGTGGTCATCGCGCGGTACTCCAGCCGCATCAACGGCTTCACCGACTACTTCCTCACCAAGCTCGACGTCCTCTCCGGCTTCGAGCGGATCCCGGTGTGCGTGGCCTACGAGGTCGACGGCACGCGACACGACGAGATGCCGTTGACCCAGACCGAGTTCCACCACGCCAAGCCGATCTACGAGTACCTCGACGGCTGGTCGGAGGACATCTCCGGCTGCCGGACGTTCGAGGACCTGCCCAGGGCCGCACAGGCCTACGTCAAAGCGGTGGAGGAACTCATCGGCACACCCATCGCCGGGATCGGGGTCGGTCGGGGTCGGGACGCGGTCATCGTGCTGCGCGACCTGATCTGACACGCCCGCCCTCAGCGTCGCTCATCGCCCGCCCTTCCTCCGGACCGGGCCGTCTCCAGGCCAGGGCGTCGTCCAGGTTTGGGTGTGCCTCGGCCAGGGCCGCGGCGACGTCTGCACGTGGCGTCACCCCACCGTCGTAACCGGGCGCGCGCCCGATCGTTCTCACTGCGCAGGTTCGCGGTCCGGACGGGAGCGGTTCGCTCCCGGGCGGGAGGGCGTTCATGGACTCGCTGCGTCGCGCGCTCGGCATCGTCGTCGGAGCCGGTGTCGGGGCCAGCTGTCTGGTGGTGGCGACGGCCGGGTCGGCGCCAGCCCGGATCCCCGTCAGCCAGGCGTCGGCGAGTGCCGGTGACCCTCGCGGGCGAGCAGGTAGGGACCGGGGCCTACACGGCGACGCACGACGGCGCCGAGGAACGGACCTCCGGGCGGAACACGCCGGTTCTTCCCCTCCTCGACCATCAGGTCGGGGTCGTGGGTGGTGTGCTCGGCCAGGACGCCACTGCCAGTGGCGACGGCACCTCAGCCGCGTGCGCCGGTCTCGTGGGTCGCGACGGGATGGTTCGGGTCGGTCCGGCCGGCAGCTGTCTCGTCGAGCCCGGCGGCCGGATCGAGGTCTCCCTCGGCTCGCTCGACCAGCTCGGGCTCGGCGACGTCCTCTCGTCCGCGGGACCGCTGGAGCTGCCCGACCTGCCGGGGCCGCTCGAGCTGCCGGAGCTCGAGCTTCGTGTGGAGGGTCGGGCGGTGACCGCGACGTGCCGGGCCACCCCCCACGACATCACCGGCTCGGCCAGCGTGGTCGACGCCTCGGTCGTCGCGGTCGTCGCCGGGCAACGACTCGACGTCGCGACGATCACACCGGAGGGGGTTCGGCTCGGGCTGCTCGACGTCTTGGACCAGCTCGCCGAGCTGCCGGAGATCCCCGGGCTCGGTGACGTGCTGAGTCAGCTGCTCGAGCAGCTTCCCACCGATCAGCTGCCGACCGGTGACCTGCTGACGGTAGCGACGGACGAACGCGTCCGCGAGGCGGGCGGGTTGCGGGTCACCGCCCTGCGGGTGGGCGTCGTCCCCGACCAGCTCGCCGACATCACGGTCGGCACGGTCTCCTGCGGTCCGAACCGGGCGGTGGTTCGCCGCACCCCACCCAGTCCGACGCCGACGGCGGCGCCGACGCCGACGGTCGCGCCGACCCTCGTCCCGACGGCGGTCCCCGCCGGGCTCGCCGCGCCGCCGCCGGGAATGGCAGCGACGCGACCGACGGCAGTCGAGCGCCCGACGGTCGGCCTGGCGCTGATGGCGCTCGCCGGCGTGGTCCTCGGCGTCCTGCTCCACCGGCGGCGCCGTCGTGTCTGAGCGCCGTCTCGCCGGCGTCCTCCTCGGCGTTGGTCTCTTCGCGGCGCTCGTGGTCTGGGGACCAATGGCCGAGGAGGAGCCGACAGCTGCCCGGTCTCCCGCGGCGTCCGCCCGCGGCATGCTCGAACCGAGGCTGAGGCCGGCACCGCCGCAACGCTTGGCCATCCCCCGCCTCGGGGTCCGGGCGCAGGTCGTGGCGGTCGACGTCGGTCCCGATCGGACGATGCGGCCTCCCCGCCGACCCGACGTCGTCGGGTGGTGGTCCGGTGGTGCCGCGCCCGGTGCCGCGCGAGGGCGGACGGTGGTCGCCGGCCACACCGTGCACACCGGTGGCGGTGCCTTCGACCACGTGTCGCGGCTGCGGCGAGGTGACCGGATCGACGTTCGAACGTCAAGCGGCGTCCTGCGCTACACCGTCGAACGCGTCCAGACCTTTCACAAGGACGCCCTCGCCGACGCCGCGGAGCGGCTCTTCGCCCGAGACGGGCCGCCGCGGCTCGTCCTGGTCAGCTGCGACGACTGGGACGGACGGAGGTACCTCTCCAACGTCGTCGTGGTCGCCGCGCCGGTACGCGCGGTGCCGACGCGGGAAAGGCTGAATCGGTGAGCAGTGACGAACGACCCCTCGTCGTGGTCGACGGCGCGAACGTCGTCGGCTCGGTGCCGGACGGCTGGTGGCGGGACCGGGAGGCCGCGATCCGACGTCTGCGGGAAGCGCTGGGCCCGGTGGCGGTCGCGGGGATCGGGGACGAGGTCGAGCCACCCGTCGACGTGACCCTCGTCGTCGAGGGAGCGGCGCGCGGCGTGGAGAGCACGCCGAATGTTCGGGTTGTCTCGGCCGCTGGAGCGGCCGACGACACGATCGTCGACCTCGTCGCCCAGGCGGACCCCCGCCGGCGCCGGGTCGTGGTCACCGCTGATCGGGAGCTGCGGGAACGTGTCGAGGCGCTGGGCGCGGAGGTGGTCGGCCCGCGTGCCGTGTACCCGCCGCCGCACCCGCCGCCGTCGTGACGTCCGTCGCCCGTGTCGACGGCGGGGTCGGCGATCGACGCGATCACGGCGTCGTTAGGGTCGGGTGCCATGGACGTGCTCGTCGTGGGCGCCGGTGGTCGGGAACACGCCCTGGTCCGTGCGCTGGCGGATGACCCGACGGTCGAGGTCGTGCACGCGGCACCGGGCAACCCGGGTATCGCCGAGCTCGCGGAGATCCACGCGGTCGAGGCGACCGACGGTGCGGCGGTCGCGGACCTGGCGCGGAAGCTCCAGGTCGACCTAGTGGTGATCGGACCCGAGGCCCCGCTCGTCGCGGGAGTCGCCGACGCCGTGCGGGAGTGCGGCATCCCCTGCTTCGGGCCGTCGGCGGAGGCCGCGCGGATCGAAGGATCGAAGGCGTTCGCCAAGGAGGTCATGGCGGCCGCCGGGGTGCCCACCGCGGCGGCGCGGGTCTGTGAGGACCCCACCCAGGTCGCCGCCGCGTTGGACGAGTTCGGCTCACCATACGTCGTGAAGAACGACGGGCTCGCGGCAGGCAAGGGGGTCGTCGTCACCACCGACCGCGAGGCCGCGCTGGCGCATGCCGCCGCGTGCGGGCGGGTGGTGGTCGAGGAGTACCTCGACGGACCGGAGGTGTCGCTGTTCGGTGTCACCGACGGTACGACGGTCGTCCCGCTCGTACCCGCACAGGACTTCAAGCGCGTCGGCGACGGTGACACCGGCCCCAACACCGGGGGGATGGGGGCGTACGCGCCGCTGCCGTGGGCTCCCGCCGACCTCGCCGATGAGGTCGTCGCGCGCATCCTGCAACCCACCGTCGACGAGCTCCGCCGCCGGGGCACGCCCTTCGCCGGACTCCTCTACGCCGGGCTGGCCCTCACCTCGCGCGGGGTGCGCGTGGTGGAGTTCAACGCCCGCTTCGGTGACCCGGAGACCCAGTCGGTATTGACGTTGCTGCGCTCGCCCGTGGGCGGTCTCCTCCACGCCGCCGCGACCGGAGGGCTCGCCGGTGCCGAACCGCCGCGCTGGGATCCCGGTGCGGCTGTCACGGTCGTCGTGGCCGCCGAGGGCTACCCCGGCACGCCTCGCCGCGGCGACCTCGTCGAGGGACTGGACGAGCTCGCGGCTCTGGAGGGCGTCCGGGTCTTCCACGCGGGGACGGCCGTCGACTCGGACGGTCGGCTCGTGACGGCAGGCGGACGCGTCCTCGCGGTCACGGCCACGGGCCCGGATGTGGCCGCCGCCCGGGTGCGGGCCTACGACGCGGTGGGGCGGATTCGCATCGAGGGCGCCCACTACCGGCGGGACATCGCCGCGAAGGCAGCGGGCCAGTCGGCCTGAATCGCCCGACGCAGACCTGACGGCGAGGTGGGGTCGACCGCTGCGACCGGCTCGCCCCTGGCCCGGCCCAGCCCGGTCACGGGTGGCCGATCAGGTCTGGTACGTCAGGCAGTCGACGACGTGGTCCTGCTGGTAGCCGACGACGATGCCGGGCGCCTGGCACTCCAGCGAGACGTTGTGCACGCAGTCCACCATCCGGCAGGCGCCCACGTGTCCGAGGTTCTCCGGGTCGCCACCTTTCATGTCGGTGTCGAAGAACGTCTCGCAGCGAGCGCCGTCCGTGTTGCCTACCGTGATCGCGAGCGCGTGGCACTCCCGCTGCCGGTTGTAGGCGCAGCTTTCGACGGTGCAGCTGTCGATGACGGGCATCTGCATGGTGTCCCCGTTTCGCGACGAGCGGTGGCCCGTTCCCCTTCGCGCAGGCTACGTCGTGGCTGTGCGGGATTGGGTGAATTTCGGGTGATCCGTTCGCGCCGGGTGTCGGCGAGGGGGCGGGATAGGTTCCCGTCGTGCTCACCATCCGGTCGCTGGTCGCCGACGAGGCGCTCGAGCTGCGGGTCCTCGCCGCCGGTCGCCCCGGGGCGCTGGACGCGGACGTGGTCTGGGTGCACAACACCGAGCTCCTCGACCCGTCGCCCTACCTCCGGCAGCGCGAGCTGGTGCTCACCAACGGGCTGTGGCACGAGGGCGCCGAGTCCTCCGCCACGTTCGTCGCCAACGTGGTACGGGCGGGTGGTGCCGGGATCGTCTTCGGGCTCCGCGAGCAGGCTCCGACCACGCCACCGGATCTGATCGCCGCCTGCCGGGACGCCGAGCTGCCGCTCCTGGAGATCTCCGCGACCGTGCCGTTCACCGCGGTGTCGCGGGCCGTCGCGACCGTGTACGCGGAGCGACGTCAGCGCGCCTTGCTTCGGACAGTGCGCCGGGGTGACGCGCTCGCTGAGGCGATCTCGGTCGGCTCGGGGGCCGCCGGGGTGCTGCGTGTGCTGCGACGGGACCACGACCTGCCGCTGGCGGTGGTGGACCGGACGGGTCGGCTGCTGGGCGCCGAGGGTGTCCCGCTGCCCGGCCCGCACCTGGACGGCCCGGCCCTCCCGGGCGGGAATCATCACGCGCTGCTCGTCCGAGGTCGTCACGGCTCCTCAGCGAACCAGGGACCCCGGGGATGCGGCGATGGTGGATCACCCAGTGTTCGACGACCTCGGTGGGAGATTCCTCCAAAGGCTCCAAAGGGGAGCGCAGGGCCAGCCGGACGAGAACCGACTGACCCTGCGCCGTCCCTGGACGGAACCGGACGAACTGACCGTCGGCTGGCCAGCCAGAGCTGGTTCGGTCAGACCCGGCCGGTCTTGGCGTTGAACTCGTCCCGCCAGGCGATCCACTGGCGGAGCGTCGTCAGGTCGTAGTCGGGTCCGGACACGCCCACGGTGAACTGGGTGATCCCGACGGCGACGAACTCCTCCGCTTGGGTGGGTGGGCCGTCCACACCGATCGAGCGCTCGATCTCGTTGGGGTCGCGTCCGATCTCCTGGCACCACCGGTCGAGGACGGCGCACTTGTGGCGGGCGGTCTCGACGTCGCCGAAGCCGTGCCAGATGTGCGCGTACTGGGCTGCATAACGGAGCGTGCGCCGCTCGCCACCACCCCCGATGAGGATCGGGATCTGGCGAGTGGGCGGCGGGTTCAGCCGCTCCCACCGACGCACGATGCGCGGAAGCGCGGCCTCGAGCGCGTCCAACCGCGTGCCGGGTGTGCCGAACTCGTAGCCGTACTCGGTGTAGTCACGCTCGAACCAGCCCGCCCCGATGCCCAGGATGAGCCGGCCGCCGCTCATGTGGTCGACCGTGCGGGCCATGTCGGCGAGCAAGTCGGGGTTGCGGTAGCTGTTGCAGGTGACGAGCGCGCCGATCTCCACTCGGGACGTCTGCTCCGCCCAGGCGCCGAGCATCGTCCAGCACTCGAAGTGCTTGCCGTCCGGGTCGCCGTAGAGCGGGAAGAAGTGGTCCCAGTTGTAGATGATGTCGACGCCGGCCTCCTCGGCGCGGGCCACGGTGTCCCGGATCTGGGCGTAGTCGGCGTGCTGGGGCTGGAGCTGCACAGCCACCCTGACAGGTTTGGTCATATTCACCCAGCCTACGAGGGACCTCTCCGCCGGTCCGGCGCGCCGGAGCGCCGCGTGGTGGAGTCTTTGCCGACGGGTCTGGACCGCCGAGCGGTGGCCCGGTCCAGACGAGCGTGGGCCCAGCGCGAAAGAATGCGGGTGTGGCAGCGCCCTCGATTCCCAACGTCCTCGCCTCCCGGTACGCCTCCGCGGAGCTGGTCCGGCTGTGGTCGCCGGCGCACAAGGTCGTCCTCGAACGGCGGCTGTGGATCGCGGTGCTCCGCGCTCAGCGTGACCTCGGCGTCGAGGTGCCCGACGAGGTGCTCGAGGCGTACGAGCGGGTCGTCGAGAACGTCGACCTCGACTCGATCCGAGCCCGCGAGAAGGTCACCCGTCACGACGTGAAGGCCCGCATCGAGGAGTTCGTGGCGCTCGCGGGGCACGAGCACATCCACAAGGGGATGACCAGTCGGGACCTGACCGAGAACGTCGAGCAGCTGCAGATCCGGGCGTCGCTGGAGCTGATCCGCGACCGGGTCGTCGCCACCCTGGCACGACTGGCCGCGCGGGCCACCGAGTACGCCGACCTGGTCATGGTCGGCCGCAGTCACAACGTCCCCGCCCAGGCCACCACGCTGGGCAAGCGCTTCGCCACGGCGGCGGAGGAGCTGCTCGTCGCGTTCGAGCGGCTGGAGGACCTGATCGCGCGGTACCCGCTGCGCGGCATCAAGGGTCCCGTCGGGACGGCCCAGGACCAGCTCGACCTGCTCGACGGCGACGCGGGCAAGCTGGCCGAGTTGGAGCGTCGCGTCGCGGAGCACCTGGGCTTCGAGCGAGTGCTCACCAGCGTGGGTCAGGTCTACCCACGCTCCCTCGACTTCGACGTCCTCTCCGCGCTCGTCCAGGCGGCGGCAGCGCCGTCCAGCCTCGCCACGACGATCCGGTTGATGGCCGGCCAGGAGCTGGTCACCGAGGGCTTCCAGCCTGGCCAGGTCGGTTCCTCGGCCATGCCGCACAAGATGAACACCCGGTCGTGTGAACGGGTCAACGGGCTGGCGGTCGTCCTGCGCGGCTATCTGTCGATGGTGGGGGAGCTCGCTGGCGACCAGTGGAACGAGGGCGACGTCTCCTGCTCGGTCGTCCGCCGGGTGGCGTTGCCGGACGCGTTCTTCGCGGCGGACGGGCTGTTCCAAACGTTCCTCACCGTGCTGGGCGAGTTCGGAGCCTTCCCGGCCGTCGTACGACGGGAGCTCGACCGCTACCTGCCGTTCCTGGCGACGACGAAGATCCTCCTGGCGGCCGTGCGGCGCGGCGTCGGCCGGGAGACCGCGCACGAGGTCATCAAGGAGCACGCGGTCGCCGTGGCGCTGGCCATGCGGGAGAAGGGGGCCGACCAGAACGACCTGCTCGACCGGCTCGCCTCCGACGATCGTCTCGGGCTGTCGCGGGACGAGCTCGCGGCGCTCCTCGACGAGCCGCTGGCGTTCACCGGCGCCGCGTCGGCGCAGGTCGCCACCGTCGTGCGGCGCGTCGAGGAGGTCGTGCGGCGCTATCCGGACGCCGCGGCGTACGAGCCTGGCGCGATCTTGTAGCGGGCGCGATCAGGGTGCGGACACCCTCTCCTGTGGTGGGCGGACTGGTCGCGCTGGTCCTCCTCGCGGTGTCCGCTGGGCTGGGCCTCCTCCTCGGGAGCGGTCTCGGGGACGGGCGTTGGATCGGGCTCGCGCTCGGTGCGCTCGTCGGAGGAGTGCCGGGTGGCGTCTTCGGCTGGGCGGTGGCGCGGTGGGAGCCGTACGACGTGCGTCGCGGTCGAGGGCTGCTCGCCGTCGCGGTCGACGTGACCTGGAGTCTGCCGAACACGTGGGCTGGCGCGGTCTTCCTCGCCGTCAACCTGCTGCTCGGCAACCGCGTCGAGCCGGACCTCACCCGGCACAGCGGCGCCGTGCACTTGGTCAACGGTGTGTTTCCGCCGATCGGGGGCGTGCGGTACGTCACCACGATCGGCACCGTCATCGCCGGTGTCGCGCCAGCCGTCCACCGGCACGAGCACGGGCACATCCTCCAGGCGCGGTTGTTCGGCCCGCTCTACCTCCCCCTCGTGGTGTCGCACTACGTGGTCGCCACCGTGGTGCCGTACTGGTGGCTCTACCACGACCACGGCCGGTACCCGATCACCGACCTCGGCAGCTACCTCACGCGCGGGGTCTACCACCACGTGTGGCACGAGGAGTGGTGCTACCGCCGCTACGGGCCGCCTCGCTGACCGGTTCCCGGCAGGTCTGCGGTCGACAGGTGACGCCGGGCGCCCAGGCCACGACGATGGGGACATGACGCGACGGCCCAACGTTGTCCTCATCGTTTCCGACGACCACGGTTACGCCGATCGCGGCGTGCTGGGGATCGACACCCGCGTGCGCACGCCCGCGCTCGACCGGTTGGCGGCCGAGGGGATCACGTGCACCCAGGCGTACGTCACCGCGCCGATCTGCAGCCCGTCTCGGGCGGGCCTGATCGCCGGCCAGTACCAACAGCGGTGGGGCGCCCAGTGGTTCGACAGCAGCTCCTTTCCCGACCACCTGCCGTCGCTCGCCGAGCGGTTCGCCGATCTGGGGTACGCGACCGGCTACCTCGGCAAGGTCCACTACGGTCGGGAGCGCAAGGGGGACCGCGCGTGCCCTCCCCACCATGGCTTCGCCGAAAGCTTCTACGGTCTGGCCGGCCAGCAGATGGGCCGGCTGCACTACCTTCGGCACTCCCGGGCCGCCGTGGAGGCGTACGGCCCGGAGGCGTCCTGGCGCATGGCGGTGCAACCGATGCTTGACGGTGACGAGGAGGTCGAGCTCGAAGGTTTCCTCACCGAGGAGCTAGGCAGGCGAGCTCGAGACTTCGTCGCGCGGCACGAGAGCGAACCGTTCTTCCTCATGCTCGCGTTCAACGCCGTCCACAACTTCTGCTTCCAGCTGCCGGACGACGAGCTCGAGCGGCGAGGGTTGGCCGAGTACGACGACTGGGACCCGAGCGTCTCCAGCTACGTCGACTGGTACGACGGCGCGATCTTCCCCAACCTGCCGAACGGCCGCGACTACTACCTCGCCCAGCTGGAGCTCATGGACGCCCAGATCGGGCTGCTCCTCGAGGAGCTGGACCGTCGTGGCCTCGCCGACGACACGGTGGTCGTCTACACCACCGACAACGGCGGCTCCACGTGCAACTTCGGTGTCAATACACCCTTGCGTGGGACGAAGTACACCTTGTGGGAAGGTGGCATCAGGGTGCCGTTCCTCGTGCGCTGGACCGGCGGTGGGATCGTCGGCGGTCGCGCGTACGACGGGCTCACCAGCACCCTCGACCTGTACCCGACGCTGCTGTCCGCGGCGGGCGCCGACCCCGAGGCGTGGGCGCACTGCGACGGCATGGACCAGCTGTCGGCCCTGCGCGCCGCCTCGAACGGTGCGGCCTCGACCAGAGGACTCGGCCACCGGGCGCTGCACTGGGACTGCGGCTTCCAGTGGGCCGTCCGTGAGGGGGACCGGAAGCTGCACGTCGCCGAGGCCGGCCAGCATGCCGAGGCGCTGCGCCGGACCGAGCACACGGACATCGGCGTGGGGGTGCGGCTCACCAACCTGGCGGACGACATCGCCGAGTCGCGTGACCTCGCCGCGGAGCACCCGGACGTCGTGGAGCGCCTGACCGCCCTCCACGAGGCGTGGCGCGCGGAGGTCGGCCTGACGGCGGCGACAGAGGCGAGGTCGGCACGGAGCTGAGTCGACGCGAGGCCGGGTCGACGTGCGGCTGAGTCGGCGCGCGGCTCAGCCGAGCAGCGCGGTGATGGCCCGGATCGACTCCGATGTGCTCGTGTGCAGGACTCCGATCATCCCGACCTCGTTCGCGCCCTCGACAGAGATCGGGGTGTCGTCCAGGAACACCACCTCGTGCGGCTCGACGCCGAGCAGGTCGCAGGTCAACCTGTAGACCCTGGGATCTGGCTTCTCCAAGCCGACCTCGTGCGAGTACACGATGGGGTCGAAGAGCGCCGAGAACCCGTACCGTGCCTCCTCCTGCTCGCGCGCGCCGGGACCCGAGTTGCTCAGGATGGCCGTCGCGTACCGCGGGCGCAGGCTGACGGCGAAGGACATGAGCTCCTGGTCCAGCTCCCCGCAGTACCAGTCCCAGAGGTCGCGCATGAACTCGTCGGCCTGCCTCTCGGACAGCCCCAGGGCGTCGACCCAGTACTGGCGATAGGCACGTTCCGGCACCGGAAGACTCAGCGCAGCGGAAGCCTTGCGGTCGACCTGGTCGGCGGCGGCTTCGAACTCCTCGTCGGTCATGCCGAGACGGGCTTTCCATCGGGACACGAGCGCGTCCGGCGTGTCGACGCGCTCCAGCACACCGCCGATGTCGAAAACGACCGCCTTGATCGTCGTGCGTCCCACCATGACCCGATCCTGGCGGTGCCGAGGGAGGAGTCAAGCGCGTCCCCCGCTGCGGCGAGGCACGTCACGGTGCGCTGGGAGCGAACTCGCCACCGCGGAGAGGTCGATGTCGACAGGATGGCGACCATGCCGTACGCGCGTGTCGCTGTCCTCTCCGACATCCACGGCGTCCTCCCGGCGTTGGAGGCCGTGCTCGCCGAGCCCGACGTCCGCGGCGCTGATCGGATCGTGGTCACCGGTGACATCGCCGCCGGGCCACAGCCGGTCGAGGTGCTCGACCGGCTGGCCGAGCTCGGCGACCGGGTGATCTGGGTGCGGGGCAACGCCGATCGGGAGATGGTGGAGTTCCTGCGGACCGGTCACCTCCCGACGCCGGACCCGATCGCGGGTTGGGCCGCCCAGCAGCTGCGGCCCGAGCAGGTGGCGTTCCTCGATGGCCTCCCCACGTCGGTGACGGTGGAGGTCGGAGACCTCGGGTCGGTGCTGTTCTGCCACGCGACACCCCGGAACGACGAGGAGGTCGTCCTCGTCGACTCCCGCCTGGACCGGTGGGCGGAGGTCTACGCCGACCTGGATCCCGGGATCGGCACGGTCGTGTGCGGCCACACGCACATGCCGTTCGTCCGGCTGGCTCACGGGCGGCTCGTGGTCAACCCGGGCAGCGTCGGCATGCCCTACGGCCGGCCCGGCGCCCACTGGGCACTGCTGGGTGCCGGGGTGACGCTGCGGCGCACCACGTTCGACGTCGACGCCGCGTGCGCCCGGATCGCCGCGGAGTCGACGTACCCGGAGGCGGCGGACTGGGCCGACTACTTCGTCCGAGCCCGGGCCACCGACGCCGAGGCGCTCGAGGTGTTCGGCCCCCGGGACGGGCGGACCTGACCAGCCCCGCGCTTCCGACGCCCACGAGGCGCTCTGCGAGGATCGAGGCATGAGCGAGCCGTCGTTCGGACTACCCCACGTCTACTCCGGCAAGGTCCGCGACATCTTCGAAGACGGAGACGACCTGATCCTGGTCGCGTCCGACCGGATCTCGGTCTACGACGTGGTCCTGCCGACGCCGATCCCCGACAAGGGCCGCATCCTGACCGCGCTGTCGCTGTGGTGGTTCGAGCGGCTGGCGGATCTCGTGCCCAACCACGTGATCTCCAGCACCGACGTCCCGGAGCCGTTCCGTGGCCGGGCGATCCGCTGCCGGCGGCTGTCCATGCTGCCCGTCGAGTGCATCGCGCGGGGTTACCTCACCGGCTCCGGGCTGGCGGAGTACACCCGAACCGGCCGCATCCGGGACGTCGCGCTGCCCCCGGGCCTCGTCGAGGGCTCGCGGTTGCCCGAACCGGTCTTCACCCCCACGAGCAAAGCGACGACGGGCGAGCACGACGCGCCGATGACGTTCGCGAAGGTCGCCGCCACGGTGGGTGAGGAGACGGCGGAGGAGCTCCGCCGCATCACGCTGGAGATCTACCGGCGCGGCTCCGAGATCGCCGCCGAGCGAGGCATTCTCATCGCGGACACCAAGGTCGAGCTGGGGCGGACCGCCGACGGCACGCTCATGCTCGCCGACGAGGTCCTCACGCCCGACTCGTCCCGGTTCTGGCCGGCCGACGCCTGGCAGCCGGGACGGCCCCAGTACGCGTTCGACAAGCAGTACGTCCGGGACTGGGTGGCCTCGACCGGATGGGACCGCCGCCCGCCAGGCCCGGAGCTGCCGGACGAGGTGGTCGAGGCCACCCGGCAGCGGTACATCGAGGTGTACGAGCGGCTCACCGGTGACCGCTGGCGTTGAGCCTGACCCGTGCTCGCTAGTGTTGACGCAGCTTCGTGGGAGGAGTGTGCGACCGTGGCGGTGGTCGTCGTCGACGTCATGCCGAAACGAGAGATCCTCGACCCCCAGGGCCAGGCGGTCGCCGGCGCCCTTGGTCGGCTCGGTTTCGACGGCATCTCCGACGTCCGGCAGGGCAAGCGGTTCGAGCTCTATGTCGAGGGTGAGGTCACCGAGGAGCGCCTCGCCGAGATTCGCCGAGCCGCCGAGAAGCTGCTGGCCAACACCGTGATCGAGGACTTCCGCGTGCGCGTGGAGACGCCGGAGTCCCACACCTGACCGACCGGATGAGCGGATGCGTATCGGAGTAGTGACGTTCCCCGGCTCCCTCGACGACCAGGACGCCGCACGGGCGGTCCGGGTGGCCGGAGGGGAGGCCGTGGCGTTGTGGCACGCCGACACCGACCTGCGTGGTGTCGACGCGGTGGTCCTGCCCGGAGGCTTCTCCTACGGGGACTACCTGCGGTGCGGCGCGATCGCCCGGTTCGCCCCGATCATGGAGAGCGTCATCGACGCGGCCAAGGGCGGGCTGCCGGTCCTCGGGATCTGCAACGGCTTCCAGGTGCTGTGCGAGTCGCACCTGCTGCCTGGCGCACTGGTGCGCAACGACCGCCGCAAGTTCATCTGCCGCGACCAGCGTCTCCGTGTCGAGAACACCGCCACCGCTTGGACCTCGACCTACACCACCGGGCAGGAGATCGTCATCCCGATCAAGAACGGCGAGGGTCGCTACGTCGCGGATGACGCGACGCTCGACCGGCTGGAGGGCGAGGGGCGGGTCGTCGTCCGCTACGTCGGCGAGAACCCGAACGGCTCCTACCGCGACATCGCCGGGATCTGCAACGAGGCCGGCAACGTGGTCGGCCTGATGCCCCACCCGGAGCACGCGGTGGACCTCCTGTGCGGCCCGACGACCGACGGGCTCGGGTTCTTCACCTCCGTCCTGCGGCGGCTGGTGCACCAGACCGCCTGACGCCCGCCCGCTCGCCCACGCGTGCCGTCCTCCGTCGGCGCTACTGCTCCAGCGCGGCGTTGCCGACCCGCTCGGCCTCGGCGAGTCCCTCCGCGACCGGACGGCGACCGAGGAAGATCTCCTTCAGGATCGGGTCCATCGCGGTCGCACCCGCGTTGACCCGCGGTCCCACCGGCGCCGGGAACGTCTCACCGGACGCGGACTGCAGGAACGCCTCCAGATCCACGCCCTGCTTGGTCCAGTAGTCGACGTACGCCTGCTCCACCGACGTCACGCCGGGGAACGCGTAGCCGCCTTCCGCGATCGGCCGCTGGCCCTCGGCCGAGCCGAGCCACCGCAGCACCTCGAGTGTCTCCTCACGGTGCTTGGTCGCCGACGACGCGACCGCCGCGACGCCGTGGACGACACCGATCCGACCCTTCGGGCCCTCGAGCATGGGCGCCACGCCCCACTCGAAGTCGGCCTGCTCCTGGATGGTCTTCAGGTGGTACGGGCCCGACTGAAACAGTGCCATCCGTCCCTGCACGAACAGGTCGCGGGTCCGGTCACCGTTGTTGACCGTGTCGGCCGCCGGCGGCGCCACGTGGTGCTCGTTGATGAGGTCGACGACGTACTCGATGGCCGCCACCGTCTCGGGGCGGTCGAGGTCGAAGGCGTCGCCGTCCTGCCAGATGCCGCCGTTGGAGCCGACGAAGTTCCAGTAGATGCCTTGCGGGTCCAGGGCGGCGTTGAAGCCGTACTGCTGGATCTTGGTGGGGTCGAACCCCGGCTCGTCGGCTCGCTTGCCGGCGGCGTCCATGGTGAGCTTCTTCGCGGCCGGAAGGAACGTGTCCTTGGCCGGGTCCGGGTCCCAGTGCAGCGTGGTGGGATCGATGTCAGCCTCCTCCAGCAGCTTCTTGTTGTAGAAGAGCGCGATCGAGTCCCACAGCTGCGGGACGCCCCACAGCTTGCCGTTGCGGGTGTAGAGCTCCACGACCGACTGTTTCCAGTCCTTCTGTTGGTCGCCGAGCTCGGCGCCGACATCGATCAGGGCACCGCTGTCGGCGTAGATGCCGAAGTTGGAGGTGTTGGTCCAGAAGATGTCGGCCACCGTCCCGCTGGAGATGTCCGCGGGGAGCTTGGTCCAGTAGTCGGCCCACGGAACCAGCTGGATCTGGACGTCGATGTCGGGGTGTTCCTTCTCGAACGCTGCGAAGGACTTCTCGTACGCCTTCGCCACCTGCTCGTCCCAGAGCCGGAAGGTGACGACGGTCCTGCCGGAGTCGGCGCTGTCGTCACTGGAGTCGCCTACCGCGCAGGCGGTGGCCGCCAGGGCCACGACGGCGGTGGTGGCGAGTAGACGTCGGGCATGACCCACGGTGGTGTCCCCTTCTTCTTCGTCGTTTCCGGTGCTCACTATCGCAGGCCAGTGAGCGAGATGGAGCGCACGACGTGGCGTTGGAAGATCAGGAAGACGACGACCAGTGGCGCCATCGCCACCGTGGTCGCGGCGGTCACGAGCGTCCAGTTGCTGGAGTACTGACTCTGGAGGTTGGCGGTGGCCACGGTGAGCACCCGCCACTTCTCGCTGCTGGTGATGATGAGCGGCCACAGGAAGTTGTTCCAGTGCGTGACCACTGTGATGATCGAGAGCGTGGCGAGGATGGGCCGGCTCATCGGGACGACGATGTACCAGAGAGTCCGGAGGGTCCCCGCTCCATCGATAGTGGCAGCGTTGAGGATGTCGGCGGGGATGCCTCGGAAGTACTCGCGCAGCAGGTAGATGGCGTACGGCGAGCCGAACAGGTACGGCAGCACGATGCCCCAGAACGTGTCCCGGAGGCCGACCGTCGTCATCATCGTGTAGAGCGGCACCAGCGTGACGACCTGCGGCACCATCAACGTCGCGAGGTAGGCCCAGAAGAGCAGGTCACGTCCGGGGAAGCGGAGACGGGCGAAGGCGTAGGCGGCGAGCACCGAGCAGGTGATCTGCCCGACGAGCACGACGATGACCACCTGCGCGGTGATGGCGAGCGGCGGGATGAAGGAGTACCGGCCGCTGAACAACGCCACGTAGTTGTCGAAGGTCACCGGCCACGGTGGCGCCAGCGCGCCTTCCCTGGCGAACTGGACGGGCGTCTTGAGTGATGTCGCCAGACTCAGCGCGTACGGTCCGAGGGTGAGCAGCGCGCCCGCGACCAGGACCGCGTACGTCGCGAGGTCAGCGGCGTAGCGTCGTGGGCTCCGCCGTTCCCGCGACTCCCGTCGGGTCGGAGTCGCCGTCGTGCGCGCGCTGCCCACCCTCTCCCGGGTGGACCGCTCGCCGGTGGACCGCTTCCCGGTGGACCCCTTGTCGGTGGACCCCTTGTCGGTGGACGTGGTCATCGGCACCTCACGACAGGTCGTAGGTGATCCGGCGCCGGAAGTAGATCTGCTGCAGGAGCGTGACGGCCACCAGCAGCGCGAACAGCACGACGGCGAGCGCGGCCGCTCGGCCGAGCCGGAACGCCTCGAACGCCTCGTGGTAGATGCGGGCGGCGATCACATCGGTGCGTCCGGCCGGACCGCCCTGCGTCATCGCGTACACCGTGTCGAAGACCTGGAAGCTCGAGATCACCCCCGTGATGAGGACGAAGGACGTCGTCGGCCGCAGCAGGGGGAGCGTGATGCGCCAGAACACCTGGCGGTCGCTCGCGCCGTCGATCCGGGCGGCCTCGTACAGCTGCTGGGGGATCGACCGCAGCCCGGCGAGGAAGAACAACGCCACGTAGCCGACCTGTGACCACACGGCCACCGCGGCGACGGAGGGCAGGGCCAACGTCGTGCTCGTGAGCCACTCGATGCGGTGTCCGATCAAGGCGTTGAGGGCGCCCTCGGAGGGATCGAACATCCACCGCCAGACCACTCCGAGCGCCAGTGGCGCGCAGATCCACGGGATGACGTAGATGACCTGGAAGACGCTCGACCCAGGCAGTCCGCGGTCGAGCAGCAGGGCCATGAGCAGCCCGAGCGCCGTCTGGGTGGGGATGACGAGCAGGACGAAGGTCGCCGTGACGAGGACCGAGTTGCCGACCGCGGGGTCGGTGAGGATCGAGCTGAAGTTGTCGAGGCCCACGAACCGGGACGGGGTGATCAAGTCCCACTGCCGCAGGCTCAAGGCGAGGACGACGAACACCGGAAGGACGAGGAACACCCCGACACCGACGAGGCTCGGTGCGAGCAGCAGGTAGGCGGTGCGCGTCTCTCGCCACGTCAGCGTGCTCCTGCGTGACGCGTTGCGGCTGATCGTTCGCCTCACGCCTCACCTGCCTCGTCTTTCGTGGTTCGCCCGGTGTTCAACGTACCGGTTGGTCACCACCCCTCGATCACGATGTCGGGGCCTTCGCCCGCGTCGAAACGAGGCCTGACGACGAGGGGCGACCTCGGCGGTCGGTACCGTTGCGGTGTCGCATCCTCGACACCCGTGTGCCGCGTCCGGACAGGAGCCGTCTCGGTGACCGTCGACACCGTCAAGTACGCAGCGGAGACGCCCGATCTCGAGCAGCCCTACGCCGAGCTCGGCTTGAAGGCCGAGGAGTACGCCCGGATTCGGGAGATTCTCGGCCGCCGCCCCACCAGCTGTGAGCTGGCCATGTACTCCGTCATGTGGAGCGAGCACTGCTCGTACAAGTCGAGCAAGGCTCACCTCCGCGTCTTCGCCGACCTGCCGACCCACACCCACCGGGGTCGGCTGCTCGCGGGAATCGGGGAGAACGCCGGGGTCGTCGACATCGGGGACGGGTACGCCGTCACGTTCAAGATCGAGTCACACAACCACCCCAGCTTCGTCGAGCCCTACCAGGGCGCGGCGACCGGTGTGGGCGGGATCGTCCGGGACGTCCTGGCCATGGGCGCCCGGCCGGTCGCGGTGATGGACTCCCTGCGGTTCGGGCCGGCGGACGCTGCTGACACCAAGCGGGTACTGCCCGGCGTCGTGGCTGGCATCGGGGGATACGGCAACTGTCTCGGGCTGCCCAACATCGGCGGCGAGGTGGTCTTCGACCGCTCCTATGCCGGCAACCCGCTGGTCAACGCCTTGTGCGTCGGCGTGCTGCGGCACGAGGACCTGCACCTTGCCAAGGCGTCCGGCGTCGGGAACCAGCTGATCCTCTACGGCGCCAAGACCGGAGGCGACGGCATCGGCGGGGTGTCGGTGCTGGCGAGCGAGACGTTCGACGAGGACGCCGAGGGTGACGGCGGCCCGTCGAAGCGGCCGTCGGTGCAAGTCGGCGATCCCTTCATGGAGAAGCTCCTGATCGAGTGCACGCTGGAGCTCTTCGCCGCCGGCGTGGTCGTCGGTATCCAGGACCTCGGTGGCGCCGGCCTGTCCTGCGCGACGTCGGAGCTGGCGTCCGCGGGCGAGGGTGGCATGCGGATCTGGTTGGACCGCGTGCCGTTGCGGGACTCCTCGCTCGCGCCCGAGGAGATCCTCATGAGCGAGTCCCAGGAGCGCATGATGGCGATCGTGGAACCCGCGAACGTCGAGCGGTTCCTCGCCATCTGCGCCAAGTGGGACGTGCCCGCGACGGTCATCGGAGAGGTCGACGACTCGGGGCGGCTCACCGTCGAGTGGCGTGGGGAAGTCGTGGTTGACGTCCCACCGCGGACCGTCGCGCACGAGGGCCCGGTCTACCACCGCCCGCTGGCGCGTCCCGCGTGGCAGGACAGCGTCCAGGCGAACACCCCCGACGCGTTGCCTCGCCCGACGACTGGTGAGGAGCTCCGCGCCACGCTGCTCCGGCTGGCCGGGTCGCCGAACCTGTGCGATCGGTCGTGGGTCACCGACCAGTACGACCGCTACGTGCTGGGCAGGACGGTCCTCGCCCAGCCCGAGGACGCCGGCATGATCCGGGTCGCCGATGACACCCACCTGGGGGTGGCGTTGGCGACCGACTGCAACGGCCGCTACGTCTACCTGGACCCCTACGTCGGCACCCAGCTGGCGTTGGCGGAGGCGTACCGCAATGTCGCGGTGACCGGTGCACGCCCACTCGCGGTGACGAACTGCCTGAACTTCGGGTCGCCCGAGGACCCGGGGGTGATGTGGCAGTTCGCGCAGGCGACCCGTGGGCTGGCCGACGCGTGCCGCGTCCTGGGACTGCCGGTGACCGGCGGCAACGTGAGCTTCTACAACCAGACCGGCGAGCAGGCGATCCTGCCCACGCCGGTGGTCGGCGTGCTCGGTGTCATCGACGACGTCCGTCAGCGGGTGCGCCAGGGCTGGCGGACGCCGGGCGCCACCGTCTACCTGCTCGGCACCACGCGCGAGGAGCTGGGCGGCTCGGAGTGGGCGCACGTCGTCCACGGCCACCTCGGCGGCCGGCCGCCCGCGGTGGACCTGGAGGCCGAGCGCGCGCTCGCGAACGTCCTCGTCGAGGCGGCCGGCCAGGGTCTGGTCGACGCCGCCCACGACCTGTCCGAGGGTGGGCTCGCCCAGGCGCTCGTGGAGTCCTGCCTGCGGTACGGGTTCGGGGTGTCGGTCGAGCTTCCGGGCGACCCGTTCGTCGCGCTGTTCAGCGAGTCCACAGCGCGCGCCGTGGTGGCGGTGACGGCGGAGCACTCCGAGAGGTTCGTCGCGCTGTGCGCGGAGCACGGCGTCCCTTGCACCCGGATCGGCACGGTGGGGGAGGCCGGCGACGACGCTCGGCTCACCGTGGAGGGGATCTTCGAGGTTCCGCTGGCGGAGGTGCGAGCCGCCTGGACAGCCACCCTGCCGGCGCTCTTCGAGGACGCCTAGGCGGCTCTTGGCCTTGGTCGACGGGCCCCGTCGGAGCGCTCGGGCGTGGTCACTCCTCGGTTTGGCCGGTGAAGAGCCACCGGGCGAGCACGTAGAGCAGGGTGAGGACGAGCGCGACGGAGGGCGCCGCCTGGAGCACGCCGGGCCAGGTGCGCGCGCCGAGCCGACGCAGGATCGCGACGACGCCACAGCTCAGCACCAGCACCACGACGGCGGCTGGCGTGATGAGCATGAGCGAGATCGCGAAGTACCACCCGCCAGCCCGCACCGGGTCGACGCCCGGGAGGGTGAAGAAACCGAAGCCCACGAGGGCCAGCACACCCACCCAGATCGCGGTGACGAGCCAGAGCGTCCAGAGGTAGCCCTTGCGGCTGCGCGGTGGTGGCGGGGGCAGTGGGCTGAGCGTGGGCTGCTGGTAGGAGGAACTGGTCGGGCCGGACATGAAACTCCCTCCGGGTTCGCCCTCGATGGTAGCCGTGTCCCGATGGGGCACGTCCACCCCAACGGCCCGCCTCGACCTCCCTGTCTCATGACGGCCTTGTCTCATGACGGCCTTGTCCCATGACGGCCCTGTCTGAGAACGCTTTCGCGGAAGATGCCAGGTGCGGGGTGTCTGCCGGAGACGCGAGGCTACCGGAGGACGGCTAGCGGAGGACGTGGAAGGCGAGCGCCCCACCGACGAGGCCGAGGAGGACGATGGCGGCGGCGAGCGCGCCCTGCGCGGCCCCGGTCCAGCGTCGTGCCGGGCTTCGTTGGAGCGCGAGGACGAGGAGCCACCCCACCCCGGTGGCGAGGACCACGAACGGCGCGGACATGAAGGTCACCAGGAGCGCCCCGGTCCGCGGGCTGGGCGCGCATCCGAAACCGATGCCCTCGCAGGGGGCGCTCGCGGAGCCGTGCCGCCAGGACGAGGCGAGCAGTGTCACGATCGCGGCCAGGTAGGGGCCGAGGACGAACGCGGTGCACCAGAGCAGGCCGTGGGCGGCTGCCGGTGATCTGGGCGCTGCTGATCCGGACGCCGGTGACGCTGGTGATCCGGGCGCCGCTGATGCGGACGCCGGCGACCTGGACGCCCTCGATCGAGACCCTGATCGAGACCCGAATCGAGACCCTGATCGAGACCCGAATCGAGACACCGTGTCGGAGGGCCCAGCGGACGTCCCGGGCCCGAACGCCTTCATAGCCCCACAGTCTGTCCAGACCAGTCGGCTCCGGACATCGGCGCTCGTACCCGCTGACATCCGTCCGCGTACTCAGGCGACGTGAGTAGGTCGACGGATGCCGTCGGCGCGGTGGCCCTGTAGAGGCACGACCGGGCAGCGACTGCTCGGGAATTCTGTAAGCGTGTAATCGGTTGTACTGGACATGACGACGCTCACCTTGCCCCTGCTCTTCCTGGAGGAGACAGTCGTCCTTCCGGGCATGGTCGTACCGATCGAGCTCGATCGGGAGAACCAGGCGGCCGTGGACGCTGCCCGACTGGCGGCCGGTCAAAACCAGGACGCCAAGCCGCGTGTGCTGGTGGTCCCGCGCCTGGGTGGCACCTACGCCGCCACGGGTGCGGTCGCCGAGATCACCCAGACCGGTCGCCTGCCAAGCGGTGAACCCGCTGTCGTCGTGCGAGCGGTGGGGCGTGCCCGTCTCGGCGTCGGTGTCCAAGGGCCGGGCTCGGCTCTGTGGGTCCGGGCCGAGCAGCTCGACGTCCCCGCGCCAGACGAGCGCAGCTACGAGCTCGCCCGCGAGTACAAGGCCGTGCTCGTGTCGATCCTGCAGCACCGGGGTGGCTGGCAGGTCATCGACGTCATCCAGCGCATCACCGACCCGAGCGAGCTGGCCGACACGGCCGGGTACGCCTCGTGGCTGGACAACGACAAGAAGCTTCAGCTGCTCCAGACCCCCGACACCACACAGCGCCTGACCCTCCTGCTCGAGTGGGCCCGTGCGCACTTGGCGGAGCTGGAGGTCGCGGAGCGGATCCGCGAAGAGGTCCGGGACACCATGGATCGGACCCAGCGGGAGTACGTCCTGCGCCAGCAGCTCGCCGCGATCCGCAAGGAGCTCGGTGAGGACGGCGACGACGCCGACGACTACCGCGCCCGCGTCGAGAAGGCGGACCTGCCCGAAAAGGTGCGTGAGGCGGCGCTGCGCGAGGTCGCCCGGCTCGAACGGATGTCGGAGCAGTCGCCTGAGACAGGGTGGATCCGGACCTGGCTCGACACCGTCCTGGAGATGCCGTGGAACGTCCGGACCACGGACACCACCGACATCACCGCCGCCCGAGCTGTCCTCGACGCCGACCACTCCGGTCTGGACGACGTCAAGGAGCGGATCGTCGAGTACCTCGCGGTCCGGACCCGGCGTGCCGCCCGAGGCCTTCAGGCTGTGGGCGGACGAGGCTCGGGAGCGGTCCTGGCGCTGGTCGGCCCGCCCGGTGTCGGTAAGACCTCGCTGGGCGAGTCGGTCGCGCGGGCGCTCAACCGGAAGTTCGTCCGGGTGGCGCTGGGCGGCGTGCGGGACGAGGCCGAGATCCGTGGCCACCGGCGCACCTACGTGGGCGCGATGCCCGGCCGGATCGTGCGCGCCATCAAGGAGGCCGGCTCGATGAACCCGGTCGTCCTGCTCGACGAGGTGGACAAGGTCGGCTCGGACTTCCGGGGTGACCCGGCCGCGGCGCTGCTCGAGGTGCTCGACCCCGCGCAGAACCACACCTTCCGCGACCACTACCTCGAGGTGGAGCTCGACCTGTCCGACGTGCTCTTCCTCGCCACCGCGAACGTGGTCGACACCATCCCGCCGGCCCTCCTGGACCGGATGGAGGTGGTCAGGCTCGACGGGTACACCGAGGACGAGAAGGTCGCGATCGCTCGCGACCACCTCCTGCCCAGGCAGCTGGAGCGGGCCGCGCTGTCGCCGGAGGACGTGACGATCGAGGAGTCCGCGCTGCGCTCGATCGCGTCCGAGTACACCCGAGAGGCCGGCGTGCGCGGGATGGAGCGGGCGATCGCCAAGATCCTGCGCAAGGTCGCGACCAGGCTGGCGACCGAGGCCGCCGCCGGTCCGGTGCGCGTGGGCGCGGCCGAGCTGCGCGGCTACCTCGGCCGACCGCGGTTCCTGCCGGAGTCGGCCCGCGACGCCTCCACACCCGGTGTGGCGACCGGCCTGGCGGTGACGGGCGCCGGCGGGGAGGTGCTGTACGTCGAGGCGGCGACGATGGACGGCGAGCGCGGACTGACGCTCACCGGCCAGCTCGGCGACGTGATGAAGGAGTCGGCCCAGATCGCGGTGTCGTACCTGCGCGCCAACGGGCCTCGGCTCGGCGTTCCCGTCGAGGACCTCATCCGCCGGCGCGTTCACCTGCACGTACCGGCGGGCGCGGTCCCCAAGGACGGTCCCTCGGCGGGTATCACGATGGTCACCGCGCTGGTGTCGCTGCTGTCGGGACGGCCGGTCCGCACCGAGGTCGGCATGACCGGTGAGGTCTCGCTGACCGGCCGGGTCCTCCCCATCGGCGGCGTCAAGCAGAAGCTTCTGGCCGCCCACCGGGCGGGCTTGACCGAGGTGATCCTGCCGCGGCGCAACGAGCCCGACCTGGAGGAGGTCCCGCAGGACGTCCTGGACGACCTGACGATCCACCTCGTCGACGACGCGGCGGAGGTGGTCCGGCTGGCGCTGGTCGACGAGGCCAGCGCGGACGTGTCGGCCGACGCCCCCGCCCCGGCCGCGGCCTGAGCCACCAACACCGTGGGGGCGGCGTCCCGGCGGCGAACGGCCTCCGGTGCCGTGGCGGCGTCGAGCCCGCGGCCGGGTCGGGGGACCGGTTAGGCTCCCGCCCGATGCCACCACGACTGCGACCCGCTGATCCCGACGTCGTCGCGACGGCGGTGCAGCGCGTCCTCGCCGCGGTCGACGCCGACACGACGCCGGAGCCGGACGACCTGCGCCTGCTGGTGCGGCACTTCCTGGCGCTGCTCGCGGCCAAGGCTCCAGGCCGCTCGGTGGAGGTGCGGGTACCGCCGTACGCCGCGATCCAATGCGTCGACGGTCCCCGGCACACGCGTGGCACACCGCCCGGTGTCGTGGAGACCGACCCGCTCACCTGGGTGCTGCTCGGTCTGGGCCGGCTGGCGTGGGAGGACGCCGTGAGGTCCGGCCGGTTGACCGCGAGTGGAGAGCGCACGAATCTCGCCGGCTACCTGCCGCTGTGGCCCGAGGTCGGCTAAGCCTCAGACCAGTCGCGAAAAGTCGCGAAAAAATCGGCACTGCGGTGGAACCGCGCCGAACCCGTCCGCGTCCCATCGTCGGTGGTCCGAAGCCACTCATGAGAGAAGCCCCCGCGCTACCCCCCGACGCGGGGGCTTCTCGCTGTTGGAGCTCCCAGTCGGAGCGCGAGGGCTTCCTGCCGTGGCCGGAGCGCGCGTCCGACTGGTGGCGCCGTTCAGGCGGCTTCGGAGCCGACGACGTCCTGGCGCCGCTGGGCGAGCGCGGCCTGCTCTAGGCGGTGGCCACGCAGCGACCACGCGATGGCGCCCGCCCACACGACGACGATGAGCACGTACGCCGCCGCGCGCGCGGGTGACGACACGTCGAAGCCGTTCAGGATGGTCCGCGCGTTGGTGAGGATGATGACGCCGCCCACCAAGGACCCGAGGATTCGGCCGGGGATGTGGCGCACCAGCCAGGCCGCGATCGGCGCCGCGATGAGGCCGCCGAGGAGCAGAGCGGCGACGACGTCGAACCGGATACCAGCCGAGCCGAGACCGAGCAGGAACCCCCCACTGGCCGCCACCGCCACCAAGAACTCGCTCGTGTCGACCGAACCGACCACCTTGCGCGGCTCCATCCGGCCACTGGCGAGCAGGGCGGGCGTGGCGACGGGCCCCCATCCACCACCGCCGGTGGCGTCGACGAAGCCAGCGACGACCCCGAGTGGCGCGAGGAAGCGCCGGCGCAGCGGGGTGCCCAGGCGGTGCTGCGGGGTGCCCCATGCGGTGAACCGCACGAGGATGTAGACACCCAGCGCGAGCAGGATCCCAGCCATCAACGGCCGGGCGGACTCGGTCGACAAGGAGCTGAGGAACGTGGCTCCCGCGAAGGCGCCCACCGCTCCGGGCAGCGCGATGCGGCCGATGACCCGCCAGTCGACGTTGCCGAACCGCCAGTGCGCGGCTCCGGATGCCAGCGTCGTGCCGATCTCGGCCAGGTGGACAGCCGCCGACGCGGCCGCCGGAGCGGCGCCGGTGACGAGCAGCAGCGTTGTCGACGTGACGCCGTAGGCCATCCCGAGGCTGCCGTCGACGAGTTGCGCGGCGAGCCCGACCAGGCCGAGCAGCACGAGTTTCCGCACCTTGACCCCACCCTTCCGGTATTTCCCATCGCGATAGTAGGGGTTGCCGGAACGGATCGGGCCCTCGTTGACCACGATGTGGTCACACACAGGTCGTTCGGCCGGATTGGGGTGGCCCTGGCAGATCGGGACCATGCGGACGAACGAGGCGGATGAACGAGGCGGATGAACGAGGTCGTACCAATCGAGTGAGTACCAATCGAGGTCGTACCGATCGAGGCGGACCGCGTACCCTGCGAGGCGTGATCCTCGACCTCGCCGAAGCCGTCCGCGCGGTCCTGCCAGGCGTCCGCGACGATCTCGAAGCACTCGTCCGTATCCCGTCGATCAGCGCTGACCCCGCGTCGGCAGCCGCCGTCCGGCGCAGTGCCGACGCGACCGCCGAGCTGTTTCGGGCCGAGGGCGCGGAGGTGGAGATCCTCGCCGTCGAGGGCGGGCAGCCCGCCGTCCTCGCTCGCTTCCCGGCACCGCCCGGGCAGCCGACGGTGCTCCTCTACGCCCACCACGACGTCCAGCCCACCGGTGACCCGGCGCTGTGGACCACCCCACCGTTCGACCCGGTGGAACGGGACGGGCGCCTCTACGGACGCGGAACCAGCGACGACAAGGCCGGTATCGCTCTGCACCTGGCCGCGATCCGGGCCTTCGGCGGCGCGCCGCCCGTCGGCGTGACGGTCCTGGTCGAGGGAGAGGAGGAGATCGGCTCCCCCACATTGCCCGCGTTCCTCGCCACCTACCGCGACCGGCTCGCCGCCGACGTCATCGTGCTCGCGGACTCCGCCAACTTCGACCTGGGAGTGCCGGCTCTCACCACCCGGCTGCGGGGGCTCGTCAACTGCGTCGTCGAGGTCCGCACCCTCCACCACGCCGTCCACTCCGGCATGTACGGCGGCGCCGCGCCCGACGCGCTCACCGCCCTGTGTCGCCTGCTCGCCACCCTGCACGACGACGACGGTGAGGTCGCGATCGAGGGCCTCGTCCGCGGGGAGCCGGTCGACCTCGACTACCCCGAGGAGAGGTTCCGGCGAGAGGCGGGCGTCCTCGACGGCGTCCGGCTGCTGGGCGAGGGCAGCATCGCCGAGCGGTTGTGGGCCAAGCCCACCGCCACGGTGCTCGCGATCGACGCGCCCCGTGTGTCGGAGGCGTCCAACACGCTCCAGCCGGTGGCGCGGGCCAAGGTCAGCGTCCGACTCGCCCCGGGTGACGACGCCGCCCGGGCTCACACCGCCCTCGCCGAGCACCTTCGCAAGCACGCGCCCTGGGGCGTGCACGTCGAGGTGCGCGAGGGCGACCTCGGCGAGCCCTACGCGATCCCGGCCACCGGGCCGGCCTACGACGCGGCGCGAGAGGCGATGAGGGAGGCGTGGGGTCGCGAGCCCGTCGACATCGGCGTGGGCGGGACGATCCCGTTCATCGCCGAGTTCGCTCGTGCCTTTCCCGAGGCGTCGATCCTGGTGACTGGCGTGGAGGATCCCGACAGCCGGGCACATGGCGCCGACGAGAGCCTGCACCTCGGCGAGTTCGAGCGGGCCTGCATCGCCGAGGCGCTCCTCCTCGCGAAGTTGGCGGCTCGGCGCCGTGCGGGATGAGGCCGCGCGGGACGAGATCCTGCGGGATGGGGCCGCGCGCGATGAGGCCGTGCGGGATGGGGTGAGGAGTCGGACCCCGGCTCGGCTGGTCGTCCTGCTCGGCGCCCTGGTCGCCCTCGGGCCGCTGACCGTCGACCTGTATCTGCCGGCCCTGCCGCGGATGACGGTCGACCTGCGCACGACCGAGTCGATGCTCCAGCTCACCTTGACGGCCTCGGTCGTGGGCTCGGCGCTCGGGCAGCTGGTCGCGGGTCCGATCTCCGACGCGGTGGGCCGACGCCTCCCGATGCTCGCCGGACTGGCCGGCTACGTCGCGACGTCGGTCCTGTGCGCGCTCGCGCCGACGATCGAGGTGCTCATCGTGGCGCGGGTGGCCCAGGCCGTCTCCGGCGCGGCCGGCATCGTCGTCGCGCGCGCGGTCCTGCGTGATCTCGTGTCCGGTCGAGAGCTCGCCCGGCTGCTGTCGGTGCTGGTATTCGTGAGCGGGATGGCGCCCATCGTGGCGCCGGTGATCGGCGGACAGCTGCTCCGCGTCGGCGGCTGGCGAACGCTGTTCGTCGTCCTGGCCGCCTTCGGCACGGTGCTGCTCGTCGTCCTGCTGGTCGCCTTGCCGGAGAGCCTGCCGCCGGATCGACGTCAGCGGGGCGGCGTCCCCAAGGCGCTCCGCGCCTACGTCGGTCTCCTCGTGGATCCGGTGTTCGTCGGCTACGCCCTGGCCGGGGGGTTCGCCTTCGGTGCGCTGTTCGGCTACATCTCTGGCTCGTCGTTCGTCTTCGAGGGCGTGTTCGGGCTCAGCCCGCAGCAGTTCAGTCTCCTCTTCGCGGTCAACTCCCTCGGGCTCATGCTGGCCGCGCAGACCAATGGCCGTCTGGTGCGTCGTCTGGTCGAGCCGCGCCGAATGCTGACGATGGGCCAGCTCGCCGCGGTGGCGAGCGCCGGGGTGCTCGTGGCCGCCGCGGCGACGTCGTTCGCCGGGCTGTACGGCGTCGTCGTCCCGCTCTTCTTCGTCGTCGCCACGTTCGGTCTGGTGACGCCCAACGCGCAGGCCCTCGCCCTGGCACGGTACCCGGAGTCGGCGGGCACGGCGGCCGCGGTGCTCGGGGCGGCGCAGTTCGCCATCGCCTCCTTCACCGGCCCGATGGCGACGGCGGTGGCGGTGACGTCGGCGCTGCCCATGGCGGTGGTGGTGGCCGGAAGCATGGTGCTCGGTTTGGCCGCCCGCGTGCTCCTCACGCGAGCGGAGGGCGGTCGAGCGACGGAGCCGGCAGCACATCGGTCCGAGGGGTGACCGGGGCTGCTGGACGCGCCCAACCGTCGACCGGTCCGGACAGGCTTCCTCACCAGGATGGACGCGTTAGCGGCGGGCCACACCTGCTGGGGAGGAGTCCGGGCGTAGCCACCCCCGTGCGGTCAGCAGGTCGACGATCCGCCCCACCGCCTCCTCGACGCTCATCACCGAGGTGTCGAGCCGGAGGTCCGCGTCGGTGGGCTCCTCGTACGGGTCGGAGATCCCGGTGAAGCCGGTGATGAGACCGGCTCGCGCCTTGGCGTAGAGGCCTTTGCGGTCGCGGCGCTCGCACTCGGCCAACGGTGTGGCGACGTGCACGAGGACGAACGCGCCACCGGCCTCGGCCACCATCTGCCGGACCCGCGCCCGCGTGTCGGCGTACGGCGCGATCGGGGCGCAGATGGCCAGGCCGCCGTGCCGGGCGACCTCCGCCGCGACGAACCCGATCCGGGTCACGTTGGCTTCCCGGTCCGCCTTGGAGAACCCCAGCCCGGCCGACAGCATCTGGCGGACCACGTCACCGTCGAGCAGGGTGACCGTGCGGTCGCCGCGCTCGAGGATGACGTCGCGCAGCCGGCGCGCCAACGTCGACTTGCCCGAACCGGACAGGCCGGTGAAGAAGACGACCAGCCCCTGTCGATGAGGAGGTGGATGCTCCGCGGCGACGATGGCGGCGATCGGTTCGGGGTAGTCGCCACCCGCTGCGGCGGAGCTGGTCAGGGGGAACTCGACGCACCCGCCGTACGCCTCCGCGACTCTCGTCCGCAGCGCGGTGTCCTCCGCAGGGTCCTCACGCCGCGCGAGGGGAACCGGGACGACGAGCGTCTCACCGGGTAGCAGCTCAGCGGCCACCACAGTGGCGCGGACCAACGCGTGCGCGGAGACGATGCGGGACGATCCGGCGCCGACCAGCGGCAGCAGTACGGTGACGTCGTAAGCCCGGGTCGCGGCGGTGAGCGCCGTCAACGCGGCCTTGTCGAGAGGTGCGTCGAGGGGAACGGCCGCGACCTTGCGACCGGCGAACCGCTCGCGAACCACGGCGGGTGGCAGATGGAGGTGGGCGAAGACCCCGTCCTCGCGGGCCGCGAGCGGCGTGACCGTGCCGGTCAGCTTCCACCCTCCCTCGGCGGTCCGACTCCGTTCGGTCACGGTGAGCCGTGCCACCGGGGTCCCCTCCTGGTCGGTGAGGTCGGCGACCTTGATGCGACGCGCCGCGTCGTCGGTCGCGCTGTCGGTCGCGCCGTCGTCCCGGCCGCCTCCGCCGCTGGCGGCCGTCGACGACGCCAGGGAGGACACGACAGCAGCCGGGACGGTCACGCGCACCTCGTCGAGGATGCCGTCGAGCGCGAGAGCCACGTCGTCGTACTCGGCGGGCGGGACGGTCCAGCGAGGCGGGTCTGGATCAGCGGTCACCGGCTCACGCCTCCAGGATCAACGTGACGGGTCCGTCGTTGACCAGCGACACGTGCATGTGCGCACCGAAGCGGCCGGTCTCGACGGTGGCCCCCAGGTTCCGCAAGGTGGCGACGACGTGCTCGACCAGCGGCTCGGCGATCTCTCTCGGCGCCGCCTCCGACCACGAGGGCCGGCGTCCTTTCCGCGTGTCGGCGTAGAGCGTGAACTGGCTGACGACGAGGAGAGGTGCGTCCACGTCGGAGCACGACCGCTCGTCGGCGAGGATGCGCAGCCCCCAGATCTTCGCGGCGAGCTTCTCCGCTTGCGCTGTGGTGTCGGAGTGGGTGACGCCGACGAGGACGACGAGGCCAGGCCGGTCGATCGCCCCGACCACCTCGCCGTCCACGGTCACGCTCGCCTGGGTGACCCGCTGTACCACCGCACGCACCAGGCCATTGTCCCGACCGGCGAGGGTGGGATGGGAGCGGGGCGGGCGGTCGCCGAGGAAACCGTGGACGCCGCAGCCGCCATCCCGCCGCGATGTCCTCCGTGACCGCGCTCGACCTGCGAGGATGGCGTCATGGCGACCCTGATCACGGTGGCGCCCACCGGCGCGGAGACCAGCAAGGAGGCCGTTCCCCAGCTCCCGACCACCCTCGAGGAGCTGGTGGAGACCGCACGGCGGTGCGAGGCGGCGGGCGCGGCGATGATCCACGTCCACATCCGGGACGACGAGCACCGGCCGACGCTCGACCTCGCCAGGCTCCGCGACACGGTCGCCGCGCTGCGCCAGGAGACCACCCTCGTCATCCAGCTCTCGACCGGTGGTGCGGTCACCGACTCCTACGCGGACCGGTTGCGCGTCCTGGACGCCGAACCCGACTCGGCCTCGATCACCCTCGGCACGGTCAACTTCGGCGACGAGATCTTCTCCAACCCGTGGCCGTTCGTCGTGGAGCTGTACAAGGAGATGCTGGCCCGCCGCATCGTGCCCGAGTTCGAGCTGTTCGACCTGGGCCACGTCGCGGCGTTGCGGAGACTCCTCGACACCTACGGCTTGCCGCCGGGCGACCGCGTGCACTGCGACTTGGTGATGGGTGTCCCGGGGGGCATGCCTGGCGACACCGCCACGCTCGTGGCCGCGGTCCAGGCGCTGCCGGACGCGGTGACCTCCTGGTCCGCGACCGGGATCGGGCGGACCACCTTGCCGGTGGCACTCGCCGCGCTCAGCTGCGGCGGTCACCTGCGCGTGGGCATGGAGGACACGCTGACCTTCGCCAAGGGACGGCCCGTCCAGCACAACGTCGAGCTCGTGGAGCGGGCGGCGCAGCTGGCCACACTCGCGCAGCGCCCTCCGATGAGCACCGACGAGGCGCGCGAGCTGCTGCACGTGGCCCAGCGCTAGGCCCAGTGGCGCGCAGCGTCGGCCGCCTGTGGCGGCCGGGAGGAGGCCGGTAGGTTCGCTCCCATGGCTGGCGCTCCTCCCGTGGTCGCCGAAGTGGTGCGGTCGGGGTTCGTGGAGGCGCGGCACCGCGGTTCGGTGCTCGCTCTCAACGCCGACGGGTCGGTTGCCTTCGCGCTCGGCGACGTCACGACGCCGATCTTCCCTCGGTCGGCGAACAAGCCGATGCAAGCGGTGGGCATGCTGCGGGCGGGTCTCGACGTCGACGGTGAGCTGCTCGCCCTGGTCTCGGCGAGCCACTCCGGCGAAAGGTTCCACGTCGACGGCGTACGGCGCATCCTCGCCGCCGTCGGCCTCGACGAGTCCGCGCTGCGGTGCCCGCCCAGCTTGCCCTTGGACGAGGCGGCCGCCCACGAGGTGATCAAGGCAGGCGGTTCACCCAGTCGGGTGGCCATGAACTGTTCGGGAAAGCACGCCGGCATGCTGGCCGCCTGTGTTCGAGCGGGCTGGCCGACCGACACCTACTGCGATCCGACGCATCCGCTCCAGGTGCTGATCCGCCAGACGGTCGAGGAGCTGGCGGGGGAGAAGGTGTCGCACACCGGTGTCGACGGCTGTGGGGCTCCGCTGTTCGCGCTCAGCCTCACCGGTCTGGCGCGGGCGTTCCGCGCGCTGGCGCTCGCCCCCGCGGGATCTCCGGAGGCGAGGGTGGTGGCGGCGATCCGCGCTCACCCGACCTGGACGAGTGGGACGAGGCGGGACGAGGCGGCGCTCATCCGTTCGGTGCCCGGTCTGTTCGGCAAGAGTGGAGCCGAAGCCACCTACGCTGTGGCCCTCGCTGACGGTCGCGCCGTCGCGGTGAAGATCGAGGATGGCGGCCAGCGGGTCCGTCCGGTGGTGATGGCGGCGGCGTTGCGTCGGCTGGGTGTGTCGAGTCCGGCCATCGACGAGCAGGTGACGACCCCGGTGCGAGGCGGCGGCCGGGTCGTGGGGACGATCCGGGCGACCATCCTCGACGACCTCCCCGCCGCCGGCGACGGCGTCGCGACGCGGGACTGACGTCGCGATGAAGACGACCTCGCGTGTGAGTTCCGCCACATCGGGCGAGCTCTCGTCATCGCCCCGGCTAAGCCACGTCGCTTGTGGGTAAAGGGCTGTGAGCGCGAGGTCGCTTCTTGGTTCTCCTCAGGTGAGTGACTCACCGACATCCCATCGTGCGACATTCTTGCAACGAGCTTGCATCCGCTAACTTTTGCAAGCACACTGGCCGATGTGAAGGTCCGGTCGATCAGCAGCCTCGGCGAGTACCTGCGGGAGCAGCGTCGCAACGCAGAACTGTCCCTGCGACAGCTCGCCGAGCTCGCCGGGGTCTCGAATCCGTACCTCAGCCAGATCGAACGTGGACTTCGCAAGCCCTCGGCGGAGGTCCTGCAACAGCTCGCCAAGGCGTTACGGGTCTCCGCGGAGGCTCTGTACGTCAGGGCCGGTCTCCTGGACCCGGCCGAGGCGGAAAGACGCGAGGACGCCTCGGTCGAGACCGCCATCCGACGCGATCCCTATCTCTCGCCACGCCAAAAACGCGTCCTGCTCGACATCTATTCATCGTTTCGCCGCGAGGCCGGTGAGGAAGAGACCAGTGAGGCGAATCGCGAGAGCACGACCCGGAGACGGGCGGTAGCACACGCCCGACAGGAGGACTAAGCCATGCCCCGTAATTCCCGAAAGTCTTTCACCGAGCCCAATCCGCTCTACGTTCTCGCCGGTGCTGGTGATCTCGCCGTCGAGAAGCTGCGTGAGCTGTCCAGGATGGCGTCGGACACGATCGGGTCGCTGGAGTCGGCCGATCCCGTCGCCGTCTCCGACCGGGTCCAGCAGACCATCGAGGCGCGTGCTGACGCGATCGCCCGGACGATCCGCACGGCCTCTCTCGACCTTCGGACGCAGGCGAGGGACATGGCTGAGAAGGCCCAGTCCGCCTTCTACACGATCTGGATCCAGGCCGGCGACACCTACGACACCCTTGCCCGGCGCGGCAAGAACGTCGTCATTCGGCTGCGCCAGGACGGCGCGGCGGCCAACGGTCGGCGGCCGGCGAGCACGCGGGGGCGGAAGACCGCGACGTCGCGGAGCCGCAAGTCGACGACCACGCGCGGCAAGACCACCACGGCGCGCGGCAGGACCAACGCCAGCACGACCCGGAAGCGCGCCGCGAGTGGGCGTAGCCGCTCCTCGTCGAGCGCGAGCCGGAAGTCCAGCGGCAGTATGGCGACCACCGGCGTCAACAACACGACGGTGACCAGCCTCATGGACGCCGGCACCGGCGTGAGCTGAGTCCGGGTCGGAGTGCCCCTCCTTAGCCCATCGGTCGGCTCATACCGGACGTCCGGGTCGTGCTGATCGGCACCGGAGGTCAGCCTGACGCGGGTTCGTCGCCGTCACGTGGAAGGGCGCTCCGGGGAAGGGCACTCCGGCCGGCCCTGTCCGCGATCGCGGGGCCTGGGTACGCGCAGCGGCTACCCTCGGGGTGTGCCCGAGCTCATGCTGCTGCCCCATCTCATCAACCAGGTCCTGTGGCTGCTGCTCCTGGTGCTGAAGGCGTTCGCGTTCGGTGACGCCGCGCTCCGGCCGAAGGAGGCTTTCCCCGCGGCGGACAAGCAGACCAAGGTCCTGTGGCTGCTCCTGACCGGTTTGGCGCTCCTCGTGCACCTGCTCAACCCGTCCGTGCTGGGCCTGCTCAACCTCGCCGGCACGATCGCCGCCGCCGTGTACCTCGCTGGCGTGCGTCCGGCGGTGCGGGAGATCGGCCGTCCAGGGAAGGGCGATGGCCCCTACGGTCCGTGGTGACGGTAGGCGGGACGAGGGCGTGACGCGGGGCAGCGCGACGTTGGCGTGACACCGCCGCACCGTCGTACCACCCTGTCCGGGCTGGAGGTGTGGGTCACCGGCTCCGGCGCGCCGGTGACCGTGTTCGCGCACGGGCTCGTGGGTTCGGTGGCCGAGACCCGGCCCTTCGGGGGCGGCGTGCGGGGCACCCGCGTGTTCTTCCACTTCCGGGGATACGGCGATTCGCCACCACCGCCACCGCACTGGTCCTACGACGACCTCGCCGTCGATCTCGCTGAGGTGGCCGACGCCACCGGCGCGAGCCGGGCGGTGGGTGTCTCCTTGGGCGCGGGCGCGATCCTCCGTGTCGTCGCGGAGCTTCCGACGCGTTTCGAACGCCTCGTCCTCGTCCTGCCCGCCGCACTCGACCGGCCTCAGCCGGCGCTGGTACGTCGGCGGCTCGTCGCGGCCGCCGACGCGGCGGAGGCGGGCGACCTCGCCGGCCTGACGGACGCAGTCCTCGCGATGCAGCCGTCGACCGTGCGCACGCGGCCCGAGGTCGTCGCGTGGGCCGAGCGTCGCGCGCGGCAGCTCCTGGGCGCGTCCATGGCCCGGGCGTTGTCGGTGGCCCAGGCGTTCCGGGCGTTCGCCGGCCAAAGCCCACTCGCCGACCGTCGGGTTCTCGCGGCCTGTTCCGCACCCACTCTTGTCCTCGCGCACGAGAGCGACGACGCGCATCCAGTCGGCGTGGCGGAGGAGGTGGCGGCCGCCCTGCCTGAGGGCGAGCTCGAGGTGTACGCGGGTGGCGGCCTCCTCTGGGACCATCGCGCGGCCGTCCGGGAGCGCATCGGCGCCTTCCTCAACAGCCCCGACCCGTGAGCGCCCGGGGCGCCCACCTTCGTGCCGAGCGGTGAGGCGACCGCCGCGCTGTGCCTCCCTCCGGTGGCCATCTGTCCCTAGCTGGCCCGCTGGCTGTCCCGCTAGCTGGCCAGATCCGGCAGCGTTCCGGGATGTGGGATGTCCGGGAATCGATGATCCCGGGCGGCTGTTGTAGGGCCCGGTGCCTCCGTTCGGGGCACGGGACGTCCAGCTCACTGGGAGGTGCGCCGGTTGCGCCAGAGATCCCCGCGTCGTGGTGGCCGTTTCGTCAGCCATTCGTCCCGTTCGACTCGCTCCTCCACGGCGGTCTCGGCCTCGCCCTTGCGGCTCCCGGGGGCGCGTCGCTACCCGCGTCGCGTGGCGATGCTCAGCGTGCACACCTCGCCGCTCGACCAGCCGGGCGCGGGGGACGCGGGCGGCATGAACGTCTACATCGTCGAGCTGGCGCGTCGGCTGGCCGCGCGGGGCATCGAGGTGGAGATCTTCACCCGCGCGACGTCCAGCGATCTCCCGCCCGTCGTGGAGGCCTTTCCCGGCGTACGGGTTCGGCACGTGATCGCGGGACCGTTCGAAGGGCTGGCCAAGGAGGATTTGCCCGCCCAGCTCTGTGCGTTCGCTCGGGGTGTGCTGCGCGTCGAGGCGGGTCACGAGCGCGGCTGGTACGACCTCGTGCACTCCCACTACTGGCTGTCCGGTCAGGTCGGCGCGCTCGCCAAGGAACGCTGGGGTGTCCCGCTCGTGCACTCCATGCACACCCTGGCCAAGGTCAAGAACGCCCTGCTGGCCGATGGTGACGCGCCGGAGCCTCGGGCACGGATCATCGGCGAGGAGCAGGTGGTGGAGGCGGCCGACTGGCTGGTCGCCAACGCCGACGACGAGGCCCGCGCTCTCGTCGACCTGTATGGCGCTGATCCTCGGACGGTCGTGACCGTCAACCCGGGCGTCGACCTGGACGTCTTTCGTCCCGGCGACCAGGCGCGGGCACGTCGGGCGGTCGGTCTCCCTCAGGACGCGGTCGTGCTGGCGTTCGTCGGTCGGCTCCAGCCGCTCAAGGCGCCGGACGTGCTGGTTCGCGCGGCCGCGTGGCTGCTCCGCCACCAGCCCGCGCTCCGGACCCGACTCGTGGTCGCGATCGTGGGCGGCCCCAGCGGCTCCGGCACGGTGGAGCCGGACGGGATCGCCCGCTTGGCTGGTGAGCTCGGCGTGGCGGACGTCGTGCGGTTCGTCCCGCCGCAGGCCCAGCGCGAGCTGGCGCTGTGGTACCAGGCGGCGGACCTCGTGGCGGTGCCGTCCCACAACGAGTCCTTCGGCCTCGTCGCGCTCGAAGCCCAGGCGTGTGGCACGCCCGTCGTGGCGGCCGCGACCGGTGGGCTGCTCACGGCCGTCCGGGACGGGGAATCCGGTGTCCTCGTCCACGGGCACGACCCACGCACGTGGGCGCGCACCCTCGACGAGCTGCTCGCGGACCCGGAGCGCCGAGCGCGACTCGGTGCGGGCGGTGTCGCCCACGCGCGGAAGTTCGGCTGGTCGGTGACGGCGGCCCGCACCCTCGACGTCTACGCCACGGCGTTGGCGTCGACGGATCGGTCGGTCGCCGCGAGCCAGTGACCGAACCCGCGCTTCGGTCCCGCCGGGCGCCGGTGCTGGCTACGGTGACCGCGTGAGTCTCGATCCGGCCGAGGTGATCCGGGGCGTCCTCGCCGACCTCGACGTCGCGTGGGAGGAGCCGTCGCCGGGGACGTTCGTGGTGACTCTTCCCGGGGAGCGCAAGCTGCGCACCACCTGCACGCTTCGGGTCGGCGCCCAGGCGGTCGGCGTGCACGCGTTCGTCGTGCGACGTCCGGACGAGAACCACGAGGCGGTCTACCGGTTCCTGCTGGAGCGGAACGGGCGGCTGCGGGGTGTCGCCTTCGCCGTCGATCACCTCGGTGACATCCACCTGGTCGGCCAGCTCCCGCGTCCAGCGGTGACGCCGGAGGAGATCGACCATGTGCTCGGGGCGGTGCTCGAGGCCGCGGACTCGTCGTTCAACCGCATCCTCGAGCTCGGGTTCACGTCCGCGATCCGGCGCGAGTGGGCCTGGCGTACGGCGCGCGGCGAGTCGACCGCCAACCTGGAGGCGTTCCGCCGTCTCCGGCCCGCCGGGATCGAGGGCGACCCGACCGCTGGCGATGGTCCGTCGCCCGGCCGGCGGTGACCTCCACCCCGCTCCCTGCGACATGTCCGCTGTGCCCCGTTCGGTGTGCCGCGCGGCAGGCCGCGGGTCGCGCCGGGGACGCTCGATAGAGTCGACACCATGAGTGCTGCGACTGTCCCGCCCTACCGCCTCGTCCTGCTTCGTCACGGCGAGAGCGAGTGGAACGCCAAGAACCTGTTCACCGGCTGGGTCGACGTCGGCCTGTCCGGGAAGGGCGAGGCAGAGGCACGTCGGGGTGGCGAGCTGCTCGCCCAGCGGGGAATCCTCCCCGACGTCGTCCACACCTCCCTCCTGCGCCGGGCGATCCGCACCGCCGAGATCGCGCTCGACGCCTGTGACCGGGCCTGGATTCCCGTCCATCGCAGCTGGCGGCTCAATGAACGCCACTACGGTGCGCTCCAGGGCAAGGACAAGAAGCAGACGCGGGAGGAGTTCGGCGACGAGCAGTTCATGATCTGGCGCCGCTCCTACGACACGCCGCCGCCTCCGCTGCCGGACGACTCCGAGTTCTCCCAGGCGGGTGATCCGCGCTACGCCGACCTGCCACCGGAGCTCCTCCCACGCACCGAGTGCCTGGCTGACGTGGTGCGCCGGGCCCTGCCGTACTGGTACGACGCGATCATTCCCGACCTGCGTCGTGGCCTGACGGTCCTCGTGGCGGCGCACGGTAACTCGCTGCGCGGTCTGGTCAAGCACCTGGACCAGATCAGCGACGAGGACGTGGTCGGTTTGAACATCCCGACCGGGATTCCGCTGCTCTACGAACTGGACGAGAACATGCGGCCGATCAAGCCGGGCGGAGAGTACCTCGACCCCGAGGCCGCGGCCGCGGCCATCGAGGCGGTCAAGAGCCAAGGACGCTGAGGATCGAGCTTGTCGACGGCTCCGCTGGGTGCTCCGGCGGAGCCGTCAGCATGTCCTGCGGCTGTGACCGGGAGCCTGGATCGCCGGGTCGATCGTGGCCGGAAACGCTTGAAAAAGTTGGGAGATCGAGGCAACCGGCCTGGGGCGTGAAGCGTTGGAGTCAACGAGGCCGGCCGGGTCCGTCCAGGATGTGGGAAGCGGTCGCGATCACATCAGGGCGCGGTTAGCCTCGTTGTCGTAGGGACGACGTAGTCCAGGTCCTCATCCAGATCACAGCAGTAGTCGAGGTGCGTGCGCGCCATGTCAGCGTCACATCGGACGCTCCGTTCGGATCACATCTCTCGCCCCGCCGTCCGGCACTACCCGAGCATCCCCAGGTACGTCTTCCCATCCCGTCTGTGACAGGTACTCCCCGGCACGAGCACCTGTAGGGGCTTGTGCGGGCGCTTCACACCGGATCGTGGAGCGGGGCTCGGCGCTCACACCGTTCCCACGCTCGGCTCACCCCCACCAGCGGATCATCCCCAGACCAGTGGCAAGGCGTCCTTGACGCCAGCACTGGTCTTGGTCGTGCCCGGAGCGGGCCGGTCGCCGTTGGTTGAGCGAGGTGTGCCCGCTCACCGCTGCACTATTCGGGTAGGTGTCCGCCTGGCTTCGGCTTCGGACCTTCGCTGACGGCGGGGGTGCCCGTGCCGGTTTCGACCCGACGCAGTCCAAGCCGCCGCCGTCGGCGGGAAAGATCGACCGATGTTCTCGTCAGGGTCCCGGGCCGTACCCGCGGTTCCCTCTCCTCGTCCATCCGTTCCGTCAGACTCAGAAGGCGACCTCTCGACGTCAGCGGCTCCAAGGAGTTCCGCTGTCAAGGGTTGGTTGCGTTGGTTGACGCCGTACCTGGGGCGGCACCGTCGGCTGTTGATCGTCTCGTTGGTCGCCTCGACGGTGTGGACCGCGGCGCTGGTGACCGCGCCGCTGCTGCAGAAGGTGGTCGTCGACGACGCGATCATCGAGGGCAGCCGACCCCTCCTGCCCTGGATCGCCGCGCTCGTCGGCGTCGTCCTGCTCCGAGCTGTGACCAGCGGCTTGTGGCGCGAGACCGGCGGACGCTTGAGCATCCAGGTGCAGAACGACATTCGGGACGACCTCTACGCCCACTTGCAGAGCCTCGACCAGGCCGCGCACGAGCGCATGCAAAGCGGCCAGGTCGTGGCACGGGTCAACTCCGACCTGGTGCTGATCCAGCAGGCGATCGGCCTGCTCCCACCGGTCCTCGGCACGGTGCTGCAGGTCGTCCTCGCGCTCCTCATCATGGCCTCGCTGGCGCCGGTGCTCGCCCTGGCACTGTGTGTCGTCCTGGTCGTTCTCGTCGCGGTCGCTCGCCGACTCCACATGCGCGTGTACGCCGCGTCGTGGGACGCGCAGCAGCGGGAGGCCGACATGACGACGGTCGCCGAGGAGGCGATCACCGGCGTCCGGGTGGTCAAGGGCTTCGGTCAGGAGCGAGCCGAGCTCAACCGCTTCATCGAGTCGTTGACGCTCATGTTCCGGTCCCGAGTCCGGGCGGTCCGGCAGCGGGCACCCCTGCTGGCCACGCTGCAGGCGTCGCCGTTGGCCGGGCAGGTCCTCGTGCTCCTGCTCGGTGGCTGGTTGGCGCTCCACGGCCACATGACACTGGGCACCTTCTTCGCCTTCCTCGCCTACCTCGCCGACCTCAACGGCTCGGCCCGCATGCTGGCCATGGTGCTGACGCTTCTGCCGCGCGCGCGGTCCGGTACCGAGCGTGTCGCGGAGGTGTTCGCGGTCGAGCCGGACGTGCGCGATCCGGCGGGTCGGCGCGCGGAGGAGTCGGCCGCCCGCAGCGTGGCGGCCGGCCGCGTGGACGGCGCGAGTCGCCTGGCGAGCCGTGGCGTCGACGAGATCGGTCAGCGTGGCGCGTTCGTCCGCTTCGACGACGTCTCGTTCCGCTACCCCGACGGTCCGGAGGCGCTGTCGAACCTGTGCCTGGACGTCCTGCCGGGGGAGACGGTGGCGATCGTCGGGCCCACGGGATCGGGGAAGTCGACGGCCCTGCAGCTGCTGCCGCGCCTGCGGGACGCCACCTCGGGCCGGGTGCTCGTGGACGGGGTCGACGTGCGCGACCTGCCGCTCGCCGAGCTGCGGAAGCGCATCAGCGTCGTCTTCGACGAGGCGATGCTGATGTCGGGCTCGATCCGCGACAACATCGCCTACGGTCGGTCGGACGCGACCGACGCGGAGGTCGAGCGCGTCGCGCGGATCGCGGCCATCCACGACTTCATCGCGAGCCTGCCCGAGGGCTACGACACCCAGGTGGGGCAGGAGGGCCTGAGCCTCTCCGGCGGTCAGCGCCAGCGGATCGCGCTCGCCCGCGCTCTCCTCGCGGACGCGGACGTCCTCGTCCTCGACGACGCGACGTCGGCGGTCGACGTCCACGTGGAGCGGCAGATCCTCGAGGCCATGCGCGAGGTCGTCGCCGGCCGCACCGTGCTGGTCGTCGCCTACCGCGAGTCGACGGTGCGGCTGGCTGACCGCGTGGTGCTCTTCGACGGGGGCAAGGTCGTCGACGAGGGCACCCACGAGGAGCTGCTCGCGCGGTCCGAGCTCTACCGACAGCTCATGTCGGAGCTGCCCGAGGACGATGCGGAGGCGGTGACGCTCACGCCCGGCCAGGTCACACCGGAGGCCTGGCAGCCGGCCACGACGAGCCAGAACCCCGTGCGGGCACGCGTAGGCGACCCGGTGTCGCCGGAGCTCCTGGCGGCCCTGTCCCAGCTCCCACCGGCGGTCGACGCCACCGACGTCGACGTCGAACACGAGTCGACCAGGACCGATCGGTTCCGGCTACGTCAGCTGGTCCAGCCGCGGCTCTGGCCGATCCTCGCCGGCCTGGCGTTGCTGTTGCTGGACGCGGTCGTCAACCTCGCCAGCCCGCTCATCGTGCGCACCGGTCTGGATCAGGCGCTCGGCAACCGATCGTTGACGATGCTGCTCGTCACCTGCGCCGTGTTCGCCGCCGTGGCCGCGTTCTCCTGGTGCGACGTGTGGGCGACCACGTTCGTCACCAACCGCACCACCGAGCGCATCCTGTACGCCTTGCGGGTCAGGCTCTTCGCCCACCTGCAGCGGCTGGGGATGGACTACTACGACCGCACTCACGCGGGCCGGATCATGACCCGCCTGACGTCCGACGTCAACGCGGTCGCCGAGCTCATCCAGGCGGGCCTGACCAACGCCTTGGTCGCGGTCGTGACGTTCACGGGGATGACGGGAGTCCTGCTCGTCCTCAACCCCACGCTGGCGCTGGTGGTGCTGGCGGTGATCCCACCGGCCACCGTCGCGACGGTCTGGTACCGCCGGGTCGTGGGGCCGGCCTACGAGACCGCGCGGGAGCTCAACTCCGCGCTGAACACCTACCTGCACGAGACGCTGGCGGTGCTGCCGGTCACCCAGGCGTTCCGGCGGGAGGCGGCGAACCTCGCGCACTTCCGGGGAATGGCCCAGCGCCAACTCCGCGCCAGGACGACGAGCAACCGGGCCACGGCGCTCTACGTCGCCTTCATCGAGCTGCTCGCCGGCCTCACCGTGGCGGGCACCCTCCTCGTGGGGTGGCGGCTGGTCGCGGCCGGGCGGATGGAGGTCGCGGAGCTCGTGCCGTTCCTGCTCTACCTGGCGCTGGCGTTCGCGCCGATTCAGCAGCTGGCGACGGTCTTCGACATCTACCAGCGGGCTCGCACCGGAGTGTCGAGGATCCGCGCGTTGCTGGCCGAGGAGGTCAGCGTGCCGGCACCCGAGGATCCGGTGGAGGTGGGTCAGCTTCGTGGCGAGATCGAGCTGCGGGGCGTGACCTTGCAGTACCAGGGCACCCGCAAGCCCGCCCTGCGGAACGCCGACCTCCGGCTGGAGGCGGGCGAACGGGTGGCGTTCGTGGGTCAGACCGGGGCCGGGAAGTCGACGATCGCCAAGGTGATCACCCGGTTCTACGACGCCACGGAAGGACGGGTCGAGGTCGATGGCGTACCGGTCACCCGTTTCGACCCATCCGCCTACCGGCAGGCGATTGGCTACGTTCCGCAGGAACCGTTCATGTTCTCGCGGACGATCCGCGACAACATCGCCTACGGCGTGCCCGACGCGACGGACGAGATGGTGGAGGCGGCGGCGCGGGCCGTGGGTGCGCACGAGTTCATCTGCCAGCTCGACGGCGGCTACCTGCACGAGGTGCAGGAGCGTGGTCGGTCCCTGTCCGCGGGACAGCGGCAGCTGCTCTGCCTGGCGCGAGCGCTCGTGCTCGATCCCCGGGTGCTCGTGCTCGACGAGGCGACATCCCACCTCGACCTGAAGAGCGAGCGTCGCGTCGAACAGGCCATGCGCAGCGCCGCGAAGGGACGGACCACCCTCGTGATCGCGCATCGCCCGCAGACCCTGCGGTGGGTGGATCGGGTGGTCACCATTCACGACGGCGAGGTGGTGGCCGACCAGCCCGCCGAGGAGTTCTGTGCGCCCCAGCTGGCACGAACCTCATGAGGCCGTGACCACCCGTCCGCACCGGGAAGCGCCCGTGACGCGTCCGGGAGGTTCCGCCCAGAGGAGGACACCGTGAACAGCGGGTGAAATCTTGCGGACGGTCAGCGGAGGGCGGCGGCGGGCGTCGTGGTCGCGTGGGCCCGGTTGCCTACGATGGCCAGCGTGGACGCGACGCTCGCCGCGACTCTCGGCGGACTCGCCGGTCTCGTCCTCGGCGTCCTCGCCGTCGCCTTTGTCGACTTCAGCGAACGGAGCCGGGCCCGCGCCAGCGCCGAGCACCGGCCAGCAGTCCCGCCCGACGTCGCCAAGGTGCTCGCCGTCCTCCGATCGGCCTCGGTGGTCGTCGGGCCGCGCAACGACGTCCGATACGCCAGCGCCCAGGCGAGGGCGCTCGGTCTGGTCCGCGGATCCACGCTGGAGCGGGCGGAGCTGCGCGACCTCGTGGACCAGGTCCGCCGCGACGGCGAGATTCGGCAGTGGGACTTCGAGCTGCCGCGCGGCCGCTCGGGAGTCGACCTGGTGTCGTTGTCGGCACGGGTCGCCCCACTGGGGAGCGAGCTGGTGCTGATCCTGGTCGAGGACCGCACCAAGGAGCGACGCGTCGACGCGATCCGGCGTGACTTCGTGGCCAACGTCAGCCACGAGCTCAAGACACCGGTCGGCGCGCTCAGCCTCCTCGCCGAGGCGGTGGAGCAGGCGGCGGACGATCCGGAAGCCGTCCAACGGTTCTCGGGTCGGATGCGGCTGGAGGCCGAGCGGCTCACCCGGCTGGTGCAGCAGATCATCGAACTGTCCCGGGTGCAAGGCGACGATCCGGTCGAGGAGGCCACGCCGGTACCCGTCGACGAGGTCGTGGTCGCGGCACTGGACCGGTGCGGAGTGGACGCGCAAGCCAAGGACATCGACCTGGTCCACACCGGCGAGCGTGGCCTCGTCGTCACCGGCAATCGCGAGCAGCTCGTCATCGCGCTGGGCAACATCGTCGAGAACGCCGTCACCTACAGCCCCGAGGGTTCGCGCGTCGTCGTCGACGTGCGCCGAGCCGCTGGCGACGACAGCGCGGGCCGCCATGGCGACGTCGTCGAGATCGCGGTCAGCGACCAGGGTGTCGGCATCCCTGAGCACGAGCTGGAGCGCGTCTTCGAACGCTTCTACCGCGTGGACCGTGCCCGGAGCCGACAGACCGGCGGGACCGGGCTCGGTCTGTCGATCGTCAAGCACGTGGCGGCCAGTCATCGCGGCTCGGTCACGGTGCGCAGCGTGGAGGGAGAGGGTTCGACCTTCACCCTCCGGCTGCCGCTGCGGGCCGAGCCGTCGGCGGCGGAGACGTCGCCGGACACGCCGTCACCTGTCGGGCTGGACCACTCATCCGTTGTCTCGTCGAGAAAGGCCGCTCCGTGACCCGTGTTCTTGTCGTCGAGGACGAGGAGAGCTACAGCGACGCGCTGTCATACATGCTCCGCAAGGAAGGCTTCGAGGTCGCGCTCGCCGCGGACGGCAACAGCGCGCTGGAGGAGTTCGACCGTGGCGGCGCCGACATCGTGCTGTTGGACCTGATGCTGCCCGGGCTCCCCGGTACCGAGGTGTGTCGGGAGTTGCGTCGCCGGTCCAACGTCCCCGTGATCATGGTGACCGCCAAGGACTCTGAGATCGACAAGGTCGTCGGCCTCGAGCTCGGCGCAGACGACTACGTCACCAAGCCGTTCAGCCCCCGTGAACTGGTAGCCCGTATTCGCGCCGTCCTGCGGCGGGGCACCGAGGTGGCCGAGGGCACGCGGTCGGTGCTGGAGGGCGGACCGGTGCGGATGGACGTCGATCGGCACGTGGTCACGGTGAACGGCGCCGAGGTCCGCCTCCCGTTGAAGGAGTTCGAGCTGTTGGAGGCGCTCCTTCGGAACGTCGGCCGGGTCCTGACCCGGGCGCAGCTCATCGACCGGGTCTGGGGTGCCGACTACGTGGGGGACACCAAGACGCTCGACGTCCACGTCAAGCGACTGCGGGCGAAGATCGAGCCTGACCCCTCGAACCCGCGTCACCTGGTGACCGTGCGCGGCCTGGGTTACAAGTTCGAGGCCTGACCCCGGCAGCGCTCCGCGGCGGACGGGAGCGCGCGCCTGGGCCCCCACAACGGTGCGCGGCGGCCCGTCGGCCGCTCAGGCGCCGGTTCGGGGCATGCCCGTGGGCGGTGGCACGGTCGCGTACTCGCCCCGCCGCGGCACGACGAGCACGTTCAGGCGAACGCTGCCCGCGCGCTCGAAGTCGAAGACCACCGGAACCGTGGAGCCGAGCCGCACCGAGCGACTCTCGATCGCGACCGGCGTCGCCTCCCCCAGGGTGGTGTCCGCGCCCAGCACGGCCACGCCACCAGCCGGCAGCGGAACCGTCGACCTCGGCACGGTTCCCGCGCCGATGCGTGCACGACCTCCGGGGACGCGGATGGCGACGAGCGCGTCGTCGGCGTCACCCTCGTTGAGGATGGTGGCGACCAGCGTGGCGGCGCCGTCGGTCGATGCGACGGCCACCACCCCGCGCACGCGAAGGTCGTCGGTGTCAGCCCAGACCGCGTTCCCGGGCGTGTAGGGCTCTTGCAGCTGAGCCTCGAAGCTGCCAGCGCAGCTGGTCAGAGCGGGGAGCGCGACGGCGACCAGGCCGAGGGCGAGTCGGCGGCTGATCTTCGAAGACTGCACGGCGTTCCTTCCTCCCGGGCGTCCGGACCCCACACTGGGTACATCCGGGCGCAGCACAGCCTAATGGTCAGGGTCTCGGGTCCGCAGAGGCGGCCCGCCGAGGCGGCCCACCGAGGCGGCCTGAGGGCGGCCGAAACGAGACGGAGCGCTGGTTCCGGGACGAAAGGTGCGTACGTGGCGCATGGCTCAGGAGCAGCCGAAGCGACCCGGTTGCCGGCGGTGGCTGGTCTGTCGAGCTCACAGGCGACAATCGTCTCGGGACGGTGCCCGACCACGGCGTGGCGCCGCGTTCACCGGTCGCGCTGGGTGACCAGGACCGGTGGACGCCTCCGGTGGGCGGGGTGTCTCACCTGGGAAAACGGAAGATTCGCGAGTTGTCAAGCCCTCATCCCGCGGCTGACCTGCGGAAACGTCGAGGGAGTCCCGTACGCCCCGTGTTACCCTTGTCTTCGAGGAAGGGGTACCTGACATATGACTTTCAAGGTCGGCGAGACAGTGGTGTACCCCCATCATGGGGCGGCCGTCATCGACGATATCGAGGTCCGCAATGTCAAGGGCGAAGAGAAGACCTACCTGGTCCTTCGCATCGTCTCGCAAAGCGATCTCGTAGTACGAGTCCCGGCAGACAACGTCGACCTCGTCGGCGTGCGCGACGTCGTCGGTCAGGACGGGTTGGAGAAGGTCTTCGAGGTGCTGAGGGCTCCCCACACCGAGGAGCCGACCAACTGGTCACGGCGCTACAAGGCCAACCTGGAGAAGCTCGCCTCCGGTGACGTCATCAAGGTCGCTGAGGTGGTTCGTGACCTGTGGCGCCGGGAGCGCGACCGAGGGTTGTCCGCGGGCGAGAAGCGGATGCTCGCCAAGGCTCGCCAGATTCTGGTGTCTGAGCTCGCACTGGCGGAGAACACGAACGAGGACAAGGCGGAGAAGCTCCTCGACGAGGTGCTCGCGTCCTGACGAGCGTCGTCAGGCGTCGGGCCCCGGGGTGTCCGGGGCCCGCACCACCTCTCTAGTGTCTCTCTAGTGTCCTTTCTCGCTGTCGCGCGCCTGCGGCCGCGTCGCGCCCTCGTGTGATCTCACTTCTTCCTGCGTGACCCTTCCTGTGTGACGACGTCGATGAGAACCGCCGCGATCGTTCCCGCCGCGGGCCGTGGCGACCGGCTCGGGCCGGGCGTGCCGAAGGCGCTGCGCCCGCTGGGCGGCGCTCCGCTCCTCGTCCATGCGGTGCGTGCGCTCGCGCAAGCGCCGTCGGTGGAGCTGGTCGTCGTGGCGGCTCCGGTGGACGACGTCCACACCGTGGAGCGGCTGCTCGCGGACTTCGAGTGGGGTGCCGAGGTGGTGGTGGTTGCCGGCGGTGTCGACCGGCGACAGTCGGTGGCGCACGGACTGGCGGCGCTCCCAGCCGACGTCGAGATCGTCCTGGTTCACGACGCCGCTCGTCCGCTTGCCCCCTCGGAGCTGGCCGAGGCGGTGGCGGTGACGGTTCGCACCCGCGCTGACGCCTGCATCCCCGTCGTGCCGCTCGTCGACACGGTCAAGCAGGTCGTGGGCGACCAGGTGGTGCGCACCCTCGACCGGAGCCAGTTGCGTGCCGTCCAGACACCGCAGGGCTTCCGGAGGTCGGTGCTGGCGAAGGCTCACGCCTGGGCCGCGACCGCTGACCCCGCGGAGGTCGCGACGATCACCGACGACGCCTCTCTCGTCGAACGCATCGGGGGCTGTGTCGTGACGATCCCTGGCGCGCCGGAGGCGTTCAAGGTCACGCAGCCTTCTGACCTTCTCCTCGGCGAGGCGTTCCTCGCCCGACGACGAGCCGATGGTGCCCGCGCCTAGGCCACCCTCGGCGCCGCGAGTGGGAGTCGGCGTCGACGTCCACCCGTTCGCCCCGGGCCGTCCCCTGTGGGTGGCGGGGTTGCTGTGGCCGGACGAGCCCGTCGGTCTCGCCGGGCACTCCGACGGTGACGTCGCCGCGCACGCCTGCTGCGACGCGATCCTGTCCGCGGCAGGGCTGGGTGACCTCGGGCAGCAGATCGGGACGTCGGACCCGGCGTGGGCCGGCGCCCACGGCGTCGCGCTGCTCGCCGAGATGGCAGCTCGGGTCCGTCGGGCGGGCTGGCGCATCGGCAATGTCGCCGTCCAGATCATCGGGGTTCGGCCTCGCATCGGCCCGCGCCGGGTGGAGGCTGAGCGTGCGTTGAGCGAGGCGTGCGGCGCGCCGGTGTCGGTGTCGGCCACCACGACCGACGGCCTGGGGTTCACCGGCCGCGGTGAGGGACTGGCTGCGTTCGCGACCGCGCTCGTCCTGCCCCGGGACGACTGAGCCGGACGACCCCGCGACGGACGCTCCGCTGTCGCGAACCGTGGTGTCACCACCCACGCTCGCCCGGGGGACCGGTGTGCACTCGACCGCGGGTGAGCTCCGGGTGCGTGAGAAATCACTCCCACGCGGCATCCTTTTCGCCCGCTCGGTGATCTCCTCTGGTGAACGGCCGATCTCGGCCACACAGAGGGAGGAAGCTGGTGGGAGTACACCGACGAGTGCGGCGTGGCGTCGCGAGCGTCGTGATGGCGGTGGTCGCCGCCGTCACGATGAGCGGGGGTGCCGGCGCTCAACCGCCACACGGACCTCGAGTCGAGCACGACGTCAGCGCGGAGGCGGCGGCTCACGAGAAGCACCCGCGGAGGATCTCGACCGTCACGCTCATCACAGGTGACCGGGTGGAGGTCAGCCAGTGGCGTGACGGTCGCCGACACATCCGCGTCCATCCCGCCCCAGGTCGCTCCGGAGTTCGCTTCGTCGAGTGGGAGAACCGGGAGGGGAGCCTGTACGTCGTTCCCGTCGACGCGCTCCCCCTGCTCGCCGGCGAGCGTCTCGACCTCCGGCTGTTCAACGTGACCGGCCTGATCGAGTCCGGCTACGACGACAGCCGTCGTCGCGAGCTGCCACTCATCGTCGAGTACGCCGGCGGTGCGCGGACCTCCGTCCGGGCGGACCTCAGCCAGGCGGGTGCGCGGATCGCGCGCGAGCTGCGCAGCATCGACGCGGCCGTCGTCCATGCGGCCAAGGACGGCGTCGCGCGTCTGTGGACGCAGCTCACCGTTGACAGCGGTGCCCGAACGAGGCTCGAGCGCGGTGTCGAGAAGGTGTGGCTGGACGGACCGGTGCGCGCGGTCCTGGACGAGAGCGCGCCCCAGGTGGGAGCGCCGCAGGCATGGGAGGCGGGGTTGACCGGCGAGGGCGTGACCGTGGCCGTCCTCGACTCGGGTGTCGACGAAGACCATCCCGACCTCTCGGTCCGCAAGGCCGAGGACTTCACCGAGACTGGCGACCCGCGCGACTACTTCGGTCACGGCACGCACGTCGCCTCGATCGCTACGGGTGACGGGGCCGCGTCCGGCGACAGGTACAAGGGCGTGGCGCCGGATGCCGAGCTGCTCGTCGGCAAGGTGCTCGACGACGGCGGTTGGGGCATGGAGTCCTGGGTGCTGGCCGGGATGGAGTGGGCCACCAGCCAGGGTGCGAAGGTCGTCAACCTGAGTTTGGGTACGTGTGCCACCGACGGGAGTGATCCGCTGTCTCAGGCGGTCGACTCCCTGACCGAGAGCACCGGCGCGTTGTTCGTCGTGGCGGCCGGCAACCACCCCAACGACCCGTTCTGCTTCCACGACGATCGGGTCTCCGCGCCGGCGGCGGCCGACCGCGCGCTCGCCGTGGGGAGCGTCAGCAAGTCCGACGAGCTCAGCGACTTCTCCAACACCGGGCCCCGCGTGGGCGACAGTGCCGTCAAGCCCAACCTGACAGCACCCGGCGAGGGAATCGTCGCCGCCCGAGCGGCGGACACCGCGCTCGGGGAGGTCGTGGACGAGCACTACGTCCGCCTGTCAGGCACGTCCATGGCGGCTCCGCACGTCGCGGGCGCGGCCGCGCTCCTCGCGCAGCGGCACCCGGACTGGACGGCCGACCAGTTGGCCGCGGCGCTCATGGCCAGCGCCGCCCCGCTGCCCGGGCTGAGCGTGTTCCAGCAAGGCGGGGGCCGGCTCGACATTGGACGGGCGATCGAGCAGGAGATCACGACCAGCCCAGCCGCTCTGAGCCTGGGCGTGGTGCCCTGGCCGCACACCGACGACGAGCCGATCACGAAGGAGCTCGCCTACCACAACGCCGGCGAGGCTCCCGTCACCCTCGACCTCGCCGTCGTTGGGGTGGGCCCCGACGGCGCTCCCTTGCCTGACGGGATGTTCACGCTCTCCACGCCGCGCGTGACGGTGCCGGCCGGAGGCTCCGCTCAGGTCAGCGTCACGGCGACGACCCAGAACGGGACACCGGACGGTCACTACAGCGCGTGGGTGACCGCGTCGAGGAACGGCGAGGTCGTCGCTCGCACGCCCGTCGGTCTCGACAAGGAGATCGAGTCGTACACCCTCACCCTCGACGTGGTGGACCGCTCCGGCAACCCGGGCGTGGGTTTGGTCCACCTCGTCGACCCGGAGGTGGGCAGCATCCGCCTGATCGAGGTCTTCGGTGAGCCTGTCCAGCTGCGGCTGCCTCGCGGTCAGTACGACCTGCTGACGACGGTTCACGAGGAGGGGCCGACGCCGGAGAGCGGAAGCATCACGCTGGTGGCCAGACCTGAGCTCTCGCTCACCCGTGACATGACAGTCAGCTTGGACGCCCGTGCGGGGCGCCCGATCAAGGCCATCGTCGACAGCGCCACGGCCGACCCCGGCCTGCGTCGTGCCGTCGTCGACAACGGGTCCCTGCGGATGGGGATCGGCACCGACATCGACACGTTCGACCTCTACGCCACGCCGACCGGCCGCGTCACGGCGTATCGGTACGCGTTCGAGTACCAGTCCGCTCTCGCCGAGCCGGAACCCGTCGCGGCGGAGCGGGACAGGACCACGCGGGGTGGGCGCGAGGAGCGGGTCAAGAAGACCTTGCCGCGCGGCTACAACCTGCTCCTGACCGAGAAGGGCCGGATCCCGGATCCGACGTTCCGGGTGCGCGACCGAGAGCTGGCCAGGTTCCACACGTCGCTGCACAGCCAGGGCTCGTCCGACCTGCGACCGGCTTACCAGATGAGCTTCCCGAGACCGGTGTGGTCCGACGAGGCGTGGGGCCAGGGCTACGAGGTCACCCTGCCTGGCGAGCGGATCGATCTCTACTCGCCCGGCGAGGACGTGCGGTGGAGCGAGGAGCTCCGCATGGAGCAGGGCGCGATCTACGACACGGCCGAGTCGGTGTACCGCCGGGGACCGGTGCGGAACCGGAGCTGGAACGCGGCGCCGCTGGGTCCCGTCGCTCGACCGGGCTTCGCCTACGACTTGCTCTGGGTCTCGCTGTCGGCGTTCACGCCGTCCCGAGCGGGGCAGGCGTTCATCGCCGACGTCGACGCCGGCAAGGTTCACACGGTGCTGCGGAAGAACGGCGTCGTCGTCGGGGAGAGCGACGAGCCGGACGGCGGCGTGTACCCGCTGCCCGCGGAGAAGGCGACCTACGAGCTCACCACGCGGGCGACGCGTGACGTCGAGTGGTCGACGCTCGCCACCGAGGTTCGCGCACGGTGGAAGGTGACCGGCGGTCCAGGAGCGGACGGGCGGTTGCCCTTCGTCAACCTGTCGACGAGCGCGCCGGTCGACCTGCTCAACCGGGCGCCGGCCGGCGAGCCGTTCCCGCTGCAGCTCACCCTGCACAGCGCGGACGGGGGAGCTGTCACGGCGCGCGCGGTGCGGCTGTCGGTCTCCTTCGACGACGGGGCGACCTGGCGGCGCGTGCGGGTCACCAGACGAGGTGCCGGCTTCCACGCGGTTGTTCCCGCTTCGCCGCAAGAGGCGAGGTTCGTCTCGCTCCAGGCGAGTGTGCGCACCGACGACGGGCGGGAGCTGGACCAGACGGTGATCCGGGCGTACCGGCTGAGCCGGAGCTGACGTCGACCGACGTCGTACGACAGGGCTGGCCAGCGTCACGACGACGCTGGCCAGCGTTCATGTGCTGAGCGATCTTCGGTCGCGGTGGCGGGCCCGCATCCGGAGGCCGCTGTCTCCCCCGGGGGCAAGCGGTACCGATCGGACCGACGTCGCCACTCGGTACCCTGACAGAATGAGCTTGCGCCTGTACGACACGCGTGCGCGTGCACCCCGTGACTTCGAGCCGCTCCAGCCCGGCAAGGTCACGATGTACGTCTGTGGCGCGACCGTGCAGAGCCCGCCACACCTCGGACACGTGCGGGCCTCGGTGAGCTTCGACGTCCTGCGGCGCTGGCTCCTGCACCAGGGCTACCAGGTCACCTACGTCCGCAACGTCACCGACGTCGAGGACAAGGTGATCGCCAAGGCCGCGGCGGAGGGCGTGCCGTGGTGGGAGGTCGCGGCCCGCAACGAGCGGGCGTTCTCCCAGGCTTACGACCTGCTCGGCTGCCTCCCGGCGACGCTCGAGCCGCGCGCGACCGGCCACATCCCCGAGATCATCGACCTGATCGAGCGTCTGATCGACACCGGGCACGCGTACGCCAGCGAGGGTGACGTGCTCTTCGACGTCCGGTCCTACGCCGACTACGGCGCGCTGTCCGGCCAGCGGGTCGACGAGGTGCAACCCGCCGGTGACACCGAGAACGTCGAGGCCAAGCGCGACCCTCGCGACTTCGCCCTGTGGAAGCGCGCCAAGGCCGGCGAGCCGTCGTGGGACAGCCCGTGGGGTCCGGGACGACCCGGCTGGCACATCGAGTGCTCCGCGATGGCGGTGAAGTACCTTGGCGCCGCGTTCGACATCCACGGGGGCGGTGTCGACCTGGTCTTCCCCCACCACGAGAACGAGATCGCCCAGGCCGTGTGCGCCGGCTATCCGTTCGCGCGCTACTGGCTGCACAACGCCTGGGTCACCCTGGCCGGCGAGAAGATGAGCAAGTCGCTCGGCAACACCGCGCTGGTCACCGACGTGGCCAAGCGGTACCGGCCGGTGGAGATTCGCTACTACCTCGCCGCGCCCCACTACCGCTCGACGATCGAGTACTCCGAGTCGGCGCTGCGGGAGGCGGCCGCCGCGTACCAGCGTCTGGAGAGCTTCGTCCAGCACGCGGTCGAGCTCATCGGCGAGGAGGGGGCGGCGCCTTTCACGGAGCCGCCACCGGTGCCGGACGAGTTCGCCGCGGCGATGAACGACGACCTCGGGGTGCCGCAGGCGCTCGCTGTCGTCTACACCGCCGTTCGCGACGGCAACGCCGCGTTGGCGGCCGACGACAAGGACACCGTGCGCGCCCGGCTCCGTGACGTGCGGGCGATGCTGTCCGTCCTGGGGCTCGATCCACTCGACCCGCAGTGGCGGCGGTCCGGTCACGAGGAGGAGCGGCTGCGGTCGGCCCTCGCCGTGCTCGTGGAGTCGGCTTTGGCCGAGCGCGAGGAGGCCCGCGCACGGAAGGATTGGGCGGCGGCCGACGCCCTGCGGGACCGGTTGCGTGAGGCCGGCATCGAGGTCACCGACACGCCGCACGGACCACGGTGGCAGCTCGCGGACGAGCCTGTGAGGAGCGACCGTGCCCGGTAACAGCCGACGACGCGGGGCGGTTCGGAAACGCCAGAAGGGCAACCCGACCGCAGGCTCCGGCGGTCGGAACAAGCGAGGCTTGCGGGGCAAGGGGCCGACGCCGAAGGCCGAGGACCGTCCCTACCACAAGGCCTACCGTCGGGCGCAAGCCGAGCGAGCGGCGCGCGCCGCGCAGCAGGCCCGGTCCGGACGCTCCCGTAGTGAGCGCGCCGAGTGGATCGTGGGCCGCAACCCCGTGCTCGAGGCGTTGGAAGCAGACGTGCCTGTGACGACGGTCCACGTCGCGCAGCGCATCGAGCGCGACGACCGGGTTCGGGCGATCCTGCGCCTGGTGGCCGAGCGCGGGCTTCCTCTCCTGGAGGTGACACGCGCTGAGCTGGACCGCGTGACGGGCGGTGCCGTCCACCAGGGTGTGGCCGCCCAGGTACCGGCGTACTCCTACGCCGATCCGGATGACTGTGTGAAGGCCGCGCTCGACGAGGACCAGCCTCCGCTGCTCGTGGCCCTCGACGGGGTGACCGACCCGCGCAACTTGGGCGCGGTGGTGCGTTCGGCGGCGGCGTTCGGAGCGCACGGCGTCGTCATCCCCGAGCGTCGGTCGGCGGGCATGACCGCGGCGGCGTGGAAGGCGTCCGCTGGCGCGGCGCTGCGGGTGCCCGTGGCGCGGACGGTCAACCTCACCCGAGCGCTGCGGAATCTGCAGCAGGACGGGCTCATGGTCGTCGGTCTGGCCGCCGACGGTGACGTGGACCTGTCCGAGGTCGACCTCCTCGGCGACCCGGTCGTGCTGGTCGCCGGATCCGAGGGCAAGGGGCTGTCCCGGCTCGTGCGTGAGACCTGTGACCTGGTCGCCCGCATCCCGATGGCGTCCGGGACGGAGTCGCTCAACGCGGGTGTGGCCACCGGGATCGCGCTGTACGAGGCCGCACGGCGTCGGGCCGCCGCACGCGCGGACTGAGATTCGCGGGGATGCTGGTTGGCTGAGGATCTCGCCGTCGGCACCATCGCGCCGTCCAGGGCCTGGACGTTGTCACAGCAGGACGCTCACGTGCTCGGTGCGGAGGCGGCTGGCTTCGACGGCGACGACGTCGACTGCCCGGTCCTCTCCACCAGTCGCCGTCACCACAGCGTTTCCGGCGGGTGGCTTCTCGTCGACGACCGCGCGTCTCGTCAGAACGTCGCGATCGGGTTGACCGGACTGCCGGACGTGCCAGCGAAGCGAACCGGTGCGACGGCGAGCTGGAAGTCCCACTGGCCGAGCTCGACGGCCGTCGTCGCGCACGCCTCCAGGTCGCAGTTGTCAAGGAGCCACAGCCCCATCGCGACGAGACCCACGGCGTGGACCGGCATCAGGATGTTCTCGTATCCCGACGGTAGAACGTCTTGCGGGGTGTCGGCCCCGATCAGCGCCACCTCTCGTTCGTACAACCACGGCAGGCAGGCCGCGTGCCAGCCAGCCTGCGTGACGCCGGACGTCGCACCGGACTCGTGTCGCGCGCGGCCAAACCCGGTCCGGAGGAGCACGGCATCGCCGCGACGTACCCGCACACCTTGGCGACGCTCGGCCTCCTCGAGATCGTCGGGGAACACGCCTTGCCCTGGTTCCAACCACGGCACGTCGTGGATCCGTGCGACATCCAGCAGGACGCCACGGGTGACGATCCCGTTCGCCGCCGCGGTCACGGCTGCCCACGCCGACCCCGTCGTGGGATCGACCAGCGAGTGCGACCGTCCGTTGTCCATGGTGCCGTCCCAGAAGATGTGGCACGGCGAGTCGATGTGGGTGACGGTGTTGCCGTGGAACGCGAGGCTCACCTGCTCGGATGAGAAGCCCCACCTCCGGTCGGCGTGGAATCGCGCCGGCATGCCCTCGGCTCCCGGCATGTCGGCCGCGCATGGGCACGCCGTGGTCGACCGCTGCATCTCTGCCGGGGCGGTGATCTCCCAGGCACACGACACGCTCGTGCCATGACGCACGGCGCGCGCGGCCGCCAACCGGACGTCGTGCGTGACGTGGTTCAGCGTGCCGAGCTCGTCCTCCTCACCCCACCGCCCCCAGTTCGACAGCGTGTCGAAGTACCCGAGCACCCCATCCTGCGTGGGTACGGGCCGCCCGCTCGCCGTCATCGCCGCATCGACTCCTCTGATCGCACGGACCAAGGTGACCGCAGGTGCAGTGAACCATCCACCGGACGGGGACGGGCCACCTCCGGCACTCCATCGCCGTGGCTCACCACGAGTGTGTGTGCCAGTCGTCGATGAGGTGCAGGAGCCGACGAGTGAGGCGAGCTCGCGCCTCCGGACTGATGACGGTGACGTACTGCGGCCACTCGAACAGCAGGATGTCGATCTCCGCTGCGATGAGCGCGCGCCGCATCGACGCAGGCTCGGTGGGGCGGTGGTCGAGGTACTCCCGCAGCATCGCGTCGTACGGGACGTCGGCTCCGTCGGCATGGGCGCGGGACCACAGGAATGCCAGCTCGCTGGCGGGACACCCGACGCCCGTGACCTGCCAGTCGGTCCACACGATCCGCTCACCCTCGCGGAGGAGGTTCTCGACGTGACAGTCGCCGTGGACGAAGCAGACCGGTCCGGCCTGCAGTGCTCTGGCTAGCTGCTCTGGTTCGTCGAGGAAGCATCGGACGCTCGCGGCTGCTTCGGTCGCACACCAGTAGCTCGACGCGAGGTCGATGGGTGGCCGGTAAGGAAGTCGCCGGCGTGCCGGCGGACCGGTCCAGCAGTCTCCCTCAGGGGGCGGGACCGAATGCAGCGCCGCGAGTTGCCGCGCGACCTCCAGCCATGCCGACGGCTCCCACTGGGGCGCCGGCCGTGCAGATCCATGAGCTGACAACAGCAACGCCGTGAACCGATCATTGTCGGCGTACCGAAGCAGCTTCGGCGTCACAACGGGCACTTGATCAGCCAGCGTCTGATAGAAGGCGAGCTCTCGTCTGGCGTTGTCCTGCCGGTCGCCGGCCCTGGTCACCTTCAGCACCGCGTCGTCTCCGTCGATCTGGACGCGAAACACACCCGAACCGGAGGCGCCGCCTACCAGCTCGACGTGCTTGCCGTCGATTTCCAATCCCACCGAACGCATGACGTGGGCAAGCCCATCGTCGAGCATCCAGCACTCCCATCTGTGGAACCAGCTACGGGTCGCCCTTCGCACCTGCTCACGCGTTGCCGGGTTTACTGGTGTCCGGAGAGCGACCGGCGCGGCGAACGTGGCATGCCGTTCCTACCACGCGGCACCGACAGGCCTCCTCCATCGCGCTCCCTCGCGCAACTCGGCCGAGACATTGGCCGGCCGCGTGTCTTGTTGCCTGTGTCAGCAGGCCGAAAGGGGCAACACGGACTGATGTACAACGTGAGAAAACGTCCCTATTGTGAAGCAGTCAGATCGACTCAGCGGGCCCAGTACGACGCCTGAAGGAGGGGCGATGAAGCCGGCCGCCTCATCGCGTTCCGTCGAGTTGCTCCGGTCCACCAGCTCCATCAGCCGGCGAGCATTCCTGGGCGCCGCCGGCGGTGCGGCCCTCGCGGCCCTGGGCGGCACGACCTCGGCCCACGCCCAAGGAGGCGGGTATCAGAACCCCGTCATCCCAACGAACCATCCAGACCCGGCGGTTCTCTATGCCGATGGAGCGTTCTGGCTGTACTCGACCGCGGGTGCGATGGGCGCGATGCCGGTGTTGACGTCGCCCGACTTGGTCAACTGGACCGAGGTCGGCAACGGCATGCCGGTGATCGCCCCGTGGTCGGTGCCAGGTCGACACTGGGCGCCCGAAGTCATCAAGGTCGGTCAGCGCTACCTCGCCTACTACACCGCGCGTCGCGCTGACATAGACCAACAGGCGATATCGGTCGCGGTGGCCGAGTCTCCGGCCGGGCCGTTCGTCGACGAACGGACAACGCCGTTGATCGGTCAGGTCGACGAGGGTGGAAGCATCGATGCGTCACCCTTCCGGGACGTCGACGGTTCGCTGTGGTTGCTGTGGAAGAACGACGGGAACTCGCGTGGCCTGCCGTCCTACATCTACCTTCAGCGCCTGACCGACGACGGGCTGGAGTTGGTCGGCGAGCCGATGCGCATCATCGGCATGGACCAGCCGTACGAGATCTACACGATCGAGGGCGCCTCCGTGATCATCCACCAAGGCGTCTACTACTGCTTCTACTCGACCGGCGAGTACTGGAGGGACACGTACGGCGTCTGCTGGGCGATGGCACCCGCGATCACCGGGCCGTGGACCAAGAAGGGCGACGGGCCGATCCTCTCCGGGAACGACGTCGCGGCTGGTCCCGGCCACGGCATGCCGATCAAGGTGGGGCCGCACTGGTGGTACGTCTATCACGCCTGGCAGCCGGACGCGGTGGGCGAGTCACCCGGCCGCCTGGTCTGGCTGTCTCGGCTGAAGTTCACCGGCCACGGGCCGGTGATCGACGGACCGCACGTGGAGAACCCCTTCAGGCCGGTCGTGGTCTGAGCGTCTGTCCCGTCCCCTGGGGCGCACGTCGACGCCCGGATCCGGGGCCAGGGAACCCGGGTGTGGTCGAGGCGCGACGGGGTAGGAGTCCTCGGCCGCGAGAGGCGGGAGGCTGCACGCGGCCGCCACCTGAGCGAGCTCGAAGCCGGGGAGCAAGCCCATGGGGAGCGGCGACCCACATCGGGGCGATCCCACGCATGCCCGCGCCAGTCGAGAGGGGCACGTCCACCGCAGCGCTGGCCACATCGGGCGTTCCGTCCACCAGCCGCGTCACGACGGACACGACGGGCACGCCGCTCACGACCCGGAGACGTTCCGGCGGCGGTTCTGGGTCAGCCTGCTCCTCACGTTGCCGGTCGTCGCGACCAGCCCCATGGTGCTCGGGTGGTTCGGCGCCTCCGTCGTGTTCCCGGGCCACGCATGGCTGGGTCCGCTCCTGGGGTCTGCGGTCTTCTGGTACGGGGGTTGGCCGTTCCTCACCGGTGGCGTCGCGGAGATCCGCCGGCGCGCCCCCGGCATGATGCTGCTCGTCTCGATGGCGATCGTCGTCGCGTACGCCACCTCGCTGGCCACCAGCGTGGGCTTGTTCCACCTGGACTTCTGGTGGGAGCTGTCGGCGCTGGTCACCATCATGTTGCTGGGCCACTGGCAGGAGATGAAGGCCGTCAGCCAGGCCCGAGGTGCGTTGTCGGCCCTCGCGGAGCTACTGCCGGACGACGCCGAGCGGGTGACCGACGGCCGGATCGAGCGGGTCGACGTCGCCGCGCTCGGGGTGGGAGACGTCGTCCTGGTACGCCCCGGCGGGCGGGTTCCCGCGGACGGGCGGATCGTCGACGGCGCCGCCGAGCTCGACGAGTCCATGATCACCGGCGAGTCACGGCCGGTGTCTCGGTCGATCGGTGACCGGGTGGTCGCCGGGACGGTCGCCACGGACTCCGCCATCCGGGTCGAGGTCGACGCCGTCGGGGAGGACACCGCGCTCGCGGGGATCCAGCGCATGGTCGCGCAGGCACAGGCCTCCCGTGGTCGCACGCAGGTGCTGGCGGATCGATTCGCCGGCGCGCTGTTCTACGTCGCGGCGGCTGCCGGCTTCGTCACCTTCCTCGTCTGGTGGGCGTTCGGCGACCTCGTCGAGTCGGTCACGCGTACCGTCACCGTGCTGGTCATCGCCTGCCCGCACGCGCTCGGCCTGGCCATTCCGCTGGTCGTCTCCCTGTCGACTGCCGTCGCGGCTCGCTCGGGCATCCTCGTCAAGGACCGCTTGGCGCTGGAGCGCATGCGCACGGTCGACGTCGTGCTGTTCGACAAGACGGGCACCCTCACGGAGGGTCGGCACCGGCTCGTCGCCGTGCTACCGACGCGCGGTGTGACGGAGGACGACGTGCTACGCCTGGCCGCGGGTGTCGAGTCCGACAGCGAGCACCCCTTGGCCCGCGCGATCGTCAGCGTGGCGCGAGAGCGTGGCCTGGCGTCGACCGCCACGGACTTTCGGGCGCTTCCCGGGCGTGGGGTGCGGGCACGCGTCGACGGCGTTCCCTACGCGGTGGGTGGACCGGCACTGCTGCGGGAGTACGACGCTCGCCCGCCTGAGGAGGTGGCCACGGCGACTCGCCACTGGATCGGTCGCGGTTCCGCTGTCTTGCACCTGGTGCAGCTCGTGGACGAGGAACGTCGTGAGGGCCGTGTCCTGGGTGCGCTCGCGCTGGAGGACGCGGTCCGCCCCGAGGCTCGCCAGGCAATCGCCGCGCTGCGCGCGGAGGGGATCTCCACGATCGGGATGATCACCGGCGACTCCCGTCCGGTCGCCGACGCGGTCGCAGCCGAGCTGGGGTTCCGCTCTGGCGTGGACCCGGTGTTCGCCGAGGTCCTGCCCGTCGACAAGGACCGTGTCGTCGCCGAGCTGCAGCGCAGCGGGCACACGGTCGCCATGGTGGGGGACGGTGTGAACGACGCTCCTGCGCTGGCTCGCGCGGACGTCGGCATCGCGATCGGTGCCGGCACCGATGTCGCGATCGAGTCGGCCGGCGTCATCCTCGCCTCGTCCGATCCCCGGGCGGTCGCCGCGGTCGTGCGGTTGTCGAAAGCGTCGTACCGAAAGATGGTGGAGAACCTGGGGTGGGCGGCGGGCTACAACGTCGTCGCCATCCCGCTGGCCGCCGGTGTCCTCGCGTGGGTGGGGGTCACGTTGAGCCCCGCGCTCGGCGCGATCCTCATGTCGGCGTCCACGATCGTGGTCGCGCTCAACGCGCAGCTGCTGCGCCGCGTCGAGCTGTGAGGCGGGAGGGGCGCGCTGGGTAGGCTCCGCCTCGACGCCCGCGTCTGTGGCGGGCCCACCGCTCGAGGGTGAACACACGATGGACGCCGAACGCCTGCTCCCGTCACCGGAGGCCCACGAGCTTCTCGCGCTGACGCGCCAGATCGCTCGGGAGGAGCTGGCGCCCGCCGCCGACAAGGCGGAGGCGGACGGTGTGTTTCCGCGTGACATCTTCCGGCTCCTCGGTCGGTCAGGGCTGCTGTCGCTGACCGCGCCGGAGGAGTTCGGGGGAGGTGGACAGCCGTTCGAGGTCTACCTGCAGGTGCTCGAGGAGCTGGCGTACGCCTGGTTGACGGTCGCGGTCGGGGTCTCGGTGCACGCGCTCGCCTGCTACCCGTTGATCGCGTGCGGCACGCAGGAGCAGCAGGAGCGGTGGTTGCCCGACATGCTGTCGGGAGAGCTGCTGGGCGCCTACTGTCTGTCCGAGCCGCAGGCAGGATCGGACGTCGCCGCCATGACCACGCGGGCGGTGGTGGACACCTCGGGGTCGGATCCCGTCTACGTCGTGGACGGGACGAAGGCGTGGACCACCCACGGCGGCGAGGCGGACTTCTACGTGCTGTTCGCCCGGACCTCACCGGACCGCACCAAGGGCATCAGCTGCTTCCTGGCGGACGCCGGCACGCCTGGTCTGTCGTTCGGTCCGCCGGAGCGGAAGATGGGTCTCACCGCGTCGCCCACCACGCAGGTGCACTGGGACGGGGTGCGGCTGCCGTTGGAGCGGCGCATCGGCGCGGAGGGCGAGGGTTTGCGCATCGCCCTCTCCGGTCTCGATGGGGGACGGCTGGGCATCGCGGCGTGCGCCGTGGGCCTGGCACAGGCGGCGCTTGACGTCGCGGTGGACTACGCCAAGCAGCGGCGGCAGTTCGGCCGGCGGATCCTGGACTTCCAAGGCCTGGCGTTCCTGCTCGCCGACATGGCGGCCGCGGTGCAGACCGCCCGCGCGACGTATCTCGACGCGGCCCGGCGCCGGGACCAAGGGCTGCCGTTCACCACCGAGGCCGCCATCGCCAAGCTGGTGGCCACTGACACCGCGATGAAGGTCACCACCGACGCCGTGCAAGTGCTTGGCGGCTACGGGTACACCCGGGACTTCCCCGTCGAGCGGTACCTGCGCGAGGCGAAGGTCCTGCAGATCTTCGAGGGCACGAACCAGATTCAGCGGCTCGTCATCAGTCGTTCGCTGTCGGCCGACGTCTGACGCGGACTCGCACCACAGGTGCCCTCGCCGGCGCGACCGGAGAGGGACGTCGCCGGGCCTGGCGGTCGTCCTTGACGAGCCGACAGGCTCAGCGACCATCCGGAGCGACAGGCGCCCTGGATCACGTGCCGACCCAGGGGCCTCTGTCGTCGAGCTCGGCTGGAGCTCGAGTGGAGGCTGGAGTGGAGGCTGGAGTGGAGATGGTCAGAGCGCCGCGCCGAGGCGCTCGCAGAACTCCACCAAGCGGTTGGAGAACCCCCACTCGTTGTCGTACCAGCCGTGCACCTTGACCTGCCGACCGACGGCCTGGGTCAACGGGGCGTCGTAGATGGACGAGTGCGGATTGCCGACGATGTCGGAGGACACCAGCGGGGCTTCGGAGTATTGCAGGTAACGCCGCAACCTCGGGGAGGACGCCGCCTCCCGGAAGGCCGCGTTGACCTCGTCGACGGTGACGCTGCGTTCCAGGACGACGGTCAGGTCGGTGATCGACCCGACGGGAACCGGCACTCGAAGGGCCGCCCCGGTCAGCCGGCCGTCGAGCTCCGGCAACACCTTGCCGATCGCCCTCGCCGCCCCTGAGGACGCAGGAATGATCGAGAGGGCGGCGGCCCTGGCCCGGCGCAGGTCGGAGTGCGGCGCGTCGTGGAGTCGCTGGTCGTTGGTGTAGGCGTGCACCGTCGTCATCAACCCCGACTCGATGCCGAAGGCGTCGTGGAGAACCTTGGCCAGCGGGGCGAGGGAGTTCGTCGTGCACGACCCGTTGGAGAAGATGTCGTGAGCCTCCGGGTCGAGCCGGTCATCGTTGACGCCGAGCACGAAGGTCGGCACGTCGCCCTTGGCTGGGGCGGAGATCAGCACCTTGCGCGCGCCGCCCGTGAGGTGGGCTTGGGCGGCGTCGGCGTCGGTGAACCGGCCGGTGGCTTCGAGCACCACGTCGGCGCCGACGTCACCCCACGGAATGCTGGCGGGGTCGCGCTCACCGAAGACGGTGATCGTCCGCCCGTGCACGCTGATCGCGGCGTCGTCGAACTCGACGCCCTCCAGGTGGCCGGACACCGAGTCCCATTCGAGCAGCGTCGCGAGCGTGCGCGCGTCGACCAGGTCATTGACGGCGACCACCTCGACGTCCGCTCCGCTGGCCAGGGCGGCGCGCAGGAAGCTGCGTCCGATCCGGCCGAATCCGTTGATGCCGATGCGTACTGTCATGTCATTCGCTCTTTCGTGTCGGACTGGTTGGGGCCGGGCCGGCTCGCGTCGAGTCGGCTCCGGGCCGGCCGCCGTGGGTCGTCGTCGTGGCGGGCCGGGTGGCGGCGCGCAGGAGGTCGAGCGCGCCGCGACGGGCCTCCTCGAACGGGCCTGGGTCCTGCTGCGCGATCGCCAGCACGTAGCCGCCTTGGAGGACGGCCATCAAGGTGTAGGCGAGCCGCTCGGGGTCGACGTCGTCCCGAAACTGACCGGCGTCGACCGCCTCACGCAACGCCCGTGCCCATCGGCTGTGGGCTTCGGCGAACGCTCTCGCCACCAAGGCCAGCAGCTCGGGATCCTCCCGAACCTGCGGGTCTTGGGTCATTCGGCCGACCTTGCAGCCCTTGAGCGCGTCCCGGGGGCGCATGAGGTGAGCCTCGACCCGGCTCAGCGGGTCACCCGGCCCGTCGAGCTCGGCGGACGCCGACGCCAGGTCGGCGATGTTGCGCTCCAACGCTGCCAGCGCCAGGTCCCGTTTGGTGGGGAAGTGGTGGTACATGCTGCCTTGGCCGACGCCTGACCGCTGTCGAACCTCCCGCGGGCTGGTGTCGGCGTAGCCGCGCTCCCACAGCAGCTCGCTCATGGCCTGGACGAGGCGCTCTCGGGAATCCATGACAGCAGTGTACCTACCTATAGGTACAGACCTGGGTGGGCGCCTGGCCGGGCTTCCTCCTGCTGCTCAGCGTGAGCGAGACCCGCGGAGCCTCCTCCGTCCCCGACCCGGAACGTTCATCGCCGCGCTGGAATCCATTCGGGCCTCGCTCGAGTCGACGTGAGGACGCGAGCACACCGGAACGACGGGACGTGTCCGCCGGGACGGGTGGTGCGCCGTTCCCCGGTTCGTCGAACGAGCCGCGGCGCGTTGGAGGCGAGGCGGTGGACCCGTGGAAGGTCGGACAAAAATCGCGATCCCAGATGAGGGGCGTCGATGAAGCTAACCGGGCCTTTGGTGACGTAAGGAAGAGGCTTCGGACGGAGGCACGATTGCTCCTTCGGCGCACAGCCTGGAGCTATGAATCAACAAAAGCGCATCGACATCCGGCATTCTCGATTGGGTCGAAGACATCTGTTCGGAGTTGCCCTCGTGGGTGTCGCTGCACACGCGGGAATCGTTCCGGCCTGGGCGGACGACGGGGGCGAGAAGTACCGGGCGCAAGCGCGCGTCATGCCGCCGTCACCCGCGTTCCCGAAGGCCATCGACGCGTACGCGGTCTACGAACCGCAGACCACGTGCAGCATGACGAACAAGCCCGGCCCGCTAGACCTACGGGACATCGTCTTCCAGACCTACGGTCAGCGGTCGTGGAGTATCGCGCGTAGCTGCACGGGCAGCAGTGTCTCCGAGCACAAGGAAGGGCGCGCTCTCGACATCTCCTTCAACGCGCTCAACGACACGCAACGCAAACTCGCCAATGACTTCCTCTACTGGCTGCTGAAGCCCGATCCGCACGGCAACCGCCACGCGTTCGCTCGCCGGTTCGGCATCATGTACATCATCTGGAATCACAAGATGTGGCGGGCTTATCGGCCGAACGACGGTTGGCAGTGGTACACCGGCTCCAACCCGCACACCGACCACATCCACATCAGCTTCAGCTGGCGGGGCGCGATGCGCCGAACGAGCTGGTGGACTCGTCAAGTCTTCTATTGAGCGATCCCGGCGCGGGACCGAACCCGTGACGAGCAGCGGGCGGTGGCTCGCGGTCGTCACCGGCGGGCCCGGGTGCCGCCTCGGTGGGGACAAGCCCGGTGGAACGGGCCCTGGTCGCGACGCGCCGTCAGTCACGGGAAACGGGCCCTCCGGCTGCCTTCGTCGTGGTCGGTCGGCGGTGGCGCGCAGTACCCCCGCCGGCGGCGGGGCCCGCCGAACGTCGGTCACCCTGAGGGTGTGAGCTCGCCTGGTCGGTCGTGGGCGTGTGCCCTGCTCGTGACCGTGGCGCTGACACTCGGGGCGCTGGCATTCGGGCCGGCGGGGGCCGCTGTCGCGGACCCGCCCGAGCCCACGGTCGTGCCGGCCGACTTCGGACCGTCCATCGACCCCTACGCCGCCTATGAGGGGCAACGGGTGTGCGACCCCACACCCCGATCCGGGGTGGTGGACGTCCGCGACCTCGTCCTCGTGGTCTACGGGCCACGGTGGACCGGCATCGCCAGCGGGTGTGGCACGGCGCGACCGAGTGAGCACCATGACGGACGGGCGTTGGACATCGCGTTCGACGCGCACTCGGAACGAGACCGCCGACTCGCCGAGGACTTCCTCGGCTGGTTGCTCGCCACCGACCAGTACGGCAACGAGCACGCGATGGCCCGGCGGCTCGGCGTCATGTACATCATCTGGAACCACCACATCTGGCGGTCCTACGAGGCGTACCGAGGATGGCAGCCCTACTCAGGGACGCCGAATCCCCACACCGACCACATCCACCTCAGCTTCAGCTGGGACGGCGCGCTGCGCCGCACGACGTGGTGGACGGCCGGCCCGGCGGCGATGTCCGCGTCGCGACCACCGGCGACGGACCCGTGAGCGGGTGTCGAGGTCAGGCGTCCAGGTCGGAGTCGACGAGGGAGTCCATCTCGTCAGCGGAGGGGAGGCGCTCCCGCTCGTCCGGGCGGTGGCGGAGCACCGTCGCGGCGTACGAGCGCGCGGCCTCGACCAGCGGAATCTCATGCCCAGCCTCCTCCGACCGGTACCAGCGGTGCTCGAGGACCTCGTGGAAGATCTCGGCGGCCGGGAGCTTGCCGCGCAGCTCGGCCGGCACGGCCTGGATCACGGGTTCGAAGACCTCGGTGAGCCACTGGTGGGCGACGATCTCCTCGTCCTCGTACTGCTGCTGCGTCGCGGCGCGGAAGGTGTCGAGGTCGTTGAGGAGCCGGCGGGCCTGGTTCTCCTCGACGTCCAGGCCGGTGAGCCGGAGCAGCCGCCGACTGTGGTGTCCCGCGTCGACCACCTTCGGCTGGATCCGAATGTGCTGGCCGTCGATGTCGGTGTGGATGTCGAGCTCGGCGACGTCGAAACCCAGGTCGTTGAGCCGCTTGATGCGGCGTTCGAGCCGGTACAGCTCGTTCTCGTCGAACTCCTCCGGCTCGGTCAGCTCCGCCCACAGTCGCTGGTACCGGTCCACGACGGTGTCGGCGAGATCGAGCAGGTCGGTGTCTTCGGACAAGTAGCCGCCGGCCTGGAGGTCGAGGAGCTCGCCGAAGATGTTCGTGTGGGCGATGTCCAAGTCGTACGCGCGCTGCCCAGGGGACAGCTCGTCGTGCAGCTCGCCAGTCTCGGCGTCGACGAGGTACGCGGCGAACGCTCCAGCGTCGCGGCGGAACAACGTGTTCGACAGCGAGCAGTCGCCCCAGAAGAACCCCGCGAGGTGGAGGCGGACCAGGAGCGCCGCGAGCGCGTCGACCAGCCGGACGACCGTCTCCGAACGCAGCGTGCGGGAGAACACCGCGCGGTAGGGCAGCGAGTACGACAGGTGGCGGGTGAGCAGGATGGGGTCGAGCGGCTCCCGGTCCTCGGTGTACCGGTCGAGCACGACGCCGACCGGTTCGACCGCCGGGACGTCGAGGCGCTGCAGCTCACGAAGGAGATTCGCCTCCCGGAGGACGTAACGCTCGGGTGCCTCCTTCAGCGCGTACACCTGGCCGTTGAGCCGCACGAAGCGCACGACGTGACGGGAGATACCGCGCGGTAGCGCGACGAGGTGCTTCGACGACCACTCGGCGAGTGGCCGGTTCCACTCGAGCGCGAGGAGTCCGGCGTCGGCGGGGACCGAGACGAACCGTGGCATACGAGCGAGGGTAGGCCTTCGTCGACGATGAGTGGTGATCAAAAGGAGTGCTTCGTCGCCAGGATTCGCGCCACCCGATCCGGTTCGTACTCCTCGCCGAGCCACTCGAACAACCCGCGGAGCACCGTGGGATCCCGGATGTAGTCGTCGTAATGGATGTGGTAGCCGCGGTCGCCACGACTCGCCACCGCGCTGGTCAGGCGGGCCTCCAAGTCGGTCAGGTGGGCCAGCGCGTCAGGGTTCTTGGCGTACCAGCGGCTGCGCGCGACGTCCTTGAGGTTCCGGGTGTTGAGGAGGAACCGCGCGCGTGGAAACAGCGTCTCGAGGAAGTCCAGGTAGGCCGGGATGTTGGGCATCCACCAGCGAATCTCCTTCATGCCGGTGACCCGGGTGTCGGGTTCCGGGCGGAAGATGGTGTCGACGACCAGTTGACGCATGCGCGCGAGGGCGAGGGACTGCGGGTAGTCGTCGATCCCGTACCACGGATGCTGGGGAGGCAGCGGCTTGTCCTTGGCCCACTTGTCGCGGGCGCTCAGCGCCTTGGCATGGAACTCGTACAGGTGGTAGAGAACGCCCGCGTTCTCACCGCGGATGACGTAGCCGGGCAGGGAATCGAGCAGGCTCATGAGCAGGGTGGAGCCGGACCGCCCATACGTCACGATGAACAGCACCTGGAGGTCGTCGAGCGGTTCCGCGGCGTGCGAGGGCACCAATCCCAAGGCGAGCTTGTCGGCTTCCCGCTGCGCGGCGTCGCGTTGTTTGGTGAGGAGGTCGACCTGCTCGCGGAGTCGATGGTTCTGCGCGACCGCCCGATCGCGGTGCTCGAGGACGCGTCGCACGTAGGGGAGGCTTCGGACGACCCTCGCCAGGAGCCTTCTCGTCATGTGAGAGCAGCGTAGGAGGCGTCACGCATCCATCGGTGGACTGCGAGGTGACCAGCGTCGGAACTCGCGGAGCGTGACCGGAAAACCGTGGGGCCACCGGACGTGACCGGTGGCCCCACGGTTCGACGTTGGAGTGGGGTTCGAGCGGGTCGTCACCCCACGCCCAGTCCGGTCTGCGTCTTTAGGAGCTGACGCGCTCTCCCGTGGTCGTCGAGAAGATGTGGATCCGGTCCGGGTCGGCAGCCAGCTTGACCTTGACACCCTTCTCCGGCGGGCGACGAGCGTCGATCCGAGCGATGATCTCCTTCTGCTCGTCGCCGCTGCCCAGCAGGCCGTACAGGAAGGCGTCGGCGCCGAGCTCCTCGACGACCGCCACCTCGACGGTGATGCCGTCCTGCTCCGCACCGACGATGCGCAGCGCCTCCGGGCGGATTCCGACGGTGGCCGTCGCGTCGCTGCCCAGCTTGGTGCGCGTCGCGGCGTCGATCGGAACGGTGTAGCCACCGATGTCGATCCCGGCCTCGGTGACCTTGCCCTCCAGCAGGTTCATCGCCGGGGAGCCGATGAAGCCGGCGACGAAGATGTTGGCGGGCTTGTCGTAGAGGTTGAGCGGGGTGTCGAGCTGCTGCAGCACCCCGTCCTTGAGGACCGCCACCCGGTCACCCATGGTCATCGCCTCGGTCTGGTCGTGGGTGACGTAGACCGTGGTGACCCCCAGCCGACGCTGCAGCGCGGCGATCTGGGTACGGGTGGAGACGCGCAGCTTGGCGTCGAGGTTGGACAGCGGCTCGTCCATGAGGAAGACCTTGGGCTCCCGGACGATCGCGCGACCCATCGCGACCCGCTGCCGCTGACCACCGGACAGCGCCTTCGGCTTGCGGTCGAGGAGGTCCTCCAGGCCCAGCAGCTGGGCGGCCTCGCGGACCTTCTTCATCCGCTGGTCCTTGGGCACACCCTGCATCTTGAGGGCGAAGCCCATGTTCTCTGCGACGGTCATGTGCGGGTAGAGCGCGTAGTTCTGGAAGACCATCGCGATGTCGCGGTCCTTCGGAGGGAGGTGCGTCACGTCGCGGTCACCGATCAGCACCCGGCCCTCGTTGATCTCCTCGAGGCCCGCGAGCATCCGCAGGGAGGTGGACTTCCCGCACCCCGATGGTCCGACGAGGACCATGAACTCCCCGTCCTCGATGTGCAGGTCGAGCTTGTCGACGGCGGGCTTGTCGGTACCCGGGTAGATCCTGGTCGCGCCGTCATAGGTGACCGTTGCCATGACTCTCCATCCCTCCACCGGCAGGAACGTGCCGGACGATCCGAGCAAAGGGCGCTTGGCGGCTCCGTCAGCCGACGCGCTGGTCCCCTGGGTACACGCCGTCTGACGCAAGCACGCGGCAGCTCATGGTGACACGGTGACGTGCGTGGTGTCACGATCCAGCCGCGTTCCTGGCCCGGACTGGCCGCGTCACACCCCGCGTCGGACGGTGCTGCGGACCGTTGCGTCGACCTCGAGGCGGCACGTGACCTGCGCTTTTCGTAGCGGCGACGATGCTGAGCGCGACTGATGCACAATCCTTGGCAGGATGTTCCAGCACCACCGGTCCGACCCGCGGCGCACGAGGCCGGGGATGGGCTCACCAGGAGGACGAATGATGGAGGCGAGCCCGGCCAAGAGGGCACGGCTCGTCGACATCGCCCGGCACGCCGGGGTCAGTGAGGCCACCGTGTCGCGCGTCCTCAACGGGCGTCCAGGCGTCAGTGAGACCACGACTCAGGCGGTGCTCACCGCCCTCGACGTCCTCGGCTACGAGCGTCCCGCTCGACTACGGCAGCGCAGCGCGGGCCTCATCGGCCTGGTCGTCCCCGAGCTCGACAATCCGATCTTTCCAGCGTTCGCCCAAGTCATCGAGAACGCCTGTGGCCAGCACGGCTACACACCGGTGCTGTGCACGCAGACCCCGGGCGGCGTCGGCGAGGACGAGTACGTCGAGATGCTGCTCGACCGCGGCGTCTCCGGGATCATCTTCGTGTCCGGTCTGCACGCCGACGTCTCCACCGACGCCGCGCGCTACCAGAAGCTCACCGGACGTGGGCTGCCCGTGGTCTTCGTGAACGGGTACATCGAGTCGGTGGAGGCGCCGTTCATCTCCACCGACGACGCCGTGGCGATCCAGCTCGCCGTCAGCCACCTCACGAGCCTCGGGCACCGGCGGCTGGGTCTGGCCATCGGGCCCGACCGGTATGTCCCCGTGCGCCGGAAGCTCGCGGCGTTCACCGCCCAGCTGGAGAGCCCGGAGCTGCGGGCCAAGAACGTCACCGGGCTCGTCGAGCAGTCGCTGTTCTCGGTCGAGGGCGGTCACGCGGCGGCGGTGCGGCTGCTCGACCAGGGGGTCACCGGCATCATCTGCGGCTCGGACCTGATGGCGCTGGGCGCGATCCGCGCGGCGCGCCAACGTGGCCTGGACGTGCCGCGTGACGTGTCCGTCGTCGGGTACGACGACTCGCCGCTGATCGCGTTCACCGATCCGCCGCTGACGACGGTGCGACAGCCGGTGCACGCGATGGGGCAGGCGGCGGTTCGCGCGTTGATCGACGCGGTGAGCGGCCATGGCTCGCCCAACACCGAGTACCTCTTCCGACCCGAGCTGGTCGTGCGGAACTCCACGGGAGCCGTCCCAGGCGGGCGCTGAGCCTCCCGGCGTGAGCGCGCTCCCGCCGTCCGGGTCGCGGCGGGGTGACGAACGGACTCGTCGGACGGCGGCGTCGATCGGGCTCGCGGCGCCGGTCGGCGACCGCGGTGGGCGGTCGGATGCCGCGGTGTCGCTCGGATACCGCGGTGTTGGTCGGGTACCGCCGGGGGAGGATCTGGCGCATGAAGGCGGTGACGATCGACGAGTACGGGGACCTCGACCGGGTTCGCTACGGCGAGCGTCCGGAGCCGAAGCTCGGGCCTGACCAGGTCCTGGTCCGAACCCGCGCGGCGGGCGTCAACCCGGTGGACTGGAAGATCGTCGGAGGCGGCCTCGACCCCTGGTTCGAGGTCCACTTCCCGGTGGTGCTCGGCTGGGACCTCGCGGGTGTGGTGGAGCGCCCCGGCCCGGCCGTGTCGGAGTTCGCGCCAGACGACGAGGTCGTCGGATATGTCCGAGAGGACCACATCCAACGCGGCACCTACGCCGAGCTGGTCGCCGCCCCGGTGCGCACGCTCGCGCCCAAGCCGAGGAACGTGTCCTGGACCCAGGCGGCCGGCCTCCCGCTCGCGGGCCTCACCGCGTACCAGGCGCTGCGCTACGTCCTCGGCGTCACGTCGGGGGATGTCGTGCTCGTGCACGCGGCGGCCGGTGGGGTGGGGTCCATGGCCGTCCAGATCGCGAAAGCCCTCGGCGCGGCGAGGGTGATCGGGACGGCGAGCCAGCGTAACCACGACTACCTGCGGTCCCTTGGCGCCGAGCCGGTGGAGTACGGCGAAGGGCTGGCCGACCGGGTGCGTTCCCTGGTTCCCGAGGGGCCGAGCGCCATCCTGGACCTGGTAGGGGGTGAGACGCTGCGGGCCAGCGTCGACCTGGTGTCGTCGCCTGGCCGGGTCGTCAGCATCCTCGAGCCGGGCGTGCCCGGGACGCGGTACCACTTCGTCCGGCCCGACCCGAACGACCTCCGGGAGCTCGTGCGCCTCGTCGAGGACGGGCGGCTGGAGGTCACGGTGGACGCCACCTACCCCCTGGCCGAGGCGAAGGCCGCGCTGGAGCACAACCAGCGGGGCCACACCCGGGGCAAGGTGGTCGTGGAGGTGGCCGACTAGGCGGGTCGTGGGCCAGGCCCGGCCGCTCGAGCCCACCCGCGCGCCGCTACGCTTGCGTGGTGTTCCGCCAGCGTGGCGCAACTGGTAGCGCACCCGACTTGTAATCGGGTGGTTAGGGGTTCGAGTCCCCTCGCTGGCTCCAACAAAAGGCCAGGTCAGCGGCACTTTCGATCATAAAGTCGCGGCTCTGTGTTGCGCCGATGTCAATGGCTCTGTCAATGACTACACTCGAGGCATGCCTGGAAGAACCGGTCAGAGACGCCGCAGCCGGGCCCATGTGCGCAAGCGCGGCAACTCGTTCCAGGTGAGTGTTTACGCCGGCACCGATCCGCTGACGCTGAAAGAGATCTATCTGTCCGAGTCGACCCGCGACGAGCGGCAGGTCGAGAAGATTCGGACGCGGCTACTCGCCCAAGTCGATCAGCAGCGGCAGGCCGCTACGAAGGCGACGCTGGCGTACGTGATGGACGCGTGGCTGAAAGTTCACGATGCTGATCCAACGACGCTGGCCGGGGTATCGTCGCGAGGCTGAGAAGCGGATCAAGCCAGCTCTTGGACATGTTCCGGTCGCGAAGATCACGCCAACGTGTCCTCGAAGAGTTCTACGCCGAGCTACGCCGTTGTCGATCTCGGTGCGGTGGCAAGCCGTTCGTCGAGCACCGCACGAGCGAACCGCACGATTGCGATGCTGACGACGCTTCCACGAAACGGAAGGGCCGGCCGCGCGTATGCCGGCCGTATGCTGCGTCGACCGTTCGTGAGACGCACGTCATTATCAGTGGTGCGCTGTCGGCTGCGGTGCGGTGGGGCTGGATTCAAAGCAACCCTGCTGAGGTCGCGAAAAAGCCCAAGCAGCCGAAGCCAGCTCCCAACCCGCCGACGCCCGAGCAGGCTGCCCGACTTGTCGAAGCAGCGATGGCCCAGGACGAGGCCTGGGGAACGCTCGTGTGGCTCACCATGGTCACTGGTGCTCGCCGAGGCGAGATCGTCGCCTTGCGCTGGCATGACGTCCACCTCGACACGGGAATGCTTGAGATCCGGCGCAACTATGTCGACGGCATCGAGAAAGACACCAAGACCCACCAGATTCGGCGCATCGCCCTCGACGACGACACCTGCCAGCTGTTACGGACCCACCGACAGCGGTACGAGGACCAAGTACACGCTGTTGGCGAGCAACCACGCGATGACGCCTTCGTCTTCTCCTATCAGCAAGATCACAGCCGTCCCTGCGATCCCGATGGAGTCAGCCACCGCTACAAGGCAATGGCTGAACGGCTCGGCATCGACACCCATCTGCACGCCCTGCGTCACTACTCGGCGACCGAGCTCATAACTGCCGGTGTCGACATACGCACCGTCGCGGGCCGTCTAGGCCACGGTGGTGGCGGTACAACCGCACTGCGCGTGTACTCGGCCTGGGGCGCCGAGTCGGACAGAGGTGCTGTATCGATCCTTGCCAGCCGGGTGCTCCCACGACGTGAGACCACCCTCATATCTGCCGGCAGGCCACCGAAGGACGCGCAAGTGCAACCTCGGAGCGCTGCAGACTGAGTCAAACTCGCCCACCTCTTGAGACGCTTAACAGTCGAAGCCGCTTCACAAGCCGCAGCCGCGAGCTGGCCGCCGTGTATGAGAGATAAGGGTATGGTCTCGTCACGGACCTGGAATTGACGCCGGAAGCGATGACTGTGGTCACTGCCGTTGTCGGCGGCGCTATAGCGCTGCTTGGAAGCCGCATGGCTTTGTCCTGGCAGCAACGCAACGCAATCGCGGACGCTCGAGTAGCTATGTACGGCGATATGGCAATGCTCCTGGGTTTGGATATCGTATCTCGCGGTACGTGGTTGGATGGAGAACGACGACGACACGGAATACCTACAGGCGACGAGTTCACTGAGATCGCAACGAAAGTAACGTCCGAAGTGCTAGGTAAGGTTCAACAGAGCCCGGACGCGAAATCAAGCCCGATATCCGGCACTGCTGCGTTGAATGTCTTCGAATTAGTTCTCGGAGAGTTTTCAAAGTATCTGAAGAACGAGAAAGAACATTTGGAGTGGCTTGAATCGTTCGCAAAAGTGAAGCTGGATGCAGCCGCCAGCGTCCACGCTTCACGACACAACATTGAGTTCAGATTCCAGATGCTTGCTACACCACTCATCGTCCACAAAACTGAAAGGGTACGTCGCGCCCTTTCGGAGTTTGATGATCTCACCGAGCTTGCTGCACGCAAGCTTGAACGGGATTAGATTGAGCCCGCATTTGCTATGTTGTCCAAGGCGGAACGTGAGTACGTCAACCTCGGTAAAGCCGCGAGGCGCGACATTCTCTGGTGCAGAAGATCCTTGCCATGGCGCGTGGCTCTTTTCTTCTACTCGGCTTGGAGTTTAGTATTTCGCAGATGAATGAGTCCATAGCCTTAGCCTCAGATACTGTATGTCCTCGCAGAATCCGACTGCTATAAAGATCGGAATCGAGCCACGTGCTGCCACGCAGTGAGCCAGTATCAGGCTAGCCTGTCCTTCCTACCTTGGCCTGGCAAGCATATAACTCATCACTTCACCTACCAGCTACCGCGGCGACCGCGGACCTAAACTGATTGCAAAGAGCAGGGCAAATAGCGGTGGCACGGTCGCTGCCACGAGGAAAGGAGCGGCTATTCCCCCGAGCGAGGCGACCCCGCCGCCGAGCAAGGCGCCGATCGCAGCTGCGCCGATTCCAAGTAGCCGGGTCGCCGAGACCATGCGTCCAAGTAGCTCGTCTGGGGTCAGGAGTTGCCGGGCGACGCCGCCGACGACACTGACGGTCGTGGACGCAAGACCGACGAGGAGCAGCGACGCCGCAGCGACCCAGGTGTTGGAGCTGAGGAGCACCGCGGCCCAGGCGAGTCCCTGAATAGCCAGAGCCGCGGCGTACACGGCACGGGCCGGCATGCGGTTGGAGATCTTGGGCGCTAGCCAGCCGGCGGCGATTCCCCCGACGGCCATGACAGCGATAAGGATCCCGAGGCCGAGGTCGCCTAGGTTGAGCTCGTCCTGAGCGAACAGGACCAGTGTCGCGAACGCGATGTTGTAGCTGAGGTTGTACGCAGCCATGCCCAGTGCGAGTGCCCGGAGCTCGGCGTGGGCGAAGAGGTACCTCAGGCCGTCCCAGATCGCTGTCCGGATCCGCTGGCGTGAAGCGCCCTCAGGCTCGTGCCCGCCAAGACGCGGGAGTCCCAGGAGGAAGCCCGCGGAAGCCAGGAACGCCACGGCGTCCAATCCGAATGGCAAGGCAGCCGCTGCACCGAACGCCGCTGCGCCAAGAGGCGGACCGGCGAGGGAACGTCCGAACGTGTCGAGGGCCCACATCTTGCCATTGGCGCGGGTGAGGGCGGTCTTCTCCCTGCCGACTACGGCCGGGAGTGCTGCCTGAGCGGCTGGATCGAAGAAGCAGCTTCCAACACCGACGAGGAAGACTGCAAGCACCAGTGCTGGCACTGATGCTCGGTCGGTGGCAATGAGAAGCGTGAGTGCGCCGAGGACAACCGCCCGCAGGAGGTCCGTGATGACCAAAACCTGTCGCCTTGGCCACCTGTCGACGAGCGCACCGGCGGGCAGACCTATGAGGAGCCAGGCAGCGTACGACGCCGCCGTCACCGCGGACACAGCGAAGGGGTCACGAGTGAGGGATGCGGCCAGCAGCGGTGCGGCGACGGTAAGCATCCCCTGACCGGTGATCGCGACACCGGTAGATACCAACAGCAGGCCCAGTCCACGGCGCGTTGGCCGACCAGTGGACTGAGCCTGCTGAACGGTTGTCATTGGCAATTCCGACTACTGGGCCAAGGTTTCGATGTCGAACTCGCGGTTCTCGACGCCTTGGATGAAACAATTCCACTCGTGTTCGGTGAACGTGAGGATCGGGGCCCTTGCCGCGATCTTTCATGTCGCGCACGCCGACAACACCATCAACGTATGCCACCTCGACGCAGCCACCGCTATCACTGATTCCTGGCTTGCGCCAACGTGCCTTGCTCCAGTCGGGTGCCATGGCCATCCTTTCCCATGTGTCACTTGGCCTTTCGAGCCAGGGACCGTAGGTATTTCACCGACTCTGCCGGATCGAGCGCCTCAGACATGAGACGCTCGAAAAGATCACTGTACGCGGCCACGTCAGGTTCCGCAGAGAGATATAGGTCAGCGGTCTGAGTCTCTACGAAGACCACTGTCGGGCTGGTTCCGGCCCGACACTCGTAGATGTTGAAGGGCGCGACCGCGAGTGCACCGGCTTCCCCTCCTGCAGGCAGCAGGTGAAGTGTGACCGCGGGCAGTTTTGACCTCTCGACGAGATACTCCAGCTGCTCCGCGAGGATGCGTTTCGGGCCTGGCCAGCGAGTGAGTGCACGTTCGTCAAGCACCGCGACATATGCGGGAGCATCCTCGGCGGTCAGGAGTTCCTGGCGGCGTCGACGTCGGACGGCGATCTCGTCAGGATCTTTGTAGCCGCCGGCCCGGGCGACCGCGCGGGCGTAGTCGAAGGTCTGGAGCTGACCCGGTACGACCATTGCCTGGTACTGGCGGATCCGAGTTACCCGGGATTCAATGGCTACCTCGCGCTGACGTCGAGGTGGTCCCGCGGCTCGTACGATCCAGGCGCCAGGGACGCCAGAGTCTTCGGCGATGGCGGCCAGAAGCTCTGCCCGGACCTCTTCCGGGACTGCGTAGTAGTCGAGGAGCGCTGCAAGCTCCCAGACGCTTACAGCGAACCGGGCCGTCTCAATGCGGGACACCTTTGACTGGGACCAGCCCAGCGCCTCTGCTACCTGCGTACCTGACAGACCAAGATCCTGCCTGATTCGGCGCAACTCCTCCCCTACTCGTTGCCGCTGCGCCGAGGTCGGCATGTTGAACGCACCTCCAGGATCAATGCACTAGTGCATAGAGCCTAAGGGGTGCGTCGCGGCCGACGCCAGCCGCCCGAGCGATTTGGGTCACAGGTGACACTTGCGGTCGGCCTATGCAGTAGTGCATAACTGATATGCAGTAGTGACTAGTGATCACGACGTGCAAGCGCAGACAGAGGAGGCAAAGCGTTGGTGGGCGCGGGTGCGCCAGCTCTCGAAGCTGCTGGGTTTGTGCTCGTTGGTGGTGACCTCCCAACGGTTGTGTGTCCCGCCTCGCGAGGTCGAGTAGCAGTAGTAGCCGGTCCGGCCGGGACGGACCAGCGCCTTCCGTGGGATGTGGCCGTCGCAGCGCATGTTCTTCTCGCCGGCACGGACGTTCTCTCGCCAGAAGCTGTCGAACGCGCCCTGCCGGGTGATGACGACCTTGTGCGCCTTCGATTTCCACTCGAAGAGGCTCATGCCGATCGCGCTTGCGTCGGTGACGTCGGTGATCGTGACGGTGAACGGCACCTCGAGCCCTTCATAGGTGACCGTGCAGTCGAAGTCCGGTAGGGCCATCGGGATCTTGGAGACTTCGCACGTCGCCGTGGTCGGCTTGCTGACCCCCCCGCAGCCTTGACCACCTGTTCCTGCAGCTCGTACATGACGGCTGGAAGCCCGCTATCAGGTCCGGGATCTGGGGGTGTCGGCTCGGCGAGACCGGTCGCGCCTGGTGACCGGAACGCCCTGGTCGGCGTTGGGGTCCCGCAGCACGAGCCAGTAGAAGCCAGTACAGGCGAGGACTACGAGAACGAGCATGACGAGACAGCCGACAGCCATGTATGCCGTGTCCCGACGAGACGACGTGGAGGAGGGCGCTTCCGTGCTCATGGACATGGTGATGACTCCTCGTGCGCTGCGAACTGGGTGCTGTGAAGCGCACGGAGGAGCATCGAGCATGTCCGGCGTGTGTCGCCAGCTCGTTCGACCACGATCGAAAATGGGTGCTCGACGCGAGCTGACGACACCTCGCCGCGACCGACGTGCTGTGCGGACGTGTGGTGCGGATGTGCGGTGCAGCAGCGCCTTCAGCTCCACCGTTGATGTGAGCAGGCTCAGGCGTCTGGGTGCGGCACGGCGCGGTAGAGGTGGACGGACGCGCTTGCGAGCCAGACCCAGATCGCGACCACGGCGATCCACAAGGTGAGCACGTCCAGCTCCAGCGTGGGCATGACCGCTCCGCTGAGAGATCCCACGACGAGCACGACTGCGCAGATTCGCGACCCCATCGCCCAGCGGGATTCGCCTCGCCGTGCCCACCATCTGCCGACGACCAGCATCGCCGCGGCGAGAAGCAGGAAGCCGACGCCACCGAACGCAGGGGAGGGCGAGCACGTGGTCGACGAGGTCGAGCGACAGGCGCTCGCCGGGGTCGATGTCTTCCTCCGGGCGTACGGTCCGCGCCGACATCGCAGACGATGAGCGACGCAGCCGATGGTCAGCGGTCGGTCATGGCGAGCCGGGCGCCCAAGGCGACGAAGCCGGCCGCGAACGTACGCCGCATCCACGCCACGACGCGCGGACGTGAGATGACGTGGCGTCGAACGGCAGCAGCGCACCGGCCGTACACGAGGAAGACCACGAGCGTCAGCAGCATGAAGACACCGCTCAGCTCGAGCATGCGGACGACCGCGTGCGGTTCAGCCGAGTTCACGAACTGCGGCAGGAACGCGAGGAAGAAGATCGTGAGCTTCGGGTTCAGGATGTTGACCAGAATTCCCGAGACGATCACGCGCAACGCCGAGCGGGTGGGCACGCTCTCGTCGACGCTCAGGGCGCCTTTGTCCTTCAGCGTGATCCACGCCGTGTAGAGCAGGTAGGCGACTCCTGCGTACTTGAGGATCTGGAAGGCCATCGCGCTCGCGTGCAGCAAGGCCGCAAGTCCCACGATGGCGGCCAGCATGTGCGGGACGATGCCCAGCATGCAGCCGATCGCGGCGATGGTGCTGGCACGCGCACCGCGCGAGAGTCCGGCGCCGACCGTGTAGAGGACGCCGGCGCCTGGGGCCGCGACGACGATGAGTGAGGTGAGGAGGAACTCCGAGCTCATGGGACCTTCCCCGTGGACGAACGGATGATCAGCGTGGGTTCTGGAGTGCTCACCATGACCTGCTGGGGCGGCTTGCCGTCGATCAGGTCGACGAGCACCCGGATCGCCTCGCGGCCCATCTCCTCGAGCGGCAGGCGTACGACGGAGAGCGGTGGGTCGACGTGCTCGGCGAGCCACGTGTCGTGGAAGCCGATGACCGACAGGTCGTCCGGCACCGTCAGCCCTGCGTCACGCGCCGCGGCGAGGGCGCCGACCGCGGCGAGGACGCTGCCCACGAAGACGGCGGTCGGCCGTCGGTCACGAGCCAGCAGTTCGGTCAGTCCGCGGTATCCGGTCTCTGGCACCACGCCGCCGTGCCCGAGCAGATCGCGACTCACCGGGATACCTGCTTCACGCAGCGCGTCCTCCCAACCGGCTTGGCGATCTCGGGAACGCGAGTTTCGACCACCGAGCCGAAGGTGGGCGATGTCGGTGTGGCCGTGCTCGATCAGGTGACTGGTGGCGAGCCGTGCGGCCGCGCGGTCGTCGACGGCGACACCGGACACCGGCGGACGCACGCGTTCGTTCAGGATCACGACTGGCAGGCGACTCGGTGCCACCCGGTCCACCACCCGGCTGGCGGCGGTGCTGTTCCGCTGCAGGAGGAGCCCCTCGATCGCGCCGCCGCGCACGATCCGCCGAAAGGTCGTGGTATCGGACGCCAGGTCGTCGAGATCCGTGAGCATGAGCACGAAGCCCTGCTCGGTGGCGGCAGGCCTGGCGCCTTCCAGGATCGTGGCGTAGACGGGGTTGTGCATGTCGGGTACGGCGAGCCCGATCGTGCCGACCCGCGAACGCCGTAGCGCGCGGGCGGCGTGGTTCGGCGCGTAGTCGAGCTCCTCGACGGCGGCGAGAACGCGCTCACGAGTATCGGTGCGGATACGCAGCGTCGGATCGCCGTTGAGTAGCCGTGACACGATCGACGGTGAGACGCCGGCGTGCCAGGCCACCTCGGTAATGCTCGTCATCTGGTCCCGGTCGTGCGGGTCGGTGCATCCTTTGGCGAAGTGTAGGCAGAAGAATCGATTCCTGGCTGCTCGGCACACCGGGCGCATCGTTCACACTAGGCGGATATGGTTGACGTTCCTCAGACGCGGCCTGCCGATCAACAGGCCGTCAGACGGCACAACCTCGCGCTCGTCCTGAACCTCGTGCGCGACCGGGGCCCGCTCTCCCGTACCGATCTCGCCCTTGCGACCGGTCTCAACAAGGTCACCGTGTCGAGCCTGGTCTCGGATCTGCTGGATCGTCGGCTGGTTCGGGAGACCGGTCAACGGGTCACCGGGAGCGTGGGGCGGCCGGCGAGGATGCTGCAGGTCGACGGTAGCCAGGTGACCGTTGCGGCCGCGGAGATCAACGTCGACCACGTGGCGCTCACGCTGGCGGATCTGGCCGGCGTCGAGCTCTACGCCGAGACGTGGAGGGTACGCAAGTCGCCTCCGTCCCCCGCGTCAGCTGTGCGAACTCTCGGAAGGCTCCTTGCCGCCGCCGAGCAGCAGACCGCTGTCGGTGGACGGGTCGCGGGCCTGCGGATAGCCCTGCCCGGGATGCTGGACCCGCAGAGCGGCACGGTGGACTATGCGCCTCAGCTGGGGTGGAGCGGGGTCGAGCTCGCCGCTCTGGTGCGGGCTGAGCTGGGTCGGGAGGACCTCGACGTCCGCATCGACCGGCTGGCCAACGTCGCGGCGTACGCCGAGCGCCGGTTCGGCGGGTGGGATGCGGGCGACACCGACGACCTCGTCCTGCTCTACGGCGACGTGGGTGTGGGAGCGGCCCACCTGGTCGAGGGTCGACTGCAGCGAGGGTCGGCCGGCTTGGCGGGAGAGTTCGGTCACCTGCCACTTGACCCACGCGGGCCGGAGTGCGACTGCGGCCGGAGCGGGTGCCTGGAGGCGCTGGTGGGTCTTCGCCCGCTCGCTCGGGTCGCCGGTCTGCCGGCACTCGACCTGGAGGCGGCCGTGACGGTCGCCGAGAGTGGAACCTCGGCCATGCGGCGCGAGCTGGAGCGGCAAGGCAAGTGGCTGGCGCGTGGCGCGGCGACCGTCATCCATCTCCTCGACCCTCGGATGCTGGTGCTCGGCGGCTACTTCACGCGGCTGGCCCCGCTGCTCAGCAAGGCGTTCGATGCCGAGCTTCGCGCCCGGCTGATGCCGCCGCACCAGCGGCGGTGCAGAGTCGTGACGTCGCGACTCGGCCGCTCGGCGCCGCTGCGCGGCGGGATCGCCCTGCTGGCCGACGAGCTTCTCGCCGATCCCGCCCGACTTCCGGCTCGATCGAGCTAGGTGGATCGGCCGAGTAGGTCGAACGAGGTGGACCGACTCTTGACACTTGGCCCGTTCCTCGTATTAGGTTAGGCCACCTAAATAAATAAGAGGCTTGCCACGGTGTGATGAAGGGCCAGCTGCCATGACTGCCACCGCCGATCAGCGCCCCACCGCATCAGCCCGGCACGATCGTCGTGCGTTCCTCAAGCTCCTGGCCGGCGGACTGTCGCTGCCGGCTCTCGCAGCTGCCGCATGCTCCCGAGGCGGCACCGGTGCGTTGGGTGGTGGGTCGCGCTCCGCTGATGGTGAGGTAACCGAGCTGATCATCCCCACGAACCAGTCACCCTGGCTCGAGGCGTACAAGGCCGTTGCTGCGGCGTACGAATCCGAAAGCGGCGTCAAGATAACCTTGCGCGAGTTCCCGTACGACGGCCTGCGCACGCAACTCACCAATGCCGTGCAGAGCAAGGACCATCCCTTCGACGTCTTCCAGCTCGACGAACCCTGGACCGGCGCGTTCTACGACAGGGGCTGGGTCACGCCGATCGGCGAAGTCGATCCGTCGTTCGAGCTCGACTCGCAGACCCTGAGTTATGCGGATCTGCTGCTGTGGAACGCCGAGAGCCGAGTGGTCGGCGCTGGCGGACAGCTCATGGGCGTTCCGATCAACGGCAACATCCATCTGTTCGTCTACCGCCGTGACCTCTACGACGAGCTCGGCCTGCAGGTACCCACGACATGGGAGCAGGCGCTGGCCAACGGCCGAGAAGCGCAGCAGACCGGCGTGGTGAGGTATGGCTACGTCCCTCGGGCGCAGGCCACGCTGGGCGGACAGTCGATCACGTACGACTTCATGCCGGTGTTCTACAGCTACGGCGGGAAGTGGTTCGTCGACGAGGGCACCGACTGGACGCCGGCCGTGAACAGCTCTGAAGCCGTCGCCGCGGTCGAGACCTACCGTGAGCTCGCCAAGCTGGGTCCGGCCGAGCCGGAGACGGTCGGCCAGGCCGAGGTGATCGCGCTGATGCAGGGCGGACAGAGTCTGCAGACCCATGTGGTCGCAGCCGCCGCTGCCGACCTGCTCGACCCGGAGAAGTCCCAGGTCGCAGACAAACTCGGGTTCGCGGTGGTGCCTGCGGGGCCGACGGGCGAGCCGGCTCCGACGAGCGGCACCTGGACGCTGTGCATCCCGGCTGGCCTGCCACGCAAGCGAGCCCAGGCGGCCGCGAAGTTCCTTGCGTGGATGCAGGAGAAGGCCGCGCAGACCCGCTTTGCCGCCGAAGGCGGCATCCCGACCCGAGCGGACGTGCTCACGTCGCCGGAGCTGCCCGAGACCGCTCAGGCCTACTCCGAGGTGATCCTGGAATCCATGCCGCACGTGCGCCCCGCCATCCGCTACGCGTTCGCGACGCCGATGCTCGAGCACACCGAGCAGATCCTGGCCGACGTCACCGCAGGCAGCGGCCCGGTCAAACCGGCGCTCGACGAGCTGCAAAGCAAGCTCACCACCGTCGTGCGTGACGCGGGATTCCTGGCGTGAGAACTGCCCGGCGACCCTTCGGTGGCTTCGCCGAGTGGGCGATCCTGCCGTTCGCCGCGTTCCTTGCGGTGTTCGCCGTCTACCCGCTGGCTCAGCTCGTGCGGATGGCGTTCTCCGACGTCCAGCTCGAGCAGGGGTTGTTCACCTGGAGCTTTGCTGGGGTGGCGAACTTCGTGCGCCTGCTCGACGACCCGATCGCGGTGCGCGCTGTGGTCGTCACGACCATCTTCACGGTGTCCGCCGTGCCAGCCAGCATCGTGTTGGGCACGCTCGCCGCGGTGCTCGTCGACCGCTCGACACTTTTCACCGGCCTGGCCCGCAACGTGATCCTCTGGCCTGCGGTCATCGCTCCGGTCGTGGTCAGCCTCATGTGGCTGCTCATCCTGAGCCCGAACCTCGGTGCTCTCAACAACCTGCTGGCGACGCTTGGTCTGCCCGGCCAAGGGTGGTTGGGCAGCCCGACCGGCGCGATGGGGGCGATCATCGCGGTCGACGTCTGGCACTGGACGCCGGTGGTGTTCCTCATCGTCTACACGGCGTTGCGCGGCATGGACGCGGACGTGCTGGCGGCCGCACGGGTGGACGGCGCGAGCGAGCGTCAGCTGCTCTGGCACATCGTGATTCCGCTGCTGCGGCCGGCGTTGCTAGCGGCTGCACTCATCCGATTGGTCATGTGCGTGAAGGCGTTCGACGAGGTTTACCTGCTCACCCGTGGTGGGCCGGGGAGCGCCACCACGTTGGTCACACTGCACATCCGCAACGTCTTCTTCGACCGGGTCGAGCTGGGTTACGGTGCGTCGTACAGCGTGGTGATCGTGGCGGTGGTGGCGGCCGTGCTCGCGCTGTGGGCGGCCGGACGGCGATGGGTCATACGGGCGAACGGGAACGGGGTGGTGACCGGATGAAGCGGACCAACCCGTTGGTGGAAGGCCTGCTGGTGGTGTTCGTCCTGGCGATGGTGGTACCCATCGGCTGGATGGTGGTGCTCGCGTTCCAACCCGGGCGGACGATCACCAGTCCGGAGTGGGATTTTGCCTTCACGCTGGGAAACTTCGCTGCGCTCCTCGCACCCGGTGAGCCGTTCCTGGCACAACTCGGAAACAGCCTGGCGATAGTCGCGGGTACTGTGATCCTCTGTCTCGCCGTCGGATCGCTCGCCGGTTATGTGTTGTCGTTGCTGCGGCTGCCGCGAGCATTGACCGTCGTCCTGCTCGCGCTCGCGGCGTTCTTGCCGTTGGTGCCGCCGATGGCACTCGTGCCGGGCCTCTACGTGACGCTGCAGAACCTCGGCGTCCTGGGCACGGTGCAGGGTCTCATCCTGCTCAACACGGTGTTCCAGTTGCCGTTCTCCGTGCTGTTGATGAAGGTCTACTTCGACAATGTCCCACCAGCACTTCGCGAGGCGGCCCTCGTCGACGGCGCCACCGAGGCGCGGGTCTTCGCCGCGGTCATGCTGCCGCTGGTGCGTCCCGGTCTCGCTGCCGTGGGCGTCTTCACGGCCATCATGGCGTGGAATGAGTTCCTGTTCGGGCTCACCATGACCTCGGGTGGCGTGACCTCGCCGCTCACCGTCGGCATCGCCTCGTTGGTGCAGCAGTACGAAGTGGCGTGGGGCGAGATGGCTGCGGCCGGTAGTCTCGCGGCCGTGCCTATCATCCTGCTCGCGATCGTAGCTAACCGGCAGATCGTGGCCGGGCTCTCCGGTGGTGCAGTGAAGGGTTGATGCGGTGACGACGTCCCGACCCAATGTCGTGGTGATCATGGCCGACGATCTCGGCTACTCCGACCTCGGCTGCTATGGCGGCGAGATTCGTACGCCTCATCTGGACCGCTTGGCGGCGGGAGGCGTACGACTGACCCGCTTCCACAGCTCGCCACGCTGCAGCCCGTCCCGAGCCTCACTGCTCACGGGACTGCATCCGCACCAGACCGGGATCGGCATCCTCACCAACGACGACCGGCCGCGCGGCTATCCGGGCACGCTCAACGACCGCTGTGTGACGATGGCCGAGATCCTGCGGCAGGCGGGCTATGCGACGTGTCTTGCCGGCAAGTGGCACTTGACCAACGACGTCCACAAGCCCAACGACGCCTGGCCGACCCGGCGTGGGTTCGACCGCTTCTTCGGCACGCTCACCGGTTGCGGCAGCTTCTATCAACCGGGCACGTTGATGCGCGGCGAGGAGAATGCCGAACCCGAGGCGTTGGACCCGGACTTCTTCTATACCGACGCGATCTCGACCGAGGCGGCGTCGTTCGTCCGCGAGCATCGTGCCACGCAGCCAGATCAACCGTTCTTCCTCTACGTCGCCTACACCGCACCGCACTGGCCGCTGCACGCGCCTGCGGACGACGTACGTCGATACGACGGTGTCTACGACGCCGGCTGGGATGTCGTACGCGAGCGTCGCCTCGAGCGGATAGGTGAGCTCGGTCTGATGGACCGCGACGTCCTCGCGCGCGCTGGTGCCCGGGACCCCGAGGTGCCGCCGTGGGGCGAGGTCGATGCCACGGCATGGCAGGTACGCCGGATGCAGGTCTACGCCGCTCAGGTCTCGCGGATGGACGCTGGCATCGGCCAGGTCGTGGCGGCGCTGCGCGAGACCGGTTACCTGGACGACACGCTGCTGATCTTCCTGTCCGACAACGGGGCGTCAGCCGAGGAGCTGCCCAAGGGAGATCCTGAGCGGTTCCGGCAACGTACCGACATCCTGCGGCACTACACGCGGGACGGGCGGCCGGTGAGAATCGGCAACGACCCGTCGGTGATGCCCGGACCGGAGGACACGTACGCAAGCTATGGGCGCGGCTGGGCCAACGTGTCGAACACGCCGTTCCGCCTCTACAAGGAGTGGACGCACGAAGGCGGAATCGCTGCACCCTTCATCGTCTGGTGGCCTGGCGGTGAGTTGGCCGGCGGGCGTGCAGGCGCTGATGGCGGCAGGCTCGTCGATACGCCGTACCAGCTGGTCGATGTGCTGCCAACCGTCCTCGAGGCGGTGGGTGTGGACTACCCGGACGCCTACCCCGGTCGGAACCTGCTCCCGCTGGAGGGACACAGCATGCTCGCCGAGCTTCGCGGATCGCGGGCTGGTCGGGCCACACCGCTCTTCTGGGAGCACATCGGCAACGCCGCGATCCAGCGCGGCCAGTGGAAGCTGGTGCGCCAGCATCGTCGTCCCTGGGAACTGTACGACATCGAGACCGATCCCGGGGAGTCACGTGACCTCGCGGCCGAACACCCGTCGGTTGTCGCAGAGCTTGCCGCTGAGTGGGAACGCTGGGCGGACCGGGTGGGTGTCATTCCCTTCGAGGAGACCGTGGCGTTCTATCGCGAGCGCGGCCTGACCGCACTCGACGCCGCCGGCTGAGCAGCGAGAACGGCATTTCGGCCAGCAGACGACGCCAGTCCCAGCGTGGCTTGCGCTGCGTGGCCAGGATGTGCAGATCGCCTTGACACGTATGGCGTGGCCGAGTAGAAGAGAAACGATTCTCTTAGAAAAACGTTTCTCCGGCTCCTTCACGGAGGCGACCTCAGGCTGCCTCGGCCGTCCCCCGGGGCAGCCTGGCGTTTATGACAGAGAACTGTGACAGAGAACAAGGTGACGAAGCGCATGCGCAAGCTGGACGGCAAGGTCGGCATCGTGACCGGCGGCGCCAACGGCATCGGCAGAGCATGCGCGATCCGGCTTGCTGCCGAAGGTGCCGCGGTCGGGATAGCCGACATCGACCTGGCCGGTGCCGAGAAGGTCGTCAGCACGATCACCGCGGAGGGCGGGCGCGCAGTGGCGGTTCGCACGGATGTCGGTCGTTCCTCTGACGTCCGCGATCTCGTAGCCACCGTTGTCGAGACATTCGGGCGACTCGACCTGCTCGTGAACATCGCCGGCATCGCGGTGGCAGGCAGCGTCACCGACATCGAGGAGGACGACTGGGATCGGGTCTTCGCGGTGAACCTCAAAGGCATCTGGTACGCCATGAAGTACGCGATCCCTCACCTGCGTGAGGCCGGCGGCGGCGCGATCGTCAACGCCTCGAGTGCGCAGGCCTTTCGCGGTTTCCCGGGCTGGGCCGCCTATGCGGCGACCAAGGGGGCGATCGTCTCGCTCACCCAGCAGGCAGCGGTCGAGTACGCGCCGGATCGCGTCCGGGTCAACGCCATCGCTCCCGGCACCATCATGACGCCGCTGAACGAAGAGATCTTCCGCACCGCGCCCGACCCGGAAGCCCTGATCGAGAGCTGGAACTCCATGCACGCGTTGGGCCGCCTCGGTCAACCCCGGAAGTGGCGGCGGTCGCGTTCCTCGTCTCCGACGACGCGTCGTTCATGACCGGCGCCTGCCTTCCGGTCGACGGAGGGCTCACCACCTCGGCTCGAAAGCGCAGGCCCGGTGAACGATCCGTCGCTCGTGCAGGTCGAGCCCATGCGTATGAGCTCATCCGTACGAAAGGACAACCGATGAGCACCACGATCGCGCGTGCCCTGGCCTTGAGCGTGGTGACGGCATTGGCCGGAGCCATCCTGGCGAGCTGCGGTCCGGCAGAGAACCGCGAGACCGAGGCTGGCGACGACAAGCGCTACAAGGTCAGCCCGATCGTGGGAGTCAAAGGCGACGACTTCTACGGCTCGCTCGCCTGCGGTGCCAGACAGGCGGCCGAGAAGCTCGCGTCGAGCTTGACGTGCAAGGGCCCAACAAGTGGGACGCCGCCGAACAGATCCCGGTGTTGAACTCCGTCGTCACTTCACGACCTGACGCGATTCTCATCGCACCGGTCGACGACACCGCCCTGCAGGCACCGCTCGAGCAGGCGGCGGCACAGGGCATCGAGATCGTGCTGGTCGACACCATTGTCAAGGATCCGTCCCTTGCGGTCTCGCAGGTCACGTCCGACGACGAGCTGGCGGGGCGGAAGGCGGTCGAGGAGGTCATCCGGGTCACCGGCGGAAAGGGTTCCGTCGTCACCATCAACACCCAGCCTGGTGTGTCGACAGTCGCTGCCCGGGTCAAGGGCTTCGAGGAACGGCTGCGTCAGGAGCCTGGAATCACGTACGTCGGGGAGAAGTTCTCAGGAGACGACGCGGCGAAGGCGAGCTCGGTCGTGACGTCGACGCTTTCCGCCCACCCGGACCTCGCCGCGGTCTTCGCCACGAACACACTGACCGGTCAGGGCGCCGCCACGGGCATCAAGAACGCCCACAAGACTGGTGAGATCAAGCTGATCGGCTTCGATGCGAACCCGAGTGGTGTGCAGGCGCTCGAGGACGGTGCCGCACAGGGTCAGGTCGTGCTCCAGCCGTTGGACATCGGCTACCAGGGTGTGACGCAGGCGGTCAACGCGCTCGAAGGCAAGCCGGTCAAGAAGCTGATCAAAACCGGGTCGTTCGTCGCCACCAAGGAGAACCTCTCCGACCCCAAGGTGCAGAAGTACCTCTACCGCGAGTCATGCACGGGTTCCTGACTGCGGGATGCGTACCGAGAAGACCCACGTCGGGCCGTGACGCGTCGTGCGTTCGGTCTGCCAGCTTCGCTGGTGAGCAGTGAAAGGAGCGTGATATGCCCGGTGCGCTCGACGGCATCAGGGTGCTCGACTTCACTCAGATGATGCTTGGTCCCTATGCCACCCAACTGCTGGGCGACCTCGGCGCCGACGTCATCAAGGTCGAACGCCTGGAGACCGGCGAGTAGGAGCGCGGTCTCACGATGATGGGCGAGCTGGTGGAGGGGGACAGCGCCGCGTTCCTCGCGATGAACCGCAACCGGTGCGAGCGTCTCGGCGACGTCGGCGCCGAACACGAAGTAGGAGAACCCGAGCTCCTCACGGCGGCGTTGGAGCTCCTCAGCGGCGGCCGAGGGATCGTCGGGGAGCACGGACGAGGGAGTCCCCCGCGTGCAGCGCGGCGGGGTCGGTGTCGGCGGCGGACGCCATGAACGGCGCGATGCCGTCACCGACCACTGCCACGTGCTGCGAGAGCTCGAGGTCACGGTCGGCGTAGATGGCGCGGAACCCACGGACCACCCGCGTGATCTGCTCCCTGCTAGCGCTGGGCGGAAGCGCGAACGTCACGGTGTCCGCGATCTCGGCCGCCAGCGCCCGAGCCTTCGGCCCGGCGACGGCCATCACGACCGGCGCCCGACTGCAGGAGTCGCCGGCGGCCTCGAGCTCGCGCAGCGCCGCCACGGTCTGCCGGATCTGCGTCAGCCGCTCGCCTGGCCCGGCGACGGGCACGTGCAGCGTGCGGAGCTCGTCTTCGATGCCGGGCCGGCCGCCGCCGAGACCCAGCTCGAACTTGCCTTCGGTCAGCACCGACAACGAGTGCGCCTCCCACGCGGCGACCCACGGCGGGCGCACCCCGGCGGCGTACACCCAGGTGCCCACCCGCAGCTCGGGAGCCAGGCAGGCCGCCGTGGCTAGCGTCGGGCCGGGCGCGGGGTGGAAGCGTGGCACCGTCGGGCATCAGCAGCGTGGAGTAGCCGAGGCCCGCGATCCGGCGCACCCTGTCTTTCCAGGCCGGCAGGTCGGTCGTGATCGGAGTGACCACCCCGAACCGGAACGGTTTGCTCCCAAGACTCGCCGTCGGGCTCGTCATCATTGGTGTCCCATCAGTCAGCGGAAACTCATCGATCGCGACCAATCTCTTGAGGTTTCCGCGCCGGAGTATTCCGCATAGGTACCAAAATCCCGTGTCGACCGATGTGCTCACTCCAGTCGGCAACCTCTGCCGGCACCCTTCTGTCGACGGATGGCGAGACCAAGGACCGGCAACGAGACCGGTCGCATCGATGTGCTGTTCTCCCCGTGCCAACGGCATCACCGCGCCTCCAACCAGGGGCCTCGCTGGCGTCTCGACTACCGCGCTTGTCGAACGACCCGACAGGTCTTGGGCCCGGTCCGGTGAGGACGAAGGGCTCAGGGATCGGTCTCGAGGGCAGGGCGAGCGTGGGGGAGAGGAGGAGGGAACGCTGATGGGCGCTCTCGATGGAAGGACTGCCGTCGTCACGGGTGCCTCGCAGGGGATTGGCGCGGCCACCGCACGCCGCTTCGCCACCGAAGGAGCTACGGTGTTCATCACCGGCAGGCATCAAGCCGAGCTGGACACCGCGGCGAAGGCGATCAACGCGGGGAACAACGGTGGGCATGCCATCGCGGTGCGAGGTGACGTTTCCGTGCTCGACGACTTGGACCGGCTGTACGCGAGGGTGAAGGACGAGACCGGTCGCATCGATGTGCTGTTCGCGAACGCTGGCGTGAGCGGGATGGCGCGGCTTGAGGACGTCACCGAGGACCACGTCGACCGCATCGTTGGCATCAACCTCAGAGGCCTGCTGTTCACGGTGCGGAAAGCGCTCCCGCTGCTCTCCGATGGAGCCTCGGTCATCCTGCCCAGCTCCATCGCCGCCTCCAAGGGCGTCGCGGCGTTCAGCGTGTACAACGCCATCAAGGCCGCCGTCCGCAGCTTCGCCCGCACGTGGGCGGTCGAGCTCGCGCCGCGCGGTATCCGGGTCAACGCGGTCACTCCGGGACCGACGCACACCCCTGGGCTCGCTGACCTCGTCGCGGACAAGGATCGCGCGACGACGTTCGACGAGGAACTGGTGGCGCGCATACCGCTGGGCCGCATGGGAGAGCCGGACGAGGTGGCCGCCGCCGTCCTCTTCCTGGCTACCGACGCCAGCCGTTTCACGACCGGTGCCGAGCTCCTCGTCGACGGGGGCCTGACCCAGGTCTAAGGGGGAACGGCGCGCCACACATCCGAGGGCATCCCCGCGCCCTGCGGCGGGCTTCGGCTCGGCGGCTCTCGCGCGGGCCGGCGTGTGAGACAGGGGGCAGGCTTCGGCGTAGGCTCGGTCCCTCACCTGACGACAGGAGACCGACGTGGCCGAGACGACGCTGAGCACGGTGGCCGAGGTGATGGCCGAGCTGGCCGAGCTCGAGGACCCGAAGATCCGCGAGGTGAACGCGAAGCACGGGGACGATCACGGCGTGAACCTCAGCAAGCTGCGCGCGCTCGCGAAGCGGTTGAAGACACAGCAGGGCCTCGCACGCCAGCTTTGGGAGACGAAAGACAGCGCGGCGAGGCTCCTGGCGATCCTGATCTGCCGCCCCAAGGCGTTCGAGCGTGATGAGTTGGATCGCATGCTGCGCGAGGCGCGCACCCCCAAGGTGCACGACTGGCTCGTGAACTACGTGGTGAAGAAGAGTCCGCACGCGGAACAGCTGCGCCTGGCCTGGTTCGCCGATCCGGATCCAGTGGTCGCCAGCGCTGGCTGGGCGCTCACCACCGAACGGGTGGCGAAGAAGCCCGAAGGCCTCGACCTCGCAGGCCTGCTCGACGTCATCGAGGCGACGATGAAGGACGCCCCGGAACGCCTGCAGTGGGCGATGAACCACTGCCTGGCTCAGATCGGGATCGAGCACGCCGAACACCGCGCGCGGGCGATCGACATCGGAGAGCGCCTGGAGGTGCTCAAGGACTATCCGACACCCCCGGGCTGCACGTCCCCGTTCGCGCCCATCTGGATCACCGAGATGGTGCGCCGACGGCAGGGCGGGTAGACGCGCGCAACGGTATGTCAGGAACGCGGTGAAAAGTACGAGTACCCTCGCTGGCTCGATCCGAGGTCAGCAACATCGAATCGGCTCTGATCGCGCCGATCAACCGATGTTCGTCCCCACCGGTACGGAGTCGAGGATGCGGAGATAGGCCACCAGCTCGCTCAGCGTCGGGTAGGCGCTCGCCTCTCTCGCCATCCCAACCGAGGCCCATTCCGGATCACCTGCCGGACCCACCACGTGATCGGGCCCTTAGACCAAGATTCCGTGGTAGGAGACAAGGCCGTAGTACTGCCGGTCTCTGTCGAGCCGCGCGGTTCCACCAGGGACCGGCTTGCCCTCCTTCTTCCAGGAGTCGATGAACCGGTTCACGGCGTCCTCACCCGAGCGGAGGAAGAAGACCACGGGGCCCTTCGGACGTCGCTCGCGTACCTCGTCCAGACCACTGGCGGGGTGTGTCTCGCCGTGGAGGAGGTCGATGGTGAGCTCGTCGCGGAACCTCAGCGGGAGGGAACCCTGAATCACCTCGAGCGGCCGCACGACCATGCCAAGGCCGTAGACCTTGTCGGACCTCACCTCACCCGTGACCGGTTCTGTGGGGCGGACGTCGGCGATCTCGCCGACCAGGACGACCGACGACATCGTGATCGCTTCCTTCAAGGTCGAAGGAACGACGTCCATCGCACCGGGCATGCCGAGCTGGGCGATGAACTCGACATCGGATTGGCGATAGGTGTCGAGCGCCGCGTCGTCGACACCGGGAAGGAAATACCGAGTGGCGACCACACCACTGGTCGTCGCCACGCCAGCGGCCACGACGGCGGCACCAGCGAGGAGAACACGTCGCTTGAGGATCGACCCGTCTTTCGGTCACGGATAATCCAGCACCCCCGCAGGTGTGACGTCCTCGGCCAGGCGGTCGATGACGACTGCCGTCAGGCGCCGCCGCTAGTAGGCTGCGTTGATGTGATCAACATCGTGACCCGATATGACGTTGCTAGTTTGGGGGTACGCATGCATGCAGGAGTTCGTGTTGCTCGTGTGTCGGAGGCCGATGGTATGGCCGATCTCGTGACACGCGATCGCGACCCGCTCGAATGAGGTGTCATAGTAGCCGCGCCGGTCGCCATTGAACCTGATCTTCGATGGTTGGCACCAGCGATTCGGATGGCTTCCGCCTTCAGCGGACGCCGGTGGACAGTCTGTCCACGCGATTGGCCAGTTCACCGTGTAGTTGTAGTCGGTCACGGTGATATCGTGGGGCTCAGTTTCGCTGCGATATGTGATCAGACCGCGTGAGCAACCCCGGCAGACGGCACCGCTTGCGGCGCAAGCGCGAATGCGGTGAAGATGCCTGTCGTCAGGCGTATTATGACTAGTGACCTCTTCTTAGCTGCCTCGCGATTGATTCCGCGAAATCGAAATCCCCCGATCATCCTGGTCCTCTTATTCGGCCTCGACGCCATGGGTGAGCGCAAGATGCCTGCGTTGATGTTTAGGTCAATCAATCATTTTTTGTGTCCAAAACAGGACTGAAGCTTCCGGGACTCGTTAGGTCGCCTCGGTCATCGTGGGTGCGCCTGACGGGTGCCCGGACCGCCGGACGGTCTTCGCCAGTGATCCGCCGTCGTGTACTTGTTGAGTGTCATCGAGATGGGTGGCGACCACGCGGAGTACCCAGGGCATGAATACGCCTCGGGGTGAGAGCGCGGCGCGTTCGATAGCCGCTGGCCGCTCGGACCCGTATGCGCGGCGATGCTCGATCAGCGCCGGGTGGGGTTACAGCAGCTCGGCCCGGGCCTGCTCGATCCAGGAGAGAACTCCCTGTGCGCCGCTGGCGGTCGCCTCAGCCTCCGCCTCGGCGAGGAGCTCGCGGGCCTTCTCCTTCTCGCCCACCCGGCTCGTCACGTCGGCCAGGGCGAGCAATGCGGCCGCGATACCGGGGCGGAAGTCGAGCTTCCGGCGGAGTTGCAGGGACTCCGCGAGCAGGTCGCGCGCGGTCGCGAGGTCGCCGGCCTCCATCGCGTGGAATCCCAGGTGCCGTGCGGCGTACGAGAGGGTCAACGGGTCGTTCGCGCGCTCCGCCAGCTCGTACGCCTTGCGGAGCCACGGGAGCGCGGTGTCGCTGTCTTGACGGACCACCTGGTGGTAGGCGCCGATCCAAAAACACGCCTCTGCCTCGCCCCTGGTGTTGCCGAGTCGACCGTAGAGCGTCGCCGCGCGCTCGAACTGGACGAGCTCGTTCGGGTCCTCGGCGCGGTCGGCGAGAAAGCGCGCGTGCAGGAGCCGTCCCCGTGCCAAGGCGAGGTCGGCTTCCACCTCGTCGAGCTGGTCGTTGGCCGCCGTCAACGCCTCGGTGTCAGCGAAGAAGACCGCCTTCTCGTAGAGATCCCGCGCTGCGGTCAGTCGTTCGTCCGCCATGCTGGAAGCGTAGCGACGAGATCGACCGGCACGTCTCCCTCTGTCGCCGCGCTACGAGCGGACGGGCGAGGTCAGTCGCGCCACTACCGGTGACCGCCTCGCGCGCCCGCAATCGTTGCAGCCGTCGCGTGCGCCGTCGGCCGCGCTTCCCGGCTGAGGCGTGGGAAGACGTCGATGTCCGGTGATCCTCGTGGTGGCTCCCCACCTCCCGGACTCGGCCATCGGCGACGACGACGATGAGGTCCGCCATCTGGACGGTCCCGCGACACGCCACCATGAGGGGCGACCTCGAGCGGAGAGGAGGCCCCGTGGGCACAGTGGTCATGTACGCCTCGGTGTCGGTCGACGGCTTCATCGCGGACGAGAACGACCAGCCCGGACCGCTGTTCGACTGGTTGACCAACGGTGACGTGCCGTTGGACGAGAGCGGCGCCTTGAAGGCGTCGCAGGCGTCGTACGACTACACCCGGGCGTACTGGGACCAGATCGGAGTCACGGTCGCCGGACGTCGCGTCTTCGACCTCACGGATGGCTGGGACGGTGTGCCTCCCTCCGGGGGGTCGACCACGTGGTGGTCGTGACGCACCGACCGCCGCCCGAGGGCTGGGACCTCGACGCGCCGTTCCACTTCGTCAACGGCGTCGAGGCAGCCGTCGCCAAGGCACAGGAGCTCGCCGGTGATCGCGTGGTCGAGGTCGCGGCCGGCGACGTCGGTGGCCAGGCGCTCGCCGCGGGACTGGTCGACGAGGTGCGCATGGACGTCGTACCTGTCGTGTTCGGGTCTGGCAGGCGCTACTTCGGGTCCGTCGACGCGCAGCACCTGTTGGAGGATCCCGACATGGTGATCCGCGGCAACCGGGTGCTTCACCTGCGCTATCGGGTGCGCCGGAGCTGAGCGGTCGCAGGGCCTTGACGCGGTGGGAGGGTGAGCGACTTGCGGCGGCGTGACCCTCGCGGCGCGCATGTCCCACTGGAAGCCACTGCTCCCCTCCGGAGCGACTCGACGTAGGAGGCGCGGCTGAACATCTCCACGCCGGCAAAGACAACCCACACCAGGTCGTCGCTCGCGTCGTGGACGACGCGCCCCGACCACACCGACGAGCTGACGCGGGTCTTCAGCGGCCGAGACTGACACACGTCACGCGACGTACGGCGGGTTGGAGTCCGTGGCGCTTGCGTCACCGCACGTGCTCAGCTCGCGAGCGTGGTCACGCACTCGGACCAGGTCAGCGGCCGCCCCCAGAACGGTGCGAGGGTGTCGAGGAAGTCCCGCTTGCGTCGCTGGTCGCCGTCGTAGGTGTCGACCCCTTCGACCAGCACCGTCGCGGGGTAGCCGCGCAGCCGGAGCTCGATGAGGGTGGCCAGCACGCACACCTCCAGCACGAGCCCCAGGAGCACGACCGGCTCCTTGGGGTCCGGTGGACCGAGCGTCGTGGTGAGCCAGGCAGTGAACCCGTCCGGGTCAGGTCGTGGAGGTCCGGGGACCACGTCGGCTCGTCCGCCGCCGTCCCGCACCCACGTCGGCGCGACGGACGCCTTCACCCAGGGGGACGCGGGCTTGACGTCCTCGGGGATCGCCGACTCGTAGCCCCAGCGGCCGGGCACGCAGGTAGGGACGTCGTCGCCGCCCGGATCGCGGTAGTCGGAGACGATCTCCGCGATCCCGACGCCGTGCTCGCGGGCGAACGGCACCACCGTGTCCAGGACGAACTCGACGCAGGGCTGGCCGCGGTAGTGGACGCCCCCGGGCGAGACGAAGTCGTGCTGGAAGTCGACGCTGAGCAGCCGCACGCTCCCAGTTCACCAGCAGCCACCGACGGACCAGGCTCACCTGTGACGCTGGAGGCGACCGAGGTCGACGGAGAACACGTCCTGGTCGGCGTGGGTCGTCGCGTCACCGTGGCGTTGGACTCTGCCGAGTCTTCGGGTGTCTCCGATCGCGGAGGGCGCGACGTATGGCGACCAATGCGACAGTGGCGCAGGACGTGGCCGCCACGACGATCAACACGACCGTGTCCGAGACCGCCGCGACGGTCTCTTGCACCCAGGCCTGCACGGCGAACTGGGTGTCCAGACTGACAGGACTGCCCAAGGACCCGGTTCCGTCGGTGGCGAGGAACACCACGCCGAGCACGACGAAGAGGAGTCCCGCGACCAAGGTGGTGCTGTGCGGCCGCAGCGGCCCGAGGCGCAGTGGTCGACCTCGCAACCACCGGCGGTGGCCCAGGTCGAACCGATCCCACAGCGCCGCGATGAGAAACAGCGGCAACGCCATGCCGAGCGCGTAGGTCGCCAGCAAGGAGCCTCCGTAGACCGGGCTGGCCCCGGTCATGGCCATCGTCAGCACACTCCCCAGGAGGGGACCGGCGCAGAACCCCGCCAGGCCATACACGCCGCCCAGCACATAGACGGACAGCGCGGAGGAGACGCGGATCCGGCCACTGACGCGTTGCGCGGCCGTCGAGCCGAACCCGAACCCGAGGATGAGCGCTGCTCCCATACCCATCATGAGCACTCCGCCCACCCAGACCACGACGTCGCGGTGCGCGGTGAGGAGAGCGCCGACCGAGCCGGCGGCCACTCCCATCGGCACGAGCGTTGTCGCGAGCCCGAGGTAGAAGACGCCGGTACGGAGCAGGAGGCGCACCCGGTTGGCGAACGCGTACGCGAAGAACGCGGGCACCAGCAGCGCCGAGCAAGGGCTCACCAGCGCGAGCACCCCGCCGAGGAAGGCGCCGAGGTAGCCGACGTTCATCTCGTGGCCCGTTCCGCCTCGATGATCGTCATGAACCGCTCCAACGGCTGGGCGCCGAGAATCGGTTGGGTGTTGATGAAGAACGTGGGTGTGCTGAACACTCCGAGCTCGCGACCTTCCGCCATGTCAGCCCGGATCGCTCGCTCGATCCTCGGGTCGGCTCGGTCGGCGTTGAACCTCGTCAGATCGGGGACTCCCGCCTCGCGGGCGAGGTCCTGAATGAGCTCCTCGGAGAAGCGGGGCTTCGAAGCGCCGATCGCGTACACCGCGTCGTGGAACTCCCAGAACTTGCCTTGCCGCGCGGCGGCGCGGGCCGCTTTGGCGAGCTCCATCGACTCCTCGCCCAGGACCGGGAAGTCACGCCACTCGATGCGCAGCACACCCGAGGTGACGTAGCGCTCGATGAGCTGCGGTTCGATGTCGGTGGCGTACTTCGCGCAGTACGGACAGCGGAAGTCCTCGTACGCGATGAGGACGACCGGAGCGTCAGCGCGTCCGATGGCGAGCGGGTCATCGGGCAGGCGTCGTTGGTAGGACAGCAGCTTCTCGGCGAGCTCACTCCCGGCCGTCGGACCGGGGCGAGCGGTCGCCGCCTCGGTCGAGCCGCCGCCTGCTGTCTTCCACGCCAAGACGATGATCAGGACGACCGTCAGCGCCAGCGTGATCCCCAGCAGCGCGGTCGATCCTCTGCGGTCCTCCCGTGACATGCCTGCCCTTCTCGACGCGCGGACAAATCTTCTATGAAGCTTAGTAGTAGTTCTAAGACGCATAGTAGAGTGGGTCCTCGAGGAGCAGCGCCAGTCGGGCCGGGCTCCTGGGACGGACTCGCTCCGGCCCGTCATCGCGAGACGGGTCCCGTGGTGGCTGCCTCGTGCTGGAAAGGCGGGACGGCGACGACCGTGACCGCGGGAAGAAGGGGATGACTCGATGCGGAGTCTCGGCCCGCTTGAGTCCGAGGTCATGTCGCTGCTGTGGGAGGCCGACGAAGCCCTCACGGTGCGGCAGGTGCTCGACAACCTGCGTGACCGGGACCTCGCCTACACCACGGTCGCCACTGTCTTGGAGAACCTTTACCGCAAGGGGTGGGTCACCAGAAGGCGACTGGGGCGGGTGTGGCACTACCGAGCCCGCATCGCGTCGAGCGATCACGCCGCGTCGGTGATGCGGGAGGCCCTGGCGGCGAGTAAGAGCCCGCGCGCGACCTTCCTGAAGTTCGTCGATCAGATCAGTGACGAGGAAGCCGCGATGCTGCGGGAGCTGCTCGACGAGGCCACCCGGCGGGAGGAGCGATGACGCCGCTCCTGGTCGGCCTGGCCGGCTACGTCGTGGTGTTCGCCGTCCTCGGCCCGCGACTGTTGCGCGGCTGTGAGCGCCGCCAGCGTGTCACGCCGAGATCCGGCCTGCTCCTGTGGACGGCCGTCCCCACCTCGTGGGTCGCGGCTGTCCTCGCCGTCGGACTGGCCGCCACCGCGCAGCTCACGGGCGGCCTCGGGCTGGCGGCGCTCGTTCACGCCTGCCTCCGCGCGGTCCTCACCATGCTCGACGCGCGCCAACCCGAGAACGTGCCGACGGCCGTCGCCCTGCTCGGCTCCTTCGCCATCGTCGTCCGCCTCTGCTGGGTCGCCGCGCGACAGGCGTACCTCGACCGACGACAACGACGAGCGCATCACCGCGAGGTGTGTCGCCCGGCCGCGACCGCGTTCGTGGGTGGGCGACGAATCTCGATCCTGGAAAGTCCCACGCCGGCGGCGTACTGCGTGCCAGGACGTCGGCAGGTGATCGTGCTCACGACGGGCGCCTTGGCGCGGCTCTCAGCACCCGAGCTCGACGCGGTCCTCGGCCACGAGCACGCCCACCTTCGCGGCAGGCACCACGTCGTCCTGGCATGGGGAACGATTCTGGCCGCGGCGTTCCCGTTCATCCCGCTTCTCCAGCGAATGCCACACGAGCTGGCGCGCCTGCTCGAATGGCTCGCCGACGACCACGCCAGCCGACGGCACGGCAGACACACGGTCGCGTCCGCCCTCGTCACGATGGCGACGTCAGCGACGACCTACCCGCCTGACGCCGCACTGACGGTGACTGGATCGGACGTCGTGGACCGAGTCTGGCGGCTCCTCCAGCCTCCGTCGAGAGAGCGGGCGACGCGCTGGCCGCTCACCGCGGCGATCACGGCACCTGTCCTCGCCTTCGCGACCGCCGCGGCCCTTCTCGTACCGGCCGTCACCGCCGATCCCACGCCGCTGTGCCAAGGACAGCGAGCGTGGGGGAAGCCGTCGTCCTCTGCCCACCACATCACGACGTGACGAGGACCACGATCACCACGGCGGTGATTGTCGGTACGGCCACGTATAAAGGAGGCGGGTCTCGGTCGATGGCCAGGCTCGGTGCAGTCAACGGCGGTTGGTGCCAGGGTGGCGGAGGTGGTCAATGCGGATCGCGGTTGTCGGGGCGACGGGGCGCATCGGGCGCCTCACCTCACAGGCTTTGGAGAAGGCTGGGCACGAGGTCGTCCCCATCAGCCGGAGCCATGGGGTGGACGTCCTGAGCGACGACCTGCGGCCGGTTCTCAAGGGCGTCGAGACGGTCGTCGACGTCACCAACTGCACCGCACGCCAACCGACGGAGACCGTTCGCTTCTTCACCACGGCGACGAACCGTCTGCTCGAGGCCGAGCGCGACGTGGGGGCAACGCACCACGTCCTCCTCTCCATCGCGTGCCTGTATCGAGTCATCGGCAACGCTCACTACGCCGGGAAGCGCGCGCAGGAGGTGGCTGTCGAGACGGGCGGTGTGCCGTACACGATCGTGCCGGCGACGCAGTTCCACGACTTCGGGGCCATGGTCGCGAGCTGGACCGAGGTGGACGGGGTGAGCACGATCGCCCCGCTCCTGCTGCAGCCGATCGCACCCGAGGACGTGGCCGACATCCTCGCCCGAATCGCGGTCGGTCCTCCGCAGGGTCGCTACCGAGACGTCGCTGGCCCGGAGACGCAAGATCTCGTTGACATGACACGGCGTACCTACGCGGCGATGGGCAAGTCCATCAAGCTGGTACCCACGTGGGATGGGATCTTCGGCCCTGAAATGTCCGGCAACGTGCTCCTCCCGGGCCCGGACGCGGAGATCGCCCCCACCACCTTCGACGAGTGGCTCGCTCGTCTCGGCGAGGCGGAGGCTCGCTGACGCTCTTTGAGCCGTGTGGCGGCTCAAGGGTCACGGACGTTCCTGACGTCTGTCGATCACCTGTCGGGGTACGACAGCGAGGACCACGTGCCAGCGTCGTACCTGACGGAGGCGAGCCGTGACCCATCACGACGCGAGCTGGCCGCAGCTCAAAGTGGCGGACTGGGAGCCGACTCGGGACACACTGCACATGTGGACGCAGATCGTCGGCAAGGTGCGCTTGGCGCACGCTCCGATGGTCAACCACTGGTGGCAGGTCCCGCTCTACGTCAGCGCTCGAGGGCTCACCACCTCGGCGATCCTCTATGGTGACCGGATCTTCGATCTCGAGTTCGACTTCATCGACCACCAACTCCGCGTTCGGACCGGGAATGGGGGCTTTCGCGAGATCGCGCTCGAGCCGAAGCCGGTGGCCACCTTCTACGCCGAGACCATGGACGCCCTGACCGAGCTGGGGATCCCCACGCGGATCCAACCCCACCCCAACGAAGTGGAGCTGGCCATCCCGTTCGCGGAGGACACCCGGCACCGCGCCTACGAGGGCGAGGCCGCCCGGCTCTTCTGGCGCCAGCTCGTCCAGGCCGACCGGGTGTTCCACCAGTTCCGGGCTTCGTTCGTCGGCAAGGTCAGCCCGGTGCACTTCTTCTGGGGCGCTTTCGACCTGGCCTGCAGCAGGTTCTCCGGTCGTCGCGCGCCGCTGTACCAGGGCTCGGTGCCGAACGTCGGCACCTGGGTGATGCAGGAGGGCTACTCGCACCAGCTGAGCAGCTGTGGCTTCTGGCCGGGCGGGAGCGCCGAGGGGACGTTCTACTCCTACGCTTACCCGGAACCGGAGGGGTTCGCCGACTACCCGGTCCAACCGGAGCAGGCGGTCTACAGCCGTGAGCTCGGTGAGTTCGTCCTGCCGTACGAGGCGGTGCGCACCTCCGAGAATCCCGACCAGGTCCTCCTGCAGTTCCTGCAGTCCACCTACGCGGCCGCGGCCGACCTGGGGAAGTGGGACCGCGCGGCGCTCGAGGTCGACCCGCAGCGATGGGCGGAGCACCTCGGCGTCGGCGCGGGCTGAGTCGGCGGACACTCACCTCACCGTCGAGTCACCTCGAGCGAAGCGCCGCAGCGCGGATGATCTCCTGCTCGATTCGGTTGCCGTCCGCGTCCGTGGCGCTCAGCCGGAGCGAGACGTACCGAGCGTGCGTGGGCGCCTTGGGCCCGAGGTTCACACGCCAGGTGTGGGGGCCGGTGCGGTGGGCCTGGAGCCTCGTCCAGTGCCGGCCGTCGTCGTAGGAGACGTCGAACCGGAACCTCGTGATCGGGATCTCGACGTCGACCTGGTGGTCGACCGTCACCTCGACCGGTCGCAGGCCAGGCTTGAGCTGGTTGGTGAGGTCGAGATCGAGGTCGTAGCGCGCGGTCAGCAGCGGAAGGGGTGTTGGCTCGGGACCCTCCGTCCGCGCCGAGCGGAAGGTCCACTCGGTCCGCGTGCGCGTGGACAGCTGCGCCCACGGGGCGTCATTGGTCACGTCGAACGTCATCCGATAGGTCTCGTCTTCGCCCGTGGGCAGCTCGACGACGCCCCTCTCCCCGCCTGGCAGCCGGTCCGTCTCCCACAGCACCTCCCGGCCCCGGCTCAGCCGGAAGAGCGTGGTGAACCCCTTGTCCCCGTCGGTGGTGACCACGTCCGAGAAGTGTCCCTCGCCGTCGACCATGCCGACGCTCTCCTGCACGCCTGGGGACCTCCGCCCAAGGATGAGCAGGTTCTCGTAGCGGGCGGCGGGGAACTGCTCGTTCAGGTCGACCGCGAGCGGTCCGCGGGCCCAGGACTGCGATGTCCGTCCTGACCGGGAGTAGCTCACCCCCGGAGCCAGCAGCTCCAGGAGGGCGAACTCAGGGGACCACGTGGTCGGCTTCTCGGGCACCGTGACCAGGTAGGACCACCGGGTCTGGGGGTCGACGAGGTGGTAGTCGGTCCGCGACCGCGGCACCTCACGCAGGGGACGAAGGTGGGCGATGACGAACTCGTCCGTCGGCTGGAACGGGTACGACGCCTCGCTGTAGGCGAGCGTGTCCGCTGACTGCGTGTGGAAGTCCCGGTCGACCCGCACCAGGTCCTTGGGGCCGACGGTGTACCGGAGGGACCCCGGGATGCCGTCCCGCTCGGCGAAGACGAGGTCGTAGACGTACGGGCTCGCCGGCTCGCCGGTCACGACGACGGTGACGCGTCGGGTCTCGAGCCGGTCCAGGAGGCGGCGGCCTTCCTCGTGGGAGAGCCGGACGGTCGGCACCCGCAGCGGGGCGCTGGACGGGCCGAACGCCGCGTTTCTGCCCGGTCGGTCGTTGTAGATCGCCACCACACGAGCGCCCGCGTCGGCCGCCGCGTTCGACTGGTCCGCGACCGAGATCTCGTCGGAACGCCGGATGAGCGCCAGAGCACCGCGGAGGTTGAGGCGGGCGATCTCGTCCGGACGACCGTCTCCCGCGTCGACCACCGGCAGGCTGAGCCGGCCGTCCACCACCGGGAACTCAGCGCTCGACGTGGCTGCGGCATCCATCTGGTAGTACGTCGGGGCCAGCTCGATGTCCCGCGCACCGGGGACGGTCATGGCGACGGCCGGCGCCTCCAGCCGCCAGTGCGAGGTCATCCCCACCCGGCCGACCTTCGCCGGGCTCATCGGCTGCGCGAACAAGCGCTCCTCCGCCTGAGCGCCGGGAGGGTTGAAGAGGCTGTCGCTGGCGGTCACGCCGTTCGCCGCCGTCCGCCGCCAGGTGAGGTCGACGGCACCGCCGAGGTTCAGGGTGGCGTCCTTCTGCGTTGACGTTCGGACCGTGATCTCGACCGCGTCGCGGGCGTCGAGCGTGACCGCGGTGTCGCCCGTGACCTCGATCTCCGGGTCGCCGACCAGCGTGGTGTGCAGCGGTGGGTACTGCCCTCGCTCCGCGCCAGCCGGCTGGGTCTCGACGAACGACAGCAGCGAGTAGGTGCCGGCCGGCACCAGGTAGCAGATGGTGTCCGAAGGATCGTCGCTGGGGCAGAACGTCGTCACGGTCTCGCCGGTGTGGACGTCCACCAGCGGCGAGGCGGCCGTGACACCGACCCACGGCAAGGCGGGCCGTCCATCCCGCGCGACACCGGTGACGGTGAGCTTGTACCGCTTCGGCTCGACGACCACACCGAGCGGCGTCCGCAGCGACGTTCCCGCGGATGTCCGCGCCGTGAGCACGCCGGTGTACCGGCCGAGCTCACTGGCGGCGACGTCGACGGAGACCCGCGCCGTGCCCGTGTCGCCCGCGGGGACGGTGAGCCGCGCGGGCTCGACCGTGACCAGGTGGGAGCTCCCGTCGTCCTCGCCGAGCTGCGCGTCGAGGTCGATCGTCACCGGCTCGGTTGACACGTTGCGGTAGGTGACCGTCAGCCGCACGGGCGGGGAGTCGTCGGTCCGTTCGACGACGCCGAAGTCGAGCGAACCCGGGACGGCGAGGACCGGGCTGGCCGTGAGCCGGCCGAGGTCGACGCGACCGGCGCCCTGCTCGTACACCGTGAGGCCGGGCGTCGGCACGGCGGTGGACATGAGCGCGCCCTTGATCTCGGCGGGGGTGAGGTCGGGACGGGCCTGCGCCAGCAGGGCCGCGGCTCCAGCCACGTGGGGGGTCGCCATCGAGGTCCCGGAGAGCTCCAGGTAGGGCCCCTCGCCACCGAGCCGCCCCTCGGCGGCCCGCGCGGCCAGGATCCCGACCCCCGGCGCGGTGATGTCCGGCTTGAGCGCGTACGTCTTCGGCGCTGGGCCGCGGCTGGAGAAGTCGGCGAGCTGGTCGTCGCGGTCCACCGCGCCGACCGTGAGCGCGCTGGGCGCGACACCAGGGGACTGGACGCACTCGTCGCATCCCTCGTTTCCGGCGGCGACCACGAACAGCGTCCCGTGCGTGGCGGTGAGGTCCTCGACCGCCAGGTTCACCAGATCGCTGCCGTACGCCGTGGGGTCGGCCGCGAGGCTCATGTTCACGATGTCGGCGCCCGCCTCACCGGCCGCCCACTCCATCCCGGCGATGACAGTGGAGACCAGCCCTTCGCCCTCGGCGTTGAGGACCTTGCCGCTGACCAGGGCGGCGCCGAATGCGACGCCGCGCCGCGCGCCGTCCGACGCCGCTCCGGAGCCCGCGATGATGGACGCCACGTGGGTGCCGTGCCCGTTGAGGTCGCGGGTGTCGGGGTCGTCGGTGAAGTTCCGTGCGGCCGTCACCTTGCCGGCCAGGTCCGGGTGGGTGTCGTCGATGCCGGTGTCGAGGACGGCGACGGTGACGCCTGAGCCGTCGTAGCCGGCGTCCCACGCCGTCGGTGCGGAGATCTGCCCGGTGCTGCGGTCCAGGGCAGCCTCGACCCGGCCGTCGAGCCAGATCTTCTCGACTCCCGCCAGCGGGCCGGCCTGGGCGGTGCGCAGGCGGGACGGCTCCGTGCCGGTGCGCGCCGCCGCGTCGGCGAGGCGGGTCACGGCGTCGGCCAGGCGCTCGATCTCCGCCTTGTCGACCTTCGCCGCCACCGACGAGACGCTCTCCAGCACCTCGGTCTCGTCGCTCGCGGGCACGGAGCGGTCGAGCAGGGTGCGCGGGCTCTGCTTCGGGTAGGACAGGATGACCGGAAGGGTGGGGCTGGAGGCGTCGTCGTAGCCCTGCTCGACGAGGCCGGTCACATTGAAGAGGGCGGAGTCGAGCACGTCCGGCAGCAGCGGTCCGACGTCGGACGGCACGACATAGGTCTGGCCGTCACGGGTGCTGACGTGGAACCGCGGAACCGTGCCGTCGCGGCGTGGCGCGGGCTGGACGACGGCTGCCGTCTGCCCGTTCGCCAGGGTGCGTACGTGCACCTTGTCACCGGTGATGAGCGTGACGGTCGCGGACGGCGACTCGGGTCGTCCAGCCGTGGTCGTCTCGGTGCGGGCAGCGGGACCGGGGTCGGCGTGACCGGCCGGGCCGGTGATGCCCAACGCGACGACAGCGACGAAGGCGAGGAGGCGACGGCTACCGCCGGTCACGGGCACTCCCTTTCTGCGTCCTGACACCTACGGTGAGCTCAGAGCGGTTCGAAACGCCCGTCGGCGACCTCGTCGTCGAGGTCGGCTCGCTCGGGGCGTTCCTCGTGCGGCGACGCGCCCGTTGGAGACGACGCGTGGTCGAGCGGTTCGTCGACCTGGGGGTCTCGGTCACAGGTCACCGGCTCACGATGGCCGACGAGGCGGTCGCTAGCGATTGGGCAGATGACCTATCCGTTGCTGACCTATCCGTTGGTGACCTTTCCGTTGGTGACCTTTCCGTTGGTGACCTATCCGTTGCGTGGCTCGGCGGGGACTGGCTCTGGGCTGGCTGGCTCGGGGTGCAGCAAGCCCGTCTCCGTGGCGGTGACCGCGACCGCGGTCCGGGTGGTCACCCGAAGCTTGCGCATCGCCGACCGCAGGTGATGACCGACGGTCCGCGGCGACAGGTAGAGCAGGTCGGCGATCTGCCGGTTCGTGAGCCCTCGCGCGACCAGGCCGACGACCTCGAGCTCCCGTGGAGAGAGCTGGTCACCGTACCCACGAGGGCCGCGACGCCAGGTGCGGGTCACCCCGACGCCGTGGTCGCGGAGCGTGCGCGCGACGCGGTCCGCGTCCCACCGGGCACCCAGCTGCCACAGCCGTTCTTGGACGTGCGCCAGGCTGGCCAGACCGTGCTCGTCCATCCCCGCCGCGAGGCGGCAGCGGGCCTCGCGCTCGGCGGCGAGCAGCTCGTCGTAGGGACGGGACAGCGCGGACCAGGCTTCCCTCGCGGCGGCGAAGGAGTCGGCAGCCGGACCGCCGCGCGCCGAGGTCACGATCGCCTGGCACGTCGTCAACGCCGCCGCCGGCGCGGGGCCGCCACGGCCGTCGAGGCCGGTGGCGAACCGATCCACCAGCCGCGCGGCTTCCTCGACGCGGCCCGCCGCGACGAGGCAGTCCACGGCCACCGGGACCAGGTCGGTCGCCCACCACCACGTGCCCTTGCGGTTGATCACCGTGATGTCTCGTTCGACCACGGCGAGCGCCGCGTCAACGTTCCCGTCGGCACGGTGCAGTCGGGCTAGTGCCGCCGCGGCGAGCAGCGCCAGGGGGTCCACCACCCCCAGCCGCGCGTACTCCCGGGTGACCTCCGTCAGGTGACGCAGAGCCTCGTCCCGAGCTCCCCGTGCGAGCGCCAGCGCGCCGAGGACCTGGCGGGCGTGGAGCCGGTCGAGCGGGACGGCCAGCTCACTGGACGCGATGTCCGCGGCCTTGTCGGCCAGCCCGTCCCACGCGCCGGTGTACCAGTCGAGGTGGACGCCCGTCATTCGAACCGTGGTGTGCAGACGCTGGTACCCGACGGCGTTCAGGTGCTCCAGAGCGGCCTCCAGGCGTGGCCGGACCTCGGCGTAGCGACCCCACACCACGGCGAGCTGGGCGGTGTTGAGGTGACAGCGCGCCAGGGCCAGCCGCTCGGGCGCCCGCCGCGCCGAGGCCCTCGCTTCCACCCCGGCCGCGGCGCGCCACCCCTCCTCCTCGCCGAGCAGGAGCAGCGTGGTCGCCCGATGGACCTCGCAGGGCAGGCGGTCGGAGGGGGAGGCCAGACGCGGCAGCAACGCGGTCGCGCGGTCGAGCCACGCGCGATGCCGCGCCACCGGCCAGTCCGGCACCAGCGGCATCGCGAGGTTGAGCATCGCCCGCGCGGCGAGCTCCGGTCGGTGGTCGAGGTCCTCGACGGCCGCCTCCATCGCGGCGTATGCCTCGGGTTCCTCGCTGACCTCCCGAAGCATCCGGCCGAGCAGCAGGCGAAACTCGCCGCGCTCACTCGGCGGCACCACGCCGTCCGCGAGCACCGCCCGGAGGACCTCCACGACCCGCGTCGAGAGCGAGCCGAGGGCCGCGCTGCCGAGGTAGGCGACCTCACCCAGCTTCCGGGCGAGCCGCGCCCGCCGCTCCGGCGGATGGTCGCCTGCGGTGAGCAATTCCAGGAGCGCGACGACGGCCGCTCGGCCGTCGCCGGACTCCCAGGCGAGGTCGGCGCTCTCCTCCGCGTAGCGGCACCAGGCCGCGTGGTCACCGGCTTCCCGGAAGTGGCGGCGCAGACGGACGACAGGTGCGGGGTCGAGCCGCTCGAGATACTCGGCGGCCCGCCGGTGGAGCCGGCGGCGCTCTGTGACGGGAATCGCCTCCCCGACCGACTGGGAGTCGAGGACGTGCCGGAACGCGTACCTCTCCGGGTCGACCTCGCGGAGGAGGCCTGACGCCAGCGCCGCCGCGAGGCCCGAGCGGACGCCGGCCTCGTCGAGGTCGGCGACCGCGCCCAGCGTCGGCTCGTCGGCGGGCTCGGCGAGCACGGCGGCCGCGTCGAGGATTGCCCGTGCTGGTGCGGGGAGTCGGCTGACCCGCTCCAGCACCGAGTCGCGGATGGTCGGGGGGACCTGGAGCTCGGCGAGGACTCGCCGGACCCACCGGCCGCCGCGTTCGACGATGTCGCGGCGGTCTCGCAGCAACCGCAGGCACTCCTCGATCGCGAGCGGCACGCCGTCGGTGTGGGCGTGCAGGAACCCCGCGAACTCTTCGGAGACCTGGGAGGTGCCGACCAGGGCCGCGATGAGGGTTCGGGTCTCCGCGACGTCCAACGGCTGCAGCTCGACGCGGACGCGCGTCATCGTGACGGCCGGCAGGCTGACCAACCGGGGGAGGAGCGAGTCCGCGGGTATGTCGGTGGGCCGGTACGTGAGGACGACGACCAGCCCAGGTGGCGGCGTCGCGCACAGGGTGAGCAGCCATTCCAGCGTGGCCGAGTCGGCCCAGTGGGCGTCCTCCACGACGAGGACGTCGATCCCGAGGCTCTCCACCAGCTCGGTCAGGGCGCGGAACAGGCGATGCCGGGTCGCCTTGGGATCGGTGAGAGCCGCCAGCGGGGGTGGGAGTCGGTCCCAGAGCTCTGGGAAGAGCGGGCGCAGCGCGCCACCCAGCGGGCTCAGCGCGAGCTCAGGGGCTTGGACCGCCCTCCGTCGAAGGCTGTCGACGACGGGGCCGAGAGGGAAGGGCTCGGGGAGCGGCGGGCAGGCGGCGACGGCGACCCTGCCTGGGTCGTGCAGCGCGAGGCACTCCTGGACGAGCCGCGTCTTCCCGATGCCCGGCTCTCCCGCGACGAGGATGAGCGCCGGTGGTCGCTGGACGGCGGCTGCCACCGCGGCCAGGTCGTCCGCGTGGCCGACGAACGGCGATGCACCTCGTAGGAGCGGATCGCCAGCGCGTCCGCGTCGCGGGTCGCCCACCTGTCCTCCCTCGACGATTCCCGTCGGCCGCCGCACCACCGGCTACCGGTGACTCCCTCCGACGGCGGCCCCATGTCAGAGACGGCGTCTCAGGGTCGACGGGTTGGCTGGTCGCGAGGAACGGAAACGGCCGACGCCCACTCTCATCGAGCGGACGAGGCGGGTTCGGCACAGGTGGGGTCGAGGTCGAAGCGAGCGAGGTCGAGGCCGTTCATGCCCCAGGCGGACCAGGAGCGTGGCTCGAACGCGAGCTGCGGGAGGGACTGGGTCCAACCTTCCTCCAGGCCGTCGAGGACGAGCCGCGCTTCGTCGAGGCCGGGTCCGAGGAGGAAGATCAGGCCGCGGTGCACCGAGGCGTACACCCGGTCGCGGTGGACCGTGATCTCACCGTAGGAGTGCGTGCCAGGCAGGACGCCGTGGTGGAGGATCTGGCGAGTCTCGAGATCCATGGCCAGCCACACTCCGGCGACCCGCTTGTAGACGGCGTAGAGGACGCCGTCGTGGACGGCGATGCCGGCGATGCTGCGGTGTCCTGGGAGCGGTGCCACCTCCCACAGCGTGCGTCGGGCCGCGATGTCGAAGGCGGCGATCGTCGCGCTGTCCTGGGTCGGGGGGACGCTCACGCCGTGGGCGTCACCGGCCAGGTACGCGATGCCGTTGTCCACGGCGATGGACGCGACGGCTTGGTCGTGGAGGATGTCGGTCAGCACCTCGAGGGTGTCGTGTGCGAGGTCCACGAGTGTCAGCGCGCCGGACAGCTGACCGTTCACGGGCGCCGTCCCCACCAGCAGGGTCCTGGTGCGGGTGTCGTACTCCATGGTGAGCGGCCGATACTGCGGCCGTCCGATGACGCCGAGCGAGCGGGCCCTGTTGATGGCCGGGTTGAGCTCGACGATCTCCGTGCGGGGATAGGTCGCCGCGTAGAGGCGCCCGTTGACGAACCGGATCTGCTTCGCCTGCCCGGGAACCCGCAGCCGGCGCGGCTTGGCGTTCCCCGGCCCGTGAGAGGTGATGATGTTGCTGCCGCCGACGTAGACGGTCTGGCCGTTCGCGCCGAGAGTGATCGACTGCGCCGGCTCCGGGTCGGCCAGGCCGAGGTCGGCCAGGTCCAGCAGGGTTGACGCGCCGGTCGCGACGTCCACCCACCACAGCGCGCCGCTGCCACCCGCTCCGAGCAGGGTGTCCTCGTCCAGCACGACGAGGGCGCGGGTCTCCTCGAGGTCGATGGGCGTGGCGACGGGGACGAGCTCGTCACCGACCCGCCGGTAGACCGAGCCGGTGGCCCGACCTGTGACGTAGAGGGTGCCGTCCGGTCCGACCGCCAGGGCGTCCGCGATGCCGCCGTCGGGCAAGGGGACGAGCCGCACGTCCGAGCCGTCGGGACGGATGTCGACGAGCTGCGGACCGGCGCCGTAGATCAGCCGGTCTCCCGCCAGGGTCATCACGGTGACGCCGGGGAGGCCGTCCAGGACGGGAGTGATGTCACGCCTCTCCCCGGTGGCTCGGTCGTAGGCGATGACGTGACCCGCTGGCTGGGTGCCGGCGTAGACGAACGTCTCGTCGGCCGCGATCGCGCGGACGTACTGCTGCCCTGGCACGGCGGTCCCGAGGTTGCGCAGGGCCCCGGTGGTCGGCGAGATCTCCCACACCTGTCCCGCCGGGTAGACGCCGGCGTAGACCATGCCGTCGGGCGCCGTCGTCATGCACCACGTGGTGCCCGTCCCGGTGCCCAGGCTGCCCAGGTTCCTCAGCTCGCCGGTCGCGGGATCGAACACGTACACGTCGAGGTCGATGGCGAAGAAGACCCGTCCGCCCGAGGCGGTGATGGCCCACGCGCTTCCGTTGCCTGGATACGACGCGGTCCGCCGCAGCGTGCGGGTGGTGAGGTCGATCTCGGCCAGGTCGCCGCGTACGGCCGTGTAGGCGTGGTTGTCGAGCACGACCATCCCGGACATGGCGGCGGTCAACGCGGACGGACCGAAGGTCTCGACCCGCGCTCCCAGGCCCGCGACCTGGACGGCGTCGACGTAGCACGTCGTCACCGCGGCGACGGGGGAGTAGAGGAGGACGGACGCCCGCGTGCTGCCCGCGGGGGCCGTCCCGCCGACCGCGACCGTCTGCCAGCCTTCGACGACCGACGTGAACTGTCTCGTGAACGTCGCGAGCACGCCGCCGGACGCGTCGTGGAAGGAGAGGTAGAGCGCAAGGGTTCCTTGCTCGAGGTACGCCTGCGCGGACGCGAGGTAGAACTCGCCCGCGACGGCGGGGACCGGGTCGCACTGGAGACCGAGCGAGTCGTCGGACGCTTCGTCGACGAGACGCAGGCTGAACGTACCCTCACGGGCCCGGGTGTCGACCACGCTCACGGCCCCGACGCGGCCATGGGTCTGGGTCCAGCCGGGAATGACGCCGTCGACCACCGGCTCCTCGAAGCCGCCGTTGGCCGGGCCCACGACCTCGCAGGTGAGCGCCCGCTGGGCGGCGGGAAGGGCGGCGTCGCCGGGCGTGCGGGCCAGGCTCGCGACCGCACGGTCGAGGGTCGAACCGCTCAGCAGGTCCGCCACGCCGGCGCCCACAGCCGCCGCGAGGACGGTGTCGCGAAGGAACCTGCGCCGCTCCACCATGACGGCCATCCCCCTCGTCGCCGCGATGCACTCGAACGTAGCTCGTTCGGCGACACCGCCGAGGGCGCTGGCCGATCTTGGACCGTCGCTCGCCTAGCACTCTCCAGTGGGTCGTCAGCTGGCGACCCCGGTGATGAGGAACTGCATCTGGACCTTGTGTCCCGGCGCCACGCCGTACTTCTCGTCCAGCTCGTAGATCTCCTGGAGCGGGGTGACGGCGACCTTGGCGAACCCGGCGGCCCGAATCCTCTCGGCGGTCTCCTCGATGCTCTTCGCCTGGGCGAGCGGAAGGGCGGCCAGCACCTCGTCGGTGTAGCGGAGGCGGAACGTGGGGTGGGCGTCCCCGTCGGTGGGACCGGAGTCGATCCCGTCCGGGTACCAGGTGCTGTCCACGGCCGCGAGCACGCCGCCGGGACGGAGGAGCTTCCGCCAGTGCTCCAGGGCGCGCTCCGGAGTCCGCAGCGTCCACAGGACGTAGCGCGCGGTGATGGCGTCGAAGCTCGCCGGCGGAAAGTCCGGCGCCACCGCGTCGCCGCGGACGAACGTCGGCGCGTTCGAGGGGACGTCCGCTGCCTTGGCGCGGGCGCGCTCCAGCATCCCCTCCGCGTGGTCGAGACCGGTGACCCGGTACCCCAGCTCGGCGAGGAGGAGCGCGACGTGCCCGGTGCCGGTTCCCACGTCGAGAACGTCGACGGGCGGCGCGGGCAGGGCCCGACGCCAGACGCCCAGCCACGCCTGTCGGATCGCGCCGTTGCGCAGCTGGCTCACCTGGAAGGCGTCGTAGGAATCGGCGCGTTCGGACCAGTACTGGCTGATGTTCGCCTGGACGAGGCTGTCGGTGGTGGCCCGTTGGTCGGTCGCCTGCTGGTCGGTCGCCTGCTGGTCGGTCATCGTGTTCCTTCCTTCACGTCAGCCAGCGACAGGTCGGCCGGTCTGGTGTGGTTCTCGTCGCGGGTGGGTTCGGTGGGAAACGTCTCCTCGAGAGGTTCGAAGAGGAGCTGGAAGCCTTGGGCGGTCTCCACCCGCTGGACGCCGACGCGGTAGACCCGCTCGAGGACGCTGGGCTGGAGAACCTCCTCCGGCGTGCCAGCGGTCACGATGCGACCCCCGTCGAGCAGAACCAGCTCGTGGCAGTAGCGGGCGGCGAGGTTGAGGTCGTGCAGGACGACGACGGTGGTGACGTCGAGGGAGCGAACGAGCTGCAGGACCTCGTGTTGGTAGCGGATGTCGAGGTGGTTGGTCGGCTCGTCCAGCAGGATGTGGTCGGCTTGCTGGGCGAGCGCCCGGGCGATGAGGACGCGTTGCTTCTCCCCGCCGGACAGGCCGGAGAAGACGCGCTGGGCCAGATGGCGGGCGCCCACCCTGGTGAGCGCGGCGGCCGCGATCTGGTAGTCCTCGGGCTTGTGCCGTTGGAACGTCGACAGGTGGGGTGCGCGACCGAGCAGCACGACGTCAGCGACGGTCAGCGGTAGGTCTCCGGAGCCCTCCTGCGCCACGACGGAGAGCCGTCGGGCCAGCTCGCGACGCGTGAACTGGTTGAGCGGCGTGTCGTCCAGGCTGACCAGGCCGGCCCGCGGGGTGAGCGAGGCGTAGAGGGTACGCAGCAAGGTCGTCTTGCCACTTCCGTTGGGCCCGATGAGGCCGAGGACCTGACCGGGGCCGGCCCGCAGCTCCACGCCGTCGAGCACCAGGGTGTCGCCGTAGGCGAAGGAGATGTCGTGCGCGCTGATCATGACGTCGTGCTGAAGTGTCGCGCGATCCGCTCCAGTCCGTCGACCGAGAGGGGCGTCGGAGGCTCGGTGAAGTTGAACAGCTGCACCAGGATGTCGTCGTTCTGCACGGCTGTGAGCGCGTCGGCACCGGGCAGGTTGACGATCGCGTCCTTGACCGCCTCCGGGTCGCCGTCGACGTAGAGGAGCACGAGGACGGCGGGATCACGGTCGATGAGCTGCTCCAGCGTCACCTCGAAGACCCGCTCGTCGACGTCACCGAACACGTTGGTGAAGCCCGCGGCCTCCAGCTGAGGATGCGCCATGCTCTTGTTGCCGTACGCGTAGCCGGTGCCGCCGCCGACCGTCGGGAAGAGCACGGCGGCCGTCCGCTTCGGCGTTCCCTCGACGGACTTCTCCACCGCGGCGACCCGCTGCTTCAGGGAGTCGATGAGCGCGGCGGCCTCCTTGGGGCGATCGAAGATCGTGCCGTAGGTCTCGATCTGGTCGTAGATGGTGTCGAACGAGGTGGTCCCGGAGTAGTTCGGGCAGTAGATGGGCTGGATGAGCGCGTTGATGCCGACAGCGGCGAGGCTCTCCCGGGTGAAGCCGTCCGGCAGGCCGAGGACCAGGTCGGGCTGCTGCGCGATGACGCTCTCCTGGGAGATCTGCAGGTGGCCGTTGATGTCGATGTCCTCACCGAGGGATGGGATGGCGTCGATCGCGGCGTTGGTCTCGTCGTCGTAGTACTCCTTGGGGAACGCTCCAGCGCGCAGGACGACGGAGTCGAGCACGCCGAGCCCCTGCAGGATCGTGACGGGCGCGCTCTCCAGCAGGATGACCCGCTTCGGTGGCTCGTCGAAGGTGACCTTGGCACCGCAGTTCTCGACGGTGACGGGGTAGGCCGTCGAGGTCGCGGCGGTGGTCGAGTCGGTGCCAGGGCCGCTGGCGCCCCGCTCGTCCGTCCCGCAGGCGGCGCCGAGGAGAGCGGCCGCAAGGACGAGCGGCAGCCACGTGCTCCATGTCTTCCGTGTCGTAGGCGTCTTCCGTGTCGTGGGCATGCTGTCTTCCTCGATCGGGTCGTGGGTGGGTGTCAGGGGGTCGTCGCGTAGAACCGGCGGACGAGGATGAGCAGGAACGGCGCGCCGACGAGGGACGTGATGATGCCGATGGGCAGCTCTCGAGGTTCCAGGGCCACCCGGGCGACCACATCGGCCCAGACCAGGAAGATCGCCCCGATGAGCGCGGCGACGGGGATGACCCGACGGTGCGGTGCGCCGACGAACCGCCGGGCGAGGTGGGGGATCACCAGGCCGACGAAGCCGATGCCGCCGGCCGCGGCGACGACGGCGCCCACGCAGAGGGAGACCAGCACCAGGAGCTGGACACGGAACCTGCTCGGCGAGATCCCGAGCGTGTGCGCTGTCTCGTCGCCGATGGCGAGGGCGTCGAGCCGAATGCTCCACACCAGGAGGAGCGCGATGGTCAGCGCGACGACGCCGATGACGACGGCGAGCGGGATCGACCACCGAGCCAACGCGAGGGACCCGAGGAGCCAGAACAGCACCGAGCGGGCCCCCTCGGCGGAGTCGGCGGCGAAGATGAGGAAGCTCGTCGCGGCGTAGAGGGCGTAGCCGACCGCGACGCCGGAGATCACCAGGCGCAAGGCGGTGACTCGGCCGCCGGTGCGGGCGACCGCGTACACCAGGACGGAGGCACCGAGCGCGCCGAGGAAGGCGCTGCCGGACAGCGCGTTCTCGCCGAGCACGGCGCCGAAACCGAAGAGGATGGCGCCCGCGGCGCCGGTCGACGCCCCCGAGGTGACCCCCAGCAGGTAGGGGTCGGCGAGCATGTTCCGGACCATCGCCTGCAGGACCACGCCGCAGACAGCGAGCGCGGCGCCGACGGTGGCCCCGAGGAGGACGCGCGGCAGCCGCACCTGCCACACGATGGAGTCGTGGGCGGGCGTCCAGGTCACGGTCTCCGGGACGCCGATGAGGTGGTGGGTGACGATTTCGACGACGGTTGTCGGGGGGATCCGCACCGCGCCGACGCCGACCCCGAGGACCAGCGTGACGAGCAAGCCGACGCTGAGACCGCCGACCCACGCGGTGGTGCGACGGCGTTGCGCCGCCAGCCCCAAGTCGTCGACCAGCTCGTCCGACTGCTCGGTCGACGGGTCCGCCTCGACCGCCACGCTCACCCCTCCGGTGGTCCGAAGCTCATGCAAGGGGTCTGCAACTGCAACATAGTTGCAACAAGTCCCCATGGTAGGGCACCGATCGTCCGGAGGTGGGTGGCCGGGGTAGGGCGACGGTAGCTCGGCGGCCCTTGGGCTGCCGGGGTTGGGTGTGGTGAGTCGAGCGGATGGTGGGCGGGCGGACCGACGCTGCTGGGAGGGGGACCGACGACGCCGCTCGGCGAGGGGCTCGACGCTGGCCGCTGGAGTCCGCTAGTCGGCTGCCTCAGACGCCTCGACGTAGTAAGAGAGGTCCGGCTTCAGCTCGATGCCGAGGATGGCGGCGACGCGGTCGCGGATGTCGTCGGTGACCTCGTAGGCACCGGCGTAGAGCTCGTCGTCGTCCCCGTAGTCGAAGAGCGGGCGCAGCTCGGAGATCTTCTCTTCGGGGAACTCCTGGGCGAAGACGAACTCGTCGTCCTCGCCGTACGCGGCGATCTCCCGCTTCACCCGCATGGCTTCTCCTTCTAGGGCTCGACCCGGGCATCGGGCGCCGCCGGGCAAGCTTCTCACGAGGCTGAACGGAGCCTGCTAGTCCACCTGAGTCGCCTCAACGTAATAGGCGATGCCTGGCCGGAGCTCGATGCCGAGGATGGCAGCGACCCGGTCGCGGATGTCGTCGGTGACCTCGTAGGAGCCGGCGTACATGTCGACGTCGTCGCCGTAGTCGAAGAGCGGACGGAGCTCGGCCATCTTCTCCTCCGGGAACTCCTGGGAGAAAACGAGCTCGTCGTTCTCGCCGAACCCGACGATCTCGCGCTTCACTGCCATGGTGTCTCTTTCTAGGGCTCGACCTTACGGCTGGGGTCGGGAGGCTTGGTCTGGTTACCGTTGGTGTCGTACTCGCCCAGGTGGCGACCCCGCTTGTCGTACTTCTCGAAGGTGCCGTGCTGGCTGTCCCATTCCCAGATGTTGCCGTCGGCGTCCTTCCAACGTTTCCGGGTACCCCCGCCACCCTGAACAGGAGTCTTTCCACGGACCCGCCGCGCGCCTGGGACCGGCGGGGTGTTCGGTGCTGGATGGTACCGCTGCCCCGGCGGAAGCTGTCCCTTGCGCTCTGGGGGCTCCTTCTGCTGCGTCTTCGGCACCGACTCCTCGGCCCGGCGGCCGATTTTCGAGCCCATGTCCTTCGCGACCTTCTTGGCGCGTCTCTTGCCCTTACCCAACGAGGGCCTCCAACGCCAGGTCGATGAGCATGTCGATGGCCAGGCCGATCGCGTACTTGACGAGGGGGATGATGAGCAGGGACGCGCCGAACGTCTCAGGCGCCGCCGCCACCGCGGCGGCGATGGTCTTGGCGAGGATGACCAGCTGGACGATGACCAAGATCTTGAGGATGAGGACGGCGGCGGCGCAGATCAAGATGACGACGCCCACGAACGCCACGCCCTCGGCGTCCTTGCGAAGCGTGTCGATGGCCTCGCCAGACTTCGACCAGGCTTGCTTGAACTGGTCGATCGCCTTGTCGCTGTTCTTCGTCCAGACCGACTCGGCCGCCTTCTGGGCCGCCTCCGCGACCTCGTTGAGCTTGGACTGGAAGTCCTGCCACTCCTGGTCGATGAGCATCATGCGGACCTCGTCCGCGTCCGGCCAGGTGTAGCCGAGCTCGTCGAGGAGTGTGATGGCCCAGTCGGGGAGTACCAACCCTTGTGCCACGTCAATCTCCCGGCCACGCGTCCTCGACGTGCTGGACGTTCTGGTCCTCGGCGGCCTCGTAGGTGTCGGCCATGATGCGCAGCGCCTCGACGAACCAGTGCAGGCCGTCGACCACGGACTCCACCGCCTCGATCACGACGACCTCGGCCTCGTCGAGTCCTGAGCCGACCACCTGGCCGACCATCTCGGCCTCGCCCGCGGCTGGGCCGATGTCGGAGACGCGGTTGAGGAACGCGTCGAACTCGTCGTCGAGCCGGTCGGCGACCTTCTCCAGCTCCGTGGCGGAAGCTCGAATCTCTTCGGGTGAGACGCGCTTGGACATGCGGCTATCGGTTCCGCTCGATGCGCGCCATCGCCTCGTGGACGGCACCGAAGAGCGTCCGGGCTGTCTCCAGTGACTCCGCCTGCAACCGCTCCAGGTCGTCCCGCATACGCTCGAGGTCGAAGGCGCCCGCCTCGGCCATGACCTGCGACCGGAGGTCGTCGAGAGCGGCGTTCACCGCCTCGATGATCGCTTCGCAGACGACCTCGGAGCCCTCACGCAGCACCCGAGGATCCATGGTCAGCTCCTCGACGCGCCCGGGTGCGACAACGACGGCACGAACCCGCTCGTCGAGGGCCGTGCCTTCACCGCGTGCGGGCTCACTGTGCCCTTCCGGTGAAGCTCCCTGTGAAGGCCGCAAATTCTCGAAAGCTCGCCGCGTTTGAGACAGCAGAGCGTCGAGAGCCGCGGGCGACAGGTGGTCGGTCACGACGAGTCCTTCCGGCTTGCTGCGATGTCGCGGACCCCCACCGGACTGACGCCCATCCGCGAGCGGATCTGTCGACCGCGGTGATGGTGTGGAGTCCCCGCCGTTGATCATGACAGTACGAGCCGGAGCACACGAGTTATCCACAGGTCGAATCTCCGAGGCTTCGCACTCGACAGAGCTTCGCACTCGACACAAGGGAGCGCCTGGGGATCGCCGCGTTCTTCGGCGAGGCGAAGGCGCATGTCAGAGTCTCCTGAGCGACCCGCCGGATCCTTTCGTCGACGGGCGGCAACCCCGCGACCGGGTCTCGGGATCTCCGCTATGGGTCCCGGACTCGGACGACTTCGGAGGTGCCAAGCCATGGGGGCAAGGAGACGAGCTGCGGGTCTGCTCTCCGCGGCGGTGCTGGCGTTGACGGGGATGACGGGCGTGCCCGCCCACGCCGACGACCAGTCGGCGGCCGTTCGCGGTCCGGATGGAATGTCGACGTGGGAGCGGGTCCCGCTGCCGCCGCTGCGCGGGCAGACGGACCTGGCCGACGTCGTCGCGTTCGGTCCCGACGACGCCTGGGCGGTCGGGTACGTCCGCTCGTCGTGGGGAGTCGAGACGCTCGTCCTGCGGTGGGACGGCAAGCGCTGGAAGCGTGTCCCGAGCCCGAACCGGAGTGACGACCAGAACTGGCTCTTCGCCGTCGACGGCACCTCGGCGAAGGACGTCTGGGCCGTGGGCTACGAGCTGGACGAGGATCGACGCCACCGCATGCTGGTCCTGCACTGGAACGGCGCCCGGTGGCGGGTGGTCCCCACCCCGGGTGTGGGTGAGGAGCTGGAGAGCACGCTGGTCGACGTCGAGGCGCTCTCGCCGACGGATGTCTGGGCGGTCGGCACGGCGACAGGGTGGCCGCTCACCGGCCGGACGCTCACCTTGCACTGGGACGGTTAGCGGTGGACGCGCGTGGAGAGCCCGAACCCCAGCACGGAGGGTCTCGGCAGCAACCTGGTGGGTGTGGCCGCGTCGTCCGCGGACGAGGTCTGGGCGGTCGGTGACCACGACCCATCAGGCACGTTCGGCATGCAGCCGCTGGCCGAGCGCTGGGACGGCGCCTCCTGGTCGGTCGTCCCGACTCCCGCGGTGCCGGAGGACGCGATGCTCGGCAGCCTCGGCGTCGCGGCGGCCGATGACGTCTGGGCGGTCGGCTACCGGATGGTCGACGGCCTCCCTCAGCCGTTAGCCGAGCGCTGGAACGGCGAGTCGTGGCGGGCGGTAAAGACCCCCGTCTTCGATGGGATGGAGGCGACCTTCAACGACGTCGTTGTGAGGGGACGCGACGACGTCTGGGTGGTCGGGTCCAAGGGGCGCGGCATCCTCATCGCCCACTGGGACGGCAGCTCCTGGACGCTCGTCCCCGGTGTCGAACCGGGACAGTTCGTCACCAGCCTCGCCGCCGCCACCGAGGAGCCTGGCACGGGCTGCCTGTGGGCGGTGGGGCAGTTCACCGACGGCGAGCGGGCAGAGGCGTTCGTGGAACGCTCGTGCCCGTCGTGAGCGACCGTCACCCGGGGTCACGGACGAGCTGAGGTCCGGCAGAGCGCGGCGACGGCCGTGGTTGCAGGGTGGCTGTATGCTGCCAGTTGATTGAAGAATCAACTATCTCGGCTCAGTGACTTGGAGCGGATCGGCGTGAACTACGGCCACCGGTTGGAGTTCGGGGCGTGCCTGACCCCGACGGCCGGATCCCCAGACGCGGTTGTCTCGCTGGCGCAACGCTGCGAGCGTCTGGGCTACGACCTCGTCGTCTTCCCCGACAAGCCGCACGTCGCCGACCTCGACGCCTGGACGCTGCTCCCCTGGGTGGCCGGGCGGACGCGACGGGTTCGTCTGGTCGCGAACGTCACGAACCCCCTGCTTCGTCCCCCCTCGGTTCTGGCGCGCGCGGCGGCCAGCCTCGACCTGCTCTCCGGCGGGCGCCTGGAGGTCGGCCTCGGCGCCGACGCCTCGGCCGACGAGGCGATGGGCGGCCGGCGGCTGTCACCGGACCAGCGGGTCGAGGCGTTCGCCGAGGCCGTCGAGGTGCTGCGCGGAGTCTGGGACACCAACCAGCGCTCGCCCTTGACGTACGCCGGCACGCACTACCGGGTGCCGAGCGCCCAGCGCGGACCGACGCCCGCCCACGACATCCCGGTGTGGCTCCAGGCACTGGAGCCCGGGATGCTCCGGTTGGCCGGCCAGAAGGCCGACGCCTGGCACGTGGCGCTCGACGCCCTGGCGCCCGGCCAGCTCCGCGCCTGTCACAAGATCATCGACGAGTCGGCCGAGGAGGCCGGGCGCGACCCTCGGGAGATTCGGCGGATCGTCACGATCACCGACCAGTCGATCGAGGGCGGGCTGGCGCGGCGACCGAGCGAGCAGTGCGTGGACGAGCTGCTGCCGCTCGTGGTGGACGACGGGGTCGGCACGTTCCTCGTCGCCTCCGACATCCCCGAGGTCCTCGAACGCTTCGCGAGCGAGGTCGTGCCGGCGCTGCGGGAGGCGGTGGAGCGCGAGCTGCCGGGCGTGTCCTCCACGCGGAGGATGCGCCGAGCCGAGGTGCGCGCGAAGCGGCTCCCCGGCATCAACTACGACGCCGTACCGGCGTCACTCGCGGACGCCGTGATCGAGCCGGGTGACCCCGGCTACGCCCGGGTCAAGTCGACGTACCTGCGGGGCGGCGCTCCGGGTCTGGTCCTGCAGCCGAGGAACGTCGAGCAGGTGGTCGACGCGCTGGCGTTCGCCCGGACCCATCCCCACCTGCCGCTCAGCCTGCGCAGCGCGGGGCACGGCATCAGCGGCCGGTCCACCAACCACGGCGGGCTCGTCCTCGACGTCTCCAAGCTCAACACGATCGAGGTGCTCGACCCGGCGACCCGCCGGGTCCGCATCGGGCCAGGCGCACGCTGGATGGAGGTCGCCGCGGCGCTGTCACCCCACCGCTGGGCGCTGACCTCGGGCGACTACGGCGGCGTCGGTGTCGGAGGGCTCGCCACCGCCGGAGGCATCGGCTTCCTCGGCCGCGCGCACGGGTTGACCATCGACCACATCCGCGCCGTCGAGATGGTGCTGGCCGACGGCACGCTGGTGCGGGCGAGCGAGGAGGAGAACGCCGACCTGTTCTGGGCGGTCCGGGGCGCCGGATCCAACTTCGGCATCGTGACGTCGTTCGAGTTCGAGGTCGACGAGGTGGGCGACGTCGGCTGGGGCCAGTTCGTCTTCGACGCCAGTGACGCGGCGAGCCTGCTGCGGCGCTGGGGGGAGATCCAGGAGACAGCCCCGCGGGACCTCACCAGCTTCCTCGCCCTGGCGCCACGCCGTGGCGGTCAGCCGCCGGTGGCCCAGCTCATGGCCATGGTCGCCTCCGACCAGCCGGACGTCATCCTCGACCGGCTCGCGCCCTTGACGCGCGTGGGTCCGCTCTACGACCAGACCGTGGTGCTCGCCCCGTACGCCGCGATCATGGCGAACGCGCGCGGTGACGAGCACGACGGCCGTGGCGAGCCGGTGACCCGCTCGGCGTTCGTGGACCACATGACGCCGGAGTTCGCGGAGGCGGCCGCCCGCTTCCTGCACAGTGGGGCGACGTACTTCTTCCAGTTCCGCGCGGTGGGTGGCGCGATCGCCGACGTCCCGCCGGACGCGACGGCGTACGCGCACCGGTCCGCCGCGTTCTCCCTGACGGCGTTCGGCGTCGACCGCCGCCGGCTGGACCAGGCGTGGGACCGGATGAGCGGCCACTTCCACGGGCTCTACCTCAACTTCGAGACCGACCCGCGCCCGGAGCGGCTGAACGACGCCTTCCCACCCCGCACGCTCGCCCGGTTGCGGGAGCTCAAGGCGCGCTACGACCCCGACAACGTCTTCCGCGACAACTTCAACATCACGCCGGCGCCCCGGGCCTAACCGCCGGTAGGCGCCAGAGGGAGGAGACCGCGATGACCGACTACGGGCACGAGCTGCTGTTCGGAACCTTCATCACGCCGACGGCGAGCCCCGTCACGCAGGCGGTCGACCTGGCGGTCCTGTCCGATCGGGTCGGGCTGGACCTCGTGACGTTCCAGGACCACCCGTACCTGCCGACCTTCCACGACACGTGGACGCTGCTGTCCTTCGTGGCGTCACGGACGGAACGCGTTCGGGTCGCGGGCAACGTGCACAACCTGCCGCTTCGCCCGCCCGCCGTGCTGGCTCGCGCCGCGGCGAGCCTGGACCTGCTGAGCGGGGGTCGGTTCGAGCTCGGTATCGGCGCCGGCGGGTACTGGGATGCCATCGAGGGGATGGGCGGTCGCCGGCTGGCCCCCGGGCAGGCCGTCGACGCGTTGGCGGAGGCGATCGAGATCATCCGGGGCCTGTGGGCCGCCGACGAGCGGGGCGGCGTGCGCGTCCGCGGCACGTACTACCAGGTGAACGGCGCCAAGCGAGGTCCGGCGCCGGCCCACGACATCCAGGTCTGGATCGGCGGCTACAAGCCGAGGATGCTGCGGCTCATCGGGCGGATGGGGGACGGCTGGCTGCCAACGCTGTCCTACCTGCCCCATGGCATCTCGGACCTCCCGACGATGAACCGCCACATCGACGAGGGGGCGATCGCGGCGGGCCGTGATCCCTCGGCGGTGCGCCGGATGCTCAACATCGCCGGCCAGTTCGCGTCCACGGGCTCAGGGCTGCTCGTCGGACCGCCTCGCCAGTGGGCCGAGCAGCTCGCGGATCTCACCCTGGCCCATGGTGTGACCGGGTTCATCCTCATGGGGGATGACCCGACGGCCATCGAGGTGTTCGCCTCCGAGGTGGCGCCCGCGACCCGCGAGCTGGTCGCGGCGGAACGACGCTGATCGCTTCGCCGGGCGACGAGCGGAGCGCGGGGTGGCCTAGGTGACACCACGCGAACCAGGGCTCGTCGTGGCGGATCGCGCCTGATCGCCCCATTGCGGCGAGCGGGACCTTCGGCTCTGACCTGACAGCGCGTCCCGGCGGAGGCTGGGAAGACGACCCAGCTACCGCGACGACGAGGGAGGGACGATGAGGGCCCGTTCACACGCGCTGGCGCGCGCCGAACACACCGCCTACGACTGGTTGACGACGGTCGCTCAGCACTTGGGCACCCAGGACTGCGACTACGCGTTCCGGGTCGTCCGAGCATGGCTGCACGCGGTTCGGGACCGGCTGACGGTCGAGGGCGCCGCGCACTTCGCGGCGCAGCTCCCGGAGATCCTGCGCGGAGTCTTCTACGACGGGTGGACGCCCAGCAGGGTTCCGGTGAAGACCGACGTCGAGGACTTCCTTCGCACGTTCTGCCAGGAGGCCATGATCTCGGTGGAGGACGCGCCCAAGGCGGTGTCGGCGGTGTCTGCGGCCATGCGCCAGATGTTCTCCGCCGGCCAGCTCGAGTCGGCGCTCCTGCAGGTCCCCAACCACATCGCGCGTCTGTTGCGGCCGGACGGCGCGGCTCCGACGGTTCCCAGGGCGCGGAGCTCCTCCGTCGATGACCGGCTGTCGGAGGTCGAGCGCCAGCTCCGCGGACTGACCGAGGCGGTCCGCGCGCTCAGCCAGAAGCTCGAGCGCGAGCGTGAGCCCGCTGCCGCGTCGTCGATCGGCTGATTGCCCACGCTCCACACCGGACGGCGGTCCAGGCCCGCGCGTCGGTCGTCGGGCCGCCTCCATGTCAAGGACAGGTTGCGCTGTGGCAGCCGGTGCCCGTCCGGTGCCCGGGGCGCCGGCCACCGCAGCACAGGAGAACCTGCGGGCTCGAAGGCACGTGCGCCGGCGAGCCTGGTGTGACCTAGGACATCAACGAAAAGTGATCCAGGAGACGGACACCTCGTCGAGGCAGGCATAGCGTGGACGCAGAGCCGATAACCGAGGACAAGGGGCGCACCCATGAGCGCGAGCACAGCTGGGGCGGTCCAGACGGCCGAGACGGTTCGGGTCATCCTCGCCGATGGTCGGATCGCACACATTCGTCCCCTAGGCCCCGACGATCGTGACGCGGTTCTTCGCCTCCACCACGGGCTTCCCGAGCGCGATCGTTACTTCCGCTTCTTCACCACGAGTCCCGCCGGGTTCGAGCCGGTGCTGGACCGGATCGTCCAGCCGGACGACGTCCACCGCTTGACGCTGGGTGGCTTCCTCGGCGAGGAGCTCGTGGGCGTGGCGCACTTCGAGGTGCTGGCTGATCCCAGCGAGGCCGAGGTCGCCTTGGCGGTGGACCACCGTCACCAGGCGCGTGGCCTGGGCACGCTGCTGCTCGAGCATCTCGCATCGGCCGCGCGCCAGCGAGGCGTCCGGCAGTTCGTCGCCGAGGTGCTGAAGGAGAACGCCTCGATGATTCAGGTGTTCCGGGACGCCGGAATGCCGTTGACGATGCGGTCGGAGGGCTCGACCTACCACGTCAGGATGAACCTGGTCGAGGGCTATCCGCCCGAGGTGGGTGAGCGTGAACGTCAAGCCGGGGTCGCCAGTCTGCGCGCGCTGCTGCGTCCGCGGTCGGTGGCGGTGGTCGGGGCGAGCCGCCGGGCTGACGCGATCGGTCACGCGGTGGCGGCCAACCTCCTGGCAGAGGGGTTCACAGGCAGTTGCCATCCGGTGAACCCGCGCGCCGAGACGATCGCCGGACTGCGCGTGGACGCGTCGGCCCGCGATCTCCCACCCGACGTGGACCTCGCCGTGCTGTGCGTCCCCGCCGCCGCGGTGCCCCAGGTCGCCGAGGAGTGCGGCCAGCGGGGCGTGCGCGCCCTCGCGGTGATCACCGCCGGCCTGACCGGTGACGCCGAGCTCGCCGGAGGTCTGCTCGCCGCCGTTCGTCGACACGGGATGCGGCTGGTCGGCCCGAACTGCCTGGGCGTCATCAACACCGACCCGGATGTTCGCCTCAACGCGACCTTCGCGCGTGGCCCCGTCCCAGCCGGCCGGATCGGGGTGGTGACCCAGTCCGGGGGCGTCGGCATCGCGTTGCTCGAGCAGTTAGCCGCGGCCGGTCTGGGGATCTCCAACCTGGTCTCGACCGGCGACAAGTACGACGTGAGCGGCAACGACATGCTGCTGTGGTGGCTGCGCGATGACTCCACCGACCTCGCCGTCATCTACGTCGAGTCCTTCGGCAACCCGCGGAAGTTCGCGACGCTGGCGCGAGCGCTCTCCGAGCGCAAGCCGGTGTTGGCGGTGCGGACGGGGCGCACCGAGGCCGCGCAGCGGGCCGCCGCCTCGCACACTGCCGCGGCCGCCACGCCCGCGGTCACGAGGGACGCGCTGTACGGCCAAGCCGGGATCCTCCCGGTGGAGTCGCTCACCGACATCGTCGGCACCGCGGCGGTCTTGTCCTGGCAGCCGCTCCCGGCCGGGAACCGGGTCATGGTCGTCGGCAACGTCGGCGGCATCGGCGTCATCGCGGCCGACGCCTGCGCCACCAACGGGCTCGCGCTCCCCGACCTGACCGATCAGACGCGGCGGACGTTGACCACACTCCTGCCCTCGACCGCGAGCCTGCTCAACCCGGTCGACACCACGGCGGGTGTCAAGGACGAGGTCTTCCACGACGCCGTTCGCGCGATCCTGCACGACTCGAACGTGGACGCGCTCGTCGTTCTCGCCGCGCCCACGGCGGTGGCGAACCCAGCGGACGGCCTGGCCGACGTCGTGGCCGACTCGCCCAAGCCGGTCGTGGTCGTCCGGGTGGGCCAGGACACCGTGGTGGAGCCACTCCGGCCGGCGGACCCAGCGGGTCGGCCGGTCCCGGCCTTCGGCGACCCGGTCATCGCGATCGAGGCGCTCGCCCGGACCGTCCGGTACGCCGAGTGGAGGGCCCGCCCCAAGGGCACGGTCCCCGACCTGCCGGACATCGACATCCAGGCGGCACGCGCGCTGGTCGCGGAGTACTTGGACGCCAATCCCGACGGCGGGTGGTTGGACCAGCCCTCGGTCAGCCGCCTGCTGGCTCACTTCGGCGTGCCGGTCATCACCGGTGTCGTCGCCCGCGACGCGGACAGCGCCGTCGCGGCGTTCCGCGCGGAGGGTGGCCCGGTCGTGGTGAAGGCGATCGCCGAAGGCGTCCTGCACAAGAGCCGTGCGGGTGGGGTGATCCTCGGCGTCCGCGACGAGCAAGGCGTTCTCGCCGCCGTGTCACAGCTGCGGCAGCGGTTCGGCCCCAGTCTTCGCGGGGTCCTCGTGCAACCGATGGTGGAGCCGGGTCGGGAGCTGCTCATCGGCGTGCACAACGACCCCACGTTCGGACCGTTGGTGGCGTTCGGCCTGGGCGGCGTCGACACCGACCTGATCGGTGACCGGGCCTACCGGCTCGTGCCGCTGACCGACCGCGACGCGGTCGAGATGCTCGGCTCCCTGCGGGCCTCGCCGGCCCTGTTCGGGCCGAAGGCGCACCAGCAGCTCGACACGCAGGGCATCATCGACCTGCTGCTGCGGGTGGGGCGCCTCGCCGAGATGCTGCCCGAGGTCGCGGAGCTGGACCTCAACCCGGTCGTCGTCACCGACCGCTACTGCCGTGTGGTCGACGCCCGCATCCGGGTGGCGCCCACCCAGCCGGTCGATCCGTACCTGCGCCGACTGCGGACCTGACGTCACGCCTTCGGCGTGTCGTACCGCAACGGGCGCTTGCGCTCGGCGTCACTGGCTCGGTGCCAGGACGTCATGTGGGCGTAGACGATGACGTTGTGGGACCACCCGTCGGCCTGACGGAAGCTGCCGCCACAGGTGATGAGCCGGAGCTCGGATCGTGAACTCGGCCCGTAGATCTGGTCGGCAGGGAACTCGTCCCTCGGGTGGGCCGCGGTCCCGTCGACGACGTACTCGACCACGATGCCGTCGCGCCGGGTGACCGTCACCGTGTCACCTTTTCGGAGCGCGCCCAGGTGGTAGAAGACGGCCGGCCCGCTGTAGCGGGAGTCCAGGTGGCCGACGATGACCGTCCGGCCGGGATGGCCCGGGACGGCACTGTCGTCGTACCACGCAGCGAGGTAGGGCTTCTGCGGCGGAGGAACATCGATGCTGCCGTCCTCCGCCCGGCCCACCGAGGTCAGCGGCGCCGCAACCTCGATGCGCGGGATGTCGACGCGCATCGGTCTGGAGACCGAAGCCAAAGGATTCGGCGTCGCCGCGTTCGCTTGCGCCTCCGCCGTGCCCGTCTTCGGCCCCGGGGGCGTCTTGGTGGGTGTACCTCTCGGCGGTCGCGGTGTCCCGGTCGTCCTCGCCGGCGGCGACGCCTTGGTCGAGGCGGACGACGTAGGCGGTGCCGTCGCCGTCGGCATCGGCGGCGGGGCCGGACCTGACGGCGTCGCGGCCAAGCCCAGCGCGTCGACGGCGATGAGGCCGAACCCGCTGACGGTTGCGAGCACGATGACGAGGGTGGAGGCCCTCCACGTCCGCCGTCGAGCGTGGAGGACCTCCCGCCGATGCTTGGCTCCGGAGCGATGCTTGCGATGCTTGGCTGCGAAGCGGTGCGTGCCCATGGTCAGGTGGTCGTGCGCTTGCGAAGCAGGGCCACGATCAGCGCGAGAGCGAGGAGAGCGCCACCGGCCATGGTGCGCACGCCCAGGGCGCCTTCTGTGGCAGCTGTCGCACCGTCACCGGTGCGAGGACCGTTGGGGTCGTAGCCGACGCCGTCCTTGCCGCCGACGCCGTCCTTGCCGCCGTTGGCAGGCAGCGGCGTGAGTCGCTCGAAGGGGTCGCATCGGTCGTTCGGGTCGAACGGGTTGGTGATGTTGTCAGGGCTGACCGTGCACTCGGTCTGCCAGACGTCTTGCTTGTGGTCCTTCTGCGTCACGACTGTGATCGCGACGTCGTTGCCCTTGGCCACGATGGTCGCGCAGACCACCCCCTTGGGAATGGGGTCGCTGCCGCCGTTGGCCGGCGTCTCGGTGAACTGCACCCACGGGTCGACTGAGCCGTCGCCCCTGTCTTCCTTCCACACCCACAACGAGTCGCGTTTCGGTACGTAGACGAGGAACTTGTCGTTGTCCTGCTGAGAGGAGTCGATGCAGCCCTCGAAGCCATCCGGCTTGTGGTGACCGTCCTTGTCGTTCGTCGTTCCGTCGGCGGCGACGGACGTGCCCAGCTCCCGCGCTGCGGTGGTGGCGGCGGACGCCGGAGACGCAGCCGCCAGCATGGATCCCGCCACGAGCGCCACGCTGGCCTGGGCCGCCAGTCCGTGACGGCTGAAGAGACGGCCGATCATTCGCCGACCCCACGGTGATCTGCTCACCAGGATTCCCCCCACTTCGTCATGCGTCGAGATGGACGTGGGCTTTGGTGGCACCCACAAGCGACATCTCGTCGCGCCGCTGTTCGCAAGGAATCCCCCGGCTGCCGGGGGGTTGAAACGGTGCTCGCTCTCGGCCCTGCTCGGCACGGCGTGTCGCGTTGTCCTGGAGCTCGCGAGCTATTTCGTGGGGCGCGTGCGCTGTTCGTACGACTCACGTCCCGCTGACGAGGTGCGCGACAGAAGAGGCACGGATGGGGACACGTCGGTAGCGCAGAAAGACAACAGTCAACCTGGGGTTGACGATGAAGAGGGCGCTGTCGGAGATCTTCTGTTCGACCGCGGGACGTCGACGAAAAGGGTCCGACCTCGGCGCGTCAGCGTCCGCTGTCGGCGGTGCTCCCGCGGCTTGCCCGCTTGGCCCGGGCGAGCGAACGCCGGATGGCTCGGCTCACGCGGGCGCCACGGGCGAGGAGCCGGTACCCGCGGCTCGACCGGATGGCGGCCAGCTCCTTGCGAGCCTGCTCCAGCTCGCGCTCCAGCCGCTGAATGTCCTCCTGGCGCGCGCGTTCGGCGAGCATCGCGGTGTGCACCTGTCGGCGCAGCTCGGCGCGCGCCTGCCGATCGGCGTCCGTCTGGGTCCGAGCCATCGTCAGCACGCGGTCGGCCAGGTCGGTGAGGTTCTCGTGGGCGAGTCTCGACAGCTCCTGGGAGCGCTTGAGGACCTCCGGTCGTTCCGCGTTGGCCAGGGCTCGGCCGATCGCGGAGTCGAGCTCGTCGAGGGAGACGTCGAAGGGCATGTCCGGGTCCCACACCCGGGCGTAGCGCGTCGGCTTGGTCCGCGACAGGGTGACGCGGGGAACGCCGTAGGAGCAGGCGATGATCCGGACGTGGAGGGACGTGCCGATCACCACACGCGCCTGGCGCATGTGGTCCACGAGGTCGTACGGCCGGCGGTCGGTGATGATGCCGATGTCGATCGTCGGCGAGAGCCGCCGCGCGTGGTCGACGATCGCCTGGCAGTCCTCGAAGGAGTCGTGACCGGACGCGGCGCCGGCCAACAGGAACCGGATCCGCAGACCCTTCAGGTGCTCGCTCTCGACCAGCTTCGCCGCCACATTGGCGTGGCCGAGCTTGCCGAAGATGGCCCGGGAGCCTTGGACGATCGCGACGTCGGAGCGCGGGTTCCGTTCCGCCGGCCGCAGCAGGCTGATCGCGTGCACCGCGTCGGGAACCAGGCGGTGCTCGATGCCCAGCTCGTTGAGGTAGTCGCTGGACTCCTTGTCGCGAACCGAGATGAACGTCTGCCCGCGGAGCAAGGCGACCAGCTTCTCGCGGCGCGACGGCTTGGCGCCTCGGATGCCGGAGACGCCCACGGAGTTGAGCACGCTGATCGCGCCGGCGTTCTTGGGGAACTGCGCGAGCGACGGGATGTAGGGCGAGACGACCGGCACGTCGCCGACGGCTTCGCGGAGCATCCGGGCCTGCTCCTCGGCGGAGCTGCGCTGGAAGACGCGGTAGGTCTCCGGCGGTGCGGACATCCGGAAGGCACTGCGCAGGTCGGTGCCGCCGACCTGGCCGCCCACCGTCCAGACGACGTCGAAAGGCTCGTCCCGCAGGAGCGGGCCGTAGGCGGCGACCTCGCGGTCGAGCAGCTCGGTCATGTCCGCGCTGAACGGCGCGGTCGCGACGACGTCCGCGTCGGTGAGGTAGCGCTCGGTCACCAGGAGAAAGAGGAGGTCGCCGAAGTTGTCCCGTTCGTAGGCCCCGACGGCGAGCACCCGCGGACGGCGGGAGGTTTCGGCTGTCGTGCGCTCGCCAGGGTCTGGGGACTGCGGCACGGTCGAGGCTCCTCGGTTCTCCACAGGGTAACGAAGCGTAACAGGGCGACGGCCAGCGGCTGACAGCGAGTGCGACCTTGGCTCGCCCGCGTCGTGACTCGCGCGGCAGGGTACCCGCGTGCCTCCTGTGCGACAAGTGAGCCGGGTCGCAGGCGAGAGCATCGCGACGACCAGCGCTCGAGGGTGGGGCCGGAAGGGCGCTAGATGATGGGCGGGCGTCCCAGGCGTGTCATTCGCCACACCGTGCGCCACCGAATGGGTCGCCGCGGGCCGCACGGCTCGCGCCATCCCTCGATGAACCCCGCGCACCAGTCCCGCAAGCCCGACCACGGCGGCCGCCGCAGGATGGTGATGAGCGCCCAGACGCCGAGGTAGATGGGCACGAGGACGGCCGGGAGGTGGCGGCGTGCCAACCACACCCGGTTGCGGGCGGTGAGGCGGTAGAAGACCGGGTGCCGGGTCGGTGAGGTGCGTGGGTGTTGAAGCACGATGTCGGGCCGGTATGCGATCCGCCAGCCCGCGTCGAGCGCTCGCCAGGCGACGTCGGTCTCCTCGTGCGCCCAGAAGAACCTTTCCGGCCAGTCGCCGATCTGCGCCATCACGTCCATGCGGATGGCGTTGCCGCCGCCGAGGAACGTCGTCACCTCCGAGGGACGCAGCGGGTCGTGGGCGCGCAACCGAGGCACGTGCCGCCGCTGGGTCTGCCCGGTCTCGTCGGCGATGCGGAAGCTGATGATGCCCAGGCCGGGGTTCGTGGCGAACGCCTCGCGCACTTTCGCCGCGGTGTAGGGGTCGGGGAGCAGGCCGTCGTCGTCGAGGTTGATCACGACGTCGACGTCACCGTGGGCGCGTAGCGCGGCCAAGCCGACGTTCCGCCCCGCGAGCAGGCCGACGTTCTCCTCGAGCTCGATGCGTTCCACCTCCGGTGGGAGCCCGGGGAGCCGGGTGCCGTTGCCCACGACGACGACGCGCTCTGGAGGGTTCACCTGGGTGCGCACCGAGTGCAGGAGCGCGGAGAACTCCACCGGGCGATTGCCCATCGTCACGATGACGACACCCAGCTTGACGTTGGCGCCGGCGACCCGGGGCTGCGCTGCTGGGTCCTCACCGACCTGCACGTCCGACCTCCTCGAGCGTGCTCGTCGTCAGCGTACGGACGGTGAGCAGCGCTTCACCGGATCGTAGAGGAATCTGGGGTCTTCAGGGATCCGAACGCGAGCTGGCTGGATGCCTTGTCCTACCGAACGGGCGTCGTGCGGGCTAGGTTTTCCGGTCATGGTCGATCAAGTCGTGCGTGGGACCACACGGCGTGTGGAGCGAGTCGGCGATACGATCCGGCGGCCCGTGGCTCCGTGGACTCCCGCAGTCCACGCCTTGCTCCGACACCTGGAGTCGGTCGGCTTTCCGGCGAGCCCACGCGTGCTCGGCTTCGACCAGGAGGGCCGAGAGATCCTCACCTACATCGAGGGGGAGTCGGGTGCGGCCGGCTGGGCGAAGGTCGTCACGGAGGACGGACTGCGGGCCGTGGCCCGCCTCCTTCGCGACTACCACCAGGCGGTGGCCGGCTGGAAGCGGGACCCCGACCTTCTGTGGGCCAGCGGCATCCACGAGCCCGGTAGCGACCCGAACAACCCCGACGAGGTGGTCTGCCATGGCGACTTCGGGCCGTGGAACATCGTCTGGCGGGGCGATCGACCGGTCGGCATCATCGACTGGGACTTCGCCTATCCCGCGCCTCCGCGCCGCGACATCGTCTACGCCCTGGAGTACCTCACGCCGTTCCGCGGGGACGCCGAGTGCGTTCGCTCGCTCCACTACGCGAAGCCCCCGAACCGTCGACGGCGGCTGGAGATCTTCGCGGAGGCGTATGGCCTGACCTCGATCGACGGTCTGGTGGACGAGATCCTCGCCGGCCAGCGAGAGACCTACGAGACGGTCCGGCGACTCGCGGAGGCCGGCGCCGAGCCGCAGGCGACATGGGCGAGACAGGGGTACCTCGACCACCTGCGCCAGCGCCTGCAGTGGAGCGAGGAGCTGCGATCGCTCTTCGACTGATCGAGCGTCACCTAGACGATCACCTCGGCGTGGGCCAGAATCCACGGGTGGCCTCCGCGCCACGGACCGAGCGTTCACGTCGCGAAGGGAACCGCCGTGTCGGGTGTGCGCACGGTGTCGGGTGCGCGCGTGGGGGCTGACATCCGGCTCATCGGCCACTGGCGACGCATCCGCGTCACCGTCCTCGTGCTCGGGGTCTTGCTGCTCGTGCAGTGGCCGATGCGGCACGCGGTCCAGATGGGCGACCCGACCTGGGGGACGCGGTGGGGGTCGGGTGGTGACGTGCCGCCGTGCGAGGTTCCGGCGCGGCTCTCGCTCCTCGTCGACGGTGTCGCCATCTACGTCTACCTGCTGGCCGCGTGGCGCACCCGTGCGTACCTCGATCTCCGCGCCGCACCAGCCAGGTCGACGCTGGGTCTGGTCGGCGCGGTCGCGCTGTCGGTCGCGGCTGTGCTCGACGTGGTCGAGAACGTCGTGGTGTGGCGACGTTTCGGATCCCTCGAGGTGCCGCGACCGGGCACCGAGCTGGCCGGCCGATGCCCCGATCTCACCGTCACCGGTCTCAGCCACGCCCTCGACGCGGTGTGGATCGGCGGGGTCGTGGTCCTCCTCGTGGCACTCGTGCGGTCGGCGTGGGCCGCTCGGCGTCCGGCCGACTCGCCGTCGGACGCAGGGGAGCGGAGCGAGGACGCGGGCGACGACGTCGACCGAGGTGGGCAGATCATCTGCTGCTCCGGCGGCGGTATCCGGTCGGCCGCCTTCTGCCTCGGTGCGCTCCAGGTGCTGTCCGAGCGTGGGGAGTACCAACGCTCCTCGTCGGTGATCGGGGTCAGCGGCGGGAGCTACATCGCCGCGGCGTTCCACGTGCTGCGTCGATCGCTCACCGGCCGACCGGGTGAGCTCGCGCCCTTCGCACTGGGATCCCCCGAGCTCGCCCGCCTTCGGCGGCACACCCACTACCTCCTGCCCTCGATCTCGGTGGGCGCGCGTGGCGTGCTGTCCTTGCTGTACGGCGCTGTCGTCAACCTCATCCTCATCGGCGTCGTGCTGCGGGTCGTGGCGTGGCTGCTCGGCTGGGCCATCGCGGAGACCGGCAGCGTGGACGGGCTCGGAACCCCCCACGCGTCGTTCGACATCGCGACCCTGCCGGCGTGGTACCTCGTTGGCGCGCTCGGTCCGCTCGCCGTCGTCGTGGGTCTCTTCGTCCTCGAAGTCGTCGTCGACCGGTTCCGCGTCCCTCCCAAATGGCTGCGCACCGAGGGGCGCGTCCTGGCGAACCTGCTCGTCGTGCCGGGACTCGCCGCGGCGCTCGTGCTGCTCGGCGTCCCGGCGGCCCTGGCGTGGGCGAACAATGTCGAGCTGGAGCAGAAGGTGGCGCCGTCCTTGCTCGGTGCCGGGGTGGCGAACGGTCTCATGGGCGCGGCCGGCGACGGCATGGCGCGCGCCGGGGACACCGCCGTGGCGGTCCTCGACTCCCAGTTCGGTGTGACGACCCTGCTCACACTCGGCTTCACGTTCCTCGCCTTGGCCCGGTCGGCGTGGAAAGGGCTGGAGGCCCTGGACAGCGGTGACGGCGGGCCGGGGCTCCGAGCGAAACTCGTGGTCTGGGCCCGCACACGGCTGGTGCCTTGGCTGGGCTCGGCCGTCCTGGTGCTCGCGGGCGGTGTCATCCTGCTGCGCTGGACAGCTGGATACGTCACGAGTGAGGAGTGGCGGTCGCGGTGGTGGGTCGCGGCGCTGTGCGTCGGCGCCGTCGTCGTCATCGGGGTCTTCACCGACGCCACCCGCACGTCCTTGCACCCCTACTACCGGGAGCGGCTGGCCTTGGCGTACTTGGTCCGTCGCGTCGGGGACACCGTGGAGGAGTACGACTACGCGCGCCCGATGCCTTACTCGACCTGGGCCGCGGCCGACGACGGCGGGCCACGCCTGGTCGTGGTGGCGTCCGCGAACGCCTTCGACAAGGAATTCGTCCCCGCGGACCGAGGATGTGTGCCGTTCGTCTTCGACCCGGACGTGACAGGGGTGGCCGGAGGGGTCGGCCTGCCCAGCGGCGGCCTCGAACCCACCGCGGCGTACGAGGCGCGAGCGGACTACCGCCGACGGGAGGTGACCATCGCGGGCGCGGTGGCCATCAGTGGTGCGGCGTTCGCTCCCTTGACCGGACGGGAGAACACTCGTCTGCGGCCGATGCGGCTGCTGTTCGCGGTCGTCAACGCCCGCCTCGGTGTCTGGTTGCCCAACCCCTACTGGGGGACGGCGTCGCGGGCGGCACGGCTCGCCCACCGGTGCGCCAGCCTCGCAAGCGAGGGGCGGCTCGGTGGTCGCCTCATGTGGAAGCTGTCGGAGCTCTGGGCGCACCTCGTCAGCGTCGCCGACAAGCCTGGCGCGTTCCGGTTGTTCAAGGAGGCGGTCGGCCGCACGTCGCTGTATGACCGTCGGCTCTACGTCACCGACGGCGGGCACTACGACAACCTCGGCCTGGTCGAGGCGTTGCGTCGCCGTCCCGCGCGGATCATCGTCATCGACGCGTCGAACGACCCCGAGGACTCCTTCGCCGCGCTGGGGTCGGCCATCGCGACCGCGCGCATGGACCTCGGGGTCGAGGTCGACCTCGACCCCCGTCGGCTGCGGCGTGGGGACGAGCCCAGAGTCGACCGGGGCTGGGTCCGCGGACGCGCCGTGTACCCCGATGGGACGTCGGCGGAGATCCTGCTGGTCAAGGCTGTCCTCGCGGGCCAGCTGCCGTGGGACGTCGAGGCGTACGCGGCCGCGCACGCCGACTTCCCCCGCCGCACGACGAGTGACCAGCTCTACGGTGAGTTCGACTTCGAGGCGTACCGGGCGCTCGGCTCCGCCGTGACGCGGGACATGCTCGACTACCTCGCCGCTCGCTCCCTGGTGCACCCCACGCCGAGCGGTGCGGCGTCCCCGGAAGGTACGGCGTCTCCGGAAGGTACGGCGTCTCCGGAGGATGTGGCGCCCACACCGGCCGAGCCGAGACACGGCTGAGACTCCGAAAAAAGATCACGTCACGTGACACGCCGATGACGTCGTGTTGATGTTGGTCTTCCCGTGGCCGCCGTGCGCGAGTAACGTGCGCACGGGACGATCACGAGAGCCGCTGGGACCGCCATGACCACCCGACTTCTGGCCCGTACCGCGCAGGCCTCCGCTCCCCGGACGGTGCGCGAGGTGCTCCAGGCCGCGAGTCTCGAGACGGTCGTGCGCGTCGGCGACGTCCAGGTGTCCGGCGCCGCCCTGCCGCTGTTCCGCGCTGTCTCGACCTTGCGTGCGACGGACGTCCTCCACCAGGTGGTCCGGCTCGCCTTCACGTCTCGCCCGCATCGCCTGGACCGCGTGGAGCTGTGCCGTTCGGACGGGGAGCCGGCGGTCTCCTGGACCGGCGACCTCCCTCCGGACGGGGTGCTCGACCTGCTCGTCCCCGAGATCACCGAGCCCGCGACGTGGACGGTGGTCGTGGTGGTCGACGGGCATCCCCACCGCGGCACGCTCCGCGTGGCGCCCGGACGCAAGCTCACCGTGCACCTCGTCCACCACTCCCACCTCACGTTCGACGATCCGGAGCTGCCCGTCGACGACCTGGACCTGTCCGGAGGCGTGCTGCGGTACCACTGGGACGCTCTCGACGCGGTCGTGGACTTGGCGCGCGACGACGCGCGCGTCGAGGAGAGGGAGCCGGAGACCGGGTTCCGGTTCACGGTGGACGCCAGCCTGCCGGTCCGCACGTGGTTGCGGCAGCGCCCGTCGGCGGTGGTCGAGGAGTTCTGTCGGCTCGTCCGCGCCGGCGTCGTCGACGTGACGGCGATGCCGTTCAGCCTGAACCCGGCGACGGCCAGCGAGGACGAGCTCGTCAGCGTGCTGCGCCCCGCGGTGGCGCTCCGCGAGCGGTACCGGCTGCCGGTTCGCTCGGTGCTGCACACCGGCGTGCTGGACGGGACGTCGGGTTTCGTGGACTGCCTCGCGGACGCGGGCGTGCGCTACGTGGCGGCGGTCGACGGCGGGGAGGCGGACCTCGCCGGGCTGGTGCGTGAGCACGGCCCCGCCGGAAGCGGCGGGAGGTCCGGCCTCGTCCCAGGTCGGTTGATGTGGTGGCGATCGCCGGCGGGTGCGCGGCTGCTCACGTGGGCCAGCGACGCCCACCTGGACGGCGCCCTGCTCGGTCTGGCGGAGTCCTACGACGCGGCGGTCGTGCTCCTCCCGCTGTACCTGCACGCGTTCGTCGGCCCGGCGTACCCGTTCGACCTGCTGCAGCTCGGCGTGCGCGGACACCACGCCGCCAACGCCGGGCCGAGCCTCGCGCCAGCACGGATCGCCCGCCGGTGGAACGCGGAGTGGGCGTTTCCCCGACTCGTCTGCGCCACCACCACGTCCTTCCTCCAACACGTGGAGCGCCAGCTCGGTGACCACGTGCCCGGCCACTTCGGCGACTGGGGATCGCCGTCGCCGCCGGCGGCGGACGCCCGACGTCGGGGCTACCACCGCCGGTCGTTGGGGCTCGCGCGGACGGCGGAGGCGATGCACGCCTTCGCCGACCTGCGATCGGGCGCGTCGACGCCCGTCCACGACCAGGTCGACGCCATTCACGAACGGGCCGGGTCGTTCGACGCGCCCGGGTCCGGCGGATGGGCCAGGTGTGCCGACGCTGCCGAGCAGGCCTACGACGACGCGTGCGACCTGCTGCACCACGGCGTCCGACGGCTCGGCGCCGGCATCGGTCGATCGCCGTTCAGTGACGTACGCGCCACTGTCGCGGTCTACAACACCACGGGATGGACCCGCACCGACGTGGTGCGCGTGTTCCTCCCTGACGCCCGGCTGGGGACGCGCGCCCTCGGCGTCGTCGACACCCGACGCGATGAACGCGTCCCCGCGCGCGTGACACCCACCAGCCGGACCAGGCGCGGATGTCTCGTGGAGTTCGTGGCCCGGGAGGTGCCGCCCCTGGGATGGGTCCGCTTCGACCTCGTGGGTGTGGGCGAGGGTGAACGGTCCGGTGGCTGGTCACGCACCGAGGACCTCGACCCGCGAGCGGGCGCGGGTGAACCCGGCGGCACGGCGAAGGCCGCGTATCGACTGGCCAACGACTTCTACGAGCTGACCTACGACACCGCGCGTGGGCTGGTGTCGTCGGTCGTCGACCGTCGCACCGGCCACGAGCTGGTCAATCACGCCGCGTTGACCGGGCTCAACGAGTACATCGTGGACACGTACGCCCTGAACACCTCGGCGAGTCCGGTGCCGGCGCGAACCTACGACGGCACACTGCTGGCGTCACGTCGCCTCGGCCGTCCGGCCGTCGTCCGGGCCTTCGAGAGTTCGGAGCTGTGCGATCGACTCGAGGTCGAGGTGTGCGCGCCGGAGTTCCACGTCGTCCGGACGACCATCGAGCTGTACGCCGGTGTGCCGCGCGTCGACATCACCAACCGGGTCCGTGTCCAACCCGGCATGGCCCGCGAATGTGGCTACTTCGCGTTCCCGCTGGCCGGGAGCGGCCCCCTGGTCTACGAGCGGACGGGTGCGGTCGTCGAGCACACGGGCGCGCCCGGCCCGCTCGCGATCCGACACTGGGCGGGCGTCCGCGACCAGGACTACGTGCGCGTGTGGGCCACGCTCGAGGCGCCGAACGTCCAGGTCGGCACCCTCGCCCTGCCCGGCCCGCCGTATCCCACGACCATCGCTCTCGACATGCGGGAGCCGTCGACCCTCTACTCCTGGGTGTACGACTCCTGCTCCTGGGTGTACGACTCGCGGGGCCGACCCCATCCGCCGGACGCCGTCTCCTCCGCGGGTGGCGTGGGCTGCCGTGGTCATCCGGCCGAGATGACGTTCCGGTACGCGGTCGCGGGCGCGGTCGGCTCGTCCGTTCCCGCGCTCGGCGCGGCGACGGCGGCCGGCCTCACCGATCCGTTGGTCGCCGTGCTCGCCACCGGGCACCGAGAGGTCCCCCTGGTGTCGTCCGGCAGCCTGCTCACGGTGCGTCCACCGGAGGTGACCGTCGCCGGCCTGGGACGGCCCCGGGACGGGTCGGCCGGGATCGCGGTACGGCTGCGCTCGCTGGCCTCGCAGGCCGTGGAGGCGGAGGTGACGCTCGAGGGGATCGTGGCCGGTTCCGCCGTCGTGACCTCGGCGTTGGACGGCGGCCCTGCGACCGAGCTGTCGGTCGTGGACGGTCGGGTCCGGGTGCCGATCCCCGCCGGCACGCTTCGAACACTTCTGCTCCGTCCGTGACCGCTCTCGATACCCTGTCGCCGACCGGGCGGCGGCAGACCGGTCGGTATTGTCATACAAGTGGTTCGAATGTCGGTGCGGCGAGAGGTCGGCCTGTCGCGTCGGAAGGAGCGTCTTCCCAGCGTCGCGACCGTCGTCCCGCCTGTCGTTGGGGAGTGAGGCCGAAACGCGATGGCGGCGTACCCGGGCCGTGGCGCCCACGGCCAGGTGGTCGAGCACCTCGGTCGCAAGATCGTCACCGGCGGTTTCGCCGAAGGCGAGACGATCGACCCCGTGGCGCTGGAGCAGCAGCTCGACGTGAGCCGCACCGTCGTCCGCGAGGCCTTGCGCGTGCTCGCCGCGAAAGGGCTGATCGGCGCCCGCCAGAAGCGCGGCACGTTCGTCCGTCCCCGCGCGGAGTGGCACCTGCTCGACGGCGACATCCTGCGCTGGCAGTTCGAGGGTCGCACTGACCCGGCGTTCTTCCACAACCTCCACGAGGTGCGGTCCATCGTCGAGCCGGCGGGCGCCCGCCTGGCGGCCCAACGGCGCACCGACGAGGACATCGCGGCGCTGGAGGCGGCACTCCAGGCGATGGCGGAGGCGGGCGACGACCCGTCCGCGGCTGTCCAGGCGGACCTCGCCTTCCACCGGGCGCTGCTGACCGCCGCGCACAACGAGCTGCTCCTGCGGATGGAGGCGGTGGTCGAGGCCGGGTTGATGGTCCGCGACCGGCTCGTGCACGGGGCCGGTGTCCCGGTGGCGGACCCGTTGCCGAGTCACCGGACCGTCTTCAACGCCATCCGCGGAGGGAACCCGGTCAAGGCCGAGCGGGCCATGCGGGCGCTCCTCGCCCAAGCCTCCGAGGACCTCTCGCGCTTCCGTGGCGACGTGGAGTGAGGTCCGAGTCTGGCTCAGAGTGAGGTCCGAGTAGCCGTTCGCGGTCACGTCGTCTGCCATGCGGGACGACAGTCCGAGTCGTGGACGGCCGGGATTAGGCTGCGTCACGTCCGCTGAGTTCGTCAGATGTCTGGTCGCGGAGGTTGTCGGCTTGTCAGATCCCGCGGATCCGGGTAAGCCTGGCGACGCCTCCGATGGCGTCCTCGAACGAGGAGCGGTCCTCTCCGACACCTCGCCGACCCGAGCCACCCGACCCCAGGCCTCACCGCGCCGTCGGCGGCTGAGTCTGCGACGGTTCGTCGTCGACACCCGCCCCTTGGCGATCCCGCCCTACCGGCGGCTGTGGATGTCCACGATCGTCACGGCGGTCGGCAGCCAGCTCACCGTCGTCGCGATCCCCAAGCAGCTCTACGACATGACGGGGTCGTCGGCCTCCATCGGGCTGTCCGGTGCGGTGGCCCTGGTTCCGCTGGTGATCTTCGCCTTGTGGGGTGGTGCGATCGCCGACGCCGTGGACCGGCGCAAGCTCATGCTGGTCACCAACTCCGGCATCGCGATCACCTCCCTGCTGCTGTGGGCGCAGGCGTTCGCCCGACTGAACTCGATCTGGGTTCTGTTCGCGCTGCTCGCCCTCCAGCAGGCCTGCGCGGGCGCCAACCAGCCCGCCCGGAGCGCCTCGATCCCTCGGCTCGTCCCGGCGCCGCTGCTGCCGGCCGCCAACGCGCTCGGGTCCACGGTGTTCCAGCTCGGCTCGATCGTCGGGCCGCTGCTTGCCGGTGTCCTCATTCCGGTCGTCGGCTTGTCGACGCTCTACTTCATCGACGCGCTGGCGCTCACCGTCACGATCTGGGCCGTGTGGCGGTTACCGCCGCTGCCACCGTTGAACGGCGCACCACGTCGAGCCGGCCTGCGTCACGTCGCCGAGGGCTTCAGGTACCTCGCCACCCAGCGCGTCGTGCTGGTGTCGTTCCTCGCCGACATCATCGCGATGGTCCTCGGCATGCCACGCGCGCTGTTCCCCCAGATGGCGCAGGAGACGTTCGGCGACCCGCCCAAGGGAGGTTTCGCGCTCGGCGTCCTGTACGCCGCGATCCCCGTGGGCGCGGTCCTGGGTGGGTTGTTCTCCGGCACGTTCTCGCGGATCCGTCGCCACGGCGTCGCCGTGACGGGCGCGGTGTGCGCGTGGGGTCTGGCGATCATCGGCTTCGGCCTGTCGCCGTGGCTGTGGCTGGCGGCGGTGTTCCTCGCCCTCGCCGGTGTCGCCGACCTGGTGAGCATGGTCTTCCGCGGCACGATCATGCAGGAGGCCGCGACCGACGAGATGCGCGGTCGCCTGCAGGGCGTCTTCACCGTCGTGGTGGCCGGCGGACCGCGGCTCGCCGACCTCGCGCATGGCACCGCGGGGGCGGCCGTGGGGACGGCCCTGGCGGTCAGTGGGGGTGGCGTCCTGGTGATCGTGGCGATGCTGGTCACCGTGGCGGCGTTCCCGATCTTCTGGCGCTACTGCGCACCGAGTCACCACGAGCCGGCCGACCGTCCGTCCGGTCGTGGCCCGCGGCCGGCGTCCGCTTCATGATCAGACCATCCCGAGGGCCCTGGCGCAGCCGATACTGTCGTGGGGCCAGTGCCCGACCCGGTGAGCGAGCGGGGGTACGTAGTCGACCACCGGCCAGGACTCGACGCGTGAGGAAGTGAGGCCGCTGTGGCCGACCGTCATCAGGTGGTTCTGGACACCGACATCGGCTCCGACGTCGACGACGCCCTCGCGCTCGCGATGCTGCTGGGGTCGCCGGAGGTCGAGCTGCTCGGCGTGACGACGGTCTACGGCGACGTCGACGTGCGGGCGCAGATCGCTCGCCGGCTCGCCCGGCTCGCCGGCCACGACCAGCTGGTCGTGGTTCCCGGCGCCGAGCGACCGCTCTGCGGTGAGGAGGCGTGGTGGGCCGGCTTCGAGGGCCGGCTGTATCCCGACCTCGCTCAGGAGGTCTTCGTCGAGGACATGTCGGCGGCGGAGTTCCTCGTCGAGACCGTGACCGCCCGCCCGGGCGAGGTGGACGTCGTGGCGATCGGCCCGCTGACCAACCTCGCCGAGGCGATCCGCGCCGACTCGGCGTTCGTCCGGTCCGTCCGCCACCTGTACGTCATGGGAGGACGCTTCGACACGCCCGAAGCGGAGCACAACTTCCGCAGCGACCCGATCGCGGCCGCCGAGGTGTTCGCCTCCGGCATGCCCGTGACCGTGGTCGGGCTGGAGATCACCACGCGGGCTCGGATCGGCCCCTCGCACCTGGCCCGGATCGCGGCGGCCGGCGCGCTCGGCCGGCAGCTGGAGGCGGAGGTCCGTCAGTGGTGGGAGTACACCCGCAAGCAGTGGAACCACCCGCACGACCCGCTCGCAGTCCTCGCCATGCTTCGGCCCGACCTCATGGAGGTCGAGGCGGCGCGCGTCCGCGTGGAGCGGGCCGGCCCTCAGGCGGGCGTCAGCGTGGTCGACCCGGCCTCGTCGGGGCGGTTCGAGGACGGCTCCGCGGCAACGCGCGTCGTGCGCGACGTGGACGTCGACGCCGCGGTCGAGGAGACCGTCGCGCGGATCGAGGCGGCCGGCCAGCGCGGCGCGTCCTGACCCGTCGTCTCCGCCTTCAGCCTGGTCCCGCTGACCTCAGGGCGAGTGCTCAGCCGGAGGGTGTGGGCGCGAGGTTGAGCACATTGATCGGTCTCCCCTCCAGGAACGCCGCGATCGCCTCGACGGCACCCACGTACCACTGGGCGTAGGTCCGGTGGGTGACGAAGCCGATGTGCGGTGTCAGCACCGTTCGGGGCGCCTGCCGGAGCGGGTGGTCGGTCGGGAGGGGCTCGCGGTCGAAGACGTCCAGCCCGGCGCCGGCGATCCGGCCCTCGCGCAACGCGGTGAGCAGGGCCTGCTCGTCGACGATCGGGCCGCGCGAGGTGTTGACCAGGTACGCGGTCGGCTTCATGAGCGCGAGCTCGCGCGCGCCGACCAGGCCACGGGTGCGGTCGCTCAGCACCAGGTGGATGCTGAGCACGTCGGAGCGGGCGAACAGCTCGTCCTTGTCCACCCGCGTGGCGCCCGCCTCCGCCGCGGCCTGGTCGGTGAGGTTCTGGCTCCAGGCGATGACGTCCATGCCGAACGCGCGCGCGACCGGCACCATGGCGCGCCCGAGTCGCCCCAGGCCGAGCAGGCCGAGCGTCGCTCCGGCGAGGTCGGTGCCCACGGTGTGCTGCCAGCCACCGGCCCGGATGGCGGCGTCCTCGGCGGGGATGTGCCGGACCAGGCTGAGAATGAGCGCCCACGCGAGCTCGGTGGTGGCCGCCGCGCTGCCCTGGGTACCGCAGACCACGACGCCGTACTCCCGCGCCGCCTCGAGGTCGATGCTGGCGTTGCGCATGCCGGTCGTGACCGCCAGCCGGAGCTTGGGCAAGCGCGCCAGCAGGGACCGGCGCAGCGGGGTGCGCTCCCGCATGAGCACGAGGACGTCGAAGCCGACGAGCCGGTCCACGAGCGCGTCCTCGTCGTCGAGGTGGTCGTGGAAGAACCGCACCTCGGTGTCGGGAAGGCCGCCCCAGTCGGCGTAGGACTCCGCGACCGCCTGGTAGTCGTCGAGGACCGCGACCCGCGTCGGCATGGCGTCCGTCCTCAGCCGGCGTATGGCTGGACGGGCAGCCCACGGACGCCGGGCCGTGCCACGAACACCGACCCGGCGTCGGGCTGTTCCCCGTCGGGCACGCCCTCCCGCGAGGTGGTGATGTACAGCTCGGTGAGGTCGGGCCCGCCGAACGTGCAGGCCGTGACCTGGGTGACGGGCAGCTCGATCACGCCGTCGAGCTGGCCGTCGGGGCGGTAGCGGCGCACGGCCGACCCGCCCCACATGGCGACCCACAGGTAGCCGTCGGCGTCGACGGTCATGCCGTCGGGGCCGCCGTGCTCGGGCGGGATCCGCACGAGGGTGCGGCGGCTCGAGACCACCAAGCCGCTCGTGGGGTCGTAGTCGAAGACGTCGATGGCCTGGGTGGGGGTGTCGATGTAGTAGGCCTTGCTCAAGTCGGGCGACCAGGCCAGGCCGTTGGAGATGGTGACCCCCTCCAAGACGATGGACACCTTGCCGTCGACGTCGAGCCGGTAGACCGTGCCGGCGCCCGGTGTCGCGTCGTAGGCCATCGACCCGCAGTAGAAGCGGCCGTCAGGGTCGCAGGCCCCTTCGTTCATGCGGATGCCCGGGTCGCTCCACAGGTCGCCGAGGCGCTCCACGTTCCCGTCCTCGTCGACGAAGGCGAACCCGCGCTCGATGGCGACCACCATCCCGCCGCTGCTGCGGGGTCGGAACGCGGCGGCGACCTCACCCACGTGCGTCCGCTCGACGCCGCCGGTGGCCAGGTCGACGGCGAGGATGTCGCCGGCCAGCATGTCGACGAAGCGGAGTCCGCCCCAGCCTGAGTACCAGACCGGACCCTCGCCGTGGTGGGCATGGGGATCGGTGGCCTGCTCGACCTCGGTCATCGGCGTCCTTTCGCGGTCGTCGGCGACGATGGCGGGAGGGGCACCAGGATAGGTCGGCATCGCGGGCACGGGCGGGAGCTGACCGCACTGGGCCGCTCGTCGTCCCGTCACCGGCGCGGAACGTGGACGCTGGCGAAGCGCGTCGGGTCAGCGAGTCGAGTCCATGAGCGAATGGCCTGGGCCCCGGAGGAGGACCCAGGCCATCGGTGCTGTCGCTCCGTCAGTGCGACTCGCGCGGAACCGCGTGACCGCGAGACCCCCGCAGGAAGTCGAAGTCAGCGCCCTCGTGCGCCTGCGTGACGTGCTCGGTGTAGAGCCAGGCGTACCCGCTCGTGTAGCGCTGGGGCGGCGGAGTCCACTCGGCTCGACGACGCTCCAGCTCCTCGTCGGAGAGGTCGACGTGCAGCGTGCGCGCCGGGACGTCGAGGATGATGCGGTCCCCGGTCCGCACCAGCGCCAACGGTCCGCCCACGGCCGCCTCCGGCGAGACGTGGAGGACGACCGTGCCGTAGCCGGTGCCGCTCATCCGGCCGTCGCAGATCCGCACCATGTCGGTGACGCCGGCCTTGAGCAGCTTGGCGGGCAGCGGCACGTTGGACACCTCGGGCATGCCCGGATAGCCCTTCGGACCCGCGTACCGGATGACGATGACGTCGGTGGGGTCGACGTCGAGGTCGGGGTCGTCGGCGACCGCGTGATATTCCTCGGGGGAGTCGAAGACCAGCGCGCGACCCTCGTGCTTGAGCAGGTGCGGCGAGGCGGCCGACCGTTTGATGACGGCGCCGTTCGGCGCGAGGTTGCCGCGGAGCACGGCGGTGCCGGTGTCCGGCGGCTGGAACGGCTCCTCCAGGGTGGTGATGACGTCGCGGTTCCAGCATTCCGCGTTGGCGTTGTTCTCCGCGATGGAGTGGCCCGTGACCGTGATCTGGTCGTTGTGGAGCAGCCCTCCCTCGGCCAGCTGGCGCAGCACGACCGGCAGACCACCGGCGTAGCAGAAGTCCTCCATGAGGTACTTGCCGGACGGCATGAGGTTGACCAGCGTGGGAACCGGACGGGCGAGCGTGTCGAAGTCGTCGAGCGTGAGCTCGACGCCGACGCGGCCGGCCAACGCGAGCAGGTGGACGATGGCGTTGGTCGAGCCACCGATGGCGGCGTTCGTGCGAATGGCGTTCTCGAACGCCTCCCTGGTCAGGATCTTGCTGATGCGCAGGTCCTCCTCGACCATCGCCACGATGCGGCGCCCGGCCTCCTGCGCCGTCTCGTAGCGTCGCGCGTCCACCGCGGGCCATGTCGCCGAGCCGGGCAGCTGCATGCCGAGCGCCTCCGCGACGCACGCCATCGTGGAGGCGGTGCCCATGGTCATGCAGTGGCCGTTCGAGCGAGACATGCAGCCCTCGGCGAAGAAGCACTCCTCCGGGGTCATCCGCCCGGCCTTCAGCTCCGCCTCGAACTTCCACACGTGGGTGCCCGAGCCGATGTCCTGGCCACGGAACTTGCCGTTGAGCATCGGGCCGCCGGTCACCATGATCGCCGGAAGGTCGACCGAGGCGGCGGCCATGAGCAGACCTGGTGTGGTCTTGTCGCAGCCGGACAGCAGTACCACGCCGTCGAGCGGGTTGGCCCGCATCATCTCCTCCGCCTCCATGGCGAGGAGGTTGCGGTAGAACATCGCGGTCGGCCGGAGCATCGTCTCGCCGAGCGCCAACGCGGGGAACTCCAACGGGAATCCGCCCGCCTGCCAGACGCCACGCTTGACCGCTTCGGCCACCCGGTGCAGGTGGGCGTTGCACGGCGCCAGCTCTGACCAGGTGGTGGCGATCCCGATGACGGGTCGCCCGTCGAAGACGTCGGGGCCGAAGCCCTGGTTGCGCATCCACGACCGGTGCGTCATGCCGGTCCGGCCGGTCGCACCGAACCACGCGCGGCTGCGTCGCTCGTTCGTCTGGGCTGCCATCCCTACTCCTTCGAAGGGTCAGGTCCGACGCCGCGGCCCGCCGCGACGACGGCGTGAGCCTCGACCTCGCCGGCTCCCCACTCGACGTCCTCGACCTCGCCCGTCCTGTCGACGAGGTGCGTCGTCGGTCGCCGTCGGGTGGGGAGGCCTCGGTCGTCGTGAGCCCTCGGCGGTTTGGGCGACAGCATAGACATCAGACGTCTCGATGATCCGAGTCCAAACCGATACTTGCCAGGGATGGCTGGCCCCGCTCGGCTGAGATAACGTGCTGAACGTGATCGATCGCGCTCCGCGATCGTCGGGACGCGTCGTCAGGAGAAAGGCCGGGCGTCGCAGGGAACCGTGTGGCGCTCAGTACCGGTCGAAGAAGCGCGACAACATCGCGTGACTGGTCGGCTGAGACAAGGGGGAGCATGGTTCGAGCGGGGCGAACCCTCTACACCGACGTCCGGTTCGTTGGGTACATCGCCGCCCGGGCGCTCAGCTTCATCGGCGACAACATCTGGTGGATCGCGATCGCCTGGTCGGCGGCCAAGCTCGGGGACCCCCGGCTGGCCGGCCTCGTGCTCGCCGCGCCCGGTGTCGCTCGAGCGGTCTTCATGCTGGTGGGTGGGGTCGTCGCCGACCTGCGCGGTGCTCGGCGCGTGATGCTCCTCTTCGACCTGCTCGCCGGCGTCGCCGCCCTCGTGGCCGCGGTGTTGACACTGAGCGGCTCACCGCCGTCCGCGGAGCTGTTGCTCGCCGTCGGCCTCGTCTTCGGCACGATCGAGGCCTTCTACCTGCCCGCCGCCAACAGCTACCTGGCCGCCCTGCTGCCGCGTGAGCGGCTGGCCCGAGGAACCGCGGTCCGCCAGTTCGTCCGCAGCGCGTCGGAGGCCGTCGGTCTCGCGGCGGGCGGTGTGCTGGTCGCCGTCGGCGGATTCGCCCTGGCGGCGGTCATGAACAGCGCCAGCTTCCTGGTGTGTTTCGCGATCCTGGTCATGGTGCGGCCCCGGTACCCCATCGGGCAGCAGCAGGCGAGCACCGGGGTCGGACGGGCGTTCATCGATGGGCTCCGCTATGTCGCGAGCAACACCCTCATCCGATCCCTCGCCATCTTGACGCTGGTGCTCAACATGGTCGTGGTGCCGGTCGAGACCATCGGGCTGTCGCTACGGTCGGAGCAGGTGGGCTGGGGCGCGTCCGGTCTTGGCCTCGTCCGTGGTTGTCTGGCGGCCGGACTGATCGTCGGCGGGTTGATCGGCACCGTGCTGCCCACGCCCACGCGACCCGCTCGGGCGCTCGCGTTGTGGCTGGTCGCGGCGTTGCCAGGCTTGGTGGCGTTCGCGCTCGGCCGCGATCTCGTCCTGGCCTCGGTGGGGGTGGGTGCGTACGCCGTGTGCTTCGGCGCGTCGAACACGATCCTCGCCGGACTCCTGATGACCCGGACGAGGTCGGACGTCCTCGGCCGAGTCCAGAGCGTCGTCACGGTCGTCTCGACGGCGATGACTCCTGTGGGGATCGCGGTGTTCGGTTGGTTCGTGGACGCCACCAGCCTCGACATCGTGGGAGCCGGATGCGTGGTCTTGGTCGCGGCCACGGTCGCGTGGATGCTGGCCTCGCCGGCGCTGCGGAGGGCCGAGCAAGAGGACGCCGAGGCTGAGCGGAGCCTCGAGCCTGCCTCGAACCACCAGAGCGGGCGCTATCCCACGGTGAGCTCAGGGCCGAGAGCGGGATTCGGGACGAACGCGGCGGTCCAGGACAGGCCATCGTCCTGACGCACAGATCCGGTCGCTCGGGTGGCCAGCCCACGCGGCTCTCGTCACCACGGCGCGGGACTGAAGGCCCGGTGGCGTCGTTTTCTCCGGCCCACACCACACGCTGCTGCCTATGGTGTGGGCTGCCCATGGGTGTGGGCTGCCCCACGGTGTGGCTGCCCAGGGCGTGGGCTGTCTATGGCGGCGCCACCGAGTGGTCGCCGCCGTTCGGGGGATGTGGTGATGTCGAGCTGGCTTCGTCAACGCACCCAGAGCCCGCGAGTCCGGAGCACCGCCTTGGTGACGGCGCTCGTCGTCGTGCTGCTCGGTACCTCGCAGCTCCCCGGCCTGCCGGCGCTGTTCCCCTCCCCGAACCGCGAGGGACCACCAGCCAGCCAGCGGTACGAGTGGCGCAACGTCGTCGTCAACGGTGGGGGCTTCGTCACCGGCATCGAGTTCAGCCCCGCGCAACCGGGTCTGGCCTACGCCCGGACCGATATCGGGGGCGCGTACCGCTGGGACGACGAGGAGGAACGCTGGGTCCCCCTGACCGACTGGCTCGGGTGGGAGGACTGGAACCTCTACGGCATCGAGAGCGTGGCGCCCGACCCGGTCGACGCCAACCGGGTCTACCTCGCGGCCGGGAGCTACACGAGCTCCGTCGGCGGTCGCGCGGCCATCTTGCGCTCGTCCGACCAGGGTCGGAGCTGGGAGCGCACGGACCTGCCCTTCAAGCTCGGCGCGAACGAGGACGGCCGGTCGATGGGGGAGCGGCTCGCCGTCGTCCCCGACGACAACCGGATCCTCTACCTCGGCACCCGGAACGACGGGCTGTGGCGCAGCGACGACTACGGCGCCACCTGGTCGCGGGTGCGCTCGTTCCGGGCGCGGGGCCTGCCCGGTGTGGGCATCGCGTTCGTCCTGCCGCTGACGAAGGGCACGATCTACGTGGGTGTGGCGGATCCACGGGGCAGTGTCGTCCGCAGCGTCGACGGCGGACGGACGTGGCGGCTCGTCCCCCGGCAGCCGCGTGGCCTCCTGCCGCACCACGCGGCCGTGGCGCGGGACGGCTCGGTGTGGTTCACCTACGCCAACGCGCCGGGACCGAACGGCATGACGGATGGGGCCGTGTGGCGTCTGGAACCACGTCGCGACCGGTGGCGCGACGTCACGCCGCGCCGGCCGAACCGCGGGGGTGAACCGGGGTTCGGCTATACCGGCCTGGCGGTCGACCCGACCGCTGCCGGCACGGTCGTCGTGAGCACGAACAACCGGTGGGCCGGGTCGGACGGGTTGTTCCGAACGACGGATGCCGGCCGGCACTGGCACTTCATCGCCAGCTGGCAGGACCTCGTCCCGACGGACTCGCGGCGGATGCTGCCGTTGGGGGTCCGCACGCTGAGCGTGCCGCCCATGTCCGATGGATCGATGTCGTCGTCCGATGGATCGATGTCCGGCGGCTCGACCCGTCGGCTCCGAGTGGTGCACCAGAGGCTCGACATCACCGCGGCCCCCTACCTGGCGTGGGGAGGAACGCCGCGCGGCGGCTGGTGGATCGGCGACGTGGCGGTCGACCCGTTCGACCCCGACCGGGTTCTCTACACCACCGGCGCGACGATCTTCGGCACGGACGACATGAGCGCCAGCGACCGAGGCACGCTCACCCACTGGAGCGTGCGGTCGCAGGGTATCGAGGAGACGGCCGTCAAGGACTTGGTGAGCCCACCCGAGGGGGCCCCACTGCTGAGCGCGGTGGCCGACCTGGGCGGGTTCCGTCACGACAGCCTGACCGTCTCGCCGCGGGCGGGGATGTTCGAGGACCCGATCCTGACCACGGGCACGAGCATTGACGTCGCTGGTCGGCATCCCAAGGTCGTGGTTCGGGTGGGCCTGCGGGACTCGGCGCCGCACGGCGCGGTGTCCAGGGACGGCGGGCGTACCTGGCGACCGTTCGCGTCCGAGCCGGACGGCACCGCTGGCGGCGGCTTCGTCGCGGTCTCCGCGGACGGACGGGCGATCGTCTGGAGCACCGAGGACGGCAGGCTCCTTCGGTCCACCGACGATGGACGCACGTGGCATCCGGTGCGGGGCTTGCCGCCCGGGGTGGAGGTCGAGGCGGACGACGTCGACCCGCGGCGCTTCTACGCCTTCGACGGGGCGACCGCCCGGCTGCTGCGCAGCGTCGACGGTGGACGAACGTTCCGCTCGGTGGGAGGCGGTCTCGTCCACGGCCATGGACAGCTGCGGTCGGTGCCTGGACGGGCGGGTCACCTGTGGCTCGCGAAATGGGAAGGTGGCCTGCTGCGCTCGACGGATGGCGGACGGTCGTTCGCTCCCGTGCCCGGGGTGGACGCCGCGGAGGCGGTGGGCTTCGGCAGAGCGGCGCTCGGTCGTGACCATCCCGCGGTGTTCGTCGTCGGCCGGATCGGCGGTGTCCGAGGCGTCTTCCGCTCCGACGACACCGGCGAGTCGTGGGTGCGCATCAACGACGACGACCACCAGTACGGCAAGACCTTCGTGGTGACAGGTGATCCGCGCCGGTACGGCCGGGTCTACCTCGGCACGAATGGTCGCGGGATCCTCGTCGCCGACCCTGACTGAGCTGTCGCGTCTCGGTGGCCCGCACGTCCAGCGGCAGGCGAGGTGTCGCGAGGCGGTGGCGCCGGCACAGTCGCCCGGCCGAGAGTGGACAGACCAGTTGTCCGAGATACCGGACGGCGTGCGTGATATCGACACAACGGCTACGATCGCTCGCCAGCGGCGTCGGCCGGTCGTTCCTCCAGCTGACGCGGTCCTCGAGTGCCCACCGTGGCCCCTCCTCGGTGGCTGCTCGCCGGGTGACGCCGGCGGAGGTGGGAGCGGACGCGCAACGTCGTCGACGAAAGGCAGTGCGGAAGGAGCCTCGTGGAGCAGGCGACTCTCACCCTCGACCCCGCGTTCCGGATCGGCGCGATCGACCCACGGATCCGCGGGTCGTTCGTCGAGCACCTCGGCCGCTGCGTCTACGGCGGCATCTACGAGCCTGACCACCCAGACGCTGACGAGGACGGTTTCCGCACCGACGTCCTCGCCTTGACGCGCGAGCTCGGTGTGACGACGGTCCGATACCCGGGCGGCAACTTCGTCTCCGGCTATCGCTGGGAGGACGGCATCGGGCCGAAGGACCAGCGACCGCGGCGGCTGGACCTGGCCTGGAAGACGATCGAGACGAACCAGGTCGGCGTCGACGAGTTCGTGGCTTGGTGCCGCAAGGCGAAGGTCGAGCCGATGATGGCGGTCAACCTGGGCACCCGCGGGATCGAGGAGGCCGCCGCCCTGGTCGAGTACTGCAACCATCCCTCGGGCAGCTACTGGTCCGACCTGCGGGTGCGCAACGGCGCGAAGGACCCGCACCGTGTGCGGATCTGGTGCCTGGGCAACGAGATGGACGGCCCATGGCAGATCGGCCACAAGACAGCACGGGAGTACGGCATCCTCGCCAAGCAGACCGCCAAGGCGATGCGGCTGGTCGACCCGGACCTGGAGCTGGTCGCCTGCGGCAGCTCCGGCCGCTGGATGCCGACCTTCGCGTCCTGGGAGGCGGAGGTCCTGGAGCACTGCTACGACGTGGTCGACTACGTCTCGCTGCACTCCTACTACCGCCCCAAGGACGGCGACTACGCCAGCTTCCTGGCCTCCGGCGTCGACATGGACGCCATGATCGAGGCGGTCGTCGCCACCGCCGACTACGTCAAGGCGAAGCTGCGCAGCTCGAAGACGCTGCACCTGTCGTACGACGAGTGGAACGTCTGGTACCAGCAGCCTGGCGACACGCGCGAGTGGGTCGTGGCACCGAGCCTCTTCGAGGACCAGTACTCCCTCATCGACGCCGTCGTCGTCGGCTCGCTGCTCAACAGCCTGCTCCGGCACGCCGACCGGGTGCGCATGGCGTGCTTCGCCCAGCTCGTCAACGTCATCGCCCCGATCACGACCGAGACGGGCGGTCCGGCGTGGCGGCAGACGACGTACCACCCGATGCGGTTGGTGTTCCAGCACGGGGTGGGTGAAGCGTTGCGGGTGGAGCCGCGCGGTCCGCTCGTGGAGACGGCGCAGTACGGCGCCGTCCCCCAGCTCGACGCGTCGGCCACGTTGGACCCGGAGACCGGCGCGGTCGCCCTCTTCGCCGTCAACCGATCCTTGACGGAACCGCTGGTGGTCGAGGCCGACGTGCGCGCCCTGCGCGGTGTCCGGCCGGTGGAGCACCTCGCCCTGTACGGTGAGCGCGACGCGACGAACACCAAGGACAACCCCGACAACGTGGTGCCGCGGTCGATGCCGGTCCCCGAGCTCGCGGACGGCCGGTTGCGGGTGACGCTGCCGGCGATGTCGTGGAACCTCGTGCGGCTGTCCAGCGACGTCAGGGACTGACCGCGCGGGGACCGGTGTCGGTGGAGGAGTGACGACAGAGGGAGGTCAGGGAGGGCCATGGACGTCCCCACGACGAGTCCCGCGGTCGTCGTCCGAGGGCCCCACGACTTCGGGGTCGAGGAGCGGCCCGTCACGCCGCCCGGGCCGGGGGAGGTCTTGGTCCGCGTCGCGGCGGCGGGGATCTGCGGCAGTGACGTCGAATTGTTCGCCGGCACGAGGCCAGCGGCCTACGTGCGCTATCCCTGCGTACCCGGACACGAGTGGGCCGGCGTGGTCGCCGCGCTCGGCGACGGTGTCGAGGGGATCGAGGTCGGCGACCCGGTGGTGGCGCAGGGCTTCCGCTCCTGCGGTCGCTGCCCCCGCTGCCGTGAGGGCGCGACGAACCTGTGCGAGGCAGGCTATGCCGAGACCGGCTTCACCCACCCCGGAGCGTTCGGCGGGTACGTGACGGTGCCGGCCCGCCTGGTACACCGGCTGCGCGCCGACGCGGACCTGGAAGCGGCGGCGCTGCTGGAGCCGTCGGCTTGCGTCATCGAGGGCATCCTGGCCGCGGCCCCGGCGGTCGGCTCCCGTGTCGCGGTGGTGGGCACGGGCACGCTCAGCCTCGTGGCCTGCCAGGTGCTCGCCGCCTACAGTCCGGCGGAGCTGGTCCTCATCGGGGACAGCCCGAGCGGCCGGGAGCTCGGCCAAGCCTGGGGTGCGACGCGGTGTGTGAGCACTGCCGAGGCGACGGAGCCGGGCTGGACGTGCGACGCCGACGTCGTGGTCGAGGCCGGGTCCCGACCGACGTCCGCGCGGATGGCCGTGGCGGCCGCCCGGCGCGGCGGCACCGTCATCCTGGAAGGCATTCCAGGGGAACCGGCCGAGGGTGAGCTCACCGACATCGTGCTGAAGCACCTGCGGGTGCAGGGCATCTTCGGCGCCTCCGCCCGGGCGTGGGAGCACGCCGTCACGATGTTCAACCAAGGGCTGCTCGACCTCGCGCCGCTGGTCAGCCACCGCTTCGCCGTCAAGGACGTCGCGCTCGCGTTGGCGACGCTGCGCGAGCGGCCACCGAACCTCCGCAAGGTGCTGCTGCTGCCCTGACGGACGAGGACTGTCGTCACGGCGGACGGGACCGCTGCCCCCGCCGGCCCGCTGAGGGAGTCAGTTCGCGCGAGGCGACACGGGCCCGGTGGACTCGCGGACGACGAGCTGGCACGGGATCGCCTTGACCCCACCGCCGCTGGCGTTGCCGGCGATGGCGGCGAGCAGGTGCTCGGCGGCGACCCGGCCGACCTCGCCGAGGTTCATGTCGACGGTCGTGAGTGGCGGACGGCAGCCGACGGCCATCGCCTCCCAGTTGTCGAAGCCCACGAGGGCCACATCGTCGGGGATCCGTCGTCCGCGCTCGCGCAGGATCTCCGCGACCCCTCGGGCGATCTGGTCGCTCCCGCAGAAGACCGCGTCGATCCGCGGCTCGGCGCGCAGCAGGATGTCGACGCCTTGGCGTCCCCACTCCTCGCTCCATTCGCCAAAGAGCGGTCCGCCGCCGGCGATCTCGTACCCGGCCTCCGCGAGCACCTGCCGCATCCCGTCGGCGCGCAGCCGTGCGGCCTGGAAGCGCTCGGGGCCGGTGATGTGACCGATGCGCCGTCGACCCATGGCGAGGAGGTGGCGGGTGGCGAGCTGTCCTCCGCCGAAGTCGTCGGGGATCACGGAGAAGTCGGACGGGTCGGTGGACTGCGTCATGGCGTAGACGACGGGCACCGGGAGCTCAGTGCCGATACTGGGTCGCGGCTCGGTCCGCCGACCGGTCACCAGGATCCCGTCGACACGGCGGGCGAGCAGCGTCTGCAGGTGATGGCGTTCGCGGATGGGGTCGTCCCGGGTGTCGCACATGAAGACCGAGATCTGCCCCGCGCCGAGGGCGTCCTCGGCGCCCAGCATGACCGGGATGCTGAACCGTCCGAAGCTGTCCGAGGTGATCAGGCCCACGGTGTAGGTGCGTCCGCTCAGCAGGCCTTGGGCGAGGGTGTTGGGCCGGAACCCGAGCTGTCGAGCCGCTGCGAGGACTCGCTCCCGCGTCTCGGGCCGAAGCTTGCCGCGGCCGTTAAGCGCCTTGGAGGCCGTGCCGATGGACACGCCGGCGGCCGCGGCGACGTCACGGATCGTCGGCACGCGTCCCAGGGGTGAAAGGGACAAGGCTTTTCCTTCCCCCTCGTGCTGTTCGTTCACGCCAGGATAGTAGGCGGCGGATGCCCAGTGAGCTGGTCGACCTTCCCCTAGCCTGGCCAGATTCCTTTCCATCCTTGGCGTCTAGCTCGCAGACCGTAGCCGCCTGGGGTCGAGACGGCCGTCCGATCGGTGCCATCGGTCTTGACCGGCTCCGCGCCCATTTCTACGGTGCCGGAAAACCTATTCCTTGGCTTGTGCGAAGGAGTCCCATGGCCAGCACGTCCACGGTCCGCGGTCCCGCCGTGCCGACAGCGACCTCGCGAGCTGTCCATCGGCCACTCGGTATCGAGGATGTCGTCCTCACCGGTGGTCCGTTCGGCCGATGGCAGGCGATCAACCGCGAGGTGAGCATCCCGCTCGGCCTGCGGCAGCTGGAGAAGGCTGGCAACCTCGACAACCTCCGATTGACGGCCGGGCAGGCCGACGTCGAGTTCCGTGGCCCCCGCTTCTCCGACTCCGACGTCTACAAGCAGCTGGAAGCGGTGGCGTGGGAGCTCGGCCGAGCGCCGTCGAAGGAGCTCGCCACGTTCGTCGACGAGGTCGGCGCCCTGCTGCTGGCCGCCCAGCGGGAGGACGGGTACCTCAACTCCTACTACCAGGTGGTGGCCCCGGACCGGCAGTACGCCGAGCTGGCGCACAGCCACGAGATGTACTGCGCCGGGCACCTCTTCCAGGCGGCGGTCGCGTTGGCGCGAGTCGGCCACGGCGAGGCCGTGCAGCGGGTTGCTCGGCGCTTCGCCGACCACCTCGTCCAGGTGTTCCTCGAGGGCGGCAACCCCGGCATCGACGGCCATCCTGAGGTCGAGACCGCGCTCGTCGAGCTGTACCGCGTGACCGGCGAACGGTCCTACCTCGCGCTCGCGGAGAAGCTGGTCAACGAGCGCGGCAAAGGCACCATCACCGGCGGCGGTCGGGGCACCCACTACCTCCAAGACCACCTTCCCGTGCGGGAGGCCGACACCCACGTCGGTCACGCCGTGCGGGCGCTCTACCTCGAGGCCGGCATCGTCGACGTCTACCTCGAGACCGGCGACGAGTCCCTGCTGGAGTGCTCGATCCGCCGGTGGGAGGACATGGTCGCGACCAAGACCTACCTGACCGGAGCGGTGGGCTCACGCCACTCGCTGGAATCCTTCGGCGACCGGTACGAGCTTCCTCCCGACCGCGCCTACGCCGAGACCTGCGCGTCGATCGCGAGCATCCACTGGAACTGGCGGCTGCTCCTGGCGACCGGGCACGGCAGGTACGCCGACCTCATCGAGCGCACGCTCTACAACGCGTTCGCCGCTTCGACGTCCCAGGACGGCACCCGCTTCTTCTACGTCAACCCGCTCCAGCGGCGGCACGACCACCTGGAGGGGGACGATCCCGGCCGGCGGCACGAGTGGTTCTCGTGCGCCTGCTGCCCACCCAACATCATGCGGCTCGTCGCCAGCCTGGGCCACTACGTCGCCACCGTCCGCCCCGAGCGCGACGAGCTGTTCCTCCACCAGTTCATCCCCGGGCGAATTCGAGCCGACCTGTCGACGGGCGAGATCCGTCTGGCGGTCTCGACGGACTACCCGTGGGCGGGCACGGTGACCGTCACCGTCGACGCGGCGCCGGACGGCGAGTGGACGCTGGCGCTGCGGGCGCCCGGCTGGAGTCCAACGATCGGGCTGGCGGTCGACGGCAGCCCGATGGAAGCGGCGCCGGACGACCAGGGTTACCTGCGCCTCCGTCGGCGTTGGACGCCAGGGGAGCGGGTAACGGTCGAGCTCGACATGACGCCCAGGCTGGTGTATCCGCATCAGCGCATCGACGCCGTCCGGGGCGCGGTCGCGGTGGAACGAGGTCCGCTCGTCTACTGCTTCGAGCAGGTCGACCAGGCGCCCGGGGTCGACGTCGAGGACCTCGCGCTCGCTGACGGCGACACGCGCCTGGTCACTGAGGAAGCCGAGCTGCCGGGCGTCGGTCGGACCGTCGTCGTGCGCGCTGACGCGTACACCGTGGCGCAACCGAGGAACGGCTTCCCGTACTCCACGACGCCGCCCGAGGCGCTGGCGCACGCCACGCCGACCACGGCGGTGGCCGTCCCCTACTTCCAGTGGGACAACCGCGACGGCGGTCCGATGCGCGTCTGGCTGCCACGTCACCGGAGATCGACATGAGTCACCACACGCTTCGACCTCGGAGTCTTCGTCGTCGTGACCTGCTGCGGCTCGGCGGGCTCACCGCAGTGGGCCTGGCCGCTCCCGGCTTGACCGGGTGTGGCGGAGGCGGCGGTGGGTCCGGTGGGGACGACGAGCTGCAGTTCATGTACTGGGGCTCCTCGTTCGAGCAGAAGGCTGTCGAGGCGATGCTCAAGCAGTTCGAGGAGCGCCACGGGATACCGGTGCGCCCGCTGTACACGCCTCGCGAGTACGAGACGAAGCTCAACACGCTCGTGGCGAGCAACCGCGTCCCCGACGTCGCCTACATGGGCGCTGGCATGGCCTACCGGCTCGCCGAGCAAGGGAAGCTCATCAACCTCTACCCCTACCTCGACACGTATCCCGAGCTCGCCAACCGGCTGCCCTACACCTACTACTGGTACGACAAGGACGTCTTGCTCGGCACCCAGACCGCCAACGAGGTCATCCTCCTCTGGTACAACAAACAGACGTTCGCCGAGGCCGGAGTCGAGCCACCGCCGGCGGAGGCGGCGAAGGCCTGGTCGTGGGACGACCTCGTCGAGGCCGCCGACCGACTGACGTTCGACCAGGAGGGCCGGCGACCGAGCGAGCCGGGCTTCGACGCGACCAGGGTCCGGCAGTTCGGGATCGCCGCCAACTTCAACACCTACGGCTGGTACCCGCTGGTGCGCAGCAACGGCGGCGACTTCGTCGACGAGACGGGCACCAAGTACGTCCTCAACAGCCCTGAGGCGGTCGAGGTCTTCCAGAAGCTGCAGGACCTGATGTACGAGCATCGGGTCGCGCCCACCCCGGCGCAGATGGGCAACAACGCGCCCACGACCACGGTCCAGCTCCAGACCAGACGGATCGCGATGGCGATCGACGGGCAGTGGGTGCTGCTCGACATGGCCGAGAGCGACCTGGACTACGGAATCGGTGTGCTCCCGAGCTTCCAGGAGCCGCTCACCATCGGCTTCGCCGCGGCGACCGTGGCGTTCACCGGCGACCACGACGACCAGACCGTCGAGCTCTACATGTTCCACAACGACCCGCGGTACGTCGACCTGTACGCCAAGGGTCTGTGGATGCCCTTGGAGGAGAAGTACTACCGGGACGAGGAGGCGATCAAGTCCTGGATCGACAACGACGCGCACCCACCGGAGTACCGGACCGCGGTCGTCGACTACACGTTGCACCACTCGGTCCCGATCTTCGACCAGCGGCTCAAGAACATCGACGCGATCTCCGAGGTGCTCACGCCGGCCATCCAGCAGATCCAGACCGGCAAGGCGAAGGCGAAGGAGGTCCTGGACGCGCTGAAGCCGAAGGTCGAACCACTCCTCCAAGGCTGGCACCACACCCAGGAGCTGTGACGGGAGGAGCCCACGATGGCCGGACGACGAGGCGCGCGTTCTGAGGGCACGTGGAGCAGGCGGGCGCTGCTTCGGACCGGCGGGCTGGCGACCGCGGGCCTCGCGACGGCCGGACTCGTCGCTCCGACGCTCGCCGGGTGCGGCGGGGTCGGCTCGGGAGGCGGAGTCGAGCTGCAGTTCATGTACTGGGGCTCGTCGTTCGAGCAGAAGGCGGTGAACGCCATGCTCGACCAGTTCACGAAGACCCACGAGGGGGTGAGCGTCAAGCCTCTCTACACCCCGCGGGACTACGACACCAAGGTCAACACGCTCGTGGCGAGCGACCGCGCGCCCGACGTCGCCTACATGGGCGCAGCCATGGGGCACCGGCTCGCCCGGCAGGGTCGGCTGGTCAATCTCTACCCGTACTTCAAGAAGTACCCCTCCCTCGCTGACCGGCTGCCGGGCACCTACTTCTGGTACGGCAAGGACAAGACCTTCGGCACGCAGACCGCGAACGAGGTCATGCTGCTGTGGTACAACAAGGCGGTCCTGCGCGAAGCGGGTGTGGAGTTCCCGCCGGCGGAGGCGGCCAAGGCCTGGTCGTGGGACGATCTCGTCGAGGCGGCGTACAAGCTGACCTACGACCAAGAGGGCCGGCATCCCGACGAGCCCGGCTTCGACCCCAGACGGGTCCGTCAGTTCGGCATCTCGATCAGCCTGCAGTACCTCCCCGCGTGGGAGTGCCTGCTGCGCAGTCGAGGTCACGACCTCGTCGACGAGAGCGGCACCAGGTGTCTGCTCGACACTCCCGAGGCGATCGAGGTGGTGAGCAACCTCCAGGACCTCATGTACGAGCACCGGGTGGCCCCGACGCCCGTGCAGTTGGGCAACAACGCGCCGACCACCGCCGTCCAGCTCCAGACCAAGCGCATCGCCATGGTCGTCGACGGCCAGTGGATCCTGCTCGACATGGCGCAAAGCGACGTCGACTTCGGGATCGGCGTCCTGCCGAGCTACGGCGATCCGTCGACCACCCAGCTCGGTGGCGCCTCCGTCATCTTCTCCAGCACTGAGCATCTCGAGGAGGCGCTGGAGCTGTTCATGTTCCACAACGACCCCGAGCACGTGGACTTGTTCGAGAAGGGTCTGTGGATGCCGTTGGAGCGCAAGTACTACACCGATCCTGAGGCGATCGCCTCGTGGATCGACAACGACGTGCATCCGCCTGAGTACAAGACCGCGGTGGTCGACTACACCTTGCACCACGCGGTCACCGCGGTCAGCCAGCGGCTGGCCAACATGGACAACATCAGCGAGGTGCTGACCCCCGCGCTGCAGGCGATCGAGACCGGGAAGCAGCCCGCCAAGGAAGTCTTGACGGCGGTCGTGCCGAAGGTCGATCGGCTGCTCCGTGGCTGGCATCCCACGCAGGACCCGCGGGAGGCGTGATGGCGGCTGTTCTCACGCGCAAACCCGACGCGACGGCCAGGCCGCGGGCCGCCCGCGCCCGAGTGTCCGGGCAGGCGAGGCTGGAGCGCCGGTGGGGCATCGGGCTGGCGATGCCGGCGATCCTCGGCTTCCTCATCTTCACCATTGGCCCGATGCTCGCGTCGTTCTTCTTCAGCCTGACCGACTGGACGATCGGCGGGAGCCCGTCGTTCATCGGGCTCGACAACTACCGCACGTTGTGGAACGACGAGCTCTTCTGGAAGTCGCTGTTCGTCACCACCTACTACACGCTCGGGTCGGTTCCCCTCGTCCTGGTCCTCGGTTTCGTGCTGGCGCTCCTGCTCAACCAGAAGGTGCGCTGGCTGTCGTTCTGGCGGACGATCTACTACCTGCCGACCTTGGTGCCAGCCATCGCCAGCGCGGTGCTGTGGATCTGGATCTTCAACCCCGACTTCGGGTTGCTGAACTCGCTGCTCCGGCAGGCGGGTCTGCCGACGTCGCAGTGGATCTACAGCGAGACGGCCGTCATCCCCTCCATGATCATCATGAGCAGCTGGGGATTCGGCAACGCGATGGTGATCTTCCTCGCCGGTCTGCAAGGGGTGCCGCGCCACCTGTATGAGGCGGTGTCGATCGACGGCGGAGGCGCGTGGCAGCGGTTCCGCCACGTGACGCTGCCGATGATGACGCCGACCATCTTCTACAACCTCGTCACCGGCGTCATCGGGACGTTCCAGGTCTTCAACCAGGCGTACGTCATGACGCAGGGCGGGCCCAACAACGCCTCGCTCTTCTACATCTACTACCTCTACCGAACGGCGTTCACCGAGAGCCAGATGGGATACGCCAGCGCGCTGGCATGGGTGCTGTTCATGATCATCGTCCTCGTGACGTTCGCGCTCTTCCAGAACGCGCGTCGGTGGGTCTACTACGAGATGGCGGGTGCGCGATGAGGGCGACGCGACAGCGTGGACGGGGCCGAGTCGCTCCCACGGCGGGACTCCGGCCACCTCCTGGAGCGAGCCGGGGACGACGTCGCATCGGTCGGGCGCTGCTCTACGTCGTCCTCGTGCTGGGGGCGGTGCCGACGATGCTGCCGTTCGTCTGGCTCATCCGCAGCGCCCTGATGAACGACAACCAGATCTTCATCGCGCCGCCGGAGTGGATCCCGCGCCCGTTCGAGTGGTCGAACTTCACCGGCGCGCTGACCGCGCAGCCGTTCGGGCGCTATCTCCTCAACACCATGATCATCGAGGTGCTCGTGGTCACCGGCACGGTCGCCACCTGCTCGATCGCGGCGTTCAGCTTCGCCCGCCTGCGCTGGCGTGGGCGCAACGTCGTGTTCGCGATCCTGCTCAGCAGCGTCATGCTGCCGTACGCGGTCACGCTCATCCCGACGTTCGTCATGTGGCGCTCGCTCGGCGCGCTCGACACGTTCGTGCCGCTGACCGTGCCCGCGTTCTTCGGTGGCGCCGGCGGCGGGGTGTTCAACATCTTCCTGCTGCGGCAGTTCTTCCTCACCATCCCGTTCGAGCTGGACGAGGCCGCCTATATCGACGGCGCGTCACCGCTCCGGGTGTTCTGGTCGATCATCCTGCCGCTGTCGCGACCGGCCCTGGTGGTCGTGACGATCTTCACGTTCATCGGCGTGTGGAACGACTTCCTGGGTCCCCTGCTCTACCTCAACGACGAGAGCAAGTACACCCTCGCGCTCGGCCTGGCGTCGTTCCAGAGCGTCTACACCGCCCAGTGGGGCTACCTCATGGCGGCGTCGGCGGCGGTCATCGCGCCCATCATCGTGCTGTTCTTCTTCCTGCAGAGGTACTTCATCGAGGGCGTGACGCTCACCGGTATCAAGAGCTAGCCCACCGCGAGCGAGAGCTGGTCCACGGGGACCCGGAGCGAGGACGGCGGGTCTGCGAGACTCGGGTGGGCGCACCAGACGAGGTCCGAGGACAGGAAGAAGGGAGTGCGGTGGAGCAGGCGCACGAGACGTCGTCGACAGGGTCCACGGTCACGCCCGCCGAGCCGTCGGCAGGTGTCCACGACCACGAGGACGACCCGCGCAACGCGGACGTCCTCGTCTACGTCAACGGTGAGCTGAAGCGACGCGAGGAGGCGGTCGTCTCCGTCTTCGACGCGGGCTTCGTGCTCGGTGACGGCGTGTGGGAAGGACTGCGGGTCCACCGAGGACACCCGGCGTTCCTCGACCGGCACCTCGACCGGCTCTTCGAGGGCGCGGCGGCCATCGCGCTCGACATCGGCCTCAGCCGAGAGGAGCTGACCGACGCGATCTACCAGACCCTCGAGGCCAACGGGATGACCGACGGCGTGCACATCCGGCTCATGGTGACGCGCGGCGTCAAGACCAAGCTGTACCAGGACCCGCGCGCCACCCGAGGGCCGGCGACGGTCGTCATCGCGGCGGAGTACAAGCTGCCGACGCGCCGGGTGCTGGAGGAGGGCATCCGACTCTTCACCGTCCACGTGCGACGCTCGTCCCCCGACATCCTCGACCCGAAGCTCAACGTCCACTCCAAGCTCAACGACATCACCGCCTGCATCCAGGCGGCCGTCGCGGGCGCGGACGAGGCGCTCATGCTGGATCCCAACGGCTTCGTGGCGACCTGCAACTCCACGCACTTCTTCATCGTCCGCAAGGGCGAGGTGTGGACGTCGAGCGGCGACTACTGCCTCGGCGGCATCACCCGCGGCAACGTCCTGCGCGTCGCCCGGGACGCCGGGATCCCGACGCGGGAGAAGAACTTCAGCCTCACCGAGGTCTACAGCGCTGACGAGGCGTTCGTGACGGGCACCTTCGCCGGTCTCGTGCCGGTGCGGTCGGTCGACGGTCGGACGATCGGCGCGGGACGTCCAGGCCCGATGGTGGCCCGGCTGCGTGCCTTGTACGCCGATCTGGTCGAACGTGACGTCGCCGCCCGCGCGGCCGAGCGCGCCGCGCGGGTGAGGGAACGCGCACGAGAGGAGGGCGCGCGGCGATGACGGCGCGGCTCGCGGTGTGGTCGGGACCTCGCAACATCTCCACCGCCCTCATGCGGGCGTGGGAGAACCGCCCCGACACCATCGTGGTCGACGAACCCCTCTACGCCCACTACCTCCATATCACCGGACTGGACCACCCGGGGCGGGAGGAGGTGATCGCGGCCGGCGAGACCGACTGGCGGGTGGTGGTCGACCAGCTGCTCGGGCCGGTGCCGCCGGGCGTCGCCGTCTTCTACCAGAAGCACATGACCCACCACCTGCTTCCGGGGATCGACCGCGACTGGATCGGCAAGCTCACCAACGTGCTGCTCATCCGCGACCCCCGCGAGGTGGTGGCGTCCTACGTGCGGAGTCGCGCGACGGTGACACCGGACGACATCGGCCTTCCCCAGCAGGTGCGGCTGTACGAGGAGCTGGCCGCGTCCGGGGAGCCGCCGCCGGTCATCGACGCCGGCGACTTCCTGCGCAATCCCGAGGGATACCTGCGCGCCCTGTGCGCGATGGTGGGCGTGGAGTTCACCGACCGGATGCTGTCGTGGCCGCCCGGACCTCGGGACAGCGACGGGGTGTGGGCGCCGCACTGGTACGCCGCCGTGTGGCGGTCGACTGGGTTCGAGCCCTACCGGGAGCGCACGGTGACGTTGGCCGGTGCCGCGGCCGAGGTGGCCGAGGCCTGCCGCCCCCACTACGAGCGGCTGCACGCCGTGCGGCTGCGAGTCTGACGACGGCGAAAGGGTGAGCTCCGTGGCGCAGGCGCCGTTGTTCCGTGACCCGATCCACGACGGCGCGGCGGACCCGGTCGTGGTGTGGAACCGCCAGGCCGGCGAGTGGTGGATGGTCTACACCAACCGGCGTGCCGACGCCCCGGCTCCCGGGGTGGCCTGGGTCCACGGCACCGACCTCGGCGTCGCCACGTCGTCCGACGGTGGCGCGACCTGGGTCTACCGCGGGGTGCTGACCGGCCTCGACATCGAGTGGGGACGCAACACGTTCTGGGCGCCCGAGATCTTGTGGCACGACGGCCTCTACCACATGTACGTCAGCTACATTCGCGGCATTCCGACGACGTGGGCGGGCCACCCGCGGCACATCCTGCACTACACGAGCCCCGACCTGGTGACCTGGACGTTCCAGTCGAGGCTGTCGCTCAGCTCCGACCGGGTCATCGACGCGTGCGTCCATCCGCTGCCGAGCGGCGGCTTCCGCCTGTGGTACAAGGACGAGGCCAACGGCTCGCACACCTGGGCGGCCGACAGCCCCGACCTGGACGACTGGCGGGTCGTCGGTCCGGTCCTCACGCACCGCCCCCACGAGGGGCCGAACGTCTTCGCGTTCCGCGGCTCGTACTGGATGATCGTCGATGAGTGGCGCGGCCAGGGTGTGTTCCGCTCCGACGACCTCACCCACTGGGAGCCGGCTGGTCGGATTCTGGACCTGCCGGGGCGACGCCCCGACGACGCCACGGTCGGGCTGCACGCCGACGTGGTGGTGCGCGGCGACCGGGCGTACGTCTTCTACTTCACCCACCCGGGTCGCGTGGAGGGTGTGGAGGAGGACAGCTACGAGACCCGGCGCTCCTCGATCCAGGTGGCCGAGCTCGACGTCGTCGACGGCCGGCTCGTCTGCGACCGGGATCGTGACGTCGACGTGCGGCTCGGCCGCCCGGACGTCGCGGAACACGGCACATGACGTGGAGACGCGTCAGTGTCGGGGGATGACGGTCTCCCGGTCCGCTTGAGACGGGACGGCGTCCCGGAGCAGTCCCGGGACGCCGCGCCGCGCATCGGCCACGGCTCGGCCGGCGTCGACGGCCTCCACGGCGGCCTCCCGGAACGCGTCTCCACCATGAATGAGCGGTGCCCCAGGATGTCCTGGGGCACCAGATCGGTGGCGCTGTCGATGTGGTGGTCGCGTCAGAGGTCGAACCGGCCGGCCTTGACGGCGTTGACGAAGGTGCTCCAGTCGGCCGGGGTCACCGCCAGGATGGGCGAGTCCGCGCCGAGCTTGGAATCCCGGACGCCGACGACGCCAGGGGCGACCGCGACTTCCACGCAGTTCCCGCCGTTAGCGCCGCTGTAGCTGCTCTTGCGGAAGGTCGCGTCGGCGAAGGTCCCCTTCATGTTGTCGGACACGACGAACGTCCTTTCAGGATGTCGCTGATGAACTCTCGGGACGCGGGCCGATCCAAGGCCCGCCGATCGAGGTCCCGCCACATGGCCTCATAACCACGGACCTCGTCGGGCTTGTTCATGTAGAACGCGGCGGTGAGCGTGTCCACGTAGACGAGCGAGGGCTCGATGGGCGCACCCGTGTAGGGATCCGCGGGGAAGTTCATGATTTCGAAAGAGCCGCACGTCACCATGCCGCCATGGATTCCGGCGCTGAACGGCAGGACCCGCACATTGATGCGGGGACGGTCTTCCAGCAGGCGTTGTAGCTGCTCGTGGGCCATCTCGTCGGAGACGTCGAGCCGGCGGAGCGCCGCCTCGCAAATGATCACCTCATAGCTCGGTGGCGTCGGACGGCTCAGGAGCGCCTGTCGCTTCATGCGGGTGTTCACCATGCGCTGGATTCGGTCCTCGTTGAAGTAGCCGGCGGCCGTCCTGGTGATCCGCTCGGCGTACCGCCTGGTAAAACTCTGCTCCGTACGAGGGCTTGATGGAAGCTTTTCTACAGCGTTCGATTAATCAAGACACGCCTGAGGAGGGCGGTGCCCCAGGCAGGCCCGGGGCACCGCGTGGTTTCGGTGTGCTGGTCGCGTCAGAGGTCGAACTGGCCAGCCTTGACGGCGCTGACGAAGGCGCTCCAGTCGGCCGGGGTGACCGCCAGGATGGGCGAGTCCTCACCCAGCTTGGAGTCCCGGACGCCGACGACACCGGGAGCGATCCCGACCTCGACGCAGGCGCCGCCGTTATTGCTGTAGCTGGACTTGCGCCAGTTGATGAACCGACTCACTTTTGGAGTCCTTTCAAGGTATCGGCGATCTTTTCCATTGAGCCGGGCTGGCCCAGAGCCCGACGTTCAAGGTCGTCCCAGACGAGCCGAAAGGCGCTCACCTCCTCGTGCTTGTTCATGTAGAACGCTCCGGTGAGCGTTTCTACATAGGCCAGTGGTGGCTCTAGGGGCTCCCCCGTTGTCGGATCGTCGGGGAAGTCGAGGATGTGGAACGGGCCACCAGCCGCGAGCCCGCCATGCGCTCCAGCGTCGAACGGAAGGACGCGGAGGATAACGTTCGCCCGTTCACTGACCTTTAACAGGTGCTCTAGCTGCTCGGCCATCACCGCGTCGTCGCCGACCTTACGGTGAAGGACAGCCTCGTTGAGGATCACGTGGAGCTGGGGCGCCCGCGGCTGGGTGAGCAGTGATTGGCGACTCATACGAATGTTGACCCGCTCCTCGACGTCCTTTTCGTCGAGGTAGCCCTCGGGAGTACGGGTCACCTGCTCGGCGTAGGCCCGGGTCTGTAGCAGACCGGGTACAAGCTCAGTCTCGTACAGGCGGATGCGCTCGGCTGAGGTCTCAAGCGTTACATAGAACCGAAACCATGAGGGCAGCGCGCTTTCGGTGTAGTCGTGCCACCACGACTTCCGGTTCCCGTTCCGGGTCTCCGCCGCCAAGCCGAGGATGAGCTGGGTGTCCTCTTCGCTGGCGTTGTAGAGCTTGAGCATCGCCTTCAGGTCGCTTTGGCGGTAGCGGACGCTCTCTACCCCGTCTTCCATCCGGCCGATGGTGGCTCGCGCCCGCTCGATGGCTTCGGCGACCTGCTCTTGGGTGAGACCTGCCGCGACACGCAAGGCGGCGAGCCGGCGGCCGAGCTGCCGACGGATCAATGGAGACGAGCTGGGGCCATGGGGCATCCGCCACCTCCTCGACAAATTTGGGCGATTGCTCCGCCCAAATTAAACAGCCATCGCGTCTGCGACACAAGTTGACGCATAGTGTCGAACAGCCATGAAGTCACCTCGTTCCTGAAACGTTGCTCCATAGCATTGACTTTTGGGCGGTTTAACGGTGAACTGCTCCTACACAAGACGCGAGCGCCTACAGACTGGCGCGGTGGTTGGTTGACCTCTATGGCCTCGGCCTGGTGGCCAGGCAGTGGGAATGGTGGTCCTGGCCGCCGCGCCTGACCAACCGGGTGTGCGGCGGCCACGTGCCCGCTCCGGCCCCCACGGGTGTGGGTGGCCGCCGCACCTGCCACACACGGGAGGCGAGGGTGGCATGGCGACGTGGCCTGGCGACAGGACGCCTCACGACACACGCGGTGATGTGGAAGGCGGCCACATTCGTGGTGGCGGCGGTGATCGGGCTGCTGATGACAGTGATCACGCGCGGCTAGACCTGGATCTGATCGACACCGGGATCGTCGACTGGGTGTTCGACACCTCCCGCCCCGACCTAGAAGGGCTGGGCACCACCGACCGCGACAGGTTCGCCCGCATCCTGCTGCACCCCTGCCCCACCTGCCACGCCCCACCCGGCCAACGCTGCGTCCGACGCGGCTCCGGTGAGGAGATCCCGCGCATGGACGACCAACACCAACCCCGCCGCCACGCCATCACAACACAGGCCACCCCACCAGCGGACGCCAGGCCCGACCACGTGTGACCAGCCTGACCAGCGCCCAGGGGGCCTGCCCCATCCCACCCCTTGCCCTCCGCCACAGGGGCGCCCTGGCGCGCACCCGGGCGCGGGGCCGGTCGACCTCCTACCTCCTCCGACCGGCCCTCGCGCCACCCACGTCAAAGGTCGTCCGGTCTCGCTGGCCGACGCGCTTCGGGGTGCCGCTCTCCCGCGAGTGAAATCGTCGGACTGCACGCTCTCTCGTGCGGGGCGAAACCGCCTATCGCGTCGGCGGGACGGGTACGGCGAGGCCTTCCGCTCCTGGCTTGGAGGTCGGCTCGTCGACGCCGGCGCGACGTAGCAGGTCGAGCCCGAGCCGCGCTCGGCGCACCCGCTCGCGGGTCAAGGCGACCGTCGTGGTCTCCAGGTGGGTGCCGGCCGGGTAGACGTCTGGCGCGTTCCGCAGACCGAACTTGATGTAGACGGGCGCGGCCACCTCGATGAGCTGCGGCAGCTCGTGGTGACGGAGGAAGCCGCCGAGGTTGTCGGGAGCCTCGACGTAGACGTCGAGCGGGATGTCGACGGCGGCGCGGATGGCGGCGATCTGCGCGAGGCTCAGGTCGGTGGCCACGTTGAGCGTGTTCGCGCCGAGGTCCTCCAGCAGTCGGGCCGTGGCGGCGTTGGTGATCGGCAGCATGACCGACACCTTGGCCTGCATGTCCTCCGGGAGGTGGCCTTGGGCGCGGAGCTTGCCGAACGCCGCGAGGACGCCGATGTCGGAGATGAGGACGCTGCGGATGCCCCGCTCGGCGGCCCGCAGGCAGTCGTCGAGCACGGCGGCGACTTGCTGCTGGCCGTGCGCGGTGGCGGCGAAACCGCCTCCCGCGCTGGAGCGGGCGGTCGCGGAGGTGCCCCACCCAGCGCACGGGCGGGCGAAGAGGCTGATCTCCACGCCGGCGAGCGCGGCTCGCTCGACCATGGCGTCGATCTCGTCGTCGGTCAGCAGGAAGACGCCGCTGCCCTGAGAGATGCGCCGGACCGGGACGTCGAGCCGCTCGGCCTCCTCGAGCGCGGCGTCCAGGCAGCGGGGCCCCTCGGTGCTGGGGATCTCGATGCGGTAGCGGACCCCGTCGGGGAAGCGCTTGGCGGACGCCGGCAGCTCACCGAGATCGCGAGCGGGAAGGTCCAGCTGCTCGAGAAGTCGCGATCCAGGTGTCGAAGGGGTGGTTGCGCCAGCCACGGATGGACCCTCCCACAAAGGCTCGTACGGTGTCCCGTCCTTGTCCGCGGCAGGTCGGTCCGGACTCGGCGGCCGCGGCCACCGCGGACGGCGAGCCAGGTGCGCGACCTTGTGTGTGCGGTATACCGAACAACATTCGTATACTCGGACATCGTGACGGCCCGGTCATGGGCCCGTCAAGCTCGTACCGAAGGAGGGTGCATGGGGCGGTCCGTACCCGCGGTGACGCGAGCCCTCGACATCCTCGAGCTCTTCACGACGGCCGAAGAGCTGTCCATCCCGGAGATCCACGCGCGTCTGGGGCTGCCGCGGACCTCGGTGCACGAGCTCGTCGGCACTCTCGTGGCCCGGTCGTACCTCGCGCCGTCGCCAGATCATCCGCACCGCTACCGACTGGGCGTCGGGGTGTTCCAGCTCGGTGCGGCCTACGCCGAGCGCCTCGACCTCGCGCGCGAGGGGCAGGTCGTCGCGGCGGAGGTGGCCGCGGCCTGCGACGAGACCGTCCACGTGGCCGTCCTCGACGGTCGGGACGTCGTCTACATCGCCAAGGTCGACAGCACCCACCCGGTCCGCATGGTCTCGGCGGTGGGACGTCGACTCCCCGCGCACTGCACCGCCGTCGGTCTCATGCTGCTCGCCAGCCTCGACCCGGAGACGCTCAACGCCCGGTTCCCGCTCGACCAGCCCTTGCCCGCGCTGACGCCGCGCAGCCTCACCTCGCCGGTACGGCTGCGGGAACGGCTGACGCGCATCCGCGCGAAGGGCCTGGCCGAGGAGTACTGCGAGTCCAACGACGCCGTCGCGTGCGTCGCGGCCCCGGTGAGAGACCGCGGCGACCGCGTCGTGGCGGCCATGAGCATCTCGGTCCCGACCGTACGTTGGTCGCCCGAACGGCGGGACGAGCTGGGGCGGCTCGTCGCCGACGGCGCGGCCAGGCTGTCCAAGCGGCTAGGTCACCCTGGTTAACGGACGGGCCCTGGTGAGCGACCAGACCCGTCGAGGGTGAGAGGTGTGCTGGCGCGCGGGAAGCGGGTCAGCGTGCGGGGAATCGTGTCAGGGAACCCATCCGCGGGAACTGTGCGGGGGACCGTGTGGGGGAATCGTGCGAGAAATCGTGCGGGAAATGGTGTGGCTCGTGGTCGGGACGTGACGCCCTAGTAGTACGACCAGTCGAAGCAGGCCGCGGGCGTGTACCCCGTCCTGCCCGAGACCGTGACCCGGTAGTACGTCGAGCCGCCACCGCAGACGGTGTACGTCGCGCCGCTCGTTCGTCCGCACTGACCGCCGTAGCTGTAGCTCGTGATCGAGCCGATCGTCGCGCTCGACGTGTCGGGCTGCTCGTACACGGCGACGCTGCCGCCGAGGGAGTCGATCCGGCAGCCGATACCCGCCTGCGCGGGCGCGGCGGTCGCGACAAGCGTCAGCGCGGAAGCGACCAGGCCCAACGCACTCGCGGCGGCACCCACCTTGCGAGTCTTCACCGTGATACCTCCCGTGATCGGTGATCTTTCGCTCAGAGTACTCGCCCGCCCATCCCCTGTCCGTCCACGCCGAGAACGGCCACGCGAGAACAGACACGCGAGAACGGGCACGCGAGAACAGACACCCGAGCACAGGCATGCCGAGAACGGTCACGCGTCGGGTGTCACCCATGGCCGAGACTGTGTGAACGTCGAGCCCGACACCGGCCGCCGTGCGCTCCTCCGGCCGTTCGAGCTCCCGCTGTCGACGTGGTAACGGTGAATCTGCGGTGACCAACGTCGCGCGACCGGTCATCCGTCTGGAACACTGAGCGCCGACCAGGGATACATCTGATGACTGCGGAGGTGGTCCCGTGGAGATCGTCCGTTACGCCGACCGAGTCGATCGGGTCGTCCGGGTCGGCGTTCGCCAGGCCGGCCGGGTGGCCCCGCTCGTTGACGTCGGCGGGATCTGCGAGCTGTTGAGGCTGCCCCGCAAGGAGGTCCGCGACCTGGTCGACGCCGCCGGGGCGCGGGCCGCCTCGGACTCGACCGGAGTGCGTGCGGAGTCCGAGGTCCTTCTCCTGCCGCCTGTCGACGGACGGACCGAGGTGTGGGCCTCCGGCGTCACCTACGAGCGTTCCAAGGTGGCGCGGGTCGAGGAGAGCACCGAGAAGTCGGTCTACGAGAAGGTCTACGACGCCCAGCGGCCCGAGCTCTTCATGAAGGCGGTGGCGTGGCGGGTGGTGACCCACGGGGAGCCGGTTGGCATCCGAGCGGACTCCGGGCTCGACGTTCCCGAGCCAGAGCTAGGTGTCGTCGTCAACCGGGCAGGCGAGATCGTCGGCTTCGTCGTCTGCAACGACATGAGCTCCCGCGTCATCGAGGGGGAGAACCCTCTCTACCTTCCGCAGGCGAAGATCTACGCCGGTAGCTGCGCCATCTCCGCGGGCATCCGCCCCGCCTGGGAGGTGCCCGACCCCACCGCGCTGGAGATCACGCTCACCGTGGTCCGGGACGGTGCGCCTGCCTGGCAAGGGTCGACGTCGACCGCGCGGATGAAGCGTTCGCTGGACGAGCTGGTGAGCTACCTGTTCGCGGGCGAGGCCTTCCCGGATGGGGTGGTGCTCGCCACGGGTACCGGCATCATCCCCGAGATGTCGTTCACGCTCGCGGCCGGTGACCGAGTCGACATCACCATCAGCGACGTCGGCGTCCTGTCCAATCCCGTCGTGGTCGGCAAGGAGCCGCTGGCCTGGCTCGTCGACGCGATCAGCGATCCGTTCGTTCGGGAGGCTGTGCGATGACCGTATCCCCTACCACCGTCGAACCCACGACGTCGGAACAGCTGGAGGCCATCCTCGCGGCCGCGGCCGCGGCCAGCGAACCGCTCGGCTCATTGCTGCCGAACGAGCGGGCTCCGTTGCTGCGCGCGGTCGCCGACGCGCTCGACGCCGCGGCCGACGAGCTCGTCCCGTTGGCCATGGAGGAGTCCCACCTGCCCGAGGGGCGACTGCGGGGGGAGCTGACCCGGACGACGTTCCAGCTGCGGCTCTTCGCCGAGGTGCTGGAGGAGGGGTCGTACCTGGAGGCGACCATCGACACCGCCGACCCCGACTGGGGTATGGGTCCTCGTCCTGACGTGCGGCGCATGCTCGTACCGCTGGGCCCCACGCTGGTCTACGCGGCCAGCAACTTCCCGTTCGCGTTCAGCGTGGCCGGTGGTGACACCGCCTCGGCGCTCGCCGCCGGGTGTCCGGTCATCGTCAAGGCCCATTCGGGCCACCCGCGCCTGTCCGCCCGCACCGGCGCGGTCGTCAAGGACGCGTTGGCGCGAGCCGGCGCGCCGGACGGCACGTTCGACGTGATCTTCGGCTCCGACCAGGGCGTCCAGGCGTTGCGCGACCCCAGGATCAAGGCGGGCTCGTTCACCGGGTCGATCCCTGGTGGCCGTGCGCTCTTCGACATCGCCTCCAGTCGACCCGACCCCATCCCGTTCTACGGCGAGCTGGGCAGCCTCAACCCGGTCTTCGTCTTCCCCGGCGCCGCGAAGGCCCGTGCGGAGGAGATCGCGACCGGCTTCTGCGGGTCGTTCACGTTGGGTGTGGGACAGTTCTGCACCAAGCCGGGCCTGTTGTTCGTGCCCGCGGGCAGCGGGATCGTCGACGCCGCCGTGGCGGCCGCGCGCGAGGTCGGGCCGGCTCCCCTGTTGAACGATCGGATCGCCCGGGGCTACGACCAAGGTGTGCGCCGGCTCGTCGACGTCGAGGGCGTGCAGGTCTTGCTCCAGGGCGACCCGGTCCAGGACCTCGCCGTGGCGCCGACGCTCGTGAAGACCACCGTGCCCAACCTGCTGGAGCACAAGGACGAGCTCCTCGAGGAGTGCTTCGGCCCGGCGTCGATCATCGTGGAGTACGCGGACCTGGACGAGCTCACCCGGGCCGCGGAGGCGTTCGGCGGCAACCTCACCGCGACCGTCCACGCGGAGGAGTCCGAGACCGAGGTCGTCGCGCCGCTGCTCGCGCTGCTTCGGGAGCGGGCCGGACGGCTGCTGTGGAACGGCTGGCCGACGGGTGTCTCGGTGACGTACGCCATGCACCACGGCGGGCCGTGGCCGGCGACCACGGCGTCCATCCACACGTCGGTGGGAACCACCGCGATCCGACGCTTCCTGCGGCCGGTGTGCTACCAGCAGATGCCGGCGGCCCTGCTGCCGGTGCCGTTGCGGGACGAGAACGTCCTCGGGATCCCGCGGCGTGTCAATGGTGTCCTGACGAAGGACGACGTACGCCACTGACGGATGCCCACGGTTCGGCCCGGCGCGGGGATCGCGCCGGGCCGACCCTTGTCGTGGGCAGCGACGTGGACGGCAGCGGGGAAGCCTAGAAGAGCTTCTGCCCCTCCTCGACGATGGTGATGACGCCGAGGACGCCGTAGAACAGCACGGCCAGGGCGATGACCACGGTGCGGAACCGTGGGATCCGGATCGGTGTCGGCAAGGCTCGCTTGTTCATGATGATGAGCAGGACGCCGTAGATCGCCATCATGACGCCGCTCACGCACGAGGAGATGACGAGCAGGACCAGGGGCTGGTCCACGCCGAGCAGGAGCACGAGGACGCCGAACGCGACGAGGCCCCACACCAGCCAGAAGTAGATGCGGCTCTCGGAGATGCCGGACCCGCGCAGGTACACGGTGGCGAGCAGGTCGGCGGCGAGCCGGCTCGTGTAGTCGATGATGCCCATCGCGGCCGCGAACAGGCTGTAGGCGCCGATCACCCAGAACAGGTAGCCGAACCACGACCCGACCTGGGACATCAGGACGTTGCCCTCGACCTGGAGGAAGCCGATGTCGCGGGTGAGTCCTCCCCGGCCGTAGACCGTCGAGTAGGCCAGCATCGACATGAAGCCGATGGTGAGCACGGTGATGAGCACGAACGTCAGAGCCTGCTCGATGTTGGCGAACCGCCACCATGCCCGCCAGCGGCGGAGGTTCGCCGGGGTCGGTGCGAAGACGAAGCCCGTCGAGGGCGCCGCCTCCTCCTGCCCGGTGACCGGACTGACCAGGCGCGGGACGTACGCCCCCATGCCGAACCGCTTGTCGCGGATCCAGTTGCTCTGGCACAGGTTCTGCCCCCCACCGGCCCCGGCGTAGGCGATCGCGCCGAGCATGAGCGAGTACTCCAGCGTGGAGGGGAACTGTCCGACGTGCGTGACCGCCTGGCCGAGACCGCGCCAGGCGTCGCCGCTGATGGCGAACGCGATGGCGACGGCCACGAACAGCAGGATCACGGCCACCTTGAGGAAGATGACGCGTTCGAGAGCGTTGTAGACCACCGGGGCGAGCGTGAGCACCGCCCCGCAGACCACCAGGATCCCGATGGCGATGACCCGGACGTCGCCGCCGACGATGTACGTCATCAGCGAGGCCGAGCTGGTGGCCCAACCCGGCCACAAGTTGGCGAAGTAGGTCATGACGGCGAAGACCAGCCCCCAGTGCTTCCACAGGCGGCTGAACCCGGTGAGGGCGGTCTCGCCCGTGGCGAGCGTGTAGCGCTCGATCTCCATATTGAGGAACCACTGGGTGGTGACGCCGATCACCGCGCCCCACAGGAACACCAGGCCCACCTGCGTGGCGATGTAGGGCCACAAGATGAACTCGCCGGAGGCGAGGCCGACACCGGCGCCGACCAGGCCGGGGCCGATGATGCGCCAGGTGTTCGTCGGCGCGGCGGGGAGGTCGCGGATCGCGACACCTGGCAGGTACCTGGTGGAGAGCGTGGGCGTGAAGGTCGTCCGCGCCGCATCGACGGGAGTGGAATCGCGGTGTGCGGGATCGGCCGGACCAGGCTTGGCGGGGTCTCGCTCGATCGCCATGCGCGCTCCTTCCCGCTGCCGTACCCGAGGCGGCCCAGCCGCCCCATGGGAACGCAGCCGCCCCGTGGTGACGCAGCCGCCCCGTGGTGACGCAGCCGCGCGGTGGCGAGGCCGGGTCCCGCTACGCCGCGGATCGGCGACGCCTCGATCAGTGAAATCCCGCCGATACACGCGGTCAAGATGTTCGAAACATCGAGACCAGCCCGGTCAGGGGCGGCTCTACACTCAGAGGCCGTCGCATGGCTCGGAGCACGGCTCGGGGCCACAGGGTCGTCGCCGTGCCCTCCGACAAGGGCTCGTCCAGGCCTGTCTGGCCCGTCCGACAAAGGAGACGCTCGTGGGTTTGCAGGAAGCGATCAACGCCTGCCCAGCGGTGGCGATCCTGCGGTCGTCATCCGCGGCCCGGTTCGCCGACGTCAGTGACGTGCTCGTCGAGCAGGGCATCCGCGCGGTGGAGTTCACCTTCACTGCTCCGAACGTCGCTGACGCGATCCGCAAGTACGCCGCTCGCAAGCCCGCTGACGTCGCGCTCGGCGCCGGCACGGTGACCACGGTGGAGCAGGCTCGCCAGGCGGTGGACGCGGGTGCGACATACCTGATCTCCCCCTCGTTGAACGTGGACGTGATCGAGGAGGGGGCGCGCCTCGGAGTGCCGGTTCTGCCCGGCGCCCTCACCCCGAGCGAGATCCTCACCGCGTGGCGGGCTGGCGCGGCGATGGTGAAGGTCTTCCCGGCCTCGGCGGTGGGTGGCCCGAGCTACGTCAAGGCCATCCGGGGACCGCTGCCGGACATCCCCCTCGTGCCGACCGGCGGGGTCAGCGTCGACGACGCTGAGTTCTACCTCGTGGCCGGCGCCACCGCCGTCGGCGTGGGGAGCCCGCTCATCGGCGACGCCTGCCAGTCCGACGGCGACCTCGACGCGCTCGCGGAGCGGGCGCGCCGGCTGGTCGCGAACGTGACGAGGCGGGGGAGACGTCGATGAGCGGTGACGCCTCGCCTGACGACCGCACCAACGACCAGGGCGGCACCCGGGTCGACCTCGTGACGCTCGGCGAGACGATGGGGCTGGTCGCGGCCACCGATACCGGCTCGTTCACGGTCGGCGCCCCCGCGCGCGTCTCCTTCGGCGGAGCCGAGACGAACGTCGCCATCGGGGTGAGCCGGCTCGGCCACCGCGCGGCCTGGATCGGACGACTCGGTGATGACCCGCTCGGTCTGCTCATCGCGTCCGCCCTGCGCGGTGAGGGCGTGGACGTGTCCCGGGTGACGTTCGAGACCGAGGTGCCGACCGGGCTGATGCTGCGCGAGCGCCGCACCGCCGATCGGGTCCGGGTGAGCTACTACCGACGTGGTCTGGCTGGCTCGCGACTGGCGCCGGACGACGTCGACCCGGAGCTCGTTCGCGCCGCCCGCCTCCTCCACGTCTCCGGCATCACGCCGGCGCTCTCGCCGTCCGCGCGTGCGGCCGTCCACCGAGCAGTGGAGATCGCCCGGGATGCCGGGGTCTTGGTGTCGTTCGACCTCAACTACCGCGCGGCGCTGTGGTCGCCCGCGGAGGCCGGCGCCGAGCTGGCGACGCTGGTCGAGCGGGCAGACCTGGTCTTCGCCGGCGAGGACGAGGCCGCGCTCGTGGTCGGCGAGGGATCCGTGGCGCACCTGGCCAAGGGGCTGGCCAGCCGGGGTCCCACCCAGGTGGTGATCAAGCGGGGCGGCGACGGAGCGTACGCGCTGATCGACGGGGAGGTCGTGACGTCGCCGGCCCTGCCGGTCACCCTGGTCGATCCGGTGGGAGCGGGCGACGCCTTCGTCGCGGGCTACCTGTCGGCGCTGCTCGACGGGCTCTCGCCCGCAGACCGTCTGCGCCGTGGCAACGTCTGCGGCGCGTTCTCAGTGTCGGTGTCCGGCGACTGGGAGGGCCTGCCGCGTCGTCGAGAGCTGGCCACCCTCGACAGCGCCGAGAACGTCGCCCGCTGAGCCCCTGCGTCAGCTCGCGGGCGGCGCCGAGGCGGTCGCCGAGGGCACCGCGGTCGGCGGCGGCGACGTCGCTGGGTCTCGGGCCCTCGCCAACAGGAGCGCCACGTCGTCGTCGTAGCCGGTGGGCGGCCGGAGGTCGTCGATCACCTGGTCACAGACCCCCTCGAGGGTGCCGGAGGCCCGGGCGAGGGAGTCCACCAGCTCGTCGATCCCACTGTCGACGTCACGTTGCCGGTGCTCCACCAGTCCGTCGGTGTAGAAGACCACCATGGTGTTGGCGGGGACGGCGACGACGTGCTCGGGCGCCGCGCAGCGCGCCACGCCCAGCGGGAGACCGGACTCGTGGTCGAGGCGGCGTGCCCTCCCGCGGGCGTCCACGATGAGCAGCGGCATGTGCCCCGCCGACGCGTAGGTGAGCGTCCCGCGCAGGCTGTCGAAGAGGGCGTAGACGCACGTGACGATCTGCGCCTCACCGAGGTCGGCCACCACCCCGTCGAGGAGCTCCAGGATCTCCTTGGGAGGCAGGTCCTGCCGCGCGTAGGCGCGCACGGCGGTGCGGACCTGGCCCATGAGGGTGGCGGCGCGCAGCCCGCGCCCCATGACGTCGCCGATGACGAGCGCCGTCCGGCCGGAGGAGACGGGAATCACGTCGTACCAGTCACCCCCGACCTCGGCCTCCTCCGCACCCGGGAAGTACCGGGTCGCCACCTCCAGCTCGGCGGGTTGGTGTGGCCACGCGGGCAGCAGGCTCCGCTGCAGCGTGAGGGCCGCCCGGCGCTGGCGACGTTCGCTCTCCTGCAGGTTGCGGGCGAGGCGCCGCTCGGCGTCGAAGAGACGGGCGTTCTCGATGCTTTGCGCGGCGCGGGTGGCGACCTGCTCGAGGACCGGGAGGTCCTCGGCCGGGTCGAGCTCGTGCCCGTGGGCGACACCGGGTCCCAGCAAGGTGAGGACGCCGATGACTCGTCCTCGCGTGATGAGCGGCACGGCGACGAAGCCGCGTCCCTGCGCCGCCCGGTTGATCAGCTCCGCGGCGCGTGGGTCGTCGTACATCCGCGCCACCTGCGCGGGGTCGGTCACCGCGACGACGCACGGGCGACCGGTCAGCACCGCGCGGATACCTGGGTGGTCCTCTCGTTGGGTGCCGCCCAGGGTCCGCAGCTGCGCCACGAGGTCGTCGCGATCGGACTCGGCGTCGCGGACGTAGACGCGTTCGAGGCGGCGGCCGTCCCACAGGTCGATGAGGCAGACCCGGCCGAACCGCGGGACGACCAGGTCCCCGACGGTCTCCAACGTCATGCCGACGTCGAGGGAGGACGCGAGACGGCTGCTGGCGTGCACGATGAACGCCAGCCGGTCGCGCACGCTCTCCAGCTCCTCCCGCGCGGCGCGCTCGGCACGCAGCAAGGCGGCGCGCTCGTTGGCGGCGCTGGTCTCACTCGACGACCCGGAGGAGGACGGAAGCTCGGAGAACACGACGAGGATCTCGCCGGTCGGTGTTCCGTCCACGTCCCGGAGGCCCCGGGCGCGCAGTGCGCACAGGCGGGTCTGGCCGTCCTTGCGCTGGAGGGGGACGGTGCCCTCCCACCCGCCCTCCCGGCGGATCCGGTGGACGAGCTTGCGCGCTGCCTCTTGATAACTGGGGGCGACGGTCGTGCTGATCGCGTCCGCTCCGAGCACGTCGCCGCTGGGCCAACGCAAGATCGACTCTGCCCCCGTATTCCACACGCTGACGCGGCCCCACGGGTCGACCACCACGACACCACTCGGCACCAGGTCGACGAGCGCCTCGAACCTGGTGTCGACGTCACCTGGCGTGGCGTGGTGACCGTCCCTGCCGCTGTCCCGCTCGGCTGGCCCTGTCACTCTTCGTGCCCCTTCCGTTGCGGAGCATCATCTTGCCTTGTCACGGGCTGTGTCGAGCCCCTGGCCCCGGGAGCGGGGTGCACACGGTCCGGCGAGGTCGTGAAGGACCGGAAGAGTACGCGTCCGGATGCCGCGCTCACGTCATTAAAGTCGGGTCGGACCATCAGTGAAGGCGAAGACGCGAGGAGTGTGCGTCTTGTTATCGCTCTGCCGTCTCGCCCGGGCCCGTCGTGATGGTGTGCCGCCGTGATGGTGTGCCGCCGTGATGCGCCCCGTGATGCGGGTCCCCGTCCTGGGGCGTCCCCGTCCTGGGTGTCCCCGTCGCGATACCGGTGTCCTCATCGGGTGGCCTCAGTCCCGGGTGAGCGCGCGCAGCGCCGCGTACTTGGTCCGGACTTGGGCCATCCGGGCGGCGTCCTCGGGATCGGGGCGCACCTCGTCCACCGGTCGCGGCAGATCCAGCCCGAGGGCGAGCGCCGCCGCGCCACGCGCACCGACCTCGCGGTCGTCGGCGATGCGGACCGGGCGGTCGAACGTCGCGGCGAAGGCGCGCTGCCACCAGGGCGACGCGTCCACCGCGCCGCCGCCGAGAACGACGTCCAGGGAGGTTCCGAACAGCTTCTCCAACGTGGCGAGCGCGCGTTCGGCCTCGAGCGCCACCCCTTCCATCGTCGCCGCCAAGAACTCGTCGGCGGAGGTGTCGAGCGACAGGCCCGCCACCAGCCCTGAGCCGGGTGGAGCGGTGCCTGGGGGACGACTTCCGGCGTGCAGGGGAACCGCGAGCAGACCGCTGGTGCCTGGTGGGATACCGGGTTCGGCGTCGGGGTCGAGCCGCAGCAGCTGGACCGCCCAGGCGTGGAGGACCCCGCCGCCGGAGAAGGCGATCCCGCTCACCAAACGGTCGGCGTCGACGCGGTAGCGCCAGACGGTAGGAGACGGCGGAGGATGGTCGGAGCTGTGGACGACGCGCAGCGCCGCCGAGGTGCCGACCGTGACCGCCACCGCGTCGGGTCGGGAGCATCCACTCCCGAGGTTGGAGGCCGCGCCGTCACCGACGGCCGGGTACCACAGCGCCTGGCGGAGCGCGGGCCACCGGCGGTGCCAGCGGGGAGCCAGCGCGCGCGGAGTGTCGTCGAGGGCCGGCAACTCGGCCGCGTCCGGGGACAGCCCCGCCAGCTCCAACGCCTCGGTGTCCCAGCACCGACCGCGCAGGTCGAGCATCCCGGCTCCAGACGCCATGGACAGCGATGTCGCGTCGTCGCCGAGCAGGACACCCCGCACGTAGTCGGGCAGCCCGACGAAGCGCACGGCGGAGCTGCCAAGCCGGGCACGAAGCCACGGCACCTTGGCGGTCCAGTACAGCGGGTGGACCCACGCCCCGGTCCGTTCGTGGAAGGCCGCCGGGTCGGCGGGCGCGTGTGTCGGCCGTGCCCTGGTGTCGATCCAGGTGAGGACAGGCGACACGGCGGAGCCGTCGCTCCCCACGGCCAGGACGGAGTGCCACTGGGAGGAGGTGGCGACCAGCTCGACGCCGTCAAGCGCGCCGGCGGCCTGGAGGTCGTCGAGGCAGGCGACGAGGGCCGCGACGTAGGCGTCGGCGTCGAGCTCGCCCGCCCCGTCGTCGGTCTGCCGAAGCTGAATGGGTTGACGAGCCAGCAAGCCGGGGATGGGGCGCGCGGCGGCGTCGCAGACCAGCGCTCGGACGGACGACGAGCCGAGGTCCAGCGCGAGGACGCGCCTGCCCTCCTGATCCGAGGCCTTCACCGACCCGGCTCCCCGGACAGGGCGGTGAGGAACGAGCTGGCCCACCGGTCGACGTCGTGCTCGACGAGGTGCCGCCGCATCGCGCGCATCTTCCGAGTCGCTTCCCGCGGCTCCATCCGCAGCGCCTGGAGCATCGTCTGCTTCAAACCGTCGACATCGTAGGGGTTGACCAGGAGAGCCTGTCGAAACTCGTCGGCCGCGCCAGCGAACTCGCTGAGGATCAGGACACCCGTGTGGTCGTACCGGCAGGCGATGTACTCCTTGGCGACGAGGTTCATCCCGTCCCGCAGCGGCGTCACCACCATGACGTCGGCAGCCCGGTAGAGGGCGGCCAGCTCGGTGCGTTCGTGCGAGTGGTGCAGGTAGGTGACGGCCGGGCGGCCGATGCGGCCGTGGGTGCCGTTGACCCGACCGACGGCGAGCTCGACCTCGTCACGCAGCAGCTGGTACTGCTCGACGCGTTCCCGGCTCGGTGTCGCGACCTGGATGAAGGTGGCCTCGTCGGGAGTGAGGAGGCCTTCGTTCAGCAGCTCGGCGAAAGCGTGGATGCGCTCGGCGATGCCCTTGGTGTAGTCGAGCCGGTCGATACCGAGCAGGATCTTCGAGGGGGCGCCGATCTCCTCCCGGATCTCCCACGCGCGTCGTTCCGTCTCCGGGCGACGCGCGATCTCCTCCAGCTCGCCCACATCGATGGAGATCGGGAACGACCGGGCGCGCACGACGCGGCCGTCGGGCAGGAAGATCTGGTCGCGCTGGGTCTGGTAGCCGAGGAGGCGCCGGGTCAGCCGTAGGAAGTTCGACGCCGCGCCAGGCCGCTGGAAGCCCACCAGGTCGGCGCCCAGAAGTCCGCGCAGCACCTGCTGTCGCCACGGCAGCCGGGCGAACAGCTCCACCGGTGGGAAGGGGATGTGCAAGAAGAAGCCGATGCGCAGGTCCGGCCGCAGCGCCCGCAGCATCTCGGGCACGAGCTGCAGCTGGTAGTCGTGCACCCACACGACGGCGCCTCGCGCCGCGACACGCGCGGCGGCGTCGGCGAACCGATGGTTGACGCGGACGTAGGCGTCCCACCAGTCCCGCCGGTAGACCGGCGGCGCGATGACGTCGTGGTACAGGGGCCAGAGCGTGGCGTTGGAGAAACCCTCGTAGTAGTCCTCGACCTCCTCCGCGGACAGCGGGACGGAGACCAGATGCATCCCGGCCTCGTCGAAAGGCTCGGGCGCGGTTCCTGGAGCGCCGGCCCAGCCGATCCACGCTCCCTTGTTCGCTCGCATGACCGGCTCGAGCGCCGTCACCAGCCCGCCAGGGCTGCGGCGCCAGCGGATGCTCCCGTCGGGGTTCTCGACGCGGTCGACGGGAAGGCGGTTGGCGACGACGACGAAGGACGACCCTGCCCTCCTGGCAGGGTCGAACGAAGCGGCTCGCTCGGTGGCCTGGGAGGGCGGCACCTGCGTCGTATCGGCCTGGCCGGTCGTGGACCGGTCGGTGTCGGACCGGCCGTCGTCGGCTTGGGCGGCCGGAGATACGGCGGACATGATGACTCCCTTGGTCAGTGCCAACGGATCCCTTCGACCTTACGTGGGCGGGCTTACGTGCTCGGGAAAGGTTCCGTTGACACGGTGTCGTGATCGGGGTAGTGGACGCCGACCTGCCGGCGAACCTCGTCGAGCACCTCCATGACGGTCACGCTGTCGTTCCACGAGACGAGCGGGCTCTCCAGCACGCCCTCGCGCAGGCAGCGCGCCACCTCGGCGGCCTCGTGGGCGTAGCCGACTCCGATGAGCTCCACCGTGTGTTCCTCGACGTCTCTCCCGGGACGGTGGATGAGGAGGCGGTTCGTGTCGTGGAAGCTGCGTGGCAGCTCGATCCACCCCTCGGTTCCGGAGACGGTCGCGTTGTTGGGCAGGGCGCTGGTGAGCGAGCCACTGAGGCTGGCGATGGCGCCGCTGTCGTAGCTGAGTGCGATCGAGACCGAGCCGTCCACGCCGGTTGGCGCGAGTGTTCCTGCCGCCTTGACACGGCCGGGCGCGCCCAGCAGGTGGTAGGCCAGGCTGACGGGATAGACGCCGACGTCGAGGAGGGCGCCGCCCGCGAGCGCGGGGGAGAACAATCGGTCCTCGGGGCGATACGCCGCGACGAAGCCGAGGCTCGCCTGCACCGCGCGTGGCTCGCCGATGACGCCCGCGCGGACGAGATCCCGCAGCCGCAGGTGGAGCGGGTTGCACCGCATCCACATCGCCTCCATGAGGAAGACCTTGCGGTCGCGGGCGAGCTCGACGAGCTCACGTGCCTGGGCGGCGGTGACGGTGAACGCCTTCTCGCACAACACCGCCTTGCCGGCCTCCAGGGCCTGGCGGCTCGTCGCGTAGTGGTCGGAGTGCGGGGTGGCGACGTAGACCACGTCGACGTCGGGATGCTCGAGCACCTGCGCGTAGGACCCGAATGCGTGGCGGATGCCGTGCTCATCGGCGAACGCTTTCGCCCGGTCGAGGCTGCGGGACCCGACCGCCACGACCTCGTGGTCGGGCAGGAGCGCGAGGTCGCGGGCGAACTGGCCGGCGATGTTCCCCGTGGCGATGATCCCCCAGCGGATCCGTGAGCGCATGCGGCTCCTTTCCGTTCGACCTGGTCCTTCCCGTCCCATGACGCTATCCGGGCAGTCGGTGGCGAACGGGCGGGCGGTCGTGAAGTGATCCGAACCGTCCGGTACCGGCCCTGGAGCGACACCAGCGATGGCGGGATACCGGTTGGACGCCCAGGTATATAACCGGCTATCTTTTGTCACCGGTTACGGGTTGGCTGACGTGGCCGACCGCCAGGTCTTGACCAGCGATGACGCCGAGATGTGGAGGTCCTCATGCCAGCGATCGGCAGGTTCGGGGAGGTCGCGATCGACTGCCCGGACCCGTGGGCGCTCGCGAACTTCTACCGCGAGCTCGTCGGCGGTGAGCCCGAAGGCGACGACGAGTGGGTGACCTTGCGGAGCGTGCCCTTGGCCTTCCAGCGGGCGGACGAGTGGGCTCCGCCGATCTGGCCTGGGGCGGAGCGTCCCCAGCAGGCGCACATCGACATCTACGTCCCCGACCTCGACGAGGCGGAACGTCGCGTGCTCGAGCTCGGCGCGCGGAAGGCGGAAGTCCAGCCCGGCAAGTCCTTCCGTGTCTTCCTCGACCCGGCGGGGCACCCGTTCTGCCTGTGCCGCGAGTAGGTCACACCGCGAGGGTGGCGAGGAGGGCCCGGGCTGGCCGTCACAGTGCGCCGCGAGTCGCCGGGGGCAGCGGTCAGCCCGCGGAACGGTAGGTCGGCCAAAGCGTCAGGTCCAGCGCTCGCTCGAAGGCATGTCCCAGCCGGATGAGCGTCGGCTCGCTCCACGCCGTCCCCATGAACGCCAGACCGACGGGCAGGCCGTCGACGAGCCCACAGGGGACGGTGAGCAGCGGGTACCCGGCGACCGCGGCCGGCTGGCTGCACCCTCCGGCGATCAGATCCCCCTTGGTGAGGTCGATCGGCCATGCCGGAGGGTAGGCCGGGGCCACCAGCGCGTCCAGCTCGTGGGCCGCGAGAGCGGCGTCGATGCCTCGCTCGCGACCGAGGAGACGACAGGCCTCCAGCGCCGCGCGGTAGTCCGGGTCGTCCAGGCCACGCGTGCGCAGTGCCGCCTCGAAGCGATCCTGGCCGAAGTACCGCAGCTCCTGCTCGGCGTGTGCCTCGTTGAACGCCACCAGGTCCGCGAGCGTGCGCGGCGAGCCGGGCGTTCGCGTCGCCAGGTAGGCGTCGAGGTAGACCTTGAACTCGGTGGACAGCACCGTGATCTCGGCATCGCTGCGGCTGAGCTCCTCGATGCCGGGCAAGTCCGCGGGGTCGACGATCGTTGCGCCAGAGGCGGCCAGCAGACGAACCGCCTCCTCGGCGGCCGCGTCGGCGGCGTCGCAGTAGCCCCACAGGATTCGCCGAGGAACGCCGATCCGCGCACCGCGCAGTCCGTCGTCCCGGCAGTACGCCGTGTAGTCGCGGGGACGCGACGCGGACGGCTCGGCCAAGACGTTGAGGAGGGCGGCGGCGTCCCAGACCGTTCGGGCGATCGGGCCTGGTGTGTCCTGACTCTTGGCGATCGGGATGACACCGTTTGTCGAAACGAGGCCCACGGTGGGCTTGAGGCCGACCACTCCACACAGCGCCGCGGGACAGACGATGGAGCCGTCAGTCTCCGTGCCCACCGCCAAGGGCGCGAGGCCGGCCGCGACCGCAGCGGCTGAGCCGGAGGATGAGCCGCCGGCCGAGCGGTCGAGCGCGTACGGGTTGACGCACAGGCCGCCGACCGCGCTCCATCCCGACGTCGAGGAGGTGGAGCGGAAGTTCGCCCACTCCGACAGGTTGGTCTTGCCGAGGATGACCGCGCCCGCGTCCCGAAGCCGCCGTACCACGGTGGCGTCGCCGGCGGGCTGGCTGTCGACCAACGCGAGCGAGCCAGCCGTGGTCCCCATGGCACCGACGGTGTCGATGTTGTCTTTGACCAGGACGGGAACACCATGCAGCGGGCCGCGCACGTGCCCTGCCGCGCGTTCGGCGTCGAGCGCCTCCGCCGTCTCCACCGCGTCCGGTGCGACGCTGAGGACGCTGCGCAAGCTCGGTCCCGAGTGGTCGATCTCGGCGATCCGCCGCAGCAGCGTGGTCACCGCGGCCTTCGCGGTCAGCCGGCCGTCGGCGAGGTGTTCCGCGAGGGTCCGGGCGTCCCATGCGGCCACGTCGGCGGTGGACGGCGACGGATCCGGACGTTCGTCGGTCGTGGACACGGGCCCATGGTGCCCCGACGGCGCATCGCGGCCAGCCAGCGGGGCGTCGCGGGTGACACCCCGCTGTGCCGTGGGGCCGGCGTCACCCGCCGCCGTGGGCTGGACGAGAAGGGATGTCGTTCACGTGCCGTACCATGAACGGGCGACACGATCGAGCTGGAGGGAAACGCCTGCGCATGGATGCTGCGAGGGAGTCTGGCCTGAGCGCCGCTTCGGTCTCTGACGTCCCCATGCACGAGGGTGCCCCCACGCGAGACGGTGCCCCTGGGCAGGATGGCGGAGCGGAGCGGGCCGGCGAGCCGCTCTCCGAGCGCGACAGGCAGATCCTCACCTTCGAACGCCAGTGGTGGAAGTACGCCGGCGCGAAGGAACAGGCGATCCGGGACCAGTTCGGCATGTCCGCGACCCGCTACTACCAGGTCCTCAACGCGCTCATCGACCGCGAGGAAGCGTTGGCGTTCGACCCCCTGCTCGTGAAGCGGCTGCGTCGGATGAGGGCCAGCCGCCAACGGGCACGAGCGGCCCGCCGCCTCGGCGGCGACAGGTGAGCCGGCGCGGTTTCGCGTGACGTCGCCCATCGTCGCGTCGGCCCCTCGGGACAGCGTCGAGCGGCGATCGCCATCGCGGTCGGAACTCGAGGGGTGACCCGGCAGCCGCGACAGGACCTGGCACCCGACGAGGGCCGTGCTGTCGCAGAACACAGCAGTCGCGACGCGCCTCCCTGAGACGCTCCCCGTGGTGGACGGGGATGCACGGGAGACGACTCGAAGGGGCCGGCGGCGCGGTCCGGGTTCGCGATCTCGCGTCGCTACCCGGCCCACGCCGGCCTCACCCTGGGTCCGCCATGGCCCTAGCGCCGCCCCCGTTGCCTAGTGCCCCATGGCGGGCGTCTTGTCCGATGCCGCGGCATCCTCGACCGCCTCGTCCTCGGCGGAGGAGTCCTTGGCCGCCGCTGGCTCCTTCGCCGGTGCAGAGGACGTGACGGACGAGTCCGACGACACACCGGACCTCGCCGGCGCGGGGGACCACGACGACGCGGCAGCGATGCCCGCCCGCGCGATGCGCGCTGTGCTCGCCTCGTGTGGCTGTTCCACCACACGAGTGGTCGTGTCCTCCACGGGGACGCCGGTGAGCGCGACGTCTCGACGGTGCCAGCGACGACCGGCGTCCAGCGCGTTGACGACGACCACGCCCGCCACCGGCAGTCCGAGCCGGTGCAGCACACCCACCGCGCGATGGGCGTCGCTCACCCGAGTCCAGTCCGCCCGCAGGACGAGGACGGCGGCGTCGGCGTGCGGTGCCAATGCCGAGACGTCGCCGCTCGTGAGCACACCCGGGCCGGTCAACAGCACGACGTCGCTGCCGGTGGCCGCGGCGGAGATGAGCCGGGCGAACGGGCCGCTGCGGAGAAGCGCTCGACGAATCTCGGGATCCGTCGGCTCCGCCGGCACGACGCGGAGGGCCACCGGAGCCGCAGGCGGGACAGCGTCGTGGGCGGACAAGACCTGCTGGATGGTGTGCTCGGCGCTGGCGGGGAAGTGCCGGGCGAGCGTGGGGTGGTCGAGCTGACCTTCCAGCAAGATGACCTGGTAGTGCTGCTCGGCCAGGCCAAGCGCGAGCAGGGACGCCGCGTAGGCCGCCTCCGTCGCCTGGTCGACGCCCACCACGAGCAGCCGCCGTCCCGAGTGCGCGGTGAGCGGACTGAGCGCGGCCACGCCAGCCCGGACCGCCCGGGCCATCCGGCGACGCTGGAACGCGCGCCGGGCTCCGCGTCGCAGGTGCCGAGCCGGTGCGGGTGGTAGTGCGGCCAGGACGGGAAGACCCAGCTCGGCCTCGATTTGGTCGGCCCACCGCAGCCGGTCGTCGAGGTGGTTGCGCAGCATGACCAGGCCGATGCCGACGAGCAGCCCGAGGAGCCCTCCGAGCGCGTCGTTGAGCATCGGCTTCGGGAGTGCCGGAGTGGTCGGCGGAACAGCCTCGTCGAGCGGTTGGGCGTGGAGCGTGCCCCGGCGACCGAGCGAGCCACCAGCGGCGACCTTCGCGCGCAGGACGTCGGTCGCGATGTTGGCGACCCGGGCGGCCTGCCTTGGGGAGGGAGCGGACGCGGTGAGCGTCACGATCTGGACGCCTGGCTCGTAACTCGCGTCGATCTGCCCCACGACGGCCTCGGAGGGCAGGTGGGCTTGCTCGGCCACCTCGAGCGCGAGCGCGGTGGACTCGGCGAGACGGGCCACCGTCGGCACCATGGCTTGCGAGGAGTTCGGGTCGTAGGCGGGGGCTGCCGAGGGCTGCTGGGCCCGCCCCTCCGGCTCCTCGGACCCCACGGGCACGGGGCGGGTGTAGGCGGAGACCACGACCGATGCTCGCGCCTGATAGACCGGCTCCATCTGTGTCGTGACGGCGTAGGCGCCGGCGACTCCCGCGCACGTCGACACCAGCACGAGGGCGGCCGGCACGCGGGCCGCGCGGAGAGCGGCACCGAGGTTGGCGGCAGTGCTCACTGTGCTTGTCCTTCCTTCTCGTGGGTTCGGTTCATGTGCGCGTCGGCTGGGTCGAGCGCTGGGACCCTTTCCCGCACGGGCTCGTCGACGCCAACGACGGAGGCGCTCGTGATCGCGTGTCGGGGAACCCTCGTGTAAAGCGACGGTTGGCGTGCCTCGACGAGGGCCTGCCAGGTTCGGCACATGCTGTCCGCGACGCGCGACCAGCTGAACAGTCGGGCGCGGGCGACTGCGGTGGCGGACAGCCGATCCGCCAGCGCGGCGTCGTCCCGGACCCTGCGGAGACATGCCGCGAGCGAGCTCGCGTTACCGGCGGAGAAGATGAGTCCAGCCGGGCCGATGACGTAGGGAATCTCGCCCACGTTGCTGCCGACGACGGGCACGCCGCAGGCCATGGCCTCGACGAGGACTCGGCCGAACTGCTCCTTGAGCGGAATGCCTATCCACGGCAGGACATTGCGTTGGACGACCTCCACGGACGGCAGGGTGAGCACGTCCATGCGGTGGATGAGGTCTGGGAGACGTTCGCGCGGGACCCAAGGATGAACCTCGATTCGGCCCGGGCGGCGTCGCGCGGCCTGCTCGATTCGCGACGTCAGGCTCCCCTTGCCGATGAGAAGGAGATCGCAGTCGAGCCGTTCCGCGGCTTCCAGCAGCGTGTCGATCCCCTTGTGCGGCTCGAACAGCCCCACGAATCCCACGGTGAACGGTCGCGGTGGCGGGGGCGACGGTGCCGGCCGAAACGTCTCGGTGTCGACGCCGAGTGGGACGACACACGCCTTGCCTTGGTAGCCCTTGGTCCGCAGCACGTTCAGTGCGGCCGGAGTGATGGGAAAGGCACAGTCGACCGTCTGGTAGGTACGTCGCTCGACGAGCGGAAAGGGGAACGGGAACTGCGTCACCACGTTCTGCGCGGCGTACACCGTGACCGGCGTGTCCGGCCAGTAGCGGCGTCGCATGCGCAGGACCTGGTGGGTGGACAGGTAGGCGGGCTCGCCAATGATGTGGATGACGTCCGGACGTCGGGAGCGCAACGCGTGTCCGCTGCCGGGCCGGAGCATCACGGAGGCCATGTGCCCGGTCAGGTCGGTACCGGGCATCCGCCGCGCCACGTGGAGGTGGAAGTGCGGATGCTCTCCGGCGAGGGCATGGAGGACGCTTCGCGTGTGTGGCGTCATGGTGGCCGCGAGGACGGTGAGCTCCACATCCGGGCGCCGCAGGAGAGCCTTGAACAGGTCCACCCAGTTGTCGGCACGGTTGGCGATGACGCTGATCAGAACGTGCACGTGTTCCCCCTTTCGATGGCGCTGGGCTTGGCCGCCAAGGCGATGCGGGCGACTTCCGCCCAAGCCCGGGCGCGGGCCCGTGCGGTTGTGGAACGGGTCAGCGAGCGTGCTCCGGCGAGCACGATCCCGAGCAGGGCGCGGACCAGCACGGCGAGCCGGACGACCGGATAGCTTCGGCGGCGGTGCCGCACGAAGAAGCGCATCATGCTGCGGTACAGGTGCGGCCAGATGCGCCGTGGGTCATTGGTGCTGGCGCCGCCGATGTGCATGGCCTGCACGCTCGGCAGGTAGACGACCCTGGCGCCACGCTTCCCGGCCTGCAGGCACAGCTCCTCGTCCTCGTAGTACATGAAGTACGCCGCGTCGAGGCCGCCGAGCTCGTGGAGCAGGGAGGTGCGAACCGCCAGACACGCCCCGGACAGCCAGTCGACGTCGATCGGCGCCCCAGGCTCGTGGCGGCAGGCGTCGTAGGTCTGCCGTCTGCGCTTGCCGCAGAGGAGCCGACGCACCGCGACCGGCAGCAGGCTTCCGCCGAACCGACTGACGACCACGCTGACCCAGGACTCGAAGGGGTGAGCGCTCACCCGAGGGCGGCCATCGGGTCCCACCAGACGCGGGCCCGCGATGCCGATGTCGGGATGGTCACGAAGGAGCTTGACCAGGGCTTCCGCCGTTCCCTCCCGCAGCACGCAGTCGGGGTTGACCAGCAGCACCACGTCGGTCGTGACCCCCGCCAAGGCCTGGTTGACGGCGGCGGCGAAGCCCACGTTGTCGGTGTTGGCGACCAGCCAGGTGTCCGGGTACGAGGCGGCGACGAGTGACGTGGTTCCGTCGGTGGACGCGTTGTCGACAACCCTGACGGCGACGCCCGAGGCACGAAGCGCCGCGAGACACTCACCGATGTGGGCGTAGGAGTTGTGTGTGACCACGATGGCGGTCGCGCCCAGCTCAGTGACTGGCTCGTACCGGTGCACCGCTTCTTGCGTGCGCATACCAAACCTCCAGGGGCGGGTGGGGGGTGGGACGCGTCGCGGGCGCCCTGGTGAGCAGCACGAGGGCGGGCAGGAGCCCGAGCTCCCAGTGACCGTCGGTGGGACCCGCGAAGCTCGCGGCGACGACGAAGCCGGCGGCCAAGGCCGCGAAGCTCAAGGAGAGTCCGGCCCGGTCGGTGAGGCCGATCCGAATGGCCACGGCGAGCGGCCAGCACACGGCCATGAGCCCGACGAGCCCGGTGTTGGCGAGGACCGTCACCCAGAACGCGTGGTAGACCGGCCCGACGTCCGTCACGCGATACGGGGGCAGGTAGACGTCCGGGGTGCTTTGACCCAGACCTTCGCCCAGCACAGGGTTCGCCGCGAAGACAGCGAGCCCAGTCGAAGCCTCCGCGCCGCGATAACCCGACGACGTGGTGAGCTTCTGCTCGACAATGTGGGAGCGCTCCTGCACCCCCGTGCTCATCGCCATCCCGCCACCGACGACGAGGACACCGGCCGCAAGGCTGAGCGCGACGCAGCGGCGGACGGAGGGAGCGCCCCGGACGACCATGACAAGCAGTGCGATGCCGAGGGCGAGCCAGATGGAGCGGTATCCGGCAAGCACGACGTCGGCGAGCAAGACCGCGACCGCCACCAGGCAGGCGAGACGTCGTACGCCACGGGTTCGGCAGGAGGCGACGATGAGCGGCGGGACAGCCAGGGCCGACAGCAGGCCCCCGTGCTGTCCAGGGGTCGCGAGGCTGGCGAGGGCGAAGGTGGTGGCCGCGACCACGTAGACGATCCCAGCGGCGCGCAGTGCACGGGAGGTGGTGAACGTCGTGGTGGCCAAGAAGTAGTAGGCGGGGAGAACAGCGAGCTGGTAGGTGCCGACCATGACGTCGTACGGCGCGTGTCGGGTCAGCCCGTACGCGGCGCATGCGACCACGACGACGGCGAGCACGAGCATCGGGGCATCGGCGGGCGTGCGCCGGCTACGGTCGGCGCCGGGCAGGAAGGTTCGCCGGAGCAGGACCGCGAGCCCTCCGGCCGCCAGGATGGCCGCGTGGATGGTGACGATCGCCTGGACGTCGCGCACGCCGACGGCCATGGCCACCAAGGGGCCGCCGACGATGCCGGTCGGCAGCGTCAGCCACGGCCGCAGGACGAAGACGGTCACGCAGACCACACCGCCGACCAAGGCGAGGCCGAGCCCGCGAGGCGCGAGGAGCGTCAGCGTGGCGCCGACGCCCAGGGCGGCGCCAGCGAGCGCCGCGGTCGGCCAGGCGACCCAGGTCCTCACCCCGACCGCCCCCTCTCCGCGGCGAGCAGGCGCCTGACCTGGTCCGCCCGCACCCGCCAGGTGTTCCGTCGGGCTGCCTCCACGCGAGCCGTGGCGGCGGTGGGAGAGGACGCCTCCAACAGCGCCTTCTCGATCGCCTTCTCGAACTCGTGGGGTCCCTGGGCGAGGTGGATGAGGTCCGCGAGGGACCGCAGCGCCGGCAGCGGCGTCGCGACGACTGGCTTGCCGAGCGCGAGGTACTCGTACAGCTTCTTGGGCTGGACGTAGTCGACCAGCGGGCTCAGCCGGTAGGGGATGAGACAGACGTCGGCTCCGCGCAGCACGGCCGGCACGTCGTCGAAGTGGATCCGCCCGGCGAGGTGCACGTTCGGCAAGCCAGCGAGGGGCGCCCGCCCGGCCGGCGTCGAGTCACCACAGAGGACGAACGTCCAGTCCGGCCGCTGTCGGGCAAGAGCCGCGATGAGCTCGGCGTCGAACGCACGGGTGTCGACGCGTCCGGCGTAGCAGAGGCGTGGTGCCGGCAGACTGGCCATCCACATCGCCACCGGACCCTCGGGCGAGAACCGCGTCGGGTCGCAGGCGTTGGGCACGACGATCGGTCGGCGGCGAGCCGGGGGAAGCCTGGCCGGGAGCGCGGGCGAGGAGGCGAGCACCAGGTCGGCGTGGCGAACGGTCGCACGAAGCCCGCGGCGCAGGTGCCAGCGGTTCCACACGCGGGTGAAGGTCCAGTTCAAGTCGACGGCGTCGTAGACCATCAGCTCCGCGCCGAGCCGGCGCACGATGGGTCGGGCGAGCTCGTCGTCCACCCACAGCAGCCGGGTTCCCGGTCGTCGGTCGAGCCATCGGCGCAGCAGCACCGCCGCCACCCACCGGTTCAGCCAGTTCGCTGGCGGAACGTGTCGACTGAACGGCAAGACCGCCGGTGGCGTGGCCCGCCACAGGGAGGGACCCATGCGGCGCACCGTGAAGCGCCACCGGGCCCGCCGACCGGGTGGCTCCACGTAGAGCACCCGATGGTCGCTGGTGAGCTCGCGAGCAAGGGCGTGTTGACGTTGCTCACCCGTCGACCACGGGCAGGCGCTGAGCATCACCAACCAGGGCCGAACGTCGCCGCCCGGTATCGGGGCCTGCTCCCCGCGCAGGCCGGCGATCAGGTCGCGGATCCGCGGTGTCCTCGCCCGACCGGCCAGCCGTCGAAACGTCTGGTCGAGCACGACGGCGAGGACGAAGAGCACCACCTTCGGCGCGGGCATCGTCAAGCGCAGGTAGCGGGCGAGCCCCCGCACGTGGTGGCGTGTGCGGGCCAGTGTGCCCAGAAGTCTGGTCGAGGACCCGCCCGTGTGGGTGACGGTGGCGTCAGGTGTCATCCACAGCTGGTGTCCGGCCGCAGCGAGTCCCCACGCCAGCAGCACGTCGTTGAAGTAGACGGGCAGTCGCTCGTCGAGCAGGCGTCGTGTTGGCAGAACCGACCGCCGCAACAACAGGCAGCTCGCAGGTGGCTGCGGCACCGGCCGGGGGCGCGTGAAGTCCTCGCCCTCCATGAGGTAGGCGCGGTAGGCGTGGCGGAAGGGGGGAAACCGGCGCAGTCCGGTCGCCGCCGCGATCGCACTGCGCAGGGTCGGTAGCCGCAGGTAGGGACTTTGCGCGTGGCCGTTCGCGTCCACGAACGCTGGTGCGACGCCGGCGACGTCGGGCCGCTCCCGCAGGAATCGGGCGAGGGCGCTCAGCGCCCCGGGGTGCAGTCGCACGTCGCTGTTGAGGAGCAGGATGAACCTGCCTTGTGCGCACGCGAAGGCTTGGTTGACGGCGGCGGCGTAGCCGCGGTTGGTCTCGTTCCGCAGAAGCAGGACGTCCGGCCACGAGGCGAGCAGCTCCGCCGACCCGTCACGGGACCCGTTGTCGACGGCGATGACCTCGACGGTCAGGTCGTCGTCGACCGCCTCGGGAATGGACTCGAGGCAGGCTCGGGTCTCGCGTACGGTGTTCCAGCTCACGAGGAGCACGGACACGTCGGGGCGTCTCATGGGCCGCTCCGTTCCGCCGGGTGCGGGGCCCGCTGGTCTGCGTGGTGAGCGGTCGTCCCGGCTTGGCCGTTGGAGGGGGTCGTCGCCGCGGACGAGAGCGTGCTCTCTCGGGCCGTACGGGCTGGTTCAGGAGCGCCCGCTCGTGGCGCGGTCGTGGCGCCCAGCGGGGCGTCCGGGAGCGGGGGAAGCTCTCCTCGGAGAGCGGCGGCCAGCGCCCGCCGACGTAGGCGACGACGCCGGCCGGTCACGGTGCGGGCGAGCCAGTCGACCCACATGCCCGCCCGGAACAGCCGAAGGCTCGTGTCCGGCTCGGTCATCTGCAGGTAGCGCACGAACGAGCCGATCTGGTGCTGGGAGCGCACGGACGGGTCGAGCAGCCTGGTGCTTCCGCCTGCCGTGTGCGCCACTACTGCGTCCGGCGTCACCCACAAGGTGTGACCGCGCTCGGCGAGAGACCGAGCCAGCAAGGTGTCGTTGGCGTACAGCGGTAGGCGCTCGTCGAGGATGTGGTCCGGGCTCAGCGTCGACCGGCGCAGCAGGAGACAGGCGGATACCGGCGCGTCGACCACGCGGGGCTCGGAGAAGTCGTCATCGCACATGAGGTGACGCCGGAGGGGTCCGCGGAACCCCGGCAGGCGACCGAAGGCCGTGAACGACGCCAGCTCGGTGCGCGGGGTCGGGAAGTGGCGGTAGTGCTGGTCCAGCGAGCCGGGTGGGACGGAGGAGAGGAAGAGCGGGACGACGCCCGCCGCGCCGGGCCGGTTCGCGAGGAAGCGCGCCATCGCGGCCAGAGCACCGGGTCTCAGACAGACGTCGGTGCTGAGGAGGAGGACGAACTCGCCGCCGGCTCGGAGGTAGGCCTGGTTGACCGCCCGGGCGTAGCCAAGGTTGGCCTCGTTGCGCAGCAGATGGACGCCGGGCCAGGTCTCGAGCAGCTCCGCGGAGCCGTCGCGGGAGCCGTTGTCGACGGCGAGGACCTCGTAGCTGACGTCAGGGCGCGCGGCGGCCTCGAGGGAGGCGAGGCACCGCCGGGTCTGTTCCCTGGTGTTCCAGCTGACGAGCAGGACGGACACGCGCAGATCGGTCATGGGGTGGTGCCTTCCGGTCGCCGCGCGATCAGTCGCAACAGGTCCCCGTCGCGGGGGTGCGTCGTCCGCAGGCGGGGCGCGTGGCACGCCCTCGACTCGGCGAGCACGAGGCCGGCCCGCAGCCACGGCCTCCGCATGTAGTGCCGGCCGAAGAGCGTGTCGTGGGCGATGACGACGAACCCATGGCTCTCGACGAGTCGGACCAGGGTCTGCGGCCCGAAGTGCCAGCGGTGGTGCAGGGGAGAGAGATGTGGCCAGTTACGACCCTGGCGACGCGCGACGGGCGACGCAGCGTTGGGCACTTCCAGCGCCAGCCAGCCGCCGGGCAGCAGCGCGTCGTGGGCGGCGGACAGGAAGCGATGGACGTCGTCGGTGTGCTCCAGCACGTGGAAGGCGCACACCGCCTCGACCTGCCGCTCGAGCCGAACGGTCTCGAGGGTTCCCTCGTGGACGGGGATACCGAGCCGATCCCGCGCGTACCGCACGCAGACCCGTGCTGGCTCGATGGCGACCGCGTCGATGCCCTCCCCCCGCGCGGCGGCGACGAAGAAGCCGGCCGCCGCGCCGGCCTCCACAAGCGACCGCGGCCGGACCGGGTGGGTCGCCTTGAGCAGCCACCTCAGTCGACGGGTGGCCTCCCACCGCCGCTGGCGGGCGCTCCCGAAGTAGTCGTGGTAGCTCTGCCAGAGGAAGTAGTCCTCGTCGTACAGATCGGCTTGGGACGCCACGGTCTCGACACCGACGGTCCACATGAAGCCGCACGAGACGCACGCTCGGACCCAGCCGGCGAACGCGGGTTCGTCCCCGCGCCGCTCGCCGCACACCGGGCAGGGCCAGGTCCGCGCGGCGTGGCGCGGTGCCGGCTGGTCGACGCTTACCTGTCCACTCACCGCGGACTCCTCTCCATCGGTGGCCCGACGAGAGCCGGCGTCCGGCGCACGGCGACGATGGCGCGGAGCCGCTCCCGATCCGTGGCGTCGAAGAAGCCCACCGCCGTGAGCAGCGCGATACCCACGAGCACGGTCAGGAGGCCTTGACACAGCAACGTCGTCGCGGCGCCGACCCGACCGGGCCCGCCGGGCAGGTAGGGGGTCGTCAGCCAGCCGGCGAGGCCGGCCGCGACGCCCACGACCGCCGGCCAGGTCAGGGCTCGAGCCAGCAGGCGGAGCGGGCGGCCGGAGTCGCGGTGGAAGTGGACGAAGAAGTACGCCCCGCCGCCCGCCAGGGCCAACGCACTCGACAACGGAACGCCCCACGGCCCCAGCAGCGCCAGCAGCGGCAGGGTCAGCACGAGGTTCAGTCCGGCGGTGACGAGGGCGAACCTTGTCTCCCGTCCGGGTCTGCCTTCCGCACGGGTCACCATCTGGGCGGCGCAGGTGCAGACGTTGACCGCGTAGGCCGGCGCCATGAGCGCCAGCGTGGTGGCGGCGAGCGGGACCCGATGACCGAGCCACAACCGCACCAAGGGGTCCGCGCAGGCCACGAGGAACGCCGCCCCCAGTGCCGCGTACGTGGCGAGGTATCTCGTCATCCCCAGGTAGAGGCGGTTCAACCTGGCCGGGTCCGCCGTCGCCGCCGCGGTGGCGGCGGCCGGGAACATCGCGGTCGTGATCAACGCCGCGGGCATCCGCAGCAGGTTCGCCAGCTTGTTGCCGGGTTCGTATCCGGCCACCGCGGCGGGGCCGACGAAGCCCCCGAGCACCAAGCGGTCCGTCTCGTTGCTGGCGGCGGCCGCGACATTCGTCACCTGGATGGGGACGCAGTAGTGGAGCGCGGCGACCACGTGCTGACGACACAGGTCGGCTGGACTCGGTCGAAGCGAGGGTGCCGTTCGGTGAGCCAAGCCGACGATCGCCACCGAGCGGGCCGTGTTCGTCAGCGAGGTGACGACAGCCAGCGCGACCAAGCCGCCGCCAGCGAGGACCGCCATCGCCGACAACGCCGCGTTGAGGACGGCGGCGCCTCCGTCGAGCGCGGCGACGGTGGAGTAGCGCTGGAGTCCTTCGAGCACGGCACGCCACGGTCCCGCGACACAGACGACCGTGAAACCGAGAAGGAGAACGAGCACCGCGTCGTGCGCCTCCGCCGCCAGCGGCCCGAGCCGGAAGAGGCTCGCCACGGCCGGCCAACAGAGCAGGAAGCCAGCCAGGGCGAGCGCGCTGAGGCACGCGCCCCACCCAACCCCGATGGCCAGCACCGCGCGCGCCGTTCGAGTCTCACCCAGGCTCACCGCCCTGGCGACCTCGCGGGTCTGCGCGGAGCCCAGCCCCATGTCGACGTAGCCCATGAGGGCGACGAGGCCGGCCAGCAGGACCCAGACACCGAACTCCTGGCGTCCGAGCCGGCTGTAGAGGACCGGCAGCGCCAGGGTTCCGGCGAGCGCTCCGGCAACGCGGGCGGTGAACAGTGCCGCGCCGTTCCGCGCGACGCGGCCGGCCACGGATGGGCGTGTTTCCAGGTCAGCCACGCGGAAATCCCCGGAACAGGTCACGGACGGTCAGGGCGAGCAGCCGCAGATCCAGCCCGAGGGACCAGCAGCTGACGTAGAGCAGGTCGCAGCGCAGCTTCTCCTCGACGCTGGCGCCGTATCCGCCGGTGAGTTGGGCGATCCCGGTGAGGCCGGGTCGGACGAGGTGGCGAAGGTCGTAGTGCGGGACGCCGCGGAACTGGCGGATGAGCTCCGGCCGTTCGGGGCGAGGCCCGACGAGGCTCATCTGACCGCAAAGCACGTTCCACAGCTGGGGCAGTTCGTCGATGCGGTAGCGCCGCAGAACCCGTCCGAGACGGGTCATCCGCGGATCCTCTGGGGTGGCGAGGACGGGGCCGGTGGCAAGTTCCGCGCGCACCCGCATCGTCCGGAACTTCACCAGTCGGAAGCGGCGGCCGCCTCGTCCCACCCGCTCCTGGACGTAGAGCGGCGGGCCATCGAGGCTCACCAGAAGGCCGACGATCAGCATGAGCGGCACGACGACGGGCGCGCTCACGATCACCAGGACGATGTCAAGGAGTCGTTTGCAGAACGCGGCACCGCGTCGTTGACCCGGCCAGCGCAAGGGAAGCCAGGGCGTTCCCCCGAAACGGCGAAAGTGGGTCGAGCCGAGCAGCCCGTAGGCAGGTCGGGCGCGGACCAGGACCTGGACGCGGTGGTGGCGGCAGACGCGCAACAGCCAGTAGTCGACCGCGTCCAAGGACGCGTTGACCAGGATGAGTTTCGGGCGCCAGTACGCCAGCACGCTGGCGAGAGCGTGCGGATCCGGTGGGAGCGGTAACCGCGCCACGACGTCGAGCTCCTCGTCGAGGCCGTTCTCGGCCGGCGCGACAGGAGCGGTCTCGTCGAGGATCACCGCACGTGGCCTGCGCCCCGGGCGGGGACCTCGGTGCGCCGGTGGAAAGCTGGCGACAGGCGGTGGCGTGGGCCCCGCCTGTCGGTCAAGGACGCCTGAAGTCGGCGCGGCGGTCACCGTGTCGGGGTGACGTGGCGGGTCGCTGACGAGCTCACCGTTCCGGTTCGGCAGGGTCGCGCCACCACCGGTCAGGTGTCCCGATGCCCGCATACCGCCCCCATTGACCATCACCAGCGGGTGTCATGCGCCGACGCTGACTCAGTACGAATCAGACGGATTCACTAAATCGCTTATTGACCGTTCACGCAGGAAATCAAACGATTTGGTCGGTGCTGGATGCCACGCTGACTGGCGGTGACGGCGTGCGTCTTTGTGTGGTGCGTTATTCAACCGAGACAGTGCTCGATTGATCGAGGCTCGATTGATCGAGACTCGCTTGAGCGAGGTCTGGTTGACCGAGGCATGTGTCGTCGAGGCTTGTGTGGTCGGGACGTGCTCGATCCGCACTCTCTCGACCGCACTTCGTTTGATCGTGTCGGTGTCGCTGACCAACCTGCCCAGGCCCCGTCACGTGGGGCTTCTCTCGACTCGTGAGGAAGCCGAGGGCCCACGCGAAATGGATCATTGACACGACGACCGGAAGCCACAGTCGGGCGCGCCATGGCAGGTCTCGGCTGACAACGGCCGCCCCGGCGGTGACCAGAAGGACATAGCCAGCCGGCAGGACCAAGGCGGCGGACAGCGTGGGAACTCCGACCAGGGCGCCGCATGCAGCGACGAGTGCCGCGGCGGCGCAGACCACCATCGTGAGCGGGGCTGCGAGATACCGAGCGCTGCAGGTGCCGGGATGGCGGCGGCAGATCGCGCGTCGCCAGCGGCCGTTCGAGTAGAACTGCTCGACAAAGGCGGCCACCGTGGGCCGTGGCCGGTAGTCGACGCGCAGCCTCGGGTCGTACCAGACCGTCCCGCCCGCTTGCCGAATGCGGTAGTTCAGCTCCCAGTCCTCGCCGCGAACAAGAGACTCGTCGTAGCCTCCGAGGCGGTCGAGCACGGCGCGTCGGAACACGCCGAGATACACGGTGTCGACCGGACCTGCCGTCCCCTTGGCGTCGAAGCGCCCTCGGCTGGATCCGATGCCGAGCCAGGTGGTCATGGCTCGCGCGATGGCGTGCTCGAGGGGAGTCTCTCCTCGCGCGGCGAAGACCCCTCCCATGTTGTCCGCGCCGGTCTCCGCCAGGATCTCGACGGCCCGGCGGACGTAGTCGGGAGTCAGCCGGCCTCGGGCGTCGACGCGGACGACGACGTCGTGCCGTGCCTGTGCCAGGGCGGCGTTGAGGCCGCTCGCCGTCGTACCCACCGGGTTGTCGACGAGGCGGACACGCGGGTCCGTCGCGGCCACGGCCGCGACCACGTCGTGGGTGTCGTCGTGGGAGGGACCGACGGCGACGATGACCTCGAGTGTCCCGGGGTAGCCCTGAGACAGGACTCGTTCCAGCGTCTCCCGCAGGTAGGGTGCGTCGTTTCGCACGGCCATGATGACCGACACCGCCGGCCATCCCGGTGACTCGTCGCTCGGTGCTGGTGCGGGCCTCATCGTCGATCGCGGGCGGCCGCGCGGGCCACCGCGTCGTCGACCCTTGGGGGACGCGGCGTAGCCCGACCGAGCGAGTGCGGACTGGTGAGGAAGCCGATCCCCCACGTCAGGTGCATGACGACCAGCACCAGAGGAAGCCACAACCGCGCGCGCCACGGCAGCTCGCGACCGGCGATGGCCGATCCGACGACGACCGCGACCAGGTAGGCCGCCGGCACGCTCCACGCCACCATCAGCGGCGGCATCGCGAGGCCGACCAGGCCGAGGAGCGCACCCGCCAGACAGCCGACGGTGGTGACCGGCGGGGCCAGGTAGCGGAAGCGCAACGTGCCCGGATGGAGCCGGCCAACCGCGCGCCGCCATCGGCCGTTCGAGTAGAACTGCGCGGCCATGGAGGTGAGGTTGGGGCGCGGTCGATAGGTGACGCGCAGGCGGGGATCGCACCAGACGACGCCACCGTCCCGGCGGATGCGGTAGTTGAGCTCCCAGTCCTGGGTGCGAATGAGGTTCTCGTCGTAGCCGCCGAGCCGCTCGAGCACGGCACGTCGGAAGACGCCGAGGTAGACGGTGTCGACGGGCCCAGGCCTCCCGTTCGGATCGAAGCGGCCGCCGCCGCTGCCGATGCCGATCCAGCTCGTCATCGCGCGGGCGATCGCCTGCTCCAGTGGCGTCTCGCCCTGGGCGACGAGAACGCCACCCACGTTGTCGGCTCCGGTCGCGTCGAGGATCTCCACGGCCAGCCGGACGTAGTCGGGATCCAGCAGCCCGCGCGCGTCGACCCGCACGATGATGTCGTGTCGGGCGTTGCGGATCGCGGCGTTGAGGCCGCTGGGCGTGGTACCGGTCGGGTTGTCGACCACGCGGACACGCGGGTCGGCGGCAGCGAGCTCCTGGGCGATCTCCGCGGTGCGGTCCGTCGACCTGCCGACGGCGATCACCAGCTCCAGCTCGCCCGGATACCGCTGGGCGAGGACGTGGCGCACCGTCGCGGGCAGATGCCGTTCCTCGTTGCGCACCGCGAGCACGACCGAGACCGGAGGCCACCACGTGTCGGTCGGTGTGGGGGTTCGTGTTGACGACCGCATCGGATCGTCCTTCGAGCTGGGAGAACGCATGTCGGCCAGAGACTAGGCGAGCTCCCGTGGGCGTGCGGGACAAAAGCGGACCAGGGCGCCAAGATGAGAGAACTCTCAGCGGCGCGTGGCCTGTGTGTGGACCGGCCTGAGGAGCGCTCACCGGCGTGCCGTGTCTCGGACGCGGTCCAGTGCGGCCACTTGGTCGGTGAGCCAACGGCCCGGCGGGTAGGCGCCGGCGGCGATCGCCAGGCGCGCACACCGCTCGCGACGTTCGTCGTCGTCCATGGACAGAGCGGCGTGGAGGGCGTCGGCGGTGCCGGTGACGTCGAAGGGGTTGACGAGCAGCGCGGCGTCGGAGAACTCCGCAGCCACGCCGGCTTCGCGGGACAGCACCAGCGCACAGCCCTTGTCGGAGGCGACCGCGAACTCCTTGGCGACCAGGTTCATGCCGTCGCGGATGGGGTTGACGAGGGCGACGTCGGCGAGGCGATAGGCGGCGAGCGACCGGGGATAGTCGTCCTCGACCGCGAGCACGAGGGGTGTCCAGTCGGGGGTGGCGAACTCGTCGATGATCTGATCGGCGACTCGCCGCATGGTCGCGGTGTACTCGCGGTACTGCGGCAGGTCCTGGCGGCTCGGGTAGGTGAGGGCCAGGTGCACCACCCGACCTCGCCATCGCGGGTAGCGGCGCAACAAGTCCTGGTAGGCCAGCAGGCCGCGGACGATGTTCTTGCTCAGCTCGGCACGGTCGACGCGGGCTACCAGCCGGCGATCGCCCACGAGGTCGCGAAGGACGTCGGCCGCTTTCGCGACATCCGGCTGGTTGACCCGCGCCCGGAAGCTCTCGGCGTCCACGCCGAGTGGATGGACGGCGACCCGGACGGCGCGGCCGTCGTGCTCCACGACCGCGTTGTCGCGGTCCACCCTGGCGCCCAGCACCACCTCGCAACAGTCGAGGAACGCGCGGGCCCAGCGGGGGGCGAGGAAGCCCACGTGGTCGGCGGCGAGCAGCCCGGTCAGCAGGGCGACGCCGGTGTCCGCGGGGAGCAGCTGGAAGTAGTCCGGCGGCGCCCACGGGGTGTGGGAGAAGTGCGCGATGGCGAGGTCGGGTCGCAGCTCGCGCAGCAGGCGTGGGACGAGGCTCAAGTGGTAGTCCTGGACCAGGACCCGGGCGCCCGGTGCCGCCTCCTCGGCCAAGGCCGTGGCGAAGGCGGCGTTGTAGTCCAGGTAGGACGCCCAGTCCGCGACGAAGCCACCGTCGAACACCGGCTCGGTCGGCGTGTCGTAGAGCATGTGGTGGACGAACCAGAGGACCGAGTTCGCCACGCCGTTGTAGGCCCGCGCGAGGGTCTCGGGGTCGATGTCGAGCAGGCGGACCGAGACGCCGCCGGTGTCGTACCCGGCCAGGTCCAGACGTCCGCGCGGGGCACCTCGCGCGACAGCTCGGTCGGTGTCCGACAGCGCCGAGCACACCCACAACAACCCGGCTTGGTTCGGCACGCTCGACAGGGCGGCCGCAAGCCCACCCCCGCCACTCCGGCTACGCAGTGCCCCCTTCTCGCGGACGAATGACACCGGTCCTCGGTTCGAGGCGAGCAGCACGCTCATGCCCCGTTGGCTCGCCATACCGAGAGCCTAGGTGGTGATCACGTCGCGAGCCCTCGTTGTCGCGCGGACGCGGGCTCGTTCGCCGCCGTCGGCTCGGGTGGTGGTGGGATGAGACGTTCCTCATCTGAACTGAACGTCACCATTCCACTACCAATAGTCAATACGTGTAGTAAGGTCACCCTTCGTGCCGATCGCCTGATTCGTGGCGGGAGTCCCCTGGTTCGTCGGCGCGGACGCACGGAGTGAAGACACGGGGGTAGCTGGTGGAGACGGTGAGCATGGCCACCCGCGAGACGGTCGGGACTGCTGACGTCAATGGGAGCACCGACGTGCGTGCGGCGGTCGCCGCTGAGGTCGACACGGGCGCTGCGACCGACGCTGGCGATGGCTCGGCAGCCCTTCGAGACCGGTACCTCCGCCTCCTCCGGGACGTCCTCACGTTCTCCCTGTGGGATGGGCGTGACGGCGTCGTGTGGACCGCCAGACGGCCCACGGCTCGACTCCTCGCTCGCCTGCTCGCGCGGCGTCACTTCACGCTCGTCAAGGAGACGACGCCGGAGACTCGTCGCGCCGGGCGGGATTGGCCACGGCTCGCCCACACCATGGTCGGCACCAAGCGGCTGGACAACCTCCGCTTCTGCATCGAGCAGGTCCTGCGTGAGGACGTCCCCGGAGACCTCATCGAGACCGGTGTCTGGCGGGGCGGGGCCGCGATCTTCATGCGCGGTGTGCTCGCCGCGTACGGGGTGACCGACCGGGTGGTGTGGCTCGCGGACTCCTTCAGCGGCCTCCCGGCGCCGGACGTGAGCAAGTACCCGGCCGACGCGGGCGACCCGCTGCACACGTTCAGCGAGCTCGCCGTCTCCCTCGAGGAGGTCCGCGAGAACTTCCGCCGCTACGGTCTCCTCGACGAGCAGGTGCGGTTCCTCCCCGGTTGGTTCCACGACACCCTGCCGACGGCACCCGTCGAGCGACTGGCGGTCCTCCGGCTGGACGGTGACATGTACGGCAGCACCATCGAGGCGCTGGAGGCGCTCTATCCGAAGCTCTCGCCGGGCGGCTACTGCATCGTCGATGACTACGGCGCGGTCGAAGGCTGCCGCCGCGCCGTCGAGGACTATCGCGCGGCGCACGGGATCACCGCCCCCCTCGTCGCCATCGACGCGGACGGTGTCTACTGGCGGGTCCCCGACGAGGAGACCGCACGAGCGAACCCGTCGTGACGCTCGGCCCTGTGCCGTCCGCGGCGGCGTGACGGCTGTTCATGCGCCGGACGGCGGTCCGTAGGATCCCGGTCGTGCCGCCGCCTGCGCCACGCACGCTCCAGCCTGGTCGCCCGGCTGAGGCGCCCGATGCGGCCAGACGCCGCCTGTCCGTCCTGCTCGTCGTGATCGGGCTGTTCGACCTGGCGCTGATCGTCGGCGCGCTCGCCTGGTCCGGTGGGCTGCGCACGGCGCCCGCGGAGAAGGCGCCCCTGGTCCGCCTCGGAGAGGGCCTCGACACGGGGCGGTTCGTCCTCACACCGCGCCGAGCTTGGACCACGAGCAGGGACCCGCTGAACGACTCGGAGTTCGCGGACACCGGCAGGTTCCTCACGCTCGAGATGGACGTGCGAGTGACCGCCGACGAGAGCGTGGACAGCCCTCGGGACCTCCAACGCGGGTTGATTCTTCGGCTGCCCGGCGGGGTCACCATCGACGGAACGTCGCCGCGCACGAGCGAGCTGCGACACGGCGTCGTCCTCGCGATCGACCACTCGCCGGCGCAGGTGCACCCGGGCCTGCCGCGACGCGTGCTCGCCGTCTACAGACTGCCGTCTCGCCAGTCCTGGCCCCACCGGGTCGAGGTGACGGGCATGCGCTGGGAGTACGCGCCAGGCTTCTTGGTTCGAAGCCGGGCATGGCAGGTGGCCGACACGGCGGTCGGTCGGGTTGTCCTCCCGGTCCGGCGAGGCGAGCCGTGAGACGCCTCCTCGGAATCCTCATCGGGCTGCTGATGCTCCTCGCCATCGGCACCGCCCACCGACTCGTGCCTGACGACGAGCGCCGCATGGGGTCGATCACCACGAGTGGCCGTCTCGGTGAGCGGATGGACACCGGCGGGTTCACGATCACGGTGGAGCAGGTCGAGGTCGCCCGTCGACTCACGGTGCCCGGGCTCACGTCCACGCGGTCGTTGGTGACCGAGGACGGGGTGTGGGTGGTCGTGACCGCGACGCTCGTCGAGGGTTGGGAGGCCTCCTCGTACACGCGGACGCGGCTCGTCGCACGGGACGGCACGAGCTACCTGGCGTCCGCGCGGGTCCCGAGTGACGTCCAGCTCACCAGCGGTCTGCTGGCCGAGCCGGGGATCCCGCGTCGCGGGATGGTCGTGTTCGAGATTCCGCCCGACCGGTTGGCCGGCGCTGTCCTCCGCGTCGTCCGCGGCGACGTGGGAGGAGGCCGGCTTGCCCCGGAGGCGGTCATCGAGCTCGGGATCGACGAGAGCGCGGCGCGTCGGCTCCTCGACCGAGCATCGACGCCCCTCGAGCTCCGACCGGTGGACTACGGGTGAGCCAGGGAGCAACCGCAGTGGAGGGTGAACTCAGAGGCGGTGGGAGGCGCGCGGCCGGGCCACTCGGTGGCGCGGCCGGTACGCGGCGGCCCGCCCGGTCCGGACGACATCGGCGGCCTGGTCGGCGTGGCGACCTGTTCTACGTCCTCGGCCTGGTCGTGTTGGTCCCACTGACCGTCGTCCTCGAGTACACGCTCGAGATGCGCACCGTCCGTCCGCCGATGCACGAGGCGGTGTCGGTGGAGCAGGGAGCGAAGGTCACGTACGCCGGCGCGGTGTGGCGGCTCCTGGGCGCGCGGCCCGGCGAACCGCGGGAGGACGCGCGGGTCCCGCGAGACGCTGTCGTGTACTACGTCGGGATCTCGATCACGCCACGAGACCGGGCGGCGAGCCGACGGATCGAGTCGTGCCAGGTGCGCGTAGTCGACGACGAAGGGCGGACGTGGACCAGCGCGCCGTTCGGCGTCCCGGACTTCGAGCGCTTCGGGAACCCGCCGACCGGGTGTTACGCGACCGGTGAGGGCTTCAGCCGTGAACCCATCGAACCTGGCCGCACCCAGGCGATGGTCACCGCGTTCCTCGTTCCCGAGGAGGCGGTCCAGGCGCTCCGGGTCCAGGTGCTGGTGGACGGTGCCGAGCCCAGGTACCTGGAGTTCCGGCCGCGCGCGGGCGGCTAGGCGGCGGTGTGCCCCGCCCACTGTCGGGACCTCCGACGGGGGAGAAGGGCCGGGGCGGGCCGGCCGAGGCCGTCGGAACGCGACTGCTGGAAGGGGTCAGCGGAGGCCTTCGCCAGGGCTGTGCTGGTGCGCTGAACGGGGCCGTTCCCCTCGCTGGTGGACTCGGGGGGGCTACCCCACCACGGGGCGGAGTCGGTGCGTTGGAAGGACGAGGCCGCTCCGCCTCCCGTCGGCGCAGGCGTTCCCGGCACAGGTCGTACGTCGCCGCGAGCACCGCGATCCGCAGCACCTCGTGCACCGCGTCCTCGGCGAACCACAGCACCGCGAGCCGAGGCCACCACCAGTCCCACGGGTGCGGACCGATGAGGTGGGTGAGGCCGATGAACGCCCACCCCATGGCCGCCTCGACGAGCACGTAGACGAGGCAGAAGGTGAGGAAGAGCAGAGGGCCCGCGGCGACCACCATGCGCAAGCCGTTGGCGAGCGGCGTCCACTTGTCGCGTGCCTCGCGGGTGAGGAGGTCCGAGAGCTGACGAACCCGATGGGGGAGACGGCGGAGCCGGGCCTCGACACCGCGCAGCCGACGCCCGGTGACCACCGTGTCCTCGCGGCTCATGTCCTCGCCGAACACCCCGGCGGCGATGACCAGCCAGACCAAGGGGAGGACCAACCCGTCCGCCACGTCGGCGCCGATCTGCTCGGTGAGCCAGGCCCAGGCGCTCGTCAGCCATGGCAGGGAGACGCCCGGCAGCCAGCCGTCCACCCACGCGACCGCCGAGGCGATCGCGTCGCGAACGGCCACGTAGGCCACCCGGCTGGTCAGCCAGCTCAGCGCCTGGCTGACCAAGGCCGACACCGACACGAGGCCGAAGAACATGTAGAGGGTCTCGAAGAACGCCACGCCGACGTTGAGAGCGGGCGTGACGGGGGTCTGCACCTCGACGACACGGACTCCAGCGGCGTGGTCTGTAAGCACGCGGTCGCCCGCACCCTCGTGGTCGCGGACGCGCTCCAAGCCGGCGCGCAGGACCCAGGCCGCGAGCGCCACGATCAGCGGCGCGCCCGTCATGTCCCGGAAGACGTCGAGGGTGTCGGCCGCGGTGAGGTCCTGGTTGATGACGTGGATGCCCCAGGTGCGCACCTCCTCGGCGAACAGCCCCCAGGCGCTGTACACCACGAGGAAGGGCAGGATCGTCTCCCCGATCGCGTCGACGATCCGCCGGGTGCGCGTCACCACGAGGACCGAAGGTTCGCCTCGCGTGTCCACGTTGACCAGCGCCGAGCGAGCGGCGTGGAACATCATGATCGTCGTCGAGAGCGTGACGAGGACCCCGATCGCGAGACCTCCGAAACCCAGCCACTGGTGGCGGTGGGCGAGCCACGCCGACGCGCGGAGCGCGAGGTCATGGAGCAGGTAGCCGAGGGTGCACCAGAACAGCAGCGGCGCCCACCTGCGGCGGAGCAGCCTGAGGACGCGGGCGAGGAGGACAGGTAGCGCCAGGCTCGCGAGTCGGGCGGCGGGCACCGCACGGATGGTACTGGCGCGGTTGCCGCGGTGGAGCGTCGAGCTCGTCTACGAATCGACGTCTACGAATCGCCCTAGACGAATCGACGCCTTAGACAAGTCGACGTCGCATACGAATCGACACGGCGTCGTCGCTGTCCGTGAGATCGGGGGTAACCCACGCGATGTCAAGCTCGCTTGACATCCGCGGTGATGTCAAGCATCCTTGACATCGTGCGGAACGACGTCAGGGAGCTGCGCGTCGCCAAAGGGCTCTCGCAGGCGGAGCTGGGCGAGTTCCTCGGGGTGTCGCGGCAGACCGTCAACGCGATCGAGACAGGTCGTTACAGTCCGTCACTGCCCCTGGCGATCAAGTTGGCCCGATTCTTCGGGCGGACCGTCGAGGAGGTTTTCCATGTCGACGACGACCAACCGTAGGCGGGCCGGTCGGCGGATCTCGATGCCGGCGGTGGTGCTGGCTCTGGTCATCGGAGTCGGCATGGGCGCCGCGGCCGCCACGAGCGGCCGGCCGGGACTCGGGCTCGTGATGTTCGGCATCATGGCGGGCGCCGCGCTGGTGGTGGTCCTCGGGTCACGCGTCAGCGACACCGTGGCGCTGCTCGGCGACGACATCCACGAGGAGCGCCACGTCCAGCTGCACCAGCGCGCGGCGGTGTACACGCTCAACATCCTCGCCCTCGTCATCCTGGGAGGGCTCATGGTCAACGTGGCGCGCGGCGGGGATGGCGGCCTGTGGGGCTTCCTCGGGGGCGTTGTGGGCCTCGTCTACCTGGGTTCGCTGCTCATCCTCAACCGCCGCTCCTAGCGCGGCGTCCTCGTTGCCGTCTCGACGGTCGGTGCCACCGCTCGCGCCGTGGTGCGCGCAGGCCACGAACAGGAAGGGATGCGCCGATGCTGGTCGGACAGTGGTGGCTCAAGTCGGTGCTCCTGGCCGTCCTCGGGCCGACGCTGCTGGCGATGGGTGTGTCCGCGACCGATGAGGTGCCCTCACGGGACGTCGAGCTCCGGTCGCCGGCCGCGACCGCGACGCCACCTGAGACGAGCCGGTGTCTCGTGCGCTGAGACGAGGAGGGGCGAACGGCCGATTCCGGATCCCATCGTGAGACGGCCGTCTCAATTCGTGGACCTCCACGTCGTCGTCGCCGTCCTGTCGGCTAGGCTCGCCTGCGCATGCCCACACCGGGCGTACCACAACACACGGACGGACTCATCCAGAGGGGCTGAGGGACCGGCCCGATGAAGCCCCGGCAACCGGCCGACCGCCGACGCGCGTCTCGCGTTCATCAGAGGCCCCGCGGCGGACACGGTGCCAATTCCGGCTCGCGTCACCCGCGCCAGACCCTGGCACGGACTCGACGTGAGAAAGATGAGGAAGGAAGCCTCTGAATGACGACGACCTACGCTGCCACCCGCGAGACGCACACCATTCGTCCGGGAGCCTTCGGTAACGCGACGGTTCTGCGCTGTCGAGAGTGTGGCGCGACCACGCCGCTGGGAGCCCACTACGCCTGTCCCGAATGCTTCGGCCCTCTCGAGGTCGGCTACGACTACCCGACGATCACCCGGGAGCAGATCGAGGCAGGACCCAAGAACATCTGGCGCTACCAGCCGCTCCTGCCCGTCCCCGCTGACGTCGCTTCGTTCCCCAACACCGAGCCTGGCTTCACCCGCCTGGTCCGCGCCGACCACCTGGCCGCAGAGCTCGGCTTGCGAACCCTGTGGATCAAAGACGACTCCGGCAACCCGACCCACTCCTTCAAGGACCGCGTGGTCGCGGTGGCCCTCACCGCCGCTCGCGAGCTGGGCTTCACGGTGCTGGCCTGCCCCTCCACCGGCAACCTCGCCAACGCCGTCGCCGCGGCCGCCGCGAGGGCCGGCATCCGCAGCGTCGTCTTCGTCCCGCACAACCTCGAGCAGCAGAAGATCCTCACCACCGCGGTCTACGGCGGCACCCTCGTCGCGGTGGAAGGCACCTACGACGACGTCAACCGGCTCGCCAGCGAGATCGCCGGCGAGCAGGAGAGCTGGGCTTTCGTCAACGTGAACGTCCGGCCCTACTACGCCGAGGGCTCGAAGACGCTGGCTTTCGAGATCGCCGAGCAGCTCGGCTGGCGCCTGCCCCAGCAGATCGTCGTGCCGGTCGCCTCGGGTGCCCAGCTCGTCAAGATCGACAAAGGTCTGCGCGAGCTCGTGGAGCTCGGCCTGGTGGAGGACACGCCGTACCGGATCTTCGGCGCCCAGGCGAGTGGTTGCGCGCCGGTGGCGCGAGCGTTCAAGGCCGGCCACGACGTGGTGGCGCCCGTCCGGCCGGACACGGTGGCGAAGTCGCTGGCGATCGGGAACCCCGCCGACGGTCCCTACGTGCTCGACGTCTGCCGGCGTACCGGCGGCAGCGTCGAGGACGTCAGCGACGACGAGGTGATCGAGGGCATCGCGCTGCTCGCCCGCACCGAGGGCATCTTCGGTGAGACGGCCGGTGGCGTCACGGTGGCCACGCTGAAGAAGCTGGTCGAGACCGGCCAGCTCGACCCGGACGCCGAGACCGTCATCATCAACTCCGGTGACGGCCTGAAGACGCTGGACGCGATCGCCGGCAAGGTCGGTCCGCAGGCGACGATCCGGCCTACCTACGACGCATTCATCGAGGCAGGACTGGCATGAGCGTGAAGGTTCGAATCCCGACGATCTTGCGCACCTACACTGGGGGCGCCTCGGAGGTCACCGCCGAGGGCGAGACGCTCGCCGAGGTGCTGGACTCGCTGGAGACCAAGTACCCCGGTATCCGCGCGCGGGTCCTCGACGAGAACGGCAAGCTGCGCCGGTTCGTCAACGTCTACGTCGGTGAGGAGGACGTCCGCTTCGCGTCCGGTCTGCAGACCCCGACGCCCGACGGCACCCAGGTGTCGGTGATCCCGGCCGTCGCGGGTGGCTGACCGCACTCCCGCCCTGCCCGACGCCGCGTACGTCGTCCACGAGGACCGAGAAGGGGGAGAGCGGGCGCGACGTCGCGGTGAGCGTTTCGCCACGGCCGGCGTCGAGATCAGCTTCCGGGCCGAGCCGGAGGGCCTCACCGTCGTCGTCGCCGCGCCTCCGCGACCCCACGGACACGACGGGCTGTCGCGAGTCGTCCTGCGGTGGCGGCACCGACTACCGTTGTCAACCCTGGTGCTCGGCGACGCGTGGGAGCGCTCCTACGGCGACCTGCAATGGCGTCACCTGCAGCCGGATCGCGTCCTGCCCTGGTCCTGGCTGGCGTACGACGAGGCGTCGGGGCACGCCACCGGCATGGGAGTGCGGGTCCGTCCGCGTGCGTTCTGCGCCTGGACCGTCGACGAGCGCGGCTGTTCGCTGTGGCTCGACCTCCGCAACGGCGGGGCGCCCGTGCGCCTGGGCGAACGCGTCCTGGACGCCGCGACCGTGGTCGCCGTCGACGGGCAACCGGGGGAGTCGCCCTACGCGCTCCAGCGGAGACTGACCGCCGCGATGTGCTCCGACCCGCTGCCGGTCCGCGAGCCGGTCGTCGGCGCCAACAACTGGTACTACGCCTACGGCGTGGGCTTCGGCCCCGAGCAGGTGCTCGCCGACACCGAGACCATCGTCGAGCTCGCTGACGGCCATCCGGTCAAGCCGTTCTCCGTCATCGACGCCGGGTGGAGCCCGGGTGGCACCTGTCCCGGCGGACCGTGGACCGCTGGCCTGCCAGGCACGTTCGACGACATGCCGGGTCTCGCCGCCGCGATCGCCGCGCGTGGCGCCCGGCCAGGGATCTGGATGCGGCCCGCGGCGCTGTCGTTCGTCGACGACCCGCGTCGGCTCCGACCGGGGCCGAGGCCAGCCAAGGAGCAGCCGTTAGACATCAGCCTGGCGGAGAACCTCCAGACCATCCGCGACGACGTGGCGCGGCTGGTCGGCTGGGGCTTCGAGCTGGTCAAGCACGACTTCTCGACGTTCGACGCCTTCGGCAGGTGGGGGCCCGCCATGGGCGTGGCGATGACGGAACCCGGCTGGCACTTCGCCGACCGGAGCCGCACCAACGCCGAGCTGCTGCTGGGGCTCTACGAGGCGATCCGCGACGGTGCCGGAGACGCCGTGCTCATCGGCTGTAACACCGTGGGCCACCTCGCCGCCGGCCTGGTGGAGGTCCAGCGAACCGGTGACGACACCTCCGGCCGCGACTGGGAGCGCACCCGGCGGATGGGCGTGAACACGCTCGCGTTCCGGCTCGCCCAGCATCGGACGTTCTTCGTCGTCGACCCCGACTGCGTGCCGTGCACGCTCCAGACGCCGTGGGAGCGCAACCGCCAGTTCCTCGACCTCGTCGCGCGCTCGGGCACCGCGCTGTTCGTGTCGGTGGACCCAGCGGCACGGAGTCCACGGGTCGACGCTGACCTCCGTGCCGCTCTCCGGCTGGCGCTCGACGGTGGTGAGCCCGGCGGCGTCGAGCCCTTGGACTGGCTCCACGCGACCACCCCGGCCCGGTGGCGCACCGGTACGACAGAACGCGAGTACGACTGGATCGAGCCGTCCGGGGCGTGGCTGCTGGCTCCCTGAGGGCATCGGCCTTCCTCTCGCGACCGCCCCGACTGCCGCGGGTCGTGTTCTCCTGGGACGGTCGGCCGACCCGAAATCGGCCAATCGCCCTGATCTGGTCCGAATCGAGGGCGAAGACCTCCCCAGCCGCGGCGGGTTCGGCTATGGTCGGCCTTGGTCGGCATGATCATGCGTTTGTCGCCTGACCGACAGCGGTAGGAACACGCGGATCGATCGCAACACCTCCCCTTGGGGACGGGTGCGGTAGGACGACCCAGGCCCGCGCCGGGCGGGTCTGTCACCCGAAAGGGGCCTTGAGGGAGAGGTCATGACGCAGGGCACTGTCAAGTGGTTCAACGCCGAGAAGGGCTACGGCTTCATCGCTGTCGAGGGCGGCAGCGACGTGTTCGTCCACTGGTCCAAGATCAAGATGGACGGCTACAAGACCCTCTCCGACGGCCAGCTCGTCGAGTTCGAGGCGGTGGAGGGACCCAAGGGTCTCGAGGCGCACGACGTGCGCCCGCTCTAGCTCGGCCTGGCGCGGGGCGTTCGGCGTCGTCTACTGACCGGCAACCGTGTCCGACTGGGGTCCGTACGAGGGTCACGTCTCGTGCGGACCCCAGTCCGTTCGTGGCCGCGCTCCCGCGCCCACGACCGTCGCGACGAGCCCGGTGAGCCAACTCACCGGGGAGGTGCCGTCGTGCGGTTCAAGCCGAAGCGGTCCGTTCCGCTCACCACGACGCAGGCGTGCCCGGGGAAGAGTGGTGGAGCGTCCTGGTCGAGCAGCGCGACGAACGGCACCGTGTAGCGCGCTGACAAGCCCATTCGGCGCTTCGACGAGGTGTTCTTGTGGGAATGGTGCAGGAGCCGTTCGTTGAAGAGGAAGAACTCCCCGGGGCGCAGGATCATGTCGACGGCGGCATCGGAGTTGACGTAGGCGGGATCGGCTTCCTCGCCGAACGCCATGTCGGCGCGCGCTGGCACGTGCGGCACCACCGCGCGATGGGAGCCGGGGATGACCTGGACACAGGAGTTCTCCGTGGTGACCTCGTCGATCGCCATCCAGATCGAGATGTTCAGCGGCGGCTCGATGGGCCAGAAGTTGACGTCCTGGTGTCAAGGAAGGCTCTTCTTCTCGAAGACCGATCCGTGGAGCAACTCTGACTTGCCGACGCTGTTCTCCCATGGTGTGTCACGGGTCGGTTGGGAAGGAGTGCAGGTCGTCTTCGAGCGAACCCGTATTACCGAAAGACTGATCCGGACGGTCGACAGCTGCCGTGCATCGACCGGGTCGTCTACACCGTCAACCCCGATCTCGTGGTCATCCTCACCCAGGTCATGTCCGGTGAGACGACTTCCAGCTTCGTCCCAGCAACACGTTGCAGAACAAGCCGGTGCTCGCGCGACGACAGGACGAGGGCGACCTCAGGTTCGCGAAGGCTACGCCTTCCAACATGAACACGATGGTCTTGTCGCTAAACCTGACGCACCGGGACCCGGTGCCGCGGCAGATCATTCGCAGCAAGGACTTTCGGGTTGGCCTGTCACACGCGATCAACCGGCAGGAGATCAGTGATGTCGCGTATCAACGGCGGGGTGAGCCGTGCCAGCACGCCCTTCCGGCTTCGCCCCGACGGCAAGAGGCTGAGCTTCACCAGCGATCCTGGGGAAGCGGGAGTACCGAGGGTTCGCGGGTGACGACACGCTGACCCAGCATGACGTGCTCGGTCGGACGTTCTTCCCCGACCGGATCGGGCTCGGCGGTGGGTCGATCGACCCGGCTCGGCATGGTCCTGTCGGCCGACCCCGAGCTCGGTCTTGTGACGTTCCTCGTCGACGCTGGCGGACGCGGAGATGGTCCTCGACGTGCACCGGGCGGTGCGACCAAACGTACCAAGTGGTACAGCGCGGCGGTTCGTCACCGCCACGGCTGCCGGGAGCGGGGCGCCGCTCGGGTGGCTCACCGCGGTTGCCAGCCACAACCTGCCGGGGTCCTGGAAGCGGGCCAGACCCATGTGCGACGAGTGCCTGACCGGTCACGTCGAGCTGTGGGGGTGGCGGTCGACGCTGCTCGGGCGTGAGCTCCCGTCAGCTTGCACTCTCCCCAGTCGAGTGCTAAACACGTCCTTAGCACTCGAAGGTCGCGAGTGACAGTGCGCTGCAGGTTGGTTCGACGAGGCCCCCGATGTGGTGGGGGCCGTCCGTCGCGGGCGTCGGGCCGGCCACACGACATCCACCCGACTTGGGGGAGGATCCAGCTAGATGCCCAAGATCATCTCGTTCAACGAGGATGCCCGGCGCGGCCTCGAGCGGGGTATGAACGCCCTCGCCGACGCCGTGAAGGTGACTCTTGGTCCCAAGGGTCGCAACGTCGTCCTCGAGAAGAAGTGGGGGGCGCCGACGATCACCAACGACGGTGTCTCCATCGCCAAGGAGATCGAGCTCGAGGACCCGTGGGAGAAGATCGGGGCCGAGCTCGTCAAGGAAGTCGCCAAGAAGACGGACGACGTGGCCGGTGACGGCACCACCACCGCGACCGTGCTCGCGCAGGCGCTGGTCCGCGAGGGCCTGCGCAACGTCGCGGCCGGGGCCAACCCGATGGGCCTGAAGCGCGGTATCGACACCGCCGTGGAGCGAGTGGCCGAGCAGCTCGCGCAGGCCGCCAAGGACGTCGAGACCAAGGAGCAGATCGCGTCGGTCGCGGCGATCTCCGCGGGTGGCGACACCAGCGTCGGCGAGATCATCGCCGAGGCGATGGACAAGGTCGGCAAGGAAGGCGTCATCACCGTCGAGGAGAGCAACACCTTCGGTCTGGAGCTCGAGCTCACCGAGGGTATGCGCTTCGACAAGGGCTACATCTCGGCCTACTTCGCTACCGACATGGAGCGGATGGAGGCCGTCCTCGAGGACCCGTTCATCCTCGTCGCCAACCAGAAGATCTCGGCGGTCAAGGACCTCCTGCCGATCCTCGAGAAGGTCATGCAGGCCGGCAAGCCGCTGCTGATCATCGCCGAGGACGTCGAGGGTGAGGCGCTCGCCACCCTGGTCGTCAACAAGGTGCGCGGCACGTTCAAGTCGGTGGCCGTGAAGGCGCCGGGCTTCGGTGACCGCCGCAAGGCGATGCTCGGTGACATCGCCATCCTCACCGGTGGCCAGGTCATCTCCGAGGAGATCGGCCTCAAGCTCGAGAACGCCACCCTCGACCTGCTCGGCAAGGCCCGCAAGGTCGTCGTCACCAAGGACGAGACCACGATCATCGAGGGCGCTGGCGACCCCGAGCAGATCCAGGGCCGGGTCAACCAGATCCGGGCGGAGATCGAGCGCAGCGACTCCGACTACGACCGCGAGAAGCTGCAGGAGCGTCTGGCCAAGCTCGCCGGTGGTGTCGCGGTCATCAAGGTCGGCGCGGCCACCGAGGTCGAGCTGAAGGAGCGCAAGCACCGCATCGAGGACTCCGTCCGCGCGGCGAAGGCCTCGGTCGAGGAGGGTGTCGTCCCCGGTGGTGGCGTCGCCCTCGTCCAGGCCGGCGCGAAGGCGTTCGACAAGCTCGAGCTGGAGGGCGACGAGCAGACCGGCGCCAACATCGTCAAGGTGGCGCTGGAGGCCCCGCTCAAGCAGATCGCGATCAACGCCGGTCTGGAGGGCGGAGTCGTCGCCGAGAAGGTCCGCAACCTGCCGGAGGGCCACGGCCTCAACGCCGCGACCGGCGAGTACGGCGACATGATCAAGGCGGGCATCATCGACCCGGCGAAGGTGGTGCGTTCCGCGCTGCAGAACGCCGCGTCGATCGCCGGCCTGTTCCTCACCACCGAGGCTGTCGTCGCCGACAAGCCGGAGAAGGAGAAGGCTCCGGCCGGTGGCGGCATGGACGGTGGCATGGACTTCTGAGTCTCGACTCACAGCCAGTCCACGAGGGGCGGTCCTGGGCATCCAGGACCGCCCTTTCGTCTGTCCGTGCTCGTTCGTCTGTCCGTGCTCGCGGCGGCTGCCTGCGGGATGATGAGCGTTCATGGACGACTACCTGCGCCGCGCGAAAGAGCTCCTCGCCGCCCACCCGCTGGTCGACGGGCACAACGATCTGCCGATCGCGATGCGCCACCACGCCGGCTATGACTTCGACCGGCTCGACATCGCCCAGCCAGCGCCGGCGTTGCAGACCGACATCCCCCGGTTGCGGGCGGGAGGTCTCGGTGCGCAGATCTGGTCCGTCTACGTGCCGTGCCGACTCACCGGCGACAACGCGGTGTCCGCGACCCTGGAGCAGATCGACGCGGTGCACGCGATGGTGCGCCGCTACCCCGACACGTTCGGACTCGCCACCACGGCGGACGAGATCGAGCGGGTCTTCGCGTCCGGGCGGATCGCCTCCCTGCTGGGAATGGAGGGCGGCCACTCCATCAACTGCTCCCTGGGGACGCTGCGGATGATGTACGCCCTGGGCGTCCGCTCCATGGCGTTGACGCACAACGACAACGTGCCGTGGGCCGACTCGGCCACCGACGAGCCGCGCCACCCGGGCCGTGGCCTCTCGCGCTTCGGCGAGGAGGTCGTCCGGGAAATGAACCGCCTCGGCATGCTGGTGGACCTCTCGCACGTGTCGGCGGACACGATGCGAACGGCGCTCCGGGTGTCCGAGGCGCCGGTGATCTTCTCCCACTCCTCGGCGCGCGCGGTGTGTGACGTGCCGCGGAACGTGCCGGACGACGTCTTGGCCGCGCTGCCGGACAACGGCGGCGTGTGCATGGTGACGTTCGTGCCCGAGTTCGTGTCGCCGGCCTGCGCGCGCTGGCGTGCGGAGGCTGCCGAGGCCGCCGCCGCACAGGGGGTCAAGCACACCGACCTCCAGGCGTTCGAGCAGTTCACCAAGGTCTGGCGGCGCGACCACCCCAAGCCGGCCGCGACGATCGGGGACGTCGTCGCGCACATCGAGCACGTCCGCGAGGTCGCCGGCATCGACCACGTGGGGTTGGGCGGCGACTACGACGGGACCGACACCTTCCCGGTCGGCATGGAGGACGTCTCCGGCTACCCGCGGCTGTTCGCGGCGCTGCTGGAGCGCGGATGGTCGGAGAAGGATCTCGTCCGACTGGCGGGCGCCAACGTCATCCGCGTGCTGCGTGACGCCGAAGCGGTGGCCCGCGACCTGCAGGCTCGCCGACCCGCGTCGCTCGCGACCTACGCGGACCTCGACGGAGACCGCGCCCCCGGCCCCAGCACGGGCTGAGTGTCCACAGCCCGAACGCGGGACCCTTCACGACCGTGCATGACTCTGTATCGTCTGTGACATCGCCCGCGTGACCGAAGGGATGTCCGAATGTCGTCAGGGCTCGATCGACTGCTCGAGGAAGCGGAACGCACGATCGAACGCAGCAAGGAGCTGGAAGAACAGCTGTCCTCGCTGGAGGCGGAAGCGTCGGCGGCCGATGGGCGGGTTTCGGTCGTCGTCGGGTCCGGAGGAAAGGTGAAGAGCCTCACGATCGACCCTCGAGCCCTACGGCTCGGAAGCGAGGAACTCGCGGAGGCGATCCTCACCGCCATCAACGACGCTCAGGAGGCACTTGTCCAGAGGAGCCAGGAAGCTATCGGTGAGTTCTGGGGCCCTGACAGTGTGCTCGGTCAGCTGGCTCGGGGCGGCTCCATCGACCCCTACGAGTTCTTCGCCAGCCAAGGCGTCAATGTCCCGTCGCGGCTGCGTGACCTGGGGCGGTGACCGACGATGGGGGATAAGAAGGTTCACCCTGATGCCATCAAGAAGCTGGCGGATGCCTTCACGAAGGAAGACGGCCCGATCGTGCTGCTCCGTGGCGCCAAACGGGCCTTGGACGAGGCCGAGCTCGGCACCTTGGATATGGGTTTGGTGGGCATTGGTGCGCGGAACCAGCACGAGGAGGCCAGGAAGACCCACGTCGAGAACCTGACGAAGGGCATCGAAGGATTCGAGGCCTTGGGCAACAAGCTGAAAATCGTCGCGAGGAACTGGGAGAACTCCGACAAGCCCTGGGTGGTGAGGGAGTAGACAGGTTAGGAGTAGGACGTGGCCGTACCCGAGCTTCCCCCAGCCCTTACCCGAGGCGCGGTCATCTTAGGGGAGACCGGCACTGTCGCACCCAAGATGACGACGGCGCAGGCCCTGCTCAATGCTGGGAAGGCCAACTGGGCGTGGATCGCCTTCGGCATCGCAGCGAGTCTTTTCCTCTTCTATCTCACCGATGTCGACGAGGAGAAGCTGCAGGAGGCCGCCGGTAAGTGGGGCGCGGCCGGCAAGGCCCTGTCCGAAGACTTTCCCAAGCAGGTTGAGGAGGCGATCAAGAACGCCCTTGGGAAGGACGGCGAGAAGTGGGGGCCTCCGGAAGAGCTCGCTGACAGAGAGGCCTTCGACACATTCATCCAGAAGTTCCTCGCTGAGGCGAAGGCCGTCGGTCAAGCCTGCGACACCAACAGCGACGCGGTCAAAGAAGCCATCAACCAGATGAACGAGCTCGCCGATCAACTGCTCCAGGCAGTGATCGTGGGTGTCGGGGCAGCGTTGGTTCTCGTGCCGTTGCTCAATTCGGTGTTGGGTTCTGCCCAGGCGGCCGCTGCGTCGGTGGCCGTGGGTGCAGGGCTGGTCGCCGTCGTGGCTTTCATGTTCCAACAGCTGCAGCCGGTGTTGGAGGCGGTGTCGTCGCTCATCTTCGGGACCCAGAAGGTGGCCTTCTCGTCTGACTCCACCAACGTCTACGGCGGTGAGAGGGAGATCGACTTCGAGGACATCACGATCGAGTTTCCCGAGGACATTTACTAGTAGGTAGACGCGATTCACTTGGACGGGCGGTCACGATGTCCCGAGCTGGTTCGCTCGCTGGTTACCTTGTCATCGTGCTCTGCGTCGCCGTGGTCGTCGGCTGCTGTCTTCGTCTGATGCGCTCGGCGGCGCGCCAGCGAGAGGAGACGGATGTCGGTCGGCTGCGGCAAGCTTGGCAAAGAGACGTCTACACGTTCCCGGTCCAGCTCGGGGCAACGCTCCTGGGTGCCTGGGTGTCCACGAAGGTGGTGTCCGGGGACTTTCTCGGACCTACCATCTTCTTCGCGTTGCTCCAGCTCTCGGCGTTGCTCGTCTGGGTCGAGACGCACGTGAAGGTTGTCGTCGAGCCGAGGCTGCAGGCCGCCAAGGGTCCGCGGCCCAGTGGTGGTGGGACGGCGCCTGGTAACCAGGGTCACGGGGTGTGAGAGGGCGGCTCCGCGCGCCTTGTCTGGGCGGGCCTGGTGGGAACCGGCGTCGGAGGCTTACAGCTCACCCAGAGGTGCGACGACGGTGCCGGACCGCTCGCACACCCAGTGCGGGTCGGGCCCCAGCTCGGGCGTGATCCGCAGCTCGTGCGGCTCGGCGTTCTCGCACACCCGGCACAGCGGCCAGCGACCCACGGTGTCGAGCATGGCGTCCTGGACGTCCTGGGCGACCTGCCCGGCCACGTACTCGGCACCCTCCGGCCACTGCGACAGCCACCAGCGCCGCTCGGCGAGCGCGTCCTCCAAGATCGAGACGCAGCGGGCGTCCGCACGCCCCTCCTTCTCCAGGTCGTGCAGCACCTGAGCGCGAACTCTCATGAGCGGGTCGTCCACCGTCACGAGGACGATCCTGGCAGGCTTGCGTCATGGCATCTCAGGGCACCCACGTCGGCGAGACGACGCCGCGTCGCACCCGGCCGCTGCTCGAGGTGATCGCGCTCGGGCCGGAGGATGCGGAGGCGGCGGACGAGGGAGGCGCCGACCGCATCGAGCTCGTGACGGCCATGGAGGCGGACGGGTTGTCCCCCGACCCCTCGGTGGTGGCCGCGATCCGGCGCCGAACCCCGATTCCGATCCGGGTGATGCTGCGCGCCAACGAGGGCTTCACCACTACCCCGTCCGAGCTGACGCGGCTGCGCGGGTTGGCGAGCGAGTACGCCGAGGCGGGGGCCGACGGCTTCGTGCTCGGCTTCCTCACGCCCACCCTCGAGATCGATGGCGCGGCCACCCTGGCGCTGGTGGAGGGACTCGCCGGGGCGCCGTGGACCTTCCACCGTGCGATCGACCACGCGCTCGACACGGACGCCGCCTGGCGCGCTGTGACGTCCCTGCCCGGACTGACAGAGGTTCTCACCGCCGGGTCGGCCCGCGGAGTCGACGCGGGGATGGACGAGCTGGTCGCCCGAGCGAAGACTGACCCGATGGTCGCCGACCGGATCATGGCCGGCGGCGGACTGCGCGCCGAGCACGTGCCGTGGCTCGCCCACGCCGGCATTCGGGCCTTCCACGTCGGAACCGCCGTCCGGCCGGGCGGCTCGTGGGAGGCGTCCGTCGACCCCGGCTACGTCCGCGCCTGGCGCACCCTCGTGGACGACGAGGTGGCGCGGGCCATCGACCTCGCCTCGTCCCGGTGAGCTCGTCGACGGCGGCGGAGGGGCCGGGATGAGCATCCTGGTGGACCCGCCGATGTGGACGGCGTACGGCCGTCGCTGGTCGCACCTGGTGAGCGACACGTCGTTCGAGGAGCTGCACGCGTTCGCCGAGCGTCTCGGGCTGCCCGCGCGGGGCTTCCACCGCGACCACTACGACCTGCCCGAGGAGCTGTACGCCCGGGCGGTCGCGGCGGGAGCGACACCGGTCTCCAGCCGTGAGCTGGTGGCGCGCATCCTGGCCGCCGGGTTGCGACGCCGAAGGACGCCGACCGATCGCTAGCGACCCTCGAACGGAGCACGACACCGCTCGGCGAAGACGACAGCCTCACCGCTGCTCGTCGTCCGGCGCTCGTCGCGCGCACACCGGCTCGGCGCCGCGACGTCGATCCGGCGAAGCAGGTCCTCGTCCTCGCCGGCCGCGCGCAGTCGGTCGGCCGCGACCGCCGGGTCCAGTAACCACGGCGCACCCGCCTCGGCGGGGTCGAGGTAATGCGCCTCACTGCAGGCGAGCGCCTCGCCGTCTGCGGTAGGTGCGGTGGGGGGCGTGCTGAGCGATCGCCGAACCCGCGCCGCGAAGAGGGACGGCCAGGGCACCAGGCCCTGGCCGTCGGCGGAGGTCGATGTCCTCAGTCGAGCGGTCGGTAGTTCACCCCGAGGGCGTCCAGGCGCGCGAGGTGCGGACGTAGCCGCTCGTTGAGGAACACGGCGTAGTCGTCGATGCCTTGGCTCTCGTCCCGCCAGACCGTCTCGGCGAACGCGCACAGCCGCGGGAAGAGCATGTACTGCGCGTGCTCCACCGTGGGGACGTACTCGGTCCACAGCTGGCACTGGGCGCCCAGCACGTGCTTGGCGGCGTCGGCGTCGAGCGCGGCGGGGACCGGTCGGTAGCCGTACACCTTCTCCAGCGGAGTGAACCCACCGATGGCCAGCGGCTCCGCCTCGTGGTCCTCGCTCTGGTAGTAGTCGAAGTACAGGTGGGTCCGTGTCGCCATGATGACGTCGAGGCCCGCCTGGGCGGCTTGGATCCCGCCTTCCTCGCCGCGCCATGACATGACGACGACGTCGTCGGGCAGCTTGGCCGGACCGCCGCCCTCGAGCACCTCGTCCCAGCCCACGAAGCGACGGCCGTGCTCGGCGAGGTACGTCGCCATCTGCGCGGTGAACCACGCCTGGAGCTCGTTCTCGTCGGCCAGACCGAGCTCCCGGATGCGCCGCTGCGCGGAAGGGCTGACCTTCCACTCCGCCTTGGGGACCTCGTCGCCGCCGCAGTGGATGAGCTGGCTCGGGAAGAGCCGCATCACCTCGGCCAGGACGTCGCGGCAGAAGTCGAGGGTGGAGTCCTCGACGTTGAGGATCTGCTCGCTGATGCCCCACCGCGTCCAGACCTTGGCCGGCTTGAGGCCGTTGCCCAGCTCGGGATAGGCGGCGATCGCCGCGAGCATGTGGCCCGGCATGTCGATCTCGGGCATGACGGTGACGAACCGCTCCGCGGCGTACGCGACGATCTCGCGGATGTCGTCCTGGGTGTAGAAGCCGCCGTGGGGCGTGCCGTCGAAGGTGTACTCGCTCTCCGGTCGGTGCGCGTGGCCGACCAGCGTCTCCGGACGCCAGGCGCCGACCTCGGTGAGTCGCGGGTACTTCGGGATCTCGATCCGCCACCCCTGGTCCTCGGTGAGGTGGAGGTGAAGGACGTTGAGCTTGTGCAGGGCCAGCAGGTCGATGAGCTGGAGCACGAACTCCTTGGGCATGAAGTGCCGGGCGACGTCGAGCATCGTGCCCCGCCACCGGAACGTCGGCCGGTCGGTCACGCGGACCGCTGGCACCTCGAAGGTGCGATCGCCTTGGGGGCGGTCGGCGGGCTTGAACGTCTCGGCGGGCAGGAGCTGGCGCAACGACTGGACGCCGTAGAAGGCACCGGCCGCGTCGCCACCGACGATCTCGATGCCCTCTGGGGTGACGGTCAGCGAGTAGGCCTCGGGTCCGAATCTCTCCGCGTCGACCGTGATGGTGATGGCGGCGGGCTCCCCGTCCACGGCGCGCGCGATGGTTCCCCCCGTGATGGGCTCGAGCGCTCGCCGCAGCGCCGCGACGGCGGGCCCCGCGGCCTCGTCAGCGCGGACTCGGGCGCTGCTGGTCAATGTGAAGGCGCCATCGAGGCGCGTCAGCTGGTGCGGCTTCGGCAGAATCACGATCCGCCAGCCTAGTGCCCGATCGTGTTCGGCAACAGACTGTTTGGCTCACATTCGCGCAGACTGGTCAAGGATCAGCGTCGGAGGAGGGCCAGCTCCGCGGTGAGGTTGCGCCGGGCGCGCTCCTCCCAGTGCTCGCGCCCATAGCGAGTCGTGTAGAGCCGCTCACGCGACAGCAGCCGATCGAGGATCGCCGAACGTCCCGCGCGGAACGCCGGGTCGTCGAGGTGGGCGTACTCGGCGCGGACTCCGGCGACGTACTCGCCGTACCGCACCGGCGAAGCGGCCAGGATCGCCAGGTCGGCGTCACACAGCACGCCGCCGTCGACGTCGCGTGGGTCGGGGGCGTGGTGGACGGTGAGCCGGACCAAGCGGGCGACCTCGGCTCGCCGGCCGCTGACGCTGGTTCCGTGCAGCAGCTCGTCCGCGAGTCGAGCGGACGCCTCCTCGTTGTCGGAGCGGCGCGGATCGTAGATGGCGTCGTGGAACCAACCAGCCAAGCGGACGGCGGTCACGTCGTCTGCCTCCGCCGCCAGCAGGTCGATCGCCTCGAGGACCTCGGCGAGGTGTCGCTGGTCGTGGTAGTGGCGGGTCGGCTCGACGTATCGCGCGAGCAGGTCGTCGGCGACGCCTGGAGCGTCGGGCACCAGCGCGGTCCAGCGGGAGCGGAGGTCGTCCACGCGTGGCGGCGGCAGAAAGGGCGGCTGCGGCATCGAGGGTGTGGGGGCATCGAGGGTGGTGGGGCGTCGCTGACAGCTCTTACCCGCGCAGGCCATGCCGGGAGCAGGTCTCACCCGAGCAGGGGGAACCGGTTCGCGACGGCGCCGAGGCCACGCGCCTCGGCGGGGGTGAGTGGCAACCGTCCGGTGCCCTTCAGCAACCACGTCAGGTCGTCCCAGGCGGGACGCACGTCCACGTCGCCGAGGAGGGCGTCGAGGACGTCGACCGTGAGTTCGATGGGGCCCGGCCGGGGTTGGGGGCGCCCGGGGAGTTCCAGGAGCATGTCGAGGTGGTGGACGGTCGCCTCGACCGCGAGCGTGGCGAGGAAGTCCGTCACCGTGAGCGAGTAGCCCTGGGTGGCGACGTGGTCGGAGCCTGGCATGACCGAGGCGAACCGCAGCACCGCTTGCGCGGTCTCATGCCACTGGGCGGCCAGCGCCCGAGGGTCCGCGTAGGCCGACGCTCCGATCCGGACGAAGCGCGCGTGGGCCGCGGCCGCCGCCTCCGACCGGTGGTTCGCCCAGTCCCGCCAGTACGAGATGTAGTCGGCCGTCGGTGGGGTCGACGCCGGCGTGCCGAAGGTGACGAGCGCCCGCTGCGCGTCGAGCAGGACGTGGAACAACACGTCACCCACGGTCCAACCGGCGCACCGGCTTGCGCGGGGAAAGTCGGTCTCGTCGAGAGTGCTGACCAGCCGGGACAGCTCGGTGTAGGCGTCGACGAGGGCGGTGCAGGCGACCCGGTGGTGCAGCTTCCCCATGGCCCCACGCATACCAGAACAACCTCATTCCAGGCGAATCGGAAACCACCGGCCGCTCGCCGCCTGCGGCAGTGGTCGCCGCTCGCGCCGTGGGAGGGCGTCGCGAGATCGAGTCGCGTGAGGCGGGACTGGGAGGCGATTCTCACCGAGCCCCATGCATGGTCGGGTGGGGTCCGGTCATCTATACATCGCGGTGTTCGCGGCGTCGGCGGTGGTTGGGCGGGGCTTGACCGGTTCGAACAGAGCGGATCTGACACGGAACCGATCGACGGCATGGCCGGTCGTCCCGACGCAGCGCTGACACGCGAGGGAGACCGCCGCGGCGCGGGGGCGCGTCGTGCCACCGACACGTCGGACGGTGTGACGTGGACACAACGAAAGGTCCTGGACGGAGACGGCCAGGAACGAGGATCGGCGTTCTCGTGCTGACCGGACTGGTCGTGGCCACGCCACTCGTGACCGTGGCCGTCGAGCCCGTCGGACAAGCATCGACGGTGACGCTCACCACGGTGGCGAAAGGTGACCCGCGAAGTCTCGGCCCGCCGTCGGGCGCCGGCCCGACCTCGGGGCAGACGGTCACCTATCGCGGACTGCGGCTCGAGGTGCCGAAGCACTGGGCGGTGCACGACCTCACAAAGAACCCCGAGACCTGTGTCCGGTACGACAAGCCCGCGGTCTACCTGGGCCCACCCGGCGAGGAGCAACGCTGCCCGGCCCGTGCGGTCGGACGGGCCGAGGTCCTTCACCTGCGACCGGCCGAACCGGACCTGGTGGCCCGGCCGGCGGCTCTCGGCAGCGGCGACCTCTCCGTCGTCACGGCGGCTCGTACCGTCGACGACGCGAGCCAGGAGCTCACCTTCGCGCTGCGCGGCACCGGCGTCGCCGTGACAGCGGCGTACGCCGATCAACCCGAGCTTCTCGACGACATCCTGGCCACGGCGCGGTACGACGGGCCGGTTCGACCCACACCGTTCGCGACGCGGTACCCCGCACAGCCCGCGCAGGCGGGGTTCGCGCCACTGACGTCCCCGGAGTCACCGGGCGCGGGCGGACCAGACGTCGTCGTGCCCGAAAGTGCGGCTGAGCGGGTGCTACCCAAGGAGGGGGCGCCCGGGACGGAGGACCCTGACGTCGCCACCACCCTGACCACCCCACCGCGCATCGCGACCGGTGGCGCGACGGCCCGGGTGCGCGGGAGCGGATTCGACACCTGCGCCGCGCCGTCCACGTCCACCATGCGGGCGTGGCTGGAGTCACCGCACCGTACCGTCGGCATCTACATCGGCGGGGTCAACCGGGCCTGCCCCGATGGCAACCTCTCCGCCGCGTGGGTGCGCTCGGTCTCCGGTATGGGCTGGCGGCTGCTGCCGATCTACGTCGGCCGCCAGGCGCCCTGCGCGGTGCAGGGCAACCTCGGCCGGATCAGACCGCGCGAGGTCGCGCAGCAGGGGAAGGCCGCGGCCGTCGACGCCATGCGGCGGGCGCAGCGGTTCGGTCTGTACGGCGGCACCGCGATCTACTTCGACATGGAGGCGTACGACCCGAACGACGCGAACTGCCGCGCCATCGTCCTCACGTTCCTCAGCGCCTGGACGAGACGGCTGCACCAGGGGGGCTACCTGTCCGGTGTCTACTCCAGCGCCGCCTCGGGGATCCGCCACCTGTCGGGCGTCTACACGTCCCGGTCCTACGTCCAGCCGGACGCGATCTGGATCGCCCGGTGGGACGGCAAGGCGTCGGTCTGGGGCGAGCGGTACGTGCCGAACAACCGGTGGGGCACCCACCAGCGGATCAAGCAGTACCGTGGGCCGCACACCGAGCGCTGGGGCGGCCGCACGATCGAGATCGACAGCAACGTGGTCGACGCGCCGCTCAGCCTGGTTCGGTACAGGTTCAAGGTGACCGCCCGTAGTGGGCTCCGGGCGCGGACCGGACCCGGGACCGGCTACCCAACCGCCCGGGTCTGGCCGAACGGCGCGACCTTGAACGTCGTCTGCCACGCGACCGGAAGCCAGGTCGGCTCGACACGACGGTGGTACAAGCTCCTGGACGGCACGTACGTCAGCGCTCGCTACGTCACCACACCCGACCGGCTGGCGGCGGTTCCCACGTGCCGGTACCCCTACGCGGTCTGGGTCGACGCCCTGCGGGTGCGCGCCGGGCCGAGCACCTCGCACCGGCAGTTGGGCGCCATCGCCTACGGCGGCCTGGCCTACGTGGTGTGCCAGGCGCCGGGCGCCTCAGCCGGTGGCAACAGGGTGTGGAGCCGGATCGACACCAATGGCTGGGTCGCCGACTGGTACATCCACACACCAGGTCGGCCGGGTTACACCAAACCGATCCCACGCTGTCCGTGACGGCGGTGTCGTTCCCCTGGCTGGCCGCCCCTGGAGCGGACGTCGGTCGGGTCCTCACGGACCTCCGGCCGGCGGTTCAGATCGGCAGCTCGCCGGACAGCACGTCGTCGGCGTCGACGATGCGGTACGCGTATCCCTGCTCGGCCAGGAACCGCTGTCGGTGCGCGGCGAAGTCCTGGTCGACGGTGTCACGCGCCACGACGGCGTAGAACCGCGCGGCCCGGCCATCGCGCTTCGGCCTCAGCAGCCGGCCGAGCCGCTGCGCCTCCTCTTGGCGCGAGCCGAAGGTGCCCGACACCTGGATGGCGACCGCGGCCTCCGGCAGGTCCACCGAGAAGTTCGCGACCTTCGAGACGACGAGCAGGTCGATCTCCCCGCTGCGGAACGCCTCGAACAGGCGCTGCCGCTCCCGCACGGTCGTCTCGCCCTTGATGATCGGGGCGTCGAGACGCGCGGCGAGGTCGTCGAGCTGCTCGATGTACTGCCCGATGATGAGCGTGGGCTCGCCACGGTGTCGCTCGGCGAGGCGGCACACGACCCGCGCCTTGGTCTCGGTCGTGGACGCCAGTCGGTAGCGGTCCTCACTCTCGGCGGTGGCGTAGGCGAGGCGCTCGGCGTCGGTCAGCGTGACGCGCACCTCGACGCAGTCCGCCGGGGCGATCCACCCTTGGGCCTCGATGTCCTTCCACGGCGCGTCGTAGCGCTTGGGTCCGATGAGGCTGAAGACGTCTCCTTCCCGACCGTCCTCGCGGATCAACGTGGCCGTCAACCCCAGCCTGCGTCGGGCCTGCAGCTCGGCGGTCATCCGGAAGATGGGCGCCGGAAGCAGGTGCACCTCGTCGTAGATCACCAGGCCCCAGTCGCGGGCGCCGAACAGCTCCAGGTGGGTGTAGGCGCCCTTGCGGCGGGTGGTCATGACTTGGTAGGTCGCGATCGTGACGGGCCGGATCTCCTTGCGCGAGCCGGAGTACTCCCCGATCTCGTCCTCGGTCAGGGTGGTTCGCCGGACCAGCTCGTCCTTCCACTGCCGGGCCGAGACCGTGTTGGTGACCAGGATGAGCGTCGTCGCCTTCGCGTGCGCCATCGCGGCCGCGCCGACCAGAGTCTTGCCGGCGCCGCAGGGCAGGACGACGACGCCGGAACCGCCGTGCCAGAACGCCTCCGCGGCTTGCACCTGGTAGGGGCGGAGCGACCATCCTTCCTGCACGAGGTCGATGGGATGGGCTTCGCCGTCGACGTACCCGGCGACATCCTCGGCTGGCCAGCCGAGCTTGAGCAAGGCTTGCTTGACGCGACCGCGTTCGGATGGGTGAACGAGCACGGTGCTGGCGTCGATCCGCTTGCCCAGCATGGGCTTGAGCTTGGCGCTGCGCAGCACCTCTTCCAAGACCGGCTGCTCGGTGCTCACCAGCACCAGTCCATGCGTGGGGTGGTTCTCCAGCCGGAGTCGCCCGTACCGGGCCATCGTCTCGGCGATGTCGATGAGGAGTGCGTGAGGGACGGCGAACCGGCTGTAGCGCAGGAGTGCGTCGACGACCTGTTCGGCGTCGTGCCCGGCGGCGCGGGCGTTCCACAGGCCGAGTGGGGTCAGTCGGTACGTGTGGATGTGCTCAGGAGCGCGCTCGAGCTCAGCGAACGGCGCGATCGCCTTGCGCGCCTCGTCGGCCAGGGGGTGGCTGACGTCGAGAAGCAAGGTCTTGTCGGACTGGACGATGAGCGGGCCGTCGTTCACGCGACACTCCAGGAAGGTCTCGGGGACTCCAGTGTCCAACTACGCGACCCTCTGCGGTGTTCCGGCTCCGGCGCGTCGAGGAGCCGGACCCTGGCCGCGGCCGTTCGCCGCCGGACCGGCGACGGCGGCCGAGACGAGTTCTGGTCGCCGAGGGTACGTTCGGCGTCGCGAAGCGTGGTGACTCCGGCAACTGGGGCGAGCTTCGCATGGAGAGCGGGGCGCGGTAGCGTTCAGGTATGCGGGCACGCGACCTCGTCGAGGAGTACCCCTCCGTCAGCGTTGAGTCCGATGGTCTCGAGGCGGCCCAGCTCCTCGCCCAGCACCGTCTCCCCGGCCTCGTCGTCACCGCCGAGGACGGCCATCCCGTCGCCATCCTGCCCACATCCCAGGTGGTGCGCTCCGTCGTGCCCCAGTACGTCCAGCAGGACCCGGTGCTGGCTGGCGTGCTGGACGAGAAGGCCTCCGACCAGATCGTCCACCAGCTCAACCGGCTCAAGGTACGCGACATGCTGCCGCAGCCACCCATGGAGGTCGCGGTCGTCGACGCGAACGACACCGCGCTCGAAGTCGCCGCGGTCATGGCCCGGCTGCGGTGCCCGCTCGTCGCGGTTGTCGAGAACGGGCGCTTGACCGGCGTCGTCACCGCCTCCCGATTGCTGGAGTACGCCTTGAACGACTCGTCGGCGACCTGAGGGCGTACGCTTCGCTCGCGCCCGGTACGAGCACTGCCGCGATCAGGCCGACCGCGGCGAACGCCGAGGAGCCGCAGGACGGCACGGGCACTGAACCGACAGGCGAACCATGGCGGGACTGTGCCCGAGGAAGGGACCCGCAGGAGCTGGGCCCACAGGAATGGGTCCGCAGGAAAGGACGAGCCGGTGAGCGACCACGCGGATGGCGGGACGGAGGAACGCCCGAGGTACACGGGGGTGATCTGCGACCTCGACGGCACCGTCTACCGTTCGGGTCGCCCGTTCCCCGGTGTGGTCGAGGCGTTGGAACGCTTGCGGGCGGCTGGCGTGCGCGTGCTCTTCGTCTCCAACAACCCCCTCCAGAACGCCGAGGCGTACGCGACGAAGCTCTCGGCTCTGGGGATTCCCGTCACACCGGACGACGTGCTCACCTCGGGCGCGGTGATGGCGTCATGGCTGCGGGAGCACACGCCGAACGCCCGCGTCCTGCTGCTCGGAGAAGAGAGTCTGCGCGAGGAGCTCGCGCAGGTCGGCGTCAAGGTGGTCCATCGCGGGCTCGAGGCGGACGTCGTCGTGGCGTCGTTCGACCGGACGTTCACCTACGACAAGTGGCTCGAGGCGTTCCGAGCACTGCGCGCGGGCGCTCGCTTCGTGGCCACCAACCCTGATCCGACCTGCCCCGTCGAAGGTGGGGAGATTCCTGACTGCGGTGGCATCATCGCGGCGCTCGAGGCCACCTCCGGACGGCGTGTCGAGGCCGTCGCCGGCAAGCCGTCGTCGCTCATGCTGGCCGCCGCGCTCGCGCGCTTGGGAAAGGGGCCCGACGAGGTGGTCGTGGTGGGTGATCGCCCCGGCACCGATCTCGCTCTCGGTCACCAGGGCGGCGTCGACACCGCCCTCGTCCTCACGGGTGTCACCACTCCATCGGAGAGCGAGCACGTCGACCCGCGACCGGTGTACGTTCTCGGCAGCCTCGCGGAGCTTCCCTCCGTCGTCTTGGGACGCTGACCAGGTCGAGGGCGCGGGCGTCCTCAGTCACTCGCGGTCCACGCGCTCAGTCGAAGAGTCCACGTCATCAATCGGAGGCCGAAAGCTCCCACGACAAGGGCCAGGGATTGGGCAGGCAGGCCCCGACTCCCTTGGTCTGCTGCATCATCACCGGCGCCAGCTCGCCCTCTCCGCCACAGTCACGGTGCCCCTCCCCGAGGGCGTGCCCGACCTCGTGGTTGACCAGGTAGTGGCGGTAGTTCTCGACGTCATCACCGAACGCCTCCGCGCCGAACGCCCAGCGCTTCGCGTTGAGCGCGACCCGGTCGTCGATGCGGCACGAGAGCTCGCCACCGGTGCCGAGCGGCTCGCACAGCTCATCGGTCGTCGCCGGACTGGCCACGATGATGCGCAGGTCCACGTCGTCGTCGTCGGTCCGCATGAACCTCGCCCGTCCGGCTGCGGCCCAGCTCCGTGGATCCGACAGTGTCTCGTCGACCACCTTCGCGACCTCGGCGGGATCGAAGGGGAGTCCTTCCTCGATCTCGACCCGGTACCGAATCAGCGGTCCCGTGCCGAACGCCCGGGTCTGGCCGGGTACGCGCGTGAGCTTCCCGGACCCCTCGTGTTGAATCGTCACGGTGGTCGGAGTTGGGACGGGCGTCGGGGTTGGGACGGGCGTCGGAGTGGGGGGCGGGGAGGTCGTGGGTGTTGGCGTCGGTGTGCCCTCGCGCGGTGCGGGACGGCGTTGGTCACTTCGCGAGACCCGCTTCTCAGCCGATGGACGAGGGCTGGCGTCGGCGGGATCGTCGACGGACCGTGGGGAGTCCTCCTTGGCTGGGAGCGCCGCGGTGGTCTCCAGGGGCGTCGAGGGTGTCACGGCTCCGAACCAGCCGGCGAGGAGGGCGGCGCCCAACGTGGCCGCCGACGCGAGGACGGCGAGTGTGCGGAGAACGCGACGGCGGATCGCCTTGGGTCTCGATCGTCGAACGGCCATGTCAGGTTGCTCCTCCCCGGCAGGTGCACCCCCTTCAGGCGGACACCCTAGGACATGGCCTCAATCCGCTGTGTCGACTGGTGCGACGCCCATGATCCGGTGCAGGGCGAACGCACGTGTCTCACCCACCGTGTGGTCGTACGCCGTCAGCCAGCCACCCTCGATGCGGATTGGGTCCACGATCCGATCACGGGTACCCCCCTGCTCATCCACGTACCCAACCCAGACCGAGTAGCCTCCCTCGACCGCGTCGCGCAATACCTCCACGGTTTCGGCCGTTCCGGTCCGACGACGCCGTTGCATGTCGAAACCAGCCGGACGGCTGGCACGGGCGCGGTCACCGGCGCGCAGCGCGCGGACAGCGGCGGCGACCACGTCGGGATCGGGCTCGGGACGACTGGTCGCGGTCTCTCGGGTTGGGGTTTCCGCCGTCCGACCAGCACGCGCCTCGCTCAGGATGAGCGCGCCGTCCGGCGTCTCGGGAACAGGGGTGTATCCGAGGGCACGCAACTCGTCGACGAGGACGCGGACCGGGAGTCGTGAGACGAGCACCGTGGGCGCGATCCGACGGAGGCCGAGGTGCCCGACCCGGCGGTCGGCCATCAACGCGTCCAACGAGGGCGGGTCGTCGCACCGTAGGTAGGCGGTCATCGTCCCCGCGCGCAGTCGGCCGTGCTTTCGAGCCACGTCATCCACCAAGTACGACAGCGGTTGCGGGACGGGGGTGGCCGAGTGTCGAGCGAGGATGTCGTGGAGCTCGGCCGCGGTGTGCCCGGCGTCCAACGCGCGTTGGATCGAGGCGGCGCTGAACCGGTAGACGGTCGCGCCACCATGGGACTCCACGTCCGCCATGGCGGCCAGACTGCGAGCCAGCTCGAGGCGGAGCGGCCCCGGTGCGACCGCGGTCAGGTCCGCCTGCAGCAGCACGTGGTCGACCGGCTCGGGCAGCAGCGGCGCGAGTGCTTCCGCCGCCTCGGCTTCACCACGCACGAGCGCGGCCCCGTGCGTGGCGAGCGCGCCGAGCCCGGTGACGCCGAGCACTGCCGCCTCGTCGATCGTCCACGTCACCAGTCGCTCCACGAGACTCGTCATTCGTCGAGGCCGCAGCCACCGCACTCGCGCCACGACCGCGTCGACGTCAGGCGCCGTGCCCGGGGGAGCGGCCGCCAGGGCGGTGAGGGTGAGCCGCCGAACCTCGGGCGCGACGGGCCGTTCCACGCCGGCCGACAGAGCGGCGATCGGGCGGTCACGGTCGTCGCGTGTCCCGACCAGTGCCGCGACTCGGGTCGACCGCAGCCACGCGTGGGCGAGACTGGCCCAGCGTTGCGCCAAGTCGGAGGCGAGCCAGAGGTCGAAGGCGGGAGTCGGCAGCCACACCGCACCGTCCTCACCGGTGGCGACGAGCCCGGCGGCGAACGCGCACTCGAGCAGCGCGGCCGCGACGGACTCGTCGACGTCGAGCAAGGCTGCGGCGCGGCGTAAGTCGCGGACGCCGACTCCCCCGGACCGCAAGACACCAGGGGGATGGGCGGCCCAGGTGTCGAGGAGCTGCTCGACGCGGCGGACCACATCGAGCGTGGTGCCGGCGGCGGTCCGGTCGACGAGCGCCTTCTCCCGGACCGGACCGGTGAGTGCGGGCGGGGTGAGCGCGTCGGGAGGAAAGAGGCGGCCACCTCGCAGATACAGACCGACCTCGCGGGGAAGCGCGACCGTGCGCGCGTCGACGACGGTGAGCAGCCGGTGCGCGAGCAGCTTCTCGACAGGGCTGCGTGCCGTCTCGACCGTGACCGGGCGGTCGGCGTTGCTGAGCCGTCCCACCGGTGGGCCGGCGGCGAGCCGTTCGGCCACCGCGCGGGCATCTGGGCCGGCTGCCTCGAGCCGAGCCGCGACCTCCGTCGGGTCGGTGAGCGCGGGATCGTCGGAGGGGGACCCGAGCCCGGCGACGTGCGGACCCAGCAGATCAGCGGCCACGGGAGGCACGTACAAGGCGTCGGGCGATCCCCACACCAGTGCCAGGGCACGCACGTGGTCGAGCGCCGGTCGCAAGTCGGACTCGTCGAGGCCGAGCAGCTCGCCCAGCGCCGTCGACGAGGCCGGCGATCCGAGGATGACCAGCCCTTCGATGACGGCGAGGGCCAGTCGGTCCAGCCGGTCGAGTGCCCGAGCCGTCGAGCTGCGCGTCAACGCCCTCGCCGCGAGCTGCTCGACGGTGGACGGCAATGGCGTCATCAGGTCCGGTCGAGCGTGGAGGAGCGTGGCGAGCTCATCGTCGGAACGCTCGCGGAGGGCGTCGGACAGTGCCGAGGACGCGGCGGCGCTGCACATTCCCTCCACGGTAGCGCCCGGTCACCGGGGCGCTGGGCACCTCGGGCGTCCCTGGTGGCGCCTCCGGGATCTCCCAGGGGTCGACCACGGCACGTCCCCGATGTCCCTGACCGTCTCCAGCCGGCACCGTGTGAGGTGCGAGGTCACGGGCTCCAGCGCAAGGACGAACGGGGGTCGCGCGACCACGGGCTGGACCGTCAGGAGGTTGCTCGATGCCGGTGCCGGGGGTGCTGACCGATGTTCATGCCGCGTTGACGTCTCTCCCCCTCGGCGTCCTGTTCGCGGTCACCCTCCTCGCCATGGCGCTGGAGACCTCGCTGTTCGTTGGACTCCTGGTGCCTGGCGACGTCGTCGTCCTCGTCGTTGCGACGGCCGCCGTCACGCCCGCACGGTTCGGCACCGTCGTCGTGGCGGCGGTCCTGGGTTCGTTACTCGGGGAGTCGGTCGGATACGCGATCGGTCGGCGGTTCGGCCCCGCGCTGCGTGGCAGCCGCCTCGGGCGTCGGCTCGGGGAGTGGAGGTGGCACAACGCTGCCCAGACGATCGGCCAGTGGGGGCCGCGCGCGGTCGTGCTCGCCAGGTTCACACCGGTCGTCCACGCCATGTTCCCGGTCGTCGCCGCGACCCTGCGCTTCCCGTACCGGCGGTTCATCAGCTGGTGCGCGGTCGCTGCCGCGGTGTGGGCGGTGGTCTACACAGGGCTCGGCGCCGTCGCCGGCAGCCAGCTCACTCGGGTCAAGAGCGTGCTCGGTCTGCTCGGCGTGGGAGCGCTGCTCGCGTTCGGCATGGTGTGCGTCGGCGCCTTCGGTCGCCGCCAGCTCCAGCGCCTGGAGAGCGCGGCGGGCGAGCGCGCATCTGCGTCGTCGGGAGACGCGGTCGCTGAGCTCGCTGTCGAGAGGGCAAGCGTCGACGCGATCGTGCGCCCGGACGTGGGTACCGACGTGGGTACGGCTGTCGATGCCGGGGATGCCAGGACCGACGGGACCCGGACAGGTGGGAGAGTCGACGGGCCCCGAGTCGAGGACAGGTTCCGGACTGATGGGACGCGAGCCGAAGGGATACGTGACGATGGGGCGGACCGACAAGGCGGGGGTGCAGTGATGGTCCGAACGGGTACCGCGCTGGACGTCGAGCAGGGCGTCCCCTCGGTCGTCGAAGTAGTGGCGCGCCGCGCCGCGTCCACGTCGCCTCGCGTCGCGGACGGACGGAGCGGCCTTGACGCTCGAACGGCGACAGGAGCGCCACCGGCGACGTCACATCAGGGCGCGGCAGCGTCCGCGAGCACGGGTCCGTCGACGAGCACCGATGTTCGGTTGGGCTGGCGAGCCACGCACGTGCTCGTCCTCGTCGCGGTCACCACGCTCGTTGGCTTCCTGGCGTACCAGAACCGTCACGCCATCGATCCTCGAGCCTGGTGGGACAGCCTGCACGTGGGCTGGGTGACCCTCGCCGTCCTCGGCGTGGTCGCGACGCTCGTCGGGAACGCCTGGAACCTCATGGGCGCCAGCCCGGTCCGGTTGAGGTTCGGGTCGACGTTCGTCGTCCAGGTCGCTGGTTCCCTCCTCCGGGTCGTCTCGCCCGCGGCGGTCGGCAACGCGGCCGTCAACGTCCAGCATCTGCGCCGGGTCGGCCTGGGTGACGCCGCGGCGGTCGGCACGGTCTCGGTCGCCCAGGCCGTGCAGTTGCTGTTGACCGTCGCCCTTCTCCCGCCCGTCGCGTTCGCCGCGGGCACCGACGTGACGGTGCTCGGCGGTAACGGCGTGCGCATCGCGTTCTACTCCGCGGCTGTGGTGGCGATGCTCGCCGGGGTGGCGTTCGTCGTCGTCCGACGCTCACCTGGGCTGCGGGATCGTGTCGACGCGCTCGTGGGCGAGCTCACGCGCTCGTTGCGCGCGATGGCCGCCGACCCGTGGCGGGGCGCGGTGAGCGTGGCTGGTGCGGTCCTCGTCTCCGCGGGGCTGGCCATCTCTCTCTGGGCGTCGGTGCTCGCGTTCGGCGGCTCGTTGAGTCCGTTCACGGCGTTCGGCGTGCTGCTGCTCGGGAGCACCGCCGGCAACGCGATTCCGGTGCCTGGCGGGCTCGGCTCCGTCGAGGCCGCGCTGGTCGCCGCGCTCACCGCCACTGGGACGCCGCTGACGGTGGCGCTGCCGGCGGTGGCGTTGTTCCGCCTCGTGACGTTGTGGCTGCTGCTTCCCGCCGGCTTGGTGAGCGTCGGCGTGCTGCGACGGCGTGGGGAGCTGTGACGCGACCTCCGGTCGATGTGCCTCACGGTCCTCAGCCGGGGTCGGACCGCCGTCGGGTGGACGGGGACGGGATGGGTAGACGGGGTGGGTAGAGGATGGAGGGGACCGGAGCCGCCGACCACGAGGAGGAGTCAGCGATGGCGCGAGTCGCATTTCTCGTCGATGAGATGTTCGAGGACTCCGAGTTGCAGGTGCCTTACGACGCGGTTCGGAAGGCCGGTCACGAGGCGGTCATCGTGGGGAAGAGCGCTGGGGCACAGGTGACCGGGAAGAAGGGGACGAAGGTCACGATCGAGAAGGGTTCCGGCGACGTGCGTCCGGACGACTTCGACGCGGTCGTGGTCCCGGGAGGCTATTCGCCGGACAAGGTGCGGACCGACGAGAAGCTCGTGGGGCTCGTCCGCGAGGCGAACGACGCGAACAAGCCCATCGCCGCGATCTGCCACGCCGGGTGGGTGCTCGCCGAGGCGGACGTCGTGCGCGGTCGAACGGTCACGTCGTACCACTCGATCCGCACCGACCTGGTCAACGCCGGGGCTACCTGGGTGGACAAGGAGGTCGTCGAGGACGGAAACCTCATCACCTCGCGCCGCCCGGATGACCTGCCGGCGTTCTGTGACGCTCTGCTACGTCACCTGAGCTAGCGCGATGTGGTCGGGCGTCTCGGTTGCCGCGAGTGTCGGTCACCGGCGCTGACCGTGGGCAACCTTCGGTGCCGGTTAGCCGTCCGTGGGGCATGAGACTTCTGCCACCGTCGTGGGCCCGTCGCGCGTCGGTCGTCCTCGCCGCCGCGTTCCTGCTGTCAGCCTGCGGTGCCGGGACCGGTGTCGTCGCCGCACCCGAGGACTCCCAGGGTGAGGAGATGCGGGGTCGGACGTTCCTGTCCACGGAGGTGACCACGGGCGGCAAGCCGCGCCAGCTCGTGGACGGCACCCGCGTGCGGCTCGCGTTCACCGAGGACGGACGGCTCGTCGCCGACGCTGGGTGCAACAGCATGCAGGGAACCGTCGACCTGGGGGAAGGGACGATCGCCGTCGACAACCTCGCCGCGACCGAGATCGGGTGTCACCAGGCGCTGCACGAGCAGGACGCCTGGCTGGCCGAGCTGCTCGCACGGCGTCCGACCTGGCGACTCGAGGGGGACCGACTGGTCGTCAGCGGGGGCGGGACCACGCTCACCTTGCTCGACCGGAGGATCGCCGACCCCGACCGGCCGCTGGTCGGCACGCTGTGGATCGTCGACACCCTCATCGACGGCGAGGTCGCCTCGTCCACAGTGTCCACGGTCGGGGCCGACACGCCGGACGCGACCCTGCAGATCGTGGAGGAGGGCGCGGTCCTGGGGTCCACGGGGTGCAACCAGTTCCGGGGCAGCGCGACGGTGTCGGGCTCCACGATCACGTTCGGGGAGGTCATCGCGACCCGCCGGGCGTGTGAGCCCGAGGTGACCAAGGTCGAGCGTCACATCCTCGCGGTGCTCGACGGCGAGGTCCGGTTCGGGATCGAGGGCGGCCAGCTCCGACTCGACCACCCGGGCGGCAAGGGCCTCGTGCTTCGCGCCGACGACGCCGGCGCACAGGGCGCCACCGACGATGACAGGGCCCGCAACGATGACGGGGCTACCGACGATGACAGGGCCCGCAACGATGACAGGGCCCGCAACGATGACAGGGCCCGCAACGATGACAGGGCCACCGACGACGGCAGCCCCGCGGCTCCTGACGGTGCCGGCGCGAACGGCACCGGTGCTGATGAGGCCACCGGCGAGGCTGATGAGGCCACCGGCGAGGACAGTGCGGAGAACGCGGGCTGACGGGCCATCGCTCACGCGGCAGGCCGTGCGAATCGTGGCATGCCCGTTACGCGGCGTCAGGACGTAGAGTCGAGGTGTGGCCTCAGATGCGTTGGTGGTCGGTTTCGACCTGGATATGACCCTCATCGACTCGCGACCCGGCATCGCCGCTGTCTGGGACGCGGTGTCCGAGCGGACCGGCGTCTACGTCGACAGCGCGGTCGTGGTGAGCCGACTGGGTCCTCCACTGGCCCACGAGGCTGCGCAGTGGTTCCCACCCGACCAGGTGGACGCTGTCGTCGACCTCTACCGCAGTCTGTATCCCGACCTGGCCATCAGGGCCGCCACGCTCCTGCCGGGCGCGGGCGAGGCGATCAAGGCGGTACGCCGACACGACGGCAAGGTGCTCGTCGTGACGGCGAAGAACGAGCCGCACGCTCGGTTGCACATCGAACACCTCGGCTTGGACGTCGACGAGGTGATCGGCGACGTGTGGGCCGAGCAGAAGGGCGAGGTCCTCCGCGCCCGCGGCGCGACGATCTTCGTCGGCGACCACGTGGGGGATGTGCGGGGTGCCCGGGCGGCCGGAGCCGTCGCAGTCGGGGTTCCCACCGGCCCGGCCTCCGCCGAGGAGCTGCGCGCCGCCGGCGCCGATGCGGTCCTCGCGGACCTGGCTGACTTCCCGTCCTGGCTGGACGAGTACGTCCTGGAGCGTCGGCTGACCGCGTTGCGGGATCGGCTCCGGGAGCTGGGGTCGGTACTCGTGGCGTTCTCCGGTGGCGCCGACTCGGCCTTCCTCTTGGCTGCCGCGGTGCGCACGCTGGGGGCGGCGTCTGTCGCCGCGGTCACCGCCGTCTCGCCCTCGCTCCCCGCCGCGGAGCTCGCGTCGGCGCGGGCGTTCGCCGAGTCACTCGGGGTACGGCACCTGACGCCACGCACGCACGAGATGGCGCGCGAGGGATACCGCGCCAACGCGGGCGACCGCTGCTACTTCTGCAAGGCGGAGCTGCTCGACGTGGTCACGCCGCTGGCCCGGGAGCTCGGCCTCGCCCACGTGGTGACGGGCACGAACGCCGACGACGCGCGGGCCGGCTTCCGGCCCGGCATCCGCGCGGCGGCCGAACGCGGCGCGGCGACACCGCTCAAGGACGCCGGCCTCACCAAGGAGCAGATCCGTGAGGTCTCCAGGCGTTGGGGCCTGCCGACCTGGGACAAGCCCGCCGCGGCCTGCCTCTCGAGCCGCATCGCCTACGGCCTGACGATCACCCCGGCGCGACTGGCGCGCGTGGAGCGAGCGGAGACCGCGCTGCGCGCGGCGCTGAAGCAGCACGGTGTCCCCGTCCGGAACCTGCGGGTCCGTGATATGGGCGATCGAGCCCGGATCGAGGTGGACGCCGAGCTCGTCGCCGACGTGGCGGCGCTGGGCGATGCTCACGCTGCTGTCCGCGCGGCCGGATTCGACACGGTCGAGGTCGATCCCCGAGGCTTCCGGTCCGGGTCGATGAACGAGCTGTTACCAGATCCCGAACGATATCGGTAGCCGTGGCCCCACCCGACGCGTCCGCCGCGACCGAACGTGGCTGCCCGTCTTGGCTGGTATGCGGTGGAGCACTGGTGAGAAGGCCGTCTACCCTTGGATGCGGCCCCCGGTCGTCGGGGGCTGTGTCATAGCGCATGGGCCGTGTTGCCCGCTGACCCAATGACGTGTCTTGTCGCGAGCGAGGTCGATGTGCCGGCTGGCAAGGTGAAGTGGTACGACGCTGAGAAGGGCTTCGGCTTCCTCACCAAGGACGAGGGAGGCGACGTCTACGTGCGAGCGTCAGCGCTGCCCGCCGGCGTCACAACTCTCAAGGCCGGGCAGCGCGTCGAGTTCGGGATCGTCGCCGGCCGTAAGGGCGACCAGGCCCTCTCCGTTCGTCTGATCGATCCTCCACCCAGCGTCTCCAAGGCGCTGCGGAAGTCGCCGGAGCAGATGGTGGTGATCGTCGAGGACCTCATTCGGCTCCTCGACGGCTTGGAGAACACCTATCGCCGCGGTCGCTACCCCGACAGCCGGACGGCGAAGAAGGTGTCGGCGGTCCTGCGCGCGCTGGCGGACGAGCTGGAGCTGTGAGCCAGCCGTCCGACCGGCGTGCGCCGGCCTCCCCCCATGCACCACCCAGTGCCGGTCCCTTGCTGGTCAGGCGAGGGACTCACGAGGGTGAGGGGCGGGGGACGGCGCGCGCTCGCCGGTGGGTACGGATGACGACCGTGAGCGCGGCTGTCAGGCCGACCACGCACAGGCCGAGGCCCAGCTGCGGGATCAGCGGCAGCGCGATGCCGACGCACCCGCCCACGACCCAGGACAGCTGGAGGACGGTCTCCGACCGTGCGAAGACGCTGGTGCGGACCTGCTCTGGTACCTCCGCCTGGATGAGCGCGTCGAGGGACAGCTTGCCGAGCTGCTGAGCGAACCCGGCGACGAACGCGAGCGCTCCCACGGTGGCGAGGCCGTAGAAGACCGCCGTGACCGCGGCGGTGATGGCGCTGATCACCAGCAGCAGCTGGATCACCGCGTCCGCCCGGCGTGCCCGTGCCACCGCACCGAGCGCGGTGCCGCAGAGGTTGCCCGCCCCCGCGGCGGTGGCGACCGCGGCGACCTGCACGGTCGCTGAGTGGCCCGCCAGTGGCGTCTCGCGGAGCAGGAACGCCATGAACATCAGCAGCAGGCCCGAGAACGCCCGGAACGCGGCATTGCCCTGCAGGCCGAGGACGACGAGCGTCGGGATGCGGCGCAGCGTTCGCCCGACGTCGACGAGGGGGAGAGGCTCCTCGCCCTCCGCGGAGTCGACCCGGGCGGGAAGGGTGATCGCCAGGATCGTGCCCGCCGTGAAGACGACGAAGGCTAACCGCAGTGCCCACTGCGGCCCAAAGGTCGCGACGCCCACGGCGACCGCTCCCGTGACGCCTGCGCCGATGCTTCCAGCCAAGGAGATGCGCGAGTTGGCGGTGACGAGCGGGACGTCGCCGGGCAGCAGGCGGGGTACCGCCGCGGCTCGCGTCACGTTGTGTGCTTTTGACGCGACCAAGCACGCGAACACCAGCGGGTACAGCCACAGCTCCCCGGTCGCGACCCCGCCGGCCATCACCCAGCACAGAAACCCTCGCGTGGCCATGGTGAGGCCGATGGCCCAACGCCGTCCGTGGCGGACCCGGTCGAGGAACGGACCGATCAACGGTGCCACGACCGCGAACGGCGCCATCGTGACGAGGAGGTAGAGCGCGACTCGTCCGCGGGCCTCGCCGGTCGGGACCGCGAAGAAGAGGGTGCCGGCGAGTCCGACCGCCATGGCGGCGTCACCGCCGGCGTGGAAGACGTTCAGCTCGATCAGCTTGGCCAAGCCGGACTCGCCCATGCCCTGCGCGTGCGTCACTTTGCGCACCGAGCGGACCAGGGCACCGCCGGTTCGGCTGAGCGCCCGACCGATCACGCCGACCGCGGTGCGCGCAGTCTCCGCCATTCGGCGCCGATCGGTCCTCGACCGGCCGACCGGTTCGGTCTCGAGCGCCTCCACACTCGCCCGCTGAGGGGTTGGCGGCTCTCCCTGACGCGACGTCGGCTGTTCTCGCACCTGTTCGGGCTGTCCCACGTCTCGCGCGCGTCGATCGGGCCATTCCGCCTGTCGTGCCGACGGTTGGGCCTCGGACGGTTCGAGACGTTTGGTTCGGGGCCACCCCACTCGCTCATCGGCACCGATGCCGTTCCCCAGGTGGGCGGCACGCCGGCGGGCAGCCCGACGCCCGGGCGGACCGAGGGGCCCTACCGGCCGTGGTCCGCCCGATCCCGGGGCCGGTCCTTCGTGCCGGTGATCGGGTGGCGTCACCGTCCTCATCCTGCCCGGAAAGGGCTGCCGATGTCTGCGCCAGTTCCGGACGCCGAGAGGCTTTCTGGCCGTTCTCCCTCCACGCAACGTGTCTGCCGCTGGCGCGGTCGTCGTCGCAGGTTTCTCGTCCGGTGGGGCACGACGTCGTGCGGAGCCGGCTTGCAATCCTCGCCAGCGAGGCGCTCGCTTGAGCAGGCAGGGTGTCGAGGTCGCGGTGGTCGGACCGCGAGGGGCGGTGTTGTCGGGCGTCGTTCGCCCAGTTGTGGCGTTCGGTCGGATCCGTATCGTGGCTTAGAACAATCGTCGTTGTGGCACGCGATGGTTGTCCGTTCTCACCCCGAATGTCCCAGCCGTCCGGCGGATTTCCCTGTCCTGGTGCGGCTTCTCCCGTCCTGGTGCGGCGCGGACGAACGGCCACCGTCGCCAGCATCTGGTGCGAGCGTTGGTCGGCGCCGCGTGGGCTGTCGGGACCTGTCGCGCTCCGTGCGACAATGAACCATCGTGAGTACCACCACCCGTCGACCCTCGCGACCCGTCCGCCTCGACGCCGTGTGCGCGGCTGCGGTCGACGTGGCGCGGCAGGCCGCGCTCGAGGTTGCCGGTCCTGACGGCCTCGGCGCGCACCTCAGCTGCGACCCCGAGGACGACCGGGTCGTCACCCACTACTTCACCTGCACCCATCCGGGCTACATCGGGTGGCGTTGGGCGGTGACGGTGGCACGCGCCCCGCGCAGCCGGACCGTCACGGTCGACGAGGTGGTGTTGCTTCCGGGACCTGACTCCATCCTCGCGCCGCCGTGGGTCCCGTGGTCCGAGCGGGTGCGCGCGGGGGACCTGGGTCCGGGAGACCTGCTGCCAACACCGCCGGACGACCCGCGCCTCGCGCCCGGCTACACCGCCGCCGACGAGCAGCCCAGCGACGACGCCGAGCAGCTCCGTTGGGTCAGTGAGGAGCTCGGTCTGGGACGGGCACGCGTGCTGTCGCGCGAGGGCCGGGACAAGGCGGCGGAGCGTTGGTACGCCGGCTCGGGAGGGCCTACGGACCCTGTCGCGAAGGCTGCTCCGGCGCCGTGCTCGACCTGCGGGTTCCTCGTACGGCTGAGCGGACCGCTCGGCACGGTGTTCGGAGTGTGCGCCAACGAGTACTCGCCCAGCGACGGCAAGGTGGTCTCCTTCGACCACGGGTGTGGAGCTCACTCCGAGGCGTTGCTGCCGAAACCGTCGACGCGGCGAGCCGAGCCGGCCGAGCCGTCGCTCGACCCGCTCTACCCCTCGTCGTCGGACGACTCCTGAGCGTTCGATGGCCGACGGGATCGTCGCCACACGCAATAGCCGAGGCCGATGAGGCCGAGGCCGACTCCGGTGAGGCAGGTAGCGAGCCACCACTCCCGGCCGTCCTCGCGCAGGTGCTCCGCGAAGGGCAGCAGGATGAGGAACGCGACCAGCCAGAGGACCGTGCCCACTGCGAGGGCGCGGACGCCGTCCACGTCCAACGGCTCCACCTCCGCCTGAGCGAGGAGGGGCAGACGACGTTTCCGGGCGCGGCTCACGCCGTTGAGCCTAGCCCGCCAGGATCGAGGCGCTCGCCCGGCATCGTGGCGAGGAGATCACCCGTCGCGAGGACGCGGCACCTCTCACGGGTGCCCGTTACACAGCGTTTCCCTCGCGGCCGTACGATGCTCACGCTTCACGGGCCGGGGGCCGGCGTCGTCCTGCCCGGCCGATGGTCAAGTTCCTCGAGAAGGGAAGCTCGATGGTCGGGTCGGCGACGACGACCGCCAAGCGATCAAACGGCTTTATCGATCGGTACTTCAAGATCACAGAGCGTGGTTCCACTGTCGGCCGCGAGATTCGCGGTGGCATCGTGACGTTCTTCGCGATGGCCTACATCGTGGCCCTCAACCCGCTGATCATCGGGACCGCGCAAGACGCGACAGGTCAGTACCTCGGCGGTGGGGACGAGCCGAACCTCGCGGCGGTGGCAGCGACGACCGCGCTCGTCGCGGGCGTCATGACGCTGCTCATGGGCGTCGTGGCCAACTTCCCCCTCGCGTTGGCCACCGGGCTCGGTCTGAACGCCTTCGTGGCCTTCAGCGTCGCCAGCCAAATGACCTGGGCCGACGCGATGGGACTCGTCGTCTTGGAAGGTCTCATCATCCTGCTGCTGGTCCTCACCGGTTTCCGCCGAGCGGTCTTCCACGCCATCCCGGCGGAGCTCAAGACAGCCATCAGCGTCGGTATCGGCCTGTTCATCGCCCTCGTCGGCCTGGTCGACGGCGGTGTGGTTCGACGCACGGCCAATCCACCCGTTCCGGTGCAGTTCGGCGTCAACGGTTTCCTCGGCGGTTGGCCCGTCCTGGTCTTCATCCTGGGGCTGCTCGCGATCAGCGTCATGATGCTCAAGAAGATCAAGGGCGCGATCCTCTACGGCATCGTCGGCGCCACCGTGCTCGCGATCATCATCGAGGCGATCGCGAAGGTCGGGCCGGCCGGAGCCGGCTACGCCGACAACCCCAAGGGCTGGGGCCTCAACGTGCCGCGGCTGCCGGAGTCCTGGGTGCAAGTGCCCGATTTCTCGCTCCTCGGGAACTTCTCCCTGCTTGGGTCGTTCGAGCGGATCGGGATCGCCTCGGTCGTGCTGTTGGTGTTCACCCTCATGCTGGCCGACTTCTTCGACACCATGGGCACGATGACGGCCATCGGTGCCGAGGCCAACCTGCTCCGAGAGGACGGCACGCCACCCCACACCCAGCGCATCCTGGTCGTGGACTCGATCGCCGCGGCGGCCGGCGGTGCGGCGGGTGTCTCGTCCAACACGTCCTACATCGAGTCGGCCGCCGGTGTCGGCGAGGGTGCCCGCACCGGCCTGGCGAGTGTCGTCACCGGCATCTGCTTCCTGCTGGCCACGATCTTCGCGCCCGTGGTCGAGATCATCCCGTACGAGGCGGCGACACCGGCTCTGGTGGTCGTCGGATTCTTGATGATGACCCAAGTGAAGGAGATCGCCTGGGATCGGTTCGAGATCGCTCTCCCGGCGTTCTTGACGATCATTCTGATGCCGTTCACCTACTCGATCAGCGTGGGTATCGGCGCGGGCTTCGTGAGCTACGTGGTGCTCACGGTCGCCCGGGGCAAGGCGCGCCAGGTGCACCCGCTGCTCTGGGTGGTCGCCGCCTTGTTCGTCGTCTACTTCGCGATCGACCCGATCCAGCAGGTGCTGGGGCTCCTCTGACATACGGCGTGCGCCGCATCCCAACGATCGGGGGACCATCGTCCATCTGATCCCGGGGGTGGCGACCCTCTCGAGTGGGGGCAGGCTCGACCTTCCGGGTGGGCCTGCCCCCACCGTCTTTCCGGCCGCGGTCGCCGCCTCGGGTGGTTCGTGTGGGATCGCGACCACTCCCGGACTGGGAGAGCGCTTTCCATTACCACGAGAACTGGTTGTTAGCAAGAGTAATGAGGTACGGTAAAGGCATGCCGTCATCAACTATGCCCGTGAGGTCTGACGCAGGCCTCGCAAGTGCTCTCCGAATCTCAGTGATGCGACTGTCCCGTCGGCTCCGAAACCAGCGAGCCGAGGACCATGGGCTTTCGGCTAACCAGCTCAGCGTCATGTCGACGCTGCATGGGCACGGTCCGATGACTATCGGCGAGATCGCCGCCGCCGAGAAGGTCCGTCCTCCGTCCACCACGCGGACAGTGACGTCCTTGGAGGAACTCGGACTGGTGGTGCGCGAGCCGCATCCCACGGACCGTCGTCAGGTCGTGGTCCGACTGGCCGAGGCGGGACGCCGCCTGCTCGCTGAAGATCGCAAGCGTCGCGACGCCTGGTTGGCGCGACGTCTTCGTGAACTGTCCCCGGAAGAGAAAGAGATCCTGCGCGCAGCCGCACCGATCTTGGAAAGGTTGGCCGCTTCGTGAAGGCGATGTTCCGATCCCTCCGGAACCGCAACTACCGCCTCTACGCCGCCGGCTCCGCCATCTCCAACATCGGGACGTGGCTGCAACGGATCGCGCAGGACTGGCTGGTTCTGCAGCTCACCGGTAACAGCGGAACCGCGCTCGGGATCACCACGGCGCTGCAGTTCCTTCCGTTCCTGTTGCTCGCGCCGTGGGGCGGCGTGATCGCTGACCGCTTCCCGAAGCGGAAGGTGCTGCAGTGCACCCAGGTGGCGATGGGCGTGACCGCCGGCGTACTCGCCGTGCTCGACCTGACCGGCGTCGTCCAGGTCTGGCATGTCTACGTGCTCGCCTTCCTCTTCGGTGTGGCGAGTGCGATCGACAACCCGGCCCGCCAGTCGTTCGTGGTCGAGATGGTCGGCAAGGAGGACCTGCCGAACGCCGTCGGGCTCAACTCGGCGTCGTTCAACGGCGCTCGGGTCATCGGTCCCGCCGTGGCCGGGTTCCTCATCGTCATCGCTGGCACCGGCTGGGTGATCCTCCTCAACGCCCTCAGCTACTCCGCGACGGTGTGGGCCCTGGCTCGCATGCGCGCCTCGGAGCTCCACGCCCCGAAGCTCGCTCCGCGGCAGCCCGGCATGATGGTGGACGCGTTGCGGTACGTCGGCCGGCGCCACGACCTCATGCTGGTCCTGGCCGTCGTCTTCTTCGTCGGCTGCTTCGGGCTGAACTTCCAGATGACCAGCGCCCTCATGGCCACTCAGGTCTTCGGCAAGGGCGCCGGCGAATACGGTGTCCTCGGCTCGGTCCTCGCGATCGGCGCGGTGACCGGTGCGCTCTCGGCGGCACGTCGGAGCACGACCAGCCTGCGTCTCGTGGTCGGTGCGGCCGTGTGCTTCGGCGTCCTGGAGATGCTGTCCGGGGTGATGCCGACGTACCTGACGTTCGCGCTGTCGCTCCCGGTCCTCGGCTACGCCCAGCTCACCATGATCACCGCGGCGAACGCGATGATGCAGCTGAAGGTGGCGGCCGAGATGCGCGGTCGGGTGATCGCCCTCTACAGCATGGTGTTCATCGGCAGCACGCCGCTGGGCGCGCCGATCGTCGGTTGGGTCGGCGAGGCCTTCGGCGCCCGGTGGACGCTCATCGGCGGTGGCGCGATCAGCCTGCTCGGGACGCTGCTCGCCACGTTCGTCGTCATGCGGGTCCGAGACATCGTCATCCGACCGTGCCTGCGGCCGCGGCCGCACCTGCACGTGTGGAGCCGCCGCGAGGCGATGGACGCGGACGACGCGGCGCTTCGGCAACGTACCGGCGAGCTGCACGGCTCCGGCTCTCGGAATGGCCCGAACGTGGAGCGACTCGATGGTCGTCCAGCGGAGCGCGACGCGTGGGCACCCGTGACCGACTCACGGCCGCGGCTCCCCGGCATGCGAGGGCCGGGATCGACGCCCGAGACGTCGGTTCCCTCCGGTCAGAACGCCCGAGGCCTCCGGTCGTCCACGACGCGGGGGGAACGACTGGGCTCGGGTGAGAGAGTGGTGGCGTGCAAGCGGACCACCGGTCTCACCCAGTCCTCGCGACGGTGGCGACACAGCGCGTCGAGACGCTCGTCCCGGCGAAGCCAGGCGGGTCCCACGCTCTCGTGAGCTGCTCGTCGCGGGATGACGGGGTGGTGTGAGCGGGGAGGCCTGGCAGGTGCGGTTGTTCGTCGCGCTCGTCCCTCCAGCGTCCGTCCTGGATGACGTCGCGGTCGTCGTCTCCGACATCCGCGGCCGGGTGGACGCGGACGTCCGACTGCGGCAGGAGCAGTGGCGGTGGACCGAGCGAGCCCAATGGCACCTCACGCTCGCCTTCCTGGGGGAGGTCGGTGACGACGTCGTGCCTGGACTGAAGGCCAGGCTCGCGCGGGTCGCCCGTCGCTCGCAGCCCCTCCACCTCCATGTTCGAGGCGGTGGTGGCTTCGGCTCCGCTCGCAACGCGCGTGTGCTCTGGAGCGGCGTGCACGGAGACGTCGACGAGCTACGGCGCTTGGCGGGGTCGGTGGCCGCGGCCGCCCGGCGCGTCGGCATCGACGTGCCCGACCGTCGGTACCGGCCCCACCTCACCCTCGCCAGGCTGCGGGTGCCGGCCGACGTCAGGCCCGTGGTGGAGTGGCTGTCGGACTACACGGGGCCGGTCTGGGAGGCGGATCGGCTGGAGCTGGTGCGGTCGTACCTGCGCGCGGGGCCGAACGGCGGCTCGCGGTACGAGACCATCCACGCCTGGCCACTGGGTCGGCCCGGCTCGGCGGCGGAGTAACGTCCAACGAGTGCACCCGAAGTACCGTCGACTGGTCATCCCCGGCGTGCTGGTGCTGCTCCTGCTCGTCGTCGTCCTAGGCACGCTCCTCGACTGGTAGGGGTCTCCACCGTGGTCCGGGCAGGTGTCGGGTCTCGGCTCACCGCGTCGCGAGCTGCCGGAGGAACTCGGCGGCGACGGCTCCGGCGTCGGTGCCGCCGGAGCTGCCGTCTTCGACGAGGACGGCCCAGGCGAGGTCATCGTCCTGCTGGTAGCCGATCATCCACGCGTGCGTGCGGGGCGGCTGCTCGTCGCCGTACTCGGCGGTGCCCGTCTTGGCGTGCGGTCGGCCGGGCAGCCCACGCAGCGCGTCGCCTGAACCCTCGGTGACGACCGCGCGCATCATCGACCGGAGGGCACGCAGAACCTCCGGGTCGAGGTCGCGAGGCGCCTGGTGAGGCCGGTCGACGGCGTCCGGGACGAGCCTCGGCTGGACGAACCGACCGGACTTCACGGTGGCGGCGACCGACGCCATGACCAACGGTGAGGCGAGATTGCGGCCTTGGCCGATCATCGCTGCCGCTTTGTCGACGTCGCTGACGTTCACCGGGACCGACCCGTCGTACGTGCCGACACCCGTATCCCACTCGCCTCCGATGCCGAAAGCCGCGGCCGTCTCGGCCAGGGTGTCCTCGTCGAGTCGGTCGCGCGCCTCGATGAACGCGGTGTTGCACGAGTGAGCGAAGGCGTCCTGGAACGTCGACCCGGCCGGCAACGTGAACTCGTCCTGGTTGGTGAAGCGGTAGCCGTCCACCCATGCGAACCGGGGGCACTCGAGTGCGTCCGAGGGCTGGAGGCCGGTCTCGAGCAGGGCGGCGGCGGTCACCACCTTGAACGTCGACCCTGGCGGGTATGTCCCGACCAGGGCACGGTTGAACCCGCCGCCAGGCTGGTTGGCCACGGCCAGGATGTCTCCGTTCGAAGGTTTGATCGCGACGAGCGACGCCGGTGTCGCCGCCACGTCCAGCGCCGCCGCTGCGGCGCGCTGGACGTCGGGGTCGATGGTCGTGCGGACGTCACGCCCAGGCCGGACGTCGGACTGGAGCAGCGGCTTCACCGCTTTCCCGGACTGTCGGTCGGTCACCGCGACCGCGTACGGGGGCGCCGAGCCGCGGAGCGTCTCGTCGTACCGCTTCTGGAGTCCGGACACCCCTCGACCGTCCTGGACCTCGCCCACGAGGGACGACGCGACGAGCTCGGCGCCGGTGCGGTCGAGGATCGCCCCGCGCTCTTGGACCTTCGCCACCGCGAGGGTCTGCCCAGCCCCGAGCTCGGGATGGACGACCGAGGGGTCGAACGCAACGAGCGGTCCTTCGGCGGCCGGAACGAGCCGCGCCTTGGAGGAGTACGCGAAGCCTCCGACGCGCGGCACCGTCATCCGGACGGTGAACGGCACGACGACGACGCCGTCGTCCTCGTCCGCTCGCTCCGCCACACCGTCCCCGACCGTGATGGTGAGCGCGCTGGGGTCGAGGTTCCGATCAACGGACTCCAGGAGCGACGCCGCGGCCTCCGGGCTGTCGGTGTGCCGCGCCGCGGTGGTCCAGTCCTCGTTCGCCCACGCGGTGGCGAACGCGTGCATCTGTCGCTCAGCGCGCGCGACGTGCTGCGCGAGCTGCTCGGCTCGGCGCGCGTCCGCCGAGCCCTTGAGCATCCGGTAGCCGCCCAGGGCGCCGGAGGCCAGGAGCGCCACACAGACGACGTACACCATCACGCGGAGACGTCGCCTGCGGCGCGGAGCGGGTCCGTACTCGGTCACAGTCTCGCCACGCGTCGGTGGCCAATCCGTACTCACGCCCGGGATCCAAGCACGGCGGACACCGATGGCACCACTTCGACGATCGGCGGTCTTACCCGCGGCGGGGGCGGCCTTACCCGCGGCGGGGTAGGGCGGCGACGGTGACCGCGACGAGCGTGAGCAAGGCTCCCACGATGGTGAGCACGGTCAGCTCGGCGTCACTGACCGGCAGCACCGCGTCCAGCGCCAGCGCGCCGATCACCTGACCCGCGACCGCTCCGAGACCCAGGATGAGCACGCCGGTGTAGCGCACGAGGAAGGCGGATGTCCCGATGAACACGACACCGCACGCGCCGCCGAGGTAGAGCACCGGGTTGGCGGGAAGCGCGTCGGGAAGACCGCGGATGGCGACGTCCACCCCGACCGCCACGAGGAGGGCGACCGTCCCGACCGCGAAGTTGACCAGCGCGGCCACGAGCGCCCCGGTGGCGCCATTCGGCGCCCGTGCGGCTCTCTCCGAGCTCCGCGCCGCGCCACCTCGCGCGGCCGCCGCGACGAGGCCGTTCACCGCCTGCTGCCATGCCGTCCCCACGCCTCCGAGTGCGGGAAGGAGCGCGAGCGCGAGTGCCGAGGGAGCGCGCAGCTGGTCGGACACCGTGAGGGCGACCGCGACCAGTGCGACCAGCGCGCCGACGACGCGGTTCGCCGTCACGCGCTGCCGCCCGGCCGGGCCCACACCCAGCCGGTCGACGACGAGACTGCTGGCGGTCTGGCCGGCGACGACCGCCACCGTGAAGACGGCGACACCCACCACGCCCACCGTGGTCGCCTGGGTGACGACGAGGAACGCGCCGCAGACCCCGCCGAGGCACTGCCACCAGCGCAGCCGTGGTGAGTCGTCCGGGCTCGTCACGCGCGGCTGGCGGATCGCGGCGAGGAGCGCCCGAACCCCGCGGCGCGCGTCCGGGTTCGTGCCGACGAGCACGGTCAGCACCACGAGGCCGATCCCGAACGAGATGAGAGCAGCGAGGACCCCGTCGCTCAACCGGCTCCCGAGCTCACCGTTGATCCGGCTCTGGACGGACAGGACCAGGCCGATCCCGATCGTCGCGAGGATGCCGAGGAGGAGGGTCCGGGATGACGGAGAACGACTGGTTTGGGCGAGAGCGGCGCGGGTTCCGGTCACTGCTTCATCCTCCGACAGCCTCGCCACCGCCGACCCGCGGGCCTGCCGCGAGGGCCCCGCCGACGACGACATAGCCTGGCTGGAAGCGAGACCCCGACGAGGGGGAGTGCGATGCTGGGCACAGGCATCACCACCGCCCGACTCGGGCGAACCGACCTCTCGATCACGCGGCTCGGCCTCGGGCTCTGGACGCTCGGACCTCGGGACGCCGCCCGACATCCAGAGGCCGACGAGCGCGCGATCAAGGCCATCCGTCTGGCGGTCGAGCGTGGGGTGAACTGGATCGACACCGCCGCGGTCTACGGCTTGGGGCACTCCGAGACGCTGATCCGCCGCGCGCTCGAGCCGCTCCCGCCGGACGAACGCCCTGCGGTCTTCACCAAGTGCGGCGTCGTGTGGGACGACACCCGCCCGAGCGCGCCTCCGCGTCGCGTCGGGGACGCGGCGAGCCTTCGTGCCGGCGCCTACGCCTCGCTGCGGAGGCTGGGGGTGGAGCACCTCGACCTCTTGCAGATGCACTGGCCACCGCAGGACGGGACACCGGTCGAGGACTACTGGCAGACCTTGCTCGACCTGAAGGCCGAGGGTGTCGCGCGGTACGTCGGCTTGGCCAACCACTCCGTGGACCAGCTCCACGCTGCCGAGCGGCTCGGCCACGTCGACGCGGTGAAGCAGCCGTTCTCGATAGCGCAGCGCGAGTTCGCCGGCCGTGAGCTGCCGTGGTGCCTCGAGCACGGCACGGGTGTCCTGGTCTATCGACCGATGCGCGCCGGGCTCTTCTCGCTCGGCTTCACCCGCCGCACAGCGGTCACCGTGCCGACGGAGGACTGGCGGTCGAGGCGACCCCACTTCACGGACAAGGAAGAGGCGAACGCCGCGCTCGTGGAGGCGGTGAGACCGGTCGCGGAGCGACACGGCGTCTCCGTGGGCGTGCTCGCCGTCGCCTGGACCCTCGCGTGGCCGGGGGTCTCGGGGGTCATGGTGGGTGCTCGGCGCGAGGAGCAGGTCGAGGCTTGGCTTCCTGCCGATCGGCTGCGGCTCACCGACACCGACCTGCTCGAGATCGCGGCGGCGATCGAGCGAACGGGGGCGGGTGAGGGACCGAGCCGGCCGTGACGGGCGGTCGTCAGGCGCTGGTCTCGGCCCGCTGGAGACTGGCCTGTCTGGCCTCGAAGCGGTCGAAGACCCGACCGGTCAGCCGGCAGATCACCCAGCCGACGAGGCCGGCGGCGAGCGGCAAGCTCACCGGGACCATGAGGACCCCGACGGCGGCGGCGAGCGTGAGCAGGAGCCCAGCCAGCGACGTGAGCGGATGGGCAGCCGCGAACAGGGCGGCGTTCCGCAGGGTGCGCCGCCACGGGCCGGGGTAGCGGACGAGCAACGGGTAGAGGTACACGAGCGTGCCGCTGACCGCCAGGATGCCGAGGAGCGCGACCGTCAGCACGGGGACTCGCAGCGGCGCGTCCTCGGCCCGGAACGCGTAGAGCACGTCGATGGACAGCAGCGCCGCCGCGACCGCGGTGAGCAGGCTGAACCAGACGCCTTGCCGGAAGTTCCGGCCGAACCCCGACCAGAACGTCGACCACACCCGGGGCGGGCCGTCCTCGTCCCAGGCGGTCATCACCGCGCACAGGCCGGCGCACGCCGGACCGGCGGTGACCAGCGGGATGCTGGCGAGCGTCCAGAGCAAACCGGCGAACACGACCGCGAGCAGCGCGTCGGTGAGCCTGGTCAGGATCGTCATCGTCGGTCCCTTCCGAGGTCGTCCAGCGCGGTCGCGCATGCCCACAGGTGGCAGAGCAGCGCCTGGCTTGCGGCGCGAGCCAGCCTAGGTCGTCTCACGCGGGCCCGGAAGTGCGACCGAGAGCGCGACGGAGCCCTCGCTCCTGGCGACCGTCGTCATCGTGAGAGGCTGGCAGGCATGATCGTCGATGCTCGGCGGGGCCGCGAAGGGAGGCTTGTGGACCACCGCGTCGATGTGATGAGGTTCGACGAATCGGCCCCCGCGTCACCCGGGGTTCCGCAGTGCGGTGCCCGCGTGACACCCTTCGCTGAGGGGGTACGCGCGGGCCGGGAGCTCGTCGCCGTGTCGGGAGTGACGCCCGCGTCGGCGCGCACGCTGGAGTCCGACCTCGCGGAGGTGGTGCGGTCGTGAACTCACATCGGCGCCGTTCCTGGTCGGTGCGCGACCACAGGCGGGTCGTGCTCGCCGCCCTCGCCGGGTCACTGATCGCCGCGTCGTCGTTCACCGCGGCACACGCCGACGAGCCCTCGCCCGAGGAGCCGCGCGAGGCGTTCACCATCAGTGACGAGCGGATCGTCGAGTCGAGCGGGCTCACGCTGAGCACGAAGCACCCGAACGTCTTCTACACCGTCAATGACTCCGGTGACGAGGCGCGGGTCTTCGCCCTCGACGACGAGGGCACGGTCATCGGTGTCATCAGGCTCGCCGAGGTGGACGCCCAGGACATCGAGGCGGTGGCGAGCGGGCCCGACGAACGGATCTGGGTCGCCGACATCGGCGACAACGACCGGGTCCGCGAGACCATCACGCTCTACCGCTTCCGGGAGCCGGACGAGCTCGGCGACGTTCAGCAGCAGTGGAGCCGCTTCCCCCTGGTGTACCCGGACGGTCCACACGACGCCGAGACGCTGCTCATCCACCCGGAGACCGGGCAGCCGTTCATCGTCACCAAGCATCCGGACGGCGGCGCGATCTACGCCGCTCCCGAGGAGCCGGTGAGCGGCGCGGTCGAGAACGAGCTCGTCCGGGTGGCTGACGCTCCGCCTCGCATCACCGATGGGGCCTTCCTTCCCGACGGCTCCGGCGTCGTGCTGCGGGACGATGACGAGGTGTACCTGCTCGACTGGCCGAGCGCGGAGGTCAAGCGCACCATCCCGCTGCCGCCTCAGCGTTGCGACAGGACCGCGGAGCTTCCTTGCCTGGGTGAGTCGCTCGCGGTGAGCGAGGACGGCGAGTACCTCTACGCGGGGAGTGAGGGCGCAAACTCGGTGGTCAACCTCGTGCCGTTGTCAGGCGGCGCCCAGGCGGCGAGCCCGAGCCCGACCGCCACGGCCACGCCGACCAGGACGCCTCGGGCCGAGCGGGCCGACGACGCGCGCGGAGAGAACGCCGCCGAGGCGGCGGATTCCGGTGGCGGTCTGTTCGGCGGCCTTCACCCGGCGGTCCTCGTCGCGGTGGTCGTGGTCGCGGTCGGTGCGGGCGTCCTGGCGTTCCCACGGGTGCTGGCTTTCCGCAGACGGTCCGACGCGGACGAAGAGGAGCCGCCCGTGGGTCGACGTCGCGTCGCGGACGAGGACCCGGAGGACGAGGTCGGCGCACGCCCGACGTGGGAAGGCGCGCCGGAGTGGACGCACAGTGCCGCGACGCCCTGGCAGCGGGAGACGTCCCAACCGCAGGAGGGCTCCTGGCCGGAGCAGTCGCGGTGGCCGCACGGGAGCCCGGAGTTCCCCGTTCCCGAGCGAGCGGAGTACGAGCACGCCGGCGCCTGGCCAGACGACCGAGAGCGGCACCCGCAGGCGTGGTCGGAGTGGCGCGCGGACCAGGACGGATCCGACCCCCGCCAGGTCGTCGGGCCCCATGGCGCGGCGGACGACCGCTGGCGGGCCGCCGAGAGTTGGCGGGCTGACGACGGCTGGCAGACGGGTGACGACCGGCGAGCCCGTGAGCGGTGGGATGCCGACGTGAGCTGGCCGCCCGCCGAGCGTTGGGGCGCAGACGTGGACGCTCACGCTGACGCGGAGGGACCGGCCCGCTCGGGACCGGAGTGGTCCGAGCGGGCCGGGCAGGCGGCCGGTGACGCGTCCCGGTGGTCGTCGCGTGACGGCTCCTCGTCGGCGTGGTCAACGGAGCCGGTCCAGTCTCGAGGGCAGGAGTGGTCTCAGGAGCAGGAGTGGTCCCAGGGGCCGGGGTGGTCCCGGGGAACGGAATGGTCGAGGGAGCCTGAGGGGTCCGGCGAGGCCCCATGGACACGGTCGGGAGACTCGTCGGGGATGGCCGCTCCGTCGTCGTGGGAGTCCGCGCAGCGACCGGAGTGGCCCTCGCAGCGGCAGCCGGACGCCACCCGCAGAGGCCGCGACTGGAGAGAGGCCGTCGAGGAGGACTGGGAGACGCCTCGGCGATCGGCCGGCGCGGCCCCAGCGGGCTGGTCGGCACACTCGTCGACGGGCGAGGCATGGCCCAGGGAGTGGGGCTCCGCGGAGGAAGCCTGGCCCAACGCCGGTTCGCGGGAATGGCACGAGTCAGGTGGAGACACCCGCCGGGAGTGGTGGGACGACCAAGCGCAGCGAGCGCGACAGGCGGGCCACTCCCGGGCGAACGTGGACTGGCTCGAAGAGCGGCTGGCGTCGCGCGGCTCCGCTCAGCCCACCTGGGAGCGTCCCGGCGACTCGACCGGACAGTGGCAGCGGTCCGACGACGTGCCGCACCGTGGCTCCTGGGATGCCCGACAGTCCTGGGAACCACCGCGGCAGTCCGCGGATCCGTCGCGGCGGCCCTTCGCTGGCCAGCAGGACGAGGCCGACTTCTGGTCGAGGCCGCCCATCCCGACCGAGCCGAGCTGGCCCGGTGAGGAGGCGATGGAGCCGCGGCGGTGGTCCGAGGGTGACAGCCGTTGGCGACCCTACCGCGACGATGATCTCGACCGGTGACGAGCCGAGCGGTTTCTCGGGAGAGGGGCGGTGCGCGAGGCGCCAGCCACGGTGACCCGCGGCCGTCCCTCACGAGTCCGTGAGGCGTTCGGTCACGTAGTCGATGCAGACGGTCAAGGCCTCGACGTCGCTCGGCTCGATCGCGGGGAACATCGCGACCCGCAGCTGGTTGCGTCCCAGCTTGCGGTACGGCTCGACGTCGACGATGCCGTTGGCTCGAAGGACCTTGGCCACCGCCGCGGCGTCCACCGAGGCGTCGAAGTCGATCGTGCCCACGACGAGCGAGCGCGCCGCCGGGTCAGCCACGAACGGTGTGGCGTACGTCGACTTCTCCGCCCAGCTGTACAGCCGCGTCGAGGAGTCCGTCGTGCGGGCCACCGCGCCCGCGAGACCCCCGTTGGCCAGCAGCCAGTCCAGTTGCTCGGCGAGGAGGATGAGGGTTGCGATCGCCGGCGTGTTGTAGGTCTGGTCCTTGCGCGAGTTGTCGATCGCGGTGCGCAGGTCGAGGAACGCCGGGATGTAACGACCTGATGCGGCGATCTCGTCAACCCGAGCCAGCGCCGCCGGCGACATGACGGCGATCCACAGCCCGCCATCGGATGCGAAGCACTTCTGCGGGGCGAAGTAGTAGACGTCGGCCTGCGCGATGTCGACGGGCAGTCCACCGGCGCCCGACGTGGCGTCGATGACCACGAGCGCGCCGTCGTCGGCGTCGGGCACGCGCCGCACGGGGGCCATGACGCCCGTCGACGTCTCGTTGTGCGGCCAGGCGTAGACGTCGATGCCCGCCTCAGCGTACGGGGTGGGCAGGGTGCCTGGCTCGCCGGTCACGACGGTGGGCTCCTCGAGGAAGGGCGCGCCGGCCGTCACCTTGGCGAACTTGGCGGAGAACTCGCCGAACGACAGGTGTTGGGCGCGGTGGCGGACGAGGTTGTGCGCCGCGATGTCCCAGAACGCCGTGGACCCGCCGAGGCCGAGCACCACCTCGTAGCCGTCGGGCAGCTCGAACAGCGTGCGGATGCCTTCCTTGACGCGGTGGACCAGCGAACGGACCGGCGCCTGCCGGTGGGAGGTGCCGAGCAGTGTCCGACCGGCCGCGCTCAGGGCCTCGACCGCCTCGGGGCGGACCTTGGACGGGCCGGAGCCGAAGCGTCCGTCACCGGGCTTGAGCTCGGTCGGGATCGTGATCGTGGTGGGGTCGTCAGCCACGGAGCACCTCTGTGGTCGTCGCTGGAAGCCGATCCGGCAGGCATTCTCTCACCAGCCCACGTCCGGGCCGGCGCCGGCGCGTGGTCCCGACGTCGAGCCGGGACTAAGGTCGGACCTCGTGGGCGAACGACCTCATGCCGACGCCCGGTCCGACTCGCCTGAGCCGAGGAGTGGCCGGGACCTCTCGGCGATGCGGCGCGACTACGGCGACGGTGCGCTCGTCGAGGCCGAGATGGCCGCGGACCCGCTCGAGCAGTTCCGGCGGTGGCTCGACGACGCCGTGGCGGCGGGCGTGCCCGAACCCAATGCCATGGTGCTCGCGACCGCGGACGCGAACGGCACACCGTCCGCCCGCACGGTTCTGCTCAAGTCCGTCGACGACCGGGGGCTGACGTTCTACACCAACCTCGAGTCCGCCAAGGCCGCTGATCTGGCTGTCCGTCCGGTGGCCGCCGTGGTGTTCCCGTGGCACGCGATGGCCCGACAGGTGAGGGTCACCGGTGGGGTGACCGAGGTCGACCGCGCGGAAGTGGCGGCGTACTTCGCCAGCCGGCCGTGGGAGAGTCAGCTGGGTGCGGTGGTGAGCCGACAGTCCCGCGTCATTCCCGACCGCGCAACGCTTGATCGGGAGTACGCCGCGGCGGAAGCGCGGTGGCCGCGAGGCACGGCCATCCCGGTGCCGGACTATTGGGGTGGTTACCGAATCCGACCGGAGATGTTCGAGTTCTGGCAAGGGCGCAAGGGCCGCTTGCATGATCGGATCCGGTATCGCAAGGTCAACGACCAGTGGGTCATGGAGCGTCTCGCTCCCTAGCCGGGATCTCCGATGACGGGGAGGGATGCACCGCTCGAGGCCAGGGCTGGGGTGTTGGGGATCGCTCCGGGGATGAGGCAGCCCGCGGGCTGGCAAGGCTGGGGGACTAGTCCAGCGCCCGCGGGCCGGGTGGCTGCCTGGGATTCGCCGGCCGCCGTCGGCGTTCAGTGGAAAGGACGGTCTTTCTCAGCGACGAACGCGGTCGGGACGCGCCGGTGATCGGCAGTCGGTCCTCAACGTGTGGACGGCGGCTAACGGACAGCCACCTCACGAGTCCCAGAGCTATGCATGCGCTGGATCACCTCCTTTCCCGTGTACGCCCGACCGTACGCCGGAAAGGCGGTCCTGACAACAAGAATTTGGCGGCGCTCCTCGCTGGCCGTCCTGCGGTGACGGCATGCTCGCCACCCGAGAACCGCTCGAGGTGCGCACGTGCTCGGGTCAAACCCGGACGACTTTGACGCCGATCTCCTCGAACCGACGCAGCTCCTCTTCCGGTGCGCCACAGTCGGTGATGAGGAGGTCGATCTCCTGAGCTCGCCGAATGCGTGCGAATGCACGTGCTCCCACTTTGGAGCTGTCCGCCACCACGACAACCTGGCCGGCCCGTTCCGCCATGAGCTGGTTGATCATGGCCTCCCCTTCGTGGTGTGTGCTGGCGCCGTACGTGGCGTCCACCGCGTCCACGCCGAGGAAGGCCATGTCGAGGCTGACGCCCTCGAGGATGTGCGTCGCGAGAGGGCCGGCGAGCTCGTAGGACTGCGGACGGGCGACTCCTCCTGTCACGACGATCTTGACGTGAGGCCGGACGGTGAGCTCGCTCGCGATGTTGACGGCGTTCGTGACGATGGTGATCGCGTGGTTTCCGTGGGAGGCGCGCAGGTCGGTGCGGGTGGCGATGGCTCGGGCGACCTCGGTGGCGGTGGTGCCCCCGTTGATGCCGATGACCATGCCGGCGCTCACCAGGTCGGCGGCCGCCTTGCCGATGCGCTGCTTCTCCGTCGCTTGGCGCGCGGTCTTGTACCGCAGCGGGAGGTCGTACGCCACGCTGTGCGCCACAGCACCGCCACGCGTCCGTGTCAGGAACTGCTGCTGGGCCAGGTGATCGAGGTCTCGGCGGATCGTCGCCGTGGACACCTCCAGCTCACCGGCCAAGGTCTCGACGTCGATCTGCCCCCGCTCGGCGACGAGCTCGAGAATGGCGTTCAGACGCTCGTAACGGTTCAATGTGCACCGTCCGGTTGCTCGAAGCTGCACAGGTCTGTGCGCAACCGATCATAGGCTGCGAAGAAGCTTCGGCTCTGCGCAGTCAGTGCACAAACTCGTGAAAACTGTGGCCAGTCCCGGCGTTGACCGACCAGAACCGGTCAGGTCTCGGCTCAGGTGCGCGTTCGGCGCCGCCTGTCCGTCTCGCCCGCGAGGGGATCGGTGGGGAGTCGGTGATGGTGGGCCGGCAGTCGGCTGGCTACGCGGAGTCCTTGGTGATCAGCCAACCACCGTCGACGACGATGCTGGATCCGGTGACATAGGACGCGTCGTCGGAGGCGAGAAAGGCGATCACGGACGCGACCTCGTCCGGCCGCCCGAAGCGTCCCAGCACCGTCTGGCGGATGCTGCGGGCGCGGTCCGGCTCGCTCACCCGATCCCACGCGGCGGTCAGGATTGGTCCGGGGACCACCGCGTTGACGCGGACCGCAGGGCCGTAGTCCACCGCGAGCTGGCGGACCAAGGCCAACAGTCCGCCTTTCGAGGCCGCGTAGGCGGGATGGGCGGGGAGACCCGCATGGGCGTGCACGGAGGAGACCGCGACCGCCGCCGCACCGGGCCGCCAGCGTCCGTGAAGCGCCCGGAACGCCAGGTAGAGCGCGCGCAGGTTGACGTCCAGCTGACGGTCCCAGTCCTCGACGGAGAGCTCGTGCGCCGGCGCGACGATCTGGGCGGCTGCGTTGCTGACGAGGATGTCGAGACCGTCGGTGAGCACGTGCTCGGCGAGTTGAGTCCACAGATGCGGATCCCCGACGTCACCGACCACGGTGCGGGCAGCGCCGATCCGCTCCGCCGTCGCGGCCAGGCCTTCGGCGTTCACGTCGACCAGGACCGTCGTGGCGCCTTCGGCAGCGAGGCGTTCGGCGGTCGCGGCACCGATGCCCGAGCCCGCGCCGGTGACGACCGCTCGCTTGCCTTCGAGCCTGCCCACCGGTCGCCCTCCTAGCTATCATCTCTGCATCTTTTATGACTAATTATTGACATCGACGTTACGCTCCAGCAAGATCTGCCCCACATCGCATGAGGTGGCGGCGCTGCCCAACCTGCGGGGCGGCAGGCATGGGAGGGGTCGAGATCATGAGTGCGCTGGCTCGTCGACGTTTTCTCGGCGCGACGGGAGCCCTGCTGCTGGGTGGGACGATGGCCGGTTGCGGTGGCAGCGGCAGCGGCGCCGGTGGGGACAGCGAGTCGATCACGCTGACGATGACCGCCTGGGGCGGCGACATCGACCGCAAGACCTACAAGCAGCGCCTCGACATGGCGTCCAAGAAGTACCCCCACATCGAGGGCACCGTCCAACTGACGCCCGGGGACTACCTGCAGAAGCTGACGACGGCCATCGCCGGAGGCGCCGGCCCCGACCTGCTGGAGATCGCCGACCACGTGCCCGCGTTCGCCAGCAAGAACCAGATCCGACCGCTCGACGACTACATCGAGCAGTCCGGCATGGACTTGACGGAGATGTTCGGTGATCGGACGCCGAAGATCTTCCAGTACGAGGGCAAGCAGTACGGCCTGCCAGACCGCTCCGGGGCGATGGTCGTCTACTACAACCGGAAGATGTTCGACGCGGCCGAGGTCGAGTACCCGTCGAAGGAGTGGACCTGGGACGACCTGCTCAACGCGGCGAAGAAGCTCACCATCCGCGAGGGCGGCGAGGTCAAGCAGTGGGGGTTCGCCACGATCACGTGGTGGCCGTACTGGATGACCTTCATGTACCAGAACGGCGGGCGCGTGCTCGACGACGACAACCGGCCGGTCATCAACAGCCCGGAGAACGTCGAGGCCATGGAGTGGTACAACGACCTGGCCTGGAAGCACAAGGTGTCGCCGACGCTACGGGACTTCGCCAACTACGGCGAGGGTGTCGGGCCGGACCAGCTGTTCGCCCAGGGGAAGCTCGCGATGGAGATCACCGGCTTCTGGAACATCGCCGCCGCGAACAGCGTCGACGGACTCGACTGGGACATCGCACCGCTGTGGCACGGCAAGGAGGCGGCGACCAGCGCCTTCTTCACCGGACTGGCGATCTCGGCGAACACCAAGCACCCGGACGAGGTGTGGAAGGTCATCGAGTACATGGTGAGCGAGGAGGGTCAGCGCCCGATCATCGACAACGGCGAGGACGCTCCGGCCAACATCAAGGTGCAGGAGAGCGACGCCTTCCTCAAGCCCGTCTGGGCCAAGCGCGAGGTCAACATGAAGGCCTTCGCCGAGTCGTCGGACTTCATCTTCATCCCGCCGATCACCGTGCACTGGAACGAGATGCTCAAGGTCTGCGGTGACAACATCCAGCTCATGATGAACAACGAGGTCACCCCGAAGAAGGCCTTGGACACCATCCAGACTGAGCTCGAGCGCATCATGGGACGCAACTGATCGCACCGCGGACGCTGGTCGGGCCACCGCGGTGAGCCGAGAACTGGTGAAGAGATTCGTCGATCGAGGGCGCTCGAGGAGATGGGTGAAGGCGTCGACGTGAGGGTGCGGTCAGTCGCACCGATGGTCGAGAAGCGGCCGACTGCCAAGCCATGGTGGACCCAACGGCGCCGCGAGGCGTTGTGGTTCTACATCATGGCCTCGCCGTGGATCGCGGGGTTCCTGCTGTTCATGGGCGGACCGTTGGTCGCCTCGCTGTACCTCAGCTTCACCGACTACGACCTGCTCACCCCGCCGGAGTGGGTCGGGCTGGACAACTACGTGCGGATGTTCACCGACGATCCGCGCTTCTGGAAGGTGCTCCGCAACACCACGGTCTACACCCTCCTCGTCGTCCCCATCACGACCGTCCTGTCGGTCTGGCTAGCCGCCCTGTTGCACAAGCCCCTCAAGGGCATGCGCGTCTTCCGGACGATCGTCTACGTGCCGGCTCTCGTGCCGATCGTGGCGAGCGCGATGCTGTTCTCCTGGGTGCTCGCGCCCGACGCGGGGTTGCTCAACCGAACCCTCGCACTCGTCGGCATCGACGGACCGGCGTGGCTGCTGGACGAGACCTGGGTCATCCCAGGTTTGGTGATGATGTCCGTCTGGGGCGTGGGAACCGGCGTGGTGTTGCTGTTGGCCGGGATGCAGGGTATCCCGCCGGAGCTGCTCGAGGCCGCGACGATCGACGGAGCGAATCCTCGCCAGCGCTTCTTTCAGATCACGCTGCCCATGCTGTCGCCGGTCATCCTCTTCAACGTCATCATGGGCTTGATCGGGACGTTCCAGGTCTTCAGCCAGGTCTACATCCTCACCGGCGGTGGGCCGAATGACGCGAGCATGATGCTCGTCCCCTACATCTTCGAAGAGGCGTTCCGGAACTTCCGGATGGGTTACGCCAGCGCCCTGTCCTGGCTGCTCTTCCTCATCATCATGACCTGCACCGCGATCGTGTTCAAAACGTCGTCGCGGTGGGTGTTCTACGAGTCGGAGGTACGCCGATGAGCCTGCTCGCGCAGGATCGACGCAGTCGACCAGTCGGCAGCGGCTCCCGACTCGACGCCGCGGCGACCTACGCCATCTTGACGGTCGTCTCCGCGGTGCTGGCGGCGCCGTTCCTGTTCATGGTGTCGATCGCGTTGTCCAGCGACGCCACCGTCCAGAAGGCCGCGTTCACGCTGATCCCACGCGAGTTCCATGTCGAGAACTTCGTGCGGGTCATGACCTCCGACGCGCAGATGGCCCGCTGGATCCTCAACAGCCTCATCATCGTGGCCTTCGCGTGCGTCGGACAGACGTTCGTGAGCGCGATGGTGGCGTTCGCCTTCGCCCGGCTCCGGGCGCCAGGACGTGGGCTGCTCTTCGGCATCCTGCTCGCCACCATGATGGTGCCGATCGAGGTGACGATCATCCCGCAGTTCATCCTGTTCCGGCACCTGGGCTGGATCGACACGCTGCTGCCGCTCGTCGTGCCGAGCTTGTTCGGCAGCGCGTACAACATCTTCCTGATGCGGCAGTTCACCGCCCGCATTCCGCGAGAGCTGGACGAGGCGGCGCAGGTCGACGGGCTCGGGTACTTCGGCCTTCTGGTGCGCATCATCCTGCCGCTCATGAAGCCGGTGTTGGTCGCGGTTGGGGTGTTCAGCTTCGCGTGGGCGTGGGGATGGTTCTTCGGCCCGCTGATCTACCTCAACACCGAGTCGAAGTTCCCGCTGGCGCTGGGTGTGCAGTTCCTCTCCGGCACGACCACGAACGCACAGACCCCGCCGTACAACCTCGTCATGGTCGGCGCGCTCTTCCTCACCGTGCCGATGCTCCTCGTCTACTTCTTCAGCCAGAAGTACATCTACCAAGTCAACCTCGGCGCCGGCAGCGCTGGCATCCGGTGAATCGGCGAAGGCCCAGCCGCTGCCGTCTCGACGCGAAGGGAGCTCGTCATGAGCTGGAACCGCAGGTCTTTCCTCGGCGCGTTGGGCGTGACCTGCCTGGCCGGAGCGGGAATGGTGCCGATCGTACGGCCACGGACGGCGGCGGCCGCCGACGAGTTCGACCTGCTTCGCGAACGCTGGTGCTCGCTGGTCACCGGGTCGGGATACGACCCGGACGTGGAGCCGTTCAAGTCCCGGCTGGCCGCTCTCGGCGCGGAGGCGGAGCAGTACCTCACCACGTTGGCGCCGGGTGAGACATCCCTGTGGCCGGATCTGCCCCTCGACACCTCGACCTGGAACATGACGCTGAGCGCCCGACGCTTGCGGACCATGGCGGTCGCGTACCTGGTGCCGGGCACGGGGCACACCGGGAACTCGGCGATGGCGGAGGCGGCGGTCACCGCCTTCGACGAGCTCACCACTCGGTTCTACGCGCCGCCCCACTGGTGGGGGAACTGGTGGGACTGGCTCATCGGCACTCCGCAGGCGCTCAACGACTTCTGTGCCCTGCTCTATGAGCAGCTCGGTCCGGAGCTCATCGACCGGTACGTCCAGCGTGTCGATCACTACGTCGACCCGGGTGCGATCGACCGGACGACCGGAGCCAACCGCGGCTGGCTGTGCGAGGTCACCGCGGTGCGGGGCGTCCTGGGCAAGTCACCGGAGATGATGGCGAAGGCGCGGGACGGCTTGTCGCCGATCATGGTGTACGTCACCGACGGCGACGGGTTCTACCGCGACGGCTCGTTCATCCAGCACGAGTACTACGCCTACACCGGCTCCTACGGGATCTCGCTCCTCCAGTCGGTGTCCGGGCTCTTCGCGTTGCTCGCCGGGTCGACGTGGGAGATCGTGGACCCGAACCGCCAGGTGCTCTTCGACAGCATCGAGAACAGCTTCGCGCCGTTCGTCTACAACGGTCTCCTCATGGACGCGGTGGCCGGCCGAGTGATCAGCCGGGAAGCGGAGCACGACCACTGGCGCGGACACCTGCTCGCTGCGTCGGTGCTCAGGATGGCCGAGGCCGGCTCGCCGGAGGAGGCCAAGCGCTGGCGGGGAATCGTCAAGGGATGGTTGCTCCGGGAATCGGAGCCCCGCTACATGGGCGACCAGACCCTCACCATGGCCGCGGTCGCCGACGCTCAGGCCGTCCTCGACGACCCCACGATCGAGCCGTTGCCGGAGCCGGTCGAGCATCGCATCTTCGCCGCCATGGACCAGGCGGTGCACCGTCGTCCGACCTGGGCGTTCTCCATCTCCATGCGGAGCGTCCGCACCGCCTTCTACGAGACCATCAACGGCGAGAACCTCAAGGGCTGGCACACCGGTGTCGGCATGACGTACTGGTGGGGCGCGGACTTCGGCAACGACCACTACACCGACGGCTTCTGGCCCACCGCGGATCCCTACCGGCTGCCCGGGACGACCGTGTCCCGCAAGCCGCTGGAGGACGGCGTCGGCAACAACGTCTTGCCGACCGAGGCCTGGGCCGGGGGGACGACGGACGGGGAGTTCGCGGCGGTCGGCCAGAGCATCCAGGCGCTCGAGTCGACTCTGCGTGGTCGCAAGTCGTGGTTCTGCCTCGACGACGCCGTAGTCTGCCTCGGTGCCGGCATCACGTGCGCGGACGGCTACGCGGTCGACACCACGGTCGACCAGCGCAACCTGGGGGAGAACGGCGTCCACGACTTCCGGCTCAACGGGATCCCCTCGCCCACCTCGGGCACCTGGTCGCTGACCGTCCCGAACGCTCGGTGGGCCCACCTCGAGGGTTTCGGCGGCTACGTCTTCCCGGGGGGCGCGCGGGTGAGCGCGATCCGGGAGACCCGCACCGGCAGCTGGTACGACATCAACGTCGGCGGGCCCAGGGATGAGCTGCGCCGGCGCTACGTCACGGTGTACCTCGACCACGGTGTCGACCCGGTCGACGCGAGCTACGTCTACCTCGTCATGCCCGGGGCGACCCGGCAGGAGACGATCCGCCGCGCCGCCGACCGCCGGTGGCTCCGCGTGCTGGCCAATACCGCGGACCGGCAGGCGATCTCGGTCCCGTCCTTGGGCTTCGTCGGCGCGAACTTCTTCGCCCCCGGAACGGTCGACGCGCTCACCGTGGACCAGCCGTGCAGCGTGCTCGTTCGCGTCGCCGACGGGCGGGCGACGATCTGCGTGAGCGACCCGCGGCAGGACGGCTCGACGGTTCGGGTGACGTGGAACCGTCCGGTTGCCTCGGTCGTCTCGAGTGATCCGACCGTCCGTGTCGTCGAGGCGGGAGAGCGGCTGGTCCTCGACGTCACGGTCGAGGAGACCGCGGGCATGACCCAGCGGGCCGTGGTCGCCCTGGCGTGACTCGGGGCCGGTGCTCGCGTCCGCGGCCTCCGGCGAGCACCGGCCTCACTCCCATGCGAGGGCGACGTTGAGCTCGGCCGCGCCGGCGGCACCGTCGGGGCTCGCTCCCTCCAGCCGGACGTGGCGAACGTGGTCCGCGGCGAGTGCTACCACCTTCGTGGCCGCTGTCGCGGGCCACGTGCCGCTGGCCACCTCGGTGAAGGTCGTGCCGTCGGTGCTGGTGAGCACGCGATAGGCGGTCAGCTTGCCACGGAGGTCCGCGTCGGGGCGTGGCGTGTAGAGGAGGGAGTGCACCGACCGGGACCGGCCGAGGTCGAGGGTGATGGACGCCGGCGGGTCCTCCGGGGAGCTCGACGCGTGCCACAGGCTCGTCGGGTTGGCGTCGAGCGCGTTGCTCGCCTCGCAGCCGAGGTCGGCGCGGGTTGCGGTGGCGCGCATCTCCTCCTGCGGCAGGAGCGTCGGGGCGGGCGCCGTCGGCTCGATCGCCAGGTCGCCGAACTGGGCTCGTCGCCACGCGCCGACCAGGAGCCCGACCTGACCTCGATTGTGGCGGTCGTCGTCGACCGTGGCCACCGTGGTGTCGTCGACCCGTGCCACGATCGTCGTGCCGGTGAAGGACAAGTGGAGTCGGTACCACCGCGTGGGTTCGACGTCGAGTCGACCGTGGGCCAGGGTGTCCTCGGTTCGGTCCGGGCCGGTTCGCAGCAGTGCCCAGCTGTGATCGCGGGACAGTCGGAGGCGGTAGCCGGTCTGTCCTCCTGAGCCACGCATCACGTAGTCGACCCGGCCGAGGAGGTCGACGAAGGGCGCCTCGTCGAGGCGGACGTCGACCGACACGGCGTAGTCACCCCACCACATGGGATCGCCCAGGAGGGTGAACGGTGAGGTGTCGACGGTGTACCGCCAGTCGAGCGGGCGGATCGTGACGGTCTGCGCCAGGCACTGGCCGTCGCCGTCGGGCCGAGGCGTGGCCTCGAACGCGCCGTTGAAGTCCGAGAACAGTCGCGGCGACCGCTTGGGCGCGACGTCTCGGAAGCTCTCCCGGTAGGGCAGCGCGAAGATTCGCGGTCGGGCCGGTGGCTCCCACGCCGCCTTGCCTTGGCCCCGGGTCGTCGTGAGGGTGAGGAGACGGCCGGGTGGCAGGACCACCTCGTACTCGCCGCTGGTCGGCTCGACCTGCCCGACCTGGCGGAACCAGTCCTGGTAGCGGTCGGAGCGGAGGTCGGTCTCCCACACGTGGACGGTCGCGGAGCCCGCGATCCCCGCGTCAGGTCGGTCCCGGCCGGTCTGCGCCGAGCCGCGGTCGCTCGGGACCGAGCTGGCCTGCTCCGGACCAGTCCGAGGCGCGTCACCAGGACGCGCGTGGCTCCGGTGGCGGTCGGCGTGGCGCGGGTGGGGCAGTCGGAACCGGACGCGCTGAGGCTCGGTGGCGTCCACGGTCTCGATGACGACGCTGTAGTGCCCCGTGGCGGGGTCGCGCAACGTCACGATGCTGCCGCCCCCCTCGAGGTACCCACACGCCGGGTCGAGGTAGCGCCAGCCGGGCTGGGCGAACTGCGTGGTGTGGGCGACCACCCACACCGAGAGGCTGGGTTCGTAGTAGCCGGACCACGGCTCGTAGGCGCGCAGCAGTCCGACGCCCGCTCCCTCGATAGAGGTGTAGAAGGATGCCGTCAACGCCCAGTTGACGGTAGCGGTCATGCGTCCGTCGATGTAGACCCGGTTGATGGCTCTGGCGAGCGGAGCGGCGCCGATGTCGTACCGTTGGCTGCCTTGCTCGCCGGCCCACAGTGGCTTGCCGAGGCCTTGCGCGGTCGGCGTGCTGGGCCCGTGGTCATAGGGCGCTCCGTTGAACTGCTGGCCGCACGGGTAGTGCACCGAGACCACGTCGACCGCGTCGTAGAAGGCGGGGTCGGCGGCCATGGCGTCCGCCACCTTCCACCGCTCGGGGAGATCCTCGCCCCAGCCGTCGGCGGCGATGAGCTTGACGGCGTGGTGGCCGGCTTCGCGCAAGGCGTGCTTCAACGCCACGAACCAGTCCGCGTCGAAGTCCTCCGACTCGTTCCATCCGCCGAGGTAGTCGATGGCGAGTCCGTGGCGACGGGCGCAGTCCAGCCAAGCCAGGTGGTAGGTGATGGTGTCGCGCGACCAGAAGCCGCCGTCGAGCCATCCCGGGACGCCCCATGCCAGACCGGAGAGCGCGATGCGCGGGTTGCGCCGCCGGGCCTCGCGCATGATCCACCACTCGTAGCCGCGGTCGTGGTCGAGGTCGTCACGGGTGCGCATGTGGCTCGGCTCGGATCCCGCCGTGGAGTTGATGTCGGAGCCGATCTCCACGCGCAGGATCTGCAAGGCGGCACCGTGATTCGGGCTGAACAGGAGGTCGAGGATCCGCGTGCGCTCCGGTTCGGGATAGTCGAGGAGCAGGCGCGAGGACGCGCCGGCGGACAACGCTCCGACGCCGTCGAATCGCCGGCCGGGCGCGTCGTCGCTGAGCACGAAGGTCTGCGTCATGGGCTCCTCCACCGGTCCGGCGTCGGCTCAGATAATAGTCATTAAGTATGTTTAATCGTCTGTCGGAGGTGGACCGTGCCGGTCCCTGACCACCTGCCCTCGTCGCTGACGATCAGCCTGTGGGACTTCACCTAGTACACGCGCACCGGTCCCGGCGAGCCGTTCGAGAACCTCGACCGAGCCTTCGCCGAGGCGGTCACGCGCAGCTACAACACGGTGCGGATCTGCGCCATGCCGTACCTGCTGTTCGGCTCCGGCCTGGACACCTCCGCGCTCACCCTGGGCCCGCTCGGCGGGGAGTACGGCCAGCGGACCCGGTGGTACGACGTCAAGGCGACCACGACCCTGGACGCCCGGGCCCACCTGCTGGCCCTCTTCGAGGCGGCGCGCCGGCACGACTGCTACGTGATCGTGTCGAGCTGGGAGTACCAGCAAAGCGCGAGCTTCGCGCGGGACCGCGCCTGGCACGACGCGCTCCGTGCGGTCGATCCCGCCCAGCGGCCGGAGGCGCTCGCGCTCGCCCACGCCGAGCTCGTGTCCTTCCTGGACCGACACGGGCTGGCCGACCGGATCGCGTTCGTCGAGCTCCACAACGAGGTGCAGGCCGGTCGGCTCACCGAGGCCGTCGAAGGGCCGGACACGGTCGTCGCTCTTCGCCCCTTGCTCGAGAACGCGATCGAGACGTTCAAGGCTCGTCACCCGCGGATACCGGTGACGGTCAACTACGCCGGGGTCCCGGTCGGCCAGCTGAGGGGCGTGCCGGAGAACGTCGACGTCGCGGTGTTCCACCCCTACGTCTACGGCGTCCTCGGCCAGCTCATCGAGGAGTTCGCGTTGCGGGACCCGTCCCGGCCGTTCCCGCAGGAGCCGGCGCGGGCCGAGCTGTTGCGCCCCGACGCCCCACCGCTCGAGGAGTGGACCCTCACCGGCGACGCGGCCTGGCGGCTGGACGCGACGGTGGTGAAGCAGCGTGAGATCTACGTCCACGACTGGTGTGATCCGCAGGCTTGGGACCGGTGGCCCTACGAGCGTTACGGCGAGCACCGGCACGCCATGGACGTCAAGCTGGACCTCTGGCTCGCCGCCGCCGCGGACTGGGCCGCCGCCCACCAGGTGCCGCTCGTGCTGGGCGAGGGGTTCGTGGGCTACACACCGCTCCACGGCACGTTCGAGGAAGGGCCAGTGGGTGCGGCGATCTGTGAGCGTGCGGTTCGGCGGGCGGCCGAGCTCGCCGCGTGGGGCACCGTGGTGTGCTCGAACGCGGCGCCGCACCACCCGATGTGGGCCGACCTCGGCCTCCAACGGCGGCTGAACACCCTGTTCACCAAGCGCCGCTAGGTCTCTGGCCACCACACGGGCGGTGCCGGCGGCTCGCTCGACACGACGGGGCCGGACACCCAGCGTGCTCGGGCTGGCGCGCTGCCGTGGCGCTCGGTCACGGCAAGGTGCACAAGACTGCTCGATCCGCTCTTGTAGCGTGCACAAACGAGCGCTCGATGGCGTATGCTCAGGGGCCAGCCGATCACGGAAGGGGCGTTCATGCAGTTCGTGACCGAGGAGATCGCCAGCCAGCCGGCGTGCTGGCGGCAGGCCGCGACGCTGGCGCGGACGGCGAGTGGCGTCCTCCCCCGCGAGGGCGAGCGGGTGGCGGTGATCGGCTGCGGCACCTCGTGGTTCATGGCTCAGTCCTACGCCGTGCTCCGCGAGGCCGCGGGGCACGGCGAGACCGACGCGTTCCCCGCCAGCGAGTTCCCGGCCGGGCGGCGCTACGACCGGGTGGTGGCGCTCACTCGGTCCGGTACGACGACCGAGGTCCTGGCGCGGCTGTCGGACCTGCGTGGTCGTACTCCCACCGTCGCGGTGACGGCGGACCCGAAGACGCCGGTCATGGACCTCGCTGACGAGGTGGTCGTCCTCGAGTTCGCCGACGAGCGCTCGGTCGTCCAGACCAGGTTCGCCACCTCGGCCCTCACCCTCCTGCGCGCTCACCTGGGTGCCGACGTCGATGCCGCCGTCGCGGACGCGGAACAGGCGCTCGCCGAGCCGCTGCCGGACGGCGCGACCGAGCGTCGCCAGTTCACCTTCCTCGGCACCGGATGGACCGTGGGTCTGGCCAACGAGGCCGCGCTGAAGATGCGCGAGGCGTCGTTGTCGTGGACCGAGTCCTATCCCGCCATGGAGTACCGTCACGGTCCCATGAGCATCACCGACGCGTCGTCGGTCGTGTGGTTCCTCGGCACGCCCCCGCCCGACCTTCCCGAGGAGGTCCGGAGGCTCGGCGCCATGGTCGTCACGAAGCCCGAGCGTGACCCACTCGCGGAGCTCATCCGCGCCCAGCGGCTCGCGGTCGAGATCGGCGTCAGCAAAGGGCTCAACCCTGACCAGCCCCGCAACCTCACCCGGTCCGTCATCCTGTCCGACGCGACGACTCACGACAAGGGAGCGAGCACGTCGTGAACGCCGCCCCGGCGCCTCCTGAGACGTCGCGGTGCGTCGTCGCGCTCGACGTCGGCGGGACGTCGATGAAGGGTGCGCTGGTCGACGAGCACCGACGTGTTCGCCTGCGGCAATCGTTCCCCACGCCAGCCGTCCAGGGCCCGGAGGCCGTCCTCGACCAGATGGCGACGGAGATCGCCACGCTCACCGCGCGGGCCGCTGAGGCAGGGCTGGCACCCCCGCAGGCGGCTGGCGTGGTCGTTCCCGGCATCGTCGACGAGGCGCGCGGGGTCGCCGTCATCGCCGCCAACATCGGCTGGCGGGATGCCCCGCTGGCGAGCGTCCTGCGAGAACGTCTCGGGCTTCCGGTCGCCCTCGGGCACGACGTGCGCGCGGGTGGTCTGGCCGAGAGCCGCCTCGGCGCGGCGAAGGGCGCCCGCGACGTGCTGTTCGTCGCGCTCGGGACCGGCATCGCCGCCAGCTGCATCGTCGACGGCCGCCCCTTGATCGCCGGCGGGTACGCCGGCGAGGTCGGCCACGTGGTCGTCGAGCCCGACGGTGAGCCGTGCGGGTGCGGCGGCCGTGGCTGTCTGGAGCGCGTGGCGTCCGCCGCCGCGATCGCGCGCCGGTACACCAGCCGTAGCGGTGTCGCGGTGACCGGCGCCGCGGAGGTCGCGGCGAAGGTGCGCGCCGGCGACCCGGTGGCGGTCGCCGTCTGGGAGGAGGCGGTCGCGGCGCTCGTCGACGTCCTCCACACCAGCCTCACCCTCCTCGGGTCGGAGGTCGTCGTCCTCGGAGGCGGGCTCGCCGAGGCCGGTGATCTCCTGCTGGAGCCGCTGCGGACGGGACTCGACGAGCGTCTCTCGTTCCAGCGTCGCCCGCGTCTCGTCCAGGCCGCGCTCGGTGACCAGGCCGGGTGCCTCGGCGCCGCGTTGCTGGCGTGGAGCCTCGTCGACGCTCTCGAGGAGCCGTCCGACGAGGAAGCCTCGAGCGACGACCAGGGCGGGCACGATCGGAAGCACGACGAGTTCGAGGGATACGAACGGAAGGCGACACCGTGACGCTGCTGGGCAACGGGCGTGTGGTCACCCCCGAGGCGGTGCTCGACCCGGGCTGGATCGAGATCTCGGGGGAGCGCATCGTGGAGGTCGGGTCAGGTGAGGCGGCCAGACCTCTCGACGTCGACCTCGCCGGGCGCGTTGTCGTCCCCGGCTTCGTCGACACGCACGTGCACGGTGGCGGCGGCGCGTCGTACCTCTCCGCCACGCAGGCGGAGACCGCCACGGTCGTCCAGTTCCACCGCTCGCACGGAACCACCACGACCTTCGCCAGCCTCATCTCGACCACGGCGCCGGAGCTGGAGCGCCAGGTGGCGGCCTTGGCGGAGCTCGCCGCCGACGGTCTCGTCGACGGCCTCCACCTCGAGGGTCCCTGGATCTCCGAGGCCCGTCGCGGCGCGCACGACCCGGCTGTCCTTCGTCCGCCCACGACCGAGGAGTTGGAGCGCCTGCTCGCCCTGGGGCGCGGCACGATCCGCATGGTGACGCTCGCACCCGAGCTGCCGGGAGCGCTGGACGCGGTCCGGCGGATCGTCGACGCCGGCGTGGTGGCCGCGGTGGGCCACAGCGACGCCTCCTACGAGACGGTCCGTGCGGCTGTCGACGCCGGGGCGTCCGTCGGCACCCACTTGTTCAACGGGATGCCGCCGCTGCACCACCGCGAGCCGGGTGTCGTGGGCGCTTTGCTCGAGGATCCCCGCGTCGTCGTGGAGCTCGTCGCCGATGGGATCCACCTGCACCCCGCCACCGTCGCCCTGGCGATTCGAGCCGCTGGGCCCGACCGGGTGTCCCTGGTCACCGACGCCATGACCGCCGCCGGCATGGGCGACGGTGACTACACGCTGGGTGGTCTCCCGGTGCGTGTCGTCGACGGCGTGGCGCGGTTGGCGGACAGCGACTCCATCGCCGGCAGCACGCTCACCATGGACGCGGCGTTCCGGTTCGCCGTGCAGACGGTGGGGCTGTCGCTCGAGCAAGCCGCTCGCGTCGCCTCGACCACGCCCGCGCGCACGTTCGGACTCTCGGACGTGGGGGCTCTGCAGCCCGGCATGCGCGCCGACCTCGTCGTGCTCGACGCCGACTTGCAGGTGACCGCGGTGATGCGGCGCGGTTCATGGGTGTCGGGTGACCCGACCAGGACGAAGGAGGGCAGCTGATGCCTCTCACCCCGACCGGAGACATCGTTCGGTCCGCGGCCGCGGACGGCCGCGGCGTGGGCGCGTTCAACGTCATCCAGATCGAGCATGCCGAGGCGCTCGTCGCTGGCGCCGAACGGGCAGGCGCGCCCGTGATCCTCCAGATCAGCGAGAACGCCGTGAAGTACCACGGGGGCGCGCTGGAGCCCATCGCGCTGGCGACGCTCGCCATCGCCCGGTCGGCGGCGGTTCCCGTGGCGGTGCACCTGGACCACGCCACCAAGCCCGAGCTGGTTCACGAGGCGGTCGCGCTCGGCTTCGGGTCGGTGATGTTCGACGCGTCCGTCCTGCCGTACGAGGAGAACGTCGCGGCCACGAAGGAGGTCACCGAGTACTGCCACGCGCGCGGTGTCTTCGTGGAGGCGGAGCTGGGTGAGGTCGGCGGCAAGGACGGCGTCCACGCGCCGGGTGCCCGGACCAACCCGGACGAGGCGGTGGAGTTCGTCCGCGCGACCGGTGTCGACGCGCTCGCCATCGCGGTGGGGACCTCGCACGCCATGCTGGAGAAGACCGCCGCGCTCGACCTCGACCTGATCGCCGCGCACCGCGCCGTCGTCCCGGTGCCGCTCGTGCTGCACGGCTCGTCCGGCGTTCCCGAGGACGACCTCACCCGGGCGGTCGAGGCCGGGATGACCAAGATCAACATCGCAACCGCGCTCAACCAGGCGTTCACGAAGGCGGTGCGCGACTACCTGGCGGCGAACCCCACGGTGGTCGACACCCGCAAGTACCTCGCGCCCGGCAGGGAGGCGGTGGCCGCCGAGGTGACGCGGCTGCTCGGCGTCCTCAAGGCCGCCTGACCGGCGGCTCGACCGGTCGCGGCGCTCCGGCGGCGGTCCTCGACGGGTCAGAGCACCAGGTCGACATACCGCTGCTTCATCGTCGCCAGCACCTGGTCGGGGTCTTGCGCCCACACGTCCGCGTTGAAGATCTCGACCTCGATGTCGCCGGTGTAGCCCGCCGCGTCGACGGCCTCGCGGAACGGCCGGAACTCGATCACGCCGTCGCCCATCATGCCGCGCGCCAGCAGCGCATCGGCCGGGATGGGCAGGTTGAAGTCGCACACCTGGAACGACGCGATCCGCGAGCCGGCGCGACGGATCTGCTCCCAGACGGCGGGGTCCCACCAGACGTGGAACGTGTCGACGACGACCCCCACCTGTTCGACCGGGAACGCCTCGGCCAGGTCGAGCGCTTGAGCGAGCGTGGACAGCACCGCGCGGTCCGCGCAGTACATGGGGTGCAGCGGCTCCAGCGCGAGTCGTACCCCGCTCGCCGCCGCGTAGGGGGCGAGCTCGGCGACCGCGTCGGCGACGCGGGCCCGCGCGCCGGCCAGGTCTCGAGAGCCCTCGGGCAGGCCGCCGACGACGAGGACGAGGCACGGCGCGCCGAGGGCGGCCGCCTCGTCGATGGCGCGACGGTTGTCGTCGAGCGCCCGGCGACGCGCCGCCGGGTCGATCGCGGTGAGGAACCCGCCCCGACACAGCGACGACACCCGCAGCCCGGCGTCCCGCACCAGCTTGACGGCTCGCTCGACGCCGATGTCGTGGAGCGGCTCCCGCCAGATCCCGATGGCGGGGATGCCGGCTCGCACACAGCCGTCCACGGCCTCCGCGACACCCCACCGGTTGGTGGTCTTCTGGTTGAGGCTGAGGCGGGCCAGGCGTGGGTCGCCCGGCGCGATGGACGAGGGCGCGTTCGGGTCGGTCATGCGGCGACTCCGTGGACGGCGAGGAACTGGCGCATCCGTGCCGCGGCCAGCTCAGGGTCGGGGAACAGGCCCGCCTGGTCGGCGAGCTGGAACGCCCGCACCAGGTGCGGCACGCTCCGCGCCGACTGCAGACCGCCGACCATGGCGAAGGCTTTCTGGTGACCGGCCAGCCAGGCGAGGAAGCAGATGCCGGTCTTGTAGTAGTAGGTCGGCGTCTCGAACAGGTGCCGGGACAGGGGCACGGTGGGTGCGAACGCCTGGTCATAGGCCTGCTCGTCGCCGGCGTCGAGGGCGGCAAGGGCGGCCGCCGCCGCGGGAGCGATCGCGTCGAAGATGCCCAGGAGCGCGTCCGAGCCGGTCCTGATGAGCTGGGGGTAGTTGAAGTCGTCACCGGTGTAGAGGTGGACGCCCTCGGGAAGCGCGGCTCGCAACCGAACCTCGTGGTCCTCGTCGAGCAACGACACTTTGACGCCGTCGACCTTCGCGGCGTGCTCACGGACGATCGACAGGAACGCCTCGGTGGCGACCTCCAGGTCGGCCGACCCCCAGTAGCCCTCGAGGGCGGGGTCGAACATGGGGCCCAGCCAGTGCAAGATCGCCGGCTGGCTCACCTGGCCGAGCAGGTGCCCGTAGACCTTCGCGTAGTCCTCCGCGTCCGCGGCGGCGGCCGCCAGGTGCCGGCTGGCCATGAGGATCGGCCGGGCACCGGCGTCTTCGACCACCGCGAGCTGCTCCTCGTAGGCGCGCGTCACCTCGTCCAGCGAGGCGTGTCCGATGCTGCTCGATGGCAGGTGGTCGGTTCCGACGCCGCAGGCGAGCAGCCCGCCGCACGCCGCTGCCTCGGTGGCGCTGCGCCGGATCAGCTCGGCGGTGGCATCCCAGGTCAGACCCATCCCGCGCTGCGCGGTGTCCATCGCGTCCGCCACGCCCAGGCCATACGACCACAGGTGCCGCCGGTAGGCCAGGGTGGCGTCCCAGTCGAGCACCGCCGGCGCGCCTGGAGTGTTGTCGGCGTAGGGATCGGCGACCACGTGGGCGGCGGCGTAGGCGATGCGGCGCGCGGGTCGGCCCGATGGACGCGGCCAGGCTCTCGGCTCCTGGAGCTGGTAGGGCTGGAGCGAGCCATCCGAGGCCGGGAGGTGGATGACAGGGCTCACAGGGCGACCTCCGGCACGACGATGCGGCGACCTTCGTTCGAGGACTTGAGGCCCAGCTCAGCGAGCTGGACACCACGGGCGGCGGCGAGGAAGTCGTACTTGAAGGGGGCGTCGTCCAGGCAGTGGCGGAGGAACTCCTCCCACTCCGCCTTGAAGCCGTTGTCGAACTCGGCGTTGTTCGGGACCGGCTGCCATTGGTCGCGGAAGCGCTCGGTCACGGGGAGGTCGGGGTTCCACACCGCCTTCGGCGTCCCGCCCCGGTGCTGGATGCGACACTCCCGCAGGCCCGCGACCGCGCTGCCCTCGGTGCCGTCGACCTGGAACTCCACCAGCTCGTCGCGGTGAACCCGCACACACCAGGAGGAGTTGATCTGGGCGATGACGCCTCCGGTCAGCTCGAAGATGGCGTACGAGGCGTCGTCCGCGGTGGCGTCGTAGGGGTTGCCCTCCTCGTCCCACCGGCGCGGGATGTGGGTGACGGCACGGGCGTAGACCGCCTCGACCCGTCCCGCGATCTCCTCCAGGACGTAGTTCCAGTGGCAGAACATGTCGAGCGTGATGCCACCGCCGTCCTGGACACGGTAGTTCCAGCTCGGCCGCTGGGCCGGTTGCCAGTCGCCCTCGAAGACCCAGTAGCCGAACTCCCCGCGAATCGACAGGATCCGGCCGAAGAATCCCCCGTCGACCAAGCGGCGCAGCTTCCGCAGGCCCGGCAGGTAGACCTTGTCCATGACGACGCCGTTCTTGACGCCGGCGTCGCGGGCGGCGCGCGCCAGCTCCATCGCGCCGGTGAAGGTGTCGGCCACCGGCTTCTCGCAGTAGATGTGCTTGCCCGCGGCGATAGCGGAGAGCACGGCCTTGCCTCGGACCTGGGTGGCCTGGGCGTCGAAGTAGATGGGCGCCTTGGGGTCGCTGAGCGCGGTGTCGAGGTCGGTGGTCCACCGCGTCAGCCCGTGCCGGTCGGCGATGACGCGCAGCTTGTGCTCGGAACGTCCGACCAGGATCGGCTCCGGGACGACGCGACTGCCGTCGGAGAGGGTGACGCCGCCCTGCGCTCGGATCGCCAGGATCGACCGCACGAGGTGCTGGTTGTAGCCCATGCGGCCGGTCACGCCGTTCATGACGACGCCGATCTCGCGAGTGGTCATGCGTTCCCTCCGCTCCAGCCTGTGGAAAACGCTTTCCAGCGTAGACGAGAGACGGGCTCGCGAGCAAGGCCACCCCCGGACACGCCCGCGAGCCGGTCACGGAGAGTAGCTGGCGTCGGCTACTTGAGGGCGCCCGCGGTCAGGCCCTCCTCGACCTTGCGCTGGAAGACGATGTAGACGGCCAGCACGGGCAGCATCGCGATGATCAGCCCGGCGAACAGCTCCGCGACCGAGGTGGCGCTCGACTCGTACCGCGTCCGCAGCGCCAGGTCCGCGAGCCCCTGGGTGAGGACGAAGTTGCTGCGGTCCTCGTCGATCTGGGTGTTCAGCACCAGGGGCAGCAGGTACTGGTTCCACTGGCCGAGGAAGTTGAACACGCCGATGCTGATCAGGCCGGGCTTGGCCAGGGGCAGCATGATCTGAAAGAACGTGCGGAAGTGGCCGGCGCCGTCGATGAACGCCGCCTCGGCGAGCTCCTTGGGGAGGGACTGGAAGAACGCGGTCAGGAAGAAGACCGAGAACGGCAGGGAGAACGCGACGTAGATGACCACCAAGCCCGGCAGGTTCTGGTACATGCCCAGGTTCTGGGCGACCTTGACCAGAGGCACGATCGCCAGGAACAGCGGGAAGGTCATGCCCACGAGGAACAGGTAGTAGATCAGCCGGCTACCTGGGAACTCGTACCGGGCGAGGACGTACGCCGCCATCGAGGACAGCAGCAGGGTGAAGAAGACCCCGCAGCACACCACGAAGACGGTGTTGAGGAAGAAGCGACCAATGTTGGCCGTCTGCCAGGCGTCGACGTAGGTGTGGAAGTGCCACTCCTTGGGCAGCGCGAACGGGCTCGCGTAGATCTCGCTGTTGGTCTTGAACGACGAGATGAGCACCCACAGCATCGGCAGGAGCACCATCGCGGCCCACGTGATGACGAAGATCTGGGGGATGCCCTCGCTCAGGACCTGGGCACCGGCGAAGCGGCGAGCGGGCTTGGCGGCCGCTGGGTGCGTGGGAGGGGATGGCCGCGTGGGCCGCGCCGGCGTGGGCAGTGTGGTCATCGAACCTATCGCCTCTCTTTCGCGGTGGGCGCTCGATCCCTGGCTTTTGGGCTGTGGCCGGACCTGGCGCCCGGCCACAGCCCCCTCAGTACTCCAGTCGCTCCCGTCGAGTGACCCGGAAGGTCAACGCGGCGAGCAGAATCGAGAACACCAGCAGCATGGTGGCCATCGCCGAGGCGTAGCCGAACTGTGAGTTCAGCGAGAACGCCGTGCGGTAGAGCTGGGTCGCCATCACGTCGGCGCCGTAGTCCGCCACCACGCCGTTGCGGGCCATGACGGACAGCAGAGCGAACATGTCGAGCGTGTTGATGCCGATGTAGACGATCGCCACCTGGAGGTGACCCCACAGCAGCGGCAGGGTCACGTTGAAGAACATGCGTATCCGGGTGGCTCCGTCGATGGCGGCCGCCTCGTACAGCTCGCGGGGGATCTGCTGCATGCCCGCGATGAACAGCACCATGTAGAACCCGACCGAGGACCAGATCGCGACGAACGCGATCGCCCACAAGATGACGCTGGGCGTCCCCAGGGGCCCGTTCGGGAGGAACTCCAGCATGTCGACGTCGACCGCGCGCAGCACTTGCTGGAGCAGCCCTCCGTCGGTGCTGAAGACGAACTGGAACATGATCGCCACGATCACGACCGGCAGCACCTGCGGGAAGAAGAAGACGACGCGGTACAGCTTCGCGCCGAACACGCCGTCGCGGGTCCCGGACGTGCCGCCGCGGGTGAGCAGGCTCGCGAACGCCAACGCCGGCACCAGCGTCCCGATGGGGATCACGAAGAGCAGCTTGACGTTGTTGCCCACCGCGTGCCACCACGCCGAGTCCCGGATGAGGGAGGCGTAGTTCTGGAGCCCGACGTACTCGAAGTCCGGCGTGAAGCCCGTCCAGTTCGTGAAGGAGATCTGAATCCCCTGCGCGAACGGCGAGATGACGAAAACCGCGTACAGCAGGAGTGCCGGGGCGAGAAACGTGACGATGAACGGAACGCGGCCTTTGCGCATCGACTCGACTTTCGCTCAGCGCGTGAACTTCTTGATCTTCGGGTCCTTCTTCACCTCGTCAGCCTTCTTCTGGACCCGCTCGAGGAAGCCCATCGGGTCGAGGTCGCCGGTGAGCAGGACGCCCAAGGCCGCGCAGGCCTCCTCATACAGCGGGCGGTACCACGTGGAGTACTTGGGCGAGTCGAGCCGCTCGACCTCCCGGGCGGCGTTGAGGAGCTCCAGAGAGGACACGAGCACGCTGTCGAGCGTCTGGTCGTCGTGGGCGCCGTCCACGATCGTGAGCGTGTAGGTGAGCTCGGCGAACTTCTGCGCGCCCTCCTTGGACAGCATGATGCGCAGGTACTCCAGCGCGCCGGGGATGTTCTTCGCCTTCGAGGGCACCAGGAAGCTCTCACCCGAGCTGTACGGCACCGCCTCGAAGGGCAGCTTGTCGGAGGCGTCGAGCGACGGCGTGGGAGCGATGGCCATCTCGAAGTCCTCCGGGAGCTGGCTGCCCAGCTCGCTCTTCAGCCACGAGCCGCACGGGATGATGGCGGCCTTGTGCTGCGCCCACGCGACCTGCGCCTGGATGTGGGTGAGGCCGGCGGTGCCCGGCATGATGAAGCCCCTCACCTTCAGCTCGTGCAGGGCCTCGGCGACGTCCTTGCAGGCGTCCTGCAGCCAGGCGCCGTCCTCGAGGTTGTCGATGTTGCGCATCACCTCGTTGCCGCCGTGCTTCTGCACCATGGGGTTGAAGACGGACAGCATGTACTGGGGGTACTGCCCCTGGTACGTCCACACCGGGATGCCGGCCGCTTTGGTCTTCTCGCCGAGCGCCATGAGCTCGTCCCACGTCTTCGGGAACTCCCACTCGTTCTCGCGGAACAGCTTGGCGTCGTACCACAGACCGCTGATGTTGAGCGCGTAGGGAATGCCGTAAGGCTTGCCGTCGAAGATGAGGGGATCCAGGGCGCCCTCGATGAGGGTCTCCCCGACGGTCTTGCCCTCGAAGTCCAGCGACGGCGCCTCGAGGAGGGGCGTGATGTCGAGGAGCTGCCCCTGGTTGACCAGCGTCGCGGTGTCGAGGTTCTGGGCGCCGGAGTTGTCGAAGACGTCGGGCGGCGTGCCGTTGACGAAGCGCGGCTGGAGCTGGGCGGTGATCTCCTGGGTCCCCAGGTGCTTGATCTCCGCCTCGGGGAAGCGCCGCTTGTACATCTGCTGGTGGTACTTGGCGTACTCGTCGCTGAAGCCACCCTTGAAGATGACGACGTCGAGCGGCGCCTTGGGGTCCACGCCGAAGGGGTTGTCGGGATCGACCTTGCCGGACGGTTTCGTGGTCGGGACGGTGCTACCGCCGCCACCACCACCGGTCGCGCAGGCACCCAGCAGCGAGGTACTTCCAGCAGCCGCGGCGAGATACGCGGCGCGCCGCAGAAAGTCGCGGCGGTCGAAGCCTGCGTGCGTTCGGTGGGTGGTCATCGTGCCTCCTGGCTGATGCGAACGAGGGTCCTCGAAGGCCGCGGTCGAGGGCCACGGTGCGCGGCCCCCACGTCGCGGCCGGAGGTGGCTGATGCAGGCGTGCCGGCTTCACTCGGCGGGCGCCACAAAGGGCTCCACACTGTCGGTGGAGTGCGAGGCAGCGTAGTGCCGCGCCTGGTTGCCAACAAGGGTTTTCGGCCGCACGTCGCACAGTCGTAACTTTCATCCACCAGCGCCCGCGCGGGAAGTCTCGATGAGTTGTGGGCGAGCGCGTCCGGTGGTGAGAAAATCGCCGCCATGCGGGCCCTCATGGTCCACGATGCGGCATGCTGGAGACTGTCACGATCGGGTCAACGTCGCAGGTGAGGACGCGTGGAATGAGCGCTCACTCGGTGGTCACGCTCGGCGATGTCGCGCGCCGTGCAGGTGTCTCGCTCGCGACGGCCTCGCGAGTGCTCAATGGCAGCACGCGCCGGGTCAACGAGGACCTCCGAGCGCTCGTCCTCCAGGCCGCGGACGAGCTGGGCTACACCCCGAACCTCCATGCGCAGGCGGTGGCGCGCGGAACCAGCTCCACCGTGGGCCTGGTCGTCCACGACATCGCCGACCCGTACTTCTCCGCCATCGCGGCCGGCGTCATGCGGGTCGCCGACGAACGAGGCCTGATCGTCACGCTCGGGACCACCTCTCGTAATCCCAACCGGGAGATCCAGTACGTCGCCATGCTCCGCGCTCAGCGGGCCCGGGCGGTGATCCTGGCCGGGAGCCGGATGGCCGACAAGGCGCAGACGGAGCGGCTGGCCAAGGAAATCGAGGCCTTCCGTCGGACCGGGGGTCGGGTCGCCTGCGTCAGCCAGCACAAGCTGCCGGCCGACACCGTCCTCCCCGAGAACCGCGCGGGCGCCCGTGAGCTCGCCATCCGCTTGGCCGAGCTCGGACACCGTCGCTTCGCCGTCCTCGCCGGCTCCCGATCCATCCTCACCGCTCGCGACCGGCTCGCCGGGTTCCGGGCCGGCCTGGCGGAGAAGGGCATCGAGCTGGCGCCCGAGGCCATCGTCGAGGGAGCCTTCACCCGGGACGGCGGGTACCACGCGGCGCGCGAGCTCCTTGCTCGCCGGCTCGACGTCACCTGTGTCTTCGCGGTCAACGACGTCATGGCCGTGGGCGCGATGGCGGCGTTTCGCGAGCAGGGGGTCGAGGTGCCGCGCGACCTGTCGATCGCGGGGTTCGACGACATCGAGACGCTGCGCGACCTGGTGCCGCCTCTCACCACCGTCCGGCTGCCCCTCGAGGAGATGGGCGTGCGGGCCGGGGAGCTCGCTCTCGAGCTGGACGCGCCGCCCAAGGAGCGGCTGGTCCGGGTGCGGGGCGAGGTCGTGATCCGTGAGAGCACCCGCCGGATCTCGGGCTGATCTCTCGCTGCCACGGCCTCTCGACCGCGCCGGCGGTCGTGGTCGACTCCGGCCAAGGTCCGGACACTTGGTAAGCGCTTGCTTCTCCGGTAGCGTGCGGCCATGGTCGCTGCACGCCGGCCCACGACCGTCCTCGCGATGGCACCCGCGCACCTGCCCCGGCTCCTCGACGACCAGCAGCGGGCTCGGCTCAGCCAGATCGCGGACGTCGACCTGGGCGTGGTGATCGACGACTTCTCCACGCCGGCCGCGAAAGCGGCGCTGCGCTCGGCCGAGGTGCTGTTCACCTGCTGGGGTTGCCCTCCAGTCGACGAGCAGGTCCTCGCCTCGGCGCCACGACTGCGGGCGATCGTCCACGCGGCGGGCTCGGTGAAGGGCATCGTGACGGAGGCGTGCTGGGAACGGGGACTCCGGGTCTCCTCGGCGGCCGCCGCCAACGCGGTTCCCGTGGCCGAGTACACCGTCGCCATGATCGTCCTCGCGGGCAAGCGCGCCTTCGACATCCAGGCGACCTATCGGGCGCAGGCCGCCCGGCGGGACTGGGCGGCCGAGTACCCCAACTACGGGAACTACCGCAGGACGGTGGGCATCGTCGGCGCCTCACGCGTGGGTCGTCGGGTCATCGAGCTCTTGCGGTCGTACGACGTGGACATCCTGCTCAGCGATCCGACCGTCGACCAGGCCGAGGCGCAGGCGCTCGGCGTCCGCCTGGTGGAGCTCGACGACCTGGTCGCTGCGAGCGACGTGGTGAGCATCCACGCGCCGAACATCCCCGAGACGTTCCACCTGGTCGACCGGCGACGGCTGCGCCTCATGCGCGCCGGCGCCACCCTCATCAACACCGCCCGGGGCGCCCTGGTGGACACGGATGCGCTTGTCGAGGAACTCGCGAGCGGACGCATCAACGCGATCCTCGACGTCACCGATCCGGAGCCGCTGCCGCCCGAGCATCCCTTGTTCACCTTGCCCAACGTCGTGGTGACGCCGCACATCGCCGGGTCGCTCGGCAACGAGGTCGCCCGCATGGGGAAGCTCGCGGTCAGTGAGCTGGAGCGCTACGCGCGCGGCGAAGAGTTCGCCCATCCGGTGCTTCGGGAACAGCTGTCGATCTTGGCGTAAGCTGAACCGCCATGGGACGAGGAGACCGACCGAAGGTTCGTTGGGTCAAGGACCGCATTCGCAAGAAGCGCGAGCGTGAGCGCCGCAAGGCCGAGGCGAAGGGCGCCGCGCGCAAGAACAGCGAGTGAGATGGCGGTTGAGCCGTTCGCGCTGTCGGGGCAGGGGGTCACTGGCTGCTTCCCCGGTGGCACGGCCGTGTCGAGAGTCCGGATCTACGACTGGCCCACGGTCGACGGCCTCCGCGGCGGCTCACCGCACGTCCACCTGACCTGCACTGAGGGCTACGTGGTCGTCGCCGGTCGTGGCCGGTTGCAGACGCTCGGTCCCGATGGCGCCGTGGAGGTCCCGCTCGGCGTGGGGGACGTCGTGTGGTTCACGCCGGGCGTGATCCATCGAGCGGTCAACGACGGCGGCCTCGAGGTGCTCGTCGTCATGCAGAACGCCGGCCTTCCCGAGGCGGGCGACGCGGTCCTCACCCTGCCGCCCGAGTACCTCGCCGACCCCGGGAGGTACGCCGCGACCGTGCGCTTGTCCTGCCCCGACCGCGCCGATCCTCGGGACGAGCCGACCGCCCGGCGACGTCGTGACCTCGCGGTCGAGGGTTTCCTCGCGCTTCGGGACGCAGTGGTCGCGGAGGGACCGAGCGCGCTCGACGACTTCTACGCCGCCGCGGCGAACCTCGTCGCTCCCAGGCTCGCCACGTGGAAGGAGCGGTGGCGCAGCGGTCCTGTGGCGGTCGTGGACGAGACGGGGCGGCAGCTCGCGGCACTGGCCGAGGGCGACCGGTCGCACCTGCGCCAGGGTGGGGTCTTCAGCTGTTCGGCGCCCGCCGAACGCTACGGCATGTGCGGCTGGCTCACGCCGTACGCGCCACAGGGCCAGCGGCGCGTCTGAGTGTCGCGCGCCGACGCCGCTTCGGGCCGTCCACGAGGTTGACGGTCTTTTGCGGCGTTTTGGGCGTGACCGACTTCGGTCGGGCACACGCGTATCCTGTCCTGTGAGTTCAGCGATTCCATCTCGCCGAGTCACCCTGTGGTGGACTCTCCGCTTCATGACGAGGTACCGCGACAGCTCCACCACGGACCGACGATGGCGCCGGGACACGAAGGGGCGAGGGCGGAGTGAGCCAAAGCGATCTCATCGACACCACCGAGATGTACCTCCGCACCATCTTCGAGCTGGAGGAGGAGGGCATCGTGCCGCTTCGGGCCCGGATCGCCGAGCGCTTGCACCAGTCCGGCCCGACGGTGAGCCAGACGGTGGCCAGGATGGAGCGCGACGGCCTGCTCACCGTGCAGGGTGACCGTCACCTGGAGCTGTCGCCCGTCGGTCGTCAGATGGCGACCCGAGTCATGCGCAAGCACCGCCTCGCTGAGCGTCTCCTCGTCGATGTGATCGGACTGGACTGGGAGCTCGCCCACGTCGAGGCCTGTCGCTGGGAGCACGTGATCTCCGAGGAGGTCGAGCGTCGGCTCGTCGAGATCCTGAACCACCCGCGACTGTCCCCGTACGGCAACCCGATTCCCGGCCTGGAGGAGCTGGGCGAGCCCGGCGACGTGGAGGACTTCCGGGACGGTGTGGAACCGTTGACCGACGTGCTGACGTCCGCCCAGCAGGCCGGTGAGGGTGGCGAGGCGAAGGTGCTCATCCGGCGGATCAGCGAGCCGCTGCAGACCATGCCGGCGCTCATGGAACAGTTCCGACGCGCGGGTGTGCTCCCGGACCGGGTCGTGACGGCGACGCTCTCGGCTGATGGCACGACTGTTTCGTTGGCCGGAAGCGACGCCGCGGACGTCACCGGCGACGGCTCGTCCGACGCGACGCCGGGGGACGAGCAGCCGGACGGGCGGACCGCCCAGCTGTCTGCGCGCGAGGCGGGCCACGTCTACGTGAAGCGGATCTGACCATCGAGGCGTTCACCGCAGTGGGACGGCGCCACTCCCGCACCGGCGCGGACATCCTGCCGGCTTTGCTCGCCGAGTATCGGTTCGGTGGGGTCGCCACCGTCGTCCGCGTCCTCGACCTGCCCGGGGCGGTCAAGGAGCGGGTGGAGGTCTTGGCGCTTGCCGGAGAGCGACTACTCGACCTGGACGCTGAGGATTTCGACCACATCGCCGCCCAGAAGGCGTTGCCCGAGGAGGTGGTCGCCCCGGTCCGCGCCGCGCGCTTTCCCCGGCGGCCGGACGAGCCCGAACGCGGGTCGCTGCGATCGCTGGTCCCGCTCTACGCGCTCATGCTGGAGGCGCTGCCGATCCGCTGGCGTCGGCGGGAGCCCATCCACGTCGTCGTCCTCCTCCACCTCATCGCCGAGTACCTGCCGTTCCTGGCCTGGGAGCCCGTCCTGCGCCACGCCGGTGATCCGCTCCTGCTGCCGGCGTTCGTGTCCGTGCCGGGCGGTCGGTGGGGAGGGCGCACGCCTGAGTGCGACCAGAACGCCGTCCAGCGCAGCGCCAGCGCCCGCGTGATGACGGCGACCCGCGGCGACGTCCCCGGTTGGCAGGCCTACCTGGACCGTTACCACTCCCGAGTCGCGGACGCGCTGGCCCGATGTGCCTCGCACCCGATGCCGGGGCGGCCACGACTCTCTGGGGTCTGCCGGTCGCCCTGTCCGGTCTGGACTCAGCTTCCTGAGGACGTTCGCGACGATCTCGCCGCCCGCGTTCACCTGGCTCGCATGTTCGCCGAGAGTCCGGTGGTGGAGCTCCGGCACCACGCGCCGGTCGGCCACTTCTTCGGGGTCCCCAGCCCGGAGGAGATCGCTGACGCATGGCGCCGGACGTGGGTCAGGCTCACTCGCCCGTGGCAGGACGGTGCCAACCCGTTGCTGGCGAGGGAGCTTTCGCAAGAAGACGTTGCCAGGTCTGCTCAGCTGCCCCCATCCACGACGGGAGCGGCGGCTGAGCCGCTGCCCGGTCTGACGGACATGGTCTCGGCGGTCGCGGGCCGAGAGGTCAGGGCGGGGACGGTGCTGCGGACCATCCGCGACACGATGCTGGAAACCCTCGACGCGTTGCGCGACGACACCCGGTGAGCTCCGACTGGTCGGCCTACCTCGACGCCTTCCACGCGCGATATGCCGGACGCACCGAGGAGGTGCTCCGCCGGTGCGTGGCCGGCGACCTCACCCCCTACAGGTGGGTGCTTCGCTCGGTCGCCGGTCGGGGCCGGCGTGTGCTCGACCTGGCGTGCGGCAGCGGCCCGTTGACCCGGGAGCTCGCGAGCGAGCGGACTCCAGACGGAGGACGAGCACACCCCCTGGTCGTCGGGATCGATCGCTCGATGGCCGAGCTGCGTGTGGCGCGGCGTCGTGGCGATGTCCAGGCACTGTGCGCGGACGCGACGGCGCTTCCCTTCGCCGACCACAGCTTCGACGCGGTGGTGTGCTCGATGGGCCTCATGGTGGTGCAACCGCTCGACCGAGCACTCGCCGAATGCGCCCGCGTCCTTCGTTCTGGAGGAATGCTCGCGGCCACCGTGGCCTCGCCGGCACCGTTACGGCTGAGCGATCTGGTGGTCCTGGCGCCGCTGACGGCCCGACTGCGGACGCCGCCGCGCTTCCCCGGTGGCGCCGAGCTCACCGGGCTCGCCGCCGCCTTGGACCGGGCGGGCTTCGACCTCATCGAGGACGCGCGAGAGCGCTTCGCGTTCCGCGTACGCGGCGAGGAGGACGCCGAGCTCTTGCTCAGCGCCCTGTACCTGCCGGATGTGACCGAGGAACGTCGGCGGTCGGCGGTGCGGTGGCTCGCCGAGCGAGCCGCCAGAGCCGGCGCCGGACGAGCCCATGGCAGCCGTTCCCACCGTGGAGAGGAACGGAGGGAGCGCGCGGTCGGGGTGGAGGTCGCGGTCCCGGTCCGCCGCGTTCTCGCGATGCGCCGGTGAGCGCTACGCACTCCGGCGCTTCGTCCTGGGCGCTGGACCGCTGGAGTCGCGGACCACGAGCTCCGGCTGGAAGAGGACCTGCTGATGCTCGTGATCGCGGCGTCTCGCCTCGGCGAGCAGGAGCTCGGCGGCGGCCCGGCCGATCTGGTAGCGGGGCTGACGGACCGAGGTGAGCGGCGTGGTCAAGACCGCCGCGAACTCCACGTCGTCGTAGCCCACGACGGACATGTCGTCGGGTATGCGCAGGCCGCGGCGGCGCAGACCACGCAGGACACCGAGGGCGGTGAGGTCGTTGACGCAGAAGATGGCGGTGACCGGATCCGGCTCGTCGAGCAGGACGCGCAGGGCCTCCTCACCGCCGTCGGCGTTGAGGGCGGCCGTGGTGACCTCGACGAGGCACTCACTGATCGGCAGGCGAGCCGAGCGCAACGCCTTGCGGACTCCCTTGCGGCGGTCCGCGCACTGGCGGATCTTGATGGGGCCGTTGACGAAGCCGATCCGGCGATGGCCTAGCTCGATGAGGTGGGTGGCTGCGAGCTCGGCACCCCGGACGTCGTCGACCGCGACCGAGCACATGGTGTCGTTCGGGCTGGTGCGGTCGAGCAGGACCACCGCGGTGCCGCGGGCGCGTGTCTGGTCGAGCCAGTGGAGGTCGTCCTCAGCCGGGCTGATCAACACCCCACACACGCCCTGCTCCTCGAGCAAGCGAAGGTAGCGGCGCTCCTTCTCCACGCGCTCGTCGGAGCTGGCGAGGATGAGGATGTGGTCGTCCTCGGCGAGGCGGTCCTCGATACCTCGCGCGACGTCGGTGAAGAACGGGTTGGCGATATCGAGGACGATCGCGCCGACCGTGCGGCTGGTCCCGGCTCGTAGCTGGCGGGCCGACCCGTTGCGGACGAAACCCAGCGTGGCGATCGCGGCCTCCACCTTCTCGCGGGTCTCCCGCGCGACCAGGGAGGGTCGGTTGAGGACGTTGGAGACCGTGCCGACCGACACGCCAGCGAGCTCAGCGACGTCGCGGATGCTCCGGCGACCAGGGGGCGCATGAGAGGGCCCCCGTTGTGATGCGGTTGTCGCCACCATGCACCTCCCATGAGAACGACAACGAGCGCTTCCGACGTGGGAACGACAGGATAGAACCTTGACAGCCTCGACGAGGTGACAATAGCGTCGATCGAGTATTTCTTTGAAAGGTTTCAGCACCTCCTCGACGCGGGCGGTCCGACGTGGAGAAATCCCCAAGTCCTCTTCGGCCTTACGACCTTCGAACCGAGCGTGTTCCCTTCCCTCTCGGACTTGACGAGCCACGGCCGTTACTGGCCTGGAAGCTGGCCGGTACCGGTCGTGGTCGGGCCCAACGCGCCTACCGGATCCGGGTCGTGAAGGTCCCGTCCGATCTGGTGACGTCGAATAATTCCGGAGACGTCATTACCGTCGATCCCGGAAATGAAGATCTTGCGGCGGTCTGGGACACCGGAATTGTCGAGTCCGCCCGGACTGTCGACGTGGCCTATTCCGGCACCCCGCTGGAGTCGCGCACCCGTTACGCGTGGGCGGTGCGAGTCGTCGACGAGGCCGGCCGGGATTCCGGGTGGAGCCGGCCGGCGTTCTTCGAGACCGGCTTGCTCACCGAGGACGACTGGCGCGAGGGCGTCGAGGCGCGATGGATCGGCTCCCCGGCCGAAACCGGCATGGACGGGGCGCTGTCGCTGGACGCGGTGAGCGTCGACGGCGGACGGCGCCGTGACATCGTGCGCATCTGGCTGCCCAGTGCGGGGCCGGTCGGCGAGTCCGGTCCGGTCACCTCCCTCGACCCGACAGGTGCCCGCTTCCGGACGGTCGCCGTGGTGCCAGACGGGCGACGAGTGGTCCGGGTACGGCTCCTGGCCGACGCCACACCAGCGGCCGTCACCGCGTACCTCAACGACGTCCAGGTGCCGGTCGACGGCTCCGACATCGACCCGGGGGTCGTCCGCGCTGGCGCGAACGTCCTCGCCGTCGCCGTCGACGCGCCGGCGGGCGCCACCGTGCCACCCGCGTTGGCGGTGCGGCTGCAGATCGACCTCGAGGACGCGTCTCCCGTCGTGGTCGTGAGCGATGGCACCTGGCGTTGCCGAGACCTCGACGCCGACGTCGACGGTTGGCGAGCCGCGGAGTACGACGACGCGGCGTGGCCGCTGGCGGAGGAGGTCGGCCAGCATGGAACGGCACCACACGGTCGATCGCCACTGACCTACCGGCCGAGTCCGTACCTGCGCCGGGAGTTCTCCATCGCGTCGCCGGTCCGCCGGGCCCGGTTGTACGCGACGGCGCTCGGCCTGTACGAGGCGCGACTGAACGGCGTCCGCGTCGGCGACCACCGGCTGACGCCCGGCTGGACCGACTACGACGTCCGGGTGCCGTACCAGACCTACGACGTCACCGACCTCGTGCACGAGGGCGCGAACACGATCGGTGCTGTCCTCGCCGATGGCTGGTACGCCGGCAATGTCTGCTGGTTCGGCCCTTTCCAGTACGGCGATCGCCGGTGGTTCCGGGCTCGGCTCGAGGTGGAGCACGTCGATGGCACCCGGACGGTCATCGTCACCGACGACTCGTGGACGGTCGGGGAAGGCGCGACGCGGTACGCCGACCTGCAGAACGGCGAGGTCGTCGACGCCCGGCTGGAGCCACTCGGCTGGGATCGACCCGGCTTCGACGACCACGCGTGGTCGAGGGTCGTCGTGGGCGAGCCGACGCACGGCCGGCTGGAGGCGCAGGTGGCGCCTCCGATTCGAGTGACGCGGGAGGTCCGTCCGGTCCGTGTGGAGCGGCGCCCGTCCGGCCGTTACCTGGTTGACTTCGGTCAGAACCTCGTGGGCTGGCTCCGGCTGCGGGTGCGGGGCGAGGCCGGGACACGGCTGCTCTTCCGGCACGCGGAGGTGCTCGACCATCGCGGCGAGCTGTACGTCGAGGCGTTGCGCAGTGCCCGGGCGACCGACGAGTACATCCTGCGAGGCGACCCCGAGGGCGAGGTCTTCGAGCCACGGTTCACCGTGCACGGCTTCCGGTTCGCCGAAGTGGTCGGCCACCCCGGTGGGCTCGCGGCCGACGACATCACCGCGCTGGTGGCCCACGCCGACATGGCCCAGATCGGTGAGCTGCGCTGTTCCGACGCTCGCCTCAACCGGCTCCAGCACAACATCGTGTGGGGTCAACGCGGCAACTTCCTGACCGTTCCCACCGACTGCCCGCAGCGGGACGAACGCCTGGGCTGGACCGGCGACGCCCAGGTCTTCGCTTCGACCGCGGCGTTCAACTACGACGTCCGCACGTTCTTCCGCAAGTGGCTCCGCGACCTGCGCGACGCCCAGCGACCCGACGGCGCGGTCCCGCACGTCGCACCTGACGTCTTGACCCGGCACGCGCTCCGGTCCGGGGACGGTCGCGCGGCGGCCGGCGCGGCCGGTTGGGGGGACGCGATCGCGGTGGTGCCGTGGGAGGTGCTGCGCGCCTACGGCGACCGCAGGCTCGTCGCGGAGACGCTGGACGCGGTGAAGGCCTGGCTCGACTACCTCACCGCGCACAGCGCGGACTTCGTCCGTCCGGATGAGGGCTTCGCCGACTGGCTGGCGCCCACGCCCACGCCACGGGACCTGGTCGCCACGGCCTTCTTCGCCTATGCCGCCAAGCTCGCCGCCCGACTCGCGGCCGAGCTGGGTCGTCCTGACGACCAGGCGCGGTACGAGGAGCTCTACGCCAAGGTCCGGGCGGCGTTCCGGCGCCGCTACGTGCGTGGGGGCGGTGCGGTCGTCTCGGGCACCCAGACCGCCTACGTGCTGGCGCTGCACTTCGGGTTGCTCGACCCCGACGAGGAGCCGCGGGCGGCACGTCGGCTGGTCGACGAGATCGCGAGCCGCAACTGGCACCTGGCGACGGGCTTCCTCGGCACGCCGTACCTCCTTCCCGTGCTGTCGCGGTTCGGGTACGACGACGTGGCGTTCCGCCTGCTCACCCAGGACACGTTCCCGTCGTGGCTGTATCCGATCGTCCACGGCGACGCCACGACGATGTGGGAGCGCTGGGACTCTTGGAGCGACTCCCGCGGTTTCCAGGACCCGAACATGACGTCGTTCAACCACTACGCCTACGGCGCCGTGGGTGAGTGGATGTACCAGACGTTGGGCGGTATCGCCCCGGGTGAGCCGGGCTACCGGCACATCGTCGTCCGCCCGAGGGTTGGTGGCGGGTTGACCTGGGCCGAGGCGAGTCTGGAGACGGTCCACGGCCCGGTGACCACCCACTGGCGGCTGGTCGACGGCACCTTCGCGTTGGACGTGACCATCCCGCCGAACACCACCGCCGAGGTGTGGTTGCCGTGCGGTTCGGAGCTCCACGCGACTGAGGGAGGTCGCGCGCTCCGCGAGAGCGCCGGGCTGGTGGTCGACGAGCACGCCGGCAAGGAGACCGGCGAGACCGTCGTCCGGGTCGGCTCGGGCAGCTACGCGTTCGTCGTGTCGTCGCCCACCGTGGTCGGCCCGGTCGACGGCTAACGCCGCAGGTGGTCAGGCGCGGAGGTCGACCACCACCTTGACGTCGTCGGCGCCTTTCCGGAGTCCCTCCCGGAACGCCTCCATGGGCAGCCGCTTGGTGATCATCCGCGCGAGCCAGTCCCGGTCAGCGCGCGCGAGCGCTGCCGCCGCCTGCTCATAGTGGCGGCGTGCCGCGTTCACCGTGCCGAACAGGACGGTGTTCTCGAGGACCATCTCCTTGTTGAGCTGGTCCACGCTGATCGGGACGCGGCGGGTGCCCGAGGACAAGCCGGTGAGGCAGAGGACCCCGTTGGGGGCGACGACGCTCGCCAGCTGGAAGACCAGCGGCCCGTAACCGGTGCACTCGATGACGACGTCCGGCATGACGCCGAGGTCCGCGACGTCGCCCACGTGGAACGTCGCGCCGAGGTCGCGCACCAGGCCGACCTTGGCGCCGACGTCGTTCACGTCGAGGACGTGCACCTCCAGGCCGCGCTGCACGCCGAACAGCGCGGCGAGCAGGCCGATCGGTCCGGCTCCGGTGACGAGCGCGACCTTGGGTCGCCACGACGCCCTGGCGAAGATCCGCTCGGTCTGCTCCCACGCCTTGGCGATCACCGAGGCTGGCTCGACCAGAACACCGCAGTCGCCGAGCTCGAGGTCGAGCCGGACGGCGAACTCCGGTTCGATCCGCCACCGTTGTGACCCGAAGCCGTGGCGTTCCTTGATCCCGCGCTCGGTGTAGCGGCCGTTGCGACAGAAGTCCCACTCCCCGTTCGCGCACGGTTCGCACGGCACCGGGTCGGGTCGCCGAACAATGCCGCAGACAAGGTCTCCTGGGGCAAAGCCGCTCCCTTCAGGGGCTTCCAGTACCGAGCCCAGGGACTCGTGTCCGATCACCAGACGCTCCTGGCCGGGTGGCGGCCACCCGTATCCCTGCATCTCGACGATCTCGTAGTCGGTACCGCAGAGCCCGAGCAGCCGTCCCTCGACCAGCACGCTTCCCTCAGCTGGCGATGGCTCACCGACGTCGTCAACCCGCGCTTGCTCTGGCCGCCCGGGTACGACCGTGATCGCCTTCATGGCCGGTGGTCAGGTCACGGTCGTGACGATCTCGGCGAGGTACCAGGTGCGGTTCTCGGACTCGTCGATCCAGTTCTCGATGAGGGATGCGGTTGCGACGTCGTTGTGCTTTTGGCAGATCTGGTGGGCCGCGCGCAGGTGCCGGGTGAATTGCCGGTTGTCGTCACGCAGCACCGTCATCATCTGGTCGGGAGTCAGGAACTCCTCGTCGTTGTCCTTGATCCGTTGGTGCCGCGAGATGTCGCCGATCGAGCGAAGGGTCGTCCCCCCAATCTTGCGGGCCCGTTCGGCGATCTCGTCCGTCATCTGGTAGAGCTGCTTGGCCTGCTTGTCCAGGAGGACGTGGTAATCGCGGAAGTGTCGCCCGGTCATGTGCCAATGGAAGTTCTTGGTCTTCATGTAGAGGGCGAAGGTGTCGGCGAGCAGCTTGCGCAGCTCCTCCGAGATCTCCACGACTCCGCTGTGGCTGAGGTCTGTCGGGACGTCGAGGGCGCCCGTGGCCGCCCCGCTCGTGTTCCTGTCGGCCATGGTTCAAGCTCCCTTCTGCTCAACCTCCCACAGTAACGACGTGCGTCACGGCGAGCTGGGGAAAGAAGATCGTGACAGTCAGGTGCGTTGTCCGTCCGGGACTGGCTTTTCGACAGCGCCCTTTTCGCGAGAAATCAGCACGCCGGCAAAGAATGCGACCGACCGCAACGGTAAATCACCCTTGCAAACCGCTGAGAACCGCCGATGTCAGACGTTCTTCGCGGTCCTTGTTCACCGGCCGCGACCGGGTGGCGGATCAAGCGCCGCGGTGGCGGCGGGCCGCCGCCGTCGGATCCGACGCCTCGACACCGCCATTGCCTTGCGCGCGCCACACTTGACGAGGTGCGGCGATGACGGACGACGGACCAAGTCATCGAGGGGTACGCCCGTGCGTTCGAGCGCTCTCGGCGGTGACATTCGCGACCACGAGAGCCTTGCTGTTAGCGCCGCTAGGCTGACCCCCTCGTGGCCATCCTGTCGACGATTCCCTGTTGATTCGGTCTTTCGATCGCCCTCGCGGTCCAGGCGCTCAGTCTGGGGCGACACATCTCGTGGGCGTTCCTCCGTCACGCACGGCAAGGCTCTCCTGGCCTGCGGGTGGTGACGGAGGGAGGTCTGCGGATCGGCGTGAGCAACGGCGTCGCCCGCCGCGGCTGCCTGCTGTTCGGACCCTCGCCTGGGTGGACTGGCTGCCCATCGCCTTCGACGGGCGCCGCAGGATCCTTGAGCACGTGACCCACACGGTCGTGGTCCCGGGCCGATGCCGGGTAGCCGAGCCTCCCGCGCCCGCACGGTCGGGTGTCGTGGTGCTCGCACACGGTGAGCGCACGAAGGCAGGTCTGGCACGGCCATGGCCGAGAGCGGACAGCGCTCTGAGTCGGCGCCATGGCAACCTCCGGACAGTCGGTGGCCTATCCCGCTCACATGCTGAACGTCACAGAGGTCGGCGTTGCCGCGTCTCGGCGGTGCGCCTACCGTCTTCGATGACTTCTGGGTTTCGCTCTCGAGTGACCATCCTCGAGGCTCACGCGCGCCATGCCGGCGGATCGCCGGAGGCATGAGGGAGGCAGGACGTCCGTGACCGCGGAAGCCGAAGGCGCCACTCGTCCGCGCCGAGCGCTCGTCGTCAGAGGAGGATGGGAGGGGCACGCACCGGTCGAGGCCACCGATCGGTTCATTCCCTTCCTGCGAGACAACGGGTACGACGTCGAGGTCTCGGAGACGCTCGACGCCTACCTCGACACCGCGCTGCTCGCTTCGACCGACCTGATCCTGCAGATCTGGACGATGGGGGAGATCACCAAGGAGCAGCGCAAGGGACTCGACAACGCCGTGCGTGCCGGCACCGGCTTCGCTGGCTGGCACGGCGGGATCGCCGACGCGTTCCGCGCCGACCTCGAGTACAACTTCATGGTCGGCGGTCAGTTCATCTCACACCCGCACGGCTTCGTCGACTACGAGGTCGAGGTCGTCCCCGAGAAGGCCGACCACCCGATCGTGCGGGGGATCGAACGCTTCTCGGTGCACACCGAGCAGTACTACATCCACGCGGATCCCAGCAACGACGTGCTGGCGACGACCACGTTCCCGTACCACGACAACTACCCCTGGATCGAGGGCGTCACGATGCCCGTCGTCTGGACGCGTCGCTGGGGGAAGGGCCGGGTCTTCGTCTGCACCGTCGGTCACAAGCTTGACGACCTCGACACTCCCGAGGTCCGCACCATCATCGAGAGAGGACTTCTATGGGCGAGCCGTTAAGGGTTGGCGTCGTCGGTGTTGGCACGATCAGCAAGCAGTACCTCGATGTCCTCACCAGACTGCCGAACGTCGACGTGGTCGCCGCGGCGGATCTGGACACGTCGCGGGCGAAGGCGGTCGCTGAGAAGTACGAGGGCATTCGTGCCCTGACGCCGGACGAGCTGTACGACGACGCCGAGGTCGAGGCGGTCCTGAACCTCACCATTCCAGTGGCGCACGCCTCGGTGTCGCTGGCTGCGCTCGGCGCCGGCAAGCACGTGTACGGCGAGAAGCCCCTGGCGGTGACCCGCGAGGAGGCCCGTCCGGTGCTCGAGGCGGCGGCCAAGGCCGGTCTGCGCGTGGGCTGCGCGCCGGACACCGTCCTCGGTACCGGTACCCAGACGGCGCGGGCGCTGCTCGACCGGGGCGACATCGGGGTGCCCACCGCGGCCACGGCGTTCTTCGTCAGCCCTGGCCCCGAGCCCTGGCACCCGGACCCGGCGTTCTACTACCAGCCGGGCGGCGGCCCGCTGCTCGACATGGGCCCGTACTACCTCAGCGCGCTCATCACCTTGCTCGGGCCGATCAAGCGGGTGACCGGTCGAGCCAGCCGCGCCTACGAGCAGCGCACGGTCGGCAGCGGTCCGAAGCAGGGGACCACGTTCCCGGTCGAGGTCGACACCCACGTCTCCGGCGTCATCGAGCACGAGTCCGGTGTCCTCACCACGGTCGTCACGAGCTTCGACGTCTGGGCGGCGAAGCTGCCTCGCATCGAGGTCTACGGGACCGAGGGCACGCTGGCGGTGCCGGACCCCAACATGTTCGACGGTGACGTCGAGGTCTTCAGCCCGTCCAGCCGGGAGTGGACCGTGGCCAAGGTGGCCGGCGGGTACGCCAACGCTGGCCGCGGGTACGGCGTGGCCGACATGGCCCGAGCGATTCGCCAGGGCGGGAAGCATCGGGCCAGTGGTGAGCTGGCGTACCACGTCCTCGACGTCATGGAGTCCTTGTTGGAGTCGGCCGCCCAGGGCGGCGCGCCCGTGGACGTCGAGAGCACTGTCGAGCGCCCGGATCCGGTGCCGGAGGGCGCGACACCCGACGCCGCCTGAGTCGACGAGGCGTCGCCACGTCACCGACCGTGGGATAGGCGTGCGCGTGTGACGACGGCGCGTCGTCTGATCCCACTCCACACGCCGGGCCTGTACGCCTGCGCAGGGCGTACGGGCCCGGCTCCACGTCAGCTGGTGTCTCGCTGGGGCAGGGCGCTGACTGTCCGCTGAGCTCCGACCATCTGACGACCTCGAGCCGTCTGATGACCTTCGCAGGGCGTTGTGAGCGGCGAGACGCCGTCGCGTGCCCGCCAGGGGCCGCCAGCGCCACGCTGACGCGTCGTCATGGACAATGGGCCGAGAAGGACCTGGCCACGGTCCCGCGAGGCCTGCCGAGGTCGCCGCCGAGGCCTGCCATGGCCCTCGACGCGTCGGCCTGGTGTCTCTTCGCAGATGACCGAACCCGGACAGTGACGGATGGCGTCGGCTCTCGCGCGAGCCGACGCCGCGCGGGGAGGGCGCGGCTGGTGGGGTCAGTGGCGTGTTCCCGGCCGTCACGCTGGATCGCCGCTCGGGCTGCCACCGGATCGGCGATCACGCACGTCACTCGGGACTCGAGTGCGCCACGTCCCTGTCGAGAGAGGCACTCTCGGGCCACGTTGCTGGCCCGAGGACGTCAATAGGCCCAATCGCCGTCCACATGCGGACAGTAATAACACTGATGCGTAACGTCATCGAATCGTTGTGAGTTGAACTCGGGAGCCAGCCTCCTGAGTTCGACCGTTGACTAGCCGGTGCCGCGCCCGTACCTTAGGTGCACATTGAAACGACTCAGGCCGCTACTTCTAACACGGGGTTAACGCGAAGGTACGGGGTCAACGCGAAGGCGGATGGGCATGTCAGATCTCAGCCATGGCGTAGTGAGGGCACTCCGACCGGCCGGCGTGGCGAATGAGCAATCCTACAGCCCGCCAGCCCCCACCACCACGACAAGTCACACCGCGGCGAACAACAACAGCACCAACATCAACAACCTCAACAACAACCACGGCAACGCGAGTGACCTTCGCCGTCGGGTGACTGATGACGAAATCCGACTCCTCGCGCTGCTCGCCGACGGGCTTCCCGTGGAAGCTATTGCGCGTCGGTTAGCGCTTTCCGATCGTACGGTTCGCCGGCGCTCCAGGGCGCTGTGCGACCGTCTCGGAGCGCGGGCGCCCATTCAGGTGGTCGCCTGGGCGGCGAGGAACGGGTTGATCTAGTCCGTTCTCCTCCTGTGTCGTGTGGTGTGCCGGTGCGCAACGGCGCGCACCGGCAACCGCGACCATACTCACCAAGGACTACAGGAGATCCCGTTGAACGGAAAGAGATCTCTTTCCTTCGACGGGATCTCTTTTTGGTCTCGTCGGACGGGGCTTCCCTCCCGACGCGACGAGGTCGATGTCCACGGTGACCGACGGTAGGGGTGGTCGTCGGTGCGCCGCGGATTTCCAACCGTCGTGCACGATCCGGCTTGTGGCCCGTGTCGGCTGGCTCCCCCGGGCGAGGCGCCAGCGCCGCCTGCTCGGGCACGCGAACGCGGCGCGAGAAGACGGTCAACGGGATTGTTGCTGTGACTCGACCTGCCGCGCACGGCCGAGCGACACGGCCGGGGATGATCTTGGATGTGGGAACGAGTCCACGTCAAGTCCAGACTCGGTCCGTTCCAGGTCATTCGAGGTGACCTTCCCCACGTTGGTTCCCACGTTGGTGCCGCCGGCGTGGCGGTGGTCCGGGAGTGTCGACAGGTGAGCCCTCCGATCTGGCGGAGACGAGGCGCCAGGCCGGCGGTGCCTGGGGCGGCAATCTGTCGTCGGGCTGCCGAGACGACGGGAGCGCCGAGCCCGGATGCTCGGCGCTCCCACAGAAGACCTCCAGCGAAGGTTCAGCCCTTCATGCCCGTCAAGGTGATCCCCTGGATGAACGTGCGCTGAGCGAAGAAGAAGACCACGATGACGGGCAGCACGACCACGGTGCTGGCGGCCATGAGGGGACCGAACTGCGAGCTGTACTCGGCGCGGAAGAAGGTCAGACCGAGCGACAGGGTGTAGTGGTCGGCGTCGCTCAAGTAGATGAGCGGACCGAGCAGGTCGTTCCACGACGTCAGGAACTGGAACAGCGCGACGGCCGCCAACGCCGGCTTCGCCAGTGGCAGGATGATTCGCCAGTAGATGACGAGCTCGTTCGCGCCGTCCACGCGGGCCGACTCCGACAGTTCTCGTGGAATGCTCAAGAAGAACTGCCGCAGCAGGAAGATGAAGAACGGAACCCCGAAGAAGTGCGGGACGATGAGCGGAAGGTAGGTGTTCGTCCAGCCCATCGCCCGGAACATGGTGAACAGCGGCACCATCGTCACGTAGAACGGCACCATCATGGTGCTGAGGATCACGACGAACAACAGTGTCCGCCATCGCCACTCGATGCGGGCGAGCCCGTAGGCAACGAAGGAGCTCGACAGGACCGCACCAATCATGGAGAACACGCAGATCACGAGCGTGTTGAACAGGTATCGCACGAACGGGAACACCTGCAGCCCGGCGATGTAGTTCTCCAGGGTGAGCGTCTTGGGAAACCACACGACGGGGAAGGCGTTCAGGTCCTGGCCGGTCTTGAGCGAGCCCGACACCATCCAGAAAAACGGGATCATGAAGATCACGCTGAAGGTGATGAGGACGGTGTGGCTGACGATGCGCTCGACCAGCTTCTGCCAGACGCCCTCGGGACGCCGCCGGGCGGGGAGAGCGTGTGCAGTCCGGTGTGCCACGGCCATAGGACCTGCCTCCTAAGCTCCTCCGTAGTAGACACGCCGGCCGACCAACCGGAAGACCAGAGCGGTCGCCAGAGCGACGATGATGAAGAGCACCCACGCAATGGCGGACGCGTAGCCGACTTTGAAGAACTGGAAAGCGTTCTGGTACAGGTACAGCCCGGAGACGAGGGTGCTACCGGCTGGTCCACCGGTGCCGTTCGTCAGCACGAACACCGGTGTGAAGAACTGGAAGCCGGCGATGAGCCCGGTCACCAAGGCGAAGAGCAGGTGCGGGCTGAGGAAGGGGATGGTCACGTGCCAGAACCGTCGGAACCGTCCCGCGCCGTCGACCATGGCTTGGTCTTGGAGGTCCTGCGGCACGTCCTGCAGACCGGCCAGCAGAATGATCATGAGGTTCCCCGCGCCCCACGTGCTGAAGATGATGAGGGCCGGCATCGCCCAGTCAGGACTGGCCAGCCAGCCAGGCCCGGTGATGCCGAACCAGCCGAGCACGGTGTTGAGAACGCCGTACTGCGGGTTGAACACGTACAGCCAGACGACGGCTGAGGCGACGACCGGAACGATCGCGGGCAAGTAGAAGATCACGCGGTAGATGGACTGCCCGCGAACCTTGAGGTTGAGCAGGATGGCGAGGAAGAGCGCCACCGCGATGCCCAATGGCACGCTCACCACGATGTAGTAGACGGTGTTGGCGAGCGACCTCCACCACGTGCTGTCGGACATGAGGACGGCGTAGTTGTCCAGCCCGATGAAGTCGGGCGGATTGACCATGGTGGCGGAGGTGAAGCTGTAGTAGATCGACATGAACACCGGGTACGCGGTGAACCACGCCAACCCGATGATCGCCGGCGACGTGAACAGCAGACCCCAGAGGAAGTTGCGGCGCTCTCGGGGCGTTTCCCCGAGCACGGACGCCAGGACGCGGCGCTTGCGCGCTCCCACGGCCGCGGGGCGAGGAGGGGTCATCGAGGTCGTCGTCATGCCTTGACCGCCTTCCGGAACCTGTCCCACTCGGCCATGACGTTCTCCTTGACGGTTCGCATCGCCTCCAGCGGAGTGACGAGCCCGAGCACCGCCTTGCTGACGTTCTCATCGAGCTGGGTGAAGTAGAAGTCGGCGACCGGGATGGGCGGGCGGATGTTCCGCGCCGTCGTGAGAACGTCGTAGAACGGGCCCATGAGCGGGTCGTTCTTGATCTCCTCCAGCACCGACGCCTTCGTGTAGCCGGGCGGGAAGCCGACGGTCTCCCACTGTGCGCGGGTGCCCTCGTCGGTCGCGCCGACCCAGCGCAGGAACTCCCACGCCTCGTCGGGATGGCGAGCCCCCTTCGGGATGAACATGCTCCAGCCGCCGATCCAGGCTCCAGCGCCTGGCCGGTCTGCTCCGGGCGCCTGGAACGGCAGGAGAGCGGCCCCGATGTTCATGTCGGGGACGTTCACCTTGACGTCCCGATAGTTGGGCGCCACCAGCGGCGCCATACCGATGTTGCCGGTGCCGAAGGGATGGATCTGCAGCCCCGGTGGGGTGACCGTCACCCGGTCTGCGCCGCCGACCGACTTGGCGTACCGAGCGATCCATTCCAGCGCTTTGACGACGTACTCGTTATCCGGGGTGACCTCCTCCTTCTCGGGGTCGTAGAAGGTGCCGCCATGCGCGAACCCCCAGGTGAAGAGCGAGTTGGAAGCCCCGTATGTGTCCCACGGGATCATGCCGATCTTGGTGACGTTCGCGCCCGATTTCCGCAGAATCTTGGCGGAGTACTCGTCGACCTCCTCGATGGTCTGCGGCGGTCGCTCAGGGTCGAGGCCGGACTCCTCGAAGAGATCCTTGTTCCAGAAGAACGGAAAGTTCGGGTCGGCGTCCCACTGCACCTGCCAGATGCGGTCCTTGTAGGTGATGCTGTCCCAGACCGGTGGGAAGAAGTCGTCTGGTCCAAGACCCGCCTCGCGGTAACGGTCGGTCAGGTCTGTCATGATTCCCAGCTCGGCCCATTGCGGTCCTTGGGACGGGACGAGCTGGGCGACGTCGGGTGGGTTGTTGCCCGCGATCGCGGTGAACAGCTTCTGCTGAACGGCACCACCGCCGATGCCGGCTGGCGCGTAGACGACACGAACGCCAATGTCCGGTTGGCTTTCCTCGAACCGCTGGGCGAGCTTGACCATCCCCTCGCCGACCGTGCTGCCCCACACGCTGTAGACCGTGATGGTGGTCTTTCGGCCCGGCGCCGGCTTCTTGTCGAGGCCGACATTGGAAATGGGCGGCGTTCCCTTGGTGATGGTGCAGCCTCCGGTCGCCAGGCCCAGGACGCCGAGTCCGAGTCCGCCCATGGTCGTTAAAGCGCGTCGGCGGGTCATGGCCAGTCTTTTCGGTGTTCTCGACAAGGCCACCGACCTCCCTGCAGTCGGACTGACGCATTCGCGCCGGACCTTAATGGGGGACTTGACAATGGCACTGTCAACGTGATCTGGCAAGACCTGATCACACCGGGGACCGCTCCCGGCAACACGGCGCGAACGGGCGAGGCGAGCGGTGAGCGGAGTCCCGTCCGACGCTGTCCGGCTTCGGCCATCGGCGCGGCCGGTAGCGGATCGGGTGACGGTCCCTGACGGCCGGCCTGAAAGGCTTGGAGGCATGGGACAGGACGGACAGGACATGGAGCAGAACGCTCGACGACTCCGCTGGGGCATCCTCGGACCCGGCGGCATCGCGCGCAGGTTCGCGGCCGACCTCCCGGCGTCGAGGACAGGCGTCCTCGTCGCCGTGGGAAGTCGCGACGAGGCGAAGGCGCGGGAGTTCGCCGCGGAGTATGGCGCCGCTCGCGGTTACGGCAGCTATGCGGAGCTGTTGGCCGATCCCGAGGTGGACGCGGTCTACGTCGCCACCCCGCATCCGATGCACGCGGAGTGGGCGATCCGGGCCGCCGAGGCGGGCAAGCATGTCCTGTGCGAGAAGCCGTTGACCGTCAATCACGCCGAGGCGATGGCGGTCATCGAGGCGGCGCGCGAGCATGACGTCTTCCTCATGGAGGCGTACATGTACCGCTGCGTTCCGCAGACGGCGAAGCTGGTGGAGCTCATTCGAGAGGGCGTGATCGGCGAGGTCCACCACATCGAGGCCTCCTTCGCGTTCCACTCCCGGCCGACGCCGGGCGGGCGGCTGTGGGAGCCGGAGCTGGCGGGCGGAGGGATCCTGGACGTCGGCGGGTACCCGGTGACGATGGCGCGGCTGCTCGCTGGCGTCGCGGTGGGGAAGCCGTTCGCCGAACCGGTGTCGATCACGGCGCGAGGTCGGGTCGGGGAGACCGGCGTCGACGAGTGGGCGGCGGCCACCTTGGTGTTCCCGGGGGACATCTCCGCGCACGTGGTCACCGGTGTGCGACAGACCGCGGAGAACGTCGTCCGGGTCGTGGGCAGCGAGGGCTACCTGGTGGTGCCGAACCCGTGGCTACCCGGACGCGACGGCAGCCCGTGCGGCATCGAGGTCTACCGGCTGGGTGAGGATGTCGAGCGGATCGACGTCGAGCCGACCCCGCTGTACGCGGCGGAGGCCGACACTGTCGCCGCCCATCTCGATGCGCGTCAAGCACCGGCGATGAGTTGGGACGACACGCTGGGCACGATGGCGGTGCTGGACCGCTGGCGGGCCGCGATCGGATTGACGTACCCCGACGAGCGGATCGATGCCAACCGACCCATCGTGCACCGTCGTCCGCTGCGGCGGCGCGCCGACCACCGGATGCGGTACGGCGAGGTGCCCGGTGTGGGCAAACCCGTCTCGCGCCTGGTCATGGGCGTGGACAACCAGACGACGCTGGCGCACGCGTCGGTCATGTTCGACGACTTCGTGGAGCGGGGCGGCACGGCGTTCGACACGGCGTACATCTACGGCGGCGGGTTGTGTGAGCGGGTCCTCGGCCAGTGGATCCGCAACCGCGGGTTGCGCTCGGAGGTCGTCATCATCGGCAAGGGTGCCCACACGCCCCACTGCGACCCGGAGTCGATCACCCGCCAGCTGTACGAGAGCTTGGAGCGGCTGCAGACCGACTACGTCGACATCTACTTCATGCACCGCGACAACCCCAGCATCCCGGTGTCGGAGTTCGTCGACGTGCTGGACGAGCACCTGCGAGCCGGCCGAATCCGCGCTTACGGCGGCTCGAACTGGACCCTGGCTCGGATCGCCGAGGCCAACGCCTACGCCGAGCGTGCCGGCAAGGCGCCGTTCGTCGCGGTGAGCAACAACTTCAGCTTGGCGCGAGCGCTCGACGTGCCGTGGCCGGGCTGCCTGGCGTCGTCGGACGACGAGTCGCGGCAGTGGCTGGAGAAGAACCAGCTCGCGCTCATCCCGTGGTCGAGCCAGGCGCGCGGCTTCTTCACCGGGCGGGCCGCTCCCGACGACCGCTCCGACCCGGAGCTGGTCCGCTGCTGGTACAGCGACGACAACTTCGAACGGCTCGCCCGGGCGCGGGAGCTCGCCGCTCAGTGGAACGTCGCGCCGACGGCGATCGCCCTGGCGTACGTGCTGCACCAGGACTTCCCGACGTTCCCGATCATCGGTCCGCGGACGCTCGCCGAGACCCGGAGCTCGTTCGAGGCCCTGCGGGTGGAGCTGACACCCGAGCAGGTCCGCTGGCTCGACCTGCGGGACTGACGCTCGTCGTCCTGGCCGGATGGGGGCGCACCGCCTCCGGTGCGCCCCCACGCGCGTGGTCGATCAGCGTGGCGGATCAACGGACGACGGCCAGCCGGAACCGCACCCGGTCGGCGGGCTCGCGCAGGTCGATCCGGACCAGGCCGCACAGGCCGCGACGATTCTCGTAGCCGTACGGCAGTGAGGTGATCGCCTCGATCTCGGCGTCGACCGTCACGTCGACCTCTTCGCCGCCGTGGAGGAGCCGGATGCCGTCGCGGGTCCCCTGCACCTGGGTGATGACTCCGGTGCCGACGTCGCGCGGGTAGGGGACGAGGAGGGTGCGGTACGTGGTGTGGCCGGGCGTCGCCTCCTCCACGTGGACGCCGGTGGGCTCGACGGTGACCGCGAGCTCGTAGTCCAGCTCGGGGGTCGAGCCGTCGGCTCCCCCGGCGGTGTGGGCACGCAGCCGGAGGCCGCGAGAGCCGTCACCCTCCAGCGGCGTCAACGGCTCGCGGAGGGTGAACGTCCGCTGGGCGAGGACATCGAGAGGGCTTCGCCCTGGCGTGGAGCGCAGCGCGGTGCCGAGGTTGAAGAACCGGCCGGACTCGACGTGCCGGACGCTCGACGCGAACTGCAGGTAGCGATCCGGGCCGACGGTCAGGTCCGTGATGCCGAAGCCGTCGTACTGGGGTGCGGGGTCGGCGTTGACCGCGATGCTGTAGCGACCGGCGTGGGCGACGCCGCGGAACGTGGGAGCTCCCTCGACCCGCACGGTTGGGGACCGTTCCGCGGGGACCCTACCCGCGTCGGTGAAGCCGGCCAGGATCGCCGAGGCGAGAAAGGCCAGCGCGAGGTTGCCGTAGTGGGCGTCGGCGGTGTAGCGCTCGTAGCCCACCCGATATCCCGGCGGCAGCACGTTCTCGACCGGGCTGAACACGTCACCGGAGCGTCGCCAGCGTCGCAGCGACGCGAACGCGCGTCGCGCGGCCTCGGCGGCGCGGCTCGCCCGGTCGCTGTCCCCTCGGCGGCCGAAGTACTCCGCCGCGTAGGTGAAGTACGCCACCTGAGCGCCCACCGTCCACGTCTGACCGGTGCTGCGGTGGGCGGACGCGAGCGAGCCGTCGGACATCTGGACGGCGAGACTGCGCTCGAGTCCGGTGACCATGAGGCGCTCGAGCGTCTCCCGCCACCGACCGTCGTACCCCTCGCGTAGCAGGTCGGCCACGTGGAAGCGGGTGAACAGGTCGTAGGAGTTGGGCTTGCCCGGCTCGAAGTAGAACCCGTCGTCAGGGCGCAGCAGGTCCTCGAAGAAGACGTCCAGCCAGGCGTCGACGTCGTCGACGGTGAACGGCGAGAGCTGCTGCTGGATGCGGATCCACTCACCGGACAGCCACACTGACGCCCAGTTCGACGGTGGCCGGGACCGGAAGGAGCGCTCGATGTCGACGGCGGCGATGCGGTCGGCCAAGGCCGCGGCCCGACCCTCGGCCTTGAGCAGGCGGTAGGACTTGAGGATCGGCGGCCAGGTGAAGTCGCGGTGGTTCCCCCTGCTCACCGCACCGGTGGCGCGGTCGAAGCCGGAGGCGGCGGCGGGCAGGTCCGGGTCACCGGTGTGCGCGAGCGCCGCCTCCAGCCCGCGGAGCGCGCGATCGAGGTACCACGCCCGTCGCTCGGCGGGTCCGACGGTGGCGAGCACCGCGTTGCAGTAGGCGTGGTAGGCGGTGCCGTACTGCGTCGGCTCACCGAACACCGGGTCGTGGAGCTCACCGGACTCCTGCAGGTACGGCGCGTAGCTGTCGACCGCGGCGGCGAGGAAGGCGAGCGGACTCGCCTCGCTCGCCGTTCCTGCCGGTGACGTCATCGCGCCGCCTTCTCGATCGCGGCCGGCCGGGTCTGAGCGGCGCGAATCCGCTCGAGGTCGAACTTCTGGCTCCGGTCGAAGCGGTAGATGCCGTTCTGCTCCTGGTAGACGTCGGTGAGCTGGGTGTAGCAGTAGCCGAACATCTTCGGGTCATCGAGCAGGACACTGACCAGCGCCTCGAACCGCTGGTAGAACTCCTCCAGGCTGCGCGGACGCTCGCCGTAGCCCCACGAGTCCTCGTCCTCTCGGGCGTCGGGGTTCCACCAGATGCCACCGAACTCGCTGCAGAAGTAGGGCTGTCCGGCGTACGGCACCGACCACGGGCGGTCGGGCCCGCCGGAGTTGGTGAAGGGACGGCCCTCGGCCAAGCCGGCCATCGCGGCCGCGAACTTCTCGGGGTCCTGCTCGTAGTTGTGCGAGTCGTAGACGTCGCTCTCCCGCACCCGGTGGGAGTAGCCGGAGGCGTCGAGGACCGGCCGGGTCTGGTCGGCGGCCTTGGTCGCCAGGAACATGCCGCGGGTGACGTCGTCCAGGACGGTGATCCGGTCGTGGAGACGCTGCCAGGTCTCGTTGAGCGGGCACCACCCGATGATCGAGGGGTGGGAGTAGTCCCGCTCGACGGCTTCCAGCCACTGGGTGATGTAGGTGGCGCCCGGCTGCTGGTTGTCCCCGTCCTTGCCGGTGTTGCAGCCCCAGTCGCCGAACTCGCCCCAGCACAGGTAGCCCAGCCGGTCGGCGTGGTAGAGGAAGCGCTCCTCGAACACCTTCTGGTGGAGGCGGGCGCCGTTGAAGCCCGCGGCCTTGGCGAGCTCGATGTCACGGACGAGCGCGGCGTCGTCGGGCGCGGTCAGGATGCCGTCCGGGTAGTAGCCCTGGTCGAGCACGAGTCGCTGGAACACCGGCTGGCCGTTGAGCAGGATCGCGTGGCCGTCGATGGTGACCGACCGGAGGCCGGCGTAGCTGGTCGCGCTGTCGACCACGGTGCCGTCCTCGGCGACGAGCTCCAGCTCGAGGCCGTAGAGGAAGGGATCCTCGGGCGACCAGAGCCGGCGACGCTCCTCCGGGACGGGCAGGGTGAGCCGGGCGGCGAAGTCGAGGTCGGCGCGCACGCTGGCGGTCGAGACGACCCCCGCGTCGTCGGTCAACCGGGCGCGGGCGGTGATGCCACGGCGCGGCCCGGCGAGCGGGAGCTCGAGGTGGAACGCGCCCCCGGCGACGTCCGGCGTGATCCGGGGCCGGCGCAGGTGGGTCGTCGGCACCGGCTCCATCCACACCGTCTGCCAGATGCCAGTCGTGCGGGTGTAGAGACACCCGTAGTTGCCGTAGCGGTCGGACTGCTTGCCCCGAGCGATCGGCTCGCCCTTGGGGTCGCGGGCGCGGACCACGATCGTGATCTCCTGGCCCGCGACCTCGCCGAGGTTCGCGGTGAACGGCGTCCAGCCACCGCGGTGACGGGCCACCTCGGTGCCGTTGACCCACACCGTGGTGTCGTAGTCGACAGCTTGGAAGTGCAGCAGCACGGTGCGTCCGGCCCACGCCTCCGGGACGCGGACCGTGCGTCGGTACCAGACCGCGTGGAGCCAGTCGACCTCGCCCACGCCCGACAGGCTGGACTCGGGAGCGAAGGGCACGAGGATTCGCCCGCTGAGCTCTCGGTCGAGCAGGCCGCGTTCGAGACCCGAGTCGCCCGGGTCGATCTCGAACTGCCAGTAGCCGTTGAGGTTCAACCAGTCCGCTCGAACGAACTGCGGGCGAGGGTACTCGGGCCGGGGAAGCTCGCTGGCGGCCCCCGCGGTCGGCGTGGTCGTGGGGATGGGATCGCTGGCTGCCTGGGACTCCGCCGGCACGGCTGGCTCCTTCGCGGTGAACGTGCGTTCCTACATCGATGTAAACAGGGGTGTCGCACCGCATCCTGTCAGACCGGCGTGGGCACGCAAGCGCGGGGAGCGCCGCGCGCGTGGCCAGTTGCGGCGACCTCAGATCAGCTCAGATCAGCCCTCGGGCCGGCCCTCAGACCGGCCCGAGAGCCAGTCCTGAGCTGGGCACCTCTCAGGCCAGCGCCGTTGCCGGCTGCCCCACCTTCTCGACGGTGCCGGCGTGCCGCGCGCGCTCGGCGGCGAAGACAGCGAGATGAGTCTCCAACGACTCCAGAGGACCGGACTTGATGTGCGAGGGGTCACCGCTCTGCAGCGCGCGGGTGAAGGCGTCCATCACACCCGCGTCACCGCCACCGTGGCCGGAGCCGGCGTCAGCCCCGAGCGACGGCACCACGTGCTCCTCGGTCTGGTCGGTCAGGAAGTCGTACACCCGGATGTTCACGCCGTCACCGTCGATGCTCCCTTTGGTGCCGAAGATCTGGGTACGCCGGTGCAGCCCGGGCTCGGTGAACGCGGTCATGGTGAAGGTCGCGGTGACGCCGCCGGCGAACTCCAGGGCCACCACCTGGTGGTCGACCACGTCGTTGTCGCACCGGTAGACACACCGGCCGTACGGGCCCTCGCGCAGCGCGCGGGTCACCCCCTCCACGGTGAGGTCGTGCGTCAGCACGTGCACCGGCCAGCCGGTGTGGCCGCGCTCGATCATGCCGAGGTAGATCTTCTTCGCCGAGTAGGCGCACGAAGGCTCCACCGCGCAGTCGAGGCAGCGGTCCGCGGCTCCCTCGGGCTCGTTCTCTCGGGTGAAGTGGAGGAGCGAACCGAAGCTGGAGACGCGCTCGATCGGCGCACCCACGACGTAGCGCAGCCAGTCGATGTCGTGGCAGGACTTCGCCAGCAGCATGGGTGACGACTCGTCCTCACGGCGCCAGTTGCCCCGGACGTAGGAGTGTGCCTGGTGCCAGTAGCCGACCGGCTCCAAGTGCTGCACGCTCACGACGGTGCCGATCCGGCCGGAGTCGACGATCTCCTTGAGCAGACGCGTGTACGGCGTGTAGCGCATCACGTGGCAGACGGCGACCATGACGCCCGCCTTCTCGACGGCGTGGACGAGAGTCCGGCAACCCTGCTCGTCGGGCGCCATGGGCTTCTCGACGACGAGGTGGTAGCCCAGCTCGGCGAGTGCGACGGCCGGCGCCACGTGCTCGGCGTCCTGGGTGGCGATGATCGCGGCGTCGGCCACGCGGCCGGCGGCGACGAGCTCCTGCCAGGAGGAGAAACAACGCTCCGCGGGGATGCCGTGACGGCGGGCGAGCGTGGTTCGGTGGTGGTCCCGCGGCTCGGCGACCGCGACGACCTTGCCACGCTCCGGATGCGCGGCGATCCAGTCCGCGTAGACGGTTCCCCGGTTACCGGCGCCGAGGATCGCGAAGGTGACTGGTCGATCGATTGGTGCGTGGTCCGCCCTCACGTGCGTTCGCTCCCTTGTCATGTCACGAGGCCCGGCGGGCCCTTGTGCGGTCGCCCTTGCGTGGTCGATGGTGCCAGGCCGACGTGGCGCTCGCGGCGGTGCGGTCCTCGTCGACCGCACGGGCCCGGGTCGCGTGCCGAATCCGGCCTGACCTGTCGAGGACGCCGCCGTTGACCGGGTATCTGGGCGTTCCTACGATCCCATGAAACGATTCAGGCGATCCAGAGTGTTGCGGCGAGCGGGCGCCACGAGGCTGGCGCGCGAGCCGTCGCTCGCGTCGTGGGCGATCGAGCGGCGCTCCACGCGCCTGGGAAGGGGCCGGCACTCATGCAGCGGGTGTGCTTCGTGTTGCGCGTCAAGCCTGACCGTCTCGAGGAGTACCGCGAGCGACACCGCAACGTCTGGCCGGAAATGCAGCAGGCTTTGCGAGAGACCGGCTGGCACAACTACTCGCTCTTCCTGTCCGACGACGGCCTCCTGGTGGGTTACCTCGAGACCGAGGATTTCGAGGCCGCGAAAGCCGGCATGGCCCAGCGCGAGGTCAACCGTCGTTGGCAGGCTGAGATGGCACCGTTCTTCGAGAATCTGGAGTCCGGGGCAGCCGACACCGATATGCGACCGCTCGACGAGGTTTTCCACCTCGACTGAGCACGTAGGACGGAGATGAGCAGATGACCGCGAACGCCAGCGGCAAAGCCGCCGTGAAGGCCGCTCTGCGTGCCCAGCGCATCGAGACGCCCTCGTGGGCCTATGGGAACTCGGGAACCCGCTTCAAGGTGTTCGCGCAGGAGGGCGTCCCTCGCAACCCCTACGAGAAGATCGACGACGCCGCCCTCGTCCACCAGCTCACCGGCGTCGCGCCCAGCATCGCGCTGCACATCCCCTGGGACAAGGTCGACGACTACGCCGACCTCGCGGCCTACGCGCGGGACAAGGGCATCAGCATCGGCGCGATCAACCCCAATGTCTTCCAGGAGGACGACTACAAGCTCGGGAGTGTCTGCAACCCCGACCCGGCGGTGCGCGCCAAGGCGCTCGACCATCTGCTCGAGTGCGTCGACATCATGGACGCGACCGGCTCCACGATCCTCAGCCTGTGGTTCGCCGACGGTCTGAACTACCCGGGACAGGACTCCCTGCGGGCTCGTCAAGATCGGCTCGCCGAGGCGCTCGCCGCGACCTACCAGCGGTTGGGTGACGGGCAGCGGATGCTGCTGGAGTACAAGCTCTTCGAGCCCGCGTTCTACGCCACAGACATCCCGGACTGGGGCACGTCCTACGCGCACTGCATGGAGCTCGGCGACAAGGCACAGGTGCTCGTCGACACCGGCCACCACGCGCCGGGCACCAACATCGAGTTCATCGTCGCCTTCCTGCTTCGGCAAGGAAAGCTTGGCGGCTTCCACTTCAACAGTCGCTTCTACGCCGACGACGACCTCATGGTCGGCGCCGCCGACCCGTTCCAGTTGTTCCGGATCATGCACGAGATCGTGCAGGCCGGCGCGCTGGACGCGTCGGCGAACGTGGCGTTCATGCTCGACCAGTGCCACAACATCGAGCCGAAGGTGCCGGCGATGATCCGCTCGGTCATGAACGTCCAGGAGGCCACCGCGAAGGCGTTGCTCGTCGACTCGGACGCGCTCGCCAAGGCGCAGGCCAACGGCGACGTGCTCGAGGCCAACGCGATCCTCATGGACGCGTACAACACTGACGTTCGCCCGTTGCTGGCCGAGGTACGCGAGGAGATGGGCATCGACCCCGACCCGCTGGCCGCCTACCGTCGTTCCGGGCACGCCGAGCGGGTCCGTGAGGAGCGGAAGGGCGGCCAAGCCGCGGGATGGGGTGCGTGACGTGACGTCCACGGGTACGACGCCACCAGCGGTGGCGGAGCTGCTGGAACGGTGCCACCGCCTCGGATCGGACCCCCGCAACACGAACTACGCGGGCGGCAACGCCTCGTGCAAGGCGACCGGCATCGACCCGGTGACCGGCGAGAGCGTCGAGCTGCTGTGGGTCAAGGGCTCCGGTGGTGACCTGGGCACGCTGACCGAGGACGGGCTCGCCGTCCTCCGCCTGGACCGGCTGCGCGCCCTCACCAAGGTCTACCGGGGGGTCGAGTACGAGGACGAGATGTTCGCGGCGTTCGACTACTGCCTGCACGGCAAGGGCGGCGCGGCCCCGTCCATCGACACCGCCATGCACGGCTTGGTCGACGCGGTCCACGTCGACCACCTCCACCCCGACTCCGGCATCGCGTTCGCCACCGCCGCGGACGGGGAGCGGCTGACCAAGGAGTGCTTCGGGTCCCGCGTGCTGTGGGTGCCCTGGCGTCGCCCCGGGTTCCAACTCGGGCTGGACATCGCCAAGGTCAAACGCGAGCACCCCGAGGCGATCGGGGTGATCCTCGGTGGGCACGGCATCACCGCGTGGGGCGACACGTCCGAGGAGTGCGAGGCGAACTCGCTGGAGATCATTCGCACCTGCCAGGAGTACATCGACCGGCACGGTCGCCCCGAGCCGTTCGGCGCCGTCATCACCGAGTACCAGCCGTTGCCGGAGGCGGAACGGCACGCGCGTGCGGCGGCCCTGCTGCCGATCGTCCGCGGTCTGGTCTCGACCGACCGACCGCAGGTCGGTCACTACACCGACAGCGACGTCGTCCTCGACTTCCTCGCCAGTGAGAAGCATCCGGCGCTGGCGGCGTTGGGCACCTCCTGCCCCGACCACTTCCTGCGCACCAAGGTCCGGCCGCTGGTGCTGGACCTTCCGCCGACGGCGCCGTTGGACGACGTGGTGCGGCGGTTGAAAGAGCTGCACGCCGCCTACCGTGAGGAGTACCGCGCCTACTACGAGCGCTACGCCGACGAGACCAGTCCGCCGATGCGCGGCGCCGACCCGGCGATCGTGCTCGTCCCCGGTGTGGGCATGTTCAGCTTCGGCAAGGACAAGCAGACCGCGCGGGTGGCCGGCGAGTTCTACGTCAACGCCATCAACGTGATGCGCGGCGCCGAGGCCATCTCGACGTACCAGCCGATCGACGAGCGCGAGAAGTTCCGCATCGAGTACTGGTCGCTGGAGGAGGCGAAGCTGCGTCGGATGCCGAAGCCGAAGCCGCTGGCCACGCGGGTCGCGTTCGTCACCGGGGCTGGCTCGGGCATCGGCAAGGCGATCGCCGAGCGACTGGCGTCCGAAGGAGCCTGCGTCGTCGTCGCGGACGTGAAGGCAGAGGCCGCGGTTGAGGTGGCCGCCGGTATCGGGTCCACCGACGTCGCGGTGCCGGTCACGGTGGACGTCAGCGACGAGGAGCAGGTGCGGGCCGCCCTCGAGCAAGCGGTCCTCGCCTTCGGCGGCGTGGACCTCGTCGTCAACAACGCCGGCCTGTCGATCTCCAAGCCGTTGCTCGAGACGACGGCCGAGGACTGGGACGTGCAGCACGACGTGATGGCCCGTGGCTCGTTCCTGGTCTCCAAGGCGGCCGCCCGCATCCTCATCGACCAGGGCATGGGCGGGGACATCATCTACATCTGCAGCAAGAACGGTGTCGTCGCCGGTCCCAACAACATCGCCTACGGGGCGGCGAAGGCGGACCAGGCGCACCAGGTGCGGCTGCTGGCCGCCGAGCTCGGCGGTTACGGGATCCGGGTCAACGGCATCAACCCCGACGCGGTGGTCCGCGGCTCGGGCATCTTCGCCAGTGGGTGGGGCGCCGAACGGGCCAAGGTCTACGGCGTGCCCGAGGAGAAGCTGGGTGAGTACTACGCCCAGCGGACACTCCTGAAGAAGGAGGTGCTGCCCTCCCACGTGGCGGCGGCGGTGGTGGCCCTCACCGCCGGCGACCTGTCCCTGACCACGGGGCTGCACATCCCGGTCGACAGCGGCGTGGCCGCGGCGTTCCTGCGGTGATCGCGATGGCGAGCTCCCTCATCGCCGCGGCTGTCGACCTGGGCGCGTCCAGTGGACGGGTCGTGCTCGGTCGGATCGGACCGGACCAGCTGGAGTGTCAGCTGGTCCACCGGTTCCCCAACGAGCCGATCGATGTCAAAGGACGCTTGTCATGGGACATCGAAGCGCTGTGGGACGGAGTGCTCACCGGACTCCGGGAGGCCAACCGACACGGCGCGGTGGAGTCGATCGGGATCGACTCCTGGGGTGTCGACTACGGCTTGCTCGACGACCAGGGCATGCTGCTCGCGCCCCCGGCGCACTACCGTGACAGCCGCACCACGAGAGTGATGGAGCGGGTCCGCGCCCAGGTGGGGGACGCGTTCCTGTACGAGGCGACCGGGCTGCAGTTCATCGCCATCAACACGCTCTACCAGCTCTTGGCCGAGCGGCCCGAGGACCTCGAGCGCGCCCAGACCCTGCTCCTGATCCCGGACCTCTTGTGCTACCGGCTCGGCGGAACCATCGGCGCGGAACGCACGATCGCCTCCACCACCCAGCTGTACGACGTCGCCGCCGGGACCTGGTCGGACGCGGTCTTCGAGGCCGTGGGGCTGCCGCGGCGTCTTGTCCCGCCACTGCGGGAGCCGGGGGAGCAGCTCGGACCGCTCCGCCCAGAGCTTCGCTCCCGGCTCGGCGCCACTGACCGGGTGCTGCTCACCACCGTCGCCTCGCACGACACCGCGTCCGCGGTGGCCGCCGTGCCCGCGGAGGACGAGCACTTCGCCTACATCTCCTGCGGCACCTGGTCACTGGTGGGCGTGGAGCTCGACGCGCCGGTGCGCACGCAGGAGAGCCTCGCCGCCAACTTCACCAACGAGGTCGGCGTCGACAAGACCATCCGGTACCTGCGGAACGTCACCGGTCTGTGGTTGCTGCAGGAGTCCTTGCGACACTGGAGGGACACCGGGGACGAGGTGGCGCTGGAGCAGGTGCTCGAGGCCGCCCAGCACGAGCCACCGCTGCGCAGTGTCATCGACGCCGAGTCGGACGAGTTCCTCCCGCCCGGTGACATGCCGGGGCGCATCCGCGCCTACTGCCGGCGGACCGGTCAGCCGGAGCCGACCACGCCGGCCGCGGTCACCCGGTGCGTCCTCGACAGCCTGGCGCTCGCACACGCGCGGGTGATCCGGCTCGCGGAGCGTCTGTCGGGTCGCCGGGTGGACGTCGTGCACATCGTCGGCGGCGGCGCGCAGAACACACTGCTGTGTCAGCTCACCGCGGACGCCTGCGGACGCCCGGTGGTGGCGGGGCCGGTCGAGGCGACGGCGATCGGCAACCTGCTCGTCCAGGCGCGCGCCGCGGGTGTGGTCCGCGACCGCGCGCACGGACGGGAACTGGTGCGGCGGACGCAGTCGTTGCGGCGATACGAGCCGCGCGACCACGAGCGTTGGCGGCCTCACCTGAGCTGACGGGCGCACGTTCGGGGTCGTCGACGACCCAGCTCGCGCGAACGCCGCTCGGGCCGGAACCGGACGGTCCGTGTCGAGGAGGTGTCAGCCTGTCGACACGGCATACGCCCGACCCGGATGCCCTGGGTATGGTGCGGGCGTCCGTCGACCTGGACAGGAGGACACTGGTGCGCGCGCTCGTCTTCCATGGACCGTGGCGAATCGCCGTCGAGGACCGGCCCGATCCCGTCCCAGGCCCCGGCGAGGTGCTCCTCCGCGTCGTGTCCACCGGCATCTGCGGATCCGATATCCACGGGTTCACCGGCGAGAACGGCCGGCGCTTCCCCGGCCAGGTGATGGGACACGAGACCGTTGGCCGTGTCGTGGCGACCGGGCCCGAGGTCACGGGTCTGGAGCCGGGCACCCTGGCGACCGTCCACCCGGTGCTCGCGTGCGGGAGCTGCGACGCGTGCCAGGCCGGGCTGGACTATCGCTGCCCTCGGCGGAGGATCATCGGCGTGGATCCGGCGCTCAGCTCCGCCTTCGCCGAGCTCATGGCGGTCCCCGCGGCCAATGTCGTGGAGCTGCCGGAGACGATGCCGGCTGAGTACGGCGCGCTCATCGAACCGCTCGCGGTCGGTCACCACGCCGCGGCCAGGGGTGGCTGCGGGCCGACCGACCGGGTGCTCGTCGTGGGTGGCGGGCCGATCGGGCAGGCGTGCGCGCTGGCGGCGCGGCGGCAGGGTGCCGAGCGTGTCGTCGTCTCCGAACCTCACGCCGGTCGCCGGGCTCTGCTCGCCGACATCGGCGTTCCCAGCGTCGACCCGAACGACGACGGTTACACCGACGTCGTCGCGGAGGTACTCGGCGGCGCGCCTACGCTCGCCCTCGACGCGGTCGGCTCGTCGTCCTCCCTGCGGAGCGCGCTCAGCGTGTGCGCGCCCGGCGAGCGAGTCGTCTTGGTCGGCATGCACGAGCCGAAGGTGTCGATCTCCGCGTACGCGGTGAGCATCGAGGAACGCACGCTGACCGGCAGCTACTGCTACACCAAGCAGGACTTCCTTGACACCGCGGCGTGGGTGGCGACGGCCCCACCCGAGCTGGCTCGGCTCATCGAGGACCGGGTCAGCCTGGCGCGAGCGCCCGAGGCGTTCGCCGCGCTCGCCCGAGGGGAGAACCCGGCGAGCAAGGTTCTCGTCTTCCCCGGTGACAGTTGAGCGCCGCCAGCGTGTGGCCGGTGTCAGCGCGCGGCCGGGACGGCAGCGTGCGTCCGGTCAGGGCGCGGCCACGATGCATGCCGGGCTTGGGGTCCGGAGCACGTCGGACGCCTGCTGCGGCACGCCCGTCCGCTCGTCCAACACGAAGTGGGTGACCTCGTGGGACCTCTCGTTGGCGACGTAGAGGTGGTGGCCGATGACGGCGAGATGCCGCGGCCATGCGCCGCCGGTCGGGGTGTCGGCCACAGGCTTGACCTCGGTCCCTGAGACCGACAGCGTGCCGATGACGTCCAGCCCGCGATTGGCGACGTAGAGGAAGCGCGCGTCGTCGCTGATCGCGATCTCGGAGGGGTAGTTGGTCTCCGGAGCTTCCGCCACCGTCGACGGCGCCACGCCTTGGCGCTCCAGTCGGCCTGTCTCCGCATCGAGCGTGTACGTGGTGACGGTCGAGTCCAGCTCACCGGCCACATGCACGGTGCTGTCCGCCCCGAACGCCAGATGGCGGGGCCCGGCTCCGGGCGCGGTCGCCGCGACCGGACCCGGCGTCAGCCGGCCAGTGTCGAGGTCCAGGCTGTACGTGAGGATCGCGTCGATGCCGAGATCGACCGCCAGCACCCACCGACCCGAGGGATCCACCCGCACCTGGTGAGCGTGCGGTCCCTCCTGCCGGGCCTGGTTCGGGCCGGAACCGACGTGCTGGACCAGGTCGCTCCGTGGCCCGAGCGAGCCGTCGTCGCCAATCGGGTGCACCGACACGTGCCCGCTGCCGTAGTTCGCGGTGAGCACGTACCGTCCGGAGGGGTGCACGGTCAGGTGGCAGGCGCCTTTGCCGCCGGTCGGCTGGCTGCCGAGCGCTCGGAGAGCCCCGTCCCCCTCGACGGCGTACGCGACGACGGACGCGTCCGCCTGCTCGTTGACCGCGTACAGGTAGCGGCCGTTCGGGTGGAAGGCGAGGAACGCCGGGGAGACCGTCTCCGCCACCACCCCCACGAGCTCAAGCGCTCCCGTCGTCGGGTCCTGGCGGGCCAGGCTGATGCCGGTGCCCTCACCGCCGGCGCCTTTGGTGAACGAGCCGATGTAGACCAGTCGCGAGGTAGCCACCTGTGCCTCCGTAGCGTTCGAGCTCGCCTGCAACCTACCGGGTCACCTCGCCCCGCGTCCGCGTCGCACCACCGATCGGCGCGATCCGGTCAGGCGAACGTGTCGCCCGTCGCTCGGGCCACGGGGCGCGGTCAGCCACCTCGACCCGGCCGGAACGGTGCCAGGTCGAGGGGTGGGAGGTGAGGCGTGTCGTTCTCGACCACGTCGATGTCCTCGCCCAGCGCCAAGGCGGCGGCCAGCGCGCCGACGTAGGGGCCGGCGGTGAGTCCCGTCGCACCGAGGCCGGTCGCGACCACGACGTTCTCGTCGTGGGGGAGGCGTCCCACGACGGGCAGGCCGTCGTCACTGAGCGGACGCAGGCCGACGCGGGTCTCCAGGACGGTCAAGTCACCGAGCCCAGGCGCCACCGCGAGGGCGTCGGAGAGGACCTCGCGCAACCCCGCCGCGGTGATCCGGACGTCGTAGCCGGACCCGTCCTCGCGGGTCGCGCCCACCACGATCCGGCCGCCCGGGAACGCCAGCAGGTAGTGGGAGCCAGCCGGCTGGATCACCGGCCAGCTCGAGGTGTCGGTGTCCGGTGCGTGCAAGTGGACGATCTGACCCTTCTGGGGCGCCACACCGACGCGAACGCCTGTCGGGGCGAGAATCTGGTCGCTCCACGCTCCAGCAGCCACCACCACCGCGTCCGCCCTGATCGCCTTGCCGCCACCGGGGCCGTCGACCACGACGCCGGTGCAGCGGTCGTGGTCGAGGAGAAGACGGGCGGATCGGGTGAGTCGCCGCACCCCGAACCGCGAGCCCGCACGTAGCAGGACGTCACGGAGGACCCTGCCGTCGACCCGTCCGCCTCCACTGACGTGGACGCCGCCGAGGTCCGCGCGCAGTGGAGGGAAGAGCCTCCGAACCTCCTCTGGCTGGAGCCGTGTGGCGACGCCCGCCGCGGGAGTTCGCGCGGTCCGGGCCGCGAGGTGTTCGTAGGCGCGGGCGACCTCGTCGGGATCGGGTGAGACGAAGACCGCTCCCACGGCGGAGAAACCAGAATGTGGTTCGCCGGCCTCCGCCAGCCGGGCGAGCAGGCGGGGGTAGTAGCTCGCACCGCGCACGTTGAGCTGGTAGGCGGGGGAGCGAGTGTCGACGTAGGGCGAGATCCACGGGCAGACGATGCCCGCGCCCGCGTCCGTCGCTCGACCGGCGTCCTCGCGGTCGACGAGGACGACGTCGAGGTCCCCGCGAGTGCCGTACCGCGTGGCCAGGTGGTAGGCGGTGCTCGCGCCGACGATCCCCGCACCGATCACAACGACCCGCATGCTTTCCCACTGTGGCACACCGCCGCGAGGACCCGTGCCCGCGGAGTCGGCTAGGCGAACTCGCGCTGGAGACGAACCCGCGCCTCGAGCTCGAGCAAGATCCGCTTGCGCTCCATGCCTCCGCCGTATCCGGTGAGCGAACCGTTGGAGCCGATGACCCGGTGACAGGGGAGAACGATCGGCAGCGGGTTCTGTCCGTTGGCCGCGCCGACCGCTCGATACGCGGTGGGTGCACCGATCGCGCGGGCGATCTCGGCGTAGGTGCGGGTCTCGCCGTAGGGGATGTCGGCGAGCGCGGCCCAGACCCGCTGTTGGAACGGGGTTCCCTCCGGCCGCAAGGGGAGGTCGAACGCGGTCGACTCGCCGGCGAAGTAGGCGTTCAGCTGCTCCACCGCCGCGCGCAGGACCGGGTTGTCGGTGTCCACGGTCTCGATCGGCGCCGACCCGACGAAGAGGACGTGGGTGAGGAACCCCGCACGCGCGCGCAGCTCCAACGCGCCGACCGGGGAGTCGACGGTGACGGTGTCGACGTGGCCCGTGGCGGCGGGGCCGAGCGCCACGGCGTCCGTGGTGGAGCGTGTGGTGTTCGCGGTCATGCTGCGTGTCCTCGCCTTCGGATGGTGCCGTGGTGGGTGTCCGTCCGCCGAGCCTTCGCGTGGCCAGTCCTCGCGCCCGCGCTGCTGTCTCGAGGGTGACCGGCCCTGGGTCGATCGGTGTCCAGCCTCTCGCCCCCTGGTCGATCGCTCCTGGCTCGACCCGCGGGATCGACGCTGCGGAAGGTCCACAGGTGCTGCGCCGCGTAGCTTCGCAGGGGCCGCCAGCGCTCCGCGAGGGTCGCGATCGTACGCGGCTCGTCGGGGACGCCGAGGCCGGCGAGCGCGCGACGGATACCGAGGTCGCTGGCCGGGAACGCATCGGGGTCCCGCAGACCGCGCAGCGCGATGTAGGAGGCGGTCCACGGCCCGATGCCTGGGACGGCGCGGAGGGCGGCGGTGGTCTCGTTGAGGTCCGTGCCTGGGTCGAGGTGCAGATCCCCGGCTGCCACAGCGGCGGCGAGCGCACGGATCGTGCGGACCCGCGCGCGCGGCATCGGCAGCTGGTCGGCCTCGGCCAACGCCGCCGCTGACGGGAACGCGTGCGTGAGCGAGCCGACGGGAGCGGCGAGCCGCTCGCCGTAGCTGGTGACGAGCCGAGCGGCGACCGTTCGCGCCGCGGCGACGGAGACTTGCTGACCGACGATCGCGCGAACCGCCGCCTCGAGCGGATCGACGCTCCCCGGGACGCGCAGACCCGGTCGGGCGCGCACCAACGGTCCGAGGAGCGGGTCGGACCCCAGCGCGTCCACGACCCCGTCGGGATCGGCGTCGAGGTGCAGCAGCCTGCGGCAGCGGGCCGCGGCCGACCCCAGGTCACGCAGGTCGGCGAGGCGCAGCGCACAGCGGATGAACCCATCAGCCGGGGACAGCTCGACGACCGCGGTGCCGTGATGGAGGCGGAGGACGCGTCGGTAGGTCTGGTCGGTCACCTCCTCCAGGCCGGGCACGGCGCGGTCGGCGAGGTAGCGCCAGGTCGCCTCCACGTCGTAGGGCCCGCGGTAGGGCAGGCGGATCGCGACCGCGCCATCCGTCGGCGTCTGACGTCGGGCGGCATCCCGGACCGCGCTCGGCGTGGCCCCGAAGACGGCGCGCACCGTGTCGTTGAACTGCCGAACGCTGCCGAAGCCGGCGGCGAACGCCACGTCGGTGATGGGCAGGGTCGTGGTCTCCAGAAGCAGTCGGGCCGTGTGCGCGCGACGGGCCCGGGCCAAGGCGAGTGCGCCGGCCCCGAGCTCGGCGACCAGGATGCGGTTGAGGTGACGAGTCGTATAGCCGAGACGGGCCGCGAGTCCGGTGACCCCCTCCCGCTCGACCAGTCCGTCGTCGATCAGTCGCATCGCGCGGGCGGCGACGTCGGCCCGGACGTCCCACTCCGGCGAGCCGGGTACGGCGTCGGGTCGGCACCGCCGGCACGCGCGGAACCCGGCCTGCTGGGCGGCGGCCGCGGTGGGGAAGAACCGGACATGGCGCCGTCGCGGTGTCACCGCGGGACAGCTCGGCCGGCAGTAGATCCCGGTGGAGGTCACCCCCACGTAGATCCAGCCGTCGAAGCGCTGGTCCCGCGACTCCACGGCTCGGTAGCACTGGTTGAACGAGGGCAGCACACTGCCGAGCTTGGCACGCGGCGTCCACCGGCGCTGGCGGGAATCGGACATGGACGCCAGCGTGGGGGACGCCGCCGTGCCGGAGCCCGCTGCGCTCAGCCCGGGATGTGGGTGCTCAGGCAGACTGTGACATCGCCTGGATGACGCCGATCAGGTTGCCCTCCGGGTCCCGAAACTGCCCGATGACGAGGTCGTCGGAGATCTTCTCGGGGCCGAGCGCCCGGCTCCCGCCGAGGCTCTCGACCTGGGTGAGCGTGGCCTCGACGTCCGGGACGGAGACGTAGAACGTGACGTATCCGCCACCTTCGCCTTCGGGCATGCCGGCGATGCCACCGCCGATCCCGACGCCGTCCTCGGTCGTGTTGCCTTCCCGGGCGACCATCCCGTAGCCCATCGGGTTGTCCGCGTCGATCTGCCAGTCGAACAGCCGGGTGTAGAAGCTCCGAAGCGCTTGCCCGTCTCGTCCGGTGATCTCGAAGTGCACGACTGGCCGTCCCATGGCCGCCTCCTTCCCGCGCGTGTGGCGCGTGTGAGGTCGTGCGCCCGCCGTGGCCTTGGTGGCGGGAGACGGGCGGCGGGTGGTGTTGGGGTCGCTGTCCGTGGCGACTCCGACACGCTCCAGCCTCTCGCCTTCCCCCTGGCGGCGCAACCGCCGTGCGCCAGGGCGAGGTGACGCCCGTTCCCCTCGGGCCGTCGGATCAGCCCGCCGCGGGTCCTGCGCGCAGCATTCAAGCGGTCCCATGGGACCTCTGGGGTGACGCGTCAGTCCGGAAGCAGGGGCACGGTGATGCCGGTGTCGCGCCCGAGGAGCACCGCCCGGGTGATGGCTGAGGTGCCGAAACGAGAGCGGACGCCATCCACCGCGGCGTCGAGGGCGGAGTCGACGTGACCGAGTCCCGGAAGTTCCCCACGATGCGCCGTTCCCGCAGCCGGTGTCGTCCTCGCGAGATGTCCCGCCGCGTGCGGTTCCTCCAAGGGAAGCGGGAGCTGGACCGCCGGAATCGACCGGATGTCCGCGAGGTTGGTGACCGCGAGGCCGATCAAGGTGAGGCCACGCCGCTCGGTGAGCGGCCGCGCGTCGGCCAGGAGCCGTCGCGCGGCGGCGAGGATCGTGTCGGTTCGCGCCGTCGGGTGGGGGAGGGTCAGCGATCGGGTGGCACGCGTGAAGTCACCGAAGCGCAGCCGCAGGACGACCGTGCGGCCGACCCGGCGCGCCGCGCGCATCCGTCGAGTCACTCGGTCGGCGAGGGCGACGATGGTGGCGCCGACGGTCGCCGACGTCGCCTGCTGACGGCGCAGCGCCCGCTGCGCGCCGATGGATCGCCGGCGTCGTCCCACCTGGACCGGACGAGGGTCGCGGGCGAACGCGAGCGCGTAGACGCGTCGGCCGAGCGCGCGCCCGAGCATCGCCACCAACGCCGGCTCCCCGGCCCGCGCGACGTCGCCGACCGTCCGAATGCCACGCTCACGCAGCTTGGCCGCCGTCACCGGACCGACGCCCCACAGCCGCTCGACGGGAAGCGGGTGGAGGAAGGCGAGCTCGCCGCCGGCGGGCACGACGAGCAACCCGTCGGGCTTGGCCACCCCGCTGGCCACCTTGGCGAGGAACTTGGTGGTGGCCACCCCGACCGTGATCGGCAGGCCGACGTGCTCGCGCACCTGACGCCGCAGGTCGGCGGCGATGTCGGCGGCCGGACCGACCAGCTGGCGCAGGCCGCTGACGTCGAGGAACGCCTCGTCGATGGACAGCCCTTCGACCAGCGGCGTGGTGCGCCGGAAGACGTCGAACACGTCCCTGCTCGCCGCCGTGTAGGCGGAGAGGCGGGGTGGGACGACGATCGCGGGCGGACACAGGTGGCGAGCCTGGGCGACGGACATCGCGGTCCGCACGCCGTACGCCTTCGCCTCGTAGCTCGCGGCGAGCACCACGCCGGCGCCGACGATCACCGGTCGACCGCGCAGGGACGGATCGTCGCGCTGCTCGACCGAGGCGTAGAACGCGTCGAGGTCGGCGTGCAGGATGGACGGCTCCACGAGCACGAACATATGTTCGTATAGTGCGCCGACGTGCTCAAGCCGACGGCCGGTGTCCTGCACCCGAAGGGCGAGGACGAACGTCGCCGAGCGGCGGCCGTCCCGCACGCCTCCGTCCCGCCCGCGTCTCCGGTGGCGCTGGGTCCTAGAGCGCGGGGAGGGCGGCCAGTGTGGACGCGATCCGCTCGCTGTCCCAGGCGCCGTCAGCGATCAGCACGTCGTACTGGAGCGACAGCGTCTCACCGTCCGGCAGCTCCACCACCTCGTCGAAGAAGGGAGCCGGACACACGCACGCGTACGGGTCGTCGCGCACGAACCACTTCGTCGGATGCCCGGGGTTCGACGCGGCGTCGCGGAACACCACGGTGGAGCTGGCGTCGACCTCGTCGTGCTTGCCGACGTAGGCGAGCCAGGCGGCGCGCTCGCCCATCATCCCGGGCCCGCCTGGGCCGTCGGAGGCGAGGATCGCTCCCTTGTTGAACGACCGCGGCCCGCGCCAGAACAACCCGGCGTAGCCCGCCTTGGGACGGCCCTCGGTCGTGGGGCTGCCGAACGGGATCGCACGCCCACGCCGGTTGGTGAGGGCCGTCGCGAACGACAGCCGCCAGGCGGACTCGTCGGCGAGCGGCGAGACGCGCAGCTCTCGCACCTCCGTCAGCCACGTCTCGCCCTGCTCGGTGACCCAGGTGAGGCGTTCCCGGATCCGAGCCACACCGTCGGCGACGTCCGCGACGTCGAAGCCCTCGTGCCGTTGGGTGCCGTTGTTGGGGAGCTGCACGTAGCCCTTGCCGCGTACGAACGTCGGGCCACCCCAGAAGTTCGCCTCCCCGACGTTGGGCAGGGCGAGCGAGATGCCCTTGTGCCACACGTGGTCGTGCGGTCGGTACAGCGAGACCAGGTGACCTCGCAGCGTGCGCACCGGGTGGAGGTAGGGGCGCGGCGACTCGAACTGCGCGACGTCGGAGACGTAGACGTACCGACACAGCTCGACGTCACCGGCGCGGATCGACAAGGACGTGTCGTCCCCGACGAGGCTGAGGCTGGTCATGCGCCCGACCCTCCGTTCAGCTGGTGGTAGAAGGGGTTGTCCGCGGTCAGCTCGTCGCGGCGCACCGGGCGGCCGGTGAAGGCCGAGGCGTAGATGCCGGTGACGATCTCGAGCGTGCGCCGCAGGCTCGCTCCAGTCGCCGGCGGACGCTCGCCCGCGCGCAGGCTGGCGAGGACGGCGCCCAGCTGGGCGCGGTGGGAGCTCGGCACGTCCTCGCCCTCGGGCGGCCACGGCGGGTGCTCTTCCGCGGGTGACCCGGGCAGCGGGGTGAAGCGCCACGAGTCGACGGAGTAGCCGTAGAGGTGGCTCACCTCGAGCGTGCCGAGCTCGAAGTCGAAACGCAGGTAGCTCTCCTGGCGAGGCGACAGGACGCTGTTGACGACGCTCGCGACCGCCCCGTTGGCGAACGTCATGTGGGCGAGGGAGACGTCCTCGGTCTCGACGTCCCGTGCGAGGCGTGGCGCGCGGGCGGAGATCTCCGTCCAGTCACCGAGGAGGTACCCGAGCAGGTCGATCTGGTGGATGCCGTGGCCCATGGTGGGCCCGCCGCCCTCGGTGTCCCAGCGCCCTCGCCACTCGACCTGGTAGTAGGCGTCGCCGCGGTACCACAGCGTGTGGCAGACGGCGACCAGCGGGCGACCGAGGACGCCGTCGCGGATCAGTCGACGCGCGGCCTGTCCCGCGCTGCCGAACCGGTGCTGGAAGATCCCGACGAAGTGGCCGGGGTTCCGTCGCTCGGCCTCGAGGATCGAGTCGAACTCGGCGAGGGAGAGGCAGGGCGGCTTCTCGCAGATCACCGTCGCGCCCGCGTCCAACGCCGTGATCGCGTCCGTGGCGTGGACCCCGGGCGGTGTGCACAGGTGAACCAGGTCGAGTCGCTCACGCTCGAGCATGGCCGCCAGCGTGGGGTAGCGGCCCGGCACCGACCATTCCTTGCCGAACTTCTCTCGCCGCTGGGGATCGATCTCCGCGATCGCCACGAGCTCCACCTGGTCGGCGTACGCCGACAGCGCTCGGGCGTGGGAGCCCGCGATCCCCCCGGTGCCGACGATGCCCGCCCGCATGCGTGTCATCAAGCCTCCCGAGGAATGCGCTTTCCCACGCACGCTACCGGCTTCGCCCCTCACTCGTCAGACCTGTGGCCACGGCCGGACACGGTGACGAGGGCCACGACCGCGTGGACTGACGCACCCTGTGCCCGCGACGGTGAGCGGCTCCTCAGACTTGCTGGGGGAGCACCACCGGGATCGTCGCGAGCAGCCCACCGTCGACCCGGTACTCCGCGCCGGTGATGAACGACGCCCGGTCACTGGCGAGGAACGCCACCAGCTCGGCGACCTCGGCGGGGCGAGCGACTCGCCCCAGCGGGTGGCTCTGTCCCCACTCCGCGATCACCTCGTCGACGGTGCGCTCGCCCCGGTGCAGCTCCGCCGACCAGCGCAACATGGGGGTGTCGACCGAGCCCGGGCAGACGGCGTTGACCCGGATCCCGTCCTTGGCGTGGTCGACCGCCATCGCCTTCGTGAGCGCGAGAATGCCACCCTTGGACGCCGCGTAGGCCACCACCCGGTCTTGAGTGGCGTACGCCTGGACGGAGGCGATGTTGACGATCGCGCCACCTCCGCGCGCCCGGAGGTGCGGCACGGTGTACTTCGAGGTGAGGTACATCGCCTTGAGGTTGACGGCGAGCACCTCGTCCCACAGCTCCTCCGGGGTCTCCTCGACGGTCCCGTAGCGTTGAATACCGGCGGAGTTGACCAGGACGTCGACGCCGCCGTGCTTCGTGACCGCCGCGTCGACGAAGGCGCGGACGTCGGCGGACCTCGTGACGTCGGCGACGATCCCGGTGACCGCGCCGCCGACCTCAGCCTCGGTGGTGCGCACCTGCTCGGGCACGTTTCCGCAGAACACCACGGCCGCGCCGCCGGCGGCGAGCCGCTCGACGACCGCCCGCCCGATGCCCGAGGCGCCGCCCGCGACGAGCGCGACCTTGCCGTCGAAGTCACCCATGGGCTCTCCTCCCACCGCTTGAGCTCTCGCTCGTGGACGCATCGAACCGTAAGGGTTGCGCGGACCGGCGCACACGCCGGGCCGGCGACCGGCCCGGCACCCCCCGGGGACGACGCGTGTCGAGCGTGGCGCCTACGAGTCGCTGATGAAGTACTGCTCGGGGTTGGTGGGCGCGGGCGTCGGATACAGGAACGACTGCGGAACCTGCTTCGGCACGTTGTGGAAGTTGTTCTTGACGATCCCGTACGACGGCGGCATCAGGATCGTCCCGATGTGGAAGAAGAAGTCCTTCGCGATCCGGAGCAGCTCCCGAAGCAGCGCGTCGCGCTGCTCCTCGTCCATCGTCTGGCGGACCTGGTCGTAGAGCTCCATCTGCCGCCGCACCGGCGGCGGTGGCTCCTCTCCCTCCTTGCCTCGGGTCTGGTACCACCGCATCCAGGTCGGTGCGTAGTTGGTGGACTCGTTCGCCGACGGGAAGTACCAGTCCGTGCGCATGAGCGGCTCGATCCAGCCGCCGCCCTCGGCCTGCCAGACCGCGGCGTCGTGCTGGCCACCGTCGGTGCGCTGGTCGAACAGGGACCGGTCCTCGTTCTTGACGTGCGCGTCGATGCCCACCCTGCGCCAGTGGGTCGCCACCAGCTGCGCGGTGTCCGGCCACTCCGCTCGGAACGCGGTGGGGACCTCGATGGAGAACGTGATGCGCTTCCCGTCCGGACCGAGCCGGAAGCCGTCCCCATCGCGCTCGACGTAGCCCGCTCGGTCGAGGTACTCGTTGGCCAGGTCTGGGTCGTATTCGGTGTACTGCTTGGCCATCTCCTCGTCGTAGTAGGGCGAGCTGTCTCGCGGAGCCACCTGGTACGGCTCACCCTGACGCTGGTAGACGGCGTCGATGATCTCCTCGCGGTCGATCGCGTGCGACAACCCGATGCGGAAGTCCTTGTTCTGGAAGATCTCACGCTTCACCGGGTCGGGATGGTTGAGGTTGAGCGCGATGACGCACGCGTTGGAGTCGGAGGGGATCTCGTCGAAGAACCGGTACCCGCCTCTCTCCCGCCCTCGAGCGAGCACGGGCTTGTTCTGCAGCGTGTTGATCGTGCGGTCCTGCATGTCGATCTCGCCGTTGGAGGCGGCGAGGACCATGACCTGTGGGTCGGCGATCACCCGGTAGACGAGCCGGTCGATATAGGGAAGCTGGTTTCCCTCGGTATCCACCTTGAAGTAGTAGGGGTTCCTCTCGAAGATGAGCCGGTCGCCCTCGCCGAATACCCGCCTGGGAATCCACGCGTGCAGCCGAGGGAGGTCCTTGTTCATCCAGAGATCCGTCTTGGCGAGAAACAGCTCGACCCAGGTCTCGTGGCCCTCCTGCTTGGCGAGCTTGTCGGCGTCGGGGTTGTACTTTTGGTGGAACTGCCGCAGATAGTGCTGCGGCATGATCACGATGTGGTTGGCGTACGGCGTGGCCTGGCTTTGGATGAAGAGGCTGTTCGGGCGAGGGAAGGTGAACCGCACCGAGTGGTCGTCCAGCTTCTCGATGTCGCCAGGCTCGCCGGCGACCAAGTACAGCGACGGCGGCACCGGGAACAGGTCGGTGTTGAGCAGCACATCGTCATAGGCGAAGACCAGGTCGTCGGCGGTGAAGGGCTCGCCGTCCGACCACCGCATTCCCGGGCGCAGCTGGACGACATAGCTGCGTCCGCCGTCGTGCACCGTGATCTCGCGGGCGACATTCGGGATGACCGTGGTGAAGTCCGGGTCCCAGCGCATGAGGTTCTCGTACCCGACCGTGCGTCCGAGCCAGGCGCCGTCGGAAGGACCCAGGATCCCACTGGTCCACTGCCCGCCGTACACGCCGATTCGCTCGACGGGCTTGACGACGACTGGTTCGTCGGGGAGGCGCTCCTCCAGTGGAGGCAACGTGCCCTTGCGCACCTGCTCCGCGAGCATCGGTGCCTCTTTCCCCTGACCGCCGCGTTCGCCTCCTGAGCGGCGTGAGGGTTCCTCGCGTCGAGCCGGATCAGTCGACAGGAGCTGGCAGCCGGTGAGGGAGGCGGTGAGCAGCAAGCTCGTTCCGCCGACCCGCAGAAGATCTCGTCTGGTCAATGGACCAGGGCGCGACACCAATGGGTTCATGGCGCCTCATCTCTTCCGGCGTCCCGCTAGCCGGAAATCCGGTCGAATCGGTTCGCATGAACGGTGCCCGGAGTCTAGAAGCACTTTTCGGCGTGCAACAAGATCACCCCGCCAGAACGGACGATTTCGGCCCGGGCGATTTCGGCGCCTGGGGATGGTCCGCGAGCCCCGCGAAAGTGAGTCGTCCAGACGTCAGATCCGCACGTGCTCGGGGATGACGCCCAGGCCGACGACGCGGCTGAGGACAGGACGGACGACGGGAAGGACGGCGCCGGGAATCTGGAAACGCGTCGAGTCGGCGTTGAGAGCTCGCTGGAGGCCCACGCGTTGCACCACGCGTTGGAACCACTGAGTGATCACGGTGGGGACGCGGCGGCGACGTGCGATCGCGGCGAGGACGGCGTCCGACACGGCCGTACCGGTCTCCTGGTGACGCCGGAGGGGATCGGCGAGCCGGTTGGCGGCCGCTACCGCGTCGTGGATGGCGAGGTTGATGCCCAAGCCGCCCACAGGGGACATGGCGTGCGCCGCGTCTCCGATGAACAGCAGGCCGGGCTGATGCCAGCGGCGTAGCCGGTTCATCCGCACCCGCAGGACACGCGTGTCGTCGGCGAGGCTGGTGATCTCGTCGGCGCGGTCTGAGAGGAAGGGCACGGTGCGGGTGAGTCGCTCGCGGAGGGCGGCGACACCGGCCGATCGCACGTCCTCGTATCCGCCCTTCCGGATCACGTACGCGACCTGCCAGTACGTCGGACGTGGAATCAGCACCACCGCCTGCCCCGGGGACAACCACGCGGTGAGCTCGGCGCGCGGGTCGTCGGGGCGTCGGGACAGCCGGAACCACAGGACGTCCATGGGCACACCGAACTCGCGCCGCCGCGCCCCGACCGCCCGCCGGATCGTGGAGTCCCGGCCGTCCGCGGCGACCGTGAGCGCCGCACGTACCTCGTGCTCACCGCTCGGATCGCGCACGCGGACACCCGCGACGCGATCGGCGTCCCAGAGCACGTCGTAGGCCTCGGCGCGCATCCACAGGTGGAAGGTCGGATAGCGCGCGGCCTCCGTGGCGAGGAAGGTGAGGAAGTCCCACTGCGGGACCATCGCGACATAGGGGTGGCGCCCGGGAAGTTGACCGAAGTCGGCCACGAGGATGGCCTGATCGGCTTGGTGGAGAAGCGCTCTCGTGACCTTCTGGTGCGGAAGCCGCTCGAACCGCTCGCCCAACCCGATCTCGTCGAGGACCGTCATGGTGGAGGGGTGCACGGTGTCGCCGCGAAAGTCACGCAGGAAGTCGGCGTGCTTCTCCAGGACCACGACGTCCACAGCAGCCCGAGCGAGGAGGAGGCCGAGCATGATCCCCGCCGGACCGCCGCCGACGACGCAGGCCGTGGTGCTGGAGGGAAGTGGCGAACCCGCCATGACACCCCCCACCTGGGTCGTCTCGCCCGCTCGGATCCTCCGAAGAGGCAGACGAGGACCGCCCTCCCAGTGTGACACGCAGGCTCGTTCAGTGGTCCTCGTCGTCCCACGGGCGGAACCGTCGATCGGTGGTGTGGTCCCAGTCGAGCCCGCCTCTGGTGCTGCGAATGGCGCCGACCATCATCGAAATGATCATGACGCAGACGAACCCGGCGACGATGATCGCCACGACAATCTTCCAGCCCATTGAAATCTCCCGGTCGCCTCGTCATCCCTGCGGTGACCGTGTCAGACGGCGCCGGTCAGGCGTCCCCCTGACGGACCGTGAAGATCCCGACGTCGGCGGACGCGGAGAGCACCTCGTGGTTGTGTGGTCGGTTTCGTTGTCGACGTCTGGGAAGCCTTCGCGGGTAGGCGACCAAGAATGCCATTTATTTCCCAATTTCGCAGGGCGTTGGCGCAACTGCGCAGGTCACGCGATTGTGGATCATGATGTCGTCGATCACGATCTGCCTCGCTCGACGCTGTGACGCGTCGTGATCACAACGTGCCGGCATGCCTTACGCGAGGGCGTCGAGATCCACCTCGTCGCGGGTGGGCGGGTCCGCGCCAGGACGCGTGCAGGTGAACGCCGCCACCCGACAACTGGCGGCGAGGAGCTCGGCGAGCAGGTCGTGGCGAAGCCGCTCTGCCCGCTCGTCGCGCAGCACCGCGAGAAGGTCGCGCCGGGCGAGGCCGGCCAGGAGGGCGGAGGTGAAGGCGTCACCCGCTCCCACGGTGTCGACGACCCGCACCGTGGGAGCGTCGACTCGTACCTCGGGGCCATCCGGCTGCCGAGCGACCGCGCCGTCGGCGCCGAGCGTGAGGACCACGAGCTGGGGACCCAGCGTGGTCCAGCGCCGGAGGACCTCGTCGAGCGGGGTGTCGGGGTAGAGCCAGGCGACGTCCTCCGCGCTCGCCTTGACCACGTGCGCGAGTCGAACCTGCCGCTCGACCCGCGCGCGCGTGGCCTCCTTGTCAGGACACAGGTGAGGTCGGATGTTGGGGTCGTAGCTGAGCGTGACGGCGCCTCGGGTGCGCTCGCGACGCAGGAACTCCTCGAGCACCGGCGCTCCTGGGGGCAGTGCCACCGCCAGCGAGCCGGCGTGGACCGCGGTGACCTCCGCTGGGAGGGGCGAGGGGAGCTCGTCCTGCGTCCACTGCCAGTCGGCGGTGCCCTCGACGTAGAACTCGTAGCGTGCCGACCCCTCGGCGTCCAGGAACGCGAACGCCAAGGTGGTCGGCTCGGCCGCGGACACCGCGTGGCGCAGCGAGACGCCGTTGCGGCGCAGGTGGTCTCGAAGCTGGCTACCGAAGGTGTCGGAGGACAGCCGGGCGAGCAAGGCACACGGAACGCCGAGGCGAGCCAGGCCGACGGCGACGTTGAGCGGGCTGCCGCCAGGAGTGGCGCGGTAGACCGTGCCGTCGCCGACGAGGTCGATGAGCGCCTCACCGATGACCGTGATCATGGTCGACGTCCCTCCTCTCGCGGGCGCTGGACGACCGGACGGTACCGGCCTGCGTCGTCGCGCGTCATCGCGGGCGGTGGCCGGAACCGTCGGTTCTCGTCTCGGCTGCCTGGCCAGTCGGTACGGAGCGTCTAGGGTGTCGGCGTGGCGGACGTCGAGCGTGTCCCGCGCCGGCTGCGACCGGCGCTCGTGGCGTCCGGGCTTCTCCTCCTCGTCATGGCCGCGGCGATGATGTCCGGACCGCGGGCGACGCGCCTGCCGCTCCCGGAGGTGAGCCGCCCGGGCCAGCCCGCTCCCGCTGAGCCCCTGCCCGCGGCGCCCACGTTCCCGACTCCCACCCCGCTCGGGCCGGCGGAGCTGGGACAGGCTCCGGCATGGCTGACCGCACTCGTCCTGGTGGTGGCCTGCGTCGTCGGGGCAGCACTCCTCGCGGGGCTGGTCATCCTGCTTCGCCTGTACGTTCGGCGGGCACGCGGGTGGCGCACGCCCGCTCAGGACGTGACGGTGGCGACCGGGGAAGCGCCATCGACGACGGCTGAGGAGGTCCGCGCCGCCGTCGCGGCCGGTCTGGCCGCTCTCGCCGACGACGCCGAGGACCCTCGACCCGCCGTCATCGGGTGCTGGCTGCGGTTGGAGACGGCCGCCGCCGCGGCCGGACATGAACGGCGCCCGGACGACACCCCCGCCGACCTCGTGGCGAGGCTGCTGACCAGTCAGCGGGTGAGCCCGCAGCCCCTCGACGAGCTCGCGCGCCTCTACCGGTACGCCCGCTTCGCGCCGGGGGACGTGGACGAGGAGATGCGTGTCCGGGCGCGCACGACCCTGACGCGGATCCAAGGTGAGCTTCTGCCGCGCGAGAAGGACGTGCCCGTCCGCACTGCGGGTGTGGTCGGTGGGTCTTCGGCGCTCGAGGCCGAGGGGACCCGGCGGGGACGCGAGCTCGAGCCCGGAGAAGACGCTCCGCCCGGGGACGACCCGCGGCGGACGGAAGACCCGGAGGGTTCGGTGCGGTGAGGTTGTCGACCCTCCGGCCGTTCGTCGGCCCGACGCTTAGGACCCTCGCCGTGGCCGCGGGCACCGCGGCTGTTCTCTCCCTCGTCGCGACCGGGCTGTTCCGATGGAGCGTGCCCTACCCGCTGATCCTGGCCCTCGTTCTCGCCGTCCTGCTCGGTGCCCGGATCGCGTCGGGGGTCCGCGCGCCGGCCCGACTGGCCTCACCCGTCCGGGAGGATGTCGAGGGACCCCGGTACGGCGTGCCGGACCGTCCCTTCGCCGATGTCCGACGCTGGGAGCAGCTGTTGGAGCTCGTCCACGGCGACGGGGAGTACTTCCGGCGATCCGTCCTCCCGGCGATCGGCGACCTCGTCGACGAGCGGCTGCGGACCGCCCACGGGATCACGCGGGCGAGCGATCCGGAGCGCGCCCGCGACATCCTCGGGCACCGGGTCTGGACATTCCTCGAGACTGGGGTTGTCCCGACCCGGGTGCGGGCGTCCCGCCGCGCCGGATCGGGCCAGCGGATCGGCGTGGGAGGGGACAGGCCGCCGTCCCCGGCGGAGCTGGCCGCGCTGGTCGGCGAGATCGAGCGACGGATAGGGCAGCGGCGACGTCACCTGGAGGAGGACGTGTGGAAACCTCGACCTTGAGCGTCCCAGAGGTCAGCCGACTGTGTCGTGAGGTGCTCGACGCCGTGGGGCAGGTGGTCGTCGGCAAGCGGGATGCTCTCGAGCTGGTCCTCGCCGGCGTGCTGGCCGGCGGGCACATCCTGCTGGAGGACTTGCCCGGGCTCGGCAAGACGTTGACCGCCCGGTCGTTCGCCCAGGCCCTCGGCGTCGAGTTCCGCCGGATCCAGTTCACTCCCGACCTGCTTCCCGCGGACGTGACCGGCTCCCTCCTGTACGACCAGCGCAGCCACGACTTCACGTTCCGCCCCGGTCCGGTCTTCACCAACCTGCTGCTGGCGGACGAGATCAACCGCACACCGCCGAAGACCCAAGCCGCCCTGCTGGAGGCCATGCAGGAACGACAAGTGTCGGTGGAGGGAACCACGTACCGTCTGCCGACGCCTTTCCACGTGCTGGCCACCGCCAACCCGATCGAGTACGAAGGCACCTATCCGCTTCCCGAGGCGCAGCTCGACCGGTTCCTGCTCCGGGTCTCGTTCGGCTACCCCGACTCCGACGAGGAGTTCGACGTCCTGCGTCGGAGGATGGCGCGGCGTCGCGAGGAAGCCGAGGTCCCGCGCGTCGTCGACGGTCCGACGCTGCTGCGTATGCAAGCGGCTGTGGAGGAGGTCGCGGTGGAGGACTCCGTCGGCCGCTACCTCGTCGCCGTGGTGCGGGCGACCCGTGCGGACGAGCGCGTGCTCGTCGGTGCGTCGCCGCGTGGGTCGGTGGCGCTCCTCATGCTGGCCCGGGCCAAAGCCGTCCTCGCCGGCCGCGACTACGTCCTCCCCGAGGACGTCAAGGAGCTCGCGGTGCCCGCCCTCGCCCACCGCCTCACCTTGCGCCCCGAGATGTGGTTGCAACGGGTGGAGCCGGAGCGCGTGGTCAGGGACGTGCTCGCGGCCGTCCCGACACCCGCGAGTGACGCCCTCCCGTCGTACTCCCGCTGACGCCGTGGCACCCGACTGGACTCCCACACCAGCCCTGCGCCGGGCTCTGATCGTCGTGCTCGTCCTGTGCGTCGGCGCGGTGGTCACGGGGCGAGTCGATCTCGCTGTGCTCGCCGTCCCGTTCGTCCTGGGCACGGCGACCGCCCTGGGGAGCCGACCGCGCGGGCGTCCGACGGTGACCCTCGTCGTCGAGCGGTCGCGACTCACCGAGGGGGAGCGCCTGACGGCGCATGTCGCGATCGACGCCATCGACCACGCGGCCCCGCTCGACCTCGTGGTGGTGCGCCGGGAGCCGGAGGCCTGGTGGGCAGGCCAGCAGCGCACGAGCGTCGCCACCAGCGTCCGCGGACGCGCCGAGCTCACCTTCGAGGGGGAGGCGCTGCGCTGGGGCCGCCACACGATCGCCCCCGTCCGTGCTCTCGCGTTCACGTGCGACGCGTTGCTGGAGGGCCAGCCCGTCGCCTCCGAGCCGGTGCCGGTCGCGGTCTTTCCGCGAAGCGAGCCGTTCGAGGCGGACGAGACGATGCCCACGGCCGCCGGTCTGGTCGGCGTGCACCGGTCGCGGCGGTACGGCGACGGAGGCGAGCTGGCGGGCATCCGACAGTTCGCACCCGGTGACCGGCTCCGCCGGATCGACTGGCGGGCGTCGCTGCGGACGCGGCAGCTGCACGTCGCCCAGACCTTCTCCGACCGCGACGCGGAGCTGGTGCTGATTCTCGACGTCCTCCACGAGGTCGCGCTGGACGGCCCGAGCTCGAGGCCGTGGAGCGGCGGCCACCGGGACGTCGGCCAGTCAGGCGGCTCGGCCAGCGTCACCGACACCACGGTGCGAGCCGCGGCTGGGATCACCCAGCACTACGCCGAACGCGGGGACCGGGTCCGATTGCTGGAGTACGGCGGGCGCAACCGGGCCTTGCGGGCGGGAACCGGCCGCCGGCACGTCCTCACCGTGTTGGAGTGGCTGCTCGCGGTGAGTCCCGGGGAGGGGCCGCACGACCCGTCCGACAACTTCCTCCGGCGCCACACCCTGCCGCACGCGGCGCTCATCGTCGTGCTCACCCCCCTGGTGGACCGACGCAGCGTCGCCCTGCTCGCTCGCCTGGCGCGCAGCGGGCGGTCCGTCGTGGCGGTGGACACCCTCCCCACCGGCGCCCGGCCGCCGCGCACGAGCGCGTGGTCGGACGCGGCCTTCGGGCTCTGGCGGCTCCAGCGGCAGAACACCGTGGCCCAGCTCCTCGCGCACGGTGTGCCGGTCGTGCGGTGGTCCGGCGCCGGCAGTCTCGACCTGGTGTTGCGGGACATCACCCGGATGGCGGCAGGTCGCCGATGAACGGGCCACAGTGAACGGACCACACCGAACGGGCCACGATGAACGGACCGGTGGAGCGGACGACGGCACCACGACAGGCGAGGGACGTCGAAAGGATGCCGGGAGGGTGATGAGCGCGAACGGCGAGCGTCGGCGCGTGGGGCGTCCCGTGCGCGCGGCCGCGACAGCCGTCGTGGCGCCGTTCGCTCGCCGCGTGGCGGGGGGTCGCGCGGCAGGGAATCTGGCGCCGACGCCGGCTCTTCTCCGCGTCGGGGTGTGGGCCACCGGGTGTGTGGCGTTGCTCCTCGCCGTGCCACCGAGCTGGGCCGGCCGGTCCACGACTCTCCTCGCGGTCGTGGTGGCGGCGGTCGTGCCGGCGGCCGCGCCGGGGAGCTGGACGGTCCTCGCGCTCGAGCTCGTGGCGGCCGGCGGCTGGCTGCTTCGGACGTGGGACGCGTCGGTCCCGTGGCCGCCGCTGCTCGGGTTGGCGGCTGCGCTCTACCTCCACCACGTCAGCGCCGCGTTCGCGGCGGCGCTCCCTGGCGACGCCAGGGTCGGCGCGGGAGCACTGCGCCGACCGATCGCGCGCGCGACCGGCGTCCTCACGGTGACCGGCGTCCTCGGAGCGCTCGCCCTCACGGTGCAGGAGCGGATCGACCGGGCCTCCACGGTCGCCGTCCCCGTCATCGGCATCGTGCTGGCGGTCGTGGTGGCCGGGTACCTGGCGCTGGTCTGGCGGCGGGACCCGCCATGAGAGGCGGCTCCGGACCAGAACCCGTACCCTGGCCACCATGCGGATCGGAGTTCTCGGGGCCACCGGCCAGGTGGGCAGTGTCATGCGCCAGCTGCTGGTCGAGCGCGCCTTCCCCGTTGACGAGATCAGGTTCTTCGCCTCGGCGCGGTCGGCGGGTCGAACGCTGCCGTGGCGGGACACCACGGTGGTCGTCGAGGACGCCGAGACCGCCGACTACTCCGGGCTCGACCTCGTGCTCAGCTCGGCCGGGGCGGACGCCTCTCGTCGCTTGGCGCCGCGGATCGCGGCGGCCGGTGCGGTGGTGATCGACAACTCCTCCGCGTGGCGGATGGATCCTGACGTCCCGCTCGTGGTGTCCGAGGTCAACCCACACGCCCTCGACGCCATCCCGAAGGGCATCGTCGCCAACCCCAACTGCACGACCATGGCCGCGATGCCGGTCCTCGCTCCGCTGCACCGCGAGGCGGGGCTGCGGCGCCTCGTGGTCAGCACCTACCAGGCGGTCTCGGGGGCGGGCGGCGCGGGCGTCCGGGAGCTGGAGGAGCAGGTCGCCAAGGCGGGCGCGGACGCGGCCGCGCTCACCTTCGACGGCGCCGCGGTGCAGTTCGGTGACCCCGCCGTCTTCGCCGCTCCGGTCGCGTACAACGTGGTGCCGCTCGCCGGTTCGATCCTCGCCGACGGCAGCGACGAGACCAGCGAGGAGCGCAAGCTGCGCGACGAGAGCCGCAAGATCCTCGAGATCCCCGACTTGGCCGTGTCGGGCACGTGCGTCCGCGTTCCCGTCTTCACCGGCCACTCGCTGTCGATCAACGTCGAGTTCGAGCGGGACCTCTCGCCGGCTCGCGCGCTCGAGCTGCTCGCCTCCGCGCCCGGGGTCGTGGTGACCGACGTTCCGACGCCCTTGCGCGCGGCCGGCACCGATCCGTCGTACGTGGGGCGGGTGCGCCGGGACCCCGGTGTCCCCCACGGTCTGGCGATGTTCGTGTCCAACGACAACCTGCGGAAGGGGGCCGCGCTCAACGCGGTCCAGATCGCGGAGCTCCTCGTCGCGCGACGCGGCTGAGCCGACCGCTCGTCCGGGTTCACGGGATCGGCTCCGAAGCCTCCCGATCTCGTGGAAGGCTGGAGCTCCGATCCGTGCCTTGGGCGCGAGGAGGCGAAGAAGCGGAGCCGATGGTCGAGCGGACGGAGTTTCCCGACGGCGCCCCGTGCTGGGTGGACACGGTGGTGCCCGACCTCGACGAAGCCCGGCGCTTCTACGGTGACCTGTTCGGCTGGACGTTCACCGACTTGGGCCCCGATCTCGGCCACTACACCTTGTGCCTGGCCAACGACATCCCGGTCGCGGGCCTGGCGCGACGACGGCCGGGTTCCACCGTCGAGCCTCGGTGGCACACCTACCTCGCCATTCGCAACCTGGACGCGGCCGCTCGACGGCTGGTCCAGCGCGGCGGGGAGCTGCTCGTCGGCCCGCGGGAGATCCTCGACGCGGGGCGGATGGCGCACGCCGTCGACCCCACCGGCGCCCAGTTCTGCCTCTGGCAGGGCGGAGTCCGACCCGGCTTCGGGCTGTGGCGGGAGCCCGGCGCGGTGGGGTGGAGTGAGCTCGTCACGCCGGACGGCCCGACCGCTGACGCCTTCTACCAGGCCGTCTTCGGCTACGACCACCAGGTGCAGATCGGCGGCGGCGACTTCGACTACAGCGTCTGGAAGGCCGGCGGCGACCAGGTCTGCGGTCGCTGGCAGACCGAGGAGCTGCCGCCGCAGTGGGTGACCTACTTCGCGGTTCCGGACACCGACGAGGCGGTCGGCAGGGCCGCCGCCATGTCGGGCCACGTGGAGCGCCAGCCGTGGGACACCCCGTACGGCCGGATGGCCTCACTTCTCGACCCGTGGGGAACGCCGTTCTCCGTCCTCGGCCCGGTCTCGCAGGCCTGAGAGCGACGCGGCGAGGCCTCCGGGCCGCGGTGGGTGTGACGTCGCGTCGTGGCGACCTTTGGCACCGGCCGGCCGCTGCGGTCGGCGGACGGTCGTCGTCCTGCGTCAGAATGGCGGCCATGAATGCCGCCGCAGGCCCCGGTGAGGGGTCGAAACCGGAGCCGCACCTGGACGGATCGGACGACCCGTACCTGTGGCTCGAAGAGGTCACCGATCCGACGGCGTTGGCGTGGGTGCGTGAGCGTAATGAGGAGACGTTCGCTCGGTTCACCACCGGCGCGCGCTTCCGCGAGCTTCGAGACGCCGCTCGCGACGTGCTCGACTCCGACGAGCGCATCCCCTATGTCCGTCGCCGGGGCGACTACCTCTACAACTTCTGGCAGGACGCGGAGCACCCCCGAGGCCTGTGGCGGCGCACCACGTTGGAGTCGTACCGCACGGACCAGCCGGAGTGGGAGGTACTCATCGACGTCGACGCCCTCGCCAGCGCCGACGGCGAGAGCTGGGTGTGGAAGGGCGCGACGATGCTTCGCCCGAGCTACGCGCGCGCTCTGGTGCACCTGTCGCGGGGCGGCTCCGACGCGACCGTGATCCGCGAGTTCGACCTGACGACCCGGACCTTCGTCGAGGACGGCTTCAACCTGCCGGAGGCCAAGACCTACGTCAGCTGGATCGACATCGACCACCTCTACGTCGGCACCGACCTCGGTCCTGGTTCGCTGACCGCGTCCGGATACCCGCGCATCGCGAAGCGGTGGCGGCGTGGCACGCCGGTGTCGGAGGCGGAGACGGTCTTCGAGGGCAAGCCGGACGACGTGTCGGTGTACGCGGTGCACGACCCCACCGAGGGCTACGAACGCGACTTCGTCCGGCGAGCCATCGACTTCTTCACCGGCGAGCTGTATCTCCGTGTCGGTGACGAGCTGCGCCGGATCGGGGTCCCGCTCGACGCCTCCGCCGGCGTCCACCGGGAGTGGCTGATCGTCCGAACCCGCACACCGTGGACCGTCAACGGCGTCACCTACCCGGGCGGTGCCTTGCTCGCCGCCCGCTTCGACGACTTCCTCGCGGGGGACGTCGACCTCACCGTGCTGTTCGAGCCGGACCCGCGCACGTCGCTGAGCTACTACGCCTGGACCCGCAACCACCTCATCCTCAACACGCTCACCGATGTCAAGAGTCGACTCGAGGTGCTGACGCCACCCGGTGACGGCGCAGGGCCGGACTGGACGCGCGCCCGCATGCCGGACATGCCTGAGATCGGGCACGCCGACATCGTCAGCACCGACCCCGACCACAGCGACGAGGTCTTCGTCAACTCCAGCGGCTTCACCGAGCCGGCGACGCTCCGGTACGGCCACGTCGGCCGGCCCTTGCAGGTGCTCAAGCGGGCGCCGGCGTTTTTCGACGCCAGCGGACTGCGCGTGCGGCAGTTCTTCGCGACCTCCGACGATGGCACGCGTGTTCCGTACTTCGTGGTCGGGCCGGAGGTGAACAACGCCGGGCCGACTCTGCTCACCGGCTACGGCGGCTTCGAGCTGTCCCTGACCCCCAGCTACAGCGGGGTCATCGGACGTGCCTGGCTGGAACGCGGCGGCACGTACGTGGTCGCCAACATTCGCGGCGGTGGGGAGTACGGGCCCACGTGGCACCAGGCGGCGATGCGGGAGCACCGCCTGCGAGCGTACGAGGACTTCGCCGCTGTCGCGCGCGACCTGGTGCGCCAGGGCATCACGACGCCGAAGCGGCTGGGTATCCAGGGTGGCAGCAACGGTGGATTGCTCATGGGTGTCATGCTCACCCGCTATCCGGAGCTGTTCGGCGCGGTCGTGGCTCAGGTGCCGTTGCTCGACATGAAGCGCTACCACCGGCTGCTGGCGGGTGCGTCGTGGATGGCCGAGTACGGCGACCCCGACGATGAGAACGACTGGGCTTTCCTTCGCGAGTACTCGCCGTACCACAACGTGCGCCCCGGTCGGCCCTACCCGCCGGTGCTGTTCATCACCTCGACCCGCGACGACCGGGTGCATCCGGGCCACGCGCGCAAGATGGTGGCGAAGCTTCGTGACCTCGGCTACGACGTCGCGTACTACGAGAACATCGAGGGCGGCCACGGGTCCGCGGCCGACAACGAGCAGCTGGCGTTCAAGAACGCGCTCGCGATGGAGTTCCTCTGGCGTCGCCTCACGGACTGACCGGGCCCGGCCTGGCATCGCTTCGGCACGGTCCGGCGTGCCGTGGCGAGAATGTCGTCAATCCGCCGGAGCGAAAGGAACACGATGGCAGCGTGGCAGGAGTGGAGCTTCGACGGCACGCGCGGACGTATCGTCGGGCGCACCTGGCCGAACGACTCAGCGCGGTACCTGGCCTTGCTCGTCCACGGTTATGGCGAGCACATCGGCCGCTACGAGCACGTCGCGGACACGTTGGTGCGCCACGGCGCCGAGGTGGTGGGCGCCGACCACATGGGGCACGGACGCTCAGCCGGCGAGCGGGTTCTCATCACCGACTACGAGGAGGTCGTTGACGACCTGCACACCGTCGACGAGCGCGCGCGGTCGGCGCGGCCCGGGCTGCCGGTCGTCCTGATCGGCCACTCCATGGGTGGGATGATCGCGACGCGGTACGCCCAGCGGTACGCCGACACCTTGTGCTGTGTCGTGCTGTCCGGGCCGGTGCTCGGGGTGTGGTCCCCGACGAAGCTGCTCCAGCTGGACGAGATCCCGGACACGCCGCTCGACATCACGACGCTCTCGCGCGACCCAGCCGTGGGGCAGCGCTACGCCGCGGATCCACTCGTGTGGCATGGCCCGTTCAAGCGCCCAACCCTGCAGGCGCTGGCGACCTGCCTGGAGACGATCAACGCGGGGCCGCGGCTCGAGCTGCCCACGCTGTGGGCGCACGGCGGTGACGACCAGCTCGTCCCACTCGCCGAGACCCAGGTCGGCATCGACCACATCCGCGGCTCGCGGTTCACCGAGCGGATCTACCCCGGCGCCCGGCACGAAATCTTCAACGAGACCAACAAGGACGAGGTGCTGGCCGACGTCACCGCGTTCATCGACCAGCACCTGCCTGGCTGAACGCTCAGGTCCCCGGTCACACGCTCGGGTCCCCGGTCACGGTGGCGGACCGCCGCCGGACGCTCAGATCGCCGTGATCGTCCAGGTCGCCTGGTGGCTCTCCCCGGGGGCGAGGACGACCAGGTCGATGTGGGAGTTGAACGCGTCCGGAGGGCAGGTCATCGGCTCGACCGCCAGGCCGGACCGGTGCAGCTCGGGTTCAGGGCGGTCAGCGGTGTGCACCTGCACCCACGAGCAGGTGCTGTCCCACGAGATCTCGACGCCATGACCGTCACCGGCCACCACCCGGGCTCGCGTCCGCCCGTCCTGGTCGGGCTCCAGGCCGGTGAACGCGTGGTCGATGAAGGTGGTCCCGATGGGACGGGGCTCGCGGAAGTCGAAGCTGGTTCCCTCGACGGAGCGCACGCGCACCGGCAGGAGACGGTCCGGGGTCACCTCGAGGTACTCCCGCGCGGGGAGCTGGAGCGTCCAGTCGTCGACCTTGCCGTCGCCGGCCACCAGGTAGGGATGCGGGGCGCAGCCGTACGGGGCCTCGGTCGTGCCCGCGTTGTGCGCGTGCAGCCGGATGGTCAGCCCATCGACGGACAAGACGTAGGTCACGGTGAAGTCGAGCCGGAACGGGTAGCCGTCCTGCGGGAACAAGCGGTAGCCGAGGACGACCTGGTCCGCGGACCGCTCGAGCAGCGTCCACGGGGCCCAGCTGACCAGGCCGTGGAGGGCGTTGTGACGGGTCGGCTCGTTGAGCGGGAGCTGGTGGCGGACGCCACCGAACTCGTACGCCCCGTCGGCGATCCGGTTGGGCCACGGGGCGAGGAGAGCGCCTCGATACACAGGGCGGATCTGGTCGACGGCGAACCCGGCGACAAGGGGCCGCCCTTGGTAATGGAGGGTGCGGAGGGTCGCACCGACCTCACTGATCGTCGCGGTGTAGCCGAGAGCTGCGATGGAGTACTGATCTCCGCTTGGCTGCACGAGGCGTTGCCTCCACTTCGGATCGACGGGTCGACGTCATGGCCACGAGCAGGTGCCCAACGGACGGTACCGAACCCCGACGGGATGATCGCCGTGGCGTCGGGGAGAGCGGCCGCGACCGCAGCGACATCAGCCGCGACGGCAGCGACGGGGCGGTCAGCGACCGTTGAGCAGGCCAGCGCGGCGAAGGGCGTCGGCCAGGGCGGTGTCGGGTACGGCCGTGCCCCGCGAGCCGTCGCGGCGGCCGCCGCGCGCTGTGGCGCGCCGTGTCCCACGTCCACCGCTTCGACCCTCTCCGCCCTCGGCGGTGCCCCCTCCGACCTCGTCGTCGAGCCGCAGCGTGAGAGAGATCCGCTTGCGGTCGAGGTCGACGTCGAGCACCTTGACCCGGACGATGTCGCCCGGCTTGACGACGTCCCGGGGGTCCTTGACGAAGCTCTTCGACATCGCCGAGACGTGGACCAGCCCGTCGTGGTGGACGCCCACGTCGACGAACGCGCCGAAGGCCGCGACGTTCGTCACCACTCCTTCCAGCACCATGCCGGGCACGAGGTCGCTCAGGTCCTCCACGCCCTCTGCGAACGTCGCGGTGGTGAACTCCGGTCGCGGGTCGCGACCCGGCTTCTCCAGCTCGGCGAGAATGTCGGTGACGGTGGGCAGGCCGAAGGTGTCGTCGACGAAGTCCTCCGGCCGGAGGGAACGCAGCACCGGCAGGTTGCCGATCAGGCTGCGGATGTCACCGCCGGTTCGGTCGAGGATCCGGCGGACGACGGGGTAGGCCTCGGGGTGGACGGCGGACGAGTCGAGCGGATCGTCCCCGTCCCGGATTCGGAGGAACCCGGCGCACTGCTCGAAGGCCTTCGGTCCCAGCCGCGGAACCTTGGTGAGCTCCATGCGGGAGCGGAACGGCCCGTGGGCGTCCCGGTAGGCCACGATGTTCGCCGCGAGGCTCTCGGTGATGCCCGACACCCGGGTGAGCAGTGGCACCGAGGCGGTGTTGACGTCGACGCCGACCGCGTTGACGCAGTCCTCCACGACCGCGTCGAGGGACCGGGCGAGCTTGGTCTGGGACACGTCGTGCTGGTACTGCCCCACGCCGATCGACTTCGGGTCGATCTTGACCAGCTCCGCGAGCGGGTCCTGCAGCCGACGGGCGATCGAGACCGCGCCGCGCAGGGAGACGTCGAGGTCGGGCAGCTCGGCGGCGGCGTAGGCCGAGGCAGAGTAGACCGACGCGCCAGCCTCGGAGACCATCACCTTGGTCAGGCCCAGCTCGGGATGCCGGCGGATCAGGTCGGCGACGAGCCGGTCGGTCTCGCGGGAGGCGGTGCCGTTGCCGATCGCGACGAGCTCGACCGCGTGCTTCTCGGCGAGCTGGCGAAGCGTGGCGATCGACTCGTCCCAGCGGCGGGCCGGCTCGTGGGGGTAGATCGTGTCGGTGGCCACCACCTTGCCGGTGGCGTCCACCACGGCGACCTTCACACCGGTCCGGTAGCCGGGGTCGAGGCCCATGGTCGGTCGGCTGCCGGCGGGCGCGGCGAGCAGCAGGTCCCGCAGGTTCGCCGCAAAGATGCGGACGGCCTCGTCTTCGGCCGACTGCCGCAGGCGCATCCGCACGTCGATGGTGAGGTGGACGAGGATGCGGGTCCGCCACGCCCACCGAACGGTGTCGGCCAGCCACCGGTCGGCGGGACGCCCGCGGTCCTCGATGCCGAACCGCTCGGCGATGCGGCGCTCGTACTCGCTCGGGCCAGTTGGGGCGCTCGCCGGGTCAGCGGGCGGCTCGTGAGGTAGGAGGGTGAGCTCGAGCACCTCCTCCTTCTCGCCGCGGAAGACCGCGAGCACCCGGTGCGAGGGCATCGCGGTGACCGGCTCGGCGAAGTCGAAGTAGTCGGCGAACTTCGCGCCGACCTCCTCCTTACCAGCACGGACTTTCGACACCAGCCAGCCGCGGCTCCACAGGAGCTCGCGCAGCTCGCCGATGAGGTCGGCGTCCTCGGCGAAGCGCTCGACGAGGATGGCCCGAGCGCCGTCGAGGGCCGCGGCCGGGTCGGCGACGCCCTTGTCGGGGGCGACATACGCCGTGGCGGTCGCGTGCGGGTCGAGCGTGGGATCCGCGAGCAACGCGTCCGCGAGTGGTTCGAGCCCGGCCTCTCGCGCGACCTGCGCCTTGGTCCGCCGCTTCGGCTTGTAGGGCAGGTAGATGTCCTCGAGGCGAGCCTTGGAGTCGGCGGCCAGGATCCGTGCCTCGAGCTCGGCGGTGAGCTTGCCCTGCTCACGGATCGAGGTGAGGATCGCCTGCCGGCGCTCCTCCAGCTCCCGCAGGTAGCGGAGCCGTTCCTCCAGCCAGCGCAGCTGGGTGTCGTCCAGTCCGCCGGTGGCTTCCTTGCGGTAGCGGGCGATGAACGGCACGGTGGCACCCGCGTCGAGCAGCTCCACCGCGGCCTTGACCTGGGCCTCGCCGACGCCGAGCTCCTCGGCGATGCGCTGGTGCGGCGCGAGCACGCGGCCGCCCGTCGCGGTGCCGCCGACGGTCGCGTGCGAGGCGCTGGCTGGCGCGGGAGGAAGCTGCGACCCCGTTGTCGTCGTCACGCTGCGATCCGCCTTCGTCGTCGAGTGGACGCCCCCGATCGCCGGCCTGGGACACCGACGTTCGGGTGGCTCGGTGCGGAACGGCAGCATAGGACCAGGCGACGACGGCGAGGACACCCGACGTCGCCTGGCCCCAGCGCTGGGGTCGGTGCCCGGACTCTCGTGCGCTAGGCCCGTCCGCCGATACCGAGTGCGGCGAGCAGGACCAGCAGCAGCGTGACGACGGCGAACACGCCGTGCAGGTAGACCACCGGCTTGGGCAGACGCGACTCCGCCTGGTCCCCGGGGTGCTCGCCGACCCACCGGCCGAACAGCACCGCTCCGCCGCCCACGACGAGCAGCAGCAGGGCGAACGACACCCAGGTGAGCGGGCCGACACCCGTGGCCAGGAACACGATCCACAGGACCAAGCCCGCGACCGCGAGCAGGAAGTGGCCGAAGACCAGGGCGGGCGGGAACGCCGTCCCACGGGCCTCGCGAGGCGCCTCGCGCCGTCCCGGGACCGTCGTGGTGGCGGTCCCTCCCGCGCCCACGCCGGCCGCGCGGAGACCGCCCGCGCGTGCCCACAGAGTCAGCATGGCGGCACCGAAGACGGCGGTGACCAACCAGGTCACGAGTGCGGCGGTTGCCATGAGAAGCCTCCTTCTCGCCTTTGCTGGGGTGTCACCCCACGCACGTGGCAGGACCCGGGGAGCCACGGCCGGCCCCCCAGGAGCCCTCACCGGACCCGCGAAGCCTCGGTCCGCCTCAGCGAGCCCATGTCAGACCTCAATGCGCCTTGGCGGGCACGGTCCGGAAGCCCTCGGCTTGCCGGGTCTCGTCGGCGACCCGCACGCCGTACCCGTACGCGAGCTTCCCCCCGAGGTAGCCCGACCATCCGAGCAACGCCAGGCTGACCGCGGAGAAGACGACGAGTCCCCAGCTCACGGGTCCGGTCACGGGGTCTCCGACGCGCAGGAGCAGGTTGATCACGTACGCGGCGACGACCACGATGTTGATGGACATGTGGACCAGCCCGGTGCGGAACGCCGGAGTGCGGCCGGGGATGGCGAAGAGGTCGAGCAACCCGAACACCGCCGCGGCGAGGGCACCGAGGATGCCGATCGCGATCAGCCACCTGGCCCCTTGGGTCAGGAACGCTGGTGTCGCGACGACGTGCGAGGCCAGGTCGAAGATGAGCGCCGCGAGCCACGCGCCGATCGGCACGGTGATGAGGGCGGGATGGACCGGATGTCCGTAGGGTCCCGCGAGCCTCGTGACCGGCCGCTTGGCCAGGCGCGGCTGGGACTGGGCTTCCGCCATCGCTGGCTCCCTCCTGCCGGGACGCTGCCCGACGCCTCCCAGCAGTCTTACCGATTGCGTCGGTCCTAACCGCGCCTCACCCTTACCGGGTGAAAGCTTGGGATCGACAGGGGGCGATGTCCCGGGAGCGCATGGACGATGGTCCGTTGACGTGGTCCTCTCCCGCCACCATGGGCCTTCCGTCGATCGGCGGACAGTGGCCGCTGTCGGTCCGATGGGTGGCTACCGGACCGCGGTGATTCTTCGGGACGATCGGAACGGGCCTTGGGGAGGCCTACGGTGGAGGGCGTGTGGTGACCCCTCGGTGAGCGAGCCACGTATGAGCATCGGAGGGACGTGTGGAGGTTCCGAGCGTCGAGCATCTCGTCGCGACCTGTCACCTCGGTGAGGTCCGCGCGCCGGCGCGCGCGCACGTGTTCGTCGCGCCGTTCCCGTGTCGCATCGCTGGCGCGGGGTTGGTCACGACGAACGACGTGCCGGAGTCGGCGAAGGCGTATCTGACGGTCGCCCTGTCGCGGCAGCGATATGGCGAGACACGTGTGATGGTGCGCAAGACGACCTTGCCGGAAAGCGGCGAGGGGATCCAGGCCAACACCTACTGGCACTTCGACGTGTGCGAGTGGGACTCCGAGGCGCGAGAACTCCCAACCGGATCGGTGGTGTCGCTGTCTGTCGAGGGAACAGGCCCGGTGACCGGCTTGCGCGGCGTCCTCGTCGTGGTTCGCTACGAGCCGACCTGACACGTCGGTGTGCCCCGACACTTCGATGTGACGTGATACTCCGATGTGAAAGGAGCCACCCGTGTCACGGAGAAGACCGTACCTGCCACCGCCGGAGTCGACGGTTCACCTGATCGGCGACGTCCACATCGGCGGGATCTCACCACACCGTTGTCAAATCGTCCTTGACGACCTGGACAAGGAGATGGTCCCCACGACCGTCGCCCACATCCAGCTCGGGGACATGACCGATCTGGGCACTCCAGAGCAGGACGCGCTCGCACTCGAGTGGCTGAAGCAGCTGGACGCGCCGTGGTACAACGTGCTCGGCAACCACGACAACTTCTGGCGTGACGCGTCGGAGTGGGCCGCCGTCTACGGCTGGCCCTCGCAGAACTACACCGCCGACCTCGGTTTCGCCAAGCTCATCGCGGTCGGCCCAGGGGAGCCGTCCTGGGGCAAGCTGCTGCGTCTGTCGGAGGAGACGTTGCGGTGGCTCGACCACGAGCTCACGGCGGCGCACGGGACGGACTGCATCATCGCCTGCCACGCTCCGCTCGCGGAGACGGTTCTCGGTGACGACGACATCCACTACACGTCGCGGATGCCGGAGTTCCAGATCCACGACAACGAGGCGATCCTCGAGGTGCTCGCCGCTCACCCCAACGCCAAGGCGTGGATCTCCGGACACACGCACTCGCCGATCGAGGTGCCCGGGCTGATCACCACCAAGGTTGTCGGTGGGCACAAGCTCGCGGCGATCAACACCTCGGCGCTCTACTACGTCGGCAAGCGAATCACCTGGACAGCGCCACTGATCACGCTCTACCTGACCTGGTTGGGCGACCGTGCCGAGGTGCGTTTCCGCAACCACGGTGCCGGTGTCTGGGACGGCCCACACGGCCTCCGAGTGGTCGACATCGACCTGTCGTGACTCGGCTCGCGGTCGGTCAGGCCGGGAGCAGGTGGCGGACGTCCTTGGGGACGATGGAGCGAACGTCCTCCCACTCGCCCTGGGAGACCTGGTCGCGGATCGCCGACAGGACCGTGCGGACCAGGTGGTCGACACCGTTTGGGAGCTCGAACCGGAACTCCTCCCGAACCCGACCCAGGAACTCGTCGGCGTTCATCTTCATGGGGGTCTTCGTCGGGTCCCAGCCCTCGTAGTAGATCCCCTTGACCAGCATGGGGAGCTGTGCGCCGAGCTGCGGGATCTCCTCGACGGTGAGCCGATCCCGCAGGGCTTGGAGGACCGTCCGCAACGCGGCGTACGACTGGTTGCGACGTTCCTTGGGCCAGCCGTACGTCTCCTCGATCTTCCGCAGGATGTGGTTCGTCTTGTCGACCGTCTTGTTGAAGGCCGCGTATCCGGTCTCCGCCACCGTCGGACCTCCTTCCTTTCGTGCTGGAACGTCACGTCGGTCGGCCACGTCGGCACGTGGCTGGAACGGTCAGGTCGAGCGCAAGGCCGGGAGCAGGTCGCTCTCCGCCCAGCGCAGGAACGGGCTCTGCTGGTCTCCTCCCACCTGCACGATAGCGACGTGGGTGAATCCCGCGTCCGCGAATGACCGGACCGCGCTGACGACCGCCTCGACGTTCGCGCCACAGGGGATGGCTCGGGCGACGTCCGCTGTGGTGACGAACGTCGTGGCCTGCTCGAAGGAGGCCGGGCCGGGAAGCTCGGACATGACCTTCCAGCCCAGGCCGAACCATCGGAACTGCTCGTGCGCGCGTCGGCGGGCCGCGTCCTCGTCGGTGTCGTAGCAGATCGCGAGCTGTCCGATGCGAGGCTTGCCGGCACCGCCAACCTCGTCGAACGCGGTCGAGAAGTCGGGGTTGGGCTCCGTCGCGATGAGCGCGTCGGCACGTGCGCCCGCGAGCTCGATGGATCGTCGGCCCGACACGGCGATGCCGATTCTCGGCGGAGGGTCGGGAACGTCCCAGAGCTTCGCGGACTCGACGGTGAAGTGCCGTCCGGTGTAGCGGACGTAGCCGCCGCGCAGCAGGGATCGGATGATGTCGACCGCCTCGGCGAGCATCTCGTGGCGGACGTCCACCGGTGGCCATCCGCGACCGACGACGTGCTCGTTGAGGTTCTCTCCCGCGCCGAGGCCGAGCGTGAATCGCCCGTCGCTGAGCAGTGACACCGTCGCCGCCTTCTGGGCCACCACGGCCGGGTGGTAGCGGAGGAGAGGACAGGTGACGTAGGTCATGAGCGGGATGCGTGTCGTGGCCTGGGCGGCGGCGCCCAACACCGACCAGGCGTAGGGCGAATGGCCCTGCGCGTCCAGCCACGGGAAGTAGTGGTCGCTGATGACGGCGAAGTCGAATCCGGCGTCCTCCGCGTTCCGGACGTCCTCGACGAGCTGCGAAGGGCCGGCCTGTTCGCACAGCATCGTGTAGCCGATCTCGACCATGGCGCCTCCGCGGGACGGCCGTTGTCCTCGACCACCGGTACCCGGCTGGCGCGGGGACAATCGTCGCCCGGCCCGGGAGCGGGACGACTCACCCGAGTCCGTGTGATCGCCGGTCTCCGGCGTCTCGGTTCAGGGGCGGAGCGTCACGTCCGCGGTCGCCGGGCGAGCACGAGGAGGTCGACGAGTCCGGTCAGCGCGACGACGCCACAGATGCCGGCGGCGACCCATTCGCCCGTGGCCGTTCCGTCGGGTCGACCGGCCGCGAGCGCGAACGCGATGGCGCCCGCGGTCCCGCCGAGGAGGGCGGCGACCGCGAGGACCCGACGCAAGCGGTAGGCACTGCGCGCCGTGGTCGGCTCGGTGCCTGTGCGCTCTGGCATGGCGTCGCTTGGTACCCGCGTCCTGGTGCTTCACACGGTGTCATGCCGCGGCGTGGTCTCCCGTCGGCCCGGGTGGCTGTGGGTTGCCGCTTCGACCGGATCCGGACCGCGCCGGCGTGTCCCGTATTGAAGCGGTGACGATCCGTTGACGACGTGTGTCCGGGATTCCTAGCGTGATCACCGGCTGGTCGAGCGGGAAGGTGGCGTCATGACGCGTCGTCTGGCTCCGGCATGCGTCCTGGGTCTGGTGGTGCTCCTCTGCGCCGGCGCGGTGTTCGCCTCACCCGCCTCGGGCGCGCCGGCCGCGAGCGCCGGAGCGTCCCGAGGGCACGAGTCGCTCGGGACGGTCGAGGAACGGCAGGCGGTCTCCGCGACGGGAGTGGGCGCTCTCGCGACGGGCACGCTCCTCACCGGAAAGGTCTCGCTCTATCCGCGCGCCATCCGGTTGCGTCACTCGGGCGCGGCGAACGGTCGCATCATCGCCAGCGTCGTCACCTTCACCGAGCGGGGTGGCGAGGGCGCGATCCTCGAGAGCGTCGACGATGGCCGCACGTTCCAGCAGGTCGGCAGCATTCCCGCCGCCCAGCAGGCGGGGACCCAAGGGCTGTGCTGCGCGAGCATCTACGAGCTGCCCACCCAGGTGGGGGACCTGCCCGCCGGCACCCTCTTGTGGGCCGGGAGCGTGGGCCAGGACGCTGGTTCCGATCGGCGGATGACGCAGCGCGTGTGGCGGAGCCACGATCTCGGTCGGACCTGGACCTACCTGTCGACGTGCGCGGCGTCACCGAACGCTCGCGGCATGTGGGAGCCGGAGCTGTCCGTCGACAGGTACGGCCGGCTCGTCTGCCACTTCGCGGATGAGACCGAGGGGCCGGAGGGGAGCCAGCGGCTGGCGCGCACGGTGTCGACGGACGGCGTGACGTGGAGTCCCGTGCACGAGACCGTGGCGAGTCGACCGGGGCTCGGCCGGCCGGGGATGCCGATCGTGCGCCGCCTGCCCGACGGCTCCTACGTGATGGTCTACGAGATCTGCGCGGCGCCCGGGCAGTACGACTGCGCCCTGTACCTTCGCAGGTCGGCGGACGGATGGGACTGGGGTGATCCCTCCGATCCCGGCAGCATGCTGGTCGCGGCGTCCGGTCGGTACTTCACGCACACCCCGAACCTCGCCGTCGTGCCGCGGAGTGACGGCGGTGCCCGGCTGGTGCTGGTGGGGCAGCTGCTGCAGGACCCGGACGGGTCCATCGCGGCGGGCAACGGGGCCACGCTCATGGTGAACGAGCGTGACGGGTACGGCCCGTGGCGGGAGGTACCCGCACCGGTGGCGGTCCCCGGGGCCTACAACAACTACTGCCCGAACTACAGCTCCACGCTGGTGCCCTCGACCGACGGTAGGAGCATTCTCGAGATCGCCACCGACTACGCCGAGGACGGCGTGTGCAAGGCGTACTACGCCACCGGTCGGCTTCCCGGCCCCACGAGCCGCTGAATCATCCTCGGCAGCCGGTCACGGTCACAGCAGCTGACCGTTGCGGCGAGGGCACGTCCGCGGCCGGCCCGTGATCGCGCTCGAGAGCTCTCTCGGCGTCGGCGACGTCGATGGAGGGAGCGTCGGCGACGGAGTCTCCGTGGGCGTCGGCGTGTCGGTGGGTTCCGGACTGTCCGTCGGCCCTGGCGTGTCGGTGGGCTCCGGAGTCCCCGTCGGCTCTGGCGACTCGCTCGGACCCGGTTGTGGCGTCGGCGTCGTCGGCTCGGGCTCGGTCGGCTCGGACGTCGGGGTGGGCGTCGGCTCCGGCGAGGGCGTCGTGGGTGTCGGAGTCGGCGTGGGTGTCGGCGTACTGGGTTCCGGCGTGGGTGTCGGCTCCGACGTCGGCGTGGGCTCCGGCTCGTCCGGTGGCGACGTGGTCGGGCGCGGGTCGGGCGGCTCCGACGGCGGTCTCGACGGAGCGGGCGGAGCAGGGCTGTCCGAGGACGTCCGCGACGGCCTCGGCGCGGGGTCCGCCGATCGAGTGAGCACGACGCGGACCCGGGTCCCGACCGGCACACGGGTTCCAGCCGCTGGCCGCGTCCTCGCGACGACGAGGTGGCCAGCCGCCGAGGACGATGGTCGGCGGACGCGTCCCACCACGAGGCCCGCGTCCGTCACCTTCTGGCGCGCATCCCGGATGTCGAGGCCGCGAACGTCGGGGACGACGGACCACCCGCTCGCCACGACGAGCGACACGGTCGAGCCTGGCGGCACCTGCGTACCCGGCTTTGGCGTCGCGGCCAGCACGATGCCCTTCTCGTGGGGGGAGTCTCGCTCTTCGACCGTGCCCAGTCGCAGGTCGGACTCGGCCAGCACCTCTCGGACCTCCTCGACCGGGTGCCCGACGATCGGGGGAACCGTCGTCGGGTTCGGTCCGGCCGAGATGAACACGTCGACCACCGTCGCTTTGGTGACCGTCGCGCCAGCGGTGGGGTCGGTACGGGTCACGTACCCGACGGGCACGGTGTCGCTCGCCTCCGTGCGCTGGGCGCCGACGCGCAGTCCTCGCGCGCGCAGCTGCTGGACCGCCTCGTCGAGCGGCATGCCCGCGAGGCGTGGCACCACGACTCGCGGGTTCGCGGCGGCGACCGCCATGTCCTGCGGCTTGTCGCTCATCCGCCAGACGGCGACGGCCCCGACGAGGCCCAGCAGGATGACGATGCACACGGCGAGAAGAACCCCGCGTGGCGACCGACGCGTGCTCGAGCCGTCGTCGAGGGCAGTGTCGAGGACGTCGGGTGCGGCCGGCGATCCCGAGAACGAAGATCCCGAGAACGAGACAGACGACGGGGCGAGGGCGAACGGGTCGTCGGTCGACCGCGCCGATGTGGACCTGGCCGCGCCTGGCCCGCCGTCCACCGACGGAGCGGCCGGCGCCGGGACGCGTGGGAGGTCCGTGGGCGGACCGTCCTCACCTGGAGTGGTTCGCTGCCCCGCCGGTTCGGCGTCAAGCGGCGAGACACGTGGCAGGTCCGTGGGTGGGCCGTCGGGGTCGGGTGCCGGCTCAGCTGACCGACCCACTGTGGGCAGCAGGATGGTCGGAGCGTTCGCCGAGCCGGGGGCGTCCGAGGACGACGCGCCGCTGGCGGTCGTCGTCTCCTCGGAGGCCGCGGTGTCCGCTGTCGCGGGCTCGTCGGACGCCTCGGTCGACGCGCTCTCCGGCGACGAGTCGGCCTCGCTCGTCTCGGCCGGCGCGGCGGAAGACGACTCGGCCGGTGCGGGCTCGGCGGCGGAGGACGTCTCTGGCGTACTCGCCGTGGGTGGGGCTCCGCCAGTCTGCTCGTCGGAGGATGTCTCCTCCGACGCCGACGACGGGAGCGGCCCGCCGGCGGGTGTGGGGGTGGGCACCGCCGGTGGACCAGGTGGTGTGGGGCCTCCCACGTCGGGTGCGGGCGGACCGGCGGTCGGCTCGGTGCCGGACGGCTCGGTGCCGGTCGGCTCGGTGCCGGTCGGCTCGGTGCCGGTCGGCTCGGTGTCGCTCCCGGCGGGGTCCGACGTGGGCAGGGAGCTGAGTGCGGAGGCCGCGTCATCGAGGATCTGCTGGATCCGCGCGAGCCGTTCGCCGACCTCCAGGAGGGCCGTCCGCATCGCGGGCGCATGGGGATACCGGCGAGCCGGATACTTGGCCAACGCGCGCAGGATCGGGATGTCGAGGAACGCCGGCACGTCCGGGTTGCTGGTCGACGGCGCTGGTGGGTTCGTCTTGGCGTGAGCGCGCACGAGCTCGGCGACGCTGTCCGCCTCGAACGGCGGCCGCCCGGTGAGGAGGTGGACGAGGAGGCACCCCACCGCGTAGACGTCGCTTCGGGAGTCGGCCTCGCCACGGGCTTGTTCGGGCGCCTGGTACGCCACCGCTGCGGTGACGTCGTCGCCCCGTCCGTCGGACGCGGCCAGGCGCGCCGACGCGGCGATGGCGGCGATACCGAAGTCGGTGACCTTGATGTGGCCGCCTCGGGTGACCATGACGTTCCACGGGGTGAGGGCGCGGTGGAGGACACCCTTGTTGTGGGCGTGTTCCAGCGCGTCGAGCACGTCGCACGCGACAGCCACGGCACGCAGCGGCGAGAAGGGGCCTTCCTTGGCGAGGACCTCCGTGAGCGAGACGCCGTCGACGTACTCGTGCACCACCCACGGCACGAGCTGGCCGTGCACCGTCGTCTGCCCGACGTCGTGGACGGCCACGATGCCGGGGTGCTCGAGGCTCGCAGCGGCCCACGCCTCCTGGACGAAGGAGACGACGTGCTGCTTGTCGGTGAGCAGTCGCGGGTGGAGGACACGCACGGCGACCCGGCGGCTCAGCCGCCGGTCGTGGGCGGCGTAGAGGACGGCGCTTCTGCCTGATCCGAGCCGCTCTCGCAGGACGTACCGGTCTCCGAGAACGACGACGTCGGAGTGGGGCGAGGAGCCAGGCCCGGGTACTTCGCGACGTAGCACCCGGCGTTTGTACCCGGTCAGATACGTCTTTAACAAGCAAATGGGATCTTCTCCACGCGAACCACCATCAATGTCACCGTGCATGTCACGGAGCGTGACCATGGTTTGGCGGGTTGTGCGGTGGCTCGCGCTCGTGTCACGCCGTCGAGGCCCGTCGGCGCCGCCCCGGCGTCCCAGTCGAGGGCCACAGTCGGGGGTCACGGTCGAGGGCAGCGGGGACCGACGCAAAGCCGAGTGGTCGTGGCACGGTCGCCCGTCGGGGTCCCGGACGCCTCGGGGTGGAGGGGCCCGCAAGGAGTGGTCGAGGGCTCCGTCGTCCCGCTCAGCCGGCGGAGATCGCGTCAAGGAAGCCTTGACAGCGGGAATCCCGTGGCCCCACGTCCGAGGCACCGCCACCGCGCCCACGGTCCTCGCCGCCAGGCCGTGGCGGCGAGCGACGGTCAGCTGAGGCCCACCTGGTCGAGCGGGATCTCGGCGTTGGCCAGCTTGGCGGGGTCGACCGGACGCCGTGACCGCACGAGGTCCTGGACGATGTCCATGCTTCCCCAGACGTTGACGTGCAGCCCGGCGAGCAACGTCTTGCCGTCGAGCCAGAAGGCCATGAGCTGCCCGGAGCTGAGGTCGCCACGGGTGACCACCTCGGGGGCGAGCTCCGGCGGGACGTAGCCGCTGTACTCCAGGCCGGCGTCGTACTGGTCGGAGAAGAAGAACGGAAGCACGTCGTGGATGACCTGCTGGCCCAGCATGGCGCGCGCGGCGACCGGCCCGCTGTCGTGGGCGTTCGCCCAGTGCTCCACACGAAGCCTGCGTCGGAGGAGCGGGTGCTGCCACCTGGCCACGTCGCCGGCGGCGAAGACGTCCGGGTCGGAGGTGCGCAGCGACTCGTCGCAGACGATCCCGTCGTCGACCTCCAGCCCGGCGGACTCGGCGAGCTCGGTCGCCGGCCGGACGCCGATCCCCACGACGACGACGTCGGCGGGAAGCTCCACGCCCGCGCTCGTGACCACGGACGCGACCGAACCTTCCCCGCGGAACGCGGTCACGCTCTCGTCGAACCGGAACGTCACCCCGTGCCTGACGTGGAGGTCGGCGAGGAGGCCACCGACCTGTGGCCCGAGGACGCCGTACAGCGGGGTCGGCTGCGCCTCCACGACAGTGACGTCGGCGCCGCGGGTCCGCGCTGCGGCCGCCACCTCGAGCCCGATCCACCCCGCGCCGACGACGACCACCTGTCGGGCCTCGCGGAGGCGGTCACGGAGCGCCGTCGCGTCCGCCATGGTGCGCAGGTAGTGGACACCGGCCAGGTTCCCGCCGGGAACCTCGAGACGCCGCACGGTCGAGCCGGTCGCCAGCAGCAGGCGGTCGTACCGCAACGTGGCGCCGTCGGCGAGGTGCACCTCGTGCGCGGACAGGTCGAGCCGCGTCGCCGCCACGCCGAGTCTCACGTCGATGTCGTGGTCGACGTACCACTGGTGCTCGTGGAGGACCGCCGTCTCCGGCTCAGCGTCGCCGGTGAGCACACCCTTGCTGAGCGGAGGTCGTTCATAGGGCAGGTGCGGCTCGGCGCCCACCAGCACGAGATGTCCGCTGAAGCCCTCGTCTCGCAGAGTCTCGGCAGCTCGCGCTCCGGCCATGCTGGCACCGACGATGACGAACCGCTCGTCCGTTCGCTGAGACATGCGTTCCTCCTCGAGGCCCTCCGGTGACCGGGGTGACCACGGCTCGCCTGGGGCGGCTGGTTCATCCGCGAGAGTCCGCGCCATCGGCCGCTCCTCCGTAACCTAACCCCGGATGACGCCGCCGGACGCCGTCCACGTGGGGCCACTCGTGGTGTCGCTTGCGAGACGCCGGCGTCGTGGCGAGTCGTGTCCATGTCTTCCCGGTGCTCGAGGTCTGTGCTCACGTCGGCCCAGCGCTTGCCTGGTGTCAACGTCTCATTGACATGGTTCCGCGTTCGCGTCGTCGCATCAGGTCCCGTCGAGTGTGTTGCTGGGCGGCGGTCGGGCCGACTTGTCGAGGGGCACCTCCCGCCGCGCGGCGGGGACGAGCGAGCAGGACGAGTGCAGGAGGACGCGCGCAAGAAGGACGAGCGCCGGGAGGACGGATGCAGGGAGAGGGCAGGGGGTGCGCAGCCGGGCGAAGGAGACAGGCGGCCCGGCATGACGGACGTCGACGACAGGACGCGGACAAGTCGGTCAGCGTCGGCTCGGACGCTGCTCAGCCACGAGTCCAGGGTTTTGTCCTGATCAAGATCGGGCAGAGGAAACGAGAGCGTTCAAGCCTGGACTTCGCGAGAACGAGGTGACCGCCGATGACAGCACCCATCGCAGTCGACGACATCGAGACCATCGACGGCGCCGGAAGAGTCCCGTCCCCCGAGGTCGTCGACGTCGACGTCCCAGGCCTGGAGCCGGGCCTCGGTGGCGAGGACGGCCCGGAGGGGGAGGTCAGTGGTCAGGAGCGGGCGCGTCGGCTCATCGTCGAGCACATCGGGCTCGCGCGACAACTCGCTCGGCGGTACGCGGGACGGGGCGAACCTTTGGAGGAGCTCGTTCAGGTCGCGATGGTGGGGCTGGTCCAGGCCGCCGCCCGGTTCGACCCGGAACGAGGGTCGCCCTTCTCCTCGTTCGCCGTTCCAACCATCCTCGGTGAGCTCCGCCGGCATTTCCGAGACCACTGCTGGTCTGTCCGCGTGCCTCGTCGTCTCCACGACGTGCACCTGGCCATGAACCGGGCGAGCGAGGTGCTCTCGGCCAGACTCAAGCGCGCTCCCACCATCCGCGAGCTCGCGGACGCGCTCGACGTCACCGAGGAGGAGATCCTCGAGTCGCAGGAGATCGGACGTGCGTACTCGGCCTTGTCGTTGGACTGCCCGGTGGGTGAGGAGGACTCGGCGACCCTGGGCGAGCTCGTCGGTGACGACGACGACACCTACGAGTACATCGAGAACCGCGAGGCGGTGCGGCGGATCCTTCCCCACGTTCCGCCTCGCGAGCGGCGCATCCTCTACCTGCGCTTCTACAAGGGGCGCACCCAGTCGCAGATCGCCGAGGAGTTCGGTATCTCCCAGATGCAGGTGTCCCGCCTGCTGTCGAAGACACTGCGCAACATTCGGTCGGCGATCCTGAGCGACGAGGCCGCTCCCATGACGTGGCCGAAGCCGAGGACCCGCCCGCGTGCTGGCCGCGCGCACCTGGAGGAGGCCAGCTAGCCGGAGCGGCGCTTGAGCCCTTGGGGCGTCCCTCGGTGGTCCCCACGAGGCGATGGCGAAGGTCCCGCAGGACCTCCCCTCGCGCCCCTGCACCACCGCCCGCGGATTGGGTCGGCTGATACCGAGGGCCACATCGGCGAGGAAATGGGAGACGACCATGACCGTGGCGCGGGACATCATGACCGCTGGCGCGCACTGCGTGGGTGAGCACGAGTCGCTGCAAGACGCCGCCCGACGCATGAAGGATCTCGACGTCGGAGCACTGCCGATCTGCGGTGACGACGACAAGCTGCATGGAATCCTCACCGACCGCGACATCGTCGTGAAATGTGTCGCGGAGGGGAAGGACCCTGCGAGCGTGACCGCTGGCGAGCTCGCGCAGGGTAAGCCCCACTACGTCGACGCGGGCGCCGACGTGCGCGAGGTGCTCACCATGATGGAGGAGCACAAGATCCGCCGGCTCCCGGTGATCGAGAACCGCCGGCTCGTCGGCATGATCAGCGAGGCCGACTTGGGCCGTCACCTCTCGGACGAGGAAGTCGGGCACTTCGTCGAGGCGATCTGTGGCAGCTCGTAGGTCGGTGGTTGCCGTCCGGGATGTGGTCCTGCTGTTGGCGAGGGTGGGGTTGGGCGTCGTCTTGCTCGCCCACGGCTGGCAGAAGTATCACGACCTGGGCATCGACCAGACGGCCGCGGGGTTCGCCCAGGTGGGCATCCCGCTGCCCACCCTTGCCGCGTCTGTCGTCACGTACCTTGAGCTGGTCGGCGGTGCGCTGCTCATCCTCGGGCTGTTGGTGCCCGTGGTCGGCGTCCTCGTGGCGCTCGAGATGGCCGGGGCGATCGCGTTCGTCCACGCGCCCTATGGCGTGTTCGTCACCGAGGGCGGATGGGAGCTCGCGCTGCTCACGGGCCTGCTCGCCCTGACGCTCGCCGCCTTCGGGTCCGGCCGCGTCGGTCTCGACGCCCTGCTGTTCCGGCGTCGACGGCGGCGCCAGGCGGAGCCGGTCGAGGGGCCCGAGTGACGCCGGTGGGCTAGCTGCCGAGGCGGAGCCGGGCTAGCGCGGCCGCGCCGACCGCGACGGCGTGCTCTCCGAGTGCGGCCGGAAGGATCGGGACGTTCGCCACACCCGGTAACAGGTGCGCGCGGAACGCCTCACGCACGACGGCGAGGTAGCTGTCACCGATGGCGGGTACGCCGCCACCGAGCACGACGACCTCCGGGTCGAGCAGGTTCACCACGCCGGCCAGGCTGGCGCCCAACGCCCTTGCGCCGTCGGCGATGACGCGCGCCGCCACGGAGTCGCCCTGGCGGGCTCGCGTGGCGATGGCGGGCAGCCGAAGTGCGTCACCGGTCGCGTCGGCATAGCGGCGCTCCATCGCCACGCCTGAGGCGATCGCCTCCACGTGACCTGTCGCCCCACATGGACACGGCAGGTCGTCGGCTCCCAACGCTGGCAGATGGCCGATCTCACCCGCGGTGTGGTGGGCACCGTGGCGCAGCTCGCCTGCCAGGACGAGGCCCGCGCCCACACCGGTGCCGACCGTGACCGCGACCACGTCCGCGTGACCAGCGGCCGCTCCAGCCACGAGCTCGCCGTAGGCGAAAGCGTTGACGTCGTTGTCGACGACCACGGGGGCGCGCAGCGCCGTCGTCAAGCGATCCGCGACGGGCGTGCCGGCCCAGTCGCGGAGAGCGTCGGTGGAGGAGACGATGGTTCCTCGGTTCGCGTCGACGACCCCCGCGCTTCCCACGCCGACGGCGGCGAGGGATCGTCCAGATGTCACCCGGCGGACCAGGTCGATCACCGTGGCGAGGATCGCGTCCGGCCCGTCGTTCGCCGGGGTCGGCGCGACGGCGTGGGCGTCGACCGTGCCGTTCGGCGCGACGACTGCGGCGACGGTCTTGGTTCCGCCTAGGTCGACACCCACCAGGCACCCGTCGGCCGACGATTCCATGGCTGGGAACTCCTCACCTCCCGCCGAGCCGGAGCCCGCGTCAACGCTCCAGGCTGAAGTCGACCTCGAACGTACGTCCCCACGGCAGCCGGACGCCGGTGAGCCGCCACTGAGCACCGCCGGGGAGCGCGCGCAGGTGGTCGCTGAGGCGGCGGTCGACCTCACGGCGGTAGGTCTCCGCTACGGCGGGATCGTCGAACGGCATGGACACGTGCGCCCGATAGACGTCGTGGGCGGCCAACTCGGTGCGTACGACCGCCTGGTAGGCGACGTCCTCGAGCAGCCGGTGCAGCAAGAGCCGCTGTTCGGCGAACTCGTCGTGGGTGTCCCGTTTCGTGGCGACGATCCGACTCACGAGCGCCGCCGCGACCGAGCCGATGGTGTTGCCGGCGGTGTTCCAGCCGCCGTAGGCGGCAAGCGCGCCGAGGACGCCGGCGCGCGCGAGCGCCTCCACGAACGTGTCGTCGCCGCCGTTGGTGTAGCGAACGTCGGCCAGCCCGACCACGCGACCCCGCTCGAGCTCCCGCATGACAGCAGCGACCGTCGCCTCGACCGTCTCAGGCGCGGGTGTGGGACGTCGGCCACACCAGTCGCCGCGGTGTGGGTCGGGCGCGTGGAGGACGAGGACGGCGTCGGCCGTGTCGTCCGCGGTGTCCGCTTCGTCGAGGACGTCGGCTCCGGAAGCTCGAAGTTGGCGGCGCACCGTGACGCCGACCGGGACGTTCTCGTACGGCGCGACCCGTTCCTCGCCTCCTGGCTCCGGCACTCGCACTGCGATGCGAGGGGGCCGGTCGAGCGTGCCGACGAGCGTGCGCGCCACCAGGACCGAGCACACCTCGTCCGCGCCTGGGAAGGACTGGACGTGCTCGCCCAGCCCCAGCGCGTCGGCCCAGTGGTCCAGCCAGAGCTGCTCCAGGGACCCGGCCGAGCGCGGCGCCGTGTCGTCGGCTGTGACCAGGAGAGGCGACACCACGCCCGTGCTGGCCAAGCTCAGCGCGTAAAGGTCTGCCGCGTGGTTGCGGAGTCGCCGGGCGAGGAAGTCCCGTCGCACGTCCGCGGGCACTGCCGCCTCGAGGGCCGAACGGTCGTGCGGTTCGCCGAGGAACTGCTGATGCAGAGCGCCGCCCAGACGGTGCAGCTCGACGCCGTACTCGCTCCAATACGCGGGCTCTTCGGCCGCGCTGTAGGAGCGGGACGCCCGCATGACCGTCGTCACCGCGCTGATGGGCAGCTGGGGCCGAGCGGCGCGCACCTCGCCGACCGTGGCGAGACGTCGCACGACGTCGGTGAGCGAATCGGACGACGTTCGCGAGGCGATGAGGCCGCCGTAGCCGAGCATGTCGAGGGAGAGCACCAACGCGTCGACGTCGTGCGCTTGCTCGGTCAGCCAGCGGGCCAGCCCGTCGGCGTCCCCGGCCGCTCGCATCCTCGGCAGGAGCTCACGGGGTGGGGTGACGACCCGGGCGCCCGCGATGGCGGCGACCATTCCCGGCAGGGTCAGGTTGACGGGACGTTCGTCGAGGGGGAGCAGGCCGATTCGCACGAGGTTCTCTCCTCCTGGCGTGGTGGCGGGTCGGTGTGCGGCCTCAATCCGCTGGCGCGAGCCCTCGGCCAGGGAACCCGTCCGGGGACGCGAGCCCTCGGTCAGTCGAGGAGAAGCCAGCATCCGCGAGCGTGGCGACGTCTCGTCCGCTCGTCGCGGGGGCGACCGCTGCGAATCGCTCCGTCAGGAACTCTGGGGCCGTGATGGCCTTGCCGACGACCACCGCCCAGGCACCCGCGGCGAAGGCCTCCGCCACCTCGTCGGGATGGCTGACGAAGCCTTCGAGGACCGCCCGAATGCCGCGGGCCGAAAGCTCCCGGACCATCTCGATGTCGGGTGTGGTGCGAGGACGGGAGGTGGTGGTGTAGCCCGACAGCGTGGTGCCCACGAGGTCGGCACCGGCCTCCCAGGCAAGGGCGCCCTCCGCGGTCGTGGAGACGTCGGCCATGACCGGAACGCCGAGCTCGGTGTGGACGCGTTCGCAGATCATGGCGAAGTCCTGAGGGTCGGGGCGGTAGTCGGGCGTCGCCTCCACGGCGACGAGGTGCGCGCCGGCGGCGACGAGGGCCTCACAGTGCTCGTAGGTGGGCGTGATGAAGGGCCGACCCGTCCCTTGGCGCACCTTGGCGATTCCGATGATCGGCAGTGACGTGGCGGCCGCGACGGCTCGCACGTTCGCGGTGCCCTCGATGCGCACCGCGACCGCACCACCCGCCTCCGCGCAGCGGGCGAGCGCGGCGATGCGGTCTGGTGCGGCGAGTGGATGCCCCGGGTCGGCCTGACAGGACACGACCAGGCCGCCGTGGAGGCGGTTGAGCACCTCGTCACCGACACGCACCGCCATGAAGCTCCTCCATCTCGTGTGTGGGTTCTGGACAGTACCAATCTGATTCTTTCCTTGTCTACGCGCCTGGTCTGGCTGGGATCGCACACGCTCCGATGTCCGATACCGGCGGCGGACGAGGACGAAAGCAGCAGATAGGCCTTGACATGGTCAAGGATTGGACAAGACCATTGGGGCCATTCTTTCGGCAGACCCAGCTTCCGGGAGGGCGTTGTGCGCCAGACCCGATCGATGGCCGTTCGGCTCTCAGCGGCGATAGCGGCGGGAGCGCTCACCCTCGCGGCATGCGGCGGTGGTGGTGAGGGCTCCGCCGAAGGCGACAAGACCACGATCACCTTCTCCTACCTGTGGACGGGCAAGGAGGGGGAGGCGATCGAGCGCCTGATCCAGGAGTTCAACGCCAGTCAGGACGAGATCGTCGTCAAGGGCGTCTCCAACCCCGACACCCAGGCGCAGCTGGCCGCGATGTCGAGCGCGAAGGGCACGTTCGACATCTCCGACAACTTCGGCAGCACGGTGGGGTCCTGGGCCGACAAGGGGATCATCGAGCCCCTCGACTCCTTCATCGAGAAGGACGGCTACGACCTGTCCGACTTCGTGCCGCAGGCGATGGAGCAGATGCGGTACGACGGCAAGATCTACGCCTTGCCCATCGCGATGCACAGCATCCAGCTGCTCTACAACAAGGACCTGCTCGCCGAGGCCGGGATCACCGAGCCACCCACCACGACGGACGAGTGGGCCGAGGCCATCAAGGCCACCACCGTCGTCGACGACGGCAAGATCGTCCAGATCGGCTGGGCGAACCCCGACCTCACCACCCTCGCCTTCGCCTTCGGCGGGCGCTGGTACGACGAGTCCGGCGAGCCCACCCCGACCGAGCCCGGCAACGTCGAGGCGGCCCAGTTCTACGTCGACACCGTGGCCAAACCCTACGGCGCGGAGAACGTGCAGCGGTTCACCTCCGGGTTCGGGGAATACGCCTCGCCGCAAAACCCCTTCTTTCAGGGCAAGGTCGCCATGGTGACCGACGGCGAGTGGATGTCGGCGTTCATCAAGCAGTACGCGCCCGACCTGAACTGGGGAGTCGCCCCGATCCCCCACCCGCCGGGACGGGACGACCTCGCCGGGACGACCCAGCTCAGCACCAGCACGCTGTTCATCCCGCGCAACTCCCAGAACAAGGAAGCCGCGTGGGAGTTCATGAAGTTCATGCTCAGCAAGGAGCCGATGCTGGAGTTCACCCACACGCTGGCCAACCTTCCGACCAGGACGTCGCTCCTCGACAGCGACCGCTACGACGACCTCCCGAACTTCGACGCCTGGCTGCAGGCGGCGAAGAGTGAGAACGCGAAAGTCCTGGCCAGCCTGCCGACCACCGCCGAGTACGTCGCGGACCTCGAGACGGCGTTCGACTCGATCACCCGGTTGAAGGCGACGCCGGAGCAGGCGCTCGCGGAGGTCGCGCGACAAGCGAAGAACTACGGCTGAGTCGAACGATGGCTGGGTCGAACGATGGCTGAGTCGACATCCCTCCGGCGCGCGACGGCCACGGCTCGTCGCGGGGCCGCCGCGCGCCGGGCTCGCCGCCGGACCCTGCTGGGGCTCGCGTTCGCGAGCCCGTGGATCGTCGGAGCGTTGGTGTTCACGCTCGGACCGATCGCCGCGTCGGCGTACTACAGCTTCACCGACTTCAACATCTTCCAGCCACCCACGTGGGTGGGGCTGGAGAACTACACGGCCTTGTTCGGCGACGACCGGTTCCGCACAGCTTTGTGGAACACCGCCTACCTCACGGTCCTCGGCGTGCCGCTCGGCCTCCTCCTCGGGCTGCTCACCGCGATGGCGCTGAACTTTCCGGTCCGCGGTCAGCCCATCTACCGCGCGGTGCTCTACCTTCCGGCGATCGTCCCGGTCGTCACCGCGACGTACGTGTGGCGGTGGTTGTTGAACGCCCAGTACGGCATGATCAACCGCCTCCTGGAGCTGCTCCACCTGCCACAGCCGGACTGGATCGGGGACCCGGCCTGGACGAAGCCGGCTGTCCTGCTCATCTCGTTCTGGGGGATCGGGACGACGACCATCATCTACCTCGCCGCCTTGAAGGAGGTGCCGGCTCACCTGTACGAGGCGGCGGAGGTCGACGGCGCGAACGCCTGGCAGCGGTTCCGGCACGTCACCTGGCCGCTCATCACGCCGGTCACGTTGTTCCAGCTGATCGTGGGCATCATCAACAGCCTGCAGGTCTTCACCCAGCCCTACCTGCTCGCGCAGCAACGTCTCAACCAGGCCTCGGGCGGTCCGGAGAACTCTCTGCTCACCTACAGCCTCTACCTGTTCCAGAACGCCTTCGTCCACCTGAAGATGGGCTACGCCGCGGCGATGGCCTGGATCTTGTTCCTCATCACCGTCGTCCTCACCGCGCTGGTGCTGGCCACGTCCAAGCGCTGGGTTCACTACGGATCGAGGTGAGCATGGTCGGTCTCGACACTCCCGTCACCCCGGCCCGCGCTCGCGCGGTCAGGTCCTACCGACGTGGCCCACGTCGTGGCAGCTCGCTCGTGTACCACCTGGTGCTGGTGGCGATCTGCGCGGCGTTCGCGCTGCCGTTCGTCATCATGCTCACCACGGCGCTGAAGACGCCGGACCAGATCTTCTCGACGCCGCCGCGCCTCCTTCCGACGGCACCGACGCTGGAGAACTTCGACATCGCCGTCGAGTCGATGCCGCTGGGCCGCTACCTCGTCAACACGGTCTTCCTCGTCGTCGCCAACGTCACCGGAACGCTGCTGTCGTGTCCGTTGGTGGCGTACTCGCTGACGAAGATCCCCTGGCGTGGGCGCAACCCGCTGCTGTTCGTGGTGCTGTCGACGATGATGCTCCCGCCCCAGGTCACCATGATCCCGGTCTACAAGCTGTGGAACGACCTGGGCGCGGTCGGGACCTTCTGGCCACTCGTCGTCCCGCCGTTCCTGGGAACCGCGTTCTTCATCTTCTTGCTGCGGCAGTTCTTCGCAGGTGTCCCCGACGAGCTGGTGGAGGCAGCGCGGATCGACGGGGCATCGGAGTTCCGCATCTACGCGCAGATCGTGCTGCCGCTGGCTCGGCCCGCGCTCGCCACGGTCGCGATCTTCCAGTTCATGTGGACCTGGACCGACTTCATGCTGCCGCTGCTGTACCTGCAGGACCCGGACAAGTACACCCTCTCCATCGGGCTGTACGCCTTCTTCGGTCAGCACGGTGTTGACTGGGGACCGCTCATGGCCGCGTGCTTGATGTTCACCCTGCCGGCCATCGCCATCTTCATGGTGGCGCAGAAGTACTTCGTCAGCGGTATCTCGGTGACCGGGCTGAAGTGAGCGTCCTGGTGCTCGCGGTGGCGTTCTCGTCAGCAGTGGCGTCACGAGCGGCGACGCAGCCTGATCTCGAAGGCGTAGCGGTCGCCGCGATAGAGGGAGCGCGCCAGCTCCACCCGACGTCCCTGTTGGTCGCAGGTGACGCGTTCCACCAGCAGAGCGGGCGACAGGGGTGGGACGTCGAGCAGCTCGGCGTCACTCGGGTCCAGCACGGTCGCCGTGATCGACTGGTCCGCTTGGTCCATCCGGATGCGGTAGTGCGTGGTCAGCAGCTCGTAGAGGGAGCCGCTGAGGTCGTGCTCCAGCAAGGTGGGCGCGAACTTCTTGACGACGTGGACGTGCTCCAGGCACATGGGCTTGTTGTTGGCCAACCGCAGCCGCACGATCCGCAGGAGCGGCTCACCGGGGCTGATTCCCAGGCGCCAGGAGTGGTGCGCGCCAGCGGCGACCTCCGTGGCCTCCAGCAGCCGGGCCGAGGGCACCAACCCTCGTGCCAGCATGTCCTCGGTGAAGGAGCTGAGGCTGTCGCCTTTACGGATGGACTGGTCGGCGACGAACGTGCCGGCGCCTTGGATGCGGTAGACGCGGCCCTCCGCGGCCAGCTGCTCCAACGCGCGGCGGACGGTCAGGCGGCTGACCCCCAGCTCCTCGGACAGCTCCCGCTCGGTCGGGAGTCGCTGGTGCGGACCCAGCCGCTCTCGCATGGCCTCCAGCAGGTGTTCCCGCACCATCTCGTGCTTGCGCCGCACGGGAGCGTCCGACTCCAGGGAATCGGGTGCGGGGTTTGTGCTCATCTCGGAGTCCACCTGCCTCGGCGTCACCTCGGCGTGCCAGCGACAGCTGCCGGACGCCCGCCATTATGCCAGCGGCGTGGACACCTCACCGAAACAGCGTGTTCATCCACTTCGCCGGAATCGTCAAGCCACCACCAGCACGCCTACGCGGTCCAAGCCATCGACGGGCCGCGTCGACCTGAGGGAGGTTTGTCGTGAGCGCACCCACTGCCGCGGTCATCGGCGCGGGGGTCATCAGCGAGATCTGTCACGTGCCCGGATACGTCCGTGAGGGCTTCCGGGTGGTCGGGCTCTGCGACGTCGACCGCGTCAAGGCGGAGAAGCTCGCGGCGAAGTTCCCGGTTGAGCGCGTCTACACCGACTGGCTTCGGATGCTGGAGGCCGAGCGGCCGGACGTCGTCAGCGTCTGCACGCCGAACGCCCTGCACGAGGAGCAGGTGATCGGCGCCCTGGAGCACGGCGCCCACGTCTTGTGCGAGAAGCCGCTCGCCACGAGCGCCGAAGCCGCGGAGCGGATGTTCGCCGCGGCACGTCGGGCTGGGCGGCGGCTCATGGCCGCCCAGTCCCATCGCTTCACTCCCGAGGCGATGGCGGCGAAGCAGGTCGTCGACTCCGGTCGTCTCGGTCACGTCTACGACGCCGAGGCGATCGTCTGGTCCCGGCTCGGCCTGCCGGGTCGAGGGGTCTTCCACCGCCGCGCGCTGTCCGGTGGCGGCGTCCTGCTCGACAACGGCGTCCACGTCCTCGACCAGGCGCTGTGGCTCCTGGGCGGGCCGAAAGCGGCTCGGGTGACGGCCGTGACGGGCCGCTACTTCGGTCACCGACCCGAGATCGTGGAGGTGGCGCCGGGGGAGTGGGACCCAGGGGAGTTCGACGTCGAGGACTTCGGTGTCGCGTTCGTCCGCCTGGAGGGTGGCTGCTCGCTCACGCTCCGGGCCGCCTGGGCCGCCCACCTGGACGACGTCGCGCCGTTGCGAACCAAGCTGCTGGGCACCGACGCCGCGCTGACGACGGTTCCGTTCGTGGTCTCCGGGATCGCGAACGGCGCCGTCTACGAAGAGGTGCGTGACGACCTCCCACCGGACCGGCGGTTCGAGCTGGAGATGGCGCACTGGGCGGCCGTCGTACGGGGTGAGGTGGAACCTCTCGTTCGGGAGGAGGAGACGCTCACCGTCCTCCGCATCCTGGACGCCGCCTACCAGTCGGCGCGGGAGCAGCGTGAGGTCGCCGTCGGCTGAGACGTCGGTCGAGAGGACGCGTGGCGGCCGAGATCGCGCCGCGGCACGCGTCCGCGATGGTGTGTCCGGCGTCGCTCGGCGGCGAGAATGCCGGAATGGCGGTCGTCGACAACGCGATCTACGTGGAGGGACGTCGCATCGAGCCCGCGTCCCTCGACCAGACCTACGAGCTGCTACGCGAGCGCGGCGGTCTTGGGTGGATCGGGCTGTACGAGCCCGACGAGCAGGAGATCCAGTCTGTCGCGGCCGAGTTCCGGCTGCACGAGCTGGCGGTCGAGGACGCCGTCCACGCGCACCAGCGGCCCAAGCTCGAACGCTACGGCGACATGCTCTTCCTCGTCTTGCGCCCGGCGCGGTACCTCGAGTCGACCGAGGTCGTCCAGATCGGGGAGCTGCACATCTTCCTCGGCCCGCAGTTCGTCGTCACCATCCGGCACGGGCTCGCCCCGACGTTGGCTCCGGTGCGTCAGCGGCTCGAGGGCCAGCCCGATCTCCTGCGCATGGGTCCGGCGGCGGTGCTGTACGCGATCCTCGACAAGATCATCGACGACTACCAACCGGTGCTGGCGGGGCTGCGGGACGACATCGACGAGGTGGAGACCGAGGTCTTCGGCGGCGAGGCCACCGTGTCGCGTCGGATCTACCAGCTCTCCCGCGAGGTCATCGAGCTCGATCGGGCGTGCCGGCCGCTCCTGGGGATCCTCGACGTGCTGAACACCTGGTACGAGGAGTTGGACGTCGACGTCGAGCTGCGGCGACTCCTGCGTGACGTGCGTGACCACGCGATCCGGACCGCCGACCAGATCGACTCGTTCCGTCAGGTGCTCGAGAGCATGCTGCGCGTCAACGCCGCGCTCGTGGCCCAGCGTCAGAACGAGGAGATCAAGCGGCTGACGGAGGCGAGCTACCAGCAGAACGAGCATGTCAGGCGCATCTCGGGTTGGGCGGCGATCCTGTTCGCCCCCACCCTCGTCGGAACCGTCTACGGCATGAACTTCGTCTTCATGCCGGAGCTGGACTGGCGGTACGGCTACCCTTTCGCGCTTGTCCTCATGGTCGTCGTGGCCGTGGGGTTGTACGTCTTCTTCAAGGTGCGGGGCTGGTTGTGAGGTGCAGCGACGGGACGAAGGGGGCGAGGTGACCGGCAGAGTCCAACCCGTCGTCGTGCGCGACGTGGTCCTCGGCGAAGGACGTCCGAAGATCGTGGTGCCGCTGACCGGCAGGACCGTGGAGGAGCTGCGTGTCGAGGTCGCGGCACTGGCCGGTCACCCCGTGGACGTGGTGGAGTGGCGGGCCGACCACTTCGCCGAGTTGACCGACGTCTCGCGGGTGGTGTCGACGGCGCGCCTGCTCGCCGACGACCTCGCGGGGCGGCCTTTGCTGTTCACGTGTCGCACCACCGCCGAGGGTGGCCGGGCGTCGTTGGGGGACGAGCGGTACGGCCAGCTCATCCTCGCTGTCGTCGAGTCGGGCGCGGTCGACCTCGTCGACGTGGAGTACGAACGCGACCGAGCCGTGGTGGACGGGGTGCTGACGGCCGCGCGTGAGCGCGACGTTCCGGTGGTCGCCTCGTACCACGACTTCACGGGTACGCCGGGCCGTGACCAGATCGTCGATCGGCTGCGCGCGATGCAGGACCGTGGCGCGGACATCTGCAAGATCGCCGTCATGCCCCACGGCCCTGCTGACGTGCTGACGCTCCTGGAGGCCACTCGGATCGCGCACGAGCGGTACGTCGACCGGCCGCTCATCACGATGGCGATGGGGCCGCTGGGGGTGGTGTCGAGGATCGCCGGCCAGCTCGTGGGATCGGCTGCCACGTTCGGGACGGTGGGCAGAGCATCAGCTCCGGGCCAGGTTCCCGTCGACGCGCTCGACGCCGCCCTGCGCCTTTTGGACTACGAGACGAACGCCGGGAATGAGTGAGGGCCCCTGGAGAGTCCCAGGGGCCCTCGGGCGGTTGGCGCGGCTGGTGACCGCCTACTCCTGCTCGATGAAGAACTGCTCAGGACGCGCGGGCGCCGGAGTGAGGTAGAGGTACGCCTCGGGGATCGGCTCCGGGACGTTGTGGAAGTTGTTCGCCTTGATCCCGTAGTTCTCCGGCTGGAGCACGGTGCCGATCGCCCAGAACTGCTCCTTCGCGATCGCGAGGATCTCCCGGAATAGACGCGCCTGCTCGTCCCTGTCCGCGGTGAGCCTCAGCTCGTTGTACAGGTCCATCTGACGCTTCGCCGGCTCGGGAGGCTCCTGGCCTTCCTTGCCCTTGGTGCTGTACCAACGCGCCCAGGGCGTGGCGTAGTTGGACTCGTTGCTGTACGGGAAGTACCACCGCGGCTCGATGATCGCGTCCTGCAGTCCGCCGTCGCCCTGCCAGATGGCCACGTCGTGCTTGTTGGCTTCCTTGCGCTCGTAGAACAGCGTCCGGTCCTCGGCCTTGATCTCCGCGTCGACACCGACGGCCTTCCAGTGCTCGCGGATGAGCTCCATCCCGCTCACCCAGAAGTCCTTGACCGTTGGCGTCGGAATCTCCACCTGGAAGCGGAGACGCTTGCCGTCCGGGCGGAGCCGGTAACCCTCGCTGTCACGCTGGTCGAGGCCGATCTGGTCGAGCAGCTGGTTGGCCTTGTCGACGTCGTGCTCGGTGTACTGCTTGGCGAACTCCTCGTCGAAGAACTCCGACTCCCGTCGGGGCGCCAGCTGCCACGCTTCCCCCTGACGCTGGAAGACGACCGTGATCAGCTCGTCGCGGTTGATGGCGTGCGACATCGCGATCCGGAAGTTCTTGTTCTGGAAGATCTCCCGCAGGACCGGGTCTTCGTGCGTCAGGTTGAACGCGATGACCATCTCGTTCATGATCGCCGGGAGAAGCGTGAAGAAGTCGTAGTTGCCCTTCTCCCGGTTCCGCGCCAGCGTCGGCTTGTTGTGCAGCGAGTTGACGTGGCGCGCGTGCATGTTGATCTCCCCGTTGGAGATCTTCAGCAGGATCACCTGGTTGTCGTTCACCAGGTCGTAGGCGACTTGGTCGATGTAGGGAAGCTGGCGTCCGTCCGGGTCGACCTTCCAGTAGTAGGGGTTGCGCTTCGCGACGACGCGTTGGGTCTCGCTCAGGTGCTGGGTGAGCTTCCATCCCCACAGCGTCGGCAACTCGGGGTTGTCAAAGATCGCGCGCTTGGCGCCGAGCAGGTCGATCCAGCTGTCGTACTTCTGCTCCTTGGCGAGGTTCTCGACGTCGGGGTTGTATTTCTTGTGGAACTGCTGCAGGTAGTGCTTCGGCATGCAGGTGAGGTCGGTGCCGCTCGGCGTCGCCAGCAGCTGGAGGAAAAGACCGTGCGGCGCGCTGAAGGTGAAGCGCACGGTGTAGTCGTCGACCTTCTCGACGGTCGGGAGCTTGTCCTCGACGAGGAGCCAGCCGGGCGGGACCGGGAAGATCTCCTGGTTGAAGAGGACGTCCACGCACGCGAAGACGATGTCGTCAGCGGTGAACGGCTCGCCGTCGGACCACTTCATGCCCCGACGCAGGTGGAACGTGTAAACCCGGCCGTCGTCCTCGACGTCGAACGACCTCGCGACGTTCGGCACGATCTCCGACCAGTCCGGACTGAAGTGCACGAGCTGGTCGTAGCCAATCGTCCGGTGGATGACGGCGGTGTCGCTTGGCCCCACCATGACGGAGTTCCAGGTGCCGCCGTACACGCCCGCCCGTTCGACGGGTTCGACGACGAGTGGCTCCTCAGGAAGACGCTCCTCGAGCGGAGGAAGCTCTCCTGCCTTGACCTGGGCGGCGAGCGACGGCGCCTCTTTCGCGTTGGAGCGGTCGCCCTCCGACTCCCTTCTTGTATTGGCCGGATCGGTCTCAAGGAAGCTGCAACCCGCGATGGACCCCGCGATGGACATGGCGACGAGGCTTCCGCCGCCGGCGCGCAGCAAGTCCCGGCGCGTCCAATCCCGACCCATGGGCTCACTCCACTTCGTTCAGAGAGCGCTTTCCCGCTCAGTGGTGGTCATCGTACGGTCGGGGTAGTTCATGTCAACCCTGGGAAATGGTTGATAGCACGGGCGCGGACGGATCGGACTCCGGTGCGTGAGAAAGGTGGCCGAATCTGGCCGCGCTGACGGTCGCGAAAAGGTGGCGTCGTCAACCGGCCTTTGCGTGTGAACGGGTGCCCTGGCCTGTTCTCGCCACTAGGCCTCGCCCCAAAGCTGAATACCTACTAATCCGGTAGGATTTATCAATGCTTGCGGCCGGAGACGTCGACGGAGGAGACAGCCGATGACAGTGCCAGAGACCACCCGCGACGGCGCTTCCACAGCTCGCCCGGACACCCGGAACGGTAAGCCACGCGTCGTCGTCCTCTGCGGGAACCCGCGACCGCGATCCCGAACGCTCGCCGCCGCGGAGACGTTCGCCTCCGCGTTGGTCGCTCGGCTCCGGGGGGACACCACGCTCGACGGCTCGTCTCACGCGTGGGGGAACGACGCGGTCGCGGTCGTCGACGTGGCGAAGCTCGGTGGAGCGGCCATCGAGGGCTCTCCCGACGTGGACGCGGCGCTGGCGACCGTTCGCGACGCGCCCGTGCTCGTCGTCGCCACACCGGTCTACAAGGCCAGCTACACCGGTCTTCTCAAGGCGTTCCTCGACCGACTGGCCGGCGGTGCTCTCGCCGGCGTCGTCGCCATTCCCTTCACGGTCGCGGGCTCGCCGATCCATCGGCTCGTGGCGGACGTGCATCTACGGCCGCTCCTCGTCGAGCTGGGCGCGAGTGTCCCGACGCGGGCGTTCACCATCGAGGAACCGGACCTGGACAACCTCGCGTCGGTCATCGACCGATGGCTGGAGGACAACGTTCGCCTCGTGCGGGACCTGGTGTCGTCGTCGATGCCGTTGAAGGGCTGAGGCCCGCTCCTGCCTTTTCGCCGCGTCGCGGTCTCGCGCTGCGCAGCGTCCTCACCGCACGTGGACGAACGCGGGCCACGCGGTACGCCAGGAGATCCTCCGCCCCTGACAGAGGGTGAGCGGGCTTCTCGATTGGCCTGGGACGTCGCCGGCGTCGACGTACCCGATCACGTCGCAGCGATCGAAGACACGGCGGAGGATCGACGGGTCGACACCGACCGCCAGCACGGTTCCGGACCGCTCGGGAGGTCGTTTCCGGGCGAGTTCGTTGTGGCCGCTGTAGACGGGCGGGAGGTCGAGCGACGGTCCGAAGCGGTCGAGTGCGCCGGCCTGGGCGAAGTCGTGGGCCAGGAGGATGGCGTCGCGCCTCTCGTCCGGCGCGAGCCGGCCGTAGGCGAGGGCCACCTCGGACGCGAACTGCCGCCAGCCGACACTGCCGCGCATGAGCGGGTTCAGCGCGGGCAGCGGCGTTCGTTGGACGAGGTCCACGGGCAGCAGCGGCAGTGCGACGACGACGGAGATGGCGGCGTTGACGGTGAGCGCGGCCAGGAGGGCCCGAGCACCGCGCGGCGTCCGTGACCACGCGTCGAGCCGAACGCACCCGGCCGCCAGCATGGGGATGAGGGTGGCGGCCGCGTAGTCCATCCGCCCGTCGGCGACGAGCACGATCCCCACGACCGCGAGGTGGGCGATGCCGAGGCATCGGATCGACCGCCACGACGGGACGCGAAGAAGTCCGACGAGCCCTGCCCACCAGACCGGCACGAGCGGCAGGCCGACGAGCACGAGCTGCCCGGGCAGGACGAGCAGCCTGTTCGGGACCACGCTGTGCTCGACGAGCGCAGCGGCCATGCGAAGCTGGGGCCAGCCGTGGGAAGCCTGGTAGATCAGGCTCGGCAGACCGAGCAGGAGGGCGAGCGTAGCGCCCGCGGCCAGCCAGCGCCCATCGTGACGCGCGCTCGGCGCCCCCGGCGGTCGATCGCGTGGTGCTCCACCGGTCACCGGGCGCCTCGCCGGCGTCGACGTCAGCCAACTGGTCACGAGCCCCACACCGATGGCCGCGCCGAGGATGAGGATGAGGTGCTTGTTGACGAGGGCGAGCCCGAAGACGGCTCCGGTGACCAGCCACCACCGTGGGTCACGCAGGAGCGCGCGGGCGGCGAGGAGCCACACCGCGCACCACGCGACGAGGTCCGCGCTGGACGTGAGCAGGGTGTGGCCGACGAGCAGGGGAAACAGGCTCGACGCCGTCGCGGCGGCGGCGAGGAGCTGTGCGCGACCCGTGCCACCGAGCTCGGCCGCCGTCAACGCCGCGAGGATGACCGTGGCCGCCGTGCAGAGCGCCGCGGGGACCCGGAGCGCGGTGACCGTGTCGCCCAACAGCGACATCCCCACCTTCGCCAAGAACGGCGTGAAGGGCGGTTGGTCGACGTAACCCCAGCGAGGCTCGTCGGCGAGGAGGCGGAAGTAGAGCTCGTCTCGGTAGTAGCCGTACCACGGACTCACGAGCACCAGGACGACGGTCACCACGGCGGCAACGGCGAGGACCGGCGCCCAGGCCATGGGCCGCCGGCGGTGTGGCGACGAGAGGACGTGCGCGTCGAAAGGCCCGGTCGCTGAGGACGTCGGGTGAGGTCTGCTGCCCGTGTCGTCTCCTCGGACCATGACCGGGTTCTTCCCAGCCGCTTCGGCCTGCCTCCCGTCGTTCGCTTCCCGGGCCCGTCGCCGATCATCGTTCTCGTGGCGGATCGTGGCGGATCGCTAGGATCACCGCTTCGTGAGTACGCGCACGATCACCCCGTCACCCGTCTCCGGTGTCGCGAACAGTGTCGGACAGTTCGTCTTCGGCGTCGGCCTGTGGCTGCGCGGCTTCGTGATCTACGTGAGGAACCCGCGGCTCATGTTGCTCGGTCTGCTACCCGCGGCCGTGACCGGGGCGCTGTTCCTCGCCGCTCTGGTGGCCTTGGCAGTCGCGAGCCCTCAGCTGGCGGACGCGCTCACCCCGTTCGCCGATGAGTGGACGGGCTGGCTCCAGACCCTGGTTCGGGCGTCGGTGATCCTGGCGCTCCTGGGAATCACCGCACTCGTGGGAGTGCTGGTGTTCACCGGCGTCACACTGGCGATCGGCGAGCCCTTCTACGAGCGGATCTCGGAGTGGGTCGAGGACCGGTGCGGCGGTGTCGTGAACCCCGCCGAGGTCTCGTGGCTCCGATCGCTGCGGTGGAGCATCAGCGACTCGATCCGGACGGACGTCCTCTCAGCGGCTGTGGGAGTCCCGCTCTTCATCGCCGGGTTCCTGCCGGTGGTGGGACAGACCGTGGTGCCGGCTCTGGGCGCGGCGCTGGGGGGTTGGCTGCTGGCGCTGAAGCTGACTGCTGGACCGTTCGGGCGCCGGGGGCGCCGGCTGGCTGACCGGCGTCAGGCGCTTCGCGGGGTGCGGATGGCCACGCTCGGCTTCGGGGTGACCGCCTTCCTGGCGTTCCTGGTGCCGCTCGGTGCGATCCTCTTCACCCCGGCGGCGGTCGCTGGTGCCACCCTGCTCACCCGCCACGCGCTGGGTGAGCCCACCGACGAGCTGGGTGAGCCGGCCGACGAGGGGTGACGGCGCTGGCGCGGCGCCCTGCCGGTGCCCCGGGGGCCCGGTGCCTACCCGGACAGGTCGGTGAAGTCCGCGTGTCCTCGGTTCCCTTCGCACGCCCTGTCACTCGGTCGCGCCGGGCCCGCTCCAGCGCCTCCCTGCCGCGGAACCAGTGGGTCACGCCGAGGAGAACCAGCGCGACGACGAGCGCGATCAAGATCCATTCCATGGAGGACGTGTCGGGGCACCGTCGCTGGCTGACAGCTTTCCGACGAGAACCTTCGACGAGACCTTCGACGAGAACCGAACGGGCGTCCGCGCCGGCGGATGGCGGGCAGCTGTCGGCGATCCCGTAGGGTGCTCCCGGACAGGAGCGTCGCCACCGGCCGGTGAGACACCTGAGCCGTCCCTCCCCGACCCGACACGTGAGGAACCGCTCGATGCGCAAGCTTGTGTACTTCATCGCCTCGACGTTGGACGGCTACATCGCCGGACCCGACGGCGCCGACCCCACCGGCCCGGGAGGCTTCTGGCCCATCCCCGAGGACTACTCGCGCTACCTGGTCGCGGAGTATCCGGAAACCCTGCCGGGAGCGGCCCGACACGCTCTCGGCATCACCGCCACGGGACGGCACTTCGACACGGTCCTCGAGGGACGGCGCTCCTACGAGGTCGGCCTGAAGGTCGGTGTCACGGACGCCTTCCCCCACCTGCGTCACCTGGTGTTCTCTCGTACCTTGGCCGACAGCCCGGACCCGGCCGTGGAGATCGTGTCCGGTGACCCCGTCGCCACGGTGCGCGAGCTCAAGCGGCAGGAGGGCAAGGATCTCTGGCTCATCGGCGGCGGTGAGCTGGCGGGCACCCTCTATCCGGAGATCGATCAGCTCATCCTCAAGCTCGCACCGCTGACCATCGGCGCCGGCGTCCCGCTGTTCGGCCGGAGCGCCGTGTTCGACCCCCGCACGTGGGAGCTCACCGACCACACCGTCTTCGACAGTGGCTCGGCGATCCTCACCTACACCCGTACGTCCGTCGATGCGGCGTGAGGGCGAAGGCGGCGGTCGGACGGCCGGGGAGGGGCACGTGAGCACGAACGCCCCGGAAACAGGTCCGAAGCGTTGAACCAGACCCGGATCGTTGGCCACCGACTGTGACCTGGTGCCCCCGGCAGGATTCGAACCTGCGACACGCGGTTTAGGAAACCGCTGCTCTATCCCCTGAGCTACGAGGGCGCGAGTCCTGAGGGTACCGGGCCGCGCGGGTCGCCCGGCGCCAGGGATCGGTCGCAGCGTGCCGCGTCGCCGTAGCGCGGCGCGCGAGCCCGGTCCTGAGGATGGTGCGGACGAGGTCACGCTCGCCGGTGAAGCGGGGACGACCTCGTGCCGGGCGGAGTCGCGAGCGGTGACCTGCCGTCTGACCCCGCCAGAACCTCCTCCACTGTCGGGACCGGGTGGGGAAGTGCCCAGGGATAGTGCGTCTGCAGGAAGGTGAGCAGCTTCTCCCGGATCTCGCACCGTAGGTCCCACGAACTGGGCGCGTCGTGAGCGGACGCGAGCACCCGCATCAACGGCGTGGAGTCGACGACCTGGAGGACCCACTCCCGTCCATCCCACAACGGTGACGCCTCGATGATCCGTCTCGCCTCAGCTCGGAGCTCCGCCACGGGGGCGTTGTAGGCCAGGTGCAGGATGACCGAGCCCAGCACCCGAGCCTCGTTCCTGGTCCAGTTCTGGAACGGGGTCGTGGTGAAGTACGTCGTCGGCAGCACCAGGCGCCCTTCGTCCCACAACCGCAGGACGACGTGGGTGAGCGTGAGCTCCTCGATGCGACCCCACTCGTCCTGGACGACGACCACGTCGTCGTACCGGAGCTGGTCGGTGATCGCCAGCTGGAGACCGGCGAACACGTTGCCCAGGGTGGCATGCGCGGCGAAGCCGGCGACCGCGCCGAACACGCCTGCAGAGGCGAGGATCGAAGCGCCCAAGGTCCGGAGCTGGTCGAACGTCATGAGGATGGCGGCGAGGGCGACCAGCACGACGACAGCTGTGGTGAAGCGTCGCAAGACCGCCACTTGGGTCCGGATGCGGCGAACACGGCGGTTGTTGGCGACGTCGACGCGAAGCCACTGGAACGCCGCGTCCTCGGCGACGAACAGCACCTTCAGGACGAGCCAGGCCACCGAGATGAGCGTCGCGATCAACAGGATGTGGGGAATGACCTCCGCGGCGGCGCCCCGGAGACCGAACCACCGCGTGGTCCAGACGAACATCGCGACGACCACCAACGTGACGATCCAGGCGCGGTGGGACACCCGGGTGAGCCGACTGAGGAAGATGGACTGCCGGCGAATCGCGAGTCGCCGCAGGATGACGTGGACAAACCAGGCGAACGCGAACGCGGCGGCGACGACGATGACCTCGCCGAGGAGTCCGCGAATGACGGGGTTGTCGGGCATGGCGCGTCCCCCCTCCGCAGGCGACAACCCACGGCGTGCCGTCGGGAGGCGGTTCGGACGCCGCGTCCCAGACGCCGCAGCGCCGTCTTCGACGATATGACTGCCCGGGCGGGACCGCCCAGGTCACCAGCGGAAGGACGTCACCTGTCGCCAGGGAGAGGTCGCGCGTCAAACTGGCCGACGAGGATAAGCCGGTTCAGTAGCCCCGTTCCAGGTCGATGAGGCCAAGCAGCTCCTCGCCATGCAGGTACCGGTTGACGTTCTCGGCGACTCGCTCCGCCAGACGCTGCATCATCAGCCGTTGGGGATTCGCCGAGTGGGGCGTGATCAAGGCTCGGGGTTGGGTCCACAGCGGGTGATCGTCGGGCAGCGGCTCAGGGTCGGTCACGTCCAACGCCGCGCCGCCGATCGTCCCCTTCTCCAGGGCCTCCACCAAGGCGTCGGTGTCCACGAGCGATCCGCGCGCGATGTTGACCAGCCAGGTGTGCGGCCGCATCAGCGCGAGCTCGCGAGCGCCGATCAGGTGATGAGTCTGTGGTGTGGCGGGCGCGCCAAGGACCACGATGTCGCTCGCCATGAGGACGCTGTCCAGCTCGTCCGGACGGGCTGTCCGACTCGCGCCCGGCACAGGAAAGCCGGAGCGGGTGACGGCGAGGACCCGGGCGCGGAAGGGCTTGAGCAGCCGGACGAGCGCCTGGCCGATCCCGCCGCAGCCGACGATCCCGACCGTGCTGTCGAAGAGCGCGCCGACGGTGGGCTGGCTCCAGCTCCGCTCCCGGGCCGCGGTGTGCAGCTGACGTACGCCGGCCAGCATGAGCGCCAGAGCGTGCTCGGCCACTGTCTCGGCGTAGCTGCCGGCCGCCGAGGTGTAGGTGGTGCCGGGGCGCAGCACCCCGGCGGCGAACCACCCCTCGACACCCGCCGAGGGCAGCTGAACCCAGCGAATGCCGTCGTGGTGGAGGGAGTCGTATTCCTGCGGTGAGCCGCCCCACCACACGATCGCCTCAGCGGCCTCGCTCGTCTCGCACACCTGCCCACCGGCGCCCTTGACGGCGTCGATCAGCTCGGGAGCCTGCTGCGGACCGACGTAGACCTTGAGCGTGCGTGCGCGACTCACCGCAACATTATCGGCCGAGACGTCGAGGCCTCGGCGCCGGAGTACGCCGGCGCTGTGGCCAACACCGCCCAGGTGGTGGGGTGAAAGACGTGGATCGGCCGGCCCGGGAAGGAGCCCCGGGAAGGAGCCCCGGGAAGGAGCCCCGGGAGGAGCAAGGTCTCCCGGGCCGGCCGAGACGCGGCCGCTGCGCCGCGTGACTGTGTGACGAACAGCCCCGTCAGCTCTGGTCGCGGCGAGGCCGCAGCTTGGCGAACGCCACGCCCGCGCCGGCCAGGACGACCGCGAGGACGAGTCCAGCGCCCACGGGGACCACCGGGCTGCCGCTCGCCGCGGGCGCCAGCTCGGCGGACGCGATGGCGTCACGTTCCGCGGTGTCACCTTCCGCGGTCCGGCGCGTGGCGGTGCTGTGCCCACCGGTCGCCCCCTTCGCCACGGATTCGTGGCGAGCCGCCGAGGGCTCGGCCCGCTCGTCGCTCGTCACCGCGGCCTCGTCCGAACCGTTCGCACCGGCGAACGTCCGCGGCCCGGCCTCGGGGAACTTTCGAGGCGGTGCCAGTCGGTTGGTGGCGCAGGTCACGGTCCCGAGCGCGAGGTCGAACAGGCCGGGGTAGGCCGTCTCGACGCCCAGAGCGGTCACCGTGATCTGCCCGGCGGCCTGGGCCCGGGCGTCGACCTGGATGGTCAGCAGCCGAACGTCGTCCAGCTTCTCGGTGGGCAGAGCCAGCAGGATCTGGTCGAGGACGACGCTCACCTCGCCGGGCAGATGGTTCTGCAGCGCGACGAGGAGCTGGTCCAGGCTCAGCGTCAGGCCCTCCGGGGGCAGGTCGGCGAGTGGAATCTGGTGGTCGCCCACGATCGCGACGACGCGAGCGTGCGCGATGTCGGTCGCGCCGTCGACCTTGGTCGGGGTGGCCAGGCAGCGTGCCGTGATCGCGCTGCCGACGACGGCGAGCTCCACGCTCGGGAGCTTCGGCAGGGCAAGCTCCGTGAGGTCTGGAAGCTCGAGATCGGGCAGGGTGCCGTCGTCACGTGGACGCTGGAGATCGGAGTCCTCGGACGTCGCGAATCGCGGCACAGGGATGTCGGGGATCTCCGCGACGGGAGCCTCCGGCGAGCCCGGCACCGGAACGGGAAGGTCGGGAAGCTCAGGACGCTCGCCACCCACGAGGGCCCCGAGACCGAGGTGATCGAGCGTGCCGAGCGAGATCCGTATCGTGCCCTCACCGGACGCCAGGCAGCCGCTGTCGGCGCCGACCCGGACGGTGCCGCCTCGGCTGACGACACCTGCGCAGGCGGCGGCGATCCCGGTCTCCGACGCGAAGGCGTGTTGCCCGAGGACACCCACCATCGCGAACGGCTGCTGACTGATCAACGGGAGCTCGGGGGTGGTCACCCCACGGACGATCTCGGTCGCGCCGTCGTGGACCGCGACGTACCCCTCGGCACCAGCGATCTCTCCACCTGCGGTGAGGTACAGCGAGTGGGCTGCCGCCCGGCTCGCCCAGGTCTCGTCGGTCACGTCGTTGGGGTCCGCCGCGACCGGCGACGCGGTGAGCGCCGTGATGACGACGGCACCGATCCCGGCGACGGCCGTGCGTCGGACCCACGATTCTGGACGACCTCTCGGGGCGGGGTCCCTGGTCTCCATGGACGCCAGCTCCATGGCCGCAGTCACATCCCTCCTTGGACGTGCGGAAACGCGTCGCCCCCCGAAAGGCGCTCCTGTGGCCTCGGCGTTACCCGCGTCGCCGGGCAGAACGAACCAGAGAACGGACGAGTTACGCCCTTAGGGCGAAGAGTGCGAAATGGGAGAAATCTAACCGTGGCCGAGCTCGTCGAGCGCGGCCATCTCGTCGGGTGCCAACGCGAAGTCGAGAACGTCGATGTTGGCGACGATGCGGTCACGGCGGGCCGACTTGGGGATGACCACGACGCGGTGCTGGATGTGCCAGCGCACGATGATCTGCGCCGGCGTCTTCCCGTGCTCCTCAGCGATCCGTCGGAGCACGGGATGGTCGAGTCGGGCGGCGCGGAACGGGCTGTAGCCCTCGACCACGACCCCGCGGCTCCGACAGCCGTCGAGCATGGCTCGGTCGAACTGGAACGGACTCCACTTGATCTGGTTGACGGCGGGTGTGGCGCCTGTGGCCTGGGTGAGCTCGTCGATCTGCGCCAGCGAGTAGTTGCTCACCCCGATGGCGCGGGCCAGCCCTCGCTCCCGCATCTCGATGAACGCCCGCCATGAGTCCACGCCGGCCGTGCCGCCGGGTGGCCAGTGGACGAGCCACAAGTCCACGTCGTCAGTTCCGAGCTTGGCGAGGCTCTCCTCCAGCGTGCGCCGCTCCCGACCGACATGGTCCGGCGGCATCTTCGTGGTGATGAAGACCTCCTCGCGCGGGACGCCGCTGTCTCGGAGGGCCGCGCCGACCTCGGCCTCGTTGCCGTACCCGGTCGCCGTGTCGATGTGTCGGTACCCGGCCTCGAGAGCCCAGCGCGTGGCTTCGTACGCCTCGCGACCGCGCAGCTGCCAGGTCCCGAAGCCGAGCAGGGGAATGCGTCCGCCGTCACCGAGCGGTACCACGAGGTCAGAGCGGAGGCCGATGCTCGTCATGGGACCGTCCTACCCGGGTCGACGAGCGATGCCAGCCCGTGAGGCGATTGCGCCGGATGCGCAGCAGGACGAACGGCGCTACGGCGGCACGTGAGGGCCGAACGGACCGGGCGAGACATGACCGCCGACCGGGAAATCGCCCGACGGGAAGGCCAGCCATGCGCGTGGGGTTGAAGGAAGCGTGCCCAACGCAACGACGAGAGTCCCGCTGTCCATCCTCGACCTGGCTTGGGTCGGCGAGGGTCAGACCAGTGCGCAAGCCCTCCAGGCGACCATCACGCTCGCGATCCGTGCCGAGGAGTGGGGGTACCACCGGTTCTGGGTCGCCGAACACCACAACATGCCAGGGGTGGCGTCCACGAGTCCGCCGGTCCTCATCGCCCACCTGCTCGCACGGACCTCCACCATTCGGGTCGGCTCCGGCGGCGTCATGCTGCCCAACCACCCGCCCCTTGTCGTCGCCGAGCAGTTCGCCATGCTGGAGGCGCTCGCACCAGGTCGAGTCGATCTCGGGATCGGCCGTGCGCCTGGAACGGATCCGGTGACGGCGGCCGCGCTCCGTCGCGGACACAACCATGCCGCCGAGGACTTCCCGCGTGACCTGGACGCCGTGCTCGCCATGCTCGGTGATCCGACGCGGCACGAGCCGAGGCCGGTCAAGCTGCGCGCCACGCCCGCCGCGACGTCGACGCCTCAGATCTGGCTGCTCGGCTCGAGCGGCTACAGTGCCCAGCTCGCCGGCATGCTGGGGCTGCCGTTCTCGTTCGCCCACCACTTCAGCGCGCACAACACCGTGGGCGCCCTCGAGCTGTACCGGAGTCACTTCCGGCCGTCCGCGGTGCTCGACCGGCCGTACACGATGGTGGCGCAGTCGGTCATCGTCGCCGACACCCAGGAGGAGGCGGAGAGACAGGCGCTGCCGGGTCGCCTGGTCCAGCTCTCGCTCCGGACCGGTCGTCCGAGGGCTCTCCCCACACCCGAGGAGGCGGCGAGGTACCCGTGGACCGACGCCGAACGGGAGCTGGTGGCCAGCTGGCCGAGCCGGCCGGCGATCGGGACGCCGGAGAAGGTCCGCGCCGAACTGATCGAGCTGGTCGAGTCCACGGGTGCTGACGAGCTCATGGTCACCACCCAGGTCCACGGCATCGAGGAACGCCTGTACAGCTACGAACTGCTGGCGAAGGCGTGGACGTAGGTCTTCGTCGGCGCAGGGTCCAGGCGTGGGCTCATTGCGGGGGCCCATGGCGGGGGCCCATGGCGGGTGCAGACGCACTGCGGGGCGTGGGGGACGGCCCTTCCAGCCACTGATCCCAGCCACATGTGGGACCACTCGAGCGCGCCGTGGGACGAGTGCGACCTCTGCCCCCGGGGCGGCCGTGCGGAAGGCACGCCCCACCTGGGCCGAACGTCGGCAGGGTCCGGCGTGCGGACGGTGGCGGGGGCAGGTCACGGTGCAGCTGGGTAGGGCGTGAGGTATGGCGACCGCCACGCGAACCGCGCACGCCCTGCTCGACCGCCACGGCCGAACTTACGCCGACGAGGCCGACATCCGGCTCAGGGACACGCCAGGCCCGCTCTACCAGCTGCTGGTCCTGGCGACGTTGCTGTCGGCTCGGATCAGCGCCGGCATCGCTGTCGCCGCCGCGCGCGAGCTGTTCCGCGCCGGGTATCGCTCGGCGGCCACGATGCGCGACGCCAGCTGGCAGGACCGCGTTGACACGCTGGGTCGGGGGCACTACCGCCGTTACGACGAACGCACCGCCACGATGCTCGGCAGAGCCGCGGAGGTGGTCCTCGAGCAGTGGAGGGGAGATCTGCGTCGTCTCCACGCCGAAGGGGGAGACGTCGACGGCGTGAGCAGGCTCCTCCAGAGCGTTCCCGGTATCGGCCCCACCGGTGCCGCGATCTTCTGCCGCGAGGTGCAAGGCGTCTGGCCAGATCTCGCTCCCTACGTCGACACTCGGGCCGCGCGTGGCGCTGAGCGGCTCGGCTTGCCCGCCTCACCCACCGCGCTGGCTCGGCTCGTGCCCACGGAGGACCTCCCTCGCCTCGTCGCGGGCTGCGTGCGCGCCTCGTTGTCCAAGGACGTCGTGGAGGACGTCCAAACTGGGGTGTGACCGGACCCTCAAGCCGGATACGAGCGAATCTCGGTGGCCTTGACCGCCGCCCACACACGCACGCCGGGCGTCAGTCCCAGCTCGGCGACCGCGCTTGGGGTGACGTCCGCCAGGAGCGCTGGATCGCCCTCGAGCCGGATTCGCACGAGGTCGCCGTGCCGTTCGACACTCGCCACCCCGACCTCCCAACAGTTGCGCGGGCTGCCGTCGGGTCGGGTTCGATAGAGCGCGACGGCGGTCGGCGGAAACGCGACGAACACCTCGCCCTCGCCGGCGTGGGCGAGCGTGATCTCGTGGCCGCCGGGCAGACGGACGCGTGTGCCGTCCGCCACTCCCCGGTACAGGTTGAGCCCGACCAGTCGGGCGACGTAGTCGGTGCGCGGCGTCCGCGCGACCTCGACCGGGGTGCCCTCCTGGGTGACGCGACCGTTCTCGAGGATGACGAGCCGGTCGGCGAGCACCATCGCGTCGAGCGGGTCGTGCGTGACCAGGAGGCAGCACCCGCCGTACGCGGACAGGTGGTGGCGCAAGTCCGCGCGGACGTTCACGCGAGTGGCGGCGTCGAGGGCGGCGAGCGGCTCGTCGAGGAGCAGCAGACGCGGGGCGACCGCGAGCGCTCGGGCGAGCGCCACGCGCTGGGCCTGGCCGCCGGAGAGCTGTCTCGGTCGAACGTCGGCCAGGTCGGCCAGACCCATGCGGCGCAGCAGGTCGAGGGCGTGGGCGCGAGCGGCCGCCTTGTCGATGCCGCGAGCGCGCAGCCCGAACGCCACGTTGTCGAGCGCGGAGAGGTGCGGGAAGAGCAGGTAGTCCTGGAACACCACGCCCAGCGCTCGCTGCTGAGGCGGGACGTGGACGCCGGCCGCGACGTCGTCGAGCGGAGCACCGTCGAGGTGGACCGAGCCGGCCGCGAGCGGCTCGAGACCCGCCAGGGCCCGCAGGGCGGTCGACTTTCCCGCTCCGTTCGGGCCGAGAAGCGCCACCACCTCACCGGGCTCGATGTCGAGGCGGACGTCGAGGGTGAACCGTGCCCGGGTGACGACGAGGTGCGCGCGCAGGCTCATGGTGCGAGCATCCAACGGTCTCGCAGGCCGACGAGGACGGCGACCGACACGGCGAGCAGCAGCAGGCTGAGCACGATCGCCGCGTCCGGGTTCGTCTCGAGCGCGATGTAGACGGCGAGCGGCATGGTCTGGGTCGTCCCTGGGAAGTTCCCCGCGAACGTGATCGTGGCTCCGAACTCGCCGATGGCTCGGGCCCAGGCCAGCAACGCCCCGGCGCCGACACTGGGGGCCACCATCGGGAACGTCACGCGGCGGAAGGTCGTCCAGGCCGAGGCGCCGAGCGTCGCCGCGGCCTCCTCGTAGCGGCGGTCCACGGCGCGCAGCGCTCCCTCGACGCTCAGCACCAGGAACGGCATCGCGACGAACGTCTCGGCGAGCACGACCGCGGATGTGGTGAACGGCAGGGAGATGCCGAACCACTGGTCCAGCCACTGACCCACCAGACCCCGGCGCCCCAACACGAGCAGCAGGGCGACGCCGCCGACGACCGGGGGGAGGACGAGGGGCACGGTGACCAAGGCTCGCACCAAAGCCTTGCCGGGGACGGCGGCGCGAGCGAGCAGCCAGGCGAGCGGCACTCCGACGACGAGAGACAGACCGGTGGCGAGCGTCGCACAGACGAGGGACAGCCGAAGCGCCGCCCACACGGCCGGTGCCCGCAGCTCGGCGAGGAAGCTCCCCCAGGGCGCGCGAAGGAGGAGGCCGACCAGGGGGACGACGAGGAACGCCAGGCCGAGGAGGGCTGGTGTGGCGAGCGCGAGCGGTGGGCGGGTGACGCGACCGTGTGCCACGGTGAACCGGGTCATGGCACCTCGAAGCAGGCCTCGGTGAGTCGCTGTCGGCCGGCGGCGGAGTGGACGTGGTCGACGAACGCGCGCGCCGCGGTCGGGTTGGGCGCGTCGGCGAGCACGGCGATGGGGTAGTCGTGCACTGGGCTCGTGGCCTCGGGGAGGTCCAGCCCTCGGACGGCGTCGCCGGCCGCGCACACGTCCGTGAGGTAGACGAGTCCGGCGTCCACCTCGCCGGTGCGGACCAATGTCAGGACGGCCTTGACGTCAGGCCCGTAGGTGTCGGGTCGGGGGATGACGCCTGCCCGCCGGAACGCCTCCGCCGCCGCTCTGCCACACGGCACCTGCGGGGCACAGACCGCGAGCCGCAGCTCCGGTCGAGCGAAGTGCGCGAGACCGGCGACCCGCCCCGGGTTGTCGGGTGGGACGGCGATCTGCAGTCGGTTGGTGGCGAAGATCGTGGGCTGCTGGGCGAGCCTCGTCCCACCGTCGGCCTCCGCCACCCGTCGCATCGTCGCGAGGTCGGCCGTGGCCAGGACGTCGGCGGGGGCCCCGTTGATCACCTGCGTGGCGAGGGCGGAGCTGCCGCCGAAGCTGAGGCGAACCGTGGTGCCCGGGTGGGATCGCTCGAAGTCCCGGGCGATCTTGTCGAACGCCTCGGTGAGGGACGCGGCCGCCAGGACGGTGACCGTCCCGTTCGGTCGTGCTGTGCTGCCGTCCGCACGGTTCGACGGTGCGTCCGCGGGACTGGCGGATCCGCAGCCCGCGAGGACGAGCGTCACCGCTACCAACAGGAGCGGACGCCAACGAGAAGGCCGCCGCGTGGTGGGAAGACGGGGGCGCACGCCGCCGATCGTACGGCGTGGCTCCGGTCTCCGGCACCGTCGAGCCAGGGTCACCCGCTCTCGACCCGGCCGCCGCGACGCCGGTGAGGCCTCAGCGCACCTCGATGCCGTTCGGCGGCAGGTGATCGCCGACGAGCGCGAGGGTCTGGATGGCCGCCAGCGCGTACTGCGCCGTCGCGTTGGTCGACACCCAGGTCGCCTCGTCCAACGGGTTGAGCGCGTCCGGGCCCTCGACCCGCTGGGTCTCCCAGACGATGTCGGGACCGTAGCCGGCGTCACCGCGGTAGAACTCCTCCCACGCGCGGCGGGCGAGGGCCGGGTCGCCGGTCTTCGCCGCCGCGTAGGCGGTGAGCCGGCAGTGGGCTTGGCGCAGGTTCAGGTTGCCAAGGGACTGGCCGAGCTCGGCGATCTGCTCCTCCGCGGGCGCGTTGTAGAGCCGGCAGTACTGCAGCCACGCTCGTTCGAACGCCGGGTCGTCGACGAGCTGGATGAGCTCGCTGCAGATCTCCACCTTGCCGAACACGGCGGACAGGTGGGAGACGCCGATCTTGTCGCCGGGCGACACGTATCGTCCGGTGTCGATGTCGTAGAGGACGTCGTCGGTGAAGTGCCCGTACCGCAGGCGCCCGATGCTCTCCATCCCGTTGAGCAACTTGGTCTTGGCGATCGGGTCGCCGTTGCGCTCCCACTCGGTGAGCCACGCCGCGGCCAGCGACCCCCAGTCGGTTCCCAGGCCGATGGCCAGGGCGTGCGGATCGGGCTCGTACGGTTCGGTGCGGATCTTGCGGATCGGATCCAGCGTCAGGAACGTCTCGTCAGCGTCGATCAGCTCGTGCAGCAGATCGCCGGTCCGCTCGTCGGCGGTCAGGAAGTAGTAGAACCGCCGGTACGCCGCCGTACTGACCCGGACCTGCTTCGCGCTGTCCGCCCAGTGTTGGACGCCGTGCCGGGTGCCGAGCTTGGCGAACCGACCGAGGTGGTAGACGTCCACCTCCCCGGTGTGGCGCGTCATCGCCTCGGCCATCCGGAAGATGTCGGCGCGGCCGGTGCGCAGGTAGCTGTACCACAGCCACAGGTCGGGGGAGAGCTCGGAGTTGTCCCAGGCGTAGCCGCCCACGTCGTACCGCCAGCAGTGACGATCGGGGTCGTAGGCGTGCATGACGTCCCCGAAGTTCCAGAAGCCGTACCAGCGGTGCTGCTCGATCTGCTTCTGGTAGTAGTCGATGAGGAAGTCCAGGCGGTCCTCGATCTCGGCCTTGGCGGGAGTCGATCGGTCCGGCAGGCTCCAGTCGCCGAAGACCTCGGCGCCGCGCAGGTGGGCGGGCGGCGCGGCGAGGAGCGGCGGGACGGCCGCGGCGGCGGCGAGATCCGCCAGGCGCTCGGTGGAGGGTGTCGCGTCGAGCGCCCAGAAGGTCAGCTCGGTCGTGCGGGCGATGCCGACCGGCGTCCCGAACTCGGGCTCGTAGTCCTCGTAGGTGATCTCCAGGCCTTCGAGCTGCTCGGCGTACGTGTCCTGCCCCATCCCGTCGTGGTAGAAGCGCAGGTCCATGGGCGGCGCTTCCGGGGCCCACAGCCACACCGTCGCCTCGGCTTCGTCGCTGGCGGCGTGCCGGATGTCGAGCTGCGTGGGGTACAGCTGCCAGAAGTGCCGCATCCCGAAGGCCAGACCACCGCTGACGCCTCCGACGTAGCCGAAGCCGAGCGCTCGTCGCCCCCCGCCGACGTCGATCCAGCCGTGGCCGGCCTTGGTGCGCTTGCGAATGTGGAAGCCGTCGGCGGTGAGCTGGCTGAGCGTGTAGTCGCCCCAGGCGGGGATGTACTGCACCCGGCTGCTCACCCGGGTGTCCCACTCGCTCATGGGCGGGGTCGGCTGGCCGGCGACCTGGGCGGCGCGAACCGCCGCGCCTGGGTCGCGACGCAGGCCGGTGAGACCCTTGACCGCCTCGGCCAGCATGCCCACGCGCTTGCCTGGCGGCTGCTCGCCGGCGAGCCGGATGTGTCGGTCGTGGAGCGCGTCGCGCATCGGCACTGTGAAGCGCACCCCGAGACCGCGGATGAACCGGTCCTCGGGCTCGGTGTCGACGATGAACGTGTGCATCATTCGCACGCTCTCCGCGCCGGCGTAGAAGTACAGCCGGACCGTGAACGGCAGCCACGCCGCACCGTTCGGCCCGCGGTGCTTCCCCTCGATCCGCACGACGGCGCGGACCGGCCCGGCCTGTTCGACCTCGACGCGCTCGTTCACACCGACGTACCGTCGCCGACGCTCGGTGCCCTCGTCCCCGTCCACCACGCTGTCCTGAGCAACGCACACCAGTTGGCCCGCCCGGGCGATCTCACGTCCGTCCCGGGTGAGCGAATGGACGAGGGTGGAGCCCCTCTTCATCACCCGACAGACGATCACCCCGGTGTCCACCTCGACGTAGCCACGGGTGTCGCGGACGGTGACCTTCGTCGAGGACTCCGTCGGGGTGCCCGGGCTCAGGACGTAGGACTTCGCGGCTGGCAGGGTCGCCCCGATGGCGTGGGCGCTCCACTTCAAGGACCCATCCGGCCAGTAGCCGATCGGCCACGTCTGGATGGGCACGTCGACGCCGGTGTCCGTCCGCAGCGTGAACTGCTGGTCCGCGGGGAAGGCGCCGCGGGGCCAAGGCACTCCCCACGTCGTCCCGCTCAGCTCAGGCGGTGGGTCGCCCTCCAGCCAGTGCAGGGTGGTGCTCTGGCCGCGCGCGTCGGTTCGGTGCACGCCCGCGGGCGTCGACGCGCGGGCCTGGGTGGCAGCTCCAAGGTGAGCGGAGGCACCCACCATGACGGCCTGCTTGAGGAAGCCCCGTCGGGAGTACCTGGGCACGGCGAACCTCCAAGGCGTCGAGTGAGCGGAGCGTCGCGTTCGGTAAGCGCTTTCTCGGATGCTAGGGGCGTGGATCTTCCCGTCAAGGCGAACGCATTGACCGGAGGCGGCACTCGCGGCGAGCTCGGGCCGCCTGGTCAGCCGGGGCGGGCCGCGAGCCGGTGTGCGGACGAGACGGCCACCGAGGTGGTGCGCATGGACGGCGCCGGGCAGGATCGGGGTGTGCAGGACGGAACGCAGCGCTCACCCGACCGGCCCACGAGGGACCCCGAGCACGAGCGCTGGACAGGCGCGGCAAGCCGGCCGAGCCCGCGCGACGCTCACGGATCCGCGACGTCGCCGCGGTGGCGCGTCCAGCGGCTCGGGTCGTTGTTGCCGAGCCACGCTACCGAGGACCGACCCGAGGCCTGGGGTGACTGGTCGGGCGACGACGACGAGCGTCTGCTCAGGGAGGTGCCGCCGCACCACGGGACGTGAGCGGTTCAGACGGGACCGGCGGCGGGGCCCGGGTCAGGACCGGCCGCGTACCACGGCCGAGAGCCGTGCGGTGACCGCCGCTCGCGCGAGGTCGGCCGCGACGTCGGCGGGGACGGCGAGGACGACCAGGTCGCCGGGGCTCTGGGCCACGGTCGTCTCGACCGCGCTGAGATCGGCAGAGGTCTCCGCCGCGCGCCCGGTGGCGCCCGTCCGGTCCGTGCTCGGCAGGGCGATGACCGGTGCGGCGCGAGCCACGAGCTCGACTCTGGCTGGCGCTGGGTTCGTGGCGGCTGGGTCGGTCGTGGCTGGGTCAGTCGTGGCTGGGTCGGTGGGCACGGCCAAGACGTCGATCCGATCACCGACCTGGACCGCGGCCAGGTCACCGGGGTCGGCCAGCCGGACCGTCGCGGCGACCAACTCCTGACCGTTGGCATAGGCGTCGAGCAAGCTGGGACCGAGCACCCGGACGTCGGTGAGGGGTTCACCCGCGCGGACGGGCGTTGCCAGCACGCGAGCGGCGCGGGGGTCACCAGGACGCAGCGCGCCGGCCGGCACGGTGTCCGTCGGCAGCGCCACCACGCGGAGGTCGGAGGGCTCGAGACGTTTCCCGCCAGGTAGGTCGCGCGCCGCCACCAGCACCTCGGTCGTGCTTGCCGGCTCGGGTTCGAGTCCGTGCAGTGCCAATGCCACGCCCGCTGCCGCGAGTGCGGCGGCGACGAGAGGGCGGTGCCAGGAGACCGCTCTGGCGACACGTCGCAGAGCACCACGACCAGCCGTCACGACCGCTCACCCGGGCAGCTCGAAGGGCAGGGACAGGCCGTCGAGCGCGAACGCGCACGGGCAGTCTCGCTCGACCGGGAGCTCGGCCACGACGAGGCGGAGCAGATCCCTGAGTCGGCTGACGTGCTCGCGGAAGACCGCGAAGACCTCCTCCTGTGACACGCCCTCGCCCTCGGCGAGACCGGCGTCGAGGTCGGTGACGAGAGCGATCGCGGTGTAGCACAGGCCGAGCTCCCGGGCCAGCACGGCCTCGGGATGCCCCGTCATGTTCACGACGGTCCAGCCGAGGTCAGCGTACCACCGCGACTCCGCGCGGGTGGAGAAGCGCGGTCCTTCGACGACGACCATCGTCCCGCCGTCCTGGGCCGGCCAGCCCGACCGGGCGGCCACCTCGACGACGGTTCGGCGTCCGCGAGGGCAGTAGGGATCGGCGAAGCTGACGTGGACCGCGGCGTCGTCGTAGAAGGTCTGCGGGCGTCCCGAGGTGCGATCGACGAGCTGGTCGGGGACGACGAGGCTGCCGGGCTTGAGCTCGGGACGCAGCGAGCCGACGGCACAGGGGGCGAGGACCTGCCGCACGCCGCAGGACCGCAGCGCCCAGAGGTTGGCGCGGTAGTTGATGCGGTGCGGCGGGAAGCGGTGGTCACGCCCGTGCCGGGGGACGAACGCGACGTGCCGACCGTTGACGACGCCCATCGTGAGCGGATCGGATGGCTCGCCGAACGGCGTGGTCACCGAGACCTCGGTGGCGTCGTCGAAGAACGCGTAGAAGCCGGAGCCGCCGATGATCCCGATCTCCGCGCGGAGAGGGCTCGGTGAGGAGGCTGGGGGCGCAGTCATGCGCCACAGCGTAGAGAACGAGCGCGCCGTCAACGGCGTCGTCCACAGGGAGACGCCGCTCGAGGATCTGTGGACGACGGCTCGATGGCCTGCCGCATACGCGCCACCTGGGCGGCGCGGGCCGCCCAGGGCGTGGCTCGATCGCGGTGCCCGCCGGCCGACTCAGGCCGCGGACGAGGACGACGAGCTCGAGCTGTCCGAGCTGCTGGAGCTGTCGGACGACGAGCTCGACGAGGAGCTGCTCTTCTTTCCGTTGCTGTCCGAGCGGCTGTCGGTGCGGTAGAACCCCGAGCCCTTGAAGACCACACCGACGGGACTGAAGACCTTACGCAGCTGTCCCTGGCAGCTGGGGCACTCGCGAAGCGGCTCGTCGGTGAACTTCTGGACGACTTCGAGCCTCTCGTCGCATTCGACACAGGCGTACTGGTATGTCGGCACTGCCCCTCCATGTCGTAGACGCCGCCACGAAGGCGGGCACACGCGCGCTCAGATTAGCACTCTTCTAGTGTGACTGCTAAGGGCTCAGCCGTCGTAGCTGTCGTACGCCCGCAGGTCCCGGTCCGTGGCGAACCACAGCGCCTCGGGGAGCTGGAACGTCGCGAAGATGTAGTTGCCCATCGGCAGCCAGTAGTGGTAGTCCTCCGGCGTCGCACCCTGGAACACCAGGACCATCTGCCAGGTGTCGACGTAGAGGATCCACACCCGACGCTTCCGGGTCGTCCCGCCGTCGTCGAAGGTGTAGATCCGCTCGATCTTGACGAGGTTGCTGAGCACGTCGTCCTTGGCCTTCTCTACCTGGTAGTTGGCGAGCTGGGCCAGGCCGGCCTCGACGCCCTCACGCAGGACGTCGAGATCCTCGGCGACGACGTGCTCGTCGAGCTTGCTCACCCAGGCGGCGAAGTAGGTGTCCGGCGGTTCCTCGGGAGCGAACATGACTCCCTCGCGGTCGCCGTCCAGGTCGTACTGGTGCCAGTCCCAGGGGTAGCGGAAGGTGAACCGGCCGAGCGGGTCCTGGTACGTGCTGACACCGGTGAACCGGGGGCGGCCCTCGCGCGCCGTCTTCGTCACTGTGTCGCCTCCTGTGTCGTGGGCGTGGAGAGGACCGGCGGAGCTGGAACCTCCGTCAACGGCGTCGCACCCTTGAGCTGGAGCTGGTCGGCGAAGTGGCACGCGGCCAGGTGGTTCCCGCCAACGTCCCGCAGCTGCGGAGTCTCCTTCTTGCAGATCTCCTGGGCGTAGGGGCAGCGGGGGTGGAAGTAGCACCCCGATGGCGGGTTGGCCGGGCTCGGCACCTCGCCGGACAAGACAGTCGGCCGTACCCGGTTTCGCGGGTCCGGCTTGGGCAGCGCGGACAGCAACGCCTCGGTGTACGGCATCTTCGGGTTGTAGAAGAGCTCGTCGGTCGACGCGACCTCGACCACACGACCGACGTACATCACCGCGACGCGGTCGGCGATGTGCTCGACGACGCTGAGGTCGTGGGAGATGAACAGGTACGTCAGGTCGAACCGCTCCTGCAAATCCTCGAGCAGGTTGAGGACCTGCGCCTGGACGGAGACGTCGAGCGCGGAGACCGGCTCGTCGCACACGATCAGCTTCGGGTTCAGCGCCAAGGCGCGAGCGATACCGATCCGCTGGCGCTGGCCACCGCTGAACGCGTGCGGGTAGCGGCTGGCGTGCTCCGGACGCAGACCCACCACCGTGAGCAGCTCGGCCACCCGGTCCTTCAGCGCGCGCCCGCTCAGGGTGTTATTGATGATCATCGGCTCGGCGATGATCCGGCCCACGGTCATCCGGGAGTCCAGTGAGGAGAAGGGGTCCTGGAAGATGATCTGCATCTCCGGCCGGATCCGCCGCAGGGTCTTCGAGTCGGCCTTCTCGACGTTGACCGGACCCAGCTCGCTGTGGTGGAAGATGACCTCCCCCTCGGTCGGCTCCTCCAGCCGCAGGATCGTCCGGCCGGTGGTGCTCTTGCCGCACCCACTCTCGCCCACGATGGCGAACGTCTCCCCGCGCTTGATGGTCAGGTCGACACCGTCGACGGCCCGGACGTGGCCCACGACACGCCTGAGGAATCCCTGCTTGATCGGGAAGTACTTCTTCAGTCCTTTGACCTCGAGCAGAGTGTCGTTCACGATCGATTCCTCCTAGTTGCCCGCGGGGGAGTCGGTGCCGGAGGGCGCGGCGGTGGACGGTTGGGCGTTCGGCGCGGTGCTAGACGCGGCGTCCGCGGGTGTGCTGCCGGGGTAGAGGTGGCAGCGCACCGTGTGGGCGGTGTCGCCGGGGACCGGGGTCTCCAACGGCAGCACCTTGTCGCAGAGGCCCGGCATCGCACTCGGGCAACGCGGATGGAAGGGGCAGCCGGGCACCCGGGAGTAGGGGTCGGGGACGGACCCCTTGATCACCTCGAGCTTTTGTCCACGGTTGACGCCGAGCCGAGGGATCGAGCGCAGCAAGGAGACGGTGTACGGGTGCTTCGGGTTGTAGAAGAGGTCCTCGACGTTCGCCCGCTCGACGACCCGGCCGAGGTACATGACCACCACCTCGTCGCACAGCTGGGCGACCACGCCCATGCTGTGGGTGATGAACATGATGGACATCCCGAAGTCGGCCTGGAGCTCCCGCATGAGCTCCAGGATCTGGGCCTCGGTCGTCACGTCGAGCGCCGTCGTCGGCTCATCGGCGATGAGCAGGGTCGGCGTACACGACAACGCCATCGCGATCATCGCGCGCTGGCGCATACCACCGCTGAGCTGGTGCGGGTAGCTGCGGGCGATCCGCTCGGGGTTCGGCATGCCGACCCGACGCAGGATCTCCACCGCTCGCCGGTGCGCCTCGTCGCGGTCGGAGGTCTGGTGGAGCAGGATCGCTTCCTCGATCTGGTTCCCGACGGTGTAGACCGGGTTGAGCGACGTCATCGGCTCCTGGAAGATCATCGAGATCTCCTGGCCGCGGATCGCTCGGATCTCCGGGCTGTTCGGGTCCATCGCCGTCAGGTCGACGATGCCGCCGTCCAAGGAGTGCTCCTGGCCGCCTTTCCGTTGGCCTTTCTCGGAACGGCGCGTGCCACCGGGCTCGTCCCGCAAGTGGCGCTGCGGCCGGAAGTAGATGTTGCCGCTGACGATGCGTCCGGGCCGCTCGATGATCCGCAGAATCGCCCGGGCGGTCACGCTCTTGCCGCACCCGCTCTCGCCCACGATGCCGAGCACCTTGCCCCGTGGGACGTCGAAGCTCACGCCGTTCAGCGCGCGAACCAGGCCCACCTGGGTGGGGAACTCCACGTGGAGGTCGCGAACGCTCACGACCGTGTCGCTCGGCATCTCGACGTCGGTGGTGGTGCTGACCGTTGCCTCAGTCATTGTCCGGACCCTGCCCTCTTCGCTGGTTGGTCGCTTGCTCACGGGACCGTCGCGGATCAGCCGTACGGGTCCACCGCGTCCCGAACGCCGTCACCGAGGAGCTGGTAGCAGGTGACGGCGATGATGACCGCGAGCGCGGGGATGAGCATCCAGGGGTACTGGGTGACCACCTGGACCTTCTGGGCGTCCTGCAGCAGGACACCCCAGCTCACCGCTGGTGGCAGCATGCCGATGCCGAGGAACGACAGCGAGGTCTCGGCGATGATCGTGCCGGGGATGGCCAGCATGGTGACGACCACCAGGTGGCTCACGGAGTTGGGCACCATGTGCGTCAGGATGATCCGCGTGTGGCCGCTGCCGGCCGCGCGAGCCGCCGCGACGTAGTCGGCGGAGGCGTACGACATGACCTTGCCGCGGACCTGCCGGGCCAGACCGGCCCAGGCCACGAGCGACAGGATCAAGGTGATCAGGAAGTACCGCTTGGTGACCGACATGTCTCGGGGCAGCACCGCGGCCATCGTCGCCCACAGCGGCAGGGTCGGGACCGAGAGGATGATCTCGATCAGCCGCTGGATGATGTTGTCGACCATCCCACCGAAGTAGCCGGAGATGGTGCCGATGATCGCGGCGAGGATGGTGCCGATCGCGACACCGAACAGACCGATCGTGAGCGACACCCGGGACCCGATGAGTGTCCGGGCGAAGACGTCACGGCCATCGAGGTCGGCACCCCACAGGTAGAGCTTGGCCGGCTCCTCGACCGTCATCAGGTGTCGGTCCGTGGTGAACAGGCCGAGGAACTTGTACTCCCACCCCTTGCCGAACCACTGGATCTTGTGGGTGGTGTTGCAGTCGACGACGTAGACGAACTCGAAGTTCTCCTCGTTGAGCTCCTGCCGCTGTCCGCAGATCGCGAGCCCGCCGTCCCAGGTGAGCCGCGACGGGGCGGTGTTCTTGTTGTCGGAGTCGACCTGGTTGGGGTCGTTCGGGGCGAGGAACGGCGCGAACAGCGCGATCACGTACATGACCAGGAGGATGAGGCCACCGGCGACCGCGAGCTTGCTCTGCTTGAAGCGCCGCCACATCAGCCGCCACTGCGAGACCTCGCCGACATCGCTCGAACGCTCGGTGGGCTGGGCGGTGGGGTCGTGGGTGGGTTCCTGAACGATTGCCATCAGTGGCTCCCTCTCATTCCGCCGAACGGGCCCGCGGGTCGACCCAGGCCAGCGCGATGTCGGCAAGCAGGTTGCCGATGACCAACAGGATGGACAGGAGCATCAGGACGCTCACCGCGAGGTACATATCCTGGTTGATCAGAGCGTCCAGGAACAACGGCCCGATCGTCGGCAGGTTGAGCACGATGCCGACGATCGCCTCGCCGGAGATGATGACCGGGAGCGTCGTACCCGCGGCCATGATCAGCGGGTGGACGGCGTTCCGCACCGCGTGCTTCCAGATGACCCGGCGCTCGAGAACCCCCTTCGCGCGCGCGGTCTGGATGTACTGCTGGTTGAGGACGTCGAGCAGGTTGGCTCGCATGACACGGGTGAGCCAGGCGGTGCTGCTCGCGGAGATGACGACGAGCGGGATCCACAGGTGCTTGAGGAGGTCGACGAACTTCGCGAAGCTCCACGGCTTCTCCTCGAAGTCAACCGAGAAGAGCCCGCCGACGTCCATCCCGAGGAACCGCGCCGCGAAGACGAGCACGATCAGAGCGAGCAGGAACTCGGGGATGGCGACACCGATGAACTGGAAGAGCGTGATGACGTAGTCGAGCGGCGAATATCGGTGGGTCGCTGAGTAGACACCGATGGGTATCGCGATGAGCCAGGCGAGGATGAGCGAGGTGCCGGCGAGCAGGACGGTGTAGCCCATCCGGCCCCAGATCAGCTCGGACACCTCGGTCCGGTGGGTGAACGACTGCCCGAAGTCGCCCACGATGAAGCCGCTAGCCCACTTGCCGTACTTCACCAGGACGGGATCGTTCATGCCGTAGCGCTCTTCGAGCGCCTTGATCTGGTCCTCGGACACGTTGTTGCCGATGCTGCGCAGCCGCTGGATCTCGGCCGTCAGCGCGTCGCCGGGAGGCGCCTCGATGAGGATGAAGCTGACGATCGAGATGACGAAGAGCGTCACCACCATGTAGAGGCAGCGCCGGACAATGAAGGCAACCATCGCGGGTGTCTCCCCCAGTCAGTTGGCTCGTGGTCTGACAGGTGCTCGTCGGGGGCGCGGTAGGGGGCCGCTCCGAGGGGCGGCCCCCTAGTCGCACCACGGCGCGCCTACGGCTGGTGCTGCTCCGGGTTCTCCCAGTAGTAGGTCTCCGGGTCGTAGACCGCGGGCGTCGGGTGGATCCACGGGTTGGCGAAGCCACCCTGCGCGAGGTTCTCCCGGCGCGGGACGTTGCGCAGATCCTTCTTCGCGAGGATGACGCGTGGCGTGTTGGCCACGGTGCCCATGAAGAACGGACCGTGCTCGATGTGGATCTTGATCATGTCCCAGACCAAGCGGTGCCGGGTCATCTCGTCCGGCTCGACCCGGGTCTGGTCGTAGAGCTTCCACAGCTGCTCGATCGGCCCGCCGGGCTCGGGCTCCATCCGCGGCGGAGTCCGCTTGTACGGGTCGACATCGAGCTCGGTGTTCTCCTCGGGGGTGCCGCGGACGTTGTACCACTGACCCTCGAGCGGCGCCCACCGCTCGGACTCGATCGGCACCAGCCACTGCGGGTAGACCAGGTGGTTCGGGCCGTCGCCGACCTCCCACGCCGTGGTGGAGGTGAGCCGACCGGCCTTCCACTGGTCACTCCAGCCCTCCGGCGCGACGGGGTTGAGTCGGGCGTCGATACCGATCGCCTTCCAGTGCTGGGCGAGGAGCTGGTTCTTCTGGATGTGCTCCTGGGCGGTGTTGGCTGGGTAGTCCAGCGTGATCCGCAGCTTGGAGCCGTCGGGGAACTCCCGGAGCCCGTCGCCGTCCTTGTCGACGACCCCGAGCTCGTCGAGCATCTTCTTGGCCGTCTCGGGGTCGTACTTGACCGCCGAGTCGCGCCACTCCTGGTAGATCCGCTTGCCCTCGTCGTTGATGACGTACTCGATGGCCTTCGGGCTCAGCGTCCCGGTCGTGGGCTCACCGGTGGTGAAGTAGACGGACTTCTGGATCTCCGCGCGGTTGACGGCGAGCGAGAGCGCCTTGCGGAACTTGGGCTCACGGATGAGCTTGCGGAACTTCTCGTCGGGGTGGTCGTAGTTGAAGAAGAACATCGACCCCGTACCCGAGCCGCCGTCCCAGAGGATGACCTCCAGGTTGGACGTCGACTCCGTCCGCTTCATGGTGGAGATGTCGGCGACGTCCGTGGAGTAGAAGGGGCCGTGGACGTAGTCCAGCTTGCCCTGCTGTATCTGCAGCTTGCCGACTTCCTTGTCGGCCACGATCGACATGGTCAGCTGGTCGATGTAGGGCAGCTGGTCGCCGTTCGGCATCACGGCGTAGTAGTACGGGTTGCGCTCCCAGACGATGGAGCGGCCCTCAGTGTGGGACTTCAGCTTCCACCCGTTCATCGTGGGGCACTCGGGGTTGCGCGAGAAGTCGACCTTCTGCTCGAACAACCCGCCGGCCTCGGCCCAGTTCTTAGGAACGTTCGGGTTGTACTTGGGGTGGAACTGCTTGGCGTAGTGGGCCGGCGCCATCCACTTGGGGCCGTTGCCGACCGTGCCCTTGACCCACATGGCCAGGCGGTCGGCGGTGAGCGGCGCGGGCGCGTCGAACTTCATGACGAGCGTGTAGTCGTCGGGAGCCTCGAGCGTGGCGACCGTGCCCTTGCCGGACTTGCACTCATCTGGCGGGGTGTCGGTGTGCTCCTCGTTGAGGACCATGTCCTCCCACCAGAACATGATGTCCGCGGTGGTCCACGGGTGGCCGTCCGACCACTTCAGACCCTTGCGGAAGTGGAGGGTCCACTCGGTGGCGTCCTCGTTGGACTCCCAGCTCTCGACCAGGCCGGGCCCGATGTCCAGTCCGTCGTTGAGCCAGCGGAGCAGGGAGTGCCCGTACATGTACTCCTTGTTCGACGCGGCGATGGCGCCACCGCTGGCCTTGTCGCTGATCATCAGCAGCTGGCCGCCGTACTTGCCCGGCTTCACCCAACGGTGCGGGATCACGTACGGGTTCTCCGGGAGCCGCTCCTCGACCGGCGGCAGCTCGCCCTTCTCGACGAGCTCCTTCAGCATCGGCGCTTCCTGGAAGGACGCCGGCTTGGGCAAGGGCTTGGTCTCGGATCCCTTCTGGGACGGGTCGCTGGTGGCCTTGCCGTTGTCGCCACCCTGCCCGGAGGAACCCGTCTGGTTGTTTGCGTTACTCGAGCAGGCGCCCAGCATGACGGCGCCCGCGGCGGCGGCGGAAGTGTAGAGGAACGTACGACGGTCAAGCGTCGCCTTCTCAGTCATCAGGGTGTGCCCTTTCGTCCAAGGGGCCACGAGCCCGCGTGCTCCCAGTCCCCTGGAGGCGCGGGCTCCACGTGGATCGACCACCAAAGCGGCCCCACCGCGGGGCGCCGTCGCGGACACCCCGGCCGCTTCGGTGTGCGCTGGTTATCGGTGTGCGCAGGTTGGTGGAAGAGGGTCGTGGGCTGTCGGTCATGACCGCCGGGGTCCCGGCTCGGAGGCAACCATGGCCTGCCGCGAGCGGGACGCCTGGTGTCGTGACGTGGGTCATGCACAGCTCACGAAGATCGGCGAGGCGGGCGCGGGGCGACGAGCCGGGGACGGGCAAGAAAGGGTGCCGCGGCCTGAGGAGGTACTCCCGCTGCGGTCCCATTCCGTTGCGCGTGCTGGCTCCGTCATTGCGTCGCGACCGTCTCGTTACCTCTTCCGGACACGGTGTAGGCACGGCCCGGGGAGACTCCAGGGCCGCTCAATTTTCGGGCATGTTAAGGCCAGGCGGCCTGCGTTCCAAGAGGGGGACATCGAGTTGTCATCTTCTCTCGGCTCGTCGCTACCTCAGGTAATCGGGCTATGACGGAAGGCGACCGTTTTCGGCGGTGTGTTATGCCGGTCTGGGAGCGATCTCAGAGAGTTGGGCGTACACGCCCTCACCTGGTGTCAGGTCGTCGCTGCGGAGCGAGAAGAGTGGCGCCAGGTCGGCTCTCGCGGTGCCTGGCCTGGCGAATTCGCCGCGCTGAGAGCTGTGGCAGAGGACCTGACAAGAGGAGTGACCGGATCCGGCTGGCCGATTCCGGTCAGCCGGATCGTGGTCGTCCGGCCGGACGAGGGGCGGCGGCGAGACCCTCGCCGCGTCCTGGGTCGGCCGCTCCCGGGCCAGCGGGAGCCCTCCCGTAGGAATCGCCTCTCGCGTTTAGAGGTCTGTGTACTCGAGCTCGTTCTGTCGATTCTGTCGCGCTCACCGCCGGTATTTTCGAGGGATTGTTTCCTCGTGTTCTAGCTGAATTTCATCGCCGGATCTCGGAAAGCAATTCGTGATACCACAATCGTTCTGGAGAGAATGTCTTCGAAATGACACAGGTGAGGCGACGTGTGATTCGCTGGGGGGTGTTCGGGCGCACGGTCGCCGAGTCACGCGGCACTCGTGGAGTGGTCCACAAGGTGGGGCCTCGTCGCCTCCGATGTCTCCTCTGGTGATCTGGTGACCGACAGCGGTCGGTAGCCACTAGGCTGCGGAAGGTGTATCGACGAGTCCTGGTGCGGCTGGCGATGGCGGTCGCGATTCTCGTGGCCATCGCCCTCGTGGGCGGGGCGACGGGTGTCGTGGTCGGAGTACGCCGGTCGCTCCCCGACTACGACGGTGAGGCCAGCCTGTCGGGTCTGACCGCGAAGGTCCAGATCCACCGTGACGCCCACGGCATCCCCCAGGTCTACGCGGACACCCCGGAGGACCTGTTCCGGGCCCAGGGCTACGTCCACGCCCAGGACCGCTTCTACGAGATGGATTTCCGCCGACACCTCACCGCCGGTCGGCTCGCCGAGTGGTTCGGTGAGGAGCTGGTGGAGACCGACGCGTTGGTCCGCACTCTCGGCTGGCGACAGACGGCCGCCCGGGAGCTCTCGACGCTCTCCCCCCAAGTTCGGGGCTACCTCCAGGCCTACGCCGAGGGCGTCAACGCCTACCTCGCCGAGCACAGTGGTTCGCGCCTGTCCGTGGAGTACACCTTCGGCGCTCTGGGACCTCCGGAGCGCCCAGAGCCGTGGACGCCGGTCGACTCCCTGGCGTGGCTGAAGGCCATGGCGTGGGACCTGCGGTCAAACCTGGACGACGAGATCGATCGGGCGCTCACCGCCGCACGCCTCCCCGAGGAGCGGGTGGCCGAGCTCTATCCGGAGTACCCGTACGACCGGCACCCGCCCATCGTCGCTGTCCCACCGAGCACCGCCGTCACCATCGCCCGGCGGCCACCGCTACCAGCAGGCACCGAGGACGCGCTCCGTCGCCTTCGCGCTCTCCTCGATGCCAGTGCGCTGCCCGACAGCGCCGGCGTCGGTGCGGGTCTGGGGTCGAACTCGTGGGTCGTGTCGGGGGCGCTCACCGTGAGTGGAAAGCCGCTGCTGGCCAACGACCCACATCTGGCTCCAGGTATGCCGGGGATCTGGTACCAGATCGGGTTGCACTGCCGGCGGCTCTCGGACGCCTGCCGCTACGACGTCGCGGGGTTCGGCTTCGCGGGTCTGCCGGGCGTCGTGATCGGCCACAACGACCGCATCGCCTGGGGTTTCACCAACCTCGGCCCGGACGTCATGGACCTCTACGTCGAGCGACTCGACAACGACACCTATCTCTACGACGAGGGTCGCCGTCCGCTGACGGTCCGACAGGAGACCATCCGGGTTCGGGACGCCCAGCCGGTGCGCATCCGCGTGCGGTCCACGCACCACGGGCCGCTGCTCTCCGACGTCCACGAGGAAGTACGGCGGGCGGTCGCCCGCACCGACATCGCCCAGCGGGCCCGGGCCGGGGGATACGAGGTGGGTGTGGCGCTGCGGTGGACCGCGCTCGAGCCCGGGACCACCGCCGAGGCCATCTTCCGCTTGAACACCGCGCGGGACTGGGACGACTTCCGTGCCGCGGCGGCGCTGTTCGACGTCCCAGCGCAGAACATGGTGTACGCCGACGTCGAGGGCAACATCGGGTACCAGGCGCCGGGGCGGATCCCGATCCGGCGAGGCGGGACCGGGCAGTGGCCGGTGCCGGGATGGTCGAGCCGCTTCGAGTGGGAGGGATGGGTGCCGTTCGAGCACCTTCCCCACCTGCTCAATCCGAAGGAGGGCTTCATCGTGACGGCGAACAATGCCGTCGCCACGCCGTCCTACCCGTATCGGCTCGCCGACTTCTGGGACTACGGCTACCGAGCCGACCGCATCAGCAAGCTGGTCCGGGACCGGGTCCGGCGAGGTCAGCTGGACGTCGAGGCGATGCGGGAGATCCAGCTCGACACCTACGACGCCAACGCCGCCTTCCTGGTCCCATACCTCCGCAGGATTCGCGTGGACGAGTTCACCGCTGAGGGGCAGGCCCTGCTCGATGGCTGGGCGTTCACGCAGGAGGTCGAGTCTCCGGCGGCGGCGTTCTTCAACGCCGTCTGGCGAAACCTCCTCGTGCTCACGTTCCACGACGACCTGCCGGCGGGGGTGCGGCCCAATGGCGGCGACCGTTGGTACGAGGTCGTCCGTCGACTGGTCGCCGACCCTGACAACCCATGGTGGGACGACCGGCGCACCAAGGACGTGAAGGAGGACCGCGACACGATCCTGCGCCAAGCCATGGTGGAGGCCCGCAAAGAGCTCACCCGGATCATGGCTCGGAACCCTGAGCGATGGAGCTGGGGACGGATGCACCAGCTGACGCTGGTCAACCCCTCCTTCGGCAACAGCGGCTTCCCGCCGTTGGAGCGGCTGTTCAACCGCGGTCCGTTCGAGATGCCGGGCGGGTCGGAGGCTGTGCTCTCCACCGGATGGCACGCCGAGCGGGGATACGCGGTGACCTCGGTCCCCTCCATGCGCATGGTGGTGGACCTCGGCGACTTCGACCGGTCGGGATGGGTCAACCTCACGGGTGTCTCCGGCCATCCCTCGTCGAGGCACTACACCGACCAACTCGAGGCGTGGTTGGGCGGTCGGCTCCTGCCTTGGGCGTTCTCCCAGGCGGCGGTTCAGCGGGCGGCCCACCACGTTCTGGTCCTCAACCCGTAAGGAGCGAAGAGGACGTCGGTGAGCGAGGGCGATAACGTCGGGTAGGGGACGCCGGGTAGGGGACGCCGGGTAGGTGACGCCGGCTAGGGGACGTCGGCTAGGGGACGTCGGCTAGGGGAGCGCGTCGTTCGGTGTCGCCGGGAAGCGGAGCAGGCCGGACGGCAGGGCCGCGGCGCGGACCCGCTGGTCGGTGTGCTCACTCGGCACGGGGCCCTCGAGAAGCTCGCCGTCGTGCAGGAGCACGCACGTGAAGGCCTCGGGCGCGACGCGGGGGAGGACCCGGTCGTAGCTGCCACCACCGCGACCGAGCCGCATGCCGGTGCGGTCGACGGCGAGGCCGGGCAGGAGGACGGCGTCCGCGGTCGCCACGGCCTGCGGTCCCAGGCGGGGTCCGGTCGGCTCGAGCAACCCGAAGTGCGCGCGGGCGAGCGCCTCGGGACCTGTGTAGACGCCCCAGTCGAGGTCGCGGTCCGGGCGCAGCACCGGCAAGAGAACGCGCACACCGCGGCGGTGCAGCGCGTCCAAGATCGGCCCGGTTCCCGGTTCGGTGCCGACTCCGACATACGCGGCCACGACCGCGGCACGACTGACTTCGGGCACGCTGAGCAACACGTCACGAAGCGCGACCGCCGCGGCCTGAAGGTCCGCGGGTCGAAGCCTGCCCCGCGCGAGGAGGATCTTTCGCCGGAGTCGCTCCTTCTCCGCGCGGACGTTGTACGGCATGAAGCGCCCACCCCGCATGGTCCGTTATCATCCCTCAACCTTCGCGCGGTCGAAGCCGATCTCCACAAATCCGTGCGCCGGTCGGACACGTTGCACGGGAATTTCCAGCGCTGAGCACGCAAAGTGATCGCTTCTGCGGATCTCCCCTACCCACCGTAGGCGCTGGCCAGGAATGGCGGTGTGAGCCGTGCCGGGCGGTCTCACCCACTAGGGTGCGAGCCATGGCCCAGAATGGTTCAGCGCAGCGCACTGTCACCAAGGCCGTCATCCCCGCGGCTGGGCGGGGCACACGGTTCCTCCCCGCGACGAAGGCGACACCGAAGGAGATGCTCCCCGTCGTCGACAAGCCGGCGATCGAGTACGTCGTCGAGGAGGCAGTCGCCGCCGGGATCGACGACATCCTCATGATCACCGGTCGGGGGAAGCGGGCGCTGGAGGACCACTTCGACCGGGCATACGAGCTCGAGCACGAGCTACGTCAGAAGGGCGACATGGACAAGCTCGCCGAGGTGCAGAGGTCCAGTCAGCTCGCTGACGTCCACTACGTCCGGCAGGGCGATCCGAAAGGGCTCGGTCACGCCGTGCTGTGCGCGGAGAAGCACGTCGGGCGGCAGCCGTTCGCGGTCCTGCTCGGAGACGACCTCATCGACGAACGCGACCCGCTGCTGCCCACCATGATCGAGGTGCAGAAGCGCAAGGGCGGGAGCGTCGTGGCGCTCATCGAGGTCGATCCGTCCCAGGTCTACCTCTACGGCTGCGCCGCGGTCGAGCCGACGGATGAGGAGGGCGTGGTCCGGGTCACGGACCTGGTCGAGAAGCCCGACGTCGAGGACGCCCCCAGCAATCTGGCGATCATCGGCCGCTACGTGCTCACGCCGGAGGTGTTCGACATCCTTCGGGAGACGCCACCTGGGCGAGGGGGCGAGATCCAGCTCACCGACGCGCTCCGCACGCTCGCGCGTCGACCGGAGAGCGACGGTGGTCCGGTCCACGGTGTCCTGTTCCGTGGTCGGCGGTACGACACCGGCGACAAGGCCGACTACCTCCGCGCGATCGTGCGGTTGGCCTGCGACCGTGAGGACCTCGGGCCCTCCTTCCTCGCGTGGCTCAAGGACTTCGTCGCCGAGCGGTCCGGCGACCCGGCGAATGGGGCGGATCGCGCGTGAGGACCGTCGACGAGCACCTCGCGACCGTGCTCGCGGGGATCCGTGAGCTGCCGCCGATCGAGCAGCGTCTCCTCGACGCCCACGGATGCACGCTCTGCGAGGACGTCGTCGCGAACCTCGACCTGCCGGCGTTCGACAACGCCGCGATGGACGGCTACGCGGTCCACCGGGCCGACGTGATCGGCGCGCGACCGAACCGTCCCGTGGTCCTCCCCGTCGTGGGCGACGTGCCGGCCGAGGAAGGACCGGTCCAGGTCCTCCCGGCCGGCCTGGCCATGCGCATCATGACCGGCGCTCCGATTCCGTCTGGCGCCGACACGGTGATCCCGGTGGAGTGGACCGACGGTGGGATCGCCAAGGTCGCGATCCAGCGCGAGCCCGGCCCCAACACCTTCATCCGGCGACGTGGGGAGGACGTCCGCGCCGGCGAGCCCATCGCCTGGGCGGGCACCCGCCTCGACGCGCGGAAGGTGGCGGTGCTCGCCGCGCTCGGCCGGGAGGCCGTCGTCGTGCGGCCGCGGCCGCGGGTCGTGGTCTTGTCGACCGGATCCGAGCTCCGCGAGCCCGGCCAGCCGCTCAGCGAGGGGACGATCTACGACGCCAACAGCTTCGCCCTCGCCGCCGCGGTTCGCGAGGCCGGCGGGATCCCCTACCGGGTCGGCGTGGTTCCCGACGACGAGCAGCGGTTCCTGCGCGTCCTCGAGGAGCAGCTGGTCCGCGCCGACCTGGTGATCACCAGTGGAGGGGTCAGCGTCGGCGCCTACGACACGGTCAAGCTCGCTCTCCAACACCTCGGCACGGTCGAGTTCACCAAGGTCGCGATGCAGCCGGGGATGCCGCAGGGGTTCGGTGTCATCGGCGACGACGAGACCCCGATCTTCACGCTGCCGGGGAACCCCGTGAGCGCCTTCGTGTCGTTCCACGTCTTCGTGCTCCCGGCGCTCCGCAAGATGATGGGCGTGACGCCGTACGTCCGGCCGACTGTGCGGGCCACGACGACGGCCGGTTGGCGGAGCTCGGTGGGTCGGCGGCAGTACGCTCGGATGGCGTACACCGTCGCGCCGGACGGATCGGCGCTGGTGCGCCCGGTCAGCGGGGCCGGCTCTCACCTGGTGACGGGTCTCGGCCGCGCCAACGCCCTCGCCATCGTCCCGGAGGACGTGGGCGAGGTGCCGGCGGGCGCCACGCTGGAGGTCATGCTCCTCGACCCCTGACCAGCGGATCTGGGCTGAGCTGGCTCGCGCGACGCGACGATGTCGTCGTGACAGGACGGTCGGTGCGTGGACGCGCACCGGATCGGCGAGGAAAGTGCGATGTCTGAACAGCCGGCGCCCGGCGCCACCGCCAAGCCGACGCTGACGCACGTCGACGAGACCGGCGCCGCCCGAATGGTCGACGTGTCGGCGAAGGCTGTCAGTACCCGAACCGCCCGTGCGCGCGGCAAGGTCGTCGTCTCCGCTGAGGTGGTCGAGCTCCTGCGGCAGCGCGGGCTGGCCAAGGGCGACGCGCTCGCGGTCGCCAGGATCGCCGGGATCATGGGGGCGAAGAAGACACCCGACCTGGTGCCGCTGTGTCATCCGATCGGACTGACCGGGGTGGAGGTCGACCTCGACGTCCGCGACGACGGGGTCGAGGTCTCCGCTGTGGCGCGCACGACCGACCGGACGGGTGTGGAGATGGAGGCCCTGACCGCGGTGATGGTCGCTTCCCTGGCGCTCGTCGATATGGTCAAGGCTGTCGACCCCGCGGCGGTCGTGACCGACGTGCGGGTCGTGGAGAAGACCGGCGGCGCGTCCGGCGATTGGAGGCGACCGGAGTGAGAGCGTACGTGCTCACCGTCTCCAACCGGGCCGCCCAGGGCGTCTACCCGGACCGGGCGGGCCCCATCCTGGTCGACGGGCTGCGTGCGCTGGGGTTCGCGGTCGACGGCCCCGAGGTTGTCCCCGACGGCGAGCCGGTGCTGGCCGCCCTGCGAGAGGCAGTCGCGGCGGCGTATGACGTCGTTCTCACCACGGGCGGCACCGGCCTGAGCCCGACGGACCAGACGCCTGAGATGACCCGGCGGCTCGTCGACGTCGAGATCCCGGGAATCGCCGAGATGATCCGGGCCTACGGCGTCTCGAAGGGCATCCCCGGGGCGGCCCTCTCCCGTGGGGTCGCCGGGCTGGCGGGCTCGACGATCATCATCAACCTGCCTGGCTCGGTCGGCGCCGCGCGCGACGGCATCGCCGTTCTCGGGCCGGTGCTCCATCACGCGGTCGAGCAGGTCCACGGTGTCGACCATCCGAGCAGTGGTGACCACGCCGGGGACCCTCCCCGCGAGGGCGCGCAGCCATCCGGCCCGGGTGGCGGTCAGCACGGGGCCGGTACGCCCAGTGCCGGCGACGGTGGCGGCGACGCGCCCGGGACCGGTGTGGGAGGTGCCAGCTGAGCAAGGCGTGGCCAGTGAGACTGTCAGAAGGGCCGGTCGGCCTCCGGCCGCTCCGGCGGAGGGACGCCCGAGCCTGGCGCGAGGTGCGCGCCCGGAACCGCGACTGGCTCCAGCCGTGGGAGCCCACACCGCCGCCTGGGTGTGAACCGCGTCCACGCAGCTTCGGAGCCATGCTCCGCGACCTCCGCGCCCAGGCGCGCGCGGGTCAGTGCCTGCCCTTCGCCATCACCTACACCGAGCCCGACGAGGAGCATGGCGGGACCGAGCGGTTCGTCGGTCAGCTGACCGTCAGCGGGATCACCTTCGGCTCCGCGCGGTGGGGACACATCGGCTACTGGATCGACCGGGCCTACGCCGGGCGCGGTATCACCCCGACGGCGGTGGCGCTCGCGACCGACTACTGCTTCGACGTCCTCAGGCTGCACCGCATCGAGATCAACATCCGGCCAGAGAACGCTCCGAGCCTTCGCGTGGTGGAGAAGCTGGGCTTCCGGTTCGAGGGCCGACGGCCGAGGTACCTCCACATCGACGGCGACTGGCGTGATCACTTGACGTTCGCGCTGCACGCCGAGGAGGTGCCGGAGGGGTTGCTCAACCGGTGGCGGCGAAGCGTCGCCGCGTCGAGGCATCGCCAAGGTCGAGACATCGCCAAGTCTGACGACACACCGTAGCGCCTGCGACGGTTCACGGCGGTGCTTGCGTAGTTTCTACTCGTGGGTACAGGCCTGATCTATGCGGCGATCGTGGCCGTGTGGGCCGCCTACCTCGTCCCTCTCTGGTTGCGTCAACACGACGAGGAGGTCGCGGCACGGCCGTCCGAGCCTGCCGCTGATCCACGTGCGCGCGTGCTCCCCCGGCGGCGGCGACGTCAGGCCACTCACGGCACATCCGTGGACGAGGGCGCCGAACGGGTGGTGTCCGTTCCGACTCAGTCCCGCGGTGACGGGCCCCCCGCGAAGGTCGGGCGAGGATTCCGCAGTCGGGCTCTGGCGCGCTCCCGCCTCCGTCGGCCGAGCTTCCGTCGGCTGCGTCTCCGCCGACGTGGACTCTCCCCGGCCGCTCGTCGTCGCCGGACGGTCGTGGCCCTGCTCATGCTGACGGTTGTGGTCTGGGTGCTCGCGATCCTCGGGCGGGCACCGGTGTGGGCACCGTCCGTGCCGTTCGCGGCGACGCTCGCGATGCTCGTCGTCTCGGCCGTGGCGGCGCGGCGCGCTCGGCGAGGTGCGAGCCGGGCCGCGGAGCGACGCGTCAGGGTGGTCGCGCAGCGCACCGCCTCTCCGAGGCGATCGTCCGACGGGCGGCCCCGACCCACCGCGGAACAGCAGTCCACGGGCGCCTCGGCGGAGCGCCTGTTGCCGCCACCTCGGCCGGCGCCGAGGAGATCGGAGGCGAGGGACGACGGACGCTGGGACCCGGTGGAGGTTCCGCTACCCCTCTACCTCTCGAAGGCGAAGGCGCCCCGCACGGTGCGGACGGTCGAGCTCGGCTCGCCCGGCACCTGGACCTCCGGCCGTCTCCCTGGGAGGGAGCAGGAATCCAGGTCGGTCGAGTCGCGTGACGTTCTGCTCGACGCCTCCGAGCCGAGCGACTCGCGCGAAGGGAACGGCGACGTCCCCGAGTCCGCCCGGCGCCGTGCTGTCGGCGACTGACACGCGCCCTCGGTGCGCTTCCTCGGTGCCCCTGGCAGTGGACCGCACGGACCGGAGCGCGGGCCACGTCGCGTGGTGGTGCACGGGTTGACCGGGGCGGTACCGGGATGGCCACGTTCGCCCGATCGTGGCGCAAGCGCCTGGGACGACCGCGGGTGTCCGGCTCTCGCGTCGTGGCAGGCCACGTGCGGCGCCCGGTTGGCCCCGCGTGCTATCGTTTCGGTCGGCCACTGCGGGGCTACGTGAGAGCCTTGCCGTCGGTCGGCTTGGGGCTGTAGCGCAGTCCGGTAGCGCACCTCGTTCGCATCGAGGGGGTCAGGGGTTCAAATCCCCTCAGCTCCACCAGGTCAGAGGCCCTGTCGGATGCTCCGGCAGGGTTTTCTGCTTGTCCAGCAGCGAAGGACGGCGGCAGAGCACGTCCCAACGCGAGATCACTCCACGCGCGTCGTGGGCGGCGCTCCCAGGCGCGCAGCGCGCGGCGTGAACGGCACCGCCATCTCGTCGACGCTCCGATCGTTCGTGAGACCAGATCGATCTGGAAGGCCCCGGCTCCTACCCGTCCCCAGGTATGCCCGAGACCCCAGGGATGCCCGAGCCTCCACGGATGTGTGGCAGCAGAGTGAGAGTGCGAGGTAAGCAACTCGGGTTGACAGAGGGCGGTAGTAAGCAACTCGCGACATCGATCGTCACCGGCTCCCAGCTGCGCGAGGACATGGAGAAGGGGGTGTTGGACCGCTTCCGGTCGCTGCCCATCGCCCGCAGCGCACCGCTCGCCGGAGCGTTGCTCACCGGCACCCTTCGCTACGCCATCGGGACCGGCATGACTCTCCTGGTCGGCTTCGCCATCGGGTGGCGACCGGAGGGCGGGTGGTGGCTCGTGCTCGCCGGTCTGCTCGTCATCGTCACGTCGTGGGCGGTGAGCTGGATCTGGGCGCTCCTCGGTGTCGTCCTGCGCAGCGCGGGTGCGGTGCAGGGGATCGGCATCATGATCCTCTTCCCGCTGACGTTCCTCTCCAACGCCTTCGTCCCCGTCGACACCCTGCCCCAGTGGCTCGCCTGGTTCGCGAACGTCAACCCGATCTCGCACCTCGTCACCGCGGTGCGCGAGCTCACCAACGACGGTGTCGTCGGGGCCGATGTCGGCTGGACCCTCGTTGGTGCCGCCGTCTCGTCGCCGTCTTCGCGCCCCTGACCATCCGCGCCTACATGCGCAAGGCGTGAGAAGCGTTCTACGTGGACGACGTCCTGGTCACTCGGTGGTCGACGGCGACGGAACGCGTCCTCGCGCGGACCGGACGGCGGCACTCGCGAGGAGCGCGGCGGCGACGGCGGCGAGGAGGAGGGCGCCGAGGGTGACCGCGTTCTCGAAGGCGGCCACCCGCTCGGCACCCCACGGCGTCCGGGTGAGGCCGCCGGTGACCGACGCGGCGATCACCAGTCCGACCACAGCGATGCCGATGCCGCCGGCGATCTCCTGAGCCGTGTCATTGAGCGCGGCGCCGATCGAGGTGCGTTCGCTGGGGAGCCCGCGCATGACGTTGATGGTGGCGGTGATCATGGCGACGCGCATGCCCGCGGCGATGAGGACGAGGGCCGGAGCGATGAACACGTAGTGGAAGCGGCCGAGCAGTGCGTAGTCGAGCAGCCCGACCAGCACCACGGCCGAACCGATCACACCGGCACGGTCCAGGCCGACCTTCCTGACCACGCGCTCGACGAAGGGCGCGACGGCGATCATCGTGAGCACCTGCGGGAGGGTGCCGAGCGCGGCGAGGACGGGCGGCCATCCCCAGGCGAGCTGGAGCTGCAGGGTGACGGTGTAGCCGACGCCAGCGGTGGCGAGCCCCAGCGCGGCCTGGATGCTCAGTCCGGACGCGACCGGAGGGTGTCGCAGCAATGACACGTCGATGAGGGGGTGCTCGGCCACGTGCAGTCGGACGAGGAAGCCGCCGATCGCTCCGACAGCCGCGAGAGCCGCGACCCACGTCAGCGGATCGTGCCAGCCGCGGTCGACGAGCAGCGTCGGCGTCAGCAGGGTGAGCACGACCGCCGCGGTGCCGAGGACGGCGCCGAGCAGGTCGATCGGCACGCGGTGGAGCTCCTCGGGCCGGTCGGGACGGATCCCGAACCGGATGCCGAGGATGGCGAGCGCGGCGATGGGCACGTTGACCAGCAGCAGTGCCTGCCAGGGGGCGATCGAGAGGACGAGCCCTCCCGCGGTCGGGCCGATCATCAAGCCGATGAACCCGACGGTGGAGATCAGCGCCGTTGCTCGGACCCGGAGCGCGTCGTCGTCGAACAGGCGGAACGACAAGGCCATCGAGCCCGGGGCGGTCATCGCCGCGGCGATGCCGACGACCGTCCTGACGGCGATGAGACCCATCGGTTCGGTGACCAGCAGGACGGACAGGCTCGCCAGGCCGAAAAGCGTCAGTCCGAGCAGCATGACCCGGCGCCGGCCGAAGCGATCGGCCACTGACCCGAAGGCCAGCATGAAGCCGCCGAAGACCAACGCGTAGGCGCCGCTCACCCACTGCACCTCGGTCGCGGACGCGGACAGGTCACGCGCGATCGTCGGCAGCGCGACGGTGAGCACGGACGTGTCGAGCATCTCGATCAAGAACACCGCCGCGAGGCCGGTGACCGCGACCCACGCGGCCCGGAGCGATTGTGGGTGCTCGGAGCGATCAGGCGATGCGCTCGGCGGCGCGGCAGTTATGGAGCGGCGTTCCATAACGGCATAGTGGAACGTCGTTCCATTCGTGTCAAGATGGTTCCATGACCGTGCGGCGAACCGCGGGCCGCCGACCGAAGGGCGAATCGCTCACGCGCGACGCCGTTGTGCGGGCCGCGATCGAGATCCTCGACGAGTCCGGTGAACGCGGGCTCACCTTCCGCGCACTCGCCGACCACCTGCGCACCGGGCCCGGCGCGATCTATTGGCACGTCGCGAATCGCGAGGAGCTGCTCGACCTGGCCTGTGACGCCGTCCTCAGCGAGAGCGAGCCCGTCGAGGTGCCCGTCGACGGTGACGAGCTCGACGCGATCCGAGCTCTCGCCTTGCCGCTCTTCGACACGCTCGACGCTCACCCGTGGATCGGCGCGCACCTACCTCGCAGCAGCGGAGTTCCGAGCGCGCTACGCACACTCGACCGCATCGGTACCCTGCTCGCCTCGTTCGGCGTCCCTGCCGACCGGCAGTTCCTGGTCGCGACGGCGATCTTCACGTACGTGCTGGGCACCGCGGCACAGATGACTCGGAACGCCTTGGCGGCCGTTCCGAGCCACACGCGAGACGACTGGCTAACGGAGCTCTCGGCTCGATACCAGGCGGCCGACCCGCACGCCTACCCATTCCTCCGTCGCATCGCCACGGAGATCCGTACCCACGACGACCGCGAGCAGTTCGTCACCGGGCTCGATCTGCTCCTCGCCGGCATCCGAGCGGAGGTGCGCTCGGGAACCTGAACCTTCCCGAAACACCGCTCAGCCCGCGGACACGCCACGGATCCGCGGAGAAGAGCTCGTCGATGAGAAGCGCGATATTCGCCGTAGGTGGGCTTGACGCTGCCTGAGATCCGCCAAGCGCTCGACGCCCTACCGCCAGGGAGTCATCTCTCCTGACGCGTGTCGGCGGCGTCGAGCGCGGGTCGGAGAGGTGCGAGTGCGGAGCGCAGGAGGTCAGGCAGGGAGCCTCTGGGGACGACGAGTCCGGTCGGGGAGGGGAGCTCCGGCGTCACCCACCGCTCCAGGGCGACGTGAACGGCGGCGGCCACGCTCGCGGCGAGGACGTGAGGAGTGACGCTGTCGGCGTCGCCCAGTCTGCTCGCGATGGCGTCGGCGAGGGGGCGCTCGATCGAGCGGGCGGCATCGATGAACGCGTCGCGCAGCGCAGGGCGCGTCGTGACCATGAGCAGGACGTCCCGCGTGGTCTCGTCAGGCTCGGTGTACTGCTCGACGATGGCGTCGACGACGGCGTCCGCGAGCGGGACGTCGGAGGGTCGGGCGGCCACCGCGGCGGCGACCCGTGCCTCTCGATCCGCGGTGATGGCGGCGACGATCGCCTGTTCCCGGCTGGAGAAGTAGTTGTTGTAGGTCCGCGGGGAGACCCCGGCCGCTTCGGCGATGTCGTCGACGCGGACATTCTCCGGCCCGCGTTCGAGCGCGAGCCGAAGCGCCGCCTCACGCAGCGCCTTCCTGGTTGCCTGCTTCTTCCGCTCCCGTAGCCCGCTCGGTCGCGCCGTCACGTGTCTCAGCATCCCATGACCCCTTGCGTTTGCGCAATTTTGCGCATGCGCAAGTTTGCGCGTACGCTGCTTTTCGTCTTCGATCGAGAGGAGTGACATGCGCGCCAAGGGCATCGCCTACGACACTGGGCTGGTCTGTGACGGCGAGATCTCGCGGACGAGCCTCGATCCCGCCGTTGTCACGCGTGAGCTGACCATCATTCGCGACGACCTGCACTGCAACGCCGTCCAGATCATCGGCGGAGATCCGGAACGGCTCGAGCTTGCCGCGACGGCCGCCGCCGAGCTCGGGCTGGAGGTGTGGTTCTCGCCCTACCCGCTCCAGCTGACCGAGGACGAGACCCTGTCGCTGTTCATCGACTGCGCACGACGCGCGGAGCGGCTGCGCCAGGCGGGAGCCGAGATCGTCTTCGTCACGGGCGTTGAGCTGACGATCATGAACCACGGTTTCCTGCCTGGCGACAGCCTTCACGAACGACTGTCGCGCCTCCTCAACGAGGCCGATGGCCGGCAGGAGCGGATCAGCGAGGCCAGCGCCCGACTCGACGACTTCCTCGGCCGGGCCGTGGCGGCGGTGCGCGAGCACTTCCACGGTCGGGTCACCTATGCGGCGATCCCGTTCGAACGTATCGACTGGACCCGCTTCGACATCATGTCCGTCGAGCTGATCCGGTCCGCGGAGGTCGCCGATCGATACCGAGCGGGTGTCCGTGCCCTTGCCGCGCAGGGGATGCCGGTCGCGATCACCGGCTTCGGTGCGTCCACCTACCAGGGCGCTGGTGACGCGGGCGCTCGCGGCATGGAGATCGCCGAGTACGACACGTCCACGCTCACGCCTCTCCGTCTGAACGGCGACTACGTCCGCGACGAGGTCGGTCAGGCCACCTATCTCCGCGAGGTGCTGGAGGTGCTTGAGACCGAAGGAGTCGACGGTGCCTTCGTGTACCTGTTCGCGCTGGAGACCCATCCCCACCGGCCGGACGGCGATCCTCGCGACGACCTCGACCTCGCCAGTCCCGGCATCGTCAAGGTCTTCGAGGACCGGTACGGCCGGACCTACCCAGATATGCGGTGGGAACCCAAGGCCGCGTTCGCCGCGGTCGCCGAGATGTACGGGGGCTGAGCGCGAGCGGCGGACGCTTCGACGGGGGACGAGGATGTGGCTCACGGTCGGACGTGAGCAAGGGAGCCTTGCCGTGTTAGTGGGTCACGTGGTGGGGGTGGGCGGCACTGTCAGGAATGGGCGCACTTCCAGCCATTCGTGGATCGGCCGTCCACCCGCGCCCGGAGCCGCGGACAGCTCGGCGGCCAGTTCGAGCGCGCGGTCGTAGCTCTCGACGTCGATCACCATCCAGCCGGCGATCAGGTCCTTGGTCTCCGCGAATGGGCCGGCAACGACCGGCGGCTGGCCGTCGCCGCCGTAGCGGACGGACGTCCCCTCCGGTGCCAGCGCCTGGGCGTCGACGAACTCGCCGGTGTCCTTGAGTCGATCGGCGAAGTCGCTCATGTACTGGAGGTGGGCCGCGACCTCCTCCGGCGTCCACTGGTCTATCGGCACGTCGTTGACCGGTGCTGGCGCGCCCCGGTAGTGCTTGAGGAGCAGGTACTTGGCCATCATGTCCTCCTTCGGGCGGTAGGGCCCTCGTGGGTGGTCACTCCGGGAACGGAGCCGCACGCAGTTCCTCGACATGGCCTCGAAGCATCCGCGTTCGATGAGACCACACGCGGCGAGGTTGCACCAAGAGCGACGACGAGGCACGGCGCACCGGCGGTGATGTGACCGATACGAGAGGCCCGGCCTGTCCCGTCACCGTGAGCGGGACTCGCGGTCGCGTGCCTCCGCCACTCGGTCGCGCCAGCGTTCCTTAGCCACGAGATGGCGTTCTGAGCACGTAATCGCCACTGTGCTCGAATCCCTCGTCACCGCGGAGGCCTGAGCAGGACCTGCCGGACGAGACGGTCGAGCCGTGCCGCAATCACGGGCGGCTCGTCGTTCGGGCGCGCACCCGAGTGGTAGAGGAGACGTCGAGCAGTGCGCTGAGCTGGCGAAGCGCGTCCGGCTTCACGCGGTACCACACCCAGGTGCCGCGCCGCTCGGCGTCGACGAGGCCGGCCTCCCGCAGCACCTTGAGGTGGTGGGAGATGGTCGGCCCGGACAGGTCGAAGGCCGCGGTCAGATCGCAGACGCACACTTCCGGCACTGACGCGATCATCGACATCAGTCGTAGCCGGACTGGGTCGCCGAGGGCCTTGAACATCGGGGCGATGAGCGCCGCTTGTTCCGCCTCGAGTGGGCGGGCTGCGAGCGGAGGGCAGCAGGCCACCGCGTTGAGGTCCACCATCGGCAACCATTGTTTCGACATTCCTCTATCTTGACAAACTTCAAAGCAGGGTGCCATGCTACGAGGCATTGATTCGATGAACTTCTAGACAGCGGTGTCGTGATCGTCCGACGACCGCTGAGCTCGTGAGGGGAACGTCATGTCTCGTGTCCAGCTCGCCCTGCGCGTGTCCGACCTCGATCGGTCCGTCGCCTTCTACACGACGTTGTTCGGAGTGGAGCCGGCCAAGCGTCGTCCCCGCTACGCCAACTTCGCCGTTGAGAACCCGCCCTTGAAGCTGGTGCTTCTCGAGGGTGAGCCTGACCAGCCCACCGTCATGGACCACCTGGGCGTGGAGGTGTTCAGCACCGACGACGTCGACGCCGCGACCAAGCGTCTTTCCGACGCTGGCCTGGTCGCGGTGGAGGAGAAGGACACGGAGTGCTGCTACGCCCTCCAGGACAAGGTCTGGGTACGCGGACCCGGTGGTGAACCGTGGGAGTTCTACACCGTGAAGGCCGACTCTGACCGGCTGGAGAAGACCGCTGCTTGCTGCGCCTCGGCTACCGCTCAGACCTCGGCCACCCAACAGGCGCCGGCGTGTGCGTCAGGGTGCTGACACCGAGGTCGCGGTGGAAAGGATTCGCCGCAGCGCGTCAGCGGCCAGAACGCCGCTGACTGGTGGTCGGCCGCCGACCACGAGAGAAGGGACTGAGACGACTCCCATGCGCTGGGCGAGACGCTCGTCGGCTCGCACGTCCACGGCGAAGGTGTCCCCGTTCAGCATGGCGCGGATGTCGTCGCGGTCCAGTCCGCTCGCGGCACCGATGCGTTCGAGGACGGCATGGTCGGCGATGTTGAGGCCGTAGGTGTGGTAGCCCCGCATCACGGCCTCGAGGACATGGTCGACGCGGCCACGCGCGGCGGCGAGCTTGACCAGCCGGTGAGCGTCGAAGGAGTTGACCGGTCGGGCGAGGTGGAGGTTGAGCCGCAGCCCTTCAGCTGCGCCGACGCCGCGAATGTGAGCGATTCTCGCGGTGGCGTCCGGGCCCCACCACGACTCCGCGGCCATCTGCTCTGCCGCGGTCGTGCCGGGTACCCGGCCGAGATCCGGCCCGAGCTCGAACGCTCGCCAAACGACGAGCGGGCGTCTGTCGTCCGGCATGGCGGCGAGCGCGGTCCGCACGCGACGGTGGCCGATGTAGCACCAGGGGCAGATGACGTCGAAGTAGACGTCGACGCGGCCGTTGGCTGCTGGGACGGGTTGGGTCATGGTCGGGTGGGGTCGGTCAGGGCCTGGACCTGGCGCACGGGATGGAAGCGACTGAGGTTGGCGTCGAGCAGGCCAGGGACCGTCGCGAGCGCGGCCTCGACGTCGGCCATGATGGCCTGGTGGTCGCCAGAGGCTTCGAAGCTCGCGAGGTCGGCCTCGCTCGTCCAGCGCACGATGCTGAGCACGCGGCGGCCGTCTGGGCTGGCGAGGAATTGGGTCGAGTGGTAGCCGGGGAACCTGGGCAGCCAGCGCTCGTGGACGACAGCGAGCGCGTCGATGAGTGCTCGCTGGGCGTCGTCGCCCTCGACCCGGTGCTCCAGGACGGTCCACAACCCGGCATGGGTCACGAGATCTCCATAGTTCGCATGTGAACAATTCTCATGTGAACGATAGGTGCCGATAGTTCACGTGTCAACAGTTGGTCTGTAGGCTCAGGACGTGGTGACCACGCGGGCGACCCGGGCGCAGTTGGCGGCGTGGCGCGCGCTGTACCGCGCCGACACGCTGTTGTTCGCCCACCTCAACCACCAGCTGCGCGCCAAGCTCGGCATCACGTACTTCGAGCGCGAGGTCCTGGCGGCTCTCGATCGGGCCGGTGGACGTCTTCGCATGGCGCCCCTGGCGGACGAGTTGATGATCTCGCGCAGCGGCACCACTCGTCTGGTCGCCAAGCTGGAGAAGGACTCCCTCGTCGCCCGCACCAGCAGTCCCACGGACCGGCGGGCCACCTGGGCGGAGCTCACTCCCGCGGGTCGGGAGAAACTCGCCGCCGCACAACCCGTCGTCGACGCGGTGGTCTCCACCTTCTTCGCCGACCATCTCGACACCGAAGAGCTGCGAACGATCGCCAAGGCGCTCGATCGACTCGCGGCCGCCAACCCCGCTCGGCTCACCGAGTTCGAGTGCGGTCTCTGATCGGTTCCGCAGGCCGCGCCCGCCGCGTCGGCGCCGTTGAGATAAGGCTCCTGCGGCGACGTGGCGCCGCCCGCTCCGTGACGGACGGCACCCCCCAGGTCTCACAACGATGTGGCGATCTTCTCGATGTCGGCGGGCGTGCCGGCCATGATCGTCCGGACGTGCTCAGTCACGACCTCCACGGGCCAGTTCCACCACGCGGCGCGGAGCAGGCGCTCCACATCGGCGTCGTCGTAGCGCTGCCGGACGATGCGCGCCGGGTTTCCGGCGACGACGGCGTACGGCGGAACGTCGGAGGTGACGACCGATCCCGCGCCGATGATGGCGCCGTCCCCGATGCGAACACCGGGCATGACGAGGGCGCCGTACCCGAACCACACGTCATTGCCGACGATCGTGTCGCCCTTGCTGGGCAGGGACGTCACCACGTCGAGCGTCCGATCGGCCCACTCGCCGCCGAACATCGTGAACGGGAATGTGGAGACACCGACCGTGGGATGGGCCCCACCGGCCATGAGAAATCGGGTCCCGGTAGCGAGGGCGCAGTACTTCCCGATGCGGAGCCGCTCGGGCCCGTAGGCGTAGAGCACGTTGCGTTCGCAGAAGTTCGTCGCGCCGTCGGGATCGTCGTAGTAGGTGAAGTCGCCGACCTCGACGCGTGGGTCGGTGACGACGGACCGCAAGAACACCACCCGCCGCTGGCCCGGGACGGGATGGCGGGTCGTGGGGTCGGGGATCACGGGCATCGGTGACCGGGCCTCCTTGAGCGTCGTCCACGAGTACCGAACCCGTCGGACGGTGAGAGCTAATTGCGACTGGAGTCGCGTTAAGCTGAACGCTGCCAGACAGCCCTCTCCCGTGCAACCCGATTGCGCGCGAGCGCCGTGCCCTGTCCACGACCTCGCCGTCCGACCTACCCGGAGGAGCCGACGTGGCGACCGGTGCGCCTCGTTCGACGCGACCGGGTGGACGCACCGCCCGGGTGCGCGCGGCTGTCGTCGCGGCGACCTTCGAGGAGCTGGCCGAACACGGGTATGACCAGCTGACCGTCGAGGGCGTGGCGGCCCGGTCCGGGGTTCACAAGGCGACGATCTACCGTCGGTGGGGCGGAGTGGACGGGCTGGTCGCCGACGCGTTGCGGCACGCGGCCCGTGAACCGTGGCCCGTTCCCGACACCGGCTCACTCGACGGCGACCTCCGCGGCCTCGCGGCACTCGTCGTCGATACGTTCACCGACCCGCACGTCGGGGCCATGTCGATGGCCGCCATTCGGGCGGCCTCCCGGTCGCGGGTGGCCGCGGACGCGCTCGCGGAGTTCTTCGCCGCGCGACACGCCCAGGCCGCCGTCGTCGTGACTCGAGCGATCGATCGTGGCGAGCTTCCACCGCAGACCGAGGCCGACGAGGTGATCCGCGCGACCGTCGCCCCGCTGTACTACCGGCTCCTCCTCACCCGTGAACCCGTCGACCATGACGTTGCCGTCCGTGCCGCGCGGGCCGCCGCCCGCGCCGCCCGTGCCGGCGTCTTCGGTCCGCCTAGCGGCGACGACCGTCGCGGGAGCCGAGCGTCCGGTTCGTCCCGGGCAGTCCGTCCACCTGCCGAACGCCCGACGTAACCTCGTAGTGTTCCGACAGACCTCATAGTGTTGCGACAGCTGCACCTGAGGTCGGGCTCCGCGTGCGGTGGCCGGCGTCCCAGGTGCTCGTCGATCCCAACCGGACCGCCCGCTGAGAGGTGGACGTGCGCTTCCTTCACGACCGGGTTCCCGAGCAGGACCTCACCTACAGTGACGTGTTCCTCGTCCCCAACCGCTCCGCGGTGGCCTCCCGGCTCGACGTCGACCTCGCCACCAACGACGGCAGCGGGACCACGATCCCAGTCGTCGCGGCCAACATGACGGCGGTGTCCGGCCGCCGGATGGCCGAGACGATCGCCCGGTGCGGGGGAATGGCCGTCATCCCACAAGACATTCCGGTCGATGTCGTGGCTGAGGTCGTGTCCTGGGTCAAGTCACGCCACACCGTCTACGACACGCCGATCACGATGGCGCCGACCGGGACGGTCGGTGAAGCGCTCAACCTCCTGCCGAAGCGTGGCCACGGCGCCGTCATCGTCGTCGAAGACGGTCGGGCCGTGGGCGTGGTGACCGAGGCCGACTGTGAAGGCGTCGACCTCTACACACAGCTCAGCAGCGTCATGTCGACCGAGCTGCTGACGCTTCCCGCGGGGATCGCGGCCGAGGAGGCCTTCGACGCTCTCCACAGCGGCCGGCACCGGCTCGCGCCGGTCGTCGACGGCGACGGTCGGATCGTCGGCATCCTCACCCGCCAGCGGGCGCTGCGCGCTTCCCTCTACCGGCCGGCAGTCGACGCCCAGGGCAGGCTGCGCGTGGCCGCCGCGATCGGCATCAACGGGGACGTCGAGGCCAAGGCCAAGGCGTTGCTCGACGCCGGGATCGACGTGCTCGTCATCGACACCGCACACGGCCACCAGGAGCGCATGCTCGAGGTGCTCGGGCGAGTCCGCGCCCTGTCGCCTCCGGTCCCCGTGGTCGCCGGCAACGTCACCACCGCCGAGGGTGTGACGGACCTCGTGGAGGCGGGGGCCGACATCGTCAAGGTGGGCGTCGGTCCCGGTGCCATGTGCACCACCCGGATGCGCACCGCGGTGGGACGTCCGCAGTTCTCCGCCGTGTTGGAGTGCGCCACCCGGGCGCGCGAGCTCGGCAAGCACGTCTGGGCCGACGGCGGTGTCCGGTACCCGCGGGACGTCGCGTTGGCCCTGGCGGCGGGCGCGTCCAACGTGATGATCGGCTCGTGGTTCGCCGGCACGTACGAGTCGCCCGGCGATGTGCAGCGCGACAACCAGGGCCGGATGTACAAGGTGAGCTTCGGCATGGCGTCGGCCCGTGCGGTGCGCCTGCGGACGGCGTCCGACACGCCGTTCGAACGGGCCCGCAAAGGCCTGTTCGAAGAGGGCATCTCCAGCGCGCGAATGTACCTCGACCCCGAGCGTCCCAGCGTCGAGGACGTGATCGACACCATCGTCGCCGGGGTCCGTAGTGCGTGCACCTACGTCGGCGCGGCGAACCTCGAGGAGTTCCACGCCCGTGCGGTCGTCGGCGTCCAGACCCACGCCGGCTTCGCCGAGGGCATGCCGCTCGAGACCAGCTGGTGACGAGGGCCGGCTCCGCTGCGGTACGTCCGGCACGAGCGTTCTGACCGCCATGCCTGGTAGTGACGCAGTGACCGACCGTGCGCACCCGAACGTCACCGGCTTCCAGGACTAATGGCTCTGCGCGGCCGCACCCCCGCAATGATGAAGTAAGGGACAAGGGAAACCTCTTCGGCGCTGGCTCGGGCAGCGGGGGGTACGAGGTAGTGTCCGACCTGGCGCGCCGAAGAGGTTTTCCTCGTTTCACCGGCAGGGTCCTGCCGTGGCAGGGTTGTCGACGTCGTCGACGAGCTCGCCCTGCCGCGGGCTTGCGCGGGAGAGGGGATGGCCATGTCCACCCTCGTCGTGGGAATCGGTGGCACGACCCGGCGCCCGTGGTCGATCGGTCCCCGAGTGGTCGAGCTCCTCGCAGCCGACTCAGTGGACGAACTCGACGACGTCTGTTTGCGAACCGAGACGACGGTTCCCGGTCGGCTGTGGGACAGCATCCCCCACCTCGACCGCCTCGTGGTCATCGAGGGGATCTCCCATGGTGGGCTGGCCGGGATGGTGCGCCAGACCGTGTTGGAGGTCGGCGCCGGGGGCGGTCCCGGCGCTCACGCCGGGATCGGGGTGCTCAGCCTCCTGGCGGCGTCCGGCCTGCCGCGGAGAGTCGTCATCTTCTCCGTCGAGGTCGGCCAGCCTGACCAGGACGAGGCGGTCGAGCATCCCGCTTCGCCGGTCGCGGACGCCGCGGTCGCGGCGGTGGCCCGGATGGTCCGCGCCGAACTGGGGCGCCGGGCCAGCGACAGGACGCGGGAGCGCCCGTGACCCGGCCGGCTGAGACCAGCAGGCCGGCACTCATCGGCGCCCCATCACGTCAAGGACGTCGCGCATGGACACCATCCCGACCACGGCGTCCTGGACGCGCACCGGGACGTGCCGAGCTCCGGAATCCCGCATGAGCCGTGCCACGTCCGCGATGGAGTCGGAAGGATCGGCCCACACCGTGTCCGCGCCGATTGCGTCCGCGGCCCACACCTCGTCGGGGTCCCCTTCGCTGGCCAGGGCGCGCACGATGTCCCGCTCGCACACGATGCCGAGCGGAGTGACCTCGTCGCTGAGGACGACCAGCGCGCCCACGTCGGCGTAGGCCATCGTGCGGGCGGCGTTGCGGAGACTGTCGTGGGCGTCGACGGTGATGAGCGGGGCTCCCATGATGCGCCGTACCGGATCGTCGGGCGTCGGCGCGCTGGGCCGGGGAGCCTGACGCTGCTCCGGTATGACGGTCCCGCTCGTCGACTCGGCCGGCTTGAGTACCCGAGTGTCCGGCCCGGGGAAGAGAAGCGACTCATGACCGTCGTCCCAACGGACGCGGTAGTGCTCGGCGTCGTATCCGGCCAAGACCTCCTCGACGGTGCCTTGACGCGGAGTCTTGCCGAGGGTTTCGGTCTGAACGATGATTCGGTCGCCGATCGAGGCGTGCATTCTCCGGCCCTCTTCCGCGCGATCGGTTGCCGTTCCTCCGCGGACGCTCACCACAGCGAGGCAAGCGCCATGTCGGCCGCCCTCCGCCTAGAACGGCCAGCGGCGAGGTATGTCGGACACCTCGCGCGCACCTGCCACCTTCGCCGTCGATGCGTGGACGACGTAGGGCCGAAGGTCCTCTGTGGAAAGGGTCGATCCGAGCGGCGACAACCGTGACGAGACAGCGCTAGACCCAGGAGCGGAACCACATCCGCCGCAGCCAGTCCTCGTACGGAATCACCTGGTCGGTGAGGATGGGATACAGGTAGGCGAAGTTCACCAGCACGAGCAAGGTGAACCCGCCGACCGCCGCCGCGCCCCACACGCGTCGTCGCGGGGACGCGTCCTCAGGCCCGAGCAGCTTGCCGCAGACCAGGGTGACCGCGATGACTAGCCACGGCAGGATCATGACCGCGTAGAAGTAGAAGATGGGCCGGTCGGTGTAGAGGAACCACGGCAGCCAGGTGGCGGCGACGCCCACCACAGGAACGCCGAACCGCCAGTCCCGTGCGCCCAGCCACCAGACCAAGCTCGCCACCAGGGCGAGGACCGCGCCCCACCAGAGCACCGGCGTGCCGATGCCGAGGATCTCCTGGACACAGCGGTCGGTGGGACACCCCTGGTCGGGACCGATGTTGTCGATCCAGTCGAACGACACCGGCCGGGCCACGATGAGCCAGCCCCACGGCGACGAGGCGTACTGGTGCTCGTCGGTCAGGGTGGTGTGGAAGTACATGATCTCGGCGTGGTAGTGCCACAGCGAGCGCAGCGCGTCGGGCACGAGGCTCGCGAGGCCGCTCGCGGGGTTGGACTCGGCCCAGTGACGTCCGTAGCCGTGGGGGGAGGCGAACCAACCGGCCCACGAGGCGATGTAGACGACCAGCGCGCTGCCCACGACGGTGACGAACGCGACCAGCGTGTCGAGGGCCAGCCGGATCCAGCTGGAGAGTCGGTCGAAAGCCACTCCGATCGCGCGGCGGGCACCGATGTCCCACGCCCAGGTGAGCAGGCCGAACGCGGCGAGCACCACCGCGGCGTTCCACTTCGTCGCGACCGCGACACCGAAGCACAGGCCAGCGACCAGCCGCCACGGCCGCCACAGCAGAGGTGGGCCCCAGCCGTCCGGCGGAACCTGGCCGTCCGGCTCCACCGCGTCGGCCAGTCGTCGCCGCGCCCAGTCTCGGTCGACGAGGAGGGCCGCGAAGGCGAAGAGTGTCCAGGCCATCGTCGGCAGGTCGAGCAGGGCGATGCGGCTCTCGACCAGGTGAAGACCGTCGATGGCCAGCAGGAACCCGGCCAAGCAGCCGAGGAGCGTGGATCGGGTCAGCCGACGGACCGCGCGCGCCATGACGAGCACGGACACCGTGCCGAGGAGGGCGACCGCGATGCGCCAGCCGAACGGGTTCATGCCGAACACCCACTCGCCGAGGGCGATCATCCACTTGCCGGCGGGCGGGTGGACCACGAACGCTGGACCGGCGAAGACGTCCAGGTCGCCGGCGAGGATGCGTTCGTTGGCCTTGTCGACGAACTGCTGCTCGACGCCGAAGCGCAGCAGGCCGAAGGCGTCCTTGGGATAGTAGGTCTCGTCGAAGACGAACCTCGCCGGCCGACCGAGGTCCCACAGCCGCACCAGGCCGGCGAAGAGGGCGACGAGCACGGGCCCGAGCCAGTCCCACGGCCGGTCCTCCGGCATGGGAGGGCACAGACGCTGGCGCAGGGACGGCAGCGGGCGGCCGTCGACGTCGCGGCCCGCCACGACCCACGCGTCCGGAGGGCCGGAGGACGACTCGCCTAGGTGATCGGAGGCCGTGGTCGTCATCTGGGCCATCGTACGGACCTCGGTCGGGCGATGCGGGCGCCACTCCGGGTGGGACGATGGGGCGGTGACGGCTGCTGTGCGACCTGTCCGCTCGCGACCGAGAGGAGGGCGGCGAGGTGCCGGCCGGTGACGGCGCCGGCGTCCTGGTCTTGGCCGCGACCCCGATCGGGACGCTCGACGACGCCTCGCCGAGGCTGCGGAGCACGCTCGCCGAGGCCGACATCATCGCCGCGGAGGACACCCGTCGGCTGTCCCGACTGCTGGCCGGGCTAGGTGTCACCGCGAAGGGACGGATCGTCTCGTACTTCGAGGGCAACGAGGCGCGTCGAACCCGCGAGCTCGTGGAGGCGCTGCGCTCCGGGCTCCAGGTCGTCGTGGTCACCGACGCCGGGATGCCGTCGGTCTCCGACCCGGGGTTTCGGCTGGTGACGGCTGCGATCGAGGCGGGGATTCCGGTCACCGCCGTCCCGGGCCCGTCGGCGGTGCCCACGGCCTTGGCGGTCTCCGGCCTGCCGGTCGACCGGTTCTGCTTCGAGGGGTTCCTTCCCCGCAAGGCGGGTGAGCGGCGGACACGGCTGCGCGAGCTGGCGGAGGAGCGCCGCACGATGGTCTTCTTCGAGGCGCCGCACCGGCTGGCGGCGACCTTGGAGGCGATGGTCGAGGCCTTCGGCGCGGACCGCCCGGCTGCCGTCTGCCGCGAGCTCACCAAGATGCACGAGGAGGTGCGCCGCGGCTCGCTCGCCGACCTGCTCGACTGGGCTCGCCAGGGGGTGCGCGGCGAGGTGACCGTCGTGGTCGGAGGGGCACCGGCGACAGCGCCGGCCGCGGTCGACGAAGCGGAGCTCGCTCGCCTGGTCGCCGCCCGCGTGGCCGACGGCGCCACCCAGCGGGACGCGATCGCCGACGTGGCGCGCGAGACTGGTGTGCGGAGGCGCGAGGTCTACGCAGCGGTCGTCACCGCCCGCGAACGCGGTGACTCACCGCGAAACCCTGACCCGGTCGAGTGAGTGTGACAGGAGTCCCTAGGATCGCGCATATGGAGGATGCCGCCGCGAAGCAGCGCCCGAACGCCGGCGAAGGCAAGGCGTTCTATGTCACGACCCCGATCTACTACGTGAACGACGCGCCGCATATCGGGCATGCCTATACCACTGTCGCGGCCGACGTCCTGGCCCGGTGGCATCGGCAGCGCGGCGAGTCGGTGTGGTTCCTCACCGGCACCGATGAGCACGGCCAGAAGGTCATGCGCAGTGCCGAGGCCAAGGGCATGCGGCCCCGGGAGTGGGCCGACCGGCTGGTGGAGAGCGCCTGGAAGCCGGTGCTCGACACGATCGAGGCGAGTCCGGACGACTTCATCCGAACCACCGAGAGCCGGCACACCGAGCGGGTCCGGGAGTTCTGGCAGCATCTGTACGACGCCGGTCAGGTCTACCCGGGTACCTACGAGGGGCCCTACTGCGTCAGCTGCGAGGAGTTCAAGATCCCCTCGGAGCTGGTGGAGGGGGAGGACGGCGCGCGCCTGTGCCCGGTGCACGGTCGTCCGGTCGAGATGCTGTCGGAGACCAACTACTTCTTCCGGCTCTCGGAGTACACCGAGAAGCTGCTCGACCACTACGAGAAGCATCCGGAGTTCATCCAGCCGGAGAGCGCTCGCAACGAGGTCATCGCGTTCGTCAAGCAGGGGTTGCAGGACCTCTCGATCACCCGGTCGACGTTCGACTGGGGTATCCCCGTGCCGTGGGACGATGACCACGTCCTCTACGTCTGGATCGACGCTCTCCTCAACTACGTCACCGCGGCCGGGTATCGCACCGATCCGCTGCTGTTCAAGCGGCTGTGGCCGGCCGATGTCCACCTGGTCGGCAAGGACATCCTCCGCTTCCACGCGGTCATCTGGCCGGCGATGCTCATGGCGGCGGGCCTTCCGCTGCCGAAGACCGTCTTCGCCCACGGCTGGCTGCTCGTGGGCGGGGAGAAGATGAGCAAGACGAAGCTGACCGGCATCGCGCCGAGCCAGATCGTCGACACCTTCGGCGCCGACGCGCTGCGCTACTACTTCCTGCGCGCGATCCAGTTCGGCTCCGACGGCTCGTTCTCGTGGGAGCACCTGAGCGCCGTCTACTCCTCCGAGCTCGCCAACGGGCTGGGCAATCTCGCCGCGCGGGTGACCGCGATGGTGGGGCGCTACTTCGGCGGTGTGCTTCCGGCCGCCGCCAGCGTCGGGCCGGCCGAGCAGGCGATCGCCGACAAGCTGGCCCACACCGTGCGGGTGGCCGACGACGCGGTGGTGGGGCTGCGGTTCCACGAGGCGCTCGCGGCGATCGACGAGCTCGTCGACGCGGTCAACGGCTACCTCACCGAGCAGGAGCCGTGGAAGGTCGCCAAGGACGACTCCCCGCAGGCCCAGGAGCGCCTCGCCACCATCCTCTACACCGCTGCCGAGGCGCTGCGGGGCATCGCGGTGCTCCACCACCCGTTCATGCCGAAGGCCACCACCACGCTGTGGAAGCAGCTCGGAGCCGAGTCCGACCTCGGTCCGATCGAGGCTCAGCCGCTGACCAACGCGGGTCGGTGGGGCATCCTGCCGCCTGGGTCGGTGCTCACCAAGGGCGAGCCGCTGTTCCCGCGGATCGAGGAGTCCGAGACGTCGTGACGCAGGCGTCGAGCCGCCGCGGCGAGCGTCCTGAGCCTCCGGAGCCGTTGGCGGTCCCGGTGGCCGACTCCCACTGTCACCTGGACATCGCCGAAGGGCCCGACGACTGGGCGGCCGTCGAGGCGGCCGTGGAGCGGGCGGCGGCGGTCGGAGTTCCGCGCATCGTCCAGATCGGCTGCGACGTGCGCGGCGCCCGATGGGCGTCGGAGGCGGCGACCCGACACCCCGCCCTGCTGGCGGGAGTCGCGCTGCACCCCAACGAGGCGCCCCGGCTCGCGGCCGCGGGGCAGCTGGACGCCGCGCTCGCCGAGATCGAGGAGCTCGTCCGGTCGAATCGCCGGATCCGCGCGGTCGGCGAGACCGGCCTAGATCATTTCCGGACCACCGAGGAGGGCTGGAAGGTCCAGGAGGAGGCGTTCCGCGCCCACATCGCGTTGGCCAAGCAGTACGACCGGACGCTGGTGATCCACGACCGCGACGCCCACGACGACATCTTGCGGGTGCTGGCCGAGGAGGGGGCGCCGGACCGGGTGCTCATGCACTGCTTCTCGGGCGACCCCGCGATGGCGCGGGAGTGTGTCCGGCGTGGTTACTACCTGTCGTTCGCGGGCAACGTGACGTTCAAGAACGCCCAGAACTTGAGGGAGGCGCTCGCCGTCGTCCCCCTCGAGCGGCTCCTGGTCGAGACGGACGCCCCGTACCTCACGCCGGTGCCGTACCGAGGTCGGCCGAACGCGAGCTACCTCATCCCCCTCACCGTGCGGTGTATGGCGCGGGTGAAGGACGTCGACGAGGAGACCCTGTGCGCGGCGATCGCGGCCGCGACCGAGGAGGTCTTCGGCAGCTGGGAAGCCGCCTGAGACGGGAGTCCTGGGACGAGGGGTCGCGGCGCCGGGGACCAGCGCAGGGGGTGCGGTGGAGGTTCTCACCTTCGGGCACGGCACCGCGAGCGCTGACCGGATCGTCGACCTGCTTCGGGACGCGAGGGTCGAGCGGCTGGTCGACATCCGCACCGCACCGGGCAGTCGGCGCAACCCCCACGTCGCCCGCGCCGCGCTCGAGGAGTGGCTGCCCGCGCACGGCATTAGCTACCGGTGGGAACGCCGCCTCGGCGGCTGGCGGAAGGCGCCCGCCGACAGCCCTGACGTCGCGTTGCGGCACCGTGCGTTCGCGGGGTACGCCGCGCACATGCGCTCGGCCGAGTTCGCGGCGGCGATCGATGACCTGCTCAGCGAGGCGAGCCAGCAGCGGACGGCGGTCATGTGCGCGGAGGCGGTGTGGTGGCGCTGCCATCGCCAGATGGTCGCCGACTACCTCGTGCTGGTGCGCGACGTCGAGGTCTGGCACCTCTTTCACGACGGTCGGCTGGTTCGGCACGAACCGAGCGAGCTGGCCCGCCGGGCCGACGATGGCCTCGTGTACGACGCCGGGCAGGAGCGGTTGTGACGACGACCAAGAGCGGACGCGGAGCCGCTGTGCTCGCCGTCGTTCTCACGACATCATGGCGCTCTGATTACGCAGAGTAATATTTTCGACCGACAATTTTCACACTGGGTTGCTCGATGCCGGATGCTCGATTAGTGTCGCGACACGCTGGCCGGGGTCGGGTGGCCTCGGGCGGCTTACCAGGGGGATGCCGTACCCACCGTGCCGGTCCGATGACCGGTGTCCGGTGCGGGTGTGGGGCACCCCGCCGGTCGCCGCTTCGAGCCCCGTGCCCGGAACCTTCGAGCATCGGAGCAGCGTGCGAAGCAAGAGACTGGTCGCCGCCATCGGCCTCGGGATCCTCGGTGCGCTGGGGATCGGAGGCGCGGTGTACGCGGCGCTCGACAAGGCCGTCACCATCTCCGTTGACGGCAGAGTCCAGACCATCCATACCTTCGGCTCCACGGTGGCCGACGCCCTTCGGGAGGCCGACATCTCGGTCGGCCCACGTGACGTGGTGGCACCGGCACCCTCCGCCTCGATCAGCGACGGCACTCGCATCGCCGTCCGGTACGCACGTCCTCTCACGCTCACCATCGACGGCGAGACCCGCACCCACTGGGTGACGGCGCGCAACGTCGGGCAAGCCCTCGAGGAGCTCGGAGTACGCGCCACGGGCGGGACGCTGTCGGTGAGCCGGTCCATGGGCATCGCGCGCCGTGGGCTGGACGTCGAGCTGAGGACGCTCAAGGACATCACCATCAAGCACGACAAGACCACCACGACGTTGTCCGCACCCGTCCTCACCGTCCGCGACGCGCTCGCGGCCGCCGGGCTCCGGGTCGACTCCGACGACCGTGTGCGGCCGCCGGCGCCGACCCAGCTCGAGGACGGCGACACGATCACGATCACCCGGATCAAGGTCACGACGCAGTCGGTGACCCAGCGCATCCCGTTCAAGACGATCCGCCGGACCGACTCCTCGATGTATGAGGACGAGAGCCGCGTCGAGCGTGCGGGGGAGCCCGGCACCAGGGCGCGCGTCCTGCGCGTCACCTACGTCGACGGCCGCAAGGCCAAGGTCGAGGTTCTGTCCGAGCGGGTGCTCGCCAAGCCGGTCGACAAGATCGTCGTGGTCGGCACCAAGGAACGACCCTCGAGTAGTGGACGGGTCGGCGGTGGCGTCGATGACCTGAACTGGGCGGCGCTCGCCCAGTGCGAGTCGGGCGGAAACCCCAGGGCGGTCAACCCGGCCGGCTACTACGGCCTCTACCAGTTCTCGCTGCCCACCTGGCGGTCCGTCGGAGGCACCGGCAATCCGATCGACGCCTCACCGGAGGAGCAGACCTACCGCGCCAAGCTGCTCTACAAGAGGGCCGGTGCCGGACAGTGGCCGGTGTGCGGGAGTCGCCTGTTCACCTGACGCTGTTGGTGACGACCCTGGCGGTCGACACGTACGTACCGGGGGACCCGGTAGCGTTCCGGCGTGAGCGAGGAGACCTCCGTCGGGCTGCTCGGGCCAGCAGACGTGCGTTCGCTGGCTCGGCGGCTTCAGCTTCGTCCGACGAAGCAGCGAGGCCAGAACTTCGTCACCGACCCCAACACCGTCCGGCGCATCGTTCGGGCGTCGGGGATCGGTCCCGAGGACGTCGTCCTCGAGGTGGGTCCAGGCCTCGGCTCGCTGACGTTGGCTCTGCTGGAGGTGGCCAGGCACGTCGTCGCCGTCGAGATCGACGAGGTCCTCGCCAAGGCGCTCCCGGAGACGGTCCGACGTTACGCCCCTGACCGAGCCGAGCGTCTGTCGGTCATCGTCGCCGATGCCACGCGGCTCCAGGACATCCCCGCGTCCGCGCTCGCGGTGCCCGGACCAGAGGGACCGGTGATGCCGACCGCACTCGTCGCCAACCTTCCCTACAACGTCGCGGTGCCGGTCCTGCTGGAGGTGCTGGAGCGGCTTCCCTCCGTCCGTCACGGGTTGGTGATGGTCCAGGTGGAGGTGGCCGAGCGTTTGACAGCGACGCCTGGTTCGAAGATCTTCGGAGCGCCGAGCGTCAAAGTGGCGTGGTACGCCGACGTTCGTCGGGCCGGCCTCGTCGGTCGGAGCATCTTCTGGCCACAGCCGAACGTTGACTCGGGCCTGGTCGCCTTCACCCGCCGTGAGCCGCCGCGCACGACCGCCTCCCGCGAGCGTGTCTTCCAGATCGTCGACGCCGCCTTCGGTCAACGCCGAAAGACGTTGCGCTCCGCGCTCACACACCTGGCTGGTTCACCGGCGCGGGCCGAGGAAGCCGTGCGAGCCGCGGGTGTGGATCCGTCCACGCGTGGCGAGCGGCTGGACATCGAGGCGTTCGCCCGGATCGCGGAAGCGTTGGAGCCTATGTCGTCCACAGAGAGGAACGAGCGACGGTGAGTGTGGTGGTCGTCCGTACGCCGGCCAAGGTGAACCTCGCGCTCGTCGTCGGCCCGCGCCGTCCCGACGGCTTCCACGATCTGGCCTGCGTCTACCAGGCGGTGAGCTTGTTCGACGATGTGCGGGCGACGCTCGCGCCGGCGGGCGAGTTCACCGTGTCGGTGACGGGTGTGGGCGCTGCGCAGGTTCCGGTTGACGCGAGCAATCTCGCGATCCGTGCGGCGAAGCTGTTGGCCGAGCGGACCGGGGTCGACGCCGGTGTTCGCTTCGAGATCCGCAAGGGGATCCCGGTCGCCGGTGGGATGGCGGGCGGCAGCTCCGACGCCGCCGCGGCGCTCGTCGCCTGCGACGCCCTGTGGAACACCGGACTGGACCGGTCACGACTGGTCGAGCTGGCCGCCGAACTCGGTAGTGATGTGCCGTTCTGCTTGGTCGGTGGCACGGCGGTGGGCTCCGGCCATGGCGAGGTGGTGACGCCGGCGTTGGCGCGCGGCCACTACAACTGGGTCTTCTGCCTGGACACCGAGGGGATGTCGACGCCAGAGGTCTACGCCGAGCTGGACCGGATGCGCGGGGACCTGGCCGTCCTGCCGCCTCGCGTTCCCGGACCGCTCATGGCCGCCCTGCGGAGCGGTGACACCGTGGGTGTCGGGCGGGCGCTTGCGAACGACCTGCAGCCGGCGGCGTTGCGACGCCGGCCGCGTCTGGCGGGCCTGCTCGGTGCCGGCGTGGAGTACGGAGCAGTGGGCGCGGTCGTGTCTGGGTCGGGCCCGACCTGCGCTTTCCTGGCTCGCGACGCCGACCACGCGGCGGATCTCGCGGCGCGGCTGTCCGGGTCTGGCTTGTGCGCCTCGGTACGGATCGCCACCGGACCGGTTCCGGGGGCGCGCATCGTCTCGGAGCACTGACGAACCTCGCCGACGCCCCGCCTCCTCGCTCGGGCGCAGCTGGCGCGAGAAATGCGCGCGAAAAAAACGATTGTGCGCGAGCGGCACCATGCCGCAGGGTGGTGCCCAGCACCCGGCCTTGCGGTGCTGTGAGGGATGAGTCCGGAGATCTCGAGAGGAGGTGCGTCACTGCCATGACTGTCGGCTGGGTGAGCACGTACCTCGCTTCGCGTTCCTCCGGAGGCTGACGCACGCTGAAACCCCTTCGGAGGACGCGTCCTCCGAAGGAGCTGTCCCATGCGTGAGCGCCGTTCTTTTCCTCGCCGCTACCGCCCGCGAGTCGCGCCGTGGTGGGGGAGCGACGAGGACGTCGACGTGTTCGCTGACATCGATGACGACCTGCCGACGACGTCGCGGATGCGGCGTCGTCGCGCCGAGCACGAGCCGTTCCCGGGCACGCGTGGGCGGCTGACCGAGGAGCAGCGGGCGCGGCTCGCCCGGGAGCGCGAGGCCGCGGCGACCGCCGATCTGCCGCCGGCTGGGTTCCGGTGGTCGACGTGGGGTGACGGCTCTCGGGGACCTGAGCCGTATCCGGCGTGGTTGGTCACTGAGCTCGCCGCCGTCGACACCGACCTCGGCGTGCTCAAGACGGGCAAGGAAGCCGACGTCCACCTTCTCGAGCGAGGCGTTCCCGGCTCGGACCGGCGCTGCTTGTTGGCGTCGAAACGCTACCGAGGTTCCGACCACCGGCTCTTCCACCGTGACGCCAGCTACCTGGAAGGACGGCGACTGCGACGAGTGCGCGATCAGCGAGCGATCGACCGCCGCACCAGCTTCGGTCGCAACCTCATCGCCCAGCAGTGGTCGACCGCGGAGTTCGACGCCCTGTGCCACCTCTGGACGGCCGGTATTCCTGTCCCGTATCCCGTGCAGTGTTTGGGAACCGAGGTGTTGATGGAGTTCATCGGCGCCGAGGATGGCAGGCCGGCTCCTCGGCTGGCGCAGCTTCGCCCCGATCGCGGCCAGCTGCTTGAGTGGTGGGAGATGGTGCGGGGCGCCATGGTGGCGATGGGACGTCTCGGCTTCACCCACGGAGACCTATCGGCGTACAACGTGCTGGTCGACGGCGATGACCTCGTGTTCATCGACGTGCCGCAGCTCGTCGACCTGGCCGTCAACCCGCAGGGACGCCCGTTCCTCGAGCGGGACGCGCGCCGGATCTGTGAATGGTTTACCGCACGTGGGCTGTCGGTTGATGTCGCGGACCCGGACGCGCTGGTCGACCTCGTGCTTTCCGAAGCCGGACTGGCGTGACGCCAGCTTGTGGTCTGGCGGGCACGCCCGAGCTGGTACGGGTGGACACGGTGACGGCGCGGGAGCGCGTTCAGTGCCGAGGTGGGAGAGGCTCACCAGCCCACGGCCGCGGAGTCAGGAAGCTCGTCGTACATGATGATCTGGGTCGAGCCGTCGTGGCCATGGATGGCGGTCACGTCAGCGAGGGACTCGTACACGTTCACCGACGGACGTGGACCGCACCAGACGAGGCTCACTTTCCCGTTGGGATACACCGTGCCCCAGGCCACCACGCCTGTTCCCGATACCCCGCTCACGTCACGGTGTCGATAGAGCTGAAACCGGCACGGTATGGCTGACGTGGCGACGGGCATAGAACCCTCCGTCGAGACACGGGACGCCTCCTGTGGGAGGCCTCCAGTGAGATTGGAGTCCTACGGGCCGCCGCGCAGGGAATGGGCCGGGGTCTACGACGGCCCGTAGGGACTCCTAGAGTGACAGGATTGCCACGCAAGGTCAAGTATCTCTTCCAATGTAAATTTTCGTGATCCCAACCGGTCCTCCCTGATAATGATCTTCAGCCTGGTCTGACCTGATTGGGTAGGGCGAAAACGCTTGCCACGTCTGGCACAAAAGGGCCAGACTAGTCACAGTTACGCATCGGGGAGGTTCGGATGCCTAGAGTGAGCGGTCCGACGATCGCCCGCTGGCGGCTGGGCAAGGAGCTCAAGCAGCTGCGCGAACAGGCGGGACGGACGTTCACCGATGCGGCGGAACGACTGGGGTGCTCTGAGTCGAAGATCCGCAAGATCGAGGCGGCCGAGGTCGGCATCGTCAAGGCCGAGCTCGAGGTCTTGCTCGAGCTCTACAAGGCCCCCGACGAGATGAAGCACCTGCTGCGAGAGCTCCAGCGGGTCGGCAAGCAGCGTGGTTGGTGGGCGCCGCTCGGCTCGATGCCCAAGGCGTATACGGTCTTCGTCGCCTTGGAGTCCGAGGCGCAGCGAATCCGGATGTTCGAACCGCTTATCATTCCCGGGCTCCTGCAAACCGAGGAGTACGCGAGCGCCCTCGACGCCATGTGCACCTTCGCGTCACCGGCGGAGCAGGAACGGGCCGTGGCCATCCGCCTGGCCCGCCAGGAGGCGTTCTGGAAGGGCAACACCGACCCCAGTCGGCTCTGGGTGATCATCGACGAGGCCGCGCTGCGGCGTCCGGTCGGCAAGCAGCCGGACGTCATGCGCAGTCAGCTCATGCGGCTGCTGGAGCTCGGCGAGCGATGCATCCTGCAGGTCGTGCCGTTCGACGCGGGAAGCTATCCCGGCACCATCGGACCGTTCACCATCTTCGACTTCGAGGAGGACGTCCACTCGCCGGTGGTCTACACCGACGGGCAGGCCGGCATTACCTACCTCGAGAAATCCGCCGACGTGGAGCGAGCGAACGTGGCGTTCGGACACATCGCCGCCATCGCCCTCAGCCCCGCGGAGTCGGCGAAGAAGATCCTGGCCATCGTGTCGGAGATGGCCACCACACAAGGAGGCGAACATGACACCTGATCTCCACCGCGCTCAGTGGCGCAAGGCGAGCGCATCGGTCGGCTTCCAGAACTGCGTCGAGGTCGCCGACCTCGGATCGGCGTTCGCGGTCCGCGACTCCAAGGACCCACACGGCCCGGCTCTGGTCTTCAGCGCCAGCGCGTGGGCGACGTTCCTCGAGGGAGCCAAGAAGGGCGCGTTCAACCTGCGCTAAGCGCACTCATTTCCGGGCGAAATTTCAGCATTTAGTAGGACACGGCCCTCGGGCGGTGGGCGACGACGCCCGAGGGCCCCTTCTCGGCACCCTGTCGTCACGTCGCCGTCGAGGTGTCGGCTGGTCCTTCCGCGCTTGCCGACTGCCCAGTCTCGTCGAGTCATCGCCACCAACTGTGCACCGGGCTCTGGCTCGCGCGTGCGTGCAGGTCCGCCCACTCTCGTGAGCCGTCGTCCACCCACACGTCGAACGACACCCCCCGCTCCTGCACTGGCTGGTTGCCGGCGAGGAAGTCGGTCCACATGTCGGCCATCCGCGCGTAGTGCACCGCCCGACCGTTCGGCCAGCGGACGGTGAGGATGTGCAGACGCTCCGGCCGCTCGTATGGCTCGGTCATCCGGTAGCGGTCGAGTGCCGCCTCGTCCACCTCGACCCCAAGGCCCGGTCCGTCGGGGACGCGGAGGTAGCCGCCCCGGATCGTCAACGGTTCCACCAGAAGGTCGTCGGCGTAGTTGTTGAGGGCCGTGACCGCTGGCCAGCGCGCGTGGGTGAGGACCGCGCCGAGGTGCGCGCACAGCGCTGTCGTGAGGCCCGTTCCGACCATCTGGAGCCAGAACGGCTTGCCGAACTCGGCGCAGATCGCGCCCTGGCGGAGGATCGAACCGACGCCACCTTCCACGACGAAGCCGTCGCACGTCTCCTGTCGAATCATCGCCTGGAACGGCTGGGCTTTGAGATGGACGGCGAGTGGCCGGGCCACCTTGCCGCGCAGCTGGCGGTAACCCTCCAGGTCAGGGTGGGGAATGGGCGTCTCGTAGATGGCCACCCGGTCGTCGCGGTCGAGCTCTTGGAGGACCGGTACCGCGTTGCCCGCGTCGAGCAGCATGCCGTTCCAGTCGATGTCGAGGCGATAGTTGTCCGGCGTCACCGCACGGACGGCGGCCACCTGCTCGTAGACGTCGATCCACGGCCTGGCCTTGAACTTGTGGAATGTGTAGCCCGCCGCGACCGCCTCGCGTGCCTCCTCCGCGAGCGCCCTCGGCGTCATCTTGGTGTTCCACCAGGCGATGGGACACCACTCGCGCACGCGAGGCCCGAGCAGCGACGACACCGGCACCTCGAGCGCTTTGCCGACCACGTCGTAGATGGCCATCTGGAGGCCGGGCCCGAGCGAGTCGTCGCCCAGGAAGTCAGCGGGGTTCGCGCCACGGACACGCGCGACCGCCTTCTCAGACACACGGCCCCAGCTGTAGTGGAGCAGGGTCTCGCCATAGCCGACCAGACCCGCGTCGGTGGTCACGCGGATGACCTCGACGACGGTCCAGTTCCAAACGAGCAGGGCGTTCCACTCCTCGCAGCGCGGAGTGAACGGCACGTTGAGAACGATCCGTTCGACGTCGGTGATCTTCAGTGGGGCGGCCATACCACTCATCCTGGCGCAGGAAGCGCTGGCGTCCTTGCCAGACGACCGCGAGGGGCACCACCGTGCCCGGATGTGGTCTCAGGATGTTCCTGATGCCCTTCCGCCGCTCCGTCGGGGGAAAGGTTAGGGTCCCGGCGTGCGTCTGGGTGAGTCGGCCGACGAGGTTGAGGTGGTGTCGGCGCGCTACGCACGTCGGTTGGGGTTCGAGCGGGACGGCGCGTGGTTCCTGCTGAAGCTGCACGAGGAGGTCGGGGAGCTGACCCAGGCCTTCCTCATGCTGACGGGGCAGGCGCGGACCAAGGGGAAGACCACCGAGGGCTGAGGACTTCCGCTCCGAGCTGGCCGACGTGGTGTGCCACGCGTTGCTGCTCGCCCGGTTCTACGGCGTCGACGTGGAACGCGCGATTGAGGACAAGTGGCTGTCGCGGCACCCCTTGCGCTCGCGGTCGGAAGACGCCGCACGTTGACGACCAGCACGCCACCGCGTGGCACTCAGCGCTCGGTGACGCTGACGCGGTCGGACTCGCCGTCGGACAGGAACTTCGCGACCTCCCTGCCTTCCTCGGCGACCGCCTCGCGCTGCGTTCGGGAGAGGCGATGCAGCGGCGTCACCCGCACGGTGTCGTCCGTGACGGTCCAGGTGGCGGCGACACGGCCGTCGACCAGGACGACGCGTTCCCCGGCGATGGAGAGGCCGCGATAGTCGTCGTCGATGATCCGACTGCGGTCGTGGTAGCCAAGGATCACGTTGTCGAACGCGGGCAGGAAGCGGACCGGTGCCGGGACGTCAGGGTCGGGCCGTGGTGCGTCGGGGAGGTCCAGCAGCTCGCGGCCCCGCTCGTCGCGGAAGGAGACGAGCTCGTCGCGGATGGCCGCCAGCGCGCGCGACAACCCGGCCAGGCCGCACCAGGTGCGCAGGTCGGTCGATGTGGCTGGGCCGAACGCGGCGAGGTAGCGCCGCACCAGCGCTTGTCCGACGGGGTCGCTCTCGTCTTCTGGCAGCGGTTCGACCTCGCGTCCCAGCCACGACTCGAGCAGGGCGATGCGTACGCCGGCCCTCGCCCGCCACAGGCCGCGCGGCGGCAGCTGCACCACCGGGACGAGCGCGAGCAGGACCTCGCCCAACGCCCGCGTGCTCGGTCCCGGCCAGCGGTCGGCGAGCTCTCGCGCGAGCTCGGGCAGGGAGCGGGGCTCACCGTCGGCGAGGGCGGCGCGGCCGACGGCGGCGAGCTCCTGCAGGTTAATCTCCCCGAGCTCGTCGCGATACACCCCGAGGACCCGCTGGAGCAGCATGTCGTCGTGACGCGATCGCCAGGCCAGGGCGTCCTCCGCGGTGACGAGGTGCAGGGTGCGGCGCATCAAGTGCATGCGCACCACGCGCCGCTGCACCAGCAGGTCCGACAGCGACGCCGGATCGAACGCGCGCAGTCGCGCCCAGAGCCCGACGAACGGTTCCTGCGGTTCCTGCGCCTGCAGGCCGCACAGATGCGCCACGGCGTCGTGCACCGTCATGTCGCCGCGGTCGAGCAGCAGCTGCCGGGCCAGCGTTGCGCGGTTGAGCGCTCGGACGTCCAGGACGTCGGTCATGGCCACGAGCCTGCCAGGTGGCACCGACAACGCGAGCCCACTCTTCCTTGCGCAGCGGGGTGCCGAGCGCTGCTACGCCAGAACCGGCCGCAAGAGTTCCTCCTCGGTTGGTCGGAGCTCTGCGTCGGTGCGACTGGCCAGCAGCGGTCGAGCTGCGGGTGAGAACCTGTGCCGCCACGTCGAGTGCCGTGCATCGTGGAGAAACCTTGCTGGAAACGCGAGCGTGGCAAGGGAGTCCGCGATGCGCGCCTTGCTGTCCGCACGCAGCCGGGTCCGTGGTCGCCCGAGCAGTGACCGGCCGTGGCTGGAGCCTGACAGCCGCGGCACGCGTCGACCCGTCCTCCACCGAGCACGGACCCGTCGCACCTGGTCAGCGTGGCGAGTCAGGACCGCCGTCTCGCGGTTCGTGGCCGTGGCCGTCGCGACAGTCGCCTTGGTCGCCGCGAGCGCGGTCTCGCCCGCGCGGGTAGCCAGCGCGGCCGACTGGGGCCTCACACCCGGCACGTACGTCTACTACGAGTTCGCATCGCCGAATGTCACCCAGGTCGACTTCCCGATGACTCTGCGGGTCAGTCCAGGGCTGGGGAACGTGTTCTGGGCGAACCAGTTCGGCCTCAGCATCGGCGATGGCGGGTACGTGGGGATGCAGACCCATCGGGACGGCACGGGCATGTGGCTCGTCTCCATCTGGGGCACGCAGAACGCACGCCCGGGCTCGCCAGGCACCTACTGCATCACGTTCGAGGAGGACGGCTCAGGCAAGTCGTGCCGACTCGACGAGACCCCGAAGGTCGGCCACGCCTATGTCGTGAGCGCGAGCCGGGGAGACGACGGGTGGTGGACGTTCTCGGTCACCGACCAGACGACCGGTCGGCAGTTCACGCTGGGCAGCATCCAGCTCGCCGCGGACGACACCATGGAACCCCGGATGGTCTCCTGGACGGAGTACTTCGACTGGAACGACCGACGCGCCACCTGCTTGGACGAGCCGTTCTCGCGACTCTGGATGGGCGTACCGGTCGCTCAGCACGGCGCCGATCCAGCCACGTTCACCCGCACGGCCGTCGCCGATCGCTGTGCGGGAGTGAGCAAGGTGCGCCTGACCAGCAACGGCGCGATCCAGGACAACGCCATCGGGAACTCCGTCGCCGGCCACATCAAGGTGAACGACGGCCGTTGCATCGGCGGAATCTCCGACCGCGCCAACGTCGAGGTACGTGCCCGCGCGTGCGCCAACGTCTACGAGCAGACCTGGGTACACGGGGCTGACGGGCGGTATCGCGCCAACTGGCAGTGTCTCGACGTCGCCCCGGGTGGCAAGGTCGTGTTGACGAAGTGCGACGGGTCGTCAACCCAGGTGTGGTGGCCGCGGGAGGACCGCACGCTCTACAACAGCTTCGCCGAGCGTTGTCTCGAGCTGCAGGGCGACGGTGAGACCCTCGCGCTGGCGGACTGCGACGCCACCAAGCCCTCCCAGTGGTTCAGGGTGCCCCGAAAGATCTGACGCTGGCGGTCACCGGGGTTGCCAGGCTTCCGGAGCGTCGACCAGGCGGCGGACGTGCTCGGGCAGGTCGCCGCTCACCACGTGCGCGAGGGTGGTCTCGTCGAGGACACTGCGGATGGCTGATCGGGTCGCCACCCAGACGGTCTGCAGGTGCTCCGCGACGCCGTCGTAGCGGGCCTCCTCCGGGCGCATGCCGCGCACTCCCGCCAGTGGGCCGTCGACGGCGCGTATGACGTCGCCGATGGCGATCTGGTCCGCGGGCGCGGTCAGGCGGTACCCACCGTCGGCGCCTCGCTGGCTGCGAACCAGCCCCGCGCGGCGCAGGTCGCTGAGGATCGCCTCGAGGAACTTGTGGGGTAGGCCCTGTCCGTCGGCCAGGGCGGCCGCGGTCACGACGTTGTCGGAGGCGGCGAGCTCGAGCATCGCTCGCACCGCATAGTCCGCTCGCGCCGAGATTTGCACGCGCACATCATGGCCTACCGCGCTGTCGGCCCGCGCCATCCGGGGCTGGTGCCGTGTGCTGAGCCGAGGTCCCGGCAGTCGCTCGGAGGTGTCCTCAGGTGCGCTCGTCGAAGGGCAGGAGGAGTCTGCGCAGGAGCGCGGCCAGGTGAGCGCGGTCGTCGTCGGGGAGTCCAGCGAGCAGTGTGCGCTCGTGATCGAGGAGGGCCGCGAGCGCGGCATCCACGCGGCGCTGGCCCTCGAGGGTGAGCCGGACCCGTACACCGCGGCGGTCGGCTGGCTCAGGTCGTCGTTCGACGAGCCCTTTGGCAGCCAGCCGGTCGATGCGGTTGGTCATGGTGCCGCTGGTGACGAGGGTCTGGGTGATCAACCGGCCGGGCGAGAGCTCGTACGGCGGACCCGCGCGCCGCAGCGCGGTCAAGACGTCGAACTCCCAGGGCTCCAGGTCGTGGGCGGAGAAGACGTTTCGCCGGGCGCGGTCGAGATGGCGCGCGAGTCGAGTGACGCGGGACAGCACCTCGAGGGGTGAGACGTCGAGGTCGGGGAGTTCCCGGCGCCACGCCGCCACCAAGCGGTCGACCTCGTCCTGGCGCTCGGGGCCACCACCCTCGCCGCGGGCATCGACGTGCGTCTCCACGAATGCCAAGCGTATCTCGACGGTCAAGAATCTTGACATCAAGACAACTCTCAGGCAATCTATCTCGACGTCAAGACATTGACCCATCGCCCGGGCGCCAGCGCGGCGTCTCGGGCCGGCGCTCGCCGAGCACTAGCGGAGCGAGCACTGACTCTGAAGAGGAAGAAAGCCTGAAGAGGAAGGAAGAAGAAAAGCTGTGTCGACCGACGTCGCGGCACGCGATCGTGCGAGGAGGCGCCGCCGTGGCCAAGAGTGAGCCCGCCCACGTGCGGTGGGATCCGGGTCAGTACCTCCGGTACGCCGACGAGCGCGGCCGACCCTTCGCCGACCTGGTCGCCCGGATCGCGGCCGACGACCCGAGGTTCGTCGTCGACCTCGGCTGTGGTCCCGGCACGCTGACCGCCACCTTGTGCGACCGATGGCCGCGCGCTCACGTCGAGGGCATCGACTCCTCGCCGGAGATGATCGCCCGTGCCCAGCGACTGACCAAGCCTGGTCGCCTGACGTTCACCCTCGGCGACGTTCGGGACTGGAAGCCGGACAGGCCCGTCGACGTCCTGGTCACGAACGCCACCCTGCAGTGGGTGCCCGGCCACCTCGAGCTGCTGCCCCGCTGGGTCGACGTCCTCGCGCCCGGCGGGTGGCTGGCGCTGCAGGTGCCCGGCAACTTCGACAGTCCCAGCCACCAGATCCTCTCCACGCTCGCGGCCGAGGAGCCCTGGGCGAGCTACCTCGACGGGAAGGTCCGCCAACGTGCCCATGCGCCCGGTCCCGAGACCTACCTCGCGGTGCTCGCCCGAGCAGGCTGCGTCGTCGACGCCTGGGAGACGACCTACCTCCACGTGCTGCAGGGCGAGGATCCCGTCTTCGAGTGGATCAAGGGGACCGGCGCGCGTCCCGTCCTCCAGGCCTTGCCCGAGGACGTGCGGCCCGCGTTCGAGCGGGAGTACAAGGCGCGGTTGCGCCAGGCCCACCCCCGCCAGGAGTTCGGCACGGTCCTGCCGTTCCGCCGCGTCTTCGCGGTTGCCCAGCGGAGGGCGCGATGAGTGACACGACAGCAGACGGCGAGACGCCTCGCCGCGACACGCTCGGCCACGATCCGGCCGCTCGTGGGAGGGAGCCGCACGCTGGCACGACCGTCGCGACGGGGCAGGCGACGACGGAGATCTCCGGCAGGGCCGTGACCTTGGTCGACCGGCTGGTCATCAGGACGGCCCGGAGGGCAGACCTCCCCGCCGTCGTGGCGCTCATCGCGGCCGACGCCATCCGCGAGGTGGCTGAGGACGTCGGGACGGGCGAGGAGGTGGCGCCCGAGTACGTCGCGGCGTTCGAGGAGATCACGGCCGACCCACAGGCGCTGCTGCTCGTCGGCGAGCTGGACGGCCGGGTCGTCGCGACCTGCCAGGTGAACTTCCAGCGGCACCTGATCTACCACGGCGGGCTGATCGCCCAAGTGGAGTCGGTGAGGACCGCCGCCGACCTGCGGGGGCGGGGCATCGGCACGGCGCTCATGGAGTGGGTCATCGCCGAAGCCCGGCGACGTGGTGCGGTCCGCCTCCAGCTCACGTCGAACGCCGCGCGCGTGGCCGCCCACAGGTTCTACGAACGGCTCGGCTTCGTGGCCAGCCACGTCGGTATGAAGCTCTACCTCGGAAAGGGGAACGGATGAGGCTCCACCACGTCCAGGTGTCCTGTCCAGCCGGCGGGGAGGACGCGGCCCGGCGCTTCTACCGTGACACCCTCGGCCTCCCCGAGGTCGAGAAGCCGCCCGTCCTCGCCGCACGCGGCGGAGTCTGGTTCCGGTCCGCGGACGGGAACGTCGAGATTCACGTCGGCGTCGAGCCGGACTTCCGGCCGGCGCGCAAGGCGCATCCGGCGCTCTGCGTCGACGACATCGACGCCGTTGCCGACAAGGTGGCCCGCGCCGGCTTCCCTGTCGAGTGGGATGACCTCCTGCCTGGCTACCGCCGCTTCTACACCGCCGACGGCAACGGCAACCGGGTGGAGGTCCTGGCCCCCGAGAAGCCAAGCTGAGCGCATGGCGAACAACGAAACGGCACCCCGGAGGCGGGTCCTGCTGACCGGCGCGAAGGGGTACATCGCGAGCCAGCTCCTGCCAGCCTTCCGGGAGCGCTACGACCTGCGACTGGTCGACCTCAGCCCCGGGGAGGGCGTCGAGGTGGCGGACCTGCTGAGCGAGCCCGCCGACGATCTCCGGCGGCTCTTCGACAGCGTCGACACCGTCGTCCACACCGCGTACCACCGGCCGACCGGTGACGACCCCCAGTCGCGGTACGAGGGAGAACGCCGCAACGTCGACATGATGCAGCGGGTGTACCAGCTTGCCCTCGAGACGGGCGTCCGGCGTGTGGTGGCGGCCAGCACCAACCAGGCCGCGAAGTGGTACGAGCAGCCGTACTTCCAAGGGTTGCGGGACCGGGTGAGTCCCGAGGACTATCCCCGGCCGGACAGCTTCTACGGCTGGGCGAAAGCGGCGTACGAGTCGCTCGGCTTCCTCTACGCCTGCGGCAGCCTCGGCCGCAAGCTCGAGGTGATCCAGGTGCGGATCGTGGTGCCGCGCGAGGTCGACGCTGCCAAGTTCGTCGACCAGCCGACCTATCGCTACGTGCGCGAGCTCGCCGGCTACATCAGTGAACGCGACCTGCAGCAGTTGTTCGTGAAGTCCATCGAGACGCCCGACATCGCGGACGAGTACGGCGTCCCGTTCCACATCTTCTACGGCGTCTCCAACAACGCCCGGACGTTCTGGAGCATCACCAACGCCCGGCGGGTGATCGGCTACCAGCCGCAGGACGACTCCGAGCGGCGCTTCGCCGACGACATCGCCCGGATGCTCTACGGCTCGCGCGACGGGAGCCGGTAGCGACGGGCGGATGACGACCCCTGGCTCGGGTGGTGCACGACGACCACCCGACCAGCGGTCGAGGTGGAGTGGTCCCCGGGCGGTGGCTGACCGATGTCGTGGGCGTGCAGCCGTCGCGGACCGGCTCGTCCGTCGAGCGGCAGTCCCGCCGAGGAATCGGTAGCGTGCGCTCGTGCCGAACGTCGTCCACGCCTGGCTGTCCCCGTCGCGACCGGACCGACCGGAGGTCGTCACCGACTCCGCCGAGCGGCGGGCGTTGCTCGTCGAGCTGGTGCTGGTCTTCAGCATGACGCTCGGCTTGTCCGGGTTCCGCAGCGTGCTGTCCTTGCTCGACGCGTTGCTCGCGCCCGAGCCGCTCGGCGAGCAGTCGGTGGCGCTCAACGTCTCCCGCGCGGCGCAGCACCTGGTCGACCTCGGCTTCCAGCTCGCCGGGGTGGTCCAGCTCGCCGCGTGGGGAGGCCTCGGCTTGTACCTGCTGTGGCGGAGCGGCATCGGCCCCCGGCTCGTCGGTCTCGACAGGACCCGAGTGGGGCGTGACGTGGCCGTCGGCGTCGGGCTCGCCGCCCTCATCGGCATCCCGGGCCTCGGCCTCTACCTCGCCGCCCAGGCGCTCGACCTCAACCTCGCCGTGCAGGCGTCAGCGCTCGGCGATCACTGGTGGCGGACGCCTGTCCTGGTGCTGGCGGCCGCAGGGAACGCCTGGGCCGAGGAGGTCCTGGTCGTCGGGTACCTGCTCACCCGGCTGCGCCAACGGGGGTGGACCGAGAACGTCAGCCTGGTGGCGTCCGCGATCCTCCGCGGCTCCTACCACCTCTACCAGGGTTTCGGCGGCTTCGTCGGCAACGTCCTCATGGGGCTGATCTTCGGCCGCCTGTGGCAGCGGACCAACCGTCTGTGGCCGTTGGTGATCGCCCACACCCTGCTCGACGTGGTCGCGTTCGTGGGGTACGCCCTGCTGCGCGACCACCTCGGCTGGCTCCCGTGACGTGCTGCGTCGTCAGGGTATGGCGTCGTCGGACACTGCTGCGTGGCCGGAGCGGCCGAAGCGGTGTGGTGACCACCAAGGCGAGGCGGTCAGAACAGCCCGGTGCGCTCCTTGTAGCAGGCGGTGAAGCGTTCCGGGTCGTTGGCCAGGGGGATGCACGGTTGGGCCCGGTCCGCCCAGATGAAGCCGAGGATGACCGTGCCGAGGGCCAGCGCGAACGCCGTGACCGCCGCCCGCTTGTTGGTCGCGCGCCCACGGTAGACCCGCACCATGCCGGTGATCGACAAGGCGAGAGCGATCGCGGCGAGCAGCACAGCGCCGGTCCAGGCGACCAGCAAGCTCCCGGCGAACGCCACGGCCCCGAGGACGAGAGCGACCCACCCGGAGAGGTTGAGGGGCTTCCGCTGAGGGAGGGCCTCCTCGCCGAGGTCACTGTCGCGGTCCACCGAGCCGTGGCCGGGTGGCATCGGCTCGTCGTCCGGCGAGTCGGGGCGGCGCTGGTCTGGGAAGGTCATGACCTCCGATTGTGTCGTCTACCCTGGCAGGTTGGATAGGCGGTGCTCTCAGAGCCCGGACCAGAGGCGCCGGTGGTCCGCCACGACGGTCGGCCGTGATCGGTCGGCGGACCGGTGCGCGGGGCCCGCCGCGTAGACTGCGGCTTGTCACCCGGTGCGAGCGAGCGCCGGAGCGTGCTCGCCGGCGGTCGTGCCGACGCGGAGCGCCTGCGTGTGACGCTGGGCGAACCGGTCGTTGCGGCCAAACCGGGTGAAACGGCCGCGGCGGTACCCGCGTAGGCTGTGGGACGCCGACGATGGGGTGTCGTCTAAGGGCAAGACCTCAGATTTTGGATCTGATGATGGGGGTTCGAGTCCTCCCACCCCAGCGATGTCGATCAGGGCCCTCCCAGGCTCCGTTGGTCACCGCCGTGGGCGACCCGGTCTGAGGGCCCCTGGCCTGGCGGAGCGCGGCGCGTCACACCCGACCGAGCACGATGTCGGTGAGCTCGCTCAAGGCGTTGATGCGGTAGCGGGCCGCCGAGAAGTCAGCGGACCCACTGGCGTTGGCGAAGTCGTTGCGGACGACGACGCAGTCGGTGCCGGCCGCGACGGCTGACCTCAGCCCTCGGAGAGAGTCTTCGACCACCAGCGCCTCCTCCCTGGCCGCGCCGAAGCGTCGCAGGCCAGTCAGGTGGGGCTCGGGATGAGGCTTGGCGTTCTGGTAGTCCTCGCGGACGAGAACGAAGTCCATGAACCGCGTGATGCGACGGTCGGCGTGGATGAGCTCGAAGTCCGCACGCTGGCGGTCGTCACGATCGCCATCCGGGCGTAGCGTGAGAGCTCAGCGAGCGTGTCGAGGACGCCGTCGATCTCGATGTCCTTCGTTCTCAGGTACTCCTGGTAGTACTCGTCGCGCGCCTTGGCCAGCCTGGCGATGGTCTGCTCGTCGATGCCCGCCGCCCGGGCCTGTGCCCAGGAGCCCAAGCCCTGGCCGACATCCCGCAGGTAGTGGTCCTTGTCGAGGGTGATGCCCACGTCGGCCAGGGCGCGTCACGCGGCCTCGAAGTACCAGTACTCGGTGTCGACGAGGACACCGTCGTGGTCGAAGAGGATGTACGCCTTCGTCATGCGCGATCCTCCTGGCGGCCGGCCGCACCGTCGTAGGGCGGTCCAGCCAGGACCGCGAGCCGTTCACAGAGTCCTACCCGGACGCGAGGACCTCGCCGGCCATGACCTCAGGCGGGTTCGGGAGCAGGGACGCGAGGTGCTCCCGCACGAAGTCGGCGGCGATCCTCGTGGACTCGTCGGCGCCCGCGCGGTCCTCGAAGACGCTGGTCGAGATCAGCACCCCGTCCCCCGCGTCGACCCAGTAGTAGGCCACGAAGCCCGGGACGTGGCGGACGAGGGGCACGAACCCCTCTCGCACCTGGCGTCCCACCTCAGCCGGGTCGGTCACCCCGTCGTACCGTCTCACCACTGCGTACATTGAGACCTCCTTGCGTGCCGCGCGGTCGACGACGTGTCGGTACCCGGGGACAGCGTGAGACACGCCAGCGCCATGGGCTCCGTGCCGGCTTGGATCGTCGAGCCGACGAGGGGAGGGCGAGGAGACGCTGGGCCAGACGCAGGTCGGCGCCCGGTGGATTGTGACTTCGAACACCCGGATCTCGGTGGGCTCGATGGCGGACGTTGACCTACGTCGGATGTCGGATGACCTGGGGAGGCTCCGAATCGCTCACACGACTCACGTCGACCTACCGGGAAAGCCGCCTCCCTTAGGTCAAGGCGTCAGCGCGCGGAGTCGTCGCGCCACTTGTCCGGCGCGTGGTTCGATATGGCGGCGCGGAACTCGCTCCGGGTGGTGTCCCACATGTCGAGGCGCCCGATGATGACCGCGCCGACTCGCGGAGACCAGGACGGATACAGCCATTTCTCGCGTGCGGGTGGCTTGACACCGGGCGCGAGCCAGACAGCGAGGCACTCCGTGCCGGACGAGCGAGCGATCCCCACGCTCCGGATCTCCGGCCAGGTGAACGCGACGTGGTGGCGGAGTCCTCGAACCGACACGCCGTCAGGTCCCACACGGAGGCGGGGATTTTCCAGGAGTGGGAGTGCGCATACCACCGCGGCGATGAGAGCGAACGGCGTGAAAGCTATGGCGATCCATGCCGACTGTGGGTCGAACATGGCGGCGACGCACATGGCGACAAGGGTCAGGCTGCCGAGGCTCAGCGCAATCGGCAGGCCGCGAAGCAATCGGATCTCGGTCGCTTCCACGCCCGAGATTGTGAATCACCACATGGTGACCCTCACGAACGAGGCCGTGACGAGCGGATGGCCCACGAAAACTGAGCGACGAAGGCACCCGCGAGCCACTAGGCGCGGCAGATCACCTCGCCGTGCGGGATGACGAGCCAGCCGTCGGGCGCGCCGGCCCAGGTCCGCCAGCCGTCGGACAGGCGGCGAAGGTCCGCCTCGGTCGCCACCCCCATCTCCACCGCCTGGCGGGCCACGGCGGACTCGACGATGCGGTCGGCCCACATGCCTCCCCACCAGGCGCGGTCCTCCGGTGTCGCGAAGCACCAGACGGAGGCCGAGGGGCGGACGTCGTCGAAACCGGCGGCCTGAGCCCAGGACAGCAGTCGACGTCCGGCGTCGGGCTCACCGCCGTTCGCGCGAGCGACGGTGCGATAGAGGTCCAGCCACTCGTCCAGCTCCGGCACGCGCGGATACCACGCGAACGCCGCGTAGTCGCTGTCACGTGCGGCCACCACGCCGCCCGGCCGACAGACGCGTCGCATCTCCCGCAGGGCCTGCACGGGGTCGGCGACGTGCTGGAGGACCTGGTGCGCGTGGACGACGTCGAACTCGTCATCAGCGAAGGCCAGCGCGTGGACGTCCGCCACCACGAAGTCGACGTTGGTCAGCCCACGCCGGGATACCTCCTCTGCGGCGATCTCCAGCACGTCAGCGGTCGGCTCGATCGCTGTGACGGTGCCCGGCGCCACGCGATCGGCCAGGTCGGCGGTGAGCGTCCCCGGTCCACAGCCGACGTCGAGGAGCCGTTGCCCAGGCGTGAGGGACGGCAGGAGGTAGGCGGCGGAGTTCTCCGCCGTGCGCCAACGATGGGAGCGCAGCACGGACTCGTGGTGGCCGTGGACGTACGTGGCGGACCTCTCGCTCATAGGCGGGAAACGTAACCGGTCGCGGGCGACCGCTGGGTGCCATCTCACATGGCGACGTGTGTCTCGAGTATCGAGCGCGCCGGCTCGGCCGGTCAGTTGGGCCCGCGACCTGCTCACCGCGCGCCCGCGGGGATGGTCGAGAAGACCAAGCAGTAGTCGTTGGTGATCCAGTCGATCGTCCGGTCCCAGTCGAGCACGATCTCCCGCTCGAAGCGCAGCACGGTCGACAGCGACCGCGCGACGTCGAACGCCAGTGGGGTGACGGTGTCGTTGTAGGTCAGGTTCGCGACATTGACCACGACCCGGGCCTTGGCGGTCAGGTGTCGACCAAGCCGCCGGAAGATGTCGGTGAGCTCCTCCAGGTAGCGCTCGTAGTCGCCGTCCCGCGTCGCATAGCCCGTCAACGGGTTCTCGGGATGGTTGAGACGCGTCATGTACGGCGGCGAGGTCATCACGAAGTCGACGGGTGGGAGGCCGTACTCGTCGAGCCGTCGGGCGTCCCCCAGTCGGATCGCGGTCGGATCGGCGAGCCTGCCCGCGACGAAGTCCACGCGGTCAGGGTCGATCTCCAGGCCGAGCGGGCGACGTCCCATGCGTTCGGCGACGACGAGCGTCGTCCCTGAGCCGGCGAACGGATCGAAAACCACGTCCCCTGGGCGTGTGTACTCGGCGAGGAAGCACTCGACCAGCGCCTCGGGGTAGCACTCGCCGTCGGTGAACTCGTCCGCGAGCTCGGGCCGGGGTGGCGGGACGTGGAGCGGAAGCACGGGGCGCACGAGCAGATCCTGTCATCACCCGACCCTCAGCCTGCGGGTCCCGCCCTCCGCAGACGACGGGCCGGACACCGTCAGGCCCGCGAGCGCCACAGGAGCCAGACGAAGTAGGGCGTGCCGAGCAGGGCCGTCAGCAGGCCGGCCGGCACCTGGGCGGGCGCGATGACGAACCGGCCGAGGGTGTCGGCGAGGCTGACCAGGAGCGCGCCAACCACGGCCGCGACGGGGATGACCCGGCGGTGCTGAGGTCCGACCAAGGCGCGCGCCACGTGCGGTGCGACCAGTCCGGCGAACCCCACCGCCCCGACAGCGGAGACCGCGGTGGAGGCGAGCAGCGCCGCACCGGTGAGGACGGCGAGTCGGGTGACCTCGAGGCGGACACCGAGAACGCGTGGCGTGTCGTCGTCCAGCGCCATCAAGTCGAGCTCTCGTCGCAGCGTCACGACGACCGGGGTGAGCACGAGCAGTGCGACGAGCACCGGCACGACCTGGGCGAAGGTCCGCCCGTAGGTGGAGCCGGACAGCCACGTCAGCGCCTTGGCGGTGTTCCAGGGGTCGTGCACCACCACGATGAGCGTGGTGAGCGCGGTGAACCCGGCGGACAGGCCGATGCCGATGAGCACGAGGCGGTCCGGGTTCAGCTCGCGCCGCCAGGCCAGCCCGTAGACGAGCGCGAACGCCACGAGCGCGCCGACCCCGGCGGCCACCGACATGGCCACCACGCTCGCCAGAGGGACGAACGTGAGGAGGGACACCGCGCCGAGGCTGGCGCCGGCGGTGATCCCGAGGATCCCCGGTTCGGCGAGAGGGTTCCGGCAGGCGGCTTGGACGGTGACGCCCGCGATCGCTAGGGCCGCTCCGGCGAGCAGAGCCGCGGCCACGCGCGGCATCCGCTCGTTGAGGACGAACGTGACACGAGGACCCGAGGCGCCGGTGAGCCAGTTGAGGACGTCTCCGGTGAGCAGGAGTGTGTCGCCGAGGAGCATGCCCGCGAGCGCTGCGCCGGCCGTCGCGAGGAGGGCGACGAGGAGGACCAGCCAGAACCGACCGCGGGAGCGGGCGCCGCCGGTGCGGGCGGCCGGCGGACGGCGGGTGGGTCCGGCGTCGCGATGCTGTCGAGCGAGCAGGACGAGCACCACCGCGCCGACGACGCTCGTGACGACGCCGGTGGGCACGTCAACCCCACCCTGCCCCCCGAGCGCGGCGCGCAGCAGGACGTCCGCGCCGACGACGATGAGCGCGCCGGCGACCCCGGAGAGCGGGAGCAAGACGCGGTGGCGTAGCAGACCGGGCACCAGCGGTGCGGCGAGACGCACGATCACCGGAGCGCACAGACCGACGAACCCGATCGGTCCTGCCACCGTGACGGCGGCCGCGGTCAACAGCACCGCGAGCAGGACCGCGGTGACTCGGGTCCGGCGGACGGGCAGGCCGAGCGAGGCCGCGGTGTCGTCTCCTAGCGCGAGGATGTCCAGCCGGTGGCCGAGCACCACGAGCCCGCCGACCGCGGCCACCACGATCGGCGCCATCTGGGCACTCGGGTCAAGGTCAGCTTGCACCAGTGATCCGCTGCCCCAGGCGAACAGTCCTTTGGTCTGTTCCTCGAAGAGCAACAGCAGCAGTGCCGTCACCGAGCTGAACGCGAGCGCCGTCGCCGATCCGGCCAGCACCAGTCGCGTCGGACCGCTGGCGCCACCGGCCGACAGCAGGAGCACGAACACGGCCGCACCGAGACCGCCCACGAAGGCCAGTCCGCCCGCCGGGAGCAGTGGAAGGGAGAGCCCGAACGCAGCGGCGATCGTCACCGCGAGGTAGGCGCCCGCGCTGACCGCGAGCGTGTCCGGGGAGGCCAGCGCGTTGCGCGCCACGGACTGCAGGACGGCGCCGGCGACACCAAGGGCCACGCCGACGACGAGCGCGGCGGCCAGGCGTGGCAGCCTCGAGCCGAGCAGGATGTTCCACGTGGCCTCGTCGCCGTGGCCACGAGCGAGCCGGAGCAGGTCGACGGCGCCAATCTCGGACGTGCCCTGGGTGAGGTGGATCACGGCGAGGAGGGCGAGGGCCAGGACGCTGACGCCGAACGCCGCCGCGATCCGGATCCGCCGTCCTGGCGCGTGGGGTGCCGGCTCCGGTCGCGGAAGCGTCACCACCGGAGCCGCACCGCTGCGCGCGTTGCTCACCGCTTCGTCGTGAGGGTGGTGACGACCTGGTTGATGAAGTGCTCACACGAGCGGGGTCCGCCGAAGGTCCAGGTTCCCGGCTCCAGCTTGTACACCTGTCCCTTCGTCACGAACGGCAGGGAGCGCCAGATGGGTTGGTCGGCCAGCACACCGGTGAACACGTCCTCTTCGGAGGCGCTGTAGAAGAAGTGGACGTCCGGCAACGCCGTGAGGCCTTCGACGTCGGTCACCCCGAGTCCCCACACCTCGTCGACCTCGCCCGTCCACTGGTTGCGCAGGCCGAGCTCCTCGGCGAGGTCGGACATCAGCGAGCCCTTGCCGAACATCCGGATGTTGACGGAGCTGCCCTCCGTCCAGGCGTCCGCCATGGCGAACCCGGCGCCGGCGAGTCCGGCGTCCGCGATCGCGCGCTGGCCCTCCGCCAGGGTGGCGTCGAACTCCTCGAGAACCGCCTCGGCCTCCTCCTCCTTGCCGACGGCGGTCGCGATGAGTCGGACATTGTCCTTCATCTGCTCGATGTTCCGGCTGGCGTCACTGCCTCGCATCACCAGCACCGGAGCGGCCTTCTCGAGCTGGGCGATGGTCTGCTCGCCGCGGTTGTCTTCGGTGATGATCAGGTCGGGCTCCAAGGCGACGATCGAGTCGACGCTGGGCTCCTGGCGGGTTCCGACGTCAGCCACGTCGGCGTCGAGCTTCACCGAACGCACCCATGTCGAGAAGCCCTTGACGTCGGCGACGCCGACCGGCATGACGCCCAAGGTGACGAGGATCTCGGCCTCGCTCCATTCCAGGGCGACGACGCGCGTGGCCGGCCCGTTCGGCAGGGTGACCGGCTTGTTCCGCGCGTCGGTCAGGGTGATCGGCTCGGCGGTGGTCGTCGCTGGCGGGGTAGGTGCGGCTCCGGATGGATCCTCGGTGGTCCCGCAGGCTGCGAGGGCGGCCACGCAGACGAGCCCGAGGAACGTGCGGCGAAGAGTCATGAGGGTTCCTTGGTGGGTCGGTGCGGGGGATCTTCGATGGGGGTGAGACGGCCAGCGGCGCGGTTAGGCCGGAGTGGGGACGCGTCGGGTGTGGCGGCCCACGGGTTGGGTGACGATCGTCCCGGTCTGCGGGTCGATCCGAACGTCGATGTGGATGCCGTACGCGCGGGAGAGCAGCTCGCTGGTGAACACCTCGCGCGGTGGCCCGCTGGCGACGATGGTCCCCTTCTCGAGCAGGACCACCTGGTCGGCGACCGCGGCCGCCTGGTCCAGGTCGTGGAGCACGACGCCGACCGCGACACCGTGGACGTCGGCCAGGTCGCGGAGCAGGTCGAGGATCTCCACCTGGTAGCGCAGGTCGAGGAAGGTCGTCGGCTCGTCCAGGAGGAGCACGGACGTCTGCTGGGCCAGGCAGGTCGCCAGCCAGACGCGCTGCAACTCGCCGCCGGAGAGCTCGTCGACGCACCGGTCGGCCATGGGTGCGACGCCGGTCACCGTCATCGCCCACTCGACGGCCGCCGGGCCGTCCTCGTCGCGCGCACCCCAGCGCCCGCGGTGCGGGTGTCGGCCGTACCCGACGACCTCGCGCACGCTGATGCCGGTGGGGGTGGGCCGGGACTGGGCGAGGAGAGCGACCCGACGAGCGAACTCCTTCGCCGAGAGGGCGTGCGCCGAGGTGCCGTCGTCCAGGAGGACCTGCCCGGACACCGGCCGGTGGAGTCGAGCCAGCGACCGCAGCAGCGTGGACTTGCCGCTGCCATTCGGTCCGACGAGGGCGGTGACCTCGCCGCGACAAAGCTGAACGGTCGCGGCCTCGACCACGGGCGTGCCGTGGTACGCCAGGTCGAGGTCAACTCCCCGCAGCCCTATCGCGGGCTCTGCGGGGGGACGCGCACTGGTGGACACGTCGGAAGGTTAGCCTAACCTCACTTCCGACTCCAGTGAGTGTGTCCAGCCTCTCACGCTGTCGACTCGCTCTGTCGACGGTGGGTGGTGATGATGAGGAACGACGCTGGCGTTGAGGTGGGGCGCTGACCGCCGGGCGTGTCGGGACCGGAAATGACGACCTTCACCTACGTCGGCACCTACCGTGGCGAGCGCGAGCGCTTCGGATCCCGGCCGGCGACGCCGGCCGACTTCGCCGCGATTCGACGGCTCGACGCCGAGGTGAACGGCGTGGACCGCGGGCGGGTCGTCGAGGGCTTGCCTCGGTTCCTCGCGCAGCTCCGCGTGGTCGAGCGCGGCGGCGTCGTGACCGGCTACGCCGGGGTATGGCAGAACGTCGACAACCTCGTCGTCGGACCGGTCGTCGCCGACAGCGTCGCCGACGCCGAGGCGCTGATCGGCGACATCGCGGCGAGCGTCGACGGACCGGTCCGCCTCGACCTCGACGACCGGTACCCCCAGCTCCACGACTGGGCCACCCAGCACGGCTTCACGCTGCGGACCTCGACGGCGGTGATGGTCCACGACGGGCGGCCGCTCCCGGGGACCGTCGTCGCTGGTTCATCCCCTTGATGCACGCCCTCGGCTGATCGGTCGTTAGCCGGCCGCCCAGGCGACGACCAGCGACGGCGGGAGGTTCGGTCGGCTGTCGGCGCACGCGACGATCTCCTCTCCCTTCCTTCGGCCCGCCGTCCTTCTCTCCGCGACCTCGTCTCCACGTGTTCCCAGGGCGCTGCTCTCCCTGCCGACTGAGCCCGGGTCGGGCTCTCATGTCCGACCCGCCGCGTTCGCCCTACTCCGCCCTGCGCGCGACTAGGTGGACCTCAAGCCTCACGGTCCGTTCCTCGTGGGCTCGAGAACGGCCAGGTCGGCTCCGCGGGACCCCGGTGGCCCACGGCGACCCGTGGTACCACCTTGGCGTCAATACCCTCGGCGGGTATTGTGGTCGAGTCCATACCCTAGGGGGGTAGGGTTAGCGGGCAGAAGGTAGAGATGAGCGATATCCCAGGTCACGGCTACATCGGGAACAAGGAAAACTACCTCAAGCGCTTGCGTCGCATCGAGGGGCAGGCGCGGGGCCTGCAACGCATGGTCGAGTCGGAGGAGTACTGCATCGACATCCTCACGCAGATCTCCGCAATGACCAAGGCGTTGCAGTCGGTGGCGCTCGGGCTGCTCGAGGAGCACTTGAGCCACTGCGTGGTCCGCGCCGCCCGAGCTGGCGGCCGCGAGGCCGAGGAGAAGGTCAAAGAAGCGTCCGAGGCCATCGCTCGTCTCGTGCGCTCCTGACAAGCTGTGTCGTCGCGCCAGTGACGCTTCCTGACGTTCCTGTCTCGACGAGACCACACGAGACCACACGAGACCGCACGGCGAGCCGTGCCGGGCGGCGCGTCCACGAAGGCAACGCCGTGTTGACGGCTTGGTGAGAGAAGACGTGGTGAGAGGAGAAGGACATGGGTGACTCCCGCAACGGCGCGACCGTGCAGACCTACACCGTCGTCGGCATGACGTGCGACCACTGTGTCAACGCGGTCAAGGCGGAGGTGGGCCAGATCGAGGGTGTCTCCTCGGTGGACGTCGACCTGGCCAGCGGCAACGTCACCGTGACGAGCGACCGTCCGCTCGACCGCGAGGCGGTACGCGCCGCTGTCGAGGAGGCCGGCTACGAGCTCGCCGGTGCCTGACAACCCAGGAGTGGCCCGCGCGCGTCAGGACTCGGGCCCTGGGCCCGAGCCTGTCGCGGCGATCTCCCGGTGTGAGGATCCACGATGAGAACACCCGTCAAGATCGCCGCCTTCGCCGCCGTCCTCGTGGCCGCCTTCGCCGCCGCCTTCGGCATCGGTGTCCTCGTGGGACCGCTCGAGCTCCGGCCCACCGATGAGCACGCCGGCTCCGAGGCGGGGACCGACCAGGAGGCCCACCAGCCCGACGCGCACGACGCCCATGGGTCGGGCACCCACGACTCCCACGACACGGTCGGGCACGAGGCCAGCGGAGGGGCCCACGGACCGAGTGGCCTCCTGGCATCCGACCAGGGCTACACCCTCGACGTGGAGCACTCCATCCTGCCCGCGGGTCGACCGACGGTGCGCTTCACCATCCGGGACGCCGTGGGGCGCGCGGTCACCGATTTCGTGGAGAACCACGAGAAGGATCTCCACCTCATCGCCGTGCGGCGTGACCTCTCGGGGTTCCAGCACGTCCATCCTGCGATGGCTCCGGACGGCACCTGGTCGGTACCGCTCACGCTCAGCCCGGGTCAGTGGCGCCTCTTCGCCGACTTCGTGCCTCGAGGCGGCGAGAACCTGACGCTGGGCACCGATCTCGCGGTGGCGGGCGACTACACGCCCCAGCCTCTGCCGGCTCCGTCGACGACCGCGCGGGTCGACGACTACACCGTCACCCTGCGCGGCGAGCTCAAGCCGGGCCAGCCGTCGCGGCTCACGCTGACGGTGAGCCGCGACGGCGAGCCCGTCACCGACCTGCAGCCCTACCTGGGCGCGTACGGGCACCTGGTCGCCCTGCGTGCCGGCGACCTCGCCTACCTGCACGTCCATCCGGGCGGCGTGCCCGGTGACGGGACGACGAAGCCCGGTCCTGACATCACCTTCGACGTCACGCCACCCAGCGCGGGTGAGTACCGGCTGTTCTTGGACTTCCGGCACGCCGGCGAGGTCCGAACGGCGGAGTTCACCGTTCGCGTCGATCCCACACCGCGCCACGACGGTGAGCACGACGAGGCCGGTCATGGCGGGAGCAGCGAGCACGGAGACGGCCGTGGTGAGAAGGGTCATGACGGCGACGGTCATGACGGCGACGGTCATGACGGCGACGGTCATGACGGCGACGGTCATGACGGCGATGGCTAGAGCGGGGCGGTACCGCGCAGAAGGAACAGGGCTGGCCAGAGCAGGAGCAGAGCCGGCCAAGGCGGGAACGGCGGCGCAGCAGGACCCCGACCACGAGCAGGGACGGGTCGCTGACGGGTGGACGCGACAGAGGAGACGACATGAGCACCACCGATGAGATGTCTCGCCGCTCCGGGCAGCGCGTCGAGCTGGTGATCGGGGGGATGACGTGCGCGTCCTGCGCGGCACGCATCGAGAAGAAGCTCAACCGGCTCGACGGGGTTACCGCCAGCGTCAACTTCGCGACGGAGAAGGCGTCCGTGACCATCGACGGTGACGTGACCGTCGACGACCTCATCGCGGTGGTCGAGAAGACCGGCTACACGGCCTCACTGCCCGCACCGCGCGACGCCGAACGGCCGGCCGAGGACGAGGAGGGCGACGACCCCACCCGGTCGGCCGGGCAGCGCCTGCTGATCTCGGTGGTGCTGACGGTACCCGTCATCGCGATGGCGATGATCCCGGCCCTGCAGTTCACCTACTGGCAGTGGATCTCCCTCACGCTCGCGGCACCCGTGGTGGTCTGGGGTGGTTGGCCGTTCCACAAGGCCGCTTGGACGAACCTCCGGCACGGCTCCACCACGATGGACACCCTCGTGTCGCTCGGCACTCTCGCGGCGTTCGGGTGGTCGCTGTACGCGTTGCTGTTCGGCACGGCGGGCGTCCCCGGCATGAAGCACCCCTTCCAGCTCACCATCGGCCGCACCGACGGCTCCGCCGCGATGTACCTGGAGACCGCTGCCGGTGTGACGATGTTCCTCCTCGTCGGCCGCTACCTCGAGGCGCGCTCGAAGCGGCGCGCGGGAGCCGCGCTGCGCGCCCTGCTCGAGATGGGCGCCAAGGACGTCGCCGTCCTGCGTGACGGCACCGAGACCCGGATCGGGATCGACGAGCTCGCGGTGGGGGACCGGTTCGTCGTCCGGCCCGGGGAGAAGATCGCGACGGATGGCGTCGTCGAGGAGGGGACGTCGGCGGTCGACGTCTCGATGCTCACCGGCGAGTCCGTGCCGGTCGAGGTGCGGCCCGGCGACACCGTGGTCGGTGCGACGGTCAACGTCGGCGGCAGGCTCGTCGTGCGCGCCACCCGTGTCGGAGCAGACACCCAGCTGGCGCAGATGGCCAAGCTGGTCGAGGAGGCCCAGCAGGGCAAGGCCCAGGTGCAGCGGCTCGCCGACCGGATCTCCGCGATCTTCGTGCCGGTCGTGCTCGGCCTCGCCGCCGCCACGCTCGGCTTCTGGCTCGGCACCGGAGCGGGCGCCCAGGCCGCCTTCACCGCCGCGGTCGCCGTCCTCATCATCGCCTGCCCGTGCGCGCTCGGTCTGGCCACACCCACCGCCCTCATGGTGGGAACCGGACGCGGTGCCCAGCTCGGCATCCTCATCAAGGGCCCCGAGGTGCTCGAGTCGACGCGGACCGTCGACACGGTGGTGCTCGACAAGACCGGCACGGTCACCACGGGGCGGATGACGCTCACCGACGTCGTGGCGGCGCCCGGCGAGGATCCGAATCTGATCCTGCGGCTCGCGGGCGCGGTCGAGCACGCCTCCGAGCACCCCATCGCGCAGGCGATCGCCGCGGCCGCGGCGGACCGTACCGGGCCGCTGCCGCGAGTCGACGACTTCCGCAACCTCGAAGGGCTCGGAGTGCAGGGCGTGGTCATCGACGGCGACGACACCTACGCCGTGGTCGTCGGACGTCCACGCCTGCTGCGCGAGCGGTCCCAGGAGCTGCCAGCCGAGCTCGAGCCCGCCATGGCCGACGCCGAGGCTCGCGGGTCCACCGCGGTCGCGGTCGGCTGGGACGGCAAGGCACGGGGCGTCCTCGTCGTCGCCGACACGGTGAAGCCGACGTCCGCCGAGGCGATCGAGCAGCTGCGGGCACTCGGATTGTCGCCGGTCCTGCTCACCGGCGACAACGAGCGGGTCGCCCGTGCTGTCGCCGCCGAAGTGGGTATCGACGAGGTGATCGCGGAAGTGCTCCCGCGCGACAAGGCCGACGTGGTCCGCCGCCTGCAGGCCGACGGTCGGGTCGTCGCCATGGTCGGCGACGGGGTCAACGACGCGCCCGCCCTGGCCCAGGCCGACCTGGGACTGGCGATGGGCACTGGCACGGACGTCGCGATCGAGGCGTCCGACCTCACCTTGGTCCGCGGCGACCTGCGGGTCGTGCCCGACGCGATCCGGCTGTCCCGGCGCACCCTCGCCACGATCAAGGGGAACCTGTTCTGGGCGTTCGCCTACAACGTCGCGGCGATCCCGCTCGCCGCGGCCGGGCTGCTCAACCCGATGCTGGCCGGCGCGGCGATGGCGTTCAGCTCGGTGTTCGTCGTGAGCAACAGCCTGCGGCTGCGACGGTTCCGTCCGCTCACCGACCACGCTGTCCCGGCAGGGTGAACGGCGCGAGCTTGAAGACCCGTCGAGGCTGGTCGATCACCAGGTCGACGGCGGTCTCGATGGCCTCGTCTTCTTCCAGCCGATCCTCGGCGACGAGGCGGGCGAGGACACCGGCGTCGACGCGGCGAGCGATGTCGTGGCGGGCCGGGACCGAGCAGAAGGCGCGGGCGTCGTCGGCCCCGCCGCAGGTACGGGAGAACCCGGCGGTCTCCGTCGTGGCCGCGCGGAACCTGCGGAGCGTGTCTGGGCCCCGCGGCACGCCCAGGTAGACGGAGGGATAGCGGCTGGCGAGGGGCGCGAGCTCGCGCGACCAGGCCGCCTCGTCCGCCGTGAAGACGACGAGGTGCAGGTTTGGGTGGGTGCCGTACCGCTCGAGCAGCGGACGCAGGGCGTCGGTGACCTCGACTGGGGCGGTCACGCCGCTGTCCGGCGCCAACCACTCGGCCGTCGGTGGGTCCTGGCGTCGCACGCCCGTGTGGAGAACCATGACCAGACCGTCGTCGCACGACATGCGCGCCATCTCGCCGAGCATGTGCCGGCGGAAGGCCTCCGCCTCGGAGGCGGTGGCCTCGTCGGACAGAGCTGCCTGGTAGATGCGGTTGGCCTCGGAGGGCTCGATCCGGTCGGTGCGGATGTCCGGGTGCGTGTGGACGGTCGAGGTCGCGCCGTGCTCGATGAAGAACCGGCGTCGCCGCTCCAGTGCCTGGATGAAGCCGGGGTAGTCGCCGACGTCGACGTCCGCCGCCTGCCCCAGCCTGGCGACCCGAGCCGTCCAGCCCGGTCCCGGCTCGAGGTAGGCGTCCGGGCAGAAGGTGGGGATGATGCGCCCGGGCCAGCTGGGGTCGGCCTCCAGCGCCGCGTGGACCTGCAGGTCGGAGCAGGCGTCGTCGCGGGCGGCGAGGACGCTGATCCGGAACCGCTCGTAGAGCGCGCGGGGACGGTACTCCGGTCGCCGGAGCCGCTCGGCGATCCGGTCGAACATCGTGTCCGCGGTGTGTGGTGATGGACGCAACGCCACCCCGAAAATCTCGACGAGCTGGTACTCCGTCCGAAGCCGCACGGTGGTGCCGCGGAAGACGTCCCAGTGCTCGCAGAACGCCCGCCACACCGCGCGAGCCTGCGTCTCCGACAAGGAGCCCGCCTCCGACGAGGAGTCGAGGCCGACGCCGAGCCTGTCCAGCGGAACCCCGCTCGCGTGCAACAGTCGGGTCACCTCGCGGTCGGACGTGACCAAGAGCGTCGCCGGGTCGGCGAACGGCTCGTCGTCGAGCAGGACCCGCGGATCGACGTCGCCGTGCGGGGAGACCACCGGAAGGTCCCGCACGACGTCGTAGAGCCGTCGTGCGATCACCCGCACCTCGGGCTCCACCGGGAGGAGCCGGTCAGGCTCGAGGCGCAGCGGCACGGTGGTGACTGTCATACCGGGAGTCTGCCCAGATCGCGCCTGTCCGACGCGATGCGCGCTCGGCGAGGCCGAGTCGTCGGCGTGGGCGTACACCCGCGAGCGGCTTGGGACACCTGACGGCCGGACAGGAAGGACTCGGAACGTAGACTGGGGGCGACGGACGGGTCGCTCGCCGACCGTTGGGCACACGGGTGGGAGTGATCGATGTCAACCCCGCCGGCCGCTACCGACTACCCGGTGCCCGACGCGTGGCGGCGAGACGTGGACGAGATCGTCACTGAGCTCGACACCGACGTCGAACGCGGCCTCACCTCGGCCGAGGCAGCCTCCCGGCTGCGGCGCTACGGTCCGAACCAGCTGCGTACCGCCGCGGGAACTCCGGCGTGGCGCATGCTGCTCCAGCAGTTCGCCGACCCGCTGATCTACCTCCTCCTCGCCGCGGTCCTGGTGTCGCTCGCCGCCTGGTTCGTCGAAGGAGCCAGGGGCATGCCGTTCGACGCGGTCGTGATCACCGCGATCCTTCTCCTCAACGGGGTGCTCGGCTACGCCCAGCAACGGCGCGCCGAGCGCGCGGTCGCTGCGCTCCGCGCGATGGCAGCGCCGATGGCCACGGTTCGTCGGGACGGGCGTGAGGTGCGCATCCCCGCGGCCGAGGTGGTTCCGGGTGACGTCGTCGTCCTGAACGAGGGCGACACCGTTCCGGCCGACGCGCGGTTGGCGTGGGCCGCGTCTCTGCAGGTCTCCGAGGCCGCGTTGACGGGCGAGAGTGAGCCTGTCGTCAAGGACGTCAGGACCCTGACCGGGTCCGTCGGCGTCGCCGACCGAGCCGACATGGTCTTCGCCGGGACGGCCGTCGTGCGTGGCCGTGGCGTCGCCGTCGTGACCGGCACCGGTATGGCGACGGAGATGGGGCGGATCGCCCACCTGTTGCGGCGAACCAGGAAGGAGAGCACGCCCCTGCAGCGGGAGACCGCCCACGTCGGGCGGGCACTGGGCGTCGCGGTGCTGGTGATCACCGTCGTGGTCGTGGCCGCGATCCTGGTGACCTCCGACATCGAGCGGGCCTCCGACGTCGTCGCGGTGCTGCTGGTCGGTGTGTCCCTCGCCGTCGCCGCCGTTCCGGAAGGCCTCCCGGCGATCCTGTCCGTGGTGCTCGCCCTGGGCGTCCAGCGCATGGCGCGGCGGCGGGCGATCGTCAAACGACTCTCGTCCGTGGAGACCCTGGGGTCGGCGTCCGTGGTCTGCTCGGACAAGACCGGGACCCTCACCAGGAACGAGATGACCATCGAGAAGGTGGTGGTCCCCTCCGGTGAGGTCGGTGTCTCGGGGGCTGGTTACCGCCCCGAGGGCGAGCTCCTCACCGAGGAGCCGGCCCTGGTCGAGGAGGCGAAGGCGGTCCTCGCGGTCGGTCGCCTCGCCAGCGACGCGGTCCTCCGCAAGGAGGGCGGCGACTGGATCGCGCACGGTGACCCGACCGACGTGGCGTTCCTCGTGGCCGTGCGCAAGGTCGAGGGCCTGGAGGAGGAGATCGCCCGGCGGTTCCGGCGAGTGGGGGAAATCCCGTTCACGTCGGAGCGCAAGCTGATGAGCACGCTCGTGGCCGACGCGGACCACGGCGGTGTCGTGCTCGCCGTGAAAGGCGCGCCGGACGTGCTGCTCGCCCGCTGCACCGCCGAGCGGATCGCCGGCGGGCAGCGTCCCCTGACGCCTCGGCGTCGGGACGAGCTCCTCGCCAGCGTCGAACGCCTCGCGGATCTGTCGCTCCGCACGCTGGGCGTGGCCGCTCGGAGGCTTCCCGACAACCAGGTCAGGCCGGATGAGTCGATGGAGCAGGACCTGGTGTTCCTCGGGATCGTCGGGATGCTCGACCCGGCCCGCCCGGAGGCCCGGACGGCTGTCGCCGAGGCGACCGCCGCTGGCATTCGGGTCGTGATGATCACCGGTGACCACCCGCGGACGGCCATCCGCATCGCCGCTGACCTCGCCATCGCCCGACCCGGGAGCCGGGTGCTGAGCGGCGCCGAGCTCGACAGCCTCGACGACGCCGCCTTCCGCGTCGCGGTGGGCGAGACGTCGGTCTACGCACGGGTGACGCCGGAGCACAAGCTGCGGATCGTCGACGCGCTGCAGGCCCGGGGCGCAATCGTCGCCATGACCGGTGACGGGGTGAACGACGCGCCGGCGTTGAAGTCCGCCGACATCGGTGTCGCGATGGGCCAGGCGGGGACTGACGTGGCGAAGGAGGCGGCGGACATGGTCCTCGCCGACGACAACTTCGCCACGATCATCGCCGCCGTCCGGGAGGGGCGCTCGATCTTCGCCAACATCCGCGCCTTCCTGCGCTTCCTGCTCTCGTCCAACATCGGCGAGGTGCTGACGATGTTCGTCGGCGTCCTTCTCGCCGGGGTGCTGGGCCTCACCGGCGCCGGCGATGCGGTGGCGGTGCCGCTCGTCGCCACGCAAATCCTGTGGATCAATCTGCTGACCGACGCGGCGCCCGCGCTCGCGATTGGGGTCGACCCGCCCGCCGAGGACGTCATGCGCCGCCCACCGCGTCGGCTCACCGACCGGATCGTGGACCGCCAGATGTGGACGGGCATCGTGTGGGTGGGGCTCGTGATGGCGGCGGTGTCGCTGGCCGCACTCGACCTCGGCCTCGCCGGCGGGTTGCTCGGCGGCGTGGGTGACCTCGACCACGGCCGGACGATGGCGTTCACCACTTTGGTGTTCGCGCAGCTGTTCAACTGCTTCAACGCTCGGTCAGGCCGCGCGAGCGCCTTCCGTCATCTCTTCAGCAATGGCTGGCTGTGGGGTGCCGTCGCCGTCTCGGCGCTGGCGCAGATCGCGGTCGTGCAGGTGCCGTTCCTCAACGCGCCGTTCCGGACCGTGCCGTTGCCACTCAGCGACTGGCTGGTGTGCGCCGGGCTGGCCAGCGTGGTCCTGTGGGCGGAGGAGCTGCGCAAGCTGATGGCGCGCCGAGGGCGTGCGTGAGGTGTGGAGGAGGTACCGCGTGAGGATCCTGACCGTGAACGCCGGGTCCAGCTCGCTGAAGCTGCGCCTCCTCGGTGACGCCGACGAGCTCGTCGCCGAGGAGGCGCTGCCCGCGGAGCGCGGTGCTGTCGCCCGCGATCACCTGGAGGCGGCCTTGCGTCGCATGGGTCCGGCGGACGCGGTCGGCCACCGCGTCGTCCACGGTGGCACCCGCTTCCACGGCCCGGCTCGGGTGGACGACGAGACCATCGCTGCCCTGGAATCCTTGACCGACCTCGCGCCCCTGCACCAACCCGCGGCGATCAGCGCGCTGCGTGTCGTCCAGGACGCGCTACCCGACGCGCCGGGCGTGGTCTGCTTCGACACCGCCTTCCACGCCGGGCTCCCTGCGGCCGCCGCGACGTACGCGCTGCCCCGGGTCTGGCGCGAACGCTTCCCGCTGCGGCGGTTCGGCTTCCACGGACTCTCCCACGCGTACGCCACGCGCCGCGCCGGCGAGATGCTGGGGCGGGACCCTCGCACGCTGCGCCTGGTGACGTGCCACCTGGGCGCGGGTGCCTCGTTGGCGGCGGTGCGGGACGGGCGGTCCGTCGACACCACGATGGGGTTCACGCCGATGGAGGGGCTGGTCATGGCCACCCGTTCGGGCACGGTCGACCCCGGCCTCCTCCTGTGGCTGATCGAGCACGGCGGACTGGACGTCGGCGAGGTCTCTGACGCGCTCGAGCATCGTGCCGGTCTCGTGGGACTGGCCGGTACCGCCGACATGCGCGAGGTCCTGGCCCGCAGCGAGGCGGGTGACCGGGACGCGGTGGTGGCGCGTGACGTCTACCTCCATCGCCTGCGCGCGCTCATCGCCGCCATGGCGGCGGCCATGGACGGCCTCGACGTCTTGGTCTTCACCGGCGGGGTCGGGGAGAACGCGGCCGTGATCCGTCAGCGGGCGGCCGACGGACTCGGGTTCCTCGGTGTCGCGCTCGACGTCGACGCCAACGCGCGGGCGGTCCCCGATGTCGACGTGAGCGCGCCGGACGCACGGGTGCGGACGCTCGTCGTTCGCGCGCGCGAGGACCTCGAGATCGCTCGCGAGGTCCGGGCGGTGCTCGGAGACTGAGCCGCCGTGGCGACCGCGGGTCAGGCCGGTTCGCCCCGCCGCGCGTCGACGCCGGCGTGCTCGGGCGGCCGCGATCCCGGCCACACCCAGTCGCGCACCTTGGGCGCGTCGTCACCGGTCTCGCGGGTGTGCGCCCGCGCGCGCAGTCGCTCGTCGACCATGCGCTGTCGCAGGCCGACGGCTCGCTGGGCCAGCCCCGGCACCCGGTCGATGACGTCCATGACCAGGTGGAACCGGTCGAGGTCGTTCAGCATGACCATGTCGAACGGCGTCGTGGTGGTGCCTTCCTCCTTGTAGCCGCGCACGTGGAGCTCGTCGTGGTTGGTGCGGCGGTAGGTGAGGCGGTGGATGAGCCACGGGTATCCGTGGTAGGCGAAGATCACCGGGCGGTCGCGGGTGAAGAGCGCGTCGAACTCGGCGTCCGGCAGGCCGTGGGGGTGCTCCGACGGCGGTTGCAGACGCATGAGGTCGACGACGTTCACCACCCGAACCTTGAGGTCGGGAAGGTGCTCCCGCAACAGCGCTGCCGCGGCCAAGGTCTCCAGCGTGGGGATGTCACCGGCGCAGGCGAGGACGACGTCGGGGTCCCCGTCGTCGTTGCTCGCCCACTCCCAGACCCCCACGCCGCGTGCGCAGTGGGCGATCGCCTCCTCCATCGACAGGTACTGCAGCGCGGGCTGCTTGCCCGCCACGATGATGTTGACGTACTGCCGGCTGCGCAGGCAGTGGTCGGTGACCGAGAGCAGGCAGTTGGCGTCCGGCGGGAGATAGACCCGGATGACGTCCGCCTTCTTGTTCACCGCGATGTCGATGAAACCAGGATCCTGGTGGGAGAAACCGTTGTGGTCTTGCCGCCACACGTGCGAGCTCAGCAGGTAGGTCAGCGACGGTACGGGTCGCCGCCACGGGATGCGGTTCGAGACCTCCAGCCACTTGGCGAACTGGTTGAACATCGAGTCGACGATGTGGATGAACGCCTCGTAGGAGTTGAACAGCCCGTGCCGTCCCGTCAGCAGGTAGCCCTCCAACCAGCCTTGGCACAGGTGCTCGCTGAGCACCTCCATGACCCGCCCGTCCGGGGCCAGGTGGTCGTCCTCGGGGAGACGCTCGGCGACCCACGCGCGGTCGGTCGTCTCGAACACCGCCGAGAGCCGGTTGGAGTTGGTCTCGTCCGGCCCCATGAGGCGGAAGTTGGTCGGGTTGCGGGCGATGACGTCGCGCAGGTAAGCGCCGAGCACGCGGGTCGCCTCCGCGGTCGTGACGCCGGGCTCGGGGACGTCGACCGCGTAGTCGCGGAAGTCGGGCAGCTCGAGGGGACGCGTGAGCAAGCCGCCGTTGGCGTGCGGGTTCGCACCCATGCGACGGTCACCACGTGGCGCGAGTGCGGCGATCTCGGGTCGGAGCGCCCCGGTCTCGTCGAAGAGCTCGTCGGGTCGGTAGGAACGCAGCCACTCCTCCAACCGCCGTAGCAGGTCGGGTCGGTGCGCGAGGTCGGCCAGCGGAACCTGGTGGGAGCGGAAGGTCCCCTCGATCGGCACCCCGTCGACCTCCGACGGACCAGTCCAGCCCTTCGGCGTCCGCAGCACGATCATCGGCCAGCGGGGCCGCGAGGAGTCCGCGCCGGCCCGCGCCCGCTGCTGGATCGCGCGGATCTCCGCGAGCACCTCGTCGAGCGTCGCGGCCATGAGCTGGTGCATCGACGTGGGGTCCGACCCGGTCACGAAGCGCGGCGCGTAGCCGTAGCCCTCGAAGAGCGCGCGCAGCTCGTCCTCCGGGATCCGGGCGAGGAAGGTCGGGTTGGCGATCTTGTACCCGTTGAGGTGGAGGATCGGCAGGACGGCTCCGTCGGTCCGGGGGTTGAGGAACTTGTTCGAGTGCCAGCTGGTCGCCAGCGGGCCGGTCTCCGCCTCCCCGTCGCCGACCACACAGCAGACCAGCAGGTCGGGGTTGTCGAACGCGGCGCCGTAGGCGTGGGCCAGCGAGTAGCCCAGCTCGCCTCCCTCGTTGATCGAGCCGGGGATCTCGGCCGCGACGTGGCTGGGAATCCCGCCGGGAAACGAGAACTGTCGAAACAGCCTCCGCAGGCCCTCTTCGTCTCGGCCGACGTGTGGGTAGAACTCGCTGTAGGTGCCCTCGAGGTAGACGTTCGCCACGATCCCAGGACCGCCGTGCCCCGGACCGGTGACGAAGATCGCATTGAGGTCGTCTCGCTTGATCACGCGGTTCAGGTGGACGTAGACGAAGTTGAGCCCCGGCGTGGTGCCCCAGTGGCCGAGCAAGCGCGGCTTGACATCTTCGATCCGAAGCGGCCGGCGCAGTAGTGGGTTGTCGAAGAGGTAGATCTGGCCCACCGAGAGGTAGTTCGCCGCGCGCCAGTACGCGTCGATCAGCGCGAGCTCGTCGGCCGAGAGAGGTCCGGTGGTCGGCTCGGCGGCTCTCGTGTCCTTCCGCGCCACGGTCTCGGTCATGGTGCCCCTTTCGTCGGTGTGCTCGCTCGAGGCGGGAGAGCCGGGCCGTCAACGGCCGCGCTCGTCTGCGTGGCGGCGCAGTGCGAGCCGTCCGGCGGCGAGCGCCTCGACGTCGACCTGGTCGAGGGAGGTGACCACGAGGTCTGCGTGCGCGCGCACCAACAGCTCGGCGTCGTCGGCTCGAGCGATACCGATCGCCGCCATGCCGCCCGCCTTCGCTGCCTGGACGCCCGCCTCGGCGTCTTCGAGGACCAGCGAGGCTTCCGGTGCCACGCCGAGCTCCTCCGCAGCGGCCAGGAACATGTCCGGATGAGGCTTGCCATGGGCGAAGTCCCGCCCGGACACGTCCGCGTCGAAGTAGCCCAGGAGAGTCTGACCTGGGCGCACGGTCGGAGAGGAGATCCCCTCCCGGCTCGCGAACGAGTCCAGCCGGATCGCGCGCAAGAACAGCCTGGCGTTCTTCGACGACGAGGCGGCCGCCACCCGCAGTCCGCTGTCCTTCACGGCGATGATGAAGCGCAACGCGTCCGGGTAGGCGCTGAAGTCGCCGGCCTCGATGAGCTGGACCAGCATCGCCTGCTTGCGGTCGGCGTACTCGGCGGCGCGGGCGTCGAGGTCTCCCGGCACGTGGAAGTACGCGAGCGCCGCCCTCGCGCCGTCCATGCGGGGCTTGCCGGACATCTGCTCCTGGTAGACCTGTGGAGTGAACGCCTCGGGCCGCCAGGTCGTGCGGTCTCGGATGTCGCTCCAGGTCGACTCCATCAACGCGCGCAGCGACTCCCGCCATGCCTTCTCGTGCGGTGACTGGACGAGAACCCCGTCGACGTCGAAGATCCCGCCTTCGAACCGTGTCGGCATGGTGCCTCCCGGGTCTCAGCCGCGCACCAGGTCGTGCTCCTGGTCGAGCGCGAACCTGCACGCGTCCCCTGGACAGAGCTCGTGCAGCTCCTCCCCGACACCCACCTTGATCGGCCGGCTCGCGCCCTCCGGATGCGAGGACACGGTCAGGCTGCTGTCGGAGAACTCCACCTGGATGGGTGTGCCCCGGAACTGCATCGCGAAGCGCAACCGCTGCAGTTGCGGGGGGAGCCGGGGCCGGAACGACAGGACGTCCCCCTGGATGTGCGTCCCGGCGTAGCTGCGCTGGACCAAGTCGAGCGTGCCGGACATGACGCCCATGTGGATGCCTTCCTGCGTGGTGCCGCCTTGGATGTCGGAGACGTCACTCTCCAGCGCGACGAGGAAGCGCTCCCAGGAGCTCGCCGGGTCGTACGCGGCGAGGACGCCCGCGTACGTGACGAAGCTCAGCGTGGAGCCGTGGGAGGTGCGCTGGTCGTAGTACTCGATGGTCTTGCGCGCCGTGTCCGGACCGAGCTCGTAGCCCAGGCGGTCGAAGATCCGCGCCAGCTGGTCGGGGGAGAACAGGAAGAACAGCATGACCGCGTCCGCCTGTTTGGCGAGCTGGTAGCGGTTCGGGTCGTCGCCCTCGGCACGCAGGATCCGATCGAGTCGCTGGATGTTGCCGTACTTCGCGCGGTAGGCGTCCCAGTCCAGCTCCTCCAAGCTCTCCCAGCCCTCGAACTGGCTGATGACGCCGTCGCCGTGGAAGGGGACGAACATGCGCCGGCTCATGTCGTCCCACCGATCCAGCTCCTCGTCCTGCAGGTTGAGACGGCGACGCAAGGCCTCGACGCGGCTCGAGGGGAGCAAGGCGAGGACGTCCTGGGCGACCTGGCAGAGCCAGGCCACCATGACGTTGGTGTAGGCGTTGTTGTTCAGTCCGCCCTCGCTCGCGCCGGGATACTTCTCGTGGAACTCGTCCGGCCCCATCACGCCGTGAATCTCGTAGCGGGACCGCTCGGGATTGAAGTGGGCGATGGAGGCCCAGAAGCGGGCGATCTCCAGCATCATCTCCGCGCCGTAGTCACTGAGAAAGGCCAAGTCGCGGGTCGCCTGGACGTAGTTCCAGATGTTGTAGAAGATCGCCGCGTTGACGTGCCGCTGGTTGTGGGAGAGGTCCTCCTCCCAACGCCCGGAGAGCGGGTTGAGGTGCAGACGTTGGGTCTCCTCCCTGCCGTCGCTTCCGCTCTGCCAGGGGAACATCGCGCCCCGGTAGCCCGCGTCCTTCGCCATGGCCTGGGCTTCGCCCAGTCGCCGGTAGCGGTACATCAGCAGCGAACGGGTAACCTCAGGGGTGCGCAGGTTGAGGAACGGATAGACGTAGAGCTCGTCCCAGAAGACGTGCCCTCGGTACGCCTCACCGTTGAGACCTCGTGCTGGGACGCCGGTGTCGAGGTCGGCGGTGTGGTGCGAGCAGACCTGGGTGACGTGGCTGATGTGCGTGCGCAGGAGGAGCTGGACCCGGTCGTCGTTCGGGACATGGATGTCGCAGTTGCGCCACAGCTCGTCCCACGCCGACACGTGCCGCTGCAGCGCTTCAGCGAAACCCACGTACCGCAAGGCGGATGTCCCGGCGCGCTCGAGAGTGTCGCTCGCCGCCGGGTCGCGGGAGGTGAAGAACGTCACCATCTTCTCCAGCCGCACCGGCGAGCCTTGGTGGACGTCGAAGCCCAGCGCCTGCTGGATGTAGTCCTCCATCTGGTAGAGGTCGCGTTGGACCTCCATCAGCGCCCCGGTGTGGTCGAAGACCCGATTGCGTGCCGCCTCGCTGACATAGAGGTTGGACTGTCGGGTCTGCACCTTGAGCGCGATGACCTCGGAGCCGAACGTCCGCGGTGAGACCGGGTCGAGGTGCCGTCCCTCCAGCTGCTGGTAGCGCGCCACTCCTCGATTGGTCACGCGTCCGTCGAGTGCCGAGACGATCTCCACGCGGCCGGACCAGTTCTCAGGGGTAAGCGTCCATTCCAAGCCGGCGTGGTGGACGTCGGCCATGCTGACGAAGCGTCTACTGCGGAGCGTCGTCTCCCGCCCCGCGTGGTCACGGAACCGTAGCTCACGAACGAGGGTGGGGTGCCGAATGTCGTACTCGTGCCGATAGCTCAGCAACTCGACGTCGGCGAGCCGGATCGCCGCCTCACCCTCGATGCGCAGCTTGAGCACGAGCCAGTTGGGCAAGTTGACCAGGTCCTCATTGAGGACCGGCAGGCCGCCCAGGATCGTCGTCTCGCGGTTGTAGGCGCCGTGGACGTAGGTGCCGGGATAGTGCACCCGGTCGGCGTCCTCCCACTCCGCGGCTCCGCGCGTGCACAGGTAGCCGTTGCCCGTCGAGGTGAGCGCTTCTCGCAGCCCTTCGGTGGCTGGGTCGAACCCCTCGTACGTCAGGAGAAAGCCCTTCACCGAAGCCTCCTCGGTTCGCGGGCGCGCGGCGGGTCGACCGACTTGTCAGGATGTGGCCCACCTGCTCTGTCCGCTTCGGTGTCGCTGTCAGGCTACCCCGCTGTGTCTGACGTACTCCGATCCGCGACCAGGGCGACCGAGTGAGCGCACCTCAGGAACTCTTGGCGAGCTGCTCAAGCACCTCGGCGAAGCCTTCCACTCCGTCGACGACGAGGTCGGCGCGACGGACGATCTCCTCGGGACCTTCGGCCGAGCGCACGCCCACGCGCACCGCGTCGTCAAGGTGACCTTCCGCGACCAAGGCGTCCAAGGCGGCGAACGCGTCGAGGTCGGTCGCGTCGTCTCCACCGTAGAGCGCGACCTTCGGTCGGGTCTCGAGCACCATGTCGCGCACGGCCTGCGCCTTGCTGATCTCCACGGGTGGACGGATCTCCAGCACCTTGCGTCCCCAGTGCGTGGCGAACCCGGCCTCGCTCGCGCGCTGTGCGAGCGAGCGGAGGAAGGCGTGCGCTCCTTCCTCGTCCGGGACGTCTCGCCAGTGGAACGCCACGATCGGTCCCTTGTCCTCCACCCGAACCTGGAGCGCGTGCAACGTCGGGTTGTCACAGGTGGCGGTGAAGTCGCGCACCCGACCTTCCCACTCGGCGACAGACGGGGCCAGCTGTGGACGGTCCTCCCCGGCTCGCAAGATCTCGGCGCCGTGCAGGCCCGCGTAGTCGATGCCGTCGACGCTGACGAGCCCGCGGGCGTCGACCGCTCGGCGGCCGGAGACGCAGGCCACACGTGCGTAGCGGTGAGCGAGATCACGAAGTCGCTCGGCGACCTGCGTGGGCACGCGAGCCTGGGAGGGGTGCTCGACGATGGGAGCGAGCGTGCCGTCGATGTCGCAGAAGATCGCCGCGCTGCGTGGATCTTGGGTCAACGGGCGTACGCTGTGCGCGAGATCGGGCACCGGCATTGGGACAGTGTCCCATGTGGCGGCGTCCCATGTGGCGGCGTCCTACGGGGCGGTGTCTCACGTACCGGTGTCCCACACAACGACGTCGACGTGTGGCGTGTCACGGGGCGTCCCCGGCGCCCCGTGTTCTCGCTCGCCTCGGTGCCGACGATCGGGTCGTCACGTTCGGTCGCCCATGGTGGTGATCGAGGCGTCGCGGGTGATGTCGTCGGTGATCGTGACAGTCGCCGCGGGATGTCGCAAGGCCGGCCTCGGCCACGTGAGCGAGGGCGCGCGACTATGCTCGTGGCCCGTCCAACCCCGCGAGGCCGAGGAGTTTTCCGGCGTGAACGCCTCCACCAGTCCAGCGGCGGTGATCGTTCTCGCCGCTGGCAAGAGCACCCGGATGAAGTCCCGTACCCCCAAGTTCCTCCACACGATCGGCGGGCTCAGCCTGCTCGGCCACGTCGTCACCACCGCTCGTGCGCTCCAGCCCACGCATCTGGCGGTGGTCGTGGGACATGGTCGGGACCAGGTGATTCCCCACCTCGCCGAGCTGGACGAGAAGGCGCAGCCGATCGTCCAGGAGGAGCAACGTGGTACCGGTCACGCCGTCCGCGTCGCGCTGGAGGCTCTGCCAGCGCTGCGCGGCACCGTGGTCGTGACCTACGCCGACGTCCCGTTGCTGCCCGCCGAGACGCTGACCGCCCTGCTCGAGGGCCACGCCCGCGAGGACGCGGCGGCGACGGTGCTGTCGGCGATCGTGCCCGACCCCACCGGCTACGGGCGGGTGGTCCGAGCCTCCGACGGCTCGGTCACCAGCATCGTCGAGCACCGGGACGCGACGCCGGAGCAGCGCGAGATCACCGAGATCAACTCAGGGATCTACGCGTTCGACGCCGAGCTGCTGGCCGGCGCGTTGGCCCGGCTCAAGACCGACAACAGCCAGGGCGAGGAGTACCTCACCGACGTCCTTGGCATCCTCCACGGCGACGGACAGCGCGTCGCCGCCGTCGTGGCCGACGACTACCGCGACATCCTCGGCGTCAACGACCAGGTGCAGTTGGCCGAGCTCCGGCGCATCCTCAACGACCGCGTCCTCGAGCGTTGGATGCGTGCGGGCGTCACCATCGTCGACCCCGCCACGACCTGGGTGGACGTGACCGTCACCCTCGAGCAGGACGTGGTGCTGCACCCCCACACCCAGCTCCATGGGGCGACGCGCGTGGCCGCCGGCGCCCAGATCGGGCCCGACACCACCCTCACCGACACGGTGGTGGGTCCGGAGGCGACCGTCGTCCGCACACACGGCTCGCAGGCCGAGATCGGCCCCGGTGCGTCCGTCGGGCCCTACGCGTACCTCCGGCCCGGCACCCGGCTCGGTGCGGGCGGCAAGATCGGCACGTTCGTCGAGACGAAGAACGCCGACATCGGACCGGCGGCGAAGGTCCCGCACCTGTCCTACGTCGGCGACGCGACGATCGGCGAAGGCACCAACATTGGCGCCGCCTCGGTCTTCGTCAACTACGACGGAGTGCAGAAGCACCGGACCACGGTCGGGAAGCACTGCCGGATGGGCTCCGACAACATGTACGTGGCGCCGGTGACCATTGGTGACGGCGCCTACAGCGGTGCCGGCACCGTGATCCGCAAGGACGTCCCTCCGGGCGCGTTGGCGATCAACGTCGCACCCCAGCGCAACCTCGAGGGATGGGTCGAGCGCAAGCGCCCCGGCACACCGTCGGCGGAGGCGGCTCGTCGCGCCCTGGTCGAAGGGACGGAGGAGGCGCGACCGCCGGAGGACGGGGCGAGGGACACTGGCATCGTCCAGGAGACGTCGGGCCAGGAGAGGTCGGGAAGGAAAGGGCAGTGACCGGGCTGAAGCGCACCACCCACAAGACCCTCATGCTCTTCTCCGGGCGAGCCCACCCCGAGCTCGCGCGTGAGGTCGCCCGGCTCCTGGGCGTGGAGCTGACGCCCACCACGGCGTACAACTTCGCCAACGGCGAGATCTATGTCCGGTTCGAGGAGTCCGTCCGCGGCTCGGACGCGTTCGTGATCCAGAGCCACCCGGCCCCTATCAACGAGTGGATCATGGAGCAGCTGATCATGGTCGACGCGTTGAAGCGGGCCTCGGCGAAGCGGATCACGGTCGTGACGCCGTTCTACGGCTACGCGCGGCAGGACAAGAAGCACCGCGGTCGAGAGCCCATCTCGGCGCGGCTGATGGCCGACCTGCTCAAGACGGCCGGCGCCCACCGGCTCATGGCGGTCGACATCCACACCGCCCAGGTGCAGGGCTTCTTCGACGGGCCGGTCGACCACCTGCTGGCGTTGCCGATCCTCGCCTCCTACATCGAGTCACGGGTCGACACGAGCCAGGTCACGGTCGTCGCGCCGGACTCCGGTCGAGTGCGGGTCGCGGAGCAGTGGGCGGACCGGCTGGGTGGTTGCCCGCTCGCCTTCATCCACAAGACCCGGGACATCAACGCGCCGAACCAGGTGGTCGCCAACCGCGTCGTGGGCGACGTCGAGGGGCGCATCTGTGTGGTGGTCGACGACATGATCGACACCGGTGGCACGGTGGTGAAGGCCGCCGACGCCCTGCTCGCCGCCGGCGCGGCGGACGTCATGGTCGCCGCCACCCACGGCGTCCTGTCCGACCCCGCGGTCGACCGGCTCAAGAACGCCCCGATCCGGGAGATCGTCGTCACCGACACGCTGCCCATCCCGCCGGAGCGTCGGTTCGACAACCTCACCGTGCTGTCCATCGCTCCGCTCATCGCCCGGGCGATCCGGGAGGTGTTCGAGGACGGCTCGGTGACGAGCCTGTTCGGCGGCGCGAGCTGAGCGGCGGACCTGGTCACCGGCCGCGATCGTCGCCGGGATATCCTGGCCGGGTTGCCTCGGCGAGGGAATGCCGGTCCTCGGCTCCGTGATCGACGCGGTGCCGGTCTGGCACGTGCCGCCGGGCAGCGATCCCGCCACCGTCACCGTGATCCAGTCGAGGAGTAGCGTCCGTGCCCGAGGTCAAGATCAAGGCCGAGCCCCGCACCCAGTTCGGTAAGGGTGCGGCACGACGGATCCGACGCGCGGGCATGGTGCCCGCCGTCCTGTACGGCCACGGCAGCGCTCCGGTCCACATCGCGCTGCCCGGCCACGAGCTGATGCTCGCGCTGAAGACCCCGAACGCGCTGTTCGAGGTCGACCTGGACGGTCGGAGCGAGCTGGCGATCCCCAAGCAGGTCCAGCGGGACCCGATCAAGGGCTTCCTAGAGCACGTCGACCTGCTCATCGTCAAGCGCGGCGAGAAGGTCGTCGTCGAGGTCCCCGTGGAGACCGTTGGCGAGGCGGCGCCGGGAACGTTGGTGACCATCGAGCACACCACGCTGTCGGTCGAGGCTGAAGCCACGCACATCCCCACCAGCATCGAGGTCCCGATCCACGACGCCGAGGTGGGCACCCAGATCCACGCTCGCGACATCAACCTGCCGGCGGGTGTCTCGCTCCAGATCGACCCGGAGACCTTGATCGTCAACATCACCGCGGCTCCGACCGCTGGGCAGGTCGAGGTCGAGGCCGAGGGCGAGGAGTCCGCTGGCGAGTCCGGCGGGCAGGAGTAGGCACCGTCCTCGCCGTCCTCGATGACGACCAGCGGATGGCTCGTGGTGGGGCTGGGCAACCCGGGCCCCACCTACGCCGCGCATCGACACAACGTCGGCCACATGGTGGTGGACCTGCTGGCCGACCGCATGGGTGCGCGGTTCCGTCCGCATCCTCGTGGGCGGGCTGAGGTCGTCGAAGGACGACTCGGCCCGCTTCCGGGTACTCGGGTCGTCCTGGGCAAGGCGCGGACCTACATGAACGAGTCCGGCGGTCCGGTCGCCAGCCTGCTGTCGTTCTACAAGCTCAGCGCTGACCGGCTCGTGGTCGTCCACGACGAGCTCGACATCGCGCCCGGCGCGTTGCGGTTGAAGTTCGGCGGCGGTGATGGCGGTCACCGGGGGATTCGCTCGATCCGGCAGTCCCTGGGGACCGCCGACTTCTACCGGGTCCGGGTCGGGATCGGCCGCCCGCCTGGCCGCCAGGATCCGGCCGACTTCGTCTTGTCGCCCTTCTCCAGCGCCGAGCGCAAGGAGCTGCCGTTCGTCCTCGACCGTGCCGCCGACGCGGTCGAGACCTTGGTGCTGCGCGGACTCGAAGCGGCCCAGAACGCCTACCACGCGCAGCGCGTCTGACCTGACTGGTCGCGACCACGTCGGCCGACCGTGCAACCAGCGCGCCCGGTCGGGCGTTTCCTCACACGGGGGAACGCCGGCCTCGCGTCTGGGGGGTGCGCGGGGCCGGCGTCTTTGTGTCGTCCACCAGCTCTGGGGAAGCCCAGCTCTGTGGGGCCCCGCGTCGCTGTCCGGCCCGCGGCGCTGTTGCTCACTGACGGATGCAGGCGAACAGGTGCCGGCCGTAGTTGTCGGCATACGGGCCGACGGCGTCCTGGTCCGGCCCGAGGTCGACCACCTCGTCGAACGTCGTGTGCTCGCGGAGGAACGCCGCGATGGAGTCGGCGTTCCACCCCTTGAGCGAGTGGGCGAACCACGCCTCGTGCTCCTGACCGGTGTCGAGGAACAGCACACGGCCGGCCGCCTGGTCGAGCAGCCGGACGAGCTCCTCCGCCGTGGTGCTGCCCCGCCCGAGCACGAAGTGGTGGAGGAGGCTGAAGCAGGAGACGACGTCCCAGCGTCGACCACTGCTCTCGGCCTCGCGCAAGAACTCCACAGCGTCGCCGACGTGGATGCGTCCCGGATCCAGGCCGTACACGGCCGCGCCGAGGCGAGGCGCCAGGGGGTCGCGCTCGACGCCGTACGCGGCGAAGCCCCGTTCGCCCATCTGGTGGACGAACCAGCCGTAGCAGCTGGCCACGTCGAGGTAGTCGCGCCCCGGCGGCTGGATGTCGTGCTCGGCCAGGAAGCGTTCCATGAGCGCGAGCCGGTCGGTGCAGCGCCGCACGACGACCCAGCGTTGACGCAGCTCGGGCGCGTCGATCGGCTGGTACAGCTCCTTCTTCCCGCCGATCCAGCTCATCCGCGACAGCAGGTCCTGAAGTGGCGTGGTGACGGGAATCCGCTTGACCTTGACGTGAGCCGTGCGGGCGCCCCGGTGGGCGAGCATGGCCAGCCGGTGGTGGCCGTCGAGGATCTGGAAGCAGTCGGAGTCGCGGATGGGCGCGACCAGGATGGGGTCCCGCGGGCCGCTGTGGGCGTGGCTACCGGTACGAAGAGCTGCCTCGGGCGGGACGCCTCCGCTGTCCGTGCCGGGGTGCGCAACCGGCCTGGCTTCGGCGAGCTCGTTCGACACCACGCCTGCGGGTACGGGCACAGGGGCGGCGTGGTGCTCGCCGGCGCGGGCCAAGAAGGAGCGCGCCTCCGCCACGATGCCGGCGTCGTCGGTCGCGGAGAAGTAGCGTCCGGTGAGCTGGAGACAGCGTCTGGCGTGTGTGCCGTACGGCGACGCGAGGATCTCCTCGTCGCTCAGGCCCGCGCTGCCGCGCTCGGCGGCGGCGCGCAACAACCACGCGTGAGGGCCCTGGGCGATGGGTGTGGAGGCCCACAGGAGGTCGTCGAACCGTTCGGCGTACTCGCTGGTCGAGACGCCGTCCTGCACCCCGAGCAGCAGGCGGTCCAGCGGTACCTCGGCGAGCCCGGGGCGGCGCAACAACAGCGTGGACAGCGCCACGCGAACCCGGTGCGGGATCGGCAGACGTCGTAGGAGGCGCGTGACACGCGCCAGCAGGGCGGTCGCCAGGCGCGTGAGTCGTCGCAGCACCGCGTGGGGTCGCGGCACGGGGAACGCGGTCCGGAACGCGCTCAGCTGGAGGATCCGACGTCCACGCCAGAGCAGACCGGCGTACGCGAGTCCGGCCGCGGGCAGCCACACCGCCATGCTCGACGGGGTGGGCGGGACCACGAGGGTGACCACCAGGGGCGCCAGGCCGAAGCACACAGCCGCGCTGGCGGCCACCCAGGCGACCGGCGCGCCGAGCGAGGAGACTCCGAACGCCCGGCGGACCTGAACCATCGGCAAGACGTTGCGGACAGCGAGGGCGGCGGCCCACGCGAGCGCCGCGCCGGTGATGCCGAGGCTCGGCACGAGCAGGAACAGGAGCACGATGTCGACGACGAGCGCCGCGGCGTTGTTGACCAGGCTGGCCCGGCTGCGTCCGGCCATGAGCAGCACGACGTCGACGGACCCGCACGCGGTCGCGCCCAGCATGGTCAGGCAGAGGATGACCACGGTCGCGCGACCGTCGCCGTACCCCTCGCCGAAGACCTGGAGCAGCACCGGCGCCGCGACGGCGCTGACCAGGTAGACCGGCCAGGCTAGAGCCATGAGCCAGGCGGTCGCGACGACGAAGAGGCGCCGGACCTCGGCGAGGTCCCCGCGGGCGAACAGACCGGAGAGCTGGGGCTGGAGAACCTGCTGGACGGCCTGCGTGGCGAGCTGCCCGAGGACGAGGAAACGGGTCGCGGCTGTGTAGACCGCCGCGTCCGCGGGTCCCAGGAGCGCCGCGACCAGGACGATGTCGGCGCGCTGGAGGGCGACCTGGCAGATGCGGCCAGCCGCCCGAGGCGTCGTGAAGGCCCAGAAGGCACGGGTGACCTCGGCCTGCTCTGCCTCGGTGAGGGGCGCGACCGCACCGTGGCCTCGCATCAGACGCAGGCACCACCAGCCCACGATGGCGAGGCCCACGACGTAGGGCGCTCCCCACGCGATCGACAGTCCGACCGGTCCGGCTCCCACCAGCGTCGCGACCGCGACGAGAGCCGTCTGGGTGGGCAGTCGACCGAGTTTCTCGACGAGGACGTTGGCGCGGGCGGTGCCGTACGCGAGCGTCGTGGCGAGCAGCACCTCGTACGCCGTCGCCACGGGAAGCAGGACGGCGAGCACGCGCAACGTCGCGACGAGGGTCGCCGGGTCCGTGTCATGGCTCACCAGTCCGGTGAGGGTCGGTGCGGCGACCCAGACCATCCCCGCCAGCGCCACACTCAGGCAACCGACGACGCGCAACGCTGTCCGGGTGGCGGCGGCCGCGCCGGCGGGGCGGCCCGCCGCTAGCTGGCGCTGGATGGTGTGGGCGAGACCGGCGTCGGTGCCGAGGGTCGCGACCGCGGTGGTGAGCAGGAAGAACGACGTGGCGGCGAAGAGAGTTCCGGCGACATCGGCGTGGGCGCCGTTGGTCACCACGATGACCAGCGCGATGCCAGCGATGCCACCGACGAGGGTCCCAGCGAGGTTGAGGGTGCCGCTGCGGGCGAGTCGTCGGACAGAGGCCGTGGAGCTCACCGTTCGTCCGCCGGGTAGAGGAGAGCGGTCGGGTAGTCGTCCTCGTGATCAGGTGCGGGAGACCTCGGATGGTCCGAGGCCGGGTGCCCGTTCTCGGGGGCCTCGCCGCGGATGGCCTCGCGCTGGCTGGACGAGACCGGGGTTGTGAGGGCCGAGCTTGCGGCTGTCGACGAGTCCGACGGTGTGGAGGCTGGGGCGGTTCGGGAGGCGGCGTGGTCGTGGCCCGCCGAGGCTGGCGAGGTCGAGCCGGACCGTGCCTGCGTCGCACGCGTGGCTGCCTCGCGGGTGGTGTGGGTCGTGGCGGTGGACGTCATGGTCGGGGACGTGGTGGACGACGTCGTCGACCGTGGGCTGGTCGACGGCCTCGCATCAGCGGACGGAACGGTCGAGCGACTGGTGGTCGCGGCGGAGCGGTCGCCTTGTGGGGTGTTGTCGTCAGCCGCCGTGGACTCGTCAGCCGCCTTGGACGTGGTGCGCCCACGGCGACGGGAGGGCCGGTCCAACACGACGGCACCGACGGGGACCGCGTGGACGCGGGCGAGCGCGGACGTGCAGGCGCTGAGCTCGCGGTGCGTGGTCACTCCACGGATGGCGATGAGGACGACACCGTCGGCGAGCGCCGCCAGGGTTTGCCCGTCGGCGCCGGCGGCCGACTGACCGGCGATGATCACATAGTCATACCAGTCCCGCAACCGCCGGATGGTGGTCAGCATGCGCGGGGAGAGCAGCTGGTCCATCGTCTCCTGCTGCGGCTGACCGAACGGGAGCAGGACGAGGTTGTCCTCGGGTTGGACGAGGACACCGCGGAGCTCGGCCTCTCCCGCGAGCACCTCAGCGAGGCCGGGCAGCGACCTGCCGGCGAGCATGCGGGTCGCCTCGCCGACCGCGTCGACGAGAACGACGGTGAACCCGGACCTGGCCAGTCCGACGGCGACGGCGGTGGCTTCGGGCGCGGCCGAGACCTCCTCGGAGACTCCCGCCACGCTGAGAATCATCGGTGGCCGCTCGAGGGAGGTGATCACGGCGGTGCGGATCGCGCGGTAGCACTCGGGCAACCCTTGAGCGAGGTTGGCCGCTCGTGCCGCGCTGTAGCGGTCGGCGTCCGGGACGACGCCGAGCAGTCGCAGATCGACCGCTTCGACGTCGTTGGCATCGTGCAGGCGGTCGTCGCGGCGGGTACGCACGAGCGCCAGGAGGACACCGATGAGGAGGCCCCCGATGCCGCCGGCGCCGCCGAGGACGAAGAGGTCGGTGCGGCGCGGCGACTCCGGAGCGTCGGCCGGGCTGAGGATGTGTCCTGGGGTTAGGTCCGTGGCTCTCAGCGCGTCGATCTCGTTCTGCAGGCTTTCGCTGGTGGGCTGCTGGCTGCGGAGCCGCTCGAGGCGAGTCTCGATGGTGGTCTTCGCGAGGTTCTCGCGGTAGCTCAAGTAGGCCGTGGCGAACGCCTGAGCGCCGCGCAGCGCCTCCTCACGTGTCGACGCGGTGTAGGAGATGTGGAGGATCTGCGAGTTCGGGGGGTTCTCCACGCTCACGCGCTGGCGCAGCGCGTCGTCGCTGACGTCGAGGCCGAGCCGTTGCCGTACGAGCTTGGTGACGCCTTCGGCGCGGACGAGCTGCGCCTCGGTCTCGACGTTGACCAGCTGGTCGCCGCGTCCCTCCGGGGAGTACGGGTTGCCCGGCAGGGGGTTGAGCATGATGGAGGAGCTGGCGGTGTACCGCGGGCCTTGGCGCATCGCCACCCCGACACCGCACGCCGCACCGGCGAGGGTGAGCACGATGAGGAGGGCGAGGTGACGGCGCAGTGCGGTGGCCACGAACGTCACCGGTGTGGACGTGCCTGTGGCGCCACGCATCTGCCCTCCCCTTGTGGTCGTCTCTGCCGGAAGACGGTAGACCACCGTAGGCCGAGGCGAACCACTTTCCGGCCATGATCACGTTCCGCATCGGCGTCGGGACGTTCCGCAAGCGGAGATCACGATTGTGTAGCGCCCGTGCCGCCCGGATTCGTCGATCGTCTACCTTGCAGCATCGACGGACCACTACCTGTCACCGGAACTTCGTCAGCCCGTGGCTTGACATTGCTCGCAGGTTTGTCCTTGGGGGGTCACATGCACGGTGATGACGACGCGCGCCCAGATCCGCCGCGACGTTTGCTCCTCGTCGGCTCGAGCGGTGGGCACCTCGCGCAGTTGTTGGCTTTGCGACCGTGGTGGGAGACACGGGAACGTGTGTGGGTGACGTTCGCGACGCAGGACGCGAAGTCACGTCTGCAGGGCGAGGAGGTCGTCTGGGCGCACTTCCCGACGACCCGCAACATCCCCAATCTCGTGCGCAACCTTGTCCTCGCCGCCGGTGTCCTCCGTCGCACACGTCCAGACGTGGTGATCTCGACCGGCGCTGGTGTAGCGTTCCCGTTCTTCCTCCTGGCGCGTGCGATGGGGATTCCGACGGTGTACCTCGAGGTCTACGACCGGCTCGACAGCCGTACGCTCACCGGCCGGCTCTGTCGACCGCTCTCGTCACTGTTCTGCGTGCAGTGGGAGGAGCAGGCCGCGCTGTACAAGGGCGCCCACGTCGTGGGGACACTACTTTGAGCGACCCGGTGAGTCGCATGCGACGCGTGCTCACCGTCGTCGGCACGGACTACCACCCCTTCCACCGGCTGGTGACCTGGGTGGACATGTGGTGCGCCCGACGGCCCGAGGTCGACTGTCTCATCCAGTACGGGACGTCCACGCCGCCCCAACACGCGCGCGGCATGGCGTACCTCGGCCACGCTGACCTCGAGGCGTGGATGGCACAGGCGGCCATCGTCGTCTGTCACGGAGGCCCGTCGACGATCCTGGAGGCGCGGCGGCACGGTCTCAAGCCGATCGTCGTGCCGCGCCGGGCTCGTCTGGGCGAGCACGTCGACGACCACCAAGTGAGATTCGTGACCCATCTGGTGAAACGGGACCTGGTGCTGACCGTCACGACGCGGCAAGAGCTGGAGAGCGTGCTCGACCAGGCGCTGGACGACCCCGAGCTGGTGCGGGCAAGCTCGACGCAGGAGGCGGACACCACCGCTGAGGCCGTCCAGCGCTTCGCCGCCTTGGTCGCGAGCCTGTTCCGTGGCCGAGACGACTCACCCACGTCGGGAAGGGCGCGCTGACGTCGCGTGCGCGGGAGAGTGCCCGCGCACCGGACGAGGCTCAAATGCCTCGACCGGCCGAGTTGGCCAAGGCGAGTGCTTGGTCGGCGGTGACGAAGCCCAACGCGACCAGGATGGCGACGTAGGCCCGTTGCTCCCGCCAGTTGAGCCGGATGGTCTGGGCGGCGTACCGCAGGGCCGAGCGCCGGTCCTTGAGCGCGGCGTAAGCGAAGGCCTGCTGACCGCGGAGGCGGGCCAGCCCGTGCGGGTCCTCGCGGAGCGCCGGGTGCTTGGCGATCTTGTAGTCGATCGCCTCGATGATGACGCGCCACTGCCTGGTGAAGTACGACTGGCGCCCCCAGAGCACGCGCACGAGCGGACGCTCGACCACGGCGATCCGGGCGGTTTGGGCGGCCCGCAGCATCCAGTCGTAGTCCTCGCCGAAGCTGCCCGGGATCGCCTCGTCCACCAGACCGATGCGCTCCCGCAGCGCGCTGGCCCGGACCACCACCGTCGACGGGTGAGCCTCCATGACCCGCCGACGGGCGAGGACCCGCACCGTCATGTCGTCCGGGCGCGGCACTCGCGGCGTGACCTTGCCCTCGTAGTGGACCTCGATACCGGACACCGCGACGTCGCACCCGGTGGACTGGAGCTTCTCGATCTGCAGGTGCAGCTTGTCCGGGAGCCATTCGTCGTCGTCGTCGCAGAAGGCGACGAACTCGCCGGCCGCGACGTCGATGCCGCTGTTGCGCGCGCCCGCCAGACCAGGCGTGCGGACGTTGGGGACGCAGACGACCCTGCGGTTCTCCGCCTCGTACGCCAGCGACTCGTCGATGGGGACGTGGTCGAAGACGATGACGCACTCGATCGGACCGGCATAGGTCTGCCCGAGGACCGCGTCGATGGCTCGACGCAGCAGGGCGGGACGGTTCCTGGTGGCGATCACGACGCTCACCAAGGGAAGGGTTCCGGTGCCGCCCGTGACGTCCTCGCGCCGGGCTGTCGCCGCCTTCGGGACGTCTGTCGACGTGGTCGACGAGCCGTTCGTGGGTGGGTTGAGAGTCGTCTCGGTCATGGTGCTGCGCTCCCCGTCATGGTCTGGTCGGCTGGTGGCTCCGCCGGCGTCGCCGGTGCCGGCGAGGGTGGTGAGCCGGACGGATCTGGGCTGGACTGCTCTGAACTGCGCTGGGGGGCGGACGAGAACGTCGCGGCGATGCGCGTCGTGGCGAGGGTGACGACGCCGGCCAGGGCACCGGTGCGACGCAGGATCCGCGCGGTCCGCGCGAGATCGTGTCGGACGCCTCGGGCTAGCTCAGCCACGAGAAGCACCACGTCGGCCTCCCCGGCCCGGCGGACCATGGTGGCCGAGCCGGCACGACAACTCACCACCGCCACGGCACCCGTCGAGGCGCCGTCGAGGGTGGTGGCGGCCCGCTCGACGTCGGTGGCTTCCGCGCTGTCACTCGACACCGCCACAAGCGCTCGTCGGAGCTGCTCCGCGACGAGGGTGAGGACGTCGTCCGGGCACCATCCCGTGACCAGGACACGAAGGCCGTCCACGGGTGCCGCGCGCCTCAGCAGCGCGGCGAGCGCCGTGATCCCCGTCCGTGACCCGAACCCGGCTTGCAGGAAATGGTCATCCACGTGGGCGAGGACCGGCAGGTTCGTGACCTGGGCGACGTCGTCGGCGTCTCGGACGTAGGGGTGGCGTCGGTCCCGGAGCCATCCCACGGCGACGCCCGCGAGCAGACCGGTCATGAGACCGGAGACAGGCGGCACCTCGACGTTGCCGCGAACCGGTTGCCGTGGCGGGTCCGGGTTCTCCACGACCCGAGCGGGGTTCGCGCTGGAGGCCGCGACCTCCTGCAGCGCTTTGTCGATCCGGGCGATCTGGTTCCGGAGGCGCGCACGCGCTCTCGAGGTGGCGGATTCGTCGCTGAGCCTCGTCTGGAGCTGGGAGCGACGATCGCGTAGCGCAGCGGTGATGCGCTGGGCGCGACGGGTAAGCAACGTCGAGCGCTCGCGAACGAACTCCTCCGCGACGATCTGGGCGCCGCGTCGGGCCGTCTCGGCGTCCTCGGCGGTGAAGCTCACCAGGAACACGCGGGTGCTCGTCGGTACGGCGAGGTGGATGCGGGGAGCTAGGTCGACGGCCGTCCAGGAGTCGCCGAGTCGTCGGGCGGCAGGGTCGAGCACCGCCGTCGAGCGGAGGAGCTCCGCCTCGGTGTCTTGCGTCCACTCCCGTGGTGGTCGCGAATTGGCCCGTGCCTGGCCAAGGTCGAGGGTGACGTGCGCGGGTACGGCGGGGGCGAACACCTTGGCGGTCGCGGTGTACGTCGCGGGAATCGCCGCGGCCAGCAACCCGCCCAGCGTGAGTCCGACCAGGCCGAGTGCGACGCACATCCGCCAGTGACGGCGCAGCGCGCTCCCGTAGGTCGCCAGGTCCACGGTGGAGACCGTGAGGTGCCGGGTGGACGCGGAGATCACGGGCGTACCACCACCTCCGCGAGCAGGTCGAGCAGCCAGCGAGTCCGCGACCGCAAGGGCGCGCCCTCGGGTGGCTCCGAGGCGAGGAGGTAACGCCTGGCCAGCTCGACCAGGTAGGCCACCATGACGGCCGGTACGTCGTTGCCGGCGAACGGGTCGTGGGCGTCGTCGACGCGGCGACTCACCAGGTCGGTGACCGCCCGCTGGACCAACCCGCCCGCGACGCCGCGGCGCCGCCCCGTGGCGGCCCGGACGCGGCTGGGGTCGCCGGTCAGCACGGCTCGGACGACGTCGGCGGCCGCTCGCTCACCGCGGTCCCGGAGCACCACCTGCAGGGTGTAGTGAAGGAGGTCGAACCCCACCGGGACGCCGGTGGCGAAGCGTTCGAAGTCCCAGAGCAACACCTGGGTGCCGTCCCAGGCCATGTTCCACGGCGTCCAGTCGCCGTGCCAGGCCCCGAGGGCCAGCTCGACATCCCCGTACCGCTGTCCGGCGACGTCGACGAGGCGCTCGAACTCCGCGGCCTGCCGTGGGTCGGCGAGCTGGGCGGGAGTGTCCTGGGCGAGCTTCCACGCCTCGCTCGTGCTGAGAGGGCGGCGGGAGGTTCCGAGCCAGCCGGCGAGCTCTCGCATGGCGGCGGTGGGGACGTCCTGGCGTCGCCACCGAAGCGACGTGGGGCGCACCGGGGTGAGCACGAGGAGGTCGAGGCCACGCCATCGCCCGTGGTGCAGCACCCGGGGGATCCGGAGCTGTCGCGGAGGTCGGTCGGCCGACCACAGCGCGGAAAGCACCTCAGCCTCGCCACGGACCAGCGCCTGGCTCACCGCCGAGGTGCCGACCTTGACGAACGCCACCGTACGGCCGTCGAGCGCCAGGACCTGCAGGATGGGCTTGCGGTTGGCTCGGGGCGGTCCGACGGTCATGGTCACGACGACGTCCGCGCCGAGGATCTCGCCGAGGTGACGTTCGATCGAGTCGACGAGTGCTCCGACGGGTGCGCTCACCCGCAGCCGGTCCCGGGCCAGGCGACGCAGCGTCACGTAGCCGCCGGGGAGGCGGAGCACACCGGACGCGAGGGTTCGAGCGGCACGCTCGGTCCAGCCGACCCCTTGGCTGTACTTGCGGACCGCTGCGGCGGCCACGCCGCCTCCGGCGGCCGGCAACGCAAGGCTCGGATGACGACGGCTCGGCAGCAGCAGAAACTCGCGCACCACCGCGTGTCCGGGCTCGAGGGGGACGTCCACGCGCGCCGGTGCCGGCCACAGCAACGCGATGGTCTCCAGAAGCGCCGTGAGGGTGTCGGACTGGTCGCCGCTCAGGGTGTGCCTCCTTCTCGCTCGAGCCGCCCGTCCAGCCAGCGCGCTCGTGCGTCCGACTGCCGGGCGAGCAAGCCGATGGCGATCATGACCGTCACCATCGGTGCGTCGTAGGTGTCGTAGACGAGCAGCTCGATGCCGAAGAACACCAGGACGCAGCAGACGGCGACGGCGAGCGGCGAGGTGTCCTTCCAGGCCGCGGCGAGCTGGCGGGAGAAGAACGCGAGGAACAGCGCCAAGCCGACCAGGCCCTGGGAGAAGATCACCAGCCAAAGCTGTCCCTGGGTGCCCAACGGGGGGACACCGCACGCCGGGCAGTCCGGGGTGGCCCCGCCGGCCACGGAGAAGAAGCTGCCCTGCACGTCCCGCGTCGACCCGAACCCGAGGAGGGGGGAGCCTTCGAGCACCGAGCGGACCGTCTCCACCGCCAGTCGCTCACGGCGGTCGTTGGAGTGCGGCGACTCCAGGCGTCGCAGGGCCATCGCGCCGAGCGGGCTGACCAGGAAGGTGACAGCCCCGACCAGGAGGGTGCCGACGAGCGCCGCGAAGGCTCTGTGGTACCCCATCTGGACCAGCCGGAGCGCGAGGTAGCAGACGCCCACACCGAGGGCGAGCCACAGGCCGCGGTTGAGCGAGTACACGACCGGGACCAGCGAGATCACCAAGACGAACGGTGCCACCGCACGCCGCCAGCCGGCGTCGCGTCCCAGCCAGGCGAGCAAGAAGAACGGGAGGAAGAGCGAGAAGTTCGCGCCCCAGGAGTTGGCGTACGCGAACGGCGCGATCGGCCGTGCCTCCGCGTAGCCGAGGATCGTCTGCACGTCCGCCACGGCCGGGTGGATGAGCCGGGAGACGAACTCGTTGGTGGCGATGCCGCGCGGCAGCAGCATCTCCATGGGGGAGCGGAACTCCAGCGTCGGAGCCACGACGCCGAGCAGCCCGCCACAGGTCGTCACGACGAACATGGACGCCAGGAGGCGCACCACCCGACGGGTGGGCAGGTCGTGCTCGTCGGCGTTGAGGACGTACAAGCAGGTGACCGTGGCGGCGACGTACATCGCGGCACGGAACCCGAAGACGAGCAGTCGACCGGGTCCGCCGCCGCCCGGCTCGGCGCCGGGGGCGTCGGCCCACAGCATGGTGACGCCGGCGAGCATCCACGCCAAGAACGCGAGCCACGGGCCGAACCCTCGCGGTGCCCGCACCTGCGGCCGGGCGAGCAGGTGGATCGCCATGGGGACGGCCACCAGGACGAACATGAACGTCGCCAGGCCGAGGGCCCACCAGAGGGGAAACCCGAGGTAGAGCACGGTGAGCGGCCAGCCCGGGAGGCGGGTGCCGCGGGATCTGCGGGCAGGGGTGGGCGAGGCGGGTGCCGCGGCGGTGCTCGACCCGGCAGTGCCTTCCCGGGTGCGTGAGCCGGCCCCACCGACTCCTGATTCGACGCCACTGGCCTCCGGTCGGACGGCCGGCGAACCCGTGGCGGACGTCGTCCCCATCTGGGTGCCCTCCCCGCGTGCGGCCACGGGAACGTGAGTCCGAAGCTCGGCGTGCCGTCGGGGTGTCCGCAGGCCTGGCCGGCGCCGAGCCCGTGCCACCTTCCGGCCGTGCCCGAGGATACGAGACCTGGGGTGATCGCGGGCGGGGATGCCGACTTCTCCGCCAACGGGGACCCAGGGCACCGCGCGCGAGTCATCCACAGCCCGCATCGGCGTGGTCGCGCCCGGTCGAGATCACGCCTTGCCGGAGACCATCGAGGGCGGCAAGATTATCGTCCGCGTCGGCATCGTCTGCCGTCATCGCTCCCACTCCGCTGCATCGGCGGAGCGCCGCTGTGTCTCGTCCTACCTCGGGGGGACCACCGTGTTCCTACGCCGCCTCGGCGTGGCATTCGCCGTCATCTGCTCCGCGCTGCCGGCCGTTTCTCTGTCGTTCGCACCGCCGGCGCAAGCCGTCCAGACTTCGCAAGCCAAGGTCGTCAGCGACGACCCGGTGAACTGGACGCCCCACGTCCTCGACGGACGTGTCAAGGCGATCGTGCAGGTCGGTGACACCGTGGTGCTGGGTGGCTTGTTCACCCAGGTGAGCTCCGCCGACGGCAGGACCATCTACGACCGGACCAACCTGGTCGCCTTCAACGCCACCACCGGCGCGGTGAGCACGAGCTTCGCGCCCGAGGTCGACGGCGAGGTCACCTCGCTCGCCGTCGCCGAGGACAAAGCGTCGGTGTTCGTGGGCGGCTTCTTCGACACGGTGAACGGCACGCCGTCCCGCAGTCTCGCCCGGATCCGGCTCTCCGACGGCGCGTTGGTGCCGGGCTTCACCGCTCCCAAGCTCAACGGGCGCGTCAAGGACCTCCGGCTGAGCGGTGGCCGGCTCTTCGTGGCCGGCACCTTCGGCTACGTCGCCGACCGGCCGCAGGCCGCCCTGGCGACCGTGGACCCCAAGACCGGGGCGTTCGACCCCTTCCAGGGCCTGACCTTCTCCGGCCCGCGCAACGGCGGCGTCCTCCAGGTCATGAAGATGGACGTGACGCCCGACGGGTCGCGTCTGGTGGCGATCGGAAACTTCACGAAGGTCGAGGACCAGTCCCGCCCGCAGATCGCGGTCCTCGACCTCACCGGTCAGAGGGCGCGCCTGGCTGACTGGCACACCGACTTCTATTCCGCGCAATGCTCCTCGTCGTTCGACTCCTACATGCGCGACCTCGACATCGCGCCGGACGGCTCCTACTTCGTCGTGTCGACGACCGGCAGCTACGCCGGTGGCCCGCCGGGTCCCTGTGACACCACGGCCCGGTTCGAGACCGGGGCTCGCGGGTCCAACCTCAAGCCGACGTGGGTGAACTACACCGGCGGGGACACCACCTACGCCGTGGCGGTGACGGGCACCGCCGTCTACGTCGGTGGGCACTTCCGCTGGCAGAACAACCCCCACCGGGGGGACAAGGCCGGCCCTGGCGCGGTGGCGCGCGAAGGCATCGCCGCTCTCGACCCCACCAACGGGCTGCCGCTGCGGTGGAACCCCGGGCGTACGAAGGGCGTGGGCGTATTCGACATGCTGGCCACCTCCCAAGGCCTGTGGGTGGGCAGCGACACCGACCGGATCGGCAACTGGGAGTACCACGCGCGGATCGCGTTCTTCCCGCTCGCCGGTGGCACCGAGGTGCCACGGCTGAACCCCGGGCAGCTGCCGGGCGAGGTGTACGTCGTCCCCACAGGCGGATCGAACGTCTCGCCGCGCAAGGTCCACTTCGACGGGCAGACCGTCGGCGACGCCACCGCGGCCCCGGCCGGTGGCCTGTCCTGGGACAAGGTGCGTGGCGCGTTCATGCTCGGCGACCAGCTCTACACCGGCTGGTCCGACGGCAGCTTCACCCGTCGCTCGTTCGACGGGTCGAGCTTCGGCCTCAGCCAGGTCATCGACACCGCCGACCAGCTGGTGGTGGACACGACCTGGCACAACGACGTCGCCTCGGCCACCGGCATGTTCGTCCACAACGGTCGGCTGTACTACACCCGCTCCGGGTCGAACTACCTCTACTACCGGTACTTCACACCGGAGAGCCTCGTGGTGGGGGCGCAGCGGCTGACCGCCAGCGCCAGCATCACGGGTGTGGACTTCTCCCGGGTGGCGGGCATGTTCCTCGTCGGCGACCAGCTGTACTTCGCGTCCTCGTCCGACGGGATCCTGCGCCGGGTGTCCTTCCGCGACGGCGCGCCGGTGCCCGGCACGGTCAGGCCGGTGAGCGGCCCGACCATCGACGGTCTCGACTGGCGGAGCCGGGCGATCTTCGTCCTGGCCGACCGGACGCCGCCGCCCAACGAGGCACCCGTGGCCGTCGCCGCCGCCTCCTGTGAGGAGCTCTCCTGCGACTTCACCTCGGTGGGCTCGCACGACCCCGACGGTCGGATCGTGTCCTACCACTGGTCCTTCGGGGACGGTACGACCGCGACCGGGCCCACGCCGTCCCACACCTTCTCCGCCAGCGGCACCTACCGGATCACGCTCACGGTGACCGATGACAACGGAGCGATCGGGAAGGCGAGCGTCGACGTGACGGTCACCCGGCCCAACCAGGAGCCGACGGCCGCCTTCACCGTGTCGTGCGACGGGCTGAGCTGCACCGTCGACGCGAGCCAGTCCAGGGACCCGGATGGCACGATCGCGTCGTACTCCTGGAACTTCGGTGACGGCTCCACCGGCAGCGGTCGTACGGCGTCCCACACCTACGCGCGTGAGGGCGGCTACACCATTCGGCTCACCGTCACCGACAACGACGGTGGCCAGGGCGAGACGACCCAGGACATTCGTGTCGCGCCTCCGGCGACATCCACGCGGTTCGTCGCACAGGCCGGTGTCAACGCGAACCTGCGGACACACCAGGTGACGATCCCGGGGGACGTCGCGGCAGGTGACCTGCTGCTGCTCTTCATGACGGTCAACTCGGCGGACCTCACCATCTCGGCGCCGAGCGGCGGGTCCGGTGGTGAGTGGGCGGTTGTCGGCACGCAAGCTACGTCGGGCACCATGACCCGGGTGTGGAAGAAGGTCGCGGCGCCGACGGACGCGGGCGCGACCGTCACGGTGACCTTGTCCGACTACGGCAAGGCGGACCTCGCGGTGGTCGCCTACCGAGGACCCAACCTGGGGGTGCGGGCGTTCGCCAGCGCCGCGGAGACCGAGGCGACCGCGGCGCACACCACGCCCCAGGTCGACAACGTGTCGGGCGCGTGGCTGGTGAGCTACTGGGCCGACAAGTCGTCGGCGACGACGGCGTGGACGCCTCCCGCCGGTCAGACGGTTCGGCGGACCTCGTTCGGCTCCGGCAGCGGGCGGGTCTCGAGCCTCGTGACGGACAGCGGCGCGACGGTCGGCCTCAAGCCACGGGGCGGGTTGACGGCCACTGCGGACGCCGCGAGCCGACACGCCACGATGTGGTCGATCCTGATCGGGCCGGCGTCATGAGAGCGAGGACGGTCATCGCAGCACTCGTGCTCGCCGGATTGGTGATCTCGGCCGGTGCGGCGTGCACACGGAACGAGCCGAGCGGGGAGGGTGTCGCCCCCGCGCGGGCCGATGTGGCGGCGGAGGACACGCGACGCGGCTCGACCGGTCTGTCCCCGAGCGACATGGAGGAGGTCGAGGCGACCTTCCCCGAGTCGACGCCGGGGGTGCCCCGCACGAGCGAGTTCGGGGAGAAGCCGCAGGGGAACCGCAGCGACGCCGCGGCCCGGCTGGTCGATCTGCGGGTCGGTCGGGGCGACGGGGTCGAGCGTCTGGTGTTCACCTTCGCCGACACCGACGTGCTGCCGAAGTACCGCGTGCGGTACGTCGACGCCGTGCGGGCCCATGCCGAGGACGATCCGATCCCGGTGCGTGGGACCGCGTACTTGGAGGTCAGCTTCTCCCTGACCAACCCCAACACGAAAGGTCGACTCGCCGTTCCGGCCGACCTGGAGCCCGAGCAGCCGCTGATCAAGCAGACCGTGCTCGCCCGCAACGTCGGGCGTGAGCTGGGGTTCGGCGTGGGCCTCGCGAAGCGAGCCGAGTTCCGGACCAAGGAGCTGTACGAGCCGACGCGACTGGTTGTGGAGGTGCGCAGCAGGTGAGTGGGACGCTTCCTCGGGGATCAGGGGGAGGACTGGCGGCACTCAAGGCAGCGGCACCGCCGTGGGTGAGGCGGTCGGGCCGGGCGGTGACCCGAACGATCGGCCGCTACACGTCCGGTGGTCGCCTCATGCCCAGCTTCCTGATCGTCGGCGGTCAGCGCTGTGGCACGACGTCCCTCCACCGGGCGCTCATCGCTCACCCCGTGGTGGCGGGGCCCATCCTGCACAAAGGCGTCAACTACTTCGACCTCAACTACCACCGCGGACCGGCGTGGTACCGCGGACACTTCCCGCTGCTGTCCACGGCGCGGCGGCGAGCCGGTGACTGGTCCGTCGGCTCGGGCGAGCCTCAGGCGATGGAGTCCAGCGGCTACTACCTCTACCACCCGCTGGCACTGCCCCGGATCGCCCGTGATCTGCCCGGTGTCCGGCTCCTCATCATGATCCGCAACCCGGTCGAGCGGGCCTACTCGGCATGGAAGCACGCGGTCGCCCGGGGCTTCGAGACCGAGCCGTTCGAACGCGCCCTGGAGCTGGAGGAGGAGCGACTCGCCGGCGAGGAGGAGCGACTGCGCACCGAGCCGGGTTACGAGAGCTACTCGCACCGTCACCACGCGTACGTCACGCGCGGCCGGTACGCCGAGCAGCTCCGGAGGGTGTTCGAGCTGTTCGACCGGGACCAGGTGCACATCATCGAGAGCGAGGACTTCTTCGCCCGGCCCGAGGAGGTCTACGAGGAGGTGCTCGCGTTCCTGGGTCTGCCCTCCTGGCTGCCTCCGTCATTCGAGCGACACAACGCTCGTGATGGCGACCCCATGCCCGAGCACGTCCGCAAGAAGCTGGACGAGTACTTCCTCCCCCTCGACGAGGAGCTGGCGAAGATCCTCGGACGGACGCCGATCTGGCGGCGCTGACCCGCCGGGCCTCGCGGAGGCCCGACCCCGTTCGTCCGTCTTTGCGTCTCTCGCCCTGTCCTGTCCGTCGTTCACCGACGGACGCCTCGGCCCGCCTGGGACGGTCGCCGCTCCGCGCTAGCCTTGTCCAGGCACCCCGGTCCGCGACGCGAACCGGGGCGTTCGTGATGTCCGCGTCCCGCTCGCCCTGGCAAGGATCCCATGAGCCTCACTGGACTCGTCGCACTCGTCACCGCCGACCCCACGATCGCCTCGGCGGTCGAGGCGGCCCGGGCACCTGCTGCCGCCCCCTTGGACATCACCGCGCCGAAGCCGTTTCAGCCGTTCGCGGTCGCGGCGATCGCTGCGCCTCGCGAGCTGGGCGGCGCCGACCGTCCCGTCCTGGCGGTGACGGCGACCGGGCGCGAGGCGGAGGAGCTCACCTCGGCGCTGCGAAGCCTGCTGGGCGACGACGACGCGGTGGCCTACTACCCGGCGTGGGAGACGCTGCCGCACGAGCGGTTGTCCCCGCGCTCCGACACCGTGGGGCGTCGGCTGGCCGTGCTGCGCAGGCTGGTCCACCCCACCAAGGAGGCGCCGGCTCCGCAGGTGGTCGTCGCGCCGGTGCGGAGCGTGCTCCAGCCGCAGGTGCGCGGGCTCGCCGACTTGGAGCCAGTGTCGTTGCGCGAGGGCGACCAGTGCGACCTGGACGAGCTCGTCGAGCGGCTCGTGGCGGCCGCCTACACCCGCGTCGACCTGGTCGAGCGTCGGGGCGAGTTCGCCGTTCGCGGCGGGATCGTGGACGTCTTCCCGCCCACGGAGGAGCACCCGGTCCGGGTGGAGCTGTTCGGGGACGAGGTCGACGAGATCCGGTCGTTCCGGGTCGCCGACCAGCGTTCCCTCGGTCGCGCCGAGCATGGGCTGTACGCGCCACCCTGCCGTGAGCTGCTGCTGACCGATCAGGTGCGCGAGCGCGCGGCCAAGCTCGCTCAGGAGCACCCTGAGCTGGCCGAGCTGTTCGAGAAGCTCGCCCACGGTCACGCCGTCGAGGGCATGGAGTCGCTCGCGCCCGTGCTGGTCGACGAGATGGAGCTCCTGCTCGACCTCATGCCCGCCGGCACCCACGTGCTGGTCTGTGACCCCGAGCGGGTGCGGAGCCGGGCGCACGACCTCGTGGCGACCAGCAAGGAGTTCCTCGAGGCGAGCTGGGCGGCGGCGGCCGCGGGCGGCAAGGCGCCGATCGACCTCGGTGAGGCGGCCTACCGGTCGCTCGCGGATGTCCGTCGCCACGCGCTCGACCACGGTCTGGCCTGGTGGAGCATCTCGCCCTTCACAGCGGAGCGGACCACGCCGTCGGAGCCGGTCCGGACGGAGGTCGGCGAGCTGGTTCAGGTCGACATCGACGTCGAGCAGGGAGCGGTCGAGTCGACGTCGGTCGACGCCCAGGCCACGGACGGTTACCGCGGCAACACCGAGGCCATGGTCGCCGACGTTCGCGGCTGGGTCCACGACGCCTGGCGGGTGGTGTTCGTCACCGAGGGCCATGGACCCGCCCAGCGCATGGTGGAGGTTCTGCGGGATCGCGAGGTTCCAGCCCGGTTCGTCGACCAGCTCGCCGCGCCGCCGGAGGCGGCCCTCGTCCATGTGACCTGCGGGCAGATCGACCGCGGTTTCGTCGCGCCCGGGCTGCGTCTCGCCGTCCTCACCGAGGCCGACATCGCTGGTCGAGCGGGTGTCTCGACCAAGGACCAGCGCCGGATGCCGAGCCGAAGGCGGCGCACGATCGACCCGCTCGAGCTGCGTCCCGGGGACTACGTCGTCCATGAGCAGCACGGGGTCGGCCGGTACGTGGAGATGGTGGAGCGCACCGTCGGCAGCGGCCAGCAGCGAGCGACGCGCGAGTACCTCGTCATCGAGTACGCCCCCAGCAAGCGAGGCCAGCCCGGCGACCGGCTCTTCGTGCCGACCGACCAGCTCGACCAGGTCACCCGCTACGTCGGCGGTGAGCAGCCCAGCCTCGACCGGCTCGGTGGTTCGGACTGGGCCAAGCGGAAGCGCCGCGCGCGGAAGGCGGTCCGCGAGATCGCGAGCGAGCTCATCAAGCTCTACGCCGCGCGACAAGCGACGCCCGGGCACGCGTTCGGTCCGGACACGCCGTGGCAGCGTGAGCTGGAGGACGCCTTCCCCTACGTCGAGACGCCCGACCAGCTCGCCACCATCGAGGACGTCAAGCGGGACATGGAGAAGCCCGTGCCGATGGACCGGCTGATCTGCGGCGACGTCGGGTACGGCAAGACCGAGATCGCGGTTCGGGCGGCCTTCAAGGCGGTGCAGGACGGGAAGCAGGTGGCCGTTCTCGTCCCGACCACGCTGCTCGTGCAGCAGCACTACGCCACGTTCTCGGAGCGGTTCGCGCCGTTCCCGGTCACGGTCAAGGCGCTGTCGCGGTTCCAGACCGACAAGGAGGCCCAGGAGGTCATCAGCGGCCTGGCGGCGGGCACCGTGGACGTCGTCATCGGGACGCACCGACTGCTCGGCGACGAGGTGAGGTTCAAGGACCTTGGCCTCATCGTCGTCGACGAGGAGCAGCGTTTCGGCGTCGAGCACAAGGAGAAGCTCAAGACGCTGCGCACCAGTGTCGACGTGCTCACCATGTCGGCGACCCCGATTCCGCGCACCCTCGAGATGGCGATCACCGGCATCCGCGAGATGTCCACCATCATGACGCCGCCGGAAGAGCGCCACCCCGTGCTGACGTTCGTCGGCCCGTACGACGAGCGCCAGGTCGTCGCCGCGATCCGACGCGAGCTGCTCCGTGAGGGCCAGGTCTTCTACGTGCACAACCGGGTGCAGACGATCGAGAAGGCGGCCGCGCGGATCCGGGAGCTCGTGCCGGAGGCGCGGGTGGTCGTCGGGCACGGCCAGATGGGCGAGCACCGCCTGGAGCAGGTGATGCTCGACTTCTGGGAGCGCCGCGCCGACGTCCTGGTCTGCACGACGATCGTGGAGGCGGGCCTGGACATCTCCAACGCGAACACGTTGATCATGGAGCGCGCCGACCTGTTCGGCCTGTCGCAGCTGCACCAGATGCGGGGTCGCGTGGGACGCGGCCGGGAGCGTGCGTACGCCTACTTCTTCTATCCGCCCGAGCGGCCGCTCACCGAGACCGCGCACGAGCGGCTGGCCACGCTCGCGCAGCACTCCGAGCTCGGCGCCGGCATGGCGGTGGCGATGAAGGACCTCGAGATTCGCGGTGCCGGCAACCTGCTGGGGGACGAGCAGTCCGGCCACATCGCCGACGTCGGTTTCGACTTGTACGTGCGACTGGTGGGCGAGGCTGTGGCCGAGTTTCGCGGGGAGGCGGAGCCCGAGGAGGCCGAGGTCAAGGTCGAGCTGCCGGTCGACGCGCACCTGCCGCGCGACTACATCGACAGCCAGCGGCTGCGTCTGGAGATGTACCAGCGCCTGGCCGCCGTCCGGGACCTGGCGGAGGTCGACCAGGTCGCCGACGAGCTGGTCGACCGGTACGGCCCGATGCCCCGTCCGGTGGAGAACCTCCTGGAGGTGGCGAGGTTCCGGATTCATGCCCGGAAGGCGGGCCTCACCGATGTCACGCTGCAGGGCAACCAGGTTCGGTTCAGCCCGGTGGAGCTGCGGGAGAGCCAGGAGCTGCGGCTGACCCGCCTGTATCCCCGGTCGGTGGTGAAGCGGCCGATCCGGACGATTCTGGTCCCGCGGCCGACGACGGCGCCGATCGGCGGTCAACCGCTGCGCGATGTGGAGTTGCTGGCCTGGGCCCGCGAGCTCATCGACGCGGTCTTGCTGGACGGCGCGGCCGTACCAGCGAGGTAGTCGCCTGGCCTTCGCCCGCTGTATCCCGTGCCTCACTCACTGTCCGTGATCATTTCGCGAGACTTCCCGCCCCATTGCTACGGATCGTGACCGTCTGGCCCGCAAAGGCAATCAGCTAGGGTTTGCGTCGGCTGAGCCAGTACGGGGGCATCGCAGGAGGTCGACGCGATAGCCGGGGAGGGCCGATGAAGCCCGAGATGTCGGAGGAGACCGTACGCCTGCCCGCCGTGGGGAGCCGTCGAGACCAACGCGGCCGCCACCGGGGTGAACGCCCCCAGGGGGAGGGCCGGGTCAGCTCAGCCTGGACCTGGATGGAGCAGCGAGCCGTTCCCATCGCCGTCACGGTCGGATGCCTCGTCGGACTGAGCACCGCCGCCGGCGTCGGCTGGGTGGTCTTCGGGCCGAACGAGGGCGGCCCGGTGGCCTCGGGGCCGCCGACGGTGGCGCAGAGCCTGTCGCGGGGCTTCACGCTGCCGTCCGAGCGCGACACGCAGCGGGTTGGTGGCTCCCGCGCTCCGTCCGCTGACGCGCCGGTGAGCAAAGGCTCGCCGATCCTGGCGCCCACGTCGCCGGTCCCGTCGCCGCTCGTCCACGCGGCGAGGCCAGCCGCCACGACGGCACGAGCTGCTGGGTCGCCGTGGCACTCCGGTCAGTCTTCGGGTGAGCCGACACCGTCGCCGGCCGACCCGTCGCCGCGCGGACCGGAGCCGTCACCGACCTCGGACTCCGAGCCGACGAGTGATCCCACGCTCGAGCCCTCGCCGACGCCGACACCCACGACCGAGCCGACGCCGACACCCACGACCGAGCCGACGCCGACACCCACGACCGAGCCGACGCCGGAGCCCACCACAGAACCAGGGCCGACGAGCGAGCCCTCACCCGAGCCGACCACCGACCCGGCGCCGACCACCGACCCGGCGCCGACCACCGACCCGGCGCCGAGCCCCACACCGGAGCCGACGCCGAGTCCGACGTCCAGGCCGACGTCGAGGCCAGTGCCGCCGGTGCCGATCCCGTGGCCTGAGCGGACACCGACGCCGTTCCCCACGTCCACCACGTCGGCCCCGATCCCGGCCAGGTAGCCGTCAGGGGCGATCGGAGAGTGCCGTCGTCCGGTCCAGGTCGTCACGGCGGTGGAGGCAGCCGCATCTGTGTGATCTGATGGGTGCCGTTGGCTCGCCTGACAATAGGCGCGACACGACATGACCTGACGTGGAGGTCCCGTATTCGATGAGCAGCGTTCCCATGCGAACCCTCAACAACGGCGTCCAGATCCCCCAGCTGGGTTTCGGGGTCTGGCAGATCCCCAACGACCAGGTGGTGGACGTTGTCACGACCGCCCTCGAGGTGGGGTACCGGAGCATCGACACGGCCGCGGCCTACGGCAACGAAGAGGGGACCGGCAAGGCGATCGCGGCGTCCGGCATTCCCCGGGAGGAGGTGTTCGTCACCACCAAGCTGTGGAACAGCGAGCAGGGTTACGACAGCACGCTGAAGGCGTTCGATGAGAGTTTGCGTCGCCTCAAGCTCGACTACATCGACCTCTACCTGATCCACTGGCCCTGCCCCCGCAAGGACAAGTACGTGGAGACGTGGCGGGCCTTCGAGAAGCTGTACAGCGACGGTGTCGTGCGCGCCATCGGCGTCTCCAACTTCCACCCCCACCACCTGCGCCGGCTGTTCCAGGAGACGACCACGGTTCCCGCGCTCAACCAGATCGAGCTGCACCCTTACCTCGTCCAGGCCGAGCTGCGGGAGTTCAACGCCCAGAACGGTATCGCCACCGAGGCGTGGAGCCCGCTCGCGCGCGGTGGGGACCTGCTCAAGGACCCGGTGATCACGCGCATCGCCGAGAAGTACGGCAAGACCCCCGCTCAGGTGGTCATCCGCTGGCACCTGGCGCTGGGGAACATCGTCATTCCGAAGTCGGTCACGCCGTCGCGCATCAAGGAGAACTTCGACGTGTTCGACTTCGAGCTGACGGTCGAGGAGGTCGACGAGATCAGCGGCCTCGACAAAGGCATGCGCACCGGCGGCAACCCGGACGAGTTCGAGGGGTGACGCTCAGTCGCGTCCACGTGCGGTGGCCCGGCCCCGGTGTGAGGGGCCGGGCCACGTCGTTGCTCCGGGGCCGGACCCCGCCTGGTGACGGGGCCTGGCGGGCGGACCGGATGGAGCCCTCAGACCAGCTGGGGAACGGCGTCCGCCAGCAGCCACAGACCGATGACGACGAAGAGCGCGGCGGCGCCGTACCGGACGGCCCGCTCTGGGAGCCGCTTGCCGAGCTGGTGTCCGACGAGGATGGCGACCGCGTCGGCGGCGACCATGCCCAGCGTCGAGCCGAACCAGGTGCCGAAGGACTCGTGGTGAGTGGCCAGGGTGACGGTGGCGAGCATGGTCTTGTCGCCGAGCTCGGCGAGGAAGAAGGCCACCGTGACGGCGATGATCGCGGCTCGCCCGCTTCGCTGTGCCCGTTGCTTCTCGGTCTCCGACAGGCTGTCGCCGCGCACTGTCCAGATGCCGAACCCGACGAAGGCGAGGGCTGCCGCCAAGGACACCCAGGCCGTGGGGAGGTTGGCGCCGAGGCCGTAGCCCAGGCCCACCGAGAGGGCGTGCACCACGGCGGTGGCGAGGCTGATGCCGACCAGCACCTGGGTGGCGTTGTAGCGGCTGGCGAAGGTGATCGCCATGAGCTGGGACTTGTCGCCGAGCTCGGCGACGAAGATGACGCCGAAGCTGACCAGAAAGCTCGTGGTGAGTGCGTCCACGTCGTCCGTTCCTCGATCCGGCCGGATCGAGGCGTGCCCTCGACCCGGCGTGCCGCCTGGGTCGAAGGTCTCGCCCGCCTCCGCGTCGCGTAGGCCGCCGGGCCGGGCGCGGGTCAGCGCCAGCGTGTCGACCACGGCGTTGGGGGCTACTCCCCTCCGCGCGGTCCAGTCTGCCCGGCGCTGACGCTGATTGTCAAATAGTTGCGCAAGTAATAGAAGAATGTGAGCTTCGCCACACCCTCACCGTCAGCCAGGCGGACCCGTGGGGAACAATCGGACGGGACATGAGCACCGATCCTCGCGTCGACGGGCCCACTGGACCGCAGCTGAAGGCCGCCGCCGAAACCTTCGACCTGCTCTCCGCGCCCACCCGACTCCACCTGGTCTGGCTACTCGCGCGTGGGGAGTACGACGTCGGCACGCTCGCCGAGTACACCGGTGCCACCGTGGCAGCCGTCAGCCAGCACCTCGCCAAGCTCCGGCTCGCCGGGCTGGTCACCTCACGCCGGGTGGGTCGGCGGCACATCTACGCCGTCGAGGACCCGCACGTCCTCACGCTCGTCGACCAGATCTTCCAGCACATCGCTCCCGACGGCTCGCTCGCGCCCGACCCTCCGACCCCCGTCCACCCCAGCCGGCGCTCCCGTTCCGAGTGATCGGTGCCCGCGATCCCGACCCCGGAGAGCTGCGGTGATCTCGAGCTCGGGGACCCTGGCCCGGCGAACGCCGGCGTCGGGGCGCTGCGTACGATCGGGTCGTCTGGAAGGCGCCCACGTCCACGAACAACCACGACGTACGAGAACAACAAGAGGAGTCCCGTGGTCGGTCAGAGGCTCACTCGTCGGTTCGCCGCACTAGCCCTCGTCGCCGGACTCGGACTGACCGGCTGCGGCTCGCTGAACGACCCAAGCGTCGCGGCTCGGGTGGGCGACGAGACGATCCCGGTCAGCTTCCTCCAGGAGCAGGTCAGGGAGGGCCTGGAGCTCGTCGGGGCGAACCCGAACGACACCTCCGTGGTCGGCGAGTCCCAGCGCAACCTGCTCCGGGTCATGATCGACTTCAAGCTCGCTGCCGCGACCGGGGAGCGCTTGGGCGTCCGAGTCACCCAGGCCGACATCGACCGGGAGAAGCGTGAGCTCCGTCAGCAACAGCGCCAGATCCCCCGTGGGCTGATCGACGAGTACGCGCGGTTCCTCGCGTATTCCGACGAGCTCGCCGTCAAGCTGCTGGGCAGGCGACCGGCTAGTGTCGCGGATCAGCAGGAGGTCGATCTGAGGCTTCGCGCGGAAGTGGCCAAGACCGCCCGTGAGGTCGGCGTCGAAGTCAACCCCCGCTACGGCAGGTGGGAGGGACTCGGTCTGGCGCCCTTGGGTGGCCAGCTTGTGCGCACCCGCGGTGAGGTGCGGCCGTAGGAGGCCCGTGGCGCCGACGTCGGTGCCCACACCGCGGCGTCTCGACCACGCCGCCGTAGCCTGGCGTCCGTGACCGCCGGACGCATCACCCTGCTCCTCACCAGCCCGCGCGTCGCGCCCGGTCTGCTCAGCTGGCCGGCGTGGCAGATCCTCCAACGGGCCGACCGCGTCCTGACCGACGACCCCGAGCACCCGCAACGCGTCGCGCTCGAGGCGGCCGGCGTGGAGGTGCGGACGTTCGAGGAGGACATCCTGGACGTCGAGCAGCCGACACGGGCGGAGCGCATCGCGCGCTCGCTCGTCGACGAGGCGGCGACCGGCCTGGACCTGGTGTGGCTGGCATCGGACGACGGCTCCTGGCTCGGCCGCGCCCTCGGGCACCTGCTGGCCAGTCGGGCGGAGGCGGGCGAGGCCGACCAGCCCGTGCTCGAGGTGCTTCCCGCCTCCTACGACGTACCGGGCGCGCGCCTGCTCGACCTGGTGTCGGTCATGGACCAGCTGCGAGCACGCTGTCCCTGGGTGCGCGAACAGACGCACCGCTCACTCGTGCGTTACCTGGTGGAGGAGACGTACGAGACGGTCGAGGCAGTCGAGACCGGTGACCGCGTGCACCTGCGCGAGGAGCTGGGGGACCTGCTCTTCCAAGTGGTCTTCCACGCCCAGATGGCCAGCGAGCACCCCGAGGCACCCTTCACGATCGACGACGTGGCCGGCGACCTGGTGGAGAAGCTGATCCGCCGCAACCCGCACGTGTTCGGGTCGGCGCAGGTCGACGACGTCGCCGAGATCGAGAACATGTGGGACGCGCTCAAGGAGGAGGAGAAGGGACGCCGATCGGCGGTCGAGGGGGTGCCGCTCGCGCTGCCGGCGCTCACGCTCGCCGACAAGCTCCTCGGCCGAACCGCGGGGCGGGACCTCGACCTTGCCGACGTGGACGAGGACGAGCCGCGTCTGCCGGACCGGCCCACGACGGACGACATCGGTCGCGCGTTGTTCGCGCTGGTCCGGCGAGCCCACACCGCTGGAATCGATCCTGAGCAAGCTCTGCGCGACGCCTGCCGTCGCTTCGTCGAGGCGGTCCACGCCGCGGAGGCGCAAAGCTGAGTCGAGCTCGGCCGTCCCGCCGTCTCCGGGCGGGTCGGGTCACGTTCGGCTCCCACGGCGCGGATACGCTCAGAACGCGTGCGTCCGCCATCCTCGACGGGACGGGCACGCGCGCAGAAGGAGCTGTCGGTAGATCATCGGAGGGTAAGCCGTGGCTACGATCGATGCCGTCACCGCCCGCGAGATCCTCGACTCGCGCGGCAACCCGACCGTCGAGGTTGAGGTCGCTCTCGACGACGGGACCATCGGCCGGGCCGCGGTCCCGTCCGGTGCCTCGACCGGCGCGTTCGAGGCGGTCGAGCTGCGCGACGGCGACGAGAAGCGGTACTCCGGCAAGGGCGTCCAGAACGCCGTCCAGGCGGTCATCGACGTCATCGCGCCGGAGATCCTCGGATACGACGCGAGCGAGCAGCGACTCGTCGACGCGCGCCTGATCGACCTGGACGGCACGCCGAACAAGGGCAAGCTCGGTGCCAACGCCATCCTCGGCGTCTCCCTGGCGGTGGCGCGGGCCGCCGCCGACTCCGCCGACCTCCCGCTGTTCCGCTACATCGGCGGTCCGAACGCGCACCTGCTCCCCGTGCCGATGCTCAACATCCTCAACGGCGGAGCGCACGCGGACAACGACGTCGACTTCCAGGAGTTCATGATCGCGCCCATCGGCGCGGCGACGTTCTCCGAGGCGCTGCGGTGGGGCGTCGAGACCTACCACGCGCTGAAGTCGGTGCTGAAGCAGCAGGGCCTGTCGACCGGACTCGGCGACGAGGGCGGCTTCGCGCCCAACCTGCCGTCCAACCGCGCCGCCCTCGACCTCATCACCACGGCGATCGAGAAGGCCGGCTTCCGCCCGGGTACCGACATCGCGTTGGCGATCGACGCGGCGGCCACGGAGTTCTACGACGCTGACAGCGGCCGGTACCAGTTCGAGGGTGCCCAGCGGACGGCCGAGGAGATGGCGGCCTACTACGTCGAGCTGCTCGGGTCGTACCCGCTGGTGTCGTTCGAGGACCCGCTGGCCGAGGAGGACTGGGCGGGCTGGAAGGACCTGACGGCGAGCATCGGCTCGAAGGTCCAGCTCGTGGGCGACGACTTGTTCGTCACCAACCCGGAGCGGATCCAGCGCGGTATCGCCGAGTCGTCGGCGAACGCGGTGCTGGTCAAGGTCAACCAGATCGGCACCCTCACCGAGACGCTCGACGCGGTGGAGCTCGCGCAACGGGCCGGCTACCGGGCGATGATCAGCCACCGTTCGGGGGAGACGGAGGACACCACCATCGCCGACCTCGCGGTGGCCACCAACGCTGGGCAGATCAAGACCGGTGCCCCGGCTCGGAGTGAGCGCGTGGCGAAGTACAACCAGCTGCTGCGCATCGAGGAGGAGCTGGACGACGCGGCGCGGTACGCCGGCCGCTCGGCCTTCCCGCGGTTCACGGCCGGCCAGAGCTGACCACCATGGCGTGCGGGGCCGCGACGGGAAACGGAGGGCGGCGGCGCGTCGCCCGCTCCACGGCGTCAGGGAGGTCCCGTGGCTGATGCTCGCGGCGGGCGGGACGGTCGCCCGCACGGTCGCGGACGGGGGCGACCCCGCTCCACACCGGCCACGTCGGGGCCGGGCATAGGGCCTGGGCGGGGTCCGACTCGGCGTCGGGCCGGAATGGGCTCGACGGAGCGTCGTCCCCCCGCGGACCGTCCCGCTCGGTCGTCCGCGCCCACCCGCACGTCCAAGCAGAGTGGGTCTCGGGGGCGTCCCACGTCGGATCAGGGGCGTCCGCAGAGCCGAACGGCCCCGCCCCGGAAGACGCGGGCTCAGAAGACGCAGCCCCGGACGACGCTGACCGGGCGGGCCGCGGTCCTCGCCTTGGTCCTGGCCGCGCTGATCATCTCCTACGCCTCCAGCCTGCGGGCCTGGTCCGAGCAGCGCTCGGAGCTCGCCGAGCTGCGTGCCGAGAAGGCACAGCGCCAGGAGCGAGTGGCGGAGCTGGAGCGGGAGCTGCGTCGTTGGCGTGACCCCGCCTACGTCGAGGCGCAGGCGCGGGACAGGTTCGGTTGGGTCAGGCCGGGCGAGGTGGGCTACGTCGTCGTCGGCCCCGAGGAGACGACACCGCCCACGGCGCGCGGCGCGCGACGCACGCAGTCACCTGAGCCTCGTGCCTGGTGGCGTGACCTGTGGCACAGCGTCGAGGACGCGGGAAACCCGTCACCACGTCCCACGACGCCGCCGCCTCGGCCCAAGCCCGCGACCACCATCGACCCGGAGACCGCGGCCACCGACGCTGACCAGCGATCGGCTGGCCGCGGGAACGACGCCGACACCGCACGGGGAGGACGCCAGTGACAACGGAGTCGACTCCTCCCAGCGACCGTGACCTCGTGGTGATCGCCCGGCAGCTGGGGCGTCCGCCGCGCGGCGTCCGGCAGGTGGCCCACCGCTGTCGCTGCGGCCTTCCGGACGTGATCGAGACTGAGCCGAGGCTTCCCGACGGGACGCCGTTCCCGACGACCTTCTACCTCACCTGCCCTCGGCTGTCCGCCCAGATCGGCCGCTTGGAGAGCACCGGCTTGATGCGGGAGTGGACCGAGCGGCTCAAGGCGGACCCCGAGCTGGCCGCGGCGTACCGGCGGGCGCACGAGCGCTACCTCGCCCACCGCGCCCAGCTCGGGGACGTCCCGGAGATCGCGGGAGTCTCCGCGGGTGGCATGCCGGACCGGGTCAAGTGCTTGCATGCGCTGGTCGCCCACGCGCTCGCCGCCGGGCCAGGGGTGAACCCGCTCGGCGACGAGGCGCTGGCGATGCTTCCCGACTGGGCGGCCGCCGGCCCGTGCGTCGACGTCGATGACGACGTGTCATGACGGCGCTCGGGAAAGCCGGGCCCTGGTGGTCCTACCGCGAAGCGAAGGAGGGTTCCGGGCAGGACACCGAGGGGTCGGCGGGGTTGGCGGCGACCAGGTCACGCGCCCGGGCGCGGGCGAGGTTCCAACCGTTCCACGGGTCCGGCTCGTCCAGCAGGTTGGAGCGGACGACGTCGCGGAGCACGCACGTGCGCGCCGGTTCGGGCAGCCGCTGCAGCGCCGGTACCGCGTCAGCGGACAGTCCACGCAGGTAGTCGAGGTCGTAGGTGCCGAGCTCGCGCACGTCCAGCTGGCTTTGCGCGATTCGGTAGTCGGGGTTCCAGACGGCGAACGCGAGCAGACCGGCGGCGCTGATCGCGACAAGCGTGCGCGGCAACCATCCCTCCGGCCCTCGACCAACGAGTCGCAGTGCTCCCGCCACCAGCACCAGCGCGAAGACCACGGCGAGCCAGACGATGGCGGCCCCGACGCAGGCGCGCAGCCTCGACAGCCCGTACATGTCCACGTAGAGGGCGAGCCGCTGGTAGGCGGAACTCAGGATGACGAGGGTGAGCCCGCACAGCACGCCCAGCTCGAGCGCCATCAGCCACCGGTCACGGCCGTGAACGGTGACCACGCCGGTGGCCAGGGCGATGACGCCGAGGACGAACAGGCTGGTCCAGGCGAGCTGGAAGAACCCGGAGCGGGCGTACTCGGCGTACGTGAGGCCGGCGGTCTGGAGCACCTGGCGCTGCCCTCCGAACAGCACGGAGAGCTGCACCATGATGAACGTCGCGAACAGCAGGTTGAGCGCGGTCAGGGGAAGGAGCCACGTGGCACGGCTCACGTTCGCCGCGACCCGAGGTGTCGCGGGATCCCGCACCGGCCGCAGCGCGACGAGGACAGCGGCGGCGACGAACGTCGCCACCATGCCGAAGACGACGACCCGCGCCGGCACCGTGTCCACCCAGGCCGACACCTGGAGGATCCGTTCGACGTAGGTGGAGAACACCGCGTCGGCGGAGGCGAGCAGCGCGCCGAAGATCGCCACCAGGATCGCGGCGAGCCCGAGCCCGACGAGGAGGGATCCGGCTCGCTTCCGCATGCCGAACCGCCGCAGCGCTGAGGCCAGGAACCACGGCAGCGGCAGGTACGCCAGCGGCACGGAGAGCGCGCCTCGGACCAGCCCGAGCCAGTGTCGACCGGCCCCGGAGACGGCCAGTGTCGCCAGCGGGAACGAGCCGAGGATGGCGAGGACGACCAGCCACCCGGCGTCTCGCAGCACCGCCATGCCGGCGAGCCCGTAGGCCAGGACGAGGAACACAGCGGTCCACGGTGTCATCCGCGCCCGCAGGGCGGGGAGGACCGCCGCTCCGATGGCGACGGTCACGAGGACGAAGCCGAGGCCGGGCTCACTGAACGGCAGCGCGAAGGCGGCCAGGAGGCCGACCACGGCCGCGGCGGGCACGAGCCACGACGGCGCGTCCGGCACCTCCGGGCGGGGGAACAGCGGCGGCGGCACGTACGGCGGGGGCGGGAGCGGTGGCGCCCACGGTGTCGAGGCGGCGGAGGTCGCTGGCGAGGGTGTCGGACGAGCGCTCGCCGAGCTGGCCTGTTTCGCCTGGCGGTCGGAGCCCGCACCTGGGGCCGGCTCGTTCGTACCAGGCGCCGCCCTCGTCTCACCGCCCGCCTCTGTCGTCGCCACCGTCGCGGTCTGTCGCGGTGCGGAGTCGGACGCGACATCGTTCGGGCTGTCCTGGGCGTGCGAGCTCTCGGTCATCGTGATCCTTCCGGGCAGGTCGATTCGCATCGTGCAGCCAGGGCCCGGCTCGACCTCGATCGTGCCGTTGTGCAGCTCGACGATCTCCTTGGTGATCGCGAGGCCGAGCCCTGTGCCGCCCTCGTCGGCGGCGCGGCCGGCGTCGAGCCTGGAGAAGCGCTCGAACACCCGAGTCCGCTCCGAGGCTGGGATACCGGGGCCCTCGTCGCTCACCGTCAGGCGAACGCCCTCCCCGGACGGCTGGGCCCCGATCGTGATGACGCCACCGGGTGGGCTGTGTCGGACGGCGTTGTCGAGGAGGTTCGCGAGCACCTGTGCGAGGAGGTCGGGGTCGGCTCGGACGGCCAGCCCGGGTGTCACCTCACGGCGGATCTCGACGGACTTGCCGCCCAGCACGGCCTCCTTCGCGGCCTGGTCGCACAGGTCGGTCAGGTCGACGTCGGTGACGTCGAGCAGCCGGGCGCCGGATTCCAACCGCGAGAGGTCGAGCAGTTGGGAGACCAGCCGGCCCAGGCGTTCGGCTTGGGCGAGGGCGGTGCTCAAGGTCTCATGGTCGGGTGCCGACACCCCGTCGACGAGGTTCTCGAGCAGGGCGCGCAGCGCGGTGATCGGGGTGCGGAGCTCGTGGCTGACGTTGGCCACCAGCTCGCGCCGCTGTCGGTCGACCTCCGCCAGGTCCGCGGCCATCGCGTTGAACGCCCGGGCCAGTTCACCCACCTCGTCCGCGGACGTGGCGTCGACGCGCAGGTCGTAGCGGCCTCGAGCGATGGTCTGGGCGCCGGCCGCCATCTGCCGCAACGGCTTGGTCATCCCATGGGCCAGCACCTGGACCATGAGCAGCGCGAGCGCCGCGGCCACGGCCAGGCGGAGCACCGTCGGCGCGCCCAGGGCGATGCCGACCTCGTTGACGAGGAAGGCGGTCGCCACCGCCAGCACGATGACCAGTCCGAGCTTGACCTTGATCCGGCCCAGGTTGGCCAGCGGGCTGCGGATGCTCATGGGCGCACCAGCGCGTAGCCGACACCGAACACGGTCCGGATCAGGTCGGACCCCAGCTTGCGGCGCAGCGCGCGGATGTGGCTGTCGACCGTCCGGGTCGCGGCGGCGTGCGAGTAGCCCCAGATATCGCTGAGCAGGCGCTCTCGTTCGAAGACCTGTCCAGGGCGCTCGGCGAGGCGTCGGAGCAGCTCGAACTCGGTCTTGGTGAGCCGCACCTCCTCAGTGCCCACGAACACGCGCCGCTCGGCCGTGTCGATGACGAGGTCGCCGACCCGGAGGGTCTGGTTCTCGGCCGCGAGCTGGGCAGCGCGTTCCACGCGCCGAAGCAACGCGTTCGCGCGCGCCACCAGCTCCCGCATGCTGAACGGCTTGGTCACGTAGTCGTCCGCGCCGACACCGAGGCCCACCAGGAGGTCGGTCTCCTCCCCGAGCGCGGTCACCATGAGGACCGGCACGGGTCGGCTGGCCTGGATCCGGCGGCAGACTTCCAGCCCGTCGATCCCGGGGAGGAGCCGGTCGAGCACCACCAGGTCCGGCTCGGTGCGCTCGTACGCGGCCAGGGCCGACTCGCCGTCCCCGGCCACGTGGACCTCGAAGCCCTCGGCAGTCAGGCGGTGGGCGATAGCCGAAGCGATCGTCGTGTCGTCCTCGACGACGAGGACGCGCCGGCGTTGGGGCTGTGGCATGGCAGCAAGCCTAGGGGCGGGGTGTGCAGGCCACTCGGGGCAAAGTGTGCAGGTTCTGCGCAGTTCCACACCGTCGGTCCAGACCGTCGGCCCAGACCGTCGGTCCACGCGTCGGGAGTGGGCGCGCGACGTTCGTGGTCGACCGAGGTCCGTACGATGGGTGGCGCACCCGAGGGAGCGGCGGAGGTGACGCCCTGCGCGCCCACAGCGTGCTCCCGTCGCGCCAGGGGTGCCTGGCGGTCGGTGGGCGGTCGAGGGATCGCCCGAGCTCCATGCCCCCTGGGAGGGACAGCGACGTGAGGGTTGCGGCGATCGACTGCGGCACCAACTCGATCCGTCTCCTCGTCGCCGACGTGGAGCCCGGGCCGGTGCCGGTGGTGCGGGATCTCGACCGCCGGCTGGAGATTGTCCGGTTGGGGCAGGACGTCGACCGCACGCGACGGTTGGCGCCGGAGGCGTTGGCACGCACCTTCGACGCCTGTCGGCGCTACGCCGACCGGATCGCCGAGCTGGGTGCGGAGCGGGTCCGCTTCGTCGCGACCTCGGCGACGCGGGATGCCATCAATGCGAACGAGTTCGTGGCGGGGGTCCGGGAGCTGCTCGGCGTCGAGCCCGAGGTGATCAGCGGTGACGAGGAGGCTCGGCTGTCGTTCACCGGTGCCACCGCCTCGCTCGGCGCGCTCGGCCTGCCCACGCCGTACCTGGTCGTCGACATCGGCGGTGGTTCGACCGAGTTCGTGCTCGGGGACGGGCACCCCCTCGCCGCCGTGTCGGTCGACATGGGCTGTGTCCGCTTGACCGAGCGGTGTCTGGCCGGCGACCCGCCCACGCCGGACGAGGTGGCGGCGGCTCGCGCGGAGATCGAGGGACAGCTCGAGCGGGCCGCGGCGGCTGTCCCGCTCGATCAGGCTCGCACGCTCGTCGGACTGGCCGGAACGGTGACCACGGTCGCGGCGATGGCGCTGGACCTTCCGGCGTACCTCCCCGAGCGGATCCACCACGCGCGCGTCGCGGCGAGCGAGATCCACGCCGTGACCGAGCGCCTGCTGAGGATGGACCGCGGACAGCGGCGCGCGCTCCCGTTCATGCATCCCGGACGCGTCGACGTGATCGGCGGGGGAGCGTTGATCCTGGACCGGATCGTCGCTCGGGTGGGCCCGAGCCTGGCCGACGACGAGGTCGTCGTGAGCGAGCACGACATCCTCGACGGCGTCGCGCTCTCGTGCGTCCGCGAGGACGCGGGGTCCGACGTGCGAGGCCGCGGATGAGCGGAGAGGACGTCGCGTCGCCGCACCCGGTGACCGGGGAGCCCTTCGTCAGTCCCGCTCCTCCGGGTGCCGGCTGGCCGGAGGATCCCGCGAGCCCGGACACTCCCGCGGCCCGCGATGGCGCCGAGGTGGCCAGGTTGGCCGACGCGGCGACGAGCGTGAGCGAGCTGTGCGCCTTGGAGTCGGTGTGTCGAGCCTGCCCGCGACTGGTGGCGTGGCGGGAGCAGGTCGCGCGCGAACGTCGCCGCGCGTTCGCCCACGAGCCGTACTGGGGACGCCCCGTCCCCGGGTGGGGCGACGAGGCGCCGCGCATCCTGATCGTCGGGCTGGCGCCGGCCGCCCACGGGGGGAACCGCACCGGCCGGATCTTCACCGGTGACCGGTCTGGTGACTGGCTCTTCGCCGCGCTGCACCACGTGGGTCTTGCGGAGATCGCGACCAGCACCTACGCCGGCGACGGCCAGCGGTTGCGGGACACCCGTGTGGTCGCCGCGGTCCGGTGTGCGCCTCCGGCGAACAAGCCCTTGCCGGTCGAGCGTGACACGTGCTTTCCGTGGCTGGCCCGTGAGGTGCGGTTCTGCGTGCCGACTCTGCGCGCGGTGGTCGCGCTCGGGTCGTACGCCTGGGACGCCGCGCTCCGCGGGTGCGCCGCGGCGGGGTTCTCCGTGCCACGCCCCAGGCCGAAGTTCGGGCACGGTGCCGAGGTGTCGTTGCCGGGCACCGAGCACGACGTCGTCGTGATCGGCTCCTACCACCCCAGCCAGCAGAACACCTTCACCGGCAAGCTGACCCGCCAGATGCTCGTCGATGTCCTGCGGCGAGCCAAGGACGTCGCGGCCACGGCGAACGAGGTGCGCTGACGACCCGCGTCAGCGGCCGAGGAGCGACCCTACCCGCACGACGGCGTCGAGGGCGGGTAGCACGCGCGCCGGCTCCATCCGACCGGGCCAGTAGACGAGGAGATCGGTGCCGTGGAGGCTCCAGTTCGGCACCATTCCGGCGAGGTGGGCGCGGACCAAGGCGGGTCCGATGATGTGCCGCACGAGCTCCGGGTGGGTGCTTCGAACGCGGTAGTTCTTGTCGAATGCCGGGATCCCGATCTCGGTGGTGTCGGGGCCGGTGAGCCATCGCCACGCGCGTGAGCCGGAGCCGCGTCCGCTGACCTCAATGGCCGGATAGCTGTAGGGAAGGTGGACGACGCACACGACGAAGTCGTGGTGGTCGGTCATGACCTGCGTCTGTCCGTTGAGATGGGTGACCTGGGTCGTCTGGTAGGTGTACTCCGCGACCGAGATGGGCAGGTCCCGGTAGATGCCGGTGAAGAGGCAGCGGACCCCACGCGGGTTGGCGCCAGGCAGCCGGGCGGTCCACGGCACCTCGACGTTCCCCGCGTACACGGTCCAGCCCAGCGTGGTCGCCCAGGCGGCGAGGGATTCCAGGCGCCGCTGCTCACGGCGCTGGGTGAGCGCGATGAGCGGGACCGACAGCGTGACGACCACCGCGATGAGCGCGATGACGCTGACGGCGATCAGCGTCCCCACGGCGTGCCTCCCATCCTTCGAGCTTAGAGGCTCCGCTACGTGGAGGAGTCGACCCAACACGGATCGTTTTGTCGCCAAGAACCACTTTGTGAAAGCATTCACGAGCCGATAGCCTGGGCCGTGGACGGAGGAGGTGAGGGGACGGTGCCCAAGAAGTCTGTTCTCGTCGCCGGCGGTGGCTATGTCGGCATGTACGCCGCGTACCGGCTCCAAAAGGCGCTGCGGCGCCAGATCCGCAACGGGGACGTGAGCATCACCGTCGTCGATCCCCGTTCCTACATGACGTACCAGCCGTTCCTTCCCGAAGCGGCGGCCGGCAACCTCGAGCCCCGCCACGTGGTCGTCCCCCTCCGCGCCGTCCTCCGCGACGTGCACGTCATCACCGGTCGCATCACCGGCATCAACCACGAGCAGCGCACCGCGCTCGTCGCGCCTCGCTCGGGCGGCGAGTACGCCCTGCAGTACGACGAGCTCATCGTCGCGCTCGGCTCGGTGTCGCGCACGCTGCCGATTCCCGGGCTGGCCGAGGTCGGGATCGGCTTCAAGCAGGTCGAGGAGGCCATCCAGCTGCGCAACCACGTGCTCGACCGGCTCGACCTCGCCGAGTCCACCACCGACGAGGCCGTCCGACGGCGGGCGCTGACGTTCGTGTTCGTCGGGGGCGGCTACGCCGGTGTCGAAGCCCTCGGCGAGCTCCAAGACATGGCCCGGTACGCCTGCCGCTACTACGAGCACGTTGACCCCGCCGAGATGCGCTGGGTGCTCGTCGAAGCCGCCGACCGCATCCTCCCGGAGGTCGGCGAGGACATGGGCCGCTACACCGTCGCCTGCCTCCGCGACCGCGGCATCGAGGTCCGCCTCAACACCCTGCTCAAGTCCTGCGTCGACGGCCACGTCGTCCTGTCCGACGGTTCACGCTTCGAGGCCGACACCATCGTGTGGACCGCCGGGGTGAAGCCCAATCCGGTGCTCAGTGCGACGGACCTGCCGTTGGACGAGAAGGGCCGCGTCGTCACCACCGCCGACTTGCGTATCGCCGGCGTCGAGAACGCGTGGGCGGCGGGTGACGCCGCAGCCGTGCCCGACCTGACCGGCGCACCCGGTGCGACCTGTGCGCCCACCGCCCAGCACGCCGTCCGACAGGCCAAGCTGCTCGGCGACAACGTCGCGCGCTCGCTTCTCGGCAAGCCCTTGCGCGAGTACCGACACAAGAACGCCGGGTCGGTGGCGAGCCTCGGACTGCACATGGGCGTGGCCCAGGTCTACGGCATCAAGCTGCGTGGCTGGCCCGCGTGGTTCATGCACCGGACGTACCACGTCATGCGGATGCCGACGCTCAACCGTAAAGTTCACATCATCGGCGACTGGACGCTGGCGCTGTTCTTCCCGCGCGAGATCGTCTCCCTCGGCAGCTTGCAGCGTCCGCGGGAAGAGTTCCGCAGGAGCGCCTTGCCACGTCAATATGAACCTGGCGCGCCGGAGCGAGCGCGGGTCGGCAGCGGGGGATAGCCTTCGAACGACCCATCGCCACGGGGGGTGTCGGAGCTTTCATGGGGGAAGAGATCGTGGTGCGTCATGTCGTGGCAGAGCGCTTGCACGACGTCCTCCTGCGCCTGTTCGGTCGGGAGGCGCCGGTACGCATTCGCGCCTGGGATGGGTCGATCGCTGGCCCACCCGACGCTCCCGTCGTCACCGTGAACTCCCGGCGGGCTTTGCGTCGGTTGCTGTGGCGGCCCGATGAGCTCGGTCTGGCCCGTGCCTACGTCGCGGGCGAGGTGGAGGTCGAGGGCAAGCTTCTGGACGCCTTGGAGCGCCTCGCCCCTTTCGGCCGGGCGATCGGTCGCCGACCGGAGCTCACCGCCGCCGACCGCGGTGAGCTCCTGCGAACGGCGGCGCTCCTCGGCGCCGTGGGCCCGCAGCCCAAGCCTCCGGCGGAGGAGATCACCGGCGCCGAACGCCGGCACGGTCTCGTCCGCGACAAGACCCTCACCGCCGCCCCCGACTCCTCGCTGGGGCCGCCCCTGCTCGCCCGCATCTACGGCTCGACGATGGTGCACTCCACGGGGTATTGGACGCGGCCGGACGCCAGTCTCGACGAGGCGCAGCACGCGGGGCTTGAGCACGCCTGCCGCAAGCTCGGCTTGTCACCCGGCATGCGTGTCCTCGATGTCGGATGCGGGTGGGGCTCCTTCCTGATCCACGCGGCCGAACGTTACGGCGTGACCGGGATCGGTGTGACGCTGTCGCCCCACCAGGCGGAGATCGCCACGAAGCGCGCGGTCGAGGCCGGGCTCTCCGACCAGGTGGAGTTCCGTCTCGCCGACTGGCGCGACGTCGGCGACGGCCCGTTCGACGCGATCGCGGGCAGCGGGATGGCCGAGTACGTCGGGCCGGCGCGCCTCGCGGAGTACGCCCGCACGCTCTACGGGCTGCTGCGCCCCGGTGGTCGGCTGCTCGTCCACCAAGTGAGCGCCCGCGGTGAGCGAGTCGTTGAGGAACGGTCGTTCATCGACGCCTACGTCTTCCCCGGCGCGGAACTGCTGACGCTCGGCACGATCGTCGACACGTTCGAGGGCGCTGGTCTGGAGATCCGTGACCTCGAGACGTTCCGCGAGCACTACGCCCGCACCCTGCGCGCCTGGATCGCCAACCTCGAGGACGCGTGGGACGCATGCCTGTCCCAGACCTCACCCGGTCGGCTGCGGGTGTGGCATCTCTACCTCGCGTTGGCGGCCCTGGCGTTCGAGCTCGCACGGATCACGGTGTACCAGCTGGTGGCGGTCCGCCCTCACGCCGACGGACGGGCGGACATGCCGTGGGCGCGCACGGAGTGAGCCTCTCGTAGGACCCTCCCGCACCTGGACGCCGCGGCCAGCGCCTGGCGAACGACCCCCGGAGGGCCCGTGCCGCTGGCGGACGCCGCGAGGCGCCCGTCCGACAAGGCACTACGCTGACGCTGGACGTCGTGCCGCCCCCGTAGCCCAACTGGTCGAGGCGGCCCACTTAAAATGGGTGACACTCTGTGGGTTCGAATCCCACCGGGGGCACTCTCGGCGACACGTCGAACTCCGCCGCGGCCACGGCGGCCGTGTCACCGAGCCTGTCTCATCGCGTCTGTCGTGCCCGACGGTGGCCTCGTGGCCGATGCCGTCACAGCAGCGCTGCCTTCACGGCTCACGCTTCGTCGCCCCACGTGCGCCACATCCCGCTCAGCCGTGCCCGGCAGACGGTCGCCGCCAACCCGGCGGTGCTGCTTCACCTGTGCCGCGCCGGTCCGCCACACCGCGTGCCGTTGGTCGGACAATCCCTCCGCAAGGTGACGACAGGCGCTTTACCTGTTCATTACCATGAGCGCACGCCTCGGATCGGCCGTGGGCGGAGGAGGACAGCTGAGGATGCAGAGCAGAAACCCGGTCTTCACGCGTACCGATGCGTTCGGCTCGACATCGGCGGCCTACGCCGCGCAGGCGGCGACCATGAGCGCCGAGGAGCTTCGCGAGCTCTACAACGCGCCCGCCTACGAGGGCGTCAGGGTGCGGGACCGGATGACGATCGACGACGTCGTGGCCCGCACCGCGATGACCCTCGGCGTCTTGATCGTCGCGGCCGCCGCCACCTGGTATCTCGCTGATCCGATCACCCCGTCGCACTTCGGCTTCCTGGTCGGCGCCGCGCTCGTGGGGATGGCCGTCGGCTTCTTCATCGGGCTCAAGCACGTCACCAACCCCGCGGTCATCCTGACCTACGCCGCGATCGAGGGCGTGTTCGTCGGTCTGGCGAGCAAGGTGCTCTCCCTCGCCGTCGGTGGCGACAGCGGCATCGTGGCGCAGGCCGTCCTCGGCACGCTGTGCGCCTCGGCGGGCATGCTGGCCGTCTACAAGTTCCAGGTCATCCGGGTCACGCCCAAGTTCCAGCGGTTCGTCGTCGGCGCGACCCTGGGCTTCTGCCTGATCTTGGTGGCCAATCTGCTGCTCAGCCTGTTTGGCGTGTCGCTGGGCGTGAGCGGGTTCGGCGGCATCGGATTGATCTTCGCGATCCTCGGTGTCGCTCTCGCGTGCTTGAATCTGCTGCTCGACTTCGACTACGTCGAGCAGGGCATCGCCATGGGAGCCCCGAGCAAGGACGCGTGGTACGCGGCGTTCGGGCTCACCGTCACCCTGGTCTGGCTCTACATCGAGATCCTGCGGATCATCGCCATCCTCCGCGGGGACGACTGAACCTCCGAGTGACCAAGCCACGAAGGGCCGCCCGGTGGCGGCCCTTCGTCGTCCCCAGTCAACGAGTCCCGGATCAGCGGAGAGGAACCCGGACCCCGACGACCGTCAGTCGGCACGAGCAGTCATCCGGCGACCGTCGGCCCCACACGCTCGATCGCGATGCGGATGAGGCAACGCCGCTCCCGTTCCATCGCGGCGCGGTAGTCGTCCCAGTCCGGATGCTCACCGGCGACCCGGCGGTAGTAGTCGACCAGCGGTTCCATCGCCTCGGGCAAGGACACGATGTGCGCCGTGCCCTCCACCTGGAACCAGGATCCGTAGAAGGCGTCGGTGAAGACGCACAGTGCGGCCCGTGGGTCCCTGCGTAGGTTGCGCACCTTGTACGCCGGTTCCCGGGTGCTGATGACCGCGTAGCCCTCGCCGTCGACGCCGACGGTGACGGGGGAGAGCTGGGGCATGCCGTCACGTCGAAACGTCGCGAGGACGGCGTGGTGGTTCTCGCGCAAGAAGGCCCGGACGTCGTTCGCGTTCATGAACGCTTTCTACACCCGGGCGAACACCACGACCGTCAGCCCAAGTTGCGCTGGGCGCGCTGGAGGTCGTACTCGTGGACGATCGCGGTCGCGTGGCCGTGCGGAAGACCGAACTCGCTACGGAGCCAGTTCACTCGATCGTCGAAGCGGAGGAAGGCGGGTCCTTCGTCTAAGGCTCGCAACCACTCGCTGAGATCACGTCCTGTCACGCGCGGGAGACGAGCAACCAGATCCTCGTGGGTCTTCTGGGAGTGGTGCAGAGCCATGGCGGCCTCCTGCGGCTCGACGTCACATCTTCATATGCCTGAGCCTGCCTGAGCGAACGGCGGGAAACAAGCCCTCGCCTCCGGACGAGTCCGAACCATCCGACAAGCCTGTCGCCGTCAACGTGACCAGCGCCCGCCCCCATGCCCAGCCACGGCATGTCCCAGGGTCTCGGCGACCGGCAGGGTCACCCCGACGGCGGGCCCCGGGCTCAGTCGGTGGCCTCGGCGCTGCCGGTCGACTGGCGCGCATCGCCCAGGTAGCGGGCGTGGAGCTGGCCGCACGCCGCGTCGATGCTGTCGCCGAACTGCGTGCGGCGTGTGGCGCGCACGCCGCGCTCGCGCAGGACGCGCAGGAAGCGCCGCACTCGGTCGGGCGTCGGCCGTCGGTAGGCGGCGTCGACCCCGGCCGCGGGGTTGTACGGGATGACGTTGACGTGGAACAGCTCGGGACGCCGTCGCCGGGCGACCAGCCGAGCCAGGTCCCGGGCGTGCGCGTCGGTGTCGTTGAGCCCGTCGATCACCAGGTACGCCAGGTAGGCCTTGCGTCGGGTGGCGGCGACGTGCTCGTCCAGAACGGCGAGGCACTCCGAGAGAGGGAAACGGTGCTGCAGGGGGATGAGCCGGGCCCGCTCCTCCTCGTACGGCGAGTGCACGGACACGGTGATGGTCACCCGTGGGTGCTCCTCGACGAGCCGACGCAACCCCGGCACGAAGCCCACCGTGGACACGGTGAGCCGGCGCGGGCTCAGAGCGTGGTGGGCAGGGTCGGCCAGCTGCCGCAGGGCGGCGAAGGTGTGCGGGTTGGCCAGTGCCTCACCCATGCCCATGAACGCCACGCTGTCGACGCGCTCGCGGCAGGCGACGTAGAGCACTTGGTCGCAGATCTCGTCGACGGTCAGGTTGCGCACCAACCCCACCGCGCCGGTGGCGCAGAAGGTGCAGCCCAGACCACACCCGACCTGGGTGGACACGCACAGCGACGTCCAGCCCGAGCGGTACCGCGCGAACACGGTCTCGATCCGCGCTCCCTGCCGGCTCTCGAACAGCAGCTTCTCGACTTGAGGGCCGCGCTGGGTGGCGATCGGGCGGATCGTCAGCACCGACTCGCCGTACCGGGCCGCCAGCTGGTCGCGCAGCCGGCGCGGGAGCTCGTCCATGTGGGCGAACTCGGTGACGCCGCGCCGATAGACCGCATGGAGGAGCTGGGTCAGGCGGTAGGCGGGCTCTCCGGCGTGGGCCAGGAACTCCCGCAGATCGTGGTCGCGGCTCGCCGCGTGTCGAGCCGGACGCATGTCAGGACACGCATGGTGGTGAGGGCCTCCACGAGTCGGAAGGCGGACGGACAGGTCACGAACAGCGCGCGGGGAGGGACGCCCAGACGTCAGTCAGCGCCGAGGAGATCCCACCCCCGAGGTGACGCCGGCACACGCTCGATGGCACGCGTCTGGTGCGCAGCGCGGCGGGGTGGGTCAGCGCATCACATGCCGAGGATTCTTTCGGAGGCCCGTCGCGAACCGCAACGAGATTTCCACCCGTCAGTCGCCCCAGGCGAACTCGACCGCCAGCGTGACCGCGATCTCCACCTCGCCCGACTCCACGGGGACGGTGAACGCCGCGGGCGCGGCGAGGTCCCGGCTCTGGGCGACCATCGGCACCGCGCCCGGGGCCTCCGACACGGCGACGACGGCGCCAAGCGACCGCCCCGCGAGCCGCGCGAGCTGGCGCGCCTTTCGGGTCGCGTCCGCCATCGCGGCCTCCCGAGCCTGGTCCTGGTGCGCGGCCTCGTCCGCCAACGACAACGTGGACTGCTCGACGCGGGCGCAGTCGCCACCCGCCGCGAGGACGCGACCGATCGTCTCCCCCGCGCTGGGCACGTCCCGCACGTGGAGGACGAGGTGCTGGCTGGCCTGGTAGCGCACAGGCTGCCCCTCGTACTCGCGCCAGGACGTCACGTGGATTCCGTGGGTTTGCCGGTCGGAGCGGGCGATGCCGGCGGCGTCGATCTCCGCGAGCATCGCCCGCATCGCGGCACTGGCCTGCTCGGTGGCCTGCGTCGCCGTCGGCGCGGACGCCACCGCCGCGATCCGGAAGGTCGCGAGGTCGGGCGTGGCGCGCACCACCCCGTGGCCCACGACCCGGATCCCGGCGAAGCGTTGGTCAGGGGGCCAGCTCATCGCACCGGCTCCCGGCACTGACTTCGACGCGGAGGCCGTCCCCGGGCCCGACGCGGTGACCGGCGGCGCACGGTCACGCGCTCTTGGGCTCAGGCGACAGCTGTCGCTCGTCGAGAGGAACGTCGCGGTGGCGCCGTCGCCGCAGCAACGCCCAGCGGCCCCGGGGTCCGCGCTCGGCCCCGGCGACCTCGGTGGCCGCGACCTCGGTGCCTGCGTCCTTCGCGGCTCGGACGGCGGCGAAGGAGATCGGCAGGATCTCGCCGTCGCTGAGCGAGACGTCGCTCTCGTCCTCCGGCCAGTAGCCCAGGGCCGCCGCGATCGAGGGCAGCAACGCGACGGCGGCGCTGGCGTAGCCGGTCGCCGAGGGATGGAAGCGGTCGGAGCTGAACAGCTCACGCGGCGCGGCGGCGAACTCAGGCCCGAGCAGGGACCCCAGCGAGACGGTCCGTGCGCCCGCTTCGACGCAGGCGATGGTCTGCGCGGCCGCCAGGCGCCGGCTCCACGCCCGCGCCAGCTGGCGCAGCGGGAACGCCAGAGGCTCGACCGTTCCGAGGTCCGGGCAGGTGCCCACGACGACCTCGGCGCCGGCGTCACGGAGTCGACGCACCCCGTGCACCAGGAGACGCACGGATTCGGACGGGAGAGTGCGGTGTGTCACGTCGTTCGCGCCGATGATGATCAACGCGAGGTCGGGGTGGACGGGCAGCGCGCGGTCGATCTGCTCGTCGAGGTGACGCGTCTCGGCGCCGGACTTGGCGACGACGGTCAGCCGGACGGAGCGCCCCGACAAGGCGGCCAGGCCCGTCGCCAGGAGCGCTCCCGGGGTCTCGTCCGGTTCTTTGACGCCGAGACCGCACGCGGTGGAGTCACCGAGCACCACGAAGGAGATCGGTTCTCCAGGACCCTCGCCGTAGATCCCGTCGGCGCAGGGCGGGTCGCCATCGGGTGGGCCGATCGTCCGCTTCGCCAGAATCGCCTCCGCGATGAGAATCGCGACGAGTGTCCCGCCGAGCACCCCCGCTCCGCCACCTCCGAGCGCGGCGACGGCGGCCAGCTTGCGCGCGGCTCGAGCCTTGCCCACGAGACCTCCTTCTGACGCCTCTGTCGAACGGGTCGAAGACGTGGCTTCTCGGTTACCCGCGAACGGTCGGTTCCCGCTGTTCGGCGAACGATGACGTGGCGACCAACGGAGCTCGGCCGTCCCTGCCTCGCCATTTCAGCATGCGTCCGCCGACGGCCCGGTGTCCGGCATTGCCGTGTCTTCAGCCCTCCGCAAAGGGAGATAGCACATCAATGGCGTGAGCACACGAAGCGGCACAGTTATGCCCGCAACGACGCGATCGCGACACCTGTGGTCGCGGCCCCGCATCGCACTAGAGTGCAGGCGTGCGTTACCACGAGTCGCTGCTGTCTTTGGTCGGCAACACGCCCTTGGTCCGGCTGTCCAAGTGCGCCGAGGGTGTCGAGGGTCTGCTGCTGGCCAAGGTGGAGTACTTCAACCCCGGCGGGAGCGTGAAGGACCGTATTGCGCTCCGGATGGTCGAGGCTGCCGAGCGCGAGGGCTTGCTCCGACCGGGCGGCACGATCGTGGAGCCGACGAGCGGCAACACCGGTGTCGGGCTGGCCATCGTCGCACAGGCCAAGGGGTATCGCTGCGTGTTCGTCTGTCCCGACAAGGTGAGTGAGGACAAGCGCAATGTCCTCAAGGCGTACGGGGCGGAGGTCGTCGTGTGCCCGACGGCGGTTCCTCCCGACCACCCGGACTCCTACTACTCGGTCTCCGACCGGTTGGTGAAGGAGATCGAAGGCGCCTGGAAGCCCGACCAGTACTCCAACGTCAATAACCCCTTGTCGCACTACGAGCAGACCGGCCCGGAGATCTGGGAGCAGACGGAGGGGCGGATCACTCACTTCGTCGCGGGTATCGGTACCGGCGGCACGATCACCGGGGTCGGCCGCTACCTCAAGGAGGTCTCCGGTGGGCGCGTGCAGGTCATCGGCGCCGACCCGGAGGGCTCGGTGTACTCCGGCGGCACGGGTCGTCCCTACCTCGTCGAGGGCGTCGGGGAGGACTTCTGGCCGACGACCTTCGACCGGTCGGTCTGCGACCGAATCATCGCCATCTCCGACCACGAGTCGTTCGAGCTGACGCGTCGGCTGGCACGCGAGGAAGCCTTGCTCGTCGGCGGGTCGTCGGGCATGGCCGTGGCGGCGGCGTTGCGCGTGGGACGCGAGGCGGGTCCGGACGCGGTGATCGTCGTGTTGCTCCCCGATGGTGGCCGCGGGTACCTGTCCAAGGTCTTCAACGACTCGTGGCTGCTCAACTACGGATTCCTGCGGACCGAGGGCCCGCAGACCGTGGGGGAGGTGTTGCGCACCAAGAGCGGCGACATTCCGTCCTTGGTGCACACCCATCCCAACGAGACCATCGCCGAGGCGATCGAGATCCTGAAGGAGTACGCCGTCTCGCAGATGCCTGTGGTACGAGCGGAGCCTCCGGTGATGGCGGCGGAGGTCGCCGGAGCGGTTCACGAGCGCGCGCTGCTCGAGGCGCTCTTCTCCGGGCGGGCCCGGCTCGCGGACCGGGTCGAGCTGCACATGTCGCCGCCGCTTCCGATGCTGGGAGCGGGAGAGCCCGTCTCCGCGGCGGTTCGGTTGCTCGAGACCGAGGACGCGCTGCTGGTTCTCGAGGACGGCAAGCCTGTCGGTGTGCTGACCCGGCAAGATCTGCTCGAGTACCTCGCGACCACACCTGACCGGTCGAGCGACGGCTAGGACCCGACCGGCCGGAGTCTCACGGTAAGGCCGTCCGAGGGGTGGGACGCTGCGTCGGAGCCGCGTCCTCGGTCGCGGCCCACGTGCCGAGGAGCCGCAGAGCCTCGTCGGAAGAGGATCCGGGTTCCGCTGCGTAGGCGTAGAGCCAGCGCTCCCCGTCCTGGAGCTGCAGCGCCTCGACGTGCAGAGTGAGGTCGCCGACGACGGGGTGACGGAACCGTTTGGGACCCCGGCACCGGGTGTCGACCTCGTGCTCGGCCCACCAGGTGCGGAACTCCGGACTGGCGACGGACAGCTCGCCGATCAGCGTGTGCAGCCGGGTGTCGCGTGGGTACCGGGCCGCGGCCTCGCGTAGGACGCCGACGGTCAGGCGCGCGACCATCTCCCAGTCGACCAGGAGGTCGCGCGTCGCGGGATTCAGGAACACCCATCGTGGGTGACTCGTCCCCGGTTCGAGACCGGGCAGGAGCGCGCGTCCCAGGCGGTTCATCGCGTGGACGTCGCCGCGCACGTCGACGACGATCGCGGGAATGCCGAGGTTGTCGACCGTCAGCCGGGTGCCCGCGTCAAGGGGCCAAAGCCGGGGTTCGGTCGACTCGGACCCGGCGACGGTCGAGCGGACGAGGTTGTGCAGGTACAGCCGCTCGATCTCGGTGAGCCGCAACGCGCGTGCGATCGCGTCGAGTACCTGGTCGGACGGCTGCAGGTTCCGGCGACCCTGCTCAAGACGCGTGTAGTAGTCCAGGCTGACGCCCGCCAGCATCGCGACCTCCTCGCGCCGCAGTCCCGGGACGCGGCGCCGGCCGGTGGTCTGGACGCCCACGTCCTCGGGCCGGAGCCGTGCCCTCCGGGTACGCAGGAACTCGCGCAGCTCGCCGTTCTTGCTCACGCTTCCACAGTAGGCGCCGGTGAGCCGAGGAGGGTGGGTCTGTGCGTCCCAGGGTCCTTCCACCTCTGGTTGAGGGCGGCGGGCGGGCCGGACAGTCGAGCCGTGACTCAGCAGACTGCCTTCCCCGGTGACAGAACCGTTTCCCTTGGCGACAAGACCGTGCGACGCATCGGGTTCGGTGCGATGCAGCTCGCCGGCCCCGGGGTGTTCGGACCGCCGAAGGACCCCGACACGGCCCGGACCGTCCTCCGGCGCGCCGTCGAGCTCGGGGTCAACCACATCGACACGGCGCAGGTCTACGGCCCCGACGTCGTCAACGAGCTCATCGCCGAGGTGCTGCACCCCTACCCGGAGGACCTCTTCATCGCGACGAAGGTCGGCGGTACCCGCGATGAGACGGGTGCTTGGGTCCGCGCCTCCCGCCCAGAGCAGCTCCGGGTGACTCTCGAGCAGGACCTGCGCACGCTGCAGCTCGAACGGATCGACCTGGTGTACATGCGGTTGGGGGTCGGGGGTGGCGGGCCGGACCCTGTCCCGCTCGCCGAGCAGCTCGGCACCCTGACCGAGCTCCGTGACCAGGGCAAGGTCGGCCTCATCGGCCTGTCCGCGGCCTCGGTCGACGACCTCACGACGGCTCTGCAGATCACCCCGATCGCCGCGGTGCAGAACCCGTACGGCGTCGGGAACCGAGCGGACGAGCCGGTCCTCGACCTCTGTCGCGAGCACGGCATCGCCTACGTCCCGTACTACCCGCTCGGCTCGGCGTTCACCGGCGGCCCGCGGGCCCTCGCGCAGGAGCCGGTGATCGCGTCGGTGGCTGCCAAGCACGACGCCTCGGCTTCCCAGATCGCCTTGGCGTGGCTGCTGGCCCACTATGACCGCATGTTGCTCATCCCTGGTACGAGCTCGGTCGCCCACCTCGAGGAGAACGTGGCCGCCGGGCAGATCGCCTTGGACGACGACGACCTGGCCGCCCTCGAGAAGGTCCGTCCTCCGGGCGCCCCACCCTTCTGACCGTGGGCTCTCCCCGTCCGCTCGGCTCGGTTCGGCGGTGTCGACCTGAGGGCGGTGCCGAGCGTGGCGAGGGAGGCGGGTGCGACGGACCGGAGACCTCGCGGTCTCCTGGTCCGTCCGCCACCAGGCGTCCGTGGGATCGGTCCGGCACGACCTAGGCGTCGGAGGCGTCGAGGACGGCGCTGAGCGCTTTCCAGCGAGCGATCTCGCAGGCGTTGCGCTTGTCGTACCGGGCGGAGACCGGCCGACCTCGCCAATGGCCTTCGATGACGGCGCGCTGCGGGCCGCCGTAGACCTGGGCGCACAGGGCGCCACGGGGCACCGGGTCGAACGGCCGTTGCGCCTCCTCGATCGCGCGGATCGCCGCCTCCGGATCGGGGTGCGTACCGCCCGGCGGGTCGGCGGTGAGCGTCCACACCCGCGGTGGCGCGCCGGGGCGCTCCCACACGGTGACGGTGAGGTGGGTGCTAGCCGTCGTCATGCGACCATTGAAACGTGACCACGGGAGAACCGCCGACGACGCCGCGGTTGCTCGCCGTGGCGCACGGCACTCGCAACCGCACCGGCCAGCGTCAGGTGCGGCACCTCGTCGAACGGGTGCGGGCCCGACGCCCCGGCCTCGAGGTCGACGTGGCCTATCTCGACGTCCAAGAACCTCGCCTCGAGGAGGTCGTCACGTCGACCGACCGGCCCACGGTGGCGGTGCCGTTGCTGCTGGCCGCCGGTTACCACGTCCACACCGACATTCCCACCACCGTGGCCGCCAACGCTCAGGTCCTCGTGAGCCGGCCGCTGGGCCCGGACTCTGCGCTCGCCGCGCTCCTGGTGGACGGACTGCGGGAGGTGGCCTCCCTCGAGCCGACGGACGGGGTCGTGGTGGCCGCCGCCGGGTCGCGCGACCCGCGAGCCCAGCGAGACGTGGAGACCGTGGCGGGCTACCTGGACGGCCTGGTGCCGGGACCGGTGCGAGCCGCGTACGTGACCGCGGCGCAGCCGAGTGTGCCTCAGGCGGTCACCGCGATGCGAGCCGACGGCGCGCGTCGCGTCCTCGTGGCGGCGTACCTGTTGGCGGACGGATGGTTCTACCGCGCGCTCCAGGGGGTCGGCGCCGACGGGGTCACGTCTCCGCTCGCGGCGCGCCCGGAGCTCGTGGACCTCGTACTGGCTCGCTACGACGAGCGTGCCGGCGGCCACGAGGGGCCGGGTGGAGCGACGTGAGCGTCGGGAACAGCTCGTGTTGTGCCGAGGGAACACGGTGCCGCGGGAACCAGGCCGAGAGACTCCGCCAACCTCAGTGGGTCACGGCGTCGACCGCGTCGAAACCGTGGAGGACAAGGTCCGCGCGTCCCCGAGACGTCGCGACCAGCTCGGCGTTCGCCTGGTCACTGCCGAGCGCCCAGGCACGTGCCTCCTCCGGCGACTTGCCGTAGCGCTGGTGTCGTCGGATCAGCCGGTCGAGACGCTCCGGCTCCGGCGGGTCGAGGTACCAGGCGTCGTCGAGGAGGTGGCGGATCTCCGACCACGGCGGCGTGTCGAGGAGGAGATAGTTGCCCTCGGTGACGACGAGCGGCACCTCGCGAGGGACGGGAATCGCACCGGCGATCGGCTCTTCCAGGTCCCGTCGGAACGTGGGGGCGTAGACCGTCTCCTCGGCGGGGTCGCGTAGGCGGCGGAGGAGCGCGACGTAGCCCGCGCCGTCGAAGGTGTCGGGTGCTCCCTTGCGCTGGCGGCGACCCAACCGCACGAGCTCGACGTTGGCCAGGTGGAAGCCATCCATGGGCACGTAGCGGGCGCGGTCGCCGAGCCGCTCGACGAGGATCGTCGCCAGAGTGGACTTCCCGGCGCCCGGGGGACCCACGATGCCCAGGACGCGCCGTCCACCCGCGGACGCCAAGGACTCCGCCCGTCGCACCAGGTCGTCGAGACGCATCCCAGCTCCTTCCGCGGCGACCTCGCGACCCGCCGGTCCGCGTGGCGGGTGCGCACCGCCGACCATGGTGCCGCACGCACTGGGCGGCGCGTGTCGTAGGCCTGGTCAGCGATCCGTGGCCGCGGGCGCGGGCTCCACGGCGAAGACTCGGTGCAGACCGGTGTGACGGAGCAGGTCAAGCGTCGCGCGGTTGGGATTGCGGATCCGTACCCCGCCCCCGCGGGCGCGGCAGGCGCGGTGGGCGCTGAGCAGTGCGGCGAGGGTGGTGGAAGGGAGCCGATCGATGGCGGCGACATCGACGACGATGCGGCGGACGCCGGAGAGCACCAGGTCGCGCAGCTGCCACCGCAGCTCCGCCGTGCCCTCCGCCACGTCGGCCTCGGTGAGCGTCACGACGGCCTCGTCATGCAGCAGGACGTGTGCGGGGGTGCGCATCGCCGCCGCCTCCAAAAGGCAAAAAACGGACAACTATTCGGGTCTATCGTGCGATCTTCACATTGAGGTTGAGCCGACGAAGACTTTGCGATCTCATGACAACGTCTCAGGACAACGTCCCGTCCGACGCCGCCCCGGGATGAGGAAGCTCACTTTGGCAGCATTGGGCGCATGGCGACACGTCTACTCGTGGTCGAGGACGACGATCGGATCAGGTCCGTGCTCCGACTGGCCCTGGAGGACGAGGGATACCAGGTCAGCGAGGCAACCTCGGGCGAAGCGGCGCTGCGTCAGTTTCGCACCAAGCCAGTCGACATGATGATCGTCGATCTCATGCTCGGCGAGGTGGACGGGTTCACCTGTATTCGCGACATCCGCAAAGTCAGCGACATTCCGATCATCATCATTAGCGCCCGCGCGGACACCCATGACATCGTCGCGGGATTGGAGGCCGGGGCCGACGACTACGTCACCAAGCCGTTCCAAATCAAGGAGGTCACGGCACGCCTCCGCGCGCTTCGACGTCGGGCCCGCACTCCTGGAGACCCGGAGGTGCCGCCTGACATCGTGCTCGACTCGACGCGGCAGCTGGTGCTGTCACCGTCCAGGGGAACGCTGCTGCGCGACGGGCAGGACGTCCACCTCACGCTCACCGAGTTCCGCCTGCTGAGCGAGCTGGCCAATCCGCCAGGCCGAGTCCAGAGCCGGCGGGCGCTGCTGGAGTCGGTCTGGGAGCACGGATTCTTCGGTGACGAGCGCATCGTCGATGTGCACATTCGCCGCCTGCGAACCAAGATCGAGCAGGATCCGGGAGCGCCTCGGCTCATCGTGACCGTCCGAGGACTCGGCTACCGCCTGGATCCGCAGTGAGACGTCTCCCGAGGCTCCGACCGGCGGGGCTCCGAGGGCGGGTCACGGTCGCCTTCGGGGTCGGAGCGCTCTTGGTGTCGGCCATCTTCGCCGTCACCACGTACGCGCTGGCGCAAAGCTACCTCCTCAGCCAGCGGGAGCGGGCGGTGCTGCGGCAGGCGTACCTCGACGCCAACTACGTTCGCGGCCGGCTCGAGAGCGCCGGCGCGGACGTGCCGGCCATCCTCACCGCCATGGCGCCGACGTCGGGCTCGGCACTGGTCGTTCACTGGCGCGACCGGTGGTTCTCGTCCTCGCTCGACGTCGGTCGTTCGTCGATTCCGCGCTCGCTTCGCGACGTGGTGGCCGACGGCAGACCCGCGTCCATCCGCACCCGGATCGACGGCGTGCCGGCGATCGTCATCGGGGTGCCGCTGCCGTCGGTGCAGGCGTCCTACTACGAGGTGGCGCCGCTACGGGAGCTCCAGGAGAACCTGCGGACCCTGGGCGTCGTCCTCACCGGTGGGGCGCTCGTGGCCGCGCTGGCCGGCGCGGGACTGGGCGTCTACGCCAGCCGATCGGTGGTGCGACCGCTCAACGACGTGGCGGGGGCGGCGGCCCAGATCGCTGGTGGCCGATTGGACACCCGGCTCCCACCCACGCGCGATCCAGAGCTCGCCACGATCGTCGGCTCGTTCAACAGCATGGTGGACACGCTGCACCAGCGGATCGAGCGCGACGCGCGACTCGCGGCCGACGTGAGCCACGAGCTGCGGTCGCCGCTGACGACGCTGGTCGCGAGCGTCGAGGTCCTCGACAAGCGACGGGACGAGCTGTCACCGAGGTCGCAACGAGCGTTGGACCTGGTGATCGAGGAGCTGGATCGGTTCCGCCGGCTGCTCGACAACCTCCTCGAGCTGGCGCGCGTCGGGGCGGGCCTGGCTCCGGAGGCGGCGGAGCCGATGTCGCTGTGGGAGCTGCTCGAGCACACGCTCGCTCGATCTGGTCAGACCACCGCGGTGCTGTCCGGCGCGCGTGACGTCCAGGTGACTGGCGACAAGCTGCGGCTCGAACGCGTCTTCGCCAACCTCATCGACAACGCCGAGCGCCACGGCGGCGGCCTGGCGGCGGTGACCATCGTGGGCGAGCGGGATCGCGCGCTCGTGCTCGTCGATGACGACGGGCCGGGTGTACCGATCTCGGAGCGGGAGCGCATCTTCGACCGCTTCGCGACCGGCCGGACCGCACGTGGTTCGTCCTCGGGCACCGGACTCGGCCTGGCGCTGGTGTCGGAGACCGTGGCGGCGCACGGTGGGGCGGTGTGGTGCGCCGACCGGCCAGGAAGAGGCGGTCGGTTCGTCGTGTCGTTGCCTCGTGCCGATGCGCGGCCAGATGGCGCGACGACGGCGGGAGGGGAGACATGAGGACGTCGCGAACGCGGTCGCTGACCGCTGTGGCCCTGCTCCTCACGCTCACGGGGTTCCTCACACTCACCGGATGTGGAATCCCCGAGCAGGAGAAGCCGACCCTCATCGACCCGAGGAGCGTTCCGTTCGGCCTGCTCGAGTCCACGAGCCCGACGAGCCCGTCGGAGTTGCGCGTCGAGCGGATGCCCGCGTCCACGACGGTGTACTTCGTCGCCCACGACCGACTCACCGGTGTCCGCCGCGACATCGGTGTCGGACCGGCCACTCGACGGCTGACGGCGGTCCTGCGAGCGCTCGTCGAGGGCCCCTCGGACTCCGAACAGGCGGAAGGTCTCACCTCGGCCATCCCGCCCGGTCTTCGCCTGCGGCTTGTCTCGCTGACCGACCGCACCGCCACCATCGACTTGTCCGGCGACGTCGCGGGGCTGTCGGCCGAGCAGGGCACGCTCACTGTGGCACAGGTCGTCTTGTCGGTGACCGCGCTGCCCGAAGTCGACCGGGTGCGGCTCGCGAGCGCGGGCCGCCCCATCGAGGCGCCCCTGGGCGACGGGTCCCTGACGTCGGAACCCTTGACCGCCGACGGCTACCTGATGCTGGTCGATTCCTGACCGACCTCCTCCCGGTCGAACCGTCACGTCGAACGTCGACGGTCACCGTCGAGGTGAGCTTCGCCATCGGTCGTCCCGACGGGTCGACGGCGATGCCGGCGGACATCGAGACCGGCCGACCACGGTCCGGATCCGGACACTCCGAGCGCGCGGCCTCGGTCCTGAGTCACGCTTGGTCGTTAAGGTGCATAACTGTGAGGGTCCCTGAACCATCCGTCGCGCAAGGAGTCCGCACGCTGGTGCGCCTGGCTCGACTGCTCGAGCGTGCGGACGCCGGCGTCAGCCTCGCCCAGTTCCGCATTCTCGAGCTGGTCGCTCGAGGGACCGAGCGGTCCAGCCAGATCGCCAGCCGCTTAGCCACCAGCAAGCCGGCGGTCACCCTCGTGGTGGATGGACTGGTCAACGCCGGCTTGCTGAACAGGGAGAGCGTCGCGGGGGACCGTCGCGCGATTCGCCTGACCCTCACGCCGCGGGGACGGCAGGCGCTCGCTCGTGCCGAGGAGGCCTACTGCGAACGCCTGAAGCCGCTGCTCGCCGAGATCTCCGATCCTCACGCGCTGCTCACCCAGCTCGCCGAGATCGACGCTGCGCTGGACGCTCGGTGGGCTCGACGTGCCGAGCGACGCGCGACGCGACCCGCTCCACCGCCGACGACGCTGGAAGAGGTGCCGCGCGGTCAATGACGCCAGAGACTCCCACCGACGACACAGCCGCCACGTTCACCGAGAACGACGCTCGCGCCAGCACGCACCCGCTCATCACGTCCTCCACCTCTCCCACGCACCGGTGGATCCGTCGTCTGGCCGGCTACTGCTGGCGTTCGAAGTGGCTCGTTGTCGCGGCGTTCGGTGGCGCGGTCGTTGGGATGGGCGGCACCGCGTTGGTTCCACTGATCCTTCGACAGATCGTCGATGAGGTGATCCTCACCGACCGCGCCGCGATGCTGCCGTGGGTGACGGTGTTGCTCGGGGTCGGTCTGCTGGTGTTCGGCGCTGGATTCGTCCGGCGCTTCCTCGCCGGCAAGCTGGCACTCGACGTCCAGCACGCGATGCGCGAGGACCTCTTCCGGGCCCTGCTGCGCTTGGACGGGGCGCGCCAGGACGAGCTGCACACCGGCCAGGTGGTCAGCCGCTCGATCAGCGACATCATGGTCGTGCAGGGCCTGCTGCAGATGCTGCCGAACAGCCTCGGCAACCTCCTGCTCTTCGCCATCTCCCTGGCCCTCATGGCATGGCTGTCGCCGTTGCTCACCCTCGTCGCTCTCGCGGTGGTGCCGGCGCTCGTCGTCATCGGCTACCGCAGTCGGAGCCGGCTGTTCCCCGCCACCTGGGAGGCACAGCAGCAGGCTGCCGAGGTCGCCGCGATCGTGGAGGCCGCCGTGAGCGGTGTCCGGGTCGTCAAGGGCTTCGGGCAGGAGCGCCGGGAGCTCGACCGACTGGACCACCAGGCCAGGCAGCTGTTCGGCTCGCGGATGCGCGCCATCCGACTGACCAGTCGGTTCAGCCCGACGCTGCAGGCTGTGCCGCTCGTCGGCCAGGTCGGCATCCTCGCCCTCGGTGGTTGGCTGACCCTGCGCGGCTCGATCACGCTGGGAACCTTCCTGGCCTTCTCCAGCTACCTGAGTCAGCTCGTGGCGCCGACCCGGATGCTCTCCAACTTCGTGGTTCTCGGGCAGCAGGCCCGAGCCAGCGTCGTCCGCGTGTTCGAGGTCATCGACTCCCAGCCGGAGGTACGGGAGAAGCCGGGGGCGGTCGAGCTGCCCCGCGGACCGGGTGGTGTCGAGCTGGAGAACGTGACGTTCGGCTACGTCGACTCCGACCCAGTCCTGCGTGGACTGTCGTTGCGGGTGCGGCCCGGCGAGACGCTCGCGCTGGTCGGGACCGCCGGATCAGGAAAGTCGACGATCTCCCAACTGCTGCCCCGCTTCTACGACGTCTGGGACGGGGCCGTGCGCATCGACGGCTACGACGTCCGTGACGTCACCCTCGCCAGCCTGCGGGCGCGGATCGGTCTGGTCTTCGAGGAGAGCTTCCTCTTCTCCGACACGGTTCGCGCCAACATCGCCTACGGACGACCCGACGCCACCGACGAGCAGATCCGCGCGGCCGCTCGCGCCGCTGAGGCGATGGAGTTCATCGAGGCGCTTCCCCAGGGTCTCGACACCGTGGTGGGAGAGCGGGGCCTCACCTTGTCCGGGGGTCAGCGACAGCGCATCGCGTTGGCTCGCGCGCTGCTGTCCGACCCGACTCTGCTCGTGCTCGACGACGCGACCTCAGCGGTGGACCCCCGCACCGAGGCGGAGATTCACGCCACCTTGCGTCGGGTCATGCGCGGGCGAACGACGATCATCATCGCCCACCGTCGGTCCACGCTCCAGCTGGCGGACCGGATCGCGGTCTTGGACGCGGGCCGTCTGGTCGATGTCGGCACGCACGCGGAGCTGGAGGCGCGCTGCCCGCTGTATCGGTTGCTGCTGTCGGGGCCGGGTGAGGACGCCGAAGGCATCGATGCCGGGGAGCTCGACGCGTTCCTCGCGACCACCGAGACGACCGACGCCTCCGATGGTCAGCCCGCGGGGAGGCTTGATCCCTCGGCGTGGGCGACACGTCCCGTGTCCACCCAACCGAGCCACCTGACCCGGGTGCGGATGCCGACGGGGCCAGGCGGCGGCTTCGGGGGAGGGGGACGAGGCGGAGGTCCCGGCGGCGGCTGGCTGTCCAACCTGCCGCCGACACCCGGCCTGCTGGCCCAGGTCGCCAAGCTGCCGCCGATCACCGATTCACCCGACGCCGACGCGGCCCGGGCCCGCGAGCCGGATCCGGCCTTCAGCCTGCGGCGGACGCTCCGGCCCTTCCGTCGGCCGCTGCTGGTGGCCGTGCTGCTCGTCATGTTGGACGCCCTGGGTTCGTTGACCCTGCCGTTGCTGATCCGACACGGCGTGGACGCGGGCATCGCGAAGGACGCGTACTCGGTGGTGCTCGTCGTCACCGCCGTGGCGCTCGGCGTGGTCATCGCCAACTGGGCGGTCAACGTGGCGCAGACCCGCGTGGCCGGACGAACCGGTGAGCGGGTCCTCTACACCCTGCGGGTCAAGCTCTTCGCCCACCTGCAACGGCTCGGTCTCGACTACTACGAGCACGAGATGGGCGGTCGCATCATGACCCGCATGACGACCGACATCGACGCGCTGTCGACGTTCTTGCAGACCTCGCTCCTCACCGCGGTCGTCGCGCTCCTGCAGTTCGTCGGTGTGCTGGTCGCGCTGGTGTGGATCAACGCGGAGCTGGCACTGTGCGTGCTCGCGGTGATGCCGGCGCTCATCCTCGCCACGCTGGTGTTCCGGGCCAAGTCGTCCGCGGCCTACCAGGAGGCGCGTGAGCGCATCAGTGTCGTCAACGCGGACTTGCAGGAGAACGTCGCCGGGATGCGCGTGGCCCAGGCGTTCCGGCGGGAGGAGCACAACGCCCACCGATTCGTCCGCAAGAGCGACGCCTACCGGGTGAGCCGGCTGCGGGCCCAGCGCTACATCGCGACGTACTTCCCGTTCGTGCAGTTCCTCAACGTCGTCGCCGCGGCGGTCGTCCTCGGTGTCGGTGCCGGACTCGTCCGTGGCGGCGAGCTGACCGCTGGCGAGCTGATCGCCTACCTGCTCTACCTCGACCTGTTCTTCTCCCCGGTCCAGCAGTTGTCCCAGGTTTTCGACGGGTACCAGCAGGCGCGCGTGGGTCTGCGGCGGATCGCGGAGCTGCTGCGTACCCCGACGTCCACACCTCAGGCGGAGCGGCCGATGAAGGTGACCCGCTTCCGCGGCGAGGTCGTGCTGGACAACGTCTCCTTCCGTTACCAGAACGCTGAGACGAATGCGTTGGACGGAGTGAGCCTGCGGGTACGCCCGGGCGAGACGGTCGCCTTGGTGGGCGAGACGGGTGCCGGCAAGACGACGCTGGTGAAGCTGGTGGCGAGGTTCTACGACCCCACGTCAGGAGCGGTTCGAGTCGACGGCCACGACCTTCGCGACCTCGACCTCGAGGCGTACCGCCAGCGGCTTGGATACGTGCCACAGGAGCCGTTCCTCTTCCCAGGGACGATCCGCGACGCGATCGCCTATGGCCGACCGGACGCCACCGACGAGGACGTGGAGGCGGCCGCCCGTGCCGTCGGTGCCCACCGGGTCATCGCGCGAATGCGCGGAGGCTACTTCCACCCGGTGGGAGAGCGAGGCCGCAATCTCTCAGCCGGACAGCGCCAGCTCATCGCGTTGGCGCGCGCCTACCTCGTCGATCCCGACATCCTCCTGCTCGACGAGGCCACGGCGGCGCTCGACTCAGCGACGGAGGCGCTGGTCATCCGGGCGACCGAGACGCTCACCCGGTCGCGGACGACGCTGCTCATCGCCCACCGGCTCACCACGGCTGAGCGGGCCGACCGCATCGTCGTCCTCGACCACGGGCGCGTCGTCGAGGACGGCACCCACGCGGAGCTGCTGGGCGCGGGTGGCCGCTACGCCCAGCTGTGGGCGGCGTACGCGCGCGGGGAACATGTCGTGGCCGGA